>Ga0207828_100003_pt1 | contig 958510 bp, 819 predicted proteins | sample TtaePargueraPR_11_FD_187276 | JGI IMG/M metagenome (GOLD analysis project Ga0207828, IMG submission 187276) | Aerobic enrichment media microbial communities from Bioluminiscent Bay, La Parguera, Puerto Rico - Tt and P2 (3) (SPAdes) | ecosystem: Environmental > Aquatic > Marine > Unclassified ...
GTCAAGGAGAAACCATCACCACCGAGAAGTTGGTGAAAGGGAAATAAATTTCATGGGCGGTAGATAGTGGTTTATCTAATCGCAGGTTACCCCGCATTGTCTTCGGATGATGCGGGGTTTTTTTTATAGAATTTCAGAACTGTGATTTATAGGCCCAAATCGGTTTGCCCGATAGGTCATTTGCCATTTACTTTTGACAGAACAAAAAATGAATGGATATGAAAAAGTGGCTCTGGGTGTTGTTCGGAGTAATTGGATTTAGCCTTGCAAGTTGGGCTGGAGAAGGTGTTCGATGGAATGTATATCCCAATCCTTTTGAAAATTATGTCGCAGTTGAGTGGCAACAAAATTCCGAAGGAAACATTCGAATGATGGTGTTCGACCTCACCGGAAAAATGGTAAAAGAAGTAGAAGTTAAGGGTAAAATTGGTACAAATGCCTATATCGTAGAATTCGAAGATTTGCCTTCAGGGCCGTATAACTTTTATTTTCACGATCCTTCGGGTGCGAAATTGTACCACGGAAAAATACTCAAGCGATAAGTCGACAGAAAAATTTGGTGTGATGAGCTAATTGCCTGTTAAGGAGAGCATCTCTTTTCCGGGCATTGGCTCTTTTATACCGATTTGAACTGCTCTAGGAACCGTATATCATTTTCGAAGAACAGGCGTATATCCGGAATCTGGAAATGGCGAAGAGCACTGCGCTCTATTCCAATTCCAAAAGCAAAACCAGAGTAAATCTCTGGATCGATGCCACAATTTTTTAAAACATTTGGGTCAACCATACCACACCCCAATACTTCAAGCCATCCTGTTCCTTTGGTGAGTCGATAATCGGTTTCATTGTTCAATCCCCAATACACATCCATTTCAGCGCTCGGTTCTGTAAATGGAAAATAAGAAGGGCGCAAACGAATTTTGGTGTCTTCACCGAACATCTCTCGAGCGAAGTGCAATAAAGTTTGTTTCATATCTGCAAAGCTGACGCCTTTATCGATATACAAACCTTCGACTTGATGAAAAATGCAATGTGAGCGTGCTGAAATTGCCTCGTTGCGAAATACGCGACCCGGAGAAATGATTCGAATCGGCGGTTGATTGTTTTCCATATACCGCACCTGAACTGAACTCGTGTGGGTGCGAAGCATATAATCCGGATCAACTTTTACGAAGAAAGTATCCTGCATATCTCGTGCGGGATGTTCTTCCGGTAAATTCAGAGCGGTAAAGTTGTGCCAGTCGTCTTCAATTTCTGGTCCTTCACTTAAGACAAATCCAATGCGTTGGAAAATGGAAATCACTTCATCAATCACCAAGCTCACGGGATGGCGTGACCCCAATTCCGAAGGAACTGCAGTTCGGGTTAAATCCTGTTGATTGACATCACTACTTTGCTGTTGTGAAATGGTCGACTTCAGTTCGTCGAGCTTTTCTTGTGCAGCCGTTTTTAACTCATTGAGTTGCTTCCCAAACTCTTTGCGCTGGGCCGGATCTACATTTTTAAATTGGGCAAAGAGATTATTCATAATACCTTTTTTACCCAAAAATTGTATCCTGAAACTCTCGATTTGCTCCGGAGTATCTGCGGTAAAACCTTTGACCTCTTCTAAATATTTCTTTACTTGATCCAACATGACGACTGAAATAATCGTTATACGATATAATTAATCTAAAATTATTACTATTGCGTTTTGTATCTTTGAAGACCGGCAATATTACTAAATATAAGACAGAAATGAAGAACGGTGTATCTCGATTAGCGAAAATTAGTTTAACAGCAGTTGTTTTTTCCCTCCTTTCCATAGGACTATCCAACTGTGATGTAAGCCGTTTTTACAAGGCTGAAATCGAAGTAATCAACTCCTTCGGTGTGCCCGAACAAAATTGTATCGTTCGTTTATACGCACCTTGCGTGGGCTGTACGGTCGACACACTTGCACTTACCGATCGAGCGGGGGTTGCGACTTTTGAGTTTCCAGCTAAAATGGTGCTCAACGTACAAGTGGAAAAAGGAATCCTAAGCGGAGAAGGATTTATTCAACTCGAGGAAAACGAGACCGTACGCGAAACCATTCTCGTGAATTAATCATTTTCCCACTGCGATTCGAAATACATTACAATCGCCTCTTTTAAAAATATTTGTTGTTGCCCTGCCGAAAGGTGGGGCAATTTTTCTATCGTCTCAAAATGCGGCCAACCGTCACTATCTCGACCCATATATTTGTAATAGCCGAAGGGTTCGAGTATCGTGCACACCCCGACATGCATTAAATCCAGCTTTTGATCTTTGGTGAACTTTGTTCGGTTTTGTCCCAACTCTTGTACACCGATCAAATACACGATGGTTGATACATCGGGCACCTCACCTCCACCGATGGTTTCTGCAATGGTTTTTTCTACCTTAGCCCACCGTTCTTTAAGATTGTCTAATACCATATTGCAAAATTACGCACTTCTGAACGGAATTTAAATTGTAGCCATGAATTACCTTGATATTATCATCGGTATTTTTTTGTTGTGGGGCCTAGTCAATGGTTTTCGCAAAGGACTGGTGATTGAATTGAGTACATTGATCGCACTTGTCCTTGCCATTTGGGGCGGAATACATCTCTCGCATTTCGTTGCAACTTGGCTCAACGAATCATGGGGATGGGAAAGCGATTACCTCGGGATCATTTCCTTCGGGATTACTTTCGTTGGGATTGTCGTATTGGTCGTTTTTATTGGCCGACTAATTACCAAGTTTTTAAAAATGGTCGCCTTGAATATCTTTAACCGATTCCTTGGAGCAATTTTCGGAGTGATCAAATACGCTTTTGTTTTAGGGATTGTCATTTACTTGATCGAGCCCATCAACAAAGAGTTGAAGATCGTACCCGAAGAAAAGCGGAATGAATCGATATTTTACGACCGATTATTGGACCTCTCCATGCAAGCCTTCCCAGCGTTGGAAAAGCTCGACTGGCGCAATTGGATTGAGAAATCTATCGATCGCGGAAAAGAAAAGATTCAGGATATCGAAATTTAGTCCTGGATAGCTGCAATTCCAGGAAGAACCTTTCCTTCGAGATACTCCAACATAGCACCTCCTCCTGTAGATACATAGCTCACGCGGCTGTCAATTCCGAATTTCTTGGCTGCAGCTACGCTATCACCGCCACCGACAAGCGAAAATGTACCGTGTGACGTAGCATCTGCAATGGCCTCGCCGATTTCTCGTGTTCCCGCGCTGAAGTTTTCCATTTCGAATACGCCCAGTGGACCATTCCAAAGAATTACTTTTGATTCGGAAATTACATTTTTAAAGTCTTCGATGCTTTTCGGCCCGATATCCAATCCCATCCAACCGTTTGGAATTTGACTTATGGGTGTCACCTCACGTTTTGCATCGTTGCTGAAGGAATCGGCGTTGAGACTGTCTGAAGGGATATGAATAGAGACGTTTTGCTCAGCGGCATTTCGGTATATTTCTTCTACGGTATTCAAATAGTCTTTTTCTACTAAGGAGTCGCCCGTTTGCCCTCCTTTTGCTGCTGCAAATGTGTAGGCCATTCCACCGCCGATGATGATATGGTCAACCACAGGCATGAGGTTGTTGATGATGGTGATTTTACTCGAAACCTTAGCTCCTCCAATAATGGCTGTGACCGGTTTTTGATCGCTTTCCAATACGCGACTCACGTTCTCTATTTCTCGCGCCATGATGTAGCCAAAGCATTTTTGCTCTCCAAAAAACTGGGCGATAATAGCTGTAGAGGCATGGGCGCGGTGAGCGGTACCAAACGCGTCGTTCACATAAATATCTCCGTTGCGAGCGAGTTGCTTTGCAAAGGCTGTATCGCCCGCTGTTTCTTCAGAGTAGAAACGCAGGTTTTCCAACAAGAGCACCGAACCGTTTTGCATTTCTGAAACGGTGCGCTCTACTTTATCCCCGATGCAGTCATCCACAAATGCTACTTTGGTATCCAAAAGCTCGGTCAAGTGGTCAACCAAATGAACGAGTGAGAACTTTTTTTCTGGGCCATTTTTGGGTCGACCTAAATGCGACATCAGAACAACCGATCCTCGGTCATTGAGAATCTTTTGAATGGTGGGAACTGCGGCCGTCATTCTTGTATCGTCCGTGATTTCGAATTGTTCGTTGAGGGGAACATTGAAGTCTACACGGATCAAGGCTTTTTTTCCAGAAAAGTTAAAGTCATCGATTGTTTTCATCGGTTGCATTGTTTTGTGGGGCAAAAATAGGAGAAAATGAAAATTACCGCCCTTTTTTATGTTGGGATGTGAGAAATCATTCTCGACTTCCAAATAGGTTTGTATTTTTGAACCATGCAATTCAAAGATATCATCGGTCAGGAAGAAGTTAAGGCCAAGCTAATTCGCACGGTTAGGGAAAATCGGGTAAGTCATGCCCAGATGTTTTCGGGTGCTGAGGGCTATGGAACCCTACCTCTTGCACTGGCCTATGCGCAGTACTTGAGTTGCACTTCGCCGAGCGAAACGGATAGCTGTGGTGAATGTCCGTCGTGTCGGAAGCATCAGAAAATGGAGCATCCCGATTTGCACTTTGCCTTTCCGGTCGCGCGTATTCCATCGAAAAGTTCCAAGCCTGTTAGTCCGGAGTTTTATCCCGAATGGCGTGAGTTCATTTCCAAAAACCCCTATGGAACGCTGTACGATTGGTATGTACACTTGGAGGTGGAGAACAAACAAGGCGTGATTACAGTCGAGGAGAGCAAGGAGATTTTAAAAACACTTTCGCTGAAAACCTATGAAAGCGAATTCAAAACCCTCATCCTCTGGATGCCGGAACTGTTGAATTTGTCCGCGGCGAACAAACTGCTGAAGATCATAGAGGAGCCACCTCAGAAAACGCTTTTTATTCTGGTTACTCAGAATTCGGAAAATATTCTGCCTACCATTTATTCGAGAACGCAATTGGTACGAGTTCGTCGTTTGGACGACGATTCGATGCGGAATGGTCTACAACAACGCGGATTTACCGATGCGGCTATTCAATCTGCTGTTCCAGTGGCGGAAGGAGACTGGAACAAAGCGATTTCGCTACTTGAAGCATCTCACGAATTCGATCAGCACGCGACGTTTTTTATTCAGTGGATGCGTGCTTGTTTTCAAGCCAATGGTCCGGTATTGGTCGATTTCACCAATAAAGCTGCCGGAATGGGTCGTGAATCTCAGAAGAACTTTTTGCGATACGCCTTATCCGTCATTCGCGATGCCTTCTTGACCGGGTATCAGATGCCCGACTTCAGCCGTATGGGAGTAGATGAATCGGCTTTTAGCATGGAAAAGTTTGGCCGGTTTATCCACGGAGAAAACATCTATGAGCTGATGGAGGAGTTTGATAAAGCGCATTATCACATTTCGCGTAACGGCAATCCGAAAATCATTTTTCTGGATCTCTCCATTAAGGTTACTCGCGCACTGCATAAAAAGCCTTCTTTCGCGCAGTAAAGTTTTATTTTTATTGAAATCAATTATATTCTAACTTTGTAAGTGCAGATATACGTATCGTATTATCAAAATAAAGGAATCGCAGATGGCTTGTAGAAATTGTTCGAGTGGCGGGGGGATTCCGAAGGGATGTAAAAACAATGGCACCTGTTCGTCAGGTGGTTGCAATAAATTAGAGGTTTTTGATTGGCTTTCGAATATGGAATTGCCGGCAAATCAGAAGCCATTTCTCTGTGTAGAAGTTCGATTCAAAAACGGACGGAAAGAGTTCTATCGCAATACCAATGACCTTCCCCTGCATATAGGAGATACCGTGGCTGTAGAATCGAGCCCCGGACATGATATAGGAATTGTTACCCTTACGGGTGAACTGGTTCGCATGCAAATGCGGAAAAAGAAAGTGCGTACGCCAGAAGATGAGCTTCCTGTGGTGTACCGCAAGGCGACCGAAAAAGATGTCGAGGTTTGGCGCGAAGCCCAAGAGCGCGAGGTAGGTTCGATGTACAAGAGCCGAGAACTCGCACAACGGTTGGGACTGAAAATGAAAATCAGTGACGTCGAATACCAAGGTGATAATGGTAAAGCAACGTTTTACTACACTGCGGATGATCGCGTGGATTTTCGTCAGTTGATCAAAGACATGGCCAGTGAATTCCGCGTTCGGATTGAAATGCGCCAAATTGGTGCACGCCAAGAGTCGGCTCGCTTGGGCGGAATCGGTAGTTGCGGCAGAGAATTGTGCTGCTCCACGTGGTTGACAGATTTTCGCAGTGTCAACACCAGTGCAGCCCGTTACCAACAGCTTTCGCTGAATCCGCAAAAGTTAGCTGGGCAGTGCGGAAAACTGAAATGCTGCCTGAATTACGAGCTCGACACCTATTTGGATGCATTGAAAGACTTTCCGGATACCAATCGTGTTTTGAAGACGGAGAAAGGAGAGGCGTTTTTTCAAAAAATGGATATTTTTAAACGGCTGATGTGGTATAGTTATCGCGAGCGTCCAGACCGTTTTATCGAATTGCCCGTCGACGAGGTGAACACCATTATTCGCGAAAACGAAAAAGGGAAGCTTCCCGATTGCTTGGAGGATTTCTGTGTAGAGAAGGAAGTCGAAGTGGAAGTTGGGTTTGAGAATAGTGAAGGCGAAGGAGATCTCACCCGATTCGACAAAAAGAAATCGAATAAACGCAGAAATTCACGCAATAAGAAGCGGAATTTTAAAAAGAATAACCGAGGGCAATCCGAGAACCGAGATAACCGTTCAAAAACTGGGGACAAATCCGTGGATGGTCAACCTAAAAACGGCGGCGGCAAAAAAAGAAAGCCCGGAAGAGGAAAAGGAAGACGGCCCAACTCAAATTCGAAATCCAAGGGAAGTGATAATAAGACAACGTAGTTTTTTTCGTTTATTGGTTTTGTGGGGAGGTGTTCTGTTCATTGCGAGCTGTACCTCACCGGCAATTGTCGAAGATTACGTAGCCGTTGATCCCGATGGTTGGAATCGAGAGGAGCCGGCGATTATTCAGTTTGAAGTCGAAGAGATGAATAATCCGGTAAACATGGGAATTTACATTCGCAATAATGCCATGTTTCCCTTTCGAAACTTGTACTTGTTTACCGAACTCAAAGCACCCAATGGCTTGATTGCCCGAGATACGGTGAATTGTATTTTGGCCAATAACCGCGGCGAATGGTTGGGAGAGGGAATGGGAAGTTTGAAAACATCCCTACACAAATATCAACTCAAGGCGTCGTTGCCTGAAAAGGGAGTATACGAACTGAAAATATATCAGGGCATGCGCGTAGAGGAACTCAAAGGAGTGGAAGATGTTGGCTTGTTGATAGAGCGTATTCCGAATAATTCAAAATAATGGCACGTAAAAAGCAAAAAACAAACTTCCGAAAGTACATCCTTTGGTTTTGGCTTCTGATGTTCATCCCGATCCTCATCGGTACCGGAGTAATCTTTGCTGCGAAGTGGGGTTGGATGGGTCCAATGCCTAATGTTGAGCAGTTGCAAAACCCCAAAAGTTTATTGGCTACAGAAATCATTTCTTACGACGGAGAAGTTATCGGTAAGTTTTTTGTTGAAAACCGAACCAACGTCGATTACGATGATATTTCCCCCTATGTAGTGCAGGCCTTGATTGCAACTGAAGACGAACGTTACAACGACCATTCGGGAATCGACTTTAGATCTTTGGCTCGAGCTATTGCTAAATTGGGAAAAGCCGGAGGAGCGAGTACCATTTCACAGCAATTGGCCAAAATGCTTTTCACCGAGGATGTGGCCAGCAGTAAGTTTGAACGGGTATGGCAAAAGGTCAAGGAATGGGTTATTGCAGTTGAACTGGAAAGGCTTTACACCAAGGAGGAAATCATTGCACTGTATCTCAATCGATACGATTTTGTGAATCTCGCTGTGGGGATTGAATCGGCTTCCAAAATTTATTTCAATACCACTCCCGACTCCTTGCGAGTCGAACAAGCCGCAGTTTTGGTCGGGATGCTCAAAAATGCTTCTCTGTACGATCCTCGAGCTCGCCCTGAGTTGGTGACCGAACGGCGAAACACGGTGTTTGGGCAAATGGTACGGAACGATTTTTTGACGCGTGAAGAAGCCGATTCGCTCAGTCAAATCCCATTGGAACTGGATTATCAACCGGCCTCGCACAATTCGGGAATTGGCACCTATTTCCGCGAACACGTGCGTCAGTTCATGCATCAATGGGTGAAAACCCACAAGAAACCCGATGGATCGGAGTATAATTTATATACCGATGGATTAAAGATTTACACCTCCATCGATGCACGGATGCAACAGCATGCCGAAAATGCGGTTCAAAGGCATATGAAAAACCTTCAGGGGATTTTCAATGAACATTGGGAGGGAAGGAAAGGAGCTCCTTTCTCCGACCTATCGACATCCGAAATTAATCGCATTATCGAACAGACGAAAAAGCGCTCTTATCGCTACATTTCCCTAAAGCGAAGCGGAATGAGCGCGGATAGTATTGATATCCTATTCAACACACCTACCCGAATGAGTTTATTCTCATGGGATGGCTACATCGATACGGTGATGACCCCACTGGATAGTATTCGGTACATGAAGTATTTCCTTCAGGTGGGAATGATGAGCATGGAGCCCCAAACAGGTTTTGTCAAAGCATGGGTCGGTGGAATTGATTACCGAGCATTTAAGTACGATCATGTTTACGAGTCACGTCGCCAGGTTGGGTCAACCTTCAAGCCTTTTGTATACGCTACGGCCATCGATCAGAAAGGGTATTCGCCATGCTACAAAGTGGCCAATGTTCCGGTACGATTTGAAAAGGAGGAATGGGGCTTATTGAAAGATTGGCAACCCGTAAACTCGGATGGTGAATATGGTGGAGAGGTTACGCTGAAAGAGGGATTGGCCAATTCCATGAACACGATTACCGCATTTTTAATGAAACAAGTAAAACCATCTGCTGTAATTCGCATGGCCAAGCAATTGGGCGTAAAAAGCGAAATTCCCAATCAACCAGCGATTGCACTGGGGACACCGGATTTGAGTGTTTATGAAATGGTCGGTGCGTATGGAACATTTGCCAATGGAGGAATTTACACCGAGCCCATTACGATTTTACGAATAGAGGATAAATACGGCGTGGTGCTGGATGAGTTCATGCCGAATACACGAGAGGTAATGTCTCAGGAAACCGCTTATGTAATTTGTGACCTGCTCAAGGGGGTAACCCAATCGGGAACAGGAATTCGGTTAAAAACCAGAGGCTCTGAAAACAATTATTCGTATTTGGGCAACCCGGTTACGGGGTATCCCTATGGATTTACCAATCCGATTGCAGGAAAAACCGGAACCACACAAAACCACTCAGACGGTTGGTTTATGGGAATGGTGCCCAACTTGGTAACGGGAGTTTGGGTTGGAGCAGAAGACCGGGCAATTCACTTTAGAGATCTCGGTCGTGGTCAGGGAGCTACGATGGCACTTCCGATATGGGCGCTTTACATGAAGGCTTGCTACGCCGATGACGAGTTGGAAATATCCAATGGTGATTTTGAAAAGCCCGAGGGAGAATTGTCTATTGAACTCAATTGTGATAAATTCGAAAAATCGCAAAACTCTGGATCAGATCAGCAGTATGTGCCGGAGTTTTAAAAACGAGTAGATATGATTAACAAAGTGATTACAGATATCGATGCCGCTATTGCCGACCTGAGCGATGGAATGACCGTGATGTTTGGAGGTTTTGGTTTAAGCGGAATTCCCGAAAATGCGATTCAGGCAATTCGCCGCAAAGGAACCAAAGATCTTACTTGCATATCCAATAACGCTGGAGTTGACGACTTCGGATTGGGCTTTCTTTTGCAGAATAAGCAGATCAAAAAGATGATCAGTAGTTATGTCGGAGAGAATGCCGAGTTTGAACGCCAAATGTTGAGTGGGGAGTTGGAAGTAGAACTCATTCCTCAAGGTACATTGGCCGAACGCTGTAGAGCTGCGGGTATGGGTATTCCGGCTTTTTTCACTCCTGCGGGATACGGAACGGAAGTCGCGCTGGGAAAAGAAGTGCGTTGGTTCAATGGAAAACCGCATATTTTGGAACACGCATTTGATGCGTCCTATGCTTTTGTCAAGGCATGGAAAGGAGATACGGCTGGAAACCTAATTTTTAAGGGGACTGCTCGAAACTTCAATCCGCTAATGGCCATGGCCGGAAAGATTACCCTCGCCGAAGTAGAAGAGCTGGTGCCAACGGGTGAGTTGGACCCCAACGAAATTCATACTCCGGGAATATTTGTTCAGCATATTTACGAAGGAAAATTCGAGAAGCGAATTGAACAGCGTACAGTCCGCAAAAAATCGTAATCCTCATCGGCAATCTTTAAAACTGACAACATGCTTTCTAAAGAAGATATCGCAAAACGAATAGCACAGGAACTAGAAGACGGTTACTACGTCAATCTCGGAATCGGGATTCCCACATTGGTAGCGAATTATGTTCCCGAGGGAATTCAAGTTGAATTTCAGTCTGAAAATGGCATCATCGGAATGGGTCCTTTCCCTTTTGAAGGCGAAGAAGACCCCGATTTGATCAATGCGGGAAAACAAACCATCACCGCTCTCCCAGGAGCTGTGTTCTTCGATTCCTCTACTTCCTTTGGTATGATCCGAGGTCAGCATATTCAGCTCACTGTTTTGGGAGCAATGGAAGTAGCCGAGAACGGAGACATCGCCAACTGGAAAATACCCGGTAAAATGGTGAAGGGAATGGGCGGAGCGATGGACTTGGTGGCTTCAGCAGAAAACATTATCGTAGCTATGATGCATACCAACCGCGCGGGTCAAAGCAAGCTGCTTAAAAACTGCACACTGCCTATCACGGGTGTTCGTTGCGTAAAACGAGTGGTTACCAACCTGGCCGTGCTTGACATCGACGAGCGCGGGTTCGTACTTCGCGAAAGGGCTCCCGGAGTTACGGTAGATGAAATTCGAGCGGCAACCGAGGGAACGTTGATTGTCGAAGGAGATATACCGGAAATGCAACTTTCTTAATTTACCATGAATGCGCGTAGATTGGCCTTTGCAATAACTGCGATTTTATTCGTGGCCTCCTGGTTTATCTATGGGCCGATTCATTTTGAGGCTTTCAATGCCGATTACGCACTGCACCCGCTTATGGCCGAGGATTTAGTCCTCCCAGAAGACATGTACATCTGGGGTGAAAACCGGATTGGTAGTCTCATCCCATTTTTAGCTCGGCCGTTGGTCGTGTTGTTTGGCCTGTCTGGCATGTGGGCCGTGAGCATTGTGCAATATTTTATTTTGGCCTTTTTGGTGTGGTGGTGGTTCAAACGATTCAACTCACCTTGGCTAGCTGTTGCTTTTTCTAGCTTTTTATTGGTTCCGGCGTTTTCGTTTCACGCCATTGTTATGGTCGCCCATCCACTCACTTTGTTCGTCTTGGTGTTGACGCTTAATCTCGCGTTATTTGAGCGAGTGGAGCGTCAGATTGAACAGAAAAACTATCGATTGACCGAACTCTATATCTGGTTTTTTTTGGTCATTGTATCACTCTGGATCACCGAACAAATCGCCGTGCCCATCGGAATCATGTGGATGATTTTGGTAGGGAAGTCCTTCAATTGGAAAACCAAAACCATTCTCGTTCCAAAACGACATTTTTACACTGGACTGTTCATGCCCATACCTGCGTTGATCATTTGGGGCGGTTTTATGCGAAATCTATTTCGTGCACGTCAAAAGCCGAATTATGGTAAATTTTGCTCTTGGGAAGAACTACTGGATCAACTCGCGTTGATTGGTAAACGATTGTATAATGTTTTTTCCTTTCAACATTTTGACCCCTTTAGTCTATTTGCGTGGTTGATGCTATTGGGGGCCGTATTGGTGGTTGTGCATCACAGGATGTTTCGCGAACGTTTGAGCAACACGGCCCGAGTACTTCTTTACTCCTCGGGGATATTGCTTCTTATTACGGTTACTTCGAAATGGGTGTATGTCAATTATACAGGGATACGATACTTTGTTCCTGTAGTGTTTATGTTTTTCGTCTATGTGCTGTATGTAATCGATCACTATCAGCTAAAGAAGCTCCAAATCGCGGCACCGATAATTTTAATTATCGGAAGTATGGCTGGTTACCTTCAAATTCAGGAATACCAAGACAACAATGCACCCGACATAGAAAGGAGAGATATAGTAGAGTCCATTGAACTGAAGCCTAACTCTATTTTCATTGGCGATTACTGGTATACCTATTTGGCTGGAGCGCTTCGTTCGGACAAACTTTATGGCTTTCCCTTTCCGTGGCAAGAGCAGCGGAATAAAAGACAGTTGGTTCATATTCCACACAGCGATGAAGTCATTATTGCCAAGGGTAGTGGGCTTGAGGAATTGGCCGATACGATTCAAATGCACGGATTTACATTTGTGTCGGATAGGGAGTTGGAAAAAGTCGGGCAATTGGTATTTCGCCGTTACGAAGTGGTAGATCCGTAAAGCTGGATTTTACTGAGCGTCTTGGCAGATTTCGACGAGAATACCGTTAGCACTTTTAGGGTGAATAAAGCAGACGAGTTTGTTGTTGGCTCCTTTTTTAGGTTCATCATTTAGAAGGATAAAACCGGCTTCTTTCAGCCGCTTCATTTCGGCATAAATATCGTCCGTTGCCAAGGCCATTTGTTGTATCCCTTCTCCTCGTTTTTCGATGTGCTTTCCAATAGGAGTTTCCGGCCCCATGGGCTCTAACAATTCCAAGTGACTTTGGCCCACCTCAAAGAACGCCGTATTCACTCCTTCTGACTCGACGGATTCGGTCTTCTCTACAGTTCGTCCAAGTAATTTTTCAAATAACTCAGTACTTGCGTTCAGATCCTTTACGGCAATGCCGATATGGTCGATTTTTTTGATCATGGTTGTTATCCGTTAAAGCTTTGTAATTCGATTAAATGGGCATAAATACCGCTCTTTTCCAACAATTCTTCGTGTGTTCCCTTTTCTTTTATCGTGCCGTTTTGCATGACCACGATAATGTCCGCGTTTTGAATCGTTGATAATCGGTGGGCAATGACCACCGATGTTCGATTGCGCATAACGTTTTCAAGGGCCTCTTGCACCAAACGCTCAGATTCAGTATCCAATGCCGAGGTCGCTTCGTCGAGGATTAGAATGGGAGGGTTCTTTAGTACGGCTCGAGCAATACTGATGCGTTGTTTTTGTCCGCCCGAAAGGCGATTTCCCCCATCTCCGATATTGGTGTCATACCCATCGGGGAGCAGTTCAATAAATTCATGCGCATTGGCAATTTCAGCCGCTCGCCGCACTTCCTCCGGAGTAGCACCGGGCTTTCCGAGTTTGATGTTATTGGCGATGGTATCATTGAACAGAATGGACTCTTGAGTTACAATTCCCATCGTGTTTCTCAAGCTTTTTAGTTTAACCGAACGGATATCGATTCCGTCGATTTCGATGCTTCCCTGTGTAACATCATAAAATCTCGGAAGCAAATTCGCCATTGTCGTTTTTCCGCTTCCCGACTGTCCGACTAACGCCACAGACTTTCCTTGGGGGATATCCAAGTTGATGTGGTCAAGGGCCAAGCCCTCGCCGTAGCTAAAACTAACCCCTTTGAATTGAATGCTTTTTTGAAAGGTCTCAATTTCTTGAGCGTTTTCTGCGTCTCGAATGGCTACAGGGCTATCCAGAATATCGAAAATACGCTTCGATGAAGCATTCCCCTTTTGAATATTGTAAAAAGCAGAGGATATGGTTTTGGCCGGTGAGATGATTTGGAAGAAGATAAAGAGGTAGCCAAAAAACACCTCAGGCTTGAGCTCGTTTCCGCCAAGGATTAAAGAACTGCCGTAATAAATGACCGATGCAATAACGATAGAGCCGAGAAATTCGCTAATGGGTGAAGCCATGTCCTTTCGGTGCAGCACTCCGTTCATGTTTTTGCGAAGTTCATTATTGACGTCTTCAAAACGCTTTTGTGTCGAACGTTCGGCATTAAAGGATTTAATGACGCGCAGACCGGCAAGCGATTCTTCAATCACACTTAGAAGGTGCCCCGCAAGATTCTGAGCCTTATCCGATTTTTTGCGCAAGCTCCGGCCTATTGTAGAAATTACAATAGCTGAAACGGGCAGTAAAACGAGAATAAACAGAGTAAGTGAAGGACTAATGGTAAATAAAAGCGCGATTGAGGCAATGATCATGATCGGCTGCTTGATCAGCGCTTCAAGTGCTGTAAGTAAGCTCCATTCAATCTCGGTCATATCGCCGCTCATCCGAGCCATGATATCGCCTTTCCTTTTTTCTCCGTAATATCCCAATGGTAGTTCGAGAACTTTTTTGTGCAGTGCATTTCGAACGTTGCGGATCGTACCATTACGCAGTTTGGCAAGGAAGAACAATGCGCCGTAGCGGAAAACATTCTTGAAAAAATAAGCGCCCACCAATATTCCGCAAATGACCAGTAAGGCGTAACGCTCGCCATGGTTTTCAATTAACTGGGTAATGAAGTAAGAAAAATTATCGACGACAGCATCTTTATTCAAGGCAAACTCCGGTTTTTCATAAACGCGCTCTTGGGTGCCGAAAAGGATTCCTAGAATCGGAATAATGAGCGCAACGGAGAAAAGTGAAAAAATCGTAGCCAGTACGTTGAAAACAATATTCAATAACGCATGAATAGAGTAAGCACGGGCAAACGACAGTATTCTGAAAAAGTATTTCATAATTCAAAGATAGGGAAGTTTGAAGTCTTCGCAGTGAATCGACCTTTACAAAAAAAGCGCATCCCATATCCATGGTGATGCGCTTTGTGTGTGTTATTGGAATTGGATTAAACCACTCCCTGGTCGATCATTGCATCAGCAACTTTAACGAAACCAGCGATATTCGCTCCCTTTACGTAGTTAACGCGACCGTTCTCGGTTCCGTATTTTTTACATGCACCGTGAATGTCTTTCATGATTTGGTGAAGTTTTTCGTCCACTTCTTCACGAGTCCAGCTCATGCGAAGTGAATTCTGTGTCATTTCCAAACCACTGGTAGCTACTCCACCTGCGTTACTCGCCTTTCCTGGAGCGTATAGGATTTGGAAGTTTTGGAACACTTCTACTGCTTCAGCTGTACATGGCATGTTGGCGCCTTCGCTGACGCAAATAACTCCGTTCTTGACAAGTGTTCTAGCATCTTCTTCACCCAACTCATTTTGAGTAGCACAAGGCAATGCGATATCGCATTCAACGCCCCAAGGGCGTTCTCCTTCGTAGTATTCACAATCGAACTTCTCAGCATACTCCTTGATCCGGCCACGGCGAATATTTTTCAATTCCATGATGTAGTCGAGCTTTTCACGCGTAAGTCCGTCTTTGTCGTAGATGTAACCGGCCGAGTCCGACATGGTCACAACCTTTGCTCCAAGCTCCATTGCTTTTTCGGCTGAGTATTGAGCAACATTACCCGAACCCGAAATGACAACTGTTTTGTTGCGGAACATTTCACCAATTGTGGCGAGCATTTCTTTTGCGAAATACACGTTTCCATAACCTGTAGCTTCAGGGCGAATAAGACTTCCTCCCCAGTTGCGACCTTTACCTGTCAATACACCGGTAAATTCGTTGCGGAGGCGTTTGTATTGTCCAAATAGATATCCGATTTCGCGACCCCCAACACCGATATCACCGGCTGGTACATCTGTATCCGGTCCGATGTGGCGATAGAGTTCGGTCATGAAGCTCTGGCAGAAGCGCATTACTTCGTTATCTGATTTTCCTTTGGGATCGAAATCAGATCCACCTTTACCTCCGCCAAGCGGAAGAGTGGTAAGGCTGTTCTTGAATACTTGCTCAAAAGCCAAGAATTTAAGAACGCTTAGGTTCACCGATGGGTGAAAGCGAAGACCCCCTTTATACGGTCCAATGGCTGAGTTCATTTCAATGCGGTAACCGCGATTGATTTGTACCTCACCGTTGTCGTCAACCCAAGGCACGCGAAATTGAATAACGCGCTCGGGTTCAATGATGCGCTCCAAGATCTTGTGATCCTTGTAGCGTGGGTTTTCTTCGATAAATGGAACGATAGCTTCTGCAACCTCTTGAACGGCCTGAATAAATTCTGGCTCATTCGGATTGCGTTTTTCTATCTTTTCAATGAATGCTTTTACTGCCGCTTCCATGCTTTTATAGCTTAAAATTTCACGGGACAAAAGTAGAATTATTTTCGAACTCGTAATGATTTTTTACGGCTATAAATCAATCCACTAATTCAGCGAGTGAACGGAAATAAGCCCATCGAATTTCACTTCAGAACAAGAGCACTCAAGTTACGGAGTATTTTTTTCCGGGAATAGCTAGCACGACTCCTTTGAGCTCCAATTGCAATAAGCGGGATGCCAGCGCGCTTCCGGGTAAGTTCAGGTCAATCATTAGCGTTTCCATTCCTACCGTTCCTTGGCCCTGGAGGTAATCATAGATTTGTTGCTCCTCATCGGTTAGTTCGATGAACATTTGTTTTTGTACAGACCTCGGCGCCTCGCGCTGCTCCCATCGCATGATGTATTCAATATCCTTTGCACTTTGCAATAGATGGGCCTTTTGCTGTTTGATAAGATGATTGCAGCCTTCAGAATATCGATCGCCTACGCGCCCGGGTAGGGCAAAAATATCTCGGTTGTACCCAAAGGCAAATTCGGCCGTAATCAGTGCCCCGCCTTTTTTCGCCGCTTCGATAACCACAAGTGTATCCGCTAGCCCAGCTACAATTCGATTGCGCATCGGAAATAATTCGGGAGAGACTTTGACATTGCTTGGGAACTCGGTGAGTAGTCCGCCGTTTTCACACATCATTTCGGCTTCTTTGCGGTGTGCTGCCGGATAGATTTTGTTGAGTCCATGTCCCAATACACCAACTGTTGAGAGGTTGTTTTTCATGGCTCGTCGATGGGCAGTTACATCAACCCCATAGGCCAATCCGCTTATAATTAGCGGATGGTGCGGCGCAATACCGTCGATGATTTCGTTGGTTTTCTCAAGACCATAAGGTGTGCATGATCGAGTTCCTACCACGGCAATGATTTTGGGTGCGTTCAAATCGTAATTGCCTTTTTTATACAGTAAAACGGGAGCATCAAATACTTGCCGTAATCGTTCGGGATAGGAGCTATCTTCGAACCACAAAACGTCGATTTTTTCGCGATCGATAAACTGCATTTCGTCCTCAGCGGCACGATGCACTTCTTTCGAATTGAGCTGTTTTGTTATGCGTTTCGGTATTTTAAAATCTCGCGCAAGTGTAGTTGTTGGCGCTTGGAAGATGGACTCTGCATCGCCAAAATGCTGTATGAGTTTGCGTTGCGTTACATTCCCAAGACCATGTACTTGTTTGAGCGCGATTCTGTAGTAGGTTGAGGAATCGTTCATTATTCGTACTTTGGTTATTTCCATTTAAGATACAAAAATGATTCGAAATCTCCTTCTCTTATCGCTCTTGGTTTTCGGCTTTCAGGAGGCTGCAATTGGTCAGGAAATTAGTGGAACCGTGAGCGATGCCCGCACCGGAGAGCCACTGGCTTATGCCAATGTGTTCACGCCAAGTGGAAATGCCAGTATTACGGATGAGAAGGGAGGGTTTCAATTGAAAGTGGAGCAAACAGACTCCAAGTTCACCGTTAGTTTTATTGGCTATCAATCACAAATCATTCAAATTGATTTAGCACAAAAGAGTTATACCATTCGTCTGGAGAAGTCCGAAACGGTTATCGATGAGGTGGTTTTAAGTGCCGGAAAGTTTGAACAGCGAATACAAGATGTAACGGTTTCGATGGAGGTACTAAAACCCGACTTGATTGATAATAAGAATGCACAGGCCGATATACAAAATGCAATCGAGCAAACACCGGGTGTTCAGGTTATCGATGGCCAGGCGAATATACGAGGGGGAAGTGGCTGGAGCTACGGAGCGGGGTCTCGAGTTTTGGTTACAGTCGATGGAATGCCGCTGATCAGTGGAGATGCCGGCCAAGTTCAATGGGATATCCTTCCGGTTGAACATATCGAACAAATCGAAGTAATCAAAGGAGCGAGTTCGGTCCTGTATGGATCAAGTGCGCTTAATGGAGTTATCCATCTGAAAACAAAATCGCCTGGAATCGAGCCGGAGACCCAAGTCACAGCGTTTTCGGGATTCCACAGTGCTCCGAGCCGACCCGAATTGCAGTGGTGGGACAGTCCGAGGTGGTATTCTGGATTGAATGTTCATCACATGCGAAAGCAAGGTCGAAACGATTGGATCATCGGAGGGCAGTTGTTTAATGACGAGGGGTATCAATTGGGTGTTGAGGAACGTCGGGCTCGACTTACTGCAGGTTGGCGACGAAGGTCGGAAGCAGTAGATGGGCTGTCGTATCGATTGGATGTAAATGTGATGGCCAATGAATCGGGCGACGCGCTGATTTGGGAATCCGATAGCAATGCGTATATCCCATTGGACTCCAGTGCGACAGTGACATCGGGAATAGATTTTTATATCGATCCGCGAATCATGTACCGACGGGATCGCTGGAGATCAGAACTAAAAAACCGTTTTTTACGAATCAACAACAACGCGGCAAGCGACACCAATTCGTACGATAATTTTTCATCGCTGTACTTTTCGGAATGGCAAAATCAGTTTTTCATCGATGAAAACTGGACGATAACGGCTGGTTTGCTCTTTCAATTCATTCGTTCGGACTCCGAATTATTTGGAGGATTACATCGCTCGACCAATACAGCGGGATATGTGCAAGGTGATTTTGAAAAAGATCGATGGAATATTTCGGCGGGTGTTCGGTACGAGTATTTTAAACTGGATGAGGTCACGGACAATCGACCCGTTTTTCGCGGAGGAGTAAACTACCGACTGGCGAGTGCAACCAACCTTCGAGCAAGCTTTGGGCAGGGGTACCGCTTTCCTACCATGGCCGAAAAATTCACCTCCACCAATGTCGGTGCGGTGTTCGTCTATCCCAACGAAGACATTCGACCAGAAACGGGCTGGAGTAGCGAAGTGGGAGTCAAGCAGGGTTTTAAGTTTGGAGACTTTACGGGGTTCCTAGACGCTTCTTATTTTTTGACGCGTTACGATGAGATGATGGAGTTTACCTTTGCCCGTTGGAACAACTCGACGAGTTTTGACTCGTTGTTGGGCTTGGGCTTTAAAAGCGTGAATATAGGTGAGATACAGATTTCGGGATTCGAGTTCTCAACCGCTTTTCGAGGGGAGGTTGGGAAATGGAAATTGTCGGGACTATTGGGATACAATTACATCAACCCAAAAGCGCTAAACCCCGATCGGGTATACGCTGTGGCAGAAGAACTACTGCTCGACGATTACGATAATGAACTCACCTACGCCAATACGGGAACCGATACAACCGGTGTACTCAAGTACCGCTATCGCCATTTGGCAAAGATGGACTTGCAGGTTGAGCGAGGAGTTTTCTTTGTGGGCGGGAGCATTCGATACAATAGCTATATGGAAAACATCGACCGGGTATTTCAAAGTGAATTGTTTTCGGCATTTGTTCCCGGTGTAGAAGATTCGAGAGCGCGAAATCTGAATGGAGATCTTTTATTCGATATCCGATGTGGCTTTTCGTTTTTGGAAAAGTATCGCTTAGCTTTGTTGGTTCAAAATGTAACCAATCGCGAATTTGTTGTACGTCCGGCTCAGCTAGGACCGCCGCGAAATATATCCATTCAATTAAAAGCAGTTTTTTAATGCGAACTCTTGTTATTATACCCGCTCGCTACAGCAGTAGTCGGTTTCCCGGAAAACCGTTGATCGATATACTGGGCGAAACAATGATCTACCGCGTGTATGATAATGTGAAAAACACAGCTGATGAGGTGGTTGTGGCAACAGATGACCAACGAATTTACGATGAAGTGGAGCGTTTTGGTGGGAAAGTAGTAATGACATCGGCTCATCACCGGAGCGGAACAGAGCGGTGTCTTGAAGCAGCGGAGATTTTAGGTGCAAATGCCGATGACGTGATTATCAATGTGCAAGGCGATGAACCTTTTGTCAATCCTCAACAAGTACAATCGTTGATCGAATTGTTTCAAAAACCCGTTGTAAAACTCGGTACCTTAATCAAGCGTGTTGAGAACCCCGAAGTTTTGGATAATCCGAACTCACCGAAGGTCGTTATTGATGTGAATGGAAAGGCACTTTACTTTAGCAGAAGTAGAATTCCCTATTTGCGCTCGGGAGAAAAGGATCCGCATAAAAACCACGTATACTTCAAACATATTGGAATGTACGGATATCGCTTTTCGACCCTGAAGGAGCTGTGTCTTTTGCCGGTATCCTCACTCGAAGAAGCCGAATCGCTGGAACAACTGCGATGGTTGGAAAATGGCTATTCCATTCACACCGCCGAGACGTTACATGAGACCATTGCGATCGATACGCCAGAAGATCTTCAGCGGGCGCTATCGTTTTATAAATGATTTTGTATTTTCGCTTTTATGATTCGTCAGTTGTCTGAACATATCGCGCGTTTGCTGTATTATCACGATTGTGTGATTATTCCGGATTTTGGGGGCTTAATTGGTCGTTACCAATCAGCACGTCTGCATCCGGTTACGCATACGTTAACGGCACCCTATAAGCGAATATCGTTCAATGAGAATTTGAAATTCAACGATGGATTACTCGCCAAAGATATTTCTACTGCCAAGGGAATAACTTACGATGAAGCCGTACAATGGATCGCTCAAGCGATGTCTATTGCCATGAATAAGATGGAAAGCGGATTGACCGTTGAGTTTCATGGTGTGGGCGTATTCCACATGGATGAAGAAGGAAACATTCAATTCAAATCGGCTCGTGAAGTCAATTACAATCGACACTCCTTTGGTTTGACTACTGTACAATCGGGTGCTATCCAACGTCGGAAAGAAGTCGTGGAAGAAGTCGCTGAGGTTCGCGAGAAGGTGGCGGAATTGCCCAAGGCTGTTAACCGAAAGAAATTCTGGAGAGCGGCAGCGATTTGGATTCCATTGGTGGGCTTGAGCATCGCGGGTTACATGATGAAACCTCAACTGGAGCAACACTATTGGGATTACGCTTCGCTGAACCCGTTTATCGAAGTTCCAAATACAGTTTATTCACCGGTTGAGCGCAATGCGATAAACCTTGAATCGACACAAGATGAACCCATCGACTACCTAGCGTGGGTGAAAAACGAAATCAATAAGGAAGCAGAGGCGATCGAGCGAGAGCATGCTGCCCGCTCACCAAAGTATCAGGTGGTCGCAGGTTGTTTTGCTGAGTTGAGCAATGCGCAAGGATTGGTTCGCACCTTATCTACAGCTTATCCCAATGCCGCTATAACCGGAAAAAGTAGAACGGGGTTATGGGTAGTGAGCTACCGTGCTTTTGATTCGCGTTATGATGCATTGAGTTTTCTCAAAGCGATTCGGGCAGATGTCAACTCTGATGCTTGGCTTCTGAAAAATTAAGCCTATTTTTGTCGCCGATTTGGAAAGCCATTTTCCAAAGAGTGAAAATTCGATATCTCGCGACATGAAACAAGTAAAAACTCCCAAGGATTCACTTACTATTCTTACCGAAATCGTTCTTCCCAACGATACGAATAACCTCAATAATTTGATGGGAGGTCGTTTACTTCATTGGATGGATATCGCCACAGCCATTTCCGCTCACCGCCATTGCAAACGCATCGTAGTTACTGCATCAGTCAATAATGTAGCGTTTAAAAACCCCATTCCACAAGGAAGTATTGTGACCTTGGAGGCCAAAGTTTCGCGGGCTTTTAGTTCTTCTATGGAGGTATTCGTCGATGTGTATGTCGAGGATAATCAAGTCCCGGGTAAGCGCATTAAGGCCAATGAAGCGATTTATACTTTTGTCGCTGTGGATCAATTGGGAAATCCAATCAATGTTCCGGAAATTGAACCAGAAACCGAGGAGGAGCAGCAGCGTTACGACGGAGCACTTCGCCGTCGTCAATTAGCGCTCATACTCGCAGGAAAAATGAATCCTGATGAAGCAACGGAATTGAAGCGTTTGTTCTTTCCCGACGCAAACTGATTTTCGGCTTACCGTACCGTTTGTTTTTTCTACGCACTTCACTGATCTGTGTCTCACTGCCCAAGGATAATCGCATGGGGAGTAAATAACATTTGTATGGTTGCTATTCATTGAAGTAACCGGCGGTGAATGTCGCCCGGTTATCAACCTGCACTTTTCAATGTTCGATTTACGACCCAAGCTATCCGTATTTCGGATACCGAATATCGGGTAACGGGTATCGAAAGAAAACCCTTACATGATAAAAATCATATTCCTACATGAGAAACATCATGAACTCGACATATATACCTTTCTACATTCGCCATATCAAACATTAACGCCATGAGAACTTTAATAATTATTATCGCATTTACGTTGTCTTCCTTCATCGCTTTTGGGCAATGGACAATAGATAACACCAAAAGTGAAATGACCATTTTTGGCACAAGTAATGTTCACGATTGGGAAGAAACCGTCGAAACCATTCAGGGTAGAATGACCGCCGAAGTAAACGGAAACGTCATTTCAGCCATTACTTCACTAAAAATCACGGTACCGGTTGAGTCGATTAAAAGTGGACACCGTGCCATGAATAAAAACACGTATAACGCCCTCAATGCCGAGGATTACCCAAACATCCAGTTTGTTTTAAAAAGTATTCAGATTAACGGAAAGACGATTCAGTGTACCGGAACGCTTACCGTAGCAGGCACGAGCAAGACGATTACTACGCCTGTAACGTATTCCATGAGCTCTGGTGTGATCACGGTGAAAGGATCATACAGCATGAATATGACAGATTTTAATGTTGAACCGCCAACCGCAATGTTTGGCACTATCTATACGGGTGAGGATATTAAACTGGATTTCACCCTTGTTTTATCGAAATAAAAATTAACAATCAATACCAAAAGTCATGAAAAAGAGAACTTTTAACATCCTAGCAGTAGTTTTCGCATTGATGATCGGTTTTTCGGCTCAAGCACAGCTACTAGAAGATTTGCAATATTTCCGTACCCCGGGTATGGAGGGATTGAATGTCTTTGAAACTCCAAAAGAGACCACCGTTGAATTCGAAGGGTTGAAGATTCGCGTTGGTGGTGATATCGCCATGCAATTCCAGGCATTGGATCACAGCAACGATGCCAACAACTTGATTCCACTAGGTGCCAATGTAAACTTGCCAACAGCCAACTTGAACCTCGACGTTCAATTGGCAGATGGAGTACGCGTACTTATGGCCACCTATCTTTCTTCACTTCACCACAATGAAGCATGGGTGAAAGGAGGATACATCCAGGTGGATAACTTGAACTTCATTCGCGAAGACTTTCTCAGCGGATTGATGGACATTACCACAGTTAAAGCTGGGGTAGGGGAAATCAACTACGGCGATGCACACTTCCGCCGCAGTGATAATGCCCGTGCTATTTACAACCCATTTGTAGGAAACTACATCATGGATGCATTTACAACAGAAGCTTTCTTGGAATTGAACTTCCAACCGGGTGATCTCATCATCGTGGCTGGTGTGAGCAATGGTTTGATCAATCCAACAACGTCTAAAGTTCCTCGCGGTAATGTAAATGGCGAGACAGATGTAGCTCCTTCAATCTACGGTAAAGTTGGTATCGATAAAGACTTGAGCGATGATTCTCGCGTGCGTTTGACCGCATCGGTGTATAACAATGGTTCATTCGGCGCCGGGCAACGTATTTATGGAGGCGATCGCGCAGGTAGTCGTTATTACAACGTGTTATCATGGATTGATACTGCCAACAATGCCGTTGTATCTAACGACTTTACTGGACGTTTTAATCCAGGGTTTAACAGCGTAACGAACATTCAGATTAACCCGTTCCTTCAGTTTGGTGGTTTTGAATTCTTCGGTATTTATGAAATCTCGATGGGTGACAAAAGTGAAACCGTTGTGGGTGGATCGTTTACTCAAATTGGAGCCGAAGCATTGTACCGTTTCGGAAAAGACCGCAGATTCTATATCGCTGGTCGTTTCAACTCGGTTTCTGGTGAAGCCGATGAAAATGCGGATACTCAATCAATCAGTCGTTTGAACTTCGGTGGAGGTTGGTTTATGACCAACAACGTACTGATCAAATTGGAATACGTAACTCAGAGCTACAACGATGGTTGGACAGGTGCTCTAGAAGGTGCAACGTTTAATGGAGTTGTTTTAGAAGCTGCAGTAAGTTTCTAAGGTAGTTTTAGGTTTAGGATGAAGCCCGGATTGACTTGTTCGATTCGGGCTTTTTTATTCTTGTCGACAAAACTTTAAGTTGAAGTCAATAACGATGTCGTCGTAAACTCGAATCATTCCCATCATGGCCGTTGGGGGCTCCACACCGAACTCGGACATTTTCACTCTCATTTCCCCCGTGATGATCAGGTCGTAATCGGAAAATACCGCTCGCGAAATGGGGATGACGTATGCTCTTTTCACTCCCTTGATTTCCACGGTAACCACGGCCTTTACATTTTGTTGTACACGGCTTCCCTCCATACCCGCATGCAATTGGAGTTCTTCGAATCGCAAGTATAGATTTGGATACTTGTCCACTCCCAATGCTTTTCGAAAATCACGTGTCATGATACGGTTGTCGCACTCAAAGTTCGATACCGGAACACCTACCGTAAAGTTATTCATGAAAATGACCCCGTCCTTGTAGTAATACGGATAGGTAGCAGAGCTTTGCGTGCCGTCCCAGTGACCGAGGCTGCAGCAATAGTCCGTTGCATTGCTCTCGCCGTTTATTCTTAGATCACAATAAGCATCGGGGCAGAGGTAGGCATTGAATATTTGTGCGTTCAATGCACTGGTGAAAATCCAGCCGATTAGGAGTGATAGAAAGATTTTGAGCTTCATGATGTCGACGAATCATTTTTCGCATCTTCATGCAAATGCGCATTGAGTAAGTTGCCGCAATTGTGACAGAAATCGGCATTGTTCAAATGCTTGGTCTCTCCACAAGTAGGGCAAGATTGTGTATTGGTGCGAAGCGGAGAGCGTGCTATTTCAGCTGTAACGATTCCCGTAGGCACAGCGATGATACCGTAACCCAAGATCATGATAAACGAAGCAATCATCTGACCGACTACGGTTCCCGGTGAAATGTCGCCATAACCAACGGTGGTCAGGGTCACAATGGCCCAATAGATGCCGGTGGGAATCGAGGTGAAACCGTGCTCCGGCCCTTCGACGAGAAACATAATGGTTCCAAAGATGATTGTGATTAACATGACCGCAAACAGAAATACCGCAATTTTTCGTCGACTGCGTGCTAGCGATTCAATGATGAAGTCCGATTCTCCGATGTATCGGGGAAGTTTTAAAATCCGGAAAATGCGTAATAAACGCAGTCCGCGAATCACAATTAAACTTTGTGATCCAATGATGAAAATACTTAAGTACGTCGGTAAGATGGACAGTAAATCAATGATTCCATAAAAGCTGGTGACGTACCCCAATGGTTTTTTGATGATCCATATTCGGAGCACATATTCCGCTGTAAAGAGGAGCGTGAAAAACCACTCGATAATGTAGAGCTCCAAGTAATAGTCGTCGTGAATTTGCGGAACGCTCTCGAGCATGACCACTAAAACACTCAAAAAAATTGCGACCAGAAGAAAAATATCAAAAAACTTACCTTCCCTCGTGTCCGCCTCGAAAATTACTTCGTGTAGTCTTTCTTTTACTGTCATAAATTAGAAATATCCACCGTAGTTCTGAGCGGGAAGATAGCGAATTTGACCGAGTCCGGACATGGAGAACTGCATTTGTACGATCATAAACGTCCGGGTAGGCATGCCATCCAAAACCCCCGGCTCCCATTTGATTTTTTTGATTTGTCGCTCGAGCTCCTGTACACACCCGCCCCCGAGATTCTTTACAATGAACAGATTGCTGATTACGCCACTCGGCTCTATGATGAATCCCACAGCCGCCTCTCCCTGAATTCCATGCTTGACCGCCTCGCGGGGATATTCAATTTCTTTTTGAAGGTGGTAAAAAAATGACACCTCAACTTTTGGAATCGGCTCTTGATCCACTTCTTCTTGGGTGTAAATGGTCAAGGGCGCATCGGGTCGATAATTGGGAGGTTTTCTATACCCTCTTTCGCGAACCCATTTTCGGTATTTGAATGGACTAAAATCGATGCTGATGGTTCGAGTGGCATTGACTTTCTCTCCGTCGTAAATACCGGGATGCCATAGCGTTAAATCGAATAATCGCCAGGCTTCTTTTTTTATTTGCTCATCGACTTCATTTAGGATTTTGGCCGACTTGACTTGGCCCGTATGCAATACCTCAAACTCAAAAATCACTTTTGCAGAAATGTTCTGTTCTAGTAGTTCTTCTGGAAAGTACATTTCCTGTTCGATCCATCGACTCCAATTTCGCTCGCCACCAAAAGGCTGCGGTTGGTAGAACGTATTTTGGGCATGAGCCAACGTTCCCAGGGAAATCAAAAGGATCAGTAAAATGAAACGCATCAGGTAGAAAATTTTTATTTTTCAGCGTTTGAAATATACAAAAAGGAATATGGATACAATTGATGACTTTTCATTTGACGAGCATTTCAGCCCGAGCTACGGAGGGTTTTGGGTTCGCTTCGTCGCCTATATAATAGATGCTATTCTATTGGGTATAATTTCTTATTTACTCGGTGAAGTAATGGGTTTTCCCAGTCCGTTTTCAGGACAAGAGACGACCCCTTTTCAAAACGTACTGTCAACAGTAGTTGGCTGGCTGTATTTTACACTGATGGAAAGCGGCAATATGCAAGCCACAGTCGGCAAGCGCGCAATGGGTTTAGTAGTTACGGATTTGAATGGAAATCGGATAAGCTTTCTGAACGCTACAGGAAGATACTTCGCAAAAATTTTATCGGCACTCATCCTTCTATTTGGTTTTTTCATGATCGGATGGGACAGCAAGAAACAAGGACTTCACGATAAGTTAGCCGAGACATTAGTGATTTATAGCCGCTAAAAAAGAAACCCGCGACTTCCTTTATTGGAAGACCGCGGGGTTCATGAACACGAATCGTAGATATTTTAACTACCGCAAGCCTCGCAGTCATCCGGATTGTCGATGCTGCATGAAATCGCTTGCTCAGGTGTGTATTTCTGCGTGATTTTCTGTGCCGCCTCCTGAAGTTTCGACTGGCGTTGTTCGCTGAGCTTTTCGGTTTGCTCTTTGGATACAACGGGCTCCACTTCTGATTTGGCTTGTTTCTGAACGGTAAACTTGATCGCATCTGCGGCAGCCTTGGTGCGCAAATAGTACATGCCCGTTTTCAAACCTTTTTTCCAGGCGTAGAAATGCATGGATGTCATTTTGCCAAAATTGGCGTTCTCCATAAACAGGTTCATGGATTGAGACTGATCGATAAATGCTCCGCGATCAGCGGCCATATCGATGATGTCTTTCATGCTCAACTCCCAAACCGTGCGGTATAATTCTTTGATATTGTCGGGTATGCCTTCAATATCCTGAATGCTACCATTGTTGCGGATGAGTTCATTTTTCATGTCCTCATTCCACAATCCCAATTTCACGAGGTCAAGAAGCAAGTGCTTGTTTACAACGATAAACTCTCCAGATAATACACGGCGCGTATAGATGTTGCTGGTATACGGTTCAAAGCACTCGTTGTTTCCAAGAATCTGGCTCGTACTTGCCGTAGGCATAGGTGCAACCAAAAGTGAATTGCGAACTCCATGCTCTGAAATCTCCTCGCGAAGCGCGCTCCAATCCCATCGACCGCTCAACTCGCCTTCTTCCAAGCCCCACATCTGCCATTGGTAGATTCCTTGAGAAATTGGAGATCCTTCGTAAGTTTCATAGGCTCCCTCTTCACGCGCTAGATCTTTACTCGCGCTCAATGCAGCGAAGTAAATGGTTTCGAAGATGTCGCTGTTGAGTTGTTGAGCTTCGGGAGAAGTGAACGGATAACGCATCATAATAAATGCATCAGCGAGGCCTTGTACTCCCAAACCTACCGGACGGTGACGCATGTTACTGTTTCGCGCTTCCGGTACAGGATAGTAATTGCGATCAATCACTTTATTCAAGTTCTTTGTCGCGATGTAGGTTATCTTGTACAATTCTTCATGGTCAAACGTGCCTTCTTCGGTTACGAACTTAGGTAGAGCAATCGAAGCTAGGTTACAAACTGCTACTTCGTCTGGTGCCGTGTATTCAATGATTTCCGTACAGAGGTTCGAGGACTTGATCGTACCCAAATTCTTTTGGTTGGATTTTCCATTGGCTGCATCTTTGTACAACATATATGGTGTACCCGTTTCGATTTGTGCCTCTAAAATTTCCTCCCACAAGTCACGGGCCTTTATGGTTTTACGCCCTTTTCCTTCTTCTTCGTATCGGGTGTACAGCGCTTCAAATTCACCGCCATGCGTTTCTGCCAATCCTGGACATTCGTGTGGACACATCAAGGTCCACTGGCCGTCTTCCTCAACGCGTTTCATAAATAAATCCGGAACCCAAAGGGCATAGAATAAATCGCGTGCGCGCATCTCTTCTTTTCCATGATTTTTCTTCAAATCCAAGAAATCCTGAATATCGGCGTGCCATGGTTCGAGGTAAATGGCAAAAGAACCTTTACGCTTTCCTCCACCCTGATCGACATAACGAGCTGTATCATTGAAAACGCGGAGCATGGGGACAATTCCATTCGACGTGCCATTCGTTCCACGGATGTACGAACCTGTTGCGCGTACATTGTGAATGCTCATTCCAATACCTCCAGCTGATTGCGAAATACGAGCACATTGCTTTAGCGTATCATAAATACCGTCGATGCTGTCATCCTTTGTAGTAAGTAAGAAACAAGACGACATTTGTGGCTTGGGTGTTCCCGCATTGAAGAGCGTTGGCGTCGCATGCGTGAAGTACTTCTTCGACATCAATTCATAGGTTTGAATAGCTGCGTCGAGGTCTTCTTTATGGATTCCGATTGCAACACGCATCAACATGTGCTGTGGACGCTCTGCGATTTTCCCATTTATGCGCAAAAGATAACTGCGCTCGAGTGTTTTAAAACCGAAATAATCGTAGCTGTAGTCGCGATCGTAGATCAACGTACTGTCCAGTATAGCAGCATTTTTGTCGATTATTTCCATGACGTCATCCGCAATCAATGGTGCGTTTTCACCGGTTTTAGGGTTGACGTAGTCATGCAAATCACGCATCGTTTCGCTAAACGATTTGGTGGTCTCTTTGTGAAGGTTTGAAACAGCTATGCGAGCTGCCAATTGCGCGTAGTCCGGATGACGTGTAGTCATGGATGCGGATACTTCAGCGGCCAAGCTATCCAATTCGATCGTCGTCACACCTTCATACAACCCTTCAATCACGCGTTTGGCAACGGTCGTTGGATCAACCAATTCACTTAGCCCGTAACACAACTTTTGAATTCGTGCTGTGATTTTATCAAACTTTACGGCCTCTTTGCGACCATCTCTCTTAAGTACGTACATAATTTCTTTCGTTTAGATGGGTTAAAAATCTGCGTCAAAACGGATTTTATTGTCTTTTTCTTCGCCGTTGCTCATCACACCTGCTTTTTGATACTCCGAAACACGGCGTTCAAAGAAGTTGGTTTTACCCTGGAGCGAAATCATCTCCATAAAGTCGAACGGATTGGTTGAGTTGTACACTTTATCGCATTCTAGTTCGACCAAAAGTCGGTCTGCGACGAATTCCAAATACTGGGTCATCGAACGGCTATTCATACCGATTAAATCAACGGGAAGAGATTCGGTGATAAACTCGCGCTCGATGTCAAGAGCTTCGGTAATGATTTGTGTGATGCGCTCTTTCGGTACTTTATTCACAATGTGGTTGTTGTGCAAGTGAACCGCAAAATCACAGTGCAGCCCTTCATCTCGACTGATGAGTTCGTTGCTAAAGGTCAATCCCGGCATCAATCCGCGTTTTTTCAACCAAAAGATGGAACAGAAACTACCGGAGAAAAAGATTCCTTCTACAGCAGCAAAGGCAATCAGCCGCTCCATAAAGCTATCCGACTCAATCCAACGCAGCGCCCAATCTGCCTTTTTCTTGATGGCCGGAAATGTCTCAATGGCATTGAATAGCTTTCCACTCTCTTTAGCGTCTTTGATGTAAGTGTCAATCAACAGCGAATACGTTTCGCTGTGAATGTTCTCCATCATAATTTGAAAGCCATAAAAGAATTTTGCCTCGGTATACTGAACCTCGTTCACAAAATTTTCAGCTAGGTTCTCGTTTACGATTCCATCGCTCGCAGCAAAAAACGCCAATACATGTTTGATGAAGTAGCGTTCATCGTCATTGAGTTTGTTTTCCCAATCTTGAATGTCTTGGTGCAAATCAATTTCTTCTGCTGTCCAAAAACTAGCCTCTGCTTTCTTGTACCACTGCCAGATATCATCGTGTTGTATCGGGAAAAGTACAAAGCGATCTTTATTCTCAGCAAGAATAGGTTCTTGACTCATAGTTTTGGTTTTAAAAAGTTAAAATTGAGCACAAAAAGGGCTGAAAATCAGCATTATAAGCGTGAAAATAATGCAATGAAGACCGCATTTCTCAGAAGGGAACAGAGGCCATTTACCCAAGGTGCGAAACAAAGATTGGAAACTATTTTGGGCTTGTCAATGTGGTTTTATTCACAATTGACACCCACTTTTCAACATCAAAAAATAGGGGCATTTTGAAAATGTCAGGTAAACTGCGGTTTTGCAAAAAATGCAAATTTGAAAGCAGATATTTTTGAATTTTTATTCAAGCAAAAAAACGGGATTCAAGATCTTTTTTGCAGAATCGGAATCACTCTTTTTCATTCCAGGCCCGATAGAGTTCTTCGAGTTCGTCGTACCATCTTTGACCGTATTTGCGGATGAGCGCATCTTTCGCAAAGCGAAAAACGGGCACTTTCAGTTGTTCGCCAAGCACACAAGCAGCGCTACAAATGGACCATTTGTCGTAATTCACCGCATCAAATGATTCGTAGGACTTAATTCGGATGGGGTAGAGGTGGCAACTGATGGGTTTTCGAAACTTCGTTTTTCCATCGTTGAAAGCTTTTTCAATACCACATAGAGCCATACCGTTTTCGAATACGGTATAAGCGCATTCCTTTCCTTTGATCAGCGGAGTAACGTATTCTCCATCCCAATCTTCAATGTACTTTCCCTGTGCCTCAATCGCTTCGATTCCCTCTTTGCTCAAGTAGGGTTTGACCACACTCCATGCTTGGTCCAGTTCGTGGAGTTCATCATCTAAAAGGGGCGCACCTGCATCTCCTTCGACACAACAAGCGCCTTGGCATGCGTTCAAATCGCATACAAAACTCTTTTCTAAAACTTCCTCGCCAATCAGCGTTTTCCCGTGTTGAATCATGTTGCAAATTTAAGGATTAACCCCACCAATTTTATGGATAGCTCGTTTATTGTTTTCGAAAGGATTATCTTTGATAGATTAAATGAGTTACATGAAAAAATATTACTTCACTTTCGCAAGCACAGCTGTTGCATTGTTTATCTCCGTATTGGCTGTTGCGCAGGGAACGCCCATCGCTGGGGAAGCGCTGGTTCGTTTAATTCCAGGAGCTACTGATGCAGAGCTTATTGCAGAGCTCAACCGACAAAATTCCGACTTGGAAATTGATGAAGTTGAGTTGATCTCCAAACACATGAATATTTACCACGTGCACTTTGACAAAAGTTATTCCGTGGAACAAGCAGTTGGTGCACTGTGGGAGCTTCCCGTGGTTTTAACCGCACAAACCAATAAGAATATTGAATACAGAACGCAGCCCAACGACCCCAATTTTGCCCAGCAGTGGCAATACATCAATACGGGTTCGACCGGTGGGTTGGCTGGAGCGGATATCGATGCGGACTCAGCTTGGAGCATCACAACTGGTGGAGTGACGACTATGGGTGATACGATAGTTGTGGCGGTGATCGATGATGGAATTGACCTTACGCACAATGACTTCGGTGACAATCTTTGGGTGAATCGTGCCGAGATTCCGAACAACGGAATTGACGATGATAACAACGGATATGTCGATGATTATCAGGGTTGGAATGCAGATAATTCGACAGATGATATCGGAGGAACTTTTTGGGGAGGTTGGCACGGCACCCCTGTAGCAGGGATTGTAGGAGCTAAAGGAAATAACAACATCGGTGTTGCTGGTGTAAACTGGAATGTAAAGCTGATGATTATCGTCGGTGGTGGAGCAGAAGCTGATGCAATTGCTGCCTACAGCTATGTTCTTGAAAACAGAAAAATGTACAACCGTACCGAAGGAGATAGCGGAGCTTTCGTCGTTTCTACGAATGCATCTTGGGGGATTGATTTTGGTCAGCCTTCGGCAGCGCCGTTGTGGTGTGCCATGTACGATACACTCGGAGCTTATGGGGTGTTGAGCTGCGGAGCTACCATCAATGGAAACTACGATGTGGATCAAGTCGGTGATCTTCCCACGGCTTGTCCTAGTGATTACTTGATTTCTGTTACCAACATGAATCATAACGATTTGAAAGAAGTTCAGGCAGGCTATGGTGTAACAACCATTGATCTAGGAGCATTTGGAGCAAACACGTATACGACGGCACTGATGTCGAGTGGAGGTTATGGCGGTTTTGGTGGAACATCAGGAGCTACGCCGCATGTGGCTGGAGCCATTGCACTGGCCTACTCGGCTGCTTGTGAAGATTTTATTCAACTCAGTAAAAGTGATCCAGAAGCGGCACTTCTTTTAATGAAAGATTTTGTGCTGAACGGAGGTGACCCCAATGCATCACTCAATGGTATTACTTCATCGGGAAATCGACTCAACTTGAAAGGTATGCTCGATGAGGTCGAAGCATATTGTGTTTCACTTGGATTGGAGGATCAACCGATATCGGAATTCAAAATTTACCCGAATCCAAGTTCAGGTGAATTGAGTATTGAACTGAATACAGAAATTTCTCGTGCACAGATCGAAGTGTTCAATATGGTTGGGTCTTTGGTGCATGCGGAGGATGTTGTTTCGAATCAAGGGACTGTACGACTCGACTTGTCCAACTTGCCTACCGGTGTGTATACCGTGCGTATTTCGGATCAAAAAACGAATTATGTAGGAGTTTCTCGATGGATTATTGAATAATGCTTCCGACCTTTTAGTCGGTCTAAATATTAGCACTAAATTTGTGCCCTCTTCAATGATTTTGGAGAGGGCTTTTTAATTAAACGGACTTGGATATGTCACAATCGGAGGATACACTCAAAACTATTGTTAGTCACGCAAAAGAATACGGTTATGTGTTCCAAAGCAGTGAGATTTATGACGGACTGAATGCGGTTTATGATTACGGTCCGTATGGGGCTGAGCTAAAGAAAAACATTCGAGAATACTGGTGGCGGTCTATGGTGCAAATGCACGAGAATATTGTCGGAATAGACGCAGCGATATTTATGCACCCTCAAGTATGGAAAGCATCCGGGCACGTCGATGCCTTCAATGATCCTATGATCGATAATAAGGACAGTAAAAAGCGCTACCGCGCCGACCAGCTCATCGAGGACTACGTTTCGAAAATCGAAGCAAAAATCGATAAAGAAGTGGCAAAAGCTGCCAAGCGCTTCGGAGATGACTTTGATGCAGAGATGTTTGTGAAAACCAATCCACGCGTTGTAAAGAATCAGGAGAAAATTGATGAGATTTTGTCTCGTATGAACAAAAGTCTCGCTGCTGAGGATTTAGCAGATATCAAAACATTAATAGAAGAATTGGGCATTGCTGATCCTGTTTCGGGGTCAAAGAATTGGACGGATGTACGTCAATTTAATTTGATGTTTGGAACTGAGCTAGGAAGCACCTCGGATGGAAGCAGCAAAGTTTACCTGCGTCCGGAAACAGCCCAAGGTATTTTTGTGAATTTCCTGAATGTGCAAAAAACCGCACGTATGAAGGTGCCTTTTGGGATTGCTCAAACCGGAAAGGCATTCCGAAATGAAATCGTAGCGCGACAGTTTATTTTTCGAATGCGTGAGTTTGAGCAAATGGAAATGCAATTCTTCGTTCGTCCAGGGGAAGAGATGAAATACTACGAATACTGGAAAGAGCAACGAATAAATTGGCACAAGAACTTGGGAATAAGTAGCGATTATTACCGCTTCCACGATCACGAAAAGTTGGCGCATTACGCGAATGCGGCCAGCGATATCGAATTCAAGTTCCCATTTGGTTTTAAAGAATTGGAGGGGATCCATTCACGTACGGACTTTGATTTAAAACAACACGAAGAGTATTCTGGAAAGAAACTTCGGTATTTTGATCCAGAAATCAATGAGAGTTATATTCCCTATGTAGTCGAAACCTCAATTGGGCTGGATCGAATGTTCTTGGCTGTGCTTTCTTCATCCTACCGCGAAGAAGAACTCGAAGGTGGTTCAACGCGCACGGTTTTAAGAATTCCAGCGGCACTGGCTCCGGTAAAAGTTGCGGTTCTTCCTCTTACAAAAAAGGATGGATTGCCCGAAAAGGCTCGCGAAGTTATGAATCAACTGATGAAACAGTTCCCTTGCCAGTACGACGAGAAAGATGCCATCGGCAAGCGTTATCGCCGTCAGGATGCGATCGGAACACCGTATTGCATCACCATCGATCACCAGACTTTGGAAGATGATTCAGTTACATTGAGGGATCGAGATTCCATGGATCAAGAGCGCATAAGTATAGAGCAGCTAATTGATATTTTAAATACAAAAGTAGATTTATCTGTACTCCTGTAGGCACTGATTATTAAAATTTTATCTTTGTACGCGAATTTTGTAATTAAATAGACCAAACAATGAAAAAGCTCAAGTATTTCGCTTTGGGTATCGCTGCAGTATCATTTGTAGCTTGCTCGAACCCGTCAACAGAAACTGAAGCAGAAACCGAAACTCCAGCTCAAGAAGAGCAAATGGAAGAAGATCACGCAGATCACTCAGAACACCCATCATCTGACACAGAAGAGTCAATGGACGAAGGTGCTGAAACTATGGATGCTGAAACAATGGAAGATGCAGAAGTAGAAGGATCTGAAGAAAATGCAGAAATGTCTAAAGGTGGCGATCAGCCAAAAGCTGACATGGATGCAGAAGTAGAGAAATCTGAAGGTGCTTCAAAAAGCAGCAAGTAAGACTTAATTCTACCAAAGAATAAAAGCCCGAATCATTCTCGATTCGGGCTTTTTTTATTCATCAATCGAATCGGCAATTGATTCTTCTACAATTTCCAACCCCTTATTCAATACTTCATCTCTTTGATTATAAATTCGGTAAAACGCTTCATCTCCATACAGTTGACGGGCTATGAGCGATTTTAACCTGTTTTCGATTAACGCCATGGCATTTGAGTCCATTTGGTTTGGCCAATCTACTTCTTGTTCGTTTAAGTGCGCTTTAAAGCGACTCCACATTTCTGCTGTGATTTCGAATGACGCGATGAAAGATTCTTGATCGGGTTTGTTTTTGCGCAAGCGATCGGCTTCGTTGAGCGCATAAACAGTGAGCTCTCCTCGGTTGACGATCTGATAATATCCGGTTCCAGCTAAGCTGGTGTCTATGGGTATGGTGTAATCCGGTAGTATTCCTCCACCACCATAAACTGTGCGTCCACCTTTTGTGTAGTAAGTTAGGGAGTCGGCAATCACTGTCGTGTCGGAGGTGAGTTCACCGCTCTCGAATCGATGATAGGATTCCATCATGTATTCATCATAGCCGTTTTCGTACGATTTCTGGATACATCTTCCGGATGGGGTGTAATACCGAGCTACAGTAAGTCGTACGGCACTTCCATCACTTAGTTCCCACTGTTCTTGAACCAGCCCTTTTCCGAAAGATCTGCGGCCTGCAATCCATCCTCTGTCGTTGTCTTGTATTGCCCCAGCGATAATCTCACTTGCCGAAGCGGACCCTTCATCGATCAAAACAACGACTTGACCTTCCTCAAATATGCCTTTTTCAGTAGCATAGGTGTATTTCTTTTCGCGGTTTCTTCCTTCCGTAAATACTATTAGTTCTCCATCGGATAATAAATCATCTGCAATGGCATTGGCTACATGTAAGTATCCGCCTGGGTTGCCTCGTAGGTCTAAAACCAATTTTTCTGCACCTTGCGCTTTAAGGTCTTTTAGCGCATCGTGAAATTCATCGTATGTCGTTTCGGCGAAGCGATTCAGTTTGATATAGGCGATGTTTGTATCGATGAGGTAAGCAGCGTCCAGACTGTGGATGGGTATTTCATTCCGCGTAATTTTAAAGTCCAATAGACCACGATCTCCAGGACGGAAGATTTTTATAGAGACTTTTGAGCCCTTTTCTCCACGAAGCATTTGAATAACTTCATCATTGGTAATTCCCACTCCTGCAATGGACTCACCTTCTACTTCGACTATTCGGTCTCCACTTTGAATGCCCAGCATTTCAGAAGGGCCTCCAGCGATTGCAGAGACGACAATTAAAGTGTCTTTGAGAATGTTAAATTCTACACCAATCCCTTCAAAATTGCCCTGCATGCTCTCTTCTACACTTTGTATTTGCGCCGTCGATATGTACGATGAGTGAGGGTCTAGTTTGTGTAAAAACTCATTGATTGTTTCGTCTAACAGACTATCCGTATTTACCTCTTCAACATAATCTCGGTTGATGTAGTTGATGAGTTGATTGATTTTTTGAGCCTGCTTGGGATTGCTGGAAAAACCTGGAATAGGTCGCTCATTGAACTCCAGTTTACCACCCATATAAATCCCGATGATGAGCGTAGCCGCTAGGACGAGCGGAATGTAAAATTGATTTTTTCCCATAGTGTTTGATGTTACTGCGAATATAACGATCGAAGTGGAAAGGATGTTTTTATGATTAAAGAACTATTTGTCTACTACCGTAAGCCATAGAAAAATTCTAAAAAATAGAATACGCAGCGATTGGTTGTCTCATTTTGAGATTTCCAGAGTGTGTATAACTTCATTTACAATACTTTAAAACACTACTAACCAGGTATTTAAGTTTTACAGTAAGGATATTGGATTGGTGTGGCACAGATTTTCCTTTTAGGTAAGCAGAAGTTAAATGAAATGAAAAAGTACACAGGTTTTATATTTGCAATGTTGGTTGGCTTTTTTGCCACAGCTACTACATATTATACTGTACCTACTACTTCATGGCCAAACGTTGGTTGGTCTTTGACGCCGAATGGAGCGCCTTGCAACTGCGGTCCAAATATGAACGCAAACAATAACAACTTTACAGATACATTGGTGATTACCCAAGATGTATCTATACCCAATTTAGAGCTTGAGTCTGGAGCTCTTGTAATTGTTCAATCCGGTGCTACTTTTAGCGGAGCATGGAGTTGGATGAAGGTAGAAAATGGTGCGAAGATTCAATTGGAAGCTGGTTCCGTTTTGGATCCGAATGTAGATTTCGAATTGGACGGGGAGATTACTGGTGTTGGTACAATTGAAACGGGTTGGGGATTTGAAGTAAAATCTTCTGGATTAATTAATCTTTCATCAGGTTCGTTTATTGATGCGAATGATTTCGAAATTGATGGTACGGTGACTATTGATGGAAACATTTCTTTTTCAAATGATGACTGGACAATCGATGGGTCACTTACTGTTATAAACGGTAACTTTACCAAGACGGGTGGAGATTTGAAAGTAGATGGTACCATCGTTTTTGACGGAAACCTTTTTGATATTCAAGGCGACTTGCGCGTTCGTAACAATGGTGTCGTTAACATTACTGCAGATACGGTAACATTTGTATCAGGTGATTTCACTGTTGAAGAGGATTTAAACATCACAGCGCATTACACCAGCATTACAAGTGGCGACTTGGATGTGAAAAATAACGCTGTACTCGTAATTGATTCCAAGCTTTACTTGTCGAATATGGATATCATGAACCATGAACTGTTCATGGTAACAGATAGCGTTTGGATGTATGGTCTTTCATTCGAGACAAAGAATAATTCAATCACTCAGTTCGATGGTTATGTTTTTGGAGCAACTACGGCTGGTTTGGAGTATAAGGGTGATATCATCATCGGTGACGTTATGGACCTTGAGTTGTGGTTTGATTTGGATGATAACGGTGGAGAAATAACAGGATGTGGCCTTATCGATTTTAATGCGACACAACCGTGGCAACTCCCTGCTTCTTCACTTCAAATTAACGGCGTAAACACACCGTTGAGTTATGTGACTTTTTTAGGAGCCAACGGTTCTTCTTGTGCGTCGAATGCAGTTTGGTTTTATGAGGGAACTTGGTCTACAAGTTCTACTTCATGTGCGGATGAAGCCATCATCATGTCTAACCTTGACATGAATGCACCGCAAAGTTTCGGACGTATGAAAGTAAAAAAAGGAGTAAAAGTTCAGGTTAAAAACGGTGCGACAATTACCGTTTGTCAAGACATCGTAAACAACGGCTTTATCCGCGTAGAGGCGGGTGGAAGTTTAATTGTACAAGGAAATTAAAAGCGTTTAAAATAAATCAACCACCACAAGACCTAGTGGTATTTCAAAAAGCCTTCTTCAGCAATGAGGAAGGTTTTTTGCTGTTTAGTATATTCGTTTTGCCATATCAACTCAATACAGATCACGGCCCCGTAGTTCAAGGGATAGAATAGAAGTTTCCTAAACTTTTGATCCAGGTTCGAGTCCTGGCGGGGCTACAACCACTACTTACCAAGGTAGTCAATAATGGAAGACGAATTAATTAAACGGATAAATAGACGCGACTCAAAGGCAGTTCTTCTGCATTTTTGTGAAGTGAACGACTGCTGGAAAGTATTGAAACACCTTTGCTTTCACGATAGCGATTTAGTTTCGTGGCGCTCTGCATGGTTGCTAACTGAATTGCCAAAAGAAGATCTCCAAATGCTTGGTCTGGACGTTAAAGCCTTGATTGACCATGCAGCGGGAAAAAGCCCCTCAGTACAACGAGAGGTATTGAAACTATTGGAGAAACTGTTTATTCCGCAAGATGCGATGAGTTCATATTTTGATTGGGCTATCCGCGCGTGGCTGGACATTTCGACTCCATCCGGCCTAAGAATTACGGCACTTCGTTCAATGGTACGTGTTGGGAAGCATTATCCCGAACTCAATCGAGAAATCACCGAAATGGGCGACGAAAAGTTTTTGGATTCACTCAGCCCTGGAATTCAGGCACAAGCCGTGAAGATTTTTCAGAATCTTGGATAGGAAGATTGCTGACTTATTTGTGTCGAAAATCGACAATTTTTGTGCTCGATAGTCGAAAATCGACAAAATAGTAAGAGGACATATTTATATTTTAGTACAAATTAATTTCTTATGCGTACGTGGTTACTCTTTGTTCTGTGGATTATCTTAACGCTTAATGCCTGTAAGAAGGATACCGACCCATTGGTTCAGCAAATGGGTATTAATACCGATACTTTAGAAATAATTCACCGTGATAGTATAGCAGACCCGCATGTAGGGGTGTGGACACCGTTGGTCGTTTATGGTGATTACGTATACAGTATCGCAGGTCATTATGGCTCATCACAGATAAATGTCTTCCAAAAAAGAAATAGATTATCAGGAGTGGTTGTAGATGAATTGGAATTGGGTCAATTATATTTGCGTCCTAAATCGGGCATCTTAGAGAATGGAAAGTTTTTCATTTTTGGCGATGAACAGTCGTATGTTATTGATTTAGATCAATTTGAACTGGAGGTCATTACTTCTCGCGAACATTTTTGGTTTGGTAAAGGACATGCCGCCGTAGGGGACTTATACATCTACTTTGGAGCCAATAACCCATCACCCAATCCAGGTAAAGCTGTGTACACCTACAACGTTGCTACCGAGGTTGAAACCTACTTGTTTACAGTAGAAGACCCGGAATATGATGATCCTATTAATTACACCGAGATCTATGATCTGACGGCATGGCGAAATCAATCAGGTGAATTATATGTTGCCGTATTGGTCAGGTTTGATCTGAGTCCCGATCAAAATGAATTGTGGATCTATAATGCCAATCTTGATAGTGTGGAGCATAAACTGAACTTAAATGGCCTTCCAGAGAATTTGTTTGGTCAGTTCTACGACAACAAGCCCATTTATTACGACGATAACTTTGATCAATTATATATTCTTACAGAACGTTTGAATGCAATAAACCCTTATACCGGCGAAATGAAGTGGACCAATGATATTGAGTCGGAAAGTTGGAGGTCTCAGATCACAATGGGTGGTAGTGGAGTATATTGGTTAGATGATGAATATTTGAATTATGTCCATGGAGCAGATGGAACAACACTATTTTCAAAAGAAGTGTTTGGCCAAAGTTTAGTAAGACTAAATATTCAACAAAATGTTGTTCCAGTTGGAAATTTTCAGGCACTGTTGCTATTTGATAAGCAATCGGGAGAACTACTTTATCGCGCTGTGGATGATATGGAAATGAGTTTATACCGTAGCTATAGTAGTCCGTTTATTGATTGGGAGAATAGAAGGATATATTACTACTCGGGTTCTAATTTCGTTTGCGCCCGTGTTCCTGAGCACTGGGAATAACTCTAAATCCTTTTCTTTTTTGCACCACCCAATTCTTAACTGTACTTTTGTGGCTCTTAACTAGCCCCATAGTTAAACGGATAGAACGCAGGTCTCCGGAACCTGAAATCCGGGTTCGAATCCCGGTGGGGCTACAATACAATCCCGCTACTTGCGGGATTTTTAGTAAGAAGACTTTTCTTTTCAGCAAATTCGAACCTGTGTGGGCAAAATGCCCAAAACACAGTATTCGAAAATTCATTGGTGGTTAAACGAGAGCTATAAAAAACTCAAATAGCCATCGTTCGGTTCATGGGAGGCGAAGGTGGTCAAATTATACTCGACAATAAAACCATCAAGATTCCAACTAACGTTGCGATGAGTAGTCGTTTCACAATTCCATACTCTTGCATGGTGACTAGTTTTAGGTTAAAAGTTTTTTTACGTGATTGAGAGAAGTCAAATGTAGTAAATTTTATCTACAGATGTAACTTAATTTCTACATCGGATTATTATAAAAAAGAAAAGGCCACTTTACAGCGGCCTTTGTTTGTTTAGTCTTCAATAATAACCCGCCTGGTTATCTTATTCGCTCCATTTCGTAAAGTGATGAAATAGACTCCAGATTTAACGGAGGTTAGATCTACATCAATTTGTCGACTGTTATCGACTTCGAGTTGTTGATTGGTATAAACCATCTGCCCGAGTACATTGTGAATTTCGATGTCGAGGACAACTGGTGAACTCACTTCGATATAAATTCCAAATTTTCCTGTGCTGGGGTTCGGATAAATATCGAGAAGTGCATCAGTACCAAAGTCGATCAGACCTATTCCAGTGGCTGTAAAGACGTTCGACAAACTTGAGCATCCATCAGCATTGAAAACTTCTACATAGAAATCGCCATTCTGCCCTGCGATGTAGTAGTCGTTTGTTGCTCCGGCAATCGGGTTCATCTGGTCGTCGTACCATTGATAACTCACACCGCTAACCGAGCTGAATAACGTATCGACGCTTTGTGTAATCACCGGTATGGCCGGTGCATCATATACCACAACCGAATCTTCAGCAAATGCAGCACAGCCCGAAGAATTGGTGTAGGTGTAAGTTATGATGCTATAACCTCCGGTAACCACACTCGGATCAAAAGTGTTACCGCTTACGCCGTTTCCACTAAATGTACCACCACTAGGTGATCCAAATAAGGTAAGGTTCCCAACATTCGCACAAACGCTTCCTAGCGGAGTTATAGTAACAACTGGCGCAGGATTGACAACAAAGACTATGGTGTCATTGAAACTACAACCTTGGCTAGTTACGGAATAAATCACCTCATGGGTTCCTGAACCGGCCATTGCAGGATCAAAGGTCGCACCTGTTACTCCAGCTCCTGTATATGATCCTCCTGAAGGCGTACCCGCAAGAGAAACGACCAGATCGTTTTCGCATAAGGTGTCTCCCATTCCGGCATCAACTGTTACGGAAGTTACATCAATGGTATCCTGTATGGAGTTCGAACATCCATTCGCATCGGTATAATTGTAAGTGATGATGTGTGATCCAGGCCCTGCAAAGGAGGCGTCAAACGTATTTCCGATTACGCCAAGCCCGACGTAACTTCCACCAGCAGGCTGCGCATTCAGAGTTTGTGGTGCATCGTAAATGCACATATCGTTGGCATTGAATGTTAGTGTTGGATTGGCGTGTACCGTAATGGACGTAGTAACTGAATCAGTACACCCGTTTGGTCCGGATATAACATACGAAACAGTATGCGTCCCAATACCTGCTAAAACAGGATCAAATTGACCTCCGCTTACTCCGCTTCCCGAGAAAACACCTCCTGACGGACTACCACTCAATGTAACGGCTGGGTCACCTTCGCAAAGGTCTGCGACTGGCGAAATCGAAGCGACAGGCGCGACATTTACGGTCACTTGAGCTGAGTCCAGGTTCGTACAACCCGTTAACGGATCGGTATACGTGTAATACACCATACTGCTGCCGGAACCTGCTATACTCGGGTCGAACGCGCCATTGCTCACACCTGAACCACTGAATACACCTCCTGATGGCGATGCATATTGTGCTAGACTCAGTGGAGCATCGCTCGGACATAAATCGGGTATAGCCGCCAGTGTCACTGTTGGCAATGCATGGATGGTAATGGTGTCATTCACTGTGTTCGAACAACCGTTTCCATCCGTGTACGAATAGACCACGATATGTACACCGACATTAGCTGCCGTTGCAGCCACACTTGTTGCAGCCACACCGTTCACTGTAAACGTACCTCCAGCTGGAGTAGCGCTTAACGTGATGGGCGCGTCACCCACACAGGCCGCATTCGCAGATGTAATTTGTAGCGTTGGCAAGTCGTACACTTCTATCGATTGATTTGCACTTTGCGTACAACCGTTCGCGTCGGTATATGTGTATGTAATTACGTGAATTCCAGGACTGGCTGCAACCGGATCAAACGTATTTCCTGATACAACACCAGTTCCGCTAAACGTTCCTCCCGAAGGAGAGCCTGAAAGAGAGATAGGTGAATCATCCACACAAATGCCCGCTTGTAGAGTAAACGTAACGACTGGAAGTGGATTTACCTCAATGGTATCGGTAGCCGAATTCACACATCCGTTCGTATCTGTGTAGGTATACGTAATTACATGCACGCCCGATCCTGCTGCGCTCGGGTCAAAAATGTTATTGGTAACTCCTGGACCAGTGTACGTTCCACCTGTAGGAATTCCACCAGATAGGACAACCGTTCCATTATCGATACAAACGTCTTGAAGACCCGTAAACGACACGTTTGGTAATGGATTGATGGTTACGGTAAACACAACCGTGTCGCTACAACCATTTGCATCGGTATAGATATAAGTTACAGGATGTGCATCCGGTAGAAGAAGTGACGGGTCAAACATACCGTTGACAACTCCTGCACCACTGTAAACGCCTCCTGTCGGAGAGGCATTATTCAGGGTAAATGGAGCACTTCCCTCGCATACTTCAAGATCTGTAGCACTCGCCACGGGTTTAGGATTCACTTGAATGACCGTAGTAACAGAATCTGTACATCCATTCGCATCCGTATAGATATACGTAACGGTATTTGCACCTATTGGCCAGCTGCCTGGCGTTACCGTTGGGAATATAATGTCATTGTTCCAATAGAAACTACCACTTACGCCAGCCGGTTGTGACACGAAAGAGGTCAAATCAATCGTAGAATTGTCTCCCTGACAAAAATCAGCGATAGGTCCGAAGGAAACTACCGGAGCCGAATAGGTATTCACAGTATAGCTCGCCGTACCAGTTGAACCCGCTCCGTCGGTTACCGTAACCGTATAGGTTGTGGACTGTCCTACCGTTGGTGAAATTCCTGATGTGGTCTCACCAGTACTCCAGAGATAACTGTAAGGCAATTGTCCTCCGACTGCATTAGCTGCAATACCCGCGGTTGTGCCGGTACAAACTGTATCGTCTCCAGCAATATTCACTTGCAATGGAAGCGGACCCGTAAAGAATAAAATGGTGTTCGGCAGGTAATTCTTGAGTAAGCCCGATACGCTACCTAAATTACCGGGGTTGATCGGACTGTTATCTCGATACTCTACTATACTTCTGGTTTCTGTTCGAGAGGTAGAGGCAAAGTCGTCCGAGCTTGAATGATAGCCAGGAGTTTCTTCCACAACAGCGATGACGAGGTTTTGTGTTGGGTCGTATTGGAAAGGGTTATCCAATTGAATCGTTACCCAACCCACTGTATTTGTCACGCTCAACTGTCCGTCATAAACTTCTGTCAACTGATTTAAAGGGATCCAATCTGAACTGTTGTCAAATTGCGTTTTGCTCGTGTTCGCCATGAATATACGGATATCATCTGTCCAAGCATTTCCTTCGTAGTACCACGATATTTTTTCAATGGCGCCATTCAACGGGATTTCCGAAGAATAGAAAATGGATTGGCTGTAGGTGTAACCGTAATAGGGTTCAATAGGGAGGCTTTGATAGCTGTTTCCTCCATCGAATATGATTGCGTTGTAATTATAGACGTTTTTTGAGGTCGTATCATTCGTTCGCAATTGATCGTTGCTCATATCCGTATACGCGACAATCGAATAAGTCGTATCGGTATAATTGAAATCGGCTGTTGTCGAGAATGTAAAGCTGACCTCATCGGTGTAATTCAATGTACCGGTGAAGGTTTCTACAACAGGTGTTCCTCCATCCACTTGATATACCACTGGGAAATTGGACGCAGGAAGCAACCCTTCGTTTTTCACACGAATAGTAATGCTTTCTCCAGCCACTAGTCCGTAAGATGTATCGGCTGGAGCCTCAATAGCCACAATAGAAACGTCATGGTCAACAGTTTCGGACAGACAAACCTCATCAACTCCGGCAAATGCAGACCAAGTTGACGATGGTGCAACATACCGGAATCTAATCTGGACCGTATCACTCAACAAGCCCAATGAGTTGAACCAGAGTGTATCCTGTAGCCAATTATCGTAACTGGTATTTGAGGTGTCACCCCATACGTTTCTCCACCCGGTATCATTCACATCAACGTACAGCATCGATTGATAGCTTGAAGAGCTCGAGTACGCATCCAAATAATAACTAAAGGTCATTTTCGGGTTCACTGCACCCGTTAAGTCAAAAGAGGCATAGAACCATCCTTCATCACCCCCTGAATTGATAGAGTCCTCTTCAACGTAAGCAAACTGTCCTCCGTCACTTCCAACATTGGTTTCATGTCCTGAACTGGAAGTAGTCGGCGTTGGTCCAATAAACCAAGGGAAATCATTACCCATACCTTGACGGAAATCTTCGAATCCATTTTCGAAGTTCTGACAATATGGAAGGGTTCTTGGACCTGTAAAGTATTCTGTTTGAGATGTTATGGTGTCGTTTAAAACGTTGTCGTCTCCTGGTGTTCCATTAACATTTTCTACAAAAACGGTCACCTGGTGAAAACCGAACCCAAAATTATATGTACCAACTTGAATACTGCTTTCAGTAGCGTTGGAAGCTAATGACCCCGTCCAAGCATATGAGCCTTGGTACTGTCCGTCAACGCTCCATCCAAGGTCAACAGAGGTAATGGTATTGTAACCAAGGTTTCGCAAGTCGATAACGATGGGTAGGTTACCAGCGAGGAAACCTAAGTCGTCCATCGCAATCAATGCAGCATCGCGTTGCGGTCCATCGAATTCAAAGGCTCCTTTGTCGGGAGTAGAAGCGTTTCGTGGTGTTCCATTGATGTCGAATGGAATTCCTGCTGGAGTTCCGGTATTATCCAAATCTAGACTCATCGACATCAAGTTGGAGGCACTTGGGAAATAAGGATCTCCGAAAGTTGAATTGAGATCGTATCCCGTATTCGTTTGCCAATCCGAAATTGAAGTATACGTAGTACTGGTATTTCGTCCAAAATCCTGACCTGTGATGTAATAGTGATTGTGATCAATGGTATAATTTCCTGAGAAATTATAGATCGAAACACCGTAGTTATCTCCCGATGTAGTTTGAAATACATTATTTCGGATGGCTACATCATTTCCATAATACAAATCATAGACGTAAGAAGCATCAAATGCATCGCCGATCCGAACAGTATTGTGAGCAACATTGGTATTGTTCATACTGTTGAGGCTGAACCCAACATAGTCGTAAAAAGTGGACGACTGCATGGGGTGTTGACCAATGTTGATGATGTTGTTACTCACCACCAACGAATCGGTAGATGAAGAGCTGGAAGAACCAAAGGAGCTCAGTTCCATTGCTTCTACCGATCCGTAAGATGTTCGGTTTTCGAGTCGATTTCCATTGATTTCGGACTGTCCGTAGAAATAGGCTAAATCAATAAGTATTCTGCCCGCTGTGGTTGTAGTACTATCGTTTCCAAGTATTTCATTTCCATTTACCTGCAAGTCCTCGAGGTAGTATCCATAGATTCCGATTAATGTCCCAATTATTTGATTATTCGAAATGGTAACTCGATGGCCTTGCGCACTACTGCTGAAGTACATGTAAATCGCTCTGCCAAAATTCTCGAATCGGTTATTCTGAATCGTTATTACGGTGTCCAACTCACCCGGTAAATCATAGAGCTGTATGGCTGAATTTGAAGCGGAGGTGGTTGTATAATACTCGGAAAGGAATTGGCAATGCTCAATTGTAAAGAACTGAAGTCCCCCATTACTTAAAATCATGTTCGGATCATACGGTCGACCAATTGTCGAGAAGGTGACGTCTTTGAACTTTAAGTGATGTACGCCAGTAAACTCAAACAAATAATCATTCCCTGACACTCCGAGGAATGTTACGTCTGTTGAATCACCAGTAGCCGATTGAATGGTAATGGTATTGGTTGAAGAAGTACCTGAAATAGCATTGACAACTTGCGCCACAGGGTAGGTTCCCGGAGCAATATTGAGGGTAACCGGTCCACTTACGCCCGCACATTCAAGACGTTCAAAGAAGCGATCTATACTTTGGAAGTTCGTACTGGATACTGCTAGTGATGTATCTAAGGTATAGACTCCTGCCATAGGCACACAGATGGAAAAGCGTGCTGTTGTATCATTCGTCTGTCTTCCATCTTGCGCTCCATTTACTGTATTGATAAAGGCGTATGCAGAGTCAATTGAAACGGAGGTTAGTTGCGACGTGAATGTAAGTGTCGTGGTGTCTTTACTAGGCAAGTTCAGACCATTGAAAGTCTCTGTAATGGTATCACCACCAAAGACCGCTGAAATATTAATGCTCTGTATTACATCAATACGGTTATTGACAATTTCGACCACTGGCGAGAAGTTTCCTGACGGTGAAGCCCCGACTGGTGCATTCCAAAAAATCCACGCATCGGTTCCAAAAGGTGAAAACTCATCAGCGCCAATATCTGGCGTACTTGCCGAACGTATTTCTCCCTCAAAATCACTGGTAATACCCACCGGTGATCCAGCGTCGTTGTAATACACACTGTTTACATGTAAATCCGTATCGGAGAAGAATTCGGGATGATATTCAGAAGAATTCATACCCCAATTCGAGCTTGAAAACGCACTGACGAAATCAGCTCGTGTTACTTGCTCAGAATAGCCAATGTTGGCATAGTTTCCGGTATTTGAAATGTAAATATTGTTGAAATCACACGCTTCGATCTGGCTTGAGCTCGTTGACCGAATTCCGGCCGTATAAGAGCTGTATATAGGATCGTCGAGTAGCATCGTGTTGTTGTAGATGCGGACCGAATCATTGCTGGATAAATAAATTCCATTGACTTCTTCCGGGGCCTTCAAATTCATGCTGTTGTGAAGGATATCAACTTGGTCGAATCGATAAACGTAAATCGCGTATGATCCAGCTCCAAACCCTGTCGAAAGAATCGAGAAGGTATTGTTTACAATCTCCAGGTTTCTGACGTTGGAGTTGTAACCATACATATAAATTCCATACGCATCATCGTAGTTGTCGTATGCGTTGATCAGCGTTTGATTATTGTTGTATACAACATCGCCGGCATACGTATAAATCTCCACAATACGCCGTCCCCAGCCCGAAGAGTCGTTTTTAAAGTAATTGTTCGTAATCTCCACATCTGAGGCTTCTGAAAGGCGTATCGCATAGTATTCAAATTCCAAAAATGCATTTTCATCAAACATTAGATTGGTCACATCTGTACTGCTCGGAGAGTCGAATAGTACTTGATAGTCGCCTCCATAGAAGCAATTACCCGTAAACTCGTTATCGCTATTGTCTGTATCATCGCCTCTGACAAGGTAAGCCCCACTTGAAGCTCCGTTCTCGATTTTACACCCAACGAAAGCATTGTGTTGCGATGCATTTTCAATTTCAATAATGTCCGCCGAATAGATATAATCGGTAGAGAACCCGAGGTTTTCGAATCGAATATGCTGTGCACCGTCTAGACGTAAGGTCCAATTAGCACTGGAGGATAAAACAGCATTTGGGGTATGACTACATGTCCATCCTGCGGTTGGACTGTAATTGCCGTACGCCAATGACGAATCGCGGAATGTGATAGTGTTATTTGTACTAACTCCTTCAACATAAGGAATGGTCACTTGCTCGTTATATGTTCCTGGGTACACGTCAAAAATTACTGGACCTGTAATTCCCGCACATTCCAATTTATCCACAGCGTCAGTAAAGCTATTGAAGTTTGTACCCTGCGTAGGTGCGGCAGGATTGATGGTGTAAATTCCATTCAGTGGAGAACAGAAGCGGACCGTAGCAAAGGCCGTATCATTGGTCGGGTCCGAATCGGTAACGCCGTTGGGCAATTCCGACCAAATTTTAATGTCGTAATCTGCGTAAACAAATACATCACTGCCCGCAAAAACGTTATTGAGCGAAGAGTAGACATTGAGCAATCCCGTCCATGAGGTCGATTGAACTGTGCCGTTATTTATTTGATACTTGAGCGTTGCACTCGTCACGGGTAGATTACCGAAGTTCCCGAGTTTGACCAAAAAGTTAGTACTGCCTTCCGGGCTTGGACTGGTAGGGTTTTGGATCAATACTACACCTATGTCGGTGATAGGAGGGCAGATCATGACTATCGGAGCCAAAGCACTACCATTGGTTGACACCGCACCTAGATCGTCCGTTGCACGGATGTAATAGTCTACCCCATCTGTTGTCACTGAATCACCTGGAATAATTGCTTCATAGGTGTTTCCTGCCGTATTGGTCATGGCTACAGAGGTGTAGGGCTTCAATGGATTGTTGGAATCCTTCACTCGATAAAACAGTGTAGCAGTTTGAACTACATTGGACGTATCGATAATGGTTGCCGATATGGTTTGTGCGCTATCGCAATATGCACCAGGGATAGGTACATGGCTAATCAGTGGAGGTTGATTCAATGGAGAATTTATGATGATGGGGAACGTTGCTGAACCGTAATACGAGGCTACGCCGAAGTCATCTTTCGCACGGATAAAATAGTCCGTTCCCAATGCGGTGATTAAACTATCAGGAATGGTAGCGCAATACGTGTTACCAACGGTGTTGACCATCGGAACGGATACGTACGCCAGCATACCTGAAGACTTGCGGTAAAACAAAGTTGCAGATGCGACCATATTGGTGTTGTCCGTAATATCGGCACAAATGTTCACCGGAGTATTTAAAGGTGCTGTGGTCACCGGAGTGTGCGTGATTACAGGCGGAACATTGCCCACTACGGGAATCACATTCGGAAATATCTGAGGGAATAAATAAGGATTTGAGTTGACCGTTTGCCCATCATCCGCGGTAACGTAATATTCAATCCCGGGAGCGATGACATTGTTGCCAGAAATAACGGCTCGGAACAGGCCCGGAGCTGTTTCGATCATGGCAGTAGTATTGTAGCTGAAATTCCCGATTGTTCTCCATTTGAGCGTCACGGGGCCAGGTACAGGAGGACAGGTGTCAATGACGTTTACCGTGATGACAACACTGTCACCAGCCGTCACACCATTGGTTTCTAAATTGACTGTTGAAGTCGTTTTGTTGATGGTTGGTCCGGCAATTCCCGGTGCTCTATAGCTCGCGGTATCGTTGTCGTACAATGCACCATCAAAACCGTACAGTAATATATCTCTTTTAGAACAGTCGGCGATACTATCCAGACTGCAGTAGTTGACAATATAAGTTCCGGAAACTTGGGAAACAATCGAGTCCAAAATAGCATCAAAAGGAGAAGTAATATTAAACACAGAACCTCCGGTTGCCGAGGTGATGGGAGTAAAATCGCTGTAATAGGTAGGAAGGGTAAGCGCAAATAAAATGGCTTCGTCGTTCACACAGGCATTCAAGGCCTGAGTCATCGTTGTGTTGCTTTGATCGGGATCCTCATCCGTGATGATAATCAGCACCTTTTTAGCTCCTTGGGTGTAATTAAATTGATTGAGAGAGGTAACGATGGCCTCGTAACCCGGTTCACGTCCCCCGTCAATCGTATTCTGCGTCCAAATCGAGTTTTTGAAATACGCCGAATCACTCGTCAGAGACCCTTGGTTGGTAATGATCGGGTCACCATTGCTAGCGGATTGGCCGTATCGGGTTAGTCCCAAGTTGTAGGTAATACTGCGCGCTCCAAGACTGTCGATAAAGTCATACACATTATTCTGAACTGCATTCTGCTCGCCCGACATACTTCCCGAATTATCCATTATAAAGACAATATCTACCGGACGATTACCTTGACCTGACCCGGGAGGGTCGACCTGCAGACAACCGACAGAACCGAAGTTTTCAAATACGACAAAATCGCTATCCGTAAGGGTAGGGATTACTTGTCCGAGCAAATCGGTTACATTTACTTCCATGCGGATGTCTGGGAAATTAGCCGCATCTACGGTAAGTATGTCAACGTTAATTCCCCCGGGAGTTTTGGGAACACCAGCCGAACCATAGCGCACGACTTTCACGTCGTCAATCAACCATCCAGCGTAGGTAAATGAAGCATCGCTGACGAGTTCAAATGCGATTTGAATATTTTGTCCTGCAAAGCGGGTTAAATCAATGCGTTCGGTTCTCCAACTCTGTGCACTGTTACCTGACTTTTGAACTTGCAGTTTCCAATTGCCTTGACCTACTTTGATATAGACGTTCATAAGGTCGTGGTCGGATTCCGTTTCGAACATCTCGCTGAAATAGAATTGAATGCGCTCATCGGGTTGCAAACCTCCTGGAATAGAAATCACAGGACTTTCCAATCGGCTGATGAGACTCGCATCATAACCGCCTTGTAGAATGGTACCAGCAATATCACTTCCTTCCGGAGCGTAAACTCCCGATTGTGGTTTGCCGAATTCCCAGTTTCCGGACGATGTCCAGTTGTTAGCCCCTTCAAAACCATTGCTAAATACAACCTGTGCTCCTTGCGGAACCAAGTTGGAACTGCTTTGGTAATAAGGGGTTAGATGGGTTTGTCCTTTTGGTGCGATTGGCTCGGTTGCATTTTGTGAAAACGCAAAAAGGCCACTCACAAGCGCTGCGAGTAGGAAGTACAACTTTTTCATTTCAAGGCATTTGGATGATTAACAGTTTCAAATGTATTTAATACAACAGGTATAATGAAATGACATTTATCAGGATAGCCAATGCAATTAGTATTTGGTAACTGTGAGTGAGTTATTGACGAAAACCGCATTTCACAAAGGATAAATGAGGCTTGGAGTTTTTAGCTCCTAATTTTCATTAGAACTTTTCAAGTAGTTTTGTGTTCTCCTTTTTGCAAAAAACCAAATACGAATCATTGATACGTTCTAAATGAAAAAACGCGGTCTTCTGTTCTTGTTTTTTACCCTATTGACCCTCTACTCATTTGCCCAAACGGGAATACTTCGCGGTAGAGTTTATGACGAGATTAATAACGAGTCCATTCCCTTTGCCAATGTGGTTTTGCAAGGAACTTCTCTTGGAACGACAACGGATGATAACGGTAAGTTTGAGTTTACCAACCTCGAACCCGGGCTCTACAATGTACAAGTCAGTTTTATTGGTTATCGCACCAAAGTGATTTCAGAAATACGCGTAACCAATGTGACGAGTGCCGAATTAGAAATTGGTTTGGTCGAAGATGCAACGGTCATTGAAGAGGTCGAGCTCGTGGCGAATCCATTTGAGACCCGAGAAGAAAGTCCGACTTCGGTTCAAAAAATTGGAGTCAACGAAATACAGCGAAATCCAGGAGCCAATCAAGATATTTCTCAAGTTGTCCAATCCCTACCTGGAGTTGCAAGCACGCCGAGCTTTCGCAACGATTTGATAATTCGAGGAGGAGCACCCAATGAGAACCGCTTTTACGTCGATGGAATTGAGATACCAACCATCAACCATTTTAGTACGCAAGGTGGAAGCGGAGGCCCTGTGGGGATTATCAATATTAACCTGATAGAAGGAGTGGAGTTGTATACCGGAGCATTTCCTGTAGAGCGGGGGAATATGTTGAGTAGTGTTATGGAAATCGACTTCAAAGACGGTCGTTCGGATAAGCTGCGCACGCGTTTTCAAGTGGGTGCCAGTGAGGTCGGAGTTACGGTTGATGGACCGCTCGGTGAAAAGACCACGATTATCGGTTCGGTACGTCGCAGCTACCTTCAGTTCCTGTTTGATGTACTCGGATTACCTTTCTTGCCCACTTACAACGACGCATCCATCAAAGTAAAACATAAGATCAATGATAAAAACGAAATCACGTTTTTAACCATCGGCGCTTATGATGTGAGTCGATTGAATAAGGATGCCAATGAAACGGAGAGTCAGCGGTATCTTCTCAATAACTTGCCTGAGCAGGATCAGTGGAATTACACCACTGGAATAAAATATACCAATTACCGCGAGCGTGGATTTACTAATGTGGTGCTTAGCCGATCGTACCTGTTCAACGGAACGTTCAAGTATCAGGGAAATATTGTAGCTGATGATCGTTTGATCTTGGATTATGAGAGTAAGGAAATTGAAAACAAATTTCGAGTGGAGACCATTACAAGGAGGTCCGGATGGAAATTTTTGTGGGGAGCTGGTGCAGAATATATTCGATTCACGGCGAATTCCTTCAATCGGGTGCCAGCCGGAGAAGAAGTTATTGAGGTTTTTCAGGATGCTGAATTAAGGGGGTTGAAGTATGGTCTTTTTGCGAGCGCATCTCGTAAGTTTGGTCGTTGGAGTTTGTCCGGTAGCCTGCGATCGGATGGTTTTGACTACAGTGCGGAGACGTCCAATCCACTTCGTCAAATCAGCCCGCGGTTTGCCGCTAAATATTACATAACTGACGAATTTTCGGTGAATTTCAATACGGGGATTTACTACCAGTTACCACCGTATACCGTTCTTGGTTTCCAAGATTCAACGGGTGCATTTGTCAATCGTGAAAACGGCATTACTTATGTACGCTCAGGTCAAGTAGTGGGAGGCGTTTCGTATCTGTATAAAGAAAAAAGCAAGTTTTCGCTCGAGGCCTTTTACAAGTCGTACGACAATTATCCATTCCTCACCCGAGATTCCATTTCACTGGCCAATTTGGGTGGCGACTTTGGAGTGGTAGGAAATGAACCTGCCGTTCCAACCGGAGAAGGACGAGCGTATGGACTTGAGTTTTTGTATCAGCAAAAACTGGCCGGTGGATTTTACGGTTTATTGAGCTATACCTTTGTACGGAGCGAGTTCACAGATAAAAACGGGGATTTTGTACCCTCCAGCTGGGATAATCGCCACCTGGTTTCATTGGTCGGAGGAAAGAAATTCAAGAACGATTGGGAAATTGGAGTGCGATGGCGATTGCTCGGAGGTGCTCCATTCACGCCTTTCGATGAAGAGACTACAGCACTTATTCCTATTTGGGATGTTACAGGGCGAGGTATACCAGACATCGACCGTTTGAACTCTGAGCGTTTAGGAGTTTATCATCAACTGGACTTACGTATCGATAAGAAATGGTTTTTCGAAAAGTGGAACCTCAACCTATACTTCGACATCCAAAACGCCTATGGATTCGAATTGGAGGCTCCGCCGTTTTTAGACGTTGTACGCGATGATCAGGGAAATCCGGTTGTAGATCCCGATGATCCGAGTCGATATGAATTACGGACACTCGAGAACAGTGTTGGAACTGTTCTTCCTTCCATCGGCGTGATCATCGACTTTTAAAACGCTATAGTTGCAAATTCATGGGGAAATAAAAACGCACCCCTACATTCTTTCCGTCTTTTTGAGCCGGTTGGAATTGCGGAAGTGAAGAAACTACTCGAACAGCTTCTTGGTCGAGGAGTTCGTGTGCGCTTCTCACAACAGTCACATCCCTTACTATGCCTTCTTTGTCGATAACAAAGCGGACGATTACACGGCCAGTGATGTTCTTCTCTTTGGCTTCTTCAGGGTAATCAAAGTTCTTGATAAAGTGTTGAGTGATAAATGTTTGAATGCATCGCATATGTGCCTGAGGGGATAGTTCAGCATTGCATTCTTCCGTTTGTGGAGCACGATCAACTTCGGTGAGAAGAACGTATGTGGCGGTATCTTGACCAAATGATGCAAGTGAAGAAAAGAGGGCGAAGGCAAAAAGATAAAGCGTTGTTTTCATAGCGATGGTATTTGAAAAATAAGGAAACCCGTCCTCGAAGAAGTCAAAGACGGGTTTAATATAGTTAAAATCATCTAACTTACTGCAATCGGAAGTTAATTGGTATGGTGAAACTTATTGCTATCGGTTCACCTTTTTGTTTAGCAGGGGTAAATTTCTTCAGTTTTTTTATGATTCGTACAGCTTCTTTATCAAGCAGGGGATGGGCACTTTTTGCTACCTCAATGTTTTTAACTTTTCCCTTTTCATTGATAATAAAACTCACGAAAACACGCCCCTGTATTCCTTGAATCTTTGCTTTTTTGGGATATTTAAATTTCTTTATTAAATGATTGGTCATACTTTCAATAAAGCAATCGTATCGTTCGTCCGAATCCTCATATCTTTCACAGCCTTTGAAAATTGGCTTTTCCTCAACAACTAAAAAATTTATTGTATCGCTTTGAGTTTGCTCCTGAGCAAATGATGAGATTGGAATGAATAAGGTTGAAATGAAAAGGAAAAAAACGCTTTTGAGCAGTAGGGTCGAATTCATTGGAATATAATTTAAAAAAAAACCGCCCCTAATTTTATCAGGGACGGTTTAAAGGTAGAAAAATATCTATTATGTGTTACTGCAAACGGAAATTAATCGGCAGAGTAAAGTTCACCGGAACTGGCTTTCCACGTTGCTTTGCAGGGGTCATTTTCGGAATCGTTTTGATGATACGAAGTGCTTCTTCATCGAGGTACTTGTCCACGCTACGCGCAATGACTGGATCTTTTACATTTCCTTTTTCGTCAATTACGAAGGAAACAAAAACACGACCCTGGATTCCCATATCCTTTGCAATAGGAGGATATTTAAAAACACTCACAATGTGTTCGCCGATTTTCTTTTGGAAGCACATGTATTGCTCCATCTGGTCTTGAATGTTTTCGCAACCCGGGAATACCGGTTTGTTCTCCACGACCATAAAGTTCATCGGCTCGACTACTTCTTCTGTTGGTTCCTCGATGATTTCAAAAACTTCCTCTTCTTCAAAATCTTGATCGTCGATTTCGATTTCATTTTCGATTTCAATGTCATCCTCAACAATCTCGATTACCTCTGGCGGAGCGGGAGGTGGGGGAGGTGGCTTTTGTTCACGCTGGGTGATCGGCACCATTTGTTCTTCCAGATTCAGGTCAACATTTCCCAAATCCATCAATTCAGCCTCGTAGGTCTTCCACTCGAATGCGACGATAACAATTGCCAAGGTCGCAATAAGTCCGACGAAAAAGTATATGCCGCGCTTATTCTCGAGATTTGCCTTGTCACTTTTTTTATTGATCATTTTTCTGAAAAATTTCGTGCGTTAAAAATAGCGAAAACTTCGTTTATCACAAGTTGCTTTACGTTAAATGTCAGTCAATTTTACGACAAGTAAACCGGTGAAACGGATATGCAAGTCCAATTCCAACTGCATTTGCAGCAACATCCATCCAATCTCCTGTGCGACCTGGAATAAACATTTCTTGAATAACTTCAAGAAGTATTCCAAAGATCAGTGTGCTCAAAGCGGCAACAATGTAACCGCGGTGAACCCAATCCAAAGTATGGTTTTTAACTAACGCTCGAGCGAGCAATATAGTCTGTATGAAATAGAAAAGGACATGTGCTGCTTTGTCCGAGACATTCATCGCGGGCATGTCGCCCCCTGGTGTAATGCTAACCACCACGAGGATAATCGCCCAAGCAATGGATGGGACAAAACGTCTTCCTTTTTTATCAGGCACCGATTAGATCTTTGTAAGCTTCAGCGTCCATCAAGTCATCAAATTCGCTTTCATCCGACGCTTTGATTTTGATCATCCAGCCTTCACCGTAAGGATCGTCGTTTACCTTTTCGGGTTCATCTTCAAGCGATTCGTTGATCTCGGCTACCTCGCCACCCATCGGCATAAACAGGTCTGAAACTGTCTTCACAGCTTCTACCGATCCGAATACTTCTTCGTTATCGAGTACTTCGCCTTCGGTTTCGATTTCCACGTAAACGATGTCACCCAATTCGCCTTGGGCGTAGTCTGTAATACCTACAACAAACAGGTCGCCGTCGCGACGTACCCACTCGTGGTCTTTCGTGTACTTTAAGTCTGCAGGAATATTCATTGTCGAATGATTTTAGTGGGACGAATATAAGCCAAATACTGCTTACTGTCCAAGTATGAATCGCAAACTGATACCGACATTCGTATTCCAGGTATCAAAGGCCATCGAAGTTTCATACCGCGTCACGGTGCGATCGAAGAAAGCGCGAACGTTGAAGCGTTGCGAAATAATGTAATCAGCCGATACTTTAATGTTTACCAAGGTCTGTCCACCCGTTGCATTATTGGTCTGCTCAACGATCCTTCGAACGACATTTAGGTTTTGACGAATGCTGACTCCAGCTTTTACATTCAAGTCGCTGGTAATTCTTTTTCTGGAGCCACCCGAGTTGACAATAAAGGTCACATCTTTAAAACGGTACCCCAATTCAAAAGCGTATTCATTACCTCGAATTTCAGTCAACTGATTATTACTAAAGTTCAATGCCAAATTACGCGTTTTGCTCATCTCGATCGATGCAATCAAGCTATTGAGCATGGTAGCGTCAAATTTAATCAAAGGCGAAAAGCTCTCTTGAATACTGACTTGAGCAATCTGGAATTGCGGTATAAAATTGTCCGCATCGTCCAATAGGTCACTAAAGCCGTCGTCGTTGGCATCTTCAAAACGCAAATCCGTTTGGTAGTTGCCAATCTGATAAGTCGAACGGTAGGCATGCGAAATGGTAATGCTGCGGAAGCGGTCTTTGAAAAACTTGATCTTCGTCAAACCATCGTAGTTGATCCGCCAGTTGGGTAGTGGAATGTCGATAAACGGACTCGCTTTCTGTTGTCCCGGATCTGCTCCGCTATAGGCCGCCAAGAAAGAGGTTACCAAGACATCGCGAGAGGTTGGGCCAAACCCGTCGGGATAACCATCGCCATCGCTATCGGTGAGTGGAGCCCCTCGCTCCGCTGCAATTCGGTTGGCAATTTGTGGACGGAAGTCCAAGAAGTTTTGATAAGCCTGCGAGAAGAAGTCGTTTTCCTGAACACCGATCGGTTCGAAAGCCGTTGCCACGGAAAGGAAACTCGTATTGAAATTCCCGGTCTCGACGGGACTTAAATTGCTAAACTCATCCGTTGCCGGATCATATCGGTAGATGGATTGATAGCGATAGGACTCCTGACGTGTGGCATTTACTTCAATGCGGAAGTCATTAATCGGTTCGATGATGGCTCGCAGGTTGAGGTTTTCACTTCGCGTTCGAGTGAACATGTTGTTCATTGCCGTATCCAGCGTTAACCAGCCACTTGACGCGGCTTGCTGACGGATATCTCTCTGACTTCCAAATACAAATCCCAACGTAGGCGCCCACTGCCCATCTACATTTTTCAATCCAATGTAATCCACATCGGGCGTATAACCCGGAAGCATCATTCCGTTGGTTGTATTGTAGGTTGCCGTAATGTTTCGCAACATCATCATTCCCCGCAAAAGGGCATTCAACACCACCGGATCTTTTTCTTCTTCCTCTTCTTCCTCATTGCTATCTCCATCAGGATTTGCCTTGGTCCGGCTTTTCTGCTGGTTGCGGTTGTTTCGATTGTTTCGTCGGGGCTGATTGATCTGGCGTAAATACGGGATTTTATTGTACAACTGAACGAGATTTGCCTGTCCGTTCCATTGTCCTGTATTGCTGTTTTGGATAATGTTTCCAAATTCAGGCGCCACAAGGGAAGCGGCTTGCCAGTCGTAATTCGCCGTATAGCGATACGTCAGGTTAATCCAATCCGTAAGCGGGATATAGTTGAGGGGTACTTGCCAGTTGATATTTGTCGTTTGGTGGAAACCGGTGTTTCGACCACCTGTTCGGAAATTATCCCAAATCACCGAGCGAGCGCTGTCGTCTATGGCTCCGTCGGGTTCATCAATACGATTATTCGAAGTGGCCGTGTAATCAATTTTAATGTTTTTGGTCAAATCCCATTTCACATCGTAAATGCGATCAAATGTAAAGGCCTTGTTGAAGTTCGGTTCAATCAAGAGCAGCGCATCACTGTTGTTGCGCAATAAGGTTTCGCTATACTGACGACGCGCATCGGCTCGGAACGAAAGTCGGCTCGGCATGTAGTAGAAATTGGCCTCCGAAAGCAAGCGCAACCATTTACTTTTGCGAAGAAAACCCACGTTGGAGAACGGACGAACATTTTTCGGACTGGTATTAAAGTTGTAATTCAACTGTCCTCGAATGTCTTTATCAATGCTGAAGTCGGTAGTTACGTCTCGTCGGTAAATTTCATTGTACGTATAGGTCAAACTAAAGTTTTCAATATCCCATAACTGCTGTTGGCTTCCGCCGCCACCGCCACTGCCACCGCGGCCACCACCCGGCAATCCCGGTCCACGACCTCCACCGCCGCCACCGCCACCGCCACCGCCAAAGGTGCGTTCTTTGCGTAGATTGGTTAGGTTGAAACTTTTGCGTCGAGTGTAATCTTGAACGCGTAGTTTTAAACTGTCTCTTTCTTCCTTGGTATCCAGATTGGCAACCGAATTTTCGAATTCGATATCCGTATCCAATGGGTTGAATCGCGGATCGCGAATTTCTTCACCCACACCGTAAAAGACCGGAATGCGAATTCCTGAATTTTCTGGAAGGAATTTCCCGAGGTCGATATTTGTCGACATATCCCAACGCTTCACCTCTTCGGTACTGCGCTCTTGAACATTCTTCTCAAGGCTACCAAAACCAACCGTACTGTATGTACCTGAAAGGGATACCGTAGCCAAATCAGCGAGATTCGTAACGGCACGAGCAGTAGCTGCCCATCCTCCACGTTGGTCGAATTCCGTTAATCGGAACTCATTGAACCAAATCTCGGCACATTTCGAAAGGCCATCGTCACCGTCAAGTGGACTCAATTTTTTCGGATTCCGAACCCCGATCATAATAGTCCGTACGTTCCCCGTACTCGGGTTTCCTACTACTGTAACTTTATGACTTCCAAAATCAATGGAGAACGGTGTGTCAAAGGAAACGTCAGGGTTGGTATTCATCGCCTGATTTCTCTGGAGCTTTGTTTCGTGAAGTTCGTCAAAGGCAAAATCAAACTCATTGATTTCTGGCCAAATTTCATCGGGATTCGAAGTACCCCACGGGGTAACCTGAAGTGGGATTTCGTATTCGTAGTAGTTGTCGGTAAAGTCACTTCCCACGCGTACAAAGGCTGTGATGTCTCCATCCTGAAGGTTGTCCTGATCCTGCCATGCCTCGGCGTGAACAAACATTTTCACCCGTTTGTAGAGCCGCATATCAAGTGTAGTACTTTTCCACACCGCACGTGCATCGCCGTCTTCCAAGTCACAAACACGTACCGCCAATGCTTGCTCGTTTTGCTGCTGCAAATCCGTAGTTCCAAAGATTACCTGACGTTCAATTCCCGGTGGTATGACATAGGGTATAGGAGATCGAAGTCCGTTTTCTTCCAGGTTAACAGCAAACACATCGAAGGTTGTGTTGTCATCGCCATCATCGTCCAAGCTTTCGCCTGGAGAATTCAAACTCTCTAAATAACGACGCCAGTCACCGCGCACAAACTCCAAAGTACCGAAACGCAAGTGGATGGAGTCTTCGAAGTTCTTCATAAACATCCGAATGAATCGGATGGAACGGAAGTCGAAAATATTCCCGATGCGCTCATCAGGATCGGCGATGGGTACTTTGAACTGGTACCATGTAACCGACTCCACATCCCCGTTTTGAAGACGAACACTCGCCGTTACACTATCGGTAACGTAATTCGTACCAACCCGCAGATCTTGCGGTCGAATACTCACCCGATATTGATAATACGCTTCGGTTTTATCCATGGTCATATCTCGGTTCACATCTTCCACATCCGGATTGATTCCCGAGGCCGTAGGATAGGGTTCTGGGCTGTTTGCGTCAGTCGGTGAGTTTCCTTGTGTCAAGTTGTATCGTTTGTAACGATCCCAAATAGCCACTTCGTCCTGGTCGTAGTCGGAACCTCTGTAATAGTGATAGTTATCCGCACTGGGGTCGGCAAATGCTTGCGCATAGGCCGGGGAATTCTGACCGTGAAACTGTTCTACGCGATCGAGATAAGTCGGATTTCCCTCGATTCCATTGAAAGGCAACTCACGTTCTTCTTCATCCCGCATTCCGTCGATACCTACATCTTGCAATTCGCGGTTGTTGGGTTCGCTGTCAAAGGCGTAAACAACACTTTGGTTATTGGCTACAAATCCCCATGCCGTTGTATCGATTTGGTTGGCATTGGTCGTATTGACGGGAATTCCGTTTTCATAGCTCTTTCGGTTATCCCGCAGGATGTCCTCACTGATACTTCCCAAGTTGAAGTACAAATCCCCACCGCTGTGCATGGGATCGTAAATAAAAGGATCCAGCAACCAAAACTGAATAAACTCAATATTGGCCGCTTCGAAGTTAGAAGACTGGATTTCGCGTTGCATACCCGCCCAGCGTGTTTGGGGTTGGGCAAGTTTACCGTCTGCTTCTAGTCCTGCACTGTAGGCGGATGGTTCCACGTCATAGTTGTAAGGACCGCGTTCCTCGGGGTAATAGCTCAAGTTTAGTACGGCCAGGGTTTGGGGTTGTCCCTGTGGAATGTCGCGGTTTGGAAAAAGCTCATTGATCAACACCTCGCGGACGTAGTGGTTACTCTGCATATCGGGATCATCGCGGATGTGATCCGGTGTGAGGGTGTTGTTTCGGTAAAAAAGCGGGTCGACGACGTACCACGACATCAATGCTCGATTGTACCCATATGCCTGATCGTTTGAGAGTTCTCCTTCGGGGAATAATTCCGGTTGTCCCTGCGGTACGCTGGCGATATTCCATCGGATAACACTTCGCAAATCCACAATAGTCTGCGTATTTTCAAAATCATCAATGAATGATGTTCCATCTCCATCAATGCGTATTCCTCGTGGTGATCGAGGTATTAGATGAGCAAATTCCCCAGAGACGTTTACATTCGAAATCTCTTTGGTCTCAATGAATGGGAGGGCGTCGACCAACTTGGTCAGCAGTCGCGATTCGGTTGTGTAATTCCCGTTCAGTCCCCAAATGGTGTTATTGATCGGTTCATCTCCCATGTTGACCTTTTGGGTAATGGGCCGTTCGCTCAAGTTGAGTAACGTAGCACCGAGAATTAATTCATCACTCACATCGTAGTCGGCGTGGATTCCCACAAACCGCCTGGCTTGAATCGAGAACATGGAATTGTTTTCCAAGGAAATGGAAATCGGCGTATTCGAGTTCAGTAGTCCTTCGTCAATGATTTTTACACGACCGAGGTTGTAGTCGACCGTGTAGTGCACATTCTCGGTAAGTACTTGTCCTCCGGCGGTAACCGTTACCGATCCCTGGGGAACATTCATTGCATTCAATGGAATTTCACTTCCACTTGCGGATTTATACGTTCCGCGGAGCACAAATTTATCGTGCTCCGCATCTTGTTGGGCTAAAAATATTGTGGAGTCGTAGAGCGTGTTGTACACATACCGCTCAATGAGTTCATCTTCGCTAGGTTGGAACTGCCTTCGCAGGTGATCACCAAAGGGCTCGACCACTGGGAAAATAATTCGACCGTTTTGTGGGGTGATCGTTACCCCGGGAATCCAGTCGAAAACTCCATCTGCCTGCGGGTCGTTGTTGTTGTTGAGGCGGTCGAGATTCATTACGCGTAGAAGAATGCTTTGACTCAAAGAACCTTCGGGGATGAAGTTCATCGGTGTACCTGTACGGTCATTGGCATACAGAATATCCAAACGGAAGTCTTCTCGATTCACTTGGAATGCCCCAATGTTGTAAACGTTTTTCATCATCAAGTCCCAAATGGGTAAGCGGACATCGGTGATGTTACTTTTAACCAATTTCAGGATGAGGTTTTGGGGCGCATCCACTCCATCGGTACTAAACTCTCCTACTTGATAAGTCTGGCCGTTGTAGGTATATTGGAAGGCGACCGCTAGTACTTCATCGTTGTTGAGTGAAGTCTTCAGTGAGATGTAACCGAGTTGTGGATGAAAGGTAAAATCGTTGGGATTCAATCGACGGGCATTTTCCAGCGTAACATAATCCAAGCCTTCGTTAAAACCCTGGTTATTCAAATAGTCGTTGACCGTATTGATGCTGCGAACTTGCTGATTTGCGAAGGATGCAGGGTCCAGAGAGTTGTTGCCGTTATCGGGTAAGTTTGGTCCTGGGTTTACCGTAATCGCTCCGTTGTTCACCTCGCGCTCTCCCAAATCCATGAAAGCTGCGAAGTTACGAACCTGATCCGTTTGTGCCGTTAAGTTGGTAATGTAAACCTCAATTTTGGTAATCTGCACTTGCGAGCGAATAACCGGTAGATCACGAAGTGCATCGTCGTATTGATCTCGGAAGAATTGAGCTAAAAAGAAATGGCGGTTTGCTTCGTAATTGGAAGCCAAAAACTCAAATTCACTCGTGCGAGCTCCTCCTTCGACGTTGATGGTTTGCGACTCGGAACGCTGTTCGGAAATCACGGTCGTTATGGTTGCCTTACCGAATTTGAATTGCCCTTTAACTCCAAAAAGACTTTGCGCTCCGGTAATGAGTGTACTGTTCAATGGCAAGTTTACATTACCCATTTCCAAACGCTGGATAATCTCATCCTCATCACCCGTGTATTCAAGCTTCATCTGGTTTTCGAAGGCAAATGTAGCTTCGGTATCGTAGTTCGTTCCCAATTGAAGTTTATCTCCAATTTTTCCGGTCACGTTCATCTGAATTTTTTCATCAAAATTGAAGGTCGTATTTCTCCGGTTTCGCTCGGGAATGGTCGTGTTGTCAGTTCTTTGGGACATCACGGAAAAAGTGAGCTCCGCCGAACCGCGGGGAATGATTTCTACCGTATTGCTCCCAAAAATTGCATCAAATGCTTCTCCACCAATGTTGATGGATGGGAGTAAGTTCATTTCGGGGTTGTTCAGATTAGAGTTTCCCGAAGCCGCATTCGATCGCTGATCCCAATAATCAGAATCCTGCTGTTGGTAAACGTATTCTTGATACTCCTCCGAACTCATGTATTGAGGAGGTCCGATTGGCGTGTTACCAATCATGTTATAAATGACGTATTGATCGGTAAGGGGGTCGTACTCTACAGTTTGGGTAACATTGTCCGGGTTGTCCAACTCAAGATCTTGATTGGGCAGTGGGCTCTGGGTAGAGTCCGGCTCTTGAGCTTGCACAGCAAAAGATGCTAGTATTAAAAAAAGAATAGCCCAGAGGCTATTATGTGGCAACCTAATGTTTTTCAAAACCCTCTTACAAATTCTTTAGCGCTTCTTTGACCAAAACTTCCACCGTCATTTCTCTATTCACCGACTGTAGCTTATCGATGACTTTTCCGGCTTTTTGGCGGTTGAAGCCCAAAACTTCCAAAGCCAATAACGCCTCATTTTTATTTGTATTGCTACTCGACACAGAAATTTCTGATTCTGCGCTAATTTCTCCGATTTTATCTCTCAAATCCACAATTACCCGCTGAGCGGATTTCGCTCCAATGCCTTTCACCGACTTCAAAACAGCAACATTATCCGTCGCAATAGCACTTTTCAATTCATCCGCCGTAAGCGACGATAAAATCATACGTGCGGTATTCGGTCCAATACCCGAAACTGAAATCAGAAGTAAGAATGTTTCTCTTTCGGGTTTGTCCCAAAACCCGTACAAGATTTGAGCGTCTTCGCGAACGATCAGGTGGGTGTATAAGAACACTTGTTCGTTATCGGGAATTCGAGCAAACGTCTGCAATGAAATATTGACGTGATAGCCGACTCCTCCGCATTCGATGATACAATAGGCCGGATTTTTCTCAACGAGCTTTCCGCGTATATGGGCGATCATTTCAATTTCTCTTTAAACTGTGCATCGGCTACAGCAATGGTTGCAATATTAACGATTTCCTTTACGCTGCTGCCCAGTTGCATAACGTGAATGGACTTATCAAGACCCAAAAGAACAGGCCCAATAGTGTCAGCACCGGTTAGCTCTTGAATAAACTTATAGCTAATATTCCCAGATTCGAGGTTCGGGAAGATCAGAACATTCGCTCCATATTTTGCCAAATCGCTAAAAGGAAACTTGTCCTGAAGTAAATCAGCATTTAGGGCGAAGTTACCCTGTAACTCGCCATCGACGATCATTTCAGGATAACGTCTTTTGAGAATATTTCTGGCATGAGCCATCTTTTCGGTACTCTCATCTCGGGTACTTCCAAAGTTGGAATAACTGAGCAATCCAATACGCGGAACCAAACCAAACTGACGAACGGTTTCGGCGCTTAGGGCAGCAATTTCAGCTACGTCATGTGCGTCGGGGTTTTTATTGATTGTCGTGTCAGCTAAGAATAGCGGACCGCGTTTGGTCATTAGGATGTACATCCCGGCAATTACTCGCGCACCCTTTTTCCGCCCAACAACTTGCAAGGCGGGTTGAATAGAAGCGGGGTAGCTTTGCGTAACACCGGTAACCATACCATCGGCATCTCCCGATTTCACCATCATTGCTCCGAAATAGTTGCGCTCACGCATTTTTTTGCGCGCCGACAATTGGGTTTCCCCTTTTCTATTGCGCATTTCCCAGAACAAATCTCCATAATCCTTGCGAATGCCTTCAGTACTTTCCTCTTTCGGATCGAGGATGATGGCACCCTCCATGCTGATGTTGTTTTCTTCGAGAATTTGAAAGATTCGATTCTTGTTGCCAAGCAATACAGGTAATGCGATTCCTTCGTCCCAAACAATTTGGGCAGCTTTCAGTACTTTGTAATTGTCCGCTTCGGCAAAAACAATGCGTTTTGGATTTCGCTTGGCGCGAATAGAAATATTGCGAATCAACTTGTTATCCAGACCCAAACGCTTGTTGAGGTCGAGTTTATAAATCTCCCAATTGGTAATTTTCTTGCGAGCAACGCCACTTTCGATGGCCGCTTGAGCAACGGCGGGAGCAACGGTTGAAATCAATCGAGGGTCAAACGGTTTCGGGATGATGTATTCCGGACCGAAGTTGAGATTTTTTCCTTCGTATGCGAGGTTTACTTCCTCGGGAACCGGTTCGCGTGCTAAATCAGCGATGGCTTTTACGGCAGCTACCTTCATCTCCTCATTGATCTTGGTAGAGCGAACATCGAGTGCTCCACGAAAGATGTAAGGAAATCCGAGTACATTATTTACTTGATTCGGATTATCTGATCGACCGGTTGCCATGATTACGTCCTTGCGGGTAGATATGGCATCGTGATAGCTAATTTCTGGTTCCGGATTCGCCAGTGCAAAAACGATGGGCTTGTCGGCCATGCTCGCGAGCATTTTCCGACTGACCAAATTCCCTTTGGACAAACCGAGGAACATATCCGCACCACTCATGGCCTCTTCAAGACTCATGTCGCGATCCGAATGTGAAAAAAGCTTTTTGTATTTATCGAGGTCCGTTCGATTGTTGTTGATGTAACCCTTACTATCGAACACATGGATATTCTCTGGAAGAGCACCAAGTGCGATATACAATTTCAAACACGAAACCGCAGCTGCACCAGCACCGCTTACTACAATGGAAATCTCGTCGATCTTTTTGTCTGCAATTTCAAGGGCGTTTAAGAGGGCAGCCCCAGAAATAATTGCCGTTCCGTGCTGGTCGTCATGCATCACGGGAATATCGAGTTCTTCTTTGAGACGCTCCTCGATTTCAAAAGCCTCAGGCGCCTTGATATCTTCCAAGTTGATACCTCCAAAAGTAGGGGCGATGGCTTTTACGGTGCTGACAAAATGGTCGATGTTGTTTGAGTCCACTTCAATGTCAAACACATCGATATCAGCGAATATTTTAAAGAGCAAACCCTTACCCTCCATGACGGGCTTAGAGGCTAGCGGGCCAATATCTCCGAGGCCTAATACTGCTGTTCCGTTCGAGATAACGGCTACCAAATTGCCTTTTGCCGTATAGCGATATACGTCGTCCGGGTTTTGATGAATATCCTTGCAGGGTTCAGCAACACCGGGCGAATATGCCAATGAGAGGTCGCGTTGGGACGAGTACTCTTTGGTCGGTGTAATTTCAATTTTCCCGGGTCTCCCTTTCGAGTGATAGTCTAGAGCTTCTTGTCTTTTTGATTCCACGCGATATATTTTTAGTGCAATAATGCCTTGACATTAAGTGCTTTTCATGGCTTGTCCAATGATTAAGCCGACAAAATTAAGGGAATAGCCGATGCAAACAAAAAATCCCGCAAAATAGATTGCGGGATTTATATGAACACCAAATGTGTCGTTATCTTTTTTCGGAGTGCCGTTTAGTGTGAAATAATTAAACGCTTGGTCTCACCTAACACACCATTTATTTTAAATTGATAGAAATATGCTCCGTTGCTCAATTCACGAACGTCGATTTTCGCATTTGATTGCGCCGTGTCAATTTTTTGAGAGATGACTACATTACCCAACATATCAAAAACAGATACCTCGATTTCGTCGGTCGAAGAAGCCTTGAAGTCAAACATTACGTAATCACTGGCGGGGTTCGGATAAACATCACTATGAATCGCAGCCTCGTCCAATCCCACACCGTAAACATCGTAAGTTACCGTCAATACAACGGAATCTAAAGGGTTGTTATCGTCGTAAAAGACATAGTCAATTTCAGCACTTCCCGTTACTCCGTTGGGGTAAAGGTGACCACTGAAATCTGTAGCCGTTCCACCTGCGGGAATTGTAATGATATCTGGGCTAACCGAAACGGATGGAATGTAACATTGCACCCAACAAATCGCATTCGACATGCCCGATGTAACGCTGCGCTCAATTCGCTTAACACGCACGTCTAAATCGTTACCCGAATTGTTGGTAACGTTGACGTAACTTACCAATTCAAATTCACCAGCCGAGCCCCATGTAGAAATGGTCGACTCAGATACAGAAAGACTCTGTGCTGAAGCAAGTGTAATGCTCAATGCAAAAACAAAGGATAGTAATACTCTTTTCATACTCAATCTATTTTCACTACAAATATAATTATAATAAAATAAATCTAAGCGTTAAAATCTCGTGAGTTCTGAATTAAGTTTTTAAATTTGTGACAGTTGTAATGATTATCTAAACAAATATTATGAAAAGAGTTTTACTACTGTTGAGCAGTTTGGCTACAACCTTGGCTTTTGCTCAACTGCCGGTGAGTCAGACGGCGGAGAACCGAAATGTGGTTTTGGAGGAATTTACAGGGATTTACTGTGTGTTTTGTCCAGACGGGCACAAGCGAGCCAATCAGCTTAAAGCAAACAACCCTGGGGATGTTGTTTTGGTCAATATTCACACGGGAAGTTTTGCTAACCCAAGTGGTGGTGATCCTGATTATCGTACAACGTTTGGATCCGCACTTGCCAACCAAAGTGGATTGACCGGATATCCAGCAGGAACCGTCAACCGCCAGTTGTTTTCTGGCTTGAGTCAGGGAAGTGGAACGGCCATGAGTCGTGGAGACTGGGCAGGAGCTGCGGCTACTGTTTTGGCGGATCCATCCTACGTGAACGTAGCGATGGACGGTGTGGTAGACGTTACCAACCGCACGATGACAATTGATGTAGAAGTTTACTACACAGGGGTAGCACCTTCTTTTAACATGCTCAATATTGTTTTGATGCAAAACAATATTCTTGGGCCACAAACAGGAGGAACTACATTCTATCCCCAAATGGTCACACCTGAAGGTGAATATCGCCATATGCACATGTTGCGCGATATGATTACGGGTCAGTGGGGTGATTCAATTACCAATACGGCGCAAGGTCAGGTTATCTCTTTGCAGTACAATTACAATATTCCAACCGATGTAAATGGAGTTCCCGTTGAGTTGGCCGATTTGGAAATTGCAGCTTTCTTAACTGAAGGAAACCAGTACATCGTAACCGGACAATACGGAGCTATTTCGTACACGAATTTTGCCAATAGTGTGGATTTGGGTATGAATTCAGTAACTGTACCTCAAGAAATTTGCGGAGGTTCATTCGAGCCAACCGTTAATGTGAAAAACTTTGGTTCGGATACCATTACTTCGTTTGATGTGGTATACGATGTTGGAGGTGCAGCGCAAACCTACAGCTGGAGTGGTACACTACTTCCGTTGGGCAATGTGGATGTAAACCTTCCAATGATTTCTTTCAGCGGAAACCAAGCCACACTGAATGCGTCGGTTTCGAACATCAGCTCAGGGGTGGATCAAAACACATCAAATGATGTGATTGCATCGAACACCATTGCAAACACAGACGTAGCAACTAGCGGTAACAGTACGTTGATTGTTACGCAAGATGCGTACGGTTCAGAAATCACATGGGAGTTCATGGATGAGAACGGAACTGTAATTGCCTCGGGAGGTCCTTACAGCGATTTGAGTTCAAGTGGAACACTTGCTCACCAACACCCAGTGAATTATCAAAATACAGGTTGTTACTATTTTGCAATCTATGATTCGTACGGAGACGGAATCAATTCAGGTTACGGAAACGGTAGCGTTGAATTGGTCGATGGTAACAACGATCGCGTCTTCTATTCGAACGGTACGTATAACAGCGAGTTTACCAAGCCGTATGAATTGACCTCGCTTGTAGGAGTTGAGGAGAACAACGGTTTCGAGGCAAACGTGTATCCAAACCCGGCCAATGAGGAGGTTTCAATTGATCTTTCGTTGACCCAATCAAGCGATGTAACAGTTCGTGTTATCAATAGCTTAGGAGCGGTTGTTTACATGAATGCGGAGCGTATGGACATGGGTTCTAATATGCATCGTGTTGATTTGAGTTCTTTGGAAAGTGGAATTTACCACGTGAACATCACGGTTAATAACCACACTGTTTCAGAGCGCTTATCCGTTATTCGATAATTGAACGAAGCATTTGGAATTGGTACGGCATGGCATTTGTACTTGTCGTACCAATTCATTTTATAAAAAAGCATCTCATGAAATATTTACTCTCAGTTTTAACGGTAGTTCTAGCAATCAGTTTCAGTTTTGGTCAAGTTGGGGATAAGCTCCCAGCAGTAAAGATCATGACCTTAGATGGTCAGGAGGTTTCTACGGCTGATCTCGATAACGACGGTAAGCCTATCGTAATTAGCTTTTGGGCTACATGGTGTAAGCCTTGTGTAAAAGAGCTCAACACCATCAACGATATGTATTTTGACTGGATGGATGAAACTGGCGTGAAGATATATGCTATTTCTATCGATGATTCCAGAAACTCAATGCGCGTACAGCCATTTATCAATGGGCGTGCGTGGGAATATGACGTTTTTTTAGATCCAAATGCCGACTTGAAACGGGCAATGAATGTTGGAAACATTCCACATACATTTGTTCTCAACGGCGATATGGAAGTGGTGTGGCAGCATGCCGGTTATGCTCCCGGAGATGAATACGAATTGTACGATGTGATTCAGCGCGTTGCTAACGGCGAGGCGATTGATCATTAATTCAGTAAATGCAATATTATGATGAAAAAACTCATCATCTCGGCTACTCTTTTGTTGGGTAGCCTTTTTTCGTTTGCCCAACAAGGAAATGGAAACGACGCAGGATCTCTTCACGGAAACTTCCAAAGCGACTTTCAGTTTTACCAAGAAGATACCGCAATTGGCGCTCCCCCAGTTCCGGAGAAATTTCTTCTGAACGGGTTTCTCAACCTCAATTATACAAGAGGAAACTTCAGTGCGGGCTTACGGTACGAAACTTATCAGAATGTGCTTTTGGGTTTCGATGAACGCTATAAGGGTAGCGGTATACCTTATCGTTATGCTCGGTACGATAATGGTTTTTTAGATGTTACCGTGGGTTCATTCTACGAACAATTCGGGACAGGTCTCATTTTCCGCGCCTACGAAGAACGCAACCTCGGTTTTGATAATGCGATGGATGGTTTGCGGATAAAAACAAGTTTGAATAACGGAATTGTACTAAAAGGAGTGATAGGTCAGCAGCGCTACTATTTTGAAAAGAGCGAAGGAATCGTACGTGGATTTGATGCCGAACTTCCAATCAACACTATTTTTGAAAGCATGGCCGATAGCAAAACGAGAATTAGTGTAGGAGGTAGTTTTGTGAGTAAGTATGAAGAAGACCGGGATCCGCGTTACAACCTTCCAGAGAATGTAGGTTCTTGGGCGGCACGTTTGAATGTGGCGCGCGGAGGGTTCAATTTTTATGGAGAGTACGGATACAAAATCAACGACCCTTCATCGGTCAATAATTACATTTACAAGGACGGTAAAGCGCTGTTGCTCAACTTTACGTATTCTCGGAAAGGATTGGGGATATTGCTCGCCCATAAACGCGTGGATAATATGAACTACCGTTCGGACCGCACAGCAACAGTCAATGATTTGTTGATCAATTATCTTCCGGCGATCAATAAAATACACACCTATACTTTACCCGCACTTTACCCGTATGCCACGCAGCCCAACGGCGAAGTTGGCTATCAAGCCGAAGTGACGTTTAAAATCCCTCGAGGGTCTAAATTGGGCGGAAAGTACGGAACGAATGTAGCTCTCAATTACAGCGTGATCCAAAGCCAAGAGATCAGTCAAATCAACGATACGACGCCATTGTTTACTCCCGGAACTGATGGATACGATGTCAATTTTTGGGGTTGGGGAGATATTCGTTTTTACCAGGATATGAATATTGAGATCACAAAAAAGCTGAGTAAGAAAGTGAAGTTGGTGGCTACCTACATTAACCTTCAATACAACAAAAGCGTTATTGAAGGAAAGGATGGTTTCGTAAAAATGCACGCCCCAATATTGGAAATGCAGTTCAATTTAAAACCGAAACACACCCTGAGAACAGAAGTACAAGGAATGTTTTTGAACCGCAAACGCTCTGCCTCTGGCGAATTGGTTAAAGAGGATCGCGGGGATTGGGCGCTCGTATTGGTAGAGTACACGTTCGCTCCGCACTGGTTTGTGGCGATTCAGGATTCATGGAATTACGGGAATCCAACGGAAAGCCGTCGCATTCATTATTATTTGATCAGCGCAGGGTATACACAAGGAGCAACAAAGATTCAGATGAATTACGGTAAACAACAGGAAGGGATTTTTTGTGTCGGAGGAGTTTGTCGAAACGTTCCCGCATCCAACGGACTATTCATGACCGTAAGCACATCATTTTAAAAAGAAGATTATGCGTAATTGGAAAAAATGGATCGGATTTGGTGTATTGGCTTTGGCCATTACCTCATGTGATTATATCGATGACCCGATACAAGGAGGAGGAAATAATCCAAATCCTACGGACTCTATTGTAAAAAAGGTATTGGTCGAGGACTATACGGGACACAAATGCCCCAACTGCCCTGCCGCTGCTGAAGAGGCCGAGAATTTAAAAGAGTTATACGGCAAGCAAGTGGTTTTGATTGCCGTTCACGCGGGATTCTTTGCCACGCCAAGCCCAGGCTTTGATTACGACTTTAGAACGACAGAAGGGGATGATTTAAACGACTTTTTTGGTTTTACGGCTTATCCAAGTGGAATGGTAGACCGAACAGGTTATTCAGGTCAACACATCCTAAATTACCAAGCATGGCCTCCAAAAGTAGCCGATGAGCTAACGCGTGACCCCGAGGTGAGTATAGATCTTACCGCTACGTTGAATGGTAGCAGTATCGATGCCGAAGTTGAAATCGAAAGCTTGACCGAGCTCGATGGTTCGTATTATTTGGTGCTGGCCATTACGGAAGACAGTATTGTACAGCCTCAGGTTAACCAATTGCCGCAAGGAGGAACGGAAACGCTTTCGGACTACAGGCACAACCACGTTCTTCGTGGACACATGAATGGAACTTGGGGCGATGAGGTGATTTCTGGGAACTTTCCCGTCGGACAAACGGTTACTTATTCCAACAGTATTAATCTCGGTACAGATTGGAACGAAAATAACCTTCATGTTGTGGCTTATCTCTATGACATTTCGGACTATCGCGTTCTACAAGCCGAAGAAGTTAAATTGCCTTAATGAATAAGCGAAAAATAGTTGTAGCGATTACAGGAGCAAGCGGTTCGATCTATGCCGAGCAACTGCTCAAGAAACTCGAGGATTTTGCCGATGAAATTCAAGAAGTAGGCGTTGTCATGTCAAATAATGCCTCGGATGTCTGGGAGTTTGAGTTGGGAAACCGCGATTTCGAGAAGTTGCCCTACAAACGCTATGACAAAAATGATTTTTTTGCACCATTTGCATCCGGCAGCGCCAAATACGATACCATGATCATTGTTCCTTGCAGTATGGGGACGATGAGTCGAATTGCGACAGGAATTTCAGACGATTTGATCACGCGTGCCGCCGATGTCATGCTCAAAGAGCGCCGAAAACTCATCATGGCGCTACGCGAAACGCCGTATCACGAGATACAGCTCGAAAATATGTTGCGTTTGACACGGGCGGGAGCAATTGTAGCTCCGTGTACGCCGTCGTTTTATAGCAAACCCAACACCATAGCGGATTTGGCCAATACGGTAGTCGATCGTTTACTCGATCTCGCCGGATTTGATCCGAAAACCCATCGTTGGCAAGAAGGAGAATAGTTTATTCTACGATTCACTTTTGCTTAAAAATCGGTTTGTACGACTGAAAAATGAAATAGAAAAAGAACAAAAAAGGCGCCTTAATCCAGGGCGCCTTTTTTAATTGTTTATCGTGAATCTTAAGCTCTGTACTTGCTATTCCAAACGTTTTCGTTGAAATTTCCTCCGCTGCTCATGATAAAGAAAGTAGACATGGCTGCCGTTGCGATGAGTAACCAGAAAAAGAAAATAACTCGTATACCCAAATCCGACTGTGCTGGATCGGGAACCAATAAGCTGTGCGGTAATAAAACGGTAACAGTGAGCGTAAACAAGAAAATGGTCTTCACCATTTTGTCAAAACTTTGCATCGGATAGCTCAAAACACGACGCAGTCCGTTGAGCTCACCTCCCCATTTGTGAATGAGGTAGTAATAGTTGTTCCCTAAACTGAGAAACAAAAGAGGATCCTTATCTTTTTCGTCCAAACGGAACAATTCAGCAGGAGCTATAATTTTATAATCATCAAACGTATTATCAAATTGCTCTTCCAGTTTTTTGATCTCCAATATGGCTTCTTTGGGGATTTCCCCTTTGAATCGATTCGCCTCCAAAAAGCGCAGGCGGTACTTTATACAAATCTGCTTGACGTCCTCAATATGATAAATCCGATTCGGATCCAATTCCATTAATGAATGAAACGGATTACCATTTTTAGTCTTGGAAAAAATCCGTTTGATAATTCCATCCTCAGCTATTTCATCTTCGATAAGTAACTGACGGATTTCACGCATCAAATCATCTTCTCCCTTGCGCAGGCGACTTTTTTTCTCCCTGCGAATCTCCTCTTCAAGATTTACATCTTTAAAAATTCCAGCCATGATTGCGTATTTTTATTTACTACACAAAACTACAATACAATGTTTCGATACACGTGTAAAAAATCACGCTTACGTATCAGCAACACTAAAGTTAACCCATTTTTTTTGGATGTGTTCACCGATTTTAACGAAATTCTTATCTCTGGCGATGATTTGGTTAAAGAAAAAGATGAGCCGTAGGCCTTGGTTTTGCTGTAAAATCTGAGTTTCGACATCATTTACAACTATCGAAATGCGGCCAAATACTTGACAACCCCTATTTCCAGATTGTATATTTGCCGTCATTTTTTTTCTAAAAATTCAAAGCCCGTAAGCTATGAAAATGAAACTTTCCCATTTTAATTTCAAACTGCCTGAGAAATTACTCGCAGAACGTCCAGCCGATAACCGAGATGAATCTCGATTGATGGTGGTTCACCGAGACACCGGTAAGATTGAACACAAGGTATTTAAGGATGTGATCAATTACTTCGACGAAGGAGATGTGATGGTCTTGAACAATACCAAGGTATTTCCTGCTCGTCTTTATGGGAATAAAGAAAAAACGGGTGCAAAAATTGAAGTTTTTCTTCTTCGCGAACTGAACCGCGAAAGCCGCTTGTGGGATGTCTTAGTCGATCCCGCACGTAAAATCCGTATCGGAAATAAACTGTATTTCGGAGAAGACGATAGCTTAGTGGCTGAGGTCATTGATAATACGACATCACGCGGTCGTACGTTGCGTTTCTTGTTCGACGGTCCTTATGAAGAGTTTCGTCAGAAATTGTACGAACTCGGTCAAACGCCGCTTCCCAAATACATCAAGCGCGAACCGGATGAAATGGATGCCGAGCGCTATCAAACCATTTTCGCAAAACACGAAGGGGCAGTTGCTGCACCTACCGCAGGCCTTCACTTTAGCAAGCAATTGCTGAAAAGATTAGAAATCAAAGGAATTGATTTTGCCGAGGTAACGTTACACGTCGGCTTGGGAACTTTTCGTCCTGTTGAGGTAGAGGATTTGAGCAAGCACAAGATGGATAGTGAGCAAATCATTATCAATCAAGAGGCGGCCAATATCGTTAATAAAGCCAAAGACCATAAACACAAAATTTGTGCAGTGGGTACGACTACCATGCGCACGATTGAAAGTTCAGTAAGTACAAATCAGCGATTGAAGCCATTTGATGGATGGACCAACAAGTTTATCTTTCCTCCTTACGACTTCGAAATTGCGGATGCCATGATTACTAACATGCATGTTCCGAAATCGACATTGATGATGATGACTGCTGCTTTCGCTGGATTCGACCTTCTGAAGCACGCCTACAACGAAGCGGTTAAAGAGGAATATCGCTTCTTCTCTTATGGAGATGCGATGTTGATTTTATAATCATGCAGAAATACGTCATCATCGTAGCTGGCGGAAGTGGTAGCCGCATGAAGTCCGAGGTTCCCAAACAGTTTTTGGAACTGAAAGATCGGCCCATTGCCATGCGAACCATCGAACGTTTCGCCCAAGTTGATGATCAAATACATTTTATACTGGTTCTTCCCAAAGCGCAATTTGCGTTTTGGGAGCAACTGGTTTCTGAATATCGTTTTTCGATTCCGGTATCTCTTGTGGAAGGTGGAGAGCAGCGCTACCACAGCGTAGTTAATGGTTTGTCAAATGTTCCTTCCGGTTCGTTTGTGGCTATTCACGATGCCGTTCGCCCTTTGGTTGCTCATGAGGTTATTCAGAACGGTTTTATTCAACTTCAAAACGCATCAGGTGTTATACCGGTTGTTCCCGTGGTTGAAAGTTTGCGAATGAAAACAGAAACAGGCCACCGAGGAGTTTTTCGTGAGAATTATATCATCGTTCAAACGCCCCAATTCTTTCGAACGGACGATATCGCATCGCTTTATCAGCAACCGTTTGATCCCGAATTTACCGATGACGCAACCGTAGCCGAAAAAGGAGGGCTTTCGGTTGAATTGATTGAGGGTAATCGTGAAAACATAAAAATCACGACACCAGCGGATCTTAAAATTGCTGAAGCGTTATTCGAGTCGCTTTGAATAGGATTGTGAAGTGAGATCGCCGTTGTCATCTACCTCGTAAATACCCACAATACCCGGAGCTTCACCTACACGCAGTCTACCGATATTCAGACCTAAAAAATCCGCACCATTTTCAGTTGCCCAAACGAGCATTTCAAGCGTACTTATTTTGGGGTATTCATTTCGAATTTGGCGCATTTCGTCCAACATATTCAAGGAGTGGTTGCTCGCCAAGCTATCCGTTCCCAATGTGATTTTTAAATTCTTTTCGATCCAAAGCGGATAATTCGGCAGCCGATTTTCGATGTACAAATTCGCATTGGGGCAAGCGCACCAAAACAGTTGAGTGGAGTACTGCTGAGCCCAATCGATGTCTTCTTCGGACGTGAAGGTGTTGTGTACCAATTGCGTTTTGCTACACTTACTGAAGTGTACGAGATAAGCGGGAAGAGAGTTTACCCCGCGTACGCGAAAATGCGAAAGATCGAGACCGAAGCGACGAAGCTGTTCAGCCATAGCCCCTGATCCGTCTCGGTACAATTGATTTTCACTTTCCGTTTCTTGGTTGTGAATGGTCATTGGTGCGTTGTAGCATCCCGTGTGATGAAGGAGCAAGCGGAATAATTTTTCCGAAACCGAGTAAGGGGCATGTGGGGTTATTGAAGTATGCGTGAGTTTTTCGTCCATAAAGGACTGCATGACAGCTTCAGCACGCTCAACGGCTTGGTGCGCGCGATTGGGATCAAAAGAAAACACTTCAATGAAGTTGTGATAGGTGATAGGGCTTTCTTTTTTACACAAAATCGTATCTGTTCCATTGCAGATATCTCCAACCGCCGAAATCCCGGATTCCCACATTTGACGATCCGCTTCAATAATGGCAGTTTCGATTTCATCCGCAGTGGCTTCACGTGTGCTTTGTACAGATTGAATAAACCCGGGCAAGCCTGTTTTTTCGGCGACTTTCTCTTTCAAGTGGGAGAGTTCCAAATGGCAGTGCGCGTTTACAAACCCCGGTACAATCCATCCATTCACATCATGATCGACTTCAGCATTTACCGTCTCTTCAATGGCGGTTATTGTTCCTCCTTCGGTACGGATTATACCGTTCTCTAAAACCTCACCTCCCGGCAAAAGCACATGTTTTCCTCTGTAAACGGCCATTCTTATCTTTTCGGTAAAATTAAAGCTTTATGATGAATTGATTCGGTTAAATGAATATTGCAAACCGAACGCTCAACCCTTTGTTTGGTGAGCTATGGCTTTCATCGCGAGTACATCCATTTTCATACCTTTGCAGAGATGGAAAAACAAAAGGTAGATATACGTTCGCTTTCGCGCGAAAAATTGACCGAATGGGTTGAGGCACACGGAGAAAGAAGTTTTCGGGCAGATCAGATTTATGAATGGCTTTGGATTAAATCAGCCCGAAGTTTTGATCAAATGACCAACCTTTCTAAAAAACTTCGTTCGGATCTCGAAGCCCATTTTGTCATCAACCATATCCGCGTAGATGATATGCAGCGCAGTAATGATGGTACCATTAAAAATGCGGTAAAACTTTTTGACGATAAGGTCGTGGAGTCGGTTTTGATTCCTACCGATAAGCGAATTACAGCTTGTGTTTCTTCACAGGTCGGATGTAGTTTGGATTGCAATTTCTGTGCAACGGCCCGACTGAAGCGCATGCGCAATCTCAATCCGGATGAGATTTATGACCAAGTCGTTGCCATCAAGGAGGAGAGTGAACAGTTCTACAATCGCCCATTGACGAATATCGTGTTCATGGGAATGGGAGAACCATTGCTGAATTACAAGAACGTGCTGGAAGCGATCGATAAAATCACTTCGAAAGACGGTTTGGGCATGTCGCCCAAGCGCATTACACTCTCAACAGTGGGTGTAGCCAAAATGATTCGAAAACTGGCCGATGATGAGGTTCGGTTTAACTTGGCCGTTTCGCTGCATTCTGCCATCGACGAGATTCGAAGCAAGATTATGCCGATCAACGATACCAATCCATTGGCTGAATTGGCCGATGCGCTCAAGTATTGGTATGCCAAAACCGAACGGAAAGTGACGTACGAGTACGTGGTCTGGAAAGGGATAAATGACAACGACGAAAGTATTGATGCGCTGATTCGTTTTTGCAACCATATTCCGAGTAAGGTAAACCTGATTGAGTACAACAGCATTGATGACCCTCGTTTTTTACAAGCGGATCCCCACTGGGTGGAACGCTACAAGGAGCGATTGGAAGGCGCGGGCTTCAAGGCTCATATTCGCCGTAGTCGCGGAAAAGATATCGATGCGGCTTGCGGACAGCTGGCAAACAAGAATACTTCGACGGTTGTTACCGATGCGTAATGAAGGTTAATCCGTTTTTATTTACTTTTGGGCGCGTATGAGCCAGCTCGACATTATAAAAAAACCTGTTGCACATGAGATGCAAACTTTTGAGAAAAAGTTCAGGCAATCCATGTCGAGTCGAGTAGCCCTTCTGGATCGAATCACCCATTACATTGTAAAACGAAAAGGGAAGCAAATGCGGCCCATGTTTGTTTTCCTGACGGCGAAAATGTTGGGTGAAATCAATGAATCAACACACCGTGCTGCGGGATTAATTGAGCTACTTCACACCGCCACACTCGTTCATGACGACGTTGTAGATGACGCCAACATGCGGCGGGGATTTTTCAGCTTAAATGCGCTTTGGAAAAATAAAATTGCCGTATTGGTCGGGGATTATTTGCTATCCCGCGGACTCTTACTGGCCTTGAACAATGATGAATTTAAGATTCTGAAAATCGTATCCAACGCTGTTCGCGAGATGAGCGAAGGGGAGTTGCTGCAGATCGAAAAAGCGCGACGATTGGACATTGTTGAAGATATCTACTTCGATATCATACGTCAGAAAACGGCTACTTTAATTGCTTCGTGTTGTTCGGCAGGTGCGGCAAGTGTTACAACAGATGATGCGCAAATAGAGCGGCTTCGAGAGTTTGGTGAGGCAGTAGGGATTGCTTTCCAGATTAAGGACGACCTGTTTGATTATGAAACCACATCGATTACTGGGAAGCCCGTGGGGATTGATATCAAGGAGCAAAAAATGACGCTTCCCGTAATTTATGCCGTCAACAACGCCGACCGAGCCAATAAGCGAATGATCATCAATACCATAAAGAATCATCACAACAATCCTCGAAAAGTGGCCGATTTGATCGACTACATTAAGGGTTCGGGCGGGTTGGAGTATGCGCGATCTAAAATGGAAGAGTACCGCGATCGCGCTCTGCAAATTCTCGATGAATTTCCCGTCAATGAGGGTTCCGATTCACTTAGAAGTTTGGTAAATTTCGTGATTGAACGAAAAAAGTAAAACTTGATTCCACAGGAAACCATAAGTAGAATATTTGATACTGCGCGTATCGAAGAAGTCGTTGGCGACTTTGTACAGCTCAAGAAGTCGGGGAGCAACTACAAAGGGTTGAGTCCATGGACCAACGAGCGCACTCCTTCGTTTATGGTTTCGCCGGCCAAAGGGATTTTTAAAGATTTTAGCTCTGGAAAAGGTGGCAATGTGGTCACTTTTTTAATGGAACTCGAGCATTTTTCGTACCCCGAAGCACTGCGGTGGCTCGCCAATCGGTATGGGATCGAGGTAGAAGAGGAAGAACAGACTCCCGAACAGATCAAAGCCAAGAATAAGCGGGAAAGTCTGTATATCGTTAATAAGTTTGCCCGGGATTGGTTCGCCGAACAAATGCATCAAACCGCCGAAGGTAAGTCCATCGGGTTATCGTACTTCAAGCAACGCGGTTTTTCCGCTGAAATCATTAAAAAGTTTGAGCTTGGTTTCAGTCCCGAATCACGGGATGCACTCAGTAGTGCGGCATTAAAAAACGGCTATCAAAAGGAGTACCTAATCGAAACAGGACTTTCCATTGAGTTGGACAATCCAAAAGGAGCGCTGCTGGATCGTTTTCGCGGAAGGGTGATTTTTCCCATTCATGATGTTTCGGGACGTATTGCTGGATTTGGAGGGCGTATACTTCGAACGGACAAGAAAACGGCCAAATACCTCAATTCGCCGGAAAGCGAAATCTATCACAAAAGCAAGTTTCTTTTCGGAATATATTTCGCCAAGCAAGCTATCGTAAAGGCTGATGAGTGCTACTTGGTGGAAGGGTATACGGATGTTTTGTCCATGCATCAGGCCGGATTGGAGAATGTAGCGGCGAGCAGCGGTACAGCGCTTACTCAAGAGCAAATACGAATGGTACGACGGTATACGCCTAACCTGACCATTCTGTACGATAGTGATCCAGCTGGAATCAAAGCCTCATTCCGTGGAATTGATATGGCGTTGGAGGAAGGAATGAATGTTCGTGTCGTGCTTTTTCCGGAAGGAGAAGATCCCGACTCGTTCTCCCAAAAGCACAGTCAAGAAGAACTTGAAAAATACATCGCGGCCAACCGCAAGGACTTTATTCATTTCAAGGCGGGAATTCTCGGAGAAGAGGCCAAGGGCGACCCCATTAAAAAGTCCGAACTGATTCGAGAGATTTTACAATCGATTTCGAAAATTCCAGATCGAATAGCGCGGGAAGTGTATGTTCGGGAAACGGGTGTGATCTTCGACATGAGCGAACAAGTGCTTCACTCCGAACTAGCTCGAATTCTCAATAAAAAGAGAAGAGATCAATCCAAACAAGAGCAAAAACAACAAGAGGAAGAAGCCTTCCAAGTGGTTCGTCCGTCAGAAGCTAAACAAGCACAACCAGCCGAAGGAGATTATGAGCAAGAGAAGGGTTTGATCAGTTTGATACTGAATCACGGAAACGAGCGGATTGTTGTAGAATGGGAAGGTCAGAGCGAAGAGGTGACAGTGGCTGAAGAAATCGTAGCCGAGCTGCATACAGATGAACTTTCGTTTAATCATCCAGTTTTTCAGCGCATTTATACAACCGTTGCTCAGAAGATTGAAAACGGGGAGTTGTGGTCGTTAAACGATTTTACGGATCGAGACGAAGACCCTGATGTAAAATCTATGGCCGTCGAATTGACCTTTGAAAAATATGAACTGGCCGATTGGGATAAGCGCCAAATCATTGTGCCCAAACCTGTAGAACGAGTCAAACGCGATTTGGAAGAGCGAATACTCCATTTTAAACGCAAGCGAATTCTTCAAATCATGAATGCGAACATGCAAAAAATGAAGGAGGGGTTCGAAACCGAAGAAGATCGCGATCGAATTTACGAGCAACAAATGAAATTTCGACAAATGCTGCTGGAACTCGACAAGCGCTTTGGCAGGGTAGTGTAATCGTGTGCTAAGCGGATTTAAACCGGGGTTATTCAGAAATAGAGAGAATAGAAAAGCAGCTTATTTGGAAGTAGATAATCAAACGTAAATGCCCCGTTTTTTTATCAACAATTCCGCAGCGAGTTATTAAAATTCCGTTAAAATATTGTTTTATTTTCTATGTTCGTTGTAGAGAAAGAGAAGGGACATTTAACCTCGAGTTAAATTCGCTCCCGGGTGGGGTAATTATTTTTGCAATGCAAATAATTCCTAATCCAAATACATATGAGCAACATCAACTACAAAAAAAGTTGGCTTTTATTCGCTTTTGCCATCTTTTCGACGATTGCCTTCGCACAAGGAACCCTTAAAGGTAAAATTTTAGACTCTCAGAACGGCGAGGCCGTGGTCGGAGCTAATGTATTCCTCGAGGGGACAACTATCGGAGTTTCATCCAGTTTTGACGGGTCCTTCACCCTAAAAGCTCCGGCAGGAAATTACACAGTCTTCGTGACGTTTATCGGTTACAAGAATTATTCACAAGAAGTGACCATTACCAATGGTCAAACCAATGATTTGGGTGCAATTCAGTTTGAGCCGAATTCTATCGGTTTATCTGAAGTAAACCTCATTGCAGACGTAGCGATTGATCGCGAAACACCGGTAGCAGTTTCAACTATCAAAGCCGAAGAGATTCAGAACAAATTGGGAAACCAAGAATTTCCAGAAGCAATGAAGTACACTCCTTCGATCTACGCTTCAAAGAGTTCAGGTGGTTTTGGAGATGCGCGTATTACCGTTCGAGGATTTACCCAGGAGAATGTTGCGCTATTGATTAATGGTATTCCTGTGAATGGCATGGAAGATAATCAAGTGTATTGGTCCAACTGGGCTGGTTTGAGCGATGTTACTCGCACACTTCAGGTTCAGCGTGGACTGGGAGCTTCAAAACTCGCGATTACTTCTGTGGGAGGAACCATTAACATTATTACCAAAACAACGGATCAAGAGAAGGGCGGAACGTTCTCTACGATGATTGGTAATGACAACTACCGTAAAAACCAATTGACCCTTTCTTCAGGTCGCACAGAAAACGGCTGGGCGGTTACGTTCAGCGGATCGCGCACAACGGGTGATGGGTATATGGACAATGGGTACATCGATGCCTACAGCTACTTCCTTTCTGTAGCCAAAGAATTAAACAAAGATCACCAATTGGTTTTCACTTTGTTCGGAGCACCACAGCGCCACGGACAGCGTTCGTTTCAGCACAGATATAGCGATTTCCAGAAATACGGTATCCGCTACAACGACGACTGGGGATACTTGAATGGCGAGGCGTTTGGATGGAGAGATAATTTCTACCACAAGCCACAAGCTGCCCTGAATCACTATTGGCAAATCAATGAGAAAACCATTCTTTCAACTTCAGTTTATGCATCGGCCGGACGCGGTGGTGGAACAGGAGATATTGGTCGCGAGCGTGAATTCATGTTACCGAGAGACTACAACGGGCAAGTTAACTTCAATGATATTGTAGCTTGGAACTCAGGTCAAAATGGATTGGCCGGAGATACACTTCAAGAGTTGCAATACGAAATGGCCAATGGTGAATCCGGAAGCGGGTTTATCGCCAACAAAGAAACAGGTGGAATCATCAAGCGTGCTTCGATGAACGAACACCAATGGTTCGGAGCACTCTCGACATTGACTACGGAATTGTCGGAAAACCTTACTCTAAACGCCGGAGTTGACTTGCGCTGGTATTACGGAGATCACTACCGCAAAACAGTTGATTTGTTGGGTGCGGATTATTGGTTTGACCAAGACAACGCCCAAATTCCGATGGCGCAGTTGGACTGGGTAGACTTGAACGGTGACGGTATTCGCGATGCAGATGAGTTGGGTAACTTGGTTCGCCCGGGCAACGACGCAGGTCGTTTGTGGGGAAGTGTGCCTATCGAGGAGCGCATCGACTACTCCAACCAAGAGCAGATTAACTGGTACGGAGTATTTGGTGAATTTGAATACTCGAAAGATCGCTTGAGTGCATTCGCTACGGTATCGGGATCGATGATCACCTACGAGCGCTTCGAAGAATTCAATGAAGTAACTCCGGATGCGCCGGCTACTTCAGATGTATTGAGCTACATGGGTTACAATCTCAAAGCGGGTGCCAACTACAACATCGATGAAAACAACAACATCTTTGTAAACGCTGGATACCTTTCACGCGCTCCTTATTTCGACATCGTATTTCCACGCTTCAACAACAGCGATATCAATACGGATGCTGTCAATGAAAAAACATTGGCATTTGAAATTGGCTACGGGTATCGCAATGAATGGATGGCATTGAATGTGAATGCCTACCGCACCAACTGGCAAGATAAAGCAGAGCAATTCTCAGGAAACGATGTAGATGGAAACATCATCTTCGCAAACATTTTGGGAATTGATGCATTGCACCAGGGAGTTGAATTGGATGCGCGTTTCCGTCCAGTTAAGAATTTGGAGATCAATGTAATGGGATCTTTTGGAGATTGGAAATGGGATAACCAAACCGTAGGGGTATTGCAGGATCAAGACCAAAATGTACTTCGCGAAGACACCTTCTACTTGGACGGTCTTTACGTAGGAAACTCGGCGCAAACTACGGCTGTTATTGGTGCTTCTTACCGATTCCCAATAGGATTGAGCATCGATGCGACATGGTCGTACTACGGACGCTTATACGCGGACTTCTCGGTAACGGATCGTACTTCTGCCGACTTGCAAAGTGTGCAGCCATTCCAATTGCCAAACTACGATTTGGTAGATGCGGGAATGACGTATCGTTTCAAAGTTTTCGGTCAGGATGCTACCGTACGTGCGAACGTAAACAACTTGTTTGATCGCAACTTTGTATTGGAAGCATTTGATAACACCGATCCAGATTTGACCGATCAAGAGAAACTTGAGGACTCTCGAGTATGGTTCGGATTTGGACGTACTTGGAACCTTGGTTTGACTGTTCATTTCTAATCGGATAGAAATAATTTTTAAAAGCCGGCTGCGTTTCGTTGTAGCCGGCTTTTTTTATGGAATAACTTCAGGTCGACACAATTCCTTACATTTGATTTTTAGCTAAACGACTTTACATGCTTTGCGCAGATATCATTGATAATTTTATTTCTCCTTTGAAACCCACCGTTACCGTAGCTCACGCCCTTTCGGTCATGGAAGAATACAAAGTAGAACACCTTCCTCTGGTGGATAAAAAAGCGTATCTCGGAATGATTAGTGAAGAGGAGCTTTTGTGTGTTGAGGATACGGAAACCGAAGTGTCGGTTTATCAAAAAGAACTTATTCGACCCGCAATTCGCGATAACCAACACATTTTTGCTGCCTTTGATTTGTTCGACAAGTTTCAGCTCACCTTATTACCTGTTGTGGATGATCAGGAGCAGTACGCCGGCTACCTTTCCATGATGGACATGATTGAAGCGTCGGCTAACTTGGGTGCCGTTCGCGAACAGGGGAGTATTTTGGTTTTGGAGATGGGTGTGCACGATTACTCACTTGCTGAACTAGCGCGACTCGTGGAAGGGAACGATGCCAAGGTGCTCAGTGCGTACATCACCAGTCCACTGGACAGTACAAAAATTGAGGTGACCCTTAAGATTAACCGTCCTGATTTATCGGCGATTATTCAGACCTTTGAGCGGTATGAATACATCGTAAAAGCGAGTTTTCATCACAGCAATTCAGAAAACGATTTGCGTCGGAAATTCGACTCGTTTATGCATTATTTGAATATGTAATTATGGTAGTAGCCGTATACGGAAAAGACATTTCCACCGATAATTACGAATACCTCGAAGAGTTATTTAACACGTTGCGTAAGTACAATGTAGATGTACGCATATACCATGAATTCTATCGCTTTTTGAAGCTGGAAACAGCCTTTGATCAAGAGCTCAAGGAGTTTTATCACCACGAAGATTTGTTTAGTGATATCGATGTGATGATCAGTGTCGGTGGCGATGGAACTATCCTGGATGCCACTACGCTAGTGCGAGATTCGGGTGTGCCCATTTTGGGAATCAATTTGGGGCGATTGGGTTTTTTGGCAAACGTAGCCAAAAGCGAAATCGATGAAACCATAAGTCGATTAGTGGACGGAAAGTACATCATCAATCCTCGATCGGTTATTCAATTGGAAACCCGAAAAAACCTATTTGGATCTCTCAATTTTGCACTGAATGAAGTCAGCATTGCCCGCAATGAGACCACGAGTATGATCACCATTCATACCTTCATTAATGACCGGTATTTGAATACCTATTGGTCGGATGGATTGATTATTTGTACCCCTACAGGAAGTACAGGATATAACCTAAGTTGCGGCGGACCGATTGTCATGCCCGGTTCCGAGAATTTTGTGATCACACCGATTGCCCCGCATACCCTTACCGTGCGGCCATTCGTTATTTCGGATAAATACAAAATCCGTTTGCGTGTAGAAGGTCGGGCAGATCACTTCTTGGTTTCCTTGGATAGCCGGATGCAAGCGATAAGTCCGGATGATGAGCTCTATATCTCGAAAGCAGATTTCAAAATCAATCTGGTTCAGATGGAACACATCGACTACAGCACCACGCTGCGCAATAAACTCAATTGGGGGCTCGATCAACGAAATTGATTATTGTAGAGTCCTTGAAATAATATTCTATTCTTTTCGCCCTTTTTTTTTTGGTAAACCATATACTATTTAAAGTCTGATTTAAAGCTTTTAAATTTAAAGAAGCCCCGATATCAAGGCTTCTTTAAATAAAGTATTCTTTAATTGCAATTTTCCATTACAAAAGGAGTCCCAGGCGTATCACCCCAGCTTGATATAATTTGAAATTCAAGGTCTTTTACTATGGCGCTCATAGGAGCTGCCTCCATATCGGATCTTGTTTGAGAATATGATGGAGATGAGGAATTGATGGCTTGATTAACGGTAAGTGAATGACTTGTTGGAACATCGGTATTAAAAGTAAATAAAAACGCAATATGACCACTTATGGTTCTACTTGCTGGAAACCAAATTCCGAGAGTCCTTTTAAAAGGTTTTATCGTCCCGTACGCAGTTACTTCAGTATAGGAAACAGGAGGTCCAGGAAGCACTAAAAGATCAACTCCATGAATTATCCTTGTTCTATCATCCCCAGATGTTGAAGTTTCAACATTGTTCGTGGGATGACAGTTCGACCTATTCATGTTATTTACACTGTTAAAAAATGAAATTTCATAATTTAAGTTTTTTGGAACATCCTGAACCATAATCTGATCAAGTCTTCTCAACAATTCAATATCTTCTTTTCTAGAACAAACTACTCCGTTATCAAATACTTTTATAGCGTAGTCTCCAACAGTGAATAACCTATCCGAATTAGCTATGATAGAATATGGGTTGTCAGAATATAAGACACGCAACTCTTTTTCATCTTCATATAAATTTTCTAGTCTCATATATTCGCTATTAAAACGAACAAATGATTCAATTTCCGATACAGTCTCTACTTTGCTTAGATCTAGTTCCTCAAATTTTTCAAAAGAGATTGTATAAATTGACTTATAACCTAGATTTTTTTCATATAATCTTCTTTCCTTTTCGCCCATTTCATTTAACAGGTTAATTGTTTCATTAAGATCTGTGAAAGAATTAAAATTTCTAACTGGAACATCAAAAGATTCCTGCGTAAGTGAGCTACCAGTTCGAATCAATTCGTCTTTACCGCAGGAGTACAGCAATATTCCTACAATGGGTAATAAGTAAAATAATTTTCTCATAATTTTTTTAAATTATTCTCATTTTAGATAACGAATGAGAGGTTGATTAATAAATGATTGAAAAACGAATGTAGTTATTTTTTTTAAAATATATTTTATTAAATACTATTTCGTTTCTTGTTTCAAGTATAAATGAAATTATTTTGAATTATATCGGATACGTATATATTGTATTCTGCAAGATAATGTACTCGAATTTTCGCCAAGAAAAGAGACGAATTTCAAAATCCATCCGGTTCAGATGGAATACATCGACTAAAGCACCACGGTGCGCAATAAACTCAATTGGGGACTCAATAAACGAAATTGATTCAGCCAAATCCTAAAATTGTTTTAAAATGCTCGTTTTGAGCCTAAAAAGCTTATGCCTTGCTCGTAAAAATGGCTATATTTGCAGCCCTTTTTTCGGAAGGAAAACGGGACGTGAAACGTTTCTAGCATTGATATCGGATGAAAAATCGTTAAAACTTTTGGTTTCCGATCGGATCATCCAATAATCTAGGGGCGCAGGCGTTAGAAGAGGCGATATGCAAAAGAATTGGTCGATAACATTTTTAATCGTTTGGTTAGCGTTTTTCACAACAAAAGCGCAACACGAGCTAGGCGTTTTTGCTGGGGGAACCAACTTTTATGGCGATGTAGGTCGCGATGAGATATACATTCCGACAGACTATGTCGGTGGAGTGTTTTATCGCCACAGCTTTGGTGATCATGTGAATTGGCGTTTCAGCATTAACTACGGGCAAATTTCAGCTGCAGATAGTTTGTCGAACTCGGAATGGGAGGTCAATCGAAATTTGAGTTTCCGCTCCAAGGTGCTCGACTTTAACACAACGGTTGAATTCAACTTCTTTCCTTACCGAATCGGTCGCCCAGGAGAAAGTACGTTTTATGTTTTTGTCGGATTGGGAGCAAACACATATAATCCCGAAGCTTTTTTGGTGTACGACTGGTTTGAACTCCGTCCATTGAGTACGGAAGGGCAAGGGACCAGTCAAAATCCCACGGTTGATCCATACGGTCGTTTTACCATGAATGTTCCATTTGGTTGTGGATATAAAGTAAACCTCGGAAAGTGGGCTGCGCTTGGTTTTGAGGTCGGCTTGCGAAGAACATTTACAGACTATCTCGATGATGTTTCGACAACTTATGTAAATCCCGTAATTTTGGCTCAAGAAAAAGGGCAGATTGCTGCTTTTTTGAGCGATCGATCATTGTACAATGAAGACAATACCGATTATCAACGCGGGAACGCATTGAATAATGATTGGTTCGTTTTTTCTGGAGTTACGTTGACCTTTAAAGTTTTCGAACATCCACAAAAGTGCCACAAGTTTAGATGACGGTAAAAGAACAAATAGACGCAAATCGTATTCCCAATCACGTTGCAGTGATTATGGATGGGAACGGACGTTGGGCCAAGAAAAAAGGCCTGATGCGTGTTTTTGGTCATCAGAACGGTGTAAAAGCCGTACGTGAAACGGTAGAGGCCGCAGCTGAGATCGGGGTTTCCTTTTTAACGCTGTATGCTTTCAGTACCGAAAATTGGAACCGTCCAAAGTCAGAAGTGGATGCCTTGATGGAACTTTTGATTTCTTCCTTGAGTGATGAACTGGACACCTTGATGGATAACGATATCCGACTTGAAACCATTGGCGACTTTGAGGCATTGCCAAAGAATTGTCAGGTTGACCTGAACAAGGTTATGGATAAGACCAAAGACAACGGTCGGATGACATTGATATTGGCATTGAGCTACAGTGCCCGATGGGAGTGTGTGCAGGCGGCACGTAAAATGGCCGAACGTGTTAGGAGCGGAGAGTTAGACCCGGAGGAGATCACCGAACAAACCATCAGCGAATCCATGACTACTGCGATGTATCCCGACCCAGAGTTGTTGATACGCACGTCGGGCGAACTGCGAATCAGTAATTTTTTGCTGTGGCAAATCGCTTACACGGAATTGTATTTTACCGATGTTCTGTGGCCCGATTTCAGAAAAAAAGATTTTTATAAAGCACTGCTTGATTTCCAAAAACGTGAAAGACGATTTGGAAAGACGAGTGAACAAATAAAAGACGTGAATGAAGTTTCGTAACCTCCTAGTTTTATTACTCATCTTTATTAGCGCGTCTTCGATTGCCCAGATTGATTATTTCGGTGGATTAGAGGATATCAATTACAAGACTCCACGCGAATATGTCATAGCCGAAGTAAAGGTAGAGGGAGTCGATAATCTCGATAAAAATGTGATTACGCTCCTGGCGGGTTTAAACATCGGTGCCCGAATTGAAGTTCCTGGTGAGGAAATTCAGCGAGCGGTAGAAAACCTCTGGAAGCAAGACCTGTTTTCAGACATTCAAATTATCGCAACAAAAGTTGAAGGAGATCGAATCTATCTTTCGATTTACCTTCAAGAGCTTCCTCGGTTGAGCAAATATGCTATTCGCGGTGTGAAGAAATCTCAGATTGATGACATTCGCGAGTTACTTAAAATTGAGCGAGGAGATGTTGTAAACCAAAACCTCATCGTTTCCAGTCAGAATAAAATCCGAGACTTTTTTGTCGAAAAGGGAAATCTGAATGCTGAGGTTCGCGTGGTACAAAAGCCCGATACAGCGCTGGATAATTCGCTGATACTGATTTACAATATTGACGCTGGCCCCAAAGTAAAGGTGAATGACATCATCTTTAAGGGAAATGAGCAGCTCAGTGATAAGGATCTTCGCAAGGCGATGAAGAACACGAAGCGCAAGGGTTGGAATATTTTCAAGTCTTCCAAGTTTATCCGGGAGGAGTACGAAGAAGATCTTCAGAATATTATTGGGCTTTATAATGTTTCGGGTTATCGCGATATGCGGATAATCAGCGATACGGTGTACGACTTTGACAATGAGACGGTCAATATCGAGATCGCTATCGAAGAGGGGAATAAATATTATTTCCGAAACATAACATGGTTGGGGAACCAAAAGTATACGGACGAAACGCTTTCCAATTTACTCGCCATTGAGAAGGGAGATGTGTTTGATATCAGTCGGTTGGAGAGTCGATTGTATATGAGTATGGAAGGGACGGATATCTCGTCACTTTACATGGATGAAGGATATTTGTTTTTTGATGCGCGTCCTGTGGAGATTTATGCTACCGAGGACTCCATTGATATTGAAATTCGAATTCGGGAAGGGCAGCAAGCCCGGATCAACAAGGTGACCATTTCGGGGAACACCCGGACGAACGATCACGTGGTTTTGCGCGAATTGTATACCAAGCCCGGTGAATTATTTAGCCGTAGCGATGTACAGCGCTCCATTCGCCAGCTTTCGCAGTTGGGATTCTTCGATCCCGAGCAAATCGGTGTTAATCCCGTTCCTAATCCAGAAACCGGGAGTGTAGATATTGAATATACGTTGGTTGAACGAAGCACCAGTCAGATCGAGTTGCAAGGAGGTTGGGGAGCGAACCGACTCGTCGGTACGTTTGGAGTTGTGTTTGATAATTTTGCAGCCGAAAACGTCTTTAAAAAGGGCGGTTGGAATCCACTTCCGCAGGGAAATGGGCAACGATTGAGTTTGAGGGCACAATCTGCAGGACGAACATTTCAATCCTATAATGCTTCTTTTACTGAACCTTGGCTTGGTGGTAAGAAGCCCAATTCATTGACAGTTTCTGTTTCTCACCAAGTGAATTCTTTTGGTGCGAATCTTTCAGGCCCTAATAGACAGAGCCTTTTAATTACACGCGGTGCTGTGGGTTTAGGGCAAAGGCTTCGCTGGCCTGACGACTTTTTCACATTGTATCAAAGTATAGATTTAAGCAGGTACCAATTGTTTGAAGCTGGTCAATTCCTTCCAGGACTGGGCTACGATAATGGTACCTCTAGAGCAATCGCCTATCGAATCACATTTGGACGAAACTCAATAGACAATCCGATTTACCCGCGTTCGGGAAGCAATATATCGGTTACGCTCCAAGCTACACCTCCACTGAGTCTGTTCTCGGATAAAGACTACACCACACTTGAGCCGGAAGAAAAATACGAATGGATCGAGTACCACAAGTGGAAATTTGATGCCAAATGGTATACGCGTGTCTTTGATGACTTGGTGTTTAAGGTTGGAACGGAATTTGGTTTCTTAGCTCAGTATAACGAGGGTTACGGAAATTCGCCTTTTGAACGTTTTTTTGTTGGAGGGGATGGATTGCAAGGTTTGGTTTTAGATGGCCGGGAAGTAATAGGCTTGCGCGGATACGGAAATCAGCGCTTGAGTGATCAGGCAGGAGGTGTAATTTATAATAAGCTGACCTTGGAGATGCGTTATCCCGTTAGCTTGAATCCGAGCGCTACGATTTATCTGCTTTCGTTTCTGGAAGGCGGTAACTCATGGAACTCGTTCGATGAGTACAACCCGTTCGAAATTAAGCGTGCTGCGGGTGTCGGGGTAAGAATATTTATGCCGATGTTTGGTACATTGGGGGTTGATTTTGGATACGGTTTCGATTCACCGGCCAACTCATCCGTGATATCGGGATGGCAAACGCACTTTATACTCGGACAACAATTTTAAACGAAACACTACTCCAGAATAGGTTTGGAGTCAATTCGCAGGATATGAAAAAACTTGTTTTAATCGCATTGGTGATTTTTGGTTTCACAGCTGCTCAAGCGCAGAAATTCGCGTACGTGGATACCAAGTATATTCTCAGTCAAATACCGGAGTACAATCAAGCTCAAGAGCAATTGAAAACGTTGACTCAGGAATGGCAAAAAGAAATTGATGCAGTATTTGCGGAGGCGGATCAGATGCGAAAAGACTTCCAGATGGAAAAAATTCTGTTGACCGAGGAAATGCAAGCGGAACGCAAAAAGGCCATCGAGGCAAAGGAAAAAGAAGCCCGTGACCTCCAGCAAAAGTACTTTGGACCTGATGGCGAATTGTTCAAGAAACGCAAGGAGTTAATAAAGCCATTGCAGGATCAGGTTTTTAATGCGATCGCGGATTTAGCTGATCGAGGAGGGTACGCTATCATTTTTGACCGCAGTAGCGATTTAATGATGTTGTATACCGATCCTAAATATGACCGCAGCGACCAAATCCTTCGTCAATTGGGATATTAAATTTTTGGTATCATTGTTGAAATGATAATAGAAAAGGACGTTATTTGTCGTCCCAAATAGATTTTAATTAAACGCGATAAAAATGAAAAAGGTAATTGCACTTGTATTGATGGCTGTCATGTCTGTAGGGTTCGTTCAGGCACAAGACAAAATTGGACATATCAATGTAGATCAGTTGATCTCGCTGATGCCCGAAACGAAAACAGCCCAAGCTGAATTAGAGCGTGAAGCCAGAGCTTTGGAGCAACAGCTGGATGAAATGCAAGGCGAATTGGAAGCAAAAGTTCAGAAGTACCGCGAAAGTGAGGCAACGATGACCGACCTTACACGCGAAACCAAATACAACGAAATCCAAGATTTGGATCGCCGAATTCAGGACTTCCAGATGAAAGCGCAAGAACAATTGCAAAAGAAACAAGAGGATTTATTGATTCCTGTTTTGGAGAAGGCGCAAAATGCCATTACTAAGGTGGCTAACGCTAATGGATTCACTTATATTTTGGATTCAAGCCAGAGCAAAGGTGTTGTAATCTTCAAAGGAAATGGAACGGATATTATGCCGTTGGTGAAAAAAGAACTCGGAATCACAGAGTAATTCACATTTACAAGAACACAACAAAAGCCCTTTTCAATCGATGAAGAGGGCTTTTTGTTTTATGGTGATATATATTCCGTTCTGCCCGAGGATGTTGCAAAATGTTACGGGAATGTAAACTTAACATTAGGGAAAGGCATTATTGTCTATTTTTGTGGGAGTTTAAATCAAACACGCAACCAACCCGAGATTACCGCCAGATGAATCTTGTTATTTTCGATGTTGACGGAACGCTTACCACCACTTCTTCCATGGATGAAGAAATCTTGGTCACTTCCCTTCGCGCGATGAATATCAAAGTAGACGAAATCGACCTATCAACGTTTGATGTTGTTACGGATATCGGTGTTTTCCACCAGCTGTTTATGGAAAACTTCAACCGAGAGCCAGAGCGTGAGGAAATTCAAGAGTTCAAGAAAACATTCAAGCAGAACTTGAAGAAGATGTTCAAGAAGCGCTTGGATGAGTTTGAGCCTTTGGATGGAGTACAAGAACTCATCCACTCATTGAATAAAAAAGACGATTGGTACTATGTGTTAACTACCGGAGGGTGGAAATTCGATGCGAAGTTCAAGCTCGATGCCTCGGGTTTTTATACCAAAGACTTTTTGATATCGAGTTCAAGTAACGGGTTTTCCAGAGAAGAAATCATTCAAAAAGCGATTGAGAAGGCGCGTAAAAAAGCCGGTGTAAAAAAGTTTAGCCGAATCGTTTATTTCGGTGATGCCGCATGGGATTTGAAAGCTGCTGCTCGATTGAAAATTCCATTTGTCGGTGTGGAAGGCGAAGGAGTAAAAGCAAAGCGCAAGGCCCTGGGTGATTTTTTTATTTTGCGTGAATATCCGGGCTATAAGAAGTTTGCTAAAATATATGGTGCGGCACGAATTCCCGAACTGTAAACGGTTTCTTCCACTCTGAAATACTTGGTTGGATTACAGCGAAATTCAAATCGAAAAAACGTACCTTTGACGCGCTTTAAGGCAATTTGCATCAACATTAAAATTCAATGGGCATGAAGTGCGGAGTAGTTGTTTTTCCAGGGTCAAACAGTGATCGCGATTTAGTTTATGTTCTTCGTGACATTATGGGCTTGGAAACCGTCGATTTGTGGCATAAAGACACCGATTTACAGGGAGCGGATTTTATCTTTCTTCCCGGGGGATTTTCTTACGGAGATTACCTGCGTTCCGGTGCAATTGCACGCTTTTCGCCGATTATGCAATCCGTTATCGAACATGCCAATAATGGAGGTTTTGTGATGGGAATTTGCAATGGTTTCCAAATCCTTTGTGAAGCTGAATTGTTGCCTGGGGCACTTCTGCACAACAACAATCAGAAGTATATCTCAAAAAACGTATACCTCAAACCACAAAGCGGAGGTGCATTGCCGAGTGCTGAATTCAAGAGCAGTGCCGTCTTAAAAGTGCCGATTGCGCATGGAGAAGGCCGTTACTACGCAGATGATGAAACGTTGAAGAAGCTGAACGACAATGATCAAGTTATGTTCCGCTATTGCGATGCCGATGGAAACATTAGCGACGAATCCAATCCAAACGGATCATTGGAGAATATCGCAGGGATTTGCAATGAGACTTACAACGTATTCGGAATGATGCCTCACCCCGAGCGAGCTAGTGACCCCAATTTGAGCAATGAAGATGGAAAGAAGATTTTCCAATCCATCCTCGAGGGAATGGAAGAGTTCGACTTTTAAGTAATACCATTAAGCAGGTTTGATGTCTTTGAGCATCAATTGAAATTTTTTTTCACCTCGCCATTCATTAATTCCAATGTGGTAAGCAATATGTATGGGTTGTTCATTCTGAACCATTGCCAACTTATCGCCTAGCCCGAAGCCGATGGCATCCATAGCCACCCCTGTTTTTGGGTCAACTACTCGCATTTTGAGATGGGCAGAATCCGCACCCACACCTTTGGCATAACCGCTATCAATCACGTTGGTCGTCGCAAAGATGGGATTCTGATTTCCAGGACCATAAGGTGCAAACCAACTCAACCATTTCCACAGTTCTCTATTGATTTGATTTAATTCAATCTCTTGATCAACGACAATCTCGGGAGTGAGCATGTGTTCTTCAATCTGCGTCGAAACAACTTCTTCAAATTTATTTCTGAACTCCTCGAACCGTTCTTTTTGAAGCGTCATCCCCGCCGCAAATGCATGCCCTCCAAATTGCTCCAAAACGTCCGTGCATTCGTCCAATGCATTGTAAATGTCAAATCCAGCTACGCTTCGCGCAGAGCCTGCGAGCAGACCGTTGCTTTCGGTGAATACAATTGTGGGGCGGTAGTGCTTTTCTATGAGCTTGGAGGCGACAATGCCAATAACTCCTTTGTGCCAGTTTTCGTGAAAAAGAACCGTGGATTTGCGATCGAGTAAACCTTCGGATTCAATCATATGCAACGCCTCTCGGGTAATATTGCGATCCAATTTACGGCGGTCCTCATTGTGTTTCTGTACTCGGCCAGCGACTTCAAAAGCTCGGTCGAAATCGGCTTCGCTCAGTAAATCAACGGCTATTTTTCCATGTTCAATTCGGCCTGCAGCGTTAATGCGCGGAGCGATTTGGAAAACGACATCTTCAATGGTTAAGTTTCCGGGTTTTCGGCCAGCTAACTCAATACACGCAGCCAATCCAGCTCTTGGCGATTGATTGATCCGTCGAAGGCCATGAAAAGCCAATATTCTATTTTCACCCGTTATAGGAACAATATCTGCTCCAATGGCCACAGCCACTAGATCGAGCAAGTCAAAAAGATGATCGCGGTCGAGGTTTTGATGTTGGGTCAGGGCTTGCATAAACTTGAAGCCCACACCACATCCGCACAGTTCCTTATAGGGATATGCACAATCCGACCGCTTTGGATCCAGAACAGCTACCGCATCGGGAATTTCTGGTCCCGGTCGGTGATGGTCGCAAATGATAAAGTCAATACCCTTCTTCCGAGCATAAGCCACTTTGTCTATGGCTTTAATGCCACAGTCCAAGGCGATAATCAAACTGCAGCCCAATTCATGAGCCACGTCAATTCCCTTTGTGGAGACACCATATCCCTCTTTGTAACGGTCTGGAATGTAGGGATGCAGTTGGTCGCTGTATTTTCGTAAAAAGGTGTAAACTGTAGCCACTGAAGTGGTTCCATCCACGTCATAATCGCCATAAATCATCACTTTTTCCCCGGTTTCGAGGGCAGCGGAAAGACGATCTACAGCAACATCCATATCCTTCATTAAAAAAGGATCGTGTATATCGGTGAGATCAGGACGAAGAAAGGAACGAGCATCTTTTAAATCCGAGAGATTGCGCTGCAGCAGCATTCTCGAAATAACTTCGGGTGCATTCGTCCGTTCGGCTAGCGTTGCCACCTCATCATCGGTAAATTGAGGTAATTTTCGCCAACGATAATTCATGACTTTGAGTTTTCAGTCGAGTGATGCATGATGTGGTTTTGAAGTCGGATGCTGTGTTTGTGCAAAAGGGAAAAGAGTTCCAAAACCAGATTTTCATTCAGCCCGATTTCTTTTCCATTTTCACGGCGGGACTTCAAAATTTCGAGCCACCTTTCAATTTGAAAAATGGTCACATTGTTGTCTTTTTTGTAATGCCCAATTTCTTCTACAATCCTTTTTCTTCGCGCAATGATTTCCAAAAGCTCGGCATCCACCTGATCGATTTCGCGACGCAATTCATTTAGCGCAGTTTGAAAAAGAGCGTTTTCGGAAGATGGCGTTCGATAAATTAAATTGTCGAACAGATTATTGAGTTGATCGGGAGTCAATTGCTGATCGGCATCGCTCAATGCGATTTCGGGTTGGTAATGGGTTTCGATCATCAATCCGTCCATCTGCAAGTCGAGTGCCGTTTGAGCCACTTCACCCACTAACTTGCGGTTCCCCGCAATGTGGCTCGGATCGCAAATTATTGGCAGCTCCGGAGCTTGGCGTTTAAGGTCAATCGCCACTTCCCATTTGGGCTCATTTCGGTAAGGAGCAGTTTCGTAATTGTAGAATCCGCGATGAATGGCCAGAACTTCGCCAACATTCGCCTTTTGAATGCGCTCGATTGATCCCATCCATAGACCCAAGTCAGGGTGGAGCGGGTTCTTGACCATTACTGGAACTTTGGCCCCTTTCAAGGCATCGGCAATTTCTTGCACATAAAAAGGATTGACGGTAGTCCGCGCACCGAGCCAAACGATATCGATGTTGTGTTTTAGTGCTTCTTCAACATGCCATGCATTACCGACTTCCACAGCAATCGGAATCTGAAATCTGTCTTTCACGTTTTGAAGCCATTCAAAAGCTAGGGCTCCACGGCCTTCAAAACTCCCGGGTCGAGTTCGAGGTTTCCAAACACCAGCCCGCATCGCCGATAATTCGGTGCGATGGGTAATGGCTTCCATGGTTTTCATGAGTTGCTCCTCGCTTTCGGCACTGCAAGGTCCAGCAATTCGAATATGTCCGTTAATGCGTTTTAGCATGGGTAATTGTCTTTGCTATAGTAACAATCTCCTGTCTCATTTGTGCGCAGATAAGGAGAATCAAAAGTTCTTCGAAAGTACGGAATTCAGTCTTTCTAGTCGTAGATTAAGCACTTAATTCCGGCTATTTGCGCCTTCGACGATAAGAACAAACTCTCCTCGAGGGGCATGCTCTTCAAAATGAACAATGAGTTCATCAATGGTTCCGCGAACAACCTCTTCGTGCAGTTTGCTGATTTCTCTCACAGCAGCGGCACGTCGGTCTCCGCTGATGAATTCGCTAATTTGGGAAAGGGTTTTTAGTATGCGGTGTGGACTTTCGTAGAAAACCATCGTTCTTTCTTCCTCGGCAAGGGCAGTTAACTTTTTTTGACGTCCTTTTTTATGGGGTAAAAATCCTTCAAAAGTAAAGCGATCCGACGGAAGTCCCGAGAGAACTAAAGCGGGCAAAATAGCGCTAGCTCCGGGTAAGCATTCCACTTCGATTTGATGTTCGATACATTTTCGTACGAGCAAATAACCGGGATCACTTATTCCCGGCATTCCTGCATCGCTTACCAGACAAGTCATTTCATTCTGACGAATGGTTTCAATGGATTGATCTAGAATTCGGTGCTCATTTTGCTGATGAAAAGGGCGAAGGGTTTTTTGAATGCCATAATGCGACAACAACTTTAGGGTAACTCTCGTATCCTCGGCGAAGATCATATCACACGCTTTTAAAACCTCCAATGCGCGAAGGGTGATGTCTTTGAGGTTTCCTATAGGCGTAGGTATAAGAACGAGTTTTCCCATCAATCAAAATGTCTTTCGAGAATCTCCATGAATCGAACCTCATATTCCTCGCTATCGCTCCAGTTGTAATCGGGCTTGACTATCGACTCGATGAAGTTTCGCGCTTCCACAAACGACTTCATGGTATTCAATTGAGAGATGACTCGATTGTAATCGTCCTGATTCCCATCAAAGAGCTTATTGACAAAAGCAAAGCGATCGTTAAAGCCGATATTTAAGGTCTTTCCCAAAACGTCATTCAGTGATTTTTGCGCACCGATAGAAGCATTTTCAGGAGATTCCTCAGTTTCGTTTACAGGAGGAATACGTTCTTCTTCTACTTCTTTTTCTTCCGCTTCTTTTTCTTCGATTGGCTCAACTTCTATCTCGGACTCCTCCTCTTTTTCTATTGGAGTTGGCACTTCGACAACGGGATCTTCTTTCGTTTGTACGGGTTCCGTCAAGGGTTCCGGAGTAGGCGGTGTGACCTGGCTTTTTGGGGTTGTTGGGGTGTTCTCCTCTACAGCGGATCCGTGAAGTTCTAAAACGGACAATTCAAAAAGTTTGCGACTGAGGTTGTAAAGTTCGGAACTGGACTTGTGATCCGTACGGTAGTTGAGTTCTTCGATTAACTCTTTTATTTTTTTTCTTGTATCCACAAAAAGCTCGTTTTTGATGTTGGTTTGCTAAATTAACTCATTTTGTTCGGAAATCTTGTGGATTCCCGCATGGCATTTGAAATGGATAGCCCGAACTAAATCCCTATTTTTGTAAAACATACACACGAGAAATGTTTTTAGAGAACACTATAAATCACACCAAGCAAAGCGGTTGGATTGAAGTCATCAGCGGCTGCATGTTTAGCGGAAAGACCGAGGAATTGATCCGTCGTTTGAAACGCGCCAAAATAGCCAAGCAAAAGGTGGAGATATTCAAGCCCGAAGTCGATACGCGGTACGATATTGAAGAGGTCGTTTCGCACGACCAAAATAGCATCACGAGTACACCGGTTCCCGCTGCGGCGAATATTCTATTGCTGGCCAATGATGTGGATGTGATTGGTATTGATGAAGCCCAGTTTTTCGATCACGAGATTGTGAACGTATGCAATCAATTGGCCAATCGGGGAATTCGCGTGATTGTCGCCGGATTGGATATGGATTTTCAGGGACGGCCATTCGGACCGATGCCCTACCTCATGGCTACCGCCGAATATGTCACAAAAGTTCATGCCATTTGCGCTAAAACAGGGAACCTTGCGCACTACTCGCATCGAATCGTGAGCGAAAGCGATTCACAGGTTTACCTGGGTGAAAAAGAAGCTTACGAGCCGTTGAGCAGAGCGGCTTTTGCCGATCAAATGAAAAAGAACAAAACCTCCCACTGATGTATGGCGTGGAGTGTTACAGAAATAGCAAAAATTCTTCGTACGGAAATTGAATGGACCGACGACGATTCTGAAATTCGACACCTTCAAATCGACTCGAGGGTCAATTTTCCACCTCAAAAAACCTTGTTTTTTGCCATAGTGGGCGAACAACATGATGGGCACGATTACATTCCAGAACTCATCCAACGCGGATACAAATACTTTGTAGTCGAACGCGTTCATCCCGAATGGAAGGGAACTTTTATTCAGGTGACCAATAGCATTGATGCGCTACAGCGGGTAGCTGCTGAAAAACGCTCTCGCAGTAATGCACAGGTGATTGGGGTGACGGGGAGTAATGGGAAAACAATCGTTAAGGAATGGGCCAATCAACTGATCACCTCGAGTTTCCTCACCGTAGCGAGTCCCAGAAGTTACAATTCACAGGTAGGAGTTCCCATTTCGGTTTGGGAATTAAAAAAGAATACGCAGATCGGTATTTTCGAAGCGGGAATTTCGCTTCCGGGCGAAATGAATCGCCTCCAGAAAGTGATTCGACCTGAAATAGGCGTGTTCACCACTCTGGGTGCAGCACATGACGAGAACTTTACAGACCGCTCGCAAAAACTACGTGAAAAGGTTCAGTTATTTAAAGATTCAACGTATGTCATCTGTGGAGTAGAGCAAGGGGATTTTCAGCGTGAACTAAAGAAGATAAACCCAAATGTAACCTTTAAAACATGGTCGATTCATTCGAATGAAACGGCAGATGTTGCGCTTCGTTTTGAATCAGCGGAAGGAGATAGTCGAGTTTTTATAGAGGTATCGGGAGAGACATTCCAAACCAACTTTTCATTCACTGATTCGATTGCATTTGAAAATTTGGCCAGTGCGATTACACTAGCGATTCACGTGGGAGTTCCCATGGATGAACTCGTACGCGGCGTACCTCTTTTGCAGCCAGTAGCTATGCGAATGCAGCGTATTCGAGGCATAGAGGGCAGTACACTTATCAATGACGCCTACAACTCCGACACAACAAGTCTGCGCATCGCACTGGAACATTTGCACCGCGATTCACGGGATCGAGACCGAGTAGTAATTTTAAGTGATATTTTACAATCGGGTAAAACACCGCAAGAGCTCTACGGTAAAATTGCACAATGGTTATCGAGATATCCCATCAGTCGTTTTTACGGAATCGGTCCTGAGCTCACGAAATATCGATCCCTATTTAGACATCAAGCCAAGTTCTTTTCGGATACATCCTCGTTTTTAAAAGTGCTTAACCAGGAGGATTGGAAGGACAAAATTATATTGATCAAAGGAGCCCGTCGTTTTGAGTTCGAGGACATAGTCGAACGATTGGAAGAGAAAGAGCACGACACGGTTTACGAGGTTAACCTGAATGCCGTACAACACAATTTGAATGTTTTTCGGAAGCAACTCAAACCCGGAGTAAAAACCATGGTCATGGTCAAGGCAATGGCGTATGGTTCGGGATACAGCGAATTGGCCCGCGCACTGCAGTTTCATCGAGTGGACTACTTGGGGGTGGCTTATTCGGATGAGGGAATCGTTCTTCGAAAGTCGGGAATTGATACACCTATCATGGTGATGAACCCGGAGTCGGACGGGTATCGAAACATCATTCGATACAGGTTGGAACCACAGATTTACAACTTTCGCATTCTCCATCGGTTTTTAGAGATCGCTCGTGCCGAAGGTGTGACCGATTACCCCGTCCATATCAAACTTGAAACGGGAATGAACAGACTTGGCTTTCAGGAGGACGAGTTGGACGAATTGATCGAAATCATACAACGCCAGAATCAAATTTCCATCCGAGCACTTTTTTCTCATTTGGCTGCATCGGATGATCCGAATGAGGATGAGTTCACGCAAATGCAGATTGCGCGATTTGAGGCCATGAGTCGCAAATTGTCCGTTTCACTTGGGATTGAGCCCATGCGGCATTTACTCAATTCAAATGGAATTGCGCGCTTCGCTGATGCTCAGTTCGACATGGTTCGATTGGGTATCGGGTTGTACGGTTTTAGTTCAGACCCCGAGGTTCAGCAACAACTGCGGAACATCGGACGATTTAAGACTTTAATCAGCCAAATCAAAACCATACAACCCGGTGATACGGTGGGTTACAATCGAAAATACAAAGCGGAAAAAGAGCGCCGAATCGCAACGCTTCCCGTGGGTTATGCCGACGGAATTCCACGTATTTACGGAAATGGAAACATTCGTTTTCGATCCGGCGAATACCAATTGCCTACCGTCGGAAATATATGCATGGACATGTGCATGATTGATGTTACAGAGACCACCTTGAAAGAGGGCGATGAGGTGGTTTTGTTTGAGACCATTGATGATGTTCGTCAGTGGGCCAACGTGCGAGGAACCATAACCTACGAAGTTCTCACATCCATTTCCGAACGGGTAAAACGTATTTACATCGAGGAATAAAAAAAGGCGTTCAAACCGAAGTCGAACGCCTTATTGTGTATTCTGTTCAGTTTTATTTGAAAGCCGGAATTCCAGTGATATCGTTTCCAGTAATCAATAAATGGATATCGTGCGTACCTTCATAGGTGATAACGCTCTCGAGGTTCATCATGTGACGCATGATCGAGTAGTCTCCGGTAATTCCCATTCCACCTAATACCTGACGTGCTTCGCGGGCTATTTTCAGAGCCATGTCAACATTATTGCGCTTGGCCATGGAGATTTGAGCTGTTGTTGCTCTTCCCTCATTCTTCAATTGTCCCAAACGGAAAGTTAAAAGCTGTGCTTTGGTGATTTCGGTAATCATCTCCGCAAGTTTCTTCTGTTGCAGTTGGAACGATGCAATCGGTTTGTCGAACTGAATGCGCTCTTTTGCGTAGCGAAGGGCCGTATCGTAGCAATCCATCGCCACTCCGATCGCTCCCCAAGCAATACCGTAACGCGCCGAGTCAAGGCACATCAATGGTGCTCCAAGACCGCTTTTTCCAGGAAGGAGATTTTCTTTGGGAACTTTGACATTTTCGAAAACCAATTCACCGGTAGCCGATGCACGTAAGCTCCATTTATTTTTGGTTTCTGGTGTGGTAAATCCTTCCATTCCTCGTTCGACGATCAATCCGTGGATTCTGCCTTCTTCATTTTTGGCCCAAACAACGGCTACATCACAATACGGCGCGTTACTGATCCACATTTTGGCTCCATTGAGCACGTAGTGGTCGCCTTTATCCACAAAGTTGGTGATCATTCCTCCGGGGTTCGATCCATGGCTTGGCTCGGTGAGTCCAAAGCTTCCCAAGAATTCACCTGAAGCGAGCTTGGGCAGATATTTTTTCTTCTGTTCCTCTGATCCGAAAGCAAAGATGGGATACATAACCAATGAGCTCTGAACCGAGCAGGTAGAACGCACACCGCTATCACCGCGCTCGATTTCTTGCATCATTAAGCCGTACGACATTTGGTCTAATCCCGCACCTCCGTATTCTTCCGGAATGTAAGGGCCAAAAGCTCCGATTTCTGCTAGTCCGCTAATCAATTGCTTCGGAAAAGCTGCATTTTGAGCATATTCTTCGATGATTGGAGAGACTTCTTTCTTTACCCAACTGCGCGTTGCTTCCCGCACGAGTTTGTGTTCTTCACTCAACAATTCATCGAGTTGGTAATAATCTGGTGATTGAAAATGATCTGTTGCCATGAGTTTCGTATTTTTCGGACAACAAAATTATCTTTTTTATTGTTTTAGACGACTTTTTTTGAACAAACCCATCCGAAATTCAATTACGAACGTAACTACATGAAAAGAACTGCTATTATGAAGAAAAACTACTTTATTGCTACTGCTGTTATCGGGATGGTCATTTCCGGAACAGCTATTGTAAATTCTAACAGCGCGGGAGGACCTGCTGGTCGAACTGGGTCGCCAGGAGATAACGCAGTTACCTGTGCTCAGGGCTGTCACTCTGGTGGAATTGTAACGAGTCAATCCACAACCATTGAAGTGTCTCAAAACGGATCTCCTGTTACGGAGTGGGATTTAGGTGAGATTTATGATGTAGTCGTTACTGTAGATGTAGGAGGCACATCTGCACAGCGGTATGGTTTTTCTTTAACGGTTGAAGATGAAAATGATGATCCTACGGGAACTTTGATTAGCCCCGATGGAGAAACACAAATTAATGGAATTGGAGGATCACATATCACGCATACATCTTCGAGTAATACCTCTTCTACATTTGGGACCAAGTCTTGGAGCTTTCAATGGCAAGCTCCTAATTCAGGGGTGAATGACATATCGTTTTATGCGGTTGGAGTTTGTGCAAATGGAAACGGAATGAATAGCGGTGATGTTGTGGTAACGGCAACTCCTGTATTTTTGAACCGAGCTCCGATGAGCGTAGGTGAAAACAGTATTTCGACTAAAGTGTACCCGAATCCGGCAACGGATTGGGTTCAAATCGAAACGTCGATGATGGATGCGTCGAACTATTCGGTTTTCAACTTGAAAGGACAACGTGTTGCTGCCGGAGAGTTAGTCAATGGCAATGCAAAATTGTCCCTTGAGGAATTGCCGGCTGGACAATACTACATCCAAATCGAGGAATCTACAACGGCGATATTGGTCAAGTAAAACGGGGTCGATATATTCAACCGATTAAAAGCCTTCTCATCCGAGAGGGCTTTTTGTTATACGTAAGCGATACTTCCCCGGTCCGATGAAAAGTAAGCCGATAAATAAAATCAAGCTTTCAATGGAATGGGACGATCCCATTATTCCATCTCCTTCGCTCAAATGATAAATCGAAGCAATCAACATGGTAAAGGCCAAAAGGAGCGTGCTCGGTTTGAAAAGTAGTCCTAAGGCTATCAACAGTCCACCAAGAACTTCGGCTAACGATGCGCAAAGTCCCCAAAACACAGGGGCAAAATCAATTCCGACAAGACTCATTTTAGCTCCTATTTTCTCCCATTTCTCTGTTCCTCCAAATAATTTAGGCCAGCCGTGAAGAATAAACATCACTCCAATTCCAACTCGAAGAATAAGTAAACCGATATCTCTCATCATGATTTTTTTTGAGGGTTAAAACTATGAATTAATAGGGGATAGCAACACTTTAATTACCTTCGCGACATGCTTGAATTGGCCGTAGATCGCTTTTCTTCTGACTGGATCATTCTACTGTGTTTGATCTGGATTGCTCTATTTGCCTACGTCCGCATCACGTTTCCCCGTCGGTTGCAAATCTTGTTGAGTTCTTTTTTTACCGACCAATACGTCAACCTGTTTGGGCGCGATGAGCGCTGGCTTCTCAACAGTTTTAACTTGCCGATGGGTGCATTGTTTTTCTCCTCATTTGCTTTGGGTATCTACCGCCTAGCCATGTTGCGTTTTCCCACCTGGCTTGATGGAGCTTATGGCTTAGAGGTCTATCTAAGTATCGTTTTAGCGATTGTCGTATTTTATATCTCGAAGTCGATTCTTTTGTTATTTCTATCTCGGGTATTACAAATTGAGCCGATTGTACGCGAGGCTTTACTCAGCAGATACTCGCGATTGCAATTCGCATCAGTTGTATTTTTTGCGTTCACATTTGTATCATTTTTTTCAGCCGCTGGAGGTGAGCTGATCTTTTACATTGGGCTAACCTTATTTTTACTTTCAATACTGATATCTTTCTTTCGGTCTATGAGGAGGTTAAGGATTTCAAATCCATTTTATTTGTACTATATATTTTTGTACCTTTGCGCCCTTGAAATCGCACCGCTTTCGATCTTATTCAAGGTGATGTGGGTTTCATAAGTCACTGAAGCGGATCATAAAGGACGAAAGACACGTATGAAGGTAAAAACTATTCTTGTTTCCCAACCTGAGCCGAAGAATGATTCACACCCTTATTCGGATTTAGCGAAAAAGCAAAAAGTAAAAATTGATTTCCGACCATTTATTCATGTGGAAGGGGTTGATGCGGCAGAATTCCGCAAGCAAAAAATCAATTTGGCAGATTATTCAGCGGTTATTTTTACAAGCCGAAACGCGGTAGATAACTTCTTCCGAATCGCCGAGGAAATGCGCTTCAATGTGCCGGACTCGATGAAGTATTTCTGTATGTCAGAAGCCATTAGCTACTACCTTCAGAAATATGTCGTGTATCGCAAGCGCAAGATTTTTACGGGGAAAGTTCGGTTTGAAGATCTTATTCCGCTCATCAAAAAACACAAGCAAGAGAATTTCTTGTTGCCTTCATCGGATATTTTAAAGCCCAATATTCCAAAGGCGTTAGAGGATGCGAAGATCAATTATACACGCGGTATTTTGTACAAAACCGTATGTAGTGACTTGAGCGATCTATCGGACGTTTACTACGATATTTTGGTCTTTTTCAGTCCTTCTGGAATTAAGTCATTGACGGAAAACTTTCCGGACTTTGAGCAGAACAAAACGCGTATAGCCGCTTTCGGCCCAACCACATGGAAGGCCGTAGAGGAAGCAGGGCTAAGGTTGGATATCAAGGCGCCGACCAAAGAAGCACCGAGCATGACCATGGCGCTAGATCAATACATCAAAGAAGTCAATAAGTAATCGCGATTTACGCGATAAAATAAAGGGATGGGTTTTGTACTTATCCCTTTTTTTATTCCCCGCAAATTGAGGGCTTCCCTACCAATCGGCTATATTTGTAAAAAGAAATCACATTGGATCAATCATTTCCTCGAGCCGAGAAACTGAAAAGCCGAAAACAGATTGAACATTTGTTTGCGCACGGAAAGGCGATAAAGGCGTATCCCTTGATGGTGGTTTGGTCGGAGTTGGCGACAAGCGAACAAGTGTTCTACAAGGCCGGTTTTAGTGTATCTAAGAAACGCTTTAAACGCGCAGTAGATCGGAACCGAATGAAGCGAGTCATGCGCGAGGCCTACCGACGCAACAAACTGTTGCTGCCCGTGAATCAGGGCGTTTGTTATGGATTTATGTTCGTATATTTATCGCACAATCCATTGACGTTGGCGGAATTGGATGAGAAAATATTGGAGATTTTCAAACGTTTTGAAAAAGAACTAGAAAAGACAAAGGACATATGAAGATAGTGGGACGAGGATTGAAAGTAACATTGGGAACACTGGTTATTGCAGGTTTAGTGATTGTTTCCTCTGCTTTCAATAACGGCGGTTATTTCGAAATCAGTAAGAACATCGACATTTTCACGACGCTTTACAAGGAAGTGAATACCTATTACGTGGATGAGGTCGATCCCGGGAAATTGATGAAAACCGGAATTGATGCGATGCTCGAATCATTGGATCCCTATACCAATTACATTCCCGAATCTAAAATTGAAGATTTTCGATTCCAGACGACCGGTGAATACGGAGGGATCGGTTCGAAAATTCAAACCAAAGGAGATTATGTGGTAATTTCTGAACCCTACGAGAATTCCCCAGCAGACCGAGCCGGACTTAAAATCGGTGACATCATACTAGAAATTGATGGGAAGTCCGCCAAAGGGATGAATACTTCTCAGGTGAGCGATATTTTGAAAGGAGAAGCGGGTACCGAGGTCGAGGTGAAGATCCGCCGAGCCATTACAGACGAAGAATTGGTGATACAAATTACCCGCGAAAAAATTCAGACTGAATGTGTTCCGTACTATGGAATGTTGAACGACCATATCGGATACATCAAGTTGACCAGTTTTACAGATAAAGCGGGAAGAGATGTCAAAGCGGCGTTCGAAGACCTAAAAGCCAATCACGAGCTTACAGGAGTTGTTCTCGATTTACGCGGAAACCCTGGTGGTTTGCTTCGCGAGGCGGTGGATATCTGTAATTTCTTTGTAGAGAAAGGGACGCCTATTGTTTCGACCAAAGGGAAATTAAAAGATTGGGATAAAACCTATAAGGCATTGAATTCGCCGCTGGATTTAGAAATACCAGTAGCTGTATTGGTCAATGGAGGGTCTGCATCGGCTTCAGAAATTGTCAGTGGAACACTTCAAGATCTCGATCGCGGAGTGATTATCGGTCAGCAGACGTTCGGAAAAGGGTTGGTTCAGCAGCCGTTGGAGTTGTCCTACGGAGCCCAGATGAAAGTGACGGTAGCGAAGTATTACACGCCAAGCGGACGTTGTATTCAAGCCATTGACTATTCGCACCGCGACGAAGATGGAGAGGCGATCAAATTGGCGGATTCATTGCGTACGGAATATGTGACTCCCAACGGCAGAAAAGTGAAAGATGGAGCTGGTATCGAGCCGGATATCGATGTGAATCGTCCGGAAATTCCAGATGTTCTTCGCGGACTTATTATCGATGATATTATTTTTGACTATGCCATCAAGTATGCGATGGAGCACGATTCTATTGGAGACCCTCTTCGCTTTGAACTTACAGACTCAGAATACAAGGATTTTGTTCAATTCGCTAAGGATCAAGGATTTGAATTTGAGACAGAAACTGAAGAAGCCATCGTAGATTTGCAAGCATCGGCTTCCGAAGAAGAGTACGATGAAGGATTGAATCAATATATCGAGTCTATGCTCGCTGAAGTCCAGAAATACAAAGACAACGATATCTTCACTCATCAGAAGATTATTACGAAGTTTTTAGAAGAGCAAATTGTCCTGCATTACTACTACGAAAACGGACGAGTTCAAAAAAGCTTAGAAGTAGATGTTCAAGTGGATCGTGCAGTACAAGTTCTGTCGGATCAAGCGACCTACAAAAACTTGCTCGGCGTTAAATAGTTTTGAAATCACGTCTACATATCTTATTCGGAGGGCTGTATTTTTACAGCCTTCTCTATTTATCTCTTACATTACCATTTCAGCGTTTTTTTACACCTATCGTGGGATTGGTAGGTGTTTTTTTGGGCAGTTTGTTTTTTTGGAACTCATTCGATCTTCGCGCCCAATTCAAAAAGAATAAGCATGCACTCTGGTTTGCTGCCTGGTGGCTTTTGTACGCGCTGGGAACTCTGTATTCGGATTATGGGCGGGAGAGTCTTCAGGAGACATTTCGAGTTTTACCCGTGCTTTTTATCCCTGTTGCCATCGCATTGGGTCCGCCTTTGAAAGACAAAAGTATTGGGGTTATACTCCGGGCGTTTGTTTATTCAGTCATTGTGAGTTTGGTGGTTTCTGAAGTGTACGGAGTGATTCAGTATCTCGAAAATCGAAATATCGGGAATCTCATTCCTCCGGAAAACTATTTGTACTACGCCAAAATGGCTCAGTTCACGGGTTTGCACACCAGTTATTACGCATTATACACCGCAACGGCATTTTTTATTCTGTTATGGGATGTGCTGTTCAATCTGAGGCGAAGTACTTGGAATTATATCGGTTTGGCTTTTCTATTCGTGATGATGTTTATTATCTCGGCGCGAACACAAATAGCTGCTTTCATTTTTGCGTTTACGATTGTGATTGCACTGGAATTTCAACGCCGTTTGGGTTGGCGAAAGGCTTTGTACAGTGTGGTGATTCTCTTTTTAGTATTTGCCGTTACCTTGCTAGTCCCCCGCCGCACACGTGAGCGAATTTTCGAACTGCAAGGGTATTGGACCAGCATGACCGATGCGGATAGTGACGATTATCGAAATCCGCGGTTTTATATTTGGGAAAAAGCATGGGAAACCTTCACAGACTCGCCCCTCGTTGGTCACGGAACGGCCGATGGATTGATTGAATTTCATCATCGGATTGAACAGGAAGCATTAGAGTTGTCGCAAAGTTTTGAAGTGGCGGATATCGAAGCTTCTTCCCTGCAGTATAAAGATGAGTTGATTCGCAGGTATATTCCCTACGCTGTTGAGGATACACTAACCAAAGCATTTACTGATGGCAATTGGCTTATCCGTGGAGAAGTTGAGCTCATGGATTCCGAGGGAGCGCATTTTGATGAGGATAATCAAGGGGCGTATTTGGCGTATAACCAACTGGATAGTGGACAATACTATTTCTATCAATTCGAGGTCAAAAACCGAAAAACAGGTGGGATTTATTTGGATCACAACGGTGAGATCGTAAAGTCGATTCGCGAAGAGTCCAGCGGAAGTGGAGTTGAAGTATTTGGATTTGTAAAAGCCAAAGGTCCAAGTTTGACCATCGGTGCTGCAGAAGATATTGAGTCGAAAGTAGATGTGGTTCGGCCGCTGCTTCTGAAGCTGAACTATTACAGCAACTCACCTCCAAAACCAGTCCCTACATCCTTGGACAATCCCGTTGAAGTTATTCTCAGGGACTTTCATGTTCACTCGCAATTCCTCGACTTTATGACGCGATTCGGTATTCTGGGATTGGTTGTATTGGTTTGGACCTTTATCCGGACCATTTTATTGGCTTGGAAACGGAAAAACAACCTCTATGTAATGGTCGCTGTTATTTTGCTGATCTCTTTGCTTCCCGAGCACATGATGAGCCGTCAAGCAGGACTTTTTTATATCTCCTACATCATGCCATTTCTCTATGTCTATGGGCGATCATTTATTCAAAGTAAAAAGGCGACAAAATAATATGTCGGTAGGCTTTACAGAGTTGGACTTCGGTAGGTTTGGAATCCGAAATCCGAGGTGGATTGCTTTTCTTATTTTCGCAAAATGAATCACTTGCGAAAACTTCTTTTGCCTTTGGGTCTGCTGTATGGCGGAATAATGGAAGTACGGAATGCCATGTATAACCTCGGCATCCTGCGCAGTCATCTATTTGACATTCCTGTTATTTGTATTGGGAATTTGTCTACCGGAGGAACGGGGAAAACACCGCACGTTATTCACTGGTGCGAACTTTTGGAGAAAAGCGGGTACCATGTCGTCGTTTTATCGCGAGGTTACGGGCGTAGCACGAAAGGGTTTCGCGTAGTCGACCGTCACGATTTAGCCAGTGATGTAGGCGATGAGCCCTTGGAGATGAAACAAGCATTGAAATCTACTCAAGTTGTGGTTTGTGAAGATCGCGTACATGGGATAAATGAGATACAACGTTTGTTTTCACCCGACGTAATTGTCATGGACGACGGAATGCAGCATCGAGCGGTTGAACCGGGAATGACCATTTGTCTTTCGGCCTATGACAGGCCATACGATCGCGATATGATTTTTCCCGCTGGAGATTTGAGGGAATTTGTACATAATATTCATCGAGCCGATGCGCTAGTGCTTAGTAAATGTCCAGAATCGGAATCCGCAAATACAATAGAACGAATTCAACAAAAGACTGAAAAGGCAAAGATGATTTTTGACACATCTCGGCTGAAATATGGTCAGCTGTATGATTTTCATCTGAATATCCCCGTCGATTTTCCATTATCAGGGCTCGTCATCACAGGTATTGCCAACAGTGATTCGTTTATTAGGTATCTCCGTTCGAAAATGCGTATTATTGACCACGTGGCATTTCGCGATCATCACAATTTTCGAGAGGAGGAAATTCGCTCTATTTTTGCCGGGCATGGAGTTGAGAACGCAGTGATTACCACCCGGAAAGATGCTACGAGATTAGCGCAAATATGGAATCGCGAGGAGTGGGGCGAATTGTATGTTTTGCCTGTCGAAATAGAAATGATAATCAATCAATTAGATCAAAAAATATTAGAGTATGTGGAATCAACTAAAAGAGGCAAGTGATTTTATTGCCGACCGAATAGAGAAACAACCCGAAATAGGAATTGTACTTGGAACGGGATTGGGCGGTTTGGCTGATAAAGTCAAGGCGGATCATGTGATTGAGTACAGCGAAATCCCTCATTTTCCGCAATCGACGGTTGAAGGGCACGATGGAAAACTCATATTTGGTGAGATTAACGGAAAGCGTGTGGTTTTGATGAAAGGCCGCTTTCATTATTACGAAGGATATTCCATGCAACAAGTCGTTTTTCCGATACGCGTGATGCATTTGCTCGGTGCGTCCAATTTGATTGTCAGTAATGCAAGTGGAGGGGTGAACCCCGAATTTGAAGTGGGAGATATTATGCTGATTCAGGACCAAATCAACTTGCAGCCCGACAATCCACTTCGCGGACCCAATTTAGATCAACTCGGACCGCGTTTTCCCGATATGAGTGAGCCTTACGATTTGCGCTTACTGGCACTGGCCGAAGAAGTAGCGATACAGAAGGGCATTAAAGTTCATAAAGGGGTTTACGCTAGCGTTTCGGGGCCTAATTTCGAAACACCCGCCGAATACGGATATATTTCGCGAATCGGTGCGGATGCTGTGGGTATGAGTACGGCACCGGAAGTTATGGCAGCGCGCCATATGGGCATGCGATGCTTTGGCGTTTCGGTAATTACCGACTTGGGCGTCGAAGGGAAGATAGAAGTAGTAACCCACGAAGAAGTTCAAAAAGTAGCGCAAAAGGCGGAGGAATTGGTTAGCGATGTAGTGTTAGAACTCATCGGTAAATGGGAGTAAATCAGCGGTCCTATCTTTAGCCATACTGACCAAAGGTCATTATCTTTGTACGAGAAATAAAACATCGAATTTTGGAAATAGATTACGATAAATATGAACCGGTTATCGGTTTGGAGGTGCATGCTCAGCTCAGTACGTTGAGTAAAGCGTATTCTTCGGATAGTGCGGCGTATGGCGGTCATCCCAATACGCACGTAAGTCCGGTGAGCTTGGGACATCCCGGTACACTTCCCGTCCCCAACGAGCGGGTTATCGAGTATGCGGTGCGCTTGGGATTAGCATGCAAAAGCCAAATTAGAGAGCGCAACGAATATGCGCGAAAGAATTACTTCTATGCGGATTTGCCGAAAGGGTATCAAATTACTCAAGATACCACGCCGATTTGCAATGGGGGTTACATTCGAATCAAAGACGATAACGGAAACCACAAGGATATTCACCTTACACGCATTCACATGGAGGAGGATTCGGGAAAAAGTATTCACGACCAGGATCCATTCCATACATTGATCGATTTGAACCGTGCAGGTGTACCGCTTTTAGAAATTGTTTCCGAACCGGAAATCGCTTCCTCACAAGAGGCTTACAATTATGTTTCTGAAGTACGAAAACTCGTTCGTTACCTCGAAATTTGTGATGGAAACATGGAAGAGGGTAGCTTGCGTTGTGATGCCAATATCTCTGTTCGATTGAAAGGAACAGAAAAATTTGGGACCAAAGTGGAGGTCAAAAACATGAACTCCATCCGCAACGTCCAACGCGCAATTGAACACGAGATCAAAAGACAGATCGAAGTGCTTGAAACGGGAGGAGAGATTTTTCAGGAAACCCGTAATTTCGATGCGGTTACCGGAACGACAAGCGTAATGCGTAGCAAGGAAGAAGCCCATGATTATCGCTACTTCCCCGAGCCCGACTTAAGCCCGGTCATCGTGCGACAAAATTATATCGATCAGGTGGGAGGAACACTACCTCCACTACCCAATGAACTTTTGGATAAGTATATCCATGAATTGAAACTTCCGGAATACGATGCGGGAGTGATTACAGAGAGCAAGGAGTTTGCATTGTATTTTGAAGAGTTAATTGCAAAAACCAAAAACTACAAGGCGGCTTCTAACTGGATGATGGGTACGGTGAAATCGCATTTAAACGAGCGGGCCTTGCACATCGATAACTTTACGGTGTCACCCCAAAAGTTGGCCGATTTGATTGAACTTATCGATAGTGGAGTGGTGAGTAATTCGGCTGCATCACAAGAAATCTTTCCTTTTCTCGTTGAACATCCAAACAAATCGCCCAAAGAGGCTGCAGAGGAGTTGAACCTCATTCAGGAAAGCGATGAAGGTGCCTTGGCGGAATGGGTAAGTGCGGCTATGGCGAAGTTTCCCGACAAGGTAGAAGAGTATCGCGGGGGGAAAAAGGGAATTATTGGCTTGTTTATGGGCGAGGTAATGAAATTGTCTCGTGGAAAAGCCGATCCGAAAAAAGCAAATCAATTATTACGAAAAGAGTTGGATCAGTAAATTGATCCGACACAAATAAAAACCAATGAAGAAAATATTTCTAGGAATTATCGCAGCAGCAACCTTGGCTTCATGCGGAAATACAGGTAACGATACACCTGCCAATGAAAACGGGGTTGTCATTACAGCGAATATGACCAACGTAACTGAAATTATAGTAAACCGAATGGAACCACAGGACGTGGTCGCAATGGATACCGTGACTTCAGAGAATGGTCAGTTTGAAATCAGTTTTGATGCGGATGCTCCACAGTTTTATACGTTGTACTTAAACGACGATATGCGATTGACCATGTACGCCGAACCGGGTGATGTGGTATCGCTTGAAGGAACGCTTGAAGGACAAGACATGGAATATACCGTCGAAGGATCCCAGCCGTCGAAGGATTTGAAAATGTTATCCGACCTGTCAGGTGAAGCAATGGATTTGGTTCAGGAGTTGAACCAAAAAATCGGTGCCGCTCAGCAGCAGGAAAACTTTGAGCAAGTTCGTGAAGAGGCTATCGCGCAATACGACTCGTTGCTTACGGCTACGCAGGAAAAACTCGAGACGTTTATTCGTGAGAATCCAGAAAATTTGGTGACCATTTTTGCGCTTTATCATCAAATTGCTGGACAACCGGTCTTTACTATTGACGATAACTTTGAGTTGTACGCTTCTGCAAGCGAAAGCCTTTCGGCTGCACACCCCGACAACAAGCATGCGCAATACTTGGCCGAAGAGGTGGAGAGTAAAAAAGCGGTTTCTGTAGGAGCAGTTGCACCTGACTTTACCATGATGACTCCCGATGGCGAAGAAGTAAGTATCTCTGATTTTCGCGGCAACTACGTATTGGTCGATTTCTGGGCAGCATGGTGTAAGCCTTGTCGTCAGGAGAACCCCAATGTCGTAGCAGCGTACGAAAAATACAATGAATACGGGTTCGAAGTCTTGGGCGTTTCGCTCGACGGGCTTCCCAATCAAAAAGATCCAGAGGCAGAGTGGTTAATGGCGATTGAAAACGACGGATTGACTTGGACGCAGGTATCGGACCTCAAAGGCTGGCAGACAGCCGCTCGTCCGCTCTACATGTTCAACAGTATTCCGCACTCGGTTTTGTTGGATCCAGAAGGAAAGATTGTAGCCAAGAATCTTCGCGGAGAAAAACTGCAAGAGAAATTGGCTGAGATTTATGGAGGTTAAAATTTGAATCGCTCCGGGAAAATATACTTCGCTTCGGATTTTCATCTTGGCGCACCCGATTACGCTGCTTCGCGTGAACGCGAGAAAAAAGTGGTGGATTGGCTAAAGTCCATACGAGAAGATGTAACGGAGCTGTATTTACTTGGGGATATTTGGGACTTTTGGTTCGAATTCGGACAGGTAGTGCCCAAAGGATATACAAGATTGATGGGAACACTCGCTGAAATACGCGATAGCGGTGTTCCCATCGTTTTTTTTGGGGGAAACCACGATTACTGGACGTACGGCTATTTGGAGCAGGAACTCGGTTTTGAGATCCATAAAAAGAGCATACGCCGAAACCTCCAAGGAACCGAATGCCTTATAGGTCATGGCGATGGGTTGGGGCCAGGAGAATACGATTACAAAGTGATGAAGCGCGTACTCAATTCGAAGCCTTTCGAAATCGCTTTTAAAATTTTACATCCCGACGTCGGTCTCGGAATTGCCAATTATTTTTCGCGTCGAAGTCGGCGGAAAAACATGAAGAAAGACCAACAATTCTTAGGAGAAAAGGAATACTTGCTTCAGTATTGCAATGAATACTTAAAATCGGATCCAGATGTGAAGTACTTCATTTTTGGACATCGACATCTTCCCCTTGAAATTCCGCTTGAAGGATTTGAATCCATCTATTATAACATTGGCGATTGGATCAAATACAACACGTATGGTGTGATGGAAGACGGAATCTTTCAACTCAAGTCACTTGAATAGCCTTTTGGTGAAGTTGGAGAAAAGTTGTTTTTAACATTTTTAACCCTCACGTTAAGAATATATTACGTACTTTTATTCTACAGTAATAAAAAACAGCTAATCTCTTTTACATGAAAAAATCTTTACTTCTCATCATTGCCCTCTTTGCAGGGGTTGCAGTTTTTGCACAGGGATATTATCAAATTCCCGTAAACGCAGGGAATCCTGGAGGTTTAAATACCGATGATGAATATCCAGTGGGTGGTGGACTTAGCTCCACTTGGACGACAATCTTAGGAGGATCGAACTCAACTCCAACCTGGTCGCCAAACCAAACCATACCTTTTACATTTGAATTCAACGGCGTAACTGAGTCTTCGTACAAAGTTTCAAGTACGGGAATCCTCACGTTTAATACGAGTGCGGCTGCTGCTCCGAGTTCAACACCGAACACGATTCCAAACGCAGCGATTCCGGATAAGAGTATTCTTGTTTGGGGTATTGAAGGTATTGGTTCTAACGATAATATCGTGACCAAAACGTTTGGAACAGCTCCAAACAGACAACATTGGATTTTCTTTTCTTCGTACGGAATGAATGGCGTTTCAGGCGGTTGGTCGTATTGGAGTATCGTTTTGGAAGAATCCACCAATAACATTTATATCGTCGATCAACGAAATGCGAATGGCTCGCTAAGCGCTACGGTTGGTGTTCAAGTCGACGGGTCTACTGCAGTTTCTGTAGCCGGAAGTCCGAACGTAACTCACTTAGCCGGAAATGGAGAAACAGCAGCGGATAACTTCTATTACTCTTTCTTACCAGGAACTCAACCAACCTACGATATGGCTGGTTTGAACTTTATTATTACACCATTCTTGAGTTTGACCGATGCGCCATTTGACATCGAGGCCGAGTTTTCAAACTACGGTACAGCGACCATTACCAGTGCAGATATGAACTATTCTATCAACGGAGGAGCTGCTGTAACGCAGGCATTAACCGGACTTAATATCGCTTCAGGGCAAACGGTTACGCTTACTCATCCGACGCCTTGGAATCCATCTGCAACCGGTGCCTATGACGTGGAAGTATGGTTATCCAATATCAATGGAAACGCAGACGAAATGCCCGGAAATGACCGTTTGATGGAAAATGTCACTGTGGTGGCAGCAGCTACGGAGCGTTTTTCTCTGTACGAAACATTTACGAGTTCTACATGCCCGCCATGTACACCTGCAAATGCTACTATGGAGCAAATTTTTGCCAATAACCCAGGAGGTCACGTTTCGATCAAATACCAAATGGACTGGCCGGGTTCTGGCGACCCTTATTATACAGAAGAAGGAGGTACACGTAGAGCATTTTACAGTGTAACTTCTGTTCCTAATGTCGCGATTGACGGAGGCTGGAACGATAACGGTAATTCATTGACGCAGGGAATATATGATCAGTTTAAGCAAGTACCTGCTTTTGTAGAAATCGATGTAACTCACTCGATCTTCAGCAAAACAGTAGATGCGGAAATTTCTATAGACCCACTTGCCGATATCAACTCCAACAACCTTCGTGTTTTTGTAGCTATCATTGAAAAAGAAACTTTTCAAAATGCAAAGACCAATGGTGAAACCGAATTTTTCAATGTATTTAAGAAGTTCATGACCAGCGATAATGGTGATGTATTGTCTCCACTAACTGCGGGTACACCTGTAAACTTGAACTACAGCTATACGTTTAACGGAAACTATGTACTTCCTCCAAGTGGTCAGTCTCCTGTGAATCACAGCATGGCTCATACGGTAGAAGAATTCAGCGACTTGGCGGTTGTTGTATGGATTCAGGATATCGTAACCAAAGAGGTGTTCCAAGCTGGGCTTTCGGAAACCCCAGTAATCGGTGTTGAAGAATTGAGTACTGAGAAATTGAACTTGAAAATGTATCCCAACCCAACAGGTGACGTAGCGTTCTTGTCATTGGAAGTACAAGAGAGCACGTTGGTTCAGGTGTGCATCACCAATGCATTGGGCCAAGAGGTTGTTTCACTTACCGAGCAAATGGATGCAGGTTCGAATGTAATTGACCTTCAAACTAGTGGCTTGGATAAAGGTATTTACTTTGTTGAAACCGAAATTGATGGAATGGTGAACACCATGAAGTTGATGGTTCAATAAGTAAGAATAAATCACAAAATGAAGAGCTGTCTCGAATTTCGAGGCAGCTTTTTTTGTTGGAGCGGTTGCCATTGTGTTGATTTGGTCATTAACTTTCATCCTAACCCTTGACTTTTACTAACTTTGCGGGAAATTTTGAATGAGCAAGGCAATGAATTACAATCCCGCAGATACAGAAGCCAAATGGCAAAAATATTGGGCAGAGAATCAGGTTTATAGAGCCGATATTGATACGTCTAAACCCAAGTTTTACGTACTGGACATGTTCCCATACCCATCTGGAGCGGGTCTTCACGTCGGGCATCCCTTGGGCTACATTGCTTCGGACATCTATTCGCGCTACAAGCGCCACAGGGGGTTTAATGTACTTCACCCGATGGGGTACGATTCATTTGGATTGCCCGCAGAACAATACGCTATTCAAACAGGTCAACATCCCGAAATTACGACCCGAGAAAACATAGCTCGATATCGCGAGCAATTGGATCGAATTGGCTTTTCTTTCGACTGGTCGCGCGAGGTGAGAACTTCTGATCCGAGTTATTACAAATGGACACAGTGGATATTCAGTCGCCTGTTTGACCATTGGTACGATAAAGAAGCCGAAAAAGCACGACCAATCGCTGAACTTGTTTCAATTTTCGAATCTCAAGGAAACGAAAATGTACATGCCGAACATCACAGCGAAAGCACATTCAGAGCAGAAGATTGGAAGAGCTATTCACCCGAAGAAAAGCAGCGTATCCTTTTGGATTACCGTTTGGCTTACCTTGCCGATACGTGGGTAAACTGGTGTCCAGCACTGGGAACCGTATTGGCTAATGATGAGGTGGTGAACGGTGTTTCTGAACGAGGAGGTCATCCCGTCGTTCAGAAGAAAATGACCCAATGGAGTTTGCGGATCAGTGCGTACAGTGAACGCCTTTTGAATGGGCTTAACACCATTGATTGGCCAGAGCCACTCGTTGAGCAGCAACGCAATTGGATTGGGAAGAGCAAAGGAGCTCAGGTCTTTTTCGAGGTGGAGAATCACGATGAGAAAATTGAGGTTTTCACAACACGTCCCGATACCATTTTTGGAGTGAGCTTTATGGTACTTGCACCGGAGCATGAATTGGTCGCTGAAATCTCAACGGACGATTACAAAAAGGAAGTGGATGAGTATATCGCGGAGGTTGCGCTAAAAACGGAGCGCGATCGTCAGCAAAACGTCAAGAACGTAACAGGACAGTTCACGGGGGCCTATGCATTGCATCCGTTTACCGGAAAACGTATTCCGATTTTTATCGGAGAGTACGTACTAGCCGGATACGGTACTGGAGCAATTATGGCCGTACCTTGCGGAGATCAGCGGGACTATGATTTTGCTCGTAAATTCAGCATTCCCATTCCAAATATTTTTGACGGTGTCGACATTTCAGAAGAAGCGTATAGCGAAAAGGATGCTGTAATGGCTAACAGCGACTTCCTCAATGGAAAGGAAGTATCCGATGCCATTCCACTGGCAATTGAAGCGATTGTAAATAAAGGGATTGGCAAGAGAGTAACCAATTACCGTTTGCGCGATGCGATTTTTTCTCGTCAGCGGTATTGGGGTGAGCCATTCCCGGTGTATTACGAAAACGATTTGCCGCAAGTGTTATCGGATGATGAGCTACCGCTTACTCTACCTAAGGTGGATGCTTATCTGCCTACAGAAGATGGAGAGCCCCCATTGGCGCGAGCTGAAAAAAGCGATTGGCCGATTTTTAAGGGTGATCGAATGGAATACAATACAATGCCCGGCTGGGCGGGGTCTTCGTGGTACTTCCTCCGCTATATGGATCCAGAAAATACAGAAAAACCTTTCGACCCAGAAAAGGTCCAATATTGGCGAGAAGTGGATTTGTACATCGGAGGTTCAGAACACGCCACGGGACACTTGCTCTATGCGCGTTTTTGGCACAAGTTTCTTTATGATATGGGATTGGTTCCCACCGATGAACCCTTTCGAAAACTCATCAACCAAGGAATGATTCTTGGAACAAGTGCATTGGTTTATCGCATCAATGGGACCAATACGTACGTGAGTAAGAATTTGATTCAGGATTACGAAACAACCCCACTGCATGTAGATGTAAATATGGTTGAAAACGATGTTCTCGACCTGGAGAAGTTCAAGGCATGGAGATCAGAAAATGCCGATGCAGAATTTATTTTAGAGGACGGCCAGTACATTTGCGGAAGCGAAGTGGAAAAAATGTCGAAGCGATGGTACAACGTAGTAAACCCCGACGATATCTGCCAAACTTATGGTGCCGATGTACTTCGCATGTATGAAATGTTTTTAGGTCCGTTGGAGCAATCCAAACCTTGGAATACAGCGGGAATATCTGGAGTTCACGGGTTTGTAAAGAAGCTTTGGCGATTGTTCCATTCCAACGACCAGTTCGAAGTATCCGATGCTGAGGCCTCGAAGGAGGAGTTGAAGGTTCTTCACCAAACCATCGGGAAGGTGACTTCGGATATTGAAAACTTCAGCTTTAATACCGCCGTGAGTACGTTCATGATTTGCGTCAATGAATTGCAGGCATTGAAGTGCAACAAGCGCTCCGTACTTGAGCCATTGGTGATATTGCTTTCACCTTATGCTCCACATATTGCTGAGGAGCTGTGGCATTTGATGGGCAATGAAAATTCAGTAACCCAAGCCGAATGGCCAGAGTATGTCGAGGCGTATACCGTCGAGAGCAGTCATGAGTATCCGGTGATGTTCAACGGAAAAATGCGTTTCAAAAGAGAGTTTTCACTCGACAATTCACCGGCAGAAATTGAAAAGGCCATTCGACAAGACGAACAAACGGCAAAATACGCCGATGGAAAATCGATTGTAAAGGTGATCGTCGTGCCGAAAAAAATCGTGAATGTGGTCTTGAAATAATTTTTGGCGCGAAATTTGGTTTTTATAACTTGAAGAATCCAATAAACAGCGTTATGAAAACCAAAAATCTAATACTAGCATTGGCATTTGTACTGCCATTTGGCGGGTTTTCGACGCTTGATCATCAACCCGAGGTTTTGCTCGGAGAAACCAAGCGTCCGGATCTGCGCAAAATTGATAACAAGGCCTTTCAGAAAGGCGAGTACCTGAAATTCAGACTTCACTACGGATTAGTCAATGCGGGTGAAGCCGAACTCGAGGTGAAAGAAGTGATTAGTCGGCAAGGCCGGTCTGCCTTTCATATCGTAGGGGAAGGAGGTTCTGTTGGGATGTTCAATTGGTTTTACAAAGTAGATGATCGTTATGAGACGTATCTGGATACCGAAGCGATTATGCCTTGGGAGTTTGTACGCGATGTGTACGAAGGAGGATACGAAATCAACCGACATATCAAATTCAATCAATACGATAACTGGGCGGAAAGTGATGGGCTTTACTACGAAGTTCCACCGTATGTTCAGGATATTTTTTCAGCGTTTTATTACAGCCGCACGATGGATGTGAGTGACTTGAAAATTGGAGATATGCTTGAAATCCAAACTTTCTTGGATCATGAGATTTATCCATTGAAACTTAAATACCTGGGCGACGAAATCGTGAAAAGTGACGTGGGAAAGGTCAAGTGCATGAAGTTTAGGCCTTATGTTCAAGCCGGACGCGTTTTCAAAGAAGCTGATGATATGAGTATATGGGTAAGCGCAGATGCGAATCATATCCCAATCCGCATGCAGAGCGACCTGCTCATTGGTTCGATTCGAATGGATTTGGTGGAATACAAGAACCTGAAAAACAAATTGGCCTTGGTCAATTGATTCTATTGTAAAAGTAGATGGAGGTCCGGATTTTCCGGGCCTTTATTGTTTTGTACGGAATGTTTTTGATCCTTCCCCATCTATTTATGAAAACCTTATGAAACCCCTTCCATAGAATTGCTTATTTTCGCTTCAAATCTGATCAGTTCATGAGTAAGTCCAACGATAAATTCAACAAGAGAAGGCTTCGCTCCAGCTACATTTCTGTGGTGGTGAGTATAGCGCTGGTGTTGTACATGTTGGGCGTTTTAGGTGTTTTGGTGCTCAATGCACAAAAGGTTTCCAATCACGTGAAAGAGAACTTCACCATGATTTTAATGCTAAAACAAGAAGCTCCTGAAATTGAAGTTCGGCAATTGCAAAAGTCGTTGGGTTTGGAGGATTTTGTCAAGGAGGCCGAGTATGTGAGTAAGGAGGAAGCCGCAGAAATCATGAAGGCTGATCTGGGAGAAGACTTTATTTCTTTTTTGGGTTATAACCCCCTTTCAAACGCAATTGAAGTTCGCTTTAAAGCCGACTTCGTGGAATCTCAAAAGATCGCTGAAGTTGCTGAGCGGTATGCGCAAAACGATTTGATTGCCGAGGTGTCTTATGATCGGGACTTGATTCAGATCATGAATGATAATATCGAGCGAATCAGTATAGGCATACTCGCATTAAGCGCTTTGCTTTTGATCATCAGCATCGCCTTGATCAACAGCAGCATCCGCCTCAGTATTTACTCCAAACGTTTTATCATCAAGACCATGCAGCTGGTTGGAGCAACGCGTCGTTTTATCCGTCGTCCTTTTTTATGGCGTGGAATACAGATGGGTTTTTTCGGAGCACTGATCGCTTACGGATTAATGGCCGGAACGCTTTATGCCACACAGCGTAATCTGCCCGAATTTGAAGTCTTTGCCGATGTAGAAATGTTGGCTGTAATTGCCGGAGCATTATTGCTTTTGGGCATAATTATTACTTGGATCAGTTCTTTTTTCGCTGTAAAGCGTTACTTAAATTTGAAAACAGACGAATTATATTTTTAATACCATGGCAGACAAAAATCAATTCATATTCGGACGTAAGAATTACATCATCATGTTTATCGGCCTTGCTGTGATTGCATTGGGATATATTTTGATGATTGGCGGTGGGTCGGATGATCCAAACGTTTTCAACCCCGAAATTTTTGCATCCCAACGCATCGTTGTTGCCCCAACGCTCATTTTGATCGGTTTTGCCATTGAGGCCTATGCCATCATGTACCGTGAGAAAAGTGCAGAGTCTGAACAATGAGTTGGATCGATGCCCTGATACTGGGAATTATTCAAGGACTTACGGAATTTCTGCCCGTTAGTAGTAGTGGACACCTCGAATTGGGAAAAGCTATTCTAGGCGATCAAAGCGTACCTGAGGAAAGTATGCTCTTTACAGTTATGGTTCACGGAGCAACTGCACTGAGTACAATAGTCGTTTTCCGAAAAGATATTTTTCAAATTATTCGTGAAGTGCTGGAGTTGAAGTGGAACGACTCTACTCGATTCGTTGCCTTGATCGTTGTTTCTATGGTTCCAGCTGCCTTCGTTGGGCTGTTTTTTGAAGACGATTTGGACTTGCTATTCGAGGGCAACTTATTGTTGGTCGGAGCCATGTTGCTCATTACTGCTGTGTTGCTTTTATTGGCCGACCGCGCAAAAAATACAGATAAAAAAGTCGGATGGGGCTCGGCATTGATTGTCGGAGTTTCTCAAGCGATTGCCATATTGCCCGGGGTGAGCCGATCGGGAGCCACCATTTCCACCTCGGTCCTCTTAGGCATTGATCGCGCCCGGGCTGCACGTTTTTCATTTCTTATGGTCGTTCCTTTGATTCTCGGAAAGATGATTTTAGATATAAAAGACTTGTTTTCTGGTGAAGTTGTGGTGTCGAGTGATCAATCCTTCGCATTAATCGTCGCGTTTGCCGCTGCCTTTCTTAGTGGGTTAGTCGCATGTACGTGGATGATTTCATTGGTAAAAAAGGCCAAGTTGTATTACTTTTCTATTTATTGCGCTATCGTTGGTATCATCGCAATTGCTGTATCGCTGTGATGGAACAAACGAACCCTTTTCAAGACGGTCGAGTGTTGCTCGTAGACAAACCACTGGATGCGACATCTTTTTTTGCAGTTAAACGCATTCGCGGAGCGATCCGCCGCGCTTATAACGTGCGAAAAATCAAAGTTGGGCACGCGGGTACGTTGGACCCAAAGGCAACGGGACTATTGATCATCTGTACGGGAAAACAGACCAAATCGATCCATATTTATCAAGGTCAGGAGAAGGAATACACGGGGACGATTCGGTTGGGCGAAGCAACGCCCTCATCCGACACCGAAACCGAAGTCAACGAAACTGCTTCAACGGAACATATTACCGGAGAGTTATTGGATCGCATCCGTAAGTCGTTCATCGGTGAGATCCTACAAGCACCGCCGCTGTTTTCTGCTATTCGGATCGATGGCGAACGAGCGTATGAGAAGGCGCGTCGAGGTGAAGAAGTAGAAGTAAAAAAACGCCTTGTGACGGTTTCAGAATTTGACATCGATTCGCGTGACTTTCCCGATATTCACTTTCGAATAACGTGCTCCAAAGGCACATATATTCGTTCCATCGCACGTGATTTTGGCTTAGCGCTGAATACGGTAGGTTACTTGACTTCGCTACGCCGCACCAAGATCGGCGAATTCGATGTGGACGATGCGCTTTCCATTGAAGAAACCATCGCGTTGATCGATCAAACGGCTTCTAGTCAATAAAAAAGCCGGCTACTGCTTTGCAACCGGCTTTGGGAATGTTTTATTTCAAATATTCATCCAACCATTTGAAAAACTCGGCATGCCAGATGAGGCCATTTTGAGGGCTTAAAATCCAGTGTCCTTCTTCGGGGAAGAAAAGTAGCTTGCTCGGTATACCTTTGATCTGAGCTACCTGATAAGCTTCCAAACCTTGGGTGTACGGCACGCGGAAGTCTTTTCCACCGTGAATGACCAATATGGGAGTGTCCCAATTGTCGGCCTTTTTATGCGGCGAAAACTTCGCGTAACTCTCGGGTGGATTCGTCCCCCAATACGGTCCTCCGATGTCCCAATTGGCAAAGAATAACTCCTCTGTACTTCCGTACCAACTCTCTAGGTTGAACAAGCCGCAGTGGCTGATAAATGCGCTGAATCGACCTTCGTGGATTCCAGCGAGGTAATACACGCTATACCCTCCGTACGACGCTCCTACAGCTCCAATATTGTTTTTATCCACAAATGGCTCTTCAGCTACTGCGTCAATTGCTGCGAGGTAATCTTCCATCGCTTGTCCGCCCCAGTCTTTGCTGATGTCCTCGTTCCAGTCTGAACCAAAACCAGGAAGTCCTCTTCGGTTGGGAGCGACTACTACATAACCCTGTGCAGCCATCAATTGAAAATTCCACCGGAAGCTGTAAAACTGAGATACAGGACTTTGCGGTCCTCCTTGGCAGTAGAGTAGTGTAGGGTACTTTTTATTTGGGTCGAAATTTGGAGGATAAATGACCCATGTGAGCATTTCTTTACCATCGGTAGTGGAGATCATTCTCTTTTCGATGGTGCTCATTTCAATGCCTTCATAAATGGCATCGTTAACATGGGTCAATGCCTTTGCTTCGCCTTTCTTCATGTCAATTTTGAAGAGTTCTTTGGCGTGATTCATGTCCGTGCGTCCAGCTACCAAAAACTTGTCACCGACGAGGGGAGCCAAATAATTGTAGTCGCCATCTGTGATTTGGCGAATCTCAGGCATTTTGTTTTTGTTTTTTGGAAGAGTCAACTCGAAGAGCTGCTGTGTGGCTCTCCAGGGTGCTTCGAAGAAGATTGATTTACTGTCCTTCCCCCAGGTAAATGCATAAACGGTTTCGGAAAAATTCGTTGTTAGATCTTTCTTTTCGCCGTCGCTTAGGCGCATGATGTAGATTCGGTTTTTATCCGATTCGTATCCGTCTCTTTGCATGCTCAGCCAAGTGAGGTATTCGCCGTTGGGCGAGAACTGCGGAGAACTGTCATACCCCATCATTCCCGATGTGAGGTTGCGCGTTTTTCCGGTTTCCAAATCATATTCATAGAGATCGGAATTGGTGCTCACGGCATAATCCAGACCGGTTTTCTTTTTGCAGCTGTACACGATCTTATCTCCGTTGGGCGACCATACCATGGCATCGCTGCCTCCAAATGGCTTCAAAGGAGAGTCAAAAGGTTCGCCGAGCATGATATCGGTAGGTTTGGGGTCATAAACATTTTCCTCTATGCGAGTGTAAAAAATATGATTCGATTGGTTATCCGACCATTCATCCCAATGGCGATACATCAGTTCATCATAAATAAGGGCATTGGCCTTGGGGTATTGCGGATACATGTCACTTGCCGATTCGGATGTTTTCACTTCCATGGTAAATAAAATCATACTACCATCAGGAGCGTATTTTACATTGGAAATGGGTTTATCCAAGTCGTAAACTTTCTTTGGTGTACCTTCTTGAGCGTCCATTTCGTACCAATCGCCACCGTTCAGAAATCCGATTTTATTTCCGTTCGGATGCCATAGGACATTGTATTCTGACCCTTTCATATCGGTGATTTGACGAACATTTTCATTTTCCATGTTCATCAGAAAAAGGTCTCCAGAACCCGAGTTTTCATCGGTGTTGTAGCGCGTCACGCTGTAAATCAGCCATTGGCCATCGGGTGATAGGGTCTCACTTCCCACTCGACCCAAATCCCAAAGGAGTTGAGGGGTCATGGTATTTTGAGCCATGGTAAACATAGCGCTCAATCCTAGGGCTAAAAGAAGTATTCGTTTCATATTTGATAGGTTTCTGTTATTCCGGTCGGAAATTACCCAAACTCTGGCAAATTTCCACATCCTGTGACGTGGAATGTGCGACCCGTACCGGGTCGGTGCAGGTTGCCTTCCTGGTTTTTGGTTGTGCAACCCCAAAGGGGTCGAGTTTTGAATACTTAAAGCTTCTTCAAAGGAAAGGCTTTATAAATTCGGTTATTAATTAATTCATTACTTTCCCAAAAAAGTAATTGTCGTGAGGAGGTTAGTGATTTTAATTTTTTTGGTTTCATGTTTTCGAAGCTTGGGTCAGGAGGTAGAATATAAGAGGCAAGAATATCGGATAGATGAAATGAAAACATCTCAAGGGTGGATTTCCAATGATATTATTAGAATATCCTATCCTGATAGTGCAGCCAGAGTTTATTTGGAGATTGGGTATAATGATAATTATAAAACAAATAAAGTCGTTTTTACTCGTGATGAAATACAAGCTGTAATTGTGGGTGTCAAAAGACTTATAGAGGAGTCTAAGGTAGATGTTTCTTCGAATTTTACAGAGACTTTCAATTATTATGAGTTAAAAGAAAATTTTGCTGTTTTTTATCACGTAAAGAATGGAAGGTTAACTTGGTACCTTAGGCTTCAACAACACTCAGAAATAATCAAGGAAAACCTTGTGATTCCCACAACCCAAGACGAAAGGGTAATCTCTTTAAACGCATTTTATTATTACAATCCGGATCAATATGTTAAAATGGTTAATGGGAGTACGATAATTGAATCTTTCGAAAATGCATTGATTGCGATTGAAAATGTTGAAAATTACTCGGGAAACTAGTTTTATTCGAGATTTTGACTCCCATTGAAATGATTTAGCAAATTTCCACATCCTGTGACGTGGAATGTGTGACCCGTACCGGGTCGGTGCGCATGGTATTGTATTTTGAGGTGATGCGACCCCGACGGGGTCGTATCGCACGGCTGGAATGTGTGACCCTTTCATCGTCTGCGTCTGTTCTATTCCATGTCTGGGGTGATGCGACCCATACAAGGTCGGATGGATGTGTGACCCGTACCGGGTCAGTACGCACGGTACTCCACTTTGGGGTGATGCGACCCCGTTGGGGTCGTATCGTACAGCTTGAAATTTCCTAGCAATCATCGACCCCGTCGGGGTCGCACCATTTGTCTGTACGTGCCAAAGGCCGTTCAATAAATTTATCACATCAGAAATATTTACTATATTAAGGTATCATCAACCATAAAATTCAAACGCCATGAAAGGAGTTCCAGGAACCTTTTCGCAAATCTATATTCAAGTTGTACTCGTTGTCAAATGGCGAGCGCAATTGATTGATGAGAGCTGGGAAGCAGAATTGCACAAATACATAACAGGAATCATTAAAGGTAAAGGGCAAAGCTTGATCGCAATTAACGGAATGCCGGATCATGTGCATATTTTAATACGTCTTTCACCCGCTTGTCGTCTTTCAGACCTCATGCGAGAGGTAAAGAAAGCTTCTAATGTATGGGTTAATTCGAGTGGCTTGTGCAAATCCAAGTTTCAATGGCAAACGGGATACGGGGCGTTCTCATATTCGAAATCTGCTGTTGGGAATGTGATTCGATATATCGAAAGGCAAAAAGAGCATCATGCCAAAAAGAGTCTGGAAAAGGAATACAAGAAATTTCTGAAAGACTTCGATGTGGACTACAAAGAGGAATATCTATTCGATCGCCGCTAGGGGAGATATCCGTCACCTACAGGGTCGTAAAATGTGTGACCCGTACCGGGTCAGGGTGCGGGATATGATTGAACTGGTTGATCCGACCCCTGCGGGGTCGAATTTGACTGGTCTGGTATGATGCGTCCCGGAATGAGGCGGAGTTGACCGCTTGAGGTTTCTAAAAAAATCACCAATCTCATCGGTACCGAATTTAACCTCCTATTCCGAGTCTGGGTTGATACGACCCCGTCGGGGTCGCACCTCATATGACTCCGTGAAGACTTCCGCCTTTAGCGCCCAGAGCATCTACTCTTTTTTCGATTTCCGGATCGAGTTCGACAGCTGGGGCGTGGTGTGGTTTAATGCGTGCATCGATTACTAGTGAATTGTGGCAACCCCAGTGCTTAAATTCAGTGAAAGCGTCCAGACCGTGGATATCGTGTGAAGGGTTACTGCGCGTGTAGGTAACCCAAAGCCAGTTGTTCAGCGTAGCTCCCGTAAATTCCGCGTCATCGCACAAAATGATCATCGGGAAAGTGTCAACGAGCGTCTTAGGTAGGGCGGCTTCGAGATTTTTCACTTCTTTCGACGTCTCTTCTGCGCTACTGTATTGGGGTCCGGAAATGGCCAATACGCCCGGAATACAAACCGAGGCAGCTTTCCACCCGTCGGGTAAGTTCAAATCATTTGGGACTTCTTTGCCCAATTCTCGTTTGGCATTGCCAACTGCCGCGACTACTACTTTCGACCCCATGTTGATGCTATCGCCACTGTAGTCGAGGGTGTCCATACTTGTTTTGGTTTGGAAATGCAGGTCTTGCGTCCAATCCACTCTTTCAAGAATATGCACAAAGTAATCGTCGACATCGTGGATATCTAGTCGCGGGTTATCGGACTTATCCATGATGAACAGGTATTTTGCGAGCGACATCTGACCGTAGCCCAAAATTGAATTGGCGATAGTCAAAAGCTCCTGTGGACGTTTCTTTTCCAAATACGGAGTGTAGCGTTCACTTCCGATGGCCAACAACAGCGGATGCACTCCACTGGCATCAACGGCATGCACCGCATGAAGACCGGGGATTTCGCTTGGGATTATGCTTCCCGTTATTTCGTGAATCATCGCACCAAATTGAGTGTCTTCTTGCGGAGGACGACCAACCACAGTAAACGGCCAAATGGCATTCTTGCGGTGGTATACCTTATGGACACGCATTAGTGGAAAGGGATGTTTTAGACTGTAATATCCCAAGTGATCACCAAAGGGACCTTCCATCTTTGTTTCACCGGGCAAAACTTCACCTGTAATGACAAAATCTGCATCGGTTGAAACAGCAAAACCATCGCGATAGGTATAGCGGAAGCGTCGTCCGCCGAGTGCTCCCGCAAAAGTGAGTTCGGATAATCCTTCGGGAAGTGGCATTACAGCGCTAAATGTATGGCTGGGCGGTCCGCCGACAAAAATACTGACTTTAAAGGGTTGCCCCTTGGCATGCGCCTTGGTCTGATGGACGCCAATCCCGCGGTGCAGTTGGTAGTGCAGTCCGATTTCTTTGTCCTGGACATAATCGTTTCCACCCAACTGAATACGGTACATTCCGAGGTTGGAATTCATCACTCCCGGCTTGTCGATATCTTCGGTGTAAACAATGGGTAAGGTGACAAAAGGGCCACCATCCATGGGCCAGTGTACGATTTGGGGTAGTGAACTAATTTGGGTTTCGTGTTGCAATACAGGACCGTTGGATACTTTTCGCGGAAGCGCGCGCAAGCCGGTAATGGGTGCTGAAGCGTATCGAAATGGAGTTTTTAACAAGACCATCGGATCGCCTTTCAATTCCACTACTTTTTTCACTTGCACTAATGTGTCTCGAAACATAAAACGACTGCGCTCCAAGGTGCCGAAAAGATTCGAAACGGCTCGAAATGGAGATCCTTTTACATTTTCAAACAGCAGTGCCGGTCCACCTACCTGAAAAACCCGGTGATGGATCGCCGCCATTTCGAGGTATGGATCGACTTGCTCTGTTATTCGTATAAGTTGTCCGTTGCGTTCTAAATCTTCTACGCACGCTTGCATTGATGGATATCCCATGACGCAGTTGTTGAATTATCGTTGTCAAATATCTGAAATGATAATCCATTCTGCATTCAGAATGTTCGGTTTGTCATGAATTTTTATTGGGACAAAGAATAGGAGGCAAAGAATTTTTCCGTTGCGCCGGTTTTGCTACGCACATATTCAGCTGATTTTTCACCTGCCTTGCGGCAAAATAGTGGGTCGGATAAAGCGTCGGCAATAGGAGCGAATTCATCGGGTGAATTTATTGGAAACCCTCCGCCAAAAGCGCCCAGTTCAATGGCTTCACGAAACTTTTTGTGATTGGGGCCAAAAACAACGGGAAGCCCATAAACGGCAGCTTCAAGGGTGTTGTGCAGTCCGACTCCAAAGCCGCCTCCGATATAGGCAAACCTTCCAAAGCGATAAATTTTGGAGAGCAGTCCAATGGAATCGACCACAACGACTTTTGCGTTGGGAACGTTTGCGCTCAATCGAACGGCACCGTTGAATTGATCTATAATTTGCTGAATATGTTTCTCGCTGATTTCATGTGGAGCAATAATCGCGTATCGATCGTTTGAACCGTTGATCCAATTGGCGAGAAAAGTTTCATCCACGGGCCATGAACTTCCAGCTATCAACGTGTTTTTGGTTTTAAAGTGCTCGAGCAAGGGATTCAGATAATCTTCAGATCCAATTTGTTGTACGCGATCGAAGCGAGTGTCTCCGGCAATTTCGCACTGTTGAACTCCGATTTTTTCAAGTAGCTCAGCGCTGTTATCATCCTGAACAAAAACGCGGGTAAATCTTCGAAGTGTTTTGCGATATGCTCCACCGATAGGTTTGAAAAACACTTGTTTTTCCCTGAAAATCCCACTGATGAGGTAAACCGGAATGTTCTGGTTTAAGGCACGATTCAGGTGATTGAGCCAAAATTCATATTTCACAAATACCACTGCCCTGGGTTGCAGAATCTGGAGGAACCTCTGTGCATTGGACGGTGTGTCCAATGGCATATAGGTGACGTAATTTGCGTTTGAGTAGTTCTTTTGCACGTGGTACCCACTTGGGGAGAAAAACGTGATGAAAACCGGTATGTGAGGAAAGCGGTTTTTGTGTTCTTCTATGATGGGTCGGGCTTGTTCGAACTCGCCCAAACTCGCGCAATGAAACCAAACAGGGTTTGGGAAACGCTCAGCGGCATCTTGCAGATTGGACCAATAGGATCCAGTTCTGCCAGTTATCCATTGTGAGGCTTTGGCATGAAAAAGACTGGCCATGCGCAGGGCCAAACCATACAGTCGTATTCCGATGTTGTACAGCAACATCAGTCGTAATAAAATTCGGAATTGTATTTGGCTTTCTTGTACGCAGGGAAGATGTATCCGGCTCGAATTCCAAACAGCAGATCCAAACGTCGGCGATCATCGCGCATTCGTTGGTCAAAGTTCCACGAACGGCGATTTTGGGTAAAGGCCTGAGTGAAGTCGAAGCCGATATAAAAGTTCGCTCTGCGGTTATTGGCCAGATTCATGTAGCCGATACTTTGCGTCAGAGCCATGCCATTGGTTAGTCGATCATATCCCTTGCGGTATTCTGCTGTGATTTGTGGAGCTCGGTTTTCAGGACTTTGTATTTCGATTCGGTGTTGTAAAAATCCGACTCCTGCAGTGAAAAGGATACCGGAGTTATCGTTGGGTCCAAATGCATTCCAAACGTACCCTGCTCGGGCATTGAACTGCATTCCTCGTTGATAGAGAAACACGGTAGCGAATTGCCCTCCCGCATCGATAATTTCTCCTTGGGAAGTTTGGATGCCCGCCAAAACGGAGTCTTCGCGCAGGATGTTTCCAAAAAGAAACTGTCCATCGGCACCTAATACGAAGTTGTTTTGCCATTTGTACATGAAATGGAAACCCGCGTTGCCATTGGGTCCAAAACGCTCTGCCAAATCTCCACCAGGTGATTGCAGACTGATGGAGGGCATGAATAGAGCTAAGCTCACTGAAGAGTCACGAAAGGTGACCTGAGCACGAGCTGTAAAACTGCCCAAAACAACTGTTAAAACCACTAAAAAGACGCTAAACTTCATCATTTCACAACCCGAGGGGTCTCCTATTTTTAACTACATTTGTTGCGAATATAAATAAATCCATTTTTGATGAGAGAAATTCGCATGGTGGATCTGGTAACCCAGTACCACAAGATCAAAGATCAAGTCGATGATGCTATTATAAATGTCGTTGAATCAAGTGCTTACATCAACGGTCCAGAAGTAAAATCTTTTCAGGCAGAACTTGAGGAATATTTGGGTGTAAAACACGTCATTCCTTGTGCAAACGGAACGGATGCCCTTCAAATTGCCATGATGGCGCTCGGTTTGAAGCCCGGTGATGAAGTAATTACGGCAACTTTTACCTATGTCGCTACCGCAGAGGTTATCGCACTACTGGGTTTAACTCCGGTTTTGGTGGATGTCGATGAGGAAACCTTCCAGATTGATCCTGAAGCTGTGGAGAATGCGATTACGCCTAAAACCAAAGCCATTGTACCTGTGCATTTGTTCGGACAATGTTCGAATATGGATCGCATTATGGAAATCGCAGAAAAGCACAATTTGTATGTTGCCGAAGATACGGCTCAAGCGATTGGTGCAGATTTCCATTTCAAGAACGGTAAAACGCAGAAAGCGGGAACGATTGGTCATTTTGGAGCTACTTCGTTTTTCCCTTCCAAGAACTTGGGCTGTATGGGCGATGGAGGTGCAATTTTCACCAATGACGACGAGTTGGCCAACAAGGCGCGTATCATTGCCAATCACGGGCAAACCAAGCGTTACTATCACGATATGATTGGTGTAAACAGTCGCTTGGACTCGATCCAGGCAGCTATCCTTCGCATCAAATTGCGCGAACTCAACGGCTATACCGCCAACCGCCAAAAGGCTGCTGATTTTTACGATCGCGCTTTTGCAGATGTGCCTCAATTGATTACTCCGAAACGCGCCGAAAACAGTACGCACGTTTTTCACCAATACACCCTTCGTCTTACTGAAGGCGATCGCGATAAATTGGTCGAGCACATTATGGCGCATGATGTTCCAGCGATGATCTACTATCCCGTACCATTGCACCACCAAACGGCTTATCAAGATCCGCGATACAACAAAGGAGATTTTCCAGTAACCGAACGCCTTTGTGAACAGGTGTTTAGTCTGCCTATGCATTCAGAGCTGGACGAAGAACAATTGACCTACATTACCGATGTGGTCGTGAAGTTTTTTAAATAAAATAACACTCAACTCAACAACAAATGAATATTAGTGTAGTAGGAACGGGCTATGTGGGCTTAGTGACCGGTACATGTTTGGCCGAAACCGGGAATAACGTGATTTGTGTCGATATTGACGAGAACAAAGTTGAGCGCATGCGTGCCGGTGAAGTGCCGATATACGAACCTCACCTCGATGTTTTTTTTGAACGCAACCAAGAGGCGGGTCGACTTCATTTCACAACCGATCTGAAATACGCCGTCGACAATTCAGATATTATTTTTCTTGCGCTGCCCACCCCTCCGGATGAGGACGGCTCGGCGGATCTGCGTTATGTGCTCGGTGTAGCTGAAGACATTGGTAAAATGATGAAAGGCTACCGTGTGGTAGTGGATAAAAGCACGGTACCGGTTGGGACAGCTGATTTGGTGCGTGAGAAAATTCAAGAGTTCACCAACGAACAGTTCGATGTGGTTTCCAATCCGGAATTCCTGCGCGAGGGTTTCGCTGTAGATGACTTTATGAAGCCCGATCGCATTGTAATCGGAGCGAGCAGCTCCAAAGCGCGTGAGATGATGGAGCAACTGTACAAGCCGTTTGTTCGTCAGGGCAATCCAATTATTTTCATGGATGAGCGCTCAGCCGAGCTGACCAAATACGCCGCCAACGCATTTTTGGCTACCAAGATTACGTTCATGAATGAAATTGCCAATTTCTGTGAAAAAGTTGGCGCCGACGTGGACAAGGTGCGCTTGGGAATTGGATCGGACGATCGAATTGGGAAGCGATTCTTGTTTCCTGGAATCGGATACGGAGGAAGTTGTTTTCCAAAGGACGTTCAGGCATTGGCAAAAAGCGGTCGTGATTTTCAATATGAGTTTCAGATTTTAGACGCTGTTATGCGGGTGAACGAAGGACAAAAAACTGTCATTGTGCCCGATGTAGTGAAGTACTTTAACGGTGATTTGAAAGGCGTTAAAATTGCGATGTGGGGATTGGCTTTTAAGCCGGATACCGATGACATTCGCGAGGCACCGTCCCTGTACATCATCGATAAACTCACGGCATTAGGAGCAGAAATACGCGCTTACGATCCCGAGGCGATGGACAATGTGCGCAACAAAATTGGGGACACCATTGAATATGCCACTGGAATGTACGACGCCCTAAAAGGTGCACAAGCATTGATTATCAGTACCGAGTGGAGTTTGTTCCGCAGTCCAGATATGGATCGCGTAGAAGCCGAATTGGCAAACAAAGCCATTTTCGATGGCCGCAACTTGTACGATTTGGATGAGATGAAGCGCAGAGGTTTTTACTACCGCAGTATTGGACGAAAATTGATTAAATAATGGCAAAACGCATTCTCATTACCGGAGCAGCCGGATTCATCGGTTCCCATTTGTGCGATCGATTTATCGATGAAGGGTATGAGGTGATTGCCATGGATAACTTGATCACGGGAGATTTGCGCAATATCGAGCACCTTTTCCCGAATGATCGCTTTCAGTTTTTCCACCACGATGTAAGCACGTTTATTCACGTGCCAGGTGAGTTGGACTACATCTTGCATTTCGCATCGCCGGCCAGTCCGATCGACTATTTGAAAATTCCCATCCAAACCCTCAAAGTAGGTTCCTTGGGGACACACAACTGTTTGGGCTTGGCCAAAGAAAAGAACGCCCGAATTTTGGTGGCTTCGACCTCTGAGGTATATGGCGATCCATTGGTACATCCACAAACCGAAGACTATTTCGGTAACGTAAACCCCGTAGGTCCCCGGGGCGTATACGACGAAGCCAAACGTTTTCAAGAAGCCATGACCATGGCTTACCATCGTTTTCACGGTGTTGAAACACGAATCGTTCGAATTTTTAATACCTACGGACCTCGAATGCGACTGAACGACGGCCGTGTTTTGCCTGCGTTTATCGGGCAAGCCTTACGTGGTGAGGACCTTACTGTATTTGGCGACGGAAGTCAAACGCGTTCGTTTTGTTATGTAGCGGATTTGGTGGAGGGAATTTTCCGTTTGCTGCACAGCGATTACGCCATGCCGGTAAACCTCGGGAATCCCGATGAAATCACCATTTTGGAGTTCGCGGAGGAGATTATCAAATTGACGCAAACCGATCAGACCATCACGTACAAACCCCTACCCGAGGGCGATCCGAAACAACGTCAACCGGACATTACCAAGGCGAAAGAGCTTCTGGACTGGACGCCTACGGTTGGTCGAGCTGAAGGTTTGAAAACGACCTATGAATATTTCAAAGGGCTCGACAAGGAGCGACTGAATGAAACGGCGCATTACAATTTCGATAAGTACATTCGGAGATAAAGCTCGACACTCGATAGCCGATGTTGGACAGTCGGTGTTTGTAGCTTGATTATCGATTTCCTGTTCAATTTCGTAATTTTGAGAGAATTTTAACAGACAGACCCATCTGATTGGTCGGCCAGCGGATAAGAATAAAAACCCTGCCTCGTTAGTTAGACAAATCAGCTATTAAAAATATTATGAATAAAACTATTCTGATCACCGGAGGAGCCGGATTTATCGGTTCACACGTCGTTCGCCTTTTCGTCAACAAGTATCCCGACTACCACATCGTGAATTTGGATTTGCTCACCTATGCGGGGAATCTTGAAAATCTAAAGGATATTGAAGACAAGCCGAACTACACCTTTGAGCGTGGTGATATTGTCGATGGAACGTTTATCAACGAGCTCTTTCAGAAATACAAATTCGATGGGGTGATTCATCTCGCGGCAGAAAGTCACGTGGACCGAAGTATTACCGATCCACTGGCATTCGTTCGTACCAACGTACTGGGAACGGTGAATCTACTCAATGCAGCACGTGAATTGTGGAAGGACCAATGGGACGGAAAGCGTTTTTACCACGTTTCGACCGATGAGGTGTACGGAACGTTGGGTAGCGAAGGCTTGTTTTTGGAAACTACGCCGTACGATCCCAACTCGCCGTACTCGGCTTCCAAAGCTTCTTCGGATCACTTTGTACGCGCCTATGGCGAAACCTACGGTTTGCCTTACGTGATTACGAATTGCTCGAACAACTACGGGCCGAATCAGTTCCCGGAGAAACTCTTGCCGCTCTTCATTCACAACATCGTAAATAAAAAACCATTGCCTGTATATGGCGATGGAAAATATACCCGCGATTGGTTGTACGTTATCGATCACGCGATTGCTATTGATTTGGTGTACCACACGGGTAAAAACACGGAAACCTACAATATTGGTGGGTTCAACGAGTGGCAAAACATTGAATTGATCAACTTGCTTTGTGAGAAAATGGATCAAAAGCTGAACCGCCAACCGGGCGAATCGGCGGAGTTGATTACGTATGTAAAGGATCGTCCTGGACACGACCGCCGTTATGCCATCGATGCCAACAAAATCAAAAATGAATTGGGTTGGGAGCCCTCAGTGACGTTCGAGGAAGGATTGGTCAAAACGATCGATTGGTACCTCGACAATGAAGTGTGGCTGAAAAATGTAACCTCGGGAGCTTATCAGAAGTATTACGATGAAATGTATGGAGATCGCGGATAATCCATGTTGAAGGATCGCACTGCATACCAAAACCCCAAAGAGCCGAGTTCGTTTTTGATTCAGAAAACGGATCGGCTTCTTTTTTTAGGGTCGTGCTTTGCCGAAAACATCGGTCGAAAGTTGGAGGGAGAACCCTTTTCGAATTTGGTCAACCCATTTGGAATCACCTTCAATCCTGTGGGAATTACCCGACAGGTGGAAAACGCATTGAGCGGAAACACTCCCGAATCCCTGAACCAGCACTCCGGCCGAAAGTGGGTGAATTTGGAGTACCATTCCGAGGTACATGCGTACGATGAAATCGGATTGAATGCGTGCATTGCGAGACAAAACGAACGTTTTTGCACTTGGGTAAACGGTGAAGGCCGAAAGGTAGGCGTATTGACCGCTGGAACAGCTTGGACGTGGATGTACAAAGACCGGTTGATCAACAACTGCCACAAACTACCCGCCGAGCAGTTTGAACGACGCTTGCTCGGTATTACGGAGATTGTAGATAGCATGAACGAACTCATGCAGCAATTGCCCCAAATCGAGCATTGGATCCTCACGGTAAGTCCAGTACGGCATTTACGCCAGGGATTTGAGGGAAACATGCGCAGCAAGGCCCGACTGATCGAGGCATTTCATGCATTGGCTGAACACGATAAAAGGGTGGATTACTTTCCGGCGTACGAAATCTTTATGGATGACCTGAGGGATTACCGTTGGACGGATCGCGATCGGGTTCATCCATCCAGCGAAGCGGTAGACTACATCTTCGATCACTTCACGGAGCGCTTTTTCGACTCGGAATTACGAAAATTCCTCATCGATTGGATCGGCTTCCAACAATTCGCCGCCCATCGCCCGCAATCGGAACATCCCGAGGACTTGAAGGAATTTGAGGAGCGGAAAAGAGGGATGTGGGAGCGAGTGGTGAAGGGGTTTTGAGAATAAATAATCACCCAACCCTTAACTTCGCAGCATCGCGCCATAGATAGTGGGGAAGGGGCTCTTCTAATTCCCATTTTATGTTCATAGGTTTTGCGCCATAATGATCTTTGAGCTTACCTTCACCCACAAAAACGTAACCCATTGTATTCTTGAATTCGTCTTTATTTTTCTCTCTAACAAAAAGCAGAATTTTTTTTCCATTTCGTTCATGTTCCATGTATGAAATGCCTTTAGGTGTATCAGGACCAGCGGAGTTTTGACTTTGCCAATGAAAAAGTGTTTCATTTATCGCATAGTCATCGTACATAGTAGTCGGCGAGAAGTTTTCTTCTGATTTTATTAGGTTAATAAATAGAAGCTCGGTATTTAGCTCAGAATTGAAAGCAACACCTTCTCGGCTAGAAGATTTTTTCTCAAATGTACTCATGCCAAAGGCCGCTAATATTTGATCTCTCGTATATCGCGCATGAACCTTTAGAGGTTGTTGATAAGGAAGGTCTATATCTATTTCTTTAAAATCTATTTCATCCAGAAGGATTTCCAGTACCTCAATGATTTCTTCGACTAGAACTTTATTATATCCAATAGTTTCAATGCTCTTTTGAAGAGAATCAAAGCCACCAGCGTTCTGCCAAACATCATAATGAAGCATCAAAAGCATTTGTAGTTGCACTTTATTGAGTTCACTTACTTCGAACTTAAATTGCTTTTTTGCGAGGGATAGAATGAACTCAAAATAGCTTGTAGATCTGCATGAAAGCCATTTATTTGAAATAGCACTGACGATTTCTTTTTCGTTTGTGCTATTTAAGTCTTCAACTTTGCCAGCCATTTGACAGAGTCTTTTCCAACCCGCGCGACGATAGATAGCCTGAAGAGGAATATTGTTAAACTCAACAAAGTTTTTAAGATTAAATTTAAGGGTTGTTTCATGCTGGAAACTCTTAATTTTTGAAATGAGCTGATTTCGGTTGAGTGAAGTTGCTTCCTTAATATTCTTAAGAATTATCTGTTTGGCCTTTTTCTCTAGAATAATAGAGCATCCGAGCGGGAGGTGTGGAAAGTTATCTTCAACTTCTTTTTTTACAGTGGTTGCCGTTTTACCAATCAGTGCTCTAAATTTATTTTCAAAGTTATACTCAGGTCGCGCGTTGCCAACAAAGTCTAAAACGGTTAGACATTCTTTGTTATCTGCTAGCCGTAATCCACGACCGAGCTGTTGTAAAAAAATAGTTAGGCTTTCGGTAGGTCTTAAAAACAAGACAGTGTCAATCTCTGGAATATCAACCCCTTCGTTAAAAATGTCGACGACAAATAAATAATTGATTTCTTTCTCAAGCAACCTTTTTTTAATGCTATCTCGGTTATGGGTGTTTTTACTTGTCAAATAATCCGCTTTAAGTCCCGCTAAAGCAAACTTCTCAGCCATGTATTTCGCATGCTCTATGGTTACGCAAAACCCGAGAGCCCGAACGTCACTAAGATCTTTTGTGTATTTGTCTATAGCATCAATTATTTCTCTGATTCTCCGGTCGTTTGCTGTGTACACGGATGACAATTCACTAGCTACATATCTACCGCGTTCCCAGGCAACATTTGAAAGGTCTATGCTATCTGTGATTCCGAAATATTGAAATGGACAGAGCAACTTTCTGTTTAAGGCTTCCGGTAATCGGATTTCAGCGGCAATGCGATTGTAAAAATCTTCTTGGATATCCCCTCCGTCCATTCGCTCCGGAGTTGCAGTTAATCCTAACAGGACTTTTGGCTTGAAATACGATATGATTCCGCGGTAACTGCTTGCGGTGAGGTGATGACATTCGTCGATTATGATAAAGTCAAAATAATCAGGACTCAAATTCAAACTATCCAGTCGATTATTTAAAGTTTGAACGGAAGCGAAAACATGTTCGTAGCGATCAGGAACGTATCCGTCTACCCATAGCTCTCCGAAGTTGTTATCTCTCAGAATTCCTCTGAATGCGGAAAGCGATTGCATTAGGATCTCTTTCCGATGGGCTAAAAAGAGTAGTTTAGATGAGCTGTTTTGGTTCTTAAATCTTTTGTAATCAAAAGCCGAAATTACCGTTTTACCTGTTCCCGTTGCTGCAACAATCAAGTTTCTATTTCTTTCATGTACGGTACGCTCTACTTCAAGTTTTTCAAGTATCTCTTCCTGAAAAGGGAAGGGCTTTATTTCAAAAAAGTTAGTATTGATCTGTACCGTGTTTTTACGCTTTCCTTGATTGAGTGAGTCGATCAACTTTTCTTTGTGAACAGTATCGTCAAAGAGTTCAAAGTCGTCACTTTGCCAGTAGGAATCAAAGGTTTTTTGAAACTTGTCGATAATGTGACTTACTTCTTTTGTCGTGATTTTTAGATTCCACTCTAGACCGTCCGTCAGGGCTGTTCGTGAAAAGTTGGAAGAGCCGATATACGCGGTGTGAAAGCCTGTATTTCTTTTGAAAAGGTATGCTTTGGCATGCAGTCTTTCATTTCCCGTATTGTATGATATTTTCACTTCGGTATTCGGTAGTTTCGAAAGCAATTGGATAGCCTTGTAATCCGAAGCTCCCATGTAGGTCGTTGTAATAACGCGTAACTTCCCACCACGCTGTGTAAACTCCTTTAGCTCTCGTTCGAGAATTATAATTCCTTTAAACTTGATAAACGAAACCAATAGATCGATTTCATCAGATGAAAGAATTTCTTTTTTAAGTTCACTTTCCAACGACAACCCCACATTGCCTCCAGTGAATAGTTCGCTTTGAGTGAGCCTCGTGTACGGAGTAATCTCTTTGAGATGAAGATTAAAATCGGCGAAATGAGCATCAACTTTAGTAAAAACGGCCTTTAAAACCTCACCTTCAACATCGATAAGGTCATTCTGAAACTCCTCCTTTTTCAGTTCCTCTTTTAAAAAAATGATGATTTTGTTCGCAATTTCTATTTGCAACTCAATCGGATTTTCGCCTTTCACATATTTTAATGCACTTTTTATGGTCAGTGCCAAATGCTTGGATAAAAAACTCGAGGCCTCCTCTTTATCCAATTTGCTCTTTTCAATGAAAAAAGAACTCCGGTCCAGATCATTTAGTTGTTGTTTTACCAACTCCGTTACCAACTCTTCGTAAATCCCTTCAATCATAAATTAATGTATTCTTTAACGATTGGAATATCTGCCTCGGCCCAATCCAAATGAAGAAGCTCCCTTTTGGTTAACCACATGAAACTTTTGTGTTCAGTCAGCTCAAGGTTTCCACCGGTATATTTTGCGGTAAAAGGAATGAGTTGAATCGATTGATTGGGATAATGAAAAGTCGTGGGCTTAAGTCTTTGAATCAACTCAATATCGATATTCAATTCTTCTTTTATTTCCCGGATTATACAGTCTTGTTCAGTTTCGCCCCTCTCAATTTTCCCTCCTGGAAACTCCCATTTCTCAGGTAGGTTCATGTTTTCACTGCGCTGAACTACTAGTGCTTTATTATTATTCTCAATTATTGCGCAGGTTACTTTTATCATTTTTATGGCCAAAAAGATGTGTGGAAATGTAAATATAGTTCTTTGAATTTTTTAAAGCCCAGTTTTAAATTAGCCCTACCCAACTTTAAAAACGCTTAAAGATTTTTGACCGATGCGTTAGCTCTTCAATCATCTCCTGAAGCACCGCATTAGTTTCTGGGTCGAAGTAATTACTTTCAACAGCTTGATGTTTTTGGTTGATCCATGCTTCCACAAGCGTTGGTCCCGTTTCGGATATTTGTATTACCCTCTCAGTTTTATCGTTTTCCCAAAAGTTAACTTTAGCAATTGATTCAATGAGGTAGTTCCAATACTCGATGGACAACTCAGTTTTTCTTTCGTTAGATAGCGAATCTAACTCACCATGTCCTGAAATAATCTGCTTTGAATAAAGAAAAACATGATCACCTTTTTTTTCAATGCGAAGTAAATATGGACTTTGAAACGTTCTTCCCACGATAAAACGAATTGCATCAACACCCGAACTATCGAAATACAAACTGTTTTCCTCAAATTCTCTTAACAAAGAAGAGTAGCGTTGCATCGCAATTGTATCAATTTCATGCGTATTACCTATTCGAAACAGCTCGTAATCGAAGTAGTATTCTGCTGTTTGATTCAACGCTCTCGTATTCCATTGAAAATTGGAAAGTGAAGCTTTACATGCCGAAATACTGAGAAAGATTGCCATGAAATATAATGAGCGGCACTTCATTATCCCTCTTAATTTTTTGACCTTAATCATAAATCCGATGCTTACCTATCATATCCTTAATGTTTTGAACATGCTTTTCTTGTACTTCCAAGTTGGCTCCGGTTTCAACGGCTTTTTCTAAGAATTTTATTATTTCGTGCTTATCCGAGTAAGGAGCAGGGTTATTGTTCATTCTGATTTGTTTGAGCACTTCGTGTAAGCGATGAGGCTTAACTAAAAAAGTTCCTTCTGGGACGTAATTAATCTCTTTAAGCTCACAGTTACCATAAAAAACGATAACGGAAAAGAACGGAATGTTCTGAAATTGTCGTAACTGTTTTTTTAATGACACAATATGACTTCTGTTCTGTCTGATGGGATTGTAAAAACGGTATTTTCTTTTTCCGTAGGCCAAAACTTTTGTCCAATGTGAATGATTCCCATTACCATAAATCCATCCACTAAAGTCTTTGACTTCGAAAACGATAATGCCTTCGGTTGTTGCCACTACGACATCGATTTGTGTGTAGTTTCCATTGTTTTTAGTGATGCATAAGTCATGGAATATCGTTATCGGTGGGATTCCTATTCTCACTAAGCGCCTCACTAAGTCTCTTTCCGATTTGTTTCCGCGATGAAGTGAAGTGGCCGATTTTACCGCTCTTCTGCTTCGAGTTTTTTTGATGATTGGAATGGATACGATAAGAAAAACAATACATGCTACCGTCCAAAGAATAGCATTTACATGGGGCATTATTTCTTCCAACATTTCCATCACGTCATCTTGAGATAAGAATGTGTTTGTTTAGGTGGCTTATTATGAATTAAGCAGTTCTTTTCCAGCAATTTAACCAATATATCATAATAGTCAAGTCAACTCTAAATCCTTCCCATACCGATAACCCACAAAAAAAACCGCCCTTCTTCCATAGAAAAAGGACGGTTTGGAATATGGATTGAAAAAATCGATTACTCTCCTTGACCCAACGAGTAGGCGCGCTCGCCGTCGAGGGTGTAGAGGTGCTCGGTTTTGATAAAGTCTAATCCAGCAGCGGAGATGCTCTGCAAGAGGGCGATGACATCCGCGTTTTTCACGGCTTCCCCTTTTTTGTTGATGAAACGGCAACGCCAGTGATCCGTGCAGAAGGTCTCAGGAAATCCACCCGGATATACCTTTACCCCGCGGTTGGTGATCATTTTGAGTTGAAGGGCATCGGTCGAGGCGTCTTCCAACATTTTTCCGATCACATTCGGATCGCGGTCATTGGCCGACCAATCGATAAATACATCTACACCTTGCAATTCTTTGTTGGTCGGTGTCGAGAATTGAGGAACACAGTTCATCTCTTTGTTCTCGCCGTATTTTACTGCCTCGATGGTTTCAGGAGTTTGTCCCAAACGCTCGATAATCGCATCGGCAAATTCGCGGGTTCCCACTTTTTGCTTGCTCAGGTCTTCGCGATATATATCGCCCGTGTGCAGTCCATCTTCGAGGGTCTTTAACCATGCGTTCTGGATTTTCTCAGCTACATCGGCTTTTCCCATCTGTACCAACATCATGATCGCTCCGTTGAGCAATCCCGATGGATTGGCGATGTTTTGTCCGGCGATATCCGGAGCTGATCCGTGTACGGCCTCGAACATACTGATGTGCTCTCCTACGTTGGCCGAACCACCCAATCCTACAGATCCAGTGATTTCCGAAGCGATATCCGAAAGAATATCTCCGTAGAGGTTCAGCGATACCACCACGTCTAATGTTTCCGGACGGTTAGCCAATACAGCCGTTCCTATATCGATAATGCGGTGATCATTTTCAATATCGGGATATTCCGCGGCCACGCGATCAAACACCTTGTGGAACATACCGTCGGTATGCTTCATGATGTTGTCCTTGGTCATACACGTTACTTTCTTGCGACCGTAAGCACGAGCGTATTCGAAGGCGTAGCGACAAATCTTTTCACAACCGGGCTGCGAGACCAATTTTAGGGTTTGTACAACTTCGGGAGTTTGCTGGTGCTCGATACCGGCATACAAGTCCTCTTCGTTTTCACGAACGATTACCATATTGGTTTTCGGGAAATTCGTTTTGACGAACGGATGGTATGAAACGCTCGGACGAACGTTGGCGAACAATCCCATCGACTTGCGGATGGTCACGTTCAAACTTTTGTATCCACCACCTTGTGGAGTAGTTATCGGCGCTTTCAAGAAATACTTGTTGCGACGAAGAACCTCCCATGATTCGGGTGCGATTCCGGATGTCATACCGCTTTTGTACACTTTTTCTCCGATTTCGATCACGTCATAGGCAAGATCTGCCCCTGCTGCGTCGAGAATACGTAGGGTAGCGTCCATGATTTCCGGTCCGATTCCGTCCCCATGGGCCACTGTAATGGTTTGCTTCATAGCTCTGATTTTGGTTTGTGGTTTAAAATCCTTTTTCGGTAACTATTTTTTTATATAAATGTTCAAAAACTCAGCTTGGAATCGTCCTGAAACCAGCTGCTGTACTTGACGTAATTGCCTGCGATGCGTTCGATTTCTCCTTTTTGCAGACGCTCATCGATTTCCTTTACTTGTTTGGCCGGTACACCCGCCCAAACCGTGCCTGCCGGAATGTGTGTTCCCTGAAGCACAACAGCTCCAGCCGCTACGATGCTATTGGACTCCACCACGGCATCGTCCATCACAATACTTCCCATGCCAATCAACACATTATCGTGAATCGTACAGCCGTGCACAATGGCGTTGTGGCCGATCGATACGTTATTGCCGATGGTCGTTGGCGACTTTTGGTAAGTGGCGTGAATTACGGCGTTGTCTTGAATGTTGACTCGGTCGCCCATTTTGATGAAATGTACATCCCCGCGCACCACGGCGCCAAACCACACACTGCACTCGTCGCCCATGTGTACATCACCCACCACGGTGGCATTTTCGGCCAAGAAACATCCCTTGCCCATTTTGGGTGATTTTCCTTCTACTTTTTTAACTAACGCCATATTTTCAATTTTTCAAAACACTGGGTCTATTCTCGTGTTTAGATAGCATTCAAATTGCCAACTACATTATGTAACTTTGCACAAAAGTAATTGAAATGGAACAAGTACCCGTAAGTATATACGCAGAAGCTACACCGAATCCTTCAGTTTTGAAGTTTGTAGCCAACAAATACCTCGTCAAGGAACAAATTCACGAGTTCAAAAATATAGAAGATGCTAAATATAGTCCGCTTGCAACGCGACTTTTTCACTTTCCTTTTGTAAAAGAGGTGTTCATAACCGGAAATTACGTGTCGATTACCAAATTCGACATTGTGGAATGGGAAGAAGTGATGCATGAAATGCGCGACTTTATTCGCGAGTACCTCGCAGCTGGATCCAAAGTGATCAATGAGGCGGAATACGAAGCGATGAACTCGGCCAAGGAAGAGGAAGAAAAAGCCAACGAGCCCATCGTTCCGGAAGAGGGCATCGAGCGCAAAATCGTAGATATTCTGGAGGAATATGTCAAGCCGGCCGTGGCACAAGACGGTGGGAATATCGCTTTTCAGAACTACGATGACGGCGTTGTTACCGTGCAGCTGCAAGGAGCGTGTAATGGTTGCCCTTCGAGCACGATGACTTTGAAGAGCGGAATTGAAAATATTTTAAAACAAATGCTACCCGGACAAATCCGCGAAGTAGTAGCGCAATAAACCCAAGACCATGTATACAGGATTAGTACACTTACACTCGACATTGGCCTATGTCGTTTTATTGTTTTTATTATTCACGGTAATCAAATCGGCAATCGGCTTATCCCGAGGTGGAGAATTCCGCAAGGGCGATAATCAAATCCAAAAGCTCGCATTGATTTTCTTGCACTCGCAGGTCGTGATCGGATTGATCATGTATTTCCAAAGTCCGTATTTCCAGGCGCTTCAACAGGATGCAGGAGCGGTGATGGGAAATAGCGATATGCGTTTGCTCGCCGTGGAACACCTGACCGTGATGTTGCTCGGAGCGATCTTGTTTACGATTGGACGCGTTAAAAGTCGCAAGGCGACCGATGGGGTGAAGAAGCATAAAACCATGCTTATTTTCGCTGCCATTACGCTCGTATTGGTGCTTTCGCGCATCCCGTGGAACCAGTGGTTCGCTTGATTTTCTGAACAACGGATTATTTCGTAACTTCTTTTTATGCTAGAAATAAAAAAAGAGGCTCCAGAGACTGCCGTATTGATTGGTATAATTAATCAAGAACAATCGGAAGAGCAGGTCGAGGAGTATCTGGATGAATTGGCTTTTTTGACTCAAACTGCTGGTGGAACGCCCATGAAGCGGTTTACTCAGAAATTGGATCAGCCCCATCCCAAAACATTTATCGGTACGGGAAAACTCAGCGAGGTCAAGGATTATATCGTGATGAACGATATCCATTCGGCCATATTTGACGATGAGCTTTCTCCTTCGCAGTTGCGGAACATTGAGAAGTTTTTGAAAGTAAAAATTCTCGATCGTACCAACTTAATTCTGGACATTTTCGCCCAGCGCGCAAAGACGTCGTATGCGCGTACGCAGGTCGAGCTGGCTCAGTACGAATACCTCTTACCTCGATTGACTCGGATGTGGACTCACCTGGAGCGTCAGCGAGGTGGAATCGGAATGCGCGGACCTGGGGAAACGGAGATCGAAACCGACCGCCGGATTGTTCGCGACCGCATCAGTTTGTTGAAAAACAAGCTGAAGAAAATCGATAAGCAAATGGCTACGCAACGCAAAAACCGAGGAAACATGGTTCGTGCGGCGCTCGTGGGATATACCAACGTGGGGAAATCCACGCTGATGAACGTGCTGGCTAAAAGCGAGGTGTTTGCCGAGAATAAACTGTTTGCGACCCTCGATACGACGGTCCGAAAAGTCGTGATACACAATTTGCCTTTTTTGCTATCGGATACGGTGGGATTCATTCGAAAACTTCCGACCCAGCTTGTGGAGTCGTTCAAAAGCACGCTGGATGAGGTGCGCGAGGCCGATGTATTGATTCATGTGGTAGATATCAGTCATCCCAACTTCGAAGAGCACATCGCTACTGTAGACCGCACAATCAGTGAAATAGACAATACAGAGAAGCCGACGTTGATGGTATTCAACAAAATTGATGCGTTTGAATACAAACCCAAGGAAGAGGACGATTTGACGCCTAAAACACGCGAGAATTACTCTCTAGAGGATTGGGCGCGTACGTGGATGGCGAAGGCCAATGGAAATGCGATTTTCATCTCTGCGACCGAAAAAATGCACATGGAGGAATTCCGCGAGAAGCTGTATGAGTTGATTAAGGAAATCCATGCCGTGAGGTATCCGTATAATAATTTTCTATACTAGTGACCTGTGACCTGTGACCTGTGACCTGTGACCAGTGACCGGTTTTTTTGAATGAATGTTTCAAGTTTTGAGTTTCTAAGTTGAGAGGTGGCTGAGCTTGTCGAAGCCCCGAACCCCGAACCTCGAGTAACGAAAAACGCCTCTCCAAAAATGTTTTGAAGAGGCTTTATGTATGGTGATGACATGTCGGGTTACACCGTCATGATTTCTTTTTCTTTTCGATCGAGGTGGTTGTCTACTTTCTCCGAAAATGTATTGGTCATTCCCTGAACTTGATCCTCGGCATCTTTGGCCAGGTCTTCTGACAAGCCATCTTTTTGCAACTGCTTGATCTCGTCATTGGCTTCGCGGCGCGCGTTGCGCAAGCTTACACGAGCGTGTTCAGCTTCGGCACGGGCTTGCTTAACCAATTCTTTGCGTCGTTCCTCGGTAAGTGGCGGGATATTGATGATTACAAAATCTCCATTGTTGGTTGGGTTCAGTCCCAAATTGGCATTCATGATCGCTTTTTCAATCGGCTGAATCATGTTTTTCTCCCACGGTTGTACGGTAAGGGTACGGGCATCTGGGGTGTTGATATTGCTCACTTGGCTAAGTGGAACGATGCTTCCGTAATAGTCCACACGAACGTTGTGGAGCATTTCAGGATTGGCCCTTCCCGCACGAATGGTCAACAATTCTCTTTCGAGGTGATCAATCGCAGCCGACATGGACTCGCGAGTGGTGTCAAAAATCAGGTTTAATTCCTCTGTCATAATCGTAGGTATTTCTGCGAATCAAAATTAGCAATTAATATCAATTTCCGACGATGGTTCCAATCGCTTCTCCTTGAACCACGCGTTGGAGGTTTCCGGGCTTGTTCATATCAAACACCACAATCGGTAGGTTATTCTCACGGCTTAGTGTGAATGCGGTCATATCCATTACTTTGAGATCCTTTTCGAATACCTCTTGGAAGGTGATGGAATCGTACTTGGTTGCCGTATTGTCTTTTTCCGGATCCGAAGTGTACACTCCGTCTACGCGGGTTCCCTTGAGGATGACATCTGCATCGATTTCGATAGCGCGCAGGGTTGCAGCGGTGTCGGTTGTGAAGTAAGGATTTCCGGTTCCACCTCCAAAAATCACCACCCGTCCTTTCTCGAGGTGGCGAATTGCTTTGCGACGGATAAACGGCTCGGCGACTTTATCCATTTCGATAGCGCTTTGAAGACGAGTTTTCACATCGGTTGCTTCCAATACGCTTTGTAATGCAAGGCCGTTGATGACCGTGGCAAGCATACCCATATGGTCTCCTTGAACGCGATCGATACCTTGGTCTTGTGCTCCGAGTCCGCGAAAGATATTTCCGCCACCGATAACGATGGCCACTTCTGCTCCGGCTTCAACCACTTTTTTAATTTCTTCTGCGTAAGCATTGATGCGATTGGGGTCAATACCAAACTGTTTTTCTCCCATCAGGGCTTCTCCGCTTAGCTTGAGTAGTATTCTTTTGTACTTCATGTCCCAAATTTAAACTAAAAACCAAACAACAAGGCATAAAAAAAGGAGAGCTTTTCGACTCTCCTTCTTTTACAATGATATGTGTTATACGCCTAGACCAACACGTTTGAAATCGGTCACGGTAAGACCTTTCGAAACGCTGTCAACGTATTGTTGAACAGACATCTTTCCGTCCTTAATGAACGCCTGGTGAACCAGTGTTGACTCTTTGAAGAACTTCTTCAAGCGTCCTTCTGCAATGCGGTCAAGCATTTCTTCTGGCTTTCCTTCTTCACGAGCTTGTTCACGACCCACTTCCAATTCGCGGTCGATCACTTCTTGTGAAACAGCATCTTCATTCAACGCAACTGGGCTCATCGCTGCAGCTTGCATCGCAACATTGCGACCTGCTTCGTCAGCGCCGTCTACATTCTCGCTCAAACCAACTAATGTAGCCAATTTGTTTCCAGCGTGGATGTATGCCGATACGTGAGGAGCTTTGAGTGTATCGTACACCGATAGTTCCAACTTCTCACCAATTACTCCAGTTTGCTCCGTCAATTTTTCTTCAACGGTCATGTTGTCGTCGTACTTCAACTTGAACAACTCTTCTTTTGAAGCTGGAAGATTTTCCAAAGCGATCTTCAAAATGCTTTCACCCAAGTTGATGAAAGATTCGTTTTTCGCTACGAAATCAGTTTCACAGTTCAAGCTGATCAATACACCAACGGTGTTGTCGTCGTTGGTCGTTGAAAGAACAACTCCTTCAGTAGCTTCGCGGTCAGCGCGTTTTGCAGCGATTTTTTGACCTTTCTTGCGAAGAATATCGATGGCTTGTTCAAAATCGCCATTGGCTTCAACCAAAGCGTTTTTGCAGTCCATCATACCAGCGCCCGTTTGCTTGCGCAATTTGTTTACATCAGCGGCGGTGATTTTTGCCATTTTTCTGTGTTTTAGTGTGTTTGTGTTTCGTTTTTAGCTTTCAGCTTCAGCACCTTCTTTCTCAGCTTTCTTCTCGGTTTTACGTTGCTCAAGACCATTTTTGATGGCTCCAGTTACGTAATCGAGAACGGCTTTGATCGACTTCGATGCGTCATCGTTACCCGGAATAGCGAAATCAACGCTGTTGGGGTTACTGTTGGTATCAACCAATGCAAAAGTTGGGATATTCAACTTTTTCGCCTCGTGAACAGCAATGTGTTCTTTGTTGATATCAACGATGAAAATAGCTCCTGGCAAACGGTTCATGTCCGCGATCGATCCAAGTGTTTTTTCGAGTTTAGCACGTTGACGATCTACTTGAAGACGTTCGCGTTTCGATAGGGTATCGAAGGTGCCATCTTGCTTCATCTTATCGATGTTTTGCATTTTTTTGATGGCTTTGCGAACCGTTACGAAGTTGGTCAAAAGACCACCTGGCCAACGCTCAGTGATATAAGGCATGTTCAATCCTTTCATCTCTTCTGCCAAGATGTCTTTTGCTTGTTTTTTGGTTGCGACGAACAAGATTTTCTTTCCTGAGGCGGCGATTTTTGCCATAGCTTCAGAAGCTTCCTGCATTTTAGCAGCGGTCTTGTTCAGGTCGATGATGTGAATCCCATTGCGCTCCATAAAGATGTAAGGCGCCATAGCGGGGTCCCATTTGCGGGTGAGGTGACCGAAGTGTACTCCGGCTTCCAAGAGTTTCTTAATGTCTACTTTTTCCATTTTCTTTTTTAGTTAGTTTACCTTCCGGTTACTGCTTAGGGCAGCAACTGTTCAGTAGTTCCGAATCGCGGAAATCTGTGCAGTTTAGATCCTAAACTAACGCACCAATACAGCTGCGAAATATTAACGCTTGCTGAACTGGAACTTCTTACGCGCTTTCTTCTGTCCGAATTTCTTACGCTCAACCATACGTGGGTCACGGGTAAGTAATCCTTCGGGCTTAAGAGCCGCGCGGAATTCAGGATTAATCATGCAAAGACTACGCGAAATACCTAGGCGAATAGCTTCTGCCTGGCCAGTGATTCCACCGCCATCAACATTGATTTTTACATCGTATGTACCTTCTTGCTCGGTGAGCAAAAATGGTTGACGTACTTTGTAAAGCAACATGTTTGTTGTGAAGTAGTCCTCTACAGGACGACCATTGACGGTAATCTCCCCCTTTCCAGAAGTGAGATAAACACGAGCCACAGAAGTTTTTCTTCTACCAATAGCGTGCGTTACTTCCATGAATTACAATTTATAATCGTTAAAATTAAGTACTTGAGGTTTTTGAGCTTCGTGGTTGTGCTCAGCGCCGGCAAATACGTGAAGGTTGCGAAGGATTTCGCGACCCAAACGGTTTTTCGGCAACATTCCTTTTACCGCGTATTCTACGAGGCGAGTAGGATCTTTTTCCATTACTTCCTCAGCGGTCAATGAACGCTGTCCACCTGGGAAACCCGTGTGGCGGATGTAATCTTTTTGCGCCCATTTCAAACCTGACAATCTCACTTGCCCCGCGTTGATAACGATAACGTTATCGCCACAATCGGCGTGTGGAGTGTAAAGTGGTTTGTGCTTTCCGCGCAATACCATCGCAATGCGACTTGCCAAACGACCTAACGTTTGGTCTTTTGCATCAACTACGACCCATTGCTTGTCCGCATTGGCCTTGTTGATTGATTTCGTCTTATAATTCAACGTGCTCACTTCAAACTATCTTTTGATTTACAAATAGATACAACCCTACAAAAAAGGGCTGCAAATCTACGATAATATTTTAATCCCAACCAACTTTCCTGACTCTTTTTAGCACAACGTGTTGTTCATGCCGTCGGAGGGGATGGTTAGGAGATCACTCCGAGTTCTTTTCCAACCTCAGTAAACGCAGCAATGGCGCGGTCGAGCTGTTCGCGGGTGTGCGCTGAACTCAACTGTACACGAATGCGTGCTTCGCCTTTGGGGACGACCGGGTAGAAGAATCCAATAACGTAAATTCCACGTTCCAATAATTTATCGGCCATTTGCTGCGATAGTTTCGCGTCGTATAGCATGATGGGAACGATTGCACTTTCGCCATCTTTAAAGTCGAATCCCGCTTTTCGAATCCCGTCTTTAAAGTAATTCGTGTTTTCTTCGAGTTGATCGCGTAGCTCTGTGGTTTCGCTCAACAGGTCAAATACTTCGATGCTCGCTCCTACGATAGCTGGAGCCAGTGAATTTGAGAACAAATAAGGGCGAGAGCGCTGACGCAAAAGTTCGATAATCTCTTTTTTACCTGTCGTGAAACCGCCCATGGCGCCTCCGAGGGCTTTTCCTAACGTACCGGTTATAATGTCTACTCGGCCCATGGCGTTTTTCAATTCCATGGATCCGCGGCCGGTCTTTCCGATAAAACCACTGGCGTGACATTCGTCCACCATGACCATCGCGTCATATTTTTCGGCCAAATCGCAAATTTCATCCAGTTTGGCTACGTCACCGTCCATCGAAAATACACCGTCGGTAACGATGATGCGGAAACGCTGGTCCTGTGCCTTCTTCAATTGTTCTTCGAGATCGGCCATATCCGAATGCTTGTAGCGGTATCGTGCCGCCTTACACAAACGCACGCCATCGATAATCGAGGCGTGGTTTAATGCATCCGAGATGATCGCATCTTCGCCGGTTAATAACGGTTCGAAAACTCCTCCATTGGCATCGAAGGCCGCAGCGTATAATATGGTGTCTTCCGTTTCGTGGAATTCAGCGATTTTTCGCTCTAGCTCTTTGTGAATATCTTGTGTTCCGCAAATAAAGCGCACCGATGACATTCCAAAACCATGGGTGTCCAAGGTCTTTTTAGCCGCTTCAACAACGCGTGGATGGCTCGAAAGGCCGAGGTAGTTGTTTGCACAAAAGTTGATGACTTCGGAGCCATCTGCCAATTTAATCGCCGCATCTTGTGGTCCTACGATGACACGCTCTTTTTTATACAACCCCGCTTCGCGGATATCTTCTAATTCGCTATTGAGGTAATCTTTTATCGCTCCGTACATAATGGCTTGTTTTTTCGTTCAAAAAAAATCCAGACGCAATGGTCTGGATGCAAAATAACTATTCCTTGTAGTGGAAGGCAAATTTAATCGTCGTAATTATCGTCTTCATCGTCATCGGTCGCGTCCTCATCTTTCTCATTGATGTCCGCTGCTTCATCAATTGTCTCATCATCGTCGTCATCATCATCTTCAACCACAACCTTAACGACTTTGCCCTTTTTGGGCATTTCGACGTGCATCTTTACCAGGTAAATCGCATCTTCAGTCTCTACCGAAAGAGCGCTTACGGTTTCACCTTTCAGATTGACAAACTTGACAATGTCGCTGTCCTCATATCCATAAGGAAACGCATCTTCGAGTGCTTGGTTTACTTCTGGAGAGATTTTTTTGTAATCAACAATGATCCGCTTCTTTCCTTGTCCGGCTTTCATAGTTAATAGTTGTTCTTTGGTTGCAAATATAATTTCTCATTGCAATTGACAAATGGGTATGCTTATTTTTTTACTGTGAAATTTTTGAACTAGTAGACTAGTAGACTGGGAGATTGGGAGACTGGCTCAGCCACCTTGACAGATAGAGAACGGGCTTCGACTGGCAGGATTCTGGTGACTAGGTGCATAATAGACTTGTTGCGCGGACGTAATGGCGCAATTCTATCTTATGAATTCGGACATCCGCTGTACAGACGCAAAATCTTGCGTCTCTATCAACCCCTTAAAAAGGTTGACAGGTTTATTTCTTTTTAAAAGGATCTCCTATTTTATTTTTCACGGATACGCATTTCAACAACCTTTACGGGTCACGGGTCACGGGTCACGGGTCACGGGTCACGGGTCACGGGCTTCGCAAGCCGAAACTCATTTTTGAAATTTCCAATAAGCAAGTTGAAGTTAAGAGTGAAGGCTTGTCACGGGTTTTGCACCTCGATTAGAAAACCTACCTTTGCCGGCTCTAAAAAAAAAGGTGTAAAGTCGATTAGTGATATGGTCTAAGTTTTTGTTTTTCATGTTTTTAGACCAAAAAAAAGGATGTTATGAATAAGGTGTTTAATCTTTTTGACCTCCGTCAAAAGGTAGATTATAAAATTGAAATTTTGTCGGGTCTTACGGTCGCCCTGGCGTTGATTCCCGAAGCTGTGGCATTTGCCTTTGTCGCAGGACTTTCTCCACTAACCGGTTTATACGCTGCTTTTGTGATGGGGTTGATCACATCCATATTTGGTGGTCGACCAGGAATGATATCGGGCGCTACAGGTGCAGTTGCAGTGGTCATTGCTCCACTGGCAGCTCAACATGGCGTGGAATATGTGTTCGCCGCTATTGTATTGGCGGGGATTATTGAGGTATTGGCCGGTGTGTTCCGTTTGGGAAAGCTGATGCGATTGGTGCCTCAGCCCGTTATTCTCGGTTTTGTCAATGGATTGGCCATCATTATTTTTAGTTCCCAGCTCGGTCAATTTCAGGATGCAGATGGCAACTGGTTGGCAGGAGCGGACCTTCTTCAGATCTTGGGCTTGGTATTCGCAACCATGTTGATTATCTGGGGGTTGCCAAAGCTCACGAAGGCTGTTCCAGCTTCTCTTACGGCTATTTTGGTTATTTTTGGTGTCGTGTATTTCACGGGAATGGAAACCCAAACCGTTGGAGATATCGCATCGATCAAAGGAGGCTTTCCTCCATTTCATTTGCCTTCCATACCGCTGAGTCTCGAAACGCTCAATATCATCTTTCCCTATGCTGCGATTGTAGCGGGTGTTGGTTTGATCGAAAGTTTACTCACCCTGAATATCATCGATGAGATTACTGAAACTCGTGGAAGGGGAAACAAAGAAGCTGTAGCTCAAGGGGCGGCGAACATTCTTTCCGGTGTATTTTCAGGAATGGGAGGCTGCGCCATGTTGGGGCAGAGTTTGATCAATATATCCAACGGTGCCCGTGCTCGGTTGTCGGGAATTGTGGCCGCTGTTATGCTTTTGGTATTTATCATGTTTGGCTCTTCGCTGATTGAGCAAGTGCCCATGGCGGCATTAACTGGACTAATGATTATGGTTGCAATAGGAACTTTTGAATGGGCAAGTCTGCGCACGCTTCGTCGCATGCCAAAATCCGATGTGTTTGTGATGGTTCTTGTTACCGTAATTACCATCATACTTCACAACCTTGCTCTTGCCGTCCTGGTCGGTGTCATTATTGCCGCATTGGTTTTTGCTTGGGACAACGCCAAGCGTATACGCGCTCGAAAGCACATCGATGACAATGGAGTGAAGCACTACGAAATCTACGGACCATTGTTTTTTGGTAGTGTTCAAGTATTCAACGACAAATTCGATGTGTTGAATGATCCAGAAGAAGTTATTATTGACTTTGCCGAAAGCCGTGTTGTGGATCAATCGGCCATTGAGGCATTGAACAAAATTACCGAGCGCTATCAAAAAGTCGGAAAAACAGTACATTTGAAACACTTGAGTGCGGATTGTCGGGCATTGCTCAAAAACGCAGACAAGATCATTGATGTAAATGTATTGGAAGATCCAACCTACAAGGTTGCTGTAGATAAAGTGTAAGTGAAGAAAATAGCTATCGAATCGTGGAAAAGGCGTGAGCATTTCGAATTCTTTCGAAACCACGCCTTTCCTTATTTATCCACAACAGTAAAAATACCTTGCGATGGCCTCTTGGCCTCGTGTCGAGAAACGGGCGACTCCTTATTTGCTCGATATCTCCATGCTGCTTCGCTTTCGGCCAACGCTACTGCAGCACTTCGCTTGCGGTTGGTCGAAGGAGAGGTTTACCAGCAGGACGTTTTGCATATTGGAACAACCATAGGACGAAGCGATGGCACGTTTGCCTTTTCATTTACCGAACATCACCCTACTTTTGGTGTTTTTATGGAGCGGTTTGAAAAAGAGAAACACGCCGTTGAGCAGTCCTCGGGGTTGCGCCTGCATACCGATGGAAATCGAACCGATTTGGTTCATTATACCAGTATCCCTTGGTTCAGTTTTGAACACCTTTCGCATCCCGTCCGAACCATAGGTGATTCGGTGCCTAAGATTGCCTTTGGTAAGATCGAGGAGGTGAACGACAGGATGCTTCTGCCCGTGAATATCCAAGTGCATCATGGATTGGTAGACGGAATCGATTTGGGTTATTTTTTTGAAGATTTAAAGCAACGCATTCAATAAACAACAGATGAAATACGAAGACTACCTCGAAGCAGCTCAGCACATCGACCGAATGGTTAATGCTTCTAGCCACATCGGCATTATACTCGGAACAGGGTTAGGGGGCTTGATTGATGACCTAGAGGTTGAACATGAGATTCCTTACGAGGTGATTCCTCATTTTCCACTTTCGACCGTGGAATCGCATTCTGGAAAATTCATATTTGGCAGCTTATCGGGCGTTCCCGTTTGGGTGATGCAAGGGCGCTTTCACGCTTACGAGGGATATTCGGCTGAACAAATCACCTTTCCAATTCGCGTAATGAAACTTTTAGGGGTAGAAAATCTGTTGATTAGCAATGCAGCAGGTGGAATACGTCCGGGGATGACTTTGGGGGAATTGATGGTGATTGAAGACCATATCAATTTGCAATTTCAAAACCCATTGACAGGGGAAAATGTAGACGACTTCGGCCCGCGTTTCCCAGATATGTTTGAAGCATACGACATGGCGATGATTCAGTGGGCTGTGGAGATCGGTAAAAAACTCAATCTTCCCATTTCAAAAGGTGTTTACGCCAGTGTACCAGGCCCCAACCTCGAGACCAAAGCGGAGTACCGATACCTTTCTCGAATAGGAGCCGATGCCGTGGGCATGTCCACTGTGCCTGAAGTGATTACTGCTGTGCATTGCGGAATCAAGTGTTTTGCCGTTTCCATTATTACGGATTTGTGCTATGCGCCGCATTTGAAGCCAGTCAATATTGAAGAAATCATCACAACGGCCAATACGGCCGAACCCAATATGACTACTTTGTTCAATGAGCTTGTGAAACGATTGGCATGAGGAAAGGGCTCCTAATCGGACTTTGCGTTTTAGCTGGATTTTCCGTTTTCGGCCAATCGATCAATCGCCTTTCGGAGGATCTGCTCTACGCGGTTCGAACGGAAGATTCCACCGCAATCCAACGTCAACTTCAAAAGTTGGATCAACTCACGCTACAGCAACTGACCGACTCATTGGATACCGATGCCGAGAAGTATGCCTTTTGGATGAACATTTACAACGCGTTTATTCAGATCCAACTAGGAGATAGTGCCGAGCTGTACGACCGACGTTCCCGGTTTTTTAGCCGACCGAGTATCGATATCGCCGGCGAGAGGATTTCTTTCAACTTCATTGAAAATGGAATACTGCGCAAGAGTAAAGTGTTGTGGGGCTTGGGATACATCTCAAAAGTATTTCCTGGAAAAATGGAGAAACAATTGCGCGTAGAAAAGGAGGATCATCGCATTCATTTCGGGCTCAACTGCGGAGCGCGTTCTTGTCCGCCGATTCCCTATTTCACGGTCGATAACCTCGAAGAGGAATTGCAGCGGGCCGAGGAGTCGTTTGTTAAAAACAATACCGAAGTAAACGAAAAAACTGTAGTTGTATCCAAGATATTCAGTTGGTTTCGAGGTGATTTTGGCGGGAAGAAAGGCGTTAAGCAACTTCTTGTCAAATATAATCTCGTGGATTCCGTTGACGGTTATAAGGTCGTATTTGCAGAATACGACTGGAGTTTACACCTGGACGCGTATTCTACAAATTAAAAGAAGTTAAAGTCTTTTTTTACAAACCTATAAAACGGATTACGGATTACGGATTACGGGTAACGGGTCTCAAATAACGTTTTCCAATTTTCAACTAACTTGCAGCAAATGGATGTATACTGGATCATAGGAGCAATGATTTTGGGCCTGATAACGGGCGGAGCAATTGCTTTGGTGATATACAAAAGTGTCCACGGCAAGAAGGTTTCTGCTGAGTTATATGATGCGTTACAAGAGCGGTTGCGTGAAGTTCGAGAAGAGAAGCGCGAATTGTCGGATAAGTTGTCGAAATCGAAATCTGAGAACGCTCAATTAACGGAGCGCATTGGTCATTTGGATCGCCGTCTTGTAGAGGAACGATCAAATTTGGAGAAAATGCAGGAGCAGATGAAAAAGGACTTCGAATTGCTCGCCAATGAAATCTTGGAAAAGAAATCTGAAAAATTCACGGCCAAGAACTCCGAGAGCCTCCAGCAAATTTTAGAACCGCTCAAAACCCAGATCAAAGATTTTGATGAGCGAATTCATCGCTCGTACGAAAGCAATATGAAAGCCCGGTCGGAATTGAAAGGCGAGCTTCAAAAGCTCGTGGAGTTGAATACCCAAATCCGAAAGGACGCTGTAAATTTGACCAAAGCCCTTAAAGGCGAATCCAAAACACGCGGGGATTGGGGTGAAATGCAGTTGGAGCGGATTTTGGAACAGACCGGTTTGGAGAACGGAGTGCATTACCAAACGCAAGGCAGCTACAAGGATGAGCATGGCAAGCGATTGATTCCGGATTTCATCATTCATTTGCCGAAAGGCAAAAACTTGATCATCGATTCCAAAGTTTCATTGGTCCATTATGAACGGTACGTCAACGAAGAGGACGAGGATCAAAAGGCACTTCATTTGAAAAATCATCTGAACGCGATAACACAGCACGTTCAGGATTTGGGCAAAAAGGAATATCAGAAAATTTACGATATTCAATCGCCTGATTTTGTGATCATGTTTATTCCTATTGAATCGGCTTTCCATTTGGCCCAATCTGCGGATACCAGCCAGAAGCTTTTTCATGCCGCTTTGGAAAAAAATATTGTGATGGTTACAACGGGAACGCTCATCGCTACGTTAAAAACGGTGAGCTTTATTTGGGATCAAGAAAAGCAGCGACAAAACATCGAAAAGATTGTTGATCGAGGAGCGAAGATTTACGATAAGCTCGTGGGTTTTGTCGATACATTTAGCGATATTGAGAAGCACATTGCCAAGTCGCAGGAAGCCTTTGACAAGGCCAAAGGTCAATTGACCACTGGACGAGGAAATTTGATTGGTCAAGCGCACAAAATGAAGAACATGGGCGTTAACACACAAAAAAGTTTGCCCGAGGAGTACATCCGTGAATCGGGAATAGATGATGAGTAGTACAATAAGACATATCGCAATAGCTCTTTTCGGAATATGGATCTTGGCCAGTTGTTCCGGACAAAAAGGCTTGGCATACAAGAACATGGCGCAAAACTATCAGCAGGAAAGCGTATTAATGCGTCCCGATTTTACCGTTCAACACATCAACGATTCCATTACCCGCCTCCATTTTCGCGTCAGTTCGAGCGAGTTGCTCTACAGTCGCGAATTGGGGTCCGATACCTTCAAAACGGCATTTCGCGTCCAATATAATTTCATTAAGTCCTTTGATGAAGAAATCGTTTTGGACTCGGGAGTAGTTATCGTCAAGGATCAGATGCTTGAAATGGTCGATAAGCGAATTACTGGCTCGATCGACGTCAAGACCAAATCGGTCAATGGGATACTGTATATCACGGCCTTGGACATGGTAAGGAATTACGATTACACAGACTTTATCCGAATAAAAAGAGAATCTGGAAAAGGCCGCCAGGACTTCGCCATTTTTGATATGGATGGAAATCGATTGTTTTCTCCTTACCTGCGCCCGGGACAACAAGTAAAAATTGTTCATCGCGATTTGGATAGTGCCCAATTGATTGGACGGCATTACAACCGAGACTTTCCGATGCCAGCACCTCCGTACGTGATCACCAATCAAGAGACCTTCGACTATCGGGCGGACAGTATTTTTTTAATAGACCTCAATGCGCCAATTACCATTCCCGATAAAGGCTTTTTCCACTTGCAGCTCGATTCCAACCAAGCAGCGGGAATCACGCTTTTCGCTTTTGACGAGAGTTTTCCTTACATCACACGTGTGGAGCAGCTCATGCCGCCCATGCGCTACATCACTTCGAGCCGGGAGTACGAAGCGTTAGAATCCAAAAAGCAAGTCGATGAATTTTGGATTCGCAATGCGTCGAGTCCAGAAAGAGCCAAGCACTTGATTGCAAATTACTACGGTCGAGTGGAGGATGCCAATCGCTTTTTCTCATCATACCACCCGGGATGGAAAACGGATCGCGGAATCATTTATACCGTTTTTGGCCCACCCAACATCATTTATAAATCCGAAAATGGAGAAACGTGGATTTATGGTGATGAAAACAGTATGCTCTCATATAATTTTAACTTTGTACGCGTAGAAAATCCATTCACCGACAACGATTTTGCGTTGAATCGCTCGAGTGTGTACCGATACAGTTGGAGTCAGGCGGTAGACACATGGCGGCAAGGACGCGTTTTCAATGTCTCAGACGTACAGCGAGCACAAGATGAAGCACAAAGACAACTCACCCGACCTTATTTTTGGTACTAAACCACTGATTGAAGCAATTACTGCTGGAAAATCGATTGATAAGGTTATGATCAAGCGCGGAGCGCAAAATGATTCGGTTACCCAAATCATGCGGCTGTGTAAAGAACATGAAATTCCATTTCAACACGTTCCCGAAATCAAGCTGAATAAGCTCGTTGCAGCCAACCACCAAGGTGTCGTGGCATTTGCTAGCGCCGTTGATTTCACGCCATTCGAAGAGATGGTGGCTCAAATTTTGGAAGAAGGAAAAAATCCGCTCATTCTGTTGTTGGATGAGATTTCGGATGTGCGAAATCTGGGGGCAATAGCTCGAAGTGCTGAGTGCATGGGCGTGCAGGGAATCGTAGTGTTGGAAAAAGGCAGCGCTCGAATTGGAGCAGATGCGTTGAAAACGTCGGCTGGAGCGTTGGCGAAGATGCGCATCAGTCGCGTGCGAAAAATCTCCGATGCCATCTATTATCTTCAAGGATCTGGAATACGTGTGTTTGGTGCGACGGAAAGAGGTCAAGCCGCTCCATACGAAGTCGATTTCAGCGTTCCGATGGCACTGATCCTGGGATCGGAAAGTACCGGATTATCCAAAGAATCGCTGCGGCTATGCGACGAATTCATCCAAATTCCCATGTCGGGCGAAATCAATTCATTGAACGTGTCGGTTGCTGCCGGAATGCTGCTGTATGAAGTTCAGCGTCAGCGCAAAATCACGACTTCATGAAAGAAGAGTACGGCATAGCTCTATCGGGTGGAGCCGTTCGCGGAATAGCTCATCTGGGGGCCTTAAAGGCACTGGAAGAAGCTGGAGTATACCCAGACGTTGTAAGCGGTATTAGCGCTGGCAGTATTGTTGGCGCGCTGTACGCCGATGGTTTTGCCCCAGACGAGATATTTGAAATGTTTTCCAAAAAAGGGTTTTATCGCTTTGTGAAATTTGGAATTCCTCAAGGTGGGTTAATGCAACTCGGTGGCTTGATTCAAACGTTGAGGGACAATCTGCGGCATCAAGATTTTGAGCAACTTGAAAAGCCATTTTTTGTAGGTGCTACTCGATTGGATACCGGTGAGTTGGAGTATTTTCAAAAAGGCGATATATCCTCGGCTGTAGAGGCGAGTTGCAGTGTACCCGGGCTTTTTCAGCCTGCCGAACGAGACGGAATTCGGTATTTGGATGGCGGCGTAGTGTGCAATTTACCCGTCGAACCCCTGCTCGATCAAGCCGATAAAATAATAGGTGTTAATGTTGTTCCTATGGTTTCGGGATTGTCGTACGATCACTTTGGTGCTGTACTCGAACAAACGTTTGCCATAGTAGCAAAAGCGAATATGAAACCTTGGATTGACCAATGCGATATCTTTATCGAACCAACCGCTTTGGCGCGACATTCGTTTTTTAGTAAGAATAAGGAAAAGGAACTCTTCGAAATAGGATACCGCAAAGCACGCGAAGTGCTCGATCAGAAAAATCTTTCATCATGAAAACATTTATTGCCGGGATAGCATCTGTCTTTCTATCCGTATCGGCATTTGCACAGCACTGTTCGCATCAGAACCATTTTTATCCCGAAAGATCCGCAGTTGGTACAGCAAGCGATACGTTTGATATCGTGCGAACCGACTTGTATTTCGACTTTACGAATTTCAGTTCGAATCAGCTCGATGCCCATGCCGAACTAGAGGTGATTGCATTGCAAAATGGCTTGAGCCATATCTATTTCGACCTCTTGGGGTTGCAAGTCGACTCTGTAAAAATATCGGGCTTATCCGCGGTGTTTTCACTTCAGGGTGAGAAATTGGAAATTGACCTTCCGAGCGGTGTCAACAGTGGCGACACCTTGATTTTTGATGTGTACTACGGAGGAAACCCAACGGTGGACAACAGCGGTTGGGGCGGCTTTTATTTCAGTGGAGGCATAGCGTATAATTTGGGAGTAGGATTTGATGCCGATCCGCATAATTACGGCCGAACATGGCATCCCTGCTTTGATAATTTTGTAGAACGCTCGCTGTATACCTTCAACGTACGTACCCAAACCAACCATTTCGCTCAGGCGAATGGTTTGCTCATCGATTCAACGCACACGACCAATTATATCGATCATACTTGGCGAATCGACCAAACCATACCTTCCTACTTGGCAGGTTTAGCCGTAGGGCCTTATGCTGTTGTAGAAGACGTCTATCCCGATATGACGGGACGCTTATTACCGATTTACCTTACGGGTAAGCCGGCAGATACAGCCAACTTGCATCAGTCGTTTGTCCATTTACACGACGCCATGCAGTGCTACGAACAATCGTTCGGTCCGTATTGGTGGGATAAAATCGGTTATGTGCTTACCGGGCAAGGCGCCATGGAGCACCCGACGAACGTAGCCTATCCGCGATTCTTGGCCAACGGAAATACGCAATATGAGAACATTATGGCACACGAACTGGCGCACCATTGGTGGGGCGATTTGGTAACGTGTGAAACAGCCGAAGACATGTGGATTAATGAGGGAATGGCCGAGTTTTGTTCGCATTTGTTTTTCGAACACACGTACGATTATGAAACCTATCTGGACCGTGTAAAAGCCAACCATTACGACGTTTTGTTATCCGCGCATATTACGGACAATGGATTCCGCGCCGTATATGGAATTCCGCACGCTTATACGTACGGTGATCACGTGTATTACAAAGGAGCTATGGTAGTCCATAACCTACGTGGATATTTAGGAGATAGTCTGTTTTTTTCGGGATTGTCCGAATTGCTGGACAGTCACCATTTCGATCATATCAATACCGCTGATTTTGAAGCGGAACTGTCCAATTACACCGGAGTAAACCTTCAACCGTTTTTTCAAAATCACATTTTAAACCCGGGCTTTTCGACTTTTACTGTAGATAGTTTTATCGTACAGCCTACTACGGGGAATTACAATGTCGACATCTATATCGCCCAGCGTTTGCGCCAAGCACCGCAGTGGTTTACAGATGTTCCGATGACTGTGAGTTTGGTGGATGCCAGCGGAAATGTTTACAGCGAAAAGCATATGCTCTCGGGGCAAAGCACGAATTTGCAAATCTCTTCTCCCATTGATCCTGTATTTATCGCGCTAAATATGGACGGAGACTTGAACATGGCGACTACAGATCGCGCTGGAATGGTCAGTTCTCAAGGGAGCGTAGGTTCGAACCGCCTTTGGCTCAATGCCGATGTCGATCAGTTGACAGACAGTGCATTCGTGTATCTCGCCCATCACTGGGGTGCGCCAGGAGGAACATATCCTTACGCTTTTGATGTGCGTATTAGTGATTCGCATTATTGGGAAGTTCGCTACAGCGATTCTACAGCACTTGATGTATCGGGATACTTCAACTACGACGGCCGAGCGCCAGGTGGTTTGCTGGATGAAGATCTCGTCGGAATTACCGAGGATAGCTTGGTGCTCTTGCATCGCTCCGGTGCGGGAGATCCGTGGGAAATTTATCCGTATTATACCAAAAACGTGATCGTCAATTCCACCAATGCTTTTGGACGAATGGAATTTGACCACTTGATGGCCGGGGAATATACGCTGGCAAATATCGACCCCAATTTAATCGGTGTGGATGAGTTGGAAAATTCCATGGCCGTGTATCCCAATCCCACTAGCGATTGGTTGCATGTCGATTTGGGGTCAAAAGATGCCTATTCATTGCAACTCGTTGATGCTTTTGGGAAAATTGTGTGGAGCAAGAAGGCGGATTCGGATCGAGTTGAGATTAACGTAGCTGATTTTGCACCAGGTGCTTATTTCCTTACTGTAGATGACGAATCTGGAAATTCATGGCGCACAAAGGTGATGATTCAATAGACTGCCTCACCCAAAAATCCTGTTCATCCCCGTAATCTTCCCATTCACTCCAACTCGGTTGAGAATTGGACTATTCTGCGGTTCATTTGCATTGAATTTAAAATGCATGAACCATGCGATTCTGGACAACACTATTCTCAATACTTTTAATGGGAAGCCTCTCGGGACAGGAGCTTACTCAAACACTACGCGGACGCGTGATCGATCAACAAAGTGAAATGCCACTGCCGGGCGTTAATATCGTGATTCACGAACATGCGCTCGGCACGGTATCGGATAGCGATGGGTATTTCGAACTTCAACACATTCCGGTCGGTCGAATAACGGTACAATTTAGTTTTATAGGCTACGAACCGCTGACGATTCCGAATATCGAATTGCTGGCCGCTAAGGAGTACATTCTCAATGTAGCCTTAACCGAAGGAATAGACGTATTGGATGAGGTAGAATTGGTAGCCAAAACCGAAAAAGATCGCCCACTCAACGAACGAGTAGATGTGAGCGGGAGGATGTTTACGATTGAGGAAAGCAAGCGATTCGCCGGAGCCAACAACGACATTAGTCGGATGGCCTCTAATTTTGCTGGTGTGCAAAGAGGCGACGATGCGGTGAATGATATCATTATCCGAGGTAATTCACCCATTGGATTGATTTGGCGCTTGGAAGAAATCGATATTCCCAATCCAAATCACTTTGGAAACGTAGGTGCGACAGGAGGACCTGTGAGCATGCTCAACAATAATGTCCTATCCAACTCTGATTTTTTAACCGGAGCTTTTCCGGGAGAATACGGAGACGGAATATCGGGTGTTTTTGATTTGCGCATGCGCAATGGAAATGACCAGAATCACGAGTTTCTTGGACAAGTGGGGTTCAACGGTTTTGAGTTGGGAGCCGAAGGGCCGATAAGCCGAGAAAAACACAGCTCTTACCTCATTAATTATCGATATTCATTTTTGAGCTTACTCAGTGAATTGGGTGTAAATATTGGCACAGGTGCCGCGATACCTTATTACCAAGACCTGTCCTATAAATTCAATTTTCCAAGTCGGAAAATCGGGAATATTGCCTTGTTTGGAGTAATGGGTAAAAGCGATATCAGCTTTCTGGAAAGTGAAGTAGAAGAAGATACGGAACCGAACTTGTACAACAGCGGGCGTGATCTGTACAATCAAGTATATACTGGAGTAGCAGGTGTGTCTCATCAGTATTTCTGGAGTGAGAAAACGTACTCCAAGCTTATTTTCAGCGCTAATGGGATTCGGAGTCAGGTGCAAATTGACACTCTCGATGTAGACCTCAATCCAGGTCAGTTTTACCGACAGCGGCATGTGATGAACGAGCTTTCGGCTCATGGTTACGTAAATCATAAGTTCAATGCATCCTCAAATATTCGGATTGGAGGTTATTTCCGAAATAGGGGGCATCACATGGTGGACAGTGCGTACAGTACAACCTATGATCGATACATCAATATTCTGAACACCGATGGACGAAGCAACCTTATTCAACCTTACATTCAATACCAGTGGAGACCTACGGAACGGTTGAAAATCAATGCGGGATTGCACGGAATGCATCTCACGCTGAATAATACTACGAGTATAGAACCCCGTTTGGGAGCTACTTATGAAATTGATGAGCAGCAAAGGGTGTCGTTTGGATATGGACTGCATAGTCAGAGTCAGCTGCCGCAGGTTTTGTTCGACGAAACGTATCTCGATAACGGAGAATATATTCAGACCAATATCAATTTGGACTTCACCAAAAGTCATCATTTTGTCGTAGGGTACGATCGTAACCTGGGAAAGGGTGTTCGTCTTAAAACCGAAGCGTATTACCAGTACATTTTCAATGCACCAGTTTCCGAAAGCAATTTTTGGTACAGCACCTTAAACTACGGATCGTTTAACTTCAGCATAGCCGATTCGTTGGAAAACAGCGGAACGGGAATGAACTATGGCGTAGATCTGACACTTGAAAAGTTTCTCAACAAGGGGTTTTATTTTTTACTGACTGGATCACTGTTCGAGTCGAAGTATCGCGCGTACGATGGTGTATTGCGGAATACTGCCTTCAATGGAAATTATGTGGGGAATGTTTTGGGGGGAAAAGAGTGGCGCTGGAAAACCGAAAAAGGGAAGAGTTATGCAATTATTGCCGATCTGAAAGCCACGTATGCGGGTGGTCAACGCATTATTCCTATCGATGTGGAAGCCAGTCGTGCTGAAGGAGAAGCGGTCTATGATTTAGACCGGGCCTATGAAGATAAACTGCCCGATTATTTCCGACTGGATATTCGGATAGGCTTGCGCTCAGAATCGGGAAAAGTAACACAAGAATGGGCACTGGATGTTCAGAATGTTACCAATCGTGACAACCCTTTTAATGCGTCGTACAACGAGGATACAGGAGAAATAGAAACCCAAAACCAACTCGGCTTTTTCCCGATGTTTTTGTATCGAATCTACTTTTGAGTGTATATTGCTATTTGATTTGAAAGAAAAGAGAACATATCGCTTCCGGACCTATAAATTTTCCAAAGGAGAATACCTCGCTATTTTTCTGATCAGTCTTGTGCCCATCTTACTATTCGTTGCGCAACGTTGGATTACAGGAAACATGGATGGTTTTGATTTATCCATGACGCTGCTCAACTTTGGGTATTCCCTAAGCATGACCTCAACGATGTTTTTTGGATGCAGTTGGATCATGACCAATTTGGAAGAATGGATGCCCTGGCTTGAGGTGCGAATTTGGAAGCGTATTTTGATCGAAGCGGCATTGTTGATTGCCTTTAGTATTGTCGCTCAATCTGCAATGATTTACTTATTTGGCCTTTTTGGATTGTTCGAATTGGACTCTGGAGACTTTGCAAGTGAGTATTTCGGATCTATTCTGCTTGGAACGACCATTATGTTAATCGTTGTTTCGATTTATGAAGGGGTGTTCTTTTTTCAGGAATGGCGAAAGAGTATCGTGGAAACCGAACGCATTCGAAAAGAATCCATGATGACGCAATTGGTTTCGCTAAAGAATCAAGTTAACCCTCATTTTTTATTCAACAGCTTAAGCGTATTGAGCAACTTGATTCACAGCGATACGGAAAAGGCGGACCGATTTATAACTTCATTCGCGGGAGTATATCGCTACATGCTGGAAATGGATAATGAAATTCTCGTACCTGTAGAACGTGAACTCAAGGTGCTGGATAAATTTTTGTTCTTGCAACAGATCCGATTTGAAAAGGGATTGGATGTTCGAAAGAATATTTCGCAAGACTGCTACAAGCAATTCATCGCACCATTGACCATGCAAGAGCTCTTGACCAATGCCATAAAGCACAACCGCGCTACGGAAGCGGATCCGCTCGTAGTTGATGTCACCTGTGATGATGGATTTCTTGAAGTTTCGCATCCCTATCGTCCGCGATTTGACCGACCAGCCAGTACTGGAACGGGAGTAGCCAACATACTTCGCAAGTATGAGTTGCTGACTGATCGTGAGGTTTTCATTGGAGTAGAAGGAGAGCGTTACGTTGCTCGAATCCCGCTGTTGGAAAAGTCAGTATTTGTCCAATCAGAAAATACGGAAGAAATTGAAGCCTAGAATACTGATCGTAGAAGACGAAAACCAATCTGTACAACGTTTGGTTCGGATGCTGAACAAGTTACGTCCACATTGGCAATCAATCGAAGCCGTGGGAAGTGTTTCAGAGGCGGTCGATATTTTATCGGAAGAGGAGTTTGATTTGTTGTTTTTCGACATTCACCTTAGCGACGGGATGAGTTTTCAGATATTGGAACAAGCCAATGTACGTACGCCAATTGTCTTCACGACGGCCTACGACGAATATGCCGTAAAGGCATTTCAGCATAAAGGCCTGCATTATTTGCTCAAACCGTTTGATGAATCGGACTTGGAAGAGGCCATTGAGCGCTATGAATCACAGCATGGAGATGAGGTTGCGGAATTGAAAAAGTGGATGGATAAAGTAGCCGCTTGCACAGAATATCAAAATCGGTTTTTGGTTTCGGTTGGTGAAAAGCTTAAAACCATTCCTCATGACCACGTGGCGTACTTTTACGCAGAAGGGAAGTATTCGTTCTTAATTGACCGGAGTGGAAAAGAATATTTGTTTGACACTACGCTTACAGCGCTTGAGGCAAAATTAGATCCCGCTCGATTTTATCGAATTAACCGAAAGTACGTCATCCATAAAGAGGCTATTTCGGATATGATTCCTTATTCCAAAGGGCGGCTAAAAATTGAATTGCCCGGAAATCCAACGGATGCCATTGTGAGTGTAGATCGTTCGCCCGACTTTAAAAAATGGATTCTGGCTTAGACCAATTCCCATTCTATGGGTTCGATCTGGTGTTTTTCGAGATAGGTATTCGTCTTTGAAAATGGGTGGGTATTCCAAAACCCGTTGTGTGCTGAAAGAGGTGATGGGTGAGCGGACTCCAAAATGTGATGTTTTTCCGCATTGATCAAAGCGGCTTTGCTTCGGGCATGCCTTCCCCATAGGATAAATACCGTGTTTGAGCTCCGTTCCGATAGCCGGTCAATGATCGTGTTTGTAAATTCTTCCCAGCCCATTTCCGCATGAGAACCCGCCTCGTTTCGCCGAACGGTAAGGTGCGTGTTCAAAAGCAAAACACCTTGCTCAGCCCAAGGGGATAAATCGCCAGAAAAAGGCAATTCGTATCCCAAATCATTTTTGAGTTCTTTAAAAATATTGCGAAGGGACGGCGGGAATTTCACTCCCGAATTTACCGAAAAAGCCAACCCATTAGCCTGACCGTCCCCGTGGTAGGGGTCTTGCCCCAGAATGACCACTTTGACCTTTTGGGGAGAGGTGAGTTCAAGGGCTCTAAAAATCAACCTTTCCGGTGGAAATACCGTATGTGCTATAGACTGATCACGCCATGCCGATTGAATGGAATGGAGTAGCTTTTCGCACTCGGGATGCAGATATTCATGCCAAGCTGGTGCGGTATTTTTGAGAAGGTCAATCAATTGCATATTGCAATATTTCAGGGGTTTATTCTGTTTTTAAACTCGTGAACACTATTTTTGTTAACTTATATGTATATGATGACATCAAAAACAAAGATGAAAAAGATTTTGTTACTACTTGGGCTTACGGCATTTGTTGCAATAGCCATGAGTTCATGTAAAATGCATGAAGACTGTCCTGCCTATGGTTCGACAGCAACTGAAACAGAGATCAAAGGATGACCAAAGTCGATGTACATTCGATCGAAGATTGGGTAAAATATTTCGAGTCAAACGAAACCATTGCCACGTATAAACACAGCACGCGATGCGGTGTGAGTAGTATGGCTTGGAGTCGTCTGGAACGGGGTTGGAAAAGCGACATGACATTGTTGTTTGTCGATCTGATTCGCCACCGCGAACTTTCGGATTACATTGCTCAAAGAACCGGTGTACGTCACGAGTCTCCTCAGTTGATTATTTCTCGCGGGGGAAATGTCATAGATCATGCCTCACACATGGAGATTTCAGGTCACTGGGTTGAATCTGTGGAGAATAATAAAATTGAAGTTTGAAAAGAATAATCTACATAGCACTTATTCTCATGAGCTCGGGCGTGTTCGCCCAGCAAACTTCCGCTGACTTTCAAAGGCTCCTCTATCGCCATGAATATCAGTTGGGAGGAGGTATTCATACCCGTGGATTAACCGTGAGTTTTGAAAAGTACTACAGTAAAGATGGTTACTTCAAACACGGTTTTCAAACTGAATTCGCCAGTTTAAAGCATCCCAAGGAAATCAAGGTGTATCATCCGTTCTACGAAAGTGCCCGAGGATATATTTTTGGAAAGCTCAACGGTTTCAGTACGCTGCGATTGGGATATGGAGCGCAGAAAATGCTCGTAGGAAAAACAGATAAGGGTTCCGTAGCAATTGGTTTGCACTACTCTGGAGGATATTCCAATGGCTTTCTCAAGCCCGTTTACCTCGAGGTGATCCGTCAAGAGCCGGGAACAGATCGAACGTACCTCTCGACCGAGCGATACGATCCTGACCAGCATAATGGTGGAAACATTTATGGAAGAGCAAGTTGGTTGACCGGCTTTAACGAGCTCGCTATTCAGCCTGGATTATTTGTGAAAGGTGGAGCGACATTCGAGTATTCCGTCACCGAAGAGGAAGTTGCGTTGATTGAAACCGGTATCATCGTCGATTTCTTTCCCGAGCAAGTACCCATTATGGCGTCCGAACAAAATTTAAATTTCTTTACTACCCTATACATTAGTATTCACTTTGGAAAACGTTGGAATTGATATGGCAGAAGTGACTGTGCAAGATGAGGTTCGAGCAGAAGAGAAGGCACAAAAAACCAAAAAACCGAAATGGTTACGCGTTAAACTCCCCACTGGAAACAAGTATAAAAATCTTCGCAAGCTAGTTGATAACTACGACTTGCACACCATTTGCGAAAGCGGGAATTGCCCGAATATGGGCGAATGCTGGGGTGCGGGAACAGCTACATTCATGATATTGGGAAACACCTGTACCCGTTCGTGCGGATTTTGTGCAGTGAATACGGGGCGTCCCGATGCAGTGGAATGGGACGAGCCGGAACGCGTTGCCCGAAGTGTGAAAATGATGGGAGTCAAACATTGCGTAATTACATCGGTCGATCGCGATGATTTGGAAGATGGCGGTAGCATCATTTGGGCCGAAACGGTAAATGCTGTACGGAGAATGAGTCCGGAAACTACCATGGAGACGCTGATTCCCGACTTCAAGGGAGAAAAGAAAAATATTGAACGAATCGTTCGTGTTGCTCCGGAAATCATTTCACACAATATGGAAACGGTTCGCCGCTTAACCCGTGAAGTGCGTATTCAGGCACGATATGACCGCAGCCTCGAAGTTCTGCGCTACATGAAAGAGATTGGACAAAAACGCACCAAAAGTGGAATCATGCTCGGCCTTGGCGAAAAGCGTGAAGAAGTTATAGAAACCCTCAAGGATTTGCGCAATGCTGAAGTGGATATTGTAACCCTAGGTCAGTATTTGCAGCCCACTAAAAAACACTTACCTGTTCAGGAATTTGTAACCCCGGAACAATTTGATGAATACAAACAGATTGGTCTAGATATGGGTTTCAAATATGTAGAGAGTGGACCATTGGTCCGTTCCTCCTATCACGCCGAGAAACATCTCTTCTGAAATCAGAGGTGTGACTTTCTGTGATAAATGCACTTTTCAATTTCCTACATGAGTTGTAAATTGTGCGCCTAAATTGAACTAATTATCGATTTTTATTTACTGCTACTATGAAAAAAGGAAGACTGTTTACTGGCGCAATTGCAGCCATGGCCATTGCGGTGGTCGCTGTATTTGGCGTTGATTCCAACGACAATCCAGTATACAAGGAAAGAAACGAAGAAAAGAGTGAGAAGGCTCAGGGTATCTACGGAGCCGCTGAGTATTATCAAATGCTCAAGTTTGGCGATCGCACACCCGATAATGAATTGGTGCTTCAGGTTCGCGAACAGGCACTTAATCAACCCACTACCCGTAGTGCCGCCCTCAACTTGCAATGGGAAAACATTGGTCCAGACAATATCGGTGGGCGCGTACGGGCATTGATTTATGACAATTCTGATCCGAATACCATCTACGCAGGTGGTGTGTCAGGAGGTTTGTTCAAATCGACAAACGGTGGTTTGTCTTGGTCAATGACACCGGGTCAACCCGATAATAAAATTGTTACCAGTATTGCTCAGCACAGTAACGGCGATATTTATATCGGAACAGGAGAATTGGACTTTTTACTTATTCCGAACAGCTTTACGGGAAGAGGAAACTCAGGTTTCTTGGGAGATGGAATCTGGAAGTCAACCGATGGAGGAGATTCTTTTACGCAAGTACTTTCAATCGCCACGGATAACCAAACTTCTCAATATTACGGAATCTACCGTCTTGCAATTGATGGAAATACGATTTATGCTGCCACGGACAACGGTTTGATTTACTCGGATGACGCAGGTCAAAACTGGAACTCTTGCGCTCGTGGGGATGGCGGATTCATGCCAGCCGGAACGACGAAAGACGTAAAAGCACAGGACGGTGTTGTATTTGCGAACATCGGTGGTTTCTTATACCGTTCTACGACCGGACCACTGAATTTTGAGCCATTGGATCAAAACTTTGCGGGATTGCGCACTGAGATTGCGATTGCACCAAGTGATAATAACATCGTGTATGCCGCTACCGTGAATTCGCAAAACCGTTTGCGTTTTGTACTTCGATCTACAGATCAGGGGGATACTTGGACTCAAATTGGTCAAGCAGTTACAGGAGCGTTTACTCCACTTGCGAACTCCCTGTACGGTCAAGGTAATTACAACTGCGCAATAGCTGTATTCCCAGATAATCCCGATCGCATCGTCTTAGGCGGTGTTCAGCTTTGGGATTGGTCAGTTACGGGCGGTTGGACACGCATTGGTAGCGAAGTAAATTCACCTTTCAATCCGTATTACGTTCACGCAGATAAGCATGTTTTTGCTTTCCACCCAGATTACGGACAAAATGGAAACCGAACATTCCTCATCGGTAGTGATGGAGGAGTAGGTCGTTCGTCAGATGCGGGAAATACGTTTGACGTCATTAATCGCGGATTGAATATAACGCAGTATTTCGGAATTGACTATTCGGCTGAATTCGCCGGAGGGTTTATCGGAGGTACACAAGACAACGGTACACAAATTATCAGTCAGAAAGGCCCACAACCCAATCGCGGTGAACGTGTTTTGGGAGGTGACGGATTTGCATCGGCTTGGTCAAAATATAATCCGGACATCGTATTTGGAACCATTTACAACGGACTTACGTATCGTTCTGAAGACAGAGGTGGTAGTTTCTCGGGACCGGGAAATCTATTTTCACCTCGCATGCTTGATGCGAACGGTCAGCCGAACTCCACCGTATTTAATACAGAGATTAAATTATGGGAGCAAATCAGCAATGGTGGAACGCAGTTGGATAACTCATTATTTGTAGTGGCGCTGGATAACCAATTGTGGGGATCGCGCCATATGATTGAGGACAATAGTCAAAAAAACTTCGATTGGTTCCAATTGGCGCAAGTTTCTGGAGACATTCAGCGGGTCACAATTTCGAACGATGGAAATGTGATGTACATTGGAACACAAACTGGAAACCTGTACATGTTGGATAATGTCCTCGCTGCGAATGACTCCGTTTCGGGTGATATTTCTAGTAGTCAGAACAATATTGTTGAGACGAATTTGGGTATCGCTGGATCTGATCCTGTTACGGGAATCGGTATTGATCCGGAAAACAATTACCGAATCATCGTAACGCGCGGTGGATATGGAGGACCTAATGATCAGGCCATTTTCCTTTGCTCGAATACCAATGCAGCTTCGCCATCTTTCATCAATAAGAAAGGAAACCTTCCAGGAATGCCTGTATACGACGCTATTTTCGAAATGGGTGACAACAACCGTGTCATCATCGGAACGGAATATGGAGTGTGGTACACGGAAAATATCAATGATAACCCGACGAACCTAACCTGGGTACAGTGTGTGGATGGGATTGATAATGTTCCCGTTTTCCAAATCCTTCAGAAGCGTCAGAACATCAATGGAACGCCTAGCGGTTTGATCTATGCCGGTACACACGGTAGAGGAGTTTTCCGCACATCGAGTTTCATCGGTATCGAGGAATCGGAGAATGTTTTAACGGAATCATTCAACGTATTCCCGAACCCCGCTTCGGACTATACCACGGTGTCTTTTGAGATGCTGGAGTCATCGGATGTAGTAGTTGAGATTGTAGATATTCAAGGACGGGTCGTACAAACTGAAACTTTCAGAAATGCTCCTTCAGGGCAGTTTGAAGAGCGTATCACATTGAATGGTTTGACGACTGGGAATTACATTGTTCGCGTTCGCAGTACGAATGGAACGACAGCACGACAAATTGTGGTGAATAAGTAAGACTCGCAATAAAACGATTTGAATCCCCGGTCTGTTATTCAATAGGCCGGGGATTTTTTTTACATTCGAATAGATTTAAAAACAGCATACATGAAAAAGAAGATAGGGATCAACGGATTTGGGAGAATAGGCAGAGTGTTATTTCGTCTCTTGCACGAATCGCCAGATTTTGAGGTCGTGGCGATTAACGATTTAGCCGATGCAAAGACGTTGGCTCATTTGCTCAAATACGACTCAATACACCGCACGTTTAATGCTGAGGTTGGAGTGAACGACTCGAATATTATGGTTGATCAGAGAAAGGTTGCCGTAACATCCAATCGCAATCCAGAGGATATTCCTTGGAGTGATTATGGTGTAGAACTGGTGGTCGAGTGTACTGGACTGTTTCGAACACGAGATACGGCCGAAAAGCATCTGAGTGGAACGGTGAAAAAAGTGGTGATCTCTGCTCCTGCTCGAGGGGATAAGGAGGTTAAAACTGTTGTGATGGGAATCAATGACGATTTGTTGGACGGTTCGGAAACCGTGATTTCCAATGCGTCATGTACCACGAATTGTGCAGCTCCCATGGTAGCGGTTATTGATGAGTTATGTGGAGTGGAGCAGGGGTATATTACAACCATCCACAGCTACACGAGTGATCAGCGATTGCAGGATGCTCCACATTCCGATTTGCGCCGTGCACGTTCGGCACCCAATAGCATTGTACCGACGACAACAGGTGCCGCCAAGGCCATTACGAAGATTTTCCCCCACTTGGATGGGCATATGGGCGGTTGCGGGATGCGCGTTCCAGTGCCAGACGGTTCTCTTACCGATATAACCTTTACCGTCAAAAACCCAAAAACAGTTGAGGAAATCAATGCCGCATTCAAGGCCAAGTCCGAAGGGGATTTAAAAGGGTATCTTGGATATACGGAAGATCCCATTGTCAGTGTCGATATCATTGGCTCGGAGTATTCTTGCTTGCACGATGCTCAGCTCACTTCGGTCATGGGGAATATGGTTAAAGTAGTGGGTTGGTATGATAACGAGATGGGTTATTCCGCTCGCTTGGTTGACTTGCTCAGAAAGATCAGTTAAAAAAAGGCCGGTGTTGAACCGGCCTTTTTAATTACTTTTTCATCTCCACATAGTGTTTGTAAAAAAGCGGAATGGTTTCAATTCCTTTGAAATAATTGAACAAGCCATAGTGCTCATCAGGCGAGTGAATGGCATCGCTGTCCAACCCAAATCCAAGTAAAATGGACTTGACGCCGAGTTCTTTTTCAAAAAGACTAACAATCGGAATACTTCCGCCAGAACGAACCGGTACGGGAACTTTACCAAAAGCTTCCTCCATGGCTTTGCTCGCCGCTTGATATTCTACCGTATCAATCGGAGACACATACGGATGACCGCCGTGATGTGGATTTACTTCTACTTTCACACCCTCCGGCGCAATCGATTGAAAATGCTCAGTGAACAGTCGGGTAATCTCTTTTGGATCTTGATCTGGAACAAGTCGCATGGAGATTTTCGCTTGAGCAACACTTGGTATAACCGTTTTTGCTCCCTCTCCGATGTATCCACCCCAAATTCCATTCACATCCAAGGTCGGGCGAATCGAATTGCGCTCCATGGTAACAAAGCCCTCTTCTCCGTAAACCGCGTCGATGTCCAACGCTTTTTTGTATTTCTCTAGTGAGAAGGGTGCTTCGGCCATTTTTTTGCGTTCCTCAGGACTTACTTCAATCACCTTGTCATAAAATCCCGGGATAGTTATATGCTTGTTTTCATCGTGAAGACTCGCAATCATTTTCGTCAAGATATTAATCGGATTCGCCACAGCTCCACCATATAAACCACTGTGCAAGTCCCGATTTGGGCCAGTAACCTTAACTTCAACATAGGACAACCCGCGAAGTCCTGTGGTTATGGACGGGTTTTCGTTGCTGAGCATTCCGGTGTCGGAGATTAAAATCACATCGCAATCCAATTTGTCTTTGTGATTGACCAAAAACCATTCGAGATTTTCGCTACCCACTTCTTCTTCGCCCTCAATCATAAACTTGACGTTGCAAGGTAGCCCGCCGTTGTTATTCATCACCTCAAGCGCTTTAACGTGCATGAACATCTGTCCCTTGTCGTCGCACGCTCCTCGAGCGAATATGGCTCCGTCGGGGTGCGTTTCCGTTTTGCGAATTACCGGCTCGAAAGGCGGAGTACTCCATAAATCTATTGGATCGGCTGGTTGTACGTCATAATGCCCGTAAACGCAAACGGTTGGCAAACTCGGATCAACCATTTTTTCGGCATAAACTACGGGGTATCCTGGAGTTTCGACGATTTCAGCATGGTCCACTCCCGCTTTTTCAAGCGCGTTTTTAACTGCATCTGCAGTTTTTAGTACATCGCCTTTGTACGCTTTGTCTGCACTAATGCTCGGAATGCGCAATAATTCAAAGAGTTCTTCAATAAAACGCTCGCGATTATTTTCTATGTATGCTTTCATGTAATGTTATTTTCGTTGAGTTCAAAAATACAAATGCCAACGAGACCCTCCTAATTTTCGTATTTACACTTACATTCGCTTTTAGTTCAGATAGATAGTTATATTTGTTACATGATGAACCCGAACCATTTCAGAGTATTTATTGCAACGTTGTTGCTCGGCGTGTCCATGAATTCTTTTGGGCAGTTGATTACCACCAACGTCGCACCCAATAATGATCCGGTTCACTTGGTTCAGAACGTTTTGGTTGGAGGAGGAGTAACGACTTCAAATATTTCTTTCACGGGAGCACCCGTTTCCATTGGCTTTTTTGACGGTACGAATTCCAATATTGGATTGGATTCGGGAATTATCATCACGAGCGGTTCTATCGCCAACGCACCTGGACCGAACTCATTAGGATCTACAACCACGGGAAATGGAACACCGGGAAATCCACTTTTGACAAGCGTTTCAGGATTTAATACGTTCGACGCTTCCATTTTACAATTTGACTTCGTCCCTCTAGCCGATACATTGGAGTTTAAGTATGTTTTTGGCTCAGAGGAGTACCCCGAGTTTGTCGGTGGTTCGGTGAATGACGTTTTTGGATTCTTTTTGACGGGGCCAGATCCCAATGGTGGAAACTATACGGATGAGAATATTGCATTGATACCGGGAACGACAACGCCGATTACCATTAACGATGTCAATTGCCAAAACAATTCTCCATTTTATATATGCAATGAAGCTGCAAGCGGTCCTTTTGGCAATCCATGTGCGGCAAATTACGCGTGTCCCACAGGGGTTACTTCGGTAGAGTACGACGGATTTACGACCGTTTTAACGGCTAAAGCTCCGGTGATTTGTGGTCAGACCTACATTATAAAAATGGCTATTGCGGATGCGGGCGACCCGGCCTACGATAGTGGCGTTTTTTTGGAGGCGGGTAGCTTTGTTTCTCCATCGTTGGAGATATCGCCCACAGCTAACTTGGCGAACTCCCCGAACGATACGGCATTGATTGAAGGTTGTGGGGATCCGTATTTGGAGATTATCCGAAATGGTAACATCAATGACACGTTGCTTATTCCATTGAATACGGGAGGAACAGCACTGGACGGTATCGATTATCAAAGCTTACCGGATACCATCGTCATGTTGCCGGGCGTAACACAAGTCAACCTTCCATTGGTTATTTTTTACGACTTGTTGGCAGAGGGATCCGAAATTCTAGTTCTGTATACAGACCCAATTATAACCGATTGCTTTACCTACGACCCGGTCCAAATATTTTTGACCATCGAAGATCAACCCCCAATTACCTGGGTTGATACCCTTCCGGATATCTACTTTGATTGTCCGGCGAGTGGTTTTACAGTCGAGGCCGAGCCCCAAGGGGGTTATGGATATTTTAAATACAACTGGAGCACGGGAAGCACCGACAGCATCATTTCAGATCAAATTACCCAAACGACTACGTATTGGGTTGAGGTTACCGACACCTGCAACACGCAGTTCATTACCGATACCTTTACCGTGTTCATCGATTACGACTCGCTCGATGTAACTGTATTTGATTATGAAGTGTGCAGTGGAGAGGAAGTGAATGCTGCAGTGACCATTAACGAGGGAAAGGCGCCATTCCAGTTCGACTGGAATAATGGATTGTCCGACTCGATATTCACCTTTAACCCACAACAGGATACCACGCTTCAGTTAACGATTACTGATGAATGTGGTATTTCGGAAACGTATACGATTCCAGTCAATGTGCTGCAAGATGCGATTGCGGATTTTGATTACTTTATTTCGGGGAGTTATACCAATACGTTTTTGAATTTTAGTTCAGGGGCAGTAGGTGGATACGAGTGGTATATCGATGCATTGGATACACTCAATGATGTGGCACCTATTTATGAATTTCCTACCTTCGGACAGTACGAGGTGACCCTGATTGCTTTTGGCGAAGGGGGGTGTAATGATACAGTGGTTGAAATTGTGGACGTAATCAGTGAGTACTACTTTTTCATCCCGAATTCTTTTACTCCCAACGGAGATGATAAAAACGAATACTTTGGCCCAAAAGGTCAGGGGTTTGAAAGTTATACGTATGAAATTTACAACCGATGGGGAGAGAGAATCGCATTCGGTTCTGATCTCGACAAAGGTTGGGACGGAACCATAAACGGCGCAGACGCTCCAATGGGCGTGTATTTATATCGATTTGTAGTAGAGAAAATTGTACCCGGTGAACCGCCTGTTGTCGAAGACGGGTATGTCACATTAATCCGATAGTTTGTATGAAGCTAAAATTACTTTTTTGTTTTCTTGCGATTGGTCTTTTCAGTTCGCAATTGAGTTTTGCTCAATTGACCATTGACGTCACTCCCCCGAATAACAACCCAACACATTTGGTTCAAAATGTACTGTTAGGAACAGGGGTTACAGCTACAAATATCAATTTCGTAGGTAGCGGATTGGCGATCGGATTTTTTGACGGGACCAATTCGAATCTTGGAATTGATAGCGGTTTGGTTATTTCGTCAGGTGATGTGACGGATGCTGTTGGTCCGAATACCTTGACAAGTACTACGACATCTCATAACTTGCCCGGCGACCCTTTGCTCAATACGCTATCAAGCAGCACGACGAACGATGCGGCGGTTCTTTCTTTTGACTTTGTTCCATCTTCGGATACAATTAAGTTTCGATTTGTTTTTGGCTCGGAAGAATATCCTGAGTTTGTCGGAGCGGGTTTTAATGATGTATTTGGGTTTTTCATTTCTGGGCCTATTCCGGGAGGGGGAACTTACGTCGACCAGAATATTGCACTGATACCGGGCACTACTACGCCCATTGCCATTGACAATGTCAATCCAACGTCAAATACGCAATACTATGTAGCCAATACAGGCGGGACGACAGTGGAATACGATGGGTTTACTACTGTACTAACCGCTGTAGCGCCAGTGATCTGCGATCAAAACTACACCATCAAAATTGGGGTAGCGGATGCAGGAGATTTTGCTTACGATTCAGGTGTGTTTTTAGAAGCAGCGTCATTTAGTTCGGTCGGAGCCAATGTTTCGACCACAGGAGTTCAAACCAATAATTCAGTCTACACGAATGATACGACACTTTATGAAGGTTGTGGAGGAATCGAATTGACCATCACGCTGGCGGACGTTACGCCTGTAGATAGTTTGATCAATTTTACGGTTGGAGGAACAGCTACCAACGGTACGGATATCGTGAACCTGGTAGACAGTATACTTATTCCTGCTGGTCAGGATTCGGCAACCTTTGTTATTACTCCAATTTGGGACGGAATCACAGAAGGAGACGAAACCGTCGTATTGGACTTCCCATTCGGAGGGACGTGCTCAGAAGCAGAAGATGTACAAGTGACCATTGTGATACTTGATGTAGACTCCCTCCAGCTGGATTATAAACCCCAGGATCAAGTTCTCTGTGATCCGGATGATTTTTATTTGTATTTACAGGCTTCAGGTGGAGTTCCTCCCAATGAGTTTCAGTGGGAGTGGGGTGATACGTCTGCAACCGGATTTGACCTGTACGATACGCCATTAACCACCACCACCTATCGCTTTACCGTAACAGATGCATGTTTGAGTCAAGAGATTGTGGATAGCGTAACAGTGACCATATTGGATGATGTTCAAGAACTTCAAGCCAATGTGAGTTCGACGAGTATTACGGTATGCGAAGACGATCCAGGAGCTTTCCAAGCCTCGGTTTCGGGAGGAGTTGGCGGAGGTGACCAAGGCTGGTACGATTCAGACGGTACACTGATCAATAGTGGAGTCAACCTGGAAGTGTTCGAAACAGAAGGTCAATATCAATACTTGTTTTTGGTAACCGATGATTGTGATAATCGAGATTCTGTTTCAGTCAATTTGACGGTGGAGGTCTGTGATGTAACCATCCCGAATGTATTTACGCCCAATGGAGATGGGTTTAACGACTATTTCTATATCGAGAATATCGAGAAGTTTGATAACGCACACTTTACGGTTGTCAACCGATGGGGAAGCATAGTCTATGAAAACACCAATTACGGAGCTTCTTGCGGAGCAGTTGGAGATACGGGGTGTTGGGACGGAACGGTTAACAATGGCGGTAGTGACTGTGCCGAAGGAACGTATTTTTATGTTTTGCGATTGCCGAATGGAGAAGAGTACAACGGTAACTTAACCCTGTTTAGAGAATAAAAAAAAGCCTCAACATCTGTTGAGGCTTTTTTTGTGGTACCACCTGGATTCGAACCAGGGACACAAGGATTTTCAGTCCTTTGCTCTACCACCTGAGCTATGGTACCAACCCAATCGGACGGCGAAATTAAGAATTTTTTAAATATCACAACGAATACCCGCGTTTTTTTTGAAAAATATGCAAACGATCATTGATATCGGAAATACAAAAGTAAAGCTTGCTCGTTTTGAAGATCGAGAACTTATTGCATTAGATGTTTTTGAAACTCTGGCTGATGCTCTTGGTGCTCTCGGTCAAGATGAAAACGGAGTATATGCCTCAGTTCGTCACTTGGACGAAAAAGAGGAACAAAAAATACATGCCCTCGGCCTTCGCCCGATGAATGTGCAAGGGAAACTTCCGGTTCAGTTGGATTATCAGACCATTCATACACTTGGCCAGGATCGAATTGCCGGAGTAATCGGAGCTCGATCTCGTTTTCGTGAAAATGAGATTCTAGTCGTTGATGCCGGTACCTGTATTACGTACGATCTTCTTTTGGGAAACCGTTTTGTCGGTGGGGCAATAAGTCCGGGAATTCACATGCGAGCACGCGCGATGAATACATTTACGGGTAAGCTTCCGATGGTTGATGTGGGATTGGAAAGCCCAGAGATTGGTCGAAATACGGAAGAGTGTTTGGTCTCTGGAGCCAAATGGGGAGCCATATTTGAAACCGAGGAAAGAATTAAGCGGTTGACAGCGCAATATCCCGAGCTGATTTGCGTAATTACGGGGGGAGATGCAACTGCCTTTGAATCAATGATAAAAAATAGCATCTTTGCCGTCCCAAATTTGGTCCTTTATGGCCTAAATGAGATCGCTTTATATGATATTGAATAGAAAAAACGTACTCCTCGTTTTTGTTTTTTTGACTACACTGACTGCTTTTGCTCAGATTACGAGCATCTCGCCGTACAGTCGGTTTGGTTTAGGCGATCAAAGGTTCGAAGGGTTTCTTCAGAATAAGCACATGGGTAGCTTGGGAGTAGGATTGAGCGACTCACTTCATGTGAATGCGTACAATCCGGCGAGTTATTCATCATTGCGTTTGAGCTCTTTTGAGGTGGGGTTGAATTCAGAATACTGGATGCTTCAAACCTCTGATCTACAAGAGAACAACAACGTAACTTACATGAACCACATCTCATTAGGCGTACCTTTGGGAGAAAAATTCGGAATGGCGTTTGGGCTTTATCCCGTGAGCAACTTGGGATACGATATTCAAAATCCCGACTCACTCGAAGGTTTTGGTCCTATCAATTACCTCTACAACGGATCTGGTGGTGTGAGCTCGTTTTTTGGAGGGTTGGCTTGGGAGCCCGTCAAAGGTCTTTCTATTGGAGTGAATATGTCGTATCTGTTTGGAACACAAAATCGCTCTATTTCGATAGAATACGATAGTACGGGTTATTTTAATACGCGATTCCTTACCACTACCCGTATCCGAAATCTTCTTTTTGATTACGGAGTTCAGTATCGCAAAAATTTCAGCAAAAAGAAATTTTTGGTTCTAGGTCTGACCTACGGTCAAACGACCAATATGGCACTCAATTACGACTACACGATGTTTACGTATCGCAGACTCAATGATTTGGTCATTGTTAAAGATACCATAACATCCGAAGTCGATAGAACCACGAATATTGCATATCCTGAACAATTTGGTGCTGGATTTACTTATGGAAAACAAGGCAAATGGTTGATTGGTGCAGACTATAAGTTTGTGCGATGGAGTGAATACCGGGATGTTGAATTGGGTGACACGCTAGCCGACTTGCATACCATCAGTGTTGGAGGGTATTATGTACCCGATGCACTGGCGCCTTCTGGGTTTTGGAACAGAGTGCAGTATCGCGCAGGTTTTTATTACGGTCAAACACCGCTATACCTAAACGAGACGAACGTTTATGATTATGGCATGACCTTTGGACTAGGTTTACCGTTCTTCTCCAAAACGATGTCGACATTCAATATCGGGGGAAGAGTTGGTCAGCGCGGAACAACGATGAACGGATTGATTCAAGAAAATTATTTTCAACTCAATATCGGTCTAACGCTTAACGACCGCTGGTTTATAAGAAGGAAAATTGATTAAATAATAATTCAGACGCTATGAAAAGTAAGATCAGTGCCCTTGTCGGAATGTTTCTACTCGCCTTTGCTTTTACGAGTAAGGCTCAGGGATCATACGGTCAAGATAGTTTGAAATGTTTGGAGAAGCTTTCAGTATTCTACGAATTTGGGAAGGCAAAAAACTACGTAGATGCCTACAAGCCTTGGTCATGGGCTTATAACAACTGTCCGGCATCCAATAAGAACATCTTCATCATGGGGCCGAATATCGTTGAGGGTATGATTGAGGCGACCGAAGATGAAGCGTTGAAGGAAAAGTACATCGATACTCTATTGATGGTTTGGAAAGATAGAAACGTGTATTTCCCAGGTCAAGAAGCCTATGTTTACGGTAAGTTGGGTTCTGAAATCATGAGTTACCGCAGCAAAACGGACTTCTTGGAAGGATTTGAAGTGTTGGGAAAATCCCTTGAATTGGATGGGAACAATACGTCGGCGAGTGTTCTTTTATACTACGTAAAAGCTGCGGCGTACATGTATAACGCAGATAGTTTGACAAAACTTCAGATCATCGATATTTACCAAAAGGTAGACAATATTATCGGTTACAATCTGAAAAATGAGGATACCAAGGACGATAAGTACTACGAAAAAGCGAGTTCAGGAATCGAAAAGATGTTGGGACCATTCTTGGAGTGTGAAGACTTGATCAAAGTATTCACGGATAAGTACGAAGATTTGAAAGCAGATCCGGAGCGCATGAGCCGTGCTGCCAATCTTTTGGAAAAGAAAGAATGTACCGATAGCGAGATTTTCTTCCAGTTGAGCGAAGAACTGTACAAAATCAATCCGACGGCTGAAAGTGCATACCGCATGGGCACGATGGCGTACACTCGCGACAACTACAACAAAGCGATTGAGTATTTCAAAGCGGGCTTGGAATTGGACGAGAATACCGAAACCATTGCTGAATACAGTTTGAAAATCGCGAATTGCTATCAGAAGCTGGGAAGCCGTGAGGCGGCGCGTACGTACGCTTTGAAAGCTGCGCAAAACAAAAGTGGATGGGGAGATCCGTACATTTTGATTGGTGACCTTTACGCAGCGACAAAAGGATGTGGAACCAATGAGTTTGAGGTTAAAACCGTTTATTGGGCTGCCATTGATAAGTATGAATACGCGAGAAGCATCGATCCAAGTGTATCGTCAACTGCTTCGAAACGTATTTCGACTTACGAGCAGTATGCTCCGGATAAAACCTTAACTTTCCAACATGGAAAACTCGAAGCGGAAACCGTTTCAGTCGGTTGTTGGATTAATGAAGAAGCAACTGTTCGTGTTCAATAAACGAACGTTACATATTGTATTTTACAAGTGGGCCGTCATTGGATTGACGGCCTTCCTTTTTTCCTGTTCGCATAGCGATGACGATATTCGCAAAGTTACCGAGCGAAAAACAGACTATCCCACCGAGCATGGTTACAATATTGAATTGACCTACACCGATTCAGCTCGAAAAACAGCCGAATTATCTGCTCCGGAAGTATTGCGATATGCTTTGGCCGAAGAGCCTTATGTGGAGTATCCACAAGGAGTGCATGTGGTTTTTTACAACGACAGCGGTTTTGTCAAGTCGACTATTGATGCCGAATATGCCATTCAGTACGACGCGAAAAACATCACGGAAGCGCGGAATAATGTTGTCGTGGTCAATGCTGAAGGGGAGGAACTGAAAACCGAACACTTGGTTTGGGATGAAAATACCGAGGAAATATATTCGGAAGAATTTGTTCGAATTACCACGGAAGATAAGTATATTACGGGGTATGGATTTAGAGCCGATCAAACATTTGAGAATTGGTCGATGAAAAAAATTAGTGGAACTATACAGTTGAAAGATGATTAACGCATTGAAAGTAGTCGAGATCATGTGGTTGGTGATTTCAGCCATATCGATATTTGAAGTATTCAACAATTGGGGTGAAGATCGCATGAAAGCATATATCTTTGCAGGAGCTGCGGTCTTGGGTGTGATTATGTTTTTCTTTCGCAGAAAGCGAAGGTTGATGTATCAAGAGCGCAAACAATCGAAATAACATTGGAGACCCTGGATACCATAATTATTATTTTTTCTGCACTCGTATTCTCGGCCTTTTTTTCGGGAATGGAAATTGCCTTTGTCTCGAGCAACAAGCTCATCATAGAGTTGGAAAAGAAGCAGGGCGTGCTCAGCTCCCGGATTATCTCTAGCTTATTGCATTCGCCAAGTCGTTTTATTGCGACGATGCTCGTAGGGAATAACATCGCTTTGGTCGTGTATGGAATTTTTAGCGCAAAGGCCCTCGAACCTTGGATTCAACAGGTTGTTCAGCAGGATGTATTGGTGCTGCTCATCCAGACGGTCATCTCAACGATTTTGATACTGATCGCCGCGGAGTTCTTGCCCAAAGCCATTTTTAGTTTCAATTCCAACGGTCTGCTCAAGGTGTTTGCCTTGCCCACAGCCATTTTATATTACCTATTAGCGCCTATCGCACTGCTTACGATCGGACTCAGCAACTTCATTTTAAAATATATATTTGGCGAAGAGAACAGCGAAGAGAAACCTGTTTTTCGCCGGGTGGATCTCGATAACTTCTTGCGAGAACACACCGATGAAAAAGAGGAACAAGACGAGGTCGAAGCGGAGGTTCAGTTCTTTCAAAATGCCCTTGACTTCAGTAAAGTAAAGGTACGCGATTGCTTGATTCCTCGCACTGAGGTGGTCGCACTCGAGGTGGATGAGCCCATTCAAAAGCTGCGGGATAAGTTTTACGAAACCGGACTTGGAAAAATATTGATCTACAAGGATTCCATTGACCAAATTATCGGCTACGTTCATAGTTTCGAGCTGTTCAAAATGCCCGAAACCATTCGTTCCATCCTACTTCCTGTTCCGATGGTACCCGAATCAATGCCCGCGCGCGAATTGCTAAACATGCTTTTACAAGAACACAAGAGCTTGGCGGTAGTGGTCGACGAATTTGGTGGAACGGCAGGAATTGTGGCCGTTGAAGATGTAATTGAGGAGATTTTTGGCGATATCGAGGACGAACACGACACAGAAAGTCTTCGTGAAGAGCAGTTGGAAGAAAATAAATTTATTTTTTCTGCCCGTCTCGAGATTGATTACATCAACGATAACCATAAATTGGGACTTCCTGAAAGCGAGGACTATGAAACGCTGGGAGGCTTGATAGTCGCGGTGCACGAGAGTATTCCCGAGGAGGGAGAAATCATTCTTTACGAAAATTTTCACTTTACGATTCAAAAAAGTAGTAATCAGCGGATTGAAGAAGTAATCGTTCGGGTAGATAGTGATGAATAAGTTTTCATTTTTAACCTGAACAATTGTATCTTCGTGCCCCTAATTTTTAAGGTGTTACCAAATGGCATTTTTACAAACCATTCGAACCAAGTATTCTTGGCTACTACTCGGAGGAGTAGGAATTGCGATGTTGGCTTTTATTTTGATGGACTTGATGAACAGTGGTTCTTCGATTCTAACGAGAGATGCCAACACGATTATGGAGATCAACGGCGAACGCGTATCGGTGCAGGAGTTTAGCAACCGTTTACAAACGCGAATCGATAACTACATCAGTCAAAGCGGCGACCGCGCACTGGAGCAAGTTACTCGTGGCCAATTGCAAGATCTCGTATACGACAATATTTTGAAAGAGCGTTTGATGGGCGCCCAGTACGACGAATTGGGACTGACCATTACAGGAAACGAATTGTGGGAACGCATCATTCGCAACCCAAGCGTTACGCAAGTTCAAATTTTCCAAAACGAACAAGGTCAGTTTGACCCGAATTTGGTTCGTCAGTATTTGGCAGCTTTGAAAGAGCAACGCGCCACCAATCCGGATGCGCAAACCGAATGGGAGAATTGGTTGGATTTTGAAGAAGATCTCAAGACGCAGCAAATCGAGCAAAACTATTACATGCTCATCCGTTCTGGAATCTATGCGACATCGCAAGAAGGAAAGTGGCAGTACGAAGCGCGCAACGGTTCGCGTTCGATTACCTATATCTACAAGCCTTACGCATCGATTATTGATTCTACGGTAGAAGTGAGCGAAAGCGAACTCAAGTCGTATTACAGCGAACACAAAGAAGATATGTTCAAGCAAGATGCTTCTCGTGATGTTGAGTTTGTTGCCTTCAATGTAGCGCCATCAGCAGCCGATATGGACGCTGCACGCGAAGAATTCAATACGCTTTTAAACGATGAAATTCGTTTCAACGAACAGACCAACAGCAACGATACGCTATTTGGATTCAGAAATACCGATAACGATTCGGTCTTTGTAAATAGTAACTCTGACCAAAGTCGCTACACAGGTGCCTACGTTTTCGAAGGAGATATGCCTGAAGAATACGACAGCTTGATGTTCCAAAACGAACCGGGATATGTCTACGGTCCATTTATGGATGGAGACTTGATCAAAGCCGTTAAGTTGGTAGAAAAATCAACATTGCCCGATAGCGTAAAAGCAAGTCATATTTTGATCGCTTATACGGGAGCCATGCGTGCTGCAGAAACTGTAACTCGCACTCGCGAAGAAGCCAGCGCTTATGCCGATAGCTTGTTCGAAGTAGTGAAGGCGGATACAGCCAACTTCGCTGATTATGCGATGACCAACTCCGATGGTCCTTCTTCTACTGAAGGTGGCGAGTTGGGATGGTTTACCCAAGGAATGATGACACCGAAGTTCCAGAATTATGCGTTTGAAAACGGTGTAGGTGATATTGGATTGGTGGAAACAGAATTTGGATTCCACATCATCCGCATTACCGATCAAACCGAGCGCAAACCAGCTGTAAAGGTGGCAACTCTCGATCGTCGTATTTATCCAAGCGAGGCTACGGAAGATGAAATCTACAACAACGCACAACAAGTAGCGACGGCAGGAACACAATCGGTCGAAGAATTTAGAGCTAAAGCACAATCATTCGGACGTTCAGTACGCCCCGCTACGAACCTAACCGAAGGTGCTGAAAACCTTCCAGGTTTGCCAAACAGCCGCGATCTCGTACGCTGGACTTTTGCAGATGATCGTTCGGTGGGCGATGTTCAAGTTTTTGAAGTAGAGGATCAAATCGTTGCTGTTTACGTCGGCGCTATTCGCGAAGAAGGATACGCTACTTTCGAAAGTGTGAAAGAACGTATTCGTACCGAAGTGGTAAAAGAGAAAAAAGCAGAAATGTTGAGCAGTGAGTTGGCTGCGGCGAGTGGAACCACCATGGAAGAAAAAGCGCAGAGTTTGGGTATTCAAGTTCAAACTTTTGCCAATGCCAAGTTCAATAGCCCGACCATCCAAGGTGTGGGTATGGAGCCAAAGGTTATCGGTACGGTGTTCGGAATGGAGCAAGGAGCGATGAGCGAGCCAATCGCTGGTGAGTCTGGAGTGATGATTGTACAAGTCAATGCCATTACCCCAGCGCCAGAAGAAGCGAGTTATGCCACAGAAGCAAACCAGTTGCGTCAGCAGATGATTGGACAGGTTTCTGTTAAGGTATTCCAAACGATCAAAGATGAGGCGGAAGTAATCGATCGCAGAGCGAAGTTTTACTAAGCCGAAATACCAAATATTTCATTGAAAGCCCTTTGAGAAATCAAAGGGCTTTTGTTTTGGATATACGTTATATTCGCATAGACAAAAAAAGATATGGAACTGAGTACAAAACATGCACTTCAACAGCTATGGGCCCATCGAGGCTTGCTGAAGTATCTTGTTCGACTGTCCATGTTGGCTCAGTACAAAAAAAGTTTTGTGGGTGTGTTTTGGCTTTTGCTCATGCCTGTTTTTAATGTTTTGGTTTGGGTTACTTTGTCGGTCGGAGGAGTTTTTGACCCCGGTGAAACCGAAATACCCTATCCCGCCTATGTTTTGCTGAGCACATCGATTTGGCAATTATTTGTCGTGCTCTTTGATCAAGTCAGTAAAAGCATTTCCGCCTATAGCTCCGTTATGGTACAAGCGGCATTCCCGCGGGTAATCGTTACGTTTGAGAAGGTGGTTGTGCAATTGATCAACTTTCTAATTCCGCTATTGCTCAATATAGCCGTACTCCTGGCTATGGGAGTTTCACTTTCTTGGTCGGCGCTGCTTTTTCCATTTGCACTCATTCCACTCGTTCTATTTGGATGGGGTTTGGGAATGATATTTTCATTGATAGAAATTGTAGCTATCGATATCTACACATTAGTGCATCGCGTGATTACAACATTACTAATTTTTGCTACGCCCGTAGTGTATACCGACACCATCGAGAGTCCGATTATCCAACAAGTGATGCGCTACAACCCATTGACGTATTTGCTCGTAGGGGCAAGGGATGTCTTGATCCGTGGTGAATTGAGCAATCCTGTAGGTTATTTCTGGGTGGGATTGGGTGTACTCGTTTTTTTCTCGCTTGCCTTTCTCTTCTTCATTCGGGCCGAGCGTAAAATCATTGAGAAAATCGTGATATGAGCACTCGGGTTTTACGCGTTGAAAACGTATCCAAAAAGTTTTGTGCTCATCTGCGATGGAGCATGCTCTACGGTATTCTGGATGCGGTGAAGTTTGCTTTGGGGCTGAAGCTCAATCAAAATTTACGCAGGCATGAGTTCAGAGCATTGGATCGCGTTTCGTTGGAATTGAAGAAAGGGGAAATCCTCGGATTGTTGGGAAGGAATGGATCAGGTAAGACCACCCTAATGCGCATCATTGCTGGGATTTATCCCGCCGATACGGGAAGTGTGGAAGTTCACGGTAGAATAGCCAGTTTATTCGCGGTTACAGCTGGGATGAACCCTTTGTTTACCGGAAGGGAGAATATATTTGTACGCGGAGCTTTTTTTGGGATGTCTACTGATGAGATTCGCTCCAAGCTCGACTGGATCATCGAGTTTTCGGAATTGGGAGAGTTCATAGACGCCCCAATGGGAACTTACTCCTCGGGGATGAGGGCTCGTCTGGGGTACAGTATTGCCGTAGCGACCAACCCAGATTTGTTGATTGTAGATGAAGGACTAGCCGTTGGAGATGCCGCTTTTCGAAATAAATGTTTTCATCACTTGCGTGAAATCAGTGCAGATTGCGGTATTATTTTTATTTCTCACAACATCAACCAGATCAATAAAGTGGCTAACCGTGTGCTGGTGTTAGAGAAAGGAGTGGTGATTCACCGAGATGAGGATGTGGCTTCGGGAATCGACTTTTATATGCGACGAGGTGCCGCCAGTATTCAAGCGGAACGCCAAGGTGATACGATTCAAGCGGTTGAATTTAAAGACCAAGTCGGTTATGGAGAGTCCTTTGATTTTGCAATAACCTACCGTTCGAACCAACCCCTTGATGCCGTTTGGATTATTCAGGTATATGATGCCGAACGCCGCTTGGTAGCGGAGCACGAAAGTGATACCGGCTGGTTAGAGCACGACGATAAAACCCACACTGTAAAGTGTTCGATAGATCAGATCCAATTGAAACCGGAATTGTACTTTGTTACGGTTGGAATCATGCATCGCGAATCGAATCAGTATATTGCTATGTTTAATGCCCAAGAGCCTTTTCAAGTGACGGGTTACTTTCAAGGAAATGCGCCCTATCAGATGGCTGCGAAATGGAGTTTGGAATGAGTTGGTTTAAGAAATGGAGTCCTGCGCAGGGTGGTGCAGACATCGAACTGTTGTCACTGCACATCCCGAAAACGGCCGGTACGAGTTTTCACCGGACGTTGGAAAGCGTATATGGCGATGAGCGAGTTGTGCGTTTTGAATTGATCAAAGGAGAGCCGTTTTTGAATAGTTCTCCGTATGATGGTGCGGGCTTACCAAAGGCTGCTCGGGTCATTCACGGCCATTTTACCATGGAGTCAATTCGTGCAAATTTTGATATCAAAGAGGTGCCCATCATTACCTGGGTTCGAAATCCGGTGGATCGAGTTATTAGTAATTATTACTATTTAGCTCAGCGCTTGAATGAGATCGTGGATGAAGAGCGGAATCATTGGCATATTCTCGAAAAGATGCAAAAATCGCTTCACGAGTTTGCTCAGGCAGAAGTCAACCGCAATCGGATGAGTAAGTTTTTAGAAGGGATGGAATTGCGTGATTTATTTTTTGTCGGGATCGTGGAGAACTACGATCGAGACCTCGAGTGGTTGGCAAAAAAGTTAAAATGGACGAATTATCAATCAGAAACAGATAACGTTTCGGGCTCAAAGGGTAGATTTGTAGCCGAAACTATGCGTAGTGAAATTGAAGCCTTGAATCAGCGCGATATGGAGCTTTATAAAACCGCACTTCAATTGTCAGAAAAACGTTCACAACTATGATCTGGTTAGCCTCTTTTCCCCGTTCTGGAAATACATTTTTCCGGAATATCCTTTTTGAGGTTTATGGAATAGAATCCAGCACGTACCATAAGGAGGGCGATTATCCGGTGGACCCAAATTATTTGGAGTTTCAGGTGGTGAAAACCCATTTGCAACCCGGACATATCGAACCTTCCGATCCCAATATTCCCTCGGTATATCTCGTTCGCGATGGGCGCGATTCGATGGTCAGTATTAGTCACCATCGAAAAGATATCGTGGCACCGGGAAGTGACTACCGTCAAAATATGTTGGATGCTATCCTCGCCTTGGAGGGAAGTTTCTTTGGAGGATGGAGCCGGAATGCTCAGGAATGGATCGAACGAGCCGATATCGTGATTCGATACGAGGACCTGGTGGAAGACCCGATCGGTCAAGTTGAGCGCTTACGGGCCATCATGGACTTGCCAGAGCCCAATGTCGATAAGCTACCTACCTTTCAAAAACTGAAAAGCGGAGAAGCACAATACGGAAGTAAATCGCGCCAGAATGTCGATGAAGAAGAGCGGCAAAAATTCGCCAAGAAATTTTTTCGTCGTGGAAAGTCTGGGGCTTGGAAGGATGAAATGCCGGAGGATATGCACCGCTTGTTTTGGGAGCATCACGGTGAGATGATGAATCGTTTGGGGTATACGCTCGAAGGCGACGTAGTTACTCCAGATGGAATATGCAACTCGGATATTCGCGTCAAATTGGGACTCGAAGAAAACGTGCAGCCCACCGAGAAAAGAAGAATCTTAATTGAGGCTTCAAAATTGAAGCATGGAAGCAACGATGGGGTACGCCGCTATGTCATGGACTTGCTTTCGGAATTCTATCAAATTCAAAAGAACTATCCCGATCAATGGAGTTTTGATTTGTCCATTGATATGGAAATTACGAGTCTCGAATCGGTCATTGGGCCTGCGGCTGACGCGAGCAAACTCTCGAGTTATGAAGGGCCGAAAGAAAAGGTTTTCAATGTTGCTAAAAGGATCTTAGCGGCTCTATTGCCCGAGCGTTGGTATGCGAGTATGATCCTTTGGGCAAAGAATAAGTTTCGTCAAAATCACGCTGTAACTATTGAAGCGCCTTCCCACGGGAATGCTGAGGATAAGTCGGTCTCTGGTTATGATTTGATTCACGTAACCTTACCGCAGAATTATTGGCTCATCGAGCAACACGATGCGCCGTATGTCTGCACCATCCACGATATGACCCATAAAAGTCATCCGGAATATCACGTAGCACACAATCGAGAGATCTGCGAAAACGGACTGCAGAAATTAATTGAAAGGGATAGCCGTTTCATTTTTATTTCAGAGTCGACAAAGCGGGAGTTCGCACATTTTCATCCCGATCAAAAGGATCGCGGGTCGTTGATTTATGAAGGAGTAAATCGCTCCGTTTTCAAAAGAAATATTTTTCCTGAAAAAGCCCGAATTTTGCGTTCCCTATACCGTATTGAGGACCGTCCATTCTTTCTTACACTGAGTACGATTGAACCACGTAAAAATCTGGCGAATATCATAGCTGGTTTTCAGCGTTTCAAAAGTGAGAACCCAGAGAGCAACGCCGTTTTGTTGTGCGCTGGGAATAAGGGGTGGATCAACCGTAAAGAGTTTAAAGACCTGAGCTCGCAGAAGGATGTTGTTTTTACGGGATTTGTCGAAGAAGAAATGATGTCTGTACTTTTTAGCGAGGCTATGGCATTGTGCTATGTGAGCCATTTCGAAGGGTTTGGTTTGCCCATTCTGGAAGCTATGGCGTGCGGTACACCAGTAATCTGCGGCGACAATTCATCTCAGCCAGAGGTAGGCGGAGATGCAGCGCTCTACGCCGATGCCAATGATCCGGAGGCGATTGCTTCGCAGATGAAAGCAGTATATAGTCATCCCAATCGCGAGGAACTCGAACGCGAAGCCTATTTCCAAAGCTGGAAGTTTTCGAATCGAAAAATGGCCTGCGAAACCCTCACATATTTCGAGGAACTAATTCGCGCTGTGCGATAATCCACTATTGAACAAGGATTTTTTTATGTTGACCGGTCTCTGGAAATGACAAGGTATAGTATCCTGATTTGAGTAGAGATAAATCGATTTGATCCACTCCCGACTCGTCCTGAATCGACTGCAGCAGTTTTCCATTCAGATCCCTCAGCTCGATTGAGCGAATTGGTTTTTCGCTTTGAATTTTGATCCAATCGGAAGTTGGATTCGGGAATACAGAAACAGCAATCGCATTTTCATCTTCCAATTGAAGCGACCCCGGAGTGAAATGAGCAAACATGAAGTTCGCGTAAAATTGAACGATTGTATCTTGTAAAGTCGGGTTCTGCAATGGATAGTGATCTTCGCCCGGTAAGCTGAGGAGCGATATTTGGAAGGGATAGTTCAAGCTCATCGTGTAACTACCGTATAAGTCGATAATGTTTAATCCGGCGAGTGAAATGGTTCCGGAGTCGTAGGGTACTGTTCCATCTTGATCTCCATGGACACTTGCCATGACAGGATCGGTGCCTTGGATAAAGTTGATGTCAAAAATTCCTCCCGAAAGATTGAGAATTCCATTTGTCTCCGAAGAATAATTCATGTTCCCTATAGACCCTTCGATACCTCCGAGATTTTGAATCGCCGTATCGAGCCACGGCTCCATATTGTCCTGAGAAGTTAAATAGCCAGCGTGAATTGCAGCTATAGCTCCGGCAGAATACCCACCGGTGAACACAACCTGCCCGTCCATTCCGTAGGGGTTGCCCATATCAACGCTTTCGCGAAAAAATCGAACTGCACCTTTTAAATCCTGTACGGCGCGAATAGCTGATTTGGAAAACGTTTCTTCCAGATTTGGTGAAAGGAGATTCGCCCCTAATCGATACTGGATAGAAATGGCAGTATATCCCCGTTTTGCAAAGGCGCGACACATTACGTCCATTTCGACATCTTCCTTGGTACCAGCCAAGAAAAAACCACCGTGCATGAGAATTACGGCGGGCCGATGTGAAAAAGTATCGCCCGTTGGAGTGAAAACATCCGCTTTTAAATCAACCGAATTGCCCAAATAGTCTATGGCTGTGCCGTATTGGACGTCAGTAGTAACGGTTACTTGACTAAAAACTTCATCCAAATACCGCGTTTGAGCAGTTGCAATAAGCGATATACAAAGTAAAATGAGAAAGGAGAATAGTCTTGGCATCATAGCAAATGGATTTATTCTCCTAAATTACTAAACTCGCATCTAGTTTTTTAGATTAAACCTTAAAACTTGCAGTGCAGTTCCTTAGCGAATAATATCTCCAGGACTCATTTCTTCGTTGGGCTCGAGCATACTCAGAATACCCTCTTCATTCTCAGCCATCAAGATCATGCCTTGCGATTCTACTCCGCGAATCTTTCTCGGGGCGAGGTTCACAATCATACTCACACGTTGACCAATCAACTTTTCGGGATCAAAATGCTCGGCGATTCCCGATACAACCGTTCGAACATCGATTCCGGTATCCACTTTCAGTTCGAGTAGTTTATCCGTTTTAGGAACGCGTTTCGCTTCTTTAATCACCGCTACGCGAAGGTCGAGCTTCATGAAGTCTTCGAAGTTGATGTTGTCCTTCTGGGGTTCTACTTTGGATGGGTTGGCTTGTTCGTTCATGGTTTTGGTTTCGCTGAGTTTATTCAGTTGATGTTGTATAGTCTCGTCTTCAATTTTTTCAAACAACAAACTGGGCTTTTCCACTTGATGTCCGGCTGCTACCTGTTGAACGTTTGTGGCATTTTCCCACGTGGTCAACTCCAGATTCAAGAAGCCGCGTAATTTTTCCGCCGTGACGGGGATAAACGGCTCACCCAACTGTGCCAAGGCACCAGCCACTTGCAGTGCGGTGTACATGACGGTCTGGACGCGTTCTTCATCCGTTTTGATCACCTTCCATGGCTCCTCATCTGCGAGGTATTTGTTCCCAGCTCGGGCTAAGCTCATGTATTCAGTCAAGGCATCGCGAAATTTGTAATGATCGATCTTTTCGGCGATGGCTTTTCCGCGCTTCGTAATTTCGTTTAGGACTTCTTTATCCGCGTTGAGCAGTTCATTCGGAGCTGGAACTACTCCGTTGTAATATTTCTGGGTGAGTACCAATACGCGGTTGATGAAGTTGCCTAAAATGGCTACCAATTCGCTGTTGTTGCGCGTTTGGAAATCCGACCATGTAAAGTCATTGTCTTTCGTTTCTGGCGCATTGGCTGTTAATACATAGCGCAGAACATCCTGCTTTCCGGGAAAGTCCTCGAGGTATTCATGCAGCCATACAGCCCAGTTGCGAGAGGTGGATATTTTTTGTCCTTCCAAGTTCAAAAATTCATTGGCAGGAACGTGCTCGGGCAGAACGTATTCGCCGTGAGCTTTTAGAATCGCCGGGAAAATGATGCTGTGAAATACGATGTTGTCTTTCCCGATAAAATGGATCAATTGACTATTCTTGTCTTTCCAGTATTTCTCCCAATCGTCTATACCATTTGCTTCGCCCCACTCTTTTGTCGCGCTGATGTATCCGATCGGAGCATCGAACCAGACGTAAAGCACCTTTCCTTCCGCACCTTCTACCGGTACAGGAATACCCCAGTCGAGATCGCGAGTGATGGCACGGGGTTGCAGTCCGTTGTCAAGCCATGATTTGCATTGACCAAACACGTTCGGACGCCAGATTCCTTTCTTTTGATCGATCCAATCATTCAAAAACTCTTCTTGGTACTTATCCAAAGGAAGGTACCAATGGGTGGTTTCTTTCTTCACGGGTTTTTCGCCCGATAGCGCAGATCGAGGATCTTTGAGTTCGTTTGGACTCAAAGTCGATCCACAGCTTTCGCACTGATCACCGTACGCTTCGCTGTAACCACAGTTCGGGCATGTTCCGATAATGTATCGGTCCGCTAAAAATTGCTTTTCTACAGGGTCGTAAAACTGTTCGCTCGATTTTTCGATGAACTCGCCTTTTTCCAACAAGTCCACAAAGAACGACTGTGCCGTTTCGCGGTGGGTTTTGGAGGTAGTTCGCGAATATTGGTCAAAATGAATTCCAAACCCGGAAAAGCTGTCCTTGATCAAGTTGTGGTATTTATCGACCACATCCTGTGGAGTGATTCCTTCCTTTCGAGCGCGCATGGTAATGGCCACACCGTGCTCATCCGAACCACAGATAAAGACCACATCTTCTCCTTTCATTCTCAGATAGCGAACATAGATGTCGGCTGGAACATATACTCCGGCCAAGTGACCAATGTGAACTGGACCATTGGCATAGGGAAGGGCAGCGGTTACCGTATAGCGTTTGTTTTGACTCATTTCTCGCGGTTGTGATTTTGTATATTGCGCAAAAGTACGAATTCAAGAGGTCAAATACATGATGCATTTTCCGGATTCCCTGTCGGTCGGTGATGGCGTAGGAATTGTAGCTCCGGCTCGAAAGATTTCCCCAGATGAATTGGCGTTTGCGGTTCAGTGGATTGAAAAGTGTGGGTTCAAAGCCATCAAAGCTCCAAACCTGCACGGTGAATTCCATCAGTTCAGTGGAACAGATGCTCAGCGAGCCGAAGACATCAATTGGTGTCTTCGCAACCCCGAGGTAAAAGCGGTGCTCTGTGCCCGCGGAGGTTACGGCTGTGTGCGATTATTGGATTTGATCGAGTGGGAACGGCTGAAAGAGAACCCGAAGTGGATATCAGGATATAGCGATATCACCGTTTTGCTGAATGCGGCGGTGCGGCGCAATGTACCCGCCTTGCATTGTTCCATGCCCGTTAATTTCCCCAAAAACTCACCCGAAAGCCTGACGGGAATCGCTGAGGTTTGGCGTGGAAAGAAGCCCATCTACCATTGGGATAGTCATGTGCACAATCGCGCGGGAAGTGCGAAAGGGCAGCTCGTTGGCGGAAATCTTTCGGTGTTGTACAGTCAGCGTGGAACGCCCAATGACTTGAGTCCCAGTGGAGTTGTTCTTTTTATCGAAGATCTCGATGAATATTTGTACCATATCGATCGCATGATGGAAAATCTGGTGAAAGGAGGGTGGATGAATCAGATTAGCGGCCTGATCATTGGTGGAATGACCGATATGAATGATAATTCCATTCCGTTTGGCTATTCGGCGATCGAGAGCATCCTCCGGGCAGTAGAAAACTTCGACTTTCCCGTAGCATTTGACTTTCCCGCCGGTCACACTGAACATAATGTACCGCTCATAATGGGAGCCGAAGTGGAGTTGACGGTAGATGAAACCTGTACCTTGAATTTCACGTAATGGCCGAGCACAACGAATACGGCGATTGGGCCGAAGAACGCGCGTGCCATTACTTGGTTCAGAAAGGATACACTATCTTGGAGCGCAATTGGCGATTCGATCGCGCTGAAGTGGATGTCATCGTCCAGTCGGGCAATTGGATTATCGCAGTAGAGGTGAAAGCGCGGAAAACGGATGAATTTATGTCACCCGAGTTGTTTGTTGACGAACGAAAGCAAAACTTATTGATCAAGGCGATGAATCGATATGTTCAGACCGTGGAAGGGTTTCCAGAATTGCGTTTTGACATCATTACCATCGTAGGAAATAAGGAACAATACACATTAAAACACATAGAGCATGCATTTGAATAAGAAGTTCTGGGTTGCGATTTTAACGCTGAGTAGCTTTTTTGCACTGGCACAGAAAGCCCCGCTTACGCAAGACAGTTACAATGAATGGAATCGTTTTAGCGATGTTGAATTGAGCCCAGATGGCGTTTATTTGATGTACATCACCTCGGTTCAAAAAGGAAATTCGAATCTGACGCTGTACAATACCACTACAGGCGTTGAGCAAATTTTCCCCAGAGTGTCCAAAGCGGAGTTTTCTCCGGATGGAAGTCTATTGGCGATGACCCGTGTGGCGGATTACGATTCGGTACGCGCGCTAAAATTGGCCGACGCTGGAAAAGACGAGTTTCCGCCCGATACGCTTTTGATTTGGGAGATTGAGGCTAACTTGATGGATACCGTCGTGGGAATATCGCGCTATGCGTTTGCCGATGAAAAGCCCGAATTGATGGTGTACCAGTACGAAGAGTATATCGAAGAAGAGGAGGAAGATACGACGCTCACCGATGCGGATACTTCCGCAGTAACCGATAGTACGGAGGCAGAGGAAGCTCCTGATCGCGGTAAAATTTTGGTTATACGCAATAGTGCAGATGGATCGAATACCGAGTTTGATCATACCGACGAGTTCCACTTACCCGAAAAAGCGGCATGGATCTACCTGTCCTTCGACGAAGAGGATACGACCAAAGTCAATGGATATTACGGAATTCGATTGAGTGACCGCGAATTGCTCCCCGTGGATACAGGCGCTGAAGACTATTCCGGAGTGGCGATGGACTCAACGGGAAGGCATTTTGTTGTGTGTAAAACAATGGACGATGAAGACAAGGATTACGACCGGAGCTATTCACTGGCGCTGTATTCCGATGCCGAGTTTGTCGATCAATTGGACAGTGGGAGTTATAGCGATTACATGATTCATTCAGGCGCATCGATCTTTTTTGATGAAGAGCGAAATGGCTTTTATTTTGGAATGCAATCCCCCCCGCCATACTTCCCGACGGATACGACCATTCTGGATGATGAAATTGTAAGCGTTGACGTCTGGAATTGGAAAGACGGACATATACAGCCCTATCAAAAGGAAAATGCGCGGCGATTGGCCAATCAGCACTACTTGTTTTTCTACGATTGGAAAAACAGATCTGCGATTCCACTGGCCAATAGTGATGTTCCGGATGCCATGGCCTATTCCGATGTGCCCGGTCGATACACGCTGGCTAGTGCCGATGAGGACTATCTCGTGGAGCGTTCGTGGACCTATCCTTGGCGAACGGATTACTACCGCGTTGATCGCAAAACCGGACAGCACGATTTGATTGTGGAAGGTACAGGAGGTTATTTGCAACTCTCACCTGCTGGAAAATACGCGTATTGGTACGAGCCGTTTGATAGCACTTGGAACATTTACAATTTGAAAAAACAGGAAGGAATTCGTGTTGTCCATCCCGATGGATATGGTTTTTATGACCGCGAGAACGATGTGCCTTCTCCGGCCTATCAGTACGGAGATATGGGTTGGACGAAGTACGATGAGGCCTTTTGGATTTACGATGAATTCGATATCTATCGTGTTGATCCAACAGGAAAGTCAGATGTTGCGTGCATAACGAAAAACTACGGACGTGAGAACAACATTAAAATTCGTTTTTCAGAATACGATCGCGAACGGGATTATTTTGAAGTAGGCGAGGAGCTTTTGGTCACCTTGTTTCATACCGAAAACAAATCTTCTGGTTACGCTTTGTGGAACGGGTCTGGAGCACCGGAAGTTTTGGTTTTGGATGCATTTGATTTTGGACGTTTGCGAAAAGCAGAGCAAGCCGATGTATTTGTGTATACCAAGGAGAATTTTCAAATGTATCCCGATCTTTATTTAGCAAACGATAGGCCGTCGAGTGAAGACAAAAGAATTACCGATATCAATCCGCAGCAGAGTGAATACTTGTGGGGAACGGTAGAAATGGTAGAGTGGCGTAACCTGAGAGGAGAAGTGATGCGGGGAATGCTGTACAAGCCCGAAAACTTTGACCCCGATCAGAAGTATCCTATGATTACCTATTTCTATGAAAAATACACCGATCGTTTTCACAACTACTACACGCCTGCTCCGAGCCGATCCATTGTCAATTTCTCGTATTTGGTGAGCAATGGGTATCTCGTATTTGTTCCCGATATCACCTATACGGTAGGTCATCCGGGCAAGGACGCATACGATTGCATCGTGCCGGGGGTGAACCATATTGTTGATATGGGATTTGTAGATGAGGACCGAATCGGTATTCAGGGACAGAGCTGGGGTGGATACCAGACGGCTTTTTTGGTGACACAAACGGATATGTTTGCCGCGGCTTTTGCGGGTGCACCAGTGAGCAATATGACCAGTGCATATGGTGGAATACGTTGGGGAAGTGGATTGAACCGCGCATTTCAGTATGAGGCAGGTCAAAGTAGAATTGGATATAACCTTTGGGAACGTCCGGAATGGTATATCGAAAACTCGCCATTGTTCTTCGCTGATCGGGTCAATACACCGCTTTTGATCATGCACAACGACAACGATGGAGCCGTGCCGTGGTATCAGGGAATCGAATACTTCATGGCGTTGCGCAGATTGGGAAAACCGACTTGGCTCTTGGTTTACAATGGCGAGGAACACAATTTGATGCAGTGGCACAACCGTATGGACTTGGATCGCAGAATGTATCAATTCTTTGATCACTACCTCAAGGACGAACCGGCACCGAAGTGGTTATCGGAGGGAGTTCCCTATCGGTACAAGAAGAAAGATTACGGTTTTGAAACTGAGGACTAAACCCTTAAGTTAACAAAGTCACATATTCTAAAAGTCGGTAAATGTACATTTGTATCGATTTAATTATATGTGAATATGAATGCAATAAACCAATCCAATACCGACAATTGTCTTGAAGTACTTAAGGCACTTGCTCATCCGATTCGCATTCGGATTGTAGAACTTTTGGTATTTGATAAAGAGGAATTTGCCGTTGGTGAAATTCAAGAAGAACTTGGCGAGGAACAAGCCGTAGTGTCGCACCAGTTGGGTGTTTTAAAAACCCGAGGTGTAGTCAAATTTCGTAAAGATGGACGTAGTCGACTTTACTCCATTGCCGATGACCGGTACCGAAAATTGGTAGAAACTATTTATAAATGCTCAAAACAATAAGGAAAAATATGATCAAGTCGATTTCAATAGTAATGCTGGCCATATCCATGATTTCCATGACGGCTTGCAATGCGCAAAGCAGCGGAGATACCGGGGCACAAGAAGGTGTTTATCAGGTACTCAATGTGGATCAATACGAAAAAGAGATTAGTGAAAAAGAAGTGCTCATCGTCGATGTGCGTACACCGAACGAGTACAGTAGCGGACACATTGAGGGTGCCGTTTTGGTTGATGTAACCGCCGCCAGTTTTGATCAAAAGATTCAGGAATACGCCAAGGATCAACCGGTTTACATCTACTGCCGTTCGGGTTCGAGAAGTGCAGGAGCCATGCGCAAGATGAAGGCGATGGGATTCACTGAAGTGTACGATTTGCGCGGCGGAGTGATGAACTGGTCGAAGAACGGAAAGCCATTGGTCAAGTAATACCGGATGGAAGAGAAAAGTGCAAAACGATTCAATCGATGGTATTTGATCGCCATTGGCGCTGTTTTAGGAGCAGTAGCCGGGTATGCGTATTGGTATTTTGTCGGTTGTGAAGAAGGGTGTTCCATTCGTTCCAGTTGGTGGAAGATGAGCATATATGGATCGTTTATGGGTGGATTAGTGCTGGATATGTTTAATCCCGATGTCAAACGAAAAAAAGCTGAATCATGAGAAAGTCAATTGCCGTGCTAAGTGCAGTATTGGTTTTAGGTGCTTGCCAATCATCGCCCGAAACTAGCGATTCCGAAGAACCGAATACCGAGCAAGCCGAAGTGGCGGAGGAAATGGACCTCTCGGATTATGAAAAGCGTGGAGGACAGATAGCAAAAGCTGCTTTTTTGGAGCTATCGGGTAATTTGAAAGCGGCCATGAAAGAAGGCGGTCCTGCGCATGCTGTTGATTTTTGCAACGTACATGCCTTGGAGTTGACCGATAAAGTAGCCGATAGTTTGGGTGTAGAAATTCGCCGAACAAGTGTAAAAAATCGCAACCCGAACAACGCACCTCGCGATTATGAATTGGCTGCACTCGAGACCTTTGAAACAACTTGGGCAGAGGGCAAAGAGCCGAGAGGTTACGCCCGTGAAGTTGACGGAAAAGTACGTTACTTTCAGCCCATTATGATGCAACCCGCTTGTTTGAATTGCCATGGCGAGCAAGGCGGAGATATCAATGAATCTACATGGCAGATTATCAATGAGAAATACCCGGACGATCGGGCGTATGGATATGCGTTGAACGAAATCCGCGGTATGTGGAGTATTACTTTTAAAGAGAAATAAACATGAGTACGTTTGGAGAAATTATCAAAAGCGAAAAACCCGTATTGATCGACTTTTATGCCGATTGGTGTCAGCCTTGTAAAATGTTGGCTCCGATTCTGCAGGATGTCTCAAAGCAAATGGGCGATCGCGTAAAAATCATTAAAATCGATGTAGACCGCAATCCAGAATTGGCGGGTGCATTGCAAATTCAAGGAGTGCCAACATTGATGGTATTTCAGGAAGGAGAAGCCAAATGGCGACAGAGCGGGGTTATTCCAGCTCATCAATTGGTTCCGATTCTCGAACAGTTTACCATCGAGGAGCAGGCTTAAAGCACACCAAACTCAAATCCCTTGGACTTGAGTTGACCAATGATTTCAGGCAGCGCTGGGAGTATTCTCGGCGCTGCTTTTTTGCTGTCGTGCATCACGATAATACTTCCGGATCGCGTTTTTTCAACTGCATTCCGCACCACTTGGTGTACCTGTTGCGACGAATCAAAGTCACCACTTAGAATATCCCACATGACGATTTTATAGCCCCTTTTCATTAGTGCCTTTCCTTGGCCCGGCGTGATCCGGCCATAGGGCGGTCGAAACAGTTTGCTTTCGATGTGCTGTTCCGAGCGAATCACACTATCGATGTAGCGATCACGGGCAGTTTTTATTCCGTTGAGGTGTTCGTAGGTATGATTTCCGATCGAATGTCCTTCGCGGCGTATGCGTTGGATGAGGTCGGGGTTTTCGCCCGCATGATAACCGACGCAAAAAAACGTGGCGCACACTTCCTCGGCCTTTAGGATATCCAACACCCGATCCGTAACACCGCGATGTGGTCCGTCATCGAAAGTCAGGAAAACTTTCCGGGACGCATTATCCACATGCCAGAGGTACTGTGGAAAAAGAGCGCGCAGCAGGCTCGGTGTTTTGATGGGATAGGTCTTCATAAAAAAAGCCGATTGAATCGTTCAACCGGCTCTAAATTACGAATTATAACGCGCTTGTATTACATGTTGAGCATGCCCTGCAATTCTGCCGCAAATTCATTGTCGTTGTTGCGCAATGCCTCTTGAACACAGGCTTGATAAATCTGAGTCGAGCGCTGCAATTCTTGGGCTACTTGGCGTTTTTTGTCTCCGGTAAATTGGCTGTAGTACAGTGCCTCATCTACCATGTGTTGAGCCAAGGTGCGCAATATGTCTCGTGCTTTTTCTACTTCGTCCAAGTTGTAATACGTCTCTACCTGAGTTAAGTTGAAGTAATCGTATTGGACGATGTGGTCAGGCAAGATTTCCTCGCACTTATTCAACACTTCCAATGCCTTGTCTTCCTTTCCTTCGGCGTACAGCTGAGCTGCCAGACGGCCAAAGTTGTTTCGGAAGTTCATGAGCATACGGCGATTCGTTTCGTCCAAGTATACATCTGGATCGTTCATATTTCCCCATTGGAACTTGTTGATGATGTTGTCGTACATCACATCGGCATTCACAAAACCCAATTGGTTGTCTCGAGCCGTTTTTTGGATCGGTACCAAACGGAAGGCCATACCTTCGAGCTGGAAGTAGTCGGTCAGGTTCAAGAATGCCTGCGGACGATTACCCACCGTAATGGCGAAGTAAATCGGGCGTTCCCAGTTGTTGTTCGCGATCAAATCAACGATCATCATATCGCGTTTGAGCAAGTTGTTGCCCGGCAGATTCCAATCGATATACGGCAATACCTTGTTGCTGTCTTCGGGCGCTACTGTGCCATTGGCCAATACCACCTCGCGGTCTACCGGAACTCTGATTTTCTTGGTCGGATAGTAGTTGAATACCTTGCCGTTCGAACGCACCGTTGCGCGCTCATCGTCGCGTTTGAGCCAGTTGACCAGCTCCTGCGCATACCAGCGACGGTCGGAGATGCCTTGATCTACGAAGTAAACCACATCACGCGTACCCTGACGGTATTGGTCGTGGGTAAAGGTGAAAGGTACGGGCTTGGCGTCGTACGCTGCACGTTTCATTTGATCGATGTACCAATCCGTGTTCAATAGACTCATGTTTACAATGCGAACATCGGTGCGATAACCCTCTACTTCTTGAACATACCACAGCGGGAATGTATCGTTATCTCCGTTGGTGAAAAGAATTCCGTCTTTCTTACAACTGTCGAGGTAGTTTTTCGCAAAGTCGCGTGCTGTGTAGCGATTCGAGCGATCGTGATCATCCCAGTTTTCGGCTGCCATGATGCCCGGAACAGCTGCGGCACACACTACGGTAGTGAGTCCGGCGGCAATTTTACCCGGAACATTCTTGCGCAAGAATTCGAAAATGGCCATCACGCCCAATCCGATCCAAACCGCATAGGCGTAGAAGGATCCCGCATAGGAGTAGTCTCGCTCGCGCGGTTGATAAGCGTATTGATTGACATATACGACGATGGCAATCCCCGTCATCACAAACAGGAGTGTATTTACCCAGGCGTAGTTTTTATCTTTTTTAATGTGGTAGAGCAAACCGGCCAATCCGAGCAAGAAAGGAAGCATGTAGTATTTGTTGCGCCCTTTGTTGCGCGTCTGTTTGGCGGGAAGGTTGTCCTGTGGCCCGAGGCGAGCTTCGTCGATGAAATTAATTCCGCTGATCCACTGTCCTTCTGTGATTCCTCCGCGGCCCTGCTCGTCGTTTTGTCGACCCGAGAAGTTCCACATGAAGTAACGCCAGTACATGTAATTCAGCTGGTAGCTAAAGAAATATTTCAGGTTGGACCCAAAGCTCGGTTTTTGATCTTCTGGTGTGGTGATATTTCCCCACTCCTTGTAGGTGTTGATATGCGAAGGATCGTTTCGATCCCACATGCGTGGGAAAATGGACATGTAGTCCGAATCGTAGTTGGGAACGCTGCTTTTGCGATCGTCTACAATAATGTATTCTCCTTTTTCATCGTCTTTTTCGTATACGGGTGAGCCGTCGGTAAACGGTTCGTTGCGATCGAGTGGTGTGTTGTAGTACCATCCGTACAAGATCGGCCAATCCCCGTATTGCTCGCGGTTGAGATAGCTCAAGAGCGAAACTGCCGTTTCCGGATTGTTTTCATCGATGGGTGTATTGGCATTGGAGCGAATTACCAATGAAATAAAAGTGGTATAACCCAACATCATAAACATCAGAGCTAGAATAGCGGTATTGGCGTGGACGTAACCTTTTCTGCGCGTGTAACGCAAACCAAAGAATACGGCGGCAATGATGATTAAAATGGCAATGACGGTACCCGAATAAAAAGGCAAACCGATGGAGTTGGTAAAGAACAATTCCGACTTTCCTGCGAAGTTGAGTACGAACGAAAAGATCACTTTAAAAACAAAGCCCAATACAACGACTCCCACAACATTTGCAATCAACCACTGGGCGCGTGTTGTCTCTTTGTATTTTTTGTAATAAATCACCATCACAATCGAAGGTATCACCAAGGCTGCGAGCATGTGAACTCCGATAGCGAGCCCCATCATGAATGCGATGAGAATCAACCAGCGATCCGCTTTCGGCTTTTCTGCCTCGCGTTCCCATTTCAAGATGAGCCAAAAGGTAAAAGACGTAAAGAGTGCGGACATCGCATATACTTCCCCTTCTACCGCCGAAAACCAAAAGGAATCCGAAAACGTGTAGGCCAATGCGCCAACTACACCTGCGCCAATAATGGCCAGGGTATTTCCGTCGTTGAGTTCACCATCGTTGCGAAGAGCGATACGACGGCCGAAATGCGTTATGGTCCAAAAAAGGAAAAGAATAGTTAGTGAACTGGACAAGGCCGACATGAAGTTGACCATTTTGGCTACCGCAGTAACATCGCCAAAGGCAAAGATGCTGAAGAAAGCACCCATAAACTGAAAGAAAGGAGCTCCAGGCGGGTGACCTACCATTAATTTGTACGAAGTAGCGATGTATTCACCGCAATCCCAGAAGCTTACTGTGGGTTCGATGGTGGTAGCGTATACGAAAGTAGCGATCGCAAAAACAATCCATCCTACTATGTTGTTGAGTTTTCCGTAATTTGAGGCCATAGACAATGTTCTTTTTCCTTGATGTTGGCGAATTTATAAAAATATTCACCGCGCCGGAGGCAGAAAAAAATCTAAAACGAATTTTTTAACAAGCTTTTGACAGTTTGAAATATTTTGTAATTTTGCCGTCCGATTGCCCGATCGTCTAATGGCAGGACAGATGATTTTGGTTCATCCAGTCTAGGTTCGAGTCCTAGTCGGGCAACAACAAAACCCCTTGTGCATTTTCGCACGAGGGGTTTTTTGTTTTTGGTTACTGGGAGACTAGGAGACTAGGAGACTCGGTAGTCGTTGTTCGATAATCGGTAGTCGGAGTCTAAAACATAGATGATTTCACCCACTCGAGTAAAGATGCAATATTTTGACTCTTAACATCAAACCTCGAATCAGTAAGTAAACCTGCATTCTTTGAGTTTCGGTTTAAAAAGTCAGTAACTAAAAATAATAATCCATTAGTCTACTGGTTAAGGATTGTCAATAGAGTTCGACAACGATTATCCGCTTGATGAAATAATCTGAGAGGTCTGGATTGTGGTGTAGAATTCCACCAGCAACGAGAGATGGCTCAATGTCACCTCCTGCTTTTTTAGCATCTAAATAATTAATGATGGTTGGGTCTGAACTTTTTATTAAATCCAATGCTCTGTAGTATCGCCCGTATGGATTGAAATCGGACATCTGCTTTACAGCTTCTAGAATTGAGTCAATATTTGGATTGGACCCAAAACGTGGGGACCACATTTCGCCGTCTTCTATAGAAGCAGTATCGCATCCATCAATATACCGATACTCCATGCGAACGGAACCATTTTCCCACCAGACGGTATCAGGGCTCCAGCGGATTTCTTTTTGAAAACCAGAGGATACGAACAGGCTGTCAATTTTCTTGCGATTGGTTCCCTCATAAGACCAGTTTGCCTCATAATGTCCACCATTTCTTATGGTGTTTAAATAAGAATAACAAGCTTCTTTATAGGGAAGGGAGGGGTAGTTTACTGATAGAAATCGTTCAAATGACTTTGCTTTCAGATTCAGCAATTCGGTATAGTCAGCTCCAATGAACTCTTCAAAAATTTTAATTCTATTGTTCTGAAGGTCGTTCAATCCTGTCGTCAAAGCAAAGCAGAATAGGACAAGTACTATTTTTAGCGCGTTTTTCAATGCATAGGATCTTTTTTATGAAGATAAAGTGAATCGTTATTTGGCAGATCGAGGTGTTACTGTGATTTGTCCTCCGACAGCCTTTATTACTTTCATTATGGTAGAGAACTGAGGTTTAGCGCCATCTGATAATGCCTTGTACAAGCTAGGTCTACTCATCCCTGTTTCCTCTGCGATTTTTGTCATTCCTATTGCTTTTGCAATGTTCCCAAGAGCAGCAATTACATCATCATTATCCCCGTCCTCTAAAACCGTGTTCAGGTATTCGGCAATCATTTCATTACTGTCCAGGTAATCTGCAATATCAAATTTTGTTGTTTTCATACTTTACTATTTTATCCTATTCCAAATAGCTTTTGCCTTTTCCATATCCTTTTGTTGAGTCGATTTATCTCCACCGATGAGCAGGATAATTATTCTTCCGTTCGTTTCTTTGAAATAAATTCCGTAACCCTTGGCGTAGTTTATTTTGAGTTCCCGAATTCCACTCCCAACCGATTCACAATCGTTCGTCTTTATGGAGTTTCTGGATTCTGAACAAAATTTTCGCCTTTGCTCTTGCATCCTTTAGCTTTCTTAACCATTTTCAATCTCGGTCGTTTTCTCAATAAAGTACATTTGAAGAAATGTGTATCCATTTGGATACAAATTTAGGCAATTCATTGCGGAATGCAAAAATGGTAAATGAGTTATAAGGTTGCGTGAAGACGAACTTATTAATTAAACCATGGAGGTGAGCTTTAGACTCTTCGAGTGATAAACTTGGACACTTGGAGTTTCGGTGTGCAACCCAAAGCTTTCCATCGCAGTGTTTAATACTTCTTATAATTGTTCTTCTTGAAGTTCTTAATCATCTTTCCGAGATCCTTATCTTTCTTGCGTTTTTCGGCTACCGTAGACTCAAAGTGCTCCTTTTCTTTTTCCATTTTTAGGAAGTTCTGGTAAGACAGCTCGTCTATTTCTCCGCTTTCGACTCCTTGTAAGACGGCACATCCGATTTCAGAAGTATGTGTGCAGTCTTTGAATCTGCATTCTTTTGAAATTTCGATGATGTTGTGGAATGTAACTTCTAAACCTTCTTTTGAATCTGCGATTCCAACCTCTCTCATGCCTGGGTTGTCGATAATTATTCCGCCATTTTCAAGCACGAACAGCTCGCGATGACTAGTCACGTGTCTTCCTTTGTTGGTGCTCGAACTAATCGCATTGGTTTTCATCTGGTTCACACCCAATAAGGTATTCAATAGGGTTGACTTTCCAACTCCCGATGATCCGAGTAAGCAGTACGTTTTACTTTTATGAAATTGCGCTTCAAGTTGATCAAACCCCTTTCTCGATGCATTGCTAATCGGAATGATCGGCACGTTCTTTATCCTTTCCTCGACTCGACGTACCAACTCCGATAATTCATCTTCATGAATCAGGTCAATTTTATTCAGAACGATAATGGGCTCGACATGGGAAGTATGGCAAATGGTTAAGAATCTTTCGAATCGATTGACATTAAAGTCGCGGTCTACTGCTTGGACAATGAATGCATAATCAATATTTGTGGCGATGATTTGCTTTTCACCTTGTTTACCAACGGCCTGTCTTTCAAGTGTTGTTTTTCTAGGAAAAACTGCGTGAATGAGTACTTTGTGATCATCGTATTCCGAAATAGCAACCCAATCGCCTACTGCAGGGAAATCCGATCTATTTTCTGCTGTGTAGCGCAAGTTTCCAATGATTTCACCATCGTAATCTCCTTCAGGAGTTTTTATAATGTATCTTTCCTTGTGCTCCGAAATAACTCGCCCCACGTTAAAAGAGTCCAGTTTTTTGCTTTTTCTGTAGTTCTCTAATTCTGACCTATATCCTAATTCCTTGAGAGTCATGATTCCACCTTTGCTTTATGCACTGTTATTGGGCTGTAAATGGATTTTCTAATGCCATTGAACATAGCTGCAAAATAAGCCAAAAAAGACGGAGCGTTTTACTTTGTGTTTTATTTTTAGGTAGTAGTAGCTAGTCTAAAACAGCAGATCTCGCAAGCCGCATCTCATTTAAGGATTTCGGATAACGGATCTCGATTCCCGATTTTCGACTATCGACTATCGACTATCGACTCCCGACTGTCGACTCCCGAGCCCAAACTCACCCCTTATACTCCTCCCGACCATCGGCGTGCTTCGCAAATCGCCCTGCATTGCGGTCGTGAACGGGATCGTATTCTGGCCACGGCCAACCGCCAAAACGAGTGGCTTGGTAATCGGCAAAGGCCTGCTGAATCTCTTGCCGTGAATTCATCACAAAGGGTCCGTGTTGTACAACCGGTTCATTGATGGGCTGCCCTTGCAGAACCAGGATGCTGCACGACTCATCGCCTGCGGTGAGCAGGATTTCAGAGTCCGCTTTCACGATGGCCTGGTGGTAGTGTTTGAGCTCTTGCTGATTTAACTGCAGTTTGTCGCCACCGTAAAGATAAATGCTTCGATTGCTTCCCGCTTTTGCTGCGGGCAGTAGGTATTGCGCTCCTGCTTCGAGCTTGATGTTCCAAATCGCTACATCGTTTTCGGGTTCCGCTGCCCATGAATTCGGAGCAGGCGAGGGGGCTGTTTCGTCCTGTAGCGTTCCAGCGATGACCTCCAAGTAGATTTCTTTTCCATTCGCATCCTTAATGGTTTTCTTGGGAATCTCCTCATTCCACAGCATTTTGAAATGCGGTTCGATCATCTTGTTTTTTCGGGGTAGGTTGAGCCAGATTTGGAACAACTCCATGGTGTTGGGTTGATCCTTGTGGATCAATGGAAACATCTCGGCGTGTTGCAGTCCGCTACCTGCGGTCATCCATTGTACATCGCCATTGCCATACCGTGCCGTAGCTCCTGCCGAGTCGCTGTGGTCGACAAATCCTTTGCGCACCAGCGTAACGGTTTCGAACCCGCGATGCGGGTGTCCGGGGAAACCGGGTACTTTTGTCCCGTGGTACATGCGGTAGCCGTCCTTTACGATAAAATCCTGCCCCAGCTGACGACCTTCCAAACCTGTTTTTGGACCCATGCTTTCATTGCCTTCCGGAAAATAATCCTCGTGGTGCACGCAAAACAAAAATGGATCTTGAGTTTCCCACTGAAAGCCCAGGGGCTTGATATTTTTAATCACCTCTTCTTTTGGCGCATCCATATTCATGGTATTTCCAGTTTTAGCTGCTAACACGCTTCCTACTGCGGTAACAGATAGTTTCTTTAAAAAATTTCTTCGGCTGTTTTCCTTTTCCATAGCTAAACAGTTCAATGTTTATGGTCGTCTTCCGTTGAGGAATGCCTCAACAAATTTCAACATTACACATGGCAAGATAGAAATTTGATTTTAATTAATGTATAAACATTGATTGAGATGAATGGTTCATGGAAGAGAGTGGGTGCAGCGTCGTGACTAAGTTGAAGCTTGTACTGTTGTATTTACCCGTCATGTTCGCGCGGCCAATTTTCGCTAATTTCAGAGACTATGTCACCTACAAATTAAGCCCCAAAAGGTTAAGTCTTCATCCTTTTTGTAAATTGAAGTTTATTGAATAAATGCATAACTGGTAAACCAGAATAGGACGTTGCGGAAGCATCCATACAACTGATGTTGGGGTATATCAATGCGATACTCCAGTCTTTTGGCTAGCATATTTACTCTGCCTAAGTTTCAAACCGATTATTGATAGACGAAGTGCGACCATAAGTGATTAATTCTTGTTCAACATAAAAAGAGGGTACTATAACTCCTTTTTCTACCACAACCCCAGGAAAATACTTCCCCAAGACAGGTGAGCGCGGTTTTCCGAGACCAAAAAAAGAATTGAAGAATAAACTTTGGAATAGTTTGACTCACCCAATTTTCTTATAAGTGTGTAACAAATTTAAAGCGAAGTGTTATTGCTTTTTTTAAGACCTCATGGATTATGGCTTTTTTGATAAGTTCCAATGCAATTTTTTTAATGTATATTATCTCATAATCTGCTGTTCAATAATGCCGTTCTGCTTTTTATTTTGAACATGTTTTGAATTTTCAAGAAGAATAGTTTCTCTAAGGGACGGAAATATTTTTTCTGCCCGTTTTATCATTTTCTTACCTGGAAAAAGAAGGTCGTTTTGAGCCGCAAAAAGGGTAATTGGGGTTGTTATTCGTTTTGCTTTCTTGGCATCAATAACTGGAACCGGAGAAAAATCCATATCAAACTCTAAAAAAACTTTAGAAAGGAACTTAATGGCAAACTCATTCCGCTCAGTAAATAGATGATCAAGGAATTGCTCAACATACTTTACATTTTTAGACTTCATATACCTTCTCATTGGGATGAAGACTTTGAATAATGCTTTTATAGGGTTCCCATTTACGATATAGGCCGGTGCTGCGAGATACACTTCTTTGATATTGCTCTCATTGTATTCCAATGTTTTGAGGATGATCAGCCCCCCAAACGAGAACCCCGCCATAGTTACAGAGTTTATCCTTAATTCTGCTATGATTTCATTCATCCATTTTCCGTAGGAATCATCTTTCATGCTCAGTCGAGTTTCGGCGCTTTTATTGGGTTGAGCCAAAACGTCAACGGCAAATATCCTGTACTTCTTATGCAGTGTAGCATAAGTCTCAAGAGCAATTGGAGCGCAGCCATTTGATCCATGAACGAGAATAATAGGAGGGTTGTCTGGATCTCCTGTAGCTATTATATTGGTCTTTCCAAATTCGGTTTGTATGGTTATATACTCATAGTCGATTTGGAGGCTTTCCAACATTTCATTGTATAGACTGAGTATTTCTTTCTTTCCTTTTTGTGACTTGAACATAATTTATGGTAATTAGTCTTTTTAGTGAAATATTTTTTAGGTTTTACAGAGCTATATCAAAGCAACCTAACGTTAAAAACAGAAACCCAAATAAATGTTGGGCTCAAATAGGAAGTACTTGCTCCACTTATTGTCGAGTTCCTTAAACCCAACGGGGGCGCTGTTGTCAAATATCCAGTGTTGACAATGAATTTGAGGCTCTATAAAAAACCGCTTTTTCTTGCCAAAAGCGAAATGGTAACCTATGTGATATGAATTGTATAGCTTAAAACCATTTCCAAGTTTGTTGCCGTTCAGATCAAGATAGGTTTGAAATTGTGGGAGGGCTTCAACGGTAGCGAAGAGTCCTGCCCATAACATACGTTGGTACGTTATGCCTATTCCTGATTCTCTTACATGTCCTGGATAAAATTCGCTTTCTGTCTCAAGCTTATCCAAAAGGCCATCCGACCACTGGATCCCCATGGGCTGAAATAGTCGCCACGTGGCAAATTTAAGTCCAATAGTATTTTTATTGTCTAGGTTTCGCTTCACATGAAGTTCGATCATCTGAGTGCTTGTCCGCGCCTCCCAGTCCCCAAAATTCCGGCCGATACGATCTGTTACAATAAAATAAGGTAGACTTACCCTCCATTTATTTTCGACTTCAGGTTCTTTATTTTCTTGTGAATTAGTTTGAGTGAAAGCACTCAATGCGCTAAAAATTAAAAGAATTGTAAGTGATTTTTTCATGATTTTATTTTTAAAGTGATAGAATATTCTTGTCCTTAGTTTTTTTCTCGTTTAATTTTAGAGGAATCTCTTTTACTTGAGTGTTCAATCGCCATAACAATGGCTGTTTTCAGACCTATCCATAATCCGATCTCGTCTTGTGCTATTCCAAGGGTATTGTTTATTTTTTATTCATGCTGTTAAGCTTTTGGAAGTTATGATTACTACGTTACCTCTTTTATGCCCCCCTTCAATGTACCGATGTGCCTCGGCCACTTTTTCTAGCGGAAATTGTCGATCAATTACTGTCTTTAGTTTTCCTTCTTTGTAAATATCTACTACTTGAGAAAGCATTAGCCGCAACTTTTCTTCTTTATTGGCGCCCGTTGCCTCGAATTTGGCTTTTTTCTTTCCAATAAATGATGTTTTAATTATTTGTAGTAACAATGGAAATTTCAGTACAGGAGATAAATAAACACCCTTTTCTAAGAGAATGCTTTTACACTTTGAGAATGAGCTTTTTCCCACCGTGTCGTAAACGAAATCATATTTTTCCGAGCATGATATAAAATCTTTCTGTTCATAATTAATCACTTCATCAGCGCCTAATGATTGAACCAATCCAATGTTTCTTCCACTACAAACTGCTGTGACATATGCTCCCATATATTTGGCTATTTGAATTGCTGAAGTCCCCAGAGCACCAGATCCACCATTGATTAATACTTTTTGACCGGGCTTTAGTTTTGCAATTTCAGCCAAGAAGTTATAAGAGGTTAGGTGTCCGTCACAAAAGTTTGCAGCCTCTTGAAAATTTAGGTTTTCAGGCAGAGGTAGAATTACGCCACTCTCACAAATGGTTAAGTACTCTGCATTAGAACTAAATTCAAAAGCTGTTTCCCCAAATACACGATCTCCAACTGCATAACTTTTGACCTCGTTACCCACCTGCTTTACTATTCCTGAGAAACCAGTACCAGGTATGGACTTCTTTGGTTTGAAAAGGCCTAAAAACAACCTCGAGATATAAGGCCTCCCTTTCCTCATCATTGCATCTGCGGTGGTAGCAGATGCTGCAATGACTTTTACCAAAACTTCATTGGCATTTGGAATCGGCTTTTTTACTTCTTTTAACTTTAACACCTCGGGTGGTCCGTATCGTGTAACTACAGTTGCTTTCATTGTCGGAGTCATCAGTTTGTTTTTGATTCACGGCAAAGAAATGAAGAAGCGAAGAGGTAAATGTTCGGGATATCAAGAAGGAGTTCGGAATTATAAATCCGAACCTAAAAGGCTGTTATGGCTGGCTTTGTTGAAACTCTCTAGGTGTCATGCCTACTTCTTTTTTGAATGTGGTATTAAAAACGGTTTTGGAATTAAAACCGCTTTCATAGGCTAGACCTAACAGTGAAATATGAGAGTTGTCAGGATCAAGTACAAGTTGTTTGAAATGATTAATTCGCTCTTTATTGATGAATTCATTGAAATTTTCACCGATAAATTCATTTAACAACCATGATAATCTGTTTGGATGAATACCCAATTGTTGAGCAAGTGATCTCAATGATAAAGAGGGGTTCAGATACGGTCGCTCCCTCTTTACAAAATCCTGCATTTTATCTATTTGTTCCTTTTCGATGGTTTTATCCGTAGGCCTTTTTTTTACAGCCTTTGTTCTTTTTGTCATTATTGGATAAATCCTGCTATGTAACTCTTTATATCTTGGTTGTGATTGAATGGCCGCTCCCAATGGACCACTAAAAGCAATAAGCAATATTGAAGAGGCATTATTGAAAAGTCTTTCTAAAACAGTAAATGCCTCGTCAAACTTCTTCAGGTTAACATATGAAAGGAAAAGGTAGGAATGAGCATGATGAGCTTCTGACTCCTGAGCATGTTGCTCTAAAAGTTGCAATTGCCTTGTATGCCTTCCTTCGATAGCATCGATTAAGGTTAGGAGTCCTAATCTTTCATCTGGAGCGAAGGCCTGTTCAGGAACGTCATCTATGGCTTTGCGGGCTTCATTGAGATTGCCTTTTAGGATGAGAATATTGATACTGATGATTATCGCCGGTAAGTTTTTGTCGTTTATTTTCAATAACTCCCGTAAAATTTCTTGGGCTTTTTCAAGATCTCGTGTTCGATAGTAATAATTAGCCTCATGGAATTTTGTCTCTGGATTTAATGGGTCTACTGACTTAGCGAAGTGTAGGTGCTCTAGAGCCTTTTTAAAGTTGCCTTGGAGAGTATGAAGAAATGAAACGAATTGATGTGCTTCTGAGTAGGTTGGCCTTGCAGCTATTGATCTCATCCCATAATTCATTGCAGCGGCAAAATTTGCTTCGGTAAAGAATGATTGCATACCCAACATATAGTTGAGACCAGCATGGTCTGGATCAAGTTCTTTAGCAGAATTTAAGGCTTCTTTACATTTGTTCCATGCCTCTTCTCTCGGAGCAAAACCTGCAGCAGCCAGAAAACTGTAACCGTCTGCTAATCCCAAATAAGCTTCTATGAGGTTCAGGTCAATTTCTAATGCTTTTTCAAAGTATTCTAGGGCTAAATTAGTGTCTTCAGGATTCCATTTATAGAGATGATATCGACCTTTTAGTATGTGTTCATAGGATGTAAGGCTTTTATTACCTGTATCAACCAATTGATCCGAGATTTCCATGTGGCCAAAGTACTCGCGCATTTTATCGGCGATAAGTAAACTTATTTCATCTTGGATTTCGAATATATTTTCAATTTTTCGATCCCAGGTTTCTGACCAAAAATGTGTATCCTGGTCCACATCAATAAGTTTAGCACGAACTCTAATTTTACCACTATGTATTTGTGCACTTCCTTCCAGAAGTATTGCCACATTTAGCTTTGCAGCGATTTCCTCAAGAGAAACATTGTGATTTTTAAAAAAGAAACTAGATGTGCGCGAGATGACTTTTAAACCTTCTATTGTGGCCAGTGCATTAATGATTTCTTCTGTTATGCCATCGCAGAGGAATTCATTTTCACCGTCAATACTGATGTCGGTAAAAGGAAGGACTGCTATCGATTTCTTATTGTTCGTCATTATTTGTGCTGAGAATTTTTCTATGAAAGTCCACGTTTGGCTTTTAGTGATTTTCATCAACCCAACACCTACTCCCTTTTTCGAAAACTTAAATATATAGAAGTTATTGAGATTAACACTTCCTTGTCGACTATTGATATCTATACAATAAGCTTAGCATCCTCTGAACACAAGCGGCAATGCAAGGCTTTGTTTCAAGATTGGTCAAGACGCGAAAGTTATAAAAAGTTCCCAATGATTGCCGTATCCAAAAAGTCAATCAAACAACTCTTTGGAGTGTTGAAAAACGACCTAACCTACGACTCAAACAATGTGAGAGTGCAATTCTAAATCAAAACTTAAAATTAATTAGGAATTTAGCTTAGTTATTGGCAATCGGTTTATATTTCTAAAGTGAATAGCTCTCTTCTTAATTGGTTATATTTTCCAGTATTAAGGATGAAAATGTAATAAGTTATCTTAGTTTTTTTGAGCGAGCTTTTTTCTTATTCTACTCAATGACTCGGGCTTTACTCCAACAAAGGAAGCAATATGGTACTGAGCTACTCGTTGAAATATATCAGGCCTTGCCGTTAGCAATTTCAAGTATCGATTTTCTGGTTTGTCGATACGGTGCGATATCATTTGCTCTTGTTGCTCTTTGAACACAGTTTCCATTATTAGTCTGGAGATTCTTTCAAATTTCGGAAATTGTTTAAATAATTCTATTGCCTTTTCTTCGTCTCCCACTACTACTATAGTATCTTCTGAACAGAGTAAATAGTATTTCGAAATGGTTTTTTCTTTATTACTTTCGAAATTAATGATCCATTGTTCTTCTGAGAAGAAGTTGGTAGTAATTTCGTCTCCCTCAACTATTTTATATTGCCTAACAAGACCATCAATAACAAAATAACTATTACTTTCACGCTGTCCTTCTTTGATTAAAAAACTCCCTTTCTTAAATTCTTTTTCCACCATGCTTTCTGAAAGGAGATTAATTTCATCATTAGATAGGTTCGTGAATTTTTGCAGATAATTTATTAACTTGTTTTTCATGTAGTCGTCATCTATTGCTATTGATAGAAGGTAATAGTATCAAACGTCGCTCAATTTGAAGTAAATGTTTCTAAGTCCGCTAACCTGTTGATTAATCGTTGTTTGTTCCAATTTAGCGCCATCCATGCAATGACCTATTAACCGGTGTTGGCTATAGTTTTTTCTTTTTATTTAATAGTTCATCTAAACGCTTTTTAGAATTTTCACACCAATAACAATCTGTTTTCGGTTGTAATTCAATTGCTTTTTTGAAACTTTCTATAGCCTTGTCCTTGTCCTTGAGTAAATAGTATCCTTCACCCAATGTGTCCCATAAATTACCATCTTCAGGAAAAAGACTCACATTTAATTGTAATAGAGCAATCCCCCACTCTGTATTTAGTCTTTCGGATATTTGTTTATATCCAATCCTGTTTAGGATAGCCTTGTCTTGTAAAGGTTCACCAGTTTCATTTAGTATAAACTGGGGTAACTTGCTTGCCTTATTCGGGGAGTTAATTCTGATAAAATCAAATACCAACTCATATGTGTTTTTAGGGATGGTTTTGGGCTCAAAATTAATATCGTTAATCATTTCAGAAATTGTCCTTGCAACATTTTCAGATTGTTGATTTAAGATGATGTTTGACAATGCAATAACTACAATGTCATCATCAATATATCTTATAAAATCAGCGAAGTATATCCCGTTGCTACCATTGTGTGTTACAACTTTAGAATTGTCCGGAGATTTATGGATTGCCCAGCCATATCCATAAAAGGAGGTTTCTGCTTCGTTTTCGGGAACATAAGCAGTTTCCATTATTTGCTTTGTTTCAGCTTTAAGAACGCTATTGTTCTCCAACGCTAAATGCCACGTATACAAATCTTCGACTGTTGAATAAATATCACCTTTTCCTATGCTGTACCAATGATTATTATGGTATGGAAGGTGCTCTTGCGTTATTCCCCAGTCTTTCCATAAACCATCCGTGTAATGGAAATAATAGCCGTGGGCAAACTGCTCACTGTTGAAGGCAATGCTTTTATAACCCGTGTGCTTCATTTTTAAGGGTTTCCAAAAATTTTCTTTTAAATAAGTTTCATAGTCCTGCTGTGATATTTTCTCAATAATTGCTGCCAACATAATGTAATTTGCATTTGCATAAGTGTATTTCGTACCGGGTTGATACAATAATTCAGACTGAAAAAAATCATTAATAAATTGTTCTTTAGTTGCATCGTTGTATCTGAACCCTCCAGTTTTTGGCGATATTCCAGAAGTGTGAGTTAGTAATTGATGTATGGTAATGTTTTGTTTATCAGGGGGCGCGTCAGGGAAATACGTAATAATTATATCAGAAATACTCAGTTTACTCTTCTCTGATAGCTTCAGAATTGCTGCAGCAGTAAACTGTTTGGTAACTGAACCAATATTAAAAACAGAGGTAGGTTTATTCGGGATTTTTTTTTCTCTGTTCGCCCAGCCATATCCTTTAGATAAAATGATTTCACCTTTCTTAGCTATGAGAACTGCACCTGAATAGCCATTCATACCGCTATTTGTCAAGTAGTCGTCAATATGCTGCACTTCGGAAGTTAAAACTGAGTCATCTTGTTTCTGGAAACAAGAAAAAAGTAAGAATACGGTGCTAAAAGCCGTTAGTAGTTTATATTTCATACGTATCTGAAATTATTACAAATCATTTGGTACATATCCCGCTGAATTTGCGCAATAGCTTTACGGAGTTTAAATATCAATACGTATAATCGATAACAAGAAAGAACGTAACAGCGGAGTACGTTTATTATGGTTATAGCGCGTCAAACATATCGACATAGTGAATCCCTGCTCCTTTTTTCTCAATTACGATTACTCCTTAAGGTGTTAAGCTTGATTTTAGGGTGTTGTAAAGAAAAGGCGAATTCTATCGAAAACCTTAAAGATATGGAAGTTATGTTAATTGATGCCTTAAAAACAACTTTTGACACCTTTAGTTTAGTTTCACAGCATCTATACAAAGCCAATAATGAAAGGTTTTAAATCGCCAGCCGACAAGGGGAGGGGCTAAAAAGTTCGATTTAATTTACTAGTAAACTTTTATATTGACAAAGGGCTTAATCTGCAATAAAAACTTCAAGTGTGTAGCCCGCAAACGTAAAAATTTGTGGTTAGTTGAGCACATTACGACCGATTTCTTCTAATCATTTTGATTGCCATTCATCGAAAACCGCTAGCTACATGACAATGACCAACTTACCCGAGGAGCTCCCACTGCCCATCTTGTGCAGTGCTTCTGGGGCATCGTCCAGGGTGAATGTTTGTTGGATCATCGGCTTTAGTTTTCTTTCCTCGGCCAGCTTGCAAATAAATTGTAAATCAGCTTTACTCACTTTTGCCAAAAAGTTGGTCATCTTTTTTCCTTCGGCAATGGATTTCCAAGGACCCAGAAATAATGTGGACAGGGAAAAGGATGAAGAGACATATCTCCCTTTGCTTTTTAATTTACGACTAAGGGTGTTTACAGAATGGTTCCCGACGACATCGAAAATGAGATCGTATTGTTTTTTGCCTTTGGTAAAATCTTCTTGGGTATAGTCAATTACGTGGTCTGCGCCTTGATTTAATGCATTTTCTATTTTGCTTGTGCTACACACTGCTGTAACTTCTGCTCCAAGTGCTTTGGCAATCTGAACGGCAAATCCTCCGACACCCCCCGAAGCGCCGTTGATTAAAACTTCTTGACCAGCTTTTAGCTTTCCGACATCCCGAAGTCCCTGAAGGGCTGTGACAGCCGCCATTGGTAAGGCAGCGGTTTCTTCAAAAGAAAGGTTGGAAGGTTTTTTTGTCAAGAGGTTTTCATCGACTGCCACGTACTCGGCAAAACCTCCAAACCCTGCACTGGAGAGGTCTCCATATACTTCGTCTCCTACTTTCAATTGATCAACTTTGCTCCCTATGCGTTCGACAACCCCGGCAATGTCAGCCCCTAGGATTTGATTTTTAGGTTTGAAAAAGCCCGCTGCGAGCCGAACGGGAAAGGGTTCGCCCTTTAAAAGATAGTAGTCGGCTCTGTTCACAGAGGCAGCTAAAACTTTTACCAACACCTGGTTGGGCTTGGGCTCTGGGCGTTCAACCTCGCGCAATTCAAGGATATCGGGTGAGCCGTATTTTTCATTGATTATTGCTTTCATATCATTGTGTTTTTTAATGCTGTGCTGTGAGAGTTTTTCACTCCTTTTATGATCATATACAAGGTCAAACTAACTTCGCCCAAGGCAGCTGAAACTCCAACAATAAGCGCGGTCCATTCTTCATACCCCGGTACACTAAAGTTACCAAAAGTTTCGAGCAAGTATCCCGCGGCAGCTCCAATCATGAATCCTCCAAAGATTTTTGGGAAGATGTTTGATTTATAAATCAGCCAACCCAACAAGAAGCAATGCACGCCAAAGAACCCTCCGGCTATGAGGTAGCCATTTCTATGGGCATCCATGAAAAGCATACTTATGGACTGCAGTTGCTCGGGGTCAAAAGCGGACAGATAAGTAGCATCTCCTAAGATATGAGAAGCCATAAAGTGATTGAGCAAATTTAAGCTTCCTATAGCTGGATGAGCAATCAATCGGAGCGAGGCGGAAATCAATGCCAAGGGTTTATTGAAAGGCTTGAATAGGTTATAAAGCATTACAGATATTACAGCATCCATTAGGAAGGCCACAAGGTCAAAGGTCAAACCTAGTCTGAATAATTCGGGGTGCTGTAGGATGTTGGCCGAAGTAGTTGCCGCATCGCCGGGCACAAATAAAGTTCCTCTCACATAGCCTTGACTAAAACCCGCACAGATGATTACAGCCAAATACATAAGGCCGATTATTCTCACCTGATTTATCTTCATTAAATCGTTTTCTCTTTGCATATCGATTACTGATTTTTGATTTGATAATGCAAAAGTCAGCTACACGCGTGAATTATTTTTGACCCGCTGTGCCAATGGTTTGTCAGTTGGGGCCAAATCGGATACTTTCGGCCAACCTCGAGTATGGCGATTTAAATCAATTTGGAATGAGACTATTTGTTTTTGCGATAGTCGAGTGGAGTTTGGCCCGTCCATCGCTTAAAAGCACGATTGAAAGCGCTTTGATCTGAAAAGCCCGTTTGAAAGGCAATTTCACTTACAGTTTGGCTTGTGTTCTTGAGCAAATAAATGCTAATCTCTTTTTGGGTTTTTTGGACCAACTCCCTGAAAGAAAGTTTTTTTTCGGCTAACCTCCTCTTCAGGGTTCTGGCACTTAGATTTAAATGTTCGGCTACTTGAATAATACTCGGAATCCCACTCGGTAGGGATTCTTTGATGAGTTGGTGTATGTCATTCACTAGACGGTCGGCTTTGTCGTGTATTCCTTGTTGTTCTACATTCATACGGTCGACCAAAAACTGATGTATGCTTTTGTCGGCTTTTACCGTGGGGATGTCGATATCGGAGGTTTTAAAGGTCAGAGCATTTTCTTCACCGCCAAATGATACGGGGCAATTGAAGTAATCGGAGAATGGTTTCACGTCCGAAATATGATGTTGGAAACAAACGCTTTCGGGATGGATTTTTTTTCCAGTTACTTCTTTGATCACCTCAGTAATCATTACGAAAGAAGTTTCGTTGGCCATCTCAACACCTCTGCGAATGGCGTCTCGTTGAATCACAATTTTCGTGTAACCACCGCTCTCTTTTATCTGGGCCGATCCGTGATCCGTAACAAGAATCATAAATCGAGCAGTTCGGTCAAGAACATCTTTTGCTCGCCAGCAGGTTCGCCAAGAGAGTCCTAAAGTGCCGTAATCCTCAGAGTTGAGTTGCATGCCTTGGCGCACGGCAAACCCGGGTTCCAGGTGTTGGTCGGCTAGTTCATAAACCTCAAGTAGCAGCTCCATGGGCACGTATTTACCTCCTTGGATAATTTCATCTCTATGGGTGTGATGAACCAAACGCTCGATGGACAGGCCTTCTTTTTGCGAAGTCAGCACAGCTTTGTGGTATATGCTAGAGGAGACGAATGGCATGGTCTACATAAGGTTTGAACAGCAACGGCGCTATGGATTCATTCGGTTAACTTATCAATATCAGAATCCGTTAAGTTTTGAATATTTGCTGTGATTTTTTCAATATCCCAATTCCACCATTTCAGGGCTAAGAGTTTTGAAATAACTTCCTTAGAAAATCTTTTTTTAATTTCTCGGGCAGGATTACCTCCAACGATAGAATAGGGCTCTACATCTTTAACTACCGTATAGTTGGCGGCAATAATTGCTCCGTCTCCGATGGTAACACCGGCCATGATCGTGGCGTTATACCCAATCCAAACATCGTTGCCGATATGAATATCTCCTTTCTGTGGATAGGACTTCCCGTCCATGGCTTTTTCCCAACCATGCCCAAAAATGGCAAAGGGGTAGGTTGACAACGAGCCGGTCAAATGATTCGCTCCGTTCATGATGAATTTTACATCCGAAGCGATCATACAGAACTTTCCAATAATGAGCTGATCCCCAACAAAATCAAACAGGTATTTTACGTTTTTTTCAAAGTTCTCGACATGCTCAAAGTCATCGTAATAGGTATAGTCGCCTACGATAATGTTGGGGTTCTTCACCACATTTTTTAAGAAGCAAAGCCGGTCGTAGTTCTTCAGCGGGAATTTTGTGTTTTTATCTGGTCCGTTCATGTAGTTTCGGTAAAATCTTAATCATGCGCTACGGATGCACTACAAACAGGAGCATCTCATTCAGCGATAGCGCATACGGTTATGGCTTAAAGCTATGAAATATACTTCGAATGCAACGTTCCGTGCTTTGGATGGTGAGGATAGTCGCTCAATTCGGTACTTACGCTGGGATCTACGCACCGCGCTGCCTGCCCCGATGATTTTGGGGAATGCATAGTTGTTGTACGACGTGTTTATTCACATAACAGATTTTCCATCTCGATTAGAGCTGATGTCAAGTCAGACATTCTTTTACGTTCGCCAATATGAATAGGAATATAATTTAGTCGATTTGTTAACTCTTTGATCGGCATATTTTTCAATTCCTTAAACTCCATTTTCCACCAGTTCATAGTTTCCAAATTCGCATTTTGAAATCCAGTTGTTCTTCTATCGTTATCCGTTGGTAAAAGGTCAATTTCTCCAATGTGCGAATCGAGATCTTCAAAGTCAATGATTATTCCATCATAGATTAACTGACTGAAAAAAGCATTTTTAAAAATTTGCTCAATATCCTTTAAGTCAGAAGATTTAACGTCAGTCAAGATTACATTGTATTTGGTTTTTCCGTTTGTGATTAGCCAACATTTTTTTCGAGAAACATAAAATACAGTTGCATTCCATTTTCCAAGTTTTCCAGGTTTACCTGTTTCATTATTGGAAATATGTTTCTTAATCAGCTTTTCGAGTTTTCTAGTAACATGTATTTTCGTTCGCATAGATGGTGTATAACTTACCAACTAACCTCCGTCCGGTAAAGCGCCCAACAGTTCGATTAGCGAGTAGTAATTTATTTATCTCTAAATGTAATAAAAGCAAGTTTATCCTTTCGCCCTCATTGATTTTGGTTTTTGGATATCAGCGGGATTCGAAACAGCGCTACGGGTTGATCGTTTTGCAATAAACAAAAGTCCAAAAAACTAGCTCTAATCGCCGTTTCCAATAAGCTGATCAAACAAGCCTTCGGAGTAGTGAAAAACGACTTAGTCTATGATCCAAACTATGTGATTATGCAACCCTAAGAAACTTGAAATTTACTTGGTGTTTAGATTAGTACTATGTTGGCCACTGGCTTTTTTTCTTTTTCGGTCAGCGTTGGGAAATGTGAAAAGCTCTTTTGCAGGTTTTAGTTGTGTGTTGGCTTGTGCGACCTGCAAATGTGCTTGAGCCTGTGGGTTGGTTAGTTTTCGTCTTGATAGTATATTTTGTAATACTTTCTACCATCATTTTCGACACCTTTCTCAATTAATTCTTTGTTGCCATGTATGTAAATATGAAAGTTCTTATCTAGTTTCAGTACACTTTTAAAAGCCCTAGCTTGTTTTTTTACGGCTTGTCCAGAAATTTCAAAACTGTCAGTTAATTCAATTTCGTTTTCTTGTCTATAAGAAGTGTCAAACTTTTGAAATGATTCTATGACATTATCATCACCAAAGACTTCTTCTTCAAATTCCTTTTTATCGAAAGTTTCATGTTTTTTGAAATAATCTACAGAGCGGTTAAGAAGGTCTATTTTATCGGCTTTACTCACTTCGAAATCTTCGTCAAGTTGTTTAGTGACAAATTGTTTCGTAATGCCTAAAAATTGGTTAGTTTGATGGTATTCATCCTTGGTTGGTACTACACCGAGAAAGTCTTTTGTCCAATATTGAGCTTCACCAGATTTATTTGAGTTATCTATAATTGATATTTTGTAGCCATTGCTTTCTTCTTCGTTAAAAATAATGCATCCTTTGTCAATTCCTTTGAGGTCAAAACCAAAGTCATGCACAATTAAAAAATTTTCGGCTTGATTGTTCATTTTTATAAAAGGAGCACTTGTTTCAGACTTGAAAATCCCAATAGCAGTTGTATTTTCTTCATTAAGAAAAACATTATCAAATAATACAATATTTAGCTCTCCTTCTTTTATTTTCGGATGATTAGATTGTTCATAAAGAAGTTTTGCGATACTAACTGAGTGTTTTTTGAAATTTTCTTGATTTTTAAATATTGATTTTACGATTGTGTATATATCATTCCTTTCCAAATCAATGGAATGGGTAAAGCTGAAAAATTCTTCTTGCTTGAAGGAAAGTAAAAAATACTTTAGTAAGTAATACCTAGTTTCGTCATCTATGTTAGTTAATTGACTAGATAGGATTATTTCTTCATCTCTTAATTTATTACCGATATGGTGAGTAATTAATTTACTTATTTCAGTTTGAGTTAAATCTATTGATGTCATTTTTAAGAATCTTTTTCGTTACCTGAGATTTTACATAATTCAAATTTTTCTGTTTTTAATTTTTCAAATTCTTTGAATAGTTGACGTTTAATAGAGCTTTGAGGGATATGTGCGTATTCATCCTTCGTGTTGATTTTTATGATATCTACGACCAACTCTATGTTACCAATTCTTTTTTTGAAATAATTATTAAACCCAAATCGTATTTTACAATTCCCTTCAACAGAAGGGAGGGAGAAATCATAAATAATCTCCATTTCCGCCAGTTCCATAAACTTGTGAAGAGTCTTTTCCTTTAGGAAAGGTATGTTATGTAATATTTCGCCATTGATATTTAATTCTCTAACTTTTGAAAGTTCAAGCCATTCAATATCTTCTGGCAAATTCTCATTTGGGTCTGGCCCAATATCAAGAAAAGTGGCTTTTGTAAAGTCAAATATTCGATTCCCCTTAGTCATACTTAAAAAGAATTTAATTCTTTCCTCATTCGTAAAATCTTTAAATAGAATTCTTTGAATCTCTTTTTTGGGGTTCATATAATTCTTAGCCTTAAAATGTTTTTCAATACTTTTTGAAACTTTTTCAGCTATTTCTGTTGTTTCGGGTGATGTGTGAATTATTTGAAGTTGAACTTTATTGTCAGTTGTTTCTATTTTTTCGAATGTTACTTGTCCATTGAATTCATTTTTTCCTCTGAACCAAGGTTTGCTGTAGTTAGTTGTTTCACATTTAAAGTCTAAGACTATTTTATTAGGATTGCTTTCAATCATTTTAAAATTAGGATTTCCCACTACACTATATTTAGGGAAGTTTGTTTTAATCACCTCCTGAACATTGAAATTGTCAGGAATTGCTGAGATTAAGGTTTTTTCTGATTCCCAATTCAAAGTTCTTGTGAGTGTCTTTTCCCTATCTTCTTTTGCTTGTAAACGTTCCTTTAAGAACTCGAATTCGAATGGACTGAGTAATGAAGTCAACAGAATTGGGAATGTACTGTCTTCATCTGTGTTGTTAACAAAAACACCTTTCATCCTAAGAAGTTGTCTTCTTTCTCTGTCCTTTATCGAAGAATGTTGAAGTATGGCTCTTAATGATTCTCCAAAAGGAAGAAATCTATTGATATTGTCTGCAATTTTTTCCATTAGTTTCTAAAGTTGGGTTTGAAGTTTTCTACACTTAGAGAATTGGTTAGTGTAGGATCTTCAAATAATTGTTTTGCTTTTGCAACTATTTGTTCATGTTGTAGCCTATTATAATCGGGAAAAGCTATAATTGTATTGGACTGATAATTCGCAGTAATATTTTTCGCTAAGCCAATTAATTTTATTAACTCTTCTTCTTCAAAATTTTCTCTTGAGCACAACAATAGTGTGTTAGATTCAGTAGAAACTTCAACTCTGATAGGGATAATATTTGAGGCTAAATATTGAATTGGTAAAATGGAACCATTTTTAGCTGAATCATTGTCATTGTTTAACCCCGTGTTGAAATAGGTAAATTGAATTGGTCGATTCGAGAATTTTCTTTTTGCAAATTCAATTGAATCAAATAGAAACTCTATTTTTTGGTTGTCTACTAAAAAAATACCATCGTGATAATAATCTTTTGGTGCTTCAATACGAGAAAGTTTACTTGTCAAATCTTGGTTTTCCTCCACATTATTCAACCAAAAGATTATACCTCTATCAAAAACGGTTTCAAAATCAGATCTATTGTTTATTGTATTTGCTCTCAACTCTGACTTTTTGAACGATTCAATTGCCATTCCTAAGTCTGTGTAATGACTTTTGAACTTCTCTATAGGATTATTGGGATATTTATCCTTACTGTATTTTACAGAAATTAAAATATTCTCTAATGTTCTTGAAATAACTGGACTTTTGTAATGAAAATACGCATCAATTCCATGATTTTTCTTGCCATGTTTTTCAGGATCAATGCTGGGGATATCAAAGTTTTTTAGAGGTTCGTTCCAACCTATTAAACTAAGAAATTCGCTAACGATATCCTCTCCAATTTCACCTATTCTTTTTGAAAACTCTCCCATGATATTAGTCTTTGTTTCTATTCAATCTACGTTTTGATAATTTTTTCCAAATGCTGTCTGCTAATTCAATTTCTGAATCGGTAAAACCAAAGTTCTCTTTTAGAATTTTTTGATTTGTGATTTTCAGGATTTCCGAAATGTCCTTTTTAGATCGAATCATTTTGTCTATATCAGGCAATAAATCAGCATTGTTTAAATTGTACGGAAGTAAAATTTCTTCTACTTCATTTGGCATCAATTCCAATACACCACCGCCATGACTTCTACCGCAGATCTCTGAAAATGCCAAAGACAACGAGTTATAATAACTTGCTGTTAACGCTTTAATCTCTGCATTTGGTTTTACAGTTACACGGTGCATCGTGTCTGTTGTATATGCTTCAGCTTCGTTGATAATAAGCTTTGGGTACAAGTTGTTTCTACGAATAAAAAGTGCGTCCGAAATTCTCAAAGAAGGCACGATTTGCCATTCGTCACGAATTCTACATTTATAACCTTCGTTTATCTTTTGTTCTTCGCCCCAAGAGATGTAGTCTATCGCTCCGATTGAACCGTTTAAGTCTGCCATTTTGGGGAAAGTCAGCAAATGTGTTCGGGCTTCTATTGCACGATTTTTTTGCCAATCTTTTTGTGTGAAAATAGCACTCGGTACTTGCACGCTTCTTCCCACTAAAGGCTTGGCGTACTTTTCTAAATCGTAAAACTGGACTGTTGAAAGAGGAACGGTAAAAAACGGGTTTGAACCTGTTGTAATTCCAACTTCAACTTTTGCGTATTTACCAAGTTTCTGGATTTGTTGACTTTCTTGAAGTCGTTCTAAAAAGTCAATTTCTTTTTGGTCAAGAAAATAGAATGTCCATTTATTTGATTTGAAATCAATTTTCTTTTTAGGGCTTTCCAAACGTGAAACGTCCAGATTTTGAAGCTCTTCGGCATCACGTAGTTCCAAATGCTCAATTAAGTGCGTTTTAGAATTGTTCTTTTCACAAAGCAATAAAACCACTTCTTGTTGAATGTCAGGGAAAACCAATTTTTCGAAAGAAACAATATTGATTTTGTTGTAAAACTTAGCGAGAAATTCACGTAAAGTTTGAGCGTAAGAAACTTGTAAAATCTCAGCAGGAAGTACAAAACCAATTTTCCCTTGTTCTTTTAAAAGTAGGGAAGAACCAACCACAAACGAAACCCAGGCATTGGTAAGTTTTGAATATTTCAAATTGGCTTTATCAAAAATTTCAGCAGCAAACTTTTGTTGTTGTTTATCAAAATACTGATAGCGGATGTAAGGGGGATTGCCAATAATCAGGTCAAAACGTTTTTTTGTATTGATACAGAAATCGTGAAAATCGGAATGAATGACTTCCGAATCGGCTAACCCAATATTTTTAGATTTTTCTGCTTCAATCTCATCAAATTCAATGGCTGTTACGGAATTGTATTGATAACCACCTTTTTGAATTTCTTCCAGAAATACACCATCACCGCAACTTGGTTCCAGTATGTCCAATTCTCTATTGCCATTGAAAGCCCATTTTAAAATAAAAGCTGCAATGGGATTAGGAGTGTAAAATCCACCCCTTAGTTTCTCTTCGGATGCGTTTTTAATGAGCTGCATACAACTCGGAGATTAAAGGGATTAGATTATCATCTTCTCCCAGATTATACAATGTTTTTAATGATTCGTCTAATTCGGCTTTCTTGATATCGAACTGACGTTTAAGCGGAATTAGCTCTCTTTGATTTCCAACATTTTGGTCTATTTCACCCTGCAACTGGATTAATGCTTCTTGAAGTGAAGCTATTTTATCGTGTAACTCTTTTTCTGATTCATTTTCAAAATCAATTACCCGAACAGGGAGTTTTTTCAAAACTTTTGTTCCACGAGCGATATAACCACCTCTGAAAACTTCCCCGTTGAGTGCTGAGAACCATTCCAAATATTTTGAGTTCAGCAAAGCTTGAATATAATAGATGGAATAGGGGAAATCTTCGGGCAGGGTTATCATACAATATCCTGCTGTACCACCTGATGAAATCAAAGTTCCATAATAATCAATGGCGTATTTGTTTCCTTGGGATAAAACACCAACTATGATTTTTGCAGGTACATCACATTTGTCCAGACTTTGGTGTCGTCCATATCTGTACCATTCATTTTCTGTTTCAGGTGTCGGCTTAATATCCCTTTTTGGATTTTTTAGAGCTTCTTTATAGTGGTTCAAGTAAGCAAAAGCATTCGGATAATCCGATTCCAATTGTTCAATTTCAACAAACTGAATGCCTTCATCTGTTTTTAGATAAGGATAGATAACAAAAGCATTGGGCGAAAAAGGGCGATAAGTGTTTAGGTTATCCGAACCACTGGACGTTTTGAAATAAGGTCGGGTTAATTCCTTCTCTATTTTCCAATCAGTACCACCCTTTTGAAAATAGTAAAATTGTTCGTCCTCATTTGTTGCTGTATGGATGTAAATATTGTTGGCACTGGTTTGTATGCCGTTATAAATGTTTTCTGAACCAATTAATAACTCTAATGTTTGAGATTGGCTTTCAATGGATTCAAAAATTGGTTTTAAGTTTCCCGGAACCAATGCCCAACCATCATCATCCAATTTTTCAAATTCTACAGAATCGTAATTGTGAGAAGCAATATTTCTTGTTTTCCAATTCTTTAAAGATTGGACTTCCAAATAATTCAGGTGTTCCTGCTCTGTCTTTTTTAGGATTAATAAGCAAGTGTAAGTTGTTTTATCTTGAAAGATTTGATTTGCTCCAAAGGAGATAATTTGCTCAACTTCTTTTTTGGAAGCTAAGAACTTTCGTAATTTTTTCCCTGCTCCAACTTTTGTGAACTTGCTTGGAACAATGTATCCAAAAAGTCCATTCGGTTTGAGCAAATTCAATCCTCTTTCAATAAAAAGAAAATATTTGTCGAACTGCTTGTAAGCAGATTGGTAATGTGTTTTGTACAATGGCAATTCCAAAGGCGTGAATTGCTTCATGTGTTCGGTTGCCATATAAGGCGGATTGCCAACAATTACGTCAAATTTGGTCGCACCAAAATCATAAGGATTAATATCCCGTTGGTTTTCGGCTGATGTTTTTTCGGAATCTAAAAGGCTGTTTCCAAAGTGGATGTTCGCATCCATATTTGGAAGGGCGGGAGTTGGAATGGTGTTGTTGTCTTCATTTTCTAATAATTTCAACAGTAACCCGAATTTACAGGCCTCAACCGCATTGTAATCTTTGTCAACTCCGAAAATGCAATTGGTTAAAAGTTGTCGTTTGGTTTCAAACTTGAGTTTGTATGTGCTGTTAGCTGTTTGTATCAGTTCAGCAGGATTGTTTTTCAAATAATAATCAACCAATGTATCATGCAACAATTGGTACGTTTCAAGCAAAAAAGCTCCCGAACCACAAGCAATATCTGCAAAGGACGATTGCAGTATTTCTGTGTCGATTTTTCCTTCACAATGTTTTGCAACGGTTTCTCTGAGAACATCCTGAATTATAAATGTTGGTGTGGTTACAATGTCCCTGTCAATGTGTTCAGGTTTCTTTTCAAGTGTTATTCCTTCGTTGGTGATTTTGAGTTGTTCTCCAAGGAAGATTTCATAGATGTTCCCGAGAATATCCGAGGCGAAAACAACAAACGAGTAGGTGCTTTCAGGAAAATAAAGTTGTTTAATGATTGTCCAAAAGGCCGAACTATTGTTGGTTATAATTTCTTCGGTTAACGCATGATTAAAAAGTCCTGCATTGTATTTTCTATCTGCTCCCCTGAATTTTTGAATAAGTGCCTTGAAATCTTCATTGTCAGCAAAATTCAGAAGCGTTTTATACACTTCAATATTCCTGTCTTCGCATACACGAAGAAATATAATGCTGTTGATGTAGCTTTGAACAATGTCGTTTAATTGACCTTCATCCAACTGATGTTGATGGGAGTGGATTTCTTTACCGAGAATTAAACGCCATTCATTAATTTGTTTCAGAAATAAATCATCAACACTGGAAAGTTTGAGTTGGCTTTCAATTTCTTTCCAGATTTCGTCAAATTCACCAGTGTAAACAACCTCGTGGCTAAGCTGTTTTTGAATTTCTTCAAATGCTTTTTCGTATTCCGTGTAGTGGTATAGTTTTATTCGTGCTTTTGTCGCAGAATCGTCTTTGTCCACTTTTTGAGAGCAGTCATAAATAGCCAAGTGTTCAAAGTTGGAAAGAACGGATATTTTGAGTTTAGCCGTAAAACCATATCTGCGAACCTGTTTCGCAGGTTCGGTATCAGAATCTATTTTTACGTGAGGCTTCTTGGCTTCTAAGAAAAATTTTCGTTCAGAAAAAAGTCTGAAAGTATAGTCAGGTTTTTTCGTATTGCTGTTCGCATCTTCTCGAAGAGCTTCTTCAACCAAAACTTCCCTTTCGTTAGTCGGTTTCCCTTGATTGTTTTTGATGTCCCAACCCAACATTTCAAATAATGGGTCTAAGAAATCAGTACGTAATTGCGTTTCGTTGTAGTCTGCTTGCAAATAAGCAGTTCTATTTGCGTGGTATTTTTGAACAAGGTCTTTAATCGTCATGGTTATAAGTCAAGCGAACCTTGTTGAAGATTCTTGTTTTTTAAGTATTTGATTTTTTCTTCGGCAACTTTTAGAATTTGGTCTGGATTTTCTTCTTGCATTAATTCGTAAGCAACTTTGTCACTCATAAGTATAAGCCCTAAGTCTTCTTCACTTTCGTTGAATAAGTCGGCTAAAAGCGGTAGCATTTCCTTGTTGGCAGAACGTTCTCCACGTTCAATTTTACTGAGTGTGGATGGGTCAATGTCCAACGCTGCTGCAACTTTTCTGAGTGGAAGTTTTTGGCTTCCCCTTAACGCTCTGATATGTTCCCCAAACGATTCTTTTGTTGTCATTTTCTATTGTGTTCTTGAAAATTATTTCAGGACAATATTTGTCTAAATGTAAGAATCTTTTTTGGATATTCATTCTGTCGAGGGTGGAAAAAAATAGCTCTTTTGCAATTTTGGGTTGTGGGTGGGCCTGTGCGAATTGCAAATGTGCTATTTGTGCGGTGGGTTTTTCAGCTTGTGGCTAACGGCTCTGGCTAAGAAACGTGCGGGTTTTGGAACACGTATCTGTCAACCGAGACCAAAGTTTATTTTGTATAATAAATTTCATTTTACCCTGTCAGCGCGCATGTTTTCTTAGCCTTTGTTAGCTGCTGCCTTTTTTCTTTCTTCCATTTCTTTCAAAGCTGTCTCAAGCTTCTCCTTGTTTTTCTGCATTTCAAGCTGACCATTATAAATTAAGTCTTTGCCAAAAGTGAATTCTCCATCGTGGTGAAACTCAAGTTTCCAATTTAATGTCTTGTCCCAAACCGTCTGGTCATGTCCGAAGAATAAGTTGTGTGAATACTTAATAACCATTTTCCAGGTCAAAACGAAGCCTGTGTCTGGTTGCTGTGCAATAAATACCTTTTGGCTAAATGGAATTCCTAAATTGTATAAATACTTTTTGATTGTCTGTTGGTCTGAAAATTCACTGTTGAATGTTGATACGGTCTTATAATACTTGTCTGAGCTTTCGATTCCAAGTTGAATTTCATAGTTCCACAGAAAATTTGCAGCTTCTTTTGTTAATGGAAATATTTGGTCTTGGTGTTCTTTACTTGCTAATTGGTCGTTTTCGTCTGTGAAAATCCACTTCGCAATGTAGTCGTCCAAAGGCACTTCAAACACTTCTATGTTGTCAAGCGAAATAGTCATGTTCCCAATCTTTCTGTCAAATTCAATTGTCGTCTTTCGGTTGCAGCTAACGGTTTGCATATGGCTTGTGGCGGTTTCGAAGCACTTTCCTGTCTACCAAAATAAAAGCTGGCTACGAAGCGAAAACCTTGCTGGCAGACGTTCAGCCGCCATAAGCTATATGCTGTGTTGTGCATAGTGTTTTTTCTTTTTCAATTATTGCAGTCAACCGTTATTTTGGAAAATGCCCAATGTTCATCGATAATCTCAGATTTTCCGCAGTCGGTAAACTGCTCATAGTTTCTGAAAGGTTCAAGGTCATCTTGATTTCTCGTGAAAACTAGAAAGCTGTAATTCTTTTCAGTGTTAGGATTGCCAAACCTGTACGCTAGACCAACGTGGTTTTCATTTCCATCAATTTTGTCGTGGAATTCGATTTCCGTCAAGTTCAGTTCGTTTTTAAGAACCTCGATTAATACTTTGGTTTGTGTAAGCTCCGTAGAGATAGTCATTGGGTCATTTTTCCATTCTAACTGGTCTGCTTGGTCAATCAAAACTTGGTTAAGCTCCTTTATTTCCTCGAAATATTTAGTCACTTCATTTCTGTCGTATTTTGACGAGCAAGAAGTCAGAATAAGTATTGTCAATATTGAAATTAGTCTTGTCATTACATTATGCACAACGGTCTCGGCTAAGAAACGTAGGGCTTTCGAAGCAATTAACTGTCCAATGAAACCGAAGTTTTTTTAATGAACAGACCTTTCAGAAAGCCTTATCCGCCCTATGTTTTCTTAGCCAATGTTGTAGCGCGTTTTTATTTTTTCATTCCACTTAATTCCCTTCGCTGAAACAGTCAGAATATCTTGTCTGTCAAGTTCTTTCCAAGGGATATCGTTGTCATTATATTCTATTATTTGATACCGTCTTTCGCAATTTTTCCAATTCGTGCAAGGACATCTATTTGGCTCTTGGTCATAAGGGATTTCTGCTCTGTCTTTCAAGATTTTTAGCGCTTGTTCAAAGGTTTCAAATTTTCCTTCTTGTGGTTCAGCATGTATTTCATCTTCTATTATGAACATAGTCTTTCAGGTTCCAATTTGTCCGTGAATAAAAAGTCCTAGAAGCAGAATTAATGTTGTGCCGAAAGATATGGCAGTCAACTTTTTCTGTCCATTTATTATTGTCCAAGAGGTGAAAAGCAAAACGCTCAGAAATACTATTCCCCAAATCAAGTTTACTGTAGAATACAGTTCGGCAGTCTCGTAATAGTATGGTGTCGGTCCTTCCCCGCCAAATGGGTATTCTGCTGTTCGTCCTTGAATTTTTACAATATACCACTCCGAGAAATTTATAAGAGCCAAAAGTCCACTAAGGATTATTGTCAAAGAACTCAATACGATATTTGTCGGTCTATTCATTTTTGTATTTGCAGTCTTTTTTCAAATGCGCTACAACAATTGCAATAGTGTAAATTAACCTTTATTTTTTTGCATCTCTCCCTCTGGAATCCCCCATGCCTTCTAACAAGCCAATCGGCGTTCCCTCCGAAAAACACATCCTTTTTTGCAAATCTTGAATATCCATGCGTTGAATACTATCTACCTTCAAGTATACAAAATAAAGTTGGAAAACTGGAAGGTTGGCTTTTGGCTATTGACTATTAGCTGTTAGCCTTTGGCGATTAGCGATTGGAAGTCGACGCAAAAAAAATCATCGAACAAACACAATTGAATCTAACGGATAATCAATCCTAGTCACCAAGTCACCAAGTCACCGAGTCACCAAGTCTCCCAGTCACCCAGTCTCCCAGTCACCCAGTCACCAAGTCTCCCAATCCCCCAGTTTTTGTATTTTCGTTGAAAATCTACTTTTCTTTTGTCCTATGCGCACCTTTCATCGCAGCCTTATTTGTTCGCTACTTGCGATTTGTACCATCACACTTCCCCTTCGAGCTCAAATTACTATCGACGGAACATTTGATGATTGGGATTCCGTTCCCGCTCTGAATGATATTCTGAACGATGGCCAGTACTTTGATTTTCAGAAAACGAAAGTGACCAGCGATAACCGATACGTGTATTTCTACTTCGAATCGGCGCAGACCTTTCAGTTGAATTCCGAATACGGCGTAAAGCTCTACGTGGATGTAGACAACAACGCTTCCACGGGAGCTTCAACGCGAGGTTTGGGTGCGGATCTGATCTGGAGTTTTGCCGACCGCAGCGGTACGATGAATGGCGCCACTGTGCAGCACGCTGATCAAAAGATGTTTCCCGCTCCAACGGTCACTTCCAATCGATTCGAAATAGCATTTGATCGCACAGAGCTACCTGGTCTGGGCGACACACTGCGCTTTTATTGGTCCTCGTTGTTCGACGGTGACGATTTCATGCCCAATACTTATCACTTGATTTTTGAGGTGCAGAACACGGCGCATTACTACCCGCCGATTTCCCTGGACCGCGATCCCAATACCGATCTTCGGGTGATGACTTTTAATGTGCTGTTCGACGGTGTGACCGACCCGAATCAGCAACCGGCAATCGCTCGCATGATTCAAGCGGTGAATCCGGATATCATAACCTTCAACGAACTTTGGGACACAGAGGCCTATGAGGTGACGAACTTTTTGAACTCGTTTTTACCCAACGGGTCGATGGGGTGGAATGCCGTGAAACTGTTTCCCGGCAACGTAACGGCCTCGCGCTATCCCATTGCACAATCGCTTTCACTCGATACGGCAGCGCGGATGTTGATAACCGAAATTGATGTGCCTTCGAGTATGGGAGCCAATATTCTAGTGGCTAATCTTCACTTAAAGTGTTGCGATGCCGACCTGATTCGCCAAGATCAAGTGGACCGTTTGGCGAGTTTTTATCGGGATTATCAAACGCAGGGCGGAATGATCGATATGCCGGTCAATACGCCGCTCGTTGTGATGGGCGACATGAATTTGGTAGGCGATCGGCAGCAGCTGGAAACCATTCTGACCGGAGATATCATCGATGAGGCGCTCTACGGAGTCGATTTTGCTCCCGAATGGGACGGCTCGCCCTTAACCGATGCCCTGGCCCTCCACAGCCATCGCCGCAGCAGTTACACCTGGCCCGGAACCACATCGAGCTTTTATCCCGGACGCTTGGATTTTGTTTTCTACTCGGATTACGTATTGGAAAAAGAAAAAGCCTTTGTTCTAGATCCTTCGGCCATGACCAATGCGCAGCTTCAGCAATACCAGCTGTACGCCAACGACGCCCAAACTGCATCGGATCACCTTCCCGTGATTGTTGATTTTCGTTATCGAGATAACATCGGGCTAAAAGAAGAAAAACCCACGAAGTTCAAGGTTTACCCCAATCCGACAGAAGACACGTTTATCGTATCGAGTGAGTCGATGATCATCGAATCCCTTGAATTGCAATCCCTGAATGGCCAGGGGGTCAAGGGAATGAAGTTGAGCGATTCGAGCTATGTGGTGGAACTGGATGTTTCGGATGTGACACCGGGAAACTATGTGATTGTGGTCAACAACAAATATGCTTCGCAAGTGGTTATTTCGCCATAAATCAACCCGAGGAGCGAATTATACGTATATTTCTAACATGAGAAACATAGGGTGGATACTTGGAATGATCGCCGTATTGGTCAGTTGGAATGCGCGTGCAACCCATCTGGCGGGTTCTCAGTTTACCTACACACACGATACGCTCAATACGTATAACTTCGAGTACGCCTTAATCCGCGATTGTGGGGGAATTCCTTTCGATCCGGTCGTGACCATTACCATCCATCGCCGATTGCCCGGTGGGACGTATTCCTATTACGACGATATCTCGGTCAACGTGGATTCGGTCGGAGATGTCGACTTCCTCTCAGACACTTGTGTGGCTTTCATGAATGAAGAGATTTGTGCGCAAGCCGCGTTTTATCCGTTTTCATATGCATTGCCTCCGGGGTACGATTACATGTTGGTTCGTCAGCGATGCTGCCGCAATGAGCCGCTGGTGAACGTTGTCGATCCGTTGAATTCAGGGGGAACGTATTTTGTAGAAATCCTCGACACGGCTCAGGGAAACAGCTCGGCGCAGTTTGCCGAGTGGCCTGTTTTTCAGGGATGTGTCGGAGGCTTGTACTCGAGGTCTATGGCCGCTACCGATGCAGATGGAGACTCGCTTTCGTATCATTTGGTCGATCCACTGGACGAAAATCAATCGCCTGGAAATCCGAATGCAACGGGAATTGCACCACCGCCGCCATATCCCACAGTGGACTGGGAAACGGGATACAATGCCACCCTTCCGATCAACAGTTCGACCCCTGTGGGAATCGATCCCGTCACCGGTTTATTGAACTTTACCCCATCGCTGCAGGGGTTTTTCTTGATGAATGTGGAAGTGCGCGAATGGCGCAACGGGCAAGTGATCAACGCAGTTCGCCGCGAGTTTGAGGTGATGATCGGGATTTGTCAGCCGCGTCCGACGGCACAAATCGAAGTGGAGTTCGACTGTGCGACGAATTCGGTGGTTTTCTACCCCAGCGAACCCAACGGGCAGGTGACGTGGAATGTTGCGGGTTCGGGAACGGCAATCCCGTCGGCCGACACCTTGTATTGGTCGCCCGATGAAAACGATACGACGGATATTTTGGTGGATTTTGAGTTTTACCTTCAATCCTCGGCTTGCTCGATTCGAGATACATTGGACTACCGGTTTATTCCGGTACCCGATTTTGAGGCTTTTGGGCCGGACTCGTTGTGTCAGGACGAAAATGGAGAATTCTATCTTTTGATCGACGGGCAATTTCAAGAAGTCGCTTGGATTATTGGAAGTGATACGGTTTCGAGCACCGATGACTTTTCGGAATCGTTCGATGAGGTCGGGAGCGTTGAAGTCCAATATGTTTTGCGTTCGGGCGATTGTGTTTTCAGCGATCAATTGGACGTGTACATCCAAAACTGCAATGAGATTCAGTTTCCCAACGTATTTACACCCAATGGGGACGGAACGAACGATTACTGGACGCCACTCCCGGGTTATCGCGTTTCGCAGATCGAGATCGTGATATACAACCGCTGGGGACGTATGATCTGGGAAAGCCGCTCGGCAGGAGATATCGCTTGGGATGGAACCAATATCAACAATGGAAAGCCGTGCTCGGAGGGAACGTATTACTACGTTTACAAAGCCGATGTGCCCGAGAATCCCAGAGGACAAGGGTTTATTACGCTGTTGAGGGAGTGATTTAGATTCGTAGACCCGTTACCCGTTACTGGTTTTTCAGTTTTTGAACCTGTATGCTCCATACTCAAACTCTTGCTGTTTTCCGTGACCCGTAGACCCGTAATCCGAGATGATGATAAATAACCATGGTGGCTGAGCAATCCGAAGCCTCAGTCTACCAGTTTACTAGTCTACCAGTCTCCGATCCTGTATGCTCCATACTCAAACTCTTGCTGTTTTCCGTAGACCCGAAACTCGAAATTAGAAGATTAATCGCTCATGCGATTTTAGAAAATGGCGATGCGATGGTGTTGAGCGCTGAAAAGGAATTACTTCACAAACCACTCTCTACTTCCAAATGCATCTACTTCATAGTGGAAGTCGAATTCTAAGAAGCCGGCATCACCCGAGTAGTCATCGGATCCATTGCTCGATTCACGCCAGACTCGGCAGATTAGGATGGAGCTAATTTTTTTGCCCGTACCGTCTATTGGAGTGAATGCAGCGATTTGCTGTTTTTTGTCCGCTTCGGCAGCAACGGTAATGGTCTCAGAGGTAGCCGATGGCATCACATCATTGACATTGAACCATGCATACTCAAACCCCCAAACTACATTTCCTGTTCCGCCCGTAGTTGGCATCCAGTGGATGTGTGGATGGATTTCTGTTCCTTCTTTATAGGAGTGTGGCATTTGGGTGACAAAGAAAATTTGATCGTCATCTGAGGAGTCAAAAAACAGAGTTTGGAGGTTGCCGGTGAGAACACCCCATTCTGGAATGTCTTGACTTCCTTTGATTTTAACCGAAGATGCCGGTACGCGCAAGTCGTCGTGAGCAACAGCAGAGCTCGCTAGCAGGAGCGACCCTTCTTTGTCGATATAAAAGCCATCGTTTAGGATAATCGTACTATCGTTGAGTATGCGTACTGAACCGTCGTACTTGCCCGAATTGGATATTTGACGCCAGTCGTCAGCATCGTCTACATAGTAAAACGCATTGCTATCGGTATCAAACACGAGCAGTCCTTGTGTCACGGTCATGGCCACGCGCTGAGCGGTAGTTACGCGAGGAAGTAAGACTCCTTTATCGATCGATACGATATCCAAAACGGAACTCGCATGAGGATTAACCGCTCCCGTATCACTAATGCTCACTCCTTGAGCTATTGTGAATACAGGGAGCAGAAAAAGTACTAGTAGGGTGGCGAAAGGTTTCATGACTAAACAGTCTTTTAAATTGCAAACAAATATATACTACCTTTAAAGCTTTTTCAATGATATTTATCACTCAATTGAAGAAAATAGTAGTCATATCAGGAGCCGGAATCAGCGCCGAAAGTGGGTTGAGCACTTTTCGCGATACAGGTGGGTTGTGGGAGAAATATTCGATTGAAGAAGTAGCAACGCCCGAGGCATGGCGTCGAAATCCGGAGATGGTTACGGAGTTCTACAATCTCCGCAGAAAACAATTGCTCTCGGCCAAGCCCAATGCAGCGCACCGTGCACTGGTTGAATTGGAGGCGCATTTTGATGTGCAAATTATAACCCAAAACGTCGATGACTTGCACGAAAGGGCGGGGAGTTCCAAGGTTATGCACCTGCATGGCGAATTGTTAAAAGTTCGGAGTTCGGTGGATGAAAGCTTGGTGTACGATTGGGCAAAACCCGAGGTTAAATTGGGTGATTACTGTGAAAAAGGCAGTCAGTTGAGGCCTCATGTCGTATGGTTTGGTGAAGAAGTGCCCATGATGGGTCCTGCTTTGCGTGAAATGATGGATGCCGATATCCTTTTAGTAGTGGGCACATCGCTCAATGTATACCCCGCAGCCTCACTCGCATATGCCGTTCCCGATCATACGGTGATTTATGTCGTTGATCCTGGAGATATGTCCCATGCGGGACTAAACGCGCATCACGTCCGTGGCAAAGCCGGGGAGTTCCTACCCGGATTGGTTCAAGAGCTTATAGAGGAATGGGCTTGAAACAGGGGGGTGGCTTGGAGACTAGGAGACTAGGAGACTGGGAGACTTGGTGACTCGGTAATTCGTATTGCTGTGTTTTAATCCTTCAATATTCTAATTGACATAACGGGTTTCGGATTTCCGGATCACCGGATTTTCGGATTTCCGGATTTCCGGATCACCTTATCACCGGATTTCGGATCCCGGAACTCCGGACACATTTTCTTAATAAACCTTGCACACGCTATGCTTTTATGATCCAACTAATTATTGTATCTTTGCAGCAGATTTCCAAGGAATTGATTGTGAGGGGACCAGAAAGTCCCCTCTTTTGTTACGCTATAGCGAAATGGATAAAGAAGTCATTGTACAACTAGCCGAGAGCGGCTTTCAGCGCGAGGACCTGTTTTTGGTCGATGTTGAGATGAAGCCGGGCAATGTTATTTCTGTCATTATTGACGGAATGAAACCGGTGAGTTTGGATGATTGCATCAAGGTTTCGAGAAACATCGAAGGCAACTTGGATCGCGAGGTAGAGGATTTTTCCCTCACGGTTACTTCCGCAGGTATGGGAGTTCCATTCAAGGTTTGGCGTCAGTACGAAAAGAACGTTGGTAGAGAGGTTGAAGTGGTGTTGAAAACCGGCGAAAAGTTGAAAGGTGTTTTGGCTTCGGCCAAAGACAATTCGATAGAACTCAAGTGGGAGACCAAGGAGAAAATCGAGGGAAAGAAAAAGAAAGAAACTGTAGAGCACAGTAAAAATATGATTACGGACGAGATCAAGTCCATTAAAACTATCATCAAATTTTAAATCGATCGGGCCATGAACACACAGGCTTTTATAGATTCATTCACGGACTTTAAAGACGAGAAAAACATCGATCGCGTAACGCTGATGGGTATTCTCGAAGAAGTACTTCGTTCGACATTGACCAAGAAGTACGGTTCGGATGAAAATTTTGATATCATCGTAAACCCCGACAAGGGTGATTTGGAGATTTGGCACAACCGAATCGTCGTGGAAGACGGTGAAGTGGAGAATGCAAGTGCTGAAATTGAATTGACGCAAGCCCGTAAAATCGAGCCCGATTTTGAAATTGGTGAAGAGGTTTCGGAAGAGGTGCGTATCGAGGATTTTGGTCGTCGGAACATATTGGCGCTTCGTCAGAATTTGATTTCGCGTATTCATGAGCACGACAACGGCAACTTGTACAAGCGGTACAAGGAGATGGAAGGTGAAATCGTTACCGGTGAGGTACATCACGTTCGCCATCGCGAAGTCATTATTTATGATGACGAGCAGAATGAATTGATCCTGCCAAAAGACCACCAGATTCCAAGCGACTTTTTCCGCAAAGGAGACGCAGTACGCGCTGTAATCGATCGCGTTGAGTTGAGAGGAAATAAGCCGTTGATCAAGCTTTCGAGAACGTCTGAGAAGTTCTTGGAGAAATTGTTCGAGCAAGAGATTCCAGAAGTATTCGACGGGCTGATCCACGTGAAAAAAGTAGTTCGTATTCCGGGCGAAAAAGCAAAAGTAGCCGTAGAGTCGATCGACGATCGAATTGATCCGGTTGGAGCATGTGTGGGAATGAAAGGATCGCGTATCCATGGAATCGTTCGCGAATTGCAGAATGAGAACATCGATGTGATCAACTACACGACGAATATCAATCTGTTTATCCAACGCGCTTTGAGTCCGGCGAAAGTGACGAGCATCCAGTTGGATGAGGAAAATATGCACGCCGAAGTTTCATTGGCTCCGGAGGAAGTTTCCAAAGCGATTGGTAAAAAAGGATACAACATACGCCTGGCAAGCCAACTTTCCGGGTATGAAATTGATGTATTCCGCGAGATTCCTGAAGAGGATGAAGATGTGGAATTGGTAGAATTTACCGATGAGATCGAAGAGTGGGTAATTGATGAACTGCGCGCTATCGGCTTGGATACGGCCAAGGCAGTATTGGAGTTGCCGATTGAAGATCTCGTAAAACGTACGGATTTGGAGGAAGAAACCATCAAAGAAGTACGCAATATACTCCGATCAGAATTCGAATAATTCAGCTGAGTATCGAATTCGTTATTTGGAGTTTAACAAGTTTTAAATTAAATTTTCTGTATGGCTGAAAGCAGTGTACGTTTAAACAAAGTTTTAAAAGAGCTCAATATCTCACTAAGTCGCGCGGTCGAATTTCTTGCGACGAAGGGAATCGAGGTTGATGCGCGCCCCACGACAAAGATCGATGGGGAGACGTACGATATTCTCGTAGCCGAGTTCGAAACGGATATGACCAAGCGTCAGAAGTCGAGAAAGGTGACCGAGGAAAATCGCCTGCAGAAGGAAGCGATTAAGGCCGAGAGTAAGAAGGAAGACGAAGAGGTTGAGGAAAAGGCCGAAGAACCGGCTGAGAAGCCTGTTGAGGCCGTGGAAGAAGAGCCTGTAAAAGAAGAAAAAACCGAAACTCCTGAGCCGACCGCAGAGGAGAAGGTGGAAGAAGAGGCCCCAGCAACTGTTGAAGAGACAGCCGAGGAGAAACAGCCCGAAGTGAAAGACCCCGAGCCCGAAGCTGAAGCTGAAGCCGAGGAAGATGATAGCGTCATTCGTGGCCGTCGTAATTTAGGTGGACCAAAAACGGTGGGTAAAATCGACTTGGATAGCTTGAAAAAGCCGAAGAAGAAAGAGGAACCCAAGAAAGAAGAAGAGCCGGTTAAAGCGGAAACAGAAGAGACGACTGCGAAGTCCGAGCCCGCTAAAGAGGAGCCCGCCAAAGAAGAGTCTGCTCCAGTAGCGGAAACGCCAAAAGAAGAAAAGCCGGAGGAAAAGCCAGCTGAGGAGAGCAAATCGAGCGATGAAAAGGCCGAATCAGCCGAATCGGATGGTGAAGAGAAGGACGAGAACATCCAAACGAAGTATCAGAAGCTTCAAGGTATCAAGGATACCGGAATGAAGATTGACTTGGATAAGTTTAAAAAGCCGGAGAAGAAGAAAGACGACAAGTCGGACGACAATAAAAAGAAGCGCCGTCGCAAACGCGTTCGCGTAGAAGACGATGCAAAAGGAAAAGCTGGAGCGAAGAATACCCGCGGTAAGAAGCGCAAACCGAAACAGGAAAAAGCAGAGCTGACTGAGGAGGAAATCCAGAAAAGAATTAAAGAGACACTCGAGAAACTTACCGGTGGCGGTAAGAGTAAGAGTCAGAAGAACCGACGTGATAAACGCCAGGAGCGCCGTGAGAAGGAGCAAATGGAGGAAATGGAACGTCAGGAGCAGGAAAAAACACTAAAAGTTACGGAATTCGTAACAGTAGGTGAGCTCGCAACCATGATGAATGTTCAGGTGAACCAGGTCATTGCGACTTGTATGCAGCTTGGAATCATGGTGACCATGAATCAGCGATTAGACGCTGAAACATTGACCATTGTTGCCGAAGAGTTTGGTTACGAAGTCGACTTTGTTTCTGCTGAGGTACAGGAAGCCATCGAGGTTCAGGAAGATAAACCGGAAGATCTCGAGTCTCGTTCGCCGATCGTAACGGTGATGGGTCACGTTGACCACGGTAAAACATCGTTGCTCGACTACATTCGTAAAGCCAATGTGATCGCAGGTGAGTCGGGAGGTATTACCCAGCATATTGGAGCGTACTCCGTTGAATTGCCGAACAAAGAGCGAATCGCATTTATCGATACGCCAGGTCACGAAGCATTTACCGCGATGCGTGCTCGTGGAGCCAAGGTAACGGATATTGCTATTATTGTAGTGGCCGCTGATGACGATGTGATGCCTCAAACGAAGGAGGCGATCAGTCACGCGCAAGCTGCGGGTGTGCCGATTATTTTTGCCATCAACAAGATTGATAAACCGGGTGCAAATCCGGAAAAAGTGAAGGAAAGCCTTGCCAACATGAATCTCTTGGTAGAGGATTGGGGAGGTAAGATCCAAAGTCAGGATATCTCGGCCAAGCAAGGTTTACATATCGAAGAACTTCTCGAAAAAGTATTGCTCGAGGCAGAACTACTCGACCTAAAGGCGAATCCAAAGCGTTTGGCTTCAGGAACGGTAATTGAAGCCTCACTCGACAAAGGACGTGGTTACGTCACCACCATTTTGGTGCAGAACGGAACCCTGCGTATTGGAGACTTTATGCTTGCCGGACAATATCACGGTAAGGTGAAAGCGATGTTTGATGAGCGTGGACACCGCATTGATGTTGCTGGTCCGAGTACGCCAGTTTCGTTATTGGGTCTGGACGGAGCACCTCAGGCGGGAGACAACTTCGTGGTCATGGAAGATGAACGCGAGGCGAAAAACATTGCCAACAAACGTCAACAGTTGCAGCGCGAGCAAAGCATGCGTACCAAGAAGCACATTACCTTGGATGAAATCGGTCGTCGTTTGGCGATTGGCGACTTCCAGGAGTTGAATATCATCGTGAAAGGTGACGTTGACGGTTCGATTGAAGCATTGAGCGATTCATTGCAGAAGTTGAGTACCGACGAAATCCAGGTGAATATCATTCACAAGGCGGTTGGTCAGGTGACGGAAAGCGATGTACTTCTCGCTTCGGCATCCGATGCGATTATCGTAGGATTCCAGGTTCGCCCATCAGCAAGTGCGCGTAAACTGGCCGAAAAAGAGCAAATCGAGATTCGTGCGTACAGCATTATCTACGATGCAATCAACGATGTGAAAGATGCGATGGAAGGAATGCTTTCGCCAGAGGTGAAAGAACAAATCGCTGGTACGGCAGAGATTCGCGAGACGTTCAAGATTTCGAAGGTCGGAACCATTGCAGGTTGTATGGTGATCGAAGGAAAGATCAACCGAAACCACGATGTGCGTCTGATCCGCGAAGGAGTAGTTATCTACACTGGAAAGTTGGGATCCCTGAAACGTTTCAAAGACGATGTCAAAGAGGTCCAGAAAGGATATGAATGTGGTTTGAACATCGAAAACTTTAATGATATTAAGGTTGGAGATATGGTCGAAGCATTCGAAGAAGTAGAGGTTAAAAAGACATTATAACCAATTGATATAGGCCCGTTGATTCGAAATCAACGGGCTTTTTTTACCCTTTCCAACCATGCGCGAGTTTCATAAGGATAAGAGTCGGTACTTTCAAATCCAGTATTTCACATCAAGGGAATACATCATTCCCTACATGGAGGAATTGCTCGATATGTCCAAACCCATTCGCGTATTGGAGATCGGTTGTGCTGAAGCCGGTGTACTCAAGGCGTTTACGGAAAGGGGAGACTACTGCGTTGGGATTGAGTTATCCGAAGGAAGAACCAAAAAAGCCATGGAGTTCATGGCGGAAGAACTCGAAAGAGACCAAATCCGTTTTTTGAATGCCGATGTGTACGATATCGACCCCGATTCGGAATTCGATGAGCTGTTCGATTTGGTAATTCTTAAGGATGTGATTGAGCACATTCATAATCAAGAGCGCTTCATGCCCCAGTTGAAAAAATTCCTGAAGCCCAATGGTCATGTGTTTTTTGCTTTTCCACCGTGGTACATGCCGTTTGGCGGGCATCAGCAGGTAGCGGACTCCAAGATTCTTTCGGTACTGCCTTATTACCATATATTGCCGAGGAGTTGGTATGCGCAAATCTTGAAATGGGGAGGTGAGTCCGAAAAGAAAATTGAAAACCTTCTCGAAATTTGGGATACCCAAATCAGTATTGAGCGCTTTGAGCGAATTGTACGTCAATCGGGCTTTAGCATTGCCAAACGAACGTATTGGTTCTTGAATCCAATTTACCAATGGAAGTTCAATCTGAAACCCCGAAAGCTCATTCGAATTCTCTCCGCTCTTCCATTCGTTCGAAATTTCTATACCACGGCAATGTATTACGCCGTGCGTCTATAGTTCGTTGAGTTACCAGCTATAGGTTACTAGTTACCAGTTACCAGTTACTGGGGTTACTGGCTTTGTCAATTGAAACTCTAAAACCATTTGATACTGCTTATACCGATGATATTCCCGCAAAAACTGCAAGAGTAATGATATGAATTATAACGGAGGATAGTTAAATGTTTGAGGGTTCAAAGAGCGTTTAATCATCCAAGACATCATGTGATGCGCTCAAGCCGCGCGGGCTCTTCCTTTTGGCATCGCCCCAAAAGGAAGCAAAAACTCTAGGCCTGTGAAGAACTTTGCAACAAAACGACGAATTCGACTTTCACAAAGTGCCCAAATGCTCAATTAACCTTTTACACCCGTAGCTCACTCTATGAGAGCTGGTGGGCCCTTTCGCACCGGCCTACGCTAAAGTCGAATTCTGTTTTGTAAGCAAAAATCTTCAATGGCCACGTATCCTTCAATCTTGCAGATAATTACTTGATATAATGGTTCCAGTACGGACTTAACGTAGTTAAAAAGCAACTTGGATTCCACTTCTAGAATTATTCAACTCCCCACAAAATGGTTGTGCCCCTAAAATTGATATTGTCTGGTCACAGGTCACAGGTCACAGGTCACAGGTCACGGGTCACGTCCGCTCACTGTTCACTGTTCGCCGCTCACTGAACGCTCAGCTTTTTTCGCGTATTTTTTTGAATAACCGCGAGCTGAATACGAAGTCGTCGACATCCGGATTGTCTGTATGCAGAATCTCGTCCTTATTGCCGCGCCATACCAATAATCCCTCTTTGATTAAGTTGATGTTTTCGCCAATCTCCATAACGGAGTTCATGTCGTGGGTATTGATAATGGTTGTGATGTCGTATTCTTCCGTGATTTCCTGGATCAAATTGTCAATTACAATTGCCGTATTGGGGTCCAATCCCGAATTGGGCTCATCGCAGAAAAGGTATTTTGGCGACATCACAATGGCACGGGCAATAGCTACACGTTTTTGCATTCCCCCACTGACTTCCGCTGGTAAAAGGTGATTGACGTTCTCCAGGTTCACGCGCGCCAGTACGGTGTTGACACGTTCTCTTTTCTCTGCCACGGAAAGTGAGGAGAACATATTGAGCGGGAACATTACGTTCTCTTCAATACTCATGGAGTCGAACAATGCACCTCCTTGAAAAACCATTCCCATCTCCTTGTGGAGTTCCTTTTTCTCGCGATAATCCATCGCGGTAATATCCCGATCATCAAAAAGAATATTCCCCTGATCGACGGTATGCAATCCGAGCATACTTTTTAGAAAAACCGTTTTACCACTTCCACTTCGGCCAATTATCATATTGATTTTACCCTTGTGAAACTCCGTACTGATGCCTTTCAATACATGATTGTCGTCAAATGATTTATGGATATCGCTAACTACTATCATGGATTAGAGAAGTAACTGAGTGAGTAAGTAATTCAAGGCGATGAGCGTAATGGATGAGTAAACCACGGACTTGGTCGATGAGCGTCCGACGTCGAGTGCACCTCCCCGGGTGTAGTAACCGTGATAGGCCGGAATGCTGGTGATGACAAATGCAAAAATCACGGTTTTTATCAAGGCATAAGTGACGTTGTACGGACGGAACTCATCTGTAATTCCACGAATATAATCAATAGGCGCCCAGAGTTCCGTAAGCCAACCCACAGCCATTCCGCCAAATAACCCAGCGGCGATACTCAGTACAATTAAAAAAGGGTTGAAGAACATGGCGGCCGTGATTTTGGGAAGAATCAAAAAGTTGGCGCTGTTCACTCCCATGATGTCCAGTGCATCGATTTGTTCGGTCGTGCGCATGGTGCCTATGTTGGAAGAAATGCTACTTCCCACTTTACCTGCTAAAATCAAACTGATAATGGTCGGTGAGAACTCCAGAATAATGGATTCTCTTGCCGCATATCCGATGTACCAGTCGGGAAGCAAAGGAGAGTCTTGCATGTTGTAGGCCAACTGAAGGGCAACAACCGCTCCCATAAAAATAGATATGAAGGTCACAATACCCACCGAGCTGATGCCCAAATCAAAAACCTCTCGAATAAACTCAATTCGAAACATTTTCCATTTGTCGGGCCTGCGAAAAACCCGCGATAACATGATAAAGTATCTTCCGATGTGGAAAAAAGTGCGCATTCTGCGATTTTTGTGCTAATTTAAACGATTCTTTGTGGAACCACAGATTTCAAAACGAATGAAATTAAAAAGAATTTTTCTTCTCGGCATTACTGCACTTTTTTTAGCGGTATTATTTAGCGCGTGTGGAGGTGCAAAATCAGGTCGTGGATGCGACTGTCCATCTTTTTCAATTTCTCGTTAAAAAAGGATTTTCATCACTTTTTGGTTTCAATTATTTCTCTACTTTTGCTTTTTAGAATTATTCTAAATAGAAAGTCGCATTGCTTCGGCAGTCATCCGGTAATTCATGAAAAGTCTTCGAGATTTAAAAATAGGCGAACGGGCTACGGTGGTAGAGTTCAAAGAGGGTGAGTTTGCCTTGAAAATGATGGAGATGGGTGTCGTTCCGGGTAAGATTGTGCGTTTAATTCGAAAGGCGCCTTCGGGGAATCCCATCGTCATAGAATCGGGAATGTCCCTCATTGCCGTTCGCTTGGAAGAATCCGATGCGATGTTGATAAAGATTATTTGATCTTGGCTCAAACGATAAAAAAAGTTGCACTTGTAGGAAACCCCAACAGCGGGAAGTCTACCCTTTTCAATGCCTTAACGGGCCTGAATCAGAAAGTGGGTAATTTTCCGGGTGTGACGGTGGATAAGAAAACGGGTATTTACCACTTCAAGAACGCTCGTGGGGAAAAGCAATTCCTCGAGCTCGTCGACTTACCGGGAACGTATAGTCTCTTTCCCAAGTCCATGGACGAGAAAGTCAGCTTTGAAGTGCTTTGTGATCCTTCCAATCCCGATCATCCCGATTTAAATATTATTGTAGCCGATAGTTCCAACCTCGAACGGAGCTTGTATTTTGCATCGCAAGTTATTGAACTTCGAATTCCCGCAGTACTGGCGTTGAACATGGAAGATGTGAGTCGAAAGATGGGCATCAATATCGACGTCGATAAACTATCTGAAATACTGGGTGTTCCGGTGGTTAAAGTGAGTGCGCGTAACCGCGGCTCGCTCACACAGCTTCACGATGTTATTCAGAGTGAGGTGCAGGCGAGCGATAAGGAACTCATGCCCATGGCCGAATTCAAGCCAAATGTATTGGCCAGGGTAGGTGATTTGGTCAAGGCGAACAGTACGTATGCGGCTTTTCAAGTTGCCTGCAATTATCCGTTCATTGGATATTTCGAAAAACATCCCGAAAAAGCCGAACAAATTTCCGCATGGCTGGAGGAAGAAGGATTTAAACCTTACACCTTGCAGGCGAGAGAAAGTCAAATTCGGTATCAATTTATCAGCGATTTGGTGAAAATCGTGCAACAACGCGAGGAGCGCAAGCAAATCAACTTCACGGAAAAACTCGACAACCTACTGACGCACCCCGTATTGGGTTTTGTGGCTTTTCTCGGTATTCTATTCCTGATGTTTCAGGCCATTTTTACCGTAGCGGAAAAGCCGATGGAGTGGATCGAGTATTCGTTTACCGAGCTAATTGCTATCGCTAACGACTACTTACCGGCAGGCTTGTTTACCGATGTCCTAACCGAAGGAGTATTGGCTGGGTTGAGTGGTGTTTTGGTGTTTATTCCGCAGATTGCTTTCTTGTTTCTTTTTATCGGAATTCTTGAAGACACGGGCTACATGGCCCGGGCGAGTTTAATTGTCGACTCCTTTTTGCGGAAGTTTGGAATGAACGGTCGATCGGTGATTCCGATGGTCGGAGGATTTGCGTGTGCCATTCCAGCTATTATGGCAACGCGCAGCATATCGAACTGGAAGGAACGATTGATCACCATATTCATCACACCGTTTATGAGTTGCAGTGCCCGGTTGCCGGTGTACACGTTGTTGATTTCCCTGGTTATTCCGAGCGATATGAAAGTTTTTGGCATGAATGTGCAGGGGCTTACGCTTTTGGCGCTATACCTGCTGGGAATCGTTATGGCATTGATTAGTGGATGGGTGCTCAAACGCATTATAAAGGCCGATTACGCCGGTACATTTGTAATGGAAATGCCGACCTACAAATGGCCGGATTGGAGGAGCTTGTTCATTACGATTTGGGAGAAAGTCCGGATATTTATCTGGGACGCTGGAAAGATTATTGTGGCCATATCGATTGTGTTGTGGTTTTTGTCGAGCTACGGTCCGACCGAGCGGATGGAAGACGTTCAGCTCAACTACGAGGTCATGCAAAATGATCCCGCAGTTTCGGATAGTCTTGCCGATGCGATGTATTCGGCACAAAAGCTCGAAAATAGTTACGCCGGGATATTGGGTAAATCCATCGAACCAGCTATTCAACCTCTCGGTTACGATTGGAAATTGGGCATTGCCCTGATTACGTCTTTTGCAGCTCGCGAAGTGTTTGTAGGAACGTTGGCGACATTGTTTAGTGTGGGAGACCCCGATGATGAAGCAACATTGCGTGAAAAAATGCGACAGCAGAAAAGCCAAGTCTCTGGAGCTCCGATGTACGGCTTGGCAACGGGGTTGTCGCTGATGGTGTTTTACGCTTTTGCCCTGCAGTGTATGAGTACACTGGCCATCGTAAAACGAGAGACCAACGGCTGGAAATGGCCGATTATTCAATTTTTTGCCATGGGAGCAATTGCCTATTTGGCCAGTTTGGTTACGTATCAAGCGATTGTCCACTGGTTTTGATTACTGAAAACCATATACCTGTAACGGCATTGCCTTATGTCAACGGTCTTTTGAAATCGTTTCCCGACTTACAGATCAAAATTGTCGGTTCGCGTAAGTCCAAAACGGGCGATTTTCGTCCCAATCGGTCTGGGAAACAGGTCATCACCTTAAACAGCGATCTTACACCCGAACAATTCTTGATTACACTAATCCATGAACTGGCTCATTATGTAGACTACAAGCGAAGAGGACGACTCAGTCCACCACATGGAACGCAGTGGAAGATGATTTTTAAGGAGTTGATGCACCCTCTACAGACTACAACGGTTTTTAAGCCAGCAGTTTTGCACCAGCTCAATGATTATATGCGAAACCCCGGAGCAACCACTTCTGGTCATGTAGGACTCTACAATGCGCTGATGGGGGACCGTCATGCATTGACTGTTCAGATGCTGCGCCCTGGGGAGAAGTTTTCATTTCGAAACCGAATATTTACCGTCGGGAAGACCCTTCGAAAGCGCATTGTTTGCCGGGAGCAAAACGGAAGAGAATACTTGTTTCAACCGCATACACCCGTGGAAACATTCCGGTAATAAGTAGTTCAATTGCGCCTGATACATATTTTGTAAGTTTGTCGGAATTTATTGGAAAAGAACCATGGAGAAGAAAGACATATATTGTGTGATTATGGCCGGTGGAATCGGAAGTCGATTTTGGCCGATGAGTAGAACAAAATACCCCAAACAATTCCTCGATGTATTGGGCGTTGGAAAAAGTCTTCTTCAACAGACCTACGACCGCCTGCTCAAATTATGTCCTCCTGAAAACATTTTGGTCGTTACCAACGAAGAGTACGGTCCATTGGTTGCCGAACAACTTCCCGACCTACCCGCTTACAATATCTTGAACGAGCCCGCACGTAGAAACACGGCTCCTTGCATTGCCTATGCATCGTTTAAGGTGAAAAAAAGAAACTCCAATGCGGTGGTCATTGTCGCTCCGAGTGATCACTTGATTTTAAAAGAGGATGACTTCGTTTCGAGCGCCATGCGTGCAGCCGAATTCGCGACCTCTCAAAACGCCTTGGTGACCTTGGGTATTCAACCCAGCCGACCAGATACTGGGTACGGTTATATTCAATTCGAACCGTCAAAGTCGGAAGTGAAAAAAGTGAAAACCTTCACCGAGAAACCAGACCACGAGATCGCTGTGAAATTTATTGAAAGCGGTGACTTTTTGTGGAACAGTGGGATTTTTATCTGGAGTGTGAAGTCGGCTATGTTCGCATTTCAAAAGCACCTGAACGATATGTATCGCGCTTTTGAAAGCGGGGAAGAAGCCTATGATACCGATGATGAAAATGACTTTATCAACCGCGTCTACCCGGAGTGTAAGAATATTTCGGTGGATTACGGAATCATGGAGAAAGCATCCAATGTGTTTGTGATTCCATCGGATTGGGGATGGTCTGACCTTGGTACGTGGGGTTCGTTGTATACCCATTTGGAGCAGGACGAGAATAAAAATGCAGTTTTGGGGAAGAACGTCATGCTGCTCAATAGCAAGAACAATATCATCAACAACAACAGCAACCGAAAGCTGATTGTAGTTCAAGGACTGGAGGATTACATCGTCGTGGACAAGTCCAATGTACTTCTGATTTGTAAGAAAGAAGACGAACAGGAAATCAAACAAATCGTCAACAACGTAAAACTCGAGAAGGGAGACGATTATGTATAGTTTTCGGAATGTGAATTCAAAGAAAAATGTATTTTAGTTGCGTAACGGAATACGTTGAATGAATACCGAAAACAAAAATCAATCTGCACCGGATGACGGTGACGACCTCAAAGCCATCCGCAAAGGAATCATTGCTCGATTGCTAGTTTATGTTCGTCGCATATTGACCATCGATGAGGTGATCGATGTAGAGAACACAACGGCTGGAATCAAGAAAGACATTGACTTCCGCGGACCGAATGTTTGGATTCTTATTTTCTCCATTCTCATAGCATCCATTGGTCTGAATGTCAACTCCACCGCAGTGGTCATAGGAGCCATGTTGATTTCTCCACTTATGGGACCTATTCTCGGGGTAGGTTTATCCGTCGGGACGAATGATACCGAAACACTCAATCGATCGTTGAGGAGTTTCCTCACCATGGTGATCATTTCACTGCTCACAAGTACATTTTACTTCTTGGTATCTCCGTTGGATGATGCGGTTCCGGAACTACTCGCGAGAACTCGCCCAACGTTGCTAGATGTTTTTGTAGCCTTTTTCGGGGGTGCTGCTGGTATTGTTGCTGGGGCGAGAAAGGAAAAGAGTAATGTGATTCCGGGAGTAGCCATTGCAACTGCCCTTATGCCTCCGTTATGTACAGCGGGTTATGGTTTGGCGAGTGGTGAGCTGTACTATTTCTTTGGAGCCCTCTATTTGTTCTTGATTAATTCGATTTTCATCAGCATCGCCACTTTTCTCGGTGTGCGGTATTTGAAATTCCCTTTGGTCGAGTTTGTCGATCCGATTCGCGAAAAAAGAGCCAAGCGCTATATTATTGGTTTGGTTATGTTGATCGTTCTTCCCAGTGCATGGATATTCTGGCAAGTCGTACAGGAGTCGATTTGGTACCGCGAGGCCAATGCTTTTATCGATGAAGAGATTCACTATGAGGAAAATGTCATTTCCAATAAGGTTTTAACCTACGGCGATTCGACCCAAACCATTATGGTGTTTATGGACGGAGGTAAGACCATTCCCGATGAGGTGATCAATGCATGGCAAGCTGATTTGATTGCCAGTGGAATGAAGAGGACCACCCTTAAAATCATTCAAAGTGGTGCAGATATGGAGGAGTATAGCCGAATGATGGAAAAGTACAAAAGCGAAACATTTAAAGAGCTTTATCAGTACAATCAAGAGGCTTTGGAGAATAAGGACAAACAAATCGAGTTTTTGGAACAGGAGCTTTTCAAGATATATCGCGATACCATTCCGTTCCGAAATGTAGTTCGTGAGATGCAAGTGCAGTATGAGGGCTTGAGTAAAATTGCCTACGCGCGTTCCTACGAGTCCAACTTTGAAAAAATTGACACAGTCAATCTATTTTTAGTTGAATGGTCAAAACCTATTTCGAATCAGGAAATTTTGGAAATCGAAGCGAAGATGCAAAAGTGGCTAAAGGTGCGCCTAAACCTAGATAGCGTTCGGGTTCAGGCATATGAGTCGCAGTTTATTACTCCGTAAATACGGCATACGATTTTCGTAATTAGGACTTCGATGATTACGGCTAATTTACTCAAAAACGATTCGTTAATTAATTTACGCCTTTAAGTATAGCAAATGGCCATTGAAGGAGTTTGCTTACAAAACAGAATTCGCCTTTAGCGCTGGCCGGTGTGAAAGGGCCCACCAGCTCTCATAGGGTGAGCTACGGGGGTAAAAGGTTAATAGAGCATTTGGGCACTTTGTGAAAGTCGAATTCGTCGTTTTGTTGCAAAGTTCTTCACAGGCCTAGACCTTTTGGATACTTTTGGGGCGATGCCAAAAGTATCAGCCCAAATGACTTAATCGATCCTAAAGTCTTCAATCATATTACAGAGTTTAATCGCTTTGAACAGTAACCCCCTTATCAAGTTATTATCCTATAAAATCAATATCCAAAGAATGAAAAAACTGATTTATTTCTACGATGCGTTGTGCGGTTGGTGCTATGGTTTTAGCCCAACGATTCTGAGTGTTGCTAAGGAGATGAATGATTGGCAAGTTGAGGTAGTCTCTGGTGGAATGGTTACCGGAGATCGAGTGGGGCCTGTAGGAAATATGGCGGAGTATATATTAAATGCGATTCCTCGCGTAGAAGAAATGGCCGGTGTGAAGTTTGGCGATCCGTATATCGAAATGATGAAGGAGGGAAGTACGGTAGCCTCTTCGATTTTTCCATCCAAGGCGCTCTCGGCGTATAAATTGTTGGATGGCAAGCATTCCTTGCGGGTGGCTTCGGAGATTCAGAAGATGTGGTTTGAAAGGGGGTTGGACTTATCGGAAAAAGCCAATTACGAGAACATCATTCGCAACAGCGATGTGAACTTTGATGCTTGGGCGGATACGGTTAATTCAAAACATGCCGAAAAGGCAATGGAAGAGGATTTTGGGAAATCGCAACAATTCGGAATACAGGGTTTTCCATCATTGGTAGCGCAAAAAGGAGACAAATACTACTTGGTAGCTCGCGGGTTTCTGCCCCAATCACAATTGATTGACGTGCTGAGGAAAGTAGAGGAGGACTGATTAAATTTCGAAAGGAATGTATCCGACGGGTGCAATGATAAAGTACATTCCACTCTCAAGCCCTTTGATGTTAATCTTTGCCTGATTGTTGTCGATTACCACAGTGCGCAGAATTGTACCGTTCATGTCGATCAAGTCGACCTCGAGTTGACGCATATCGGTGGAAACTACTACCTTCTTCTTATTGGAAGTCAATTCAACATCAAAAGGGATAACGTAGGTATCTTCGGATTTCACATCTTCTTTTCCCTCGCCAATGCCTGCGAAAGTGCTCACCGAAAACGCAAGCGATAGAAGAAATGTAAATGCCAGATTGAAACGCATCTTTTGAATTGATTTTTAATTCAATGCAAAGTTAAGGTGCGTCTTTTTCTGAAGTGTTAAGCTACTGTTACTGAATTGTATTTCGAATACTAAGCAAATGTTAAGTGGCGGAGAATGGATTATTGGTCTAGGATGAACTTCAGCGCTTTCTCGATGTGCAAACGCGTTGTGTCGAGGAGGGGTAAATCATAATCCTCAGGACCAAACATCATCGGCAGTTCCGTGCATCCCAGGATGATTCCTTGAGCTCCCTGCTCTCGGAGCTTATTCATCTGGTCCAAGTAAAATATACGCGTGTCCTCTAGGAATATCCCACGTGTAAGTTCGTCCGCTATTCGCCGAAATACTTCCGGTCGATCTTGTTCATCGGGAGCAATCACTTCGATTCCGTATTCATTTTGAATCCGATCTTTAATGAATGGCTTTTCCATGACATCGAGGGTGCCCAGAATACCAATCTTTTCAAGACCGAGGCGCTGAGCTTCACTGCCGGTTGCGTCGGCAATATGAAGAATCGGAATGTCTATCTGGGGTTGCAACTTTTCGTAAACGCCGTGGGGGGTATTGGCGCAGATAATGAGTCCTTCGGCTCCACTTTGGGTGAGCTTTTGGGCGATGTCGAGATATTTGGCCTGAATTCGGTCCCAATCGCGACTGCGCATGAGTTCGATATTTAAGCTGTATAGAATGAGTTCGGGATTGACCCCATTCCCTTTCATTTCATTAAATCGCTCATTGATCTCGCGATAGTACACGATGGTCGAGTGCCAAGAGGTACCGCCGATCATTCCCAATTTCTTCATCTTTCCAATTTTTGGTGTTCGTCCGTTTGGATTTGAATGACAAACCTAAGGCTTTTTAAAGGGCTATACAGTGATGAAAGTCAGGGATTGGATTTGATACAAAACTAAAATGCCTACCTCATTTACTCCAAAAGAGATGAGGCAGGCATTTATTATTTAACGTAGTACGTTTATGGGAAGATGAAGCGAAGGGACAATGCCAACTCGTCACCAATTACTCCAGTATCTTCAATAAGGTTGAATGCGGGCTTGTAATCCAGCGCGATGTTCAGTGGAACATTGAATTCGGAAAGAAACTCGTATTCTAACCCGATAATTCCGTCAACACCGACAGCTAAACTTCCTTCAAAAACGTCGTTTCCAGGCCATGTTCCCAAGTGTGCACCTACTCCGTAAAACCAACTGAAGCCAGGAGATATTGGATTTTGCCATTCGTGCAAGGCCGTCACCATAAGTCCTTCATATCGCGTGGTCAATATCCCTTCCCATGCCTTATCTCCTTCATAGAAAAATTTCGCGGTAACTCCTGACGCGAGACCTCCTCGTACGCCGATTCCCCAATTGTATTCTTGTGCAAGGGATGTGGTTGTAAATGCGCCCAATGCTAAAATTAGAATTGCTAGTTTTTTCATGGTGTGTGTTTTTATGGTTCAATTACCAACGAATGTAGTCTTTTTTCTATTGTGTAAACGGGATTTGATTTAAAAAACTCTGGTATTCCACAAGCGACTCATTCGGTTTTTCTTCCATCGGAATGTGTCCAGTTTGGGATAGGATAGAAAGTGTAGCGCTCGGAATCGATGTTGCCATGGCACGACCTTTCGCCAAGGGAATAAGTTGATCTTGCTCTCCCCAAAGGATCAGTGTAGGACAGGATATATCAGCCAGTCTACCATTAAGGGGAGGATAATTTTGAGTTGATTTCTTGACGAGAGATTTTCGATTGTCACGGCATAAGAGGTAGTCGAAGTATCGTTGTACGACCGCTTCGGACACCTTGTCTGGATCGCCATAAAAGGACTTTAAGCTTTGGCGAACAACAAACTTTGGCGTGATATAACGCATAACATCCTTGATGATGGGCGTGGATGCCAATGAAAATCCCGACTTCTTTGAAGCAAGGGAATCTAGTTTATAGCCCGATCCATTCAGAATGCAAAGTGATTCAATCCGGTTGGGATAATGAAGTGCCATTTCAGTAGCTAAATAGCCGCCAAATGAATTTCCAGCAACGTGGAAAGATTCTATTCCCAACGTGTCCATCAAGGTAAAAAGGGTATTAAGGTAATTCTCTAATGAGAAGTCTTCGTTATGGGGTGCTCCCGTCAGGCCAAATCCCGGTAAATCCGGTCGAACAACGCGGTATTCCATTTCCAGATCACGAGCCCATGCATCCCACGTTTGCATAAAGGAGGAGGTCCCGTGAAGTAAAAGAATGGTTTCACCTTCACCCCTCGCCGCAAAATATACCGTATCATTATTCACAACTACAGACTGAAGGTCGCGTGACCCGTATTTTTCAATGATTTCTGATTTTGGGATATCACTGTGATAAAAAAGAGCGCCCGTCCAGAGGATAAGCGCTCCTACATGTAGTGCTATTTCACTCCATACGCGCATTAATTGGCGTATTGAGACAGGAACTTGACCTTCATCAATCGCAGAATCTCTTCGTCGTAATCTCCGTCAAACTCTTCGATTGCCTCTTGGATATCTCCTGTTTCGGAATCTTCTTTAAAATACTCGAGAATATCGTCCTGCTCGTCTTCGTCCAGTGCATCGTCGAGGTAGTAGTCCAGATCTATTTTGGTTCCGGAATGGACGATGTGTTCGATCTCAGTAATGAGTTCATCCATGTTGAGGCTTTTTGCGGAAGCAATTTCCTCGAGCGGTATTTTGGAATCAGTTTTAGTAATGATAAAAACCTTCAAGCTCGATTTATTGACCACGCTTTTAACGACAAAGTCCTCGGGGCGATCAATATTGTTTTCCTCGACATATTTCGCGATCAAGTCGGCAAAAGGCTTTCCGAACTTCAGCGCTTTACCTTCTCCCACACCATGGATGTTTTTCATTTCCTGTGTGGTAACCGGGTAATGAATGGCCATATCCTGCAGCGATGCTTCAGGGAAGATCGCGTACGGAGGCAATCCTTTTTGAACAGCCACTTTTTTGTTCAGCTCTTTGAGCATCTTGAGCAATACTTCATCCGAGCCGCTACCGGCTGATTTTTGAGTGATGATTTCTTCCGATCCGTCATCCGACTCATCGTACTCATGATCTTCCGTGAGCATGAAGGACGAAGGCGATTGAATAAAATTCTTACCCTTTTCAGTCAACTTCAACGTGCCGTAGGTCTCGATCTCTTTTCGCAAAAGGTTGTTGACGATGATTTGTCGGAATACCATTTGCCAGAATGCCTCGTCGTGCTCGGTCCCCGATCCAAATGCCTCGAGGCGGTCGGCTTTATTGGCTTTCAGCAAGCTGTTTTCTTTTCCGACCAAGAGTTTGATGAGATCTTGCATCCGGAATTTTTCTCGACTTTCCTCTACGGCTTTTAGCGCCAGAAGAACCTCATCTTTTCCTTCGAACTGTTCTTTTGGATGACGTTGATTGTCGTCCATGCCGACGCCATCGCCGGTTTCTTCGCTCCATTCTTCGCCGAAATAGTGCAGAATGAACTTTCGTCGACTCATACTCGTCTCGGCATATGCCACAACTTCTTGAAGCAGCTGTTGCCCAACTTCACGTTCATTGACGGGTTTGTTGGACATGAACTTCTCTAGTTTTTCAATGTCTTTGTAGCTGTAAAAGGCAATGCAATTTCCCTCTCCGCCATCTCGACCTGCACGTCCCGTTTCCTGGTAATAGCTCTCCAGTGATTTGGGTATATCGTGATGGATAACAAACCGAACGTCCGGTTTGTCGATTCCCATTCCGAATGCAATGGTAGCTACAATCACATCTACATCTTCCATCAGGAATGCATCTTGGTGACGACCTCGCGTTGAGGCGTCTAGCCCGGCGTGATAGGGTAGTGCTTTAATGCCGTTCACTTGCAATTGCTGGGCGAGTTCTTCTACCTTTTTTCGCGAAAGGCAATAGATGATTCCGCTTTTCCCAGAATTCGCTTTTACATATTTAATGATCTGCCGTACAACGTCTTTCTTGGGTCGTACTTCGTAGTACAGGTTCGGGCGGTTAAAGGAGTCCTTGTATACTCTCGCCGAATCCATGCCCAAGTTTTTCTGTATATCGTCCTGAACTTTAGGTGTTGCAGTAGCTGTAAGTGCGATGATGGGTGCGTTCCCGATTTTCATCATAATGTTGCGCAAGTTGCGATATTCCGGACGAAAATCGTGTCCCCATTCGGAAATACAGTGCGCTTCATCAATGGCGTAAAATGAAATTTCTGCTTCGCGCAAAAATTGAATGTTATCTTCTTTGGTCAAACTTTCTGGCGCAACGTACAGCAACTTGGTTTTCCCTTCCAAAACGTCGGATTTCACCTGCTGGGTTTCTCGCTTGGTAAGGGATGAATTTAAAACGTGTGCGACGCTGTCGTCTTGAGAAAAGCCGCGAATCGCATCTACTTGATTCTTCATCAATGCGATGAGTGGGGAAACGACAATCGCCGTACCGCCTGAAATCAGTGCCGGAAGCTGATAGCAAAGCGACTTTCCACCTCCTGTTGGCATGATTACAAACACATCATTGCCTTCCAATAAGCTCGCAATAATCGATTCTTGCTGACCTTTGAACTTGTTAAAGCCAAAATACTTTTTCAACTCTGCTTTGAGATCAGGTAACTGGTCTGTCTGCATTACTCCCGTGTTTCTCAAATTTGATACTTTTGTCTTTCCAAATGGAATGGATAGACCGTCTATTTGGTAATGTTTTAAAAATACGCTAATTCCCCGTAATAACCAAAATATATTGCCGCTTGAAAACGGAACAGATTATCGAAATAGCTCGACGAACAATTAAAACGGAAGCCTCTTCCATTGAGGCACTTTCCGATTTTATCGACAATAGCTTTGCGTCGGTAATCGATTTGATTTATCGCTCGAAAGGACGCGTGATTGTCACTGGAATCGGAAAGAGCGCGAATATAGCCAATAAAATTGTTGCTACATTGAATTCGACCGGCACTCCTGCCGTTTTTATGCACGCCGCGGATGCAATCCACGGCGACTTGGGAATGGTCCAGAAAGAGGATGTAGTCATCGCGCTTTCGAAAAGTGGCGATACACCTGAAATAAAGGTGTTGGTTCCGCTCATTAAAAACATGGGAAATGCCTTAGTTGCACTTACGGGAAATCCAGATTCTTACCTCGGGACTCGTGCAGACTTTGTACTGAACAGTTTCGTGCAACAGGAGGCCTGTCCGAACAACCTTGCCCCTACAACGAGTACGACAGCTCAGTTGGTTATTGGTGATGCTGTTGCGATATGCCTATTGGAAATGCGCAATTTCACCTCGCATGATTTTGCACAATATCATCCCGGAGGTTCACTGGGAAAGCGACTTTATCTTACCGTTGGTGATCTTTACACCCAGAATGAGCGCCCTGTCGTTCAGATTGGCGATGGAATGAAGACAATCATCATGGAAATTTCAGCTCGCCGATTGGGAATGACGGCTGTTGAGGATGGCGATGTATTGTGCGGAATCATTACCGATGGAGATTTGCGACGCATGCTCGAGCGGGAGGTAAATATCCAGACGATAACGGCGCGTGAAATCATGACGCCCGATCCCAAAACCATACCATCGGATATGCTAGCTGCCGAAGCACTCGAAATCATGGAGAAAATGAACATCACACAATTGTTGGTAGTTGATGATGGTGTTTACAAAGGAGTGATACATTTGCACGACATCATAAAAGAGGGCATTTTATAAATGGGCAGAAAAAAAGAAAATGGGGATGATATGTCCTTTCTCGATCACCTGGAGGAGTTGCGCTGGCATTTGGTGCGATCGTCCATTGCCATTGTTTTTTTTGCAATTCTGGCATTCATTGGGAAGAAAATTATTTTTGATCAAATCATCTTTGCTCCAAAGAACATAGATTTTCCGACGTATCGCTTTTTTTGCTGGTTCGGTAATCGCGTTGGGTTGGGAGAGACACTTTGCTTCGAGGAGTTGAGCTTCACTTTGCAGAATATCGACTTGAGCGGACAATTTAGTACGCACATTTGGGTGTCGTTAATCGCGGGGTTCATCATTGCCTTCCCCTACGTCGTCTTTGAAGTTTGGCGATTTATCAAGCCAGGGCTTCATCCTTCGGAGCAACGCTACTCCAGAGGCTTAATCTTTTGGACCAGCTTTCTTTTCATTGTTGGAATCTTATTTGGCTACTACCTCATTACGCCACTTTCCATTAATTTTCTCGGAACCTATACGATCAGTGAGCAAGTATTGAATGAAATCAATTTGAAGAGTTTTATTTCAACGGTAACAACCGTAACGCTGGCTAATGGAATCGTATTTGAGCTGCCGATTTTGGTCTTTTTCTTGACCAAAGTAGGAGTGCTTACTCCGCAAATCATGCGTCAATACCGCCGACATGCTATGGTTTCGATTTTATTGCTTTCGGCAATTATTACCCCCCCCGACGTTTCCAGTCAAATCTTGGTTTCACTTCCACTGATCTTGTTGTATGAAATCAGTATCCGAATTTCGGCTATGGTTGTGCGTCGTCAAAAACAGAATGTATGAGCAGTGTAGAAGAATTCAATGCGTATCGCGAAAAGATGAACGAACGCATATTGGAGCAGGACAATAAAATTCTAAAACGTATTTTCAACTTGGATACGAATGCGTTTATGGAGGGTGCCTTGCCATTAAAAACCAAAGAATTGATCGGGTTGACCAATTCGTTGGTCTTGCGGTGCGACGACTGTGTAAAATATCATTTGGGTCGCTGCCACGATATAGGTGTTTCTAGGGCTGAGTTACTCGAAGCATTGGCAATCGGGAATTTGATCGGAGGAACTATTGTTATTCCTCACCTTCGCCGAGCTGTGGAGTATTGGGATGAACTGGAAAAACTGGCCGAATGAGATTTATTTTCTACGTCATTTTAAGTATTGCTTTTGTTTTTGCGGGTTGTTCCAATGAGAACCCTGGAACCAAAACGGATTTGGAATTTTCCTCCAATGGAACAATGATTCGCGGAACACTTTTTTCTCCTTCCGGACAGGGCCCTTTTCCGGCGGTTGTCTTAGTTCACGGAGCCGCACCTACTTCACGCAAGGAGTACGGCGAGTATGTTCGCGAACTGCTGTTACGTGATATTGCGGTATTTACTTATGATAAGCGCGGGTTTGGTCATTCGGGAGGCGATATGTGGGTGTCGGGGTTTCGAGATTTGGCATTTGATGCCATTTATGCCGCCGAGAAAATTGGGTCAACGCCCAATATCGATGCCGATAGAGTGGGGTTGATGGGGTTTAACCAAGGAGGGCGCGTAGCCGAATACGCCGATTCGCTGAGTGCGATTCCCGCATTTGTTGTTTCGATAAGTTCACCTCCAGTTTCTCCCCAGGAGCAAAGCGAGTATTTTGTACGTCAGATCGTAGCGGCTCAGTCGGGTTCTGATGAGGTAGCCGGACGTTTTAACCGATTTATGGAGGCTTATCTTTCCTATGTTCGGGAGCCGGTTAATTACCCGAGAGTTGTTGAACTTCGAGATAGCATTATCAGTCAGGACGATATGCGCTTTTTAGAGGATCAATTTCGCTTATCGGATTTTGAATACATCACCGTACCCGATAGCCTGCCTTCATGGCGAAACATTCGTTTGAATCCATCGGCTCGCGATTATTTCTATAATCCTTTTCCACAAGTCGAGCGAACGGAAACGCCGCATTTGTTCATCTTCGGAGGTCAAGACCAAATCAATCCGATTATGCTTGGAGCGCAGCGTTTGGAGCCGTTGATCCAATCGGGAAAAGTCGAATTGAAATCTTACCTTGAAGCCGATCACAATATGCGCGAGGAACAGCGTTTTCCAATGGGGTACTTCGACGATATCGCCCGTTGGATTAAAAACAGCAAGCCATGAAACTGAGAGCTGAAAATATTATTAAGCGCTATAAAAGCCGAACAGTCGTTAAAGGCGTTTCCGTAGAGGTGAACCAAGGTGAGATTGTTGGGCTTTTGGGACCCAATGGAGCGGGAAAAACGACCAGTTTTTACATGATCGTCGGTTTGATTCGCCCCAACGAAGGAAAAATTTTCCTCGATCAAGAGGACATCACCGACCTGCCGATGTACCGCAGAGCTCAACTCGGTATAGGATATCTGGCCCAAGAAGCCAGTGTTTTTCGCAAATTGACGGTGGAACAAAATATTCTTTCCATTCTACAGATGACCCAGCTTTCAAAAGCGGAGCAGAAAAAGAAAATGGAAAGTCTCATCGAAGAATTTGGACTAGGACATATTCGGAAAAATCGTGGAGATTTACTCTCTGGCGGCGAGCGACGACGAACTGAAATTGCTCGTGCATTAGCCGTAGATCCAAAATTCATTTTATTGGATGAGCCATTTGCCGGTGTGGACCCTATTGCAGTTGAGGATATTCAGGGAATCGTTTCTACACTAAAGGAAAAGAACATCGGAATTTTGATTACCGATCACAACGTACAAGAGACCCTGAGCATTACCGACCGAACCTATCTGTTGTTTGAGGGAAATATCCTGAAAAGTGGAACAGCCGAAGACTTGGCCGCAGATGAAACGGTTCGAAAGGTTTATCTCGGTTCCAATTTCGAATTGCGCAAAAAAAAGGAGTAACCGCAACAGCAGCTACTCCTTTCGTTATCTATAGTAGAGCAGGCTCTTAAGACAAACCTGTAATCACTCCGTTTTCATCGATATCCATTCCTTCGCTAGCCGGAACTTTTGGAAGTCCAGGCATTCGTAGGATTTTTCCTGTAATCGGAATAACAAACCCAGCACCCGCAGCAATTTCAATCTCGCGTACGGTAATTCGGAATCCGCTCGGACGACCGATGAGTTGATCGTTGTCCGATAAACTTTTTTGAGTCTTGGCGATACAAACCGGTAGATGCTCAAGTCCGAGGCGCTTGATTCGGCGCAAATCCACCTGTGCTTGTCCGGCAAAATCTACCCCATCAGCTCCGTATAGCTTTTTGGCAATGGCCTCAACCTTTTCTTCTATGCTCAAATTCCAGTCGTAGATCCGTTGGAAACGACCTTCATCACTATCAGCAGTTTCTGCAACAGCAGTGGCTAAATCTCGTGTTCCTTCACCACCTTTGGCCCATCCATCACTCACAATCGCTTTTACACCGAGGTCGGTACATTTTTGGCGTACGATTTCGATTTCCTCCGCCGTATCTTCATTGAATTTGTTGATTGCCACAACAGGCTGCACATTGAAATGCTTCATGTTCTCGATGTGCTTGGCAAGGTTTTCGAAACCCGACTCTACAGCTTTTGCATTTGGCGATTTGATATCTGCCAATTGAGCTCCTCCGTGGTACCGCAAGGCTTTGATGGTAGCGACGATTACTACGGCACTTGGCTTTAAGCCGCTGTATCCGCATTTGATGTCCATAAATTTTTCAGCGCCCAAGTCACTGGCAAACCCAGCTTCTGTAACCACATAGTCGGAAAGTGATAGCCCTACTTTGGTTGCGATGACCGAATTGGTCCCTTGAGCGATATTGGCAAAAGGCCCTCCGTGAAGAATTGCCGGATTACCTTCTAGGGTCTGCACCAAATTTGGTTTGATGGCATCTTTAAGAAGAATAGCCATGGCTCCAACCACGTTCAATTCGCGGGCATAAACCGGTTCGCGGTCAAAGGTAAAACCGACCAAAATATTACCGAGTTTTTCTTTGAGGTCGTTCATGTCGTTGGACAAGCAGAGGATGGCCATGATTTCCGAAGCCGGCGTAATGTTAAAACCGTCTTCGCGTGGAATTCCGTTGCCCGTTCCGCCCAGTCCGATAGTGATTTGTCGAAGGGCGCGATCATTCATGTCCATAACGCGCTTCCAAAGCACTGTTCGCGGATCGATTTTAATTTTGCTGTCCTTGTTTTGTATCGTATTATCGATTACCGCGGCGAGCAAGTTATTCGCTTTTTCAATTGCACTGAAGTCACCTGTAAAGTGAAGGTTGATATCCTCCATAGGAATGACTTGTGAATGACCGCCTCCAGCCGCTCCTCCCTTTATTCCGAAAACAGGTCCTAGACTGGGCTCACGCAATACAACCGTCGTCTTTTTACCGATTTTATTCATCCCTTCGGTCAATCCTATCGAAACGGTTGTTTTTCCTTCGCCAGCTGGAGTTGGAGTTAAAGCGGTTACCAGGATCATCTTGCTTTTAGCAATGCGCTCTTCGTCAATTAGACTGAGCGGTAATTTTGCTTTGTACTTTCCGTACAGTTCCAATTGATCTTGATTCAGACCGAGCTTTTCCGCAATGATCTGGATGGGTTTAATATCGGCTTCTTGAGCAATTTTTAAATCAATATTCATCGTTATAGTTTTATTGCTTTTAGTTTTTCTGTGGTGTAGTCGAGCATTTGATCCGTGAAGTCAAGGTGCGTTACCATGCGCAATTTTCCCTGGCCCATCGAGGTGATGTGTATTCCAGATTCTCTCAGCTTTTCAGTGAGCTGATTCGGGTCAACTCCCTGGGCGGCATAGAATATCACAATATTGGTTTCTACCGGATCAATACGGTCGATGTAATCGGTTTGTACTAAAACATCACCTAATATTTTTGCTTTGCGGTGGTCTTCTTCCAATCGATCAAAATGGTGATCCATAGCGTAAATACCTGCTGCGGCTAGTATTCCAGCTTGTCGCATTCCTCCGCCCATACGTTTGCGAATGCGCACCGCTTTTTTCATGTCACCGGCAGAGCCCAAGAGCAACGAGCCTACTGGGCAGCCCATTCCTTTGGATAAGCAAACTGAAATGGTGTCAAAAATCTTTCCGTAGCGCGATGGCTCTTCGCGGTTTGCAACCATTGCATTCCATAACCGAGCTCCATCCATATGGTATTTGAGTCCAAACTGGCGGGCTTCTTTTTCCAAGGCGACTAAGTCGTCAAAGGCGTAGCAAGCTCCGCCGCCTTTATTGGCTGTATTTTCCACACTGAGCAACACCGATAAAGGGGCGTGAGGGTCGTCCGGATTGTTGTAGGCAGAACCTACCGTTCCGGGTTCAATTTTTCCACGTGGCCCATCCACAAATTTTGCACTACTTCCCGCATTTGCAGCAATACCACCGCCTTCGTAATTGTAAATGTGCGAGTAGGGATGGCAGATGACCTCGTCTCCAGGGCGCATGTGCAGTTGCATAGCGATTTGATTGGTCATCGTACCGCTCGGGCAAAAAATGGCATCCTCGGTTCCGAAAAATTTTGCAGCTTTTTGTTCGAGTGCTTTCACCGTTGGGTCATCGCCCAATACGTCGTCACCAACCTCGGCACGCATCATGGCTTCGAGCATACCTTGGGTTGGGCGCGTGACGGTATCACTCCTCAAGTCTATCTTCATGGTTCAATGATCTGTAGGCTAAAGGTAAGAATGCTTTTTAAAATAAAAGATTTTACTCGGGAATTTTGGAACGGGATAACTCAGAAGTCCGTTCCCAATGAAATGTAAAATTTGGCATCGTACACAATGCCATCTTCCCAACCCCAAGCCCAGTCGGCGCGAATGTAATAGCCGAATAAGCGCGAGCGAAGACCCACTCCGTATCCACCGACAATGGGTTCTACTTGAGTGTTGAGGTTGACCGTTATATTTCCCTGCGTTATGGTTTCTTCATTCAAGAAGTTCTCCTCAGAATACGGGGTTAAACCCGTCCAAGCCGTTCCCAAATCACCAAAACCAACGACCATGAAGTTGTTGAAGAAATCTGATTTCAATGGACGATTGAACAGGTAGCGGAATAGCGGAACCCGTAGCTCGGAATTCAGTACAAAAAAGCTGTTTCCGTTGCGGATGTTCTGGTCGTGGCCGCGCATATTGGTAGCCAGGGTCTGGAAAGCGTAGTTCTGACCAAAGTCAATTGGCGTGGTGTTGTCGTAGCGCGGTGCAAACCAGTTGTCCACACCACCCATGAAATAGGCGAGCTTTTGTGTTCCAAAGGAAGTCCCAGCCGCGAATCGATTGGCCCAGATGACGGTGCGGTGTAAGCGCATGTATTTGCGGAAATCAAAACCAGCCGTCGCCATATAAAGGTCCGCATTGGTAATGTCCTGATAGAATTCACCAAAGATTTTCCATCGCGCTCCTCTTCTTAAATTGAGCCCCATCGGAATGGTGTTGTCGAATACCAATTGCGTGCGAACTGATCCCCAGTTTCTAAAGAAGTCGGGCTCGTTGAGCGTGATTGCATCTGTGGCTAAAAGGATGTTTTGGTCATTGCGATACGTCGCCGATCCTTTCAGAGCGAGCACTTCGCTGAACGGCCAGCTGAGTGTGTAAGTGATTTGGTGCGTGTTGATTTTTGCAACCGTAAAGTTGTCCAGGTTGGCGCGTTGCCCTCTTCGGTGAAGAATCAATTCCTTATCCAACCGTTTACTGCGATCCCTCAACCCGATGAAAAATTCGTTGTTGTTTAAGTTTGCCGACAGACGAAAAGCTCCAATGAGTTCGTAATCCTCCATGATATCCTTCATATTGATCTTGAAAAGACCATTGAACGAAGGATTCAGGAAAAGTGGACCACCTCCGCTAAAGGTTTGGTAGGTTTCATTGATAAAACTATTATCCACTTGCGTGGTGAAGGAAATAGGGAAAAACGCCGTTACGTAATTTCGCTGCTTCGGGAGTTCAAATTTTTCTTTCAGTTCAGCGCCATCTGCCACAGCTTGCTGCTCAATTTCAACCTTATCCTGCTCCGTTTCCTGGGGTGATTCCTCTTTGGGCTCTTCGGGTTTGTCCGGATTCGAGTCAAATCGCTCGTAGAATTCCGGGTCAAATGTATAGTCTCGAATATCAATTTCCCTTGGAATGTCTTCCTCCAAGTGCTCAATGGTTTTGAATTCGAATTCAACGCTTTTTTCCACCTCCGCACGATTGTCTGAAATAACGGACTCGTTTTGAATAACTCGATTTCCAGTGAGTTCACTCCATCGATCGGTAAGCATCCAGTAGCGTCCGTCTCGGTAATGGATGTATGAAATGATATCCGCATCGGGTGCGATACTCTCTTCTGTGATGTTGAACTTCTTGTCTGAGACTTGCTTGGTTTCAAATTCGTAGCGATAGTGCGTGATGGTATCGACATAGGCAACAGCGCTATCAATGGTGAGCAGGTAGCGATTGGTTGTTCCACTTTGGTTGGATAAATAAGTCAATCTACCGTTGTCGTAAAAATTGATTTCGTGTTCGCTAAAGTCGGGCGTATTTGTCATTCGATTGAACACGACTTTGTCTGTATTCGGCCGAAACCAAAAGACGTCATACGTACGTGAAATGTCAAATAGCGTGTCGGGAACTACAATCGAATCATTGATGCGATTGGAAGTAAAGGCAATGGAGTTTCGGCTTCCTAAATAGGTGGGATATAGGTCGTCGTAAATGTCATCGGTCAGTTGTTCAAAGGTATTGGAAAGGATGTCGTATTCGTAAATATCGGTATGTCCATTCCGCACCGCGCTCATTAAAAAGTACTTGCCATCGGGCGAATATTCGATGGAAGTAATTTTGTTAAAAGGATACAGCGGTTTGGTTTGCAGCTCTTTTTTCTCAATGTTGTAAAAACCGATTTGCGTATATCCTTCATCTTCATAAATCATCGCCAATATTTTTCCATTGGGATGCCAAGTCATAATGGGAAAGGAAAGGTCCATGTTGATCATGGTTCGATGTCCCTCGGCGATTATCTTCTTTTTCTTTCCTTTTTGAGTATCCACGAGATACACGCGGTAGTATCCCAAATCATTGACCACATAGGCATAATGCTCGCCATCTGGAGCGTACGAAAAACTGTGAAGTATGTGTTCTTTTTTTGCCCGTTTAAGTACGTCTTGATCGACTTCCAACTCTTTGAGACCCGCGTATTTACTGCGATAATACGCTTGCCAATCGGTAATGATTCTGTCGAGTGAGTTGCCCAATACAAATAAAAATCCATTATCGACATTTCGATTGAGAACGGTCATGTAAACTACGTGTGGGACAACGCGGGCTCCATACGCATTGACGATGTAGTTCCAAATCGAATGGCCCACGTAACGCGACTCCATGCCGTAAAGGTTGTTGAATTTGTCGTATTTGCCGCTCAATACCCCATCGCGAACGCGCTGATCTATTTCAGTATCCCACGGATTTGATAGAAAAGATATCAAGCCTTCAGTATACCAATCGGGGAGATTAACCAAGGCGCTATTGCGCACGGCATCTTGAATATTTCCGCCGTAGAGCAAACTGTTGAGAACAATCTCGGCAACGCCGGCGCGGATTTGCGAAACCAAGTGGTTGTGGTTGCCATCGAAATACACAAAGATTTTATTTCCCGCCAAACGCGTTACGCCACCGATGTTTTGGTCGTTTGGATCTTCGAGTCCAATATTGCTCTGCTTTAAGTCGCTTAAGTTGTTGAACAGAATAATCTCCACTCGACTATCCAAGGGATAATCCAAAAAACGTTCGATTTGCCGAAGGTGCAATTCCGCTTTTCGAGACGTAAATTCGGCTAACTCTTTGCCGCCGGTATAAAAGTAGGTGTCGAAACGTTCAAATCGGTAGTACGACCAAAAGAAATCGTTGTACTGAACTCGATTTTTGCCAAACTCTTGTTCCAACCCATAGTAAAATTGCGCTTTACTGGAAAGTGAAATTCCAGCGATAAACGCGAGCACAAGGGTTATTTTAACAAAAATGAATTTCAAATTACCGATGGATTAAACGACATTGATTACATTTACGAAGCAGGTCAGACCTTCGTGACCTTAAATATAAAACGAATTTCGGAATGGATAGGTTTATAATCTGGGGAATAATTTCTTTTTTTATATCAGTCTCTTCGCTCAAGGTAACGGGGCAGGACGCGTTTTCGTATAAACGTCAAACCATATCGATTGGAGAGCCAGTGACCACAGCAGTGGATGCCCGTGCGGAAGACTACAAACAACAATTGACCTTCGAAGGAATTCCCTCACCGGGAATACCACTTTCAAAATCGGATTTTGAGTACCTGAAAAGTCAGACCACGACCCGTGGTACGCGCAGTGCAGCGATGTCATCCGATACAGCTGACCGCCCAGTGGTACCGATTTCATTTCCCGGAAATGCTTACAACAATCGCGTTCCCAATGATAACGACGTAGCCGTTTCTGACGATGGTTATTTAATCTCCGTAATCAACTCGACCATTTGGGCGTGGGATTTGGAGGCCGACTCAACCTTGTTTCGGCAGAGTTTAGCTACTTTTTCCGACACGTTGGGAATCAACAACAGCAAATACGACCCGAGAGTTGTCTACGATCCTATTTACGAGCGTTTTATTGTGTTATTTCTCAATGGCTTTACCTACCAAACCAGTCAAATCATTGTCGCTTTTTCGACTACAACTAACCCGGCAGATCCTTGGAATATGTACGCCTTACCGGGCAATCCTTTGTTGGATAGCACGTGGTCGGATTATCCGTACATCGCAACCAGTGAGCACGATCTTTACATCACCGTTAATACGTTTACCAACGGAAGTCAAAACAACAGCGGATATGTCCAAAGTACTTTTTGGCAAGTAGATTTAGAAGCGGGTTATGCGGGGGATTCGCTTGTCGCAAACTATTTTACAGATATTAAAATTGGAGATAATCCTATTTTTACGACTACGGCTGTAAAAGGAGGAGCCGCACCCTATGGTCCCGGCATGTTCTTGTTGGCCAATGATGCGCTGAGTTTAGTGAGTAACAACATTTTTCTTCTGCATGTCGATGACCGAGCTACAGCTGACCCCGAATTGACGATAAAAGTGCTGGAGTCGGATAATCCCTACGCCCTACCACCGGAGGCGAGACAGCGTTCGGGCTTCACCCTCGAAACGAATGACGGAAGGGTAATGGGCGCTTTCTTTGAGAACAATCGCATCCATTATGTTTCCAATACCCGAGTTCCGGAAACAGGCTTTGTAGGGATTTATTACACCCAAATTGACCAGCCGTACTCTCCCGAACCCCTCGTCCGTTCGAATTATATTTATGATACGTTGGACTTGGCGTTTGCCAATATCAGTTACGTTGGAGATGCCTACAACGATCACAGCGCAATCATTTCTTCTATCTTTTGCAATGAGAATGTCTATGCTGGATTTGGAGCGCATTTTGTCGATTCCGATGGACGGGTTTCCAATTATGTGCGAATCCGCGAAGGAAGTAGCGTAGTGAACGTGCTGGGCGGCCCTTCCGATCGATGGGGAGATTATACGGGAAGTCAACGAGTTTATGGAGAGCCCGGAGCGGTATGGGCAGCGGGGAGTTTTGCACGAGGAGGTTTTGGTGGTGGAACGGGAACGTTTATCGCTAAAATTGTCCGTCCTGAATCGGGCAGTGTAGTTGACTCGGAAACACAAGTACTGTATTATCCAAACCCAACCACCGACCGAATGACGGTTTCCTTTGAAATGGAAATGGCAGGAACCATTTCGATTTCAGTAATAGATTACACGGGTCGCAGTGTTTTGCTCTTGGAGGAATATGCAAGGAAAGGTGTAAATACATTTAGTTTTGACACCACACCCCTGCGTGTTGGAGCGTATTTCCTCGTGGTCGAAGACCAGCTCGGAAACCTCATGAAGCGCGAACAAATAATTAAGAATTAACGTGACTAAAAAAGATTTGTACATCGTCGGAGCGGGAGGTTTAGGAAGAGAGGTTGCGGTCATGGTGAATCACTGTTCGCTCTTGAGTATGCTTTACCGAGTGCGCGGATTTGTAGATGATCGCGTGATTGCATCCGTAGTCGATGGAATACCCGTTCATAACGATATCGGTAAGACCTTGTCGGAATTACCCACCGGAACATGCTGTGCGTTGGCGATTGGCGATTCGCGCGTTCGAAAAGATGTGTTTGAACGCATTAAAAACGAATCAGTCCGTTGGCCCAATTTAATCCACTCCTCAGTTCGGGTTTTGGACTCAACCACTTTTGAAAAGGGGCGTGGAATAATCATTGCCGCAGGCACAACACTTACCACGGGCATTCGGGTTGGAGATTTTGCTTTCGTCAATCTGCATTGCACGATCGGTCACGATGTACAGCTCGATGCTTTTACTTCGGTCATGCCGGGTGCTCATTTGAGCGGCGGAGTAGTTTGCGGTGAGTCGAGCTATATCGGTTCGGGTGCGGTATTGCTCAACAATGTAAAAATCGGCCCAAATAGCATAGTGGGCGCGGGTGCTGTAGTTCGAAATGACGTTGCGCCCGAAACAAAAGTGGCCGGCGTACCGGCCACTGAAATTTAAGCATCGATCAAACTTAGAATTTTCTTTTCCACTTCATCGCTATCCCATTTTTTCTCGATATCGGGCATGGCCATCACCTCTGCCATAATCTTATCCTGACGAATACCGGCTGCATTGGCTTCGGCATAAGGAATATGACTAAACGTTACCTGGGAGTAGAGCGGAAGCCATTTTCCAGGATTTCGTTTGCTAAACCGCGCTTCGATTTTCTTTTGCAACAAAAAGTCTGGATCCCCAGTGAGGTCTCTCATTTCTATGAAATTACGCATCGCCAAATCGGCAATGGCATCGGCATTGGGCTTACGCGACTTTTCAAATGCTTCAAAAAGTGATGTCCAATCGTCGTGTTCATCGTACAATTCTGCGAATACGGAAACATCTTCGAAGCCGCTGTTCATTCCCTGTCCGTAAAAAGGAACGATGGCATGTGACGCATCGCCCATCAGGCACACTTTCCCATTCCTCGACCACGGAAAGCAACGAATAATAACCAAAGATGAAGTCGGGTTGTTAAAATAATCCTCAACCAAGTTCGGCATGTGTGGCACGGCATCTGGAAAAATTTCATTGAAAAAGCTCAGCACATCATCTTCCGTTTTAATGGTTCCAAAGGATGGATTCCCTTCATAGGGAAAGAACAACGTACAGGTAAAACTACCGTCCATGTTGGGTAATGCGATGAGCATGTAATTCCCCCTCGGCCAAATGTGCAACGCATTCTTCTCGATGCGGTGCGTTCCATCGGGGTTGGGCGGAATCGTAAGTTCTTTGTATCCGTGTGCGATATATTCTTGTTCGTAATTGAACCGATCCGTTTTCATCATGACTTGACGAATCGCTGAAAAAGCTCCGTCTGTCCCGAAGATTCGATCGGATTGTACTTCGTACGCTCCGCGCTCAGGATCTTCAAGTTCAAGGGTAGCACGTTCAAGGTCGACGTCGTTGGTTCGTTGGTTGAAATGAATAGATACGCCGTGTTTCTCGGCCAAGTTCATCAACTCGACGTTCAAGCCACCCCGCGAAACGGAATAGATCGCTTGACCTTCCAAGCCATACGCCTGGTCGGTAAGTGTGCCGTCCACGGCGTGCATGACGCGTTTGTACATCGGAATGGCCATTTCCTTGATTTCTTTTCCAATGCCAGCTCCTTCTAGAGCTTTCCATCCTCGGTCGGAAAGTGCCAAATTGATTGATCGACCCGCGGATAGCTCTGTATTGCGCATGTCGGGTCTTCTTTCGTACACATCGACTTGGTGTCCGCGTTTGGCGAGATAAATTGAAAGCAACGAGCCGACGAGTCCCGCTCCTGAAATGGCTATTTTTTCTGACATAATCCTTTGTATTATCGGTTAATGGCTTTTCTGAAAATTTCGGCAAATCGGTATACGTCTTCAAACGAATTATACATCGGAACGGGCGCCATGCGAATGACGTTCGGTTCTCTCCAATCTGCGATCACTCCGTTTTGTTGCAGGTACTCGAAAACTTCTTTTCCTTTTCCGTGCAGCAGTACAGACAATTGCGCTCCGCGCTTTGTTTGGTCGGAAGGTGTAATAATTTCGAAATGCGATTCGTCCTCACGAGCGATTTCACGAATGACGTATTCCAAATATCCGGTGAGATCTTTTTGTTTTTCGAGCAATCGGTCCATTCCTGCTTTTTCAAATAACTCAAGAGAAGCCAGCAGCGGTGCCATGCTCAACACAGGGGCGTTGCTCAGTTGCCATGCTTCAGCGGTCGGAATAGGGTCAAATTCAGGTTCCATCAAAAAGCGAGTCGATTTATTGGTTCCCCACCATCCCTCGAAACGCGGAATGTCTTTTTTACCATGGTGCCGTTCATGAATAAAAATGGCACTGGTTGCGCCGGGTCCAGCGTTTAAGTACTTGTACGAACACCAGGCTGCAAAGTCGACTCCCCAATCGTGCAAATTGAGTCGAATATTTCCCGCTCCGTGCGCCAAGTCCCAACCTACCAGAATTCCTTTATTGCGTGCTGCAGCGGTCAGGGATTTCATGTCGTAAACCTGTCCAGTATAATAGTTTACACCACCAATCATCATCATGGCAATTTCGTGTCCCTGTTCCTCGATTATTTTTAAATAATCTTCTTCGCGAATGGTATGCTCACCAGCACGAGGAGTTACTTCTATAATTGCTTCCGCGGGATCGTAACCGTGAAAACGAACCTGTGAAGCAAGCGCATATTGATCCGACGGAAATGCTTTGGCTTCGCAGAGTATTTTGAATCGTTGAGAAGTCGGGCGGTAAAAACTGACCATGAGGAAGTGCAAGTTGGCCGTAAGACCATTCATGGGAACTACTTCGGATGGCAGGCTTCCCGTAAGAGCAGCTAAAGACTCGGTAAAAAACTCGTGGTATTTTACCCAAGGTCTTCTCGATTGGGTATGCCCTTCCACGCCAAAGGTGCCCCAGTCTTCGAGTTCTTCACCGATGATTTCTCGTGCTTTTACAGGCTGTAAACCCAAGGAGTTTCCCGTAAAGTATATGGCATCATTCCCGTCGTGTTGGGGGAAGATAAAATCATTGCGAAATGCTCCGAGAGGATCTTCGCGATCCTTTTTTATTGCGAATTCTTTGTCAATTTGATATTCCATAGCGACCTTTGATATTGGTCAAAAATAAAAAAGCCCAATGGGAAATCAGCGAATTCATAAGAATCAATTGATAAATTCATGGGAAAACCACGTTTCAGGTATGCGTGAAACGATGGCCGATGAGTTCGCACATCTGTCTGATCAGGCCTTGACCTGGAAGCCAAGCGCCAGAAAGTGGAGTATTGCTCAATGTATTCTTCACTTGGAGTTATCGCATAAAATCTACTACCGGAATCTACAGAACGCCTTCGAAACATCTCCGGTGATTGATGAGGACGAAGAGTTATCTACGACCTGGTTGGGACGGCAATTGGCGGATAGTTTGGCACCGGATGAGAACGGCGAACGTAACATGCGAGTACCCACGTGGAAGGCACTCAATCCATCCAGTGAGATGAAGCCCATAAAAAACCCTAAATTGGTGCTGGACTTGTACAGCAGACAATTGGCAGATTTTGACGAGTTGTTGAAACACAACCAATTGGTCAAGTGGAATGGGATCCGAATTCCGACCCTCATTACCCCGTTGTTAAAACTATCCGTCGCCGATTTTATAGCGGTGATGATCGCCCATAACGAGCGTCATATGATGCAAGGTTTAGAAGTTTTGGAGCAGATTAAGGCATAGGACGTATTAAAGCACGACAAATGCCCAATAGTGGAATGCCCAAATGATTGGACTCGCTTCGACCCAAAACCCGTAGAAGAATTCATCGCGTTTATCCCTAGCTAAAAATATCATAATGGCTGCATAGGAAAGAGCAGTACCCGAACTGGTTATGAATTGCGCCTCATCATTTATGGAAAGGAGAGTTAGCCAAGTCAATAAGAGGAGTAGAATTCCCAGCCAACGGGCTTTCACACTTCCGAGCACCTGAGGCAATGTACGCATGGCGCTGTGGTCTTTGTGCATGTCGCGAATGTCAAAGGGTATGGTAATAGCGACGGTGTAGAGTGTCATGGCCCCGAGAATAAAATATTCATTGAGTGCTGGAGCGCCACCAGTGAGTAAACTCGGTACGAAAAATGCCGTCCAAGCCCAGCTCAGTGAAATGGTCAGAATTTTCAACCCCGGCACTTCACGCAAGCGGATGCGACTATTTTTTCCTAATGGATAGGCATATGCAAGGGTTAAAACGCCTGGTAAGACCAGAGTTTTGTATAACTGCACTGTGTCGATAAACTCCCAGAGAAGAGCAATGATGGCAGACGTACTAGCAATGAAGGTAAAGAGAGCTACGCCCCTGTATTTTTCATTCCACAAATCTTCTTTCCGCCATTTCTTGGGTTGACTATAGCGATCTTTGATTAATCGGATAAATGCGTAGCTGCTCAACGCCAATAAAAAAGTTAGTGCAGCGGGTGCGGCTCCTGGAATTCCTTGCAGTTCGGCCGATATGTACGCCAAACTCCCTGCTCCCAGAGCCACCCAGATATAAGTGTAAATCAATATGTTTAGAGCGCTGCGCATGAAAAAAACATCTTCTTGTGAACTAGTGACAAAGTTACGTGTATGTATTGTGAAATCATTATCGCAAATAGTACTTTTGTGAACGCAAAACGGGCCTTCGGGTTCGACCATAGGATGTAAAGGTGGTTTTTAATTTTTATTCACGTTGAAAACCGCGTATTTATTGATGATCAGCTTTAGATTATGCCACATTTCGAGAGTTGATGTAACAGTTGAATAGGATGAAAAGAGACTCATTCCAGTATCGCCACATCGGCCCCAGAGAGCATGAGGTGCCGCAAATGTTGAAAACCATCGGTATTGATTCGTTGGATAAGTTGATCGACGAAACCATTCCTGATAACATTCGCTCCAACGAGGAGTTGAACTTGCCCGAGGCAATGACAGAGCATGAGTTCATGCAACATATCGAATTGCTCGGTAGAGACAATAAGATTTTTAAATCCTACATCGGATTGGGATATCACGATACCATTATGCCTGGTGTTATCCAACGCAATATTTTGGAGAATCCGGGATGGTATACAGCCTACACGCCATATCAAGCTGAAATAGCCCAAGGACGACTGGAAGCTCTTTTGAACTTCCAAACGATGGTCATGGAGTTGACCGGAATGGATATTGCCAATGCGTCCTTGCTTGACGAAGGGACAGCGGCAGCCGAAGCCATGTCCATGCTCTTCCACGCGCGTTCGCGAGACAAGAAGAAAGCGGGAGCCAATAAATTTTTTGTTTCCGAACTGTGTTTGCCACAGACGATAGATATTCTAAAAACTCGATCGGAGCCTATCGGTGTTGAATTGGTAATCGGAAATCACGAGACTTTCAATTTTGAGGAGGACTTTTTCGGAGCGATCATCCAGTATCCGGGTAAGTATGGAGAGGTTCACGATTATGCCGATTTTGTTAAGTCTGCCAAGGCCCAAGATATTCGTGTAGCGGTGGCTGCTGATATAATGAGTTTGGTATTGCTCAATGCGCCGGGTAGTTGGGGTGCAGACGTTGTAGTCGGAACCACTCAGCGATTTGGTATTCCACTGGGGTACGGTGGGCCACATGCTGCATACTTTACGACTACGGAAGAATTCAAACGTCACGTACCGGGTCGCATTATTGGTGTTTCCATCGACCGCGAGGGAAAACCAGCTCTGCGAATGGCACTACAAACCCGCGAGCAACATATTAAAAGAGACCGAGCGACATCCAATATTTGTACAGCTCAAGTTCTACTTGCTGTAATGGCCGGAATGTATGGTGTTTACCACGGACCGGAGGGTTTGCGCAATATCGCGCGCAACATTCACCGTCGTACGGTAGCGTTGGAAGTAGCGTTGGAGAAAATGGGTTTCAACTTGACGAACTCGGTGTACTTTGACACCATTCGGGTAGAATTGAGAAAAGTGTGGTCGGAGGATATTCGACGGATTGCCTTGGGTGACGGAATGAACTTCTATTTCCCAGACGACAGTACGGTATGTATCAGTATCAATGAGGCGACCAACGATGAGGATATTCAGGCGATTGTTGATGTGTTTGCCAAAGCCATTGCTGAAGCCGCACCGCAGGTTGAGTCAGTAGATAAAAATGCACTGCCCGATCATCTTTTCCGCAGCGACGACTTTTTACAGCAAAAGATTTTTAACAGCTTCCATAGCGAAACGGATATGATGCGTTATATCAAGCGTCTTGAACGACGCGATTTAGCGCTCAACCAAAGTATGATTTCATTGGGATCATGCACGATGAAGCTCAATGCCGCAACGGAAATGATCCCATTGACGTGGCCGGCATTTGCGAATATTCACCCATTTGCACCTGTTGAACAAGCGGGAGGTTATTTGAAGATCTTCCGTAAGATGGAGCGATATCTCGCAGAGATTACGGGATTTGATGGAACGTCACTACAGCCCAACTCGGGAGCACAAGGAGAGTATACGGGGCTGATGGTAATTCGAGAATATCACAAGAGCAATGGTGATCATCAGCGAAACGTAGCAATTATTCCGAGTTCGGCGCACGGTACGAATCCAGCCTCTGCCGTAATGGCCGGAATGAAAGTGGTGGTTGTCGGTTGCGATAAACACGGAAATATTGATGTAGACGATCTTCGCGAAAAAGCTGAAAAATACAAAGACACGCTTTCAGCACTTATGATTACCTATCCTTCTACACATGGGGTGTTTGAATCATCGGTGAAAGAAATCACCGATATTATTCATCAAAATGGTGGATTGGTTTACATGGATGGTGCTAACATGAACGCCCAAGTCGGATTGACGAGTCCTGGTCTAATTGGTGCCGATGTTTGTCACTTGAACTTGCACAAAACTTTCGCGATTCCTCACGGTGGTGGGGGTCCGGGTATGGGACCTATTTGTGTGGTTGAAAAACTCGTGCCTTTCCTACCATCGCATAGTGTAGTTCCTACGGGAGGTACAAAAGGGATATCAAGCGTTTCAGCTGCTCCTTGGGGAAGTGGTCTAATCTTGTTGATCAGTTATGCGTACATCCGAATGCTCGGATCAGAGGGGTTGACAAATTCGACCAAGTATGCGATTCTGAACGCCAATTACATCAAAGCTCGATTGGAAAAAGATTTTCAAATCTTATACGCCGGAGAGTCGGGTCATTGTGCACATGAGATGATCCTGGATTGTCGCCCGTTCAAGAAAACATGTGGAGTGGAAGTGACTGATATTGCGAAGCGTTTGATGGATTACGGCTTCCACGCTCCAACCGTATCTTTCCCAGTTGCTGGTACACTGATGGTCGAGCCGACGGAAAGCGAAAGTAAAGATGAGCTCGATCGCTTCTGTGAGGCCATGTTGTCGATTTATGCCGAAATGGGGGAAATTGAAAATGGAACGTATGCACTGGATAACAATCCACTGTTTAATGCACCGCATACTCTGGAGTTGCTTACCGATGATAAATGGGAATTGCCATACTCTCGTCAGAAAGCCGCTTATCCATTGCAGTGGGTGCACGATAACAAGTTCTGGCCTTCGGTTACGCGGATCGATCAAGCGTATGGAGATCGCAATTTAGTGTGCTCATGTGAACCCATAGAAAACTATATGGAAGAACAAGAAGTGATTTAATGGGTTATGAAAGTAGGTGACATCTGAATATGTCAATAAATAATGTTATTTTTGAAATCCTTTAAAATTTATAATTAAAACAGTATTATGAAAAGATCAGTACTATTCTTGGGAATGCTATTGGGTGGCTTCTTGGCAAGTGCACAGATGGCATCAGAAAACGTGACATTCCACGTTCCTAACCACGATGGATCGCGTCCAGCAGCTTCATCAAGCCGTAACACAACCGAAATGTTAATTTGGTACGGAAGTGCAGAAGAAGCACTTTACGGAACAGGAGGTTACAATGAATTTATCTGGGATATGAATTCAAACTTTGGTCCATTGGATTCAAACATTGCTTATGTATCTCTTGCTTACCCTGTTTTGATCAACGAATTAGGAGATAACTCTACCGAAGTTGATTGGGCAAATGTAGTGAGTGTAGATATTGACTCTATTTTTGTTCAAGTGGGTCACGAAAACAACTCAGGTCTAGACGATACCCTTCGCGTATCTATCGTTAGCTTGGTGAATGGTCGTCCTACAGGATCGGTTCTTTGGTCAGAAGATTTGATCAGCAACACCTCATTCACAGGAGATACCAACTGGTTGTCGACAACTTTCCTCGGATTTGAGCCGGCAATTCAAGTTACAAGTGAGTTTGGAGTTCGTATCGAATATTTCGGAAGCTTCCAAGATACTTTCGGAATCGTAGCGGGTTATGCATTCGCTGGCCAGTGTGGAACGAACACATTCGATCAAGCGATCGAAACGCTTTACGCTACCAATAGCTTCCGTTATTATACACAATATGCTTCATTTGGGTTGCTACCAAATGCTTCTGGAGCAGACATCTATTACGATTGCAACGGATCAGGTCAATACGAAGAAGGACAAGATGGTGAAAACTTCTTGCAAAACATCAACGTAGCAGTTGATGTAACCATTACCGATAACGTGAGCTTGGAGGAGTTGCCTTCGGCAGTTACTGAGCTTTCGCAAAACTACCCGAATCCATTCGATGGAACTACAGCATTGGATTACACCTTGAATTCATCAGCTGATGTGACTTTCGAAGTAGTTGATTTGGCTGGTCGTGTTGTTGTAGCTGAAAATATGGGTACTCAATTCGCAGGTAACTACACTTTCGAAATTGACGGTTCTACCCTTTCTAGCGGTGTTTATTATGTAAACATGACCGTTAACGGTGAGCGCGTAACACGTAAAATGCTTCGCAAATAAGCGATTGACGCATATCATTTAAATACAGAGAGCCTTCGGGCTCTCTTTTTTTGGCATATATCTTGTAGCTTTTTTGATGTTGTTTCCTTTTTCGGGAAATGCGGAATACAAAGATTGGGTTTATTGTGAACAGGTCTGTCTCGGCAGGCCTGTTTTCTTTTTATAGATAATGGGGATGTTGCTTATTTTTCCGTTCAAACCACTACTTTTGACTTTAAGTAGAAGTGAATGATGAGGTATAGCGCAAATCGCTTGTTGTATATATTTTTTGGTCTCATGCTTGCTATGACGGCATGGAGCCAGAATACCCGCGTTTCGGGCGTTGTGTTAGATGCCGAAACGGGAGAACCCATTCCTTTCTCCAACGTCATTTTCTTGGGTACATCCATCGGGACCATTTCAGAATTCGATGGTCGATTTGAGTTGCAGACGATACAGGAAGTGGATTCTGTGCAGGCATCCTACCTGGGATACAAAGTTCAAACCCTGCCCGTAAAAAGAGGCATCTCACAAGAAGTGACCTTCCGGCTATCACCAGAAAGCGTTAACCTGGAATCAGTGGATGTCGTTGCCGAACAAACCGTCGAAAGAGATGATCCTGCGATTGTACTATTGCGCAATATTTGGAAACATAAAAAGAATAATTCTCCTGAGCGATTAACGGCATATGAGGCCGAGCGCTATGAAAAAATTGAGTTTGACCTCAATAATATTGATGATGAATTTCGGCAACGGAAAATTTTCAAACCGTTTCAAATTGTTTTCGATTATACCGATACTTCGGAAACCAATGGGAAGGTATTTCTTCCGATGTTTATTTCGGAGAACGTCTACCGTGAATATTATCGACGCGATCCCAAACAGCGCAAAGAAGTGCTGGTGGCTAACAAGAGTGCCGGCTTTGATCAAACTGCGGGGATAAGCGAGTTTTGGGGAGCGCTGTATCAGGATTATAATTTTTACGATAACTACATCACGTTGTTGCAAAAGCAGTTTATCAGTCCGATCTCCCAATTCGGACTCCTGAGCTATCGCTATTACCTGACCGATAGTACTGAAGTTGATGGGAATAAAATTTACACCGTTGCTTTTATTCCAAAACGAAAACAAGAACTCACCTTTAAGGGGGAGTTTCAGGTTCAAGACAGTTCTTTTGCGATTGTTAGTTTTGATATGACCATGACCGGTGATGCCAATGTGAATTTTGTAAATGCGCTTCGAATCAAACAGAACTTCGAGCTCATGAATGATTCGGTTTGGATGGTTTCGAAAGACTATATCCTGATGGATTTTGCGCTGACCGATGGCAAGGACGTCAAGGGGATTTATGGAACGAAAACGACGTACTACCGAAACTTTACGTTTAATCAACCACGCGAGGTAGAGTTTTACAAATCAACGGAAATCCTTCGAGAGGAAATTGACCAGCGGTCTACGGATGAATCCTATTGGACGTCGATTCGTGAAGAGGAACTCTCTGAACAGGAACGTGGAATCTACGAAATGGTCGATACGCTGAAGCGTGTTCCGGCATTTAATACCTATCTGGATATAATCGCTTTTGTGTTGAGCGGCTACTACGAAACGGATGCTGGTTTGGATATCGGTCCGGTGTTGAAAACCTTGAGTTTTAACCCGATTGAAGGATTGAGAATCCGCGCAGGAGGAAGGACGTATTGGGATCGAAATGATCCATTTCGCATTTATGGTCACTTGGCCTATGGTACGCGCGATCAGCGGCTGAAGTATGATGTGGGAGTGAAGGGGCTGTTGCCATCGAAGAAACGACAAGAGCTCGGCTTGTTCTACAAATTTGATATGGAGCAATTGGGGCAGCGATATACAACAACCGGTACCCAAACCGATAACCTGCTCGCGAGTTTGTTGCGTCGATATCCTTTTGATAAACTGAGCTTGGTCGAAGAGTTGAAATTGTATTACGAGCCGGAATTGTTTAAAAATTTTAAGGTTCGAATATCTGGGATTCATCGTAAGATTTACGATGCGGGTACTTTGGATTTTACCTTTTATTCAAGGGATTTCACCGATACTACACGAAGCATCAACACCTCCGAACTCAATATCCAGTTCCGTTATGAGCCGGGCCGAAAGTTTCTCAACTACGGTGTGGATTTAATTGATATTTACACCGGAAATCCGACCTTCACCTTGAGTTATACCGCCGGAATTCAAGGGGTTTTGGATTCGGATTACGATTACCACAAACTCTATTTGAGCTACGATCATCCCATTGACGTGCCTGCGCTGGGCCGAAGTGTAGTTTTAATTGAGGCCGGGAAGGTGTTTGGAAATGTTCCATATCCGCTGCTTGATGTCGTGCCGGGAAATCCTACGTTTTCGCATTCCCGCTATATTTTCAATATGATGGACTTTTTTGAATTCGTCACCGATGAATACGCTTCCATCCATTACGAACATCATTTTATGGGTTTGTTTTTTAATCGCGTTCCGCTGTTACGAAAATTGAAATGGAGAGAAGTGGTAACTGGGCATGCCATTATCGGGACATTGAACCCGGATAACATGATGCTCTCCAATCAGCAGCTCATCGCTCCTGAGCGCGGGTATTACGAGGCAAGTGTAGGAATAGAAAACATTTTCAAATTTTTGCGAGTAGATGCGTTTTGGCGTTTTTCATATCTGGACAACCCAAGAGCACAACCCTTCGGTATTCGACTCGATCTATCCGTTAAGTTTTAAAAGAAAAAGGAGGTCCATTTGAACCTCCTTTTTTTATTGATCATGAAATCAATTTACTTCATGCTTCCGGTCATATCTTCCGGGCGAACCCATTCATCGAATTGTTCTGCCGTGAGGTAACCGAGATTAACAGCTTCTTCTTTTAGGGTTGTATTATTCTCATGAGCTGTCTTCGCAATCTTAGCGGCTTTTTCGTATCCAATCTTTGTGTTGAGTGCCGTTACGAGCATCAAACTGTTGTCCAAATGCTTTTTGATACTCATGTAGTTGGGTTCAATTCCCGCGGCGCAGTTGTCATTAAAAGAAACGCATGCATCGCCGATCAATCGTGCACTTTGGAGCATATTGGCGGCCATCATGGGTTTGAAAACATTCAGCTCGTAGTGTCCCTGTGCACCTCCAACACTAATGGCCATGTCGTTACCAATCACTTGAGCGCAAACCATGGTGAGAGCTTCCGCCTGGGTTGGGTTGACCTTACCCGGCATAATCGAAGAGCCCGGTTCGTTGGCGGGAATCATGATTTCACCAATTCCTGAACGAGGACCACTTGCCAACAGACGAATGTCATTGGCTATTTTATTCAATGAAACAGCCAATTGTTTCAAGGCACCATGCGTTTCAACAATCGCGTCATGAGCCGCAAGCGCTTCGAACTTATTCTCAGCCGACACGAACGGAAGTCCTGTGAACTCGGCTATTTTCTTAGCTACGAGCGGAGCATAACCTTCCGGAGTGTTGATTCCAGTTCCTACGGCAGTTCCACCCAATGCGAGCTCGCTCAGGTGGTCCAACGTGTTGCGCAGCGCTTTTAATCCGTGATTCAGTTGCGATACATAACCCGAGAACTCCTGCCCAAGTGTGAGTGGAGTGGCATCCATAAGGTGCGTACGGCCGATTTTAACAACATTCATGAATTCCTCTGACTTGGCTTTCAACGTGTCGCGCAGTAGCTCAACTCCTGGAATCGTAGTCTCTACAATCATCTTATATCCTGCAATATGCATAGCTGTAGGATACGTGTCGTTGCTCGATTGCGATTTGTTGACGTCGTCATTCGGATGGACGAACTTATTTCCCTCTCCCAAATCGTTCCCTTGCAAAACATGAGCGCGGTTCGAAACTACTTCGTTCATATTCATGTTCGACTGGGTCCCAGAACCCGTCTGCCAAATCACCAACGGGAATTGGTCATCGTGCTTGCCGGCTAAAACTTCGTCGCAAACGGCAGAAATCAAGTCTTTCTTTTCTTCGGCCAAAACGCCCAATTCAAAATTGGTGTGTGCAGCCGCCTTTTTCAAATAGGCAAATCCGTAAACGACTTCCAATGGCATCGTTCCCGATGGACCAATTTTAAAATTGTTTCTCGAACGTTCAGTTTGAGCTCCCCAGTATTTGTCGGAAGGCACCTGAACCTCTCCCATGGTGTCGCGTTCTATTCTATACTTCATTGTTGAATTAGATTTATGGTGACAAATTCGCTGAGTAAGAATACTTCTGAAACACTTTTTTTCAGAAAATCAATGACCCCGCAGATTTATCGTTTGTTTTAATCGGTTTATTGTTAAATTTGTCGCCGTAACAAAATACAGGACTATGCTTTTGGGATTCTTTTTATTCGTTTTAATTCTGTTGATGGCTTTCTGGATGATGATCTTCCTTTTCAGCTTCCTTCCTTTCTGGATTTTCGCTTATGTGAAAGATTTGTTCTACACACCAGCCGAAGACCAAGCATCAGAATAATTCACGAACATTCTCGGGCGGCCGTCCCAAAACGGCCTTTTTTCCTTTCACTACAATGGGACGTTCGATTAATTTCGGATTTTCCGCCATCGCTAAGATGATTTCATCGTCATCGAGTTCTTTACCCGCATATTCCTCTTTCCAGATTTTTTCTTTATTGCGAACCAAGTCCATCGGCTGAATGCCTAATAGGTCTAGGATTTCGCGCAACTGGTCCGGACTCAAAGGATCGTCCAAATACTTGATGACCTCCGGTTCAATTCCCTGATCTTGGATGAGTTGGAGCGTTTGACGGCTCTTCATACATCTTGGGTTGTGATAAATGCGCATGGTTAAAATTTATCTTGTTCTTCGTTTACTCCGCTGCCTTGCTGCATGAGATAGGCTTTCAGGAATTCATTGATCTCGCCGTTTAGCACGCCATCCGTATCGCTGGTCTCGTGTTCAGTCCGAACATCTTTGACGAGTTTGTACGGATGCAAAACGTAATTGCGAATTTGCGAACCCCACTCAATTTTCTTTTTCTCAGACTCAATTTCATCTCGCTTGGCTCGTTTGGCTTCCAATTCCATTTCGTACAATTGCGACTTCAAAAGCTGCATTGCTTTCTCCTTATTGCCCAACTGCGAACGGGTCTCGGTATTCTCAATGATGATCCCGGAGGGCTTGTGCTTCAAACGCACTCCCGTTTCTACCTTGTTCACGTTCTGTCCACCTGCTCCACCCGAACGGAAGGTATCCCACTCGATATCGGAAGGATTGATTGTAATTTCGATGCTTTCATCCACCAACGGATAAACGTACACCGAAACAAATGAAGTGTGGCGTCGCGCGTTGCTGTCAAAAGGCGAAATGCGCACCAAGCGGTGAACACCATTTTCACCTTTTAAGTAACCAAAAGCAAACTCACCGTCGATTTGAATGGTAGCTGTTTTAACACCGGCTACATCACCTTCCTGGTAATTGAGTTCGGTTACCTTATAGCCGTTTTTCTCAGCCCACATCAAATACATTCGGAGTAGAATCGAAGCCCAGTCGCAGCTTTCGGTTCCACCCGCACCTGAGGTGATTTGAAGGACAGCACTTAAGCTGTCTTCCTCGGCAGATAGCATGTTCTTGAACTCCAACTCCTTGATGAGTTCTTCGGCTTTGTTGTAGTTGGCCATGACATCCGACTCTTCGCCCTCTCCTTCTTTATAGAATTCATAGAGCACCTTCAGATCCTCGATAGCTGTCGCTACTTCGTCATATGCCTCAACCCATATTTTTTTGTTGCGGATCTCTTTCAGCACTTTTTCCGCTTCTTTGGGGTCATCCCAAAAGCCCGGATCGGCTGTTTTTTCCTCTTCTTCGGCAATCAGTATTTTTTTCTGATCGACGTCAAAGATACCCCCTTAACGCATCCAGGCGCCCGCTGAGGTTCGAAATATCGTCTTGTGTTATCATGCTGCAAATTTAGAATTTATCATTGTAAACTGAAGTCGTATTTTTGGGGTTCAAAACATACCCTATGAATTTGATTTTGCTCGCTGTATTTTGGATTGCATACTTTGTATTGCACAGCTATCTGCTCAACGACTCCGTTCGTGCAAATCTCGCGAAAAAGCTGGGATTGGGCGAAAAATATCGATTTTATTACAACATCTTTTCCACGGTGACTTTTGCCCTGGTATTGTTTTATTACTTCTCGATTCCGAAGACCAGCCTGATGACCGAAGAAAGCCGGTTTGTGACTATTCTGGCCGTTGTGATGATGGGCGGCGGTTTGTATTTGCTTTTTAAAACGGTCCAACATTACACCTTGGCCGAATTCTTGGGACTCGAAGAGCCCGAGAAAGATGAGTTGATTACCGATGGCCTATACGAACTTGTGCGCCATCCGATGTATTTTAGCATTATCATCTTTTTATTCGGAGGATTGATGTATGCTCCGAGCTATGCGTATTTAGTTACTGCGGGTATTTGGGTAGTTTACATTTATGTCGGGGCGTATCGCGAAGAAGCGCGCCTTGAAAAGAAGTTTGGAAAGAAGTATTTGAAATACAAGGAACGGACACCCATGCTTATTCCATTTTTAAAGGTGTAATGTGATTTATCTATCGCCACCATATGCTTCCGAGGAAGAAAAAAAAGCACTCCTTCATGCAGCCGATTCGGGTTGGATAGCCCCCGTTGGCCCCCAGCTGGATCGGTGGGAAAAGGAACTTTCCGATTGGACAGGACGACACGTTGTGCTGCTCAACTCGGGAACTGCTGCAATCCATCTCGCATTAATTTTGGCAGGAGTAAAACGCGACGATACCGTACTTGTGGCTTCTCATACGTGCAATGCTTCGGTCAATCCTATTCTATATCTCGGAGCAAAACCTCATTTTATCGATTGCGAGCAAGAAACTTGGAACATGGACCCTGAACTTCTCGAAGATACTATTCGTGAGTTGCGCGAGTCCGATACCCCTATAGCTGCGATTATTGGAGTCGATATTTATGGAACTCCGGCGCATTGGAATCGCTTGGGCGAAATTGCTGAAAACTGGAGTATACCGCTTATTCAAGACAGCGCCGAGGCGATGGGAGGGGTTTTTGGTGATCAACCCGTTGGTGTACAAGCAGAATTTGGGGTGTGGAGTTTTAATGGAAATAAAATCATCTCAACATCAGGCGGTGGAGCACTGATTTGCGATACGGAGGAGCGTGCCGAGCAGGCGCGAAAACTGGCCACACAGGCCAAAGAACGAACAGACTATTATTGGCACACTCAGGTGGGTTACACCTATCGAATGAGTAATCTTTTGGCGGGTTTTGGTCATGCGCAATGGGAGAATTTATCTTCGCGTATGGATGCTCGAGTAAAGCACTTCGAGCGTTACCGATCCTTTTTTCAATCGAAAGGAATTCGAGTTGAGTATTCGATCAACCCGAATGCCAGACCGAACCGTTGGTTGTCCGCTTTCTATCTGCCCGAAGTAGATGTACAAAGGTTAATCGAATTTCTCGCTCACCGCGACATCGAAGCTCGGAGATTTTGGAAGCCGATGCATCAGCAGCCCATTTACCAGGGGTTCGAAGCAAACTTGAACGGTTGTTCGGATCGCCTTTTTGAACATGGAATTTGCCTTCCTTGTGGAGCTGGAAATACCGATGAACAGATCGATGAAGTCTTGGTTGCACTGGATGCCTATTTTAACGCTTCATCCTAGCCACCCTTCTCGATCCAACGAGCGGTATTGAATGGCTTCCGCAATATTTTCGGGACGTATTTCCTCATTCTTTTCCAAATCGGCAATCGTCCGAGAAACTTTTAGAATGCGGTCGTAAGCGCGGGCAGAAAGGCCGAGTTTATCCATTGCATTTTTCAGTAGCGTTCGACCGGCGTCATCAATTTTGCAAAACTTTCGGATCAGTTTTGTACCCATCTGAGCATTGTAATGAACTCCCTCGATATTCTTGAATCTGCGCGACTGTATTTCGCGGGCTTCTACCACTCTTTTTCGAATCGAAGCACTTCCTTCTGCGGGATGGTCTTTGGAAAGCTGCTCGAAGGGAACGGGATGCACCTCCACATGAAGATCGATGCGATCCAGCAGCGGACCGCTAATCTTGCTGAGGTAGCGTTGCATCTCTTGTGGAGAGGATGTAAAGGCGTTTCCCGGTTCATTGAAAAAACCACTCGGAGAAGGATTCATGCTCGCGATAAGCATCAGCGACGATGGATAGGTAACGGTAAAGCGAGCGCGAGAAATTGTCACTTCTCGGTCTTCGAGCGGTTGGCGCATGACTTCCAATACAGAGCGTTGAAACTCGGGCAATTCATCTAAGAATAAAACGCCGTTATGCGCTAGGCTTATTTCTCCGGGTTGAGGATAACTTCCTCCTCCAACAAGGGCGACATCCGAAATCGTATGATGGGGTGATCGAAAAGGTCGGCTGGAAAGGATTCCCGTTTTGTTTTTCATTTTCCCGGCAACGGAATGAATCTTTGTGGTTTCAAGCGCTTCGGACAAACTCAGCGGAGGAAGGATGGAGGGCATGCGCTTGGCCAGCATGGTTTTACCCGAACCGGGCGGTCCTACCAATAGTACGTTGTGCCCACCCGAAGCTGCAATCTCGAGGGTTCGTTTGATGTTCTCCTGGCCCTTGACATCCGAGAAATCGAACGGGTAATTGTCGATCTGGTCGAGAAATTCGGCTCGCGTATCCACCTTCACCGGTTGTAAGTCGCTGGTTCCCGAAAGAATGTCAATTACTTCGGTGACATTCCGTACCCCGTACACATCTAATCCTTCGACTACAGCTGCTTCTTCAGCATTCTGAATGGGAAGGATTATACCCTTAAAGCCATCTTTTTGAGCCTGAATAGCGATGGGTAGAGCTCCTTTGATGGGTTGAGTGCTGCCATCGAGCGACAACTCGCCCATGATGATGTATTCGTCCAATCCCTCGGTATTGATCTGTCCGCTAGCACCGAGAATACCCATGGCGATGGTCAAGTCGTAGGCCGAACCCTCTTTCCGGATATCCGCAGGCGCCATGTTGATGGTAATTCGATATCCCGGCCATTTGTAACCCAGGTTTTTTAAGGCGGAATTAATTCGGTATTCACTTTCTTTTACAGCGCTATCAGGCAAGCCAACCAAGAAGAATTTGAAACCTTTGTGCATATCGGTTTCAACGGTAATCTTGATAGCATCCACGCCAAACACAGCGCTTCCGTAAGTTTTTACAAGCATGATGGAATCGTTTTAGTTTTGAGTATAACTAAAGTTAGTAAATGCGATAGTCAATTCCAAAGGGTATTCGACAGGGAGTGGTAATGACAAAGGATTGCCATTTGATCGAGGTTCAAATCCACACAAAGGGCGGTATTTTAGTGAAAGGTAGCGCAAAACCTTGCGTCGCTGCATGAACTGCCTCAAACAAAAAAAAACAGAGCATCCCACGAAGAATCGCTCCCGACCTCGTAAGCCGAAGCTCGAAGAGCGTAGGCTTAGTCTCCGAGTCACCGAGTCACCGAGTCTCCGAGTCACCGAGTCACCGAGTCACCGAGTCACCGAGTCACCGAGTCTCCCAGTCACCGTATAATTCGAACAAGCCTTGGATAGTCCTTGAAAATCAAGAACACCAAGGATTATCCATGCAGAATTTCCTACATTTGTGCAACGAAAAATTAACGATTCAATACAGAGAAAATGAGTCAATACGATGTTACAGTAATCGGGTCAGGACCAGGTGGATATGTGGCGGCTATTCGCTGTGCGCAGCTCGGTATGAAAACCGCGATTATTGAGAAATACAATACCCTTGGAGGAACATGTTTGAACGTGGGATGCATCCCGTCGAAGGCGCTTTTGGATAGCTCGGAGCACTACCACAATGCTACGCATACCTTTAAAACTCACGGAATTGATATTGATAAAATGAGTGTCAATTTCAAGCAGATGATCGATCGCAAAGCGGATGTTGTGAAGCAGAACGTTGAGGGGATTGGTTACCTGATGAAGAAAAATAAAATTGATGTTTACCACGGATGGGGTTCTTTTGTGGATAAGAATACCATTTCGGTGAAAAAAGAAGACGGAGAAGAAAAGGTGTCAACGGATAAGGTGATCATTGCAACCGGATCGAAGCCTTCTTCGTTGCCATTTATCGAGATTGATAAGAAGCGCATCATTACGTCTACTGAAGCGCTTTCGCTCGATGAGATTCCAAAACACATGGTTATCATCGGTGGAGGTGTAATTGGGCTTGAATTGGGTTCCGTTTACGCTCGTTTGGGAGCTAAAGTAAGCGTTGTGGAGTATTTGGACACCATCATTCCTGCCTTCGATAAAACGATGGGTAAGGAATTGATGAAGTCGCTAAAAAAACTAGGTGTTGAGTTTCACTTGAAGCACAGTGTATTCGAGGTGAAAAACAACGGAAAAGAAGTCGTTGTAAAAGCCAAGGATCAGAAGGATAATGAGTTGGAGTTGAAGGGTGATTACTGCTTGGTATCCGTTGGGCGTAAGCCTTATACAGATGGATTGGGCTTGGAGAATATCGGTCTCGATGTAGATGAGCGCGGTCGTATTCCAGTAGACAACCATTTGAAGACCAATATCGATAACATTTACGCTATCGGCGATGTGGTAAAAGGTGCCATGCTTGCCCATAAAGCCGAAGAAGAAGGTGTTTTTGTAGCGGAAGTACTCAACGGAGAAAAACCGCACATCGATTACAACCTCATTCCTAATGTGGTTTACACATGGCCTGAAGTGGCTTCTGTGGGGAAATCCGAAGAGCAATTGAAGGAAGAGGGAGTGAAGTATAAAGTGGGTAAATTCCCATTCAAAGCAAGTGGCCGTGCTCGCGCGAGTATGGATACGGATGGCTTGGTGAAAGTAATCGCCGATGCACAAACCGATGAAATTCTCGGAGTACACATGATCGGACCTCGTACGGCGGATATGATTGCTGAGGCGGTCGTAGCGATGGAATATCGCGCTTCGGCCGAAGATATCGCGCGCATGAGTCATGCTCACCCGACGTATACCGAGGCCTTTAAAGAGGCAGCGTTGGATGCGACCGACAAAAGAGCACTTCACGTTTAAAAGAATTGTCGGATGACGCACCAAGCGAAACGTCGGGAAATCGCTGTTTCCGAAAGTCATGCCGATTTTCAAGATCAGTTGCTGCTGTGGACCCAAAGGTTCACAGCAGTTTCTTTTTTAACCTCTAATGCATATGCCTTCCCCGGGCCGCCCCCGCATGCCTATCAGAACTTGGTCGCTTGCGATGCCGTAGAGGAATTGGACTACTGCCCGAATTACATCTCTGAACTTTCCAATTTTCACCAGCGAAACCGAGATTGGATCTTTGGTCACTTATCGTACGACCTGAAAAATCAACTTGAAGAATTGCCCGAGCGCACGGATGATCGAATAGGATTTTCTAAAGCCAGGTTTTTTATTCCCCGCCATCTTTTTATCCGAAAGAATAATCAGTGGTTGTATTGTCCACATGCTTCGGTAGCAAATCCCGAACAAGTTTTGAAGGATATTGGGCAAACGGAGGTTGTTGACTCGACGGTTTCCACCGTTCATTTGAAAATGCGTACGTCTAAAGCGGATTATTTACGCGCCTTTGAAACGGTGCGCAAGCGGTTGCAACGCGGAGATATTTACGAGATGAACCTCTGTCAAGAATTCTATGCAGAGCATACCGATGTAGATCCCGTATCCGTTTTTCGAAAAGTTAATGCGTTTGCCGAAACTCCTTTTTCGGCTTTTTATCGAAACGATGAGCGTTTTTTACTATGCGCTAGTCCCGAGCGATACCTTTCGGTACAAGGGAGCGAAGTACTGAGTCAGCCGATTAAGGGTACGGCCAAACGACATCCTGACCAGCGGATGGATAAAGCCGAGTTCGAACGTCTTAAAAACGATCCCAAGGAAAGAAGCGAGAATGTGATGATTGTCGATTTGGTCCGCAACGACCTTAGTCGAAACGCAACAAGAGGAAGTGTGCATGTCCCCGAATTGTTCGGCGTTTATTCGTTCAAAAGTGTACATCAACTCATCAGCACGGTCCGGGCGGAACTGCCTCAGGATAAAACTGTATTTGATGTTATTCGAGCGAGTTTCCCCATGGGCAGCATGACTGGAGCCCCCAAGATCAGTGCGATGAAGGTAATTGACGAAGTAGAAGATTTTCAACGCGGCTTGTACTCCGGTTCAGTAGGGTATGTTGATCCCGATGGGAATGCCGATTTTAACGTGGTTATTCGGTCGCTGCTTTACCATCGAACAACGGGTTATTTGAGTTTGCCCGTAGGTGGAGCAATTACCATTCAGGCCAGCGCTGAGCAAGAGTACGAAGAATGCCTCCTCAAGGCCGAAGCGATTCGGAATTTGCTCGGTGGAGATTCCTATCTTTGAATCATGAATATCCGAGACGTTTGGAACGAGGCCCTTCGAGAAATTGGATTGCAGTCCAATGATAAGATTCTTCTAGCCATTAGCGGAGGTGTGGATTCCATGGTTTTGCTCGACCTTTTTCATCGTGCCCATTTCACGGAATTGCATATCGCACACGTCAATTTTGGTTTGCGCGGAAGCGAAAGTGATGCCGATCAAGCGCTCGTCGAAAAGCGAGCATTGGAGTTGGGGATGAAGTTTCACGTTCGTCAGTTCGATACCGAAAAATACGCTTCTGAAAATGGGATTTCCATTCAAATGGCGGCTCGTGAGCTGAGGTACGCTTGGTTTGATGAATTGATGCATGCCGAGAAGTTGGATTATTTGGCTACCGCCCATCATCGCGATGATCAAGTTGAAACGGTGCTGCAAAACATGGTTCGCGGAACCAAACGCAAAGGGCTGGAAGGTATAAGAATGGTGGATGAAAAGCGAATTCGTCCCCTGTTGAGGATGACCAAATCCGACATCCGAAATTATGCGGAAATGCGTCAGCTAGCTTATCGCGAGGACGAGAGCAATTTCTCGCTAAAATACCACCGCAATCAACTTCGTCTTGTGGTTATTCCCGAATTAGAACAAATCAACCCCGCTGCGAGAAGTCATATTGCGGATATGGCGTCGTTTTTTCAAAGGTACAACTACGTGGTCAATCAACTGCTAGAACCCATCTATAACTCGTATGAAAAGGATGGAGCAGATCGTATTCGAATTCCGAAACCTGAGAACGCATCTTCGGCTTTGGCGTTGGAATTGTTTCTGCACGAAAGAGGATTTACGCGCACAGATCAAATACTTCGCGCAGCTCAAGAAGCCGAAACGGGACGGTTTTTTGAAAGTGGAAACGAGCGGTTGCTGGTTGATCGAACTGCATTGATTTTAGAACCGTTGAACGAGATTTCAATCTCCGAATTCGTATTCCAATCGCATACGGAAACATCACCCGAGCCGTTGTTGCTAAACTGGGAGTTGATCACAAAGGAGCAGTTTGATAGCATGTCGGATTTTACCGATGTTTTGGCTTTTGCAGCCGAGGTTCTGACTTTTCCGGTTACCCTTCGGAGGTGGACGGATGGAGATCGTTTTCAACCCTTGGGACTGGGCGGAACCAAGAAGGTGAAAGATTTTTTGACGGACCGAAAAGTGAATCGATTCGACAAAGAACGGACCGCCGTTTTGGTCGCTGATGGCGCCATTATTGGCGTACTGGGACACCAGATCGACGACCGGTACAAGGTTGTAGAAACCACCAAAATGGTCTATCTTGCCCGGTCAAATGCCCAATGACATGGGAAAAGGACTTGAGTGTAACTCGAGTAACAAGAAATTTTCAAGAAAAAAGAGAGTTTTGCATACCAAATATTTCGCGACAACTATGAACAAGATATTTTCCGTTTTCACACTGCTTACTCTGTTTACGCTCACGTCGGTGGCGCAAATCCTCGACCCGATCGATTGGAGTACGCGTACTGAAAAAATCTCAGATGATGAGGTCATGCTGATTTGGGAGGCTCGGCTCGAGCCCGGATGGCATTTGTATTCGCAGTTTATTCCAGAAGGTGGCCCGGTTCCCACTGAATTTACAGTATTGGAGTCGAATGGATTGGAGCCGTATGGCGATGTGATGGAAGGTACGCCGATTGAAGAGTACGACCCGAACTTCATGATGGAATTGAAGTACTTTGGAGACAAAGCCGTTTTTAAACAAAAGGCAAAAATTACGGGCGGAGGAACGGTTACAGCCAGTGGTGAGATTCTATTTATGGTGTGCGATGAGACCCAGTGTTTGCCACCGGATTATTACGATTTTTCATTTTCGGTCAAAGCGGGAAAGAAAGCAACGACCGAAGAGCCAAAGGCGACAACATCGGTAACGGAAGTTGCCACCGAAGAGCCTGCCGAATCGGATGAAGAAGGAACTTCCGAAGACGCTGTGCAAGCTGCAGAAGACGAAGGGGAAGAGATCGTTAAAGAAGATGGTGAAACGACGGCAGTACCCGTAAAGAAGGAAGAGAAAAAGAGTCTTTGGGGAATCTTTATTTTGAGTTTCTTGGGAGGTTTTGCGGCACTACTTACACCATGCATTTTCCCGATGATCCCTATGACGGTGAGTTTCTTTACCAAAATGAGCAAAAGCAGAGCCAAGGGAATCTCCAATGCCATCGTATATGCGGTGTTTATTATTGGAATCTACACCTTACTCGGTTTGGCCGTGACCCTGACGTTTGGACCGGATGCACTGCATGCCCTTTCAACCAACATTTGGTTCAACCTCATTTTCTTTGTGCTATTGATGGTATTTGCCGTGTCTTTTCTCGGGGCATTTGAAATTACATTGCCGGCCAGTTGGATTAATAAAGCCGATAAAGCGGCCGATCGCGGCGGAATTGTTGGGATTTTCTTTATGGCCTTAACCCTCGGTTTGGTCTCCTTTTCGTGTACCGGTCCGATTATCGGAACACTTTTGGTTGAAGCGGCCGTTCATGGCGATGTGGCAGGACCGTTAACCGGAATGTTTGGATTCTCATTGGCACTGGCGCTGCCTTTTATGTTGTTCGCCATGTTCCCAGGTTGGATGAATAGCCTACCGCAATCCGGAGGTTGGTTGAACTCGGTCAAAGTGGTTTTGGGATTTTTGGAATTGGCATTGGCTTTCAAGTTCTTGAGCAATGCCGACTTGGTAATTCAAGCGGGAATTCTGAAGCGTGAAATTTTCATCGCCATCTGGATCGCCGTAGGGATTGCCATTACGTTGTATTTGTTTGGATTTATTCGCTTGCCGCACGATTCAAAAACCGAGCGTATTGGCGTAGGACGGGCCATGTTGGCGACCTTCTTTTTGGCTTTTACGATTTATCTGATTCCCGGGATGTGGGGTGCGCCACTAAAATTGATCAGTGGTTTCCCGCCGCCGTTGAACTACAGCGATAGTCCGAACGGTTTTGGCACCAGTGGAATGATGCTTTCCAACGAAGAAGTACCCGAACATGCCGATTTGGGCGTACATAACTTGGTGATGTTTCACGATTTTGAGTACGGATTGGAATACGCCAAAAAGGTGAATAAGCCCATTATGCTTGACTTTACGGGTCATGCCTGCGTGAATTGTCGGAAGATGGAAGAGCAGGTGTGGTCGGACCCAAGAGTGATGGAGCGCTTACAGAACGACGTGGTTTTGATTTCGCTATACGTCGATGAAAAGACTCGGTTACCCGAGGAAGAACAATATGTTTCGGAAATCACTGGAAAGAAAATTCGATCGGTAGGGAATAAGTGGAGCGAATTCCAGGCCAAGCACTACAACAGTAACTCGCAGCCGATGTATGTCATTATTGGCCATGACAGCATGGAGCCGCTTTTGGAAACGACGGCTTACGATACCGATATCGAATACTACATCAACTGGTTGGAGCGCGGAGTTAAAGAATTTGAAAAATTACAAAAGTGAGTTCGGTAAAGTCCCATTTTGAGGAAGCTTTGTCGGTTTTGAATCAATTTCTGGCCGATGACAACAACTTCGTACAAATCGAACGTGCAGGCGATCTCATGGTGCGGTCCATTACTTCGGGAGGAAAAGTTATCTCTTGTGGAAACGGCGGAAGCATGGCCGATGCGATGCATTTTGCCGAGGAAGTAACCGGACGCTTTCGGGACGATCGAAAAGCGCTGCCAGCCATCGCTATTTCCGATCCCACACACCTTTCTTGCGTGGCCAATGACTACGGCTACGAACATGTTTTCTCTCGATTTGTTGAAGCTATAGGAAAAGACGGAGATGTACTCCTGGCGATCAGTACAAGTGGAAACAGCGAAAACGTTGTACGGGCTGCAGAAGCGGCGGCTGAAAAAAACATGAAAGTCATTGCCCTAACCGGAAAAGACGGTGGCCGATTGGCCGATTTGGCCGATATCGAAATTCGCGCACCCAAATCCACATACGCCGATCGCGTTCAGGAAATTCACATCAAAGTCATTCACTCCTTGATTGATCACATTGAGCGGAATGTATGAATGTAGAAAATGAAAAACGCTATCGCCTACGCATCGGGAGTAAGATCGTAGGGTATCAGCGTATTCTGAACGATAAAATGCACTTTTATTCACGAGACTCGTTCTGGTGGACGGGAAAGCCTTTGGAGTTTGAGATACAGGATGAATGCCTGTTTATCAAGGACAAAAACAGCAAGTACATCTACGAATGGGATATTGTAAAATTCAAAATTGATCCCGACGGCGATTACGAAGACGGTGCCATACTGTGGAACAGTCAAGAGTTGTGCTTTGGTATTTATGCCATACGACAAGAAGTGTTTTTTCCGCTGAAGGCTGAGGATTTGGATCTTTTTGATCCGCGGCAAATGGAGGTATTCAGCTATTTGTTCATCAATCCTGAGCTACAGGAAAAACTGGGATTGAGGGAATAAAAAAACGAGCCGACCTTGGGCTGACGACTCGTTTTTCACGCTTAAACCAAAACTAAAGGAAAAAATCTGCTACGTAAATTTTAGTATTGCTCTAATAAATATTTCACCAAATCTGTCGTGGTTACGATTCCCACCAACTTCCCATTCTCCATGACGGGAAGGGCGTGGAATTCTTTTTCGACCAAGATCTCTGCGGCATCTTTGATGGGCGTATCGGTTTCGACCGATTTGACATCTTTGGCCATAATTTTCTCCAGCGATAAACCGTTGTAGATGGCTACACTACCGCCGTCGTAATCCACAATATAGCTCGCACGCATAATGTCGGTGCGACTAACTATACCTGTAAGATGATTGCCTGAAACTACGGGGATATGACGAATGTTGTGTTTGTCCATCATTTCCTTCACTTCCTCGATCGTCTGTGTTACATTCGCCGTCTGCATTTGACTGCTCATGATACTCGATACTGCTTCTCTTTGCTTCATAACTCTCAATCTTACACAGCAAAGAAACGGTGTCCCGCACAGGTAAAAAATGACAAATGTCAATTTTGCCGAAAAAAGTAGAAAACGACTCGACCGTACGAGAATAATCCAAGCGGGGTTAGTATGCCGTGACTGTGAGACCCGGAGACTCGGAGACTGGGCCCTCGAAAAGCTGGGGCAACTAAGCGTTTAGGAAGTATGAGCTTCACAAAACGCGAATAAGAATGCCACGTAGAATGACCGTAGACAACCAAACTCAGGCGTTTAAGCCATTAAACTAGTAAACTAGTAACCAGTAACTAGTAACCGGTAACCAGTAACCAGTAACCGGTAACCGGTAACCAGTAACCAGTACCAAAAAATCCACCTTTTCCTTACAACTAGTTAAAACCACTTGAAAGAGAGAATGTATCTTTGTGACAAACCGCAGGAATATGGCCGAGCATTTTCGCGTAACGAGTTGGGAGGATTTGCAATCCAAACTGTTTCACGACACCTTTGACGATCGAATCAATCGACATCGCTCTTCGTACATCTATCGAGGAGTGAACGATGCGTCGTATCGTTTGCTTACCTCTCTGCAGCGCTTGGGTGGACCGTATCCTCGCTTGGAGCGTCACTTGTTGCGCAACTTTCGGAAGTACGCTCACCGCGATTCGGCTCCGGGGAACTCGGTATGGAACTGGCTGGCTGTGGCCCAACATCACGGATTGCCAACGCGGTTGCTTGATTGGACCTACAGCCCGTATGTGGCGTTGCATTTTGCTACCAACGAACTGCACAAGTACGATACCGACGGTGTGATTTGGGCGATGAATTATGCCGAGATCAACAGTTATTTGCCGGATAAGCTGCAACGCGTGATACGCAAAGAACAATCCAATGCATTTACCGCCGAATTGCTATCTAGCGTTTGTGCCAACCTGGACGATTTGGACTCCATCGAAAACGAAGACTTCTTGATATTCCTCGAACCGCCTTCGCTGGACAACCGAATTGTGAATCAGTTTGCACTTTTCTCCTTGCTCTCGAACCCGTCGATTGTACTCGATGATTGGATGAAAAAGCACGAGGATTTGTATTTCAAGATTATCATACCGGCCGAGCTGAAATGGGAAATCCGCGATAAACTGGATCAAGCCAATATTACCGAACGGGTGCTTTTCCCTGGACTAGCCGGCCTGAGCGAATGGCTCAAAAGGCACTACAGCTCGCGGGGCTGATTATTCCGTATCGGAAGAATTCTTCTTTTTTAGCTCTTCAAACTTTTTCATCGCCTCCTCAACGCTCGATTTGGACTCATCTCCCAAACCAATGCTTGAGTTGCAGTTTGGGCAGGTGTACTTTTTGCCTTGGAGTAGTCCGTGTACGTCAAAAGTGATCGAGGTTTGGCAGACGGGGCAGGGAAGGGTTTGCTGGGTCATGGTGCTCAAGAGTTGGGTTTGTGGGAGTAAGTTAGCTTTTTTATGGATCAATCCGCCAACACATCCGGATTGGCCGTTCGGATGCGCTCGCGAGCCAGGGCGCAGCGATCGAGTAGGACTTTTCGGTAATGCTCTACATGGGTAGCATTCTTGCGATCCAATGCGGTGGCATGGCGGAAGGAGAGTTCGAACCAATCTTTGATATTGGCCGTGTAGTTCGGATCCATGGAAGAAAAATAGTTGACTCCCGCATAGGAAGTGAAGGCCAGTTGTACATGGCCAGCCATCAACAGGGCATTGTTGGTCATCATGAGGTAGTCGGATTGCAGGAGCTCGAATTTACCCCGGCGCTTGCGCCCACGAATAGCGAACTGCAACACCGTAGCAATCTGCTCCTCCAGCCGATCGATCAACTCCCGGCCGGTGTCTTGATCGAGTTGTTTGAGGAATGCGGAGACTTCGATTTGCTTTACCAGGTTAATAAAAGTTCGAATGGTCCATACCTCTTTGGTGTCGAGATCCAAATAGAGCTTTCCGAGTTTTTTGCAATTATCAATGAGCTCATCGCTAAATTCAAAGTTCAATCGGCCATTGGGTAGTTTCTTTCTTCCGAACCCATCCAGCCAAACCGCTAATTTGAATCGGGTGAGGTGATCGTCGAGTAAGTAGAAAAAGAGCGGTAAGTCTCTAGCCCCATAATAGAATTGGTGCGGGATATGTTCGAATTTTTCGAGACTGAGAAATGTCGTTCGCGTGTAGTTGATAAAGTCGTTTTCTGTCCGAATAAAACCCGAAGACTTAAATTTAAAGTCCTTTCCTTTATCCAAATTGAGCCATTGATCGATGGAAAGGTTGTATTCTTTTGCGATATCGATTAATTCAACGAGTTTGATGTTTGAACTTCCAGAAATCCGTTTGTAGGCATTTGGAATCGAACAGCCCATAGATCGAGCGACGCGTTGAGCAAAATCGGGTGGATTGTTTATCTCCCTTCTCAAAAAATCAAAAAAGTTAACCTGCCATTCTTTTGAATCCATATCTAAAGATAGTGAATTAATTGAATAGCAGGTTAACTGACCTAAACCAAACTATGAAAAACTAGTCTTAAATGACAACCCATTTAATCGATTGACTTTGACTTCCTATTTCAATTCGAATGAAGTACACACCTTCAACCAAATCTTCTTTAAAAAGTCGGAATGAACTTTCTCCTGCTTTGATTTTTTGACTTCGAATGGTATTTCCATTGATGTCCGAAATAACAATCTGACCAGATACGGGCAGGGGAGTCCACTCTAGTAAACTAGAGATAGATGTTGGGTTGGGTGTGAGCTGAACAAACCCAATGTCTTGAGAAACTGTTTGTGATTGCTCGAACATCAATTCTTCGAACGATTTATTGCTTCCTTCAAGTAAGGATTTGCAATTTTCGACATCCGTGTTGAATTCTTCCGGTTCGATAAGGCCAGCTAATAATTCGTCTTCAGCCGTACAAACACAATCCCAGTAGTCGGAGCGGAGAATAGCCTCGGCATCGGCATAGAATTCAGCGTTGCTCAATGCGTTTAAGGCATAGTCGTAGTGTTCCGTCATTCGATAGACGTGTGCTTGATCTAATTTGAGTTCAAACAGCTTTTCATAAGCGTTCGGATCATTGGGATCAACATCTTGAATGGCTGCTGATAGATAGTTGTTGATCTTTTGTAAATAAGGGTTTTCATTGGTGTTTTCCAAACCTCTATTTTTCGCAATCAGTCCTTCATCCAGTGCCATTCCGTATCCTTCGACCATCATTTTGAAAGTCATTGAAAGGATTTCTTCCTCATCTGGAGAAAGCGCGGTGTAGGGATAAGTCAAAATATCATCCATTCGATCCAATGCAAGAAGAATATCTCCTCCGTCGCTCGTAGGCTTGAGCAAGAAAAGGGAGTTATCCAAAGCATCGTTGAGTAGCTCGTTCTGGATATTAGCCGTAGTTAATACAGTGTTGCTACTTGTCGAGTTCAAGATGTCTGAAAGCATCTTGTGGGGATGATTGTAAATCGGGGTTGACCCACCTGTATTATTGGTTGGCGCACATCCAAGATTGGTGTAGCTATTGGATAGAAGTGCGGCAACGGGGGTTCCGCTGCAATAATTCAGAGCGATTCCGGCTACCGAACTCGCTGCTGTAGGAAGATTACCCGTCATCGAAACCGACGGACCTGTGGAAAGTACCGTAATGCCCGTAGCGTTGCTATTAAAGCAACCACTGACCGAGCTCTGCGGACTTGAGTTGGCCATATTCAAAAAGTTGTTCATGCCGTTTTCAAGGCGCAACTCATAGCATTCATACAGGAATAAATTGACTTGTCCATTGTTGACGATTACATTTCCCGCGTCGTTATTCATAAATACTCGTCCACGGGTAGATAAGAGTCCTATATGGTTATTGGCGGATATATTATTGCACTGCAATTCGATGGAGCAATCATACGAATCGATTCCCCGTGTATTCTGACGAATATCACTGGTTTCAACCCGAAGTTTTGTTCCTTCTTGTCCTTGGAAGTATACGCCATCTATGTTATTTCTAATCTCTGAGTTACTCAATAGAGATTGGCCCTCCATGTCTTCGGCATAGATTCCGTAATTCGTGTTATTGACGAATTTTGAATCCTCGATTCGGAAAGCTTTACCATGTAGCCAAATTCCTGTTTCACAGTTCTCGAATTCGCTATTCTGAATACTCAGTGAGTTTCCAAACGATGTAAGGTTTGCGCGAATACCGCTGGTTCCGTTTAGGAATTTTGAATTGCTGATCGAAACATTTTGCTGTCCCCAAAGGTGTAGACCTGAATGCAGGTTTGCTCCGTCATGATCTATGGTAACATTATCGAGTGTCAATGGAGAGGCGATGCTCATTAAGCTTGAGTTTGCAAGGATTACATCACCATTCGTTACTGTCAAACCTCCAAACGCATTGGCGAAGTTGAACTGGTGTTTAAGCTGGAACACACCTTGCTCTACTCGAAGGACAACGTCTCCAGTACCATTTCCATTGAGCGTCATGGTGCTATTTGGACCGTACTCCCAACGCTCGTTGTAATCTACCTGATCGTTTACGTCATAAACGATTTCACCATTTCCAGTGAAGGTGAAGTCTGCGTGATCTTCGATGATGACTTTGCCGCGAATGACGAGTTGTGATGTCTGGCCAACAAGTTCAATTGAAGTGTTTACTCCTATTGCCAGCGTAGCACCTTCCTCGATAATCACTCGGCTTCCCTCGAACACTTTAAGCGTAGAGTTTCCGTCCAGTTCTAGTGTCGCTCCCTTGCGAATCACGAGATCAGCGGTGTTTTCTCCGTTTACATCTCCGACGGCAATTGTACCTCCCGGAAGGTTTCTGATAATGGGAGTTTCACAGTTTACATTTGCCGTTTTCAAAACGAAGTGTGTACTGTCCATCACAATTCCGAATCCACCTTGATACAGCTGTCCGGACTTGTTAACACTTAGGATAGCACCTGGCTGCACACTCACATCGCCAATGAAATTAAGCGGAGCAACCGATGCAATATTTTGCGGCTGTCCAAAATTGAAAGCTGTCCCAATCGAACCCGAATTTCCATTATATCGCGAAGGGTCCTCTTCCAATACTCTAAGTACATTGATGATCCAGTCGATGTTGTCCTGATCTATTCGAACGTGCGCCTGATTTTCAGAGTTAGCTCCCTCTGAAACTCCGGGATACCAGATATGGTCGAAAGGGATGCTATTATTATTTAAGTTATTAAGCCAAATTTGTTGAACGTTACTCCAGTAATTAGATGTATCAATATCAAGTGCAGAAACTGTGGAGACGAAGGAGTGCATAGATGTTTTCGCTTGTATATATCCTTCAGATTCCTTTTCGAGTGCTCGAAAATTCAATACATAGTCACCTGGTACATTATCTAATGCAATATGACTTCCTGATTGGTATTTGTCTTGTTGCGTATAATTCATGAAATAGTCGTTGCGATCAGTAGCATCATTGATTAGAAATGGCAAGAAACCAATAGACCAAATAACCGTTGTGAGTGGAGCAAGGAAGATATTACTGGATATCAGTGCATATAAACCAACGATTGCGCCGCTGACTAGGACTGTATGATTAATAATCGAAAGAATATTTTGCATCAGATTAGGCCCTCTTTCCAGAATCTTCTGTGTTTGATTTGGTGCGGTCAATGTGCTGTCTGCATAACCTTTTATTCGCATGGTATAAGCATTGTAGGAATAGTTTATAGGACTTGAAACTGATATTCCAGCCTCACTTCTTAAACCTGAGAAAACCTCATCTCCTTCATTGAGAATTGTTCCATCCTTTTTAAGGTGGGGTTGTGCAGTGGCTGACCCATTGGTTAAGCCAACACGAAGCACTTCTTTCGGTTGGCCCGCAGTGTTCATTAGCATTTCGAAATTTTGACGTACGACTTGAGCTCCGGGACGTATATGGCTTACAAGCATTTGTTGGGCTGCGGGACAAGAAATTTCAAGGTCATAAACACGAGCTGGTGTTCTCCCTTTATTTTTTGTGGCCATTTTTCCATGACCGAGTTCGTTGAATGCGTGCTGAAGCGATAGTGGTATATTTGCTCCCCTATGTGGAGTTGAAAAGGTGGCATACATATTTATGTTGTGGCAACAATTTGCTTGCTCGTACATCAATAAAGCACTTCGAACAATTAAGCCCCCCATGCTAACACCTACAATCGGCACCTGACTTGTCGAATTCGATGCGTTCAATAAAGGTTGGAGAACGTTGCTCAAAAAGTCAACGAGAGCTAGTCCGTTGGATTCAATCATATCGCCATTGGTCAAAAAGTCAACAAAGACTACGTCGTAACCTTCCTCAAGGAGATCACCTATAAACGTTTTACTTGCGGACACCTGTGGAGCTCTTTCACCAAATGCTCCTGATGTAAAAGAGGCATAATTAAAGAATCCAAATCCAAAAGGGTTTGCAGGATCACGGGTTATATGACTTAAATGTTCTCTTGGTCCCCGATCAAAACCTTCAACAATCACGAAAGGTTTTTTGACCGTTTTGTTTATAGAGTCTTGGAGAATAAAAGATGCCCAACCTTTTCCACTTTGTATGGGAAGGGAAATATTGCAAGGTAACGTCCCAAAACCAAATGGAGTAGTCAAATCTGGCGTCCCGTAAGGGAGGTGAATAAGCCTGAATTTTGACTTTGAAACGCTGTAGCCATCACCGAAAAGCTTTGGTCGGCGGATACGGACTGTTTTGGTTCCGAATGAGTTATAGTTAACGAAATGTAATGAATCAAGGGGTCTATACCCTAAACCATCATCAAAATCAATTTCTATCTGATTTGATATGATAGATAAAAGAGGCGGAATATTGAAGCGTATAGTTTGCTGAAGATCTTCTAAAAAGACATAGTCATCAAATACAGCAATTGAAAAAATATTTACTGTTTGTAAACTCCTTTGAACTGAGTTTAACAACGTTTGATTGAAAGTGGTGTCAATGTAAAAAATACTATCGGGATGGTTCCCAATTTGTATGGTGTCCGTTATGGTGACATTAGAATTGCTATTGAGATAGTAAAGACTGTCTATTGAGTTGAAATACAAACTTCCATCTGCTGTAGCAGAATAATCTAACTTGTTCACATTTTGATCGATGATGCCCAAAACGACGTCATTGATTTTGGTAGGAGGTGAATAGCTGGAATCAAAATTGGAAACTTGTAGTACCGTATTAGGGTTGAATCCATATGCAGCATCGTAATAGTACTCTAATATACTATCAGGATGAATGGGATAGCTCAGGGTGTCTGCTGATGACTCGTAAAGAATTGCATTGATTTTCCGATAGCTGCTAAAGGTTAACCCTGTGTCTTGAGTTCCATCATGAAGAGATGGAGAGAAACTAGTGCTATCGGACAAATACCAACTTGGACTTTTATCCAATAAATGTCCACTAGGGGCATGCGGAGCAATGGAGTCAAACTCTTGAATGACTTGCCCTTGAGATTCAGTTGATGTTAAGACGCAGGCTACCAGCCCTAGGCTAGCAGCCCAAGTTTTAAGTTGAGTATTAAAATTCATGGCTATAGAATTTTAGGGTTAGAAATTAAGTTGAGAGAAAAAAATTAGTAGCGTATTGTGTAATACGCTGTATCAAAAGGTGAAAGCTGAATAGTATCTACTCGAAAATCAGCTTCTCCATTAGTAGAGACATTATAGTGAAGTGGGTATGCGCCATTATACCACCCTTCATCCAGAATGATTTGGTATGGAGATGTTACGGTATAGGCACCGCCTCCAATTCTGTTTAGAGCTATAAAATCACCTGGCTGTGGATCTTCATTAATCAATTCGTACTGAATGGCCGTTTTGGGCATTATATTTATTTCAACTTCGTGACTTCCACCTCGGCTAATCCAAGGTCCATCGCTGGGATAGTGCCATTTGTGTTCGGGAATATTCGTTTCTACATCCAACACAAATTCTTTGTCAATAGGATCTGTATAATCCGTAACGAATTCGAAGTTGTATGGAGGGTAGATGGTTTTGGTTTCGAGTTTTTCAATCGGCCAATCCATGGATGAGCTGTACAGAGCCACGTCAATCGGCCCATTATAATACAATGAATCTTCCCGAAAGGTTACCACCTTGCCAGTGATTGTTGTGGAGATAGGTGTGGGATCTTTTTTGCAACTGGAAAGAGTTAACGAGAAGGTCAAGGCGAAGAGGTATAGTACTTTTGTTTTCATGACTTTGTAGTTTTGATATAACTAATTTAAGAAATCGCCCTTTTGATTTATTTCCAAAATGGATAATTGATGATCATTAAAATTATCCAATTTGGAGAATAATTCGATTTCATAGGGTTTTGGAACAGATTGAGAAGTAAATTTTCTAGAATTTAATGGTGTGATTTGTAGTTTGAAAAGGCTGAAGTTGTATGGTGTCTTGATAATTTTCTGTATTTCCTGTGATTTTGTCGACAATGAAATATCGAATGGGGTATTCTCCATTGTACCAACCTTCGTCTATATGATAGTCTGTTGATGTAGTGAAAGACTGGAACTGACCGCCGCCAATTCTTACGACCGAAATATATTTATCCGATGCCCCATCTTCATTGATTAATTCGTACCGAATACTGGTTTTGGGCATAAGATTGGTTGTTATTTGATAATTGCCTCCGGCTTCAACGAATTGACCATCACCGGCATAGTAAACTTTATGTTTAGGAACGCGGGTTTCAACATCGACGACAAACCATTCCCAAACGCGGTCGGTTGTATCGGTTGTAAACTCATATTCATAGGGAGGGTAGATGGTTTTTGTTTCAATTGCGTCACGTGGAGATTCTCCAAAACTGAATCGTAAGGTTACATCAATCGGTCCATCATAATACAAGGAATCCTCCCGAAAAGTCACGACTTTCCCTTTAATGATGGTAGTTTTCAGAGGTTTTGGGTTGTCGCGTTTGCAACTGGCTAGAAGGAGGATGCAGGTTGTGGCGAATAGGAAGAGAGGAAAAGAAGCCCGAGCCGTTTTAAGTTGAGTAGAAAAATTCATGGCTATAGAATTTTAGGATTAGTAATTAAGTTGAGAGAAAAAGGTTAGTATCGTATAGTATGGTAAAGTGTGTCAAAAGGATTTAAATGGAGTGTGTCTAAGAACCTTATAGTTCCTGTGTCACTTCCGACAGTATATTTAATTGGATATTCGCCGTTATACCAACCTTCGTCAAGAATGTAACTCACAGCGTTGGAAACGGTATGTGCTCCACCGCCTAACCTTCTTAGAGATATGAAATCACCGGGTTGTTGATCTTCGTTAATCAATTCGTATTGAATGGCTGTTTTGGGCATCAGGCTGGTTGTAAGTTCTTGAGTTGTTCCGAGAATAGCGTTTTGCCCGTCTCCAGCGTAATAGGTAGCATGTCCTGGAACTCGTGTTTCAATGTCAATGGTAAGCTCATCATAAACGCGATGGGCAGTATCTAATTTGAAATTGTATTCATAGGGAGGGTAGATGGTTTTTGTCTCAATTCGATCCTGAGGAAATGTTCCCCAAGCAAAACGTAATGTAACATCAATCGGCCCATCATAATACAAGGAATCTTCCCGAAAGGTTACCACCTTGCCATTGATTGTTGTGGTGATAGGTGTGGGGTCTTTTTTGCAACTGGAAAGAGTTAACGAGAAGGTCAAGGCGAAGAGGAAGAGAGAAAAAGAAGCCCGAGTCGTTATAAGTTGAGTAGAAAAATTCATGGCTATAGAATTTTAGGATTAGTAAATAGATTGAGAATTGAAATTTTAAAATCTTATAGTGTGATTTGCCGTTTCAAAGGGCTGAAGGTGTGCGGTGTCTTGGAAGCTTTCTGTGTTTCCTGTGATTTTGTCGACAATAAAATATCGAATAGGATATTCACCATTGTACCAACCTTCATCAATATGATAGTCTGTTGATGTTGTAAAAGACTGAAACTGACCGCCACCGATCCGTACAACAGAAATGTATTTGTCTGAACTTCCATCCTCATTAATCAACTCGTATCTAATCGCGGTTTCTGGCATTAGTTCTACCATGATTTCTCCATCTTCTCCTTTGTTTACCCAGTCGTAGTTGTGTATGTAATATCTGTCATGTCCAGGTACGTCTGTTTCTAGCTGAACGATGAAGTTGTCGCTTATCGGGTCGTTTACCTCGGTTACGAACCGGTAATCATAAGGAGGATACAGTGTTTTGGTTTCTATATGTTCATTTGGCCATTGACTTGAGGATGTGTACATGCTTATCTCAATCGGCCCGTCATGATATAAGGAGTCTTCCCCAAACGTCACCACCTTGCCCGTGATGGTTGTAGTGATGGGTGTGGGATCGTTTTTGCAACTGGAAAGAGTTAACGAGAAGGTCAAGGCGAAGAGGAGAAAAGGAAAAGAAGCCCGAGTCGTTATAAGTTGAGTAGAAAAATTCATGGCTATAGAATTTTAGGATTAGTAATTAGATTGAGATTAAAAAGTTTTAATAGCGTATGGTATGGTGAAGTGTGTCGAATGGGTTAAGATGGAGCGTGTCCAAAAACCTTATGGTTCCTGTGTCACTTCCGACAGTATATTTAATTGGGTATTCGCCGTTATACCACCCTTCGTCAAGAATGTAACTCACAGAGTTAGAAACCGTATAAGCTCCACCGCTTAGTCTTCTGAGAGATATGAAATCACCTGGTTCTGGGTTTTCATTAATCAATTCGTATCGAATAGCAGTTTTGGGCATAACGTTGGTTGTTATTTGATAATTACCTCCGGCTTCAACGAATTGACCATCACCGGCATAGTAAACTTTATGTTTAGGAACGCGGGTTTCAACATCGACGACAAACCATTCCCAAACACGGTCGGTTGTATCGGTTTTAAACTCATATTCATAGGGGGGGTAGATTGTTTTTGTTTCAATTGCGTCACGTGGAGATTCTCCAAAACTGAATCGTAAGGTTACATCAATCGGTCCATCATAATACAAGGAATCTTCCCGAAAAGTCACGACTTTCCCTTTAATGATGGTAGTTTTCATAGGTTTTGGGTTTTCGCGTTTGCAACTGGATGAAAGGAGGATGCAGGTTGTGGCGAAGAGGAAAAGAGAAAAAGAAGCCCGAGTCGTTTTAAGTTGAGTAGAAAAATTCATGGCTATAGAATTTTAGGATTAGTAATTAAGTTGAGAGAAAAAGGTTAGTATCGTATGGTGTAAAATGTTGTATCAAAAGGTGAAAGCTCAATTGTATCTACTCGAAAATCAGCTTCTCCATTCGTAGAGACATTATAATGAAGCGGATACGCGCCATTAAACCAACCTTCATCCAAAATAATTTGGTAAGGTGATGTTACGGTATAGGCTCCACCACCAATTCTATTTAGAGCTATAAAATCTCCTGGTTCTGGGTTTTTATTAATCAATTCGTATCGAATAGCAGTTTTGGGCATAAGGTTGGTCGTTATTTGATAATTGCCTCCGGCTTCAACAAATTGACCATCACCAGCATAATAAGCTTTATGTTTAGGAACGCGGGTTTCAACATCGACGACGAACCATTCCCAAACACGGTCGGTTGTATCGGTTGTAAACTGATATTCATAGGGAGGGTAGATGGTTTTTGTTTCAATTGCGTCACGAGGAGATTCTCCAAAACTGAATCGTAAGGTTACATCAATCGGTCCATCATAATACAAGGAATCCTCCCGAAAAGTCACGACTTTCCCTTTAATGATGGTAGTTTTCAGAGGTTTTGGGTTGTCGCGTTTGCAACTGGCTAGAAGGAGGATGCAGGTTGTGGCGAATAGGAAGAGAGGAAAAGAAGCCCGAGTCGTTATAAGTTGAGTAGAAAAATTCATGGCTATAGAATTTTAGGATTAGTAATTAGATTGAGAAGAAAAAAGATTTAATAGCGTATGGTATGATAATTCGTTATAAAAGGTTCTAAAAATATGGTATCGGTGTAGCTTGTTACCTCGCCTGTATTTTTATTGACAATTCCGTATCTTACAGGGTACATGCCGTTGTACCATCCTTCATCCATTATAAAGTCGGTAGAGGTTGTAAAACTAAATACTGATCCACCTCCGATACGAGAAATAGCAATATACTTGTCGGACGCTCCATTTTCATTAACCAATTCGTACCGAATGCTGGTTTTTGGCATAAGATTGGTCGTTATTTGATAATTGCCTCCGGCTTCAACAAATTGACCATCACCGGCATAGTAAACTTTATGTTTAGGAACGCGGGTTTCAACATCGACGACAAACCATTCCCAAACACGGTCGGTTGTATCGGTTTTAAACTCATATTTATAAGGGGGGTAGATTGTTTTTGTTTCAATTGCGTCACGTGGAGATTCTCCAAAACTGAATCGTAAGGTTACATCAATCGGTCCATCAAAATACAAGGAATCTTCCCGAAAAGTCACGACTTTCCCTTTAATGATGGTAGTTTTTTGGGGTTTGGGATTATCCCGATTACAACCTGAAAGTAATATAGCTGAGGTCAAGGCGAAGAGGAAAAGAGGAAAAGAAGCCCGAGCCGTTTTAAGTTGAGTGAAGAAGTTCATGTTTTTAGAGTTTTAAGTTTTGAAAATAGATGGAGGGAAAGATCTCGGAGCGCTAGGTTTGCACAACTACTTCCTAAGAGCGCCCTCCATTCGGAATTACAACACAATCTCATAGGTCACGGTATCCAGCGGTACGGTATGGATGCTGTCGTTCACTTGCGTGATGGTTGTGCCGGTAAAGGTGTAATGCACTTGATAGTCCATCGAGCACCAGCCGTGGTAGAAACTCTGTTCGGTAATGGTGCGCTCCATTCCGTCATACGATGGGTTGTAGGTGTAGTTTTTTCCGCAGAAGTAGAGGTTTACGATTAACTCCGAGTTCTGCGAGGCATTGATGATGCGTACTTGCCGTGTGGTTTCGGGCACTACACCAATTTCAACTTCGTGACTTCCACCTCGGTTAATCCATGGGCCATCGCTGGGATAGTACCATTTATGTTCGGGAATATTCGTTTCTACATCCAACACAAATTCTTTGTCAATAGGATCTGTAAAATCCGTAACGAATTCAAAGTTGTATGGAGGGTAGATGGTTTTGTTTCGAGTTTTTCAATCGGCCAATCCATGGATGAGCTGTATAGAGCCACGTCAATCGGTCCGTCATAATACAAGGAATCTTCCCGAAAGGTTACCACCTTGCCAGTGATTGTTGTGGTGATAGGCGTGGGATCTTTTTTGCAACTGGAAAGAGTTAACGAAAAGGTCAAGGCGAAGAGGAAAAGAGGAAAAGAAGCCCGAGCCGTTTTAAGTTGAGTGAAGAAGTTCATGTTTTTAGAGTTTTAAGTTTTGAAAATAGATGGAGGGAAAGATCTCGGAGCGCTAGGTTTGCACAACTACTTCCTAAGAGCGCCCTCCATTCGGAATTACAACACAATCTCATAGGTCACGGTATCCAGCGGTACGGTATGGATGCTGTCGTTCACTTGCGTGATGGTTGTGCCGGTAAAGGTGTAATGCACTTGATAGTCCACCGAGCACCAGCCGTGGTAGAAACTCTGTTCGGTAATGGTGCGCTCCATTCCATCGTACGATGGGTTGTAGGTGTAGTTTTTTCCGCAGAAGTAGAGGTTTACGATCAACTCCGAGTTCTGCGAGGCATTGATGATGCGTACTTGCCGTGTGGTTTCGGGCACTACGCCAATTTCAATTTCGTGGCTTCCACCTCGGCTAATCCAAGGTCCATCGCTTGGATAGTACCATTTGTGTTCGGGAATATTCGTTTCTACATCCAACACAAATTCTTTGTCAATAGGATCTGTATAATCCGTAATGAATTCAAAGTTGTATGGAGGGTAGATGGTTTTGGTTTCGAGTTTTTCAATCGGCCAATCCATGGATGAGCTGTATAGAGCCACGTCAATCGGTCCACTATAATACAATGAATCTTCCCGAAAGGTTACCACCTTGCCAGTTATGGTTGTGGTGATAGGTGCGGGATCTTTTTTGCAGCTGGCCAAAAATATAATAAAGGTTGTGGTGAAGAGGAGAAAAGGAAAAGAAGGCCGAGTTGTCTTAAATTGAGTAGAAAAATTCATGGCTCTAGCATTTTAGGATTAGTAAATGGATTTAGAGAAAAAAGTTTTAATAGCGTATGGTATGGTAAAGTGTGTCGAATGGATTTAGATGAAGCGTGTCTAAAAACCTTATGGTTCCTGTGTCACTTCCGACAGTATATTTAATTGGGTATTCGCCATTATACCACCCTTCGTCAAGAATGTAGCTCACAGAGTTGGAAACCGTATAAGCTCCACCGCCTAACCTTCTTAGAGATATGAAATCACCGGGTTGTGGATCTTCGTTAATCAATTCGTATCGAATAGCCGTTTTGGGTCTTAATTTGATGTTGACAATCGATTCTGACCCACGCGGTCCATACTCATTATCCGCTATGTTGAAGGTCGTGTGATTGGGAACGTCGGACTCCAATAGAACTGTGAAGTCACTTTCAAATTGAACAATCGTATCGGTGATAAACTCGTATTCATAGGGTGGGTATATAGTTTTTCTTTCAATTTCATACGCAGGCCAAAAGGTAGTGGATGCATAAAGAGCTACTTCAACAGGCCCATCATAGTACAATGAGTCTTCCCGAAAAGTCACGACTTTCCCTTTAATGATGGTAGTTTTCATTGGTTTTGGGTTGTCGCGTTTGCAACTGGATGAAAGGAGGATGCAGGTTGTGGCGAAGAGGAAGAGAGAAAAAGAAGCCCGAGTCGTTATAAGTTGAGTAAAGAAGTTCATGTTTTTAGAGTTTTAAGTTTCGAAAACAGTTGTGGGTGAAGATTTCGGAGTGTTAGCTTTGTACAACTACTTCCTAAAAACTCCCTCCATTCGGAATTACAACATAATCTCATAGGTCACGGTATCCAGCGGTACGGTATGGATGCTGTCGTTCACTTGTGTGATGGTTGTGCCGGTAAAGGTGTAATGCACTTGATAGTCCACCGAGCACCAGCCGTGGTAGAAATTCTGATCGGTAATGGTGCGCTCCATTCCATCATACGATGGATTGTAGGTGTAGTTTTTTCCGCAGAAGTAGAGGTTTACGATTAACTCCGAGTTCTGCGAGGCATTGATGATGCGTACTTGCCGTGTGGTTTCGGGCATTAGTTCTACCATGATTTCTCCATCTTCTCCTTTGTTTACCCAGTCGTAGTTGTGCATGTAATATCTATCATGTCCAGGTACGTCTGTTTCTAGCTGAACGATGAAGTTGTCGCTTATCGGGTCGTTTACCTCGGTTACGAACCGGTAATCATAAGGAGGATACAGTGTTTTGGTTTCTATATGATCATTTGGCCATTGACTTGAGGATGTGTACAGGCCTATCTCAATCGGCCCGTCATGATATAAGGAGTCTTCCCCAAACGTCACCACCTTGCCCGTGATGGTTGTAGTGATAGGTGCGGGATCTTTTTTGCAGCTGGCCAAAAGAATGATGCAGGTTGAGGCGAAGAGGTAGAGGGCGTTTGTTTTCATGGCTCATTCATTTTATAACTAATATAAGTTACAATGACGAATTGAACAATCCAAAATGGATAATGCGATGCGAGAAGATTTATCCGTTTTGGATAATTGTGCGATCAACCGATCTTCATATATATTTAAATTTGGACGAAAGGTGTAAAACAAAAAAAGACCGTCTTTTCAGATAGTCTTTTACTATTTCAATATGAAATGTTCTGCGTTTTAGTCGATTACTTCGACGTCTACTGCATTGAGTCCTTTTTTACCTTGTGTAGTGTTGTACTGAACTTTGTCGTTCTCGCGGATTTCGTCAATTAAACCGGTAGAGTGTACAAAGATGTCTTCTCCTGTTTCGTCTGATTTAATAAATCCGAAACCTTTTGTGTCGTTGAAAAATTTAACGGTGCCTTCTTGCATCATTATAAAAATTAAGTTAAAAAATAAATAGTGTTCAATTCGATGGATAAAACGATGCAGCGTTTTCGACCCATGGTTCGATTGCGATAATCATCTTTTAAGCCCTAAAAATAAAGTGATGAAGAAATAAAAAAGGAAGGAAGCGTAAACTTACTGACTAATTACTAAATAAAACCACACTGTAAAAGGATGTTCTATCTTGAACGGGACAAACGCACGCCTTTTAATTGGAGTAATCGCTATAAAATCCATTTAGTTGAGGGGTTCCATCCATATCATGTATGGAGCATCGGGTTGAAACCCGATGATATACGGAGTTTTTAAATTCTCCGCCCAAACACCAAACCGAGCGTAGGCCAACGGCTGTCCTCCCAGTACGCTCCGCGGTCGGGGCCGGGCTGAAACCACGCATTGACGACCTTGTGGTAATAAAACGAATAGCCAATGGAAGAGCGCAGGTGCCATTTTTCCCACAAATCCCAGGTATAACTCAAGTTGGGGTAAATGATGGTTCGAATTTCGGAATAGGTGTTAAAGTTGGCTTTTTCCAACCGGTTGTGAAACGCCGCATCCACTCCGATCCCCCATCCGTTGTGGTACATGTTGAGTCCCCCTTTGTAAATCCAGAAATTGGGTCCGTTCGTACCCGAGTGGCGCAGCCCCAATCCGGCATTGATTCCCAAGGTCTGTTTATCGGAAAGCGGAATGAGCTGCTCATATCCCACCGCGCCGGCCAATAAGCTATTGGCTCCAAAGGTTTCGATAAAAAGTCGCGATTGGGCGTGGCCAATGGCGGTGATTGCGATAAAGCTGAGTACAACCAAAATTTTGTGAATGGACATGGCGATGAATTTATACGTATGGATAAAACGTTTTGTGTGGAGTTTTTCGTGTTGGAAACGGAAAAAAGTTTCACATCATTGTCCAGTATGCTGTTCTAGTACGTGATGAATTTTAACAAAATCGGCTGGTTTTGAGAAATAGTCCAGAATCAATCCAGAGTCTAGGGCATTTTGAATTTCGGAGGTCATTGCGAATCCCGAAAGCATGAAGATCTTTTTATTTTCGAATCGTTTTTGGGCTTCGCGAGCAAATTCCAGTCCATTCATCAAGGGCATGTGCATATCTGTGATGATGAGCTCGATTTCGCCATCTTGTTCTAAAATACGGAGTGCTTCATGGGGTTCGTTAGATGTTATGATCTCATATTTTTCACCCATAAATCGTTTTAGGATGTAAAGGTTAATCTCTTCATCGTCAATGCACAGTATTTTAGGTTTTGTTTCCATGGCTTATGCGTTCGGTAGAAAAATGGTGACTTCGGTGCCTTGATTCAATTTCGAATTTATTTCAATGCGTCCTCCGTGTTCGCGGATGATGGACTGCACAATCGAAAGCCCAAGTCCGGTTCCACTTCCCGGGGCCTTTGTTGTAAAAAACGGATCAAAAATATGCTTCATGTTTTCGTCAGAAATACCGCTTCCATTGTCGGTAATTACACATTCTATTCCGTTTTCAACATTCCGTGTAACTAGGCGAATTCTTCCTTTCCCCTCTAGGGCATCTATAGCATTGCCCGTGATGTTCAGTAAAACTTGGTGTAATTTACCATTATTTCCTTTTATCGATTTCAGATTGGGGTCCAACTCTTTTTGAAGTTCAATTTGGCCTCTTATTTTGTGCTGAAGGATCAGAACCGAAGCTTCAATTATGGCATTCATATCGCAGTTTTCCATTTGCGATTCGTTCGATCGGCTGTAGATGTTCAGGCTTTTTACAATTTCTATCGCTTTTTCTGCACCTACCTTGACCCATTCGAGGTACGGAGTCAAACTCTTCTTATCGAATTCTGAATCCTCTTTTTTAACTTCTTCTTCAATAGCGGAGTAACCGCCGTATATATAATTCAACGGATTGTTCAGTTCATGCGCTACTCCAGCGGTTAAAACACCTAAGGAGGCCATTTTTTCCGATTGAGCCAATTTGGTATGCGTTGCCTTTAAGTGGGCTAGTGTATTTTTGAGGTCTTCATTGGTTTGTTGCAGTTCTTCGGTTCTCAACTGGACTTTCTCCTCGAGTTGCGTGTTGATTTCTCGAATAATCCGCGCATTTTCCCGTGTCATCTCAAGGGCTTTCTTTTGCGACTTTTCACGTTCGCGCCGCAAGACGTTAATTCGATCGGCGAGTGCGATAGAAAGCAGGACGACTTCAATGCTTGAACCGTAAAGCATTGAACCTCTCAACACGGGATTGTAGGGAATGATGTCGAGATTGTTGAGCGCAAATACGATCACACTGAGTAGGAAAATGGACCAACCGTAAAGAAAATATACAGCGGGTTGGAATCCCCTTCGGAATAATTTCACTGCGGCAATAATACCCACTACAGAACCGTAAAGGGATACGAAACTCACCCAGTGATAAGCCAATGCATCCCAGCCAGACACCAAAAGGATGATACCCAAAAGATCCAGTGGGATTATCGCATAAATCAACTTTGCAAAAACCGGTGCACTTCGTCTGAGCTGCAAAAAGTGAACAACGAAAAATGAGGTAAATATTCCGACTATTGCCCCGGAAAGAGCTGCATATTTGAGGTTAATAAGTGGCCAATTCGCGAGAACAAAACGGTCGGTATATCCGAATAATGCAGCTTGAGCCAGGGCAAGGGTAAATAAGAAAAGGATATAGAACGCGTAACTTTTGTCTCTTGTGACCAGAAATAAAGCGGCATTGTACAGAAACATCACCAGCATGATTCCGATGTAAATTCCGAATAGGAAGTCTTTGGTCGTAAGGCTTTTAACGAGGTCTTGTGTTGATACCAACTGAAAAGGCAAAACGATGGGTTTCGAACTGTAAATCCGAAGGTAATACACATAGGTCTCGCTTTGGACGGGAAAAACGAAGTCTGAACTGGAGTACGGTCGTGTGTCAAAGGGAAAAGCCTGTCCGGTTTGATAAAGCATACTCAGCTCGCCATGTTCATCGGTTGCCCACAGCTCAACGGTATCGAGCAAGGAGTACGACAAGTAAATGAAGTGATCATCGAGATTCTGTGTTTTGGGAATTTCCAGTTTTACACCAATCCATTTTCCATTGTCAAAATGAGCGGTTTTTTTCTCTAGTGAATGAAACTTTTGCACAGGCAACGAACTGCCATCCAAAGCGTGATCCATCGCGCGCGCTGAGATAGAGATCTCTTGGGCAGGAATGCTTGGACTGAAAGCGGCCACTGTGATTAGCAGTAAGAAGAAAAAACGAGATGATTTCATTGACCGGTACCTAAAGCTACTCTCTTCGCAACTTGATGGCAAGGCGCCGAGAGAAAGGTTGATTTCATCTGAAAGTTATCGATTTTCAGCTAATTTCCCATTGAATCGAATCGGAATTTTCCCGGGATCATCTTTTTGGTTGCTTCGGGCATTAAATGGATTGTTTTAGCAGATTGAAGTCAAAATTGAAATTAAGTCCTCCAAGAAATATCTTTAATTCTATTGGCCCTTTGTGATCAGTCGTCCACAACCTTTTTTAAACGATTAACTCTACGGTGATTTTGGTTTGTTTGAAAACAAATATTTGTAAACCGATTAATCAATACAATTCAGCAACAGCGGTAAAAAAATTCCACCAGCTGGTCTTGCCTTCATTGTTTTTCCAGCTGGCAAGCGTTGAGGGTAAGCAAAAGGAACAATAAAGCAGCTCCAATCCAAAGGGTTTTTGTTTTGATTGCACGTGGGTTTAACGCGGTTATGGCAGTCTGACTGAATCAATGCCTTTTACTCAGCACGTGGTACTCCTGTTTTACCAGCCAGAGGACAACGATGATTTCGCCTACAAAATACGCAATTCCGGCTGCAGAGAGAAGTTTGAAGTTCAGAACCGTTAGTCCAGCCGTGACAATACAATATACGAGGTTGGCTATCATGATGATTCTGAGTAAAACGGGCGAAAACTTTCGGATAGCAAAGTGACAGTAAAGTGAGTATGCCGCCATACCCCATGCGGCTAAGGCAAGAGCTTGTACAAAATGCGATGGCATACCAAAAAACGATTCAAAAGGCAATAGGACAAGGCTCAGGAGAAGGGCCGTTGTAAGGGCGCCGACGCCGTCGATGAGGAAGATATTTTTTTCATGGATAGGCATAGCAAAGGGGAGTTCAATTCGAAATAACCCGAATCACAGTAGTCATTCTGTTTTACCTGCTTGAAGACTTTTGTTTTGATCTAGCAAATTGATAGGCTACCCCAAGTCTTGTTCGCAGTATGCCTCCGTCAAAACTGGTATTGAAATAGGGGGATACTTCAAATATGATTTGCAGTCCTTTCAAATTTTCAAAAGGCGATACCCTTGATCCAACATGTGCGGAAAATCCATTTAGAATCGAAATATTGCTTTCCGCATTGAAAAGATTTAGGTTAGAACCAACTCCACCGTACCAATTTATGCGCGCTTTGCGATTGAAATTGATTAGTAAAATCGGTTCAGTGGTTACGTTAGCAAAAAAAGTATTTGTTGCAATACGCATTTCGCCCCATAGCAAGTTGTTCGTATTGGTACTTATTGAAACTTCGGATTGAAAAGGGAAATACCCCACAGAAATTTGTGCGGACAAGGGTGTGAAAAAGAGGAAAAATACCAGAAGAGTGAATAGAAGTTTCATAGGTGCTGTATCAGTTTACAATATGCGGGTTTAGGTAATCCGGTTTCATCGAAAAGCAGAGGAAAGTCGTCACGGTCATAAAAACTGGGAATCCACGAATCGCTATCTCGAACTCCCCAAATGGTAATGCCGTATTGATATTGCTCCGGTATCCGACTGTATGCCTGAAAGACAGAAAGATATTTTTCAGCCTGTCTTTCAAGCTCTTTTTTCGGAGCCCGTTCAAGATTTTTTCCAAAAGGATTTATGGAAATATCCAATTCAGAGAAGTGAATAAGGTAATCACTTTTCCAAAGCTCATCCAAGGCGTCAACAATTTCAATCATTTCTGGGAAGCCATTGAAAATATGCATTTGCATACCGATTCCGTCAATCGGAACTCCTTTAGCGCGAAGTTGATTTAAAAGTGCCAAAACCGCTTTTCTTTTTTTAGGATTTAGCGCCAAAGAAAAGTCATTGTAAAACAGCAATGCCTCGGGATCGGCTTGGTGAGCATAGCGAAATGCCTTTTCTATGTAGGAAGGGCCTATATTTTCTTTCCACACCGAACTTCGTAAGAACCCTTCTTCGTCGAATGCTTCATTCACCACATCCCAACTCAATACCTTTCCTTTGAAATGGTTCACAATGTTAAAAACATGATTTTTTAAAAGGGTATCCCATTGTGCAGACGTACCCTGAAAGTTTTCTATCCAACCGGGTAGTTGTTCATGCCAAATTAACGTATGGCCGTGAACCCTAATTCCATTATTTTCACAATAACTAATCAATTGATCTGCCTCTGTCCAATTGAATGTGTCCGGACCGGGATGAAGGTTTTCGGGCTTCATGATATTTTCTGCTGTAATGCTGTTGAACTGTTCCCGTACAAGTGTTTCGTAGATGGGATCGTTCCACAGTTTGTCATAGTCTACCGCAGTACCGCATGCGTAATTCACGCGTATAAAAAGTTGACCATTTGTCGAGGTACATTGTTCTTGATGTTTTTTTTGACAGGCCATTGCCATAATCGAAGCTAAGAGAAGGAAAGTGAGGCTTAAACGCATGATCGATCGGAGTTTTATCAGTCGATGTATGCAATTTAAATATCTTATCGAGCAAGTCATATAACTGTGCTAGTTTTAACAATATTTGGAAGGGAAGAGCTATTGATAAAACATGTATTCAAAGGCTTGTGCACGCATTTACGTGTTCTCTGCTTTCCATTCATCCGATTCGATACGATAGGCGATGCATTTTACATAATCGGGGAAATCCACGAGGCGAGGATGGTCAAACAAGGTCAATTTACGCATCCCAATTTTTCGCATTACGCGCTCCGACTTTGTGTTTTGTATGGTGCAGGTAGCAATGATGCTTTTTAGGCCAATAGTATCAAAACCGTATTCTAAAACGCGTTGAGCGCCTTCCGTGGCATAACCCTTGCCCCATGCGCTTGGCACGAGTCGCCAACCGATATCTACGGCAGGAGTGAAGGTTGTTTCGTAGGTTTGATAGGCCAAGCCGATAAAGCCAATAAAAGTCCGATCGAAAAGCGTTTCTACCACGAAGTAGGCGTATCCGTGCTCGGTGAAATGCGCTTGAAGCCGATGGATAAAGTGCGCAGTTTCATCTCGAGAAAGCGTGCTTGGGAAATGACGCATGACCTCGGGGTCCGCATTCATATTGGCGAACTCATCCAGGTCTTCATCGTTCCACGTACGAAATCCGAGACGTTCAGATTGGAAAAGGTAGCGGGTGGATTTCACAATATCATCGAAATAATTGTCATAAAAAAAAGCCACCAACACAAGGGGTCGGTGGCTCAAAGTTAGGTGAATTATCGCTTTAGTGTGCGACAATAAAACGTTTGGTTTCGCCATTCAGCGTAATAAAATAAGTACCTGCATTCAGGTGAGCAATATCGATTTGCAATAGTTGCTCGCCAGAGCGTGAAACGAATGATTCACTGGCAACCACACGTCCCGAAATATCGGTAATTCGATAACCCATTTCATCGTTTTGTGCGTTCAGTGCAATGTACAGACGATCGTTCGCTGGGTTCGGATAGAGGTTGAAACCATCTTGAGCAATTTCTTCTATTCCGATATTCAGTTCGTCAAAACGACGGCGGAACTCTTGGTAAAACACATCCGCAATGTTTTGATCATGGATGATCAGCGTGTTTTCATCGTTGACGGTTTCTGCCGAAGTCGACCAGTTGTGACTTCCCGTTACCACAATCGGGTCATTACCCGCCGGCATGTCAATGATGCAATATTTGTGGTGCATGTTGTTCGGAAAACTACCGTGCGAGCGTACAAATACACCTGCACTTTGCATGGGTCCAAACTCACTTCCCGTGCCATTCACATCCTCGATAACACCTTGCACGATTGTTCCAAACTGGTTGTTTACATCGATAATGGCTTGACCTAGATCATCGCGCGTAAACGACATCACTGCAAAGCTAAAGTAGTTGTCCGTACTGCGGATGGCTTCGTCAATTTGTCCGGTTGTACCATCCGAAGGGGAGAAGTAGAGTTCAACAGGCGATGTGCCGATTAAAAAGCGGTGTGGCGTATTGTTCAACTTTTGATTCCCAATCTTGCTGTTGTTCAAGTCGAAATTCGCCCCATCGCTACCCCACATCTCATTGAACTCCATTTCAAACGCTTTCGCTAATGATTCGTCCTGGATAATCACCAAGTTATTGGGATCATCGAATAAGTTGTTGGGCGAGAAGTTGGTAGATCCTGTGATCACATGTGCATTTTGTGCGTCATCTGCATCGATGATGATGAATTTATTGTGCATGATTCCCGATGCGTTTGCATCCAATCGCGGAATGCTTGAATTAAGGTTGTTGAGGCCCAAATTAGCGGTACTACTTTCCGAGATATATCGCACGCGAACACCACGTGCTTCCGCCGCATTGATGGCGTTTACAATCGTCGCATCGTTGTTGTTGTAAATCGCCAAATCCAACGTGTTCTGCGCCATATCAATATAGGCCTTAATCGTGTCGTTGAATCGATTTTCCAAATAAACCGCAGTTACATTTACGGCTACACTGGTTTCTACGGGATTGTTGAAGTAAGCTACCATGCGACCAGTAGAGTTCGATTGGGTAGCGTAAACTCCTGTGTTACCCCAAGCCGTGTCGGTTCCGTTAACGGCGTATGGACGGCAGTAATACACTTCTCCTGCGTTCAGTCCGCTCAGTGATACAGTATGAGAATTTGCGGATGTTGATGTGGTTTGTTCGCCCAACTCCAGAGCAGAGGTAAGTCCGTATTGCACACCCGCTGTGCCCGGTTGGGTCGTCACCCACGATAAATCGAATCCCGATGAGGTGATATTATCCTGCTCAATTCCGCTGGCAAATAAGATTCCCGAAGGAATGATCAGGTCATTCACATCACGGGGCAAAATCTGGTATCCGCCAACCCCGGTAAACGAGAATTGAGACATGATTCCAATCAGATCAACTTGTCCAAGCGGAACGAGATCCCCGATCAAATCATGACTACTTCGAACGTAAATTACCCCTGTATTTCCCAACGAGTCTATAAAATTGTAGGTTCCAACCGCGAAGTTTTGTCCTCCAGCTGGGAAGGTGATTCCATGCAACTCAACGAGTTCCCCTTCGGTACTTTCGCCCATTTGCGTAGCGTCAATAACGAGCGGTGCGGGCAATGTATTTCCCGAACTGTGAACAGTAACAGCAGTAATTGGGTCAATTTCCAACAAGCCGTTGTAGTCTTTCAAATCCCCCGTAATGGTAATGGAGTCACCTCGGGAAACATTAAAAGGTACACTGCCACTGCTCGGATATGCTGGGATGGCCGCGGTCGCGTCTTGGATATAGCGAATGGGTCCCATTTCGCTTCCGTTCGTTACGATTCCCGAAACGGTTACCGAAGATCCAATGGCTTGTGTACGCGCTTGCGAGATGGGAATTTGAGCCCATGCCAATTGCAGTGCGAGGACCAATACTAGCGTGATATTAAACTTCATATTTTCTGTAAATTAAAATTCGTAACCCAATGAGATATTCCAGCGGCGTCCCATGCCAAACCAAACACTGGCAGAGTTTGCATTAAAATTCGCTGTACTGTTGACAAAGTTATCGTTGTTGCGCGCATCGGAAATGTATAGGGCATCCAATACATTGAAAATACTTGCACGGAAACTCAATGCGCGACCTTTTTCCATTTTCAGACGGTACCCCATGTGCATATCGACCAATACATAATCCGGTACTTTCCACGAATCGCGACGAGCGTTTTCGCCAAAGAGCGAAAGCGGATCAAAATCGGCAAAATAGCGACCGAAATACGTTCCGCGAGCTCGGATGTACGCCCCTTGAATCGGTTCGTAATCAACGCTTAAGCCGACTTGAGTTTGGGCAGCATCCCCCACGTGTACGTTGGTTGCGTCGAATTCATAGGTCAAGAATTCATCGGGGTTATTCGGGTCTGGAATCGGGTTGTTGTCGTCGTCGAAGAAAGTGACTTCTTCAGCCGACTTCCAACGCCAATCTCCTAGGGAGAACAATCCTTGCAGTTTCCATTTGTCTGAAAATTCGTACGCAAAATCCACTTCGATTCCCATGTGCAGTGCGTCCATTCCGTTGATGTTTGAACGGAAAGTTTCATCACCAAACTGAACCAAAATGGCCGTAGTTACTGGACGGTTTTTCCACTCGGTGAGGTAACCGTTGGCGTTCAATGAGAATTTTTGACTGCGGAAGGTGTATCCCGCCTCAAACGCGCGAACGATTTCGCTTTCGATGTTGTCGATCAACGAGTTGTCAAAGTAGAATACGTTTCGGAAACGTGGTGCATTTTGCAAGTATCCCACGTTCATGAAAACGTCGCTATTCTCATTGAGTTGGTATTTGGCACCGGTTTTAATGGTAAAGCTTGGGATCCATTGCCAATCGGTGGTTGTGTATCGAGCTTGATCGCTATTGTTGGTATAGGTGTTTCCGTTGTAGGTGATGGTATCGTTGGCACCGAGCGCTTCAACTAGCGTGGTGTCTTCCAGGACCAAGTCTTTTTTACGGAAATAATCGATGCGTTGATATCCGGTGTAGGCCGCACTCAGGTTGACAAAAGTAGCCCAACGACCTTCTTTGTATTCAAACTGATAGAACGCACCGCCCCAACGAACTTTGGCGTCGTTGTGGTACGAAATTTTGTCTCCTTCACGGACCACGGGATCGCGGCGGTTTCGATCGGCATTCGAAACGGCGTAATCCCCACCTAACAAGTCGTACACTTCGCGGTAGTGTTCGCCGCGGTAACTGCGCAGGTCGATTCCACCACTATGGGTAATGTATTTGTTTTGATTGTAGGTAGCCGTACTTAGCAATCCGTACCAAAAGTGATTGTTGATGGACGACTCCAAATAATCGGTGGACTTGCGTTCGGTGTCGCTGTAATTGGGATCAACTGAAAACGGTCCAAAACGGTTGTTGTCGTAATACCGCTGAAAATCGATTTGACCGTTCTCATCGCGCAGTGGGGTGTCGTCCGAGAATCGAGTTCCCCCTCCATTTCCAATCGAAAGGTAAGCCACGTTTGAAATGTAGAGCTTATCACTCACGCTCCAGAAATCACGCAAACTGAATTGGGGTTTGTGATAATAATTCTTTCTTTCGGTCAATCGTTCTTCTCCATTGAAAACGGTATCGCCATCAACGATATCGTAACGGTCCAGTATTCCCCAGTGTTGGTTGTAGCGGATTCCATAATCGGCAGCTCCGGTCGTGTCGACAAAGCTCTCGAAATGCTCGTCGTATTCGTCCTGAGAATAACCGGCAGCGGTGAGTTGTTGTTGTAACTCTTCGTCGTTCAGATTGCCTTGGTTGTGCTGTACCATCAAGTCGTAGAGTTGATCATCTCCTGTGAATATGTCACGGGCGTACTCTGCATTGTGATCAGCCATATTGATGCGAAAACTGCGCTGCGCATGCGACTGAGGCGCGCCGAAACCCGAAAGGCTCAAACGGTGCTTGCCCAAGCGCTTATCGACCTTGAAGTAGTAGAAATAGCCCTCGGTCCAAAGATTGTCGACCCATCCATTTCCGCGTTTGTACGAACCCGCTATAGTGAATCCCCAATCGCCTTCAAGGCGCCCAGAGTTAAAGCCCACGGTAGTGCGCAAGAAGCCATCATTGGCAACCTCTTGTTTGATGTTGGTCGTTCGTTTTTGGTCGATTCCCTCGGTCAAGATGTTGATCGTTCCACCTACCGAAGGTATGGCTAGTTTAGAAGCTCCGAGCCCGCGCTGAACCTGCATTTTTTGGGTGATTGCATCTAATCCAAACCAGTTGGACCAGTACACCCAGCCGTTTTCCATGTCGTTTACTGGAACTCCATCAATCATCACCGCTACATTGCGCTGGCTAAAACCACGGATATTAATCCGCGCATCTCCATCTCCACCACCTTGTTGTGTGGCATAGATTCCCGGAGTGGAATTGAGGACCATGGGTAAATCCTGGCTACCCAATTCGCGCTGAATCTGTTTCGGACTCACATTGCTAAATGCGACGGGTGTCTCCCGGTCAATGGCCACATCCGCGGTAACTTCAACTTCGGTAAGTGTTAGTGAACCGAGTTTAAAGTCGATGGTCAGAGGTTTGTCCTTCACGGTGATGGTTTTCGAAACGGGCTCGAAGCCAACGAAACTCGCCTTGAGCGTGTAGGTTCCGGGTTTCAATTGTATTTCGTAATAGCCGTCAAAGTCGGTTACTACTCCCATTCCATTTCCGTAAACAACATTTGCTCCGATGAGCGTTTCTTCAGTTACTGCATCGTATACCGTACCTGAGACTTTCACCTGTCCCCATGCTATGGTGGAGATCAAACTAAAAAGTAAAAACAACTTTTTCATAAACTACCTCTTGAAAAGAAATGGCCGACAACCCGAGTTGTCAGCCATTTATGTAAATATTCAAATATGCGTGCTGTACATTACTTGCGAACGACGCGTTGAACAGTTGTTCCACCGTTCGAAAGCGTGATTTCAACCATAAGAACTCCAGAACCTATGTTGAGGTCAGTGATTTTTACCACTTTTTGAGTTCCGTTGTAGGTGTAGTTTGCAACTTGTTGTCCAATAACATTGTAAAAACGGACTTGTGCGATCATTCCACTTGCCGAAATGGTCAAATTGCTACCATTGATCGGGTTGGGATAAATGGTCGCTGAAATCGTGTTTTCTGTCAAACTGGTGTAGTTGGGGTCGCAAGTACAGTCGTGCGATCCTAATCCAGTCCAATTCTGCCATCCCACTGTATCCCATTCAAGTGTTGGGTTGAACTGCGCGGGAAGAGCAGTTACTCCACCTTCTACAGTCGCTTTACGACGAAGGGTTTCGTTGGCCGTCCACCAAGTACCGCCGTTTGAGTCGCTAAAAGGAGGGTTAGCTGTTGGATCATCGGTCCATGCAACTCCTGGGTCTTCCCCTGGTTTTCCAAAGATGTCGACAAATACACCACCCGTTTTTTCGATGGTTAATGCATCGTTTCCGTTCATGTAAGTAGGAGCGGGGTAATCATTGTCCAAAATGTCAGCAAGTGCCCGAAGAGCAGGGTCACAAGGAGGCGAAATACCACCACCGCCAAGTTGAACAGAGTCGGTTTGTCCGTTGGTGATGACAATTACGTCATACGGCTGAATAGTACCTGAAAGTTGAAGTACATCCGGATTCGTTGTTCCTCCGTTCGAGTATCTTTTGAACGTATAGTTCGAAAGGTCGATTGGATTTGGAGTAGGATTGTAAAGTTCAATCGCTTTGTTGTTCCCTGAACCTTCGGTGTACTCAGAAATGAATACATCTATGCACTGTGCTTTTACGCCCATCGTCATCACGGCCAGAGATAGTAGAAGTAGAATTCTCTTCATTATATGTAATGGTTTTTATTTCAATGCAAAAATACACCCTTTTTGAACCATTTGCAAAGGTTAGGGGTATTATGCAATTGTTAAAATCTTCTAATTTTAGGGGTTAACTTTGGCGCTTTTCGACAATTTGAGTGCGAGTGCGGAAAATATCTATATTTTTGCCCTCCTCAATAGAAAGAATGAAGAAGTCACTCGTCGTTATACCAACTTACAATGAAATCGAAAACATCGATGCCATTTCACGTGCCGTTATGGCGCTGGAATCGAATTTCGAATTGTTGATTGTAGATGACGGATCGCCGGATGGAACGGCTGAGAAGGTGGAGGAGTTAATGGTGGAATTTGCCGATAGAATGCATTTGATCCGCCGAAAGGGGAAACTTGGCTTGGGTACAGCGTATATCACGGCATTTAAGTGGGCCCTAGAGCGCGATTACGACTTGGTCTTTGAAATGGACGCTGATTTCTCGCATAACCCTGCCGATCTCGAACGACTTCGCTCGGCCTGTTTGGACGGAGCTGACGTTGCCGTTGGTTCGAGATATGTGCAAGGTGTCAATGTGGTGAACTGGCCCATGGGGCGGGTTTTGATGAGCTATTTTGCATCGAAATACGTTCGCGTGGTCACAGGGCTTCCCGTTCACGACGCCACAGCGGGCTTTGTGTGTTATACTCGAGAGGTATTGCAGACCATCCGCTTGGACAAAATCCAGTTTATCGGATATGCTTTCCAAATTGAGATGAAGTTCAAAGCATGGAAGTACAAATTCAATATCGTTGAAGTTCCTGTGATTTTTACAGAGCGCCGACACGGAGCGTCCAAAATGAGTAGCGGAATTTTTACGGAAGCCGTTTTCGGTGTGATTTCGATGAAGATAAAAAGTTGGTTCAAGTCTTTTAAGCGGTAAGTCCTTTCTCGTATTTTGTAGCTTTTAATTTTCTGTAGAGATACGGAAAACCATACCTTGCCGTTATATTTTTCGAGTAGAAAACCTTTTAAACCATCCAGCGCGATAGTTTTGTGTTGGACAACTGAAATACCCAATGAAAATTCTAATCAAAAATGCCCAAGTAGTAAACGAGGGTGAGATTTTTGAAAGCGATATCCTGATCGAGGATGAACGCATTGTTCGCATCGATCAGCATATTTCACCTACCTCGGCTGAGGTAAAGGTGATTGATGTAGAGGGCAAGTATGTTTTGCCCGGTATTATCGACGACCAGGTTCATTTTCGCGAACCCGGATTAACCCATAAAGGTGAGATTTACACCGAATCGCGCGCAGCAGCTGCGGGAGGAATCACATCGTTTATCGAGCAACCCAATACCGTTCCGCCCGCTGTTACACTTGAAAAGTTGGAACAGAAATACCAACTCGGTGCTCAGCGTTCGGTAGTGAATTATAGCTTTATGATGGGTACTGCGAATGATAGCTTAGATGAAACCTTAGCCATTGATCCGAAAACTGTTCCGGGAATTAAGGTTTTCATGGGCAGTTCCACAGGTAACATGCTGGTGGATAACCCGACTACATTGGAGCGCTTGTTCAAAGAAGCTCCGACGATGGTTGTAACCCACTGCGAGGACGAAGCGACCATCAAGGCGAATTTGGCAAAGTACAAGGCGGAATACGGAGACGACATCCCGATGCATGCTCACCCACTCATTCGCTCCGAAGAGGCGTGTTATAAAAGTTCTTCTTTTGCTGTCGAATTGGCGAAAAAATACAATACCCGACTGCATGTTTTTCACGTGAGTACGGCGCGTGAGTTGAGTTTGTTTTCCAATAAAAAACCGTTGCGTGAGAAGCGCATTACAGCCGAGGCGTGTATTCATCATTTGTGGTTCAACGATACGTATTACGATACCAAAGGGAGTTTTATAAAATGGAACCCAGCGGTCAAAACAGAACACGATCGGTCCGAGATTTTCAAAGCTGTACTGGACGATCGCATTGATGTAGTTGCCACGGATCATGCTCCACATACATTGGAGGAAAAACAAAATCCCTATACTTCGGCGCCAAGCGGTGGACCCATGGTCCAACACGCATTGGTAGCCATGTTGGAGTTTTATCACCGTGGAGAAATCTCGCTGGAGAAAATCGTAGAAAAAATGGCGCACAATCCGGCCATTCTGTTCGATATATCGGAAAGAGGTTTTCTTCGAGAGGGCTATTTTGCTGATTTAACTATTGTAGATCTTCATGCCCCTTGGAGTGTTAATCGAGATAATATTTTATACAAATGTGGCTGGTCGCCAATGGAAGGCACGGCGTTCAAAAGCCGTGTGATGTATACCCTTGTAAACGGAAATGTGGTTTATAATAAAGGGAAAATAGACGATACGCATCGCGGAAAACGATTGACCTTTGAACGGTAAGTGGATTTACATATCACTCATTTTGCTTGCATTTGCATGTACAGATCGCAATCGCCCAGAGGATTTGATCGAAAGAGAAGCGATGATTGAATTGATGGTTGATGTTCAGATTGCTGAGGCGCTGTATTCGGGAACATATCAAACCAAAGAGGGAAACGTTTTGAATTATGCCGATGTGTTTAATCCTGTTTATGAAAAACACGGGGTTTCTCGTCAGCAGTTTGAAACGAGTTTGGAGTGGTACACTCAGGATTTGGATGAGATTACCGAAATGTACGATGAGGTGATTGAACGGCTGAACCGTATGGAAGGAGAGTTGATGGTAGATGATGGTCAAGAGCCCATCGGGCCGGATGAATAGTTATTTGGGTAAGTCTTTTTTCAGCATCTCCGCCATTTCATGAATGGTTTGGTCCAGCGGCCTGAACTCCATGTTCAACTTCTCTTTTGCTTTTGAATTATCATATTGGCTAACGGAAACACCTGCCAGTGCTGTTTCTTTTGTAAGAAGGGGTTCGACGCGAAATAGTTTACTTTTCAACCATTCCCAACGCCAGACTAATCCAATGAGCCATTGCGGTGGATTTATCGAAGGGCGTTTGACATCGAGTGCATCGGCGATTTTAAACATCAAGTCTTTAAAAGCGATGTTTTCTCCTACTGCGATAAATCGTTCGGCATGAATATCCGAATTGAGAAGTTTTAGGGTCATCGCACTCACATCGCGAACATCGACCATTGCATTCGCACCGGAAGAGTAAAATGGAAATCCACGGTATACGCTGTACATCAGTTTAGCGCTTGATTCACTCCAATTTCCCGGCCCGAGAATGACACATGGATTAATAATAGCGGCAGTTAGGCCTTCTTCTATACCTCGCCAAACTTCTTTCTCTGCCATATACTTACTGATGGCGTAATTCGAATTGTGTTTCGAATCCTCCCAAACCATATCTTCATCGATCAACCCGCGATTGCCCTTTCGGCCCAGAGCCGCAACCGAACTGATATGAATGAAGCGTTTTACGCCATGTTCGAGTGCAAGATTGACAACATTGGCCGTTCCCTCACCGTTGATTTTGAAAAGTTGGTATTTGTCAGCGGGATTGAACGACACCATTGCCGCGGCATGAATAACTCGATCTACACCTATCATGGCCTCTTCAAGGGCGGGTACGTCTAGAATGTCACCTTGAAACCACTCGACCCGATCCAGTAATTCGTCGACATCGCTTCGATAATGACACAGCGATGATCGTATTTGATCAATTCGCTCTTCACTTCTGTACAAAGCACGAACGCGTTCCCCTCGTACAAGAAGATCCAAGAGTATATGTGATCCCAATAATCCGGTGGCACCAGTAAGTAAAATCATAGTTCAAAGTTACTAGATATTCTCAGGTTTACCCCTGTTCGTTTATTTATATTTGCACCAAATTTATAGGGAATGAATTTTATTCAAGAATTGAAATGGCGTGGACTTATTCAGGATATAACGCCAGGAACAGAAGAGTATATTGCTGAAAATCAGGTAACGGCATATGTGGGTTTTGATCCCACGGCCGATTCGCTACACATCGGAAATATGGTTCCGATCATGCTTTTGACGTTTTTACAGCGACATGGTCACAAGCCCATTGCGTTGGTTGGTGGAGCTACGGGAATGATAGGCGATCCATCGGGTAAAAAGTCTGAGCGACAGTTTTTGAGTGAAGAAGTATTGCGACACAATCAAGATGCAATTAAAAACCAGTTAAGCCAGTTTTTGGACTTCTCGGATCTTCCGAACTCGGCTGAGATTGTCAATAACTACGATTGGTTTAAGGAAATTTCCCTATTGGACTTTCTCCGAAATACGGGGAAGCATCTGACGGTGAACTACATGATGTCCAAAGATAGTGTGAAGTCGCGTTTGGAAACCGGTATTTCGTATACCGAGTTCACGTATCAACTTATCCAAGGTTATGACTTCTTGCATTTGTTGCGCGAGAAAAACGTAAAGCTACAAATGGGTGGTTCTGATCAATGGGGGAATATTACTGCCGGAACTGAGTTGATTCGCCGAACGGGTGCGGGAGAAGCTTTCGCTTTGACTGCACCACTGATTACGAAGGCCGATGGTTCGAAGTTTGGGAAAAGTGAAGGAGGGAACGTCTGGTTGGACAAGCGCAGAACGAGTCCCTACAAGTTCTATCAGTACTGGCTGAACGCTGCGGATGAGGATGTTGAAAAGTGGATAAAAATCTTCTCACTCAAAACGAAAGAAGAAATCGAATCGCTTATTTCAGAGCACGCCGAAGCACCGCATATGCGTATTCTGCAAAAGGCATTGGCAGAAGAACTGACCGAACGTATTCACGGGGCAGAAGAGTTGCAGAATGCCGTAGAAGCATCTCAGATTTTATTTGGTAAATCGACCGAGGAGTCACTTCGCAAGTTGGATAGCGATACACTGTTGAGCGTTTTTGAAGGAGTGCCTCAGTTCGAGGTTTCGAAGAGCGTGCTTCAAGAAGGTGTAAGTGTTATTGACTTTACCGCCGACCATACAGAGGTTTTTTCGAGTAAAGGAGAGGCGCGTCGCATGTTGAAAAGCAATGCCGTAAGCATCAATAAATCGAAGGTGGATGATGCCTACGAGGTTTCGGTCAGCGACCTGTTAAATGACGCGTATGTTTTGGTTCAGAAAGGAAAGAAAAACTACTTTTTAGTGAGGGTGGTTTAACGGTAACTGCACTTAACTGAATTTACCGAATAGAATAATCTCAATCCAAGTTGATAATCGGAGTTGTGACCGTATTACTTACGTTGAAACTGCGATCGACCAATCGGATGTCGAATTGAATGCGATCGCTATTTCGAAACGAAACATCCATATCGTATTCGATCGACCCGCGCAATTGTTTATTCTGACCTGGCGGTGTGATGTATGGAATCCGGCCGCTGTAACTCGGCTCGAGTTCGATAAGGGTCATTTGTCCATTTTGCTCTTCGTAATAATCGACCAGAAGATTGTTGTAGAATAAGCTGTCCGGAGAAAAGCGTCCCGTCGTATCGCTCTCTCGCAATCCAATATCACCATCTCCGTCCGTAAAACTGATGATGACTTTGCAAATGGTCACGGGATTTCCCAATGCATCTGTGCTATCCACCAATTGAAAGCTATCGTATTCAATTTCGGGTTCGGGAGGAAACTCTTGTGTCTGCAAACATGAACTCATTCCCAGAAGCAATGCCCCAAGTCCTAAAACCGCTTTGATAATATATTTCCAATCCATGGTATTCAGCTTATCTTTGTCCTATGAAAACGGAACATTTCAAAAATAGGATTTTTGAAGTTAGCCAACCCGGTGAATTCGAAGAATTGGCACTGGACGTATTCCGTTTTCAATATAATAACGTAAAAATCTACCGCGAGTTTGTCGATTATCTCGGGATTTCTGCTTCCAGTATAACGAATGTTGAAGAGATTCCTTTTTTGCCCATCTCTTTTTTTAAAGAAAAAGAAGTTTTAGCCAACGGTTTTTCCCCAGAAAAGACTTTTACCAGTAGTGCCACTACCGGAACTCGTGTAAGTCGACATTTCGTGCCCGATATTCAAATGTACGAAACGAGTTTCCGCCTTGCGTTTGAGCAATTTTACGGTTCTATTTCCGATTATCGGATTTTTGCTCTTCTACCCGGTTATCTCGAGCGTTCGGGATCTTCTCTAGTTTATATGGCTAAGGATATGATCGAAAAAAGCGGGCATCCGGACAGCGGCTTTTTTCTTCATGACATAAATCGACTGACCGATCTTTTGAAGAAGCACACTCATCAGAAAACCCTTCTGCTCGGGGTTAGTTTTGCTTTATGGGATCTCGCTGAAATCGATCTTCAGTTGGGCGAGAATACCATTGTAATGGAAACCGGAGGAATGAAAGGCCGCCGAAGAGAGGTGATACGCGAGGAGCTGCATCAGATTTTAACCTCCGGATTGGGCGTAGATAAAATTCATAGTGAATACGGAATGACGGAGTTGCTTTCTCAAGCGTACAGTTCAGGAGATGGGCTGTTTCGTTGTCCCCCGTGGATGGATATTCTGATTCGAGATCCCGAAGATCCGCTATCTCTTTTGCCACAAGGCAGAGGTGGTGGTATCAATGTAATTGACCTTGCAAACATCTATTCGTGTGCATTTATCGCTACTCAGGACTTGGGTCGAAAACACGATGCCAATCTATTCGAAGTGCTGGGGAGATTCGACTACTCCGATGTTCGTGGATGCAATTTGATGGTTATTTAAGCTTAATTGGCCGGCGTAACAATCGTTTCTGAGATGTCATACGCCTGATCGCCTACTTTCTCCAAGGCGTGAATCAGATCGATATAAAACATACCGCTCTGTACTTTATACGCTCCTTTTTCAATATTCTTGAGATGTTCTTCGCGCAATTGATTTCGCAAATGGTCAATCTCATCTTCAATATCACGGGCCTCCTTCAAGTTCACTTTGTTGAACTCCATGTTCAGGTTTTTCTGCATGATATCGATGGCCTTGCCAACTTTGGTGATCATGAGCTCTGAATTCTGACGAAGTTCGGGAGTGAAATAAGCTTTGGTATCTCTTCGGCGTTGTAGGTTTTGTGCAATTTGATAACACATGTCACCGATAATCTCCAAATCAGAAATAACACTCAACATGGCTCGCACGCGTTGCGAACCTTCATCCGAAAGCTCTCCTTCACTGGCTTTTGAAAGATAGGTGGCAATTTCGTACTCCATGCGGTCGGTGATGTCCTCGTATTTTTTCACTCGGTCGAGATACTTGTTGAACTTCTTGTCTTCAACGGGCTGTACCATTTTGGGTAATGTGCGGTAGAGCTTTTGTACAATGTCACCAAATTTTGAGATCTCCTTCTTGGCCTCAATGATTGAAAGTTCTGCGGTATCCATTAACCCACCTCCAATAAAATCGAGTGAGAATACTTCGTCGTCCTCTCCGCGAGCTGGAAGCACCCACGTCACAATCCGAGCGATTTGCGGAACGAACCAGATTAAAAGAAGAACGTTCAAAATGTTGAATACCGTGTGGAAAATGGAAAGTGCAATGGGAATAGCCATCGGTTCAGCGCTGGGCTCAGCTCCGTACTCTATTGCAGTGGTTGATTGGATGTTTTGACTCGCCAAAACCGTTGGAATTGTAGCGAGAATCTTTTCATCAATTTCATCGTCTGTTCGATTAATTTCACTGGACTTGAAATCAATCACCAACGTTTTTTGCCCGTCTTTGTCTACCGTGCTCGCTGTATAAAATTCGCTATAAATGTTGTTTGCAAGGTTCATTTCTTGAATCAATCCGGCCTCTTGTTCCGATGTTGGAGAATCCAGGACGTATTCAACTTTATCTAAACCTGCGAGCGAGGGGTTGTCGACGAAGTAGGAATTGATACCATTGATGAATAGCGGATAAGCCAAAATCATCCAGGTAACCCCCATCAAATTGAAAATTAAGTGCGCTCGTGCCGCTCGTTTGGCATGCACATTTCCGACCAAAGCAGCAAGGTTGGCTGTAATTGTGGTTCCGATATTCTCACCCAAAATCATAGCCGCAGCTACGTCAAACGGAACCCATCCTTCGTTACACATAACCAAGGTAAGCGCCATAGCGGCACTACTGGATTGCACGACGATGGTTATGATTGTTCCTACGGCGACGAAAAGAATTACGGTAAGAATTCCCCCTTCTGTATAGCGTGATAGAAACTCTAAAATCTCCGGGTTGGAGCCCAAATCCGGCACAGCCCCTTTCAGCGCATCAAGCCCCATAAATAAAAGCGCGAAGCCAATGAGTACCTCACCCCATGAGCGATTTCTGCGTTTTTTAGCAAACAGAAGCGGAAAGCCGAATGCGATAATCGGAAGAGCAATTGCGGCAATTTTCACCTTGAAGCCAAAAATTGAAATCAACCAAGCCGTCAGCGTGGTTCCGATATTTGCTCCCATAATCACCCCAATCGATTCGACCAGGGATAGAAGTCCAGCATTGACAAAACTAACCACCATTACGGTAGTGGCAGATGACGATTGGACAAGCGAAGTGATTAGAAACCCAGTAAATACACCGAAAATTCGGTTGGAGGTCATGGCTCCGAGAATCTGACGCATTTTGGAACCCGCAACTTTTTGGATTCCGTCGCTCATTACCTTCATCCCGTAAATAAAGAAACCTAGCGCTCCGATTAGCGTAAGGATGTCAAATAAGCCGTAATTCATAGTTTACAAGGTATGTCGCATACATCAGTGCATGCGAACGCGGGTTTTTAATCCTCCGCAAAAGTATAAAGAAAGAAGGGGTGCAATGTTAATTTATCGTAAATAGTAGGCCAAGTCGAACTTGATCGAAATTGCCGTTGGATGATTGCAATGTGGTCATGTTTCGAAGGTAGTTTAATCGAAATACGATGTCGTAGTCCTGAACGAGGTAATTGTAGCTGAGGGTGAGTTGTTCTTCCATCACGTTATTCTGTTCAGAATTCGAGTCGAATGAATCGTATCGCACAGCGAATACACTTTTCCATTTTGGGATGAATTGAGCGGCATATAAAATGTGACCAGGGGCTCGAAACTGACCATTTTCGTCAACAGTCCAAATGGTTCCTTCGTTGGGTGTGGCAGTAATATGTTGGTACTCGTAGATCAATGAAAACCCACCGTATCGAAAAGCGAAGTCTAAGCCGTATTGAAAGCGCTGCCCATCGATTAGAATAGGGTAATTCGGATCTTCCGTAGCTTTATCCGAATAGCGCGTATTTACACCGAGCGAAACCACTGGGATCGCAGAGTTGTACAAATCTAAGATGCGGTCGTTGTAGGCTTGAGGGTAGGAAAACTCTGCTCGAGCAACATATTCCAGTCTTCCGCTGGCATCATTCAAGTTGCGCAGAACACCTAGTCCGTTATAGGCACCCGCCCAAATCTTGAGTTTTTCGTTAAAAAAGTCTTTGTATAGGGTCACGCCCAAATCTCTTCGGGATACAGCTTCTCCAATAGCCGTACTGCGATTAAAAAACGGATTCCACCGAATGCTAATCATGCTTTCTCGTGAATAGGGTATGTCCTGAAAACCAAACTTAATATCGATAAAGGTTTGGTAATTTACCCACGCATCGAGTAGGATGGAGCGGTCGCCAGACTGTCCTTCTTCGATGATATTTGCAAAATCGGCTTCCAATTCAAAGTTGGCTTTTTTTGAAAGCGTACCGTCCATTTTGAATCGTGCATCGCGCAAGCGAAACCGATTATTAGGACGCTCAGTAACTCCGTCCGCATAAAATTCGTGGTTGTAAAACCCGATAATAACACTGCTGAATCGAATTTCACTTTCGCCTTGGCTAAGCGTATACTGGGCCTGTAATCCCCACGCGAAAAGGATAAAAAAGAAGGTTAGCGAAATTCTCATAACGACGGTATTTCGAATTGAAACGCCTTGCGCAATTCATCGCTTACGATATACATATAGCCATTGCGAAAGCACAATCCTTCCGCATTGTTGACGCGTATTCTCCATCGCCGAATGATTTCTAAATTCGTTGGGTTTAATTCGATCAGCTCCGGACTTTCATCGCTTAACGCAAACAAGCGGTCATTCCAAAAATCCAGTGAGGCGATTTCAGGAAGGTCATCTTTGGTTATCACTTCATGTGTTTGACTTCTGGGGTTGTATGAAAATATCTCAATGGGTTTTTCCTCTGAAAAGAGTAGGATGCGATTCGTATGGGGTAGGGCAATCATTCCCTCGATGTGATCTCCATTTCTCATGACAAATGGAACAGTATACGCCCGAATAAATTTGAGGCTATCGGGGAGAAATAGAATCAGTTGCCGATCGCGGTCCTCACTGACATAAATGGTGTCGTTTAAAATGCATAGCCCTTCAAAATCATCGCCTTGAAAAGGGGATGTAAATTGGATTTCAAACGTGGAGTCCAAATGATGGATTAGACCAAAATCCGTTGTAGCGATAAAGTCGGTGCCATTGGGGTGAAGTTTCAAATCGCTCACCTCTTCGATATTCAGTTTGAACTTCGCAATTGGTTTCAAAACCTGAGTCCTTGCCGAAATCGAAATAGCCAGTGCAATACTAAGGGCAATGCCAATTCTCATAGGTCAAAAATAAAAAAAGCGCCTCAATTCTCCATGGTGGGAATCGAGGCGCTTGCTATGTGGCAGGTGTGAGTTATTGAATAATCACACGTACTTGTTCCAATTGTCCGGCAACCACCATTTGAATGGTATACACTCCGCTAGAAAGGCTTGAGAGGTCAACGCGATTGTTTGATGCGTTGAGTTCCGCACTGAAAATAGTGCGACCAAACATGTCAATAACATTGTATTGAACTTGCTCTGAACCGGTCCAGTCGATGTAAACGAAATCGCTTGCTGGATTCGGATAAACGCGGATGCTTGAGTTTTCGCTTTCTACAACCGAAATAAAGTTGTTGGTAGCGTCCGGCGTTGCTCCTCCTGCTGGGAAAATACCAACATTCTGGCTTCCGTCCGGTTGACGACCAAAAGATTGATCCATTGCCAATGCGCCGTAGCTCATTGAATCAATAATTGTTGTTCCGTCAGGTGCTACAAGAGCAACAAACCCTCCGGTTTCATCCAATTCGAAGTTGGTGTGAAGATCTCCTTCAAAATCTTCGTTATCGGCCCAAACCAAGATGAATCCCGTGCTAGGAATCGATGCTGTAGTGATTCCCGTTGGGATTTGATACTTCGTTAAATCACTCGCGTCGTTGGTCAAGTAGTGACCAGCTAGGTTCGCTGTGGCTAAACCTCCGTTATATAGCTCAATCCAATCATCGAAGTCTCCATTGTTGTCTTGTGCAGTGGAGTTGTTGTTGGCCATGATTTCATTGATAAATACGTTGGCAACCGCAACAGGTGCACCAATGATGTCCAATTGGTAACGAGGGAAAAGTTGATATCCTTCGTCGTATGGACTGCTCGAGTCGAACTGACCTCCAACTCCAATGATATCAAACTGACCTACCGGAGCAGGTTGACCATAAACATCTACATCGGCGTCGATTCGCACGGTGTAGGTATTTGTCCCGTCTGTTACGTCTACATTAAACCCGCTTCCACTGTTGGTCCAGTCATTCGGGTCTACGAGTGTTACGCCGTTGAGACGAACCAAGTGCGACTCCGTACTTTCATCCAATGATGTCACGACAGCCGGAGTAGGCAATGTGTAAGATCCCGAGATTGCTTCTGCAGAGTCTGGCTCAAATTGCAATAGGCCGTTGAATTGACTAACCGTACCGATAACACGGTATTGATCGCCCTCGTTCCAGTTTGAGATATTACTCAATCCATTAAACGAGAAGATTTGGATACCACCTGTACCGTCCCAAAGCGTAATTTGAATTCCGCTTGGACGAAGGTTCGTTCCTACGATAATTCCTTCGAGCTTGCAATATACACCTGAACTATCGGCTACGCCATTGGCATCCACTCCATCAATCTGACCGATGGTGTAAGTTGGGATTGGCGTGTCATCATCTAAAATAGTGATTGTGTATTGATCATTTGCACCTACTATGGCTCCTGTTGAAGCGTTTTGCAGCTGAAGAACGATGGTTTCATCGTTTTCAATATCCACATCGTTAACGATGGTAACTGTAACCGTTTGAGCGGCAGAGCTACCAGCAGGGAAGGTTACTGTTGTCGGTGAAATCGAGTAATCGGCCGATGAAGCTGTACTCGAAGCATCAACTGCAATATCAACAGTAGTTGCGTTGTTCATGTCTGGATTCGCAATGGTTACATCTACTGTAGTTGTACCCACGCTTTCCAAAACGTCGATTACCGCGCCTTGGAAATTAACGATAGGCGTGTTCGAAGCGCCGCATGGATTCATTGTATGCGATCCCAAGAAAGTAAAGGTGTTAACCGGGTAAACATCCCATTCGGTTGAAGCTACACTCCAATCCGTATTTCCGCTTTGTACATTGATGTTACGAACCAACGTATAATCCTGAGTTGAACCTGTTCCTACGGTCCACGAACTGCCTGGATCAATACCAATCTCTCCGATAATATCAATTGTATCACCCGTTACGGTATTTACAAGGGCAATAGCATCATCACCGTTGTAGAAAGTAACACTTGAGTTGGTGTCCGAAACGGCCAACATTGCAGGGTCAGCATTGGAGTTTGTAATGACAAAAGTACCTCCAGCAGCAATCATTCCTTGTGGAACAAGCGTGTTGTTTGGTGTTGTTCCGCCATTGCTGTATTGCAATACTTCGTAATCACTCAGGTCAATGGCGCTGCTGGTAGGATTGTAAATTTCAATTCCTTTATTGTTACTTGATCCCTCGATATATTCTGAGAAGAACAATTCAGTACATGTTGTTCCACCGGTTGTACCACATGGGTTCATGCTATGCATTCCGAGATCCGTTGATACATCTTGCGGATAAACATCCCATTGAGTTGCGCCTAGAGCCCAATCAGGAGTACCCGCTTGAACATCGATTTTGCGAACCAAAGTATAGTTTTGAGTAGAACCCGTATCTACAGTCCAGGAGCTTCCGGGATCTGTTCCAACCACACCGATTACGTCAATTGTATCTGCAGTAGGGTTGTAGATCAATGCCACTGCGTCATCACCGTTAAAGAAGGTAATGTTAGAAGTGGTGTCTGCCGCAGCAAGAATAGAAGCATTCGCATTGGAGTTGGCAATGACATACGTTCCTCCCGCAGGAATCATAATACCAGTTCCTGTAAATGAGTTGTTGAAAGTTGTACTTCCGTTGCTGAAAAGTGCTACGGTATAGTCGCCAAGGTTTATTGGTGATGATGTCGGATTGTAAATTTCAACAGCCTTATTGCTACTCGAACCTTCAATGTATTCCGAGAAAAACAAATCGTTACAAGGTGTGGCTAGGTTGTCGTTGTCAGCTATATCTAGCGTAAATACCGTGTCAATTCCACCACTAATCCCACTCGAGAAGTTGCTGAGGGCAAAAGTTAGTGTCTCGGTCATTTCGATATCGCTATCGTCATTAATCGTGACATCGAAACTAGCCGAAGTGGCATTTGCTGGAATGTTCAATGTAAATGTTCCTGCAGTAGCAGCCGGAGTTGTAGAATAATCCGAAGCCATGATTCCCATGCCCTCTGTGATGGTCACATCCATGCTTTCAGCGGAAGTACTTGGGAAGGCGATGTCGATATTTACGGTTACCGTACCTGCGCTTTCTACTACACTAAGTGAGGCTGGGTTGAACGTAGCTTGCGCTGTTGTTGGAGCCGTGATAAAGAAGTCGGCGGATGAGCCTGGGATAAGTTGATATCCGCTGAAATAAGGTGATGAAAAGTCGAATTGCCCTCCAACACCAACAACGTCGAATGAGGTTGTAGGAAGGGGAACGTTTGCGTAGATGTCCGTAGCATTTGTAATACGTACAGTGTAGGTGTTTGTCCCATCCGTTACATCCACGTTTCTGCTTTGTGTCGCACTTGTCGGCCAATCACTTGGATCAACAATCGTCACATTATTCAAGCGCACGAGTTCAGATTCTGTTGTTTCATCTAGCGCTGTGACTACAGTAGGAGTTTGGATGCTATTTCCTGTAGAATTGACAACAATTGAATCAATAAAGATTTCTGTTAAACCATTGTAGAAATCAATGTCTCCATAAAGAGTGACGTTGTCGCCGATTGCAGGTGCATAAGGCGATCCATTCACATCGACATCCGAAAAGTTAAATGCGTTGATACCTTCCGTGCCATCGTGAATATAAAAACTCAATCCCGAGTTGCCGTCATAGTCGATGGTAAATACCGTACCTGTAAGTGCGCATTGAACACCAAGGCTGTCTGGCTCTCCGTTGGCATCGTTGGTTACGACCGTGGCAATTGGGTATGCCGGGTAAGCCGATTGTACGATGATTTGTCCGACCATTCCTGGAATATGTGGATCACACTGATAGTCGTATGTTCCCGGAACAGTAAAAATGTGTTGGTAAGTCCACGGAGCAGGAGCTACGCCATTCCCGAAAGAAGCCGGATTGTTGGGGTAAGTTGCCTGCGTACCGTTTACATTGTGTGAACCGTTGATATTTTGGAAAACAACAGTGTCCCCTTGTTCAACAGTTAGGACTTGAGGAATGAATTGATTGCTCGTAACGATGACCGTATCTGGAGTTGCCCAGAGTGCGAATGAAGTTACAAGCGCGAAAATGGATAAAAAACTCTTCATGCTGTGCATTTATTATTTTGTTTTGCGGTGCAAATATAGGAGAATGCGTATTACTACATTGTTAATTAACACACGGAAAAACAGAGGTCAGAACCGGAAACGGGGTGAACGAATACAATTGACGTACTTCATATAGGGGTTACAAACGTAACACTGGCACAACGCTCAACCAACCCATGCTTTACAAATAATTAAAATAGCCATAAAAGCCCGGCAACTGTAAAACGCAGTTGGGGACCTACTTTTGTAATCGTTAAAAGCATACGAACGAATTGCCAAGTTTTACTTAATTTGCATTGGCATAACCGCAGAAAAACATGAGTCAGACGTATAAATTATTATTGGTAGACGACGAACCGGATATTCTTGAGTTTTTGGGATACAACCTAAAAAAAGAGGGGTACGAAGTGTTCACGGCCCAAAATGGCGCTCAGGGAATTGAATTGGCAAAAAAGGAACGTCCCGACTTGATTTTGTTGGATGTAATGATGCCGGGCATGGATGGAATTGAAGTATGCGATAATCTCCGTAACTCAGCAGAGACCAAGAATATTCTGATCGCATTTTTGACAGCTCGTGGGGAAGATTATAGCCAGATCGCTGGTTTTGATGCAGGTGCAGACGATTACATCACCAAGCCGATAAAACCAAAGGTATTGGTAAGTCGTGTAAACGCACTCCTCCGTCGTCAGGGTAACGCTGTGGAAGAGCAGTCGATACTCGAAGTGGCGGATATTAAAATTGATAAGGAGAAGTACCAAGTTCAAAAAAATGATCAAACCATCGACTTGCCGCGAAAAGAGTTTGAATTATTGAGTTTACTTGCCTCACGGCCGGGAAAAGTGTTTAACCGAGATGAAATCCTGGATAGCGTTTGGGGAAGCGAGGTAATTGTTGGAGGACGCACCATTGATGTACATATTCGTAAATTGCGTGAGAAAGTGGGTGAAGGGTATATCAAAACCATTAAAGGTGTGGGATATAAATTTGAAGTATAAATGAATTTTAATAAACCCGAGCAACTCGCTGTAATTACATCGTTAATTACAGCGGTTTGTGTTTTTATCGTATTGCTTTTCTTCGAGGGAACCAACGAGGGCTCCGTTCGGTGGGATGCGGTATTGGTAATCGCAGCTTCTACCTTTGCGGTTTCTTTTCTGGTAATCCGTTATGCGGTTGGTCGATTCCTTTACCGCCGCCTAAAGTTGATTTACAAGAATATCGATGAGACGCAATCACAGGCTATCGGTGATTCGGATCGTTACTCCGACCTCGGCGAAGTGCAGCGCGATGTGTCCGAATGGGCCGAGCGCAAGAAAAAAGAAATTACCGCGCTAAAAGTACGCGAGAGGTACCGCCGCGAATTCATCGGCAATGTTTCGCACGAGCTCAAAACGCCTATTTTCAATATTCAAGGGTATATTTTAACCTTGTTGGACGGTGCGTTGGAAGACGAAGAAATCAACCGCGAATATTTGATCCGTGCCAACAAAAGTGTGGAACGCATGATTCGCTTGGTTCAAGATCTCGAATTGATTACGAAGCTTGAAGGCGGAGTATTGCAGATGGATATGGAAGAGTTTGATGTTTGCGAGATCATTAACGAAGTAGTGGAGTCGCTCGAACTCAAGGCGAAAAAACGGCACGTAGATATCGTTGTAAATTCTAAAGACAAGCCCGTTATCGTTGTCGGTGACGACGAGCGAATCAAACAAGTATTGACCAATCTATTGGTCAATGCAATTAAATACAGCAAAGACGAAGGCGGCTTGGTAACTGTTTCTTTTTATGAAATGGACAAGCAGTATCTTATCGAGGTCAAAGATCAGGGAGTGGGTATTTCCCAAGAAGATTTACCACGTCTTTTTGAACGGTTTTACCGCGTAGATAAAAGCCGATCTCGTGATTTGGGAGGTACGGGGCTTGGGCTTGCTATTGTGAAACATATCGTAGAGGCGCACGGTCAGAATTTGAATGTGAAGAGTACGGTTGGTGTCGGAAGTACTTTTTCATTCACCCTCAAAAAAGGATAGCAGCCTTTTCCAATCGACCTTTTTTTCTGCTGTTACAGCTGGGATTCCCGTAAACAAAATGAGTTTTTCTCGAGCTTCTTCAACGCTAAACGATCCTTGTTTGAACCGAGGTCCGTACCCCAGTTTTTCCATTCGTTTGGCCAAGTATTCTTGTTCCGTTTGCCCTGGTGTAGGGATCACGATTACCTTTTTGCCGTGTAGGGATAAATCCATGATAGAGCTGTAACCTCCGCGAAATATTACCACCTGGCTATTATTGATGATGGTTTGAGCCTCTGAACTCGATATTCGGTTGAATACCTGAATCAGCTTCGTTGCCGAATTTTGCGTCGATGTATTGGAGCCGCGTATGATTGCGGTCGGGACTTCTAAAGCAGAAAACTCATTATAGATTTCATTTTCAATAGCCGTTCGTTGAGGCTCGGGACCACTGATTAACGCCGTGAAAGCGAACTCAGGGTTCTTCATAGGCTTGTCGTCGGGATCGAAAGCGCTTAATACGCCAATATAATCGACTGGCGGAAGCCCTTTTTTATACTTCGAAAGCTTGCCCGCGAGTTTCACGTTTTCCATGTCCGGAATCCATAGTCGATCAAAACGACGTATGTATTGATAATTAACCTTGCGGACCAAATTTTGAGCGATCGGAGTCCGAACGCGAATTTGATGAGTGACAAAAACAGAAGGAACGCTTTTTAGATAACAACCAAATCGATTGTCCGAGATCACCCCGTCAAAATGGTATTGGAGATGCAGTTTGCGAAGCTCGGCTTGTTCCTTTCGAATCGTTTTTAGAACGCGGGGTATTTGTAAGGCGATTTTGGTGATAAATGAGCCATTTTGCTGATAAGTCACCTTGTAATCCGGCAATTCATGGTGGTGCAGATTGGGGTAGCGTTCCCGAAGCCATTCCAAAGAAATACCGCTAGAAGCTAAATGTACCTCGAAATTATGAGCAATCAACTGATCGATGATTTGACTACTGCGAGTTGCGTGCCCAAGTCCCCAATTCAAAGGGCAAACAATTATTCGTTTCATGCGTTGTGGTACCATAAATTTATTTTATATGACATTTGTCATATCGCTAAAAGTTAATTTAAAATAATTTTGCCGCTATTCATCCACGGAGTATATTTGCACTTATTTAAAATAATTCTAAATAAAAATAGTAACACATCTACTCATGAAGTTTTTACAAAAATTAGGTCTTATTGCCGGAATTCTGTTAACAGGAAGTTATGTTTCGGCACAAACAGCAGAAACCATATCCATGGGTTCTGGGTACGCCAACGACATTTATTATTCAGTTGAGAACGGGGTTGTGCAGACGGAGGCGAATGATAACTGGGATGTTGCATTTACCACCGATTTTTTTGACGCTTCAGTTATTGTTAACCATGCCAAAGGAATTGAAGTGTTTGTCGCGAGCAATAATGTAGGCGACTGGGAGACGATTGATACCAATGGTGTCTTTGCCAATGCCGTATACAACAGTACGGAGTCTTGGTCCGTTGGAGCGTTTAACCAAAACGGCTCAGGGCAGTTTAACTTCGGTTGGGGAGACTACAACACGGTAACCCACAACGTTACAGGATCACGTATTTATGTTCTTCGCTATCAAGATGGATCGGTAAAAAAGATGATTATCGATGAGATGTTGACCAATGGCGAATGGAATTTCCGCATCGCCGATCTCGATGGTTCAAACCTTATTGATGAAACATTGAACAAAACGGGCAACGGAGACAAATACTTTATGTATTACAACATCGCTACCGAGTCGACCGTAGACCGCGAACCTTCAAAAGGTAGTTGGGATATGATTTTCACGAAGTACTACTCTGAGATTATTCCCGGAGCGTACTACAGCGTTACCGGTGTACTCAATGCTCCGGGAGTTCAAGTGGCAGAGCGCGCCAACGTTCCAGTAGCTTCCGATGACTATACAGGATTGACATTCGAGACGTTCTTGGATGAAATTGGTTACGACTGGAAGACGTTCAATATGGGTACTTTTCAATTTGAGCTAACCGATAGCTTGGTCTATTTCGTACAACAATCCGATTTTGAAGTATATAAAATCTACTTTACCGGATTTGAAGGAAGCAGTACCGGGAACATTGATATCAACCGCAGCGCTGTATTGAACCTAGGAGTTGCTGAAAACCAAATCGAGGTGAAGGCTTATCCAAACCCAACGACCAATCAATTGACCTTAGAGGGAGAGTATCTAGAGGGTTCAGTGGTTCGAGTAATGGATCTTTCAGGTCGCGTGGTATATCAAGCGAATATTGAGTCAAATTCTGCCCAGATTTCTACGTTCGATTGGAATTCAGGAATGTATACCCTGGAGTTGCAATCGGATCGTGGGGTTACGGTTATGCGAATCCAAAAGTTATAACGTATTCCAATGCGCATATCTAAATCAATTTCCGTTTGGATATTGTCCATCATTAGTATTGTGGTCTCGGCAAGCGAGACCACTTTTCTTGTTTTTGATGAGCAGGGAAAAGGAGTGCCGTACGCACATGTGTTGGTTACGGATATTGAAACCGGCCAAAAGCAATTCACCACGACAGAAGTTTCGGGTCAGGCCGTTTTAGATATCAAGTCGAGCTTCTATTTGGAAGTTTCGTTTGTTGGCTTTAGCACTTTTCACGATACGCTCGATCCGGGTCGCGTATATCGAATCGAATTGGAAGAAGATCCGTTGTCGCTCGATGAGGTGGTCCTTACGGCACAATATGCGCCAGTATCTTCCCGAAATAGCGTTTTCCCAGTAAAAGTATTGGGCGTTAAGCAAATCGAAAGTCGGGCTGCGTTTAACTTGGAGCAACTACTCGAAAACCAATTGAACATTCGCGTATCGCAAGACAACGCTATCGGAAGTACCGGAATTAACCTCCAAGGCTTGGGAGGTGAGAACGTGAAGATTCTTATCGATGGTGTGCCCATGATCGGTCGCTTGAATGGCCAGTTGGATATTAGTCAAATCAATTTGAATAATGTCGAGCGGGTGGAAGTGCTCGAAGGTCCGATGAGTGTGGCTTATGGAACCAACGCGTTGGGAGGAGTGATCAACATCATTACCAAGAAACCCAAAGACGAAATCGTCCGTGGAAATGCTAACGGCTATTACGAGTCAGTAGGGGTCTATAATTTTGATGGTGGAGCCGAATTTGCCAAATCGGGTAAACGCTATGGCGTAAATGTTGGACGCTATTTCTTCGATGGTTTTTCGCCCGTTGATGAAGGACGAAATCAGCAGTGGAATCAAAAGGAACAGATATTTGGAGACGCTATTTACGGACGAAAGATTCAGTTCATGGACTTTCAATTCCGTTCCAACCCATTTTGGGAACAAATCAAAGACCGCGGTTCGGTCAATGCGCAAAACAGAGCGTTTGACGCCTACTACAATACCATTCGATGGATGAATACGGCTTCCATTCGGGGGAAAATCAGCGATAAGTATTATTTGGAGGGCGTTGCAGCTTTCAATTTCTATGAGCGCAAACGCAATACCTACATCGTGGATATGGAAACCTTGGACGAGCAGCTAACAGCGGATCCCACGCAACAGGATACCAATCGATTTGTATCCTACATGTCGAGAGCGAGTTTGAGTTCGCGATTTGATGATCGCAAATGGAACTATCAAATCGGTTACGATGTCAACCACGAAGTGGGAACCGGTCGTCGGATTGAAGATGGAATACAATCCATGACGGATCTGGCTCTGTTTGGTAGTGTGCAGATCGAAACAGATCGTTGGTTGATTCAACCCGGTGTGCGATTTGCGTACAATTCGCAATACGATGCACCCATCGTGCCTTCGATAAATGCCAAATACCACGCCAATGAAAAAGTATGGTTCCGCTTCAGTTATGCACGCGGATTTCGAGCGCCAAGTTTAAAAGAACTCTACCTGGATTTTGTCGATGCCAATCACAACGTGAGTGGAAACGATTCACTATTGGCAGAAAATTCACACAGCTTGAATCTGTCTTCCAGTTTTTATTTCGGCTCATCGCGTAAGGTGTTTAAAATTGAACCGATGTTGTTTTTTAACCACATCAACAATCGCATTCAATTGGTCTATGTCGGACCCAACCCGGTAGATTACTCCAATGCCAATATTGGTCGTTATCAAACTGCGGGTGGACGGGTTCAGTTCAGTTATGAGATGCATCCACAATTGGAGCTGCGAGCAGGAGCTGGATTGACAGGCATTAACGCATGGTTGGAGAACACCAATACGGGCTTTCAATATACCCCAGAAGTAAATGCAACCGCTTCTTACAATTGGTATAAGCAAATGCTGAATGTCAATTTGTATTATAAGTACACGGGTGCAAGCCCGCAACCGCAATTGGATGCAGATAATCAATTGGTTATATCTGAAATTCCGGGCTTTCACATGGTTGATTTTACCGTCACTAAAAAATTCTTCCATACCCTATTGACGGCCTCAGCCGGAGTAAAGAATGCCTTGGATGTAACAAACTTGAATTTGGCTAATGGATCAACGGGAGGAGCGCACGGTGGGGGCGGAGCATTGCCCATATCATGGGGTCGAACTTTTTTCGTTGGACTAAAGTTAGATTTAACGAAGTCTTTAAAATAATTTTGTCACGAACGCATTGTAGAAATGCATTATTAATGAGAATGATAAGATGAAAAAGAATACAGCTTTCCTTTTTGCAATATTGTTCATCGGACTTACCGCTTGCGAAGAGCCCGATACGCCGATTTCGCCCAATACGCCATCCGAAGCAATAGCCGATGATGTTGAAATGGGATCGGATTATGACCTGCAGATTTTTTATGACTTGGGAACCGCTAGTGAAGTAGCATCAAGCAGTCGCACGGATTGGGATTTAGGATTCGAATCGACACCGAATGGTGACCATGTTATTCTGAATTCATCTCGTCGGATGAGAGCCCTCAATACCGGTGATACAGATTTTGCAACGACTTACCAGGTTGATGGAACCGAAGAATGGATTTGGGATCATCCTACAGGGAGTTTGAATCTCACCGCTATCGGAGACTGGCAAAATGTGGATGGTTCGAGTAGAAATGAGGTATACCTAATTGACTTAGGATTGGATAATACGGGGCAAAACTTGGGATACAGAAAGCTCCAGATTACCGGTTTACAGAATAACACCTACGATATCCGCTATGCTAATTTGGATGGAACCAACGAAGTTGTAGCTTCAATTCCGAAAAATTCAGCGTTGAACTTTACCGCGTATAGCATGATATTCGAAGCCCCGATGACTTTTGAGCCGAATCGCAATGAGTGGGATATTTTGTTTACCAATTATACAGAGTCTCTATGGGATGGAACCGACACGGTTTCCTATCAGGTAACGGGCGCAGTAACCAATCGTATGAACGGAGTTGAGGTGGCCGAAGTGACGGAAGTTGCATTTGATAGCATTACTATTGAGATGACTACCGGTCTAGATTTCTCAATTAACCAAAATACCATCGGCTACGATTGGAAGTTTTTTAATTTTGATGCCCAGACGTACGACGTGCTCGATGATTTGACCTACATCATTCGCGATACGGAAGGTACGTTGTACAAGCTGCGTTTCGTCGGTTGGTACGATGATCAGGGATTAAAAGGGAATCCTGCATTTGAATTTCAACAATTGTAATGGGTAAAGGAAAGCTAAAGAAGTTCGCTGAACTAGATACGTTTGAGAATACATTTCAGCCGAGTCGTGAGGAAGTCGTCGAAGGACTTCCAATGAAGGGAAAGTGGAAAAGTGATGTGTTCAAGAATGATGCTCCACTTATTTTGGAGTTGGGATGCGGACGAGGGGAGTATTCCGTCGCTTTAGCAGAACGTTATCCCGAGTGTAACTTTATAGGTATCGACCTCAAAGGTGCTCGAATTTGGGAAGGTGCCAAGAAAGCCATTCAAAAGGATTTGGATAATGTGCGTTTTTTGCGCGTTCAGATCGAGTTGATCGAGCAGTGTTTTGCGGAAAACGAAGTGGATGAAATATGGATTACTTTTCCAGATCCACAAATCAAATATAAGCGAACCAAACACCGCATGACCAATCCGTGGTTTTTAGCTAAGTACCGAAATGTACTCAAGCCCGGTGGGATTGTTCACTTGAAAACAGATAGTGAATTTTTGTACGGTTACACAGGTGGATTGTTGGAAATGGGCGAGGGAAAAGTGCTTTATTCCTCGGCTGATATTTATCGCGTACAGGTTCGAGATGAAGTTCTGGATATTAAAACGTACTACGAAAAAATGTGGCTGGAAGAAGGAAAGGCCATCACGTACACGAAATTTGTATTGTCCGAATGAGCGAGGAGGGATTTTTTGAACGCGTTTATCGCGTAGTTCAATGCATTCCCGAAGGCAGGGCAACAAGTTATGGTGCGATTGCTCGTTTCCTCGGTTCAGCGCAATCGGCCCGCATGGTCGGTTGGGCCATGAACGCATCACACAACAGATTGGATGTTCCCGCACATCGCGTAGTGAATCGAGTAGGCCTACTCACCGGAAAACATCACTTCCACGGAACAAACCTCATGCGCGAGTTGTTAGAAAACGAAGGTGTTGAAATTAATGACGATCAGATTGTTAATTTTGCCAAAGTATTTTGGGATCCAGGCGAGCATCTGAATCCCGATGAGTTTTAAAAATGAGTAAAATCGAGTAGAATGAACCTGAAAAAGGAAGATATACAACATGCCTTGTCCTACGTAACCACACCGGGATCCGATCGCGATATTGTAGCGACAGGCGCATTGAAGAATATACAAGTTTTTGGTAGCGAAGTGGATGTAGATGTGACCATCTCCGTACCAACGCTTCAAGCTAAAAAGAAACTAGAAGTCGATATTCTTAAGACCATTCACGACCGCGTATTCGAAAAAGCGGTTGTAAAGGTTAATATCAAAGTTGAAAAGCCCGAAACTCCACCCGAGATTAAAGGGCCAGAGCTACCCGGGGTGAAAAATATTATTGCCGTAGCTTCGGGTAAAGGTGGTGTTGGAAAAAGTACCGTTACGGCTAACCTTGCTGTCGCACTTTCTAATATGGGATTTACCGTAGGAGTAGTGGATGCCGATATTTACGGTCCTTCCATGCATTTGATGTTTGATATCGAAAAGGAAAAGCCGCGCAGTATAGATATCAACGGTCGAAGTATGATGCAACCCGTCGAGAATTACGGTGTTAAGGTGCTCTCGATTGGGTTTTTTGCGCAAGCAGACCAGGCAGTAGTTTGGCGTGGCCCAATGGCGACCAAAGCGCTCAACCAGTTGATCAAAGATGCCTACTGGGGAAACCTCGACTTTTTGTTGATTGACTTGCCTCCGGGAACGGGAGATATTCATTTGAGTCTGGTTCAGGCGGTTCCCGTAACTGGCGGGGTAATCGTGAGTACTCCTCAAAACATTGCACTGGCCGATGCCCGAAAAGGAGTGGCCATGTTTAAAATGCCGGCGATCAATGTTCCGGTTTTGGGTATGGTCGAAAACATGTCCTACTTCACACCCGCCGAGCTTCCCGATAACAAGTATTACATCTTCGGTGAAAGCGGGGCGAAAAACTTGGCCGAGCGAATGGATGTACCTTTCTTAGGTGAAATTCCATTGGTTCAGAGTATTCGTGAAGCAGGAGACGTAGGTCGCCCGGCTGTGTTGCAAGAAAACACCCCGACAGCAGAGGCCTTTAACGAAATGGCCAAGAACGTAGTGGCTCAAGTGGCCTATCGCAACGAAAACTTATCGCCAACCGAAAAGGTTCGCATTACAACCATGGCCGGATGTTCGGCAGTAAAAGAGTAAGCCATGAGAAAAGAATTGATCGATAAAATCGAAAAGGCATTAGCCGAAATTCGTCCGTTCTTGGAATCCGATGGAGGGGATATTTCTTTCATCGATTTGACCGATGACAATGTGGTGCATGTCCAACTTCACGGATCTTGTGTGGGTTGCAGTGTCAACCAAATGACGCTCAAATCAGGCGTGGAGATGACGATTAAAAAATACGCCCCTGAAATCCGCGAGGTAGTGGAAGTGGGGTCCATTCTCAAAGCATAAAACGATGGCGAAGAGCAACGCTTCAATGGATAAAGTGACCATCCTGTTTGCAGGAGATAGTGGTGACGGAATACAACTTACTGGATCGCAATTTTCGAATACAACCGCGTTGTACGGAAACGACTTGAGTACTTTTCCGGATTTCCCGGCCGAAATTCGCGCTCCGATTGGAACCGTTGCGGGAGTTTCTGGATTCCAGATTCATTTTGGAAGTACCGAGATTTACACACCCGGTGATGAATGCGATGTATTGGTCGTAATGAATGCCGCAGCCCTGAAAAAGAATTTGAACCGACTGAAAGCTCGAGGAACAGTAGTTCTCAATCTATCGGGCTTTGATAAACGAAACTTGAAACTAGCGGGTTTTGGCGATGACGAAAACCCGATTACAGACGGTACGCTCGATAATTACGTGGTTACCCAAATGGACGTAACCAAACTCACGCGCGATCGGTTAAAAGGATCGGGGTTGAGTACCAAAGAAATTGATCGTTCCAAGAACATGTTTGTACTTGGTTTTATTTACTGGATGTACAACCGCAACTTGGATACAACCGTGAATTTCTTGCGCGAGAAGTTTGCCAAGAAGCCGGAAATCGCAGAAGCCAATATCGATGTGCTAAAAGCGGGCTATGCTTTCGGTGAAACCAGCGAGACATTCTCCAATCGCTTCGAGGTAAAACCGGCCAAAATGAAAGCGGGATCCTATCGCAATGTAATGGGAAACCAAGCTACAGCAATGGGCTTAATAGCCGCTTCGGTGAAGTCGGGGTTGAAGTTATTCTACGGAGGATATCCCATTACACCTGCGTCCGATATTTTACATGAGCTGTCACGTCACAAAAACTTTGGTGTATATACTTTTCAGGCAGAAGACGAAATTGCCGGTATTTCATCGGCAATCGGAGCATCTTTTGGAGGTTCGTTGGCCGTTACGGCAAGTTCGGGTCCCGGTATTGCACTGAAAACCGAGGCTTTAGGTCTAGCGACCATGCTGGAATTGCCACTTGTGATTGTCAATGTACAGCGTGGAGGGCCCTCAACAGGGCTTCCTACCAAAACCGAACAAGCCGATTTGATGCAAGCCATTTACGGACGAAATGGTGAAGCGCCGATACCGGTTGTGGCTGCAAAAAGTCCTTCGGATTGTTTTGCGACCGTATACGAAGCATGTCGCATCGCCGTGGAGCACATGACTCCCGTATTTTGTTTAACCGATGGATACATCGCCAACGGAGCAGAACCATGGCGTTATCCAGCTGCAGCAGATTTGAAACCAATCAAAGCGCGATTTGCCGAGCCAAGAGAGGAAACGGATGAACCGTATCTTCCTTATCAACGCGATGAGAACGGTGTGCGGCCATGGGCCATACCAGGTACACCTGGTGTACAACACCGCATCGGAGGTTTGGAGAAAGAAGACGGAACGGGAAATGTGAGTTACGATCCCGAGAATCATCACCACATGACCAAAACTAGAGCCGAGAAAGTCGATAATATTGCCCGTTTTATTCCCGATCAAGAGGTAGATAATGGTCCGGATTCCGGAAAAGTACTGGTCATCGGTTGGGGGAGCACCTACGGCGCAATTAAAACGGCGGTAAAAGAAATGGTAGCTGAAGGATACAGCGTAGGTCATATTCATCTGCGTCATATCTTCCCGATGCCACAAAACGTTGGTGAAATCATTCAGCGCTTTGATCATGTTTTGATTCCAGAACTGAATAATGGACAGTTGATTCGCTTGATTCGAGATAAATTCTTGGTAGATGCCAAGCCTTTGAATAAAATTCAGGGAATGCCGTTCAAAGCAGGTGAGATCAAAGACGCTATTGCTCAACTTCATAACGATTAAGTCATGGCAGAAGAAATTATATATAAACCGAACGATTTCAAGACCGACCAAGACGTCAGATGGTGTCCGGGTTGTGGGGATTACTCCATTTTGAAGCAAGTGCAATCGGTATTGCCCGAAATAGGGCTAAAGAAAGAAGATATTGCCTTCATATCGGGTATTGGATGTTCATCGCGCTTTCCGTACTACATCGATACATTCGGAATGCACTCTATTCACGGTCGTGCTCCGGCAATTGCCAGTGGATTAAAAGCTACACGCCCCGAGTTGGGCGTTTGGTTGATCACGGGAGATGGGGATGGACTTTCGATAGGAGGAAACCACTTGATACATATTTTACGTCGGAATTTCGATGTCAATATTTTGTTGTTCAACAACGAAATCTACGGACTGACGAAAGGACAGTACTCTCCGACTTCCGAGCTAGGTAAGCGCACCAAGTCTACACCATTTGGGTCATTGGATCACCCCTTTAATCCGCTGGCTGTGGCGTTGGGAGCGGATGCTACGTTCGTAGCTCGTACAATGGATCGCGACCCGATTCATATTCGTGAGATCCTGAGTGAAGGAAATAAGCATCACGGTACGTCCTTTATTGAAATTTATCAGAACTGTAACGTCTTTAACGACGGTACATTTAGCGTTTTCACCGACAAGGCGACCAAACCGATTACGACAGTGAATCTTAAAGAGGGAGAGCCGTTGGTATTTGGAGCTGAGAATGAAAAGGGAATCGTATTGGAAGGGACTAACCCTCGCGTAGTGGACCTGAACAGTGGGGATTACGCAAAAGACGATTTGTGGATTCACGATCCCACGGACCGAACGAAGGCGAATATATTGTCGCGTTTCTTTGATGATCCGCGCGAAGAAATGCACTTCCCTCGTCCGTTTGGTGTTTTCTACAAAGAAGACCGTTTTACGTACGAAGATGTGCTGAACGAGCAAGTGGACAAGGCAAGAGCAGACTTGGGCGAAGGCGATCTCGATGCATTATTGCGCGGAAATAACACGTGGGAGATTCAGGAGTAAGCTTTTTATTACCGACATTTACGTTCATTTCATAAATGACACTATGGTTGATAGTATCATTTGGTAGTATCAGTATGACGCCGAACTACGAAATATCGCACCCGATTTTTGTGCTTAGTGGATTCGTTCTTCAGTATGAACTATCAATAATCTGGATAGCCCTTTCATACCGTTCTTTACCTATACCAGAAATGACCTGATGGGGTGTCGAAGATTTTTCTAGCTTCTGCTGATAAATCTGCATGAGCTCTGCGCGCTTTTCAGGATGTTCGCGCAATGGATCGTCTTCCCATGGCAGGTCGATGTCGCACAATAAGTATAGGTCATAAGAGCGTGTATCGTGCAAGTTTGAGATGCGCGAATCGACCTTGCCAAATACGAATTCCGACCAAATTTCTATGGTCAGTAGATTGGTGTCAAAAAAGATGATTTCGGGCTTTTGCCCCATCGCTTTTTCCTCGAGCTCTATTTGCCCCAACGCGATGGTGTGCAAATCATCAAATGTGTACTTCGGCCCATTTTCATTCAAATACTCACGTGCATACTCGCGAACCCATGCGGTTTGATAATGCTGCGCGAGCGCCTGAGCCAACTGGCTTTTACCTGTGCTTTCCGGACCCGTAATCACAATTTTTTTCACCGATTTTCCTCCTTTAATATTTTTCTCCATTCGATGAGTCCCATAACGGCCAAGATGAGAAATACCGTAAATTGAAACGCCGTTAGTGCCAAACCTTTATAGAGGTAAAGCGGTACAGAAATAACGTCCGCGGCAATCCAAAAAGACCAGTTTTCCACTTTTTTACGCGCCATCAGCCACATCGCCACAAATGCAATTCCCGTGGTTAATGCATCGATAAATGGCACATTGCTATCGGTGTACGTAACAAGGATGAAATACAGAAGAGCAACTGCACCAATCAAGAAAAGTGAGACGTAAAATCGTTCTTTCGTGTTAAGCCGACTTACCGGTGTAGGTTCATCATCGGCTCCTACACGCGTCCAAATAAACCAGCCGTAAATACTCATGGCCGTGTAGTACGTATTGATGAATGTATCCGCATACAATCCGATATACAGCGTTATGTAAATGTAAATTCCCGTTGATATGATTCCCGTGGGGTAAACCCAGATGTTAGCTTTTCGAGCAAACCAAACACTGAGCAGTCCAAAGAATACGGCTGTGGCTTCTAGCGCAATATCAATTGCCGAATATCCGGTATAGGGGTCAAGAATGTAATCAATCAGTTGCTCCATAGTTCCGCGGATCATCTCCGATCACTTTCAGCACAAAAACCGCTGATTTTTCGATGAGGTGATCTTTCATTTCGGCGTGCAAAATACGCCAAACCTCCGAGAACTCGCCATAGATTTGGGTGGAAGTGGGTTGGACCATGACTTCGAGCGAATCATGTCTTTTCAAAGCGGCTATAAAGTGGTCAATACGATCAATAAAATCGTCTCGTAAGGGGTACATGCTAATCTCAATTCCGCACGACAGTGAGCTCATCTCTCCAATTTTTTAACCATGAATGATTGATGTCAAATGCATTACCGACAACGGCGATATCTGCACCATTGTTTAATACAGCCTGTAAATCGCGTAAATTGGAAATGCCGCCTCCTACGATGAGTGGAATATCGATGGCTGTTGCCACTTGCTGAATCAGTTGAGGTGAAATGGATGAATCGGCTCCACTTCCCGCATCCAAATAAATGGTTTTCATTCCCAGCATCTCTCCCGCCATGGCCGTAGCTGCTGCAATCTCTGGTTTGTTAGCCGGGATGGGCCGGCTTTGTGAAATGTATTCTACCGTAGTCGGTGCTCCGCCCGAAACCAAAACGTAGCCCGTTGAAATGGCTTCCAAGTTCATTTTTCGGATATAGGGTGCTGCAATCACTTGATTTCCAATTAAATGCTCTGGGTTGCGACCGGAAATTACCGATAGGAATAAAAGCGCATCGGCTCGAGGAGAAATTTGGCGAACATCCCCCGGAAACAAAATCACAGGGATAGAAGTCTCGGCCTTTAGAATTTTCAAGGTCGATTCCAAACAATCATCACTGATGAAACTACCGCCAACAAAAACAAGCGATGCTTTTACTTCTTCGATGCAGCGAGCCTTTCGGCGAATATCTTCTTCGGAAAGACCATCGGGATCCACCAGAATGGCGAGCTGTTTTTCCCTTTTTTTATGGGCCGTTAACAAGGTATCGTACACAGGTTGAGTCATGCGATTGATTTTAGGTTTACAAATTTGGCGAAAAGACCTGAAAAACAAAGCTTTTCTTTTCGTGTTGATTCATGTATCTTTGCAAACTGAAAAAATAAGCATAATGAGTACAACAAACACTGAAAATCGCCTGAAATACAAGGTAAAAGACATATCACTCGCCGAGTGGGGTCGTCGTGAAATTGAATTGGCTGAAGCTGAAATGCCCGGTTTGATGTCGCTTCGCGAGGAGTATGGAGCAGAGCAACCATTGAAAGGAGCACGCATCGCAGGGTGTTTGCACATGACCATTCAAACAGCAGTTTTGATTGAAACATTGGTGGCGTTGGGAGCTGAAGTTACATGGTCTTCATGCAACATCTTCTCGACACAGGACCACGCTGCTGCGGCTATCGCGGCTGCAGGAATTCCAGTTTTCGCCTGGAAAGGTATGACCGCTGAAGAATTCGATTGGTGCATCGAGCAAACCATCGACGCTTTCGAAGGTGGACAACCCTTGAACATGATTTTGGACGATGGAGGTGATTTGACCAATATGGTGTTGGACAATTATCCGGAATTGGTTGCTGATATCCGCGGATTGTCGGAAGAGACAACCACTGGAGTTCACCGTCTGTACGAGCGCGAGCGCAAAGGAACACTTCCTATGCCGGCGATCAACGTCAACGACTCGGTAACCAAGTCGAAGTTTGACAACAAATACGGATGTCGCGAATCGGCAGTGGATGCCATTCGTCGTGCGACCGATACCATGATGGCAGGTAAAGTAGCTGTTGTGGCTGGGTACGGTGATGTAGGAAAAGGTACAGCAGCGTCTCTTCGCGGAGCTGGAGCTCGCGTGATCGTTACTGAAATCGATCCGATTTGTGCACTGCAGGCTGCCATGGATGGTTTCGAGGTGAAGAAATTCAACTCGGTAATCGATAAAGTAGACATTGTTATTACGGCAACGGGTAACAAAGATATTGTTCGTGGAGAGCACTTCAAGGCGATGAAAGACAAAACCATCGTTTGTAATATCGGACACTTTGATAACGAAATCGATGTGGCTTTCTTGAATAAGAACTACGGCGATACCAAAGTAGAAATCAAGCCTCAAGTAGATAAGTACACGATCGACGGAAAAGACATCATTCTTCTTGCTGAAGGTCGTTTGGTGAACTTGGGTTGTGCTACAGGCCACCCGTCGTTTGTCATGTCGAACTCATTTACAAACCAAACGCTAGCGCAAATTGAGCTTTGGAATCGCAGTGCGAACTACGAGAACAAAGTATACACATTGCCGAAGCATTTGGACGAAAAAGTAGCTCGCTTGCACTTGGCCAAAATCGGTGTCGAGCTGGACGAGTTGACCAAAGACCAAGCCGATTACATCGGTGTAACCGTCGAAGGGCCATTCAAACCGGAATACTATCGTTACTAAGATAAGCGGTACCATATAGCAAAATCCCCCATCGCAGTTGCGGTGGGGGATTTTTTGTTTTAGGCCTTGTTAGATTGTATTAAAGTTGGTGAAGAAAACCCGTAAAGACGTAAAATTTCACATACCTACGGAAATTTACAATTAACACAGATCACGGAAAACAGCAAGAGTTTGAGTATAAAGGTCTGGAGACTGGTAGACTAGTAGACTAGTAACTGGTGACCGGTAACCGGTAACCAAAAGAACGGGTCACGGGCTTCGCAAGCCGAAACTCATTTTTGAAATTACCAATAAGCAAGTTGAAGTTAAGAGTGAAGGCTTGTCACGGATAACAGGTATCGGGTAACGGGTTTCGGATCACTGTTCATTGAAAAAAAACCTCACGCGATCTTTGATGATAAAACAACCCTGGCATTGCTCTCCTAAATCGCGGATAGCGCGTTCGGCTTCCAGCTCGGTGCGAAAATCACCGATTTTGGTCTTGAAATACGGTTGTTCGTAAACCACATAAACCTGAAGTTCAGGAAAAGCAGTTAAAAATTCAGATTTAACTTTATAGGCACCTTCGCGATTACCGCTGTACACTTGTAAGCGAAAACCAGGTGCGGTAAGTTCCTTTTTATTGATCCGTCGGTACCGCTCTTCGAGTTCGGTTAAACTGAGCGATTGATTGTATTTTACGATTCCGTAATGTGAAGTGTCGATGGTTGTTGTGTCATTTTCAGCGAGTTGTAAAGTGTCGCTTTCCGTCTGTGAAAATGACGGTGAAAAAAACCAAATCAGCGTGAACAACAAGATGTATTTTACATTATTTTTCATAGGGAGATCATGGAATGCAGTGCAAAGTTAATGCTTATTTCGACTTTTGCACTGGGTTAATTTAGAATCATTATAAATTAATTCTTTCTTCAAAGATTGTATCGGGAAATAGGGTTTATACTTTATTTTTGCGTTCGAATCCGGAGATGGAGATTCTTAATAGATGTCTTATGAATAACGCTGCTACACGTGCCATCAGGTTTTTTCTGATCACCCTCTCGTTCGTTTTTATAACAGCATTCAATAACGTTGCCAAAGCGCAAGATATTGAGGCAGGAGGAAAGTTGTTTAAACAAAACTGTGCTGCTTGTCACAAAGTAGACAAGAAAGCTATCGGCCCCGCACTCGGTGGGGTTACTGAACGCCGCGACCAAGAATGGTTGCTTCGTTGGGTTCGCAATAACCAGGAGCTTCGCGAAAGCGGAGACGCGGATGCGATTGCGATCTACGAAGAGTTCAATGGATCGGCCATGCCGGCTTATCCGCAATTCTCGGATGACGATATCCTAAACATTTTGGCCTACGTCGAAAGCGAATGGGCTGCCATGCAGGCTGCTCCTGTCGCTGCGGAAGGTGGAGATGGTGCAGTTGCTGCCGCAGATGGTGGTGCTGGTGCTGCCTCGGGTCCTGGATTGGATGTGGTTTATGTGCTCGGAGGTGTTGTGGCCTTCTTGCTCATTATTACGTACGTCCTTGTTCGCATTAAAAACATGCTTCTTTCGATGCAAGGTCGCGAGCCAAAATCGTTGGTGGACGATGCCATTGGGTATGCCAATTGGTTCTCGAAGAATAAGACCGCGATTGTAATCGTAGCGATCATCGGAGGTGTTATTGGTGTCAATTACCTCTGGGCAGGAATGACGAGCATCGGAGTGGATCAAAACTACCAGCCGAAGCAGCCGATTGCCTTCTCGCATGAATTGCACGCAGGTCAAAACGAAATTGATTGTAATTACTGCCATAGCTCGGCGCGTCACAGTGCGATGAGCGGAATTCCTTCGGCCAATGTGTGTATGAACTGCCATATGTATATTCAAGAAGGACCCGAATACGGAACGACAGAAATTCAGAAAATCTACGATGCCGTAGGTTGGGATCCCTCTAAAATGGCATATAAAGAAGATTACGAAACCAAACCCATCGAATGGGTGCGGATTCACAACCTTCCTGATTTGGCATACTTCAATCACTCGCAACACGTAGTTGCTGGTCAGGTGGAGTGCCAAACGTGTCACGGTCCGATAGAGGAGATGAAGGAAGTATATCAGTACTCTCCACTGACGATGGGATGGTGTATCAACTGTCACCGCGAGACCGAGGTGAAAATGGCAGACAATGCATATTACGACAAGCTGCATGACGAGCTGAAAGAGAAGTACAAAGGCGAGAAAATCACCGTCGAAATGATCGGTGGTCTCGAATGCGGTAAATGTCACTATTAATCTTTCCTAACGAACTTTCAATCATACGATATGGCTACAGATAAGAAATACTGGAAAGGATTGGGAGAAATCAACAACGAGGTTTCGACCGAAGAGTTGGCTTCGCGTGAGTTTGCGCAAGACCTTCCCACGGCTGAGTTTCTCGGAAATGATGATCTCGAATCAACCAGCACTTCACGCCGTGACTTTTTAAAGTTTATGGGTTTCTCGACCGCTGCTGCAACGCTAGCGGCTTGTGAGGCGCCTATTCAAAAGTCGATTCCTTACGTTGTAAAACCCGAAGAAAGTATTCCAGGTGTTCCGAGTTATTACGCCTCGACTTTCAATGATGGATATGATTTTGCTCACGTATTGGTGAAGACCCGCGAGGGGCGTCCGATTAAAATTGAAGGAAACGAAATGTCTCCTTTCGGAAACGGAACCAATGCACGCGTTCAAGGAGCAGTTCTTTCATTGTATGATAAGAACCGCGTACAATACCCAATGTTGGGATCCGATCAAATCACATGGGGTGATGTAGACGGTGGAATCGGGAACGAAATCAAACGTCGTGCTGAGCGCGGTGAGGAAATAGCGATTTTAACTACTTCGCTCAACTCTCCATCTCGTCGTGCGTTGATTGAAGAATTTGCAGCGATGTATCCTACCGTTAAAGTATACGAATACGACGCGGTATCGTACAGCGCTATTTTGGATGCGAATAATGCCATCTTTGGAAAGCGTGCTGTTCCGATGATGCATTTAGATAAAGCCGAAGTAATCGTAGGTGTGAATGCCGACTTCTTGGGCGAATGGTTGAATGTAGGGAATGAGGCGAGTTACATCGCTAATCGCGATCCTCGCAAAGGAAAGATGTCGCGCCACATTCAATTTGAAACCAATATGACGCTTACCGGTGCAAATGCCGATAAGCGTGTGCGCATCAAGCCAAGTGAGCAGGGTGCATTGTTGGTAGATATTTACAACGCTGTAGCTGCAAAAACAGGGAATGCTAAACTTCCCGGTGGAGGATCTGCCCATGCAGATATGGCGGCAAAAGTAGCTGATGAATTGGTCGCAAAACGCGGAAAGTCAGTTGTACTTGCAGGAAATAACAATGAAGATATTCAAAAAGTAGCAATCGGCATCAACATGATGTTGAACGCCTACGATATGATTTTGGATCACAAGCAAAGCATGGTTGCCAAGCGCGGTGACGACAAAGCAGTGAACCAATTGATCGGCGATATGAAAGCCGGTAAAGTAGGTGCGTTACTCGTCAATAACGTAAACCCATTATACTCATTACCGAACGGAGCTGAATTTAAAGCAGCGTTGGAAAATGTTGGGTTGAAAGTTTACTTCACCCTTACGGCAGACGAATCGGCCGAGGGAATGGATTACATTCTACCGTTGAATCACTTCCTCGAAAGTTGGGCGGATGGTGAGGCAGTAGAAGGAGTGTATTCACTAACACAGCCTACTATAAATCCATTATTTGACACACGTCATTTCGAAGATAGCCTATTGGCCTGGATGGGAAAAGAGCCGAATTATTACAACTACTTGCGCAAGAATTGGGAGAGCACTGTATTGACCAATTCATTGACAGCAACATGGAACACCGTTTTACATGACGGTATTTTTGCACCCGTGTTCGCAAGTGAGTTCGCAATGCCAGCCATGGCCGATTTGAGTGCATCTGCTCGTGCAGCCAGCTCGATGAAAGGCGGCCAAATGGAATTGGAATTGTATACCAAAGCGGGTATCGGTGATGGACGCGGTGCGAACAACCCTTGGTTGCAAGAATTGCCAGATCCAATTACACGCGCATCATGGGATAACTACTTGACCGTATCTCGCGCAGATGCGGAAGCGATGGGGTTGGTGAACGATAATGCCAGCAATGGTGCATTGAACGGTAGTTACGTTAAGATAACCGTTAATGGCGTTACACTTGAAAATGTTCCGGTAATGATTCAACCAGGTCAAGCGAACGGAACCGTTGGTTTGGCATTGGGATATGGACGTACTCAGGCTGGAAAAGCAGCAGATGGTGTAGGTGTAAATGCCTATGCACTCTACAACGGCATGAATACATCACAAATGGATGTGACCATCGAGAAAATGGATGGCATGCACGAGTTTGCTTGCATCCAGTTGGCGCATACGATGATGGGACGTTCGATTGTAAAAGAAACTACACTTGCCGATTTTATTAAAGATCCAAAAAGCGGTAATCCGGATATCGAATTCGAGACCATCGAAGGAAAAACACCGGTTAGCCAAGTGGATTTGTGGCAAGACTTTGATAAAACAACAGGACACTGGTGGAACTTGTCCATCGACTTGAATAGCTGTATTGGCTGTGGGGCTTGTGTTGTGGCTTGTCAGGCAGAGAACAACACACCTGTAGTTGGTAAGGAAGAGATCCGCAAGAGTCGTGATATGTACTGGTTGCGTATCGACCGCTACTACTCAAGTGATATGACCGAGGATAGAGCGGAGGAAGAAGGCAAAGGAGCCATTGACATGTATTCGGAAATGGAAGATCCATCGGCCGATCCAGAAGTTGTATTCCAACCTGTAATGTGTCAGCACTGTAACCACGCACCATGTGAAACAGTTTGCCCGGTAGGAGCAACTGCGCACAGTGCAGAAGGATTGAACCACATGGCGTATAACCGTTGTATCGGTACGCGTTACTGTGCCAACAACTGTCCTTACAAAGTACGTCGTTTCAACTGGTTCAACTACGCGGGCAACGATATGTTTGCCGAAGTGAATCCTTCGATGGATGATCTAGGACGTATGGTATTGAACCCGGATGTTACAGTACGTGCACGCGGTGTGATGGAAAAATGTAGCATGTGTATCCAACGTACACAGTTGGGTAAATTGCAAGCCAAGCGCGAGGGTCGTCCAATTGTGGATGGCGAGTTTACAACGGCTTGTGCGGGTGCATGCTCGACCAACGCGATTGTATTTGGAGATATCAACGATAAGAAAAGTCAGGTTGCTCAATTATTGGAAGAACCGAGAGCATATCACTTGCTCGAAGAGGTAGGTACCAAGCCATCGGTATTCTATCACACGAAAGTTCGCAATAAAGCCTAAGCAATAGACCAGAATAAACAAAGCAAGAACAGATGCATTACGAATCACCGATCAGACAGCCACTTATCACCGGAGATAAGACTTACAAGCAGATCACCGAGGATGTGGCGCGCCCGATTGAAGGAAAAGCCAATCGCACTTGGTGGATCCTGTTCGGACTTTCCCTCGTTATGTTCCTTTGGGGAATAGGATCCCTCGCCTACACTGTGGGTGAAGGTATTGGTACATGGGGACTGAACCGCACCGTAGGTTGGGCATGGGATATTACCAACTTCGTATGGTGGGTAGGAATTGGACACGCGGGAACACTTATTTCTGCGATTCTATTGCTCTTCCGCCAGAAATGGAGAATGTCGATTAACCGTTCAGCGGAAGCGATGACCATCTTCGCCGTATTTCAGGCGGGTTTGTTCCCGGTTTTCCACATGGGACGTGTTTGGTTGGCCTATTTTGTACTTCCCATTCCGAATACGTTCGGTTCACTTTGGGTAAACTTTAATTCACCTCTTCTTTGGGACGTATTTGCGATTTCGACATACTTGTCGATTTCATTGGTGTTCTGGTACATGGGATTGATTCCTGACTTCGCAATGATTCGCGACCGAGCAATCAAGCCGATGACCAAGAAAGTATATTCTATCTTGAGTTTTGGGTGGGGTGGAAAAGCGAAGCACTGGCAACGTTTTGAAGAGATTTCATTGGTATTGGCCGGATTGGCTACGCCACTTGTACTTTCCGTACACACCATCGTATCAATGGACTTTGCAACGTCGGTTATTCCAGGTTGGCACACCACGATCTTCCCTCCGTATTTCGTTGCGGGTGCGATTTTCTCGGGTTTTGCCATGGTACAGACGCTACTGATCATTATGCGTAAAGTGGTAAACCTCGAAAACTACATTACCATCGAGCATATCGAAATGATGAATATCGTGATTATGCTTACCGGTAGTATTGTGGGTATCGCGTACATCACCGAGCTTTTCATCGCGTGGTATTCGGGAGTAGAATATGAGCAATATGCATTCCTCAATCGTGCGACGGGACCTTATTGGTGGGCGTACTGGTCAATGATGACTTGTAATGTGATCTCACCGCAGTTGATGTGGTTTAAAAAATTGCGTACCAGCATCGTGTTTACGTTTATCCTTTCGATCATTGTAAACATCGGAATGTGGTTTGAACGCTTTGTAATTATCGTAACATCGTTGCACCGCGACTATCTTCCATCTTCATGGACCATGTTCTCGCCAACGTTTGTTGATATCGGAATTTTCATTGGAACCATTGGGTTCTTCTTCGTATTGTTCTTGCTCTACAGCCGCACCTTCCCGGTAATCGCGCAGGCAGAGCTCAAGACCATTTTGAAATCATCAGGTTCACAATATAAAGGCGGAAAGCATGAGTAATAAGGTAATTTACGGCCTATACGACGATGACGACATCCTTTTGAAGGGTGTTAAAGAATTGCGCGCAGCGGGTGTGCGTATTCGTGAGGTTTACACTCCATTCCCCGTTCACGGGTTGGACAAAGCCATGGGCTTAAAAGATACCCGTATCGCTATTGCAGCGTTTATGTACGGCTTGTTAGGACTCTCTTTCGCTGGACTCATGATGTACTTCATGATGGTAGTGGATTGGCCACAAAATATCGGTGGTAAACCGAGTTTTACGTTCTACGAAAATCTACCGGCTTTTGTGCCGATTATGTTTGAGTGTACGGTCCTTTTTGCGGGTCACTTGATGGTTATTACCTTCTTGGCACGCAATGGAATGTATCCCGGGCGTGAGGCGATGAATCCGGATCCACGTACAACGGATCATTTGTTTATGGTCGAATTGCCTTCGGGCGACAATCGCGATGAAGTAATCTCAATTTTAGAGAAAACAGGAGCGGTTGAAATCAATGAAAAAGAATTGACCGATGAGCATTAAAAGAACGATGATAGCAAAAACGATGCTTGCTGTAGCTGCTGTAGCTTTTATCAGTAGCTCATGTCAACGCGATAATACGAAGCCGGCGGTTGAGTACATGCCCGATATGTACCGCGGTCCAGCGATTGAAACGTATCAAGAAGCAGATTACAACGGAGATGGATCGAGCTATTTCCTACCCGTTGACAATACCATTCCACGTGGACACGTACCGTACGAATATCCAAACTCTCAAGAGGGATATGATTCGGCGCGCGCTACACTTTCGAACCCTATGACAATTACGGATACAGCTGCTTATTTGGCTGAGGGAAAAGAGTTGTACGGAATATTCTGTACGCACTGTCATGGTGATAAGGGGGACGGTATGGGAGTTCTCGTTATGAACGAAAAAATCCTCGGTGTTCCGGCTTATAACGATCCAGGACGTAATATCAATGAGGGAACAACATACCACGTCATTTATTACGGAAAAGGAATCATGGGAGCACATGCCTCGCAAATCACATTGGATGAGCGTTGGAAGATTGTGAACTATGTCATGAAATTAAAAGCGGATCTATCTAAATAAGAGCTCATGTTTACTGTACCTAGCAAATTAAAGATCACGTCTTATGTATTGATAGCAGTGGGCTTGCTATCGTTCATTTACGGATTTTTCACTACGCCAGATCGCGCGTGGAGTAGTCTTTTGGCCAATAACTTTTTCTTTTTGGCCGTTGCCCTTGGAGCTTCCTTCTTCTTGGCTATACAATATGTAGCTCAAGTCGGATGGTCTGTGGTCATTCTTCGTCCTCTACAAGCCATGGGAAAACATCTTCCAGTGGCGGGAGCGATTATGGTGATTATCATCATTTTCGGAGGAATGCATAAGAATCACTTGTATCACTGGATGGATACATTTATTACAACGGAGGAAGTTACCGTAGCTGAACTTCGCGATTACGAGGCCAACATGCACCATGCAGGTGGTCATGATGAGCATGCTGATGAAGCGCACGAAGGAGAAGCACATGAAGGCGATGACCATGCCACGGAAGCACATGCAGGTGATGAGCACCACGATGCACATGCGGAAGGTGGTCACGCGATGTATGCCGATCACTATGCAGACATGGATGGTGAAGAGGTAATCGAAAACCCACACTACGATTCAATTATAGCCGGTAAGACGCCGTATTTGAATTTTCCTTTCTTTCTAATTCGCGCCTTGGTCTATCTTTTGGGATGGATTTTGGCAACGCGTTTACTGCGCAAGTATTCTTTGAAAGAAGATCAGGATGGTGGACTTTCGTACTACAAAAAGTCGGTTACCCTCAGCGCAGTATTCTTGGTATTCTTTGCCGTTACATCATCAATGTCAGCATGGGACTGGATCATGAGTATTGATACGCATTGGTTCTCGACGCTCTTCGGATGGTACGTATTTGCCGGTATGTTTGTTAGTGCATTGACAACGCTAACACTGATTATAGTTTACCTAAAGAGCAAAGGATACATGGAGCAAGTCAACGAGAACCACTTGCACGACTTGGGTAAATTCATGTTTGCCTTCAGCATTTTCTGGACCTACTTGTGGTTCAGTCAGTACATGTTGATCTGGTATTCGAATATTCCGGAGGAGGTAACGTATTATATGGCGCGTTTTGATTATTACAAACTGCCATTCCTTATCATGCTCGTACTGAACTTTGTATTCCCAATTTTGGTCATGATTAGTCGTGATGCGAAGCGTCACACTGCAGGTTTGATTGCGGGTGGTATCTTTATTATTATCGGTCACTGGTTGGACGTAATGATTATGATTTACCCCGGAACAATCGGTAAAGATTGGGCGTTTGGTTTGGTAGAAATCGGTGGATTCTTTGGCTTCCTTGGAATCTTCTTGATTATCGTATTCACTGCACTTTCGAAAGCTGCATTGATTCCGAAAAATCACCCGATGTTGAAAGAAAGTGAAGTACATCATATATAAATAACTGGATAATGAACACGCTTTTACTAATAGGAGTTGTCGGTTTATTGCTTATCACTTTAACGCAAGTGATGCGCATCCTTGAAATCTCTACATCCATGCGAGGTGAGGGACAGAACGATGTGAATGACAAGGATAACCGCAACCAGGGAATATTGATGGTATTATTCCTCATTTTTACACTCGGTGGATTTTTCTGGTCTTGGGCTGCTTGGGGCGATTTGTTGTTGCCAGCTCCGGCTTCAGAACACGGTGTACAAATCGATCGTTTGATGGCGATTACGATGGGAATTATCATTATTGTCTTTATCATTACACAAATCCTTCTTTTTTGGTTTGCCTACAAATATCGCGGTCAAAAGGGACGCACAGCGGCTTATATCTCGCATAACAATAAGTTGGAGCTAATCTGGACTTCAATTCCAGCAATCGTACTCACTGTATTGATTGTGTACGGATTGAAGACATGGAGTGGAATCATGAATTCGGATACCTCTGAAGCAACCGTAATCGAATTTTATTCACGTCAGTTCGACTGGACAGCGCGTATGGCTGGGGAGGACAATGTTTTGGGAGACGCTAATGTTCGCTTTATCGAAGGTGCAAACATTGTAGGGGTAAATCCCAATGATGAAGATGGAAATGATGATGTCTTGGTTCGCGGTGAAATCCACATTCCCGTTGGTCAAGCTCACCTCTTGAAATTCCGCTCACAAGATGTCATTCACTCGGCATATTTTCCTCATTTCCGCATGCAAATGAACTGCGTGCCTGGAATGGAAACCCAATTTGCATTTACGCCAACTAAGACGACGGCTGAAATGCGTGAAGAGACTGGGAATGAAGATTTTGAGTACGTTCTATTGTGTAATAAGATTTGTGGGTCAGCGCATTACAACATGCAAATGACCATCGTTGTTGATACACAAGAGGATTATGAAGCGTGGTTGGCTGAACAATCACCATTGAAAGAAAGTTAAGAGATAAAAAATTAATTAAAGAGATAGACAATGGCTCACGATCACGAACACCACAACGAGTCTTTCATTTCGAAATACGTATTCTCTTACGATCATAAGATGATCAGTAAGCAATACTTGATCACGGGTATGGCCATGGGGATTATCGCCATGTTTATGTCCGTTCTTTTCCGCATGCAGTTGGCATGGCCTGAAGAGGGTTTTCCTATTTTGGAAACTTTCCTCGGAAAATGGGCTCCTGATGGAGTAATGGATCCGAACATCTACCTTGCTTTGGTTACGATTCACGGTACTATCATGGTATTCTTCGTACTCACGGCCGGTTTGAGCGGTACATTCTCGAATCTACTTATTCCACTGCAGATTGGAGCACGCGATATGGCTTCGGGATTCCTCAACATGCTTTCGTATTGGTTATTCTTTGCGAGTAGTGTGATTATGGTATCGTCCATTTTCGTTGAAAGCGGACCCGCATCTGCAGGTTGGACCATTTACCCACCATTAAGTGCGCTTCCACAAGCGGTTCCAGGATCTGGTATGGGGATGACGCTTTGGTTGGTTAGTATGACACTTTTCATTGCTTCGTCACTTCTCGGAGCTTTGAACTACATTGTTACCGTATTGAACCTTCGTACCAAAGGAATGAGCATGACTCGCCTTCCTTTGACAATATGGGCGTTCTTTGTTACGGCGATCATTGGAGTTCTTTCCTTCCCTGTTCTTTTGAGTGCTGCACTTTTGTTGTTATTTGACCGCAGTATGGGAACGAGTTTCTACCTGAGCGATATTATGGTTCAAGGGGAAGTATTGAGTAACAGCGGTGGTAGTCCAGTATTGTTCCAGCACTTGTTCTGGTTCCTTGGTCACCCTGAGGTATATATCGTACTTCTCCCTGCATTGGGAATCACATCCGAAGTAATTGCAACCAACGCTCGTAAACCTATTTTTGGTTATCGCGCCATGGTAGCTTCGATTCTTGCCATCGCATTCTTGTCGTTTATCGTATGGGGTCACCACATGTTCGTAACGGGGATGAATCCTTTCTTGGGTTCAGTATTTACTTTCACGACCTTGTTGATCGCGATTCCGTCGGCAGTTAAAGCATTTAACTACATCACTACGCTGTGGAAAGGAAATATTCGTTTTACGCCTGCGATGTTGTTCTCGATTGGATTGGTATCGACATTCATTACGGGTGGTCTTACCGGTTTGATCCTTGGTGACAATGCATTGGATATCAACGTTCACGATACGTACTTCGTTGTAGCTCACTTCCACATTGTAATGGGGTTATCGGCGATTTTCGGAATGTTTGCCGGTGTTTATCACTGGTTCCCGAAAATGTATGGACGAATGATGAGTAAGAAGATGGGATATTGGCATTTCTGGTTGACTTTCATCAGTGCCTACGGGGTATTCTTCCCGATGCACTATTTGGGTCTTGCTGGTGTACCTCGTCGTTATTACACCAATACAGCATTCCCGATGTTTGATAACTTGATGGACATTAATGTCTTGGTAACGCTGTTCGCCATCGGTGGAGCCATCGCGCAAGGTATATTTATCTTCAATTTCATCTACAGTATTTTCCGCGGACCAAAAGCGGAACAAAATCCTTGGAAAGCCAATACATTGGAGTGGACAACTCCGGTAGAGCACATGCATGGAAACTGGCCAGGTGAAATACCTGAGGTTCATCGTTGGGCTTACGACTACAGTAAACCGGGTATGGAGGAAGACTTTGTTCTACAAACTGTACCGATGAAACCCGGTGAAGAAGAACATTAATACCTCTTTATAGAAAATTTTAAGCCCGCTTTTTGAGCGGGCTTTTTTGTTGCCTTGTGATTTACGCCTAGTTATATACATATGGTTACATTTGAAACACACGGATAATCAATGGATTGGAACAGAGGAAGTGTACAGTCCCATTATTTGAGTATCGTTTTTGGCAAATCGAATGTGTGATATTCGAGACAAATTCGGTTTGTGCGATTGTTGGAATGATTCTACTTTAGCAATGTATTGCTTAAGGCAATCGGGTTCTTTAAGTAAGTTTGGGTTAATAGATGCAACGGCTCTCGATCTTTTTGATCGGGAGCTTTTGTTTTATATACCTTCCTTATCTTTGGGAAAACCTTATGTCGAATATGAATGAGAACTTAGATCCAACGGGCGAGAATTTTTCGCGTGAAGAACTGGAAGTAGAGAAGAAGTTACGTCCCGCCCGGTTTGACGACTTTGCCGGACAGCGTCAGGTTGTTGAGAACCTCGAGATATTCGTTACCGCGGCCAATAACCGCGACGAGTCATTGGATCATGTTTTACTTCACGGCCCTCCAGGTTTGGGTAAAACTACCTTGGCGAATATCATAGCGAATGAATTAGGAGTTGGTTTTAAAGTAACCTCGGGTCCCGTTCTGGATAAGCCCGGCGATTTGGCTGGCTTGCTGACCAATCTCGAAGAGCGCGATGTCTTGTTTATCGATGAAATTCACCGTCTGAGTCCTGTGGTTGAGGAATACCTTTATTCCGCTATGGAGGATTTCAAGATTGATATCATGATTGATACAGGACCCAATGCCAGAACCGTTCAAATCGAGTTGGCTCCGTTTACTCTCATTGGCGCTACCACCCGAAGCGGTCTGTTGACCTCTCCACTTCGAGCTCGCTTTGGAATCAATTCGAGATTGAGTTACTACGATAATGAACTGCTTTCCCACATCGTTAGTCGAAGTGCCGAAATTCTGGGTGTGCCTATTGATGATGATGCCAGTTTTGAGATTGCGCGTAGGAGTCGTGGAACACCTCGTATAGCCAATGCCTTGTTGCGGCGAATTCGAGATTTTGCGGAGGTGAAAGGTGAAGGGAAAATCGATATGTCCATTTCTAAATTTGGCCTAAAGGCCCTCCACGTTGATGATAATGGATTGGATGAAATGGACAATAAAATTCTGACCACCATCATTGATAAGTTCAAGGGCGGTCCGGTTGGGCTGAATACGATTTCAACGGCAGTTGGAGAAGATAGCGGGACGATCGAAGAGGTATACGAGCCGTTTTTGATTCAACAGGGTTACCTCGTCCGTACTCCAAGAGGACGTGAAACCACGGAAATGGCATATCGCCACCTCGGTCGCTCACGAGGGGATCAGCAAAAGGGCTTGTTTTGAAACTTTCAACTTCTGATACGGATTGGTTGGTATACCGGGCCAAAGAAATTGGTTTTTTGAGCTGTGGAGTGTCGTCAGCCGGTTTTCTAGAGGAAGAGGCTCCGCGACTGGAGAAATGGCTTAAGAAAGGCTTTAATGGTCAGATGGGGTATATGGAGAACCACTTTGACAAGCGATTGGATCCGCGTTTGTTGGTGGATGGAGCGAAGACCGTAGTCTCTGTTCTGTTGAATTATTTTCCCGATCAGCGTCAAAACCCGGATGCTCCCAAGATCAGCAAGTATGCTTACGGAAAGGATTATCACTTTGTGTTGAAAGAAAAGCTTCGCTTTTTGGCGGAAGCCATTGAAGAAAAGTACGGAACATTTTCTGGACGAGCTTTCGTCGATAGCGCCCCGGTATTGGATAAGGCTTGGGCTAAACGGGCCGGGTTGGGCTGGATGGGCAAGAATACCAACCTCATTACGCCTCAAGCGGGATCGTTTTATTTTATTGGTGAACTGATTATCGATTTGGAGTTTCCTCCGAATAATTCGGAAGTCAATGATTTTTGCGGTACCTGCACGCGCTGCATCGATGCGTGTCCTACAGAAGCTATCGTCGAACCTTATGTCGTAGACGGGAGTCGCTGCATTTCTTATTTGACCATTGAACTAAAAGATGCGATTCCGCAACAGTTTTCGGGTAGGATGGATGATTGGATGTTTGGCTGTGATGTCTGTCAAGACGTCTGTCCTTGGAATCGTTTTTCCACACCTCATGATCACTCCGAATTCCAACCGAACGAGGAACTGTTGGAAATGGATTACACCGATTGGGAAGAGCTTACCGAAGAGACCTTTCGCAGAGTTTTCAAAAAGTCGGCAGTTAAACGCACAAAGTATTCGGGCTTAACCCGAAACATTACTTTCCTAAAGTCGCAGCCGAAATCCGATCCGGATAATCGGTAATGATACCATCGACCCCCATTTCTATCAACTCAGAAGCCCGCATTTGTTCATTGACTGTCCAGGGAATCACGCGCATGCTATCGCGGTGTGCCGTGTTGATGAATGATGTGTCGAGCCAAGTGTGTTGTGGAGAAATAATATCCGGACGAAATCCGAGAAAATCCAATGTCGAATCAATGGTCGTTGGTTCTTCAATCAACCATGAAGTAGTAATTTCAGGATAGCGGCCATTGATGATGCGCAAAGGACGCGGATCAAAGGATTGAATGATCGTATTGGATTCGATTCCATTCGCTCGAACAACTTCGAGTACCGTCCGTACATAGTCGGGTGGGCCTGGGTGGTATAGGAGGTCAACTCTGGGGTCGGATTTGATCTCGATATTGAAAAAAGGAAGTCCTACTCCAGAAGAATCGCAATATTGCTTTACCGCAGCAATGACATCAGTAAGGAGAGGCTTCGAAACGAACTCGTGTTTTTGTTCCGGAAAATCGGGGTGAACCGTCGATCCGCAATCGCATTTTGCCAAGCTATCATAGGTCATCTCGTAGATGTTGTAGCTCGTTTCGTTATGAGTTGAAATGGGGTTTCCATCCGCATCCAAGCATATGAGGTGGGATAAAAAGGGCTCATGACTCAAAACCACCTGATTGTCGGCGGTAATTACAACGTCCATTTCGAGCGTATTTACTCCGTAATCCATAGCTACGAGCATACCTCCAATCGAGTTTTCAGGATATAGACCTCGAGCTCCGCGATGCCCTTGAAAGTCGAACTCATCGAGGGGGTTGCCACGGTTACAGGAAATGAAAATTAAAGCGGTAAAAAAGAGTATAGCAATGGAACGCATGGGCCTTGTTTTGGTCAAAGATAGTATTTCCCTATTCGATTTTGATTCGATGTAACTTTGAATTGGAGCTGAATGTGAAAACTCGGCTCTCTAGTGACGGAGGACCGAAAAGCTCTCTCGCATTGTTGCTGAATCCGTAACGCTCAGTAGGGTAGCCGAGGAAACTCTTATCCAGTTTTTGATTACCGTTTTTATCGTGATAGGTTGCGATCGCATACTTGCCAAAGGAAAGCGGCAGAGAAACAATTGTTTCCCCCTTTTTGGCTTGAGCGATATGCTGCAATAGGGTATCGCCTTCGGCAGATTGTACCAAAATCATAATCTTTCCCTCACTGCTCTCAATTCCTGAAATGCGCAGTTCAAGAGAGTCTTGAGCGGTTGCAGGAGTTGCCCATAAAGAGAATAAAATCAGTGCAATTATTTGGAAGATTTGGCGATTCGCTTTTTCCATTGTCGGATTTGGTATGCTATGATTGGCGAAAATAATAACGTTGGCCAAATCCATCGTAGTATACCCGGAATAAAATGCAATTGAGTGGCCGAAAATGCACTCATGGATGCGATGTAGGCGCCCATCATGAAGTTGATGTGCTCCTCAACCCGATCAAGCCCTTTGGTCTTAAACGACTTGATTTGAATGATGCGATGAATCAGAAATAGAGTCCCGCTCACACCAAAAATCAGAGATAGCCAAAAAAGCGTTCCAAAGTTCTGATTAACCGCGCTAATAACACTCAAGCTGGCAATCGCCAAGGTGCCGGCTAAGGTGATCACGGTGATGGGAATGACTACCCCGTTCCATCCAAATCGTTTGAGCCGGAAAACCAGAATTCCCATAATCACATTCCAAGTAGAGAATAAGCCAATTCCCAACAAAAAGACACTATTGATATACAAGGACAGTACAATTCCAGAAAAGCCTGAAACGGCCATGGTATAACCGAATAACTTACCCGAAAAGCGGTGTGCTTTCCGTCCTTTCTTTGTGCTTAAGGCGATTGTTCCGGCAACTAGTGCGATAAATCCCGTTGCGATGTGAATCCATTTTAGCGCTTCCATATTTTGAATTTTTTTCGAAGAAAGCGTGAATACTTCTCATATCGAAACTCCGCGGTGTGAATAGGAATAACATCGGTATGAATGGGGGATTGAACGCTTGGTATGGCTTTATTCAGAACCTCCTAAAAATGCACTAAGGAAATCTGTTTGGCCATAAAAAGGAAAAACAAGCTGCTAGAGGATTGACGAAAACAAAGCAAAAAACTGTGTTTTCCGAAGCCTCGGCGAAGGACCGTGATTTCCGAAGCCTTGGCGAAGGAAAACTCACCCCTCCAAAAGCAAGTTCTGAAGGAGTGAGAAAAAAAGGGTATTTCAACCCAATAGGATGAATGGTTTACAGTCCGAACTGTTCTTTGATTTGATCGACATAGTCGAGCTTTTCCCAAGTGAATAGTTCAACCTCCATTTCTTTAACTTCAGTTTCGATGCCAGCTGGTCGCTCAAAGGTGCGCTTAACCACCTCGGAGGTACGGCCCATATGTCCGTAAGCTGCACTATCGCTGTAGATCGGATTGCGTAACTTCAATCGCTTTTCAATAATTCCCGGGCGCATATCGAAAATCTGCTTTACTTTTTCGGCAATCTCGCCATCCGACAAACTCACGTTCGATGAGCCGTACGTGTCGATGAAAATGCTCATGGGTTCAACAACTCCGATGGCATAGGCTACTTGAACAAGGATTTGATCTGCAACGCCTGCTGCAACCAAGTTTTTAGCGATATGACGCGCAGCGTATGCTGCCGATCGGTCCACTTTGCTCGGGTCTTTTCCAGAAAAAGCGCCACCGCCGTGAGCACCTTTACCTCCATAGGTATCTACAATGATTTTTCGACCCGTTAGTCCAGTGTCGCCATGCGGTCCTCCGATTACAAAAGTTCCCGTTGGGTTCACGAAGTAATCCTCACCACCAAATAACTTTTGGGTTTCGGCATCGAGTTGACGAATGACGCGTGGCATGAGAATTTGCTTGACATCGTTTTTTATGCGCTCCAACATCTCATTATCGGCGAGTTCTTTTGCCGATGCGCTTTTGTCCGCCGGCTTTACGAAGTCGTCGTGTTGGGTTGAGACAACAATTGCAGTTACAGCCTCCGGCTTGTGATCATCCGAATAGCGAATCGTCACCTGAGATTTTGAGTCGGGACGTAAATAGTTCATCTCTTTTCCCTCACGGCGAATAGCGGCTAACTCTTGAAGAATTTTATGACTGAGATCCAACGCAAGAGGCATGTAGTTCTCGGTTTCGTTGGTAGCGTAACCGAACATCATCCCTTGATCACCCGCACCTTGCTCTTCTTCGTTTCCGCGATCGACACCTTGGTTGATGTCCGGCGACTGTTCGTGGATTGCACTCAAAATTCCGCATGAATCCGCGTCGAACATGTATTCGCTTTTGGTATAACCGATTTTTCGGATTACATCACGTGCGATTTTGGGTAGATCTAAATAGGTTTCACTCTTAACCTCTCCGGCAAGAATAACCTGCCCGGTAGTTACAAGAGTCTCGCATGCGACCTTTGAATTCGGGTCAAATGCTAAGAAATGGTCCAATAATGCATCTGAAATTTGATCCGCGACTTTATCGGGATGCCCTTCGCTCACCGATTCTGAAGTGAATAAGTATGACATAATTCTGTTTTAAAATCAAAAAAATCAGAAAAGAATAAAGCCTGATCGCAGCTAGGGAGGAGTTACCTCTGGTTTAGCATTTTTTATTGTGGTTGCAATCAGACAAATCTTTCCACTGAGTTGGCGACAAAGCTAATAAATATTCATGGAATGCCACAAGGGCACTTTTCTTTAAAATTCATTCATTTTTTTGGAAATTACTTTTCCAGCACGTTTCTTTGTACAGTACTTATCCAGAAAGACTGAGGGAATGGGCCCGTTGAAGTCTTAGCAACCCGGAACTCGCCGGGTGCTAATTCCCACCGCATCACATGCGGAGAGATGAGCGATAGGCATTCTGCCGATACCATTTCATCCACACTTTCTGGTAGTGCTACACAAAGGATCGCATGTTGCGTATCCCAGAAATGTTTTGTGATGAAAAAGAATATCAGAGAAATAGTTCGTGACCGGATTTTGGTGTTGGATGGAGCGATGGGAACAATGATCCAGCGCTATAAGCTGACCGAGGAGGATTTCCGAGGTGACCGTTTTGCCAATTTCCACACCTCCCTGCAAGGAAACAACGATTTGTTGGTACTGACGCGTCCGGATATTATACGCGATATCCATCGGGCTTATTTTGAGGCTGGTGCAGATATTGTTGAAACCAATACATTCAATTCCAATCGGATTAGCCAAGCCGATTATGATTTGCAAGACCTGAGCTATGAGTTGAATGTAGCTGCAGCTAAAATTGCTTCGGAAGTGGCCGAGGAGTTTACACAGTTGGATCCGGATAAGCCGCGTTATGTAGCGGGTTCAATTGGGCCAACGAATCGGACAGCCTCTTTATCCCCCGATGTAAATGACCCCGGTTTTAGGGCGGTTGATTTTGATGAGTTGGTTTCGGTTTATTCCGAGCAAGTTCGAGGATTGATAGAGGGTGGAGTAGATCTTCTTTTGGTTGAAACCGTATTTGATACGCTGAATGCCAAAGCTGCGCTGTACGCAATCGAAGAGGTGTTGACGGAAGTCGATAGGCAATTACCGGTCATGGTTTCCGGGACCATCACCGATGCGAGCGGACGAACATTGTCGGGCCAGACTGCCGAGGCATTTTACATCAGTTTAAAACATGCCGAACTGTGGAGTGTTGGACTGAATTGTGCCTTGGGCGTCGAGCAGCTTCTTCCCTACATCCAAACCCTTTCTCGTGTAGCCGACTGCGCCATAAGCGCACATCCCAATGCGGGACTGCCCAATGCGTTTGGCGATTATGATCAAACTCCTGCACAAATGGCCGATCAGATTAGCCCATTCTTGTCTGGAGGAAATATCAATATCATCGGAGGATGTTGTGGAACAACTCCCGATCATATTCAACAATTAGCTAAGCTGGCATCAAGGTATGCTCCACGCCCAATCAAAAAGGAGGTGGAGTCATGAGTTTTCATCCCGACTATTCAGGAGTTTATCGCTACAAATGGACGAATATCCCGCACATCCAATTGAGTGGTTTAGAACCATTGGTGATTACCGAAAATACCAACTTCGTCAATGTAGGTGAACGAACAAACGTTACAGGTTCGCGACGGTTCCTGCGTATGGTTCAAGAAGAAAACTGGGACGGAGCAATCGAAATTGCCCGCGAACAAGTCGAAGGAGGGGCGCAGATCATTGATATAAACCTCGACGAAGGAATGATTGATGGTGTAGCGATGATGGTGAAGTTCCTCAACCTATTGATGGCCGAACCCGATATTGCACGCGTACCGATTATGATCGACTCATCGCGTTGGGAGATTATCGAAGCTGGATTAAAGTGTATTCAGGGAAAGGGAGTCGTTAACTCAATTTCCTTAAAGAACGGCGAAGAGGAGTTTTTACAACAAGCCCGTAAGATCCGACGCTATGGTGCGGCAGTGATCGTTATGGCATTTGATGAGCGAGGCCAGGCCGACTCTTATGAAAGACGCGTGGAAATATGCGAGCGCTCATACCGATTGCTTACCGACCGGGCAAGCTTTCCTCCACAGGATATTATTTTTGATCCGAATATTTTTCCGGTGGCAACCGGAATGGACGAACACAAAAACAATGCGCTCGACTTTTTTAGAGCTACGCGCTGGATTCGTGAAAATCTTCCCGGCGCTCACGTATCGGGCGGAGTGAGTAATGTTTCATTCTCTTTCCGCGGAAATAACGCCGTACGGGAAGCGATGCACAGCTCGTTTTTATATCACGCGATACGCGAAGGGATGGACATGGGAATTGTCAATCCATCGCAATTGGAAGTTTACGATCAAATTGACCCGGTACTGCTCGAAAAAGTGGAGGATGTATTACTCAATCGTCGGGATGATGCTACAGAGCGTTTGCTGGAGTTTGCAGAGAGCTATAAAAGCGAAAAGACGAGTGAAAAGGAGGTGCAAGAATGGCGGAATGAATCGGTGGAAAAACGACTGGAGTATGCCTTGGTAAAAGGAATTGATCAATTCATCAATGAAGATGTCGAGGAGGCTCGTCAACAAGCCGAAAAACCACTACACGTCATTGAAGGGCCACTAATGGACGGAATGAATGTAGTTGGTGACTTGTTTGGGTCAGGCAAAATGTTTCTCCCACAAGTGGTCAAGAGCGCGCGGGTGATGAAAAAGGCAGTGAGCTACTTATTGCCTTATCTGGAAGCCGAAAAGTCCGAAGCCGGTAGCTCAGCGGGAAAAGTTTTATTGGCCACGGTAAAGGGGGATGTTCACGATATCGGTAAGAACATTGTCGGCGTTGTATTGAGTTGTAACAATTTCGAAGTGATTGACTTGGGAGTGATGGTTCCTCTGGAGAAAATATTGCAAGTGGCCGAGGAAGAAAAAGTTGATATGATCGGACTTTCGGGATTGATCACTCCTTCGCTGGATGAGATGATTTATGTGGCGCGAGAAATGGAACGTCGACAGTTGAAAACCCCACTCTTAATTGGCGGAGCGACTACTTCGCGAGCGCATACCGCGGTTAAAATTGATCCGGAATATTCCGGTGCGGTGATTCATGTGAGCGATGCATCGCGCAGTGTGCAAATCGCAGGTCGGGCCAAGTCCGATACGACGTTTATTCACGAACTCAAAGCCCAATACGAGAAAGTTCGGGTGGGATACGGCAAGCATAACGAGAAGGAGAGCTATTTGTCATACGAGGAAGCCAGTCGTCGAAGTTTCGATATCGATTGGAGTTCATTTCAACCGTACAAGCCGAATCGTCTAGGCGTTCATTATTTTGAAAATTATGATTTAACCGAAATTCGACAATACATCGATTGGCGGCCGTTTTTTCAAACATGGCAGTTGTTCGGGCCATTTCCTCAAATTTTACAGGACGAAAAGGTAGGAGCAGAAGCTACGAATCTCTATCGGGATGCACGAGAAATGCTCGACAAATTGCAACGCGAACGAATTATGACAGCTTCAGGTGTGGTCGGTTTGTTCCGAGCTGCGAGAATTGAAGACGGTGTGATTTCGGTTCGAAATGCCGAGGGTGTAGAACTCGAGCGATTCTATACACTTCGGAGACAAAAAGAAGGAAAACCCGGCGATACGAATCCATCACTTTCTGATTTTATCGCTCCGTCTTCAAGTGGTCATGAGGACTATATCGGCTGTTTTGCTGTAACAGCAGGAAAAGGAGCGGACCGATTGGTGGCGAGCTATGAAAAGAACCACGATCAATACAACGCCATCATGGTTCGTGCTCTTGCCGACCGTTTGGCGGAAGCCTTTGCCGAGTTACTTCACAAAAAGGTGCGAACTGATATTTGGGGATATGCATCCAATGAGAATCTGTCGAATGAAGAACTTATTTCTGAAAAATATAAAGGTATTCGACCCGCTCCGGGCTACCCGGCATGTCCGGATCACACTGAGAAAATGACCATTTTCAGGCTTTTGGATGTAGAGAAAAAGGTGGGAATTCAACTTACCGAGAACTTGGCAATGTATCCAGCTGCTTCGGTGTCGGGGTATTATTTTGCCCATCCCGAGGCCCAATACTTCAATGTGGGAAGAATCGGTAAAGACCAAGTCCAGCGATATGCTCAACGCAAGAACATCAGCGAATCAGAAGCAGAGAAAAATTTGAGAGCTAATTTGAATTACAACTGAGATTATGAAAATAATAGATCACATAAAAGGAGCGGATCGTACGCTTTTTTCGTTCGAAATACTTCCTCCGCTAAAAGGAGAAAACATCGGCGCTATTTTCCGTGCGATAGATCCGCTGATGGAGTTTAATCCGCCCTTCATTGATGTTACGTATCATCGAGAGGAATTTGTTTATAGAGATAAGGGAAATGGTTTGCTCGAGCGTAAATCTATACGCAAACGGCCAGGAACGGTAGCGATCTGTGCGGCAATTCAGAATAAATATAAGGTGGATGCTGTTCCGCACCTCATTTGCGGAGGGTTCAGTATTGAAGAAACGGAGAATGCCTTGATTGACCTCAACTTCTTGGGAATTGATAATGTCTTGGTTTTGCGCGGCGACCCTATGTCTTCCGAGACGTATTTCAAACCCGAACCAGATGGTCACGAGTACGCCTCGGATTTGCTTCAGCAAGTGGCAAAAATGAATCGGGGAGAGTACTTGGATGATGAAGTGAAAAATGTAATACCCACCGACTTTTGCGCAGGTGTAGCGGGTTATCCCGAAAAACACTATGAAGCACCCAACATGACTACCGATATGAAATGGCTGAAACACAAAGTAGATTTGGGAGCTGAGTTTATCGTAACGCAAATGTTTTTTGATAACCAAGCTTATTTTGATTTTGTCAAAGCTTGTCGCGCCAATGGAATTGATATCCCGATCATTCCTGGTCTAAAACCATTGGCCACTAAGCGTCAGCTAACCGCGCTGCCTCATCGTTTTCATATCGATATACCGGAAGCTCTTGCCGATGAGGTGACCAAATGCAAGGACAATAAAGCCGTGAAACAGGTTGGAGTAGAATGGGCGATTCAACAAAGTAAAGAGCTTGTTGCAGGCGGAGCTCCTGTTTTACACTTTTATACCATGGGGCGCCCAGATAACATCGCCCAGATTGCGCGTGAAGTATTTTAAAAGATTGGATAGATAGGAAGTAGGGTGTGTTGCAATCCGGTTTTAAATGCTTATTTACCGAATACTTTCTGTTTCAAACCGTAACTTGAAACTGGGGCCTGCGGGTGCTGGCCCCGGGCAGGGGATGAATTTGTGTTGAATAGTCACTCGTGTCATTTACCTTTATCTGCAAGGAAGTAATCAAACACTCGCTTCGCTCAAGCTATGCAAAGCTGAGCCTAAAAAGAGCAGAATTTAATCGGAGCACACCGAGCCGATATCGAAAAAATTCAGACTTGTGATTTTAGGAAAAAGTTGACTTGCTGAGGGTTGTTCCAAGTTGCACCTTTGAGATATGCCTTCTGCAATGGTTTGTACCATTGAGATTTTCATAGTTCAGCCTCCGATGTTTCGCACGCATCGGAGGCTTTTATTTTGACTTGGCACTTTCGAATGATTTCCAAACGTGCATACAAGTCAGTTGCTTTCCGGTTTTCATTAGCAATGTTATAGGTTAACATACGAAACAACTGTATAAGTAGCTGAAAACCAAATTAATAAGGTTTATTTGGGAAATTCTAAATGCCACTGAGTTGATGTTCTGTTAATATTCGCTTAATCGCATAACCCTGATATTCAGTATCTTAGTAAAGTTTTAGTCGCGCGGGTTAACACACAAATAATACGGCATTAACTCCACAGTAAACTAGAGGCGCTTAGTTTGCACCAAACAAAATAAACGCTTCGAGATCATGAAAAAATTCTTCTCAAAATCAATGCTTTTGGCTGCTCTTGCAGCTGTTGCTCTTACTTCGTGTGAAGACGATGAGCCAACTCCAGACAATCCAACTCCTGATTCAGGAAACGTTATCATTACTGAAAACATCGCTAGTGATGTGACTTGGACAAGTGATAAAGTTTATCAGTTGGGTGGACGTATCACTGTATTAAGCGGTGCAACGTTGACTATCGAGCCAGGTACAGTTATCAAAGGTGAAGCTGGTACAGGAGCTAATGCAACTGCATTGTTGGTTGCTCGCGGTGGAATGTTGATGGCAGAAGGAACTGCTGAACTTCCGATCGTGTTTACTTCAATTGCTGACGAAATCACTCCTGAAGATATCGCAGCAGGAAACTACGGAAGCCCTAACCTTGACCCAGATATCAACGGTCTTTGGGGTGGAGTTATCGTATTGGGTAACGCACGCATTTCAGCGTCGAACACCAACGGTGATGTTACAGAAATCCAAATTGAAGGAATTCCAACTTCAGACCAAAACGGTCTTTACGGTGGAAACGATGACGCCGATAACTCGGGTGTGATTCGTTACATCTCAATCCGTCACGGAGGTTCTAACATCGGTGCAGGTAACGAGATCAACGGTCTAACACTTGGTGGTGTAGGAACAGGAACTACCATTGAAAACGTTGAAATTGTAGCAAACCAAGACGACGGTGTTGAGTGGTTCGGTGGAACTGTAAACGTAAACAACGTTTGTGTTTGGAACGCTGGTGATGATGGTTTGGATACAGATCAATCATGGGCTGGTACTGTAGATAACTTCTACGTATTGGGTTGTACAGGACACAACTTTGAGTTGGACGGACCAGAAGGTTCTTACGTTGCTGCTCACGTAATGCGTAACGGAACGGTTGTAGCTACTGATACAGACTTGGATCGTTTCTGTGAGGATTTGATCAACGTAGACGAAAACTCAGGAGTAACACTTGAAAACATCTACATCACAGGTATCGTAGAAGGAATGCAAGTAAATCGTGTTACTGCTCCAAACGTAGTATTCACCAATGTTATGTTGGATGTTGAAGCGGATAGCTTGGCAAACTACGTAAACGGTGCTGTTCCTGCTGGTATTACTGCCGGAGGAATGACTCAAGCTACTGCTGGTGATTTCGGATGGACTTGGACTGCTGAAGCAGGAAAATTGCAAGGACTATAAGCCGAAGAAAATAGGTGTAAAATTATTGAGCAATAAGGGAGAAGGCCTCGCCTCCTCTCTTATTGCTTTTTCTGTTACATAGCAAATAGACAAACCAATGAAGCAAATCTTATCCACACTACTTGTATTGTTCTCTTTCATCGCATGGTCTCAGAACGGAACAATTCGGGGTACAGTCATTGAAGATGCAACTGGAGAGCCGATGATTGGTGCCAATATTTATGTGGTCGAAGCGGGCACTGGAGCCATTACCGATATTGATGGAGCATTCAGTATTTCAGTAGCTCCTGGAACGTACACCGTTCAAATTTCATTCATTACCTTTCAAACCCTCACCTTCAAGGATGTGCAGGTTAAAACGAACGATGTTAAAGTATTGGGAACCGTTCGAATGAAAGAAAGCTCGATGGAGCTCGGAGAGGTTGTTGTTACGGAAGAACTTGTTCGGAATTCGGAGGCAGCAATCATAACGGTAAAAAAACGTTCGCCTGTGATTTTGGATGGTATTTCTGCATCCAAAATTAAATTGGTAGGAGATGGTACGGCTGTTGAAGCGGCCAAGCGTGTTACCGGTGTTTCTGTAGAAGGTGGCAAGTATGTCTACATCCGTGGTCTCGGTGACCGTTACACCAAAACAACCTTAAATGGAATGGAAATTCCAGGTCTTGACCCCGACAAAAACAGTATTCAGCTCGATATTTTTCCCACCAACTTGATCTCGAACATCATGGTGAGTAAAAACTTCTCAGCTGAATTGCCAGCCGACTTTACAGGAGGTATTTTGAATGTTGAAACAACTGCTTTTCCTGAAACCGAGATTTTCGAAGGATCTGTAGGGATTTCTTATAACCCAGATATGCATTTCAACAGCAACTTCTTGGATTATGATGGCGGTTCAACGGACTTTTTGGGGTTTGATGACGGAACACGTGAACTCCCTGCATTGGCGCGTGGAAATAACATTCCAACCCCAATTAGCGGTGCTTCAGAAGATGAGGTGCGTGACTTTGTTCAGAGCTTCGATCCCCAATTGGGAGCTCAGCGTCAGACGAGCTTTATGGATTATAGCGCTAGTTTGACCTACGGAAACCAGATCAATCTGAAAAAATCTGGTGAGAATGGCGAGTCGTTGAATTCTGACCCCAAGCTGGGATATATCATGTCGCTTTCGTACAAGTCGGCATATCGTTATTATGACGATGTTACGTACGGTGAATTCCAGCGTTTTATCGACCCGGAGATCAACGAGATGCGTTATGCTACGATTCAGACCGGAGAACTGGGCGAACGCAGTGTGCTACTCGGTGGTTTGGGTGGTATAGCGTACAAAGTGCGCAAGTCAAAGTATCGCTTGAATTTGATTCACCTTCAAAGCGGTGAGCGACGCGCGGGCCGTTTCTTTGTAGATAACGATGGTGAAGCGGTAGGTCAGTCCGGATATTTGGCAGAAGCCGATAACCTGGAATACAACCAGCGCTCATTGACCAATGTCCTTTTACACGGTGAACACATTACCCCGAATACCGATTGGAATATCGATTGGCGCGTTTCGGCGACGCTTTCTAACTCGGAAGATCCCGATATCCGCCGTACGGCATTTACGTTTACTCCGGTTGATACCTTGTTCATGGCTGGTGCAGGAGGAAACCCCGCTCGTATCTGGCGTTATTTGGACGAGCAAAACATCAGCGGTAAAATGGATTTCGAAAAGAAATACACACTTTGGGGAGATGATAAAGCCAAAGCGAAAATGGGCTTTGGACATATCTACAAACAACGCGATTACGAAATCTTGTTTTACGATATCCAATTCTTCGGTTCACAAAGCTGGGATAACCCAGATCCGAACGAAGTATTGAATCCGGTTAACTTGTATCCGAATCGTCCCAACGCGATTTATTATCAATCGGGTAACCCGAATCCCAATCCAAACGCCTACTCATCCAATGTCCATAACGCTTCGGCCTATGCGTCGCAAGAAGTTATGCTTTCTGAGCGCATCAAGGCAATTGCTGGTTTGCGATTGGAGTATTTCGTTCAGCGCCATACAGGACGTGATCAGCGTTGGGCAAGTGGAGATTTTGTGAACGGAAATAATCTGGATAACGAGGTTGTTTTGAATTCACTCGACCTTTTTCCTTCATTGAACTTCATTTACTCTGCTAACGAGAATCAAAACCTTCGTTTTGCGTACAGTCGTACCATTGCGCGTCCATCCTTCAAGGAATTGAGTTTTGCGCAAATCCTTGACCCTGTGACTAACCGTATTTTTAACGGTAGTTTGTTCGAGTATTCTGATTGGGATGGAAACTTGGTGGAAACACGCATCGACAACATCGATTTGCGTTGGGAATATTTCATGAAAGAAGGTCAAATGGTCTCGGCAAGTGTATTCTACAAGCGTTTCGATAATCCGATCGAATTGGTGCGTATTCAAGAACAACAAACCAGCACGGAATATCAACCGCGTAACGTGGGAAATGGTATGTTGGTAGGTGTTGAGCTTGAATTGCGTAAAAAGTTGGATTTCATTGCAGATAAACTCAAGAACTACGAGTTCAGTACGAACGTAACCATCGTGGAGTCGCGCATTGATATGACCGAACGTGAATTCAATTCGCGTAAGGAATACGAAAAAGTGGGGCAAACCATCGAACCGACACGAAACATGGCTGGACAGTCTCCTTTCGTAATCAATGCTGGAATTTCATACATGAATGTTGAGTCGGGATTGAATTTCGGAATGTTCTACAATGTGAAAGGCGAAACACTTTACATCGTCGGAGCGGGATTGTTCCCAGATATCTATGTCGAGCCCTTCCACAGCTTGAACTTCTCATTGAACAAAAAGCTGGGCGAGGAGCAAAAAACGACCATCGAATTCAAGGTGGAAAACATCCTAAACGATCGAATTGAAACGTTCTTCCAATCTTTCGAAGCACAGGACCAGCCATTTTCAAGCTTGAACCCTGGTCGCTGGATCAGTGTAGGCGTAAGTCACAAGTTCTAAGAGAAACAACTTTCTTCTAGCTGTAAAACCACCTTCAATTATCGGAGGTGGTTTTTTATCGATGTTCGGGAATCGATGTTCGAAAGTCGGGGACTAGGGATTGACTCTATTTCTGGTGATCAGTGAACTGTGATTGACCGTAAATATTACATATAAACCAGAAAAAACGGATCATAATCTACTCTTTCGGTTTCTATTTATAAATCCAAATTTCGGATCCCGGATCCCGGATCCCGGATCCCGGATCAACGGGTCAAAGAACCCCCGATGCTACCTCTTCGTCAAGTCACGAAAAACCTCTTCTAGCGTTTGTTCTTTTTGACCTACGGAGAGCAACGTCCAACCATTGTCGACCGCATGTTGGAAAATAGCGGGGCGCATATCTTTTCCGCTTCTGGATTCGATAATCCAAAGGGTCGGCTTGACCTCTTTGATTTGCTCGGCACCGACGGCTTCGGCGAATTTCTTTTTGTGAAGTTTGCCCGAAAACTCGAGTTGAATAACTTGTCGAGAACTGCTTTTCTGCGATCGCAATTCTTCTGTCGGCTTATCCGCCGCGATGGTTCCCTTATCGATGATAATTACTCGGTCGCAAATCGCTTCGACTTCCTGCATGATATGCGTGGAGAGCATCACTGTTTTTTCTTTTCCGATATTCCGAATCAGTTCGCGGATTTCTACGATCTGATTGGGGTCTAAACCTGTTGTCGGTTCATCCAGAATCAAAACCTCGGGGTCGTGAATTAAGGCTTGAGCCAAACCTACGCGTTGACGATATCCCTTCGAAAGTGCTGAAATTGGTTTGTGCGCTTCTTTCGTAAGCCCCGTGAGCGCAATCATTTCTTCAACCCGTGATTTTGGTGCGCCATTCATTCCTGCGGCAAACTCTAAAAACTCACGGACGTACATGTCCAAATACAAGGGGTTGTGCTCGGGCAAATATCCCACTACTTTCTTAACCTCCAGCGGTTCACTAGCCACGTCATGTCCTTTCACTTTGACCGACCCTTGCGATTGCGGTATGTAGCAAGTGATAATTTTCATCATCGTGCTTTTTCCAGCACCATTCGGTCCCAAAAATCCCACAATTTGTCCGGATGGAATATGAAAGCTGACATTGTTCAATGCCTTCTGATCTCCATACAATTTGCTCACACCAGCAACTTCAATCGACATAGTAGTTTTGTTTGTTTCAAAATTAGGAATTTTAATTGGGATTATAGGAGACTAGGAGACTGGGTGACTCGGAGGCTAGGTATTGGTTGATAAGATGGATTGCCTCAGTTGCAATCGAATTACGCCTTTGTACAATAAATTCTTATACCCTATGTACAGACGCAAAATCTTGCGTCTCTAACAAAGCCCTTAAAAGGTTGACAGGTTCATTTCTTTTTGAAACTCCCTCCTCTTTTATTCTTCACTGAAACGCTTTTCAACAACCTTTACGGGTCACGGAAAACAGCAAGAGTTTGAGTTTTGAGCATACAGGTTCAAAAACCAGAAACCAGAAACCAGAAACCAGAAAACCAGTAACCAGTAACCAGTAACCAGTAACCGGTAACTAAAAGAACGGGTCACGGAAAAAAGTGAATAACTTCCAAAACCGCGCGATTCTATCAGAATTCCCTTAATTTTGAGATGTGAAAGGAATCGTAACAAAATCAACGGGTAGCTGGTACACCGTTCGGCTTGAAAATGGCTCAATCATTGAATGCCGGTTAAAAGGTGTTTTTCGCACCAAAGGCATCAAAAGTACCAATCCTGTAGCGGTAGGCGATCGGGTAGTGGTCGAGCGGGATGAAGAGATGAAGGGTTCGGTGATTACGCATATCGAGGACCGGGATAATTATGTCATTCGCAAGTCGGTTAACCTTTCCAAAAGATCTCATATCATAGCTGCCAATGTGGACCAAGCCGTTCTAATCGCAACGGTTGAACAACCCAAAACCCTCCAGGGCTTTATCGATCGGTTTCTGGTGGCTGCCGAAGCATACGATATCCCGGCTGTAATTGTATTCAATAAAATAGACCTCTACAGCGATGAATCTATCGATGAATTGGAGTTCTATGACCTTATGTACCGCGATATTGGATATCAAGTATTGGCAACAAGCGCTGTTACTGGGGATGGACTCGATGATTTAGCCGATGTGCTTCGGGATAAGGTGAGTTTATTGAGCGGCAATAGCGGTGTGGGTAAATCGACTTTGATCAATGCCATTGATCCCAAACTCGACCTGAAAACCGGAACGATTTCTAAATCGCATAAACTCGGTCAACATACAACCACGTTTGCCGAGATGTTTCCACTGGCCATGGGCGGTGATATTATCGATACGCCCGGAATACGAAGTTTTGGTATGGTGGACATGGAAGATGCCGAAATAAGTCACTATTTTCCAGAAATATTTGAAATATCGGCAGGCTGTAAGTTCAACAATTGCATGCACTTGAACGAACCGGGTTGTGCAGTTTTAAAGGCTTTAGAAAACGGTGATATTTCACCAACGCGTTATAAAAGTTATATCAATATTTTAAAAGGATTAGACGATGAAAACCCCTATCGTGTGGATGAATTTGCGGAATAGTGTTGCTGTAGTAATGATGGCGGCATACCTCGTTTCGTGTTCGGGAAGTAAAGAGGCGATGTCGGATACTGCGGTACTGGCAACGCAAACTACCGATGCGACCATTTGGTATGCCGAATCGGCCGAGAACGATTACATCTATCTACAGCTGTACCACTACGCAACGCAAATTGTAGCCAAAAAAACCGGTCGAGATGGAAAAAGACCGCGTGCCGTTGTGCTCGATTTGGATGAAACGGTTCTGGATAACTCACCCTATCAATACCGAATGATTGCCAAAGGACAAACCTATACGCCCGAGACATGGAATCAATGGGTAAATGAGGCTTCTGCCGAAGCATTACCCGGAGCATTGGAGTTTGTGCGTTATTGCGAGCAAATGGGCGTTGAGGTGTTTTATATTTCGAACCGAAGCATCGAAACATTCCAAGCAACCACGCAAAACTTAAAACAACTCGGTTTTCCAAATGCCGATGAAGAGCACGTTTTGCTCAAGGAGAACTCATCCGATAAAACCGAACGCCGAGGAACCGTTAGCGATCAGTATGAAATCATCCTACTTCTCGGTGATCAATTGACAGATTTTGATCAAATTTTTGATAACGAAAACGCCGAAGAGCGCGCTGCCATGGTATCGAGCCAATGGGAAGAAATGCGTTCCTCATTCGTACTTTTTCCGAACCCCATTTACGGGGGTTGGATGGATCCTGTAATGCGCGGTGCGGAAGGGGATAAGAAGAAAAGAAATGCGAAAGACGGATTTGTAAACGATCAATTGCGATGAGAATAGTGGTTCAACGGGTGTCGAAAGCCGCAGTGCATATTGCGGGCAAGACAGTCGGAGAAATAGGAAAGGGATTGTTGATTTTAGTGGGAATAGAGGCGGAGGATGATCGGTCGGATGCCGATTGGTTGGTGAATAAAATGGCCAATCTGCGGGTCTTCGATGACGAAGATGGTGTGATGAATTTGAGTTTGTGCGATGTGGGAGCTGAGGCATTGGTGATCAGCCAGTTCACGCTGCATGCCAAATACAAAAAAGGAAACCGACCGAGCTATACCCGAGCAGCCCATCCAGATCTGGCTATTCCGTTGTACGAGTATTTTGTCGAAGCGCTCAATTCAGCCATTCCTACGGACGTTCAAACCGGTGAATTCGGCGCAGATATGCAAGTAGAACTGGTCAACGATGGTCCGGTGACCATAGTGATGGATACCAAAAACAAAGAATAGATATGGCCAATGGAATTAAGGAAGTTCAAGAAATTGTCGATCAGTGGATCAACGATCACGGAGTGCGGTATTTCAACGAACTGACCAATATGGCGCAATTGAGCGAAGAAGTGGGGGAGGTAGCCCGAATTATCGCTCGACGCTACGGAGAGCAAAGCGAGAAAGAAAGCGATAAGAACAAAGATCTCGGTGAGGAGTTAGCCGACGTATTGTTTGTGACGATCTGCTTGGCCAACCAAACGGGAACCGATTTACAAGCCGCGTTTGATCGTCGCATGGAAAAGAAAACCAAACGAGATCACGATCGCCATCAAAATAACCCAAAGCTCAAGTAGATTGTTATCCGTAGACCCGTAGACCCGAGGGCCCGATTCTATTTAATTAATTAACGGCTATCAACCTTATACAAATATGAAAAACATCCTCCTTGTAGCGCTCGTTCTTATCGCTCTGGTAATGGTTTACCTCGGATACAAAGCACAAATGCTGCCCCCGGCTCTTACGGGAGTAGGCTTCATTCTCATCGCCCTTATTCTCCACAAGAAGTAGATGTCTCTGAGCTGACCGTCCTTATCGTTTCTTTGCAATAAATGAAGGTGGTTGAGCCTGCAGAACTATCGATTTTCAACTTTTTAGTTTACAAGTGAAGGTGGTTGAGCTTGCAGAACTATTGATTTTCAAGCTTTTAGTTCGCAATTGAAGGTGGGTGAGCCTGCAGAACTATCGATTCCCGAACATCGACTACCGATTATCGACTCCCGAACAAAAAAAATCCCCATGATCTTCCGATCACGGGGACTTACATATTTCATGCGTTGCGAGGCTTAATTAGCCAACACAATCGCTTTATTCTTGCTCATTTCAATAACTCCACCGCTGATTTCGAGCGAAAGCTCTTTTTCATTTCGGCTGTCGCGTGAAACAGATTCATGTACTTCACTACTGCTCGATTTTGATTCGGTAATACGAACCGTACCTGCACCCAATGTTGAAACAATCGGGGCGTGGTTGTTGAGCAACTGGAAGGATCCGTCGACACCCGGAAGGGTAACGACATCTACTTCGCCGCTGTAGAGTTTATTTTCAGGAGTGATGATTTCGAGAATCATAATCTTTCTTATTTATTGTCCGCCAACATTTTCTCTCCAGTTTCGATCACTTCTTCGATCGAACCTTTCAAGTTGAATGCAGCTTCTGGATATTGGTCTACCTCACCATCCATGATCATGTTAAATCCTTTGATGGTATCTTCGATCGATACCAACACCCCTTTCAAACCGGTAAACTGCTCGGCTACGTGGAAAGGTTGCGAAAGGAAACGCTGAACACGACGTGCGCGGTGTACAACCATTTTATCTTCTTCACTCAATTCGTCCATACCCAAGATCGCGATGATATCTTGTAGCTCTTTGTAGCGCTGCAAGATCTCCTTCACGCGTTGAGCACAAGCGTAATGCTCGTCACCAACGATTTCTGGAGAAAGGATACGCGATGTAGAATCCAATGGATCTACCGCAGGGTAAATACCGAGCTCGGCAATTTTACGCGACAATACCGTGGTTGCATCCAAGTGGGCAAACGTCGTTGCTGGTGCCGGGTCAGTCAAGTCATCCGCAGGTACATAAACGGCCTGTACAGATGTAATTGAACCTTTTTTAGTCGATGTAATACGCTCCTGCATAGTTCCCATCTCCGAAGCAAGTGTAGGTTGGTAACCCACCGCTGATGGCATACGACCAAGAAGTGCGGATACCTCAGAACCTGCCTGAGTAAAACGGAAGATGTTATCGATAAAGAAAAGGATATCTTTTCCAGCTCCGTCGCCTTCACCATCGCGGAAGTATTCCGCTAGTGAAAGTCCTGAAAGCGCCACACGAGCACGTGCCCCTGGAGGCTCATTCATCTGACCAAATACGAAAGTCGCTTTCGAGTCTTTCAACTTTTCAACGTCGACTTTATCCAAAGGCCATCCACCTTTTTCCAATTCTTCAAGGAACTCCTCACCGTAGTTAACGATACCTGCTTCGATCATCTCACGCAACAAGTCGTTTCCTTCACGCGTACGCTCACCAACTCCTGCAAATACAGAAAGTCCTGAGTACGCTTTCGCGATGTTGTTGATCAACTCCTGAATCAATACCGTTTTTCCTACTCCGGCTCCACCAAACAAACCAATTTTACCCCCTTTGGAGTACGGCTCGATCAAGTCGATTACCTTAATACCCGTGTAGAGTACTTCAGTTGAAGTGGAAAGGTCTTCAAACTTTGGAGATTCTGCGTGAATAGCACGCCCTTTTTTCTTTTCTACTTTCTGGATTCCGTCGATGCTCTCACCTACCACGTTGAAAAGACGTCCGCGAACCTCGTCGCCAACAGGCATTTCAATCGGAGTACCGGTAGCTTTTACAGCCATTCCGCGAACCATACCGTCGGTAGAGTCCATGGCGATTGTACGTACAGTATCCTCACCAATGTGTTGCTGCGTTTCCAAAACGACAACCGTACCATCGGCTTTTGTAACTTCTAGTGAATCGTAAATCTTCGGTAAGTCTCCTTGAACGCCGTCAAATGACACGTCCACTACGGGACCAATTACCTGTGCGATTTTTCCGATTAAATCTGACATGATCGAATGATTATGAAATGAACAAACAGGTCTAAAATTCGGCTGCAAATGTAATGTTTTTATTTCTTTTGTTCATGCAAAATGGAAAAGTTTAAATTTCTAATTTTGAAGCGTTTCGCAATCTTCGATAAACAAAGGGAGTTGTGATGAAAAAGGACCGAATCAAATTCGATAGAAATTGAAAATATACAGATCCATAGATGAGTTCAGTGGTGCCCAGAATGTAGTTCTTACCGTGGGGACGTTTGATGGGGTACACATTGGGCATCAAAAAATTATTGAGCGCATTCAGTCCATCGCCCAACGGTTCAATGGAGAAACGGCACTGCTTACGTTTTATCCGCATCCGCGAAAAGTGTTATTTGAAGATTCTGACCTCAAACTGATTCATACCCAAGAAGAAAAAGAACAGCGACTGGAAAAAGCCGGTATCGATCATTTGATCGTTCATCCATTTACTCGCGATTTTTCGCGACTCACCGCACTGCAATATGTGCGCGATTTACTGGTGCAGAAAATTGGAGTTCGAGCTCTAGTCGTTGGTTACGATCACCACTTTGGAAGAAATCGAGAGGGTAGCTTTGATGAGCTGCGAGAGTACGGCGAAATGTACGGTTTTGAAGTCGTAGAGATTCCCGCGCAGGATATTGACGATGTGAGTGTTTCCAGTACCAAAATCCGAAATGCACTGGCCGAGGGAAATGTTGCTCGCGCCAACAAGTTTCTCGGTTCTCCGTTTTTAATTACCGGAACGGTGGTGGTGGGGCAGAAACTAGGTCGTGAGTTGGGATTTCCCACAGCGAATATTCGCGTGGAGGAGGACTATAAATTGTTGCCTGCTAACGGGGTTTATGCGGCATATATATATGTATCCGAGAAAAAGTATTCCGGTATGCTGAATATTGGGGTGCGTCCAACCGTCGATGGAAAATCCCGAACCATAGAGGCGAATATTTTTGATTTTGATGGCGATGTGTACGGACATCGAATTCAGCTGGAATTGATGGGGCGAATTCGCGACGAAATGCGTTTTGATGATCTCGAAGCGTTAAAGAGTCGCCTTAATGCCGACCGAATTGCGGCGCAGGGAATGTTGGAATGAAATACGTAAAAACAATCATCTGGTACTGGGTTGGGTTGATGCTCTGCAGTAGCGGCGAAAAAGTCTATACCAATCTGAATGTGGCACTTGAACATCCCGACCAAGTCGTCATCCTCAATCTAAATAAACAGAAGCTAAAGCATTTTCCTACGGACATTTTCCGACTCGTCAACCTGCGAGAGTTACATCTTTCGAAATGTCGACTTAAAGAGGTTCCCGAAGGATGGTCTGCGCTTTCGCAGCTCGAGGTGTTGGATTTGAGCCGGAATAAACTCGAGTCCTTACCCGAGAGTATGGGTGAGCTCACTGCTCTGAAAAAACTCATCCTCAACCGCAACGAAATTTACCGATTGCCCGATTGTTTTACGAATTTAAAATCGCTGGAATACCTCGATTTATGGAGCAATCACGTTTATGAGATTCCGGCGGGAATGGAAGGCATCTCAAGTTTAAAAACCATTGATATGCGCGGAATCGTAGTCTATCCCGAACAGCAAGAAGAACTCAATCAGCGATTCTCAAACGCTGAAATTATCTTTGACCGATCGTGCAATTGCAAGTAGGGGCGAATTGCAATTCGCCCCTACTGCAAAACGTGACATTTATCATTGACAAGCCTTTGGGATTTTCATTATATTTACCGAGTGAAAGTGGCTCTCGGTCAAAGCTTTAAAGAAAAGTACGGAAACGAGAGAAATTTTCTCAAAACGAGAAAATAACAACATGTTCTTTGGTGTAGTTTCGAAATTAAAACCCTGTTAATCAGCGGTTTGTTAATTTTCAGTTGCTTTGGCACGTAGATTGAAACTATATTATATGTATAAAAGAGTTCAAAATGAAAAATGTATTCACATATCTAACTATCGCCGCGTTTTTGACCGGTAGTGCAGTTTCTGCACAGGTCGTTAACACGGAGCAAATCGTTGTTGAGCCAGGTGCTACCTTGGTTGTCGAGAAGGGTGGTTTGTCCAATATCGACGGTGGTAAAGTAAACAACCAGGGGTTGATTGATTTGCAAGATGGGAACTGGTTGAACGATAGCAATTCGGTGTACGACGGCGGAGGTGACCTGAAGTTTTCAGGTAACGGACCCCAAACCATGGAACATTATATGCATGCTGTGGGAAATGACACCATTGGATACTTATTTATTGATAAGCCAAATGGGGATTTGTATTTGCGTTCCGATGTGCTATTGACCAAAAACTTGGTCATGACTAGTGGTGATCTCTGGTTATACGATTCTTCGGCTGTAGCTGGCTACGGTGGTAACATTGAAATATATGGTACTACCTCGTTTGCTCCAACAACGCATATTGTTACTTCGAATGAAGATGCTTCACGTCAGCATTACCTCGTTTGGCGTAACATCCAACCTGGAGCGAGTTATACGGCAAACGTTGCATTCTTTTCTAGTTCAGGGCTTGTAGTTGATCGCGAATTGGTTATTTCCCCTGAATTGGCAAGCTGCTGTTTAAAAGTTGCACTTACGCCGGGTGTTTACGAAAACCCAGCGTTGCGTACGAATGAAATCACGGAGGATGTGATTACATCGACTGTCAAATTGTATTCAGCTACGGGTGGTATATTTGATTTGACCATCAGCAATGATGCGTCCGATGAAGGAGTAGATTTTGCCCAAACGGGTGAAACAGTTAGTGGGTTGATTTGGAAAGATGGAGCTTCAACGAGCTACGACGAAAAGGCCGTTACCGATATTGGATCGAGTACCTACTTCCTAGATGATATGGAAATTTCTGCCGATACAACGTATTATTATGTTCTTGCCGATGAGGAGAGCGATTTGATTCAAGGTTTAATCTTGAGTATGACAGCTTGGTTGCAAGGACCTTACTCGAGCGGAGCCATGACCAACGCTTTGCGCTCATCTGAGCTAATTCCAGCTTCGGCTGCGGATAATGCGGTGTACGGAAGCGGACCTTGGAACTACGATGGTGCAGAAAGTGTTGCTACTTCGGCGGACCTTCCGGCTAATGCGGTAGACTGGGTGTTGATCGAACTACGCGATGCGCCGACTGCGGCTGACGCTACAGCATCGACAACCGAGAAAACCGTTGCGGGAATCATCCTTACCGATGGAAGCATCGTGGGAACCAACGGAAATCCGATCTCGATCAAAGGATTGGATATTCAAAACAACCTGTACGTGGTCTTGCGTCACCGCAACCACTTGGATGTAATGAGTGCCGGTAATTTGACGACCAACGCACAAGGTGAGTTCTTCTGGGATTTTACCGAATCCAATAGCGCTTTCGGCACCAACGCCCTAGCTGATCTAGGCAACGGCGAGTACGGAATGATTGCTGGGGATGTAAGTGGTGATGGAGTTGTGAAATTTACGGGTGCCGATAATGATAAAGCAGCAGTGTATAACGCTGTAAATGCTTCTGTAAACTTGAACAATACGATTACAGGGTACTCCATGATGGATGTAAACTTAGATGGAATTGTCAAATTTACTGGAGCCAACAATGACAAGGCAGTTATTTATAATGTCATTGATGCGAGTACAAACTTGAATAACACACGCAGTTTAAGCGTGCCACAATAATAAAATCTACAACGATGAAATCAATATTTAACATAGTTGGTCTTCTTCTTTTGCCAGCTCTTTTGTTTGGACAAACAATTGATGTCCAAATTCAGGAAGCAGGAGGGAATGTTCAGATTGTACTTATGGCAAATGGACAGGATTTTACAACTGAAAACTGGAATGACCTTACGGTTACCTTGAGAGTTCCTGATTCTAATCCAGACCTTGGTTCGCCAGTTGGACCTCCAATTAATTTTGTTGGTGCGTTCAATTCTTTTGCAAATAAGGGTTTTGAATTAAACATGACTGGAAGTTCGCCAATTACGAATAGCGGGTTTAAATACTTTGTTTATTCATTTGCAGGATTAGGATCATCTCTTGATAATAATGCTTATTTGAAACAGGATGAACCAGTAGTAATTCAACAAGTTCCATTGAACGGAAATTCTTTCAATGACGTGGTGCTAAGTTTGGATGCCGGAAATTTAGGCGGTACTGAAACCAATTATTATGTCGAGATAAACGGGCAGAATTATACTGGTACTTCAATAAGTGATATTTATTATGCAAAGAATGATATAAATGTTGAAGTCTTTAATAATCCAGGAACTGAGTTTTCTTGGTTCTTTGGTTCAAACAATCTTGAGCCTGGATCTTCCGATGCGTCTAAGAGTGTCTTTGTTTTAGAGCACGGAGCCTCTATCTCTGGAGCAGCAGATATCAATAGCCTAACAATTGAAAGCGATGGTAGTCTAGATATCAACCCTGGGGCATCTCTTAATGTAAACGGTACGGCGACCAACTCAGCGAATGCAGACAGTTTGATGCTTCGTGCGGATGGAACAGGTTATGCACAATACCTTGGACCCGCGATCGCTGGTACATACGAACAATACATCGATGGTTCAGCTGGCTGGCGATACATCTCCTCTCCGGTAGATGGCAATACCATCAACGACTTGAATTTCTCTCAGCCATTTACGGTAGTTACCGATGGGTCAAATGCTCAGAATGTATGGGCGTACAATGCGAGTACAGGACAATGGGAGCCAGGAGGTTCAGCGGATATCAGTCAACGCGGGGTGAACGTATACTTCCAAAACAGCGAATTACCCATGACAATTTCTACCAGTGGTACATTGAATTCTGGAAATGGAACGCGTACAATAAATACGGAATATAACAACCCAACTCCAGGGACCAACACCAATGGTGGAGGAACCGGATGGGCAGATGCAGTTACCGAAGGATGGAACTTAGTAGCCAATCCTTATCCTACGACATTAAATGTTGCGGACATGAGCTTCCCGACAGACATGGATGATGCCATCTATATTTGGGATGCTAATGCGGGTAATTTTGCTGCTTATGTCGGAGGAGTAGGAACAAATAATGGAACGCAGTACATCGCTCCAATGAATGCCTTTTATGTGCGTGTAGATGCAGCTTCGGCGACAGGTACCGAAACACTTGACTTTACTAGCGCTGGAGTAATTGCCTCGCCTAACTTCTTAAAAGCACCAGCTGAAGTAAATGGATTGTACATGACGGCAATCAATCCATTGGACAAGAAAGATGAGGTGTTTGTTGGGTTCAATTACGATGCCACGGAAGATTTCGATAAGTCATACGACGCATACAAAATGCCATCGACGAATATTAACGTTCCGAATTTGGCGACAGGTGAGGATGTTCTATCGATCAATAACCTTCCGGAAATGTTCGGCGGAGATCAGTACACCATTCCTGTCATCTTTGAGTCGGCGCACGATGGAGTGCACAAGTTCTCATGGGATTTGACCAATTTGGATTACGATGTAGAGGTGTATTTGGAAGATAAGGTAGAAGGAATCATGTATCCATTGGATGGCAACGATTACCAGTTCAATCACTCGACTACCGATCGCAAAGATCGCTTTGTATTGCATTTCAACCGCGGTGTTGTTTCGGACGAGCCATTTGCTGACGAGTCTAACTTCAACATGTGGATGGGTTGGGAGAACACGGTGAACGTAGAGTTTGCTCAAGACGGTTTCGCAGATATCAGCATCACCAACGTGATGGGACAAGTGATCACCAGCGATAGTAATATCGATATGAGCGAAACGTATCAGATCCAGATCCCTAACGCGACAAGCGCAGCGATCTACGTGGTAACGATCACTACTTCGAATGGTGATCAGTACACGCAGAAATTACTAGCGAGATAATCGAAATGATGAAGAATATATGGAGAGCAGCGGTCCTTTGGGCCGCTGTTTTTATGCCCGCAATCGTATTCGCACAGCCCGATAACCCCAATCCACCGGTACCCATTGATGGAGGGTTAGCTGCACTCGCCGCTGCTGGCGCTGCATACGGAATCAAAAAATATCGGGATTCAAGAAAATAACACCTTATATATAAGGAGTACGTTTAAAAGCTGAAGAGAATATCTTCGGCTTTTTTGTTTAGGAGACTAGGAGACTAGGAGACTAGGTGACTAGGTGACTGGGTGACTCGGAGGTTAGTCGATTGGTGAGCCAGAGACCGGCGTATTTCTATCTGATGAATTCTGACATCCGCAGTACAGACGCAAAATCTTGCGTCTCTAACAAAGCCCTAAAAAAGGTTGACAGGTTTGTTTCTTTTTAAAACCATCTCCTCTTTTATTTTTCACTGAAACCCATTTCGACAACCTTACGGGTCACGGAAAACAGCAAGAGTTTGAGTTTTGAGCATACAGGTTCAAAAACAAGAAAACCAGAAAACCAGTAACTGGTAGCTAGTAACCGGTAACTGAAAAAACGGGTCACGGGTCACGGAAAACAGCAAGAGCTTGAGTTTTGAGCATACAGGTTCAAAAACAAGAAAACCAGTAACTTGTAACTAGTAACCGGTAACTGAAAAAACGGGTCACAGGTCACGGAAAACAGCAAGAGTTTGAGTTTTGAGCATACATGTTCAAAAACCAGAAAACCAGTAACTAGTAACTGGTAACCGCTAACTAAAAGAACAGATCACTGTTCACTGTTCACCGTTCACTAATTAAAAATGTAAAGCGTATTCCCATCAAAACTGGTCTGATAGCGCTTGAGGGGGAGTCCTCCTCCCGGACCACTGATTTGCAGTCCGTCGATGATTTGATACGTTGTGCTATCGCATGGGCAGATGGCTGTGAAGTTGTCGCTTTGAACTTCGATACGCGAGCAATCCTCTAATGGAACCGAGGGGCAAGCGCGTTCGTAGGCGATGAATTCATTAAAGTCGCTTCGATAAACCAATATCCCGCGCACTCCTCCTTCTATATAGACCCAGCCTCCGATCAATTGCAAATCAAAAAAAAGTGGATCGTTGGGATATACATATAAGCTCACCGGAACATCTGGAATGAATCCCGGATCTTGCGTGTCTCTTCGACAACTTAGTGAGGTGAGAATCAAAATAATAACTCCGATAAGAGGAAGTGTCCTTTTCATATAGCAAAGGTAGAAATGCATTTCAAACCGAAAAAAGAATCTATTAAAACAACGTAATTAAAGCAGATTATTGTCATATTAGCAAATCAAACATGTGACTTTTGTTCAAATTTCGGTTTGCAAAAGCCAAATGATTGTGTTTATTTTACGAATTGTAAACGATAGGTTAACTTAAAAGGATAGGTTTATGCTACGAAAACTACTCCCTTTCCTCCTTATTGCTGTATTTTCTGTTGCGGCCTTTGGACAAGATCGTCCAGGTGAGATACGCGGAACAGTGAAGGAGTTCAAGTCCGGGGTGACCGTTCCATCAGCGAACGTGATTGTCAAAAAAGATGATCAGGTGGTGACAGGAACGACTACTGACATGGATGGTCAGTACATTATCAAACCCCTTCAACCGGGACGCTATACGGTTGAGGCTTCATTTATTGGTTTTGCCACTTCGGTTCGAACTGAAGTAATTGTGTCTGCCAACAAGGTGACCAAACTTGACTTCGAATTAAAAAAAGAGTCGGAACTCTTGGGCGAGGTTGATGTGATTGAGTACGTTGTACCACTCATCGACCCGGATAAACAAGGTAAAACGACAACCGGTGAAGAATTGACGAATCTTCCACAACGTGACGTTGCTTCGATCGCATCGACAGCCGCTGGGGTTTACCAGCAGGATGACGGATCGGGTATTAACGTTCGTGGTTCACGTGGAGATGCTACCGATATTTATATCGATGGTATTAAAGTTCGCGGTTCGAGCCAGCTTCCGCAAACTGCGATTGACCAGTTGACCATCATTACGGGTGGTGTACCGGCGCAGTACGGGGATGCAACAGGGGGTATTATCGCGATTACAACTCGCGGGCCAAGTAACCGTTACTTCGGAGGTATCGAATTGAACACCTCAGAACCATTTGACGATTATGGTCAAAACCTTTTGGGATTGAACCTATCGGGTCCACTAATTCGCGACGACAGCGGTAGAGCAGTATTCGGATTCTTCCTTGCGGGAGAGGCGCAATTCCAGCGCGACCCGAATCCATCGGCTGTAGGTGCTTGGAAAGTACGCGACGATGTGATTGATGAGTTGAACAACGACCCACTTCGTCCGGCAACTATCGGTAACGGTACATTGCGTAATGCGGAGTTCTTGACGTTTGACGATTTGGAGAAATCGCAGTCGCGTTTGAACGTAGCTCGCCAAGACTATCGTATTAGCGGTAAGTTCGACTGGTTGATCAACGACCAAACCAACTTGACGTTTGGTGGTCAGTTGACGTATTCGCGTTTTAATGTATACAGCTACACGCGTTCGCTTCTGAATTTCAACAATAACTCAGAAGCCATCCAGAACTCGTGGCGTGTATTTGCTCGCTTCCAGCAGAGCTTCGCGGATGACGAGTCTTCTTCATCGAATATTACAAATGCATTCTACAGTTTACAGGTAGACTACTCGCGTTTTAGCCAGACACAACAAGACGAAGATCACGAAGATCGCTTGTTCAACTACGGCTACGTAGGTAAGTTTGACACCAAAACTGAAAACTTATACAGCTACGGTACAGATACGGTATCGGGTTATACGGGTTATTTGCAAACAGGTTTCCGCGATACAATGGTGGAATTTACACCTGGCAACATCAACCCAAATACAACAGCGTATACCGAAGATTACTACGGTATTGCCGGTGGAAACCCAACGGGACGTTACGAAAACATTTTCCAGATCCAGCAGGGTGGTGGTTTGTTGAACGGAGGTTCTCCAGCCAACATCTACTCGCTTTGGTTCAATTCGGGAACGCAGTTTAACGGATACAACTTAACGGACAACAGTCAGTTCCGCGTAGTAGGTTCGGGATCAGCTGATATCAAAGGTCACTCGATCATCTTAGGATTTGAGTACGAGCAGCGCGTTGACCGTTTCTTCGGTGCTGCGCCAGTAGGACTTTGGGGATTGGCTTATCAGTTGGCTAACCGTCACAATACACAGTTGGATTTCTCAAATCCACAGCCCGTATTTGTCGATGGAGTTTTCCAGGATACGGTGAACTACAACCGCTTGTATGACGCTGAATCACAAACTTGGTTCTCTCGTAACTTGTACAAGAAATTGGGTATGAACGAAGAGAGCGTAGATTTCTTGGATGTACATGCATATAGCCCTGAGATTTATGACATCGAAATGTTCAGTGCCGATGAGTTGTTGAACAACGGTAACTCGTTTGTAAACTATTACGGATACGACCACCACGGAAATCGTTTGGAAGGAAATCCTACATTGGATGACTTCTTTACGGCTCGTGATGAGAATGGAAACTTTAAGCGTGAAATTCCTGCATTCCAACCTATCTACATCGCAGGATATATCCAAGATAAGTTTTACTTCAACGACCTTGTATTTAACGTAGGGGTTCGTGTTGACCGTTTCGATGCCAACCAGCCGGTATTGCGCGATATGTTCTCGCTTTTCCCAACGGTTTCTGCATTGGAAGCTAAAACACAGGATTCTGACTTCTTCTTGAGTTCAGAAATTCCATCAGTAATTGGAGACGACTACGTTGTATATGTAAACGACTTGCAAAACCCAACTCAGATTGTGGGTTATCGCGATGGAATGTTGTGGTACGATTCACAAGGTAACTTGTTGACTGATCCAGCGATTTTGGCTCAGAGCACAAGTGATGGACGTATCGCTCCATATTTGCGCGATCCAAATAACGTGAGTACTTCAACTGATTTGAGTTCTGAGTCATTCGTTGACTACGAGCCTCAGTTGAACGTAATGCCACGTATCTCATTCAACTTCCCGATTTCGGATGAAGCTTTGTTCTTTGCTCACTACGATATCTTGACTTCGCGTCCAAGTACTGCGGTTCGTTTAGATCCTACAGATTACTTGTTCATCGAAGCTACTCAAGGTCGCGTATTGAACAACCCGAACCTTCAGCCGGAGAAAACAATCGACTACGAGGTTGGATTTAAGCAAACACTTTCGAAAAGCTCTGCCTTGACGATTAGTGCTTACTATCGCGAATTGCGCGATATGATTCAGGTGCAAAACGTATTGTACGCTTTCCCTGTTACTTATTTGAATTTTGGAAATCTCGATTTCGGTACAGTTAAGGGATTCTCACTTTCTTATGACTTGCGTCGTACCAAGAACGTAAGTTTGAATGTGAACTATACCTTACAGTTTGCCGATGGATCAGGTTCAAGTGCGACTTCAGGATTGAACTTGATCGCAAGTGGTCAGCCTAACTTGCGTACCATTTTGCCACTTAGCTTCGACCAGCGTCATACGTTGGTAGCGGTATTGGACTACCGTTACGGAGCAGGTGCAGCATACAATGGACCAACTTGGTGGGGTAAGAAAGTTTTTGAAAATGCCGGAGCTAACTTTACGTTCCGTCTTGGTTCAGGAACTCCTTACAGTCGTCAGTCGAACCCACTTCAGGCTGCTGCAATTGGTATCAACCAGCGTCCGATTCTTCGTGGACAGATCAACGGTAGTCGTCTACCTTGGCAGTTCCGTATCGACATGCGTTTGAACAAAACGTTCGACCTCGCATGGGGAGCAAAAGAAGAAGGTCAGAAGCAGAAGAGAGCATCCTTGAATGTTTATTTGGATGTTCAGAACTTGCTGAATACGAAAAACGTCATTGGCGTTTATCGTTACACCGGAAACCCGGACGACGACGGATGGTTGAGCTCAGCTGAGGCGCAAGAGATCATTGCGAACCAGGTGAACAGCCAATCATATCGCGATTTGTACAGTGTTAAAGTAAACAACCCAGCCAACTTCACGTTGCCACGTCGTATGCGTTTGGGTGTACAGATCAACTTTTAATCAAACTAATGGATAAAATGAAGATCAGTATGAAAAGATCAATCCTGATAGCCCTTTCGCTCGCGCTGACCACTGGTCTGGGTTGGGCAAAGGAAAACATACCAAATCCTGGTAAAACAGACAACAATCAACCGACGCCTCAGTTGCGTAACATTGCAGCGTCTTGTGCGCCTGCTAGTGCGCAAACAGAATTGTCGGTCAACAACGTACGAACTCGAATCCTCGCTGGTGGAGACATGTGGTGGGACTTAATCGATGCGAAGTACGAAATTCCTAAAGTAACGGATCCAAACGCAACGCGTCGTCATTCGATGTTCGCAGGTTCACTTTGGATCGGTGGTCTAGAAAATGGAGCACAGCTCAAGTTAGCCGCCATGACTTATCGTCAGGACGGTAGTGACTTCTGGCCTGGTCCATTGGATGTAGCCGATGCTTCGGTAGACGATATCGTGTGTTCTGAATTCGATCGTCACTGGAACATCAGCCGTACCGAGGTAGAGGAATACGCCGGATACTTGGATTGTATCAACGATCCAGATTGCGATGTAGCTTCGGAATATCCAGGTTATGTTATCCCACAAGCCATTTTGGAATGGCCGGGTAACCGCCCTGATGGAGCGAACGAGCAATTGGCCCCTTATTTCGATGCCAATGGCGACGGAATTTACGATCCGCTTTCAGGAGATTATCCCGGATACGATTTGACCGGAGATGTAGATTGCGATAACGCAGATATCCTTTTTGGAGACCAAACACTATGGTGGGTTTTCAACGACAAAGGAAACATCCACACCGAGACTGGAGCAGAGCCGATTGGTTTGGAAGTTCATGCACAAGCTTTTGCATTTGCGACCAATGACGAGGTAAATAACATGACATTCTACGCGTATAAAATCATCAACCGTTCGACTTTTACGTTGGAAGAAACGTATTTCGGACAATGGGTTGACCCGGATTTGGGGCAATACCAAGATGACTATGTAGGGTGTGATGTAGATCGCGGATTGGGATATTGTTACAATGGAGATGAAAACGACGAAGGAGCTACAGGTTACGGTGCAAACCCTCCTGCAATTGGAGTTGACTTCTTCCGCGGACCATTGGCCGATGAGAATGACGGAATCGATAACGACCGCGATGGTGTGATCGACGAGCCGGGTGAGCAAATCATCATGAGTAAGTTCGTTTATTACAACAATGACTTTACCGTGATTGGTAACCCAGAAGTTGCTTCGCATTACTATAACTACTTGCGCGGTATTTGGAAAGATAATACTGATATCGTAGATAACGGTGTAAACGGTCACGAACCGACAGGTGGAACAGGACCAGTTGCCGACTTTATGTTCCCTGGTGATCCAGTTGCTGGTACGGGTTGGACCGAGGTAACAGCGGGTAATACACCAGCTGACCGTCGTTTCCTTCAATCAGCAGGGCCATTTACACTTCAACCGGGTGCAGTAAACTATATCACCGTTGGTGTGGTATGGGCACGTGCTACCTCAGGAGGTCGTTTGGCATCAGTTGACTTGATGCGTTTGGCTGATGATAAAGCACAGGCGTTGTTCGATAACTGTTTCAAAGTATTGAACGGACCAGATGCACCAGACTTGGATATTCAAGAGTTGGATCAAGAAATCATCTTGACAATTTCAAACGATGCAAACTCGAATAACTTCTTGGAGCAATACGAAGAGGTGGATCCACTAATTATCGGATTCGATGATACAACGTACGTATTCGAAGGATATCAGATATTCCAATTGCGCGATGCGACTGTAAGTGTAAGTGATATTTACGATCCAGACCAAGCGCGTTTGGTTGCTCAATGTGATGTTGAGAATGGTGTAGCTGAGTTGATTAATTATCAAGTTGATCAGTCGATCGGAGCTATTGTTCCTCAATTGATGACACTTCAAGCGAATGATGATGGAGTTTTCCACTCACTTCGTGTAACGGAAGATCTATTCGCAACGGGTAACCGTCGTTTGGTGAATCATAAGAAGTATTACTACACGGTAATCGCTTATGCGTACAACAACTTTAAGGAGTACAATCAAACGGATCCAAACTCATTGGACGGACAGACGCAGCCTTACTTGCCAGGTCGTCGTAATATTACTACCTACGAAGCGATTCCACACAAGGTAGAATCAGAAGCAGGTGGTACGGTACAACAATCGCAGTACGGCGATGGTCCGATTATTACGCGTTTGGATGGTAAAGGAAACGGTGGAACATACCTAGAGTTTACTACAGAGACTTTGGACGCACTTGTTGACGATTACGAAATGGATAATCCTTCGTATCAAGGTGCTGCAGGACCAGTAAACATAAAAGTATTTGATCCATTGAACGTGCCAAACGATAACTTTACGATGGTATTTAATGGAAATAGTGGAACTGCTACTTGGTACATTGTTCGCGAAAGCAACAACGATACGGTATTTAGTGAAACGACCATTTCGATTCAAAATGAGCAGTTGATTCCTGATTGGGGATTGAGTGTAGAAGTACTGCAACAGGAGAACCCTGGTTCGGCAGATGCTCCTAACAACGGCTTCATCGGAGCGGATATCGCGTTTAATGATCCGACCGATCGTTGGTTAACTGGAGTAACCGATCTTGACGGAGCGAGTGCATTGAACTGGATTCGCAGTGGTACGACTACAGAGCCTGCAGGATACGGTGATTATGTTGGTTTGGATGACGAAGAAGTGTTTGAAACCATCCTTGATGGAACATGGGCACCTTACCGAATGGTATCATCCAATACAGTAACAGCAGGAACTCCTGACGGAAGTGGTCCAGCTTGGAGTTCTTTCCAGGCATTGGCTCAGTTAGGGCGTTTGAACAGTGTAGATGTGATAATCACAGAAGATCGTTCGAAATGGACTCGTGTACCTGTTTTGGAAGCTAGCGACGACGCGAGCTTGGCGATCGGAGGTGCTGAAAAGCTCAACCTTCGCGAAAGCCCTTCTGTAGATAAAGATGGTAATCCTGACGGAACAGGAAACGGTTGGGGATGGTTCCCAGGATATGCAGTTGATTTGGAAACTGGTGTTCGCTTGAACATGATGTTTGCCGAAGACAGCTGGTTGGTAGGTGATAATGGTGCAGATATGATGTGGAACCCTACATCGCGTATATTCTCTGACCAATTCCCTGTCAACTTCCAGATTATCTTTGGAGGTAAACACTTCACGTATGTTATGTCGAGCGCTTATCAAGGAGATAACGAGCAAGACAACCCATACTACAGTAATTTGAATGATCCTACCGCTATCAACAAGCGTCAAGTATTCCAAGAGTGTACTTGGGTAACGATTCCATTGGTAGCTGAAGGAGAAGATTTCTTGAGTACGGATGTACGCGTTAGCTTGCGTGTCACACGCGAGTACGAAGATTACGCGACATCAGATGCTCCGAACAGTGGTGATCCAATGTACGGATTCAACACTGGAGATATTGCTACTATCACACAAGATGCGGTAGCAGCAGAGGATGCACTTTCAACAGTGCGTGTGGTACCTAACCCGTATTATGCATACAGCGCTTACGAGCAAAATCAGCTCGATAGCCGAGTGAAGATTACAAACCTTCCTGAGCGTTGTACCATCAGCATCTTTACGGTGAACGGTACATTGATCAAGCGTTTCGAGAAGGATAGTCCACTGACATTCCTCGAATGGGACCTTACGAACACCTTCCAGATTCCGATTTCAAGTGGAGTTTATGTTATCCACGTTGATGCACCGGGAATTGGAGATACGTTCGTGAAATGGTTCGGTGCGATGCGACCAATTGATCTTGATACATTCTAATAATTGTAGAACTAGAAAAATCACAATGATGAAGAAAAAGATACAAATCGCTATACTCGCACTGCTAACCATCGGAGGAACTGTTTCAACACAAGCAGGGAACCCCCAGCGTGCGGGTCAGTCAGGGGCAATGGAATTGTTGATCAATCCTTGGTCTCGTAGTTCCGGATTTGGTGGGTTAAATTCCGCAAGTGTGCGAGGTATTGAGGCTTCGTTCCTCAATGTCGCGGGAACCGCCTTCACGGAAGGAACTGAAGTTGTATTCTCACATACCAATTGGTTTGGAGATGCCGATATTTCAATAAACGCAGCGGGTCTTACCCAACGCGTTGGTGATAATGGAGTGCTCGGTGTTTCATTGATGAGTATGAACTTTGGAGAAATCGAAATCACAACAACTGAGAATCCAGATGGTGGATTGGGAACCTATTCTCCTCAATACATCAATATGGGGATTTCATACGCTCAGAAGTTTACCGAGAACATCCACGGGGGTGTGAACATCAAGTTAATCAACGAGTCGCTTCCGGATGCGAATGCATTGGGAATCGCTTTTGATGCGGGTGTTCAGTACGTAACGGGAGACAATGACGAAATCAAGTTTGGTATCGCATTGCGCAACGTTGGACCTCCAATGCGTTTCTCAGGAGATGGTCTTGCTTTCAAAGTAAACATCTTCAACATGAACGGAAATTACACCTACACGGCAGAACAGCGCAGTAATTCATTCGAATTGCCTTCGCAGTTGAATATCGGTGGTAGTTATGATTTCTTGTTTGGAAACCAACGATTGACGGTTGCCGGTAACTTTACTTCCAATTCATTTACCAAAGACCAGTTCGGTCTAGGTTTGGAGTGGTCATTTAAAGAGTACTTGATGATCCGTGGAGGATATGTTTACGAAGACGGTATCTTGGATGCTGTTGAGCGTACAACCATCTTTAGCGGATTGAACATGGGGGCTACCTTCGAGGTGCCACTTGGAGCAGGTACTTTCGGTATCGATTACGCTTACCGTCATACGACCTTTATGGGTGGAATCAACAGTATTGGAGCTCGCCTAGCGCTCTAATTTCCGAACATATTTATGACAGAAAGCCTCTCAGGAATGGGAGGCTTTTTTTATTTAAAAAGAAGTAGTATATTTAATGTATCTTAGACCTGGATTTCCTTACTGCAACACAAATTAATTTCAGGCCCCAATAAGGGATGGAGTTGTTGTTTTTTATTTAAAAAGAAGTCCATATGGTATCATTTTTCCGCCTTCCGAAATCTACATTTTTTGTGCTGCGTTGGTTGATGTTTCTTTTTCTGTTCTTTTGTTTTAAAACGGCCTTTGCTACCAACCCAGACACTACAGCTGATTCGGTGCGTAGTAGTGCTTTAAAGACCATCGAAGCGGGATGCACGAATGGAAGTGCGTGGGCAACCCTTGATATCAATAATGTTCGTACCCGGGTTTTAATAGCCGGTGATATGTGGTGGGACCTAGAGAATGCGAGGTACGAAGTTCCGAAGAGCGTAGACCCCAATCAGCCGGGACCAAATGCGCTATTTAATGGAGCTATCTGGATTGGTGGTTTAGAAGACGGTTGGCAACTGAAGTTGGCCGCGCAGACCTACCGTCAAGATGGACACGAATTTTGGCCTGGACCTTTGGATGTGAATACGGGTGAAACCGATAATACCATATGTGCGGCCTATGATCGCATTTGGACTACCTATCGCAGCGATGTACAATTGTTTATGGAGTATGTCAAATGTGTTCAAGACCCTGGATGCAACCACGCTACACGTTTTCCAGGGTATGTTATTCCAGAGGAAATTTTAAGTTGGCCAGGTAATAGACCGGATGGTGGTACAGAGCAGCTGGCGCCTTATTACGATAACAATATGGATGGATATTACAATCCATTGGATGGAGATTACCCCTTGTACGATTTTGAGAATGCGCTGGACTGCGACAACGATGACTACTTAATCGGTGATCAAAATTTATGGTGGGTGATTAATGACGCGGGCAATGATCATACGGCATCAGGAGGTGAAAAAATGGGGGTTGAAATCCACTGTCAGGCTTTTGCCATGGCAACAAATAATGCTATAAATGACATGACTTTTTACTCCTATAAAATCATTAATCGATCGAATTCAAGGTATGAAGATGTGTATTTTGGAGTTCACTTTGATGCTGATTTAGGCAATTATCTAGATGATTTTATGGGCTCGGATTCGATTCGAGGTTTGGGTTATGTTTACAATGGCGATAATTTTGACGAAGGACCCAATGGATACCGTGATGCCATTCCAGCAGTTGGTTTAAACTTCTTCAAGGGACCGCTTGCCGATGAGAACGACGGAAAGGATAACGATCGAGACGGAGTAGTGGATGAAACGGGGGAACGCATTAAAACGAGTACGTTTATCAGCACGATAGGGGACTTTTCTGTACTCGGATTTCCTATTACTCCCATACACTTTTACGATAGAATGAGGGGCAAATGGATGGATGGCTTGCACATGGTCAACAATGGGTTGAATGGCCATGCACCGACCGGAGGGCCTGGACTTGTTACAAACTTCTTGTTTTCGGGTGATCCTGTAACTGGCAATGGCTGGACAGATCCAAGCTCTGGAAATATACCGTCCGATCGTCGTTTCTTGCAATCCGTTGGTGGCTTTACCCTTGAGCCAGGGGCGGTCAATAAACTCAGTGCGGGCGTTGTATGGGCGCGAGCCTCTAGTGGAGACCCCATCGAATCATTGGCAAAGCTATACTTGGCCAACGATCAAGCCCAAAGTTATTTCGACAATTGTTTTACTCGGCTGCGAGGTCCTGATGCTCCTGATATGAATATTCAGGAATTGGACCAAGAGATTATTTTATACTTGTCCAATAGTCCAGAGTCCAACAATTACCAACAATCCTATGCTGAAGTGTCCCCTTACGCCCAAGGCTTTAGTGATTCAACCTACATTTTTGAAGGGTATCAAATCTTCCAGTTGCGTGATGCATCGGTAACATTCGAGGATCTGTATGATCCCGATAAGTCACGATTAGTAGCGCAGGTAGATATTGCGAACGGTGTTGAAAGTTTGGTGAATTACGTAAACGATCCATCTTTAGGGGCATTGGTTCCTCAATTGATGACCCTACAAGCCAATGACGAGGGAATAGCCAAGTCGTTTAGAATTACCGAAGATCTGTTCGCTACAGGAAATCGGCGTTTGATCAATCATAAAGAATATTATTACACCGTTGTAGCCTATGCGTACAACAATTACAAACCCTATGATCCAACCGACGGAACGGCCTTGGACGGCCAGAAATCCCCTTACCTGGGCAGTACGCGTAATCGGGCTATTTATCAGGCCATTCCACATAAGGTAGAGTCCGAATATTTTGGCACGGTTCAACAATCGGCTTACGGCGATGGACCGATGATTGAGAGATTGGATGGGGAAGGAAATGGACAAATGTATTTGGAGTTTACGGATGAAACCCTCAACGCTTTAGTTGATGACCATGAAATGGATAATCCGACTTACCGAGGAGGTTCGGGCCCTGTGAATGTGAAGGTTGTGGATCCGTTAAATGTTCCTGAGGATCGTTTTACGATGGTTTTTTCAGGTACTGAGGATGCCTCAAATTGGTACATCGTGCGCGAAAGCAATGGAGATACCGTGTATAGCGAAACCACCATTTCAATTCAAAACGAACAGATCATACCACAGTGGGGAATGAGTGTAGAGGTCGTTCAGCCGGCTAATCCAGGAGAGGACAATTCGGTGGACAATGGGTTTATCGGTGCTGCTATCGAATACGGTGATGTTACCAAGCGTTGGTTAACGGGCGTGAATGATTTGGACGGGGGTAGTGCTTTGAACTGGATTCGCAGCGGAACGACGAACTCTGAAAGTAATCCCGGTTATCCGGATTATGAAGGACTAGATGACCAAGAAGTTTATGAAAACGTCTTAGACGGGACATGGGCGCCATATCGCCTCGCTTCGACAAATACCGTTACAACCAACACACCCGACGGAAGTGGTCCAGCGTGGAGCAGTTTTCAAGCGCTATCACAGCTCCGCAACCTAATTAGTGTAGACGTCATTTTTACGAATGATAAGTCGAAATGGACACGGGTACCGGTTTTGGAAGCCGGCGAGGTCGATTCATTGGCTATCGGATTCGCCGAGAAATTAAATCTACGCGAAAGCCCATCTGTGGATAAAGACGGCAACCCTGACGGAACGGGCAATGGCTGGGGTTGGTTTCCCGGATATGCCGTGGATTTGGAACGAGGGGTTCGCTTGAATATGATGTTTGCAGAGGATAGCTGGCTGGTTGGTGACAACGGTGCGGACATGTTATGGAACCCAACGTCACGTGTTTTCTCCGATCAGTTTCCCATTAATTTCGAGGTTGTTTTTGGGGGAAAGCATTTTACCTATGTGATGTCGAGTGTATATCAAGGTGATAATGAAGCGGACAATCCTTACTTTGACCTTTTGAATGATCCTACCCCAATTAATAAGCGTCAAGTATTCCAAGAGTGTACCTGGGTGACAATTCCATTGCTCGAAGAAGGCAGAACGTTGCTTGGAACAGATGCTCGTGTGAGTTTGCGCGTATCGCGAGAATACGAGAATTATACAACATCACAAGCTCCGAATAATGGAGATCCCATGTATGGATTTCATACTTCCGATATCGCATCATTTACCCAAAGTACACCGACTGCTCAAGAGGCACTTTCGACCGTGCGTGTAGTTCCGAACCCTTACTATGCCTACAGCGCATATGAGTCGAATGACTTCGATAGACGAGTGAAAATTACGAACTTACCTGTCGAGTGCGTAATTCGAATATTTACGGTGAATGGGACGTTAGTTAGAACAATTCGTAAGAACGACCCTTTGACTTTTGTAGAATGGGATTTGACAAATAGTGATAGCCGTACCATTGCCAGTGGAGTTTATGTTATTCAAGTGGATGCGCCTGGAATTGGTCAGGCTTTCGTGAAATGGTTCGGTGCTATGCGTGAGCAGCCATTGAGGACAAATTAATATACATCCTGTTTTTCAGGGATTATTAAATAATGGCGAATGAATTCTGGTTTTTTACGATGTCATTAACTTTTCGTATCTTTGACAACTCAAGAGGACCAATTTAATCGATTGGTCTTCTTTTATTTATATAGCTGTGTAAAGGCTATGGATAAGAATTGAATCTAAATTAAAAACCATGTCTAAGGTTTCATATTACACGAAAGAAGGATTGAAAAAGTTGAAGGATGAGCTCGATCACATGAAAAGTGTTGAGCGTCCTCGTATTTCACAGCAGATTGCTGAAGCGCGCGATAAAGGGGATCTTTCGGAAAATGCCGAGTACGATGCAGCTAAGGAAGCACAAGGTCTATTGGAAATGCGTATTTCCAAGTTGGAAGAAGTGATTTCTAATGCACGTATTGTCGATGAGTCGCAGATGGATACATCAAAAGCGCTGATATTGAGCAAGGTTCGAATCAAGAACCACAATGCCAAAATGGAGGTGGTTTACACTTTGGTTTCTGAATCTGAAGCCGATTTGAAGTCAGGCAAGATTTCCGTGAGTAGCCCCATAGGAAAAGCCCTTTTGGGTAAGTCGGTTGGCGATATCGCTGAAGTACAAGTTCCCGCAGGAAATATCAAATTGGAAATCCTCGAAATCTCGCGATAATGGCAACGATTTTCACAAAAATAATACAAGGTGAAATTCCCGCTTACAAAGTGGCGGAAGACGATAAACATTTGGCTTTTTTAGATATCAACCCGCTTGCCGAAGGACATACACTGGTTATTCCTAAGACGGAAGTGGATTATATTTTTGATCTCGACGCCTACGATCATGCTGCGCTCTGGGGTTTTGCGCGAAACGTAGCCCGTGCCATGGAAGGACAGTTCGATTGCCAGCGCATTGGAGTCGCCGTGGTGGGGCTGGAGGTGCCCCATGTGCACATTCACCTCGTACCGATCAATGGGGTAGGAGATATCAATTTTAAAAAGGAGAAATTAACCTTGCCTCCTGAGAAAATGGAGGAAATTGCGCAACGGATTAGAAGCAACTTTTAACGCAACAGGCTCACTATCAAGTGGGCTTTTTTATTTCAATCGATTGGGATTGTCTTTTATGAAAGCTTTCCATCCCGTATAGGATTTTCCTCCCACAACGGAATTGCTCTGGTAATAATGACAAAGTGCAACAGCTAAACCATCTGTGGCATCCAAGTATTTCGGGGTAGCTTCAAATTTTAATATACTCTTCAGCATAGCCGCAACTTGTTCTTTTGATGCGTTTCCGTTACCGGTAATGCTCTGCTTAATTTTTCGCGGAGAGTACTCGGTAATGCTCAATTCACGACTCAGTCCAGCTGCCATAGCAACTCCTTGAGCCCGTCCGAGTTTGAGCATCGATTGAACATTCTTGCCAAAGAAAGGAGCCTCCAATGCCATTTCGTCGGGATGGTATTGTTCAATTAAGGCTACGGTGCGCTCGAATATCTTTTTTAGTTTGAGTTCATGCCCTTCAATTTTGCGCAGCATCATCACCCCAGCCGTGACCAATTCGGTTTTTTTACCAACGACCTTGATAATCCCATATCCCATCACAGTCGTTCCAGGATCTATTCCCAAAATAATTCTTTCCGTCGCTGTAGGGGATTTTTTACCTTCGTTACTCATGTTCAAGCGCTTCAATCGTATTGCTAAGGTAGTGATTACCCTCGGATCACTCGTTTATATCGGTTTTCAAATCGATAAGAATAGCAATTTGGCTTGGAGCGGATTGCAGATATCCTCTCATTACGAATGGTGGCTGATCGCCTTTTTAATGATTTTTCCCAATTGGCTTATTGAATCAATCAAATGGAGCCGAATTACACAGCGAAAGCTACAGTCTTCCGTAATAATGGAAGTGCTGATTGGTCATTTCGCCGGATTGAGTACGCCGTTTAAGGCAGGGGATTATTGGTATCGATCCAACGGAAAGTCCGAACGGATTGCTGGGGTGGTATTTTCCAATTACGCTCTTGTTTTGGCACTGTTGGCCTTTGGGGTTTTGTTGGCATTCGAGCGTTCCGAGGCGTATTCATGGGTACTGCTTATTCTTTCTGTAGTTGGATCGCTTCTCTATTTCGGGATTGACAAGTTTCGCATTCCACGGTTAGCCCAATTTCATATTCAAACTCCTTCTTTAGCAATTCGAATTTGGCTTTTATTCTGGTCCTTATTGCGTGTTCTCGTTTTCTCCCTCGCTTTAACGATTCTGTTGAGTACTGTGGTTCACTCGATGAGTTTTTGGAGTATCTTTTCGGCTGTGATTGTGGTGTATGCCACAACAGCTATTTTACCGATTATCCAATTGATGGATTTCTCGGTTCGTTCGGGGGTTGCCATTTGGGTTTTCGGTCAGGCAGTGGATCCGTTTTTGATTACAGGAGTGTATTTTGGCCATACGGTTTTGCACAATTACATTCCCGCATGCATCGGAGGATGGTTGTGGTGGAAAAGGGATAAAAATGTATCAACTCATCAAATAAATGAATAATGGAGTTGTTGTTGATTCTTTTACTCATCGCGTATCTGATCATCTATACGCAAAAACCCAGTTCGACGGAAATAGTCGAAAGGAATTCGGTTCCTTTTACCCTCGTGGTGCCATTCAAGAATGAAGAACCGAACATCCGAAACTTTATCCAGTCCTTGCACCGTTGTCACCTCGATGATATGTCGGTGGTATTTGTCAATGATGGCAGTACGGATCGTTCTGAAGAAGTGTTACAGCAGGAGTTGGAGAAAATATCAGGTTTACACTATCAAATTCTTCATGCAAAAGGAGAAGGAAAGTTGAAGGCTATAGCCTTGGCTCTAGATTATACCGACTCGGATTGGCTCGTTGTGTTGGATGCAGATACAGAAATAGGCCCAGACACACTGAATGTCATGGCTTCACCCAATACCGATGACGATGCGGTGTTCGTTCCGGTCCGTGTTGCGGAGGTGTCGGCCTCACACTCTGATTTTCAACAACTGGAGTACATGGCGATGAATGCGACTTCATCTATTTTTTCAAAAAATAACATTGCATTACTCAACTCCTCGGCGGCGATGGGAATGTCCAGATCTTATTGGGAGAAGTTTGCCCAAGAGCAATTCGGTCACCATGGGCCGTTCGATGCTGAGTTGAGTGCGTTTCTCATGCGAGAAAGCTCCTCGGTCAGCTTTTGGGATCAGTCCAGTGCGGTTGTTCAAACGCAAGGGGAGCAAGAATTGGAAAGCTTTGTTTTGCAACGTAAAAAGTGGGGTGTGGCAGCGATAAAAAACTGGCGATTGATTCTTTATTTTTTATTTATCTACACGGTCAACACTTCTGTAATCTTGGGTCTGTTTTACGGGCGAATCGGGCGCTTTTACCTTTTGGCGAAATTAGCTCTTGACGTGTTTTTCTTTATGCGTTGGCAAGGCGTTTATGGATTTTCATTTACCATTCGGCAACTGGTAATCAATGCGCTACTTTACACTCCGTATATTTTGATTGTACCTTTTTATGGCGCTATGAAACCTTTGATATCTCGGTTTACTCGGAGATAATCACCGGTGTTCCGACTTCTACAAGTTCGAAAAGCTCAATCACATCGCAATTGTACATTCGAATGCAGCCATGACTTGCGGGTTGTCCGATTAAACCTTCTTCATGCGTTCCGTGGATGTAAATGTAGCGCTGGAAAGAATCTATATTGGGGCCGCGATTTACACCGGGTTCGGTGCCTTGCAGCCAAAGAATGCGGGTAGTGACATAATCGTTTCCATCGTGTCTTGCCTCGGTAATGATATCGGCCACAGCTCCCGTGTTTTTTCGCGCTTTGAAAATGGTGCCTACAGGGGCGTTATCCCCGTATTTTTTGGCAATGATGTGTTCGCCCAATGGAGTTTTATTGGAGCCGGAACGGTTTCCTACTCCGTACTTCGAGGTGCTGATCCAGTAGGTCTTTAGCGTATCGCCGCTGTCGATAAGGTACAACTGTTGGTTTTGAACCGAAACATGAATTTCTTGCGCCCAAACCCATGCGGGTAGGAAAATGAGAAGAAATGCGATATTTTGTTTAATCGTTTTCAATGACAACCGTATTGTTTTCCTTACTTCCCGAAGGATATTCAAATACTTCTAGATCGAAGAATTCGATGGCGGAAAGTAAGTGATCAAAAATATCCGCTTGAATACCTTCGTAATATACCCAACGCGTATCACGACAAAAAGCGTATACCTGAATTGGAACTCCTTTTTCTGTAGGTTGCAATTGGCGTACCATCATGGTCAGTTCGTCGTGCAAATTCGGATTGGTTTTTAAATACCTCGTTGCATATTCTCGAAACAACCCCAAGTTTGTCATGTTTCGTCCGTTTATTAAAACGCTCTTATCCGCATCGTGTTCTTTATTCCACTGTTCGATGTCGGCTTTTTTCTTTTGGATGTGGTCCGCAAGCAATTGGATTTTCGAAAACTTTTCGAGGTCTTGATCATTCAAAAATTTCACGGACTTCACTTTGATATTGACTGAACGCATAATCCTACGAGCACCGAGATTTTGCATGTTGCGCCAGTTTTTGAACGACTCACTTTGAAAAGCATATGTCGGAACGCTCGAAATGGTGTTGTCCCAATTTCGAATCTGAACCGAAGTGAGATTAATCCGGATGACATCTCCATCGGCGCCAAACTTTTCAAAGCTCACCCAATCACCTATACGAAGCGTGTCGTTAGCAGAAATGGTAATCGAAGCGACCAACCCGAGTATGGGATCGCGGAAGATCAAGAGCAGAACGGCTGTGGCAGCGCCGAGTGTGGTAAGTACCGTAAGCGGATTCGTACCGATTAAAAAGGCGATGACGTAAATGATCACCCCGAGGTAGACGATGATTTTCCCCAGCTGAACATAGCTCTCGATGGGTTTGTCCTTGTACATCTCCGTGCCCGCCAAAATACGCTGCAATGAATTGAGCAGTCGAATGGCTACTCGTGCAATAACAATAAAAATGTAAATATTGGTCAGGAAAATTACTCCGCTGATGATTCCGGTGAACTCGGTAAACATGATGGGAGCCAAATATCGGATGACAGCAGCGGGAGCAATATGCGCAAGGGAATCAAATACTTTTTCTTCATAAATCAAGTCATCCCATTCTACTGATGATTTGCTAACCACCCGTTTGATTACCCGTAGAATAATGTTTCGCGCAATGCGATCGGCGATAATGGCAATAATCGCAATAATGATGAGGTCAATTCCCAATACGATGTACTCAGCGATCGAATCCGAGACCCCGCGATTTTGTAGAAATTCGTATGCCCAGTGATCGAGTGAATAGTCGTTGTTAATTATATCTGCAGGTGCCATAAAAAGGGTATCATATTTGTGATAAAAATAGAAAACTTATCGGAGAAGCCCTTTAGCAAAGTGGAAATCCGAAGAAAACCATACGCTTTGCCCAAATCTTTTCGTTTTCCTTGGGGAATAGCTATTTTCGTAACGCATGAAAATTACAATCAAAATGATAAAAAGGATAGGATTAGTCGCGCTACTCGTTGGCGTTTTTTATACGGCTTGGAGTTTTTACCAACCGGGCAACGACCAACAACGAGATCAAGTTCTGCTCCAGTTGATGACCTACGGTTTGGAACAAGTGCACTACAGTCCAAAAGACTTCAACGACGATCTTTCAGAGGCTACCTATGACCTCTATCTGCGAGGTTTAGATCCCGGCAAACGTATTTTTACACAGCAACAAATCGAACAACTCAGCGCTTACCGTCAAAGTATTGATGATGAGGTGTTGAACGGAAGTATGGCCTTTTTCGATCTGAGCTACGGAATCTACAATCAGCAGTTTACTCGCGTTGTGGAGCTGTACCGTTCTATTTTGGACGAAAAGTTTGACTTTACAATCCGTGAAGATGTGGAGATGGATGGAGATAAGCGTTCCTACCCCAAAGATGACGCAGAGTTGCGCGAGGTATGGCGGAAATATTTGAAGTATCAAGTACTCACGCGTATCAGTGATATGGTGGAGGAGCAGGAAGACGCAGAAGAGAAGTTGACGTTTGATGAAATGGAAGAAAAAGCGCGCGAGAAAGTGCTCAAGAATATGGATCGCTGGGCAGAGCGCATGGAAGAACTGGATCGCAGGGATTGGGAGAGCGTATACTTCAATAGCATGATTCAGTTTTTTGACCCCCACAGTGCCTACTTGCCGCCTTATGATCAAGAGGCATTCGAGATTAGCATGAGTGGAAAGCTGGAGGGGATCGGAGCTCAGCTTTCGGATAAGGACGGTTACATCACCGTGGTTAAAATTGTGAGTGGAAGCGCTTCATGGCGACAAGGCGAGCTCGAGGTGAATGATATAATTCTTAAAGTTGCTCAAGAAGGTGAAGAGCCAGTGGATATCGTAGATATGCGTATCGAAGAAGCCGTTAAGCTCATTCGCGGGCCAAAAGGAACAAATGTCATTCTTACTGTAAAGAAGTTGGACGGGACAATGACCGATATCCAAATCACACGCGATGTGGTGATCTTAGAAGAAACCTATGCAAAATCAGCGGTTCTCGAAGACGGAACAAAAATCGGATATATTCGCTTACCGAAGTTTTACCTGAACTACGATGGAGAGGGGAGAGATTGCGCTGAAGATGTACGCAATGAATTGATCCGATTGAAAGAAGAAGGGGTCGAGGGCATCGTGTTTGACTTGCGTAATAATGGCGGAGGATCACTGCAAGCAGCTATTGATATTGCAGGTTTGTTTATTGACGAAGGTCCGGTTGTGCAAGTAAAATTGCGTTCTCAAGGTACGCGTGTTTACAATGATGAATACGATGATATTGTATGGGACGGACCGTTAGTGGTGATGGTGAATGCGTTTTCAGCATCGGCCTCTGAAATTCTTGCAGGAGCATTACAGGATTACGATCGTGCTGTTATCATGGGTGGAAATCACACTTACGGTAAGGGTACTGTACAGAGTATTTTCGAATTGGATCCGATGCTAAACGACCAGATGGCAGCGGTAAAACCACTGGGCGCGCTGAAAATGACAATCCAGAAATTCTATCGAGTTAACGGGCACAGCACACAGCTCGAAGGAGTGGTTCCGGATATCGTATTACCTGAAACTTATAATTACATTCCGAATGGCGAACGCGAAACGGATTATCCGTTGGCTTGGGATGAAATTGAATCTACAGATTTTACGGATTTGGATGAATGGGACGCGGCCATATCTTCGGCAGTTGAGCGAAGCATGAAGCGTATAGCGAAAAACGAGCAATTCAAGGCGATTGATGAAAATGCCAAATGGGTGAGTAGCCGTCGAGATGAAACGGTGTATACTCTCAACTTTGAACAACATCAGGAAGAGCAAGCGGACTTGGAAGAGCGGAATAAGACCTACCGCGAACTGCGAGATGAGTATCTCAATGGATTGACAGCTACCGCACTTCCTTCGGACACTTTCGACCCGAGCGATACGGTAAAAGTGGAAATGCAAGAGCGTTTTGTAGAGAATTTGCAGGGAGATGTTTATTTGGATGAAGCATTCGAAGTAGCTTCTGAACTGGCACAGCGTGAAACAGGAAAAAAATAAATCACCACGTGCGTTGGCCTTTCGGCGGTTTTACCGCAATCCCATGGGCCTCGTATCTCTATCCATCATCGCCATTGTGGCTTTGGTAAGTGTAGCTGCCTATGTCTTAATGCCCGACAATAGCCGAAACGCAAACCAAATGAACCTTACCTTGGGAACCGTTCCTATGGGGTTTGACGTAACGGGGTTTTTAATTCCAAATGATGAGTCCAATTTCAATTTCTTTAACGGAACGGATCGGCCAGCGGAGTTTATTCCGGTTTCCGAATGGAAAATTGAAAACGAAGTGCTTTTGTACCGACCCTACTTGGGTAAACAGGATGCGGGGCCGTGGAAAGTTTTGGAAGAAGTCCAATCTCCGATGACCGATGAGTGGGTCAAGACTCATTTGGTCACAAAAACCTATTGGCTTGGAACGGATAAGTTTGGTCGAGATGTGCTTTCGCGCTTAATATTGGGATCTCGTATTTCCATCACTGTGGGGTTTATCGCTGTTTTGATCAGCTTAGTTGTAGGCATGACATTAGGAGCAATTGCCGGATTTTTTGGCGGTTGGGTGGACGATTTAATTTCTTGGCTGATCAATGTAGTGTGGAGCATACCTACCTTATTACTCGTAATTGCTGTTACCTTGGCGTTGGGGAAAGGATATTGGCAGGTTTTTATCGCTGTTGGACTTACGATGTGGGTAGAGGTAGCGCGTGTCGTGCGCGGTCAAGTTTTGGCCCTGAAAGAAGAGCAGTTTATCGAGGCAACGCGAGCGTTGGGCTTTCGGAGTTTTCGAAGTATTTTTATTCATATTCTGCCCAATCTATGGGCTCCTGTAATCATTATTTCGGCAGCTAATTTCGCCGGTGCTATTTTGATCGAAAGTGGATTGAGCTTTTTGGGTTTTGGAGCACAACCTCCCATCCCATCATGGGGCGGTATGATTCGTGATCACTACGCCTACATCCTAGTCGACAAAGCGTATTTGGCGATTATTCCTGGTGTGGCCATTATGGTTTTGGTATTGGCATTTATGATGGTAGGAAATGCCTTGAGAGATGCTCTTGATGTGCGTGCTGTTCGAAGTTAAATCAAAAGCGATAAATCATTCCCATTGGAGAAATCTCCAAATTGTAAAGCGGTTCACTCATGCTTCCATGGGTGAGGAACATCACCAAATCGAAGGTAAATAGGAAAGCGCCTTGAAGTAAAAGTGCATTTCCATATCCCGTCAAACGCTCGGGGCGGTCGGACCGAAAAGCTCGTTCTCGCAAATAAATGCCGGTGGCCATATATCCGACGTCAAGGCCAGCATTAAATAACAAGATTCGACGAATGCTTTCGTGTTGTTGTATGCTTTCGGCGAAATCCAACTGAGTGGGGTCGTTCAAAGCGCTGTATAAACCGAACCCTGCAATTCCTAGACTAACCAGATTCCACATCGCATTCATTTGATGGAAATATTTGGTTTGACCTTCCGATCGAAAATACCCGGTTGTTCCGATAGCCATGTTTCCAACAGCCCAGCTTCCGAGGATGATCATACCAGTACGATTGATGTCCAATCGCTTTTGATTCAAATCAATCAGCGATTCCGAAGATTGGGCAAAAGCACCAATGGAGAAAATCAAAAGGAATAGCAGTAGAATTTTTTTCATCATAAGGATTTAACGTGTTGGCTTGAAAACAGTTCGTTGACGATTCTGGAATTAACCAAAGAGCATTCCCCAGTTACCTTTTATCGTCGGTAGTTCTATTGCCTTTTCGAGCTCGTCAAGAAAGTAGTCGCGAGCAACGGGTTTGGCACCTAATGTTTCCAAGTGCGGGGTGTACACTTGACAATCCACGAGTGTGAAGTCAAGCTCTTCAAGACGTTGGCATAGGCGAATAAAAGCGAATTTTGAAGCGTTGGGCACGAGGGAAAACATGGACTCTCCAAAAAAAGCCTTTCCGATAGAAACACCGTACAATCCTCCGACAATTTCACCGTCTGAATCCCGAACTTCTATGGAATGGGCATAACCCAATTTATGGAGTTTTATATAGTTGTCGATAATCTCATCGGTAATCCATGTTCCGTCTTGTCCAGGGCGAGGAATATGCGCACAGGCGACCATAATTTCTTCAAAATCACGGTCTGCGGTAAGGTGAAAGTCATCGCTGTTGAGCACATTGCGCATCGAATGACTAATGTGTACATCAGCGGGTTTCAGAACCATCCGTTCGCGCGGGCACCACCACAATACCGGTTCGCCTGGATTATACCACGGAAAAAGCCCCAATTGATAGGCGTTTAAAAGAAGGTCGGAAGATAGGTTGCCTCCAACAAGGGTGATATCTTCATTCCCCATCTTTCGGGGATCGGGAAAAATATGTCTGTTCTTATCCGTTCCGGCCATGCTAAAAGATCAATAATGCAGCCACAAAGATAACACTTGCCAATAGGAATAGCAGTGCGGTGTAAGGGAGAATTTCTCGTGCTTTAAGGCCCGTGATTCCCAATAGCGGTAGAGCCCAAAAGGGTTGAAGCATATTGGTCACTTGGTCGCCATAAGCCATGGCTAGGATACATTTGGATAAACTGACGTCGAGTTCACTGGCCGCTTGTATAATGATGGGTCCTTGAACGGCCCATTGTCCGCCTCCGCTGGGCACAAATATGTTAATAATCCCTGCGCTGATAAATGTGAAAATAGGGTAGGTAGTGCCATTGGAGATTTGAACAAAAAAGTCGGAAATCCATTCTACCATTCCGCTTGATCGCATCAATCCCATGATACCAAAATACAGCGGAAACTGAATTAGAATTCCAGCCACTCCACCGATCGCCTCGTCAACAGCGCCAATGAAATGATGAAAGCTACGGTGCGAAAGGATTCCCAGGCCGAGTAAGGTGAAGTTGATGTTGTTGGGTGTGAAAAATGCGAGCCAGTCGGTTTGATGGATGATAAACAGTTTATAGAAGGCGAAGCCGACTAAAAATATACCTACCAATTTAGAGGCGATCCGGGAATGGTCGAGTTTTTCTATTCCGATCAGATCGTGGACTTGGGTGGAAGTGGTTTTGGACGACAAAGATATCTTCGAAGGTTTAACGCGTTTGCCAAGAAGGAAAAGCGCTAATGGAATCAATAATAGTGTTGCCACAAATACAAATGCATTCATTGAACTGAAAACCGTTTGCTCAAAAGAAAGAACATCCGGAATAAAAGCGGCTTTTTGGAGGTCTACATTTTGGGCCATTTCGCGCAAATGTCCGGGTTCGGCTACCTTAATGAGCGAAGACCCAGAAAGACCTCCATGCCACACCAACAACCCCACATATCCAGAAGCACCAACCATTGGGTAGTTGATGGAATAGCCGTTTTTCAGCGCTTGCTCGGCAACCTTTCGGGCGAAAATTGCTCCAAACACAAGGGCGAGCCCCCAATTGAAATATCCGGTTAATATGGTGAAAAAACTTACAATGGCGGCTGAGCTAGCGGTGTCTGTGCAGAGGTATAGCCCTTTCTTAATGGCTCTGTCGACAATAGGCGATAAGGCCAAAACATGACCTAGAATCAGAATGAGCATCATTTGAACGGCAAAAACCAATAGGTTCCCGTTCCACATGCCGTTTTCCCACATAACGATTAAATCTATCGCCCTTTGATCGCTCTCAAACGGAGCAAAAAGAAATGCTGCAATGAAAGTGATAAGCGTTAGGATAAGAGCAATGGTAAACGGCATCGGAAGAAGCGTTCGAAACCACCATTCAAAACGATTTGCAAAGTTTTTTGCCATTGATTTTGGGATTGTACGGGGATAAACCCTAATTTGTCAAGCAAATATAAAGCTATAGTAGTGATTTTATTAACGTAAGTAAATGTCAATCGCTCTGTAGATATTTATCTATATTTGTACGAAACCAAATTGCCAATTAACCCTATTTCCCCACCCTCTAGGTCATTTGCGGTAATAGCGTTATGGCATTGAAATTACCATAATTATGAGAAGAACCATTACGCTGTTTGCAGGAATCCTCATTTCCGCATTTTTTTCTTCTTCGGCGCTCAATGCTGCCGTTCTGAGCTCAGCACCTCCGCTGACACTGAGTTGTCAAAACACGAGTGTTACCCTTCCAGGAACGGGAGGCTCTGTGAGTATTACTCCAGCCGACGTTCTTTTAAGTGTTTCCGATCCCGGAGCTGTAGCCGCATCTTCACTGGATATCAGCACGTTCTCGTGTGCTAACGTAGGAGCGAACACGGTCACCTTGACCATTACCGACACAACGGGAGCAACTTTTAGTTGTACATCGACGGTCACAGTTATCGATGCCACTGCACCGGTTTTCACAGTTTGTAGCTCCAACATTGTGGTTGAAGCCGATGAGAATTCATGCTCCAACATTGTCAACTTTCCGACGCCATCGGCTACGGATAACTGTCAAGGAGTAACGGTTACCCAAACCGATGCCACAGGGCTTAGCAGTGGAAGTACTTTTCCTGTTGGAACGACAACCATTATTTATACAGCGACGGATGCCAGTGGGAATACCGCAACATGTACATTCGATGTGATTGTTGAAGATACCCAGGCACCGGATATGAACTGCTTGACAAATATCGTAGTCAATGCTGATCCAGGCGCTTGTAGTGCTGTGGTCAATTATACGGCTCCGACCGCTACCGATAATTGTGGTCCAGCTACAGTCGCTCAAATTTCAGGTCTTGCCTCGGGTTCAGCTTTCCCGATTGGAATTACTCTGATGGAGTTTGTTGCAACCGATATTTACGGGAATGAAGATACCTGTACATTCCAAGTTGTAGTAAGCGATAATCAGTCGCCGAGTATAACTTGCCCCGGGAATATTACCGTTAGTAATGATCCAGCGAGTTGTGGGGCGAATGTAACATACAGCGTTCCTACGGCAACTGATAACTGTTCCAACTTAACCGTTACACGAACAGCAGGTCCGGCGTCGGGTGGCTTTTTCCCTATCGGAAATACAACGGTTACGTATGTCGCTTTTGATGGCAGCGGAAATGGCGATACATGTAGTTTTACTGTAACGGTAACAGATGATGAAGATCCAACCTTATCTTGCCCTGGAAATATCACTGTAGATACCGATGTTAATGCTTGTGGAGCAATCGTTAACTTCAGTGTCGTTCCGAGCGATAATTGTTCCGGATTTGTAATTGGTCAAACTGACAACACGGGATTGAGCAGCGGAAGTTTCTTCCCCGTCGGAACAACGACATTGGCATACGAAGTTACGGATGCCTCTGGTAATACGGCGTCGTGCACCTTTGATGTAACTGTCGAGGACAACGACCCGCCAACCCTCACCTGTCCGACCAACTTTACGGTAAACCTCAATACCGAATGCGATTATACGCTTGCCGACTTTACTCAAATTGCGATTGGAGCAGATAACTGCGGTGGAACCCAGTTTGTGACGCTCACGCAAACACCTGCACCAGGTATTGTAATGGTTGATGGCGATAGTGAAACGGTAACTATTACGGCCACGGATCAAGTTGGAAATACAAGTACATGTACCTTCACCGTATCTGTACGTGATGCGCAACCGCCTGTGGTATCATGCAATGACCTTTCGATGGATTCGGTTAAGGCTGACACTGAGTGTATGTTTGAAGTTGGAGATTATTCACAAGGCGTCTCTGTATCGGATAATTGCACGGATGTAAGCGAATTTTCGATTTCTCAATCTCCTGCACCTGGAACGATGGTGGATGGAAGCAGCGGGATGGTGAATGTAACGGTTACGGTAACTGGACCGGATGGTTTTAACAGTGAATGCAACACAACATTAATGGTTACATGTGCTGTACCACTTTCTATTCCGGAGTCATTTTCGCCGAATAATGATGGAATCAATGATTTTTGGGAAATGCCGGGTATTGAAGAATATCCGAATAACAGTTTGAAAGTATACAATCGCTATGGAGACCTGTTGTATAGCGCAACTGGTTACCTAAATGGTTGGGACGGAACAGCTCAAGAAGGCGGAGTTGTCTACGGAGAAGGAGATGTTCTTCCGGAAGGAACGTACTACTATATTTTGGATTTGGGCAATGGCGAAGATCCGTTGAAGGGATATGTCTATTTGCGCAAATAATTGTCGAACTCCAAAGAACATGAAAATGAAGAAACTAAATATTCAAACCATGAAAATCCGGAAGACCTATATCGCTGCCTTTGCTGTAGCATTGGCATTGGCTTTTCCGCAATGGGCTTCGGCACAGCAGGACCCGTTGTTCACTCAATATATGTATAACGTGCTGAGCATCAACCCGGGTTATGCGGGGTCGCGCGATGCACTTTCTGTAGTCGGTATACACCGATCGCAGTGGGTAGGAATCGATGGAGCCCCGTCTACACAGAATATTACCGTCCACAGTCCGTTGCGAAACAAGAACTTCGCACTAGGTGGAAGTTTGATTCACGATCAAATCGGACCAACCCAACAGTTTGGTGCATATGCCGACTTTGCTGGACGTGTTTGGTTAACGGATAAATCGAGATTATCACTTGGTATCAAGGCCGGATTTAATTATTTACAAACGGATATCGTGGGGTTAGGAATCAATAATCCGGATCCCGCCTATAACGAAAACATCAATCGTTTGAATCCCAATGTCGGTTTCGGTTTGTACTACCATTCACCACACTTCTTTGCAGGGTACTCGATTCCGAAGTTTTTTGAGAATGAATTATATGATACTCCATCAGGCGATGAAACCGAGGCTCGCGAAGAGCGTCATCAGTTCATTATCGTTGGAGGGGTTATTCCGATGGGAAATCAAGTCAAGTTTCAGCCAAGTGCCTTTTTACGCATGGTAAATGGAGCGCCGGCATCGGTGGATGTAACGGCTAACTTCTTGTTTGTAGAGAAGATTTGGGTAGGAGGATTTTGGCGTTACGACAGTAATGTAGGTATGCTAGCTGCTTATCAACTCTCCCCTCAGTTTAAGTTAGGTGTCGCCTATGATTATACCTTGAATGACTTGATGGACTATACCTCAGGGTCATTTGAGATTATGCTGACCTACGACTTTATTTTTGAAAAAGGTGCTATGAAATCACCGCGTTATTTCTAATCCCCCAAATAGGAAAAGAACATGAAAAAGAAATTTTACAATTATATCGCGATAATGATTTTGGCACTGTTGGTTCCAGTGATGGCTTCGGCACAAACTGGTCTTTTAGAACGTGCCGATGAATATTACAATCGGTTGGAATACCAAAACGCAATCACTTATTACGAACGAGCCATTAATAAAATGGAGGTTCCCGAGTACAGTGCATTGCGCAATCTAGCTGAGAGCTATCGAAAAGTACGAGACAACGATAATGCGGAGAAGTATTATAAAATGGTCACCGAGCACAGCGAAGCTAAGGCGGTTGATTACTACAAATATGCTCGTACACTTTTGGCCAATAATAAGTACGAAGAGGCGCAGATCGAAATGGCCAAATACCGTGAGCTTGAACAAAGTGAATTGGGCAGTGAGTATGCCGACTTTTCGATGGAGCGCATCGAGAAAATGCGCGCTAAATCGGATAAGTATGAGGTCAAAAAGGCCGATTTCAGCACGGATGGTTACGATGACTTCGGACCAGCGAAAATGGGCGATCAAATCGTGTTTTCGAGCAACCGAGGAGTAATGGCAGGTATTGTACGGACTTACGCTTGGGACGGAAAGCCTTTCTTGGATCTGTACGGAGCCGAAGTAGATGAAAATGGTGAAGCCAGCTCAGCAAAGCCATTCTCAAAGGTGTTGAACAGTAAATACCACGAAGGAAATGCCACCTTTAGCAGCGATGGTAAAGAGGTCTTCTTTACGCGCAATGATTACCTGGACGGTGAATTTGGCGAAGGAGAAAATGGCGTGAATAACTTGAAGATCTACACATCCATGATGGATGAGGATGGAAATTGGTCGGAACCCGTAGCGTTTCCATACAATTCGTCGAACTTCTCGACAGGACACCCGAGTTTATCTGCAGATGGAAAGACATTGTACTTTGTATCGGATCGTCCGAATGGAAAAGGTGGTGCAGATATTTACATGTCAAAGCGCAATAGCGATGGTTCATGGGCCGAACCGGTGAACTTGCGAAGTATCAATACCGAAGGAAATGAGATGTTTCCATTTATACACCCTGAAGGCAACTTATACTTCGCGAGTGATGGACACTTCGGATTAGGTGGATTGGATGTATTTGTGGCTATTCCGAAAAGCGGAGGGTTTGAGAAGCCCAAGAACATGGGTTATCCATTCAACGACGCCAACGACGACTTCGGTGTTTGGATCGATATGGATTACAGCAATGGATACCTTTCGTCAAACCGCGATACGGGATCTTATGGTGATGATATTTATCGCTTTACCATGGCTCCAACAGTGACCGAGCTGAAGGTTATTGTTAAGGACGCGGATAGCGAAGAAGTTTTGCCAGGAGCTCGTGTTGCCGTTGAAAGATCGGAGGATGATTTTTACGACAATGGACTTACTGATAACTCTGGAGAAATCGACTTGACCATTACAGCTTATGGTGAGATCAAGGTCTCGGCAGAAATGGACAACTATAAAATGAACGAAGTGGTTTACGAAGCTGTAAATCGCGGAGTGGATATGGAGGATGAGGTTGTCGTTTATCTCAAGGAAATCAAACCAGAAGGGCCACTTGTGACTGAAATGGATGGTTACTTTGCTTTTGTGCCGATTTACTTTGAATACGACAAGTGGGATATCCAAGATCAATCAGAACCCAAACTGGATACCATTATCCAAATCATGAATGACTTCCCTGAGTATAAAGTGGAGTGTTATTCGCATGCTGATTGCCGTGGTTCGCAAGATTTCAACCAATGGTTATCCGAAAAACGTCTTGAAGAAACGATTGCATATTTGGTTTCTAAAGGAGTTAAACGCGAGCGCATCTTTGGTCGCGCAATGGGAGAAACCGAGCCGGTCAATGAGTGTGTTTGTGAGTGTGAGCAATCACCTGCACAAATTGGAATTACTCGCTATCGCAAATGCGAAGCTGAGCAAGTTTCTGACTGTTCGGAGGAAGATCACAAAATGAACCGTCGTACCGAATTCCGTTTGGTCCGACCAGAATAACAGTATTAACTAAACCCCGAGAAAAAGGCGTGTTGAACTTCGGTTCAATGCGCCTTTTTCAGTTAACAAACACCTTTCACCCGTGGCTCGGAGAGACGAGTTAACGAGTAAATAGTAAACTAGTATACTAGTCTACCAGTAACTAGTCTACCAGTCCACCAGTAACCACAATGATACGCCATCACTCTTTGAGTTTTCACTTGCAAAGTCAGTAGTCATTAAGGATCAGTGCAATTTTATGGGGAGAAAATGATTTTAGGCAAATATTATAACCATTCCGTAAAACCATTTGTCACTGCTCGTTCCTCTATGATTCCCACAAACAGCAAGAGTTTGAGTATGGCGTATCGAGGTGGTTGGTTGATAGTTCTGAGGATATGTGAGCGTTCGTTAATCCAAGACATCTCGTGATGCGCTCAAGCCGCGCGGGCTGATACTTTTGGCATCGCCCCAAAAGTATCCAAAAGGTCTAGGCCTGTGAAGAACTTTGCAACAAAACGACGAATTCGCCTTTCACAAAGTGCCCAAAGGCTCTATAGACGTTTGCACACTCGTAGAGCATTCGCGGAGAGGCGGTTGGGCCCTTTCGCTCCGGCCAACGCCAAAGGCGAATTCTGTTTTGTAGGCAAAAACCTTCAATGGCCAATGATTCTTGATGCTTTTTGAAAATTTTCTGGTACTGGAATTACAGAACACACTTCAATGAAAATTGCATGCATCGTGTTGTCAAGTTTAAAACTTATTCTACTCCCCACGAAATGGATGTGACCCGTCATTAATTCGGATATCGGATCACGGTTAAACCGAATAAAGCCTCACCGACCTTAAAAAAAATAGCCGTAGCCGTAGCCGAGACTTATTCCACTTTATTTGGAATTGCATCGCATTTTTATCATACTGCCGAGGTGAGAAAAAACTCACGTGAATCATCCAATTAATAATTAAAAACGAAAGAATGAAGATGATGAAAACGATGTTCGCAACGCTAATGCTCGGAATGCTTGGAACGATTACCGTTGCAGCGCAAACGCCCCAGATGATGCCTCAGCAGCAATCCGGCAGTTTAGAAGTTTCGGATGAGGAATTGAAGGCGTTTATTGATGTGGTGAACACAGTACAAAAAATCAATCAGGAATCGCAGACGGAAATGATGGCGGTTGTAGAAGATAATGGGATGACTGTTCAGCGGTTCAGTCAAATTGCCCAGTCGCAACAAAACCCAGAAGCAACGCTGGAAGTGGGGCCGGAAGAAATGAAGTTATATGAAAAGACCTTAGCTGCGGTAGAAAAAATTCAGTTGGCTTCGCGAACAGAAATGGAAGCGGCTATTGAGTCCTCTCCATTAACGATGGAGCGTTATCAAGAAATCGCAATGGCGGCCCAAAGTGATATGGAACTTCAAAAGCGTTTGCAAGCATTAATGCAAGGATAAAACACGTTGATTTGAAATGAAAAAACCCATCCTGAAATTGTTCGGGATGGGTTTTATTGTTTTAGAATGGCAAATCATCCGTATCGTCGTCATCTGGATAATCATTCGATAGCGGTGGTTTACTCGAGTTAGCCGGCTGACTTGGAGCTGCGCTTCCTCCGCTCGGCGCACTGACTGTATTGTTGGTCACACTCCATGCTTGCAAGTTCACGAAATACCTTCCTTGATATTCGTTACCTCGGATGTTGAATTTCGCAACAACATCATCACCTTCATTGATTTTATCCAGTAAATCAACACGGTCCATGGTACACTCCAACTTGACATCCTGCGGGTACTGTTCGCGTGTGGTAATCACAAATTCACGTTTTACAAACCCTTTATTGAATTCTTGCTTATCAAACAGTTTCTTTACTTTTCCTTCGATCTCGTACATTATCCTCGGTTTATTTTATCAATTAATAACATTTTCCACGCTTCCATCACGTGATTATCTTCTAAAAGTTCTTTAGCCCGCGTATGGATGAGTTCCCGCAGTTCATACCCGTCATTGGCTCGCTCCAAAATATCCCTTGCATCGCGTTCATGGCTATAAGCCTCTACTTCTGCTTCGGTCGGTAGCTTTTCTACATTACCCAACTTGCCTAAGTCATTTCCCGAGAGGATGTAACTCTCGCGAATTCGAGGTGGAATTTGATCTACACCAATTCCTTTGTTGCGCAATGGCTTGGCCACTTCGAAGAGCGCTTCGCCGTGGGCTCTGGAGTAGAAATTTCCTCCCATACGACCGACTAAATCGATTTTTCTCTGGTCGATTTTACCTTCTTCCGTCAAGTATTTTTCTTGAATATGAACTTTTACAACTTCACAAATAATCAAATTTCCCGCACCTCCTTCATCACCCAAAGAAACGATGTCCTTTACGATGCATTCGTATTGCACTGGGCTTTCGGCAACGCGAAAGGGCTTGACGTTTTCAGACTCCAATGGCGTTAATCCGGCTTTGACAAACTCATTTACCCCTCGGTCGTATTCAGTCGAGGAGAGCGACATTTGTTCTACGATATCGTAGTTCACTACATTGATGACTACTTCTCGCGTTTCTTCGCAATTCTCAAGCGTATGCTTGGTCGTATTGTTCCGGACTCTTCTCGCAGGCGAAAAAACTAGCGTAGGCGGATTCGCACTGAATACATTGAAAAAACTGAATGGACTTAGATTGGGGTTGCCATCCCCGTCCATTGTACTGGCAAATGCAATCGGTCGCGGACCGATGGAGCCGAGCAAAATTTGATGCAATTCACCCGTTGAAATATCTTCTGGACGTATTGTTTTCATGTTGATAGTTCCGTTTCTACAAAAGTAAAAACTATCATGGATAAGCACCGATTATAAGCGCTTAACTTTCTTATATAGATGATGGATTTTTTTCATTCGGAGTTATAGATTTCCAAATTAATTTTATCTTTGCCGTCCGTTGCGGGCGTGGTGGAATTGGTAGACACGCTAGACTTAGGATCTAGTGCTTCGCGGCGTGAGAGTTCGAGTCTCTCCGCCCGCACAAATAAAAAGCGGAAGTTCAATTGAGCTTCCGCTTTTTTATTTCCGTCTATTTGAATTGATAGTAGTCGTCCTATGACTTCTTTAAAAGGCCAAAATATTTTTTGGTTTAGGGTTGGTTCAAACCATTCAATGGTTTAGAATTCGCAGTTATAGGCAATCATTAATTCATCCCAACTGATGAGAAGTAGAAACGTTTCATCGTCATCTTTCATAAACATAAACATTACCTCGACGCTATCTCCGCCAGCAGTGTTGGCGTTGAAACTCATATAGGTGTTTCCGTCATCATCTTCTTCTGTTTCAGCAGATCCCTGAAGGTTGTAGATTTGATTTTTTTCTTCTCCATAGATGATCACCTTGCTTTCTTCTTCAATGAACTTGCCTGTTGTGCTCAGGTCAATTCGGTCCGACCATTCGCCCCAGTCACCATTGTCATCAACAACTTTAACAACAGCTCCGGTTACGTCGAACTTAAATTCAGATTGAGCTTTCGCTTCGGTAAAAGCAAGTAATCCAATCGCAATTACGCCTAGCATTAATACTCTTTTAAACATGACTTTTGGGTTTTTGATAATTAATAAATTTTTGCAGTGACGAATCCTGCGCAATGGATTGGAGGGAATCGAAAACTACATTTCAAATGTAAAGTACTTTGATTTTCAGCACATCGGTAAATTACCGTAAATTCAGAAAGTATTTATACCTAGACAAAGTAGAGTTTACATCGACTTTCTATGGCCACCAAACCAAAGAACAACCTTTCCTTTCTCTATAATTCTTCCTCCTTCCCATATAAATTTGTTGCTCGGGTCAGCTTTCCGTGCTAGTTCTTTTAACTCGGCAATGGTATACGTGCGTAAAACAGAAATCACTCCATCAAATCCTATGACGAAAGGGACAATAGGGATGAGGTAAGTGAAAATCAGCCGTCCAATTGAAAAAGGACGAATTAGTGGCATAATCAATAGGGCTGGAATAGGCGAGAGGGCTATTTTCAGGACATTCAGTAAATTCCTTTGTTGTCCTTCCATGATTAGAATGGGTTCTCCGGCTTCAGTCGCATTTCGGAATATCTTTTCTACGTCTTTTGGCCGAAAGTGATGCAGGGATAAAAACTGTGTTCTGAGACCTTTTAATCTGCTAGGGACATCACGGGCATCAACCGGTGCTTCATCGTATTGTACGACATCAGGAAATGCATCGGACAGGATTGCTGCGGCCTTTTTATTGGGATAAAAATCGGTAAGGTGGATGTCGAGTTGTGGGTGTTCATCGGTCAATTCAGGAATTAATTCTATCCAAGGCCCTCCCCCGCCTGAAGCCAAGTCAATAACTCGTCCATTGGCTAAATGGACATATCGGTTCAAAACGTCCAATGCGGGATGATAGAGTTTTAACAGGTTGGTAGCAAAGCGAAGGTAATCTGTAACATAGTTGCGGAGAAACTCTGGAAACCACGTCTGATCCTCAATCTCAAATAGATGAACTCTCTTCATTTAGACGGAAAGTTATGTTATTCCCCTGAAAGATAAAATCATTGGAAATCGGAAAGATCTAGATTTGAGGTATAGTCGTACCCCAATTCAAATAATTCATCCGCTGCGGAACTCGATAAGATGTCGTAATCGCGCATTCCTTCAGGTTCGATAAGCAAATCGCATTCGGTCTTGGAAGATTTAGTGTTCGCATTGACCATCAACTGGAAAACACGAGCTCCGATTTTTTTCAGACTGTCCAACTCACTGGTTTCATTCACAGGAGAAATACTGATAGCAATGATTGCGTCACATTTTCCTTGTAGAGGTTTCGTGGGAAGGTTATCGTACATCCCCCCGTCAGAATACAAGTTGCCATCGATCTCGACTGGCGTAAATAAAATCGGAATGCTCGCGCTTGCCGTTACGATTTGAGCGAGATTTCCCTTCGAAAAGTACTCTACTTTAGCTTTGTTCAAATTGCTGGCCGCTACTGTAAATGGAATTTTTAAATCTTCAATACGTTTAGCGCTTATCGCTTTTTTTAACTCCTCGGTAAGTCCGTCAAACTTGAGCAGTCCATTCGTGGGTAAGTGAATTTTACCCAAGTTAAATAACCCTTTATCTTTCAGTACAGCGTGGGCTTCGTCAGGAGTCATGCCATCCGCCAAAAGCGCTCCGGCTATGGCACCAGCACTAACTCCAGAATACCTTGTCGGTTCAACTCCCTTTTCCATCAATGCTTTGACAATGCCCAAATGGGCAAATCCTCGTGCACCTCCGCCACCCATGGCTATGCCTATTTTTTTACTCATTTTTCAGGTTGTTATCAATGGACGAAATTGGGAACTCGGGGAGTTTAAATGCGGTGTATAAATAAAATAATCCACCTGCTATATCGATGTACATCCAGTACATCTTATTTCTCAGATAAACCGGATCAATCGGATTAAAAAGTACGATAAGGATGATGAGCGGTATGACGAATTGGGCTTTGAACGGCTTTACCGATCGAGCCAATAAAATTACAGAGCCCAAAGCAATGAAATAGCGCAACATATAATAAAACTCGCCGGGTAGGCGAAGCGTTGCGATTATCATTACTACTCCCATGGTTATGGAAAGAATACGTATCATGCTTGTTGTGACTCGGTTATATCGGTTCAAAAATGAGAATGTTTTTTGAAATAAGGCCCCTTAAATCGTTAAAATTTGAATGGCGATAAATACCAAAACGATGACTTTAAATACTATAGTGCTCCGGTAAACTTTTGGATTTCGAATGATCGAATTAAATTTTCCCGCAAGAAGAGCAACGGCGCTAAATATTACAATGGCCTGAAGCATGAAAAGGACTCCGAGAATAAGGGTATCTACGAATGGCGTTTGGGTTTGTTTGGGGATAAATTGAGGCAGAAACGCTAAGAAAAATAACGTGACCTTCGGATTGACGACATTCATTGTAAAACCACGCTTGAAATAGGCCCATGGTGTTTTTTGGTGTTTTTGAGCAGAATCGGCACCGGGCAGCTGTTTCCATTCTTCTCGAATGGTGAGGTAGGCCAGGTACAAAAGGTACATCGCTCCGACAATCTTTAAGGTGTGAAAGAGCCATTCATTTTGTCGGATGATGATCGATACGCCGAGTGCGGCAGCCGAAGTATGGATGATTAATCCTGTGCATAGTCCCAATGCAATAGAAATTCCCGCTTTTGCTCCGCGAGAGATACTCTCGACCATGACATATAGAATGTCAGGTCCGGGTGAAATGGTTAACAGTATTGATGCGATTAAAAAAGAAACCCAATCCATACGAACGAAAATAGAGAATTGAGCCTTTTAAAAATCAATGTACCTACATTTTTTGTTAAAATTTTATCGATCAAAGCGATAAAAGGCGAACTTTGCGTCTTGATTGATACGCATGAAAAACTCACCCTTATCACTTTTATTCCTGGTCATTTTTATTGACTTGCTCGGTTTTGGGCTCGTCATTCCTATTTTGCCGAATTACATCGCAAAGATGACGGGAAGTGAAGTCATGGTGGGATTTGCGGTGGCTATTTTTGCCCTCATGACCTTTTTCAGTACGCCTTTTCTAGGCGGACTGAGCGATCGCATTGGTCGTCGGCCCGTGTTGTTGATCACGATTGGAGCCAATGCGTTGGGTTATATTTTAATGGCGATTGCCGGAGATATTTGGACTCTTTTACTCGCCCGTGCGGTAAGTGGTATTGCTTCGGGAAATATTTCCGTAGCACAGGCTTATATTATTGATGTAACTCCACCGGAGAAACGTTCGAAATCAATGGGGTTAATCGGTGCGGCTTTTGGCCTGGGGTTTATTTTTGGACCACCCGTTGGGGGTTTGATTATGGGATGGTTCAACTTTGCAGCCGTGGGCTATTTTGCAGCCGCCTTATGTCTGTTGAACTTGATTCCCGCGTATTTCTTTTTGAAAGAATCGATCGCTGAAAAGGTTCCAGATGCAGCATTGAAGCTCATTCCGTTAAAGGATTATATCGAGGTTTTTAAGAACGGGCCCATTTGGCGCTTATTCATGATCAACTTTCTGTATGTGACTGGTTTTTTTCTTTTTCAGGTATGTGCCACCTTGTTTTGGGAGGAGCATTTTGGTTTGGATGAAACCCAGCGTGGATATGCCTTTGCTTTCATTGGAATATCTACAGCTTTTGTGCAGAGTTCCTTAATCGGCCCATTGAGTTCGCGATTTGGAGAACGAAAGCTTTTGTTGTTTGGGAACTTTGGAATGGCTATCATCTTGCCGGCTTTGGGGTTGGTCCCTACGGGTCTTTTTTTAGCCATGGAGATTCCCCTTTTGTTTATGCTGGCCATTGTCAATGGTCCCGTTGGCCCTTCGTCGCTATCATTGCTTTCGCAGAATACGGACCCGAAACGCCAGGGAAAGGTTGTTGGTCTGTATCAATCGTTCAGTAGCCTGGCACGTGTGATTGGACCGTTGATAGGGACCTCGTTGTATGCCATTCATTATATCCTTCCCTTTATCGGCGCAGGAGTTTTGTTGGTGATCAATGGATTTTTTGCCATCGGAGTTACCCGAAAACTAAATTCAGCGAATCAATAACTGTCCTTGTCGACGACCGTTTTTCCTCGAAAAGTCCAAAAGACAAACCCCGTGTAAAATCCGACCAATGGAATAGCAATAGCAGCAATGGTGAGCATGATCTCCAAGGTTTTTTCCGAGGCCGAAGCGTTGAATGCCGTTAAACTGTATTCGGGATTGGTGGTGGAGAGTAAGATAACCGGAAACAATTCAATGGCGACCAAAATCAAAAGTATGGCCATCGAAAGGGCACTGGATATGAACGCACCCATAAACTTGCGCTTCGCTACTTGACGAGTAATATTAGCGACCAAAAGAATGGCGAGCAACGGCAAGACAAATAGTGCTGGGTTGTTGGTGAAATTATCTGTTAAATGCGGAATATAAATTAGCGTGTAGACGGTTAAGATTAAGTACGAAATCACGAAGAAGATGGTTGTGTTTTTGGATATGATCGAAAGTTTGGCGTACATCCGATCTCGGGTTTTCATTACCAGATATAGCGACCCATGCATCATAAACATCGCTACGGTCGTAATACCGACCAAAATGGCATACGGATTGAGAAAATCGAGCCAACTTCCGGTAAAATTTCCGTTGGCGTCAATCTCAAAACCCAAGAGAACATTTCCCAATACCACACCCAGTAAAAATGCAATCAATCCGCTCGAAATAGCAAAGGCGGTATCCCACATTTTGCGCCACCACAACATGGGTTCTTTGCTGCGAAATTCGATGGAAACGGCTCGAAAAATAATCATGACCAAGAACAGCATGAATGGGATGTAGAAAGCCGAAAACAAGGTGGCGTAAACTTCTGGGAAACCAGCAAATAGGGCTCCGCCGCCGATGACCAACCAAACTTCGTTTCCGTCCCAAACCGGACCAATGGCATTCAGTGATATTCTGCGACTTTCTTCTTTTTTGAAAAAAAGATGAATCAATCCAACGCCCAAATCAAAACCATCCAAAATGACGTATCCAGTGAAAGCCGCTCCGACGACGAGGTACCACCAGGTGGCGAGTTCTATTCCGAGAAAAGTTTCCATTACGATGCGATTTTTTGAGCGATTTCACGTTGACGACTACCATGGTCCAATTCTTCAAGCGATTCGGGACCGTGCTGAATTTTTTTATTCAAGAGATAAACAAAAAGCGCAAAAAGTAAGCTGTATACGGCTGTGAACAAAATCAGTGAAAATAAAACTTGGTTTGCCGTGACAGTAGCGCTCAACGCATCACTTGTTCGCAAAAGGCCATAGACAACCCACGGTTGTCTTCCCATTTCGGCACTGAACCACCCAATTTGGTTCGCTATTTGAGGAAGCAGTACCGCCCACATAAACAGCTTTAAAACCAAGGGGTAATCAAACAATTTTCCTCTCCACCACAAGAAAGCACCGAGAAGCCCCAGCCCGATAAGCGTCATGCCGATGGCTACCATTAGGTGGTACAGCTGGAAAACGGCATTGACTTGTGTGGGGATCTCATCACGGGGAAAAGCATTGAGACCGGGCATTTCAGTTTCCCAATCGCCATGTGTTAAGAAGGACAGCATTCCTGGGATTTTTATTCCCGTCACTTCCTGCGTTTCTTCATTCACCCAGCCGACCAGATATAAATCTCCAACCGCTTTTTCTTCATACATTCCCTCGAAAGCAGCGAGTTTGGCTGGTTGATTTTCGGCCACACCTTCTGCCGAGCTATGTCCAGACATCAGTTGTGCTAAGGAAGTAACGATGGCCACAGAAAGGGCTATTTTAAAGGCGGGTTTGGCAATTTCGAGGTGTCGTTTTTTAAGGATGTAATAAGCATTTACGCTAATGACTAGAAAAGCTCCTGCTAGAAAAGCTCCAATGATAACGTGCGTTAATCGATCGACCGATGATGGGTTAAAGACCATGGCCCAGAAATCCGTAATCTCAGCCCGTGCATCCATTCCTTCGCCCACGATGTGGTAACCAGCAGGTGTTTGTTGCCAAGAATTGGCTACAACTATCCAAACTGCACTAAACATCGAACCGAGTGCTACACCTATGGTAGAAACAAAATGAACCCAAGGCTTTACTCTTCTCCAGCCAAACAGCAATACGCCTAAAAACCCACTCTCAAGAGCAAAGGCAAAAAGTCCCTCTGCCGCTAAAGCACTTCCGAAAATATCGCCGACATAGCGCGAATAGGTTGCCCAATTCGTGCCGAATTCAAACTCCATAACAATCCCGGTAGCTACGCCGATACCAAAAATCAACGCAAAGATCTTAATCCAAAAACGAGTCATGGCCTCATAAATGGGGTTGCGGGTTTTCAAGTACATCCCTTCCATGATAACGAGAATCAAACCGAGCCCGATACTCAGCGGTGGATAGATGTAGTGGAAAGCAACGGTAAAGGCGAATTGTATTCGGGAGAGTATCTCAACATCCATGGTCGGAGCATTTGTAGAATTACGAATCAAATATACGCATTGAGCATCTCCATTCCGTAATATTCGTCACAATGAATGGTATCTTTCTGCGAACTTCTATGGCATTTGTCATATGGTGAAGTCCTAAACTCTAAGCCAGTGAGTCAGAGAGCGAATAATGGAAAAATTTGGAAGGTAGGCTTATAGCTTTTGGGCTTTGGTTTTTGGCAATTGAAAGGTCATAGCTGTAAACACAAATGAATACAAAGAATATAACTGAGAATAATTCAGCACAGCGGTCACTGGTCACCAAAAAAGAGAATCGCACCCTAGTCTCCCAGTCTCCCAGTCTCCCAGTCTCCTAGTCTCCCAGTCACCCAGTCACCGAGTCAAAATCGTACGCGAAAAGTCGTTCGAAAAATGTGTCGTTGAATTAGGTTTTGCTGCGAACTACCGAGTTGATACCAGTGAAAGTAACCGGTTTCCAAGGTGTATTTTTCACGAAAGGTATACATCAGGTTTACCCCCATGCGATTGTGATTAAAGGCCGAAAATCGAGTTGGTTTTAGGGTTTGAAAAAAGATTTCATCAAAGACTCCAACATCAATGGCGTGGTCGGTTGTTTTCCAGAGGTTAATTTTCATATCCGCCTGAAAGCGAAGGGTCAGATTATCGTGATGAAAAGCACCGCTCTCATCAGGTCGCATCCGTTCTTCAATCCAAATCCGTTGGCCGAAGCGAACGCGATTATTTGCTTTTTGCTTCCAAGAAACCTCGGATTGAACGCGCATTTCCCAGTTGTGAAGCAATTCACTGGAGTCGTCGGGGTTTTCTCGGCTGAAACGCGTAAAAGTTAGTCCTAGACCGAGTTGGGGAGACTTTTCATTATGGTACAAGACGTGAGTTCTCGATAAGAATTGGAACTGTCGCCAAGGGAGCAATGCCCGTTGCTCGATTTCAGTTTTCCAACTCAGGTGTTGAGAAATATCTCCCGCTCCAATCCATCGAATCCATTTCAGGTTGTGCGTTGTGACTTCTGGATTTCCAGCGGTGAGTAATTCACCCGTTAATATCCCCAAAAGCAATAGCCCAAATCTCAATTTACTCCCAAACATATCTTCCTTCTTCCGTTTTGGTGCGACAAAAATAGTGCGGTTTGTAGCCCGAGGGCGTAAACTATATCACATTGGCCGAATTTGATCGAGAATATCGATGTATTTATCAATGTATTTTGTCTTGGATTTGGCTTTGTATTGCATGACATAACGCGGATGCTCGATAGGAATTACCCGATCAAACCACTTCTCGGCTCGATTCTGCGTTTTAAGGTATTTGAGGTTTTTTCCGCTTCCCAAACACAAGACATTTTGGCGATTTAACCCCCAGTTGAGCTGTTCTTCCATGCATTCATGAATAAATGGGGTAACGGCTTGTTCAACGTCTTTCCGATCGTAATAATTAAAGTTGACCCGTTTTCCGTTTTCTTTTTCTACGACAAAACCAATGGGAGAGACCGATGTGAAATAAAAGTCGGAATAAAATTTTTCTGGACCACCGTACGCATCGATTACCTCGTACACAAATACGGAAGAGGGTTCATGGGTGTGAAATTCTGGAATGGGAATATTGCATATACCTTCCAGTCTTTTGGTATCGGTAAAAGGTATTCCGGTAGAACCTGCGCCCAATCGACCTGGATTGATTCCCATGAGTACGGTGCGGGGTTTTGAATCGTTATAGTATTTCGAGTAGAATGCTTCGGTGACGCGTTTTACAACGGGATTGTCATCGCTGTACGGATACAGTGCATGAATATCGTTGGGTAGCAACTTTTGATCAATCGAGAGGGATGCGTTAAACGCTAGAATTTTTTGGTAGAGCATAGAGAAAGCACTTTGTGCGAAGGTATGAAATTGAAATTCAGTTGCTCGTATCCGGACGTGCGCTTTGTCACATTGGAATACATATTGATATCGGTATTTTTGTGCAATGAAGGAATTCAAAAAGAATGTACCCGGAATAGTTTTGGCCATAGCCATAGCGGGAGTTTCCTATCTAGGTGTAAATTACACTGGAGTACTCAATGTCGAAGTTTGGGCATTGTTTATCGGTTTGATCCTCGGCAACTTTAAGGCCTTGCCCAAAGCGTTTGCACCGGGCATGAAGTTCAGTGGAAAAAAGATTCTAAATACCGCAGTAGCACTGATGGGCCTGCAATTTGCTTTTAACCAAATTCCCATTCATTTTTCAAACCTCGTTGTACTGGTTTTTCTCATTGTGATGAGTTCAATAATTGGGTTTTATTTTGCCCGACGGATTGGAATTCTTCCTTCGTGCGGATTGATGATCGGAATTGGTAATGCGGTTTGTGGAGCTTCAGCTATTGCAGCTGTTTCGCCGTTTGTGCAACAAGAAGATCACGAGACAGGCGTCGCTGTCGGTGTGGTTAATGTGCTGGGATCCATCGCGATGGTAACCATGCCGCTTTTGGTTGTTGCACTTTCTTTTGATGATTTCGAAGCTTCTTTTCTTATAGGAGGAACCCTCCAAGCTGTGGGCCAGGCTGTAGGCGCTGGGTATGCGGTGAATGAAACAGTGGGCGAGTGGGCAACACTGATAAAGATGACACGGGTGAGCTTGCTTATACCCGTGGTTTTATTTTTAGCCGTGCGAAAAGGGCGAAATACTGGCGGTGGAACAAAGGCCATCCGAAAAGCATTTCCCAATTTCCTGATTGTGTTTTTGTTTTTACTGTTGATCACAAACCTAGTCAACCTGCCGTCTGAACTGCTCGGAACGGTGAAAACTATGGACAAAGCAATATTAACCATAGCAATGGCGGGACTTGGATTCCAAATTAACTTTAGTGATATCCGAAATCAAGGCGCGAAAGCCCTTTCACTTGGTTTGATTATTTACGCGATCCAAGTTTTGGTAGTTCTAGCTGTAATTTACTCGGGCTGGTTATAAAGGCCTTAAACGGAATATGGCTCGTATCCCTACGAGCCATATTCGAAACCAACCTAAACCACGAAGTTTACCTATTTTGTAGTATAATTAGGTAACAAGCGTGAGCTTTTAAATATTTTTTCTTTCCTTCGAAGAACTGCGTTTCGAGACGTAACAGTATAGTCTTTCGAATTAAGAACAAAACAAATGTACGTGTTCATCCAGAGTCGTACATGGCGAAAAACAATCTTTTTGGACAACGCTTGTTTGGTTATATCCTTTTGATTAGAATGAGAATTCTTTAGACTCATAACCCCATGACCCGTGACCTGTGACTGGTCAGGATCGATAACGTAAATAGGGTGGAGTATACCTTGAAATTCTCAATAGTTACTGACGTAATCAAGAACCCTGAATTGTACGCTATCCTTATAAAATTGAAGTGATCCTCTTGAATTGGGGCAAATTCCCAAATATCTTTTCTATTTTTCGGCGACATTTCCGCAGTGTAGCTTTGGATAGAGGAAAGCTGCTTGCTGCCAAAGCATAATCAAAGTATTGGAAAAATGAAGTATAGCTTTTTAGTGGGAGTTTTGATGATCGGGGGTGCAGTTTTTGGACAATCGGGTAAGCAAAACGAAGTACGTGATCATCGACCTGAGCGAGTCGTCTTTACAGATGCGATTATCCATATCAACTCAACCGATACCATCCACGGGTCGATATATGTCGAGGATGGACGAATCGTAAAGGTTTCTTCGGGCAACTACAATGGCGACGAGTTTCGCGTTCAGTCCGTTCATGGTAACCATATTTATCCCGGGTTTGTCGAAACCGTTGCGCAATATGGTCTTGAAGACTCACCTCGGTACAACAACGATGGAAATGGACCACAGTATCAGTCGGGTCGAGAAGGTGCATACAGTTGGAACGACGCGATTCGCACCGATTATATCAGCAGTGAGAATTTCGTAGCCAACGAAAGCGAGGCAAGAGCATTTGCAGAGCAGGGAATAGGAGTTATTCTCACGCATCGTCGAGATGGTTTGATACGCGGAACGGGTTCGGTAGTGAGTACCACCACGGCAATGCGACGAAACGGAATCATTGCAGCGGATGTCTCCAATCACATGTCTTTTCGAAAAGGATCCTCTTCCCAGAGCTACCCGAATTCTATCATGGGCGCCGTAGCCTTGATTCGCCAACATCATTACGATGCAGTTTATTATGCCGATGGCGGTTACGAGATGTACAACGTCAGTTTTGATCGATACAACCAACAACTGAGCTTACCCGTCTTTTTCGAAACCCGCAACAAACTTCGATTGCTTTTAGCAGATGAAATTCTAGATGAATTGGATCGAACGGGAATAATCGTAGGTAGTGGAGATGAGTATCAAAGAATTGACGCGATTCGTCAAGCAGGTCGTCCTATTGTGATTCCACTTGATTTTCCGGATGCATACGATGTGGGAAGCCCAATAGCAGCGATGGAGGTTTCGTATGCCGATTTAAAACACTGGGAGATGGCACCATTTAACCCGCGTATTTTACATGAAGCGGGAGTGGAGTTTGCCTTTACGACCTCACGAGGAGATAACTTTTTGCGCGATTTACGCTATGCTGTTGCGTATGGTTTGCCCGAGCGAATTGCGCTCGAAGCGGTAACCACTATTCCAGCGGGATGGCTCAATATTCAAGATGAAGTGGGAACATTAGAACCCGGTAAACGAGCGATTTTTAATGTGTTCTCCAATAATATTTTTCAATCGGGTTCGGAGTTGTTGTTTCAGTTTAGTGAAGGATCAATCTATGAATTTGAAAAAGAAAAACCTTCATTACCGCATGGTACTTACCGATTCAACTCCGAATTGATTTCAGGAGAATTGGAGTGGCTCGAAAAGTCAACTCAGTTCAAGATCAATGACACCACCTCGTTGGACGTTTCACTGCAATGGAAGGATGGATTGCTTGCGATGACTATTCAGCCAAGCGACAGTGTGTTTTACAGCGCATCGGGCTGGTCGACTGCTTATGGATTTGGCGGAATTATCCGCGATGAACGAGGAATGGATTATGATTTTGAGCTATCGGAAGTAGAACTTTTTGAAGCCAAACCAGATTCTGTGACGGTCGAAGAATACGTTCGATCGAATATTCCGAGTTATCGCTATCCTTTTGTAGGGTTTGGTCGAGAGCAGCGACCGGAATCGGAATCGGTATTGATCCGAAATGCGACCCTTTGGACCAATACCGATCAGGGAGTTATCGTCGGTGATATTCGTTTTGCCAACGGGAAAATCGTGGAAATTGGTGAAAATTTAAGCAATCAAAAAGGAGAGCGAGTTATTGATGGAACGGGAAAACACGTTACACCGGGAATCATTGATGAACATTCTCATATCGCATTGAGCGGTGTTAACGAAGGTTCGATGAACAGCAGTGCCGAGGTTCGAATGTGCGATGCAGTTGATTCGGAGGATATCAATATTTACCGTCAGCTTTCGGGAGGAGTTGTGGCCGCACAGTTATTGCACGGTTCGGCAAATCCAATCGGCGGACAAAGCGCAATCGTGAAATTCAAATGGGGCGCTCCTCCGAGTGAGATGTTGATTGCTGATGCGGATCCCTTTATCAAGTTTGCGTTGGGTGAAAACGTAAAACAGAGCAATTGGGGAGATGACTACACAACGCGCTTTCCGCAAACACGGATGGGCGTGGAGCAGGTTTTCCGCGATGCGTTTACACGTGCGGTAGCTTACCGAGAAGCATGGGATACATATAACCAACTTTCAGCACGTGAAAAGAGGAACACCGTTCCGCCGCGAAAAGATCTTGAGTTGGAAAGTTTGGCACAGATTGTTTACGGCGAACGTTTTATCAGTTGCCACAGCTATGTACAATCCGAAATCAATATGCTGATGAAGGTAGCCGAGGATTTTGGTTTTGTGGTGAATACTTTTACGCACATTTTGGAAGGATATAAAGTAGCTCACATCATGGCCGAACACGGAGCCGGAGGATCGACTTTTTCGGATTGGTGGGCCTACAAATATGAGGTACGTGATGCTATTCCGTATAATGCCGCCGCAATGCACGACAAAGGTGTTGTAGTTGCCATCAACAGCGATGATGCCGAAATGGGAAGGCGATTGAATCAAGAAGCAGCCAAGAGTGTGAAATATGGTGGGATGAGTCCTGAAGATGTCGTGAAAATGATCACCTTAAATCCGGCAAAGTTACTTCACTTGGATGACCAAATGGGTACGTTGGCAGAGGGAATGAGCGCTGATATTGTGCTGTGGAGTGCAGATCCCCTTTCGGTAACCACGAAAGCCGAAATTACATGGATTGAAGGAACACCCTATTTTGATCGGGATGAGGATATGCGCATGCGGGAAGAGCTGCGCTTGGAAAAAGCACGCTTGATCCAGGCCATGCTTTTGGCCAAGGACAATGGCCAGCCGGTCCAGCCGGTTTACAAACGCGATCCCCATTTGTGGCATTGCGACGATTTAACCGAGATCTATCGATAAGAAAGGGAAGTGATGAAAGAATTTAATCAGAAAAAACAAGCCGCAATGAAAAAGTGGATTTTTATAGTCGCCACGGTACTAATTGGCGTTACCGCTAAAGCCCAAACACCGGCTCCCGGAACAGTTTCAGAAAATCCGATTCGATTTGTCAATGCCGTTCTTCACTTGGGCGACGGGACAGTTGTTGAGAACGGTTTTATCACCATTGATAATGGCAAAATAGTGAATATAGGAACCATGCTGGAGCGACCTCCGGCGTGTGAAAATTGTGAAATTCGAGATGTACAAGGAGCTCACATTTCACCGGGATTGATCATTCCTGGAACGTCACTTGGACTGCAAGATATCTCCGCTGTCCGAGCGTCGAACGACTTGTATGAAGTGGGCCGAATCAACCCCAATGTTCGCTCCATTGTCGCGTACAATACCGATAGTGAGATTATTCCTACTATGCGATTTACAGGTATTCTCATTGCGCAAACGACTCCGGCTGGTGGGGTTGTTTCTGGCACCAGTAGCATCGTTCAACTCGATGCGTGGAATTGGGAAGATGCGGCATATGTTTTGGATGATGGGGTATGGGTCAATTGGCCTTCCAAAACACTTTGGCCGCGGTGGTGGCTGGGTGAGACAAATCGCCGACCGAATCCGGATTATCAGAAAAACGTGGAGGAGTTGGAAAACTGGTTGAGTGATGCGCGATTGTATAAAGCGAGTTCTTCGGATGAGCCCAATTTGATTCTTGAAGCGACTTTGCCTGTAATCGATGGAAACCGAAAGTTGTTTATTCGAGTTGATCGAGCGGACGAGATCCTTGCTGCCGCAGAATGGGCAAAAGAAAATGAAATAGCTGATTTTGTGATTTTTGGAGCGCGCGATGCGTGGATGGTTGCGGATTATTTGGCGGAGAATAATATTCCGGTCATTCTCGACGAATTGATGCGTTTGCCATCTCGCGAAGACGAACCCATTGATCTTCCGTATTCCATTCCAAAGATGCTTTTGGATGCTGGTGTACGCATCGGTTTCGCGTATACCGATGAACTTCAAGAAGCGCGAAACCTGCCTTTTTCGTCCGGAATTGCTGCTGGATACGGACTAACGCTAGAAGAATCGCTGCAAATGGTGACTTTGAACAACGCTGAGATTCTCGGTATTTCGGATCGCACCGGAACATTGGAAGCCGGGAAAGACGCCAATCTGGTTATTTCCGAAGGTCATGTATTGGAGCTTACCGGAAATCGTATCATCGCTGCGTTTATCGAGGGGAGGGAAATCGATTTGAAAGGACGTCAGCAGGTGTTGTACGAAAAGTATCAAGCAAAATAGAGCAATTGAAGAAGGAGCGAAAAGACCAAGATTTCATCAAAAAGCCCGAATACCCCGGTGGACCAAAAGCCATTGGCGAGTTTATTCGTGATAATTTGCGCTATCCCGATGAAGCACTTGAGCAAAAAGTGGAAGGTGTGGTGCGCGCAAGGGTAACGATCGATGTTTCGGGCAAGGTGGTAAAAGTTGACGTGATTAAAGGTCTTGGATACGGTTGTGACGAAGAGGCGATTCGTGTACTGAAACTTCTGGTGTTCAAAATTCCGGGGAATAAGATCCGAAAAGGGTTCTTCCATCAGACGTTCAACGTGACTTTCAAGCTGCCGCAACCAAAGCAAAAACCGAGTGGGCTGCAAATTAATTATCACTACACACCCAGTCCAAAAAAGGAATAATATACCAAGCGTTTATTCTGTTTTACAATCCGTTTTGATTCCGTACCTTTGCGACCCCTTTTTGAGGAGGGGTAAAAACGGTTAAAGGTTTAAATTTCAGATTAATGAATATTTCGAAAATCGAGAAAGATCAACTCAATGCGCAGTTGAAAGTTGAAATCACCGAAAGCGATTACGCTACAGCGGTGGAAAACACCATGAAGCAATACCGCAAGACGGCAAATATTCCGGGTTTCCGCAAGGGACACGCGCCGATGGGGATGATTCGCAAAATGTATGGTAAAAGCGTATTGGTAGATGAGGTCAACAAAGTGCTTCAAAACGCAGTTTACGAGTACTTGACCAAAAACGATCTCAATATTCTCGGAAACCCTATTCCCGCCAACGAGTCGGATATCAATTGGGAAGATAAAAACTTTGAATTTTTGTTCGATATGGGACTTTCACCTGAGTTTGAGGTGAAGTTGAATAAGAAGATGAAATTCGATTTCTATAAAATCGTAGCGGACGATAAGATGGTAGACGGTTATGTCAACGATATCGCATCGCGTTACGGAAAGATGACGAGTCCTGAAGAAAGTGCGGAAGGAGATACACTTTTCGGAGAATTCGTAGAATTGGATGATAAAGGAGAGGCTCGTGAAAACGGAATCACCAACAATTCCAACCTTCCGGTAGATAAAATCTCAGATGGACGCATTCGCAAGAAGTTTGTAGGTGTGAAGAAGGGAGACGAGTTGGTGTTTAATCCGACCAAAGCATTGGGATCGGCTAAGGAAGTGGCTGAACTTTTGGGTGTAGATGAGAAAATTGCCGAAAGTTTGTCGTCTGACTTTAAAATGACGGTGAAGAACATCAGCCGCATGGAGCCAGCAGAATTGAACACCGAATTGTTCGATAAGCTGTACGGCGAAGGCGAGGTAAAAACCGAAGAGGAATTCCGCGCTAAGATTACCCAAGAAGCAGAACGCATGTTCGTCAATGAGTCGGACCGCAAGTTTTTGAACGATGCCACCGAAAAAATCATGGAAAAGGTAAGTATTGAACTTCCCGATGAATTCCTGAAGCGTTGGTTGGAGACAGCAGGTGAAAAGCCATTGTCGAAAGAAGAGATTGAAAAAGAGTATCCAAACTACGCAATGGGTACAAAATGGCAATTGATCGAAAGCAAGATTGCCGAAGAGAACGAAGTGCAGATTACCCGTGAGGAAATTGAAACGTATACCCGTGATCGCGTAAAAGCACAATTGGCACAATACGGACAAATGGACATGGAGGATTCTGAAATCGATGGAATTGTCCAGAATGTCTTGAATAATCAAGATGAGATGCGCCGTGTTAGCGATGAAATCTTCGGACAGAAGTTGCTCGACTTGCTCAAAGAGAAATGCGCTGTTAAAACGAAAGAAGTTACCTATGATGAATTCATGAAATTGGCAACAAAATAAATACCTTTGGAGTTATAGTCTCATAGGTTTTATTTTACCAATTCAAGAATCATCAAAATGGATAACAACGAATTTAGAAAATACGCGACCAAGCATTTGGGAATTTCAAGTCAGCGACTTGACGATTTTCAATCGTATCACCAGCGTGTAGCGGGCCCTGTTGGGCTTACTCCAAATATTATTGAGGAACGTCAGCTGAACGCGGTTTCAATGGATATCTTCTCACGTTTAATGATGGACCGCATCATCTTTTTAGGTGTGCCGATCAACGATCAAGTGAGTAACATTATTCAAGGACAGCTTTTGTTTTTGCAATCCGTAGATGCCAAGCGTGATATTCAGATTTATCTGAATACACCAGGAGGTGGAGTATACGCCGGACTGGGAATTTACGATACGATGCAGTTGGTTGCCCCTGATGTAGCTACGATTTGTACGGGTATTTCGGCTTCAATGGGAGCCGTTCTGCTTTGCGCAGGAGCGAAAGGCAAACGCGCCGGGTTACCGCATAGCCGAGTAATGATTCACCAACCATTGGGTGGCGCACAAGGTCAGGCATCGGATATCGAAATTACTGCTCGAGAAATTCTGAAATTGAAGAAGGAGTTGTACGAAATCATAGCCAAACACAGCGGTCAGGAATACGATAAAGTGTATACCGACGGAGATCGCGATTATTGGTTGCGCTCTGAAGAAGCACTCGAATACGGTATGATTGACGAGATTCTTGGTTCGACCAAGGACGCCGACAAGAAGTAATTCTAAGAACTCTATTCCCTCTCTCCGCATACCTCTGAGAGAGGGAGTTAAAGCATTGATATGAAAAACGAAAAAACAGAATTGAGTTGTTCGTTTTGTGGCAGACGAAAAAGTGAGACCCGGATTTTAATCGCTGGGATCAATGCGCATATCTGTGACCAGTGCATCGAACAGGCACACGAAATTTTAGTAGAAGAACTCGAGTACAATCCCGAAGAGACTTCCGACAAACCGTTGACGCTTAGAAAGCCGATGGAGATCAAGAAGTTTTTGGACGATTATGTCATTGGTCAGGAAGACGCCAAAAAGGTGCTAGCCGTAGCGGTATACAACCATTACAAGCGCGTTTTGGCTGAACCGATTGAAAATGAGGTTGAGATTCAAAAGTCCAATATCATCATGGTGGGTGAAACGGGTACCGGAAAAACCCTACTTGCCCAGACCATCGCACGCATGCTCAATGTTCCGTTTACGATTGTAGATGCAACCGTACTGACCGAGGCGGGGTATGTGGGTGAAGATGTGGAGAGTATTCTTTCTCGTCTTTTGCAGGCCGCGGATTACGATGTGAAAAAAGCCGAACGCGGAATCGTGTTTATCGATGAGATAGATAAGGTAGCACGCAAAAGCGATAATCCATCGATTACACGCGACGTTTCGGGTGAAGGCGTACAACAAGCCATGCTCAAATTGCTTGAAGGTTCGAAGGTCAACGTCCCACCACAAGGTGGTCGCAAGCATCCGGATCAAAAATTTGTGGAAATCGATACCAAGAACATATTGTTCGTTGCGGGTGGTGCATTTGACGGAATTCAGCGTCATATTCAGCGCCGAATTAATACGCAACCCATTGGATATTCCGCAGGAAAGCACGGCGAGCGGATTGACGATACCAATTATTTGTCATTTGTAGCGCCGCAAGATTTGAAAAATTTTGGATTGATTCCTGAATTGATCGGACGTCTTCCGGTATTGACGTACCTCAACCCGCTTGATAAATCCGCATTGATTCAGATCTTGACAGAACCGAAGAACGCCATCGTTAAGCAGTACACCCGTCTTTTCGAAATGGAAGATGTGGAGTTGGTTTTTGAAAAGGACGCACTGGAATTTATCGTCGAAAAGGCCCTGGAATTCAAATTGGGTGCGCGCGGTTTGCGATCGATCTGTGAAGCAATTCTGGTTGATGCCATGTTCGAGTTGCCATCGAAAAAGGATACCGATCAATTTGTGGTTACAGCTGAGTACGCCGAAAGTAAATTGGAAAAATCAGGTTTAAAGAAACTAAAAGCAGCTTCGTAAAGTTGATTTAAGCAACTCGCTCGTAGGTGTAAAACGTCATATCATAAGGATTCCGCTCATCTTTTGGGCGGAATTCTTTTTTTACGACCTTCCAAGTTTCTTCATTGATCTCTGGAAAAAATGTATCTCCTTCAAATTCTCCATGAACCCGCGTTATGTAAATGCGATCGGCGATCTCCATTCCTTGACGATAAATTTCAGCTCCTCCGACGATAAAAGGTTCTTCGTCGTTGGAAACGGCCTGGATTGCTTCGTCTAAACTGCGGACCACAAGCACACCTTCAACTCGATAGTCTGATTGGCGAGTAACGATGATATTCGTTCGGTACGGTAGAGGTTTGTTCAAGCTCTCGAACGTTTTGCGTCCCATGATGATGTGATGACCTTTGGTCGTCGTTTTGAAGAACTGCAGATCAGCAGGTAGGTGCCAGATCAAGTCGTTATCCCTACCAATTACCCGGTTATCTGCGACAGCAGCAATCATCGAAATCGTCATCTTTTTTACTTTTTGTTATCCTTTTTTCTGGAGTTTTCAAAAGTAGTTATTATCGATCAGAATTGGAGGGCGTTTGGGTTTTCTGATCAGTACGGAAATACAATATGAAATACAGCGCAACCGGCGCGCCTATGTTCGATCCGCGTTCGATCATTTCCATAAACGGCTCACCAGCCAATGGTCTGGAAACTGCTGTTGCAATTGTCCAAAAAACCGCCCAAAGGACCACAGTACGGTATGGTTTGAAAAGGATAAGTAGAGCCACCACCTGATCTGCCCAACCAATGATGGGTAGAAGAACTTCCGCGTTTTTTAATGAAAATCCCCAAGCGGTCAAATAACTCAACCATTCCACACGGCCTTGAATGGCAAAATAGCCATGGCCTATAAAAGTCAGTGCAATAGCGATTCGGAGAATCCACGCTACACGTGTTTTCATTTTACATGAAAAGTTTTTCGAGCCAATTTCCCACAACGTAAGCAAGGGTTGCAGCTATAGCTCCCAGGAACAACGTTTCGAGCATTCCCACCCAAATCTTTTTGAGTGTAACTTTCGCTTTCAAATAACCGATAAATAAGAAAGCGATTGAAGTCAGGATAATGGAATATAAGAATAGGTCACCGCTTATTCCGACTAAATAATCGATGAGGTAAACCGAGAGTGGAACCAGCCCAATCAAAATGAAGCTCAAGAACGTCACCCCACCCATAGCGAGTGGAGATTTATCGGACTCCTGCATTTCCAACTCCTCTTTCATCATCACCTCAACCCAGCGATCTCGATCGGAGCAGATCACCTCGACGACCTGTTCGAGCAACTCTCCTTCAAATCCCTTGGCTTCATAGATTTCTCGAATTTCTTCCCGTTCTTTTTCAGGAAGATGATCTACTTCCCAATATTCGATCCGCTTGTGTTTCTCGTAGTTGTCTTTCTCGCTTTTATGACTGAGATAACTCCCAACCGACATCGAGAAACCGTCGGCGATGAGATTGGCAAAACCCAAAATAATGATAATCTCAGAACTCAAATGAGCACCAACCGAACCAGCGACCACGGCAAAAGTGGTTACGCTTCCGTCAATGCCACCGTAGACAAACTCTCCCAAGTAGTCTTGAAAACGATTGATGAATCGATTGCTCGAGCCGTGTATCTTGGCCTCGTGTTTATGAGGCATGGGGCCGGTGGATTGCGGTTGATTCTGACTCATGTTTATACGGCTACTTTACCTTTGATATGCGGGTGTGGATCGTAATTCTTTAACGTAAAATCTTCGTACTTGAAATCGAAGATATTTTTGACCTCTGGATTAATTTCCATGGTCGGAAGTGGTCTCGGTTCTCTCGAAATTTGGAGATTGACCTGTTCCATGTGGTTGGAGTATATGTGCGCATCTCCAAACGTGTGAACGAAATCACCCAGTTCTAAATCGCAAACCTGGGCGATCATCATGGTCAACAGAGCATAGCTGGCGATGTTGAATGGAACTCCCAAGAAAATGTCTGCACTGCGCTGATACAATTGACAACTCAACTTTCCGTCAGCTACATAAAATTGAAAAAACGCATGACATGGTGGAAGAGCCATGTGGGGGATTTCACCCACATTCCAAGCACTTACGATTAGTCGACGACTATTCGGGTTGTTTTTGATTTGATCGATGAGTTGGGTGATTTGGTCAATGGTTTTCCCATCTCGCGCTGGCCAACTTCTCCATTGAACACCGTAAACCGGACCTAAATCTCCATCCTCATCCGCCCACTCATCCCAGATCGACACTCCATTATCTTTGAGATATTGGATGTTGCTATCCCCTTTTAAAAACCACAATAGTTCGTGAATGATACTTCGTAAGTGGAGCTTTTTGGTGGTAATTAGCGGAAAACCTTCGCTTAAGTCGAAGCGCATTTGATACCCAAAAACACTTTTTGTTCCGGTTCCAGTTCGGTCTCCTTTTTCGGTTCCGTTTTCGAGTACGTGTCGGATCAAATCGTGGTACTGTTTCATGGGAAAAGTGCTGTTTTATAAATCGAGTTCAATATACTACTTATGGCGTACACTTAAAATATCCAGATGGAGGAATTCGCGCTTAAAACAATCCGTTAATCTCGGCCTCAATTCGGTTAATAATTTCTCCGAGGTGCTCTTGGTTGTCAATGAAGTTGATATGGTCCGTATCGATGATCAGCAGTTTTCCGCGATCATAATTGCTAATCCAAGCCTCGTAACGCTCATTGAGGCGGTTGAGGTAATCGATTCGGATGGTGCTTTCGTAATCTCGTCCTCGACGTTGGATTTGTTCCACGAGAGTCGGTACGCTAGCGCGTAGATAAATAATCAAATCGGGTGGTGGAACCAACTCGTCCAAAAGCTGAAATAGCCCCATGTAATTATCGTAATCCCGCGAAGTCATGAGCCCCATCGCGTGCAGGTTGGGTGCGAAAATATGTGCATCCTCATAAATTGTGCGATCTTGGATTACATTTTTGTTCTCTTCACGGATTTGCTTGATCTGCATGAATCGACTTTTCAGGAAGTAAATCTGGAGATTGAAAGACCAGCGCTGCATTTCCTTGTAAAAGTCGTCCAAATACGGGTTGTCGTCTACATCTTCAAAATGAGATTCCCATTTGTAATGTTTGGCTAATCGTTCGGTGAGAGAGGTTTTTCCAACACCTATGTTTCCTGCTATGGCAACGTGCATATCGGTTTATTTTGATTGGGAGGGTAAAAGTAAAAAAATCTTTTGCCCAACTCGGGTTCTATTTCGTCGGATCTTATCCTTTTTTGATCAACTCTAAGATGGGATCTAAATAATCCCGATTGTTTGACAGTCGAGGAACTTTATTTTGTCCGCCGAGCTTCCCGCGTGATTTCATCCAACGATAAAAAGTTCCCTGCGGAGCAACATGGATTTTTGGTTCTACCAAGGCCATGTTTTTAAATCGCTTCGCCTCGTAGTCCGAATTGATTTCTTTAAGCTTTTCATCCAGAACACGACGAAATGCTTCAATATCATTGGGCTTAACTTCAAACTCTATGATCCATTCATGGGCTCCACTTTCTCCAGTTTTCATAAACACGGGCCCAGCAGTATAATCACTAATTGCGGCACCCGTAGCGGCACTCGCTGCTTCTAAAGCGGCTTCGGCATTCTCTAATATCACTTCTTCGCCAAATGCATTGATGAAATATTTCGTTCGACCCGTAATCATGATTCGGAATGGGTACAATGAAGTGAAACGAACGGTATCGCCAATCATGTAGCGCCACAGTCCGGCATTGGTAGAAATCACCATCGCATAATTGACGCCAATTTCAACTTGGTCAATGGGATACGCTTTGGGCTGTTCTTTTCCCAATTCATCGAGGGGGATGAATTCGTAGAAAATACCATAATCCAGCATGAGCAACATCTCTTGACTCTCTTTTTGGTCTTGGATGGCAAAGAAGCCTTCAGATGCATTATACGTTTCCATATAGTGCATTTTACTGCTCGGAATCAATTGCTTGTATTGATCGCGGTAAGGCGTAAAGCTCACACCACCGTGCATAAACAACTCCAAATCGGGCCATATTTCATGAACGTTTTCTGCGCCCGTTTTCTCGAGTACTCGATGAAGCAAAACCAAGGTCCAACTCGGCACTCCTGTTATACTCGTCACATTTTCGTCAATGACGATATCGGTTACTTTATTGAGTTTCTCTTCAAAATTCTCAATCAGAGCGGTTTTGTAATCCGGTGTGGAAAAAAGATCCACCCAGAAGGGCAGGTTGTTTACCAAGATGGCTGACAAGTCTCCGTAATAGGATTTATCATTGAACTGATTCACATTGCTCGATCCCGCCATGATGAGGCTCTTGCCCGTGAAAAGTTTCGTCTCTGGATAATTATTGCAATACATCGAAAGCATATCACGACCCGTATTGAAGTGGCATTCTTCGAGGGACTCCGAGGTTACGGGAATGAATTTACTTTTAGCGGCTGTCGTTCCACTGGACTTGGCAAACCACTTTATTTCCGTAGGCCATAGCAGATTTTGTTCCCCGTGCATAAGGCGCTCAATGTAGGGATGGAAATCTTCGAATGTACTTATGGGTACACGTTCGGCAAATGTATCGTAGTTTCGAATGGAGGCGTAATCGTATTTCTTACCCCATTCGGTGTTTTTGGCCGATTGAACCAATTGATTGAGCCATTCTCGCTGTACTTCTACAGGGTACTTCATAAACAATTCGATCTGATGAAAACGTTTTTTCATCGCCCAGGCAACAATCGAATTGATAAATGGTAGTTTCAAATTGGCTTCATTTACTAATTTGCGCCTAAAATACGAATTAACACCAATTCATTGCTATGCTACAACGCCACGGTCCACTTTCAAAAATGAAAACCAGTTTTGATGAGTATGTCCATTATATTTTGCCTTTTGAAGAAGGAGATTTGGCCATCGACGACTGGATGGGGGAGCGATTGAAGTTGACCTACACCAAGAAGATTCGCTGCTTTTGCGGAAAAGAGAAGACGAAGGTGTACCGCCAGAATTTTTGTTACAACTGCTTTTGGGAGAAGCCTCAGGCTGGTGCGGCTATTTTTAAACCCGAAGAGAGTAAGGCTCATTTGGGAATTGAGGACCGGGATCTGGCATGGGAAAAGGAGCATCATGTTCAGCCGCATTATGTTTACTTGTCGTATACAGGAGCTTTAAAGGTCGGTGTTACTCGAGCAGTCAATATGCCTTATCGATGGTTCGATCAAGGAGCTACGGGAGCTATCGTGATTGCCGAAACACCCCATCGCCATGCCGCGGGTTTGATTGAGGTAGCACTAAAAGAGCACATGCGCGACAAGACCAATTGGCGCGCTATGCTCAAAGATACGCCAGCGGATGGAGTGGATTTTTTGGAGGAAGCGCGAAAAGCAGTTGACCTTTTACCCGATGATTTGAAAGAGTACGCCGATTTGAGTCGTGAACCGATGTTGATTAAATACCCTGTACAACAGTACCCTACAAAAGTGAAAAGCTTAAACCTTGATAAGTCCCCAGAATTCGAAGGTGTTCTAGTAGGAATTAAGGGACAGTATTTGATTTTTGAGGACGGAACTGTGTTTAACGTCCGAAATAATGAAGGGAAAATTGTGGACTTGCTGATTTGAAGTTCGGAGTGAGAACTAAAATTAAGTGGTAATAAGTACTTTTTAACCGATTTTCTCAATCCAAAAGCTGTAACTTGAAACTGGGGCCTGTCATCCTTCGCTAAAGCTACGAATGACAAAGCTGTTCTTTGTTAAACTTAATAAAGCCTTGCTTCGCCGAAGCTACGCAAAGGCAACGGTGCTGGTCTTTATTTGGCCGGAGCTAAGCGTAGGCAAACCCCGGGCAGAAGGTGTTAACTCGACAGAATGAATATTTGGTGTATTGGTTTTTTTAAGTAACCAGAAAGAATCTCCTGATTCACTTCGGAGGTTTGAGCTTTTATACGCCGTACTTTTGGATTTGTCTTGTGCGTTTCCTTGGATTTATTCCAAAACGCTTAACATTTTCAATTAAAACGATACCTTTGCCTCGTCTCAAAGGGGTGCCGAGATTTTTTCGAGGCTGAGATTATACCCATAGAACCTGGGCGGGTAATGCTGCCAAGGGACTCATTAAATCATACAAATACGATCGAGTTGCCCCTGCTCGTGATTAAAACATTTTAATCATGAACAAACTCGTTATTGCCTTCTCGATCGCCTTGATTTCTCTCACGGCGATGGCACAAAACTCAATCAAAGGCTACGTGGTTACACGCGGTTCAAACGAACCCATTTCACAGGCTCATGTTCAAATTCCTTCGCTAGGCGAAGGGGTGTATTCAGATTCAACTGGATACTTCGAGCTGACCAATTTACCAGAAGGGGAATGGGAGCTTCAAGTTTCACATGTCGGACATTTTAGTCAGAAAATCGCGGTTGTGATTCCTGGAACAGGTGACTTGCGTATCCGGCTTCGTTCTTCGGATTACCAACTGCAAGCGGTTGATGTGATCTCTCTGCGGGCAGACGATGATGCACCGATCACCTCAACAAACGTCACGAAAACGGAAATCGAAGCGCGAAATCTTGGACAGGATATTCCTATGCTTCTCGATATGACTCCTTCCGTCGTTTCGAGTTCGGATGCCGGTGCCGGAATTGGATATACCAATATGCGAATCCGAGGGAGTGATCAAACGAGAATTAACGTTACCATCAACGGAATTGCGTACAATGATCCGGAATCGCAAGGTGTGTTTTGGGTAAATTTACCCGATATCGCTTCGTCGGCGAATGAAATTCAGATACAACGCGGCGTGGGAACATCGACCAACGGTGCGGGAGCATTTGGTGCGACAGTGAATGTTCAAACTACCGATTTTAATGCAGATCCCTACGCCGGAATTCGATTGGGAGCGGGATCGTTCAATACCTTTCGCACCAACACTAGTTTTGGTACAGGGCTTCTCAAAAATCGATGGATTCTGGAAGGGCGAATGTCTTATATTCATTCGGATGGTTACATCGATCGCGCGCGTTCTGATCTGAAGTCGTACTACTTAAGCGCGGGATATTACGGTGAGAAAACCACGCTAAAGATGATTCATTTTGCAGGTCGAGAAGAAACGTATCAATCGTGGTACGGTACACCAGAGAGCCGATTGGAGAATGACACGGCCGCTATGCTTGAGCACGCCTCGAATGAGGGCTATGACAGCACACAAATTGAAAACCTTCTATCTTCCGGACGGACTTACAATCACTATTTGTACGACAATGAGGTGGACAATTATAGTCAGGATCACTACCAGTTTCACTTGCGACACGATTTCAATTCCAATTGGACGGCCAAAGGTGCGCTCCATTATACGCGTGGGAAAGGTTATTTCGAACAGTATCGATCGGAAGAAGACTTCGCTGATTACGGATTGTCAAACCTCGTTATAGGCTCGGATACCATAACTACGACAGACTTGATTCGACGCCGTTGGTTAGATAATCATTTTGTTGGTGGTACGTATGAATTGTCTTATGCCAAAGCCAACTGGGAAGTGCAGTACGGAGGAGCGTATAATACGTATTTAGGGGATCACTATGGCGAAATTATTTGGAGTGAATTCGCTAATGGAACAGACATTCGTGATCAGTACTATTTTGGCGAAAGCACTAAAAACGATTTCAACAACTACCTGAAAATTACGCGAAGAAGCGATAATTGGCTCTTGTTTGCAGATTTACAGTTCCGGAATGTCCGCTATAATGCGGAAGGAACGGATAATGATTTGGTTGAATATCGAATCGATGAGAATTTCAATTTTTTCAACCCTAAAGCAGGGGTTACCTACTTTTTGTCGGACTACAGCAATGTGTATGCGAGTTTTGCTGTAGCAAATCGCGAGCCAGTTCGCAGTGATTTTATCGATGCTCCAGAGGGTGAAAAGCCCGTCCATGAAACACTGTACGATACAGAGGTGGGTTATCGCATTTCAAAAAGCAAATGGCAATTAGAGATCAATGGATATTTCATGGATTACAATAATCAATTGGTACTGACAGGAGAACTGAACGACGTTGGAGCCAGCGTACGCCGAAATATTGAAGATAGCTATCGCGCTGGAATAGAGTTCTCCGGTGGACTTCAGCTGACATCAAACTTGCAATTCTCGGGAAGTCTGGCGTTGAGCAGAAATATTCTTCCCGAATTTGAAGAAGTTCTGTACGACTACACGAATGGATTTGATGTAATTCGGAATGTATACGAGAATACACCCATCGCATTGTCTCCAGATGTTGTTGCCAATGCGCAATTGCGGTATACGATTTTCAAAAGCGTTGAAGCCACTTGGTTGACTCGCTTTGTAGGCCGTCAGTATTTGGACAATACAGGAAACACTGCTCGCAGTATTGATCCGTTTATTGTAAATGACTTGCGTTTGGATTATCGACCAGAAATTGCTGGAGCTAAAAATGTGCGTTTGTCATTGCTCGTCAACAACATCTTGAACGTGGAGTACAGTGCCTTTGGTTATACCTACAGTTATATTTTTGGCGAGACGATTACGGAGAATTTTTATTATCCACAAGCGACGCGTAATTTCATGATACAACTAGCGGTAGATTTCTAAACCGATCGGTGAAAGCCGGTTCTTATAGGGCCGGCTTTTAATCAATCACCAGCTCTTCACCCTTCTGGAGGCCAAAAACTTTTCGGAATCCATAAACGGCTAAATAAATCAGTACCGTATCCGTAGCGGCAATAAGTACTTTAAACAACCAACCGTCCCATACCATTTGGGCTATTTCACTCGTGCTTGCTATTCCGAAAAAAATCACACTTACAACCAATGTCGTATCGACCAGTTGGGAAAGAAAAGTGCTGAAGTTGTTTCGCAGCCACAGGTGCTTTCCGTTGGTTACTTTTTTCCAAAAATGAAAGAGCCGCACATCTACGAGTTGAGCGGTGAGGTATGCGATCATGGAAGCGGAAATAACGCGCCAAGAATTTTGAAAAACGGTATCGTACTCTGTGTTTTGAACTGGAGAATTTCCTGTTGCATCAAACTGGTGTCCTAACCATAGCATGAACAGAACAAATAGGGAGGCAAAAAATCCGGAGAATACAACTTCGTTGGTTTTTCGTCGCCCGTACATCTCACTTAGGATGTCGGTAATCAAAAAGGTCAAGGGATAGGGGAGAACCCCAGCTGAAATCACAAAGGTTTTGAACCCCAGATCAACCGTTACAAATTTGTTGGCGATGAGGTTACACGTGACAAGTGCTGTGATAAACAAAGCGGCCAGCAGGAGATATATCCGGCTGGCCAATCTTTTCTTTTCTATAGTCATGCTCGAATTACTTCACAGTGATCATGTAAGGAATACGCGCTTGTATAGGGTTATTGTTCAAGATGATTTTCATATCACGGTAATAACTTCCGTCAATCCCCCACTGAGCAAGGATTTGCTCGTCAGCGGGTGCCCCGCCAAATTCGGCTAAGATTTCTTGGAAGGGATCCTTCACCTCGGGCAAATCGACCAAGCGATAATCTTCCAGCCCGGCTTTCGAAGCGGCAATGTCAATGGCGTCGAGTAAGCCTCCGTAGCCATCGGTCAGCCCGTTTTCGATGGCGTTCGCTCCACTCCATACTCTTCCTTGCGCAATTGCATCCACTTCTTCAAAAGACATGGAACGACCCTCACTAACAATTTCTACAAATGATTCGTAGAACTCGTTTACTTGATTTTGAATAATGTTGGCTTCGAATTCGTCAAATGAATCGGTCATATCTGGAAAATCAGCATGAGCATTTGTTTTTTCTGTATCGAAAGATAACCCGAGCTTTTCAGTCAAAAGTTCATTCGGGTTGAAAAGCAATCCAAATACACCAATAGAACCTGTAATTGTGGTTGGATCGCAAAGGATGGTGTCGCCAGGCGCACTGAGATAGTACCCTCCGCTGGCAGCAAGGTCTCCTTGTGAAATGATCAATGGCTTTTCCGCTTTCGCCAGATTGAGCTCTCGCCAGATCAAATCACTGGCAAATCCACTTCCTCCTGGCGAGTTGATACGCAGCACAATAGCCTTGACTTTGTCGTCTTCTCTTGCGGTGCGCACTGCTTTCGCAAATTTTTCACCCGCAATGGTGTATTCACCTGCGTCCACATCGACGATTTCACCTTGCGCATAAATTACCGCAATTTTGTCCAGCGATAAACTTTCACGATCTTCTACGACCGACTTCATATCCGAAAGGGTCGCATACTCGATATCTTCTCGATCTTCAACGCCCATTTTCTCCATCAGGAAAGCATTCATCTCATCGCGATACATCTGGCCATCAACTAGTCCAAGTTCCAATGCTTTTCCACGTTGAATAGCCCATAGACTATCGGCGATCATATTGAGTTGTACTCCTTCGATTCCGCGTGATGTACTCACTTCGTTGACCATCGTATTCCAAATGGACCCCATGAATACCGCAATCTGCTCTCTGTTTTCAGGGCTCAAGTCTTTGCGCAAGTAAGGCTCAACCGCTCCTTTGAATTTTCCATATCGAAAAACCTGAGGTTCCACTCCGATTTTTTCTAAAAATCCAACTACAAATGCAACTTGTGAGCTCAGACCTTTCCATTCAACAACGCCCAGTGGATTAATGAAAATACTGTCCGCGACACTGGCTAGGTAATAGGTTCCCTGCGTGTAATTGTCCGCATACGCGTAGATGAACTTCCCAGTTTCTTTGAAATCTATAAGTGCATTCCGGATTTCTCGCTTGGTAGCCATTCCACCTTGCACAATCGATAGATCCATATAAATCCCCTTGATATTATCATTCTGGCCAGCCTCGCGAATACTGGTCAAGATGTCATAAAGCCCAATGGGTGAAATGGACTCTCCGGTCATAAAATCGAAATTGGAAAAAGGATTGTCTACCGCTCGGTCAAATATAGGGCCGTTGAGCTCGAGTTTGAAAATACTGTTTTCGGCGAGCTCGACTTTTTTATCCTTTGGACTAAAGGCAATAGCTCCGATCATGATAACCAAAAAGATCGCCAGAAAGAATCCGACAATGGTCGCCAATGTGAATTTTAAAAACTGTTTCATTTTAGTGCTTGTTAATGTGTTGTGTTTCTTGTCGATACGAATATAGTAAACCCTATGGAAACTGCCTTTCAAATTTTCCTGTTTGAACACGGGTTTTAATTTCCACCTTTACGCTTCCAGAAAGAATAATTACCTTTTCGCTCCCTAACGATTAAACTGAAAGAAGTATGCAAGTCAAAGGACAAATCGTCGATATACATGCTCGTGAAATATTTTCCGGAATTGTAAATGTTGAAAACGGAAAAATTCAATCCATACGCAAAGAGGAACACAACGAAAAACAATTTATTATTCCGGGTTTTGTAGATGCGCATATTCACATCGAAAGCTCCATGCTCGTGCCTAGTGAGTTCGCGCGAATAGCGGTCAAACACGGTACAGTAGCTACCGTTTCGGACCCGCACGAGATTGGTAATGTTTTGGGTATAGAAGGAGTGTATTTTATGATTGAGAATGGGGCGAAAACTCCGTTTAAATTCAATTTTGGCGCGCCATCCTGTGTTCCGGCAACTTCTTTCGAGTCGGCTGGTGCTGTAATTGATTCTGAAGGAATAAAAAAGCTTTTATCGGACGATCGCATTCTTTACTTGGCCGAAATGATGAATTACCCGGGTGTTATTTATGGTGATGATGAAGTACATAAAAAAATCGAATGGGCGCATCATTTTAACAAACCCGTAGACGGGCATGCTCCAGGTGTAGTCGGAGAGGACTTGGATAAGTATATTGCAGCGGGGATTTCGACCGATCACGAATGCTTTACCTATGCCGAAGGGCTGGAGAAGATTCAGAAAGGAATGAAGGTGCTCATTCGGGAAGGCAGCGCGGCCAAGAATTTTGACGCGCTCATTCCGCTTCTGAAGGAGTATCCAGATCAAATCATGTTTTGCAGCGATGATAAACATCCCGATGATTTGCTCATCGATCATATCAATCGCCTCTGTGCCCGGGCTGTTTCGGATGGGTGTGATGTGTTTGATGTCCTTTGCGCTGCTTCCTTAAACCCCGTGCAGCATTACGGGCTTCAAGTGGGCTTGCTCCGAGAAGGAGATCCCGCCGATTTTGCCGTTGTAAATGATTTGAAGGATTTTGAAGTAGTGAAAACCATCATCAATGGTGAAGAGGTGTTTTCGGCGGGTGAAAGTCGGATTAATAAAGTTGAATTCGAAAAACTAAACAATTTTTCTACTTCCGTTAAAAAGGCTAGCGATTTTGAACTGCCTGTCACAACCGGAAAGTTGCGCGTAATCGAAGCACTCGATGGGCAATTGGTCACGCGGGAGGTGCATCGCGAGGGACGAGTCGAACACGATCTATTGGTTTCAGATACCGTTTCGGATGTTTTGAAAATGACTGTAGTGAATCGTTACAATGACGATTCGCCCGCTATCGCATTTATTAAAAACTTTGGACTTCAGCGTGGGGCCATCGCCAGTTCAGTGGGGCATGATTCGCATAATATCATTGCGGTAGGAGCAGATGATCGCTCGATCATGCAAGCCGTTAATTTGCTGATCGAAAACAAGGGAGGAATATGTGCCGTGGATGGAGAGCATAAAAAAGTGCTTCCGCTACCCGTGGCTGGAATTATGAGCGATTTGGAAGCCGATGAGGTCGGACGTCGTTATGCCGAGCTAGACGCAATGGCTAAAGAGCTTGGGTCGCACCTAAAAGCGCCTTACATGACGCTTTCATTTATGGCGCTGCTTGTTATTCCTCAGCTGAAGCTTAGTGATAAAGGGCTTTTTGATGGAGCTTCTTTTCAGTTCGTCGATTTGCAAATCGATGATGAACTGTAATTAAAAACACGGAAAACTCCATTGTTAAACCTGACATTTGCGTCAAAATTCATCATTATGAGATATCTTATTGTCCTTCTTCTGTCGGTCTATAGCATGGGATCGTTCGCCCAAAATGACTCTGTCGAAAACCAACATCGTTTGATTATTCAGTTCGTAAATGACGATTCGCAATCCCAAAAAGGACTGATGAAAAACCTGAGTAACTTAACACAAGGTTGGCCTGAATTGGAAATCGAAGTCGTGTGTCACGGCCCGGGAATATTTATACTTCACAACGAAAAAAGCGATTATCAAGATCAGATTCGGAAGTTCATCGAAATAGGAGTTGTATTTGCCGCTTGTGAAAATACAATGAAAGGAAAGCAAATTGACAATTCTGAAATCATGACTGAGGCCGTACGTGTACCGATGGGAATAAAGGAAATTGTATTGAAACAAGAGGCCGGCTGGTCGTACGTCAAGGCTGGGATTTGATTAAGGTTGACCGGAAGACCAGTTTCCGAGTCTCCAAGTGTCCAAGTCACCGATTCACCAACTTCGATTCAGAATTACACCGCTAGTTTTGGGTAAAGAATTACCTTTGCTCGGACATGAAGGAGCCGAACGAATACATTATTGCACTGGGTTCGAATTTGGGAAATCGGGAGGCGAATTTAACTTCCTCTATCGAATCCTTAAACGCATTCGGACATGTCGTTCAGCAATCGAGTTGGTTGGAGAATAGTCCTGTGGGATTTGAGTCAAAAGACCTTTTTCTCAATGGAGCGTGCTTATTTGTTTCGAAACTAGACCCCGAAGAACTATTGGTTCAATTGAAGGCGATAGAAAAGCAATTGGGTCGAGAAGTGAAGAGGAGTGAAGCCTATGCATCACGACCGATTGACTTAGATATCGTATGGTGGAATAAAGGGGAGTACGAATCCGATACATTGCGCATTCCCCATCCTCGAATGCATCAGCGCGATTTTGTTTTGGTTCCCGTATGTGAGATTGCACCGGACTATGAACACCCTGTGCTTCGCTGTACAATGAAAGAACTATACGATCGAATTCGATGAAATTCAAATACATCGCTTTAGAGGGAAATATCGGAGCCGGAAAAACAACCGTGAGCAAGATGCTAGCTGAACGATTTTCGGCCAAATTAATTTTGGAAGAATTTGCGGATAATCCCTTTTTACCGTCTTTTTACGAAGATCGAGAGAAGTGGGCTTTTCCGCTTGAAATGAGTTTCTTGGCTGAGCGCTACCAGCAAGCCTTTGACAACTTTCCAAGTCCTGATTTATTTACCGATGTGGCGGTAAGCGATTACATGATTTGGAAAAGCTTGGTGTTTGCTCGAATAAATCTAAAACCGATTGAGTTTGATCTGTACCAGAAGTTCTTTCGGATCATGTTTGAGCGTTTTCCCCGCCCGGATGTAATTGTTTACCTCAATAAGAGCACGGATAAACTCCTTGAGAACATCCAAAAACGCGGTCGGGAATACGAACAACAAATTTCACCCGAGTATTTGCAGAGCGTACATCAAAGTTACTTGGCGTTCTTCAAACAACTCACCGGATTTCCCGTTTTAATGGTCAACACCAACTCGTCGGATTTTATTGCAAATCCAAGGGATTTGGAAAATCTAATTGCGCTTGTGAGTCGTACGTATGATAATGGAATTCATTATTTAAATCTCGATGAACTAAGCGTTTAATTATCGATAATTTTTACTTTTGCATCGAATTTTAAAAGCAAAATTCTAACTAACTATGAAAAAATCACTTTTGGGATTGCTTTGCGCAGTTCTTACAACAGGAGCCTTTGCTCAGGAGTCAAACGATGCACCTAAATACAGCGAAGAGTACAATCTCTGGTCGGTGGGTATCCACGCGGGGAACGTATTGACGCTAGGTGATTACCGCGGTATGCGCGGTGATAATGCGGGTTTTGATTTGGGGTATGGATTAGACGTGAATTACCGTTTCAACCACGTATTTGGCCTTCAGGGTCGTTTTATGTTGGGTGGAGCAACTGGAGGAAATGCTTATCAAATCCCAGGGTTACTAGGCGACAGTTATTTCGAAAATAGCTTCATCAGTGGCGATTTAAGTGCGGTATTGTACTTGCCTAACCTAGCTTCACAGCGCAAGGAAAAGCGTTGGTTCCTACCCTACGCTACTGCAGGTTTGGGTTTTGTGAATTACGATGCGCAAAACTACTTAGCCGCAGATGATTCTCAATTGGGGGATACAAGCGGTACTTCGTTGATGATGCCTTTCGGAGTGGGCGGTATGATTCGCTTGAACCATAAATGGAACATCGACTTGAACCTTACGGCCAACGTCGACTTCAACAACCAATTCGACGGTTATGTCGGAAACGGTGGTTCAGATGCGCATTTGTACACGAGCATCGGAATTAATTATGTGTTTGGAAAGAAAGAGAAGTCGGTGGAGTGGGTTAATCCAATGGACCAGATGTACATGGACATGCAGAGCATGCAAAACACTGTGGATGAAATCTCAAAAGATACCGACGGTGATGGAGTGCCTGATAAATTTGATGAGGACAACAACACGCCAAATGGTGTAGCGGTTGACGGACGTGGACGTGCATTGGACGTTGACGGCGATGGAGTTCCGGATTATATGGATGTAGATCCATTCTCGCCAAAAGGTGCAGAAGTGGATGCAAGTGGACGCGAAAAAGATACGGATGGTGATGGTGTGCCTGACAGCCGCGATCGCGAGCCAAACTCTGCCAAAGGTGCGTTGGTAAACTTCCAAGGAGTTACCATTCCAACAGCTGGTGGAGCTGTCATCAATAGCTTTATTCCTTCGGTTTACTTCTCGTTGGAAAGTTCGACCGTTACCTACGCAAATTACGAGCGTTTAGCCGTAGTAGGAAAAATGATGAAGGCGAATCCTGATCTCAAATTGCGCGTTATCGGGCATACAGATCCAACAGGTTCGGAATCTTATAACCAGAAACTAAGTGAGCGTCGTGCACAGTCGGTTGTGGATCACTTGGTGAAATTCTACGGAATCGACGAGTCGCGCTTGATCGTTTCTGCTCGTGGCGAAAACGAACAACTCAACGACGGTTACAACAAAGTAAACCGCCGCGTGGACTTTGAAATTATTCAGTGATTAAGTTTTCACTGAAAGTACGAAAGGCGCCTTTTTGGCGCCTTTTTTTTTAAAACTCCAGCTCAGCACTTTCGTCAAATGACTTTTTGAGAATATCTACTCTTCGGAAAGCCTTTGAGAAGAATGCATCGCGCTTGAATCCATTGGATAGATGAAGCGCCTCGGAATTGGCGATTTGTCCCTTGAACCACTCTTCCATGTTATTGCAAAACCCTTCTTGCGTAGAGGTTAAGTAATTTACCCCCGCGTAGGAAATAAAACCGATTTTACGGTCATTTCCGGCATAGAGAGCTGAATTGGTCATCATTAAAAATCCAATGCGATACATCTCAAATACACCGCCTAATTTTTTCTCACCAGATTCTGCAGACTTGCGAATGTTCTCGAGCAAACGATCCGTCGTATAACACAATTGCACGGCTTCTTCTGTGCTGATCTTGCCCGTTGTACGAAACGTATTGATCTGGTTCATCAAGTTCACGATGGTTCGGTCCGTCCACAGTTCGGTAGTGGATATGGCCGTATAATATTTATATAGATTGCGTCCCAACTCCAAAATTTCCAGCATTTCGTCCGAATTTCCGTAGGCAATGGAAAGTGCTTTCGGATTGAAGTCTTGCAGCCAAACGGCAATTTTAAAACGCGCCAAATCATCGCTAAAAAAGTAGTGGAACAACGGCAGGTCTCGCGCGCCGTAATAGAACTTGTAGTTTTGTTCGGCTTCGGTTGAAATCAATTGTATGGTGGTGGATAAATAACTCTTTACATCCGATAAATCCCTGAGAAACCCCGTTGATTGAAACGTGAGATGATTATCGCTTTGTACGGAATAAGAGTCATCAAAGGCTACTCCGAAATGCTGAGCTATTTTCTCAATCTCGAATAATTTCATCGATACTTCTCCACGAATTCTTTTATAAATACTACTTCGCGAAACCGACAAAATTTGCATCAGTTCTTCGATGTAATCTACATCCTCACCTGCGCTATATTTGACTTTCTCCAAAAACTGTTTTTGTCGAATAATGTCTACAGTCATAACCGTTGTTTTTGTAGGTGAAATAAATGTAACGAATTTCGGTGTTTAATTGAGCTGAATGGGAAGAAAAAAGAAAATTCTGCATTAAATTTTCGGATTTCATTGCTTTGTCTTGAGTTGCGTTTTCAAGATATTTATGATTCAAAAAAGATATGAATATGGAATATTAACTGAATAGAGGTATTAAAATTAAAGGAATTTGTATGATTCAAGATTTCCTACGTAATGCAAATTTAATTTTCGATGTGTTATCCCACTCCCTATCTATCTTTGTCGATTTTCGACACAAATTAGTTACACTTTTTTAGGTATTAAAATTTGCCTTATCGTTTTTTTTTTTTTTTTGATTTGACGTGTTCAAATTGATTATGGCCATATTCGCTTCTGAACCGCGATACCGAAAAGCGGGCACTTAAATTTAATTAGTTATGAAACGAATAGTTTTGTTGTTCCCGTTATTGGGATTGTTGTTCTTGTTTTCTTGTGAGAAAATGGATTCTCCTACCGTTGCTTCTTCTGATATGGTAAGAAACACTGAGGATGATTTATTCAATGATTTGACCAATGATGATAATCCTTATGATATTCATGGAATTACTTTAGAGGAAGTGTATGGCGATATAGAAGACCTTTTATCTAGAGAAAATTTGTCTTTGTCAGAATTTGAATTGGGTTTAGACAGTGTGCTAAGTAATTCAAATGGAATTTACTACCCTGCGATTGATACCGTTGGATATAGCGTTGCTGAGTCTGTTTATTTTTATGAATTCCTAAGTGGTGTTACCATCGAGAATTTGGTAGACCGATCTCGTTTGTTTGAAGATAGTTTAGTTTTGAACAGCTCGTTTAACGATGTTCAAAAAAACAGGCTATTTTCACTAATTTCACAATTTAAATACAATTATTATTTCGGAAATAAAATATCTGATAACCTTAGCCGTAAACCAAAACTTACAGCCTGCTTAGATAGTAATTTGGGTGATATCTTTTATAGTGATAATCCTATTGATGCTATCCAGTTTGTAGTTGGTATTCCTATTAGTTTTGTCTGGGAGGTGGCCAAATGTGCTTATGAAATTTCGAGATGACATTAATAAATAGAATAAAGCACATAATAATGAAATATTTAATTGAAATTGGGTTGCTTATAACTTTTATGTTCCTCTTGATATTGGATCTGAAAATGAGCAGCATAGTTACCGATTTGTCGTCGAATCTATTTGTACTGTTGCCTTTTACCTTTATGGTAATGCGATTTTTTCGTGATTCGACCCTATTTACTTTAAATGGAATACTCTTGGTATTCTATGTGAGTTTGAGTTATTTATCTATTCTTTTCGTTTTTAAACAGTTTCCTGGACTCAATATCCTAAAATTAGCTGTAATTATCATCATGATTGGAGCTGTATTAGGTTCGCTTTTGAAACTAGGTATAACGAAGGTAAATGCCGTTCGATTTTATATTTATTTTCAAATTATGGTGCTTTGTGATGTCTGGTTGCGCAGCTAGATTTTCATTCAACTTAAATTCCCATCGATATCCACATGCTTTAAGTGCATTTGTTTTTATAAAATCTTTATCTACTTTTAAAGTGTGAACATGGGAACAAACATTTTTCATAAAACAATGGCAGGAACGGCTCTTGCCATTGTTTTTTCTTTGGTTGTTCGAGGGCAGCATTATCCCGATTATCCTTCGCTCAGTAAGTACAGCCACTGGAGTGTGATGCTGGGAGGTTCACTTTATAGCCCTGCGACTTTGAATCTAACAGAGGGTACTTATGTTTTTAAAAATAAGCCGCTAACGTCGGGAAATATCGGAATTGAATACGATTTTTTTGTGGATAGGAAATGGTCAGTAGTTACCGGTGTACATGCTACTTGGGAGCCAGCGGTGAATATGGAAATTTTTGTAAAACGAGAAGATTACAGTACCAATCACGAATCGATTGACATTGTTTTTCCTTTTAAGCAGAACGCTACGTATTCTTTATCCATTCCTCTATTAGGTCGTTATAATTGGCAGTTAAATGAACGCGTTTTTTTGTCATTTTACGGCGGCGGACGTATGAGGTTTTTACCTTCAGGAATAATAAGCTCTGGATACTTAGTTCGGTTTGAAGAGTTAAATGAATCTCGAGAGGTTTTTGCTATGCGGCTAGAAACTCCGGAACAAGTTTATTCCGGCGGGTTGATCGCCGGCTCGGGAGTTTCATACGATTTAGATAAGTTTTTGTTGAAATGCAACGTGCTGTACGTCATGAACTTTCAAAACACTGTAGAAGGAGAATACCTGTTTGATAACGTTTACGAAACTCCCCGATCTCGAGGTGAGTATGCGTTGTCAGGGAATCACTTGTCCTTGCAATTTTTAATAAGCTTTAAGCAAAACGAGAAATAACGCGCGCAATTTCCTACAAGCAGAAATATCCTTCAAAGTGAAGACCTGAATAGGAAAACAGCAAGAGTTTGAGTTTGGAGCATACAGGTTCAAAAACTAATAAAAACCAGTAACTGGTAACTGGTAACCGGTAACAAAAACAGCAAGAGTTTGAGTTTAGAGCATACAGGTTCAGAAGCTAGAAAAAACGGGTAACGGGTAACGGGTCTACGGGTAACGCGTCAACAGATACCGTATTTTCAATACCGCTTCCCATCCAATAAATAATTCCTCACATAATCCTTTACACCATCTTCTAACTCAGTAAACGGTTGGGTATATCCCGCTTTGCGAAGTTTGTGCATGGAGGCTTCTGTAAAGTATTGATAGGTGTCGCGGATGTCTTCTGGCGTATCAATAAAGGAGATGTCCGGAGTTTTTCCCATCGCTTCAAAGGTGGCTTTGGCCAAATCAATAAACGGTCTTGCCTTTCCCGTACCGAGATTGTACAATCCACTTTCGGGGCGATTTTCCATGAGCCAGAGTAGGACATCCACCACATCTTTGACATAGATGAAGTCACGGCTTTGGTATCCGTCTTCGACATCATCCCGATGCGATCGGAAAAGTTTCATGGCACCCGTTTTGGACACTTGATTAAACGTGTGGAAAACCACGCTGGCCATACGTCCTTTGTGGTATTCGTTGGGGCCGTAAACATTAAAAAATTTGATGCCCGCCCAAAAGAAAGGGGCTTCTTTACGCTCGAGTGCCCATAGGTCAAAGTTTTGTTTACTCCAGCCATAGGGATTGAGCGGCTGCAGCTTTTTGGCCACGTTGTGGCTATCCACATAACCGTGTTCGCCCAAGCCGTAAGTGGCTGCGCTACTTGCATAAATTAGCGGAATTTGATGCTCGGTGCATAAATTCCACATATCGCGTGAATATTTTTCGTTGAGGCGATCGAAGATTTCACGGTCAAATTCCGTCGTATCGGTTCGCGCTCCGAGGTGTACAATGCTTTCGATGCGGTCTTCTTTTCCTTTCACCCATTCAAAAAACACATCCCGCTCAACGCGCTCTATATCGCGATTTTCCCAATTCGGTTTTTTTTCTTCTCGCGAAAAGTCATCCACAGCTATAATGTCGCCGTAGCCCTCGCTGAGCAGTCGACCGATGAAAACACTCGGGATGAAACCAGCAGCTCCTGTTACTATGATCATTTGGATATAAATATTTCTCGTTCGTTGGCCGGAATTCTGCCCATTTGGATAAGGTGTTGCTGCATGTGCTTCACCGCCGCAATTCCATTCTCGCCTAAATTCACCGTGTAATGATTGACATATAGACGAATGTGACTGTACATGACTTCCCGGTCCATTTCCTGTGCGTGGCAAGATACATAATCCTCCGCGTCGTTGGGATGATCCAACGCTCTTTGGGTGCTCTCGCTTATCCAATCGTTGATTTTCCATTGCAAATCCGAAAGAATATCACGTCGCACTGCTATTCCACCCAGCGGAATAGGGAGTCCTGTTTCGCTCTCCCATTGCTCGCCCAAATCCCGAACTTTTATCAATCCTTTTTCCGCGTAAGTAAATCGGTTTTCATGAATAATCACACCGCAATCCACTTCTTCGTTTAATACCGCATTTTCGATCGCATTAAAAATCATCGGCACGCGGTTGTTCGCTTCGGGGAAGCTGAAGTCCAGTAAGAAATTCGCAGTAGTATGTTCGCCCGGAATAGCGATGGAAGCATTTTTTACTTGTTCGGGCTCAAATCCGGGTTTGGCTATCACCAGCGGACCGCAGTTGTTTCCCAGTGCGCTGCCCGAATACAACATCGCGTAGCGGTCGGTCATGTGCATGAATGCGTGATAACTCAACTTGGTCACTTCCAACTCACCTCGCAGGGCCATTTGATTCAGTTCTTCGACGTCGGCAAGGACGGGTTCAAAACGGTAATTGCCCGTGTCCATTTTGCCATTGACGAGTGCGTCAAATAGAAAAGTATCGTTGGGGCATGGTGAAAAGCCGATGCGGATAACTTCGCTCATAGTTGATCGATCAGTTTTAGTGTTGTACGACATAAACTATGAACAGCTTCAGGGATCTGCCAGTTCGATCGGTCGCGTTGTTCTACGTAATTTGAAATAGCCCGCAATTGAATATTATCTACCTGGTTTACTTTTGCAGCATACAAAAAAGCCGCACCTTCCATGGATTCGATATCTGCCGAATGCCGTTTTGTAAACTCCTCAATCGATGCTTCATTCCCATGCACTTTGTTCACTGTAGCCGAAATAACCTTGGGCAGCGTATTCAACACTTCGGGGACGATGGATGTTTCCGCCTCAATTTCGCCACCCGAAAAAGGGAAGTCATCATCTTCTAGCAAGTCGAGATCAATCAATGAAAGAAAAGACTCTCCATCTTCAGCACCCATTTCGGGAAGTGTATCGTGCCAAACCCACGTCGTTGAGCCCAGCGCTAGATCACGGTTAAATGCTCCTGCAATACCGGTATTGATCAAGAGCTGATAACGGTTCTCGGTCAGTGTTTTTCCAAGCCAAAACGAAGTTGCAACCATGCCGACACCCGTTGTCAACACATCGATATGATGCCCTTTGTAGCGGTAGGCAACGCGTTTTTCATTGATTCGTTCGCCTTCGCCCAAAGCTTGAATCAGTGGACGTATTTCGAGACTTGTGGCTGATACGATAAGTATTTTCATGATTGTATTTTCAAAAAATGTATTCTATTCAAGTTAGTTTTCATGGATTGAAAACGAAAATCGGAATCTATCCAGGAGTAATTTTCCGCAAAGCAAAGTTACATATTTGATTTACAACATTGCGGGGCGTATCTTTGCGCCAAATTTTAGCCAAATATGGTGTATATCGAACGCAGAGAGCGCTTTAGTGCGGCTCACCAGCTCTACAATCCGAATTGGAGCGAAGAGAAGAATGAAGAAGTATTTGGGAAGTGCGCCAATACCAATTTTCACGGACATAATTTTATTCTTTACGTTACCGTAAAAGGAGAGCCCAACCCGGATACGGGGTTTGTGATTAATTTAACGGACTTGAGCAGAATCATTAAGGACAAGGTTATCGAGCAGGTTGATCACAAAAATTTGAATTTGGATGTCCCATTTTTAAAAGGAAAATTGACCAGCACGGAGATTATTGTCAAGGAATTTTGGAAGATACTTGCGCCTGAAATTGCCGAATTTGGTGCGGAGTTGCATAAATTGCGATTGGTAGAAACCGAAAATAACGCAGTGGAATACTATGGTGAATAAGATTGGAATACTTTTGATGTCGGCGATGCTGTTGATGGCTTTTCGCTCCGGCCCGTCGGCTTACGCAATTTATAACGCCGAAGGTCAGCAGGTCGATTTCGACGCGATGTTAGACGAGGTGAGTAAGGCGGATGTGATCTTTTTTGGTGAATATCACAACAATCCCATCATCCATTGGATGCAGTTCGAATTGCTCAAAAGTATGCACGAGCGATTTCCGGGCAAGCTGATATTGGGTGCGGAAATGTTCGAGGCCGATAATCAAGAGATCTTAAATGAATATTTGGCCGGTGTCACTTCGGAGAAGAGTTTCGAGAAAGAAGCCCGTTTATGGCCTAATTACAAAACCGATTACAAACCTTTGGTTACCTTGGCCAAGGAGAATAATTACCCTTTTATTGCTACCAACGTTCCACGCCGTTACGCAAGTACTGTTTATATGTCGGGTTTTGAGGGGCTCGAAGGATTGAGTAAAGAGGCCAAAGAGTGGATAGCGCCTATGCCGTTTGAGGTGGATACCAATTTGGCCAGCTACAAGGAAATGATGCAAATGGGAATGGGCCACGGAGGAATGAATCTACTCTATGCCCAGGCCATCAAGGATGCGACCATGGCATGGAATATCTATCGGAACTTTGAGAAAAAGCACAAATTCATACATTTCAATGGTGCTTTTCACAGCGATCAATACGAGGGAATCGTTTGGTACCTCAAACAAATGAATAAAAAACTAAATGTGGCCACCATCAGTTGTGCAGAAGTTTCAGACCCAATGCAATGGGATGATAACAGCGCAGGTGTAGCCGACTTTTTGATCTATGTCGATAGCGACATGACCAAAACACATTAAACCAAAGACGATATGAAAGCATTTGTTTTTCCCGGTCAGGGAGCACAATTCCCGGGAATGGGAAAAGATTTGTACGAAAGCAATCCCAAAGCCAGAGAACTGTTCGAAAGTGCCAATGAAATTTTGGGTTTTCGAATCACGGATATCATGTTCGATGGTTCGGCTGAGGATTTGAAGGAAACCAAGGTAACGCAGCCCGCTGTTTTCTTGCATTCGGTTATTCCGGTTTTGATTGCGGATAACTTTAGTGCCGATATGGTAGCTGGACATAGTTTGGGTGAGTTTTCTGCGCTTGTCGCCAATGGAACACTGTCGTTCGAGGACGGGTTGAAATTGGTTTTGAAAAGAGCGCTTGCCATGCAAAAAGCCTGTGAAGCCGAACCGAGTACCATGGCAGCTGTATTAGGATTGGAGGATGGTGTAGTTGAGAAGCTATGCGATGAGGTTGATGGAGTGGTCGTGGCAGCGAACTACAATTGTCCGGGTCAATTGGTGATATCGGGGGCTGTAGATGCCGTTGAAAAAGCATGTGAAAAAATGACTGAAGCGGGAGCTCGTCGCGCATTGGTGTTGCCCGTAGGTGGAGCATTTCACAGTCCACTCATGGAGCCTGCCCGCGAAGAGTTGGCCGAGGCGATTGCGCAAACCCAATTCTCAAAACCTACCTGTCCCGTTTATCAAAACGCGACGGCATTACCTGTTAGCGATCCCGCCGAGATCCAAGAGAACTTAGTGTCTCAATTGACCGCTCCAGTTCGTTGGACCCAGTCGGTAGAGCGCATGATTGCAGATGGGGCAACCGATTTTGTAGAAAGTGGACCTGGAAAGGTTTTGCAAGGATTAATTCGAAAAATTGATCGTTCTGCGAATGTTGCTTCTTTTGAGGTGTAAGGTGTTCATAAAGAATTAACTACATAAAACTCCAGAGTTTCTCTGGAGTTTTTTTATTTTAGAAGAGTATAAAGAGAAAGGAATAGATGTCTAATGGACTTAGAATAGTATTGGGGTATTTCATTATTGCGTCGCTTTGGATTATTCTAAGCGATGAATGGATTGATCAATTGGATCAGCAATTGTCCTCTTATGACATCATTGAACTGAGTCAATTCAAAGGTGTTTTTTTTGTCACCGTAACTTCTATTCTTCTCTACATTGGTATTCAGCGGTCGGAGAATCAAATAAAAGAGCGTTCGGATGAATTTGAGCGATTGTACCGCCAAAACCCCAATCCCATGCTAATTTATGACCCTGAATCACTACAAATATTAAGTACAAATGTAGCCGCCCAACAACTGTACAAATTTTCGGAAAATGAGTTTTTAAAGAAGGGCTTTACGGGGATCTTGCAGGATGAAGAATTGCAGCGAATGAAGTCTGCTGTCGGAAACTTGAAGGAATCGAACTATACCTTTACAAAGGGCTGGCGACACATCAAGTCGGACGGGACGAAGATGATCGTCAATATTGCCTCGCACGCTGTGGACTATAAAAAGACCAAGGCACGTGTTTTATCCATCAGCGATGTGACAGAGTTGGAAGAAAATCGTGCGCAATTGATGGATGTGAACCATGAGTTGAAGGAAGAAAAACAAAGGCAGGTTTCGTTAATGAACAGTTTTGACGACGCAATCTGGGCCATGACCCAGGAGTTCGTTTTAGTGTCCTTTAACGAGGCTTTTGACCAATGGTATGTCGAAGAGTACGGAGTAAAACCATCCGTTGGGCAAGTTTTGAATGAGATGAAGTTAGATTGGCAAAATAATTTGCCTGAATGGGAACGTGCGGTATCTCAAATACATCATAGGGGTGAAGCAGATGAGTTTCTTTACAGTAAAGGCGAAGAAGAGGTTTATCGTTCAGTTCGTCCTTATGCAATCCACGATTCTGATTCCAAGAATCTAATTGCGATTGGCGTAATCCTAAGGGATGTTTCAACAAATGTCATCAACCGGAAAAAGTTGGAAGTTCAAAACGCGCAATTGCGAAAAATATCCTCCGTATTTAGCCATCAGATGCGTCGACCGGTGACGACTATTTTGGGATTGATTGATCTTATTGAGCGCACTGACAATCCTGTAGCCAAAGAGGAAGCGATAGCTCATTTGAAGACGGTTTCGGATGAAATTGATTCGGTAATTCGAGATATTATCAATAAGTCTCAATCCCTGTTTGAGTCCTGAGAAAGGTGTTGGCCAAAGCAAGTCCAAAGTACAATTCCAGCCGTTACGCTAATATTCAGGGAATGCTTAGTGCCGGCTTGCGGTATTTCAATGGCTCCGTCGGCTGCAGCGACAATTTTCTCATCCACGCCAAATACTTCGTGGCCAAATACCAATGCGATCTTTTCTCCAGTCCACTCCCAACGTTCCAAACTGACACTCTTATCCACTTGTTCGATACACCAAATTCGGTATCCCTCGTCTCGAAGGGCTTGAATGGATTCCGCTGTGTTTGTAAATGACTTCCAATCAACACTTTCTGTAGCGCCAAGTGCGCTTTTCTCTATATCTCGATGCGGAGGTTTTGGCGTGATGCCACAGAGATGGATTTCGGCGATACGAAAAGCATCCGAAGTACGAAAAACAGCTCCCACATTATGCGTACTTCTTACGTTGTCCAGTACGACTACAACAGGGATTTTTTCAAGTTGCTTAAATTCTTCAACATTTACGCGTTTGAGCTCTTCAATGCTTAACTTTCTCATGGGCTATTCCTATATTCGCAACTCGACAAAGTAACTAAAAACGCACGAGAAAGGTGGCTAAGAGTACGAAAGAAACCCCTTTAATGAAACAGTATAATGCAATCAAGGCAAAGCATCCAGATGCCTTGCTGCTGTTTCGTGTCGGCGATTTTTACGAGACCTTTGGTCAGGATGCCGTCGTGGCGTCCAAAATCCTTGGAATCACCTTGACGAAACGAGCCAACGGGTCGGCATCTCATATCGAATTAGCGGGTTTTCCGCATCATGCGATGGACACGTATTTACCCAAACTCGTAAGAGCGGGCCAACGTGTAGCCATTTGTGACCAACTCGAAGATCCAAAGACCACCAAGAAAATTGTCAAACGCGGCGTTACCGAATTGGTAACACCTGGCGTTACATATAACGACAAGGTACTCGACCATAAAAACAACAACTTTTTAGCTGCCCTTGTACTGGGTGAGCATAAGTACGGCGTCTCTTTTTTGGATGTCAGTACAGGAGAATATTTGGTGGCCGAAGGCAAACCGGAATACATCGAGAAACTTCTTCAGAGTTTTGAGCCGAAAGAAGTATTGTATCGACGTAGCGATCGCACTGTTTTCAATGAAAAATACGGTCGCCAATACTACAACTATATGCTCGAAGACTGGGTCTTCGAAGAGTCTTTTGCGAAAGACTTACTCGTTCGTCACTTTCAGGTAAAAAGCTTAAAAGGATTTGGGATAGAGCACTATCGCGAAGGAGTTATTGCAGCTGGAGTTGTACTGCATTACCTAAACGATACGCGACATAACCAAATGAGTCATATCGCCAACTTGTCGCGAATCGAAGAAGAGCGTTTTGTTTGGATGGACCGGTTTACGGTTCGCAATTTGGAGTTGCTGTATAGTCCCAATGAAGGAGCAATGACGCTTTTTGATGTGATGGACCGAACCACCACTCCGATGGGAGGTCGGTTGCTCAAGCGATGGATTAGTCTTCCGCTAAAGGAGCGAAAACCGATCATGGAACGGCAAGAGGTCGTGCATTATTTTAGCCATCAATCCGATGCAGCTTTGAAATTGACCGAGCTGCTCAACAATGTGTCGGATCTGGAACGTATGGTGTCTAAAATCAGTACACAGCGAATCAATCCACGAGAAATTGTTCAGTTGGCTCGAACCCTAGAAGTATTGCCCGAAATCAAAGAAATATGCCATCGCTCCGATAGTGATTCCCTAAAAAGATTGGGCGACCGTTTGAATCCTTGCACCAAGGCTTGTGAGGATATCCGAGCGACCATATCGGACGATCCGCCTGTATTGGTTGCCAAAGGAAATGTAATTCGGGAAGGAGTGTCAAAGGAGCTGGACGAATACCGGAAGTTGTCTACTTCTGGAAAGGACATGTTAGCTGGACTGCAGCGGCGCGAGATGGAAAAAACAGGGATTCCCTCGCTCAAAATCGCTTACAACAATGTGTTTGGTTATTACTTAGAGGTTACCAACACCCATCGGGACAAAGTGCCTGAGAGTTGGAACCGCAAACAGACGTTGGTCAATAGCGAGCGGTATATCACCGAAGAGTTGAAAGAATTGGAAGGGAAGATTCTTTCGGCAGAAGACAAAATTGGCGAGCTTGAGCCGGTATTGTATTTGGATTTTGTTCGATTACTTGCCGAATACATCCAACCGCTTCAATTGAATGCGGCACTTTTGGCTCAGTTGGATTGTTTGTTGGGGTTTGCCTATCTCGCGGAAGAGAACAATTACATTCGACCTGCTTTAGAAGAACACCATAAGTTGTCGATTTCGGATGGACGCCACCCTGTGATTGAAAAGCAGCTACCGCCCGATTCGCCTTATATTGCTAACGATATCTACCTCGACCGCGACGAGCAGCAAATCATCATGATTACAGGACCAAACATGTCCGGAAAATCTGCACTTCTGCGACAGACGGCACTAATTGTTTTAATGGCACAAATAGGATCGTTTGTACCGGCTCGACAGGCGGAAATAGGTTTGGTCGATAAGATTTTTACGAGAGTAGGTGCGTCGGATAATATTTCCATGGGCGAATCGACGTTTATGGTCGAGATGAATGAAACGGCGAGCATCTTAAATAACCTTTCGGATCGAAGTTTGATTTTATTGGACGAAATAGGTAGAGGAACAAGTACCTACGATGGCATAAGCATCGCATGGGCCATTGCCGAATACGTCCACCAACATCCTACGAGAGCTAAAACGCTTTTTGCAACGCATTATCACGAACTCAATGATATGAGTGAGAGTTTTGAGCGGATTGCGAACTTTAACGTGAGCGTCAAAGAAGTGGATAACAAGGTGATATTTATGCGCAAATTGGTTCCCGGTGGAAGTGAACATAGCTTTGGTATTCATGTAGCTAAGATGGCCGGTATGCCTGCTGTAGTCGTTCGTCGAGCGAATGAATTGTTGACTCAGTTGGAGTCCAACCAAAGCAGAGGAGGGGAAGTGACTAAAGTATCGGGACAACCGGACGTAAAACCGATGCAATTGAGCTTCTTCCAATTGGATGATCCTGTATTGGAACAAATTAGGGAAGAGATCATAAAAACGGACATCAATACGTTGACACCAGTCGAGGCATTGATGAAATTGAACGAGATAAAAAAGTTGACAGGAGAGTGATATTTTTCTTGGGAGTTTCAAAACTTTACTTAAATTTGCCATCCCAAAAATGATGTACGGCACAGCAGTACACGTTCTTTTTGTTATGCGAGAATAGCTCAGTTGGTAGAGCACGACCTTGCCAAGGTCGGGGTCGCGGGTTCGAGTCCCGTTTCTCGCTCAACAGGTCCGCTGTAGAGCGGACTTTTTTTTGACTACATCGCGCATACTTGCGCAAGGCGCCTAGGTGGTGGAATTGGTAGACACGAAGGACTTAAAATCCTTTGGCCAGTAATGGCCGTGCGGGTTCAAGTCCCGCCCTAGGTACAAAAACAGTTTGGAGCAAGAGTCTCGAACAAGAGACTCGCTCCAAAATGTTTTTTCCTCTTTACTCTTGCTCAAACTCCCACTGAATTTCGCAAAATTACCTTTGAGACCTCTGAACTTTTCACGACGTGAAACGAATGACAATGATGCTTTTCATTCTGTTTTTTCTTCATTCTCACACTCCTAATTTTTCTCACGTTGCATTAAAAAAGCGGGTGAACCATTCGGATACCCGCTTATACTTTGATGATTGCGTTTGGACTATTTCGCACTGAGTCGTGCTGACACGGGCTCACAGTCATACATTTGGAAAGTAGCTATGCTTTCCATGCTTTCATTCTCCCCGTGATCGTCTTTTCCCTGTTCAGTTTCCAGAAAGCTATAAAGCGAATCCTTCGTGTCGAATGTGGCCCAGACGATTACTGAGTTACGGTCTCGATCGGCGCTAACTTGGTAGGCCAATAAGCCCGGTACCTTATCATCCATTTTACGAGTTGGCCCACTGGCGATCTCGATCAACTCATCCAACTTTCCTTGTTTGGCGGTAGATACGGATACAAAGGTGTACGTTGCTTCTTTCATTTTCATTGTATTTATACTTAAATATTATGTTTCTGATGTAAAAATACAATATTATTTCAAAAACACAATAAAAAAATATATTTTTGTTCAAGAACATAATAGGGGGTATGAGAACGCAATTATTGCATCAATTGATAGATCGATTAGCGGAGTATGAGAAATCCAATAGCTCTGCTACGATGGAGGATTTCGTAATTTGGTTGAGCGGAGAATATTTTGATTCTGAGCATTCGGATCAGCACGAAGAGCAATTGGATTTAATGTTGGTCTTTCAAATTTCTATGCTCAACAAGTCGATTAAAAAGCAGACCAAAGAGGTAATTGCATCTTCTAAACTGTCGTCTCTTGATGGTTATAGTTTTTTACTTCACCTCGAACAAGCAGATTCATATCGAAAGATGGAGCTAATTGAAATGCATAATCTCGAAGCGCCAACCGGGATAGAAGTTATAAAACGCCTATTGGCTAAGGGGCTTATCGAAGAATTCAATGACGAAGTAGACAAACGTGCCAAACGAGTTAAAATGACTGCCGCGGGAAGAGAGGAACTCTCCCGATTAAAACCTCAGATTGAGTCACGCTTTGCTCATTTCGCCAAAGCATTGTCAACCCATGAAAAATTAGGTCTTGTAGCAGCTATGAATAAGCTCATTCAATAGGTTTCATTTTATTTAGGAACTATCCATAAATGCCTATAATCCTCAAGTCTTTGTTTTGGAACTGGTTAGTAGAGAGTAATGGGCCCACGATTTCTTTTATTTCCACAGCGAGATATTTTGACGTCCATATTCGTTTTGAGGGTTCGTAGGATAGTACGCTGATTTCTCGTACGGGAATCGGTTTTTGAAACATCCGCGACTTTTTTGCTCTCTCGCTGCTGAGTTCGCGATAATAGAGTTCGGGAATTAGGGTGTGGCCACCAAACGAATCCACCATCGAAAGGAGCGTTTCAAATGAGTTTCCTTCAAATTTGAGGTTTTCAATGGTGTTCTTTTTCTCTTGCAACCCGCAAATAATTGAAACCTGCTCGCGAAAGCAATGGCCTTCTTCTAAGAGCCATATTTTGTCATTCAATAAGTCCTCACTTACCGTGTACTCTTTTGAGTTTTCAGTTACTCCGTAAACCAGCATCGGTTCATAGTAAGCGATTTCTTCATGAATACTTTCATCTTCAATCGGTGTTGCAGCAATCCCAAAGTCAAGTGAACCGCGTTTCAGGCCTCGAATTACTTCCTCGGTAGTCACTTCTTTGATCACCAGTTGTAAATCGGGGTTCTTTTCGAGTAAAACGGGTAAGATCTTCGATAAAAGTGAGTTGGCCACCGTTGGGATAATTCCAATGCGCAACTCACCGGATAATCCTTCCGGAATGCTTTTTCCGATCAGATCTATCGAGCCTTTGATTCGCAACATTTCTTTTGCCTTGGCAATCACTTCTTCTCCGGACTCTGTGATGGTAACAGGTTTCGTCGTTCGGTCAAAGATTTGAAAACCCAACTCTTCCTCCAGTTTGATTACCATAGCACTCAGTGTAGCTTGTGTAACTCCGCAGTGAAAAGCGGCTTCACTAAATACCTTGTATTCGTCAATGGCAAGAATGTATTCCAGCTGTTTGAAATTCATTATAGATGATTTCTATCAAAAGTATTTAAAATTTCGATTGTATCAATATTCAGGCTGTTCTATTTTTGCCTTATCAAATTAAAAGAATACAATGTCATTCGGATTGATAAACGATATTCGATTAGTGACGTTAAATGGAAGTAAGGAGAAAATTAAATATATTGAACCCTAAAATTAAAAGCGATGTATAAAGAAATCACAACGGATAATTTGCAAGAAGAGATTGCTGATGGACAATTGACCTTTGTTCAATACTCAGCTACGTGGTGTGGGAACTGCCGAATGATGAAACCCACCTTCAAAAGATTGGGAGAAGGTGCGGATGATGCACAATTCATTATGGTGGACGCAGAGAAGTTTCCAAATTCCAGATCACTCGCCGAGGTCGATAACCTTCCTACGTTTGCCGCCTTTAAGGATGGTAAGCTGGTCAAGCAATTGCAAACAAACAAGACAGCACTACTAAAAGAATTTATCAATGAGATTACCGCTAATTAAACACATCAACGGATTCATTACTGAAAATGACGCCGATTTCGTAGAGGAAGCAATCCAAGTTCTTGAGCATATAAGCGAAAGCAAAGGAATTAAGGACGAAGAATTAGACGTCATAGGAGAATTACTTTCCAACCTTTACGGGGCTCTCGAGGTCAATAAATCCATCAGAGAGGGAACTCCTGAGAAGGAGGCGTTGAATTCCTTTATGAGCAGAGTACTGGGGTCTATCGATCAGTAAGAATCGTTAAAACAAGAAAAGGTTGAATGCTACCCATGCGTAGTGTTCAACCTTTTTTATTTCTGAAGTTGCGTAATGGCAAATGCGAAATCAAGCCTCTGCTTTTTGCGCTTTGTTATGGCGATACCAGAAAAATCCTATCGTGGCAATCAGCAAGTAAGGGAACGCCATGAGATAAAGGATGCCGCTATTAAGGCCCAATGCTGCCTTTCCACCACCGTCCAAATCAGATTCGGCAACGGCTTTACACATCGCACACTGCGCTTCACTAATCTCCGGAATAGCTACCGCTGCGATGATGAACACTAAAATCCAAGCTGCTTTTTTCATACGACACAAATTTAATAATAAGGCACCATAAACAAATAGACCAATACCCCTGTGATGGCAACATAAAACCAAATCGGAAAAGTCCATTTCGCAATTTTTCGGTGTTTGCTAAAATCACTCATCCAAGCGCGATAGATTGTAAACAAAGCCATGGGAACGATTGCTGCGGCCAACACGATGTGGGATATAAGGATAACGAAATAAACCGTTCTCATTATTCCCTCGCCTCCATACGGAACGGGATCGTTTGAAATCTTGCTCAGTACATAGGATACAAGAAACAAGATGGATAAGCTAAAAGCGCTAATCATCATGGTCTTGTGTGCCTTAATTTTTCCACGAATGATAAAGAGAAATCCAGCCAGGAGTAGAACCGCTGTAATTCCATTAATCACTGCGTGGAAAAGGGGGAAATTTAGGTCTAAGTCAAGGATGTCCGAAGGGAAGTACATCAGCGCCGCGACTAGTGTAGGCACGACGATAGAAAGTGCAATAATAATCCCTGTAGCCTTTTTTTCGTTTTGTAGTACTGCTTTCATGATCTGCTTAATCTTTCGGCTCGTTTTTCTTCAATGCCAGACGATACTCTGCCATTAAAACCTTGATATCATCAATAAGTTCACCCACGTCGTGATCGGATGTGCCGTCATAAACACCCCGAATATTTCCATCGTCATCCAACCCCGAACGTATCCTTCCTTCTTTATCAACCAAAACCAAATACTCACTGTGAAGGAAACCTCCTGGCGCACCGTCATCTTCCATGGCGTTTACAAAGTAACCTTCGTACGCAAGTTTGTAAATCGAATCTTTTTCTCCGGTAAGAAAAGTCCAATTCGAAAGATCTGCCCCCAATTCTTCAGCATAGGTATTCAGCACCTCGGGAGTATCGAATAGTGGATCTACTGAATGCGATACCAGCGCAAAATCATTGTAATCCACAAAACGATTTTGAAGGCGCAACATACTGAATTGCATAGCGGGACATATGGTTGGACAGCGTGTGAAAAAGAAGTCTGCAACATATATTTTACCCAGCATGTCTTCTCGGGTCACCGTATCACCATCTTGATTGATTAAAGTGAAATCCGGTATTTGATGGTAAACGGTGTCTACAGAAGTCTTTCCATTTTCATCCACCACCTCTATGGCTTCGCGTGGACCTACAATAGGGAGGTGAACAAAATTGTGCCTGCCTGTAGTCAGAACCAGATAAATAGACGAAGGGAGCAGTAAGATTGAAATCAAAACTGCTCCCTTCCATGTGACTTTATATTTTGCCATTACATTAAAACGCCGTTGATATAATTTCCTTCGACCAATAGGATAAACATCAAATAAGGGATGAGTATCACACTGGGTAATGAAATAACCCATTTGAGGTTTTTCTGTTCATACTTCAAGTGCATGAAATACATAACAATGTAGTAGGCCTTCACCAAGGTTAGGATGATGAATGTCCAGTTCAACAAGTGCATGCCGATAATATCGAAATTCAGCATGAATTCAGGTTTGATAATACCCAATACAACTTCTACCGTTGTTACGATGAGTAGTAGAAAGAATACCAACCAAATGGTACGAACGTTGTTATCGCTGTGTGTATGTGCCATTGCTTTTTACTTTAAGATCAATCCAATTATACAAGGTAGAAGAAGGTAAATACGAAAACCCAAACAAGGTCTACAAAGTGCCAGTACAACCCTACTTTTTCAACCATCTCATAATGTCCGCGGCGCTCATAGGTTCCGCCGAGTACATTGATGAATACGATGAGGTTGATCAGTACCCCAGAAAAAACGTGGAAACCGTGGAAACCGGTGATGAAAAAGAAGAAGTTGGCAAACAATGGGCGTCCGTACTCGTTGCGCGTCATATTTGCACCTTGAACTACTTGTCCGCCATCCATTAGGCTCAATGCCTCGGAACGGCTAATCATATTGTTTTCGTCCTCACCTAAACCCGGAATGCGAACGGTTAAGTTTTCGTTTGCTTGGAAGGCAGACATCACCTCTTCTGTTGTGTATTCGGGATGATGACCGTGGCCGTGACCCGTCTGCTCCGGATGAATCAATTGGGTAAGGGATAATCTTCCTTCTTCCGGAGAATGGAAATAAACGACCGTTCCGTTGTTCAATTCGTAGGCTCCTTTATCACCAACGATAAAGTGGTACCACTCCCAGGCTTGAGAGCCCAAGAAGATAAACCCACCAATCACGGTCAAACCCAGCCAAAAGACAACTTTGCTCTTTTGCATTTTATGTCCTGCATCAACAGCAAGTACCATGGTCACCGATGACATGATGAGGATAAACGTCATTAACGCAACGTAGAGTAGCGGGAATTCACCGGATACAAATGGGAAGTGCGTAAAAACTTCATCGGCCACTGGCCATGTTTCAGGGTATTTGAATCGCATTAAACCATACGCGGTCAAAAATCCCGAGAAGGTTAATGCATCCGAGATGAGGAAAAACCACATCATCAATTTTCCATAACTAGCCCCGAGCGGTTGGTTTCCGCCATCCCAAAGGCCGTTTGCACGTGTGTTCAAAGTAGCTTCCGTAGCCATTGATTTACAAGTTTAGCGTGTCTCAATAAAATCTTTGCAAGTTTAGCGAATAAAAACCAAAAATAGGAACAAATATATCCACAGACCACCTAGAAAATGCCAAAAAATGGATCCCAACTGCAATCCAAGGCGATTTTGAATGGTATATTTTCGCTTAACCGATTGTACGATCATAACGATCAGTACAATTAATCCTCCAACGATATGCAACAAGTGAGCAAGTGTTATCACGTATAGAAAAGAGCCCGCTGCATTGCTCCCCGGCCCAGTAAAGTAAACGCCCATTTCGACGAGTTGCTCCCAACTCCAAACTTGAAAGAAAACAAATCCCAAGCCCAGTGCAAGTGTTGCGATAAGCGCTGTTGTAATGCCTTTGAAGTCGTTTTTACGAGCCGCTGACGTTGCCCAAATCATCGACAAGCTACTCAATATAATCAGAATCGTACTCGCGTATATGGATTCGGGTAATTCAAATTGTAACCAGTTTCCCTCGCCTCGACGAACGATGTAACCACTAGTAAGTCCAGCAAACATCATAACGATGCTGACCATTCCAATCCATAGCAGCGGTTTTGCAACTTTCTGACGATGTGTTTTTTCGACCATTAGAAATATTTGTCAAGTACGTAAATAACCTGAATGAGCGGTAAATAAATAATGCTCGCAAACATGAGCTTGCGTGCAGAGGAAACGTCCAGTGATTGGAAAAGTTTGATGGCCTTGTAAATCATGAAAATTCCAAGTAGTAAAACGCCGGCTGCGCCCACATAAGACAACTCCAAGCTACCGGTAACACCCGACAATGGAGCGAGCGATATCAGCACCATCCAAATCGTATAGACTACGGTTAGACTCGCCGATTTGCGGTCGCGATTTCCGCTGGGTAACAATACGTAATTCACCTTCTTATACTCATCATCCAACAACCATGCGATGGCCCAGAAGTGTGGAAATTGCCACATGAATTGAAGAGCAAAAAGAGTACCTGATTCAATATCAAAGTCATTCATTGCAGCTACCCAACCCAACATAAAAGGAATGGCTCCTGGAATGGCCCCGATAAATACAGCCAACGGGGTGACTCCTTTGAGCGGAGTGTAAACGGCGGTGTAAATGAATAAGCTCAACGCCCCAAAACCAGCGCTGAGTGGGTTGATGGTGTACAATAAGTACAGTCCGGCCAATGCAAAGATCGTACTGGCTATCATCCCTTCCCAAATCGACATTCTACCTGCAGCGATTGGGCGGTCGGCGGTTCGTTTCATCACGCTATCTTGGTAGCGTTCAATTACCTGGTTGAATCCGTTGCTCGCCGCTACGACCAAAAAGCCGCCGGCGATCAAAAGCAAGAAAAAGTTAATCTGAAACTGCGGTGCACCAATTAAATATCCAGCAGCAGCCGAGATAACGACACTAGTGGTCAACCGTACTTTCGCCAACTGCATATAGTCGGATACCTTCGCGCCGAAAGTTGATTTTGCTGTAATGGTTTGATCGTTCAAAGCGTTGTTCCTTTCCTGAAAAAAATCGGTGCAAAGGTAGCTATTTTTTAACTTAATTGTTGGGTCGATTCATTCTAAATAGTGATCCCGTAATCGATTCGCATCAACTGGCGGCGTGGGGCGATTAAATCTTTGATAATGTAAAGGTCGTACAGGAGTGAATCTCGAATCACAACCGTTTTGCGGGGATTGGGTGTTTTGTTAAATCAGTTACCAGTTACCAGTTACCGGTTATCAGTTACCGGTTATGGTCTGATGGGGCATTGGTCGCTGTCTACCGTTCCTTGACAATCGTTAAAGTCGATACGAGAAGCTCAAAAGTACATTCACTTTACTGATGTCAGTTCGCGCGGTTTGCGTCGTGTTTTCGTCGGCGGGATAGAGAAGTTCTTCACGTTGCGTTGTAAACGTGATAACAGAACCGTCAATGGTAAAACGATCAAACCGCAACCCCAAACCTCCGCTTACGGCAGATTGAGCAAACGACTCGCTGTCGCTGCCAAAAGGACTCCCTCTGAATTGGTATCCTCCACGTACGTAAACAGGTCCAAATCTCCATTCAGTTCCTAAACGCAGTACATTGGCCGAACTGTAAAGAGTATCGATAATTGAGTTTTCCAATTGAAAATCATACGTTCTGGATCCCAAGTGCACATTGCTGTAGGAAGCCATTTCATATTCAGCGGAAACAACTCCTGAAGATGCAACCACAAAAGCGCCGCCAAAAATAAAGCGCCAAGGTGTAAAGACCCGGTATTCGAAAGCGCTCAATGGAGAAAGGGATTCGAACTGTTGTCCGTTTTGGAATTCTGTTTCAATCTCACTTGCATACGTCTCTTCCAGAGCAATGTATGAAGGAGTATGAATGGCTCCGGAAAGGCGCAGCCATGGAAAGAGCTTGGCAATGGCTCCCACTTTAATGTTAATGCCCGATCCTTCCACTTGAAGACTTTGGGTGTACGACCATGAATCGATCACGTTGACGTTGGACGTAAATTCGGATTCGGTATACGTGATATCCGTTTGATAATTTAGAATCGGGAAGTTGATGGATCCTCCAAAAAATAACCAACCTTCGTAAATACCGCCCAATGAAATTCCCAATTCGTGTATTCCTCCATCGGTCGATATTCTGCGAATTTGCGTTTGCCCCGGTATGGTAACGGCACTGGCGTATTGATTTGAGCCACCAACCGTATCGATCAAATACGTGTCCCACGCTAACCCGGTATTAAAATCATTTAAATCTTGAAAGTTTACCCCTTGTGCATTAGCCGCGAATACGTCCGCGTAACTCGAGCTCGGATTCACTCCTTCTACACGGCTGAATTCATTAAAATCCGCTATCCGATTAAAATTGATGCCAATTGAAACACGTGTCCATCGTTTTGTTTCATCGTCTACAATAATCCCATTGATCCCCAAATGCGAAACCGTAAAATCATTGTCGATCGAATTTTCTGTCCGACCGTAATAATCGGAGATAAACTGAGAACTCTGCACATTGGTGCTCAAGTGCAACTCCTCTTGATTAAAGACTGCTATAGCAGCGGGATTGATAGAGACACTTGAGAAATCTCCACCGACAGCTGACATCGCTCCGCCCATACCTACATAGCGCGCCGTTCCTTGCGGATCATAAAGTGAAAAGGTAAGCGCTTCACTTACATATTGACCGCTCGCTGCAAACGATACGGCAATAGCACCTAAAAAAGCCAATAACGCATTTTTCATGTCTATCTGGTTTCGTGTGTTAGGGTCTGCGTCGACTGTTGTTGGTGCCGCCCCCTGAGCGTTGACGTGGCGTATTATTCGATGGTGGAGAATAATTCGGCGTGCGCTGGCGTGGCGTGTTATTTGAAGGCGGAGAATACCTCGGCGTACGCTGGCTAGGCGTTGTTCCGCTTGGAGGATTCACACGTGGTGATCGCTCGTTGGTATTCGGAGTACGGCTGTTGGGTGTCGTGCTTTGACCCGGAATAAAACTATTCCAAAAACTACCGCGTTCTCTTTCCGTTTCCTGCGGACTGCGCTGCTGCGGCATATTGGGTGTATTAACCTCAGCGTTGGGTGTGCGTGGACGGTACGAAGGAGTTCGCTCCGGACTCAAATAAGGAGGTGCTATTTCGTCTGCCACACGGTTTCGAACCAATGTTCCTGTTCGATTTCCATCCGCTGAATTCATTCCTGTACGAGGACCATAGTAGAAACTACCACCGCCATCATTCCATGTGCTGCCCCAATTGTTCCAATACGGATTCCCTTGCATCCAATAGGGATTTCCCCAACCGTTCATGGCCCACGGACTCATCCAAGGATTCATGCCCCATGGATTCATCGCCCATGGATTCATTCCCCATGAGTTCATTCCCCAAGGGCTCATTCCCCAGCCCATGCCATAACCGATACCGGCATTCCAACCGTTCCATGAATTCCAACCAAATCCGGTATTCCATCCATTGTTCCATCCTCCTCCATAAAAGGGATCATACGGATTCATAAAACCGCCTCCAAACCCGGGGTTGAAACCGTACGGATTGTAATAAGGACCTAAATTGAAGTACAATTGATCCCAATAATTGTAGTTGTAATTGGGTTGATAAGGACTTTGCGAAGGCTCGCCATAAGGGCTTGTTACATAATCGTCATCTCCCGTATATGGATCCGTTGTTGTGTTTTCTTGAGCGCCTGTGCTTTCTGAATAATGCGGTGCGTAAACTGTACTGTAAACGCCATCTTCTGCTTTACCCGAATAAAATGAACTACTCGAACAACTGGCCAGAAAGGCGAGCGAAATAATAAATATGAGTGTTCGTAACATGGTGTTCTATCTTTAGTAATCGTTCTCTATTATAATTAACGTGCAGACCATTGAGCATGTTTGAAATTAATCAAATTTTAATTCGCAACTCAATAAACATCAGTCCTGTGTTCAAGCCATTAATTTACTAAGTTTGTCGCACTTATTCAATTATAAAACATCAAACTTCGTTCCACAATATGGCAAAGTTGACGAAAAGAAGTGAAGATTACTCGAAATGGTATAACGAGTTAGTGGTTAATGCAGATTTAGCTGAAAACTCGGGTGTGCGAGGTAGTATGGTGATTAAACCATACGGATATGCGATATGGGAAAAAATGCAAGCTGAACTCGATCGAATGTTTAAGGAGACCGGTCATGAGAATGCCTATTTTCCATTGTTTATCCCGAAGTCGTATTTCAGCAAAGAAGCTTCGCATGTGGATGGGTTCGCCAAGGAATGTGCGGTGGTTACCCATTATCGACTGAAGAATGATGAAAATGGTAACGGCATTGTCGTCGATGAAAAAGCCAAGTTGGAAGAAGAGTTGATCGTTCGTCCTACATCGGAGACCATCATTTGGGATACCTATCGCAAATGGGTGCAGTCGTACCGCGACCTACCTATCCTAGTTAATCAGTGGGCGAATGTGGTTCGTTGGGAAATGCGAACTCGATTGTTTTTGCGTACTGCTGAGTTTTTGTGGCAAGAAGGACATACAGCTCATGCTACCGAGCAAGAGGCTATAGCCGAAGCAGAGCAAATGCTTGACGTTTATGATGACTTTTTAAATCGTTTCATGGCCATTCCGGCGATAAAGGGAATCAAATCGGCCAATGAGCGATTTGCCGGAGCTTTGGAAACCTATTGCGTGGAGGCATTGATGCAGGATGGGAAGGCATTACAGGCCGGAACATCGCATTTTCTCGGGCAAAATTTTGCCAAGGCTTTTGATGTAAAATACCTGAGCAAGGAAGGTAAACAGGAATACGTATGGGCTACCTCTTGGGGTGTGAGTACGCGCTTGATGGGAGCTTTGGTGATGACTCATTCCGATGATCTCGGTTTGGTTCTACCTCCGACATTGGCTCCATTCCAAGTCGTTATCGTGCCCATTTACCGAAACGATGAGCAGTTGAGTCAGATTACTGAAGCTGCACAGCGCATCATGAGCGAGCTACGCGAGCAAGGGATAACGGTCAAATTCGATAATCGCGATACGCACAAACCGGGATGGAAATTTGCCGAGTACGAGTTGAAAGGAGTTCCCGTTCGAATAGCTATTGGACCGAAAGATTTAGAAAAAGGAACCGTTGAAGTGGCGCGCCGAGATACGTTGGAGAAAGAGTTTTTACAGCAAAACAATATCGCCACGAAAATCAAGAACCTGCTCGATCAAATTCAAACCAACCTGTACGACAAAGCTCGAACCCATCGGGAGGAGAATACCCATGCTGTCAATACGTGGGATGAGTTTGTAGATGTGATCGAAAACAAAGGCGGTTTTGTTCATGCCCATTGGGACGGAACACCCGAAACCGAAGACAAAATCAAAGAAATGACCAAGGCAACCATCCGCTGCATTCCGTTGGATGCCAAAGAGGAGGATGGAAAGTGTATTCTGACCGGAAATCCATCCAAGCGCCGTGTCATTTTTGCAAAAGCCTATTAATATGAGCGAGAACTCGGATCATATTGTTGATCTACTCAAGCGCAAATCCTGCGTCAAGCAGCGCGTTTTTCGACAGTCGAAAGAAGTGTTTACCCAGTTCAAAGCCGTGTTGAATGATTTGGCGAACGAACTGAACGAGCGAATTCATGCGCATGATACACATGTAGATGTGACTTTTTCAGATACGGGTGAATACAGTGCTCAGCTCAAGTTCTCAGGTGATGTATTGATCTTTCACCTGCACTCTAACACGTTCACCTTTGACCGCTCGCATGGAATCTGGAAGACGGGTTATGTCAAAGAGGATGAGTCTCGGGCCTACTGTGCGGTGATCAATATTTATAATTTTTTGTCCGATAGCTTGAAATACAATCGATTCAATGATACCGGGTTGTTGGTAGGGCGTTTATTCGTTAATAAGGACAAACATTTTTTTGTGGAGGGCAAGGGAAAACTGGCCTTTCTGTTCAACGACTTTGCGCACCAAGAATTGAGCGATGAGGTCCTGCGCAAGATTACCGAAACGGCGATCTTGTACGGAATGGAATACGAGTTGGAGTCTCCGCCTTACAATGCCGTTAGGCAAGTGACTGTGAGTCAAGTACAACAATTGGATTCCCAACTGAGTATTCAAACCGTTAAAAAATTGGGTTACCAGTTTAGAAGTGAAAAAGAGTGAAAAATTTTTAAAAATGTATTTGCGGAATAAAAAATCTGTATTACATTTGCACTCCCAAAATTAAGGGATAGACATAATGGCCCGTTCGTCTAGGGGTTAGGACGCAAGATTTTCATTCTTGAAACAGGGGTTCGATTCCCCTACGGGCTGCAAAAGTTGAATGAGGAAAAAAGATTATGGCGAATCACAAATCAGCATTAAAGCGCATCAGAAGAAATAACGCGAAGCGTTTGCACAATCGCTACTACGCGAAGACTACTCGTAATGCGATCCGCGACTTCCGCGCATTGACCTCGAAGAAAGAAGCTGAAGAGCGTCTACCTTCATTGTACGAGATGATCGATAAACTCGCGAAGAAAAATATTATTCACAAGAATAAGGCGGGTAACTTGAAATCGAGTCTTTCTCGTCAAATGGCTACGATGAGCTAAAATTATTTCGTTTAAGGATGAAAGCCCCGAATTTTTTCGGGGCTTTTTTTGTTTCAGCCCTATTCGTTTTTTATCTTATTGAGTAATACTCAACCAAAAACTACTCATGATGAATTACACTCCACAACGGCAGATTCGCACGTGGAACGAAGATGATCGTCCGCGTGAAAAAATGCTCAACAAAGGAATAGCTGCGCTATCCAACGCCGAATTGCTCGCAATACTACTTCGCTCGGGAACGCGCGAGTTGAATGCGCTTGACCTGGCCAAACAATTATTGTCCGATTTTGATAACGATCTTTTTCGTTTGGGACGGGAGGAAGTGACCGGTCTTTTGCGGTACAAAGGAATCGGAAAAGCGAAGGCTGTCACCATTGCTGCGGCATTTGAATTGGGTCGAAGAAGAAAATCCACATCTGCCGAAAAAGTTCCTGAAATCCGCTCATCCAAGGCGGCGTATGATCTGATTCATCCCGTAATTGGTGATCTACAGCACGAGGAGTTTTGGGTCATTATGCTGAATAACTACAATCGGCTGATGGGCAAATACTGCTTTAGCAAGGGAGGAATAACAGGTACGGTGGTTGATCTTCGAAGAGTGTTCAAACGCGCATTGGAGCGAAATGCCATACATGTGATTTTGGCGCATAACCATCCGAGTGGAAATCCCAATCCCAGCGAACAGGATCGGACTCTGACGAAAAAATTCCTCAGTGCGGGCGAAATTCTCGATATTCGCGTTTTAGATCATATCATCGTTGCCGAGAACCGGTATTTTAGTTTTAGCGACGAAGGAGAATTATAGAACATGTACATCATAACCCTCGTAGGAGCACGTCCGCAATTCGTGAAAGCAGCCGCACTTTCCGCAGCTTTTCGCGAAAATGATATTCAGGAGACCATCGTTCATAGCGGACAACACTACGACTATGAAATGTCGCAACTCTTTTTTGACCAACTTGGAATACCAGCACCAAAAATGCATCTCGACGTACCCAAAGCAGGGCAGGAGGTGCAATTGGCTCATATCGTTGAGCGCTTTTCCGAAATTTTAAGAGCAGAAAAGCCGACAGCTGTGGCTGTTTACGGCGATACGACGACCACGCTCGGTGGTGCATTGGCGGCTTATTACACCCGTACACCACTTATTCACGTCGAATCGGGATTGCGAAGCTACAACATGGCCATGCCCGAAGAAATGAATCGTCGATTGACCGACGGATTATCCTCTATTTTATTTACGCCAGCCGCATCTACAGCCGAGATTTTAGCCAGAGAAAACATCCATCACCATCCCGATCATTCTCCATCTGCCGATACGCCTCACATTATAGCCGTAGGTGATATCATGTTGGATAATTTGCGGCGCGCTAGTCATCGGGATGTACAATTTGATTTTTCACTTCCGGAAAAATTTGCATTGGTCACGATGCATCGGCAAGGAAATACCGATGATCCCAATCGTCTGAAGGCCATCTTCGAATCGATGACTCGATGGGCAGAGAAACAGCAGATAACCTATGTTTTTCCGATTCACCCACGAACAGCCAAAGCGCTTTCTGGACAACCAAAACTGGATCAACAACTTCGAAATTCTCCGCATTGGAAGATTATTCCGCCCGTTGGATTTCACGAAATGGTCGCGCTTCAGCGGAAAGCTTCTTTTGCAGTGAGCGATAGTGGAGGACTTCCAAAAGAAATGTATTTCCACGGCAAGCCCACCTTGATTATGCGAAGTGAAACGGAATGGGTTGAGTTGCTGGATGTAAGAGCAGCGCAATTGGTGGAGCCCACTGTAGCGTCGTTAGATAAGGCTTTTGCCAATGTTGTTTTGAACCCCGAGTTTGATCCATCGATTTATGGAGATGGTACAGCGGCACAGAAAATTGTAAATCACTTAAAACGCGTATGGTGATTCTGGTTTATACCCATAAGAACACTCCTCGAGTAGATTATATTTTTCGACAACTGTTTCGTCGGCTACTCGGACTTGAAGTACGCATAACTACCTCTGTAGCTGAATTCATCGAATACGATGGACCCAAGTTTTCGTATGCGCCGAGACCGCTGGGAAACGAAGTGTTTTTTCGATCTCATGGTTTGTTGATAGAGAAGGGAATCAACGAGCACGAAGTACGTGTCTTTGATTGGAATGAGATTCCTGTGTTTTTTTCGGCTCCAGAAGGAAGTGCACTGCCCTGGGATCCTTTTGCCGCCTCTTTTTACTTGCTTACGCGATACGAAGAATATTTACCTCATATCAAAGACAAGCACGAACGCTTTGCCGCAGAGTCGAGTTTGGCGTATCAGAACAATTTCTTGCACATTCCCGTGGTCGATCATTACGCCCTGGCTGTCTATGATGTCTTGAAAGAGCACTTCCCTGCGCTTCCGAATGCGAAAAGAACGTACAGCTTTTTATCGACCATAGATGTTGACAATGCCTTTGCTTACAAGCATAAGGGGGTAATACGTATGTTGGGAGGTTTGGCCAAAGCCATTTTTCAATTGGATCTAAAACAAGTGGTTGAACGAGTGCGTGTTCATTTCGGGCTAGAGCCGGATCCGTTCGATACGTTTGATTATTTGTCTCAGTTGCACCGCAAAGAAGGTGTTGATGCCTTGTATTTCTTTTTATTGGCAGATTATGGATTGAATGATAAAAATGTTCCCATCACCAGTCAAAAGTTTCAAGCCCTGATCAAATCTGTGGCGGATCATGCTAAAGTAGGGATCCACCCTTCGTATACAAGTAACTTCAAACCCGAGCGACTTCCGATCGAAATTGAGCGTTTGGCCAAGGTTGTGCATCGAGAGGTGACGCATAGTCGCCAACACTTTCTAAAACTTACGCTTCCCGAGACCTATCAGCGCTTGGTCGAACTGGATATCCGGGATGATTATACCATGGGTTTTGCTTCGCAGCCCGGTTTTCGTGCCGGGACGTGTTCTACGTATGTATTCTATGACCTCGACCGAGAGATCCAGCTTCCACTGCGCATTCATCCGTTTGCATTTATGGAAGGAACCTTTATGCACTATTTAGAAATGAACCCCGAGCAGGCCGAGCCGGTTGTTCTTTCATTGATTGAGGAAGTCCGCAAAGTGAACGGTACATTTATCGCCTTATGGCACAACGATAGTGTGAGCGAGCACGGGCACTGGAAAGGATGGAGGTCCCTCTATGAAACAACGATAAGAGAAGCAAAAGCATGATAGAGTTTGTAGCGCACGAAGAGATTGACACCGTAAAATGGGATCGGGTGATCACCCGAAGTGACAATGGAAGAATTTATGGCTATTCTTGGTATCTGGATACGGTAAGTCCAGACTGGGATGGTTTGGTGTTGAACGACTACGAAGCCATCATGCCCATTCCAAGCCGCGCGAAGGGGCCGTTCGAATACATTTACCCCCCATTTTGGACGCAGCAGCTAGGAGTTTATAGTACGGTTGAAATGAACGCCGCTTTGTACCGTGAATTTCTGAACGCTATTCCCAAGCGATTTCGCTTTGTGGAAATGTATGGCAACGCCGGAATGAAAAACTTTTCGGACGAACGCGTACGGGTGGAGTGGCGCGATAATTTCGAGCTGGACTTGAATCAATCCTACGAAGCGATTTATGAAAACTACAACAAGAATACCCGTCGAAATATAAAAAAGTCGAAAGAGGGTAAACTGAGCCGTATGACTGATGTTGATCCCGAAAGTTTGATTTACACCTTTCGCAACCATCGGGGAGCGGAATTCAGTCATTTTACCGATGATGATTACAATCGGTTAAAACACTTGATGTATGTGACCATGCATCGTGGACTAGGTAGCGCTCAAGCGGTATACGATGAGACCAACACGTTAGTTGCTGGAGCTTTTTTTGCCTATTTTCACAATCGGGTCGTTTTCCTTTTTTCGTGCAACACGCCTACGGGAATGGATAAACGTGCGATGTTCTATCTCTTGGATGAGTTTATTATCGAGCACAGCAGTCATCCTTTACATCTCGATTTTGAAGGTTCTGTGGATCCCAATCTCGCCCGATTCTATGGTGGATTTGGTGCTGAAAACTATCCTTATCCAAAATTGGTATGGAACCGATTACCTTGGTATATTCGTTGGATAAAATAGACAGACCATGGAAGTGATCAACCTGAGTGAGCAAAACTCCATTTTTAACACGTATTTGAGTGAAATACGCGATGAGCAGATTCAAAAAGATCCAATGCGTTTTCGCGAAAATATTCGACGAATGGGCATGTTGCTCGGTTATGAAGTGAGTCGAAGGATGGAGTTTATCAATCGGTCGGTTGTCACACCGCTTGGAGTGGCGGAAGTACCGGGATTGGTCGAGCAGCCCGTTGTTGCTAGTATTTTAAGAGCTGGAGTTCCCCTTCACTTAGGTGTTCTCGATTTGTTCGACCGAGCTGATAACGCATTCATTTCGGCTTACCGGAAAACCAACCCCGATCACAGTTTTGATATTGAAGTAGAATATTTAGCCTCGCCTTCCCTCGAGAACAGAACGTTACTATTGTGCGACCCGATGCTCGCCACAGGCCGAAGCATGGTGTTGTGTTACGATGCGATGAAAGATCGCGGTACGCCAAAACACACCCATCTGATTTCATTGATTGGAAGTGAAGAAGGAGTTGAGCATGTGCGGGAAGAAATTGGTGAGGACGTAACCCTGTGGATTGGTGCGATTGATGAAGAATTGAATGCGAAATCGTACATCGTGCCCGGACTCGGAGATGCTGGGGATTTGGCGTTTGGACAAAAAGAGGGTTGATGAAGTACCGCCATCTTTTTTGGGACTTGGACCATACCTTGTGGGACTTCGAACGCAATTCAAAACTGGCCTTGCAAGAGTTGTTCGATGAAAAACAACTCGCGTCTAAACTCGGAACAGATTTTTCCGATTTTCACAGTACCTACAAGCGATACAATGATTGGCTCTGGGAAAAATACCGACACGGATTAGTATCCAAAGCTGACCTTCGCATCAATCGATTTCTGAATACGCTTGTGCACTTTGGCAATGAGGATCGAGCCATGGCCAAATGGATGGAGGAAGAGTACCTCAAGCGTTCGCCCTACATGCCATACCTGATGCCTGGTGCGATGGATGTATTGGAATACGCCAAATCGAAGTATACCATGCATATCATTACCAATGGTTTTGAAGAAGTGCAACACATTAAATTGGATAAGAGTGGGTTAGAACCCTTTTTTGCGGAAATCATTACCTCAGAATCCGTAGGAGTTCGCAAGCCGGATCCGTACATTTTTAAATATGCTTTGCGCAAGACCGGTGCAACCCAAGGGGATGCATTGATGATTGGTGATAATTGGGATGCAGATGTAATGGGCGCGAAAGAATCGGGGATTGATCAAGTGTTTTTCAATCCGGATAAAAAAGAAATCAACCTTGAGCCGACCTTTGAAATAACGGAGTTAATGGAGCTTCTGAATCGAGGAATTATTTAAGAAGCAATCAATTGTTTCGTTTGATCCAGAGTTTGATATAGCGCATCCTAACGGCATAAGCTTGAAGGATGGAAACAATGAATCCAGGCATTCCATCTCGGAAACCCTGTTTGAGAAAATAGTGCTTGAAGAACCGAAACCCCGGTTTGACCCAGAGATGGTAGGCGGTGATTTTCCCTACTTTTTTATCGTAATCGTTGGCTTGCCACTCGGCATAGCGATTGAGCTTTTTAACGTAGGCATCAATCGAGATGTATGTGTTGTGCGTCATGCTGTTCTGCAATTCGCCTACGGAGCCTTCCGCGATTATTTCCGCATGGACATGTTTGTCTTCATAACGGCAGCAATCACGATGAAAAAGACGAATCACTCGATCGTCTTTCCAGGTGTGTCTCACCTCGCGTCCCAAAAAAAAGTTTCGTCGGTAAATCCAATATCCATCGTGCACGGGTTCCGTTTTTAATACCGAAATGATTTCGTTTTTTAACGATTCTGGAATCCGTTCGTCTGCATCGAGTAGTAAAATCCATTCGTGAGTGGCCTGGGGAATGGCCCAGTTTTTTTGACTGGCCGAATACCCGTATTCGCGTTGAATCACTTTGGCCCCTTTTTCTTGCGCAATTTCGACCGTTCGATCAGTCGAGTAGCTATCCACGACCAATATTTCATCCGCGAAACTCACCGAATCAATGGCTTCGGCAATGTTGTGTTCTTCATTTCCCGTAGGAATTATAGCGGTGAGCTTTCTCATGGGGCTAAGATAAGATTTGTCGGTACAGCTCCACATATTTTTGCGCTTGACCCGCCGGGGAAAACTGATCACGGATGCGTTTTTGCGCCTGCTGGACGTTTTTATCCCGATCGAAATCGGGATGAGTGACCCGCATCATCTGAGCCACCAAATCGTCGGAGTTGTCAACGTCGATGTAAAATGCTTCCTCGCCACCGGCCTCGCTAAATACGCCGTTTTGATTCGTGATAACCGGTGTTCCCGATAGGAGAGACTCCAAAATTGGAATGCCAAACCCTTCGGTATGCGACGGGTAAATTGTGCCGGCTGCATTTTGATAATAATTCTGCAATTCACCAAGACTCACATTGTGGCGAAAGTGAATGCGTTCATTCAGCCCCAAATAGGTGACCATGGCTTTTACCTTGGGAGAAAAACTCGTTTCGCTCCCGATGATCACTAAGTCGACGTCTTTTTGCGGGAACTGAGCCATTGCGCGAAGCGCTATTTCGTGATTCTTGCGCTCTTCGATCCGTCCTACCATCAAAAAATAGGGCTTTCCAATGGGATTCTCATTTTTTGGCGAAAGCTTAAAAAACGAGGGGTGACAGCTTTGATAGATAACCGACGTTTTGGATTTAGAGATACCGTACAAGTCGCAAACCAAATTCCGCGTGTATTGAGATACGCATACGACGTGATCTGCACGTCGAGCTGCCGACGAAAATTTCCGACCGTAGATAGCAGCATCCGTTTTGGGGAATAAATGCGGGTGCGTTTCGAAGATGAGGTCGTGGATGGTGACAACGGAGCGGAGTTTTGTTTTGTGCAGGTCCGTGGGTAGCTCATTGCTCAATCCGTGAAAAAGTTCGGCTCCGTTTCTAAAGGCCGAACGTCCGGACTGCGTTGTGCGCCAAATGGGATGAATTTTTCGCCAACCTCCCTTCGGAGAGATAATTTCGCAAGATTCCGGCACCCAATTGCGCAAACCGCTATTGGGTTTGGGGTCGAGCAAAACCATTTCTACATCTGCCTTCAACTCGTCAATGCCCCGAATAAGATCGCGGCTGTAGTTTCCCAACCCGGTTGTGTTGTGAAATGCTCTTTTGGCGTCGAAGGCGATTTTCATGAAATCAATTTATACCGAAACGTTGTACTCGCGCAGAGCATCGTTCAGTGAGGTTTTGGTATCGGTGCTCGCTTTTCGTTTTCCAATGATCAAAGCGCACGGAACTTGGAACTCGCCCGCATTGAATTTTTTGGTGTAGCTCCCCGGAATTACCACACTCCGAGCAGGCACGTGACCTTTTAATTCAACCGGCTCACTTCCTGTAACATCGATAATTTTGGTCGAAGCGGTCAAAACGACGTTGGCACCGAGTACAGCTTCTTTCTCAACTCGAACCCCTTCGACCACGATACAGCGCGAACCGATAAAGCAATTGTCCTCGATGATCACAGGTGCAGCTTGCAAGGGTTCCAGTACTCCGCCTATCCCAACACCGCCGCTCAGGTGCACGTTTTTGCCAATTTGCGCACACGACCCTACCGTTGCCCAGGTATCGACCATGGTTCCACTGTCTACATAGGCGCCGATATTCACGTAACTCGGCATCATGATTACTCCCTTGGCGACGAACGCCCCGTGTCTTGCAATGGCATGTGGAACCACGCGAACTCCGAGTTGGTCAAATCCTTTTTTGAGGGGTATTTTGTCGTGGAATTCGAACATTCCAACTTCCAGCTTTTCCATTTTCCGAATTGGAAAATAGAGCACGACTGCCTTTTTTACCCATTCGTTCACCTGCCATCCGTCCTCAGTCGGTTCGGCGCAGCGCAGCTCTCCTTTGTCAATCAAATCGACAACCTTTTCGATCTGCGATTGGTAATGAGATTCGTTTAATAAGTCGCGGTTGTTCCAAACCTTTTCGATATCGGTACGTAATGATTCCATAAATCCTTGATTAGTGCTCAAAAATAGGGAAATCACACAGAAGTAGCGGGCTTTATTTCTCGTTGTGTTTCGTTATATTTGCGCGACTATGGGAAGAGCTATTGCATTGGATGTAGGAGGGAAGCGAATCGGTGTAGCTGAAACGGATGATTTGCAGATGATTGCAACGGCCGTTGGGACGTATTCGTGGGATGAAATTTTCGATTTTTTATCGGAATACAAAGACAAGCATCCATGGACGCATTGTGTGGTTGGAGAGCCGAGAGATTTGAGAAATAGACAAACCGATGCCGAGCCTTTTGTGCAGCGTATGGTGCATAAAATTGAAGCGCTTTTTCCAGAAGTAGAATTGCATCGAATCGATGAGCGGTTTACCAGTAAGATGGCAATGGATTCTATGCTTGCTGGTGGAATGAAAAAGTCAAAAAGAAGAGAAAAGGGTCAAATTGACCAAGTCAGTGCAGTGCTGATTTTGCAATCGTATTTAGAACAGAAAGCAACACGATTATGATTTTACCAATTGTGACATATGGAGATCCTGTTTTGCACAAAGAGGGTGAGGAACTTTCAAAAGACTACCCCGGGTTGCAGGAATTGATCGACAACATGTTCGACACGATGTATGAAGCGAGCGGAGTGGGTTTAGCGGCTCAGCAAATCGGCAAGGCCATCAAACTTTTTATTGTAGATGCTTCTCCATTTGAAGACGAAGATGAAAGTCTGAAAGATTTTGTCAAAGTATTTATCAACCCAGTGATTGAGAATGAGGAGGGTGAAGAATGGACGTTTAACGAGGGGTGTTTGAGTTTTCCCGATTTGCGATTGGATATCGACCGCAAGGATAAAATTAAAATCACTTATTACGATCGGGAGTTCAACAAACATACCGAAGAGTTGGATGGGTTGGCCGCTCGTGTTGTGCAACACGAATACGATCACGTCATGGGAGTTGTATTTACCGATCACATTTCGCCATTGCGCAAGCGCATGGTGAAGCGAAAATTGAACGATATTCAAAAAGGCAAATTCCATGCGGATTACCCTACCAAATCCAATTCAGTAAAAAGAAGGTAAACGATATGAAGCGATTGATTTGGGTTTTGATCGGACTTGTGTTAATGGCAGCTTCATGCGCCGATGCACAAAGTGATGCCCGCAGCAGAGTAGATGCATTGGAGAAAGAGTTGTACGCGGATACCTCCGGGGTGATTGTTCCGGCAAAAGGAAAAGAAATGATCGAGGCGTACATTGCGTATGTCGATTCGTTTCCCAACGACACGCTGGTTCCACTTTACCTTTTTAAATCGGCAGAAGTAGCGCAGGGAATCGGTGATTACTGGTTGAGCGTTCGGTTGTTTAACCGCGTATACAAAGATTATCCCGACCATCACAAAGCAGCCGAGGCGGCATTTTATCAAGGTTTTGTTCTGGACAGTTACCTCGATCAGCCAAATTTGGCGATCAAGGCATTTGAAGAGTTTATTGAATTGTACCCGAACCATCCATTGGTTCGCGATGCACGAGCGATGATCGCAATGATTAACAGCGGTGATGAGTATTTTGAAAATTTAATTAAAGAAGAGGAATGAATCTCGAAGAAATATTGAACATCTCGGGTAAACCGGGGCTTTACAAGGTGATTTCACACAGCAGAGGTGGATTGATTGTCGAATCCATCGTAGACGGAAAGCGCATGCCGGTGAGCATCAACAAGAACATGAGTTCACTCAAGGATATCGCTATTTATACCTTATCTGGCGAAAAGCCATTGATCGAAGTGTTCAAGGCGATTCATGATATGGAAGAGGGAGGCAAGGCAATTGACCACAAAAGTTCGAACGCCCAATTGGAAGAGTACTTTTTCAATGTCCTCGAAGATTACGATGAGGATCGCGTTTACACGAGCGATATCAAAAAAGTGGTGCAGTGGTACAATTTGCTTTTGGAGAATGACTTGCTCTCGTTTGAAGAACTAGAAGAAGAGAAATCATCCGACGAGGAGGAGTAATCCCGCATTTCGCACTCAATTTTTTCACACCTAAAATTTCTACATGGCCGAATCCGTAAGCGATACTACATTTATTCCAGCGAATTTTTCATGGACTGAATGGAACGATTTGAAACCTTATTTTGATGAATTGCAAAACCGTGAAATTACGGATAAAGAAGCATTGCAAAAATGGTTGATCGATCGATCGCAGCTTTCGGAGGACATCAGTGAAAAAATCGGTTGGGCGTATATCGCGTTTAATCGCGACACCAAAGATGGCAGTGCAAAAGACCAGTATACTTTTTTGATTCGGGAAGTAATTCCGCACGTCACACGCGCTTTCAATCAACTGAATAAGCGGTTCGTTGCCCATCCAGAGTTTGATCGACTGGGCGATGACTTTCGGAACATGAAGCTCGAAGCGGAAGCTGAGCAAAAATTATTTCGAGAAGAGAATGTACCGTTAAAAACGGAGTTGTCGGAACTCGAAAGCCAGTTTGGAACCATTGCGGGAGGAATGTCTGTGGAGTTGGATGGCGAGGAGTTGACCATTCAGCAAGCAAGTGCGATACTCAAACAAAACGATCGGCAGAAAAGAGAAAAAGTATTTCGTTTAATAGCGGAAGAAAAATTGGCTCACCGCGATCAATTGAATGAGTTATTTGACCAACTTATCGCACTGCGGAATCAGATTGCCGTAAATGCCGGATTTGACAACTACCGCGATTACCGATTTGCGGAGTTGGGGCGTTTTGATTATACGCCGGAGGATTGTTTTGAATTTCATCGCGTTATTAAAAAAGAAATCGTTCCGCTCAGCCGCGAATTCGATAACGAGCGTCGGGCCCTATTGGGAATAGACACGCTACGACCTTGGGATATGAGTGTAGATCCATTCGGTACGGAACCGATTCGGTTGTTTGACGGAAGTCAGAAAGATTTGATTCAGAAAACTGCCGCCGTATTGGGTTCGGTCGATTCGTTTTTTAGCGAAAGCTTGTTGAAAATGGAACGCATGGAACACTTGGATCTGGAAAGTCGCAAAGGAAAAGCGCCTGGCGGATTCAACTATCCACTGTACAAAACGGGTGTGCCGTTTGTGTTTATGAATGCCGTGGGGGTACTGCGCGACTTTGTTGTATTAATTCATGAATCGGGACACGCCGTACACAGTATTGTTACCCACGATTTGCCGTTGATCAACTTCAAACGCATGCCAAGTGAAGTTGCTGAACTGGCTTCCATGGCTATGGAATTGATGTCCATGGAACATTGGGGGGAAGTTTTAGGGGAAGAAGAGCTTATGCGCGCCAAGAAGGAGCAGCTTTCGAAGGTGATCGATTTGCTTCCTTGGATCAGTCTGATTGATGAATTTCAGCATTGGATTTATACCCATGAACACACGGCTGCCGAAAGAGAGCAGAAGTGGATGGAAATGAGCGATGAGTACAGCTGCCATACCGTCGATTGGTCTGGATTTGAGGAATACCAACACATCAAATGGCAGGGTCAACTGCACTTGTACGAGGTGCCTTTTTATTACATCGAATACGCGATGGCCCAACTCGGGGCTATTGGCGTTTGGATGAACTACAAGCAAGAGCCCAAAAAAGCATTGGATCAATACCTTTCGGGATTGAAGCTGGGATATACCAAGAGCATTCCCGAGATCTATGATGCGGCTGGTGTTTCGTTTGATTTCTCCTCTCGACATATTCAGCAATTGGCGAAAGCCGTTTTAGACGAATACCATAAATTGAAATAAATGAGTCATACCCGAGCCGAAAAAATGGAGGCCTTTGGTCGATTGTTGGATATCATGGATGATTTGCGAGAGCAGTGTCCGTGGGATCGAAAACAAACCATGGAGTCTTTGCGCCATTTGACCATTGAGGAGACGTATGAACTGGGCGATGCTATTTTGGATAACGACTTGGATGAGGTTCGTAAGGAACTCGGCGATTTGATGCTTCACATGGTGTTTTACTCTAAAATTGGCGAGGAAAAAGGAGCTTTTGATGTTTCGGACGTTCTGCATGGTATTTGCGAAAAGCTCATACAACGCCATCCGCATATTTACGGTGATGTGGACGTGGCCGATGAGGAAGAAGTGAAGCGCAATTGGGAAAAACTAAAACTCAAGGAAGGAAAGAAATCCGTTTTGGAAGGTGTGCCGAGGAGTTTGCCTGCGTTGGTGAAGGCCACACGCGTGCAAGACAAAGTAAAAGGAGTCGGTTTTGATTGGGATGAACCGCATCAGGTTTGGGATAAAGTAGAAGAGGAAATAGCTGAATTAAAAGCTGAGCTCGAGAAGCCCGAAAATGCCGATCGCGTAGAAGGAGAGTTTGGCGATGTGCTGTTTGCGCTGATCAACTACGCTCGATTTATCGGTGTGAATCCAGAGGATGCCCTCGAGCGCACCAATAAGAAATTTATTCATCGTTTTATGCACATGGAAAATGCCATTCGCGAAGATGGCAAAGACATGCAATCGATGAATTTGCCCGCCTTGGATGAATATTGGGAAAAAGCGAAGAAAGCGCTGTAATTTCCTGTTGATGGTTTAGGGTTTGATCTATCCTTTTAGAAGAAAACAGCCACAAGTCTTGAATATATCTTTGAAAGTAGGAAATAACTCCTATTTTTTCTTTTTTTGTGAGTTTCTGCATTCAAAACCAATACATGGGTATACAAAAACTGAGCATAATCATCCCTGCTTACAACGAGGAGCAGACCATCCAATCCATATTACAGAAGGTATGTGAAGTTGAACTGATCAACGGATTGCACAAGGAAATTGTCGTAGTAAACGACTTTTCGAAGGATAGGACGGTAGAAAAAGTAGAAGAATTTATCGAGCAGAATCCAAAAATGGAGATTTCGCTATTCCACCAACCTGTGAATATGGGAAAGGGAGCGGCGTTGCATCGAGGGATTGCCGAGGCTACGGGCGATTATTTAATCATACAAGACGCTGATTTGGAATACGATCCGCACGAGTACAACGATCTTTTGAAGCCGGTTTTTCAGGACGATGCAGATGTGGTGTACGGTTCGCGCTTTAAAGGGAATAATCCGCATCGCATTTTGTTTTTTTGGCACAGTATCGGAAATCAGTTCTTGACATTTCTTTCCAATATGTTTACCAATTTGAACCTTTCCGATATGGAAACGTGCTACAAATTGTTTCGGAGCGATATTATTAAAGGAATACCTCTTCGCGAAAAACGCTTTGGTTTTGAACCAGAGGTAACGGCAAAAATTTCACGCGTTCCCAAGATCAAGATCTACGAAGTTGGGATTTCTTATTACGGCCGGACGTATGACGAGGGGAAGAAAATTGGAGCTAAAGATGGCTTTCGAGCCATTTGGTGCATATTGAAGTACGGAATGCTACGAATGAAATAATAGGACATGCAGATGACCCGTGGAAGTGATAGGTGGCAAAGACCAGAATTCGTTCATGGATTGATGGCATTGGGTCTGGCTGTGGGACTTTGGCTGTTTGTTTTACCGGTAACCGGGCTCGATTTTTCACATTTTCCAGGCGACTTGGGCGATGCCCGGTTAAACCTCTTTTTCTTCGAACATATTTATCAATATTTAACAGGCGGAGTAGCCCAATACTGGAATGCCCCATACATGTATCCCGAACCCAATTTTTTGGCTTACTCGGATAACTTGATTGGTTCGTCTCCTTTTTATCTCGTTTTTCGCGTCATGGGATTGGGCGTGTATTCCTCTTTTTTGGGGTGGTTTATTTGTGTCCATGTGCTCAACTATGTCACTGCGTTTTATGCGATTCGCGCCATAATTGGAGATCCGCGGAGTGCGGTATTGGGCGCATTTATTTTTGCATTCTCTGTGGCGTTGCAATCGCAGATGGTCCATGCGCAAACCTTTCCTCGGTTCGCGATTCCACTCGCCGTATGGATGGCGTATCGTTTTGGAGAGTCGCTGCAACCCAAGTTTTTTTTTGCCACACTTTTCTTTGTAGTGTATCAAATTTATTGCGGCGTTTACCTCGGTTTTATGCTGGCCATTCCGCTTGGGATATTCATAGTAGCGGTATGGATTCGAGCAATTCTGCAGAAAAGACCTGAACTAAAACAATGGAACTGGTATGTGCGGTTAGGGGTTGCGGGAACGGTAAATATGGCGTTGGTTTTTGTTTTGATGTTGCCTTACTTGTCGAGACGAATTTCGCCTAGTCAAGGACATTTTGAACGTATTTCGGGTGGAATCCCCACCTTAAAGTCACACCTGTATAGTCAGAAGGGAACGCTCTTTTGGGATTTTCTCAGCGAAATGGGGCGAGAATTGCCCAATTGGTGGAACCACCAAATTTTTGCCGGAGGAATAGCATTGGGGGCGTTTGTCGGCATGGTTGTTTTTCTGCTTTATCGATTAATCCGCAATCGATTTTCTATCCGAGAATTTAAGACTTTGGATCTACTGATGTTGGGTGGTGTTGTTACTTTTTTAGTGTTTCTTCGAATGGGTGATTTCACGCTGTACAAAGTGCTTTATCTTTTTCCCGGCTTCAGTTCGATGCGGGCATTGGCTCGTATTGTGAACATTGAATTGATGTTTTTTGGCTTGGCGGTCGCTTTTTTTTCAATCGAGATTCTCCGGCGAAGCGGAAGGATGGTAAATCTGGTTTTTATCGTGCTGTTTGGCGTAGTTGTCATGGATAACTATTACAAAACAGACTATATCGATCGAACTCGGATAGACCTTGCTGAAGAGCGTACGCTTGCGCTCGATGCGGTATACGCGAGCATTCCACCCAATTCTGTCGTATCGTATGAGCCAGCTCGTAAGGATACAGATGCATATATTCTTCAGCTCGACGGAATGTTGATGGCTCAGAAATACGGGTTGTCCACGGTGAATGCGTATACCGCAACATGTCCATCGGATTACAATCAATATTGGCGAGGAATGGACTCTACGGCGCGTCGGTTTTGGTTGCAGATGCGCGGTGTTGATCACGATACATTGTATGTAGTCAAAAGCGACACATGGCTCAAGGCAGAATCGCTGGAGGAGTATCCAAAGGGAAGTGAATCAGTGAGCAAAGCGCGTCGGATTGAAGGAATGATGAATTATATGCGCAACGATGAAAAGTGGATGAAGCAGATCGAGAAGAAGGCGCGTGAAAGAGGGCTGCCTGTGGATAGCATGCTTTATCTCGACGCCAAATGGTTGGTGGAAAACAATCGGTAGGGGCCATAAAAGACAAAAGGCGATCTCCCGATCGCCTCAAGTCAACTAACCTAAACCTAAACTGATTATGAAAAGATACTGCTTACTGTGTTATAAAACGCGGTAACGCAATTTCACCATATACTCTTTTCCAACCTCCAATCCGAATGTGTCGATGTTCAATTCGTTCAGTTGATGACGAATGTAATCTACAGATTCAGCATCGGTAGAAACCACATCCAAAATTTGGATGGTTCCGTTGGCGTCGATGGTGAAAAGAACTCCAGCTGCGATTTCGCGTGCTGTGGTTACCTCTTTGAGCTCGCTCAAATCAATTTGATTCGAGATTTGCTCGCTTACCGATTTGCGATCCAATTCGCTTCCGGTTGTGTTTGCGACTGCGGTCATGCCTAGCATACCAAGAACAGTCAATACTGTTGCCAGTTTGTTCATGTCATTTAGTGTTTAATGTGTGTGTCCTGTGTCCTTTTCGTACCTCAAAAAGGAGTGTTGCTTTAACAACTGTTATACAGACGATGTTAGTACATAATCGTTACATACTTTAACGATTTTTAACATCTCTAACTCCTTCCTGAAATGCGGGTGCAAATATACGTCTATATTTAAATCAAACAACTGTTTTGGTAAAAATATTTACAAGAGCAATAAAAATGTTTTAACTAACTGATATATAGGTTTTTAAAGTTAAAATGGATTTGTGAATGAAAACGAAATATAATGCATGCAGAGTGGTGGTGTGCCAAAAAAGAGAGATTGGTGCGCGAGTGTTATGTGAAAATGAAGAGTTTCAGGGCTTTAATTTACATGGTGTTAATATAAGTGAAAGCTAGTTTTTGGAACCGAGTCATTTTGAGAGAGCCAAGGATTCAAGTTTTTTTAGGAAAGACAATCCTCCAAGAGCGTTACTTGTTGAGCTTAACCTCAATTAGAAAAAGTCATCGAGTTCTGATTATCGAACTACAGGTAGCGGGGTTTTGATCTGTTGATTTTAGTTTGATACCGTTACTTGATGCTTACTATGTAAATTGAATAAAGTATTGAATTTATCCTAAAGATATTATACAAATACCACAATTAAATATAAAAATGTAAATAAAATCAGTTATAAATTTTGCTTTTTCGTTTTTTTTTTCATTTGAAATGTTCAACGTGATTATGGCCATAGTATACCAGCGAACCGCGTTACCGAAAAGCGGGCATTTTGCCAAGAGTAGGAAACCTTAAAACAATTAGTTATGAAAAGGATAATTTTTCTTTTGCCGATAATCGGTTTGATAGCTTTTTCTTGTGAAAAAGAACCCATGATTCAAGAAAATCCAGATATAATTGAAATAACTGGCCGAAGCTTGCTCAATAATGGATCTTGGGGAACTTGGATAGATAGTGAAGAATGTCAAGATAAAGGTGAAATTTTGATTTGCTGTCCCGATCCAGCAGCTGACTGCAGTCGTATGGAGGTTACCGTAAGTCCCGGACTTATTACCCCAGTACTCGACGTTGCTGATAATGATTCTAATGATGTAAAAGACTTCTTTGCAAATGAAGATTGGCAAACGTATTTCCCACAATTGAGTGGAGAGAATGATATCTTAGATGATATTAGCAACGGAGTCTACGTTTGGAACAAAAACGAGTATGGCAATTTTGTATGGGTAGAGTTTATTTCGAGTGGCTCTCAAATTGAATTTGTTTTACCAATTGAAGTGAAATAATATGAATTCATCAATTCGATTAACTGGGCACATCTTTTTGTGCCTGGTTTTTTTAGTAAGTTGCTTTAACTCGAACAACGAAAAAGAAATATCGAGTAAAACCCACTATAAAATAGGTGAGATTATATCGAAGAAGGTTGGGGTCAATGACAAATCCAATTCTTCAATTTTTTACCCTTCAAGTTTTGCAAATGATCAATACAAGAACCTTTATGTTACTTTAAATCATGATTTGACACTCAGGTTTGTCAACCGCCTTGGAGAAACGATATCAACTTTTCAGTTGAAAGATTCAGTTCCTTTAGGACCACATCAGTTTTTTGGTGATCCAGAGACAGGTTTAATTTATAGCACATCCTTTCGTTATTACGACCAATATCCTGACTTTCTGTATAAGTATGACTTGAATACCGGTGAAGTGACAGAATATCCAGCAGAGGTGGATTTTACTCCCTACGGCGAAAGATTTGGTTTTTCATTGATTAGTCAATATGGTAGAAATGATACATTTTTCCTCTGCTTTGGTTACCCCTACATAAACGGTGGGCCAGATAGATCATTGCGCAATAATTTATGGAACGTTCCCCATTTGGGTTTAGCTAAAATCGATAATGACTCAGTTAAATTTATAAAAGGTTTTGGTGTTCAGATTCCAAAATTAGCTGCTGAACACGTTTGGAAACGACCAAGCGTTGAGTACATTCCAGAACGAAATGAAATTTTGTTTTCTTATTATTTTTCAGATACAACTTTGATTTACAACTTCAACGGAGATTTGATACACAAAGTCCCAGTTCATATCGAAGGGTTTGACAAAAGTGCATTTATTGGGAGTAATTATAAACCCGGATGTTTTGAAAATACCGAGTGGTATGATTATTTGAAGGATTCTGTAATTTATTTTAACGAAGTTGGATTCAATGAAAAGAAAGGGATGTACTATAAGACTATAAATTTCCCGCATTATGATGATAGGAATGTCGGTGTTGTCTTTTTTGATAAAAATGGAAATGAAGAACTTCTATATGGTTTTAAAGGAGAAGCACCATTTGTTAATTTCGAGAAAGATGGAATTTATCAATTCTCGAATGCTTACGACAGTCTTCATTACAGGGTATCAAAATACGACGTTTACGACTATCCCGAAGGGTTTTTTAATACAGAAACTGTTCTTCTTGACGAGAATTAGAGTTTGTAAGGGATAGAAAGAAAGTGGCGCTCAAATCCATTATTGTTTGTACGAAATCGGTATTGAATAACCACGGCTCAAAAACGTATATTTGGGTGTTGATTCTTATGGGCCTGATCTTTTTCAGGTCATGATATCGTGCGCAATAAAGTAAAGTCTGTTTGTGTATTTCATTAGAAACCCTATGCGACTCATTGGTTTACTTTTCGTTTTTTTTCTTTCGCTGCAGGTGATTGGGCAAGGTGAATATCGAGTGACCTTAAATCTATCTCACGTACATAACGATCAAGTGCGCGTAACCGTCGATTTGCCTCAAACGTTAGAAGATTCAGCGATTTATCAAATGCCAGTGATTATACCGGGAACCTACGCGGTGGCAAATTATGGAAGGTACGTTTCGCAATTGACCGCATATGATTCCGCTGGGGAGATTTTGGTGTCTCGCCAGATCGACGATAATTCATGGTTGTTGCATCCCGGTACGGCTCGTATTGCTTATCTGGTCGACGATACGTTCGATGATTTTTCAAGTGAAATATTCGAGCCAGCTGGAACACAGATTGATGCGGGGACTAACTTTATAATCAATGCGCCGGGCTTTGTTGGTTACATCAGAGGCCAGCGCGATTTGGCGTATCGAGTCGATATTACGTATCCCGAACGGCTGTTTGGAGTTTCAGCGCTTACTAAGACCCAACTTTCCGATACCGTGGATCGATACGCCGCAGAAAATTACTTTCATTTGCACGATAACCCCATCATGTATGCGCCAGCGGACACGGCCAGTTTGCGATTAGGTAGTACGATCATTACGGTTTCATCCTATTCGCCGAGTGGTGAAATGAGTGCTGAATTTATCATGCAACATATCGAGGATTTGTTTCACGCTACGTACACGTTTTTCGGCGATACGCTTCCCACATCTCGCTACTTGATTATCAATCACGCTTTCTCCGAACTCCGAATGGCTTATGGCGCCTTGGAGCATTGGAACAGTACAGTCATGACATTGCCCGACGTCAATGATCCGTGGATGGTAGAAGAGCTCCGAAATATTGTTGCCCATGAGTTTTTGCACATCATTACACCATTGAATATACACAGTGAGCAAATCGAGCATTTCGATTTTGCTGAGCCCGTTATGTCCAAACATCTTTGGCTGTACGAAGGCGTGACCGAATACCTCGCTCATTATGTTCAGCTGGTAGGAGGCCTTATCACGCTGGAGGAGTTTGTCCAACGGATGGAGCAAAAGATCCTGAGCAGTCAGAGCAATTACAATCCGTATGTATCATTCACTTCTTTGAGTACCAATTGCATCGATGTATATCCCGATCAGTATGGAAATGTGTACGAGAAAGGAGCGTTAATCGGTTTTATGCTGGATTTGGAGCTCCGAAAACACAGCAATGGTCAACGCGGTTTGGCGGATTTGTTGTTGGACCTGAGCATGCGTTACGGGCAGAATAAGTCGTTTGCCGACGATGAGCTCTTTGCCGTTATTACGGAGATGACGCACCCCGAGGTCAGATCGTTTTTTGCGCGCTACGTGGAATCAGCCGAGCCACTGCCTTTAGAAGAACTATTGGAATCGATTGGCGTGACGTATCAAAGGGAGATGGAAGTTCAGAAATTCTCTGTGTTGGGCAATGTGGCACTTCGCGTGGGGAGAGTAGGATTGCTCGAAGTTTCTAGAACGGACGAAATGAATACCTACGGAGTGAACTTGGGAATTAAAAAGGGAGACCTCATCGTTTCGATCAATGGAGTTGATGTGAGCTTTAAGAACTTTGATGAGGTTATTCCGCAAATCAAATCGGTCTTGGAGGTAGGTCAAAAGATGGAAGTGGTCGTTGTTCGAGATGATGGAAAGCGCGAGAAAGAAATCACGCTGACTGCACCGGCACAGCAGTTCCCAGAAATGGTCGAGAATTACATCGTTGTGGATAAGGAGCTATCCACAGAGCAGAAAGCAATGCGAAAGGCTTGGATGGAGAACTATTGAGTTTTTTCCGTTGATCCGTTACCCGTTACCCGTTACCCGTAGACCCGTAACAAGTCTTCAATCTGTATGATAACTTGCAATTTGTAGATTATATAAACGAGTTTCGGCTTGCGAGGCCCGTTTCTCGTTTACCCGTAATTTATTTTGTGGTTATTCGGTACGGACGAATTGCAATTCTTCCCTACGAGGACGCCTTATCGCCTTTTTCTTCTTTAACACGTTGAAAAAACTGCTCGATTAAGGTATCGTCACCCAGGTCGTCGATCACTTGCATTAGGGTTTGGATTGGCAGTTCGAGTAAATCCATAATCATCAGGCCGTCGAGTGCATTGTTGAACTTCGGATCGACGTTGAAGCCAATGATGCGCGCGTTTTGCTTGACGTATTTTTTGAGCAGAACAGGCATTCGCATTCCTCCCGGTTCGTACTCTTCAATGAATTTATCGACGGATTGAAGATCCGACTTGGACAGTTCCGAGAGAATCTGCTTGTTGCTTCGCGAAAGGGCCACGCGATACGCCTTTCTCGGCTTGACCCCGTTGGCGAGTTCATGGTCGTAGTAATTCTGCTTGACAAACTCAATAATTACTTTTTTTGAAAACTTCGAGAAGGAATTGCTAATGCTTACACATCCCATGAAGTAGCGGTACTTTTCATGGGTGAGCACCACATAGCTCAGTCCTTTCCAAAGTAAGAAAAGCGGGAAAGGCTTGGATTGATAATCTCGCGTGATAAATGCTCGACCGAGTTCAATCGTTTTGGGCAGTAGGCGTGAGACTTTTTTATCCGTTTTGAATAACGTTGTAAAATACATTCCACGCTTTCCGTATTGCGAAATAATATCTCCGCCAAAGCCCAATCGATAGGCGCCCACTATTTTTTTTGCATGGGTATCCCAAAGGAAAAGATGACGGTAATACAAATCGTATTCATCGATATCGATGGACTTGTTCGTTCCTTCACCCACTTCACGAAACGTGATTTCACGCAGGCGACCGATTTCTTGCAAGATGTTCGGAATGCGATCGGCCTCAGCGAGGTGGAGCTCTAATTCGCGATGTTTTAGAATGAAACTACTTTCGCGTACAGCATCAATTTCGGATTGAATGAGTTCGGGAGATACGGCGGGAATGATTTCTTCGACCTGCTTTGCACGCCGTGTTTTTAGCCGATAGAATGGGTTCACCTTCAAAGGTTTTCCCAGGAAATACGTTTTTTGGCGGATGAACCGTCCAAAGCGCTTGGTATCCGTAAATGCATTCTGCTCTTCTACCGATATCGGTCGACCGATGCGTACCTTTATTTTCTTGTTTTTGCGCTTTAGAATTTCAGCTGGAATCTGAGCCGTGCGCAACGTAGGATGAATTAATCCCAGTAGATAAAACAAGACGGAATTGTTTCCGTGAAAATAAACCGGAACGATCGGAACGCCAGCTTTTTTGATGAGCTTTACGGTACTCGACTGCCATTCTCGATCTGTGATTCCTCCTTTTCCAAGCCGAATACTGCTCACTTCTCCAGCGGGGAAGAAACCAACCGGACTTCCGGCTTCAAGGTGTTTCATCGTTTGTTTTAACCCCGTAAAACTACTGGATGCCTCCTTGTGGTTTTCGAATGGATTGACGGGTATAATTTTATCCTTAATCGGCTCGACCCGCTCCAGCAGAAAGTTGGCCATCACTTTGAAGTCGGGTCGACGCTCTAGAATCAGTTTCAACAAAATGATTCCGTCCAAAGCACCAAAGGGGTGATTACTCACGGTAATGAATGCACCTTCTTTGGGGATTCTTTTGAGCTCCTCCTCAAAACAATCAAAATCGACTTCAAGCGTGTCGAGGATAGCTTGAATAAAGGTCAGAGAATCCTCTTCGCGATGCTGATCGTATAAACGATTGAGTTTCGATAGCTGAAGGAGGTTCATCAATGCATTGGAAGCTCCTTTAACGCCTGTTAACCGATCGATTTCATCGCGCTCTACAATCCCCATGATCTAGGATTTAAGTAAGATTTGAAGTGTTTGACGGGTACGCTGCTCAAGGAGTACCTCGCTGTTTTTAGTCCAACGTGCTGCCGTAGGCTCGTCGTAATGACGGATCGTCACCAATTTCAATCCGGTATTGAACAGTACCTTATAGTTTTGCTTCAACGTTTCGATCAAAGGCTCGAGCTTATGGTCGTTGTTATCAATGATGACCGAAAAACTAATGGCCGAATTTTGCATCATGTTCATTCGGAAGCCGAATCGATCCAATTCTTTAAAGATCGCGCTAATCATCTTTTCGCTGATAAAAGAGTAATCGGGAGCCTGAATGCTGAGCAACACTTGATTGTGCTTCAAAATAAAACTGGGCACAAGCGGAGAGTAATCGTCTCCATTTTCAATTCGCGAACCTTCTTGATCGGGCTGAATGAACGAGTTTACTTCGAGCGGAATGCCTTTTTTCTTGAGCGGTTGTATCGTTTTTGGGTGTATCACCTTTGCTCCGAAATATGCCAATTCGATGGCTTCCTGAAACGAAACGGTTTCTAGTTTTACTGCATCGTCAAACTCAGCGGGGTCGGCATTCATCAGTCCGGGAACATCCTTCCAAATGCATACACGCTCTGCATTCGTGCAATAGGCCAAAATGGCCGCTGTGTAGTCGGATCCTTCGCGTCCGAGTGTAGTGGTAAAGTTTTCAGAAGTACATCCAATGAAACCTTGAGTGAGAATCGGTGTGTTTCGATTCAAATACGATGCACACATTTTTTCAGTGTACTCCCAATCAACTACAGCACGTCGATATGAATTATCGGTACGAATAACATCGCGGATATCTACCCACTGATTTTCATAGCCTAGATGGCGTAGATAATGACTTATAATGGTGCTCGATAACAATTCACCAATAGAAACAATCTGGTCGTATTCAAAATCGTAATCCCCTCGAGGTTCTCCTTCAATCGCCCATTCGACCTCTACCAGCAGATTGTTGACTTCATCTGCGCAGGCGTTGGTACGCGAACCCAATAAATCCTCAACCCATTGCAGGTGATCCTCGCGCAGTTCTTCGAGCAATTCCCATTTTTCGTCATCTTTTCGATAAAACGATTCGGTTATCTTTTCCAAAAGATTGGTCGTTTTTCCCTTGGCAGAAACTACGATAATTGGGTTGGGTTCTTCCCAATTTTGGATGATTTGAGCAACTTTTTTTGTCGTCTCGAGGTTGCGGATGGATGCTCCTCCGAATTTATGAATCGATTTGGTGGACTTACTCATGTACTTTTTTTTCTATTTGTTCGCGGGTCAATTGACCGATGGACCATTCGCTGTCGATATTTGCTTCTTGTTTCCGGTAAAACTCCAAGGCGGGTTCATTCCAGTTCAAAACGACCCATTCCAATCTACGCGCTCCAAATTCAGCGGCAATCCGCACCAACTCGTCCCAGAGTTTTTGACCTATTCCATACCGACGGTGGGAGTTCTTGACGATAAAATCTTCTAGGTGAATGGTTCGTCCTTTCCAAGTGCTGTAGCGCGGATAATAGAAGGCCATTCCAACAATTTGCTCCTCTTCTTCGGCAACGATAAAATCGTATAGCTTTCTTTTTCCAAACCCGTCCTCGAGGAGTTCTTCTTCCGTAACGGTCACCTCATGCGGAGCTTTTTCGTACTCGGCCAATTCGCGAATCAGGTCCAATACTTGGGGAATATCACTGGGTTTACCTTGACGAATTTGAATGGTCATTGCGCTGCGTTTTCTGGTCAAAAATACGAATATCTTGGAGTCGAGATGGCATCTTTTACGTTGTCTTTCTTTAATCTAGATCTGAGATATGAGTGTGACATAATTTGGGCTTTTATAGGTAGAAAAAATCTATGCCGTGTCTATAGCCCAAGCTCTCTACGTATTGTTCTAACTCCTTCCGGTTCTGCTTTTTTGGAAAAACAGCAGACAAAAGAAGGTTTTCATCGTTGTGTGGCAATTCGGTAATGGTATCAATGGAAAATTTTTGGGTTGGAATGTGATTGCTCTCAAAGAAGTCGAGAATTAGTTTGGTTTTCGGTGAAGAGGAGGTAAGAACTAAAACATCCATGTTTTCTCGGTATTCCTTTTCGAGTAGAAAGCGCAATTTCAAATCGAAAAATGCTTTTTGAGCAAACCCTTCGTGGTTCCGCGATGTACGATCGGGGTGTTCGCGCCAATGCAAAACGGTTTCTGGAATTCCGTGAAAACGAATGCCCTCGTAAAGCCATCGCAATACCAAGTGATAATCTTCCGGATACGTCAACCGGCTAAATCCTCCAATTGCCGTTAAGTCTTCTTTGTACATAAGCCAAGCAGGCGAAGCGATCACACATTCGCGAAATCGCCAATTAAAAAAATCCTGAAGGTCAACTCGCTCGTTGAGCCAATGCTCATATTCGGAATATCCTGGCGAAAGGTTCCTATCTGAAAAGTAGGAAACCTTTCCTGTTATGAGGTTGCCACGACCGAGCTTGCTCAATGCATCCGTCATCCACTGCAATCGATTACTCGGCATTTTATCGTCGGAGTCCAATCGTGTAATCATGTCGTTTTGAGAATGCTTCAATGCGGTTTGCAGTGCAGCGATGATCCCGTGACCTTCATTCGTGACCATTCGGATTCGCGGATCGGATAGCATGAGGTTATGAACTGCCTCAGCGCCGTGATCTTCACTGTGATCGTTCACGGCAATTAATTCCCAATGGATAAAGGATTGATTTTGAATAGAGCTTATTGCTTCTTCGATCCATCGCTCGCTGTTGCGAAAAGGCATGATGATCGAGACGCCCATCCCTTTAGTTCAGGTAGATTTCACCAAACTTCTGATCCTCTTGCTGATGCAGTAGTCGTAAAAATTGAATTTGCGTAAGCAATAGGTCTTCGCGCTCGGAGGGGGTGGTTTGAATGAATCGTTGTTTTTGGTCCAGATCCAAGTGCAGCGTGCGTGCAATATCCACTATCCGCAAACCATCATCGTACGAATTGCTCGCTACCAGCAGACCTCGTTCTTTTTCATAGGCTTCAAAAGCACCGATCAATTTGATGGAAGCTACGTGGTTAATATGGGTCGTAATGACTTCATATTTCCCACCGGGATACATTTTCCCAATCACTTGGTCGTAGAACTCATTGATGTGAACGATATCTCGGCAACGAACAACAATGTCGCTTTCACCGCCGGCATAAGTTTGCAGAACACGTTCAACAGTAACCAAAGAGCCGTAAACGCTCATTTCGGCATTTTCGGAAAATGGTATTACGAAAGGCGTTTTGTCCCGAAGACAATCTTGTAACAACTGTTTGTAGCGCGGTTCGAACAAATGCAAATACGTTTCCTCACCCGGAAATAAAAGGATGCTTAATGGAAAAAAAGGATGTATTTCTTTTTGTACGCTCATGCTATTTCGAATCAATAGGATACAATTCTACGGATCATTCGGTTAAAAATGAAATAATGAAACGGTAAAACCGCAAACCAGTACAACCTCCCTAACAATCCAAGAGGCCGAAATGTTGCCGTTTGATGAATAATGTTCGGATTGCCTTTTTCGATTTTAAACTCCAACCAAGCTTCACCCGGAAGTTTCATCTCGGCATACAGAAGTAGTCTTTTCTCCTTTTTATCGGCAACCACAACACGCCAAAAGTCCAATGCGTCTCCCGTGTTTATTTCGGTCGGACTTCGCCTTCCTCTGCGCAATCCAACTCCACCTGCTAGCTTGTCCAAAAAACCTCGTATTTCCCATAGGAAATCGGCATAATACCAGCCGCGTTCGCCGCCGATTGACCATACATTCTCCAGCACTTTATCGGCTGATCGATTGAATGAAACCTGCTTTTCGTCTTTGAAACAACCGTATTGAGGAACTTCAATATGTTCGAGCAGTTCATCTCGGTCCAAACTGCTGGTCACCGAATCCTTCCAGCTGCTCACGACCTCATTCTGCTTGATGCGTTGAAAAGCAAGTTGAACGGCCTTGCGGTAGGGGAGGTGTTCGGTCTGGATCTCTTCATTGAGTTGGTTGGGTCGGGCGATAACCTCTACTTTCATGGAATCGACCAAATGCTGGGCAAGTTGATAGCTCGTCGATGTGACAAAATATAGCCAATAACTAGAAAGCCGCGGAGTCATTACGGGAAGTGGAAAAATCCACCGTTTGATGTTTCTCTCCTCGGCGAATTGCAACATCATATCTCGATAGGTAAGGATATCGGGTCCTGCAATGTCAAAGGTTTGATCGTAGTATTTCTTTTGACCAAGAACACCGGCCAAGTAATTCAACACGTCTCGAATCGCAATGGGTTGCGTTTTGGTCATCACCCATTTGGGCGTGACCATTACGGGAAGTTTTTCGGTGAGGTCGCGAATGATTTCGAAACTTGCACTACCGCTCCCCACGATAATTCCGGCGCGAAGAATCGTCACGGAACATCCGCATTCTGATTGCAGAATTTTTTCCACATTTCTTCTCGATCGCAAGTGCGGGCTCAACTTCTCTTCCGGTAGATTGGATATTCCACCCAAATAGATGACTTGTTTAGCTTCTGTTTTAGCGATGTAGGAGGCAAACTGATGAGCCGATTCTCTTTCGAGGTATTCGAAATTGTTATTCGAACTACTCATGCTATGAATCAGGTAATACGCCGCATCGATATCCCTTGGGAGATCCTCCGGAATCGAGCGCAGAAAATCGACTTCAACAATTTCGATACGCTTGCGTATGCTCGCCGACACGGTTAATCGGTCAGCACTGCGAACTGCACAAATCAATTCGTGTCCATCCTCCAAAAGGCGATGCAATAATCGCAGGCCGATATATCCGTTTGCTCCGGTTAAAAGTATTCGCATGTGATGACAACATTTTGATCAAAAGAAAGGTTTATTTATCTTGTAGAAGGAGTCAACGGCCAAGACAAAAGGTGAAAAAAAGTTTGTAAAACCTATGTGTTGATTTCTTTTTTGAGAACCAGATACGATTCTCTTCAAGATTTAGTTATTTAGAAGAGTAAACCACGTTCAACCCCAAAATAGCTAACAAGAATGAATACATTGGATTATACCAAAATGATTTTACAAAAGGTAAGTTTCAATGTGGAGTTGTTTCGGAAGGAATTGAAGAAGGCGTTGAATTCTTTGGTTAAACCGGAAGCCGAAGCTCTGCGTGAGTGGGCATTGGAGAATTACTTTTTACTGGCTTATCCCGTTGTCTGATCAACGGATTAATAACGACTACGGCAACCGTCTGATTAACTTCAGGCGGTTTTTTGTTTTTAGTGAGCAGTGAGCGAAAGAGAAAGTCTTCTGAGTTTTCGATAAAAAAAATCCCGATCGAAATGACCGGGATTTTAAAAATGAGGTAGTGTCGAATTATAGACCGCTTGCAATGACAAGCGCCACAACCGACATCAATTTCAATAGAATATTCAATGAAGGACCAGAGGTGTCTTTGAATGGATCACCAACGGTATCTCCAGTAACCGCAGCTTTATGCGCGTCGGTTCCTTTTTTACCTTGCTCTTCGAGCATTTTCTTGGCGTTGTCCCATGCTCCACCAGCGTTCGACTGGAAGATAGCCATAAGAACACCCGCTGAAGTAACACCCGCCAAAAGGCCACCTAGTGTCTCAGCACCGAATACATAACCCACAATTACAGGCGCGGCAATGGCCAATAGACCTGGCAATACCATTTCGCGTAATGAGGCTTTCGTCGAAATATCAACACATTTGTCGTACTCTGCTTTTCCGTCTGCTGCATCAAAAATCTTACGGTCTTCTTCCGATGCTTTTGAGATATCCGCGTCGTATTTGCGCATTACTTCAAGTGCCGCTTTCAGCTCGGGAATGCTGTTGAATTGGCGACGAACTTCCTGAATCATCGACATGGCCGCACGACCAACCGCACCCATAGCCATTGCCGAGAAAACGAATGGAAGCATCGCTCCAACAAGTAGTCCGGCCATTACTTTCGGATTTGAAATATCGATACTCGTAATACCTGCCGTTTGCATGAACGCAGCAAAAAGGGCAAGTGCTGTAAGTGCAGCAGAAGCGATAGCAAATCCTTTTCCGATCGCAGCGGTTGTGTTACCTACCGCATCCAATTTATCGGTGCGTTCACGAACTTCACCCGGTAGTTCTGCCATTTCAGCAATACCTCCCGCGTTATCCGAAATTGGTCCGTAGGCATCTACAGCCAATTGAATTCCCGTGTTGGCAAGCATACCTACAGCGGCAATGGCAATACCGTACAATCCAGCGAATTCATAAGAAATCAAGATTGCAGCAGCGATGAGTAGAATTGGAATTGCCGTACTCATCATACCTACTCCTAATCCAGAAATAATGTTGGTTGCTGCTCCTGTTTCGGATTGTTTTACAATTGAACTTACAGGTTTTGTACCTGTACCCGTGTAGTATTCGGTGATTTTACCAACACCCAATCCAGCCAATAGACCTGCGATGGTTGCGTAGAATACACCCATTGAAGAATACTCAATTTCGCCAAATGTCCATGTTTCAGGAAGCATAGCACGGATGATGAAGAAAGTTGCAGCGATCATCAGACCAGCTGAAATAAACTCACCCGCATTCAATGCAGATTGCGGATTACCACCTTCTTTGGTGCGTACGAAGAACGTACCGATGATCGAAACGATGATTCCTGCTGCTGCAAGAGCAAGCGGAAGAATAACAGCGCCTAGACCGTTCATAAATCCTGAAAAATCAGCCAAACCAGCAAAAGCAGCTCCGAGTACCATCGCACCGATTATTGACCCTACGAACGACTCGAAAAGGTCAGCTCCCATACCTGCAACGTCTCCAACGTTGTCACCAACGTTATCAGCAATTGTAGCTGGGTTTAGTGGGTGATCTTCTGGAATACCAGCTTCAACCTTACCAACCAGGTCAGCACCTACGTCGGCTGCTTTGGTGTAGATACCACCGCCCACACGAGCAAAAAGTGCAATAGACGAAGCTCCTAATGAGAATCCAGAGATTACATTCAATACTTTATTGAGGTTGTCACCATCAGTTCCAAAAGAATTGCTGTATAAAAGGAACAAAACGCTAAGACCTAGAACACCAAGACCGACAACGCCAAGTCCCATTACGCTTCCGCCTGAGAAGGCAACTTCCAGCCCTTTTGCTAATGAAGTTCTAGCGGCTTGTGTTGTACGTACATTGGCTTTGGTAGCGATACGCATACCGATAAATCCGGCTAATCCACTACAGATCGCACCCACGATAAACGATACAGCGACCATTCCACTGTTGTTGGCTTCATTGGCTCCTTTGAAATAAAGAAGAACCGCTACCGCGGCTACAAAGATCGCCAAGATGCGATATTCGGCTTTCAAAAATGCCATGGCTCCATCTGCAATGTTTTTTGCAATTGTGGCCATTTTTGCATCACCGACTTCTTGACGGCTTACCCAAGCTGACTTCCATACGACGAAGAGCAATGCCACGACGCCAAAAATGGGGATGTAGGTAATTAGGTTTTCCATAATCTAGAGATAGTTTGGTTATTTATTGATGTACATAACTTCCTTGATGGCTTTGGCCACTTTTTCTACACTCGGTAAAAATGCTTCGACAAAAGTCGGGGCATATCCCAGCGGAGTATCCATCGTATTGACACGACGAACTGGCGCGTCCAAATAATCAAAGGCGTTTCGTTGTATATTGTAGGTGAGTTCAGATGAAATTGCCCCAAGCGGCCATGCTTCTTCGACGATAACACAGCGGTTGGTTTTTTTCACCGACTCGATAATGGTTGCATAGTCAATCGGACGAACTGAGCGCAAATCGATCAACTCGACGTTGATGCCTTCCTTTTGTAATTCATCTGCAGCTTGACGAGCCACTTTCATGATTTTACCGAAGGAAACAACCGTAACATCCGATCCTTCTTTTACTTTATCAGCAACTCCGATCGGGATCAAATATTCACTTTCTGGCACCTCGCCCACATCGCCGTACATTTGTTCAGACTCCATAACTAAGACGGGATCGTCATCGCGAATCGCAGACTTTAAAAGTCCTTTGGCATCGTAGGGGTTCGAAGGTACAACTACCTTAAGACCCGGCGTATTGGCGTACCAGCTCTCAAAACTTTGCGAGTGGGTTGCGGCCAATTGACCTGCAGATCCACTAGGTCCGCGAAATACGATGGGAATGTTCAACTGTCCGCCCGACATTTGGTACATCTTGGCGGCGTTGTTGATGATTTGGTCGATAGCGACCAATGAAAAGTTAAAGGTCATGAATTCAATGATCGGGCGCAAACCGTTCATGGCCGAACCTACGCCGATACCCGAAAACCCCAATTCAGCAATGGGCGTGTCAATAACGCGCTTCGGGCCGAATTCATCCAACATACCTTTCGATGCCTTGTACGCACCGTTATATTCTGCAACTTCTTCACCCATGAGGTACACGCGATCGTCTCGGCGCATTTCTTCACTCATGGCTTCGCATACAGCTTCTCTAAATTGTATCTCTCTCATCGCCTGTGGCTTTTTTACAAGTTGGGCAAAAATAGCAATATTTTGAACATATGAAATTGAGTGGATGTTACCTTTCCAATTCCAAAAAAATGTGATGGAGCGCAGGTTTCTGATATCCTGTTTTTTGGCTACATTTGCACTCCATTGATCGACAAACACATATTTAATAGTATAGTTTATGAAAGTATTAGTTTGTATTAGTCACGTCCCTGACACGACTTCTAAAATTAATTTTAAAAACGACAACACCGAATTCGATAAGGACGGTCTTTCGTTTGTTATTAATCCCAACGATGAATTTGGTTTGACCAAGGCGATGTTCTTGAAAGAGCAAAACGGAGCGGAGGTGACCGTTGTCAATGTGGGTGACGCATCTACCGAGCCGACCTTGCGCAAAGCCTTGGCAATAGGCGCCGACAAAGCAGTGCGCGTGAATGCCGAGCCAACGGATTCGTTTATGGTAGCTAGCCAATTGGCTGAGGTAGCCAAGTCGGGAAACTATGATTTGATCATCTGTGGAACAGAGTCCATCGACTACAACGGAAATCAAGTACACGGAATGTTGGCTGCGATGCTTGAATTGCCATTTGTATACTCATGTGTTGGAATGGAGGTCGATGGAAGTACAGCGAAAATGACACGTGAAATAGACGGCGGGAAAGAAATCGTTGAGGCGGAATTCCCATTGGTTATCGCAGGTAAAAAAGGTTTGGTTGAGGAAAAAGATCTTCGCATACCAAATATGCGCGGAATCATGATGGCGCGAAGCAAGCCACTGGAAGTCATCGAGCCTACGGGAGCGACGGCACATACGGTGCACGAATCCTACGAAAAACCCGCTCCACGCGGTGATGTGAAAATGTTTGATGCCGAGGATGTCGAAAGTCTTGTACAAGCATTGCACAACGAAGCCAAAGTAATTTAAGAACCGATTTAAACACATTATAATATGTCAGTAGTAGTTTTTGCCGAAAATTGGGCCGGAAAGTTTAAAAAGGGAACCTATGAAGCCGTGGGTGTTGCCGCAGATATGGCTGCGAAAGTTGGAGGCGATGTCACAGCAGTAGTTATCGGAAACGTTGAGGATGATGTAAATGCGCTCGGAAAATACGGCGCGTCGACGGTAGTGAAAGTTGCATTGAACGATACCCACTTTGATCCACATACTTTTGCCGGCGTTTTGGCGTCCGTAGCTGAAGAAAAAGGGGCGAAGGCCATGGTCGTTTCGGGAACAACCAACGGAAAAGCACTTTCGGGTGCCTTGGCCGTCAAGTGGGGTGGTGCGCTTGTGAGCAACACCGTTGAAGTGCCCGAATCTGTAAGTCCGCTCAAAGTAAAGCGCAAATGCTTCTCAAGTAAAGGATTTGCTTTCACCACGAGTAATGCGGATAAGGTAATCGTTTCGCATATTCCGAATTCGATTGGCGTGAAAGAAAACGAGACGTCTGTTTCGGTTGAAGAAAAATCCATGGATGTTACTCCGGGAACAAAAAGCGTGAGTATCGATCGCGTAACTGGAAAAACACCATTGCCAGAGGCAGAATTGGTGGTTTCTGCGGGTCGTGGTATGAAGGGGCCTGAAAACTGGAACCTCATTGAAGATTTAGCGGAAGTATTGGGAGCCGGAACGGCATGCAGCAAGCCCGTGAGTGATATGGGATGGCGTCCGCACAGCGAGCACGTCGGACAAACGGGAATTGCTATCAACCCTCAATTGTACATAGCCGTTGGAATCAGCGGAGCTATTCAGCATTTGGCTGGAGTTAGTGCGAGTAAGAATATTGTTGTAATTAATAAAGATCCAGAAGCACCATTCTTCAAATCGGCCGATTACGGAATTGTGGGAGATGCTTTTGAGGTTGTGCCAAAATTGACGGAAGCACTTCGCGCATACAAAGCGAATAGCTAATGCAAAAGGTACGCTTAAATATTGTCGGACTCACTTATAGTCAGACGCAAAGTGGAGCTTACGCGCTCGTAATGGCTGAGGCCAAAGGCGAGCGCCGTTTGCCTATCATTATCGGTGGTTTTGAGGCTCAATCTATCGCGATTGCACTTGAAAAGGATGTCAAGCCACCACGCCCGCTTACGCATGATTTATTCAAAGACTTCGCCGATCACTTTCATGTATCCCTTCAGGAGGTTGTGATTCACAAACTGCAAGACGGTGTTTTTTATGCGCTTTTGGTTTGTAACAAAGACGGAGAAGTTGTTGAACTCGACGCACGGACTTCAGATGCCGTTGCACTTGCATTGCGTTTTAGATGCCCCGTCTATACCTACGAGGATATTTTGAAAGCAGCGGGAATTATTTTGGATCCGTCTACGGAAGAGGGAACAGAAGCCGAAGAGTCGAATGACGGGTCCATTGAAGAAACCGATTTGTCCACTGAGGACGAAAGTCGTTTCTCGGGTCTTACCGAGGAGCAGCTGGAGAAACTGCTCAACGAAGCGGTCAGCAACGAAGATTACGAAAAAGCTGCTGCGATTCGCGACGAATTAGACAAGCGCAATCAAAATTAATCTTACTTTCGGGATTCAAACACATTCTTTATGCGCTATTTCCTATTCGTTCTTACCGTCTTTTTATACGGATCATTGCAAGCGCAGCAGGAAAATGGGAAGTGGTATTTCCACTCCATCATCAACGATAGCGGAGATACTGTAAAGAACGTTTCGGAAGGAGATGTTTTTATCCTCAATCCAGACAGTACATTTGAATACGGACTATCGGCCTACGAACTCGCTGCCGGTGGCAGTTGGATGTGGAAAGGTGATACGCTCGTATTGAGCTACATCGAGCCAGTTGATACACAACGGTATTATGTGCTGCGCGAGTTATCCGATCGCAGTTTTCGTTTTTGGGAAAGTGGAGTCACGTACTCCTTTAAACGCGAGTTGGACTCAGCCAGTCCAACAACCACCGATGTTCAGCAAGGTGAGTTTTACGATGGAGGAGTTAGTGGAGTCGGCATTTTAAGGGGTTTACTCGGTTTGATTGTACTCGTTGCCATCGCATGGATTTTTAGTGCAAATCGCCGAAAGGTAAATTGGCCCCTAGTAGCTAAAGGGTTGACCATTCAGTTGATTTTTGCGATTGCTATATTGAAGTTTAGCTGGATTAAAAAGGGGTTTGAATGGGTGAGCGAATCGTTTGTTACGCTCTTGAGCTTTACTACAAGCGGGAGTGAGTTCTTATTCGGAGGTTTAATTAACGACACACAAACCTTTGGTTACATTTTCGCATTTCAAGTTTTGCCCACGATTCTCTTTTTCTCCGCATTGACGAGTTTGTTGTTCTACTACGGTATTCTCCAAAAAATCGTTTATGGATTTGCATGGGTAATGCGCCGAACCATGCGACTTTCGGGAGCTGAAAGCTTGGCAGCTGCGGGAAATATCTTTTTAGGACAAACCGAAGCACCGCTCTTGGTAAAGCCCTACATTGAAAAAATGACGCGGTCTGAAATCATGTGTTTGATGTCTGGAGGAATGGCAACCATTGCCGGTGGCGTACTTGCAGCATATATTGGATTTTTAGGGGGTGAGAGCGATGCCGATAAGGTGTTTTTCGCCAAACACCTCTTAGCAGCATCTGTAATGAGTGCTCCAGCCGCTGTTGTGGCAGCAAAAATCTTGGTTCCTGAAACCGAGAAGGTGAATGCCAATATGGAAATTACTAAAGAGCGAATCGGTAAGAATGCTCTGGAGGCCATTTCGAATGGTACGCTACAAGGGTTAAAATTAGCCGTAAATGTAGGAGCGATGCTTTTGGTGTTCATCGCTTTGATTGCGATGGTCAATTATATTTTGGGCGATTTCTTGGGGCAGGCCACGGGATTGAATGGTTGGATAGCCAGTTTTACCGATGGGAGATATAACTCGTTGTCATTGGAGTTTATTTTGGGGTATTCTTTGGCACCGATCACTTGGTTGATGGGCGTACCGGCTGAGGATATGGTACTGGTCGGACAACTACTCGGTGAAAAGACCATATTAAATGAGTTTGTAGCCTACGTCTCGCTCGGAGATATGAAATCGGCCGGGATGTTTACCAGTCACAAATCGGTGATTATTGCGACGTACATCCTTTGTGGATTCAGCAATTTCGCCAGTATCGGGATTCAAATTGGAGGAATTGGAGCACTTGCTCCCAACCGAAGAGGACTTTTGAGTGAATTGGGAATCCGCGCACTTATCGGAGGAACACTCGCCAGTTTATTTACGGCGGTGATTGTGGGAATGTTGATTTAATCCAAGACAACCCAACTTTTTTATCTCATTTGAAAATGATAGATTTAGGATCTCAACTAATCCTAAACTACCATGAAAAACTCAATAATCGAGGAACTGCGCCGTGCATCTAACTCGGAGACCACTGTATCTATTTCACTGAGAATTCTTGAAAACGAAAAAATCCGCTGTCAGCGGTTTTACAACGAAGTACTCGTAGGAAGGATTGATGATCAAAAGGGCAAAGTGACCCTTTATGTCAAAGATGGCCAACCGGTAAATACCATGGCAAAAAGAATTGAACTGATTCAGCGAATCTGTGAAGTTGAACCGGTTTAGTTCAAGATAGTCGGACAAACCAAAAGAAACTTGGGTATATCAACTTCGAAGCGACTACCGGTCGTTAAACTCTCCATTCCGTAAAAACCACTCATGGAGCCGAAATCTGATCTCAAATGACAACCGGACTTGTAGGAGTGTGAAGCACCGGGAATGAGCACGGGTTGTTGACCGATTACACCTTCCCCGTTTACCTGAGTGAAAACATTCATGGAATCAAAAATATCCCAATGGCGATTGATCAAACGTACGGTATCGTCGCTGTGATTGGTAATCGTAATGTAGTAATTGTAAACGTACAGTGGCCCCTCTTTACTCACAAAGCGGCCTTGGTATTTGCTTTCAACAGACACCTCAATTCCTTTGGTTATTTGCACGTACGATTTCAATACAGTATAAAAAGTGTTAGACTACCCAATATTACGAACAAAATTGAGAAAACAAGGAATCCCGCGTTCAATAATACATACTTTATAACCGTGACGAATCGACTTTGTTTGTAGAACCTGCGCAGAGCGAGATAGAGGTAGATTATAAAGATCAATAAAACGATCGCAGTAATATCCCAGCCAAAGGCCATACTCGCTAGGTTCGAGAGCAGGAGCAGAGTGAAAAAAGCAGTTTGCGTGTGGAAAGCAAAGATGAGGTGTTCGGTATACAAAAGGTCCTTTCGCAGATAAAGTAGGTGAATCCAAAGGGTGAAGAAAGGCAAGAATAAGAATAGTACAATGGGAAGTTTGCGAAAAATGTACTGGCCAAACGAGTCGGCATCCATTTCATACATTTTGTTTACCTCGGTAAAAAAGAACCGATTGGAAAAGCTGTTTTCCACATCGGTTTCGCGCTGGACAGCGTCCCACGATGGGTTTTTATTTTCGGAAAGGTATTCGGCAATCACGTCCTTCTCATACCACCAGCTCGCCGTATCACCGTTCGATAGGTTGAATTGCAATGCTTCATCACCATTTGCGCCTTCGGCTGTAGAATCAGGCCGGAGTCCTGAAATCTGTACCGATTGAGATGGATTTCTGTTTAGTGAAATGACAAAGAACATGAGAATGCTTACGGCGAGGTACAACCGGATCGGGTGAATGTACCGGGCTCTTTTTCCCGCAATGTAGTCTTCTGAAAGTTTTCCGGGTTTAATAAGCAATGGAATAATACTGTGGATAAACTTTGAATCTACCGATAGGAAGGAGGCGAAAAACTCACGAATCCATTCCCCCAAAGATTGCCGAGGTGAGCGGTTCATTTGACCACAGTTGGGGCAAAAGCGATCTTCTTCCAACAGCGGTGTGCCGCAATTCAAGCACGTTGCCTCGTGCTTTCTTATTTCGTGTTTTAGTTTTTCGGGATGCACAACATGCGTTTAATAAATATCGGTCGAATTGACTTGAGATAGCCCGATCAATCGGTCGTATCGTTGCCCCAACTCGCGATTGTAGACCAAAATAGCATAATCGTTTTCGGTTTCGAAATGACTGCCTTCAATTTTTTGAGGATCGCCGTGATACGTTCCGTCTTTCAGAAACACATAATTGTAGTTGTAGTACCCCTGCTTCAAAAGGACGGTTGTTGTGTAGGCGTATTGCGACTCATTGTATTTCATTTTAAAATCGGGTTGGAACCGCCAATCGCTCAACTCTCCAAACAAATAAATATCTCCATCGCGGAGCTGTTCCGGATAATTGAGTCGGAAGTGGACCCAGGCATAATCGGCCTCGATTTCGCTGAACTCTGCTCGCTCATTCCGTATTCGCCGATCACCGTTGATATCGAAATAGGTAGAATACCGGGCTATGGACCGGTCGTGATCGGTTACGATGTACACATGGAAAATACTGTCCAGTGTATTGATTCTTGCAACGCGCTGTAACGGATTGTAAAGATCTTTGATGTCGAAAAACCGATATTCATTGCCCGCGAAAAACGTGTTTTCTTCTTCGTAGTTGTACTCGAGAGATGTCCCGTTGATAAACCGCGGAATCAAACCAGAAATCGCATTGTCCCATCTCCAATTTTGGAGCAATACAATTTTCAAATCGCGGTAGGGATCTATAATATCGTAGCCAAAATGATTGACGGTAAAGTCGATTTCGTGTTTGGTGTCGCGAAACTCGACCTTGGTACCGCGTTGCACTTTTGCGCTAATTCCAACGATGTCTTCAAATACCATAAATCGCCGAGTTAGCACAAGGTCATTCGGGTCGTCGTTCTGAAAAACAACCAGAAGATAGTTGCCGCTTTTTGAAAAACTCACGTCTTCGTTCGGAAAGCGCAATTCGTAATGGACGTATGGAACTAGGGTGTTGAGCGAAAATGTGTAATCCTCGATGTAGTTGTCTTGAAATCCGGTGAGGTATTCCTGTTTCATTAAGTCGCTCGGACTCCAATATGCATCGCAGTGAATAAATGTATAGCTGAAGTTTTTGAATTCCGCACTGAGGTCGTCAAAATTGAGGTACAATTGATTTCCAGAATTCAATCGCATGATCGGAGGTGCCTGATCATCTCCGATAGGATTTAGCTGTACGGTGTGTATGTTTGAGTCATAGATATAGTTTTCGTACCGAAGGTACTCATTGTACTGTTCGGCAGGACGGTTTGCGAACGATATATTCGGAATTAGCATCGTCCCGATTAGACCGAGATAAAAAAAATTGATATTGGATAAATATTTTTTCAACAAAGACATAGTCGTTACTGTTACAGTTAGCGCAATATACCGAAATATTGACGATACAGGTCGTTAACTTTTTGGTAAAGAAAAACAAGGATTGTGCCCAAAATTACACTCTATTTCGTAATTTTGCCATCCGTTTCAGAAACCTTAATTCTACGCAAAAGATGTCCAAAGACATTCGAATTCGCAGAGGACTGGATGTCAAACTCTTAGGAGAAGCACGAAAGGAGCTTTCGGAAGTTTCTCGCTCTGAAGTTTACGCAATTCAGCCTACGGATTTTCACGGCGTTACTCCCAAGCTACTTGTAAAAGAAGGCGACGAAGTAAAGGCAGGTACTCATTTGTTTTACGACAAAGACATGGACCAGGTCGTTTGCTCGTCACCCGTTAGTGGTGAGATTGTAGAGATACAACGCGGTGAAAAGAGAAAAATAGAAGCCATTAAAATATTGGCAGATCGTGAACAGAAATACGTTGATTTTGGCTCCGCCGATCCGAGCTCGCTTTCATCCGAAGAGGTGAAAAAGAGAATATTGGAAGCCGGTTTATGGATGTCCATTCGTCAGCGTCCTTTCGATGTGTTCGCCAATCCCGAAGCAGAGCCCAAAGCCATTTTTATATCGGCATTTGACTCGGCTCCTCTTGCACCGGACAATGCTTTTGCATTGGAAGGAGATGAGGAAGCTTTCAGCGCGGGTATTGCCGCATTGCAGAAGCTCACGAGCGGAAAAGTACACATGACATTCCACAGCAAGCTACCAAAATGGAGCTGGGCGGATAAGATTCAGGGTGTTGAAAAGCACACCATTTCGGGTCCACACCCAAGTGGAAATGTCGGTTTGCAGATTCATAAAATCGATCCCATCAACAAAGGTGAAGTGGTTTGGACTGTGAAGCCGCAAGAGGTCGTGGTTCTAGGTCGCTTGTTCATGAGCGGACATGTGGATATGACTAAGGTAGTTGCCATCACCGGATCGGAAGTTAAGGATCCTATGTACGCAAAAGTACTTCCTGGAGTTTCGATGAAAGCACTTTTGGAAGGTCAAACAAATCCCGAAGGAAACCGTATTATAAGTGGTAATGTACTTACAGGTACCACATCCTCGATGGACGGAGCTTTGGGATATTACGATACACAAGTTACTGTTATTCCAGAAGGAAACTACGAAGAGTTCTTGGGTTGGATTGCCCCAGGATTCGGAAAGTTCAGTAACTCAAGAGCATATTTCTCGTGGTTAAATCCAGGGAAAAAGTACCGATTGGATACCAATACGCACGGAGAAAAACGCGCTTATGTGGTAACCGGAGAGTACGAGCAGGTTTTTCCATTTGATATCTATCCCGTGCAGTTGATCAAATCGATCATGATTGGAGATATCGAGGCAATGGAAGGTTTGGGCATATACGAAGTAGCACCTGAGGACTTTGCACTTTGCGAGGTGGTTTGTACGTCGAAGACCGAGGTACAAAAAATCGTTCGCGAAGGGCTTGATTTAGTTAAACAGGAAACTACATAAAACTGCGAAGAGATGAAGTTAGTTAGAAATCTATTTGATAGTGTAAAGCCGAATTTTGAAAAAGGCGGAAAGCTTGAAAAGTTGCATCCTGTATTTGATGCCTTTGAAACGCTTTTCTTCGTTCCGGCTCACACGACCAAGTCGGGTGCGCATGTACGCGATTCGATTGATCTGAAACGCACCATGTCTTTTGTGATTATTGCCATGTTGCCTGCATTGCTTTTTGGAATGTACAACATCGGATATCAGCACATGGTCCAGTTGGGTGAAGAATTCACCTTTTGGGATGCATTCAGTTACGGTTTAATTCGCGTAGTGCCTTTCATCATCGTTAGTTATGGTGTTGGTTTGGGAATTGAATTCTTATTCGCGAGTTTGCGCGGTCACCAAGTGAACGAAGGGTATTTGGTATCGGGAATGTTGATTCCATTGATCATGCCTATTGATACGCCGTTATGGATGGTAGCGCTCGCCGTTGTATTTGCCGTAGTAATCGGTAAGGAAGTTTTCGGTGGTACGGGAATGAACTTGTTGAACCCAGCCCTCACTGCACGTGCCTTCTTATTCTTTGCATACCCAACATTTATGTCTGGAAATAAGGTATGGGTTTCGGGAGCATCAGAAGTTGACGCTATATCCGGAGAAACGATCCTTGGTAGTTTGGCCGCTGGTTCGCAAGTAATTGGTACAGCAGCTGAAGGAATGCGTTCGTATTCGGCCATGGATGCTTTCTTGGGTTTCATCCCGGGAAGTATAGGTGAAACCAGCACATTGGCCATCTTGATTGGTGCAGCATTTTTGCTTTACACGGGAATTGGAAGTTGGAGAATTATGCTTTCAGCTGTGATCGGAGGTGCCGTTATGGGGCTTATTTTCAATGCTTTTGCCGTGAATGAGTTGATGGCTACGCCTTGGTGGCAACATATGATCATTGGAGGTTTCGCTTTCGGTGTTGTCTTTATGGCGACGGACCCAGTAACCGCTGCTCAAACTACACGAGGAAAGTGGATATACGGATTTTTGGTAGGATTTTTCGCCATCATGATACGCGTTTTCAACCCGGCTTATCCAGAGGGAATTATGTTGGCCATTCTATTGATGAACGTATTTGCGCCATTGATCGACCACTATGTGGTTCAGGCGAATGTGAAAAAACGTATGAACCGACTTAAAGTCGCTAAAGCAGCATAAGCAATGGATACAAATTCAAACGGTTATACTTTTTTGTTTGCAACGATTATGGTTGTTGTGGTAGGAGTACTATTGGCTTTCTTGGCGACCTCGCTAAAGCCCCTCCAGGACGCCAACGTTGCCATGGAAAAAAAGCAGGATATTCTTAGTACTGTGGGATATCCAAAAGCTGAAACCTCACGCGAAGAAGCGGACGAGCTTTTCGGTCAAGTGATTACTGAGCAGCTCGTATTGAACTCAAAGGGAGAGCCCGTGGAAGGCATCGAGGCGTTTAACGTCGATATGGCTACACAGCTTAAGCTAGCCCCCGAGGAAAAAACATATCCCCTTTATATTTCTGAGAAAGATGGAAAGAAATTTTATATCGTTCCACTTCGCGGAAAAGGACTCTGGGGTCCGATCTGGGGATACGTTTCGCTAGAAGAGGATTTGAATACGGTTTATGGAGCTTCATTTGACCATAAGTCTGAAACACCGGGATTGGGTGCAGATATCAACAAACCGTTCTTTCAAGATCAGTTTGCTGGAAAGCAAATCATGAAAGACGGAGAGTTCAAATCCATCGAGGTGGTAAAAGGTGCTTCTCAAGGAGACTATCAAGTGGATGGTATCTCGGGCGGTACGATTACTTCCGTTGGGGTACAGGCGATGTTGAAGGATTGTATTTCTTTCTACTTGCCCTATTTTAATAAAGTGAAGTCGAACAGTGGTCAAATGACCATGAATGCAGCGGCTGAATAAGCTCCGCAGGATTAAAGACTAGAGATATGGCTGAATCAACTACTACTGAAGTAAAGAAAAGAGAGCCTCTCTTTTCCAAAAAGAATCAAAAGCTACTAACCACTCCTCTAAACGACGATAACCCCATTACGGTACAGGTATTGGGAATCTGTTCGGCATTGGCCATTACGGTAAAATTGATGCCGGCATTGGTGATGTCGTTGAGTGTATTGTTCGTAATGGGCGTGGGTAACGTAGTAATTTCATTGATCCGAAATGCAATTCCAAACCGGATCCGTATTATCGTCCAGCTCGTCGTGGTAGCGACATTGGTAATTGTTGTGGACCAAGTACTCAAGGCATTTGTATACGATGTTTCAAAACAACTTTCTGTATTCGTTGGACTGATTATCACGAACTGTATCATCATGGGACGTTTCGAAGCCTTCGCGCTGGCTAACAAGCCATGGCAGTCCTTCCTAGATGGCGTTGGGAACGCCGCGGGATATGCTTGGGTTTTGCTCGTTGTGGCATTCTTCCGCGAGTTGTTTGGAAGCGGTCAGCTTTTTGAAATCCCAGTATTCGGTTCGAATATTCCGGGCGAAGAAAGTGGACTATACGCACTGGGGTACTTTAACAACGGTCTCATGTTGCTCCCTCCAATGGCACTTATTGTAGTTGGAATTATTATTTGGGTGCAACGCAGTAAGAATCGTGAACTAATCGAAGAAAATTAATTGCCATGCAGGAATTAGTAAACATTTTCGTTAAGTCGATTTTTATCGACAACATGATTTTCGCTTATTTCCTCGGAATGTGCTCGTATTTGGCGGTTTCGAAAACAGTGAAAACAGGAGTTGGTTTGGGTGCCGCTGTAATTTTTGTATTGGGAATTACTGTGCCGATAAACTATTTGTTGGAGAACTATGTTCTGCAAGAAGGAGCGCTTACTTGGTTAGGACCTGAGTTTGCAACCGTAGACCTGAGCTTTCTATCGTTCATTATGTTTATTGCGGTCATCGCATCAATGGTACAGTTGGTTGAAATGATTGTCGAGAAATTTGCTCCTGCACTTTACGGTGCATTGGGTATCTTCTTGCCACTTATCGCTGTGAACTGTTCGATTTTAGGAGGCGCATTATTCATGCAAGAGCGCGCTTATTCTTCGATTGTAGAGGCCACTTCTTTTGGATTGGGTTCCGGAGTGGGTTGGTTCTTGGCCATCGTTGGAATTGCAGCAATTCGCGAGAAAATCCGTTATTCCGACGTTCCGGCACCGCTTAAAGGTCTTGGTATTACTTTTATCATTACCGGATTGATGGGTATCGCATTCATGAGTTTTATGGGTATTGAATTATAATCATTAGAAAGTAAGCGAAATGATATTTTTAAGCACGACAACCATAATTGCCACAGTGATTGTCTTTTTTGCGGTCATCACTGTTCTCGTGATGGTACTTTTGGGAGCAAAAGCAAAATTGGCTCCTTCCGGTCCTGTAAAAATCACGATCAATGGCGAGAAAGAAATAGAGGTTGAGTCCGGTTCAACCCTCCTTACAACATTGGGAAATAACAAGGTATTCCTTCCGTCGGCTTGCGGTGGTGGTGGTACTTGCGCAATGTGTAAGTGTCAAGTTCACGAAGGAGGAGGAGAAATTCTTCCGACAGAAAAACCGTACTTCTCACGTAAGGAAATTCAAGACAATTGGCGCTTGGGTTGCCAAGTGAAGGTGAAGAATGACATGAAGATTGAGGTTCCTGAGGAAATCTTTGGAATCAAGAAGTGGGAATGTGAAGTGGTTTCCAACGATAACGTGGCTACCTTTATCAAAGAATTTGTAGTGAAACTTCCGGAAGGTGAGATCCTTGACTTCCAATCGGGTGGATACATTCAAATTGACGTTCCACCGGTAGTGGTTGATTTTAAAACGGATCTTTATAATATTCCAGAACAGTATAAGCCCGACTTTGATAGCTTCAATGTGTGGGACTTGAAAATGGTCAATGACGAGCCTATTTTCCGCGCGTACTCTATGGCCAATCACCCAGCAGAGGGTAATATCGTGATGTTGAACATCCGTATTGCAACTCCACCTTGGGATCGCGCTAAGAACGGATGGATGGATGTGAATCCTGGTATTTGTTCTTCGTATGTGTGGTCGCGTAAGCCTGGCGACAAAGTGACGATCTCAGGACCTTACGGTGAGTTCTTTATCAAGCCGACCAAAAAAGAGATGGTATACATCGGTGGTGGAGCAGGTATGGCGCCGTTGCGTTCACATATCTTCCACTTGTTCCACACAGAAAAAACCACGGACCGCAAAGTTTCGTACTGGTACGGAGGACGTAGTAAACGCGAGTTGTTCTACACCGAAGACTTCCGTCAAATCGAAAAAGAGTTTGATAATTTCTCGTACAATATCGCCCTAAGTGAACCACTACCCGAGGATAACTGGGATGGATACACAGGGTTTATTCACAATGTAGTTCTCGAGAATTATTTGAAGCACCATCCGGAGCCAGAGGAAATTGAATACTACCTCTGCGGACCTCCGATGATGAATGCTGCAGTGTTTAAAATGCTCGATGAATTGGGCGTACCGCCTGAAAATATTGCCTTTGATGATTTTGGAGGCTAATAGCAAAACCCCGTTTAAAGCGGGGTTTTTTTATATCCTGTGTTTTGAATGGAAACTCTTGGTTGTCCAACGTGTTTTCTTCTAAATGATCCGTATTTTTATCCAAACGACGTTATCCATGCGCTATATTTCTAGTTTTTTAGTTTTAATTCTTTTCGCTTCCTGCAATCCTAAAAATGACCGATATTCCATAGTGATGGACGGTTATGCCCAGGGAACTACCTATCAAGTTACCCTTGTCAGCGATACCGCAGTTGACTATAGCGATGAAATCAATCATATATTTAATGTTATCGATCTATCGATGTCCATGTGGGTCGATTCAAGTTTGATCAGCCGCGTGAATCGAGGAGATACTTCGGTGATTGCAGATGAGCATTTTACTAAGGTCTTCAATAAATCGGTCGAAGTGAGCAAGGCTACGGATGGTTCGTTTGACTTTACCGTGGGTACACTGGCTAGGGCTTGGGGCTTTGCAGAAGACGGAAAAGTAGAGCAGATGGATAGCTCTGTAGTGGATTCCTTGCGAGGATTGGTAGGATATGAAAAGGTGAGTTTAAAAAATGGCCGTGTAATAAAAAATCATCCCAATATTCGATTCGATTTCAATGCAATCGCTCAGGGATACACCGTTGATGTGATACACGATTACTTGTACGAATTGGGATATCGTGATTTTCTCATTGAAGTAGGTGGAGAGTTGCGCGCTTCTGGCGTAAATGCATCTGGTCAAAAGTGGCGAATCGGAATTGATAAGCCCAGCGAAGAGATTCAAACCGATCGATTTATCGCTGTAATCGAATTGGAGAATAGAGCATTAGCTACTTCGGGAAATTATCGAAAATTTTATATCGACGAAGAAACGGGAATGAAGTACGTCCACACGATTGACCCTAAAACGGGCTATCCTGTACAGAGCAATTTGTTATCGGTAAGTGTGTTGGCTAATGACGCAACCACTGCGGATGCCTACGCCACCGCGATGATGGTAAAGGGACTCGAGGAGAGTGTGAAAATGCTAGAATCCATGTCGGGAGAACTCGACGCCATGCTCATCTATTCCGATGAATCGGGAAAATGGCAGTCATTTACAACTGCGGGTTTTGAATCTGCGATTCAGTAGTGGAATTACTTGTCGTTGCGGCAAGCCTCACTTGGCGTTGCACCGCAAATTCCGCATGTTTCTCCTTCTTTATTAAGAAAAGGAGAGTTACTGGCGCATGTTCCTGAAAATTCACCATCCTTCTTCCCCCAGATTTTGATAGCTAATCCGGCGATTCCGAGTGCGAGTAATGCTATGGTGATAAGTACAACTTTCATACGAATGTTATTTTGTGCAAAGGTACAAACCTTTTCTTAGATAACGTTCACCTCGCGCTCAAGTTCAATCCCGTATGTACTTCGAATGTTTTCGATGATTTTGTTCGATAATTCATATACCTCAGTGCCCGTTCCACTGCCATAATTGACCAGTACCAAGGCCTGGTTTTTATGGACACCAACATCGCCTTCACGAAAACCTTTCCAACCCGCACGGTCGATCAGCCACCCAGCGGGAACCTTGACGGAATCATTGTCTACCGGATATGCAGGCAAATCCGGATACCTTGTTTTAAGTTGGTCGAATTGTGTTTTGGGGATGACGGGATTTTTGAAAAAGCTTCCGCTATTTCCAATTTCATTGGGGTCGGGAAGTTTACTTTGTCGAATGGCAATTACGGCATCCGAAATGGCTTTTACCGAGAGCTCGTCAATACCCATCTCTTCAAGTTGGGAGCGAATAGCCCCGTACTCTGTGTGGAACGCTGGTTGTTTTTGTAGCTCAAAATCCACATTAACAATAATGTATTTCCCTTTGGCCCGGCGTTTAAAAATGCTTTCGCGGTAACCAAACTCGCATTCTTCGTTATTGAATGTTTTGATTTCTCCTGTATCGAGGTCAATGGCTTGGAGTTGTACAAAGCACGACTTGATTTCTACGCCGTATGCGCCAATATTTTGCATGGGCGCAGCTCCGACACTTCCCGGAATCAAGGATAAATTCTCCAGTCCACCCCATCCTTTTTCAACGGTACGCAACACTGTTTGATGCCAGTTTTCTCCAGCGCCCACTCGAATTCGAACGGTGTTGTCGTCTTCATCTAAGATCTCAAACCCTTGGATTCGGTTCAGGATAACTGCCCCATCAAAGTCATCCCGTAAAAGAACATTGCTTCCACCACCTAAAATCAAATGGTTGGTTTTAAAAACTCCTTTTTGGATGAGTTCCTGAACGTCACGAATACTTTCGATGTGAAATACCTCATTGGCTTTTACGTTGAAGCCAAAGGTGTTATAGGCACGAAGAGAAATGTTCTGACTTGTTTTCATGCCTCAAAAGTAAGCAAACTTATAAGCCACCGAAGTCGATAAATAGTTTTATTTTCGCCAAAATTTGCCATTTTGAAACGTGCTGTTGTAACGGTAATTAATGATTTGGAGACGGACAATCGCGTTCGTAAAACTTGTGAAGTACTGCGCGAAGCGGGTTATTCCATAACATTGGTCGGAAGGCTCTTGCCCGAGAGCAACCCCATTGATCGCCCTTATGTAATTCGTCGTTTTCGACTTCCCTTTCGGTCTGGATTTTTGTTTTATTCGGTTTATACCATTCGGCTGTTTTTCTTCTTGATGTTTCGATCGTTCGACCTTTACTTTGCCAATGACCTGGACACGGCATTGCCCAATTTGTTTTGGTCTAAGCTGCGCGGGAAACCCATGATTTTTGATAGCCATGAGTTTTTTACAGAAGTTCCCGAAATTCAGCACCGCCCAATAGTAAAAAGAGTTTGGACTTGGGTTGAGCGCACGGTTTTTAAAAATACCCGATGGATTATTAACGTAAGTGACAGCATTGCCGATGCGTATTTGGATCGATATGGAAAAAAATCAACGGTAGTTCGAAATATTCCAGCAAACCCCGGCGTTATTCAACCGTACGATAAGTCTAAACTATCCATTTCCGAATCGACCCGAGTACTGATTCTTCAGGGCTCAGGGATCAATGTTGATCGCGGAGGAGAGGAAGCGGTTTTAGCCATGGAGTACATTCCCAATGCTGTTCTTTTGGTTGTAGGAAGTGGTGATGCCTTGCCCGTGATGAAGGATATTGCAATGCGCAAGAACCTTACGGACAAGATTAGATTCATTCCGCGAGTTCCCTTTGTGGAGTTGTTGAAATACACGGCCATGGCGGATTTGGGATTGGCCATTGACAAGGTGTCCAATCTGAATTACAAGTACGCACTTCCGAACAAGCTCTTTGATTACTTGCATGTTCAAACTCCCGTTGTTTGTGCTGACGGAGTTGAAATTCGGCGAATTGTAGAGCGATTTAATATCGGATTTGCCATACCTTCGCACGATCCAAAAAAAATGGCTGAGTCCATTGATGACGCCCTCAGTGATCGCGATCAAATGGAGCAGTGGCGAGCCAACTGTATCAAAGCAGCCAAAGAGTTAACTTGGGAAAACGAGAAAGAGAAATTACGAAAACTGATAGATGAAAGTGAGCGATACTAAGATTCACATTATTTCATTTGACATACCCTATCCGCCCAATTACGGAGGTGTGATTGATGTTTTTTATAAAATCAAAGAACTTCAAAAGCGCGGAATAGGCGTAATTCTTCATTGTTATGAGTACGGCAGAGAACGATCAGAAGAACTTCTTGAAATTTGTTCCGAAGTACATTACTACCCCCGTAAATTGGGCCGTCAGAACCTGTTCAAAAAAAATCCTTACATCGTTGTTAGCCGAAATAGTGACGAACTCTTGCAACGCTTGGTGCAAGATGATTTTCCCATCGTATTCGAAGGGTTACACAGTTGTTATTACCTCAGCCACGATGCGCTGGCCGATCGATTGAAGATTGTCCGAACGCACAACATTGAACACGATTACTATCGAAATCTGGCGGAAGCCGAGAGTTCTATTTTTAAACGGTATTACTTCTATAACGAGGCCAATAAACTCGAACGTTTTGAGCACGTGCTGGAGCATGCCGATCATATCGCATGCATTTCTAAACCGGATCAAGCTTATTTCGATAGAAAGTATGGTAAAACCACCTTGGTCAGTGCTTTTCACCCTTTTGGCGAAGTGGAAACGAGCTCGCATGTCGAGGAGCAGGCGGTTTATCATGGAAACCTAAGTGTTCCCGAAAATAACAAGGCCGCGATTTGGCTGGTGCAGGAAGTTTTCAATGATTTGAATATTCCGCTCGTCATAGCGGGGAATGACCCCTCTGCCGAATTGATTCAGGCCGTGAAAGAACATCCGCATATTTCGCTGCAGGCGAATTGTACCACATCGGAGATTCACGAATTGGTTCGGAATGCAAAGATCAATGTCTTGCCAACGTTTCAGGCGACCGGCATTAAACTCAAGCTTTTGGCCGCACTTTACATGGGACAATTCTGTGTTGTTAATACTCCGATGATTCAGGATACGGGCTTGGAACGACTTTGCCATGTGGCGGATACTCCGGAAGAAATGAAACGGACACTTCGTGAGTTATTTGTTCAGGACTACACGGAAAACAACTTCCGCAGTGAAGTGCTGAATACGTGTTTTACCAATGAGCGCTCGAGTGAGGCGCTTATGAGTTTGCTGTTCGAAGATCAGCCACAACACCACCTTCACATTTCAGAATACGCGAAGGAAATTTGCGAATAAGCGAATAGTCATGGGTTGCCATGAGCACAGCCCTTCCGCTCTTGCTGATGTCCACTAACAATTTCATGATTTCCTCAGAAGTAATCGGATCCAAGTTTCCCGTCGGTTCATCGGCGAGAATTAACTCTGGATCGTTGAGCAAGGCTCGTGCAATAGCTACGCGTTGTTGCTCTCCACCGGAGATTTGAAATGGCATTTTAAAACCCTTCGTTTCCATTCCTACTTTCTTCAGAACATCTTCAATGCGCTCCTCCATTTCTTTTTTGTCCTTCCAGCCTGTGGCCTTTAAAACAAAAAGTAAATTTTCATGAATGTTTCGGTCGGTCAAGAGTTGGAAGTCCTGAAACACGATTCCTATTTTGCGGCGAAGCGATGGAATCTGCGAAGTTTTCAAGGTTTTTAAATCAAAGTCGGCAATGGAGGCCGATCCCTCGGTAAGCTCAAGGTCGGCATACAAGGTTTTTAGCAATGAACTTTTTCCGCTTCCCGTTTTACCGATCAGGTATACAAACTCACCTTTCTCGATGTGCATGTCGACATTTTTCAACACGAGGGTATCGCGTTGATAGATGTTGACTTCGCTCATTTTGATAATCGTATCGAGTGCCATAGTTAATTGCCCATTTTATGCTTGCAAGGTAGGATATTTTCGCGATAACAAAATTTGACTCGACCCTTTGCGTTTCGAAATATTAATTAACAAACAACGTTTGAAAAGTGTAGGCGGCACGGGTTTATGCCCCCTGCAATTGTTCTAACTTAGCCGTAAAATCCCTTTATTTTATGTTCAAAAAATTGCTGCTTTCATTCGGAGTGCTACTTTTTGTTGTGCAGTTGTCGGCACAAGAGACGGCCTACTATGCCGATCGAGATGCAATCTACCGTCAAGCGCAGGAATACTATTCCAAATCGCAATACAATGCGGCGCAAAAGCTTTTTAAACAATACGTTGAACTCAGTGGGGAAGAGCACTCGGAATTGCGCATCAATGCGGAATACTACATCGCCGTTTGTGCTTTGGAGCTATACCATCGCGACGGTGAACAGCTCGTCAATGAATTCGTGACGGCCCATCCAGCCAATCCTCGGGTACAGCAAATTAATTTGTTCATGGCCTCACACATGTTCGATCGCCGCAAGTATTCCGACGCGATTGAATGGTATGAAAAAGTAGAGTACCGTCGTTTGCGAAAAGAAGAACTCTATGGCTATCACTTCAAATTGGGATACAGCTACTTTATGCGCGAGGATTACGAGAATGCGAATAAAAACTTCTCCATCGTTTCGGGTGCAAATTCGAAATACGCCAACAGTGCGAAATACTATTCGGCGCACATCGCTTATCAAAATGGAAATGACCAAACGGCTTTAAGTGGTTTTCAATCCATCGCTGAAGATCCGAATTACGGTCCGATTGTACCGTATTACATCACGCAGATTTTTTACAACCAAAAGGAATACGGTAAACTGGTGGAAACCGGAGAGAAGCTTTTGCAAGTAGAAAATGTACAACGGGTAGATGAGATCTATCGACTAATGGGTGAGGCCTATCTCAAGGAAGATAAGCCCGCAAAGGCCGTGGAGTACTTTGAAAAGTATGTGGAAATAGCCAAGGGTGTTCAGAGTGAGGATTACTACCAAATGGGGCTTGCTTATTACGGTGTGCAATCTTATGATAAGGCCATCGGAATGTTCAACAAGATTGTGAATCGCCGAGACAGCATTGCGCAAAATGCGTACTATCATTTGGCTGACTGTTATTTGCAACAAGGGCAGAAACCCGAAGCTCAAAATGCTTTTGCATCGGTAGCCGAGTTGGATTACAACCATGAACTGACAGAAGTTGCTCGTTTCAATTATGCCAAGCTGAGCTATGAGGTAGGGAATCCATACTCGGATCCAGGTCGCGAACTGCAAAAGTTTATCGATGATTACCCCGAATCGCGCTACAATGAAGAAGCAAACCGGTACTTGGTAAGCGTTTATTTGAACACGAAAGATTATGAGCGGGCATTAAGTGCCATGGAAAATCTGCCGATGAATGACGTCGATCTTCAAAAGGCGTATCAAAAGATAGCGTATTTCCGCGGGGTGGAATTGTTCAACAACCGCATGTGGCAGGGAGCCATTGATTATTTTGATAAATCGTTTGTTTACAAAGCCGATCAAAAGGTATTTGCCAAAGGGTTGTACTGGAAAGCCGAGGCATTGTACAATCAAAAACGCTATGAGGCAGCCATTGAAGCCTACCTCGACTTTTTGGCTAGTGGGTTAGGAGACGGTGAAATGGAAACGGCTTACGCTAATTACAGTTTGGGATACGCTTATTTTCAGAAGAAAGACTATCAAAAAGCGGCGACGTATTTTGCGCGTTTTGTCAAGGATGCGTCCGTAAGCGACAAAAAACAGCTACACGATGGTTATTTGCGTTTGGCCGATAGTTACTTCGTAACCAAGGGATATTACACGGCTATTTCCAATTATGAAGGTGCTATTCGAATCGGCGGCTCGGACGTGGATTACGCCTATTTTCAAAAGGCACTTTGCCTAGGACTCTTGGGTAAGAATACCGAACGGATTAATGAACTGAATGCACTGATTCAAAATTACCCCAGCTCGGACTTCGTCGATGATGCCTGGTTTGAGTTGGGCAATAGCTATTTGTTGGCTGGGAATAATGATAAAGCGTTGGAGGCTTATCGCCACGTTCAGGATGATTTTGAGAATAGCTTTTACGAACGCAAATCTCTTATGCAGCGCGCATTGATTCATTACAATACCGGAAACAATGACCGCGCACTGGAAGTATGCGAAATGGTCGTCAACACTTATCCGAGTACTAGCGAGGCCAATCAAGCGGTTGAATTGGCTGAGAAAATCTACTCTGAAAAGAATGATATCGAAGCTTATGCCGTTTGGGTGGAACAACTCGATTTTGCGCAAGTGACTACAGGAGAGCTCGATACGTTGAGCTATGATGCAGCCTATGATCAATACGTTCGCGCGAATTGCGGTGAAGCGATACGCGGTTTTGCAAAGTACATCGACCGGTATGCTGATGGTGCGTTTATTCTGCAGGCGCATTACTACAAAGCCGAATGCGAATACAAAGCGGAGAACTTTGAGACAGCGCTGCAGGATTACGAGTATGTCGTGGAGCGAAACCCCAACAATTTTAGTGAACGTGCTCTGTTGAGATCCTCGTACATGTACTACAAAAATGAAGACTTTGCGATGGCCGTAGAGCGCTATGCAGAGTTGGAGCGAATCGCACAATTTCCGGCCAACTTACTCACGGCGCGAATAGGATTGATGCGCGCCAACTTCAAACTGGCGAAGTACGATCAAGCCTTGAAGTACGCCGACCTGGTTCGCGGTAGCGATAAGGTGGAAAAGGAAGTAGTGGAAGAAGCACGAATTATAATTGCAAAAAGTGCTTTTGAAGAAAAGGATGTTACACGCGCGAAAACGGAGTTGCAGTGGGTGGAAAAGAATGCGAAAAACGTTTTCAAAGCTGAGGCCAAATACTACTTGGCACTCATGGCATTTGAAGAAGGAAAATACGAAGACAGCCAAGCGAAGATTTTTGAGTTGCTCAAAGAACTCCCTTCTTACAAATACTGGGGAAATCGAGCTTTGATTCTTTTGGCAAAGAATTATTGGAAACTCGAAGATGTATTTCAAGCGACGTATACCTTGGAGCAGGTTATTCAGCGCGTTGAAAACCCGGAAGTGAAAGAGGAGGCCGAGGCATTGCTCTTGCAGATCGAAGCGTATCAATTGGAGCAAGAAACGCTCAACGAAACGGATACGATACAACTTGATTCAGTAAATACCAACGGACAATGAAAGGACTGAAGATGAAGAATAGAAGCATAGCGAAAAGAATCTTTGTATGGATTGCCTTCATGCCGGCAATGGTTTACGCCCAACCAGGTGAAGGATTAGGTACTGAGGAAATTACTGTTACGCGCGAATACGATCCCAGTTTGTCAGATGTGTTTAAAATTGGGTTGAGACCAACAGTGGAGGACACCACGACCGATATTCCTGTAGCAGACTACGAGATACCGAGTGTGCAGATAGACCTGGATTACTCTCCCGAAGCAATTCCGGCAGCTCGGATAGCGCGAGTGCGCAAGGAAGAGTTGTATAAGAATTATCTGGTATTGGGGTTGGGAAATTACCTCACACCGCACTTCGAATATTCACTGACCAATACTCGGTCCGTGAACTACAATACGGGTTTGTACTTTAGACACCATTCTTCGAGTGGTCGTATTGCGGATTATGCCTACAGTGGATTTCAGGATAACGACCTGAAGTTGTACGGCGAGCGCTACTATCGCGGAATTACTCTGACCGGAGACTTTTATTGGGAGCACGATCGAGTCCATTATTACCACGACCTGATGCCCACGGATACCGATCGGGATTCGATTCGACAGGATATGAATACCATAGGCTTTAATGTTGGTCTCAAGAACCCCAACCAGCCTGAGAAAAACCTCTTTGAACATGCCAACTTGGGGTATTACCACTTTTTCGACCGATACGATGCGAGAGAAAACCATATCACTTTTGATGCTAAACTCAGTAAAAATATTGGTGATGAAATGTTCAATCTGGAAATCGGAACGGACTACAACAACTTGACCATGCCGAGCGATACAAACAACGTATTGACGTTTAATTTGCGGCCAACCATCGTATCCAATTTCGGAAAATTGGACTTCACGTTGGGCTTGGGATTTGCATCGGTCACTCAATTGGAAGAGCAAGGCCAAACAACGAGCTTTAACATGTTTCCTGTAGTGGATGTAACCTACCGAATAGTCGATCAAGTACTTATCGCATATGCGGGCGTGGACGGCGGAGTAGAAGGGACTAATTTGAGAAGCTTGGTTGCCCGAAACCCATTTATCAATACCGACTTGGCGTTCAATAACAGACAAGGTTTATTGCAAACGGTTGAAGCATTTAAAATCTACGCCGGAATGAAGGGAACGCTTAGCTCGAAGGCTTCATTTAATTTTAGTGCGGACTACTCTCGCTTCAGGGATCATGCCTTTTTCTTTGCTACTCCGATAAACACAGTTCCTGACTCGAATAAGATTCACGTCGTGTACGACAATGCAAATGTGTTTCGCTTGAAGGGAGAAGTTCTCTACCAGAGTACAGAAAAGTTAGCGCTGGGTGTAAGTGCGCTATACAATATTTACAGCACAAGTATTTTGGGAAATGCGTGGCACATTCCAAATTCGCGAATCACGCTTTCGGCCAAATACAACCTGGGTGAAAAAATCATTGTAGATGCACAAGCGTTTATCGTTGGTGCGCGTGATGTACTAGCAGCCGACCTCGGCGACTTTCAGCAGACACTCGATCCGTTTGTCGATATCAACTTGGGAATTGAATACAGATATTCTGAACTGCTTTCGGCCTACGTAAAAGTCAATAATCTTACGGCAAGTCAGTACGATTTGTGGCTCGGTTATCGCGCTCAGCGATTCAATATTCACTTCGGATTTACCTACCGTTTTTAGACGGTGTTTTCCCGCTGTTAAAAAATTGTTGAAAACCCCGTAAATACTGATGTTTCAGACCGGTTTAGACCGGGTATTTTTCGTATATTTGAAAGATTGTCAAATAGACTGTAATTCATTGAATATGAGTGAAGAAATGAATAAGAAGGAATACTCAGCGGATAGTATTCAGATCTTAGAAGGATTAGAGGCCGTACGTAAGCGTCCGGCGATGTATATTGGTGATGTGGGCGTTAAAGGACTTCACCATTTGGTATACGAGGTAGTCGATAACTCCATTGATGAGGCGCTCGCGGGGCATTGTGATGATATCACGGTAGTGATTCATGAAGATAACTCGATTTCTGTCCGAGATAACGGGCGGGGTATTCCGGTCGAGATTCATAAAAAAGAGAATAAATCGGCCCTTGAAATCGTCATGACCGTTTTGCATGCCGGGGGTAAATTTGATAAAGACTCTTACAAAGTATCCGGTGGTCTTCATGGGGTTGGTGTTTCCTGTGTAAACGCGCTTTCGACGGATTTGCGCGCAACGGTTTACAAAAACGGAAAGATCTACGAGCAAACCTACAAAATTGGAGTGCCTCAAAAGCAAGTAGAGGTCATTGGCGATACGGACGAACGTGGAACCATGGTTCACTTCAAGCCCGATGGAAGTATCTTTACAGAAACAGAGTATCGCTTTGATATTTTATCTGCCCGTTTACGCGAATTGGCTTTCTTGAATAAAGGAATTCGATTGACTCTGCGCGATGAGCGCGAACGCGACGAGGAAGGGAACTTTATTGAAGACAGTTTCTTTTCCGAAGGAGGTCTTTCTGAGTTTGTCGAGTTCTTAGACGAGAGCCGCGAGAAACTGATGCAAGGCGTCATCCATATGGAAGGAGAGAAGAATGATATTCCCGTCGAGGTAGCGATGCACTACAATACGACGTTCACGGAGAATATTCACTCCTACGTCAACAACATCAATACGCACGAAGGAGGAACACACCTTGCCGGTTTCCGCCGTGCACTGACGCGTACCTTGAAGAAGTACGCAGAAGAGTCGGGTATGTTGGAGAAGGAAAAGGTTGAAGTTAGTGGAGATGATTTCCGCGAAGGACTTACAGCGGTAATTTCCGTTAAGGTGATGGAGCCGCAGTTTGAGGGGCAGACAAAGACCAAGCTCGGTAATTCCGAGGTGAGCGGTGCGGTAGATCAATTGGTGGGCGAAATGCTCAACAATTACCTCGAGGAGCATCCCAAAGAAGCGAAAACCATTGTACAAAAAGTAATTCTTGCCGCCAGAGCACGTCACGCCGCACGTAAAGCGCGTGAAATGGTTCAGCGCAAGAACGTAATGCAAGGAACCGGGCTTCCCGGTAAATTGGCCGATTGCTCAGAGCGCGATCCAGCAGTGTCGGAAATTTTCTTGGTCGAGGGAGACTCGGCAGGTGGAACAGCCAAACAAGGACGTGACCGGAATTACCAAGCGATTTTACCGCTGCGCGGTAAAATACTCAACGTAGAGAAAGCCATGTCGCATCGCGTTTTTGAGAACGAAGAAATCAAAAATATATTCACAGCGTTAGGTGTTTCTATCGGAACAGAGGATGATCAGAAAGCGCTTAATATTGAGAAATTGCGCTACCACAAAATCGTTATCATGTGTGATGCCGATGTGGATGGTAGCCACATTAGTACTTTGATTTTGACGTTCTTCTTCCGTTATATGAAAGAACTGATTGAAGCGGGGTATATCTACATCGCGACACCACCACTTTACTTATTGAAAAAGGGTGGAAAACAAGAATACGCTTGGGGTGAGAATGAGCGCGACCGAATCGCTAAAGAATGGGGCGGTGAATCCGGTGTTTCGATTCAGCGATACAAGGGTCTTGGAGAGATGAACGCCCAGCAGTTGTGGGATACGACGATGAATCCAGACGGACGCACACTTCGTCAAGTAACCATCGATAGCGCTGCCGAGGCAGATCGTATATTCTCGATGCTCATGGGCGATGATGTTCCACCGCGTAGAGAGTTTATTGAGAAGAATGCGAAATACGCGAAGATCGACGTATAAAAGTAGACCAAAACCAACAAAAAGGGCGAGATCAATTCTCGCCCTTTTTTATTCTGATGTAAATATTATTCGTTTATCGAACTAAGGTCAACGTACCCATCTCTACGATGTCTCGACCGCTTGGAGTGACGAACTCGATTCGGAATGTATACACTTGCGAAGGCATGTCTTTACCCGTATTGTGATAGGTTCCGTTCCAACCCACGTGTTGATCAGTTGATTCGAAGATCAGCTGTCCATTTCGCCCATAGATGCCCATGCGGTAATTGTCGAGCTCTACGCCTTCAATTACCGGTAAAAACTCCTCGTTGATGTCATCCCCATTTGGCGTAAAGCCATTCGGAATAAAGTAGAAAAACTCTTCCACCACGAAAACTTGAACATAAGCCGTGTCTTCACATCCGACACTATCTACGACCAGCAATTCGACGAAATAATTCCCAATGTTGTTATAGCTATGTGTCGTGGTTTGTCCGGTACTTCCTGTTCCATCTCCAAACTCCCAGTACCACTCCACGATACCTGAAATCGTGGTATCTGAAAAAGTAATCTGTGGATCACCCGTATTTACGGTATCTTCTGAAACGGCAATAACCGCGAGAGGAGGTAGTGTGACCGGAACGATTACCGTACCCGTTCCCGAACAGCCGTACTTATCGGTAATGGTTACTTCGTATGTTCCTCCACTTAAATTATTTACCACAGAATCCTGCTGTCCACCGGGCCAAACGTAGGAATACGGAGGTACTCCGCCGATGGATGAAAGCGTTACCTGGCCATTATTGTCACTGCAATAATCCGGTTGAACAAAAGTAGTATCAAAAGAAACGGTCAATGTTGTGTCACCGACGGTATACGTGCTGATTAACGTACAACCTAAATCATCAGAAACAGTTAGGGTATATGTCCCCGCATTTAGACCAGTATTATCCGCTGAATTTGTTCCGTTGCTCCAATTGTACTGCAGAGTTCCAAATCCCCCCTGGAAGTTAGTTTCAATCCGCCCAACGCCTGCTCCACAGGTGTCTGAATAAATGGTTGCCGTTCCGTAAATGGAATCGGGCTCGAAAACCAGGGCCGAATCTACGTATTCACATCCGATATTGTCGGTGATGGTATAGGTATACATTCCTCCAGAAAGATTGGAAATGTTCTGGCTCGTAGCGCCATTGCTCCACGAATAGCTGAACGGCGGATTCATATTATTTGTATCTGGAACAATACTCAGGCTTCCCGAATTATCGCCATAACAAACAACGGTATCCGACTGTACCGTCCCGCCGAGTTGATTTACATCAATATATACCGTATCGGTAAGGTACTGGGTTAGCCCACAAATGAGTGTACGGGCAACGTAGTACGTGCTTTGGTTCGCAAAAGTTGTTAGTGAGGCTCCAGTTCCAACTAAGTTTCCTGTGTCATCCAGCCATTCAATGGTAACATTCGTGACGAGGTTGGTAAGAATAGTTGGAGCAAAATTAATATTTGAAGGAATGTAACTGATTCCGGTCGGAAACCAAATCCAACCTTCGCTAGTAGCTGTCCAAACATTTGGGAAGTTTCGTCCTGGCACGAACACCGAGTTTGCTGACCCTGTAGCGTCGATAAGGCCTTGGATGGCATATCCATTGTTCCAAGAAGTACATGTTGGCTTACTTTGGATGTGCATTTCGATGTGATTCGTCGCCTCAAAAATTTTGAGCTGACTAGAAAACTGCAGCGAGGTACAGGAGAACATCGGTAACTCGCAAAATGTAACTGTGAAAACGCGATTGGGTGCCGTACCATAGGTCCCATAGAAAATGGGTCCACTCGTTAATCCCGCAGGGTTAACATCCTGAAAAGGAGCCAAAATACTGTTGTTGGGTGTGTTTCCAGCACCAGGCGCTGCTCCTGTAATCTGCCATCCACTTCCTCCATTTGCGCTTGACAGGTCGAATGTGACGTAATTATTCGAACTGATGACCAGTTCAGAATAGGTATTGCCAAAATATAAAAAGCTGAACCCCATCGGAATGGTGTCGCTAAATTCATCATCAGATAAAAACTCTGTTTGTCCAGTTTGCGTGGTCGCTGTGGCGTTAAGAGTAACTGAGTCGGGATAACAGAGGAAGATGTCTGCCCCTGCAACGATTTGACCTACAGCCGAAAGTTGAAAAACAATCGCCAAAACGGCGAGAAAGTATTTGATCATTGCTCAAAAAATTGACCGGGCTAAGATAAACAATCTAGAGTTGCACAAAAAATTTAACAACCCATTGAACTTTCTTACCTTTGGACGCGATAATTAAAAATAAACCTCTAAAAATCAGATATCAATGAAAGTAACGGTTGTAGGTGCCGGTAACGTTGGGGCTACATGTGCAAATGTGTTGGCTCACAAGGAAATTGCCAATGAAATAGTTCTTCTCGACATTAAAGAAGGAGTAGCTGAAGGAAAAGCTTTAGATATGTGGGAGACTTCTCCCATCAACTTGTACGATTCCCGAATCACAGGATCAACTAATGATTACTCCAAAACTGCGGGAAGTGAAGTAGTAGTTATCACCAGTGGTCTTCCGCGTAAACCGGGTATGAGTCGCGATGATTTGATCGCTACCAATGCCGGTATCGTGAAACAGGTGACTGAGAACGTGATTAAGCACTCGCCTGACGCCAAAATCATCGTGGTAAGTAATCCGCTTGATGTGATGACATACCAAGCTTTCTTGACTGCTAAGGTAGATTCGAGTAAGGTATTTGGTATGGCTGGAATTCTAGATACGGCGCGTTACCGTTCTTTCTTGGCGCTTGAGCTCAATGTGTCGCCGAAAGATATTCAAGCTGTTTTGATGGGTGGTCATGGTGATACCATGGTGCCGCTACCGCGTTATACGACTGTTGGTGGTATTCCTGTTACTGAATTGATCGACGAAGATAAACTCAACGCGATTGTAGACCGCACAAAAGTAGGTGGAGGTGAGATTGTTAAACTTCTCGGAACTTCGGCTTGGTATGCTCCTGGTGCAGCAGCGGCTCAAATGGTAGAAGCCATCGTTCGCGACCAACGTCGTGTATTCCCTGTTTGTGCGAATTTGAACGGCGAATATGGAATGAAAGACATATTCCTCGGTGTACCTGTGATCTTGGGTGAAAACGGTATCGAGAAAATCATCGAATTGGATTTGAACGACGATGAAAAAGCATTGTTGGCTGAATCTGCGAAAGCTGTTCGTTCAGTTATGGACGTATTGGACGGAATGGATATCTAATTTCCAATCCTGATTAAATTATAAAGCCGCTTGTCGTTTCGATAAGCGGCTTTTTGTTTTTATCCAATAAAACGATTTCGTTCTTCTTCCGTGGGAATTCGGCAACTCTCTTTTTGCCCGAACCACTTTATTCTACGCGCCGCAATAAAGTTGTATACGGCATCGCGTAAAAAGGGTGGGATTACAATAAATGCATAGCTCCAGTTCCATGGCCAGCGCAGAGTTCTTGCTATCCGCAGGGCAGCGGTGGATTTCTCGTAGTAAACACCGTCTTGGTACAAAATAACGCTATCGGATTGAGGGAAATTTTCTACCCGGTGTTCGTCGGGTCTGTTTTGTAGCGAGCAAAACATAAAACGCGGTGTTCGCTCACGGTTTAAAACAAACTGAACCGAACGATCGCAGAAATTGCACAATCCGTCAAAAAAAATGATTTCTCGGTGTTCACTCATCGTGCAATGACAAAGGATTTTACCCCTTGTTTTGTTTTTCCACGAACGCGAATCCAATACATTCCTTGCTCAAGTGAAGCGGTGGATATGGTTATTTTAGATCCCGAAAGTTGCCCTTTAGCGACCATACGGCCGGTGATATCAATAACAGCGTAGTCACCTTCTTCTGAATGGTCAAAAGTCATCGTAATTTCGTCTCGGGCAGGCACAGGATATAGAACAAACTCCAATGGGAGAACCGGCGTTTCCTGAACCCCAATCGTCGCTGGATCTATTCCTTTGTAAAAGTACATTCCGCCGGAAGTGTTTCCGACAATCATTTCAGGGTAACCATCCCCGTTGAGGTCTTCCATGATTGGTGAGAGATCTCTTCCTGGACTGATTGGCCCCATTTGCGACATGACTTCGTTGAACGTACCGGTCAAATTATTGTCAATTTGGTCGTAGAGGTAAATACCGCCACCATTAGTACCGACTACCATCTGATATTCGGTGCCTGTATCATAAACATACGGTTTTGAAACTCCGATGGAGCCAAAGACGCCAGTCAGTAAAATTCCACCTAACGAGTCCGTTTCAAGGGTAAAGCTCGGATTCGTACTCGTACCCGTATTCCGGTAATAGTTGATGTTTCCCAATTGTTCACCGATGACCAAGTCCATCAACCCATCCCGATCCAAATCCACAGCAAAGGGCGAGGCGTCATTTCCTACATCGATATTTTCGAAGTTGGCTTGGCTCAACTGAAACTGCGCATTGGTTGCCGTTCCAGTATTGATGAAGTAATGAATCTTTCCTTCAAAAGTCCCGATAAACATATCCACAAGACCATCTCCGTTGAAATCTCCGAATGTAGGATCAAGACCTTCTGGTAGAGGAAGGGCGGAAAGGCCGGAAAAGTCTTCGGTGACAACGCTAAAAGATGGGTTAGTTGACGTACCCACATTTTCCAATAGCATGAGTCCTTTTTCATAAACACCAGTTCCACCGTCTAGTTTCCCGAAGTTACCGACGACAATATCCAATAGACCGTCACCATTGTAGTCCAAAAATGCAGGATGTACAATTTCGCCGAAGTCCAGCATTTCATCAAACATAAAATGGCTGTTTTCTAGGGATAGATTCGGATTGGCATTGGTGCCATCATTGCGATAGAGCCACGTATTGTCGTAGTTTCTTGAGGCATTGGGGTAGTTTGGAGCTACAACGATATCATTGACGTTATCGCGATTTACATCCAACCAGAAAAACCCCGGGAAGATATCGATATCAACGGGCGTATCGTAATTGGGCCAAGTCGAGTCTTGAGAGGTGAAAAATGCGGTATCAATATTTCCTCCGTTTTGAAGATACGTTGCATTCGAGAATGTAATATCCCCCAATAACAAGTCACTCAGTCCGTCTCCATTTAAGTCGCGGGCTAAAATGGTACTTCCCGCATGGCGGTAAATACCACGGCTATGGTCGTTAGAGTTTACATTAATACCTATGCCACAACTATCTAAATAAACTGCATTACTGGTAAAGCCTTCTGTAAAGCGACCGAAACAGCGGGTTTGGTTTTCGAACACCAAGCTGTCGCTGTGTCCATACAGTTCTTGCGACATATTCTTATGGTACTCAATGGAAGAACCCAAAAGGCCAAAAACTAAAATATCGTAATCCCCATCCCCATCGATATCATCGATTGCTGGAATATCTTGACTGGATACATATATATTTACTCCCCCCGAGCCGTAATCGGTGTAAATTTGAAAAGTGCTTACTGCTTTCTCAAAACGGAGATTGCTCCCTTGAGAAATATTGCGATAGGCCATAATTCCAGCACTGGTATGGCAGAATAAATCCATTTTTCCATCATTGTCAAAATCCCGAGTAATGACCCAATTGTTGAAACTGGGAAAACTGTCAATGTATTCAGGCGCATAAACCAATCGGGTTTGTCCGACTGCTCCTGTTTGAATAAATGGAAGGGTGCGATTACCTGTTTTATCGAAGACCAAAATGTCTTTTACACCGTCGCGATTGATGTCAAGGTTGCCAAAAGTGGCATAATCCAAGCCACCAGCCCAACCCAAATCGAGGGTTTCAGTGCCGTTTACGATAGGGTAGTCATTGGAGTAAATGAAGCCATAGGGCGGGGTTTGAGCCAGAAGGGCCAGGGGTGAAAGAAGGACAAAGAGGAGAATATTTCTGAGCATTTCAATATTTTTTTATTTCCATTCCAAATATACAACGTAGATTCTTAGGTTTGCGCTTGGTTTTAATATTGTTATATCTGATCAATAATTCTATATTTGCGCCCTGTCATTCAGAAGGGTAAAATCAATTATACCGAAATGCAAAACAAAGGAGCTATCAGGCTTTTTGCCATTATTTTCGCGCTGGTGTGTATCTACCAGTTGTCATTTACGTACGTAACGAATAGCGTTGAAAGCGACGCTCAAGAGGTCTCCAATGGAGATCCAGCCGCTTATCAAGCCTATCTTGATTCCATATCAAGCGAAGTGGTTTATGACATCTTTATTGACCAGTACACGTATGCCGAAACCAAGTCACGCGAAATCAACTTGGGTCTTGACCTCAAAGGAGGAATGAACGTAATACTAGAGGTAAGTGTTCGCGACATCTTAAAAGCGCTTTCACAAAACTCAAAGAATCCTGTTTTCAATCAGGCTTTGACAAGAGCTTCTGAGCGTCAAACCAATAGCCAAGAAAACTACATTACGCTTTTCTACGAAGAGTTTCAAAAAGCCAATACCGAGCAAGGAACGAACTACAAATTGAGCGATCCAGCGATTTTTGGTAATCGTGAACTAAGTGAACGTATCAACTTTAACACGACGGATCAAGAAGTGATTGCTATCCTTCGCGAAGAGGCGGATGGAGCTATTGACCGTGCATTCACTGTTTTGCGTGCACGTATTGACAAGTTCGGTGTAGCTCAACCCAATATTCAGCGATTGGAAGGAACCGGTCGTATTTTAGTAGAGCTTCCCGGTGTTAAAGAGCCAGATCGTGTAAAGCGTCTATTGCAGAGTACAGCGAATCTCGAGTTCTGGGAAACGTATGAGAACGGAGATGCTGTTTTCAGTTTCTTCAACAATGCCAACGAGCGCCTGAAAACCATTATTGATCGCCCCGAACGTTTTGAAGAAGACGCTGCGGACTCAACATCTACCGAGTCAGGTGAGATGGATTTTGACGAAATGGGTATTGCCGATGGTGATAGCGCAGGAGTAGCAGATGATGCAGTTGCATCTAACGATAGTGTAAGTGCATTGGATACAGCCAATACAGGAGCTGATCAGTGGAATCCGTTTTTTGAAGTGCTTCAGCCCAATGTGGATTTCCAAGCCGGTCAATACATCCCGGGACCTGTAGTGGGTTATGCCGCTTTGAAAGATACCGGTATAGTAATGGAGTACTTGCAAATGCGTCAAATTCAGGAATTGCTTCCTGCAGAATTGCGTTATGTGAAGTTCTTGTGGGCCGCTCCAAATGCGACCCAAGGAGATAATTTCTTGGCACTTTTGGCAATCAAAGGAAACCGCAACGATGAGGCTCCTCTTCAAGGAGATAACGTAGTAGATGCTTCTCAAGATTTTGATCAATTGGGTCAGCCTTCGATCACCATGCGCATGAGTAGTCAAGGAGCTCGTATTTGGGCAGACTTGACCGAAGCCAACGTAGATCGCAGCATTGCTGTAGTATTGGATGATTTGGTTTACAGCTATCCAAACGTGAACGAACCCATTACAGGTGGTGTGTCGAACATTACGGGTTCATTTACCGTAAAGGAAGCAAAAGATTTAGCAAACATTCTTAAGGCGGGTAAGCTACCTGCTCCGGCTAAGATTATTCAAGCCGATGTTGTTGGACCTTCGTTGGGTCAAGAAGCGATTACTTCTGGATTGTACAGTTTCCTAATCGCACTCGGTGTCGTATTGATTTACATGATTTTCTATTACAGCTCTGCGGGAATGGTTTCCAATGTGGCATTGCTTGTAAACATCTTCTTTATATTCGGAGTTCTCGCGTCGGTACAAGCCGTACTTACGCTTCCTGGAATCGCTGGTATTGTATTGACTATCGGTATGGCCGTGGATGCAAACGTCCTGATCTATGAGCGTATTCGCGAGGAATTAAGAGCGGGTAAAGGGTTACGCGCAGCCGTCAAGGACGGTTATATGAACGCCTATTCTTCGATCTTGGATGCGAATATCACTACCTTATTGACAGGTATTATCTTGTTTGTATTCGGAACAGGACCGATCCGTGGATTTGCGATCACATTGATCATTGGTATCCTTACTTCACTGTTCAGTGCAATCTTGATCACGCGTTTGATCTTCGAAAACATGCTTTCTCGCAAGAAAGATTTCAAATTCGGAATTGGTGCAACCATCAATGCGTTCTCAAAAGTTGACATCGACTGGTTGGGTAAGCGTAAAATCGGTTACATCATTTCAGGATTGATTATAGCTGCAGGTATTGTTTCCCTATCCACACGTGGTTTGAACCAAGGGGTTGACTTTAGTGGGGGACGCTCATACCAAGTGCGCTTTGATCAAGATGTAAATACACAAGATGTTTCAGATGCCTTGAGTGCTGTGTTTGTCGATGAAAGTGGTGTGGAATATCGTCCAGAGGTAAAAACTTTTGGTGGAAACTCGCAGGTGAAGATTACAACTAAATACCGAATCGATGAGAAGGGTTCGGAAGTCGATGAGGCAATCCAAGCACAATTGTACGAAGGAGTGAAAGGATTTTTCGTGAATGCGCCAAGCAGCGAAGACTTCTTTAACGACAGCGAGGGAAAATCGATTGGATTGATGTCCGCTACCCAAGTCGGACCAACCATCGCTGATGATATTCGTCAATCTGCGGTTTGGGCGATTATCTTCTCTTTGGTGATCATCTTCGTTTATATTTTGGTGCGTTTCCGCAAATGGCAATTCAGCCTTGGTGCGGTTGCGGCTGTGTTCCACGATAGCTTGATTGTTATTTCGTTGTTCTCACTTCTATACGGGTTCTTGCCGTTTAGTTTAGAGATCGACCAAGCCTTTATCGCGGCCATTCTAACGGTGATCGGTTATTCATTGAATGATACTGTGGTTGTATTTGACCGTATCCGCGAGTACATGCGCGAGCATCGCAAAATGGAGTTTACTCCAATGGTAAATACGGCATTGAACAGCACGTTAAGTCGTACGATCAATACCTCATTGACTACGTTATTTGTATTGTTGATCATCTTCTTCTTTGGAGGAGAAACCATTCGCGGGTTTATGTTCGCGTTGGTTGTCGGTATCGTTGTCGGAACCTACTCTTCATTGTTTATCGCATCGCCTATCATGCACGATACCTTGAAGAAAGGAATGGATAAGAAGCGCGGATAATCCTCGTTATCTATAAAATTTGAACTGGGCCCCTTCTTTTTCGAAGGGGCTTTGTTGTATATTTGAATCACAAATTCAGAGGAATGAAAATCGTTTGGTTGTTGTTTAATTTTGGCGGAGGAGAGATCTTCATCGTTTTGTTGTTCGTCCTGCTTTTCTTTGGCTCCAAGCAGATTCCAGAGATCGCAAGGGCATTGGGTAAAGGATTGCGAGAAATTCGAAATGCAACGGATGATATCAAGCGTGAGATCAACGATACGGCACGGGATGTCAACGTCAAGAAGGGATTTGAAGAAGAGGTGAACAAAACCATCAACGAGATCAAGGGTTCCGTCTCACGTCAGCCCAAACCTCGAAATACAAGTGAGGATAGTTCTGCAAATACCGACAAAGACGCTCAAGAACAATCCAAACGTGATAACGACTCGAATTAATGGACTACCTCTTGCTCATAGCCGGATTGATTCTGTTGTTTGTCGGAGGTGAGTTTTTGGTTCGAGGATCAGTAAACCTTTCACTACATCTCAAGCTAAGTACATTGGTTATTGGAATGACGGTGGTGTCATTTGCTACAAGTGCTCCCGAACTTCTCGTGAGTGTCAATGCCGCTTTTAAAGGACATCCCGATATCTCCTTGGGAAATGTTGTCGGCAGCAATATCGCTAACATTGGTCTCGTGCTCGGACTCACGGCCATGTTTTTTGGTTTGAGCGTTTCGCAGCAGAGCTATCGATACAACTGGCCGATGATGATGATCGCCAGTATTCTTCTGTATATGGGACTCTTTGACGGAGTGCTTATGCGATGGGAAGGCATTGTATATGTACTTCTTTTAATCGCTTTCAATTACTTGATCATTTACAAAAGTCGAAAGGAAAACCGCGATGTAATCATTGATGATCACGATGTGGAAGAAGCTCGTGTGAAGCCCATCGGTTATGGACTCTTTTTTTTAGTTCTTGGGGGAGTGGCCCTGTATTTCGGAAGTGAGTGGTTGATTAATGGAGCAACGAATATCGCTTTGGACCTAGGGATTAGTGAACGGGTGATATCTGTAAGTATCATCTCGGTCGGAACAAGTGTTCCCGAGTTGGCTGCTTCAATAGTTGCTGCGTTTAAAAAAGAGAAGGACCTTTCGATTGGTAATTTGATTGGTAGCAATATCTTCAATATTCTGGCCGTGCTGGGAATATCTTCTATTATAATTCCTATTGAAGCACAAGATCCCGCTATTATGAGTGTGGATATTTTCTGGATGCTTTTCTTTGCCGTATTTCTATACGCCATTATGCGTTGGCCCCCACGCGATGAAATTTTAAAATGGCAAGGCGCTCTTGTTTTGACGGGCTACGTCATTTATATCGCAATTCTATTTGCATAAGCCTATTTTTTAATCGAATAGGCTTATTTTTTGCTTTTTTCTGCAATACACCCCTGTTTTCAACAGGGTGTTGATATAAAAAATATCTATTCTTGGATTTTAACCCCTCATTTTGTATTATCTTTGCATTGAAAATTAAAAATCCAACAAATGAATATTCGATTTACTGCTTTAGAAAAAACCATGGATCGCAAGCCGATCAAGCCAGAACACGATGGGAAAAAGCTTTCTGAAATGTTCAGCACGATGGTTTTCAACCGCCACATCATGCGCGAGTACTTACCTTCTGATGCGTACAAGAATGTGGTGAATGCCATTGAAAAAGGTTCGAATATCGACCGTTCGTTGGCCAATCAAATTGCTTCAGCGATGAAAGACTGGGCGATTTCGCACGGTGCAACGCATTACACGCACTGGTTTCAGCCACTAACGGGTTCAACAGCCGAAAAACACGATGCGTTCTTTACACCATTAAAAGATGGCCATGCCATTGAGCGGTTTGATGGAGAGATGCTCGTTCAGCAAGAGCCGGATGCATCCAGCTTTCCAAGTGGAGGATTGAGAAACACATTTGAGGCGCGCGGTTACACCGCATGGGACCCTTCTTCTCCAGCCTTTATTATCGATAATACACTTTGTATTCCTACAGTTTTCGTGAGTTATACAGGCGAGGCGTTGGATAATAAAACACCACTTCTTCGCGCTACGCAAGCTGTGGATCACGCGGCTACCGCCGTTTGTAAGTTGTTTGATAAGAAGGTGACCAAGGTTACTCCAACGCTGGGTTGGGAACAAGAATATTTCTTGGTGGATAGTGCACTTTATAACGCACGTCCCGACTTGGTTCTGACCAATAGAACATTGTTTGGTCATGCTCCCGCCAAAGGCCAGCAGTTGGATGATCACTACTTCGGTAGTATCCCACAACGCACGATGTCCTTCATGAAGGACTTCGAGTACGAATGTATGCGTTTAGGTATTCCGGTGACCACACGTCACAATGAGGTAGCACCGAATCAATACGAAGTGGCTCCGATGTTTGAGGAAGTGAACCTCGCAGTGGACCACAACAGTTTGTTGATGGACGTCCTGGACAAAGTAGCTCGACGTCATGAATTGAGATGTTTGCTTCACGAGAAGCCATTTGCCGGACTAAATGGTTCTGGAAAACACAACAACTGGTCGCTTTCGACCGATACGGGAGTCAACCTTTTGAAACCAGGAAAGAATCCCAAAGAAAATTTAATGTTCTTGACCTTCTTTGTCAATACCATCAAAGCGGTAAAAGAATATGCGCCGCTATTGCGTGCAAGTATCGCCTCGGCGAGCAATGACCACCGTTTGGGAGCAAACGAAGCCCCTCCAGCCATTATTTCTGTTTTCATCGGGTCGCAATTGACCAAAGTATTGGACCAGTTGGAAAAGAAAGTTCGGGTCGGAGCATTGAGCCCCGAAGAGCGCACGGATCTCAAATTGAATGTCGTAGGTAAAATTCCTGAAATCCTTTTGGATAATACGGACCGTAACCGAACGAGCCCCTTTGCGTTTACAGGAAATAAGTTTGAGTTTAGAGCAGTTGGTTCTACGGCAAACTGCAGTTGGCCAATGACTATTCTTAACACCATTGTAGCCGAGCAATTGAAAGATTTCAAGCGCGAGGTAGATGCTCTAATCAAAAAAGGGTTGAAGAAAGATGGTGCCATTTTCAATGTTTTGCGCGAATACATCAAAACTTCGAAGGAAATTCGATTCGAAGGCGATGGCTATTCGGAAGAATGGGAGAAGCATGCCGAAAAGTTGGGCTTGGAGAACATTAAAACGACACCCAAAGCACTGGATGCGCTAGTTGCTGAGCGTGTAGAGGAGTTGTTTGAGAAGCACAAAGTATTGAGTAAAAACGAACTCCATGCTCGTCATGAGGTTTTCCTCGAGCAATACAAGATGGAGATACAAATCGAATCACGTGTATTGGGCGACTTGGCGAGAAACCACGTTATTCCAACGGCTATTACGTATCAAAATCGCTTGATTGAAAACGTAAAAGGTCTGAAAGAAGTGTTGGATGCGAAAACGTTTGAGCGCGCGGCTGAGGAGCAGAAGAAGATTATCGCTGAGGTCTCTGAAAGAATTGGTACCATCAATTCGAGCATTACCCAGATGATTGAAGCGAGAAAAGAGGCCAATAAAATTGAGGACTCACGTGATGCAGCTATTGCATATGATACGAAAGTTAAGCCTTTCTTTGAGGTGATTCGTTACAATGTCGATAAGCTGGAAATCATCATCGATGATGAATTGTGGCCTTTGCCAAAATACCGTGAATTGCTATTTACACGCTAATTTGTCAAACCGAATAACTAAAAATCCCGTAAACCTTTTTGCGGGATTTTTTTTATTTGGGAGATTGACTATTTTAGCCTTTACATCGAAAAATACGTTTTCTGCATATCCGAGTGCTACAGAAATACCAATACTCAACTTGATTTTTGTATCTTTCGGCTGCATATAAAGAACTACAATTACGACACATGAGAAACTTTAGAATTGTTCTATTACTTTCGGCCCTGATTGGATTCTCTATTCATTCGTTTGCACAGTCGAAGTGGACTGTTGAGGCAGATCAAGCCTACGAAGCACAGCAATATGCCATTGCCGCTGACCTTTACAAGAAAGCGTCTTCGAAAGAAACAGATAGAGAAATCAAGGAGGAAATTACCTTCCGCATGGCGGAGTGTTACCGAATGATTGGCGAATGGAGAAGAGCAGAAGGATACTACAACAGAGCAATTCGAAGAAAATATCCCGACCCAATTGTACATCTCTACTTAGGTCATGTGCTGAAGGCACAAGGTGAGTTTGAAGAAGCCATGGAAGCCTATAATTCTTACCGTGAAGAAGCTCCGCAAGATGAAAGAGGTGCACTAGGTGTCGAGTCGTGTAAGAAAGCAATCGAATGGATGGAAAATCCCACGCGCTACGACTTAACCAACGAGCGCGACTTCAATACCAAGCAAGATGACATGAGTCCAGCTTGGGGAGATTTGAAAGATTTTAATGTAATGTATTTTACCTCTGGCCGCGATGAAGCGGCTGGAAAAGGAGAAGATGGATGGACGGGTCAGTCGTTTTATGATATTTTCTCAGTTGAGCAAGAGCGCAAAAGAGGTCGTTCTCGCCGTGGTCAGGCATCAGATGCTGAGCCAGAATGGTCTTCTCCAGCACCACTAGGTGAAGAAGTGAATACGAAGTTTTCAGAAGGAGCACTTACGGTGAATGAACGTGGAAATATGATGTATTTTACGCGTTGTGCTCGTGAAAAACAGAAAGATATCCCTTGCCGTCTATATGTGGCTCGTAAGAAAGGTCGCGATTGGGGGACTCCGGAAGAGGTAGTGATCGAAGGTTTGGACTCGCTCTCGTCGATCGGGCAGCCAACATTCCTAGATGAAGATGGTGAAGTAATGCTATTTGCCGGTAAGATGGAAGACGGTTACGGTGGTAGTGATCTTTGGATGACAACGTACCAAAAAAGAGGTCGCAAATGGTCGAAGCCAAAGAATCTTGGTTCGGTAATCAATACGGAAGGCGATGAGTACTTCCCAGTCGTTCACCGCGATGGTTATTTGTATTTCTCTTCGGATGGTCACTTGACCATGGGAGGACTGGACGTTTTCCGTGCCAAAATCAATGACGATGGCACCTTTGGTGAGCCAGAGAATATGCAATATCCGATCAACAGTATTGCAGATGATTTCGGTCTGATTTTCAAAGGGGATAAAGCTGAGGAAGGTTGGATGTCCTCTGCACGTGAAGGGGGCCGCGGAGGCGTAGACCTCTACAAGGTATACCTCAAACCATTGCTCTACACATTGGATGGTGTAGTAACTGATGCGAAAGATGGACGCACTATTCCTGGTGTGACCGTTAAGTTAATCGGAAGCGATGGTACAGCCGTTGAAACCACAACAGATGCAGATGGAGCATACTTCTTCAACGTAGAGAACTTCGAGGAGGAAACGACGTATACGTTAAACTTTGAAAAGGAAAAAGATTATTTGACCAAGTCGGGTAATGTATCAACCGTAGGAATTCCATTGAGCTCTTTTGAGCAAACAACCGATGGGTTCTTATACGCCATGAAACACAATAAGGCATTAGACCCAGTTCGCAAGCCTATTGTTCTTCCTCGTATCGAATATGACTTTAACAGTGATAGTTTGCGCGTTGAAGCAAAAGAGTCACTGGATGGTCTTGTTACTGTTTTGGAAGATAACCCGAACATTACAATTGAGTTGCGTTCACATACCGACCACATCGGTAGCGATGCAGCCAACAAAGACCTATCACAACGTCGTGCACAAAGTTGTGTTAACTATCTGATAGAAAAAGGAATCGATAAAGAGCGTTTGGTTGCCAAGGGTATGGGAGAAAGTGAGGCTTATGTTATTCCTGACAATTGGGATGGTCCTGATTACTTGAAGCCAGGTGATCGCTTGACGGAATCATTTATCCGTCGTTTGGAGCGTGAACATGGTAAAGAGGCAGACGAATTAGCTCGTCAGTTGAATCGCCGTACAGACTTCCAGGTATTAAGTCGCGATTACAAGCCGAAAAGCAACGAATAGAACATTTGAAAATAATCTGAGAAGCGTCCCGATCATCGTCGATTGGGATGCTTCTTTTTTTACCCTAAAGCTATGTCAAGCAATAAATACAACCAGCGCGGAGTTTCTGCACAAAAAGAGGACGTTCACGCAGCAATTGAGAAATTGGATAAAGGACTTTTTCCAAAAGCATTCTGCAAAATCGTTCCCGACTCACTTTCGGGATCTGAGGAGCACTGCCTTGTCATGCATGCAGATGGCGCAGGAACCAAGTCATCGCTTGCCTACATGTATTGGAAAGAAACGGGTGACATCAACGTCTGGAAAGGAATTGCGCAGGATGCACTCATCATGAATATTGATGACCTGTTGTGTGTAGGCGCAACGGATAATATTTTGGTTTCATCGACCATCGGTCGGAATAAAAACCTGATTCCAGGAGAAGTCATCAAAGCCATCATTGAGGGCACAGAGGAAGTGCTCGGTGAGCTTCGCAGTATGGGAGTGAACGCCCAACTGACCGGCGGAGAAACAGCGGATGTAGGTGATTTGGTACGCACCGTGATTGTTGATTCAACGGTAGTCGCTCGCATGCGCCGCGACCAGGTTATCTCGAACCACAAAATTCAACCGGGCAATGTGATTGTTGGACTGGCCTCATTCGGAAAAGCCACGTACGAGTCGGAATACAACGGCGGAATGGGAAGTAATGGGCTTACTTCGGCTCGACATGATGTGTTTTCGAAATATTTGGCTGAGAAATATCCCGAATCATTTGATTCGTTGGTAGCTGAGGAATTGGTTTACGCCGGAAGCTTAAAATTGACCGACACGGATGATCGTTGGCCATTGGATGCCGGTAAAATGGTGCTTTCACCAACCCGTACGTATGCCCCGATTATTTCAAAAGTATTGGCGGAAATGCGGAATGATATCGACGGAATGGTTCACTGCAGTGGTGGAGCTCAAACTAAGGTGCTTCATTTTGTAGACGATGTTCATGTCATTAAGGATAATCTTTTTCCGACCCCACCATTATTTCAAATGATCCAAGGTCAAAGTGGAACGGATTGGAAAGAAATGTACGAGGTGTTCAATATGGGGCATCGCATGGAGTTGTATGTAGATGAAGACAAGGCGAATCGCATCATCGAAATAAGTCGCGAGTTTGGAGTAGAGGCTCAAATAGTGGGACGCGTAGAGGCGAGCCAAGGAGGTGCGCAAGTAACGATACACGCTGAGCACGGAACATTTGAATACAGGAAGAAGTAAAGAAGGAGCAGAATGGATTTGTTGGAAAAGTTAAAAGGAGTAAAAGTAAAATTTGCGGATATCGGACAGCAGATTACCGACCCCGAGGTAATCGCCGATATGACAAAGTATGTCAAACTCAATAAGGAGTACAAAGAGCTGGAGCCCGTGGTTAAGGCCTATGATGATTATGTCAAATCACTGGAAGACCTAGATGCTGTGAAGGAAATCTTGCAAGAAGAGAAAGACGCCGAACTCCGCGAGATGGCCGAAATGGAAATTGACGAGCTCGAGCCGAAAATCGAGCGACTAGAAGAAGAGTTAAAGGTTCACCTCCTGCCAAAGGATCCCAACGACAACAAGAACGCAGTCGTCGAACTCCGCGCGGGAACTGGCGGAGACGAAGCGAGCTTATTTGTCGGTGATTTGTATAAAATGTACACGAAATACGCTGAGAATCTCGGGTACAAAGTTGAACTTGTAGACTATCAAGAAGGTACCGCTGGTGGCTATAAAGAGATTATTTTTAATGTGAACGGCGATCACGCCTACGGTACATTCAAATACGAGTCCGGCGTTCACCGTGTTCAACGCGTGCCACAAACCGAAACCCAAGGTCGAGTACACACCTCAGCAGCAACTGTTGCCGTGCTTCCCGAAGCCGAAGAGTTCGATGTGGAAGTGGATATGAACGATGTGAAGAAAGAGACGTATTGCTCGAGCGGTCCGGGTGGTCAATCGGTCAATACGACATATTCGGCTGTGCGTCTTACCCATATACCGACAGGAGTTGTAGCCCAATGTCAAGATCAAAAATCTCAGATCAAGAACTTTGATAAAGCACTGAAAGTACTTCGAAGTCGGATTTATGAAATCGAATGGCGGAAGCGCAACGAAGAAGTGACCAATCAACGCAGAAGTATGGTTTCTACCGGCGATCGCTCTGCGAAAATCCGAACCTACAACTTCCCGCAGGGGCGTGTCACTGATCACCGTATTAATCTTACACAATACGATTTGAGTAATATTCTCGGTGGAGATCTCAAGACGTTTACCGAAGAGTTGAAGATTGCCGAACAAACTGAAAAAATGAAGGCCGTTGCCGAGGAAGAAGCATGAAAAAAGAAAAACTAGTTGAGCAAATACGAAGCAAGAAATCTTGCTTGATCGTGGGTTTGGATACGGATATCAACCGTATTCCCGAGCATTTAAAAGAATCCGATGATCCCATTTTTGAGTTTAACCGACAGATCATTAACGCTACAGCCCCACACTGCGTTGGCTTTAAGCCAAATATCGCTTTTTATGAAGCGCATGGCGTTTCGGGTTGGAGAAGTCTTCAACGAACCGTCGATTACATCAACGAGAACTTTCCAGATCATTTTACCATTGCGGATGCCAAACGAGGAGATATCGGCAATACTTCAAGAATGTACGCCAAGGCGTTTCTTCAAGACCTGCAATTCGACTCGGTAACCGTAGCTCCTTACATGGGCAGTGATAGTGTAGAGCCATTTTTGGAATTTGAGGACAAATGGGCCATTCTTCTGGCGTTGACATCCAATGGTGGAGCATTTGATTTTCAAACGCAGATAACCGATGGCGAAGAACTGTACAAAAAAGTAATCGAAGTTTCTAAAGAGTGGAACGGAAGTGAAAAGCTAATGTATGTGGTTGGAGCTACCAAAGCGGAATACTTGAGCGATATCCGGAAAAGATTGCCCGATGCTTTTTTCCTTGTACCAGGTGTTGGGTCTCAAGGAGGGAGTTTGGAAGATGTGATGCGAAATGGAATGAATGATGAAGTTGGCCTGTTGATCAATTCGAGCCGCGGTATCATTTATGCATCGGACGATGAAAACTTTGCCGGAGCAGCTGCCACAGAGGCCAAGCGCTTGGCGGAGAAAATGGCGGAGTTTATCGTTTGATCAATTGTGAAGTATTTAATAGGCTAAACCTTTGAAGACCTTTGCAAAACGACAATTCCGACTTTCACAACGCGCCAAAAATCAGTAAGAGTGGCGTATTGAGCATACAGTTTTATAAACTAGAAAATCTTTAACTAGAAAAAACGGGTCCCGGGTCTACGGGTAACGGGTAACGGGTTTCGGGTCAACGGGTAACGGGTTCCGGGTCTACGGATATCAAGCGTTTTTTCCGCAAATAACGGATGTGTCCATTATTTCTCTTTTCTTTTACGCGTGTCAAACCCAATTCGGAACGCAATGGAACCCCGTAATTCGCTAAATGATTGGTTCACATCATTGACAATGTAGAACAACCGAAAGCTCAGGGATTGACGCTGTGCGATGCGGTAACTTACATTGGTATTGATGTTGCTAATCCACCCATCGCCAATTTCTGACATGCTCCGACTGATATTAATTCCTCCGGCCAAATTCAATTTACTCTTTAGCAAGCTCTGATTGTACTGCCCTTGCACACCGATTCGTGTATTGCTTAGCGTAGCGGTGTTGTACAAAATATAATGCCCTCCACCTGTAATGGTCCAACGCTTTTTGATATTGGTCAACTGATACATGGCCGTATTGTTAAAAACACGATTTTCCGTAAAATCGCTTGTGAAGTTGTTGTTATCCGCAAGCGTTTGAAAGTTGAACGTAAGACTCACACTCTGTTGGAATTTTTTGTTCGACCACATATAACGAGCCATTCCGTTGATGTTGTGGTTGACCTGATCGACCAAAAGACTATCGTTGAGTATGGAGTCGATTACTACGCTTTGGTAAATGCTAAAATTGGAATATCCACCGCTGAAAAAGAATTTTTGACTCGGCATCCAGGAAATATTTACCGATCCAATATTACGTGTCGTTTTAGCTGCCCTTCGATCATTGAGGTTGTTGTTTTGAATCCCGTAGCTTCCGCTAATGATTAGTTTGTTTTTAAATAAGTTTACTCCCGGTTTAATCGTGATTTGTTCGAGGTCGTCGATGAGGTAGTTCAGGCCTAGAGTACGATATTCTTCTTCCACATAGCGATACTCGAGTCCGAGGTTGAAATTCTTTTCTCGGTACGCTAATTCGGCTGATCCTGCTCCTGCAACGTTTGTTGAGATGTTGGGGCTGATAAAATCTAAAATGTCCTGTAATAACCCAGTAGTTGTAACATCTACACCCGGTGCACCTTGGTTCCGGGTAAAGATACTCACCCCACCATCGGCTTTTAGGGAGAGTTTTCCATCAAAAAATTCGAGACGTCCGCTCAAACCTAGAGCGGTATTTTGTTCAGCCGAAATCGAGTTTTGTACACTGTCGATTAAGTTGAGGGAAGACCGATCATCAGCCGCTTGGAAGAAGATGAGGTCGATGTAATTCTTGTCCGTACCAATCCCTATTTTTCCCGCGTAACCCAATTGGCGAAATTGAGGTTGACCGAAGTTGGCTGTCTGTTGATCGATCGCAGGTTGAAATTGACCGTACATGGCCGAAAATCGAAAAATCCCAGGATTGAGTTCAACTCCAGCGCCCAAAAACGTCGTACCACTCAAGGTATACGGATTAAAAAACATCATTCGATGCCCCAGGTGAAGAGTGGCCCATTTATACGAAGGACTAAAGCCGAAGCGATTAAAGGGTTGACTAAACGAAGTCCCCTGTTGATTCATGTACACCGAAAAGGGAAGTGAAAGTTGACCGGCATGAACGGTAACTTGACCATTGACCATATAGCCATAGGGATTCTGGCGAGGATCGGCTCCGTTCATGTTGTAATACGTCAATCCAGCTCCGAGTGAGCCAGTTAAATAAACCTTGGGATCCTCCTGAGCGAATAGGGTTTTGCTCCAGCATAATCCGCAAAAAAGGAATACGAGTAAACATGCTTTTTTCATGGTACAGTAGAATTCGATGGTACAAAAAAGAATGTATTTCTCGGTCCAAACAAATCCTCATTCACCCTAACCGTTTACTCATTCATATCGAATAACTGTTCAATGGAGTTAGTCCTTTTTATATGAAATAAATACCATTGCATGACGAGAATGAGATATGATATCTGCACGCCATGAAAAACCGTATTCTAGCTTTTTTACTTTTCGCAACAACTGTTGTTTTTGGACAAAATCAGATTGTCATAACCACAACGGTTACTCCTCCATTTCCCGCTACAACGGATGAGATGCTGACCTTCTTGGACCAGTCTTTAATCACTCTGCAAAATACAAGTCCAACAACCACTTATACCATTAAGTTATCGGCATCTCTGCGCAGCAATAGCGGAGTAGTTGTAGAGACCAAACCCGAGGCACAGCCACCGGTAGGAATTACTTTGGCTCCGGGACAAACGCGCATCTACAGTGGAATTGAACTGCGGATGATGTACGATAATTATGGAGAGGATGATTTCAATTTTCAAGGAATCACAGCTGAAGAACTCCTACGCGATCCAACTTTACCCGATGGGAGTTATCAACTCTGTATGCAGGCGTTTGACTACAATACATCTCAACCACTGTCCCTATCCAGTCCGGCGGGATGTACAGCTCCTTTTTTAATTGTCGCGGTCGATCCACCGATTCTAGTCAATCCCGTCGATCAATCGGAATTAATGCCCCAAGTGCCCCAAGCGTTCAATATCAATTGGATTCCGGTGTCGATTGCCAACCCCGATTTGCGGTATCGATTGAAAATGATTGATATTACCAATTTCAATCAGAACCTTTACGACGCCTTAGATTCGGATAATTTTCTATTCTATTCCGAAGAGGATATCATCGGTAATTCCATTTTTTACGGTTCGGATAAACCGCTCTTGGATAGCGGACACACCTATGCACTCCGTGTGGAGGCCTACAGCTTAACAGGAGCCATAAACGTGAAGAACGATGGAAAGAGCGATGTGATTACATTTACCTACGGCAGTTCACAGAACACTTCACCCGGAAATAATCAGCCGAATCAACCCGTGGCTACATTTAATTGCAATGAAGGGTGTGAAGTAGATATGTTGAATGTAGATATGTTGCCCGGCGGTGATTTTGCCGATGGAGATACGGTGCGGATTGGTAATTTTGATTTGTACCTCATGTCCGTCACCAAAACGGGAGATAAGTACAATGGAACGGGAGTAATCTTGCCCACATCGTTTCTCAAAGCCGGTGTGGCAGTTGATATTTCTGATCTAAAGATAAACAGTAGTGGAGTTGTTCTAGAAGGACTGGCTAGTGCTCAAAAGCGACAGGGAACATGGATTGAGGACAGTTGGAAAGAACTACAAGGCGTAATCACTCCAAAAGATTCGGATAAGGACGAAGATCAGCTCTTTCAAAACTTGTTGAACGAACAGTATTACCTCGACCAAATGCAAGCCGTGCAATTGAGTCAGGCGATGAAAGTGCCTGTAGGCTACGAATATGGACCGGTCAAGGTAGAGGTTGTCGGGATAAATTTTCAAGCTACACGCGCTTCGATGAATTTGTTTTCCATGTTCAAAATGGACGATGACCAAAATGGGGATACCTATTTGTCTTTCGGACAAAAAGGAATGTGCATCAGTCCGGATGGATTAGCCGATAGCGAGGAAAACTCCGTGCTTTACCTCGCGAACAATGTTGATTTCAAATACTCGGATGACCTCACCGTGACCTTTCAAAAAGGAGATGGCTCAGGCGATTACGGATCGGGTACGTATATGGAGATCAACTGTGAGGGTTTCAAAGAAATTGCGGCGAAAGCGGTTATGAAGTTTTCACCTGACGTTTTTGTGGCGGTAAATGAGGACGGAACACCGAGTCCGGCCGATACGGTAGCTGCAACGCTTACGGCAACATTCACGGATTGGAGCGATTGGATAGGTACAGTGGATTTCACAACGATTCCAAGCAGTAGCTCTAATACGGGTAAAAAGGCAGGTAAAAAGTTCCAATACAAAGAACTCGAGGATTATGTTTTTGTGGTTTCAAACGCCATTTTTGATCACAGTATTGTGATGAATGACGCCGCCATGAGCTTCCCCTCAGAATACAACGGAACGCACAATGGGCAAGACAGCTGGGAAGGAGTTTACGTCAGTAATCTGCAAATTCATTTACCGCGGTTTATTCAACCTGATGGTGCAAACGAAGATCGGGTCAAAACCAATGTCGATGACTTACTGATCGATGAAACAGGTGTTTCGGGTTTGTTCACTGCTACGAATGTGATGAATAAAGACGAAGGAACAATCGGGAATTGGATGTTTACCGTGGATACCCTTCGCTTAAAAATAAGTCAAAACAATCTTCTCGAAGGACGAATGACCGGAGACATGCAGCTCCCAGTAACGGATACTGTCCTGGACTATGTAGCCGATATTGAATTCTTAGGTAACCAGACCAAGCACTCGTATTTCTTTAATACCAATGAGGAATTCAATATTCCGATGTGGTATGCGTCAACACGTATTACACCGAATTCGACCATACTTCTCAACGTCAATGGTTCGGACGCCACGCTCACGGCCACCTTGCACGGTAGTGTCGATTTTGAAGAAACCATCGATGGAATCCCGGGTATGGAGCTTCGCGGTATTTCTTTTCAAGACTTTGTAATTCGGAACAAAAAGCAACCGCAATACTTGAGCTTGGGACATATCGGTATCGATCAAAGTACAACTACACCAAAACTGGCGGGTTTTAGCGCCAGTCTGAATGATATCGGTTTGACTCTCGATGATTTGGCGACGTTGAGTTTGGATATGGGCATCAATTTTACGGGAGAGGAAAATGAACTCTCAGCTGCAACGCGACTGAATCTGGCCAACGATATCGATTTTACCAGTTCTCCTTTTAATTATCAATTCGAAGGAGCCAGTATAGACAGCATAGCGATGTCGGCGGATGTTGGGCCTGTGGCCATTGCGGGAACTATTGTTTTCTACAAAGACGATCCGGACTTCGGAAAAGGGTTCGAAGGTGCGATTAATGCAACTTTTGTCGATAAGGTTAATGTGCAAGCCAGTTGTTTGTTTGGAAATAAGGCCATTCAGGGGTCGAACGTAAAATATTGGTACGTGTACGGTCAGGGATCCTTCACAGTTACGCCAATCCCATTCATCTCTCCGATTGACATCTACGGATTCGGAGGAGGTGCGTATTACAACCTCAAATCAAAAGGACTTCCGGATGCCGCCGATTTATCATCGCTGCCGAGTCCGCGGAGTATGTATGAAGTGAAACAAGGAAATTTGGGACTGAAGGCAACCGTGGTGATCGGAATGACGCCCGAACCCAAAACGTTTAATGGTGACGTGACCTTGGAAGTGGGAATTAACACCAATACCTGGGGCATATCTACCTTTGCGCTCAATGGGGCAGGAGTGGTAATGTCCGATATGGGAGATCGATCCAAGGCACCGTTTAAGGCTACCGTAGGGATCAGCTACGATTTTGAAAACCAAATCCTGGACGCCATGATGGATATGGATCTTCGCGTTCCGTATTCCGATCCTGTAGCTACAGGTGGTGGAAGTATTCATCTGTATCGCGAACCCGGAAAATGGTGGTTCAAAGCAGGTGTTCCCGACGACCGAATTCAAGCAACGGTTAAGTTGGGTTCGGTAGAGATTAACTCTGGGGTGTATTTCATGATGGGACAAGAATTGCCCGCAGCCTCCATACCGGTTGAAGTGCAGAATTTCATGAACTACACGCCTTCACTGGTCAATAATATGGCCGTTTCGAGCGGAACCGGTTTTGCTGCTGGAGCCAATATCAGCGTCGAGGTGGATGATGTTGACTTGATCGTTTGCTATATGGATATTACAGCCATGGCAGGTTTTGATATTAGTGTCATGGATTATTCCAATTGTACGTGTTCGGGTCAGTCCGATTTTGGAATCAATAAATGGTATGCCAACGGACAGGGCTATCTCTACGGGGACGCAACCTTTAAAGTGCTCAAACAGGAAGTTTTCGCCTGTACACTTGGAGCCATTGTTGAAGGCGGTTTTCCAAATCCGGCAGGAGTGAAAGGTATCGTTAAGGCCCAATTCAGTTTCCTTAAGAAAGACTTTAACGTCAACAAAAGTGTCACCTTCGGATCGATTTGTGAAATGGAACTCGGGGTCGATGCGGATGGAAATCCTGTGGTAGTAGGTTCACCGATTGAAGATTTTGAATTGATTGAAGATGTTTATCCTTCACACGGTGCTACAGATGTGGATGTGATGGTCCAACCTGCGATCACTTGGGGTGTTGAGACCAATGAAATAATGGAACTGACTTACAACGATGGTCAGGGAGGAACGGTGACGGAGTATTACCGCTTTTTGCGCACACAGCGTTGGGAGAAAGTTTCTTCAGGAGGAACTTCCCACGACTACGATACCGAGTATGATGCGAATGACATGAAAACTACTTTCCGTGCCACAACCTCTGGACAGGAAGTAACGCGAATGTTGGATGCTCAAACACAATACAAAGTGATTGCGAAGGTGGAAGTGCAAGAGCTTGTTAACGGCCAATGGCAGACCTATACAATGGCCACGGGAAATAACGCCGGTGAGGAGTTGGCTGTAGAAGAGATCAATTATTTCACCACGGGGGATGCACCCAATTACATCGACCCGCAGTATGTGGACTTCACGAAACCCTACGACCGCCAGCGCTACTTTACCTATGAAGATATGGAGAATGGATTGTTGAAATTCAACATTCAACTCAAACCGATTTTTGATCAGTACAGCAATGATGGATATGACCTTTTTGTTCGGTACACACCGATTAGCTCGAACGGTCCCTCGAGCGAAGTACAGATCAATTTGGATTACGAACTGAAGTGTTATTACAGCATCCCGCAATTGCAACCCGAAACCATCTATCGTTTGGAAGTTTTGGCGCGCAAAGAAGTACCGCAAAACAATTTAATCGCCTATGGAGGAAGTTCTTCGAGCAGCAATACCGCTTCTTCGGGTTTCAGTTTGCAAGGCGTGAATTCAGGTGGAACAGGTACAATCAGTTTGAGCACGATTTATGCGAATAACAATTTCAGTAACCTGAACTTGATTCAGTCATCAGGATCGGGCAATGTGACCATTGAAGAAGAACGGATTTATCGCTTGCATTTTAGAACGAGTAAGTATGCACACATGAGCGATAAGGTCAATTCGGTGAACTTGGCCAATACGTCCCATCAAACCAAAATTGCACCGAGCTACGGTGAATTGGGATTGACCATGTTCAACAATTATGAGCAATTCCGACTTCAGTTTACCTCGGGCGAACGCTTTGACGTATTCGATATCGAGGGGCATCCATTCAAAGCGTCCGGAAGTTTCACTTGGAGTTCGGTTCGCTTTTATGACGGACTGTGGAATCGGGATTTACCATTTGATGTTTGGTTTTCAAAAGCGCGCAGAGACGTTTATATGAATGGAGGGTCGAGTGGTTCGAACGGACCTGGTGCAGGAGGTTTCAGTGGTGGAAACAATCCAGCCATGAATGCCGCTCAAATGCGACAGCAAATCCTGAGAGCTCAGATTTCTACGGGAACCCAGTTCTATCACCGCCGAACTTGGTCGTTTACTTCGGGCTATTCCTATGCAGTAATCGATGGCCCTTTGACCGATGCCGAGTGTGGTTTGACCATGCCCAATTCGTCGAGCTCTGGACAGTCTTCGGGAACTCCAATTTATTTGGCATCTACAAGTTTGGGCTTTGTGCAGGTAGCTTCATACTCCCTTGATATTTATTATCGAGGAGATCTGGCTGCCAAAAGAAGTTATGAGATGGTGAAGAATAGTTCGTTGTTTTCTCCGGGTTCCTACCCCAATATGTTCTCAGGGAATTATCAGTTCAAGGTCTCAAGTGGAGTACAGTCCAACGATAACTCGTACACCCCACAATCGACCAAAACATTTAATCCGTTCATAACGATTCAATAAATTTGATGATTACCTTCAAGATCATCGCTCAATTATGAATATTATGCTCATCCATATAAAAAGAGAAAAAATGCGACACCCGTTCAATCTGTCCTGTGCAAAACTAGCCGGTACGGTTTTCCTTCTCTTTTCATTTGCTTTGTCCTATGGGCAGGAAGGAATATATTCCATCGCAAAGAAGAGAGGTGATGGTGTTGTTTTTAAACTGGCGATTGAACGATCGGACGCTTTTGTTCAATTTACCCAAAGTGGAATTCAAGTTGAACGCGCAAGGGTAGAGAATGGGGATACTTCTGCATTTTCGATTATTGAAAGTGACTTGAAACCCGCTCCCCGAAACGAGTGGGATGAGGTTCGCAATGTCAACGGAGCGGAAGATGTTATTTACTTGCTTTTTGATCAAGAAGAGGATACTCAGCCCAGTGGTTTTCTCGATAAGCTGGAAGCATCGCAACGCTTGGAGGGACGACACTTCTTTTACATGTTGTTGTCGTCTTATGAAAAACAGTTGAGTCGTTTGTCCGGCTTGGAGTTCGAAGATCAGCCTGGAGCTGGCGTGTACGTTTATCGCTTTTCGGTCAATGGTTTGCCCAAAGACTCGATGTATATGGGCGTTTCGCAAATTAATACAGAGTTTTTACCCGATCAGTTTCCAACGGTCGCTCCGGAGATCATCGAACGCGATCACCGATTGGATATCGTATGGAATCACAGTGATTTTGCCAATCGATTCATCGGTTATCATATTGAACGCAGTTCGGATGGCAACTCGTTTAACCGTATTACTGATGTTCCATTGATTTACAACAGCGGAAATGATCTGATCGATGAGCGTGCCGAAGGGTTTATGCGTTTTACCGATTCCTTGACTGCAAATTACCAGCCCTACTATTATCGAGTGGTCGGTGTGGATTATTTCGGTGAAAATGGCACTCCATCCCAATCTGTAAAAGCGATGGGACGCGACCGAACCGCGCCCAAAAACGTCGATCAATTGGCAGCTCGTTTTACGGGAAGTAAAATCGATATTCAATGGTCGTACAATAACCCGCCAGGTGACCTTCAGGGTTTCTTTGTTTTAAAATCGAACAGTTCTGCAACGGGCCCTTTTGAACCGCTCAACAAGGAGCCACTGAGCCCGGAAACTCGATCCTTTTCAGACGCTGAAATCGATGTGGAGGCAACGAACTTCTACGCTGTTTTTGCAGTGGATACGGCAGGGAATTATCAAACCGCCCCCGGAGTTTATGCCATGATTCAGGATACTTTTCCACCCGCGCGCCCCGCAGGTCTGAAGGCCGATGTGGACAGCAATGGTGTGGTTACTTTGAGTTGGGACTTACCCACCGAACCCGATATTCGCGGGTATCGCGTTTATCGAGCGGTAAAAGAAAGTTTTGACTTTATTCAAATCACCCAACGACCGATTTTGACGACGCAATTGATGGATACCATTAATTTGAAAACACTGGATGAATACGTCTATTATCGCGTAACAGCATTGGATATGAATTACAATCACAGCGATTATTCCGATCCGGTGTTGGTCAAAAAGCCAGATACGGTACCTCCTCAATCGCCTGTTTTAACAGCCGCCAATGTAAATGATGATGGGGTTCTTCTCCAATGGAAGCCCTCGTATAGTTCGGATTTGGCTGGATATCAAATCTACGCCTCATCCAATGGCAGTCGAGACTTGGTCAATATCGTTTCGAAAGAGATCAACGAATACCTTTATTCTACCGAAGAGCAAAATGAAAACATTGTGTTTGATGTAACCGCCATTGATGACGATGGACTGGAATCCGAGCCATCCAACGCCAAACGCGCTGTTCTTACACTGAAACCCGTGCTGAGTGCTCCTGAGTTGGAGGTCGACTCAGAGGATGGAAAAGTTCGAATACAATACAATTATTCGGGCGATGAACGCGTGCGTTCGGTGTATATCATGCGCAAGTTGCCGGAGGAAGAGTTTGAGATGGTTCGGGATTACGAGATACTCGATGAGGCCATTTACGATACAAGCGGGATTCCGGGTAAAAAATACATCTACCGGGTGTTACTTTTACTTGAAAATGGCGAAAAAACTCCGTTTAGTAACGAAGTAGAACACAAGTTTCCAAAGCCATAATTGACACCGAATAGTATTCCAAAACCCTCATTTGTATTTCAAGTGAGGGTTTGTTATTTTAGGTATCCTCAATCTAAAATTACATGAAAGAAGAATTCCTACATGCCGTTTGGAAACACGGTCTGCATGTGCAACCATTGCGCACCATCTTTGAAGAAACGGTCGATATACTTTCCCGGGGAATTTTAAACCATGACTCGGGTCCCGATTTTTCTTACGCTAAAATACGCATTGGAGATACCCTTTGGGCTGGCGCTATTGAGGTTCATGTGCGCAGTTCGCATTGGTACAGCCATCGCCACTCTTCAGATCCCGCTTATGACAATGTCATTTTGCATATCGTTTGGGAAGAGGACCGTCCGGTATACGATAAGCACGGCGTGCATATTCCAACTGTAGAATTAAAAAATCAAGTCCTTCCCGGAGCAATGCTGAATTTCGATCGTTTGGAATTATCCGGAAAGAATATTCCCTGTACCGGACTCGCCCACCGCGTGAGATCCATTACGAAAGCACAATGGAAAGATCGAATGGCCATTGAACGGCTGCAAGGGCGGAGAGAACTGCACTTGAAGTGGCTCGAGGAGATGAATCACAATTGGGACGGTGTCCTTTTTCGATCGATTGCCCGCGGTATGGGATTCGGTGTGAATAGCGAAGCGATGGAGGTCTTTTCAAAGAGCATTCCGTTCGGTCAACTTCGCAACCTGAAGGACGAGTTTGCATTGATTGCGCTTTTCACAGGCGTAGGAGGTTTTTTGGACGGAGCCAGCGGTGATGATTATACGCGCGAATTGAAGAGGGAATGGAATTATCGAAAGAAGCAGTTTGCCATTGCGGATACTGCGCGTATTCCATGGAAATTTTCGAAAATGCGACCCACCAATACTCCCGTTATTCGCCTGGTACAGTTGGCCCAGTTAATGGCCCAAAAAGATGTATTGCACAACGCCGATCGTTTTCTGGTCAAGGATGGTGAGAAAGACTTGGCGAGCTTTGATCCGCCAGAATATTGGAAAACGCACATCCGACCTGGAGTTGTTTCCGAGAAATCTTTCTCGAATTTTACCGCAAATAGTGGAGCTTTAATTTTGCTCAATGCGATTGCGCCTGTGGTGTTTACCCAAGCCATGCAACAGCAGAACGACGATAAAATGAATCTCGTTTTGGACTTTTTGAGAATTCTGCCTCCTGAGAATAATCGGATAACCCGTATTTTTACCGAAGACGGATGGGGCAATGACTCCGCACTGGATTCTCAAGCTTTCATTCAATCGCATAGAAATTATTGCGTTCCAAAAAAATGCCTATCTTGTAGCATTGGAGTTGAATTACTCAAATCGGAGGACGAACCATGATAGAAGAATTGAGATCAACCTTTGAAAAGCAAGGGTTTGAAGTATGTACGAGAGTGGGAAATCGGATGCGCGTCAAACCGGATCAAATCCGTTTATTCTTTATTTACACCTCATTTATCGGTATGGGCTCGCCAATTATTCTGTACCTTTCTATGGCTACTGCTCTGCGGATAAAAGATTATTTCTGGGCACGCAAAACATCGGTTTTTGACTTGTAGGCTATCGGCGGATAATAAAGTTTGATAGTTTACCCCTGAATTCCTTGCATCGCGCTTGATTATTTGTTTTATTCCCGCATCTTTTTTGAGATGCTATGAGTCAAAGGATTTTAATCACGGGAACGAACGGTCTGTTGGGAAGCAAGCTTGTGCGCTTATTGACCAAAAATGGCACGGACTTTCTTGCTACTTCGAGAGGAGCAAACCGCTTTACATCCCTTGAGTTTCCCTACCGCGAATTGGATATCGTGAACGAAACGGAGGTGTATTCCGTCGTTTCCGAATATCGTCCGGATGTCATTATCAACTGCGCTGCCTATACCCAAGTAGATGCATGCGAAGATGATCGGGAGAACTGCTATGCACTCAATGTGAGGGCCGTTCGAAATCTCGCCCGATCAGCAGAAGAGTTCCAAAGCCACCTCATTCACCTCAGTACAGATTTTATTTTCAATGGACACGACGGGCCATATCGCGAAGACGCGAAAGCCGATCCACTCGGTTATTACGGCCAAACGAAACTTCAATCCGAGGAGCTACTTTCCAAAAGCTCTTGCCCGTACACAATTTTACGCACCTCGATCGTATATGGTTACGAGCCACATATTTCTCGCAATAACATGATTCTCTGGTTGCGCCAATCTTTCCGCGACCAAAAAGCGGTCAATATTGTCGATGATCAATACCGATGCATCACGTGGGCCGAGGATTTGGCCGATTTGTGTACAGCTGTTGCCCAGTCGGGTAAAACTGGAATTTATAACGCTACGGGAAAAGAATACATGAGCATGCTCGAGTTGGCTTACCGGATGGCCGATTATTACGGGGCACCTCGTAGTTTGATCCATCCTATCAAAACCAAAGATCTCGGCCAGAAGGCGAATCGACCGCCAAAAACCGAGATGATTATTGATAAAGCGCAAAAAGATTTAAATTACACCCCTCATTCTCTTGAGGAAGCACTTGACCAAATTGAAGAACTAATCAAATCAGAAAATTGATTTTATGAAAAGAGTATTACTCGTTATTGCCGTTTTATGGTGTCAGCTTTCATTCGCTCAGAATGAACTCTCTGTTGATTATCAAATCGAAAACCCCTCGCCAGAAATTAATGACGGCTTTATCACACTGACGGTGTCGGATGCTGTGGAGCCGGTCAAGTATTATTGGGGGAATGCCGGAACGGACACTACATCCAATATGTCACGTAATCTTACCGAAGGAATTTCTCATGCCGTGCGGGTAGTAGATGCGGCAGGTAATTCGTGGGAGTCTAGCATTAAAATTCCATCAAAGAGTATTGCTGAGAAGTTCAATGGTGCTTTCACACCACTGGTGAATGCGTTCGGCTCCATATTATTGGGAGACCCATTTGCCGCACTGAATTTATACGACAATAAAATTTATAACGAGGCGGGCGAAGTCATGTTGAATCCCAACGGAACTCCTCAAACCAAGTCCATTCCTTTTATTGTGGTTTGGCTTGTTTTAGGCGCCTTGTTCTTTACCCTTCGAATGGGTTTTATCAATGTTCGAGGTTTCAAGCATGCGATCGATTTGGCGCGTGGGAAGTATGACGAACCGCATGCGCCGGGTGAAGTAACGCACTTCCAAGCACTCGCAACAGCAGTTTCGGCTACGGTTGGTCTCGGAAATATTGCTGGTGTAGCTGTTGCCGTTTCCATTGGTGGGGCGGGAGCTACGTTTTGGATGATTGTTGCCGGTTTGCTCGGAATGTCTTCGAAGTTTGTCGAGTGTACCCTCGGAGTGAAGTATCGGGAAATCAATGAAAACGGAGAGGTTTCCGGTGGCCCGATGCACTACTTGAAAAAAGGTTTAGCCAAGCGCAATCTCGCCGGATTGGGTAAAGTCCTGGCGGTGATGTTCGCCGTATTAGCCGTTGGTGCGTCGTTTGGAGGTGGAAACATGTTTCAGGCGAATCAGGCGTATTCTCAGCTGAGTCAGCAATTTCCCGCTATTCAAGGATTTGGTCCTTACTTTGGGATCGTGTTGGCCATTTTGGTTGGAGCCGTGATCATCGGTGGAATTAAAAGTATTGCGAAAGTAACAGAGAAGATTGTACCGTTTATGGCGGCTACTTACATATTGGCTGCCTTGGTCATCATCGGAATGAATTTCGGGCAAATTGGCTTTGCTTTCAATGAGATTATCTCAGGAGCATTTGACGCACCAGCCATGCGCGGAGGATTTATCGGTGTTTTGATCATGGGATTCCGCCGTGCGGCATTCTCGAATGAAGCGGGAGTTGGATCCGCTTCTATTGCCCACTCGGCAGCGAAAACAAAGTATCCCGTAGCCGAAGGATTTGTCGGACTACTAGAACCTTTCATCGATACGGTTGTGGTTTGTACCCTCACGGCATTGGTGTTGATTTTTACCGGTTTCCATACCGAGGTAGGAGCAGAAGGAGCCGAATTGACCTCTCGTGCCTTTGGTCGCGAGATTAGCTGGTTCCCATACGTGCTGACCATTGCGATTTTCTTGTTTGCATTTAGTACGATGATTTCATGGAGCTATTACGGACTCAAAGGCTGGACCTTCCTTTTCGGTGAAGGAAAGCGTTCTGAATTGACTTACAAAGTCATCTTCCTTTGCTTCGTAGTGGTAGGTGCAAGCATCAGTTTGGGTGCTGTACTCGATTTCTCGGATATGATGATTTTGGCGATGGCCTTTCCTAATATCTTAGGATTGCTTATCTTAAGTGGAGAAGTGAGGGCAGATTTGAGAAATTACCTCACCAAACTCAAAGCGAACGAATTGTTCCGAAAGCCGAAACCTGAAAAAAATGAAGCCCGCTAAATGGATAAAGCGATTCTTGCACTTTACGCACAGAGAGCGTAACGGGCTAATCGTTTTTGTTTGTTTGGTAATTGCAATTGATCTTATTGGCCGGTATCAGGATAGTAAACCCATTCCTGTGCCGGCTTCTTTTTTTGCTAAAGTCCGACAAATCGATTCGGCACTCGCCCAACAAGCCGAAGAGGAACGCAGCCATTTGTCGGAACACAACGCGGTGAAATTAAAACCGTTTGACCCCAATACGCATAGTGTTGAAGAACTCACCGCCCGTGGAGTGCCCGGTCATATCGCTCAAAATTTAGTGCGGTACCGAAATGCGGGAGGGGAGTACAATGAACCCGAGGATATTCGGAAAATTTATGGGATGAACGATTCCATTTGGGCCATTTTGGAGGACTATATTATCTATCCCCAAGAACAAAGAGAAAAACAAAAGGAAAACTCGGGGTTAGCCTTCCAAAACTTCGACCCCAATACGGTAAGCTTAGACAGCCTAATCGCATGGAATTTGGACGAGCAACTCGCAGAGCGGTGGATTCGTTATCGCGATGGAGGCAAGCGATTTGAGCGGCGTGAGGATTTGAGTGAGATTTACGGAATGACCGACGCTCTCCTGGATCAAATTGTGCCCTTTGTCGTTTGGCCAGAAACATTGAGTGATAGTGTGGTCTCTTATTCCGACGAAAGAAATAAAGACGAGCTCAAACGAATTGATATTAATACAGCGGATAGTATCACGCTAGTAGGTGTGCCGGGCATAGGAGCATATACGGCACAAAAAATTATCGAATGGCGTGAAAGTCTGGGAGGGTTTTACTCCTTGGAACAATTGAACGATATCTATGGAATTCGCGGCGATAATATGGCATTGATTCAAAAATACGTAAGGGTGGACAGCGGCGCAGTGAAAACGATAAATATTAACCAGTTAAACACTGAGGAGCTAGCCAAACACCCGTATATTTCTTTCGACTTGGCCGAAGAAATAGTTCGCTTTCGCGGTCAATTTAGGCCATTTGCCAAGCCAGAAGAACTTCAAAAGCTCTATGAAATGAACGATGACGTGTACCGAAAGTTAGAGCCGTATATTGCCATCGAGTGATTTTGACCGAGTCTATTCCTAAAAGGAAGAGAAAAATCGATGTTTCATCTTGAACCATGCGAGGATTTCTGCGTTGAATCACTAATTTTACCAACGAAAAAATTAGACCGAAAAAAGCTATGGATTTTAAATTGACAGAAACGCAGCAGATGATCGTTGAAACAGCACGTGACTTTGCCGAGCAGAATATTCGTCCGCACGTTATGGAATGGGACGAGGCCCAAACTTTTCCCGTTGACGTATTCAAGAAGTTAGGTGAACTGGGTATGATGGGGGTTTTGGTTCCTGAGAAATACAATGGAGCCGGTATGGGATATGTTGAGTACATCAACATCATCAAAGAAATTTCCAAGGTTGATCCGAGTATTGGCCTTTCTGTTGCGGCACATAATTCCTTGTGCACCAATCATATTTTGATGTTTGCCAATGATGCGCAAAAGGAAAAGTGGTTACCTAAATTGGCCACAGCCGAATGGATCGGAGCATGGGGGTTGACCGAAGTAGGCACAGGATCCGATGCAGGTGGCATGAATACCACCGCTGTACGCGATGGCGACGAATGGGTAATCAATGGATCCAAGAACTTTATTACCCACGGTAAATCGGGCGATATCGCTGTGGTTATCGTGCGCACAGGTGAAAAAGGTGATTCTCACGGTATGACGGCCTTTGCCATTGAAAAAGGAACTCCGGGTTTTTCGGCGGGTCGGAAAGAGAATAAATTGGGAATGCGCGCTTCGGAAACTACCGAATTGATTTTCGAGAATTGTCGCGTTTCTAACGATAACATGTTGGGAGAAGAAGGCGATGGTTTTATACAAGCCATGAAAGTTCTCGATGGAGGTCGCATATCGATCGCCGCATTATCGATCGGAATTGCCTGGGGAGCATATGAGGCAGCGCTCAAGTATTCCAAAGAACGCGAGCAGTTTGGTCGTCCCATTAGCCAATTCCAAGCCATCGGTTTTAAACTGGCCGATATGGCGACTGAAATCGATGCGGCAGAGTTGTTGACATTGCGAGCAGGCGAGATGAAAAACAATGGAGAAAAGGTGACCAAAGAAGGAGCCATGGCCAAATATTTTGCCAGTGAAGTCTCTTGTAAAGTAGCCAACGAAGCAGTTCAGATTTTTGGTGGGTATGGGTACACCAAAGACTTTCCGGTCGAAAAATTCTACCGCGATTGCAAGCTCTGTACGATTGGAGAAGGAACGAGTGAAATTCAAAAACTGGTAATCAGCAAATTGTTGCTCAAATAAGTTGTGGGTTTGAAATAACGCACTATATTTGCAGCCCAAAATTCACATAAGGAGGTGTAAATTATGATAATCGTACCAGTAAAAGACGGAGAATCAATCGAAAGAGCACTTAAGCGCTTCAAGCGTAAATTCGACCGTACAGGAGTTATGCGTCAGTTGCGCAGTCGTCAGCAATTCACTAAACCAAGTGTAAAGCGTCGCGAAGAAGTTTTGAAAGCAGCTTACGTGCAAAAGCTTAGAGAGCAAGAAGAGAAGTAAGAATCACTTTTCTTTTCACTATATTCACCCGGGTTTCATCGAAATCCGGGTTTTTTAGTTTTATACCATTGGCAAGAGATGATTGATGATTTTTTGACATACCTGGAGAGGATCAAGAAGTATAGTTCGCACACCGTGGACGCGTACCGAAGGGACTTGCTGCAATGGGAAGCATTCGTTCAAAAAGATGGTGGAGATGGCATCATTGACGCCGATCGAAACGAGGTCCGGGCTTGGGTGGTTTCGTTGGTCGAGTCGGGGATATCGAACCGCACCGTGAACCGAAAGCTCAGTAGCCTGAAAAGCTATTACAAATACGTCATGCGAAGCGGAAGGATCAAAGCCAATCCAGCGGCCTTGGTAGAAACTCTAAAAACGCCCAAGCGACTCAGTCGTGTTGTAGCGCCGAATGAAATGCGAGAGTTGTTTGATGCATCGCATTTTGAAGAGGGTTTTGCGGGGAAGCGGGATCGGGCATTGCTTATGGTCCTTTACGGTACGGGCATCCGGTTGGCTGAGTTGATCGGTTTAGAGTGGGCGGATTGGAGTTCGGGGCGTTCCGAACTGCAAGTTACCGGTAAAGGAAACAAGCAACGCGTCATTCCACTGGTCGATGAAGTTCAGTATGAGTTAGTTGCTCTGCGGGAGGCTACGGTCGAAGAATTCGGATCGCTGCGCGATGTGATTTTTGTTACCAATAGGGGGCAAAAACTATATCCAAAGTTTGTTTATCGCACGGTGAATAATTACCTTGGTCAGGTGAGTAGTGTAGAGGTAAAAAGCCCTCACGTTCTTCGTCATACCTTTGCCACGCATTTGTTGGAAAAAGGTGCTGATTTAAATGCACTCAAGGAGCTTTTGGGGCATGCTGGATTGGCGGCAACCCAAATTTACACTCACAACTCCGCTGAGAAATTAAAAGAAGTGTTTAACCGATCTCATCCCAGAGGTCAGTAAAATTTTGAGTTATGGACATTCGAATCCAATCTGTAAACTTTAATGCAGAACCCGAGCTAATTGATTTTGTCAATAAGAAAGTAGAGAAGTTAAATCAGTTTTTTAATGGCATCGTTGCAGCCGAGGTATACCTTCGTGCGGAGAATGTAACGGGTGCCGAAAATAAATTTGCAGAAATTCGTCTCCTCATCCCGGGGAATGATGTAGTAGCCAAAAAGCAATCTGCTTCATTTGAAAATTCTGTCGATCAAGTGGTTGAGGCATTGAGCCGTCAGCTCAAGAAGCGCAAAGAAAAAGTGAGAGGCGTATAATTTTCGAAAAAAAGGAATTTTTTTTCATCACCTCTTGTTTGAATTAAACTACTTTTTATACATTTGCAGTCCGTTTTCGAGCGGGCTGTTTTTTTTGTGTTCATCGCAAGCGAAAAAAATGGTTGAGAGGCCGATATAGCTCAGTTGGCTAGAGCAGCTGATTTGTAATCAGCCGGTCGGGGGTTCGAGTCCCTCTATCGGCTCTTTTCTTTGAAATAACGATGAGGTTGGGGAGATACTCAAGCGGCCAACGAGGACAGACTGTAAATCTGTTGGTTTATACCTTCGCAGGTTCGAATCCTGCTCTCCCCACTAAGTTTGTCGGAGTTATTGCAAAGGCAAACGCTTTTTGTGCTCAAATTTAAAGTTGAGTGAAAATGCGGGAGTAGCTCAGTTGGTAGAGCGACAGCCTTCCAAGCTGTAGGTCGCGGGTTCGAATCCCGTCTCCCGCTCTGTATAAAAATGATGTTCATTGAATTAAAAATAAACGTTGGGTTGAAGTGAGTGATTTCATATAGGATGAGGTTTCTCACTTTCGCTATTGAAAGACGTTTACAATCGAAAAATTTTGTTTTACGGGTTCGTCCTGTAAAGCCGAAGCCGATGTAGCTCAGGGGTAGAGCGTTTCCTTGGTAAGGAAAAGGTCATGGGTTCAATTCCCATCATTGGCTCGAAGGTTTTTCAGTTTTCTCAAATTTTGTAACTAAACAAAGACTATTTATCATGGCAAAGGAAAGTTTCAATCGTTCCAAACCCCACTTGAATATTGGAACCTTTGGTCACGTTGACCACGGAAAAACCACTTTGACAGCAGCGATCACGAAAGTATTGTCTGACGCTGGTCACGGAGAGGCTCGTTCATTCGACTCTATCGACAACGCTCCAGAAGAAAAAGAGCGTGGTATTACTATCAACACTGCACACGTGGAGTACGAAACAGCTACTCGCCACTACGCACACATCGACTGTCCAGGTCACGCCGACTATGTGAAAAACATGGTAACGGGTGCTGCTCAGATGGACGGTGCGATCTTGGTTGTTGCAGCTACAGATGGTCCTATGCCACAGACTCGCGAGCACGTTCTTCTTGGACGTCAGGTAGGTGTACCTAGCATCGTTGTTTTCTTGAACAAGGTGGATATGGTAGACGACGAAGAGTTGTTGGAATTGGTTGAAATGGAAGTTCGCGAACTTCTTTCGTTCTATGAGTACGATGGAGACAATCTTCCTGTAATCATGGGTTCTGCACTTGGTGCATTGAACGGCGAGCAGAAATGGGTTGACACTGTACTTGAGTTGATGAACCAAGTAGATGAGCACATTCCACTTCCAGAGCGTGATGTTGATAAAGATTTCTTGATGCCTATCGAGGATGTATTCTCAATTACCGGTCGTGGTACAGTTGCTACAGGTCGTGTTGAAACAGGAGTTATCAATACAGGTGACCCAGTTGAGATCATCGGTATGGGAGACAAAAAATTAACTTCTACTATTACAGGAGTTGAGATGTTCCGTAAGATTCTTGACCGTGGTGAAGCTGGAGACAACGTAGGTCTATTGCTTCGCGGTATTGAGAAGACCGATATCCAACGCGGTATGGTAATCTGTAAGCCTGGTAGCGTTACTCCTCACAAGAAGTTCAAAGCTGAGGTGTATATCTTGAAAAAAGAAGAAGGTGGACGTCACACTCCATTCCATAACAAATACCGTCCTCAGTTCTACTTGCGTACGACTGACGTAACTGGAGAGATCCACTTGCCAGAAGGTACGGAAATGGTTATGCCTGGTGATAACGTAACCATCACTGTAGAGTTGATCGCGCCAGTAGCGATGAGCAAAGGTCTTCGTTTCGCTATCCGCGAAGGTGGACGTACAGTAGGTGCGGGTCAGGTAACTGAAATCGTAGAATAATCGAGAAATCGATAAGTTATTAGGGAAGGAAAAGTTGCCGTCAGGTGGCTTTTCCTTTTCCCATAAACGGGTGTAGCTCAATTGGTAGAGCGACGGTCTCCAAAACCGTAGGCTGTGGGTTCGATTCCTACCACCCGTGCAAAAAGAGCTCATAAGACATGTCAAAAGTTGTTACTTACTTCAAAGAGTCGTACGATGAACTCGTACACAAGGTGACTTGGCCAACGTGGTCCGAGTTGCAATCAAGTACTTTAGTTGTGGCTGTTGCTTCAGTGATAATTGCTTTGATTATTTATCTAATGGATACTGCATTCAGTAATCTGTTGAGCTTTTATTACGACATCTTTTAAACCAGCCCTTCATGAGTGATCAAGCGAAAAAATGGTATGTGGTTCGGGCTGTAAGCGGACAGGAGAAGAAGGTGAAAGCCTACATCGAGAGCGAAGTACAGCACCAAAACCTCGAGAGTTATGTTTCTCAAGTACTGGTTCCAACCGAAAAGGTTTTCCAAATTCGGAACGGAAAAAAAGTCAGTAAAGAGAAAAACTACTTTCCGGGATATATTTTGGTTGAATGCCTTTTGGAAGGTGAGGTGGAGCACACCATTAAGAACATTCCAGGAGTCATTGGCTTCTTAGGAGGTCCGGATAAAAAAGCGATTCCACTTCGCCCAAATGAAGTGAATCGAATATTAGGAAAAGTGGATGAGCTTGCCGATCAAGACGAGCAAATCAACATTCCGTATATCGTTGGTGAAACGGTAAAAGTAATTGATGGTCCGTTTAATGGATTTAATGGAGTGATTGAAAACATCAACGAAGAAAAGCGCAAGCTAAAGGTGATGGTGAAAATCTTCGGTCGCAAGACGCCATTGGAGCTCAATTACATGCAAGTAGAAAAAGAATCATAATTAATAATCCCGCTCTTCGGAGCGAACTAACTCAATTATTATGGCCAAGGAAGTCAGTGCACTGATAAAGTTGCAAGTTAGGGGAGGCGCAGCGAACCCATCGCCGCCGGTAGGACCCGCTTTAGGAGCCAAGGGGGTTAACATCATGGAATTCTGTAAGCAATTCAATGGTCGTACCCAGGACAAAGCAGGTAAACTTCTCCCCGTAGTTATTACGGTTTACAGTGATAAGTCGTTCGACTTTATCATCAAAACCCCACCCGCTGCAGTACAAATTTTGGAAGCGGCGAAGTTGAAGAAAGGATCTTCGGTTCCGAACCTTCAAAAAGTTGGAAAAATTACATGGGATCAAGTTCGTGCTATCGCTGAGGATAAAATGCAAGATTTGAATGCATTTACCATTGAATCAGCTATGCGCATGGTTGCCGGTACTGCTCGCAGTATGGGAGTTACAGTTACAGGTCCTTCACCCTTTCAAAAATAATTGAGACATGGCAAAGTTGACGAAAAAGAGAAAAGAAGCTCTAAGTAAGCTCGAAAAAGGCAAAGTCTATTCCTTGAAAGAAGCCAGCTCATTGGTGAAGCAAGTTTCGAACACGAAATTTGACTCAAGTGTGGATGTAGCTGTACACCTCGGAGTAGATCCGCGTAAAGCGAATCAAATGGTGCGTGGTGTGGTTACCCTTCCTCACGGAACCGGTAAAACTGTACGCGTTCTTGCACTTGTAAGTGCCGATAAGGAACAAGAAGCGAAAGACGCAGGTGCGGATTACGTAGGTCTTGACGAGTATATTGATAAAATTAAAGGTGGTTGGACAGATGTTGATGTGATCATCACAATGCCAACCGTAATGGCCAAAATCGGACCCCTGGGTCGTGTTTTAGGTCCACGCGGATTGATGCCTAACCCGAAATCAGGTACGGTAACTATGGATGTTGCCAAAGCGGTTTCTGATGTGAAAGGTGGTAAGATTGATTTCAAAGTAGATCGCTACGGAATCATCCATTCATCGGTAGGTAAATCATCATTCGAAAGCGATAAAATTGAGCAAAATGCCAAGGAATTGCTTTCGACGATTATGAAGTTGAAGCCCGCTGCGGCAAAAGGTGCATACGTGAAGAGTATCTACCTTTCAAGCACGATGAGTCCTTCGATTTCTATTGATCCGAAGTCCATCTAATTACGAACCCTAAGAAAATTCATAAGCAATGACAAGGGAAGAAAAAAACGCCGCCATTCAGGAGCTTACGGATACGCTTCAGAATAATAAAAACATATATGTTGCCGATATTTCGGGATTGGATGCGGATGCATCGAGCCGTTTGAGAAGATTGTGCTTCAACAAACAGGTAACGATCCAGGTTGTGAAGAACACGCTTCTTCGCAAAGCAATGGAAAATTCCGAAATGGAATTTGGCGATATGTACGACGTGTTGAAAGGCAACTCGTCCATCATGATCTCTGAAACCGGTAATGCACCGGCGAAAGTGATCAAAGAATTCCGCAAGAAAGCCGATAAACCAGTGTTCAAAGCTGCTTACGTTGAAGAAGCGATTTACATTGGCGAGGAAAACCTCGAGGCGCTCGTAAACTTGAAATCAAGAGAAGAGCTTATCGGAGATATCATCTTGTTGCTTCAGTCACCTGCCAAGAATGTGGTCAGCGGCTTGAAGAGCGCAGGAGGAAATCTTGCTGGAATCCTCAAAACGCTTCAAGAAAGAGGCGAAAATTAATTTTTGGAACTGTTACGCGCTTCCATATAGTTCAAATTTTTTAGAAATTTTTTAAATCAAATTAAAATGGCAGATATCAAAGAACTCGGCGATCAGTTGGTTAACCTAACTGTAAAAGAGGTTAGCGAATTGGCTGATTACCTTAAAGAAGAATACGGTATCGAACCTGCTGCTGCAGCTGCAGTTGTTGCTGGTCCTGCGGCCGGTGGTGCTGAAGGTGGCGCAGAGGAACAAACTGAATTCGACGTCATCTTGAAGAGCGCTGGAGCTAGCAAGTTGGGCGTTGTTAAACTCGTAAAAGAGTTGACTGGTCTTGGGTTGAAAGAAGCTAAAGGCGTAGTTGATAGTGCACCTTCTCCTGTTAAGGAAGGTATTCCTAAAGACGAAGCTGAAGCTCTTAAAGCTCAACTCGAAGAGGCTGGAGCAGAAGTTGAGCTTAAGTAATAGCGCAACTTTTACCAAACAAGGTTTAGGTCTTTTGGGTTATCCCATTAGACCTAGACCATTTTGTATTGGGTTCCACTTATTTTTAACTTAAAGTCGTTTCCCCTTGGCAACAGCAAAAAATAACCGCATTAGTTTCGCTTCGATTCAATCGCAATTGAACTATCCCGATTTTCTGGATATCCAATTGCAGTCCTTTCAAGACTTCTTCCAGTTGGAAACCAAACCGGAAGACCGAACCAACGAAGGACTTTTTAAGGCGTTCTCGGAGCATTTTCCAATTACCGACGCCCGAAATCAATTCGTACTCGAGTTTCTCGACTACTTTATCGATCCACCTCGTTACACCATTGAAGAGTGTATCGAACGTGGTCTGACTTATAGCGTTCCGCTTAAAGCGCGCCTTAAGTTGTATTGTACCGATCCCGAACACGAGGATTTTGAAACTATTGTACAAGACGTGTTCTTGGGACAAATCCCGTACATGTCGCCAAGAGGTACGTTCATTATCAACGGTGCTGAACGCGTTGTCGTTTCCCAGTTGCACCGCTCGCCCGGAGTATTCTTCGGACAGTCGTTCCACGCCAATGGAACCAAATTGTATTCAGCTCGTATCATTCCTTTCAAAGGAAGCTGGATCGAATTCGCGACCGATATCAACAGCGTTATGTACGCCTACATCGATCGTAAAAAGAAATTACCTGTAACCACATTGCTTCGTTCTATCGGATACGAACGCGATAAGGATATTCTAGAAATTTTTGACCTCGCAGAGGAAGTAAAAGTTTCGAAGGCAGGACTAAAACGCGTATTGGGAAGAAAACTTGCCGCGCGTGTATTGCAGACTTGGATTGAGGATTTCGTGGATGAAGATACCGGAGAGGTGGTATCCATCGAGCGAAACCAAGTGGTTCTCGATCGCGAGACCATTCTAGAAAAGGATCATATTGAAATGATTCTCGACGCGGATGTGAAAACCATCCTTCTTCACAAAGAAGATATCAAGTCGAGCGATTATGCCATTATTCATAATACACTTCAGAAAGACCCAACAAACTCTGAAAAAGAAGCTGTCGAGCACATCTATCGCCAGTTGCGGAATGCGGAACCGCCTGACGAAGAAACAGCAAGGGGAATTATCGACAAGCTATTCTTCTCAGAGCAACGTTACAATTTGGGTGAAGTAGGTCGTTACCGCCTCAACAAAAAGTTGAATTTGGATATCACCGACGATATTCAGGTATTGACCAAAGAAGATATCATTCAGATCATCAAGTATCTGATCGAATTGGTGAACTCAAAAGCTGATGTGGATGATATTGACCACTTGTCGAATCGTCGTGTACGTACGGTAGGTGAGCAATTGGCCCAGCAGTTTAGCGTTGGATTGACGCGTATGGCTCGTACCATTCGCGAGCGTATGAATGTTCGCGATAACGAGGTGTTTACGCCAATTGACTTGATCAATGCCAAGACCTTGTCTTCGGTGATCAACTCTTTCTTCGGAACCAACCAGTTGTCTCAGTTCATGGATCAAACGAATCCATTGGCTGAAATCACGCACAAACGCCGTCTATCGGCTCTCGGACCAGGTGGTTTGAGCCGCGAACGCGCAGGTTTTGAGGTACGTGATGTTCACTACACGCACTACGGACGTCTTTGTCCGATTGAAACACCGGAAGGACCAAACATTGGTTTGATTTCTTCGCTTTGTGTTTACGCAAAAGTGAACCGCATGGGATTCATCGAAACGCCTTACCGTCAAGTGAAAGAGGGTAAAGTGGATCTGAACGCCAAAGCCGTTTATTTAAGTGCGGAAGAAGAAGATGAAAAAATCATTGCTCAGGCCAATGCGCCATTGAGCGATAAAGGAGATTTCGAAAACAATCGTATTAAAGCACGTGACGAAGGAGACTTCCCAGTAGTAGAACCCGCAGAGGTACACTACATGGACGTTGCACCGAATCAGATTGCTTCGATCTCGGCATCACTTATTCCTTTCTTGGAACACGATGATGCGAACCGTGCATTGATGGGATCAAACATGATGCGTCAGGCGGTACCACTTCTTCGTCCAGAAGCTCCTATCGTAGGAACTGGATTGGAAGGAGCTGTAGCTCGTGATTCACGTGTATTGATCAATGCAGAAGGAAGTGGAGTGGTAGACTATGTAGATAGTCAAAAAATCCGCATCCGCTACGACCGCACGGATGAAGACCGATTGGTGAGCTTTGAAGACGACTTCAAAACGTATCAATTGACCAAATTCCTCAAGACCAACCAAGGAACAAGCATCAACTTGAAGCCGATTGTCCGCAAAGGAGATCGCGTTGAAAAAGGAGATGTACTTTGTGAGGGTTACGCTACGGAAAGTGGTGAATTGGCATTGGGACGTAACATGAAGGTTGCGTTCATGCCTTGGAAAGGATACAACTTTGAGGATGCGATTGTAATTTCTGAAAAAGTAGTTCGCGAGGATATCTTTACTTCGATTCACATCGATGAGTATACCTTGGAAGTGCGAGATACAAAACTCGGACAAGAAGAACTTACGGCCGATATTCCAAACGTAAGTGAGGAAGCGACGAAAGATCTCGATGAAAACGGTATCATTCGCATCGGTGCAGAGGTTAAGCCTGGTGATATTTTGATCGGAAAGATCACGCCAAAAGGTGAATCGGATCCTAGTCCAGAAGAAAAACTACTTCGCGCCATCTTTGGTGACAAAGCCGGTGATGTAAAAGATGCTTCACTAAAAGCTTCGCCATCTCTTCGCGGTGTGGTTATCGATAAGAAGTTGTTTGCACGCGCTATCAAAGACAAGCGCTCACGTGCACAAGATAAAGAGGTAATGCTTCAGTTGGACGAGGAGTTCAACGAGCAGGTAGCCGACCTCAAGTCGAAGTTGATTGATAAATTGATGATTATCGTCAGCGGAAGAACTTGCCAAGGTGTGACCAACGACCTCAACGAAATTTTGATTCCAAAAGGAACGAAGTTTACACAGAAGTTACTCAACGGTATTGAAGACTATCACGAGATTAGTACGGATGGTTGGACGACCGATGACGACAAGAATAACTTGATCAAAAACTTGTTGCACAACTACAAAATCAAGTACAATGATTTGTTGGGTGTGAACAAGCGCAAGAAATTCAATATTAGCGTAGGAGACGAACTGCCAAGTGGTATCGTAAAACTTGCGAAGGTTTACATTGCGAAAAAACGTAAACTGAAAGTAGGTGATAAGATGGCGGGTCGTCACGGAAACAAAGGTATTGTTGCCCGTATCGTTCGCGATGAGGATATGCCATTCCTCGAAGACGGAACTCCAGTAGATATCGTCTTGAACCCACTAGGGGTACCATCGCGTATGAACTTGGGACAGATTTATGAAACCGTTCTTGGATGGGCGGGTCAGAAATTGGGTCTTAAGTTCGATACTCCGGTATTCGATGGAGCGAGTTTGGACCAAATTACAGACTACACCAACAAAGCCGGCGTGCCTGAGTTCGGACACGTTCACTTGTACGATGGAGGAACGGGACAGCGATTTGACCAGAAAGCAACGGTAGGTATCATCTACATGTTGAAACTGGGTCACTTGGTTGACGATAAGATGCACGCGCGTTCAATCGGACCGTACTCATTGATCACGCAACAGCCATTGGGTGGTAAAGCCCAGTTTGGTGGTCAGCGTTTTGGTGAGATGGAGGTTTGGGCTCTCGAGGCATTCGGAGCGTCAAATATCCTGCGTGAAATCCTAACGGTGAAATCGGATGATGTGATCGGAAGAGCGAAGACGTACGAGTCGATCGTGAAAGGTGATCCACTACCGACACCGGGTATCCCTGAATCGTTCAACGTATTGTTGCACGAATTGAAAGGATTGGGATTGAATATTGATTTGGAAAAATAAAAACGGAATATGCCTGCATCCATGCGATGCGGGCTTTTCCTTCATATTAAAGTCACCGCATTATGGCTCTAAAAAAAGAAAATAAACCAAGCAGCGATTTCAACAAGATTGTGATCAGCTTGGCATCTCCCGAGAAGATTCTAGAAGATAGCTGGGGAGAGGTTCTAAAGCCCGAAACCATTAACTACCGTACACACAAACCCGAGCGTGATGGTTTGTTCTGTGAGCGTATTTTTGGACCGGTAAAGGATTACGAATGTCATTGTGGAAAATACAAGCGCATTCGATACAAAGGAATTATTTGCGACCGTTGTGGTGTTGAAGTTACCGAGAAGAAAGTACGTCGCGAGCGCATGGGACATATCAATTTGGTTGTTCCCGTAGCGCACATTTGGTATTTCCGTTCGTTGCCAAACAAGATTGGTTACCTATTGGGAATTCCTTCGAAGAAACTCGATATGATCATTTACTACGAACGCTACGTAGTGATTCAATCGGGTATTGCAACAGGACCTGACGGTGAGCCATTGGAACCGATGCAATTCCTCACCGAGGAAGAATACCTCGATATCTTGGATACCCTTCCAATGGAGAACCAGTATTTGGACGATTCAGATCCAAATAAGTTCATTGCGAAAATGGGAGCAGAGGCGTTGTACGGATTGCTTTCGCGCATTAAGCTGGACGAGTTGTCGTACGAGCTTCGCCACAAAGCCAATACCGAGACTTCACAACAACGCAAGACCGAGGCCCTAAAACGCCTTCAAGTCGTTGAGGATTTCCGCGATGCGAATTCGCGCATGGAAAACAAGCCCGAATGGATGATCATGAAAGTAGTTCCGGTGATTCCACCAGATCTACGCCCATTGGTGCCATTGGATGGCGGTCGTTTTGCTACCTCGGATTTGAACGATCTTTATCGCCGTGTGATTATCCGTAACAACCGTTTGAAGCGCTTGTTGGAGATCAAAGCTCCAGAGGTAATCCTTCGCAACGAGAAGCGCATGCTTCAGGAGTCGGTGGATTCGTTGTTCGACAATACGCGTAAAGCCAGTGCGGTGAAAACCCAGGCCAACCGTCCTTTGAAATCCCTTTCGGACAGCTTGAAAGGAAAGCAAGGACGTTTCCGTCAGAACCTACTCGGTAAGCGTGTGGATTACTCGGCACGTTCGGTAATCGTTGTAGGACCTGAATTGAAAATGCACGAGTGCGGTCTGCCAAAAGACATGGCCGCAGAACTATACAAACCGTTCATCATCCGTAAGCTCATCGAGCGCGGAATCGTGAAAACGGTTAAATCGGCGAAGAAAATCATCGATCGCCGCGATCCTGTAGTTTGGGATATTTTGGAAAATGTACTGAAAGGGCACCCGGTGTTACTCAACCGTGCTCCGACCCTTCACCGTTTGGGTATTCAGGCATTCCAACCCAAATTAATCGAAGGTAAAGCGATTCAACTTCACCCATTGGTATGTACGGCATTCAACGCCGACTTCGATGGTGACCAGATGGCCGTTCACTTGCCATTGGGCAACGAGGCGATTCTTGAAGCGCAATTGTTGATGTTGGCTTCGCACAACGTACTGAACCCGGCTAACGGGGCTCCAATTGCCGTTCCATCGCAGGATATGGTATTGGGATTGTACTACATCAGTAAAGAGAAGAAATCGACGAAAGAGGAAATCGTTCGCGGTGAGGGAATGACTTTCTACTCGGCGGATGAAGTAACCATCGCATACAACGAAGGACGCGTAGATCTCCACGCCGGAATCCGCGTGAAAACCAAAGTTCGCGAAGGTGAAGAGTTGGTGACCAAGTTGATCGATACAACCGTAGGTCGCGTACTCTTTAACCAAGTGGTGCCGGAAGAAGTGGGGTACATCAACGAATTGTTGACCAAGCGTGCACTTCGCGATATCATCGGTCGCATCATGAAGATGGTGAGTGTACCGAAAGCGGTTGATTTCTTGGATAACGTGAAAGAATTGGGGTATACCATGGCATTCCGCGGAGGATTGTCGTTCAACTTGGGAGATGTAATTATCCCGGTTGAGAAGGAAACCCTTATCGCTGATGCGCAAGAGCAAATTGACCAGATTACAGCAAACTATAACATGGGTCTGATTACCAATAACGAACGTTATAACCAGGTAATTGACGTATGGACCAATACCAACGCGCGATTGACCGATACGGTGATGAAGCAGTTGACGGAAGACAAGCAAGGATTTAACTCGATCTATATGATGCTCGATTCAGGAGCACGTGGTTCGAAAGAGCAGATTCGTCAGCTATCCGGAATGCGTGGTCTAATGGCCAAGCCGCAGAAATCGGGTAGTTCAGGGGGTGAGATTATCGAGAACCCGATTGTATCGAACTTTAAAGAAGGACTTTCGATTCTCGAGTACTTTATCTCTACCCACGGTGCGCGTAAAGGTCTTGCGGATACGGCATTGAAAACGGCGGATGCGGGTTACCTTACCCGTCGTTTGGTAGACGTTGCGCAGGATGTTATCGTTACCGAAAAAGATTGCGGTACGCTTCGCGGATTGCAGATGACTGCATTGAAGAAAAACGAAGATATCGTAGAATCGTTGTACGACCGCATCTTGGGTCGTGTAGCGCTCATGGATGTGATTCACCCGAGCACCGGAGAAGTATTGATCGAAGAAGGTCAAGAAATCACCGAGGATATGGCTCAGTTGGTGGAAGAATCACCGATCGAAATGGTGGAGATTCGCTCGCCACTGACGTGTGAAACCAAGAAAGGTATTTGCGCGAAGTGTTACGGACGTAACTTGGCTACGGGTGGAAAAATCCAAAAAGGTGAATCGGTGGGTGTTATCGCCGCACAATCCATTGGGGAACCGGGTACACAGCTTACGCTACGTACGTTCCACGTTGGGGGTACGGCATCGAACATTGCCGAGGAAAGCACCATCAACGCCAAACACGACGGTATCATCGAAATCGACGAATTGCGTACGGTAAAAGGTGATGATGGAAATGGAAATACAGTAGATATCGTTATCGGTCGTACGGCTGAGATGCGATTGTTGGATAGCAAAACAGGAAACGTACTTTCAACCGGTAACGTACCTTACGGTGCCATCATGAAGGTGACCAATGGCGAGAAAGTAGCCAAAGGGGACGTGATCTGCGAATGGGATCCATACAACGCGGTAATCATCTCTGAGTCGGCGGGTACCATTAAGTACGAGCACCTCGAAGAGGGAATTACGTACCGCGTAGAGATCGATGAGCAAACCGGTTTCCGCGAGAAAGTGGTTTCTGAAATGCGCGATAAGAAGAAGATTCCTACGATTAAGATTATGTCGTCGAAAAACGAAATGATCAAGTCGTATAACCTTCCAGTTGGTGCGCATATCACGGTTGACGAAGGAGATAAAATCAAGGCCGGTAAGGTGTTGGTGAAAATCCCACGTAAATCGGCCAAGTCTGGGGATATCACCGGTGGTCTTCCACGTGTGACCGAATTGTTCGAAGCACGTAACCCATCGAACCCAGCTGTGATCAGTGAGATCGACGGTATCGTATCGTACGGAAAAATCAAGCGTGGTAATCGCGAGATCATCGTAGAGAGCCGTAGTGGTGAGAAGAAGAAATATCTCGTTTCGCTTTCGAAACAGATCCTTGTTCAGGAGAACGACTACGTGAAAGCCGGTATGGCACTTTCGGATGGATCGGTTACGCCAGCAGATATCCTCTCAATCCAAGGTACTACGCAAGTACAGGAGTATCTTGTAAACGAGATTCAAGAGGTTTACCGTCTGCAAGGGGTGAAGATCAACGACAAGCACTTTGAAGTAATCGTACGTCAGATGATGCGCAAGGTTCGCATTACCGATAGCGGTGATACGCGCTTCCTCGAGAACCAATTGGTTCACAAGAACGACTTCATGGAGGAGAACGATAAGATCTTCCAAATGAAAGTGGTTGTAGATGCAGGCGAGTCGGAACGCGTTAAAGCGGGACAAATCATGTCGCCACGTCAGTTGCGCGATGAGAACTCGATCCTCAAACGTAATGATCAGAAGTTGATCGAAACGCGTGATGCGTTGCCAGCGGTTGCTGAACCGGTTCTTCAGGGTATTACCCGTGCTTCACTACAGACGAAGAGCTTTATCTCGGCGGCTTCCTTCCAGGAAACCACCAAGATCTTGAACGAGGCTGCAGTAAGTGCGAAGGAAGATTACCTCGAAGGATTGAAGGAAAATGTGATCGTAGGTCACAAGATTCCGGCCGGTACAGGTATGCGCGATTGGGACAACTTGATTGTGGGTTCCATGGACGACTACGAGGAATTGAAAGCTAAGAAAACTGAAAAAGTAGAAGCCTAATGGCAGAAGAACAGAATAAAGATGGGCAGTTGAACATTGAACTGCCCGAAGAAGTAAGCGAAGGCCAGTACTCCAATTTGGCAATTATCAACCACAGTCCGAGCGAATTCGTTGTGGACTTTGTCAAGATCATGCCCGGAATGCCCAAAGCGAAAGTAAAATCACGTATTTTATTGACGCCGCAACACGCCAAGCGATTGCTCCGCGCACTGAACGAAAACGTAGCGCGCTACGAACAACAGTACGGAGAGATCAAAGAGCACGATCAAGGACAAATGCCGATGAATTTCGGCGGCCCTACAGCTCAGGCCTAATTGGCGAATACAAATGGTTTAAAGCCCTTGCATCGAATGATGGGAGGGCTTTTTTTTGCTCGAGGTTCGAGGTTCGACAAGCTCACCAACCTTTTCAAATTTTTGTGAGAAATATAGATGGGATCGGTAGTCGGGGATCGGTGTTCGGGACAAGCGTACACTCCGTAGACTTTGTTTCTGGTTTAAAACAATAAGAATGAGTTTCGGTTTGGGAAGGTTGGGGGCGGGGTTGTTCAGTTATTTGTGTAACGCTCCGTTTTTTTCTAGATATGAAGGTGCATCATATTTTGCGTCGTACTCATTATCATGAATCACAACGACTTCTATGTTGTGTCTCTTAGCTAACTCATTAAGAATCTCATCGTCTTTTCCGCAAATGGCTACGCTCTTTACCGACTTGGGTTTGAACCTTTCAATTAAAAATTGACTAAAGAAAGCTTGACCAAGTAAGTACATTCCTAGTCGTCCTTTTTTCGTTTGAATCGAAATGACATCTTTCCCTTTTATTTCGTAGAAGTTGTTCGGGTGAATGCCTCTATTCTCATTGAGAACTATGACTCCGTCTATGAACCTTTTACCTGTAGTTTTACTCCCTTCAACAGCTATAAACTCCTCTATCAAAAGGCCTCCTATTTCGGACCAATACTTTCTAGTACGCCAAGTTTCTTTTTGACTCATAGTTCTAATATTTTACGACGGTTTCTTGATGCGCAGTATCCAGAAGGGTATTGCGTAGAGGTGTTTTATGCCTCGTTTTTATTATTCTTTTGATTTCGTTTGCGTTGGAGAGAAAACTCTTTGCAACTGTAGGAACGAGAAACCTTCAGGTTCTCAAACACTTTTAAAATCTTTTGCAAGTGAGCAATTGAAATGTGTTTGAACTGAGCGCTGGGCTTATTCATTTAGTTTCTTGTAAATCTTTTTCATCATAAGTTCTTTTACTAAATCACCAAAGACCTTGTCCTCCATTATCTTTTCAAAAATGTCCTGGTTCTGATCCATTCGTCCAATGAGTTTGTCAATAAACTTATCGTCAAAAGCATATTTGAAAGTATCGAGCTTATTTACCCTTGCCTGCGTTTGTAAAGTTTCGTCTTCCATTAATTCAGCTTCGATCTGGTCGAAAAAGAGTTTGTCGGCTTCTTCAAACTCAGTACCGAATCGGTCATTAAGTACGTTAATGATTTGTGAAAGCAAAGCTTCTTCCTCCTTGGCTCTTTTCAACCCAGCTTCTGATGTTCCACTTAACTCTCCTTCTTCACCTTTTTCAAGTTCAATCGCTCCTTCTTTGATTTTTTGAAGCCGGTAATACTCCAACGCTACTTCATCATCTAAATGCAAGGCTTCTGAAAGTTCTCTTTTTGGTAAACGGGTTTGAAGCAGTTTTGCATACGCATAGAATTTTTCAAGCTCCGCATCACTGAATGGCATTATCTGCGATAAGAATGCATAGAGGTTTGTCCAAGTCCTTAAACCCTTCTTAAACTCATCTTGTTTGTCTTCCTCTTCAATCCCCTTATACCTATCAACCGCAGGATCTGTATATGCATATAAATGTCTTTGCTGTTTTGGGTTATTCAGTTTTGTTTTGGGGTCAAAGTAGATTTGCGCAAATTCATTGATTTCCTGCTCCCAGTACACTTGAAATTCATCTAGTTTTGCTTTGAGGTCATATAGATGATTAACGTCTGTTTCTTCAGTAACAGATGTGATTTCATAATAGGGTTGAAATGAATCAAGAATGGTTTGGCGCTCATTTGCAAAATCCAGTACAAACGTATCTTCCTTGCCTGGGCATGTTCTATTCAATCTTGAGAGCGTTTGAACCGCCTTGACGCCTGATAATTTCTTGTCAACGTACATCGTATGCAAAAGAGGTTGGTCGAACCCTGTTTGATACTTGTCCGCAACTATGAGGATTTTGTATTCGTCCTTATCAAACACAGTTGGGATTTCTTTCTCGCGCCAACCTGTCAATTCTGGTTCTGTAATTCCATCAGGTGAATTATCATCAACTACCTTACCTGAAAAGGCAACGAGTACTTTCATTTCATTCTCATAGCCCTTTTCCTTAATGTAGCGTCCAAACTCTTCAAAATAGCGTTTGGCATGTAGACGCGAGCCACAAACGACCATGGCTTTTGCTTTACCGCCAATTTTTTTAGAAACGACATCTCTGAAATGCTCAATGATGATTTCAGTTTTTTGCGCAAGGTTGTGAGGATGAAGCGAAACGAATTTACCAATAGCTTTTGCCGCTTTCTTTTTGTTTAATTCAGGGTCGTCTTCTATCGCTTTGGTCAATTTGAAATACAGTTCATATGTGGTGTAATTTTGGAGTACATCCAAAATGAAGCCTTCCTCAATGGCTTGACGCATACTATACAGATGAAACGGCTTTGGTTTGCTTTCTGCATCTTTATCTCCAAATACTTGTAGTGTTTTGTATTTAGGAGTTGCAGTAAACGCAAAGAACGAAATATTCGATTGTTGACCTCTGGCCGCTGCAGATCGTTCAATTTGTTCACGTACAAAATCATCACCAGTGTAGTCATCACCTGATTCTGCAGCTTCCGCATCTTCTAAAGATTTTGCCGCCAAGACTTCTTTCATCTTCTTGCTTGCTTCACCTCCTTGAGAGCTATGCGCCTCATCAATAACAACAGCGTAATTCCTATCAGGCAATTCACCAACTTTATCCACTACAAACGGAAACTTTTGCAGTGTTGTGATAATTATATTCGTTCCATATCCTAATGCTTCCGCCAATTGAGTACTGTCTTTGTCAATTTTCTGAACAACTCCTGTTTTGTGCTCAAATTGGTAAATCGTATTCTGTAGTTGTTGGTCAAGCACTTTTCTATCCGTTACAACAATTACAGAATCAAAAATTCGCTCGTTAGTAGCATTATGTAAACTAGAAAGACGGTAAGCTAACCATGCGATTGAATTACTTTTCCCAGAGCCCGCAGAATGTTGAACGAGGTAATTTTTACCCGCTCCAACTTCAAAAACATCTGCACTGATTTTACGAACAGCATCCAATTGATGAAATCGTGGGAAGATTAACTTTTCCTTTTTGTAGGTTTTGCCATCAACGACAATCTCTTCTGTTTGCAGGTGAATAAATCGTTGAATGATTTCCAACCAACTGTCTTTGGTGAAAATGTATTCCCATAAGTAAGAAGTTCGATAGCCATCAGGGTTTGGTGGGTTGCCTTTACCATTATTGAAACCTTGATTGAAAGGAAGCCAGTAGGTTTTGCTGCCTTCCAATTTGGTACACATAAAGACTTCATCTTGATCTACTGCAAAATGAACCAGGGTGCGTTTCCTGAAGGCGAAAAGTATTTCTCGATTGTCTCTGGTGGAACTGTATTGTTTAAGTGCATTGCCCACATTTTGGCCAGTGAACTGATTTTTAAGCTCGAGAGTAGCAACAGGAATACCATTTAGCGACAAAACCACATCAACTGAATTCTTATTGCGGGGGCTGTAATAAATCTGACGATAGACTTTCAGTTCATTTTTGTTGTACAAGTCAACCGCATCTGGATTTAGACTTGAAGCAGGTTTGAAATATGCCATTTGAAAACGCACTCCATAATCCACAAAACCATTGCGTAATACATCTAAACTTCCACGTAAATCCAATTCTTTATACAAACGCTGAATAACGCGGTTTTCCGCATCTGGCCCGTGAATGGCTGCAATCTTCTCCCATCGTTTGGGCTGTGAAGTCTGTAAAAAATGAATGACTTCATATTTAAACATCCCCAATTCAGGGCTGTAGTCCTGCGCATTACCTTCAGTATAGCCACCATTTTCTGTAAGCGACTGCACCAATGCCGTTTCGAATGTATTTTCTGTGGTTATGCTCATGCTTCTTCCTTGATTTCCTGTTGCGCTTCTTCTTTCTCTTGCTGGATCATAAACTGCCTGTACGCAACTTCCTTAAATATTAGTCTTAATGTGTGCTTCTTCTTTTCGCTCAAATCCTCTTTGAGGTAACCATCTTCATCATAACATTCTTTTACCGTCTCAAAATCATCCTGATATAACTCTTCGCTAATGTTGTTCAATTTATTTGGCAAGTCAGATTCAAGTACTTCAAAGGTGTCAGGGTCAAAGTATCTCACTAAGGGCTTGTTGATGTCATTGTATTCACGCCCCTGAAAGCAAGGTTTACCTTTACTGGATTCCCAATATATTCCGAAGAATTCCGTTCGATTGCTATTGTAGATTTTAGCGATTTGAAGACTGCCGTCTACTTCACGAATACCCTTATCAAGCGAGATTCCTTTTAAAATCCTTAAAGGTTCCATATCAATCGGGTCGTCCTGTTTGTCCTCTTTGAATATTAAATCTTTATAGGCTTGTTTTGCATCCTCTTCAATGTCAGTTCCGTTTGCTTCTCCTAAGAAAGTGTAAAACCGTTTTTTAGTGGGGTCTGCCGTAAGCTCGTCAAAGACAAAACCTTCTACATCCTTTTTGTAATAGAGCTTCCAAACACGAAACCTATTGGATTTCCAGTCCCATCCTCCAAATAAGAATCTCGCTTCACCTCTAAGCATATGAATATCTTGCCCCTCTGGATCAATTTTCTTGACCAAATCAGAAAATAAATCAGATAAGTAGTCTATTATATCCTCTATGCTCGATGCTGTGCTATTCAGATACTCATTCAGATGAATAGATGAAATTAAATTAAGTACCAATGGATATGCTCGATGTGTTCCTCCAGTAAAGCATATTAAGCAGTCTTTTCGAGGAAGCTCAAATAGCTTAATTCCATGCTTCCAACTTTCTGCTACAGTTAGACAGCTATCAGTGGCGAAAATGAGCTCCTCGGTCTCATTGGCTTGGCGTATATATGCGGTACAAAGTGTCATAATCAATCTGTAACTTTTATTTTGCCTGTAACCACTTCACTAATCAAAGCCGTGCGGTATTCGGTTAATAGATCAATTAGGTTTTTAGTGCGCTCCATTTGCGTATCGATGCGGCTACATTCGGTGTCGATGTGGCGTACTATGGATTGTTGTTCTTTGATTGGTGGAAATAAGAATTCCCTATTTTTTATATCGTCTTGGCTAATATTAGGGTCTCTCCTTGTTCCTTCTGCTCCGACCATCCAATATGGCCTAAAAAACATAATGAAGTAATGCAAGAAATCAGGTATTGTCTTTTCATTTGGAAGGATTGCACAAATAGCTTGATTGATTGCCGCATCAAATCTAAGCAGCCCACTTTTACCAATAGTTCCTGCACCTCCATACATTGCGACTAAGACAGACTTTTTAGGGACTACTTTTGCTGATGATTCAGACAAGGCTTTTTCAGTAATTTTAATCTCGCAATTAACCACATGATTGTTATTTAAATCCAAAGTTCGCAACCAAGGAATTTCACCATCATAATTTTCAGGGTCACTTGTCTTTGGGGTCCCTCCACTTGTTGTTTGATGCCTCCATTTCAATTTTTTCACCTCCCAATGCTCAGGTATTTCTCCCAACCATTCAATACCTGAATCTTTCATTGGTGCATCAGGGTTGATGCCTTTGGTCACTGCTTGGTTGATGATCGCGGTTTTTTCTTCTTCGTAGAGTTCAAGCAGCCGTTTTTTGTCGGCTATCAGTTCGTCAATCTCGGCTGTTTTGCGGTCAAGGTAGCTGGCGATGGCGGTTTGTTGCTGAGGTGGAGGTAGGGGCAGTTCAGATTTAATGTATTCTTCAACTTTTAAATTTGGATAAGTTGTTGCAGATACCATTCTCTCGATTCTCTGCTTAGTAACATCAGATTGTAAGACATAATATAGAAACTTACTATCGACTTCGGTCGGTCTAACCCTCAGTAAGAAATTACTGAATGAAAACTTCTCTGAATCAGCCTCAGAAATGTACCCAGTTTTTCCAGTTATTATGTTGGTTGCTGATCCAGAAGATTTTACAACCACAATATCACCATGAACACACTTATAATACTCCCATTCGGCTTCTGAAAGATGCCTTGACGCCATTTCCTCATAGCGCCACTCACCATCTTTGGTTAACTGCGCGGTTGTTGGGATTCGCACTTCTATACTATTTTCAAATGGTTCATTAGCACCCCAAATACCACTGTTATCAATTTTCGAAACATATTGCAGACGCTTAATTTCCCAATTATTAGGAATTTTGCCTATTTCTTCATGTCTAGTGGTTTTGTATGAATCGTATTTCCTCATGAGTCTAAAACTGCTTTTTCTGTTTCCAGGGCCTTTTTTTCCAATGCCATAATATCAGCTTTGATCTCTGCCAAAGGCCTTAAAGGTTTGAATTCATAGAAGTACTTGGTGAAATTGATTTCGTAGCCAATCTTCGTTTTGTTTTCATCTATCCAGACATTGGGTAGGTGTGGCTTAACTTCTGCTTCAAAGTACTCTTCAATAGTTTGTGGTACTAGTTTTCCGTCTGCATCTTTCTTTAAGAATGGGATGTTTTCGTAATCACGCAAGGAAGTATCGGGTTTTGGGTCACCACTTCGATTGGTTACGATTTCTCCGTTTTCTTTTAGCGGCTGTTCCACAGTTACTCGCCAGTAGCCAAAAAACTGATTCGGGTAGATTTTCGAGAATTCATTCTCTTCAAAATCTCCGTAGAGTTGGGTGATGAACCCAATTCCTTTTTCATTTCCGTTTTCTACAATGGCTTTACGCTTATTACCCAAACTCCTTGGCTTATTAGGCTCCCAGAATCTGTTAGCATCCAAATTTCCATCTTTGATTAGATCTTCATCTTTGGCACCAGTAGCATTTATCAATTGCACTTTACCACTTCGTTCCGCACTTTTATTATTAGTAACAATCCAGATATACGTGCTAATTCCTGTATTGTAAAACAATTGATCGGGTAAAGCAATAACTGCTTCCAACCAGTCATTTTCAATAATCCATTTTCGAATATTGCTTTCTCCGCTTTCGGCAGCACCGGTGAACAATGGGGAGCCATTGAAAACGATTCCAATTCGAGTACCGCCAGATTTCATTTTGGAAATCATGTGCTGCAAGAAGAGTAATGAGCCGTCATTTATTCTTGGTAAACCTGCACCAAATCGACCGCTCATACCTTTATTCTCATGCTCACCCTTAATGATTTTCTGTGCTTTTTTCCAGTCCACACCAAAAGGCGGGTTGGAAAGCATGTAGTCAAACTTTTCTTCTTCTAAGCCGTCCACGGTAAAGGTGTTTCCAAATTTGATATTGCTTGGATTCTGGCCTTTGATAAGCATATCAGATTTACAAATGGCATAAGATTCAGGGTTAATTTCCTGACCAAACACTTTCAATTCAGCTTTAGGATTGAGTTCTTTTACATATTGCTCACCAACGGAAAGCATTCCACCAGTTCCACAAGCTGGGTCATAAAGCGTTTTTACAATCCCCTCTTTAGTTAAAGTGTCTTTGTCTTCAATGAACAAGACATTCACCATTAAACGAATGACTTCTCTTGGGGTGAAATGTTCCCCTGCGGTTTCGTTGGATTGTTCTGCAAATCGTCTAATCAGGTCTTCAAAGACATAACCCATTTCCATGGAGTCCATGCCCTTCAAGTCAATTTCCTGAAAGGCTTTTACCACACGAAAGAGGATGTCTGCTTTAGGATCGTCCATGCGGTCAATCTGATCGTCAAAATTGAAGTACTCAATAATTTCACGAGCACTAGTCGAAAAACCGTTAATGTAGTTTCTCAGGTTTACCGCTACATTATTTGGATCTGCGATGAGTTTGTCAAAGTTGTAAGAACTTCTATTGTGAAAATTGAATCCCGCAATCTTGTTGAGGGCAATGTCTTTGGCGCTTTCTTTTAAGGAATCTACTTTGGGCAAGTAGTCCAGTACTTTTTGCTTGGTTGGTTCGAGCACTGAGTCTAGTCTTCGCAGTACGGTCATTGGGAGTATTACTTTTCCGTAATCCGATCTTTTGTAGTCGCCTCTAAGCAGGTTGGCTACTTCCCAAATTTTTTCTACTTTCTCTTTAAAGTTCTTCATTTATTGTTCTTATTCTTTTTTCAATATTATCATTTCTATTTGAGTTTTGGCAAAAAAGTAATTCTTACCTTAATATCCTGCCGCTTGTGCGTTGGATTTTTATTAGTGGGGTGCAACGGTTTCGGGCTTTGCGAAGCATCCCAAAGAATATTGCGCATAGATTTGGTTGTATTTATTTTTTGATTCTATCAAAGAGGCTATTTAAGCTAGAGATCGTTTCACTAGATAGTCCTTTAATATATGCTTGTTGTTCTGATTTGTAGTCGTAGTAAAGAAAACCAAGTGCTCTTTTGACTTCTTTCGCATTTGTGATCTCAAGTAGTTTTTCTTTATCTGGCTTTGAAATAAAATCTTCAAGAACAAAATCAGTTTTGTCCGAGGAATAAAAATCAATGTGTGAATCTAAGTTCTCACCAAATTCCTTTAAATACTTTTTTCTTGCCGATTTACCAGCTTTGTCGTTATCTAACAGAATCAGGAAAGAATCTGCAAATGAAATTGCTAAACTTATTAAAGCCGTAGATTGACTAGCTCCAGCACTCGGGATAAAATGCACATCTTTATGAATATAATCTGTATGGTCCTGAATCATTCGTAGTAAATAAAAATCAATGATACCTTCGGTAAGGACAACTTTCCCTAAAAAATCATGTGCGAAATTTAAGTTTAAGGCTTGGTATATTGGAGATAGAGCTCCTTTGTCAAGTTTAGACCTGTAATTACCAAAATTTTGAAGAGTGATAAGTGAATCCCGTTTTTCTGCGATTCTTATACTTCCTAATTTAATTATATTGGGATTTAAAAGATACTGTGAATGAGTACAGTAAATAATCGTATTTTTTTTCGAGACTGACTCTAGCTCTTTTAATAATTCCGCTTGTGCTGATGAATGTAAATATGAACCAGGCTCATCCAAAAGAAATATGGAGTTTTCAAGTTTTCCTTTATAGTTTGGATTAAATTTTAGTTTAACCATATAGTTAAAGAACCACTGAAATCCTTTGCTTCGTTCTGAAATATCAAATGTCCTCTTTTTCCCTTTATGAGATTTATCTTTTACTTTAAACTCAAACGTATTACCAGTATTTACAATAACTAATTCTAGTTTGTCACTATCGTCCGCAAAATTCTCACCACTTTTTTTAATCCGTTTCCATTCCTTGATTATTTCTTCATTAAGAGTATCTTCAACGTCACTTAGTATATCAGCTTTTTTGTCTTTGTTTTGATACTTTAAGTATGACATTAATGGGGTGTCACGATCGTCTTCATCAATTCCTTCAGTATCTGCTCTCTTGAATATTTCTTCGATAATTTCGTTCCAGTCTCGATTTTTAGTTCGACCAATTTTTCCATTGTTTTGATAGTCTTCTGGAAAATGAACTGAATTTGGTACTCTATCCGCGAAATCATCAAAGTATAAGATATAAGGGAGGCGAGATACTAAATATTTTGAAATTTTCCCAAGAGTGTTTTCTGACACGCCCTCAACCTCACAGTTATAAGTGTTCTTCTCACCATCAAGAACTCTGGAAACAGTAAAATGATAATCTTTTCCTAGAGAAGTAAGTATACCATAATCATCTGATTCAGTGTTAAGTTTTATTTTTTTTATTAATTCATCTCTTTCTTCCAGATCAAGTTTTATTAATGCGGAAATTTTACATTCTTTCTGCTTAATAGTATAATTATTTTCAAAATTTAGATGTGCACCTAAATTATACCTATCCCTTGATTTGTCAAATGCCAAAATAGCCTTAAGAACTGAAGTCTTTCCAGCTTCATTGATTCCAATAATAGGGTTAATCGAGAAGTTTAAGTTGAACTCAATATCCTCAATTGCTCGGTAGTTCTCTATTCTAAATTTGGTGATTTTCATTATAGTTCTATTTTATGCCAAATAACTTGCAATTAGCCTCATAAACATACCACTTTTTTCGGTTTTTCGAGCTTCGGCATTTTGGATATAGAGAAAGGGTGGCAGATCGAAGCTGGAAGTCTGAAGCTTGAAGCTTCAATTAACACCTTAATAATATAGCACTGAGTCGTTCACTCCTCTAAGAATCACCAAAAAATACTAGGCGCTTCAAATATTAGTTCTTTCATTTATGCGCTCAAATTAGTCTATTATAACTCGTTTAACTCTTGTTTTTTTCTCTCCTTCTCTATTATCGATGTATTCTTCGATTTCAACTTGTATAGGCATTTCATTTTGCAGAAAATGACTGCTTACCAAGTGAGGAGGAATAAACACATTATCGCCCATGATCTCGGGTTCAAAGAATGCATAACCTTTGGTAACATTCAAGTTTATTACCTTCCCAGAAACAAGAACATCTGAAACGGTGGGTTCGGTTTCTGAAATTGATTCTGTTTTCTCCCAATTCTCAGTCTTAGGATTTGAGTCAATATACATTTTAAACCAAACCAGCACATCCAAAAGTTGAAAAAGGATGCTTTTCATTAAAAAATGGGTCCGTACCGTTCGTATATGTTCATCAATCTCGGATCGATGAGAACCGGGTTGGGTTACGTCCAAAATATTTTTCAAATAAGTGGCAATCTGCTTTGGCAAATGGGTCTCATCCAAATGCTTGTACCCTTTTTCAATGAAATACCCATTATAGCCCTTCCCTGCTAAAAACTTACTGCTTTCATTCAAGGCGACAGTTGGACTTACAAACTCCAAAGGCAACAGTTTGAACTTATTAAATGCAGAAAATAAATCTTCTACGATTCTCCTCATGGAGGTGAAGTGGTTATCGATATCAGACTCTTCATCAACTTTGAGAAGATTCAATATGTCTTGCCCTGCAAATTCGCCAATGTATTTTTCGGTGCAGGCATCAAAAACGCGTTTGTAGGAACGTCTGAGTTGCGTATCCTCTTGACAAGCAGCAGCTTCTTTAATGTCTTTAAACAAGCGGTCTATTTCATCATCACTTCCTTTTTTATAAACCTTAGTGAAGGCCTTTTTAAAAGTTTTATCTTCATAAGCCTCCGCTTGGCCCGTTAACACAAATACCTCGAATTTCTTTTTCAACTGAAGCAATTGTTCTTTTGCTCTATGAACATTGAAGGTGTCCTCAGTTCCTTCTTTATCATCCTCGTTTTCAAAAAACTTCGCATCCAACAATACTCCATCATAAAATGGGTAATTGCGCTCCAACTCACTCATTCCACCGTTTAATGACTTAAAAGGAATGAGGTTGATTCCATTTCGTTTTGCCCGGCCTTTGGTACCGCCTAGAGTCTCATGCTCATCATCTATCCAAAGAATATTGTAAAAGATATCTTCCATATTAATTCGTCAATTTTATGGGGAATTGAAATCTGAATACAACCGGGTAAATAGGGTCTTCATTCAAGATTAATTCCCATTCAGGATTGTCAAATTCCGAAGCAATTCGGTGAATGTCGTATCCCCCTAAACCGGTTCCTGACTTCGAATCGGCTGTAGAGTACTTTGCAATAAATTTATCTCGATCGAAATTGCGTGGGAATGGATTTCCATTGTTGCGCACTTCGATGATAAGGAAATCATCTACTTCCTTCATTTCAATGACTACCTCATTTCCCTCAACCTTCTTCGGGAATCCATATTTATGCGCATTTGTCAAAAGGTTATCGATAAGTACCTTTAAAAGAACACGGTTACCTCGAATCCCTCTTTCTTTAAGCTTTTCTCCTTTGAGCAATAGCTTCTTTACTTTAAAGTTGAAACCGTTACCTGTAAATTCATTCATCAAACTGTTGATATCCGATAAAGCTATGATGGTTTTTTCATATTCTTCAAGTACAAGGCCGTTTTCTCCTTTTTCAAGTACATCAGTCATGAAATTAACATCGCGTTTTATTTCCTGAAGAACAGAAAGAATATCGGTTTCATAGAACTCGTAGAACGAACTATTCAAAAGCTCAAATCCATCTGGCTTATCTCTTAAAAAGTGAAGCAGGTTATCTGTCCAATCCAGAATATTCTGTCTAGGTCTGCCTAAGGTGTGCTTTAAAGAGGCAAATTCACTGAATTGAGCAGCTGCTTTTCCATGCACCAGTGCATTTCTTTCTTGCTGGAGAGACTTAATCTTATCAGATAACTCTGCAATTCCCTGAACTTTTGCTCTTTGTTCCTCCAACGAAAGCAACTTAATGGTAACCTCAAGAAGATCATCCCGTCTAATCATTGGAATTGTAGAACCCTGCCTGTATGATGCAAGTTGCTCCTCCACATAATCCGCGTGAAGCTCATTGATCAGGTAAGCCGTATCTACTCTCTCTTCATTAACTTTAAAGGGAAGAATATCCGGGTTTAAGTAAACAGCTTCACCAGAAAAATTGAAAAAAGTAGGCTTTAGAGTCTTCCACCGTGTTGCAAGTAAAAGGCAAGACTCTTCAATCCTTCTTAAACTAGGTCTATTCAATTGAATATCTTCAACATCAGCCGCGTCCAATTCGAATTCGATCTTGTCATCTTTGAGATCTCGAATCCTTAGCATTTTTCCTTCATCAGGAATATCTGTTCTCGATCCTTTTACAAACTCAACGATGTCCTTGAGTTTTACTCCCTCAACATGCTTTTGAAAATATCTGGGAACATTGAGATTGTAGCCATCCTCCCTAATAACGTCTAGCTCTACTTCCTTTAACGCATTTTTTTTACGTTGACCATTCGCTAAACCGGATTGACCATAGTTTTCTATCGGTTCTTCTACCGCACTTAAAGTAGAATCAATTTCCGATAGAACGAAACTCAAAAGCTCTTGATCTTTTAATTTTTTTACGCTTGAACTATTTCGTTCAACAAACTCTCTGGCATCAATGAAGCGAACCTTTCCGGGTAGCTTCTTCGCCTTGTTAATAACGAGCACTGTTAAGGGAATGCCTGTATTTAGAAGCAAACCACTTGGCAATAATAATATGGTGTCTATTAAATCTTCTTCAACAAGATATTTTCTCAGTCGCTGCTCATTCCCCCTTTTAAAAAGAAAACTTTGCGGCAGCAGGGCAATGAGTTTACCACTCGTATTTAAGGAGTTAATTCCTTTCTCTACAAGAAAATGCTCTATGGTACGAATTCCTCGATCAATTCCTCGATATCGTTGGTTTAGTCGCATCCCGTAAGGAGGGTTTGCAACCACTAAGTCGAATTTTTCATTTTTTGGCCAATGATCAATCGAGTCATTGCAAACAAAATGAGAATTTACAGGTCGATCGTATGCCATTAAACGCAATGCGCCCATAGCCCATGTCAATCGATTTATTTCCTGACCGAAATAGTCTTGGCCCGGTTCGAGAAAAACTCCAAAAGAAGCTAGACCAGCAAAAGGGTTAAAGACCTTTGACTTTTCAGGAATATCAGCAAGCCCATAAATAAGTCGTGTTATCTCTAATGGCTGTAGAAACATCCCTCCATTTCTACCTTGTGATTCGGTTATTCGATACAAAGTATAATCGAATATTTCACTAAAGTGTTCTTTAAGAATTGCTTTGTCAATTTGAAACAGCGCATCAATAAGTTCTTTAAAACCTCTATTCCGAATGTTTGGAAATGAAGAGCTAAAAGCCTCAATGATGGTCGAATAGTCCTTCTCAGACCATTGTGAGTTTTTATTTGCTGCAGCCAACAAATCCTCAAGACTTCCCTGGTTAGCTTCCGATAGAAATTCTTTAGAGATTCGATCATCCCTATAAAGCGAAAGGATTAATAGAAAAATGGGATATTCATTTGAGCCAACTAAATTGCCTCTGAGAATATCAAATATTCTCCATATCTGTTGTTCAATCGCTTTTACTGGCGTCATATCTTCTAAATTAACTTCCTTCATAATATTCCTTTACCTGATTGAGGAAGCAAATATCTATCTCATATGTGCAGTGTAAGTGCATAGCTTAATTGTACTTCTTAAAAATCGACTCCGAAATGGTTTTGAACTTGACTCTCAACTCCGCTGGTTCCATGATTTCAACACCATCCAGATATGAAAAAAGAAGAGCGATAAGTTCATGGTTCACTTGTAAATCCAATTCAATTTCTATCCCGTGGTCTGTTTTGTTTTTTACTTTTTGAGATCCATGAATCGGTTTGCTTTCAATATAAGGCCATACATCGGCTGAAATTCTTAAGACTACTTTTTCTGAACTACTATTAGGGTCTATCGAAACACCAACTACATCTTCAAAAAACTCATCAAAGTCAATTTCTGTATTTGGAATATAATTCTCGTTCGAATAGGAAATTGATAGAATTCTGTCAATAGCCAAGTTCGACAGCGCTTTATAATCATCATTGAAGCCAAACAGGAACCATCGGTTGTTAAACTGTTTTAGATACCATGGATGAAAACCAAAAGTCGCAGATTTTTTTTGTTTGAACCCTTGATAATTAATCGTCAGTGCTTGTTGATTCTTGATTGAATTGAAGAGCTCTGTAAAATGATTCAGGCCTTTTAAATACGGATTTTGCTCAAATCCAACAATGGAACCTGAATGGCCCTTTAGTTTGAAAGTGTCCTCCAACCTGATCTGAATTTCTTCAATCCATTCAAATTGAGGTATTCCTTTGAATCGCGATAAAATGGATAAGGTTTCATTTATTTGTTCTGCCTCCGAGGGATTTATTCCCTTATTTCCTATTGAAAACGAGCGATCACTATATCGGTAGTACGTTTTACGTCCATCTTTTAGCCTTTCAAGAGGTATAGACCAACCTTGTTCGCTTTCCATGAATGCGATATCATCAAAAACTTGTCTTCTTTTAACCCCGTTTTCTATTCCAGAGAATTCATAGATCGCTTCATTGCACGCATCAATAAGATCCTCCATGAAGAATTTTCTTCCATGATTACTAAAACACCTATCAAGTGCATGATATCTAATGGTTGCGTGTTTATTGGTTGCCACTTATTTGCTTGTCCTAGCTTTACGTGTTTGAATAATATAATTGTGAATCACCTTTATTTTCAAGTATACAAAAAAAGCTTGAAAGTTGGCTTTTAGCCTTTAGCAGTTGGAATTTCGGTGTTCGAGGTTCGGTGTTCGATGTTCGTCAGTCGATAGTCCTGATTAGATGATTAGAACAGGGGTTGCGAGTTTCGGGTCACGGGCTTCGCAAGCCGAAACTCCTTTTTATAGAGTCCAATAAGCAAATTGATATCTAGAGTGAAGGCTTGTCACGGATCACTGGAAAAGAGAATCGCTCCCTACCTCGTAAGCCGAAGCTCGAAGAGCGAAGGATTAGTCACCAAAAATAAACTGTAAGAAAAGTACCCAAAGTAGAAATAGAGAATATAACAGAGAATCGCTCAAACCGGTCACAGGTGACGGGTCACCGGTCACGTCCGATCACTGTTCACCGTTCACGGTTCACTGAGAATAATAGCCATTCCGCTCAATCTCCTCCCAAACTGTCCCGGGAAGCATTCCGCTTACGTTCTTGCCATCTGCGATGGCTTTGCGGATGAAACTGCTGCTGAGCTGGATGATTGGGGCCTCAGTGAAGTGGATGTGCGGGTGGGTGAAGTCCTCGGCTTTTTCGGTGCCGTGGCGCGGGTAGACGTAAATCGAATGCCGTTCTAGGATCAAGTCGCCGTTTTTCCATTTCTTGAGCGTGGCGATGTTGTCGCTGCCCATGATCAGTGCAAAATCGTAATCGGGATATTTTTCGCCCAAATACGCCAAGGTGTCGATCGTATAACTCGGTTTGGGCAACCCGAATTCGATATCGCTTACGCGCAGTCGATCGTTTTGCTCCACCGCCTGCCGCACCAATTCCAAGCGCGTGTAATCGTCGAGCAAGGTGCTTTTTTTCTTAAAGGGATTGTGCGGTGTCACCACGAACCAAACTTCGTCCAGTTCCGTAAATTCGAGCATATATTGCGCAATGATGACATGGCCCACATGCACGGGATTAAACGTTCCGAAGTATAGTCCGACCTTTTTTTTCATTTCCCCAGGAAGTCTTCTACGCGTTGGACCGTTTCGTCAATGGCGTTCTCCAACACGTCGTTCACAATGATGCAGTCAAATTGATGTTGATATCCCATTTCTTCTACGGCCTTGCTCAGTCGGGTTTGCAGTGAGCTTTCATCCTCCGTACCGCGATCGACCAATCGTTGTTCCAAGGTTTTCAGGTCGGGAGGAGCGATGAAAAACGAAAGCGCGCGATCCCCGAACATTTTCTTGATGTTCAAACCGCCCACGACATCAATATCAAAAACGACGTGTACACCGGCGTTCAATCGGTTTTCAATTTCCGACTTTAGCGTGCCGTAATACCGTCCGGGATACACCTCTTCCCACTCGACAAAATCACTTTTTTTGATTTTTTCGCGAAAAGCAGGGGTGCTCAAGAAATGGTAATCCTTACCGGCAACCTCTCCTTCGCGCGGGGAGCGATTGGTAGCGGATACCGAAAACTCCAAACCGTTCACGCGTTGCATCAACGCCTTGACGATGGTCGATTTTCCGGCGCCCGATGGAGCAGAGAAGATGAGTAGCTTTCCCGTCATCACAGAATATTGAGCGATTGTTCTTTCATTTTTTCCAATTCATCCTTCATCTGAACGACCAAGCGCTGCATCGGTGCGTGATTGCTCTTGCTTCCGAGCGTATTGATTTCACGCCCCATCTCCTGAAGGATAAAGCCCAGCTTTTTTCCCTGTGCTTCTCCTTGGCTCATGGTTTCCATGAAGTATTCGCAGTGCTTTTTCAGACGAACTTTTTCTTCGGTGATATCGAGTTTTTCTAGGTAATAAATCAACTCCTGTTCGAAGCGATTGTCGTCCACATTCTTTTCCTCCAAAGCAGCCATCCCTTTGCGCAGGCGTTCTTGGACGTTGCTTTTGCGCTCTTCGTCGTGCGGGTCTACATCGGCGAGCAGGCCGAGGATGTTTTCGGTGCGCTGTACGAAGTCTTCGTGCAAGGTGCGTCCTTCCTCGCGACGGAACTCATTCAAGTCGTCAATGGCGCTGTGGATTCCGCTCACGAGTGCATTCCATTCTCCATCGCTGAGTTGTTCTTTTTCACTGCGCAATACATCCGGAAAACGAAGAATCGTAGGAAGCAGATCGGACGATTCGCCGAGCTCGGTATTCATGCCCTTGAGCACATCGTGGTAATGACGGATCAAATCGCTGTTGACCAATTGTGCTCCGGATATTCCGGTCATTTCAACGTAGATCGACAAGTCGACTTTTCCACGAACCAAGGCCTTACCGACCAAACTCCGCATTTCGAGTTCTTTTTCGCGGTAAAAGCCGGGAATCCGAGCGTTGAAATCAAACGACTTGCTGTTGAGCGATCGGATTTCGATGGTGATTTTTTTATCGGCAAATTCGGTTTGAGCCTTGCCGTAACCCGTCATTGAATAAATCATGCTGTGCTAGTTTATATCTGCAAAAGTAAGGAAATATCACACCTTTTGCCTTTTCCGTACGGCCACAAAATAAACGCCTGTGAATATCAGTGCTGCCGAGATAATCATGGTGGTGTTCAAGGTGTCCGCGCCAATGGCAATGGCATAGATCGCAGCCAATAGGGGCTGAAGGTAAATGTACGTACTCACCGTACTCGGATTTACTTTTTTAATCGCCAGGATGTTGAGCAAGTAAGCCAAAAAAGTCGTTCCGATCACCACATAAGCCGTTGCGCCAACGATGGGTAGGGGCATGGTGGACCATTCGATGGCATGAAACTGCTTCCAGCCGATGGGCGTGACGTAAATCAGTCCGAAGGTAAAAACCCATCGAATGACAGTCACGGGCGAGTATTTGTTCATGATCGGTTTGACCAAAACCAGATAAATGGCGTAGGACGTAGCGTTGAGGAAAATCAGCAAGTTTCCCAACATGTAGTTGCTATCCATCAAGGCGACTTGTCCTTTTTGCTGTACGGTAAGCAGCAGAATAGCGCCCGATGCACCGATGATGATGCCGAGGATTTTCAGCAACGTCAATCGCTCGCGGATGATGATGGCCGACATGATCAGAACGAGGATGGGATTGCTCGTCATGATAATGGCCGCATTGATGGGGGTGGTGAGGTTCAAGCCCGAAAAGAACAAGAGTTGATTGGCAGCCACACCAAAAAGTGCTAAAATCGCCATTCGGCCGAGATCTTTCCAGGCGACTTTTTCCCATTTGCGATTCAAAAGTAAAAGCCAAAACAACAGCGCCGCACCCGACACCCGAAGAAGAATAAATCCCAACGGTTCGATGTACGTCGGCATCACATCTTTGGCGATGGTGTAGTTCAGGCCGTAGATCAAATTGGCTCCGAACAATGCGAGATGAGCTCCGGTATTTCCTTTCAAGATTGCAAGGCGTGTTTGGCGGCTTCGACCGTTTTCTTGGCCGAACCGATGAAGATTTCATTCGCTACCACGGCAACGGGACGCTTCAGGAATGTGTATTCGTCCAGAATCAGCTGGCGGTAATCGTCCTCCGAAAGCGTTTTATCTTTCAGTCCCATGCTTTTGTATTTCATCGCTCTGCGGCTAAAAAGCGCTTCGTAACTTCCGGCCAGTTGCTTCATCTCATCCAGCTCGTCGGGCTGAATGGGATGGGACTTGATTTCGCGCATTTCGACATCATCACTTGGACTCCAGTCTTTTAGAATCCGTTGGCACGTCGAACACGTATGGAGGTAATAGATCTTTTTCATGTGGATTTTGTTAGCATTGTAAACCGATTGCAAAGGTAGAAGTTTACCTTTGATGGAATTAAAAAAACAAAAGGATAAACGTGAAGATTGAAACCAAGACCATCCACGGCGGATTAAAGCCCGATTCATCCACTGGAGCAGTGATGACTCCGATTTATCAAACCACAACGTATGCCCAAGAAAGACCGGGAATGCACAAGGGATTTGAGTATTCGAGGTCCCAGAACCCGACTCGTCAGGCATTGGAAAACAACTTGGCCGAGTTGGAGAATGGAAAGTTTGGATTGGCTTTCAGCAGCGGCCTGGCGGCGATCGATGCGGTAGTCAAGTTGTTGAGTCCCGGGGACGAGGTGATTTCTACCAATGACTTGTACGGAGGCACGTATCGTTTGTTCAACGGAGTTTGGGAGCGGTATGGCATCGTATTTCACTTCATCGGCCTGGACGATTTGGACCGACTCGATGAATTGATGAACTCCAAAACCAAAATGGTTTGGATTGAAACTCCGACCAACCCGACGTTGAAAATCGTCGATATTGAGCGTGTTTGCAGTTGGGCCAAGAAGAATAAATTACTCAGCGTAGTGGACAACACCTTTGCCACACCGTATTTGCAAAACCCGTTGGATTTGGGTGCGGATATCGTCATGCATTCGGCGACGAAATATTTGGGAGGCCACAGCGACGTGGTCATGGGTGCCTTGGTAACCCGCGATCAGCAAATTGCCGATCAGTTGTATTTTTATCAAAACAGCTGCGGTGCGGTACCGGGGCCACAAGACTGTTTTTTAGCACTTCGAGGAATTAAAACGCTACATTTGCGCATGGATCGACACAGTGAAAACGCGGCGGGAATTGCAGCGTTTTTGGAATCTAGACCCGAGGTGGAAAACGTGTATTGGCCGGGATTAAAATCGCATCCGAATCATGAAATTGCAAAGCGTCAAATGCGCAATTTTGGAGGGATGATTTCGTTTAGCTTACGCGATGATACCGTTGATCGGGCTTTTGAGCTCGTGAGTGCCACAAAAGTATTTACATTAGCGGAGTCGTTAGGAGGAGTAGAGTCCCTCATCGGTCACCCCGCGACCATGACGCATGCAAGCATTCCTCGAGAGAAGCGACAAAAAAGTGGGGTAGTGGATTCGTTAATCCGCCTGAGTGTTGGAATAGAACATATCGACGATTTACGCGAAGATTTAGAACGCGCATTTAATTCGATGAAAAAATGACAGGAACAAGATTTGCCGTTATCGGCTTGGGATATTTTGGATCGGCGATTGCTCGTGTTCTCGCGAAGCGAGGCGCCGAAGTATTGGCCATTGATGCGAGCGAAGACCGCATTGAGGGCATAAAGGACGATGTGGCTTATGCCATCACGCTGGATGCAACGGACAAAAAGGCGTTGGAGCAGCAAAACCTGCACGATTTGGATGCCGTGGTTGTGGCCATCGGTGAGAATTTTGAAGGATTGCTTCTGTGTACCTTCTTGTTGCAGGAAATCGGAGTGAAACGAATCATCGCCCGAGCATCGGCTCCCAGTCAGGCGCGAATTCTCCGAAAGATGGGAATTACCGAAGTTCTTCAGCCCGAAGAAGAGGTAGGGGCGAGTGTAGCCGAATCATTGCTCAATCCGAATGTATTGATGTGCATGAACCTGCCCGATGAGTACGAGATCGTAGAGATCAAACCACCGCGTCAAAGTGCGAATCGCACCTTGGGCGATATCGGTTTGCGGTCGAAATACAAACTGAATTTGGTCACGATCCTGCGCGAAACCGAAATCACCAAAAACGGCGAAGTCATCAAAGAACAACACATTTTGGGTGTGCCCACTTCGGATACGGTTATTCTTCCTACGGATACCATCGTGATTTTTGGTCAGACCAAGAACATTGAGAAGTATATTGATATTAATAGCTGATTTATCGGTGAACGGTGAACAGTGACCCGTGATCGGGAGTGACCGGTGACCGGTGACCTGCGACCGGTTTGTGACTTGTGACCCGTTTTTAATGCCTGAATTCGGTTGGCTATTGTCTTAATACATAGAACTCTTCTTAGCGTTTTGTGAAACACGTACTTCCAAAAATCTGCGGTGCCCGAGCTCGTCGAGGGTCCAGTTAAGCAAATAAAGCACGAAGAAAAAATCGCGGAGAATCGCTCCCTAGTTTCCCAGTCTCCTAGTTTCCGAGTCTCCAAGTCACCCAGTCTCCAAGTCACCAAGTCACCCAAAAAAAGCACAAAGAAAAAATCGCGGAGAATATCGCGGAGAATCGCTCCCTACCTCGTAAGCCGAAGCTCGAAGAGCGAAGGATTAGTCTACCAGTCTACTAGTTTACTAGTCTCCAAGTCACCTAGTCACCGAGTCTCCAAGTCACCTACAAGATTTACTTCACCTCATTTCGCTTACGGTAAGCCCGATAGCCGTATGCGGCTCCGGCAGCCGCCAGTGCGACCAAACCGCCATCGATGGGAACCGGTGGATTTGGATTATCCGGCTGGCCAAAGGCAACGGAAGTACTGATCCAGACGAAAAAAAGTATAGCGATAATCTGTTTCACTTTATGGCTTTTAAAAAGGTGGAACCGTTTTCGGTTATCAATTCGATGAAATATACGCCGCTCGAGACGTTTTGGTTTGCAATGCGGTTTTCTTCCGCATTAAGCATACCTCGACGAACAATTTGCCCTTGACTGTTTCGCAGAGCAAAGTTACAACCCACGGACGAAATTCCATCGATAGACCAATATTCCTCGCCGTAGCGAACCGTGAATTCATTTGCTTCTTCCTCGACAAGGTGAACAAATGGATCACGAATGCGCAATTCAAAGCGCAGCTCGGTAAACGTCGTGTCGTGCGTAAAGGTGTAATCGCCATTCAACAAGTTGTGTTCTAGATCGGTTTTTTGATCGTAGAGCCAAACTTCGAAAGGCGAACTGCTATCCCAGAATGATGGATCCATGGAAATGGTAAAACTACCTGTACTGTCGCAACGAATACCTACGGTATGAGCGCTCTGTTGGGCGCTCGGTAGGGGAACCGCATTGATGGATAGGTCTTCATTTCCAAAATGGGAGTAGAGGTTGGGAACACCCGACCCGTTTTGCATTTTCCACGCATCCCAGTTGGAGTCAAATCCTTCCGTTGACGAGTTGACTAGAGCAAAAGTCAACTGATCAGAATTGCCGTTGGCATCGACATTCAACACAATCCGATTGAGCGATTGCTTGAAGAAATTTGCCGGGTTGGAAGTCGTTCCGTTCGCGCTCGGAGTCAGTGTCCCGACCGAGGGTGTACCTCCATTTGTAGCGCGCACCCAAAAACCTTGCAATGGAGCAATTTCTGAAGGAGTAGCTCCCGCAGGTGCATAACTGCGCCATGAATTATTGTTTTCGTTGTATTTATAAAACGCGTTTTCAACATTAGACAGCGATAGCGTAGAGAAGTCCAGGTTGCAACTGAATGGATTCGCGATGAGGTTCCATCCGTCGTTATTCGGATTTCCGTTATTGAATGAATTCCACGTTCCGCTGGTGTTGTAAGTAAGTGTTGGGGTAACGGATGTGTTTGGCGTTCCTTCCAACTCAAAAGTCCATGGCCCCATAGCATCACTCGAAACACCATTGGCTCCGAAATAAGCGATATAACCCCTTCCGGCCTCGAACTGTCCGCTCGGTGCGACATAATTATAAGCCGCTGCATCCCAGTAAAACAAATTCCCATAGGTGTTTTCTTGATCTCCAAGCGAATCGATTTCGGCACTGGCAAAAGGCGAGCCAATCGGATGCCATCCTTCAACATTGGTGTATTGCTGCTGGGCAACAACTCCGCTTCCTGCATACGAACCGTCGAGTTTCATTTGGGAATACCCCGTATTATCGGCTTGTAATAAGAGGTGGCCGTTGTTGGTGAAATCACCATTTATTGCAAGCGAATTCGTTGGTGTTACAAAAACCGTATCGTCCGTATTTATGCCTAAAACTTGGACTTCTGTATTGCTGTTGATGGTCCAGTTATCGTAGATATACGCATCGGTTGATGCGGTTGGTGTAGTCGAATTCACCCAACTTCCTCCATTATATACGGCGTAATCCAATTCACCAGGATTTGCATCATTGTAATCTCCGCTTGTAGAGAAAACTCCGGAGAAAATAATTTGAATATCCCTATTGGTACCTACACCTCCATCGGTATCGTCAATGAGAGTACCATCATCCGTATCCGCTGTCCCACCAGTTCTTAAACTCCATCGTCTTCCAGTACCAAAAAAGTTGTTACTATTTCCCCCGTTGTAAGAAACACCGGCATCTAAAGTAATCGAGTATTCTGTATTGAACTCCGCTCGAGTGGCTCCGCGAGCTACGATAAGAAAACCGTAAGCGGGAATGGTTAAATCTGTTTCTACACCTGATGTTTCATCAACACCAAAGTCATATACATACTCAAATGTGCCTGATGCAGACATTCGGATCAATTTCGAGGTGCTCAAGTCAATTTCGTTGCCCGTATTATTGTATAGCTCCAAATATTCTGCATTGAAATCCGAATTTGCGTCAACGATCTCAGTAATGTAAACATCTCCTACCGTGGGAGGAATCGGTGCAGTGGTAATATCAAAAGAATTGCTGGATATGCTTGAAACCAAGCCATCATCAGCAGTAAGTGTCAGTCCTGTACCCGTTGCTGTATGCGTGAGTGAGCTGAAGGTTGCTAACCCTGAAACAGCCGCTTCAGTAACAGGACTTCCTGTGAGCGTTCCAGAGGAAGTGATTTCAATATTCAAGTTATAATCTATATCGCGATTTCCATTGGCATCGATAGCCTCGACAGTAACTGCGGGACTCATGGCGGCATTCACATTGGCATTGGACGGTTGCTGCACAAATGCGATTGCCGTATAATCTACATCCACTGTTATGTCGTTACCTTCAATAGATCCCAACGTAAAGGTTGGATTGAACCCGCTTCCCGATAAGTCAGCTACAAAGTCACTTCCTGTAGCTGGTATGCTGAAGTCTAAAACTTGACCGTCTGTAATGTTGGACGTGTTCAAATAGACATAGAGGGTAATTACCGATGAAGTGTTATCCGTAATAACCAGATCGCCCGAGGAAATCGGTATAATGATTTCCGTATCGGAAATCGTTGCACTACCAATGGTTACAAATCCAGAACCATCATGTAGTCGAACACCTTGAATGAAATCCGTCCAATCGGCCGTATTGTTTGCCCCCGGGACTACCCTTACCTGTGTGACCAATGTATTTAATCCATCGGACGTTCCTTGATCTTCAATTTCAAAAGCAAACACATCCGTGGCCGTTCCTAGGGTCGTAACATCGGCTGCAATGATGGTTTTAGCCGCTACTTGAGTAATTGGCTCATAGACTTCCGTATCGGCATCGTTCGGGTTAGTTCCTGTTCCATCTACGGGGATATTTACATCGGTTGCTCCCGCAGAGCTCAGTACCACATTACCACTTGCAAAACCCGCAGATCCGGGAGAAAAACGAATATAAACGGTAGTCGAACTTACGGTTCCACCCGTTTGTGTAAGTGTCCGTGAGGAAAACCAGTTGGCGTCATCCAAGCTCACTTCGAATCCTGTTGGGGGTGTAATTGTTATGTCTGCTGTAAGATTGGATCCCTGAACGGAAAAGCTTGATGATGAGCTGTTGCTACCAACGTTGACAGTCCCAAAGGAGCCTGAGAAACCGGTAAGGTTTTCTGTGATTTGTGGATTAGAAACCACAAAAGAGGTCAAATCAAATATTTGCGAACTTCCAGAAGTAGTCCAATTAGAATTATCATATATATTCGATAAATGACCTGATATCGAATTGGCAGATCGGGCTCCCGTGTAAATACCATTATCCCCTCCAAAATAAATAGCATTTGTACCGAGGGTTAGTCCAGACCCAGAAAGCGTTCCTGCGTCTCCGGCGTCCTCACCAGCGAAACCTAATAGCGTATAACTACCTGAATTATATAAGTTGGTTGAGGTTTGATATAGAAATACTCCATCTCCAGAGTTGCTTAGCGCAAAAGACCCCGCACGTTGAGTCACGGTTCCACCCGCAGATGAAGTGGTCGGTGATAATGTAAATACTGTTCCGGCTGAGATTACCGGAGTAACCCATTCGTAAAATCCTTCCCCAGAATTAAACGAAGAAACATTCCATTCATCATCCGTAAAAAAAACAGATTCTCCACTTGGAATGTTATTAAGGGCAACAATTAGTATTTCTTCATCATCAACTCCAACCCCAATAATTGCAAGATCTCCAGCTGAGAGAGTCTGCCCAAACCCAATCAAGGATCCGAGTAAAAGAAAGAATAATAAGGATAAGCGTTTCAAGTAGAGATTTTTCATAAAAAACATAGGTATTCCGGTTCCGTTCGGGAACATGGTTTTTGTACTCGAAAAAATTCTCAGGTGGGATGTCCAAAAATAGGGAACACAATAGATTATGCCAAGAGACGGGGTATTATTAAATTGTTTCCTCAGCTCCTAATATATTTTGCGCCACGTGAATACGGTGTTCTATGCGAATGTTCGTATCTTTGCCGGCATTAAAATCAATAACTATGGGCGAGCAAGGAAGAGGGCGTAAACCGAATTTCAAAAAAGACGGCGGACGTCCGAAGCGAAGAAGAGTTTCACCACAGAAATCGAAAGTACATCCCGAGAAATCGGAGTTGATCCGCTTGAATAAGTATCTGGCGAATTCTGGCGTGGCATCTCGTCGCGAGGCGGATAAGTTGATCGAAGCAGGACTCGTTACGGTCAACGGAAAGGTGGTAACTACCCTCGGTTCGAAAGTGCGACCTACGGACGATGTGCGTTTCGAAGGAGAGCGTCTGCGCCGCGAAAAGAAAGTGTATATCCTGCTCAATAAACCCAAAGATTTTATCACGACCGTGGACGATCCACGAGGACGTAAAACGGTGATGGACCTTATTCAGGGAGCATGCGACGAGCGCGTATATCCCGTTGGTCGATTGGACCGCATGACAACCGGACTTTTGCTTTTGACCAACGACGGGGAAATGGCGAAAAAATTGCTGCATCCAAGTCATGGCGTTCGCAAACTGTACCACGTCGTACTCGACCGCAAGCTGACCCCGGAGGACAAAGCCAAGATTGAAGCGGGATTGACCCTTGAAGATGGCAAGGTGGAAGTGGATGAGGTTTCGTTCATCAAAGACGCGCCACACAACGAAGTTGGACTGAAAATTCACCTCGGGAAGAACCGAATCGTACGCCGCATTTTTGATCACCTCGGATACAAGGTAATTCGTTTGGATCGCGTGGCTTTTGGCTCACTGACCAAGCGCAATCTTCGCCGCGGACATTGGCGAATGCTCAATCGTCAAGAGATAGCGAATCTTCGGATGATTGGGTGATTTAGTAGACTGGTAGACTGGTGGACTAGTAGACTGGTAGACTAGGGAGCGATTCTCTGCTATATTCTCCGTGATTATTTCTTAAAGCTTAGAGCTGCTTATTGGTGACTGTGCCCTCGACGAGCTCGGGCACCTGAGCTTTTAGGGAACACATGTTTCGCAAAACGTTAATAAGAGTTTGATGTACTAAAATAACGGTCAACATTTTTTAGGCATTAACCACTAGTAACTAGTAACTAGTAACCGGTAACCAAAAACACGGGTCACGGGTCACGGAAAACAGCAAGAGTTTGAGTTGCGAGCATACAGGTTCAAAAACTCAAAAACCAGTAACTGATAACCGGGAACTAAAAAACGGGTTTCGGGTAACGGGTTTCGGGTCAACGGGTTTCGGATTAACCCCCTCCCGTGTATAACTCTTCGAACGTCCCGTAAAAAACGACGCTACTTTTTATATTTTTCGGCCAACTCAAACGTTATCCTCATCGATGAAGACCGTTAAAACCATTTTACGCCTATCGAAATGGGTGTTGGGTATTTTCCTGCTTTTGCTCGTACTGTTCAGTGCGGGGGTCTATTTCATGCGCGATGAAATAATTGCTAGCGTTACGCGCGAAATCAATGAGCGTTTGGAAAGCGAAGTAGATGTAGCGGCCATTCAAATCGATTTGCTGCGCAACTTCCCATCGGCTTCTATCCAGTTTTCCAACGTGTTTTGTCGGGAAGTAAACACCCGAGATAAAGACACCTTATTTTATTTTGATGAGGTTTATTTAGAATTGAATACCTGGAAGTTGATTCGACGGAAATATGAGGTCGAATCGGTCGTGATGGAGCGAGGACGATTGAATATCGCCCAGTTTAATTCCGGAAAAGTCAATTATAAAATCTGGAAATCAACAGAAGAAAGTTCAGACGGGCTGTCCGTCAACCTGAATCAAATTGTACTGCATGCGGTCGACTTTTCGTATTTGGATGAGCCCAATGATGGATATTATCGAATTAAAACCAATCGGGTGGAGTTGGCAGGGAGTTTTGAGGATTCGGACTTTAAAATCGTTTCATCCGGAGACTTCGCACCACGCCAATTTACGATTGCCGGTGAGGAGTACCGGTTCACACAACAGGTTAGTCATCGAATTGACGTATCGGCAATTTCGGGAGATTACCGAATTCGTGACGGTTCTATTTCTTGGCGAGGAGGAAATTCCATCCAGCTCGAAGGTCTTTTCGAAAAAGACGGGACCTATCACATCCAATTCGATGCGAAAAACTGGACCGCAGAAGATATCAAAACGCAATTGCCCGAATCTATGATTCAGGACTTGGTGGATTATCGATTTAAGGGAGACGTATTTCTATCCGGAGTCATTAGCCGACTTCCCCAAGGTGACCCCGAAATCAATACCGAGTTTGGAATAAAGAACGGATCAGCACACCTTCGGGAACAGGATATCGAGTTGAGAAATATCGAAACTCAGGGGTCTTTCGCGGGAAATATCGCACGCAAGTCGAGCTTGAGGTTGACGTTGTCGAATTTTTCGGCCGTGTTGCCCACGGGATCTATTCGCGGAGATTTTACCATGCAGAATTTTGACCGACCCATTCTTTCCATCAATGCCTCGGCTGACCTAGCGGTAAATGAAATCGTTCGATTGATGAACTTCTCCGACCTTCAGGTAAAGTCAGGAAGAGCTAAATTTTCGATTGAGTTTCGCAATCAGTTCGATGATCTAAACGCCATTTCGATTTCCGACCTCAACAGCGCTCGATTGCGCGGCGATTTGATTGTGGACCAACTAACGGCGGATTATTCGGGCTACCCGTATCGCTTCGAGAATTGGAGTACGGTGATGGATTTCACAGACCGCGACCTTGCGATTCGTAGTTTGACAGGGAAAGTAGGGCAATCCGATTTTTCCTTTGTCGGTTCTTTCCGTAATTTTTTGCCGTATTTGTTGATCGATGATGAAAAGTTGACACTGGAGGCACGCCTTCAATCCAGTTCCATTTCGCTGGACGAACTTCTGGCGGTTGAAAGCGATCAGAATAGCGAAGATTACAAATTGCGGATTAGTGATAAACTGAATTACAACGTCCGACTGGATATTGGGAAGTTGGTTTTTGAAGACTTTACCGGGGAGCAAATCACCGCTCGTATTCGACAGCAAAAGGGCGAAATTGACGTGCGTGAGATTCAATTGAACAGCTGCGGAGGTTCAGCAACGGGTGAGATTTTTATTACGCCGACCACCACGGATTTGTATCGCATAACAACCCGTGCGAACTTCACTTCGATTGATGTGAAAGAACTCTTCCGTCAGTTGCACAATTTCGGTCAAAACACCTTGGAAGACCGTCATCTCAAGGGAATTGCAGATCTCAACCTCGAACTGAGTAGTTTGTGGACCACGAACTTGGAGGCAGACCTTTCCAGCATAAAGGCACGGGGTGAGTTACGCATTGTCAATGGCGAGTTGATCCGGTTTGAGCCCATGGAAGAACTCTCGGCTTTTATTGATATTGAGGAGTTGAATCATATTCGGTTCGCCGAATTGGAAAATACCATTATCATCGCCGATCAGACGATTCAGATTCCTCGCATGACCATCCAATCGACGGCACTCGACTTCAGTCTATACGGAACACATGACTTTGAAAATCAAATTGACTACCGCGTTAGTTTGAAGTTGAGCGATATTTTATTCAAACAGCAAAAGCAAAAAAGTCCGGAGATCGATGAGTATGTTGTTATCGAAGAGGGGAAGAAACCTTATCTTCACCTCCGAATGACCGGTTCGGTTTACGATCCCGATATCAAATACGATTTTCAGGAAGCGAAACGTACTGTTGTCGAGGAGTTTAAGAATGAAAAGGAAGAGGTAAAACAAGTTTTTCGTGAGGAGTTTGGTGAGGGGGATACCACGATTGACCGAACTCAAGAAGAGCCCGATTTTACGATAGAATGGGGCGCTGAACCCGATACCTCGGAATACGACGATTGGTGATGACATCAAATATATACGCAGAAAAAAACAGGTGGAAATGGCTGCTCTTCGTCGGAGCGGTGATCATAGGGAGTATCACCTTTTGGTACACCAATTCATTCGTCGGCGAGTTGCGCGAAGTAGAACGGCGTAAAGTTCGATTGTGGGCCGAAGCTACCCGTCAGATCAACGATTTTCAAGAGGATAATCAGGCGATCAGTTTTGTCTTTGAAGTGATTCGGGATAACAAAACGGTGCCCGTTATTCTTACCGATCAAGATGGGATGATCAAGGGATTCCGAAACTTGGATAGCGCCAAAGCAGATAGTGAAAAGTATTTGCGCGAACAGATTCGCGTGATGAAGTCGCAGCACGAGCCGATCATCATTGATTACGATAGTGGAAATCAGGACGTCATATATTACAAGGACTCCATTTTACTGCTCAAGCTGCAGTATTTCCCCATTATCATGTTGACAGTTATCGCTCTTTTTATTGGCGTGGCGTATTATGCTTTTTCCAACTCGCGCAGAAGTGAGCAGAATAGAGTATGGGCCGGTATGGCTCGCGAAACTGCACATCAGATCGGCACTCCGCTTTCTTCTTTGATGGGTTGGTTGGAGATATTGCGCAGTCAGTCGGTCGATGAATCGATTCTTACGGAAGTAGAGAAAGATATTCGCCGTCTCGACACGATTACCGACCGTTTTTCGAAAATTGGCTCACGACCCAATTTGAAAGAGAATGATGTGGTTGAGGTCACGCAAAATGCCGTCGATTACCTCAAAAGGAGGGTGAGCAGTAAAATTAAGGTGGAGTTTTATACCAATGTAACTTCACTAATTGTTCCATTGAACGCTTCACTTTACGAGTGGGTGATCGAGAATTTGGTGAAAAATGGGATTGATGCGATAACGGGTGAAGGGCAAATCACCGTTGAGGTGCAGCATATGGGAAGCAAGGTGCTGATTGACGTGACGGATACGGGAAAAGGATTGCGCAAGTCTCAATTTCAAACGGTTTTTCGTCCTGGCTTTACAACCAAAAAGCGCGGTTGGGGGTTAGGACTTTCCCTGGCAAAGCGAATCATAGAAGAATATCACGGCGGAAAAATTATCGTTTACCGAAGTGAAAAAGGAAAGGGCACAACCTTTCGAGTGACTTTGAATGTAACGGCATGAGCGGTTACTACATCCATATTCCATACTGCGCTCAGGCCTGCTCGTATTGCGACTTCCATTTCTCTACCGTCCATAAAACACTACCGGATATGGTAGAGGCATTGCTGTCGGAAATTCAGTTGCGACAAGGTTTTGAGCAAACGAAAACCTTGTATTTCGGTGGAGGCACTCCTTCGCTGTTAAAAGACGATGCGATTGCTCGCTTGGTCGAAGCCGTAGACCGGAAATCGCCACTGTCACCGGATGTGGAGATTACCCTCGAGGTCAACCCCGAAGATGTAAGTCCTGCTCGACTGAAAGCTTGGTCGGATATCGGAGTGAACCGGGTCAGTATGGGAATCCAGAGTTTCATGGACCGAGACTTGATCTTGATGAATCGCATACACGATGCTGCTCAGGCGTTGCGGTCATTGGAGGAAATGGCGGATAGTGAGATTCAGTCGGTCAATGCCGATTTGATTTTTGCTATTCCCGGTCAAAGTACCGAGGATTTGGTAGCCAATATCGAAATGATGACCCGTTTCCCCATAGAGCATATCAGCGCATATGCACTGACCGTCGAACCGCGAACGCAGCTTTATTACGACATTCAAAAAGGAAAGATAAAACCACAAAGCGACGAGCAGTACAATGCGCATTTTCGTTTGGTGATGGAAGAATTGGCCAACCGCGGTTATGAACAGTACGAGATCAGCAATTACAGCAAACCCGGAAAGCGGTCCATGCACAACTCGTCGTATTGGTCGGGAGTGCCTTACCTAGGAATCGGTCCTGGAGCGCACAGCTACAACGGAAAAGTAAGAAGGTGGAACGTCAGCAATAATTCGCGTTATATCAAAGGAATGTTTCATAATGACCCGATTTATGAGGAGGAAGTACTGTCCAGTCGCGATCGTTTGAACGAGTACCTCATGACGGCACTGCGCCGTGTGGAAGGCGTTTCATTTAAATCTTTGAAGGAATGGGCGACCGAAGAGGAGTTATTGGCGATTCAAAAAGAAGTCGATAAATACGTTGCGCTCGGGAAGTTGATATCTGATTCCGACCGATTTATGTTGACAACCGAGGGAAAACTTATCGCAGATGCAGTGGCTTCCGATTTGTTTCAACTGGATTGAAAGCGTATTTTTAGACCCTATGATAGCACGATTAAAACTCGGAGAAGAAGATTGGGAAATCGATTTGGCGAAGCCACTGGATATTTCCTTGGAAATGGCCGCTAACAAATCCTCAGCTCGAGCCTGGTACGTCGATCCGGTGAAAATTACACCGGTGCGAATGGGCGATTGGGTTGGTGAAGTGGCGAGTGGAGGCAGTGTGAATTTTCGCGATATCGATTTTAACCCTCATGGAAATGGTACACATACCGAGTGTTTGGGGCATATAACTGAAGAGGTGTTCAGTGTGAACGATGCGTTGAGCCGGTATTTCTTTTCAGCCGTATTGGTATCGATTCGTCCCGAAGAACGCAACGGAGATTACATCATAACCGAAGCGCAATTGGAAAGTGCAATCGACGGCAGAAAACCGGAAGCGGTAATCATTCGGACGTTGCCCAATCCGGATACCAAAAAGAAGACCAATTATTCCAATACCAATCCGACGTACATGGAGCAGCACGCTGCAACTTACTTGCGCGTATTGGGTGTAAACCACTTGTTGATCGACACGCCAAGTGTTGATCGCGAGGAGGATGGAGGAGAGTTGTTGTCGCATCACGCATTTTGGAACGTCCCGGATAATCCGCGTTATCGCGCAACCATTACCGAGTTGATCTATGTTCCGGATGAGATTCCAGACGGCACCTATGTGTTGAACATTCAAATGGCGCCGTTCGTGAACGACGCCTCACCGAGCCGTCCAGTTTTGTATCGTAACCGTTTAGCGAATTGAGATGGATATTGAAGCGGTTCGAGAATACACGTTGTCGTTGCCGGGTGTAACGGAAGACTTTCCCTTTGATGAGGTGACTTTGGTTTTTCGAGTCGAGAATAAAATTTTCATGTTTCTTCCGCTAGACAGCATTCCACCTATCATTAGCGTAAAGAACGATCCCGAGGTCAATATCGAGCTTCGGGAGCAATATCCCGGGGTGATTGAAGGAGCATTTCACTTGAATAAAAAGCATTGGAATCAAATCGATTTGACCTACGACTGGGATCGCCAACAGTTGGAGGGATGGATCGTTGAAAGTTACCGGCAGATTATTCGAAAATTGCCCAAAGCCCTTCGAGTAAAATACGACCAATAGCAAGCATATGAAATCCATCGTTAAATTTTTACTACAAGGTTTACTGTATTCCGTCCCCATTTTGGCCACCATCTATGTGCTGTATGAGGCATTCGTCTTTTTAGATGGGCTCATACCTTTCGATATTCCCGGTCTAGGACTTTTAGTTGTGCTTTTCTCATTGGTTATCATTGGTTGGGCGGGTTCTTATGTGATTTCACTTCCAATCGTTGGCTTGGTCGAACGGTGGTTTACAAAGGCTCCGTTGGTGAAGGTGATTTACACGAGTGTCAAAGATTTGATCAATGCATTTGTGGGACAGAAAAAGAGCTTTAGCAAGCCGGTGATGATGAAGTTATACGAGAATTCCGAAATACGGCGTATTGGTTTCATTACTGACGAGGAGTTGCGTATGTTTGATACCAAAGAATTAATTTCTGTGTATGTTCCTCACAGTTACGCCTTTTCTGGTCAGTTGTTTTTAGTACCGCGTAGTTATGTAACACCGATACAAGCCAAGTCAACCGATGTGATGAAATACATTATCAGTGGCGGTGTAACCGAAATTGAAGAGGGAATAAAAGATATTGAATTATGATAGCAAAGAGATTGAGTTTGTTTTTGACGTTGTGTACGAGTTTGGTAGTACTTGCTGGCCCTGGCGATACGACGGAAGTGTTGGTGCACGATGAGGTGGACATGACGTGGTATGGGAATTATGACCAAGTAGGAGATTTCCCAGATGGGACGGTGACGTATGAAAAGGTGTTAATGGAATATACACTGGGTTGTGCTTCGGGAGGATGCAGCGACTGGGATTATACAACACAGATTTATTTAATGCACGGTTTAGGTGTATTGGACTCCAACATTGCCCAAATCGATACCATTTCGCAAACACCGCTTGTCATCGATACCACTTGGAATGTATTTGAGGTGGAAGAACCCTTTGAAATGGGGAGAGTTATCACACCGTACGGAGGTTATATGGCAAACAACCAAAACGGGTTTACCAATAACTGGAACCATCGTTTCTTATTTGATGTGACGGATTATCAACAGCTTTTGAAGGATAGCGTAAAAATTCGCGCACATTACAGCGGTTGGAGCAGCGGGTTTAGCGTGAAACTCCGTTTTATTTTCATCGAAGGAACACCACCGCGAACGGTAGATTCCATTATGAATTTGTACCGCGGAGGGTTTGGGTATCAAAATTCTGCCCAATTCGAAAGCCAGCATTTACCGCAGCGAACGGTGTACATTCCAAGTAACGTTGTCGCAGCTAAATTGCATGTGATTACGAGTGGACATGGGTTTGATAATAACGTGAACTGCGCCGAGTTCTGTCCGCGTTGGTACCGTATTTTTACAAATGGTACACAGCGGTATCAGAAAAACATGTGGCGCGACGATTGCGGGCTCAACCCGATTTATCCGCAAGGCGGAACGTGGTTGTACGATCGCGCAGATTGGTGTCCCGGTCTCGATGTGGAGGGATCCAATTATGAGTTGGGAAGTTATTTGACGGTGGGAGACACCAACACCATCAATATGGATCTTCAAAATTACTCATGGACGGGAACACAAACGCCGAGTCATATTATTTCGAATACGCTTTTTCTCTACAGTTCAGTGAATACGACACTCGATGCTTCGTTGGATGCCATTATCGCACCGAGTGATCACGAATCGTATTCTCGCCGTAACCCGATTTGTTCAAACTCCGTCGTTCGGGTAGAAAACAGAGGAAGCGCGGACATTACCTCGATTGATTTCGTCTATGGTACAGCCAGCCATCAATGGCAGCATACTTGGACCGGAACCATTGAGTTCGGCGAAAAGAAAGAGATACAACTTCCCATTAGTTTTGACACGTTATTCCAGCAAGGAAACACGGACTTTATTGCAGAAATTGTGGGTGTAAACGGGCAACAAGATCAAAACACGTTCAACAACGAAATGAGTTCCAACTTCGATCAACCCGAAGTGTACCAGGAGGGTGTTGTTTTGGACTTAAGGACCAACAGCAAAGGCTTTCAAACCTCCTGGAGTTTAGTGGATCAGGACGGCAATGTGTATTCTTCCGGTCAGAGTTTACAGAGCTATACCAATTACCGCGATACGATTCCGCTACCCACGGGATGCTATGTGCTCAAGGTAATGGATAGTGGTAAAAATGGCCTTTCTTGGTGGGCGGATAATGATGGTTCGGGATATGCGCGCCTTCGCGACTTGAACGGTGGAATTTTAAAGATTTTCAAAGCGGACTTTGGAACTGAAATTTACCATCCGTTCACTATTGAGTCGACATTTAATACGGTCGACGCTAGTTTGGGTAATCAAGTAGATATTTACCCTACGTTAGCATCGGATTATACCGAGCTGCACTATGGATTTTTCCAACAACGAGAGGTTCAAGTAGAGGTTTTCAATACGATGGGTCAGGTCGTGTATCAGGCCGATTTTTCGGGAACTGCGGGTAGCTTTAAAGTAGATGTCTCGGAATTCCAGTCGGGAGTATATACCGTTCGAGTTTCGAGCGGAGGTGAGTTTTTTATCGAAAAAATCACGGTACAACATTGAACTAATAATTGAGATTACTGTATTTATAACGAGCGCATAAATCAAATCCAACACCTGTGAAATACGCCAACAGCACAACCGAATACAGTCGTTTTAAAACCCGAGAGGTTACCATCGGCGAAGTGAAAATGGGAGGGGACAACCCCATACGTCTTCAAAGTATGACCACGACCGATACCATGGATACAGACGGAACGGTCGAGCAGAGTATCCGAATGATTGATGCGGGTTGTGAGTTGGTCCGAATCACCGCACCGTCCAAAAAAGATGCGGAGAATTTAGCGAATATCAAGTCGCAACTGCGCGAACGAGGATACAATACACCGCTGGTTGCCGATATTCATTTTACACCAAATGCAGCTGAAATAGCGGCTGGGATCGTAGAAAAAGTTAGGGTTAATCCAGGGAATTACGCGGATAAAAAGAAGTTTGAAGAGCACGAATATACCGATGAATCGTATCAGGCGGAACTCGATCGCATACGCAAGCGCTTTGCGCCTTTGGTTGAGTTGTGCAAGGCAAACGGTACCGCCATGCGGATCGGTACCAATCACGGCTCGTTATCCGATCGGATTCTGAGTCGATATGGAGATACTCCACTCGGCATGGTCGAAAGTGCCATGGAGTTTTTGCGGATTTGTCGGGATATGGATTATCATGATATTGTACTTTCCATGAAGGCGAGCAACACCCGGGTGATGGTGTATGCTTACCGTTTGCTCGTGCATGAAATGATGAAGCACGGGATGAATTATCCGCTGCACCTGGGCGTAACGGAAGCCGGTGAAGCGGAAGATGGACGGATCAAGTCGGCTGTGGGTATCGGAACATTGCTCGAGGACGGTTTGGGAGATACCATACGCGTATCGCTAACCGAAGAACCCGAAGAGGAAATACCCGTAGCGCGAATTCTGGCCGAACGCTATACCGAACGCAAAAGTTCGAAGCCCATTCGTCCCATTGACGAATTGCCCATCAATCCATTTGAATACAACCTTCGCAAAACTCAAACCGTACTCAATATTGGAGATGGAAATGCACCGGTCGTATTTGCGGATTTTGGTGACCGACAAAAAATTACTCCGGCCACTTTTTTTCCTGTGGGATACAATTACTCCGTGCCGCTCGATAAATGGAATATCGCCGACCAAGCGTGCGATTACGCCTACGTTGGGGGAAATGAAGTAGATTTTGAAATTCCTGGAACCCTCGGAATCGTTCAAGATGCGAAGGTGTGGAAGCCGCGTGAGCGCTTTTTTCCATTGCTTACCAGTGAGCAGTTTTTAGCCGCTGGGACATTGTGTGATCAGCTCAATTTTGTGTTGGTCGACGCGGATGATTATCGAGATGAGTTGTTCGCACGGCTATCGGAAAGTGATAACGTCGTGGTTGTATTGACGACGACGAATGCGCATGGGATGCCCGAGCAACGACGCTTTTTCTATGAATTGGTGCACCGTCAAGTGGAGTGTCCTGTAGTTGTTCAGCGTTCGTATGATCAAATGGATTCCGATGCATTGATGCTCTACAGCGCAACCGATTTTGGAGGCTTGTTTATCGACGGGTTTGGAGATGGAGTTTGGATGAAAGCAGCCCGTGAAATCTCTGCCGGGTTTGTCAACAGCACTTTATTTGGAATTCTCCAGGCATCGCGAGTTCGCATTAGCAAAACAGAATACATCTCTTGTCCGTCATGCGGTCGAACGCTTTTCGATTTGCGTGAAACAACGGCTATGATTCGTGCGCGAACCAGTCATTTGAAAGGCGTGAAAATCGGGATCATGGGATGTATCGTGAACGGACCTGGCGAAATGGCCGATGCCGATTACGGATATGTCGGAACAGGTCCTGGCAAGATTACCTTGTACAAAGAAAAAGAGGTGGTCAAACGCAATATTCCTTCAGAAAAAGCGCTGGATGAGCTCATTGAACTCATCCGAGAACACGGCGACTGGATTGATCCGGTCGAGGCTTAATCCAATTGGCCAAATACCTTTACCAATAAGTCATTGACACGGGCAGCCGGGTCTTTTCGGATCTTTTCTTCTTCCTGTGCAACAAGCGTAAAGAGACCATCGATGGCTCGGCGCGTAACATAATCGGTCAAGTCTGTGTTGACATCCTCTTTTAGTGGAATATTGTTGTAGGTCGTTGCCAGTGGAGTCCAAAAATTGTTGAGTTGCGTTTTATTCATCGCTTCCTGAACGATTGGTGTAAACTCGTTGTACAACGATTGGTAGGTTTTTTCGCGTAAATAAGCGGTCGCCGCATCGTTGGATTCGTTTTTCAATAATCCCCATGCGTCATCGATGGTCATGCCCAGTATCGCATCGATAAAAATAGGAGCCGCTTTGGCCGCCGCTTCCTCCGCTGTGCGGTTCATCTTCACTTCAAATTCGGCAATCTTTCCCGCAAAGCCCATGTTGCTCAAGGTGTTTTTCACTTCTTCAACCTCGGGTGGAAAAGGAATGCGGATCAGGCTGTTTTTATTGTAACCATCCGTTTTATTTGCTTTGACCACGGCATTCTGAATACCGACTTTCAGCGCTTCCTTCAGTCCTTGAGCCACTTGTGTCGTCGACAGTCCTCCGCCATTAGGGTCGATGGGTGGCATTTCCATGACTTGTTGCAAGGTGTCGCAACTCATTAAACCGATAAGACCGAGTATGGCAATAAACTTTTTCATATTCTGAATGCTTAATTATTCTCTACATTTGACGCAAAGTTCTGAAAAGAAAACGATGAAAGCACATATTCTTACCATTGGTGATGAAATTTTAATCGGACAAATCGTGGATACCAACTCTGCATGGATGGCTGATCAGCTGACCTCGATCGGTGTTGAGGTCGAAAAGATGGTTACCTGCAACGATACGCGCGAAGCGATTTGGAAGGCCGTGGACGAGGGGATGGATCGTGCCGATATCGTACTGATCACTGGAGGCTTGGGACCCACAAAAGATGATTTAACGAAGAATGTCTTGGCCGATTATTTTTCGACGAAATTGGTTTTCAATGATGAAGTTTTTGCCGATATCGAAAACCTTTTTCGTAAGAAAGGTCGAAACATCAGTCAACTCAATCGCGAGCAAGCTGAGGTCCCAGAAATATGTCGTCCGATAAGAAATCGAAAGGGTACAGCTCCGGGAATGTGGTTTGAGCGCGATGGAAAGATGTTGGTGAGTATGCCTGGCGTGCCTTATGAGATGAAAGCTATGATGACCGATGAGGTGTTGCCTGGCATTCAGGAAAAATATGATTTACCCATCATCTATTACCGTACTATTCTGACCCAAGGAATTCCAGAAAGTGTATTGGCACACCAACTCGAAGACTGGGAAAATAATTTGGGCGATCAAATCAAGTTGGCTTATTTGCCATCAGCTGGGCGTGTGCGACTTCGCTTAATGGCTGTTGGAAAAGACAAAGCTCATTTGGAAAAGCTCATTGATGATCAGGTTATTTTGCTTCACCGGATTGTTGGCGATGCCATTTTTGGCGAGGGAGAGACTTCGATTGAAGAATCAGTAGCACGTTTATTGCTAGAAAAAGGTCAAACTGTGGCTACAGCAGAGAGTTGTACTGGAGGAAAAATCGCACAACTGTTTACTTCGCATGCGGGAAGTAGCCGTTATTTTAATGGAGGGGCAGTTGCGTATACAAATGAAAGCAAGTCAAAAATTCTCAACGTGAATCCGATTTGGTTTGATAAAGTCGGGGCGGTGAGTGAGGAAGTGGTTCGAGAAATGGCTGCAGGTGCCACACGCGTTTACGATGCGGATTGGGCAATCGCAACCAGCGGAGTAGCAGGCCCAGATGGAGGAACGGAAGATAAGCCTGTTGGAACCGTGTGGATTGCAGTAGCTGGTCCCGACGGAGTAGAGGCCGAGAAATTCACCTTCGGAACCGACCGTCATTACAACATCAATCTCAGTGCGAGCACGGGATTAAACATGCTTCGAAAAAGGTTAAAAAAGATTTGATAGTTTCAGAGAATATTCCGTTCTTTGCCAACCGTTTTCAGAAACCGTAAAGGAAGAAGTATCATGTCGAAAGTTTGTCAGATTACAGGAAAAAAAGCACAGCGCGGAAACAACGTTTCCTTCTCAAATAAAAAGAACAAGCGTACCTTTGAGGTAAACTTGATGAAAAAGCGTTTCTACCTTCCCGAGGAAGACCGCTGGATTACATTGCGCCTATCAGCTAAGGCGTTGAAAACCATTAACCGTAAAGGAATTACTGCTGTTCTTGAAGAAGCAAGAGCACAGGGTATGGTAAAGTAATCTGAAGAAAAATATATTCAGTTGCCTCCAGTCGTCATGGCTGGAGGTTTTTTTGTTTCTAGCCGTTTTGTTCGGAATACAACTGCTCAACCAATGACTTAAAGTCCTTTAGGTATTTGGCCGACTGTTTCTTAAATGCGCCTGGCATGAGGAGTGCAAAAAACTTCATACCAAAGGAGGAGAAAACAAATTCGTGATCGGTAATGCATCGAGTTTGATCGGAAGATACTTCTTCAAACCGGGTTACGACTCGATTAAAAACCCCCTTGGTTTGGTATACGTTGGATTGCATACGAGGCAGGTTGCTTTTCTCTACCTTTTCGGTCATTTCCAAGACTCTTTTTCCCATTTCGAACTTGAGGTGACCTTCGTAGCCTTCTTCTCCATAATTTCCCGAGATCGGATTCACCTCAACTAGGCCTTTTTGCCATTGTGTGAGTTGTTCTGGATTGGAAAAGACATCGACCGTAAAACTCAACGGGGCGTGAATGATAATGGAAGAGGAGTACTTCATTGGATATGGGGTTTGTTCAAATGTAAGTTTATTTTGTCGCCTTCTGTTAAAAATATCTAGTTTTCCGTAGGCTTCATTGCAACTGCTCAACAGAAAGTATACATTTGTAGACAGTACATGATACAATAGTCGATTTTATTTCGCTTTTGTGTATTTGTAGCTGAGAAAATTTACTGAAGAATTAGAATGACAACGATGAAAAAATTATTTCTTGTTTTGTTTACCGGTGTGTTAACTTTTGCTTTGACCTCTTGTGAAGAGGATCAGCCTACACCTCCGGATAATCCAGGTGATACAGGCCTGACTAACTTTCCATTTGTAGCGCATGACCACCTTTCGACGTATGTGCTTTCTTTTAATGGTACCCCTATTGATTCGAGTATTACCAATTCGATCGTAAAAATGGAAAACGGGGATTACAAAAGCTCGATTAACATGTTGGGCTCAAGTGAGGTCACTTATATGTATGAAGAAGCGGGTATTCTGAGAGGATATCGCGACGGGCAAGACAGAGCAGATGCTGGTCAAGTACTGAATTCACAGCCCTACGATGGCGAAACATGGCAGGATGAAATTGAAGGAGATATGTTCGAGTTCACGGTTTTATCCGCAAATGTTTCAAAAGATGTTCCGGCCGGAACCTTTGACTGTACGTATATTCGCCAGGTACTTGTAGGTGGAGGAGATACAGTTTACACCTACGTAAGTGCAGAAGATGGTATCATCGAATTGCAGTTTAAGCAAGGACCGATTGATGCGAAAGCTTCATTGCTTGAAAAGAATTTCTAAAACCTTTGGGTAATCCGAAAGATTAATTTATTTTTGCGGTCGCTTTAATGACAGGAATAAAATGGCAAAAAAAGGGAACAGAGTACAGGTAATTTTGGAGTGTACTGAGCACAAAGACTCAGGTATGCCGGGAACTTCTCGTTATATCTCAACGAAGAACAAGAAAAACACTCCGGATCGATTGGAATTGAAAAAGTACAATCCGATTTTGAAGAAATACACTATTCACCGCGAAATAAAATAATTGAGTTATGGCAAAGAAAACCGTAGCGTCACTTCAGAGTGGTGCATCAAAAAACTTCACCAAGGTGATTCGCATGGTGAAAAAAGGAGATTCAGGTTCGTATTCGTTCCGTGAAGAGGTAGTGACTAAAGATAAGGTTGACGACTTTTTCAAAGGGTAACGTATCGATCAAGATATGAAAGTCGTTCCTTCCCAATTGTTTGGGAATTGGGACGACTTTTTTGTTTTACACCAATGGGATATTGACGACGTGGTTTTCATCTTGTGATAACACGGAACTCAGTATATTTGGACAACTAATTTCCATCGAACATGAGTTTCTTCAAACGCATCTTCTCTTCCGAGAAAAAAGAAAAGCTTGACCGCGGTCTGGACAAGACCAAGGAAAGCGTATTTTCCAAATTATCGCGCGCAGTAGCGGGAAAGTCCAAAGTGGACGATGAAGTCCTGGACAACTTGGAGGAGGTTCTAATCACGAGTGACGTAGGGGTGAACACAACCCTTAAAATTATCGAGCGTATTGAGGAGCGTGTGGCGAAGGATAAGTACCTCGGTACTGCTGAGTTGAATGAGATCCTCAAGGAAGAAATAGCCGCCCTCTTGGCTGAGCATGAGACGGGTGAGGCGGCTGAACTGGAGCTTCCGAAGGTCGATGGACCTTATGTGATTATGGTAGTGGGTGTAAATGGAGTAGGTAAAACAACCACCATCGGTAAACTCGCCTATCAGTACAAGCAAAAAGGACTTAAGGTAGTACTCGGTGCAGCGGATACTTTTCGAGCGGCAGCCATCGATCAATTGGTCGTATGGAGTGAGCGGGCAGATGTTCCCATCGTAACCCAAAAAATGGGTTCTGATCCGGCATCAGTGGCCTACGATACGTTGCAAAGTGCGGTGGCGCAAGATGCAGATGTGGTTTTGATTGACACGGCTGGACGTTTACACAACAAGATAAACCTGATGAATGAGTTGTCCAAGGTAAAACGCGTCATGCAAAAAGTTCTGCCAGATGCTCCACACGATGTGATGTTGGTTTTGGACGGGAGTACAGGGCAAAACGCATTTGAACAAGCCAAGCAGTTTACCAAAGCAACGGAGGTGACTTCATTGGCCATCACGAAATTGGATGGTACAGCGAAGGGTGGTGTCGTTATTGGCATTTCAGACGAGTTTAAAATACCGGTGAAATATATTGGAGTAGGAGAAGGAATTGACGATTTGCAAGTATTCAACAAGTTTGAGTTCGTCGATTCATTTTTTAAGTTGGAAAAAGAATGAGAACAAAATACACAGGTAAGAACAAAATCAACGTAGTGACACTCGGTTGTTCCAAAAACCTCTACGATAGTGAGGTTTTAATGGGGCAATTGAAGGCGAATGATATGCACGTTGAACACGAAGCTCCGGAGGACGATGGAAACATCGTTGTGGTGAACACCTGTGGATTTATAGATAATGCCAAAGAGGAGTCGATCAATACGATTTTAGCCTATGCCGAACGCAAGCAACGCGGTGAAATCGATCAACTGTTTGTTACGGGATGTCTTTCGGAGCGCTATATGCCCGAATTACAGAAAGAAATTCCAAATGTAGACGAGTATTTCGGCACCCGAGACTTACCTCGATTGCTCAAAGCTCTCGGTGCGGATTACAAACACGAACTGGTAGGCGAGCGACTAACCACCACGCCGGCACACTACGCTTACTTGAAAATTGCCGAAGGTTGCGACCGTCCTTGCTCCTTTTGCGCTATTCCGCTTATGCGCGGAGGTCACAAAAGCAAGCCGATAGAGGATTTGGTGAAAGAAGCAGAAGCACTTGCAGCGAAAGGTGTTGTCGAATTGATATTGATCGCTCAAGATTTGACTTATTACGGATTGGACCTTTATAAAGAGCGTCGTTTAGCCGATTTACTACGTGCGTTGGAAAAAGTGGAAGGTATTCAATGGATTCGTTTGCATTATGCATTTCCTACCGGCTTCCCGTTAGATGTGCTGGACGTTGTGCGCGATTCTGATGTGGTTTGCAATTACATCGATATCCCATTGCAGCACATTAGCGACTCGATTCTCAAGTCCATGCGTCGCGGAACCACCATGGCGAAAACCAATGCGTTACTCGCGGATTTTCGCGCGCACGTTCCCAATATGGCGATTCGCACTACGTTGATCGTAGGTTATCCCGGCGAAACCGAAGAAGATTTCCAAACGCTACTACAGTGGGTAAAGGACACGCGCTTTGATCGTTTGGGAGTTTTTGCCTACTCTCACGAAGAAAACACCCATGCGTTCCAACTAGAGGATGACGTGCCCGATGAAGTGAAGCAAGATCGCGTTGAGCAAGTCATGGAGGCGCAAAGAGAGATTTCCTTCCAGAAGAACCAAGAGTTGATCGGAACACGTCAGCGCGTGCTCATCGATAAAAAGGAAGGTGAATACTACGTCGGACGCACCGAATTCGACTCACCCGAAGTGGATAATGAAGTGCTGATTCACGTAGAGAATGCGTATCTCCGCATCGGTGAATTCGCAAAAGTTGAAATCACCGACGCCGAAGAGTACGATTTGTTTGGAGTCGTGTTGTAAAAGGCATGTTACAATTCGCCCGTCGTTAAAGACACAAAACCTTGTGACTTTCCACGTAATGCCTCAAAAAAAACAGAGAATCCCACGTAAAATCACTCCCGACCTCGTAAGCCGAAGCTCGAAGAGCATAGGCTTAGTCTCCGAGTCTCCGAGTCTCCGAAAAATCACGGATCGATAATCATATCATCCGACCCATTACCGATAATCACCTTAGCATTTGGACTTTTCGCTAACTCCAAATAGGCCTCGATCGTTTTGTAACGAATAATTTCGGGTGTAAGTCCTTCCGAAATAATGCGATTGGCATCCCGAATACCTTCTGCTTCAATTTTCCTCCGTTTGGCCTCTTGTTGTTCTTGTTGAATAACGAACTCCATCCGTTGGGCTTGCTGCTCTGCCTCAAGTTTTTCTTGGATGGCCGCATACAAACGATCCGGAAGTTCAATGCTTTTGAGCAATACCGCTTCGATGATAAACCCTCGCTCCTCGAGATAAGTCATCATGCGGAGTCGAATCGCTTCTTCGATTTCACTGCGATTACCCGTGTGCATATCTTTGGCCATGTATTGTGCAGAAATATCTGCAGCGGCAGCCCGAAAAACAGGTAATATAATTTCGTTCTGGTAGTCGGTGCCGATATTGGCAATCACCTCTGTGGCTTTGTCTTCATTGACATGGTACAGAATGGATATTTGGGCTTCGACATTTAAGCCTTCTTTACTGGGTAATGCAAGTGAAACCTCTGTGTTGACTGTTCGTATGGGTACCATGATTATTCGAGTTACAAAAGGGTTGAATAACCTGGGACCCGCTTCAATAGGTTCGGACTTTATTTTACCTAGTGTTCTCTTCACACCGACATCGCCCTGCTTAACAACACGGCATTGTGTGAGAAATAGCGCTGCAATGGCTATAGCTGTAATGTGCATGAATCTTTTCATATGCTCTAGAATTTGTTTACGAATAAAACAATCAATAGGCATACCAAGTTCGTACTGAACTCATTAGAAATTCATTATAAGTAACTGATGCAAAGGGGTTTGAAAAGACTGGGTCCGAGAGTGAATCCACGTTTTACTCCGCAAGAGCGAGCTCAACCTTTTCTTCGAGTATTTCACGCCAATCTACTCCTTTGAGCTCGAGGATTTTCGTCATCACGCGATCGACCACTGCATCCGGACATGACGCGCCACTGGTAATAGCAATGTCTATGACTTCTTTGTTTGGTAAAAAGGTGTCGGATTGCAATAGTTTGCCGTTGTGAAAATCAAAATGCTGGACATGATTTTCATCCTGAATCTCACTTTCATTTTTGATGTAGTATGTTGGGAATTTTTGCTCCAGTAATTCAACTAAATGGGAAGTGTTTGAACTATTGTATCCGCCAACAACGATTGCAAGGTCGGCAGGTTGTTCCATTAGCGCTAGGGTGCTATCTTGATTGTCGTTTGTTGCGTAGCAAAGCGTATCGCGCGTATCGGCAAAATGTTCTCGGTAGTTTTCACTTCCGTATACCTCAGTGATGACATTCTTTAGAAAGTCCGAAATGGCTTGCGTTTCGGTAGCCAACATGGTCGTTTGATTGATTACTCCGAGTTTTTGCAAATGAACACTCGGATCGAAATCTTTGCTGTGACGGTTTTTAAAGATCTCAAAAAATTCACGCTCAGGCCTTTCATTTCGAATGAACTGTGCAAGAATTTTCGCTTCACTCATATCGCGAATCACTACCGATGGAGTTTCACTGCTGCTGTGCGAAAAGGTTGCTCTCGTTTCTTCGTGGTCGGCTTTACCATGAATAACTACTGCATATTCTTTACTGCTTAATTTTTGAGCTTGCTTCCATACACGCGTTACAAACGGACAGGTGGTGTCGTACTTTTCGATATCAATACCTTTCTCGACAAGGAGGTTTTCTATTTCGATCGTGGTTCCAAAAGCCGGAATAATCACAATATCTCCCTTTTGGATGTCGTCCCAGCTCATGAGCATATTGCCTTTGGTATCTTGAATGAACCGCAATCCGTTTTTCTCGAGGTCTGCATTCACATCGGGATTGTGTATCATCTGACTGAGTAGGAAAATATTTTTTCCGGGGTTTTCGTCGATTGCTCGGTAAGAGATCTCGATCGCGTTTTCAACTCCATAACAGAACCCGAAATGCCGAGCAATATGAAACCGTATAGCTCCAAAATCAATCACAGTAGGAGAGAAATCTTTCTTTCTCGGATCCCTTTCCTTGCGTTTTTCCTTGATCTTCCCAATTATTGGTGAGCGATAGAATTCGGGGATATCGAAGCTCTTCATGATAACACTATTCGGTTTGTGGCTATAAACGCCAAAGTTATCGATTTGTTCTTGGATAAAGCGAAGGGTTGAAATGGTTTGATGGAAGATTTATTCGGTATTAAGCGCTTGTTAACCGACTCGTTTAATTTGTACGATGTAACTTGAAACTGGGGCCTGTCATCCTTCGCTAAAGCTACGAATGACGAAGCTAATCTTGTTAAATTATGCGAAGGCGAGGCTTTACTCGGCCGAAGCCATGCGAAGGCGAGCCCGGGCAGAAGAGAGGTCGCTTTGCTCCGGCTGTTGGTGTATCGGCTGTATAAAGGCTAAATCTTAGTCGTTGAATTATAGAATAAAGCGTACCGTTTCCAAGAATGATTTTGAATGAATTGTGGCATTCGCAATTATTGCTACTTCGAGGTTATTTTAGGGTTCGATTCTCAAAATCGGACTGGGAGAGTAGAGAAGAAGAGCCAATTTGTAGCCGGACTCTTTTTCTTCGATAAAAGATTGATTATTAATCCACAAAGACAAATTTTATTTTGTAAATTTGCACGCCCTTTTGCCGGGGAAGAAGCGAGGCGAAAGGGATTGATTTTTAAAAGTATAACATCTTCTCGTTTATCCCAATCGCTTCGCAAACGAGAATACAAAAACGAATTCCATGTCAGAAGAAAATAAAAACATGGAGTCTGATGAGACTAAAAAAGCTGCAGAAACTGCAGCAGAGAACACTTCAAACGAAGAGGTAAAAGCAGAAGCAACTGAAGAAAAGACGGAAGAAACTCCGGCTGCTGAAGAGGCTCCCGTTGCTGAAGAAACGCCTGCCGTAGAAGAAAAAGCTGAAGAAAAAGTTGAGGAGTCTGCAAAAGCAGAAGAGCCAGCAACTGCTGAAGCTGAAGAAGAATTCAACTGGGATGCTTACGAAGGTGGTGCAAAATCGTACACCAAAGACGAGCGCGCTAAGTTGGAGGACATGTACAACGACACCATGGCGTCGGTTGTAGAAAACGAAGTGGTTTCTGGAAAAGTAGTAAACCTTACAGATCGTGACGTTATCGTTGATATCGGATCGAAATCGGAAGGTGTAATTTCTATGAACGAGTTCCGTTACCGCGAAGAAGATCCACAAATCGGTGATACCGTAGAGGTATTGGTTGACCGTCAGGAAGACAAAAATGGTCAATTGGTCCTTTCACACCGCAAAGCACGTGCTATCAAGGCATGGGATCGCGTTAACGATGCACACGATAAAGATGAAATCGTACAAGGTTACATCAAGTGTCGTACAAAAGGTGGTATGATTGTCGATGTATTCGGAATCGAATCTTTCCTTCCGGGATCACAAATCGACGTGAAGCCGATCCGCGACTACGACATGTACGTAGGAAAATCAATGGAATTCAAGATTGTGAAAATCAATCACGAATTCAAAAACGTTGTTGTTTCGCACAAAGCGCTTATCGAAGAAGATATCGAGCAGCAAAAACGCGAAATCATCGGAAAATTGGAAAAAGGTCAGGTATTGGAAGGTACTGTCAAGAACATCACTTCATACGGTGTATTCATCGACTTGGGTGGCGTAGACGGATTGATCCACATTACCGACTTGAGCTGGAGCCGCATCAACCATCCAAGTGAAGTCGTAGAATTGGATGAGAAATTGAATGTTGTAATCCTTGACTTCGATGAAGACAAGACACGTATTCAATTGGGTCTTAAGCAACTTCAAGAGCATCCATGGGATAAATTGGATGAGAAACTCAACGTTGGCGATAAAGTTAAAGGAACCGTTGTTGTATTGGCTGACTACGGTGCGTTTGTTGAAATTCAACCAGGTGTTGAAGGTTTGATCCACGTATCGGAAATGAGCTGGAGTACACACCTTCGTTCAGCTAACGATTTCGTGAAAGTTGGAGACGAAGTGGAAGCAGTTATTCTTACCCTAGACCGCGAAGAGCGCAAAATGAGCTTGGGTATGAAGCAATTGACTCCAGATCCATGGACTGATATTACAACCAAGTACCCAACGAATTCGAAGCATACCGGAATCGTTCGCAACTTCACCAACTTCGGTGTATTTGTTGAATTGGAAGAAGGTATCGACGGATTGATCCACATCTCTGATTTGAGCTGGACCAAGAAGGTGAAACACCCTGCTGAGTTCACAAAAATCGGTGCGGATATCGAGGTTGTTGTTCTTGAAATCAATGTTGAAGACCGTCGCTTGAGCCTTGGTCACAAGCAGCTGGAAGACAATCCTTGGGATACGTACGAAGGAATCTACTTCGAAGGTAGTGTTCACGTAGGTACGGTTAAGCACGTTGGTGACAAAGGATCTGATATCCTATTCGATCAGCACGGAGTTGAGGCATTCTGCCCGCAACGCCACATGCAGAAAGAAGACAGCTCTACCCTTCGCGAAGGAGATGAGGTGAAATTCAAAGTAATTGAATTCAACAAAGAATCTCGTCGCTTGGTAGTTTCTCATACTCAAATCCACCGCGATTTGAAAGATGAGGAGAAAAAAGCTGATGCTGCAAGCCGCAAGAAGGAAAGTGCTGAAGCGAAGAAGAATATGAAAACGCTTCAGAGCAAAGTTGAGAAGTCTACACTTGGAGACCTCGAAGCACTTTCTCAATTGAAGGAAAAAATGGATAAAGACGGAGAATAATCCGATCATCCAAATACATTCAAAAGCCGTCCCCAGATATTTGGTGGACGGCTTTTTTTATATCTTCAACTTTTGAAATTCTGAATTGAACCACATGTTTTTATTGTTTGCCTATTTATTTTTGGCATTATTCGTTTCCTTCTTGTGTTCGATAATGGAGTCTGTACTGCTCTCTGCGTCGCCGTCGTTTCTTATGGTCAAGAAAGAAGAAGGACATCCATGGGCGGAGCGATTTCTCAACATGAAATCCGATGTCGATCGGCCATTATCCGCTATTCTATCTCTAAATACCGTAGCCCATACCATAGGAGCTGCGGGAGTAGGAGCACAAGCTGTAGCCGTATTTGGACAGGAAATGTTTGGTGTGGTGTCTGCCGTGCTAACCATTCTTATTCTTGTGATAACTGAGATTATACCCAAAACAGTGGGAGCGCGTTATTGGAGGTCTTTGGCCAAACCGTCGGCCGTTGTGATGCAGGGAATGATTTTTATAACGTACCCCCTGGTTATTTTATCGGCGCAGATCACCAGATTGTTTTCCGGAAAGAAAAATGAAAACACAGTCGATCGCGAAGAAATTGCTGCCCTGGCGAGTATAGGAGCAGATGAAGGAATATTTTCGGATCGAGAATTTCGAATTATCCAGAATATATTGCGGCTTAAGGATGTCAAAGTTTCGGAAATCATGACCCCTCGTGTCGTGGTGGCTGTAGCGGACGAATCCATTACGCTGTCCGAGTTTCTTCAAAGTAAGGATTATCTGACGTTTTCAAGAATACCTGTGTACGCCGACAATGAAGAGAATATCACCGGTTATGTCTTCCGCCAAGAGGTCTTTGAACACCTTGCCGAGCAACAAGATATGCGGTTAAAGGATATCAAACGTGATATCATCGTTATTCCGGATACGGTTAGTCTTTTTGCGCTTTGGGAGAAATTACTCGATTTTAAAGAACACATCGCAGTCATTGTCGATGAATACGGTGGTTTGGAAGGTGTTGTGACCATGGAAGATGTAATCGAAACGCTGCTTGGACTTGAGATAGTAGATGAGAAGGATACCATAACCGATATGCAAAAGTACGCTCGTGAGAAATGGGAACAAAAGCGAGCCAAGAAAGAACTTTTGGATAAACTGCGCAACGACTCCCAATAAGCCGTCTCAACCTGTTTGTGGTTCTGCCGATTTACATTAACTTCCCATCATGAATGGACTGACCTACAATAAAAAGACCCAAAACGCATGGGCCTTTTACGATTGGGCCAACAGTGTTTATTCGCTGGTTATTTCCACGGCTGTATTTCCCATTTATTACTCCGCAGTAACGTCTTCTGAATCCGGAAACATTGTGCGCGCTTTTGGAATGGAGTGGGAGAATTCTGTGATTTATAGTTATTCGCTCTCTTTTTCATTTTTATTGGTGGCCTTGATGTCTCCTCTACTCGGCGGAATAGCCGATTATACAGGAAGCAAGAAAAAGTTTCTGAAATTCTTCTGCTACATGGGCTCACTCGCATGCGGATCCCTCTTTTTCTTTACAGGGGATCAAATTGAATTTGCGTTGATCGCATCCATTATCGCGAGTGTTGGTTTTTGGGGAAGTTTAGTTTTTTACAACGCATTTTTACCTGAGGTCGCACCTCCAGAAGAGCAAGACTCATTAAGTGCGAAAGGTTTCTCGCTCGGGTACATCGGCGGGGCAATCTTGTTGATTATCAATTTAGTACTGATCAATTTTGGTGAGTCTTTTGGGATTACAGACAGTACCCTGCCAGCGCGAATATCCTTTTTAACGGTTGCACTATGGTGGGCCGGATTTGCACAAATATCCCTTCGACGGTTACCGGATAATCCCTACAAACGAAAACCAGACGAAAAGTACATCCGCCTGGGAGTTCGCGAATTGAAAAAAGTGGTTTATCAACTGGGTGAGTTGCCCTACCTGAAGACTTTTTTAATTGCCTTTTTCTTGTTTTCAGTCGGTGTGCAAACCGTTATTTTAATGGCGGGCATCTTCGGTGAAAAGGAACTCGGGTTGCCCACGGGAAATCTTATCCTTACCATCTTGATCATTCAAATTGTCGCTATCGGTGGAGCTCAGTTTTTTGCTTTTTTGAGTGGAAAAATCGGAAATTTCAAAGCACTTTTCGTGGCTGTTTTGATTTGGTTAACCATTTGTCTTGCCGCTTTTTTACTTCCCATTGAATCACCGCGAATACAAATTTATTTTTATCTACTCGGTGGAGCAGTAGGCCTAGTAATGGGTGGGATTCAATCGCTAGCTCGAAGCACGTATTCGAAATTACTTCCCGAAACGAAGGATCACGCCAGTTTCTTCAGTTTTTTCGACCTCACAGAAAAGATAGCAATCATCGCGGGTACTTTTACATTTGGTTTAATTGAAGCACTTACCGGAAGCATGCAAAACTCGAGTCTTGCGCTGGGGGTTTTCTTTTTGCTTTCCGGGTTTATCTTGTTTCGGTTGGGACGACTGAACCCACTTTTGGGAAACCGCAGAAATGCGTAATCATCTCGACCGAATCGATGCTTTCGTTAGTACGGAAAAGGAGCTACAGCAGTTTAGTTTTAAGAATTTCGACGGTGTATTATTCTGAAGTATGAAATTTGACATTGCCATAATAGGGGGAGGAATCGTTGGAGCAGCGACTTTTTATCAATTGCAAAACCGCTTTCCAAACAAACGTATCGTGCTATTGGAAAAAGAAGCCGTACTCGCTGATCACCAAACCGGAAATAATTCTGGCGTGTTGCACTCGGGTCTGTACTATCCTCCGGGTTCATTGAAAGCTGAAAACTGTGTGCGTGGGCGGGAGCAATTGGTTGAGTTTGCTCGAAATCACCAAATTCCACACGATGTGTGTGGGAAAGTTGTTGTGGCTACAGAAGAAAAGGAATTGCCTTATCTGGATAAGATTTTTCAGACGGGATTGAAAAACGGACTTTCGGAGATTCGTATGCTTAGCGGAGAGGAGGTTCGAGAAATTGAACCGCACGTACGCGCAATTCGTGGAATTTGGGTTCCGTATACGGGAATCATCGACTACCGCAAAGCCACTGAAAAAATGGTTGAGCTGGCTTTGGCGATGCAAACCGAATCGGCCGTTGAATTGAGTACGGAGGTATTTAAAACGATTGATAGGGGAAACGAAACCGAAGTTGTAACAAATTCTGGAAGTTTTTTTGTGAGATATTCGGTGTTTTGTGCTGGCCTGCAAGCCGACCGTCTAGCGCGAAAAGACGGAATTAAACTCGAGGAAAAAGTGGTGGGTTTTCGTGGAGATTATTACGAATTGGAGGAGCACGCCAAGCACAAGGTTAAAAACTTGATCTATCCCGTTCCCAATCCCGACTTTCCTTTCTTAGGAGTGCATTTCACACGGATGACCGATGGAGAAATTGAATGCGGTCCGAACGCTGTGTTTACCTTCAAGAGAGAAGGCTATGGCAAAACCGATTTTAACCTGCGCGATACCTGGGACGCTCTGACCTATCGCGGAACCTGGAAACTGTTCCTTATAAACATCTCTTTTGGAATGAATGAATACCGAAGAGCATTTAGCAAGAAACGGTTTTTAAAGACCTTGCAGCGAATTATTCCAAGTCTTGAAATGGATGACATACGACCGGGAAGATCCGGTGTGCGCGCATTGCTTTTGCGCACGGATGGGGACACACGCGATGACTTTCGGATAGAATACAACAATCGCAGTATCCATGTGCTCAATGCGCCCAGTCCGGCGGCAACGGCTAGTTTGGCGATCGGCGAACACGTCGTCGAGATGGCCGTTTCACATTTTCAACTCAACGAATAAACTTACGATAGTTCGATGGTCTGCGTACGATCCGGGCCTACAGAAACAATGGATACGGGGATGCCGATGAACTCTTCAATGTAGCGGATATAATCCATCAATTCTTGTGGCAATTCATCACTTTCTGTGATTCCAGTTAAATCCTTATTCCAGCCTTTGAGTTCAGTATAGATTGGTTCAATCAAGTTTTCTTCGAGGCTGTAAGGCAAATGACGAGTTTCTTCACCGCGATATTTATAAGCGGTGCAAACTTTGATTTTTTCAAGACCACTGAGCACATCGGCCTTCATCATGATGAGTTGAGTCACACCATTGATGCGGCATGCATATTCGAGCGCAGGTAAATCCAACCATCCACAACGCCGCGGACGACCGGTTGTACTTCCGAATTCATTTCCGTTTTTGCGCAGCTCTTCGCCGTATGCATCATGCAGTTCGGTCGGAAAAGGTCCGCTACCCACGCGGGTGACATACGCTTTGAAGATGCCGAATACCTCACCGATGCGATTTGGTGCAACACCTAACCCCGTGCATGCTCCCGCACAAATTGTGTTGGAAGAGGTAACAAACGGATAGGTTCCGAAATCAATATCCAAGAGGGATCCCTGAGCTCCTTCGGCCAATACTTTTTGACCGTCCTTCATGGCTTCATGAATGAATACCTCGGAATTAATGAACGGGATTTTTTTCAATACTTCAATTCCTGCGAACCACTCTTGTTCCATTTCTTCTAGGCTATATTCGAAGTCGTAATGAGCCAAGAGCTGTTTGTGCTTGTCGACCAAGTGCTGGTAGCGATCCGCAAAATCAGGAAGTTCGATATCTCCTACGCGAAGTCCGTTTCTACCGGTTTTATCCATGTAGGTTGGTCCGATACCTTTCAAGGTACTGCCAATTTTCTTTTTTCCTTTGGCTTGCTCACTTGCCGCATCCAAAAGTCGGTGAGTGGGAAGAATCAAATGAGCTTTACGCGAAATGCGCAATGCACGATTTAAATCGATATTGAATTTTTCCAAGTTCGCAATTTCCCGAGCGAAAACTACGGGGTCAATGACTACACCATTGCCAATCACATTCACGCTATCGCTGTGGAAGATTCCACTGGGAATGGTGTGCAACACGTGTTTGATTCCATCAAACTCAAGTGTGTGACCAGCGTTTGGCCCACCTTGAAAGCGTGCGATTACGTTGTATTTTTGGGTAAATACATCAACAATTTTTCCCTTGCCTTCATCTCCCCATTGAAGGCCTAATAGTACATCGACAGCCATGTATCGTGATTTTTCTCGGTTTATGACTTATTCTCAGAAGCTTCTTTCTCGGCCTCTGGATTTTTCAAGGCGTAAAAGTACAAAGAGTGCGACAATATTTTGATGTTAAATACATCTTCTATTGTCTTTTTAATGTGTTGAATACGTGGATCACAGAATTCGATGACTTCTCCGGTATCGGTACAGATTACATGGTCGTGCTGACGATCGTAAAAAGAAGGCTCATATTGCGCTTGACTATTGCCGAATTGATGCTTTCGCACCAAGTTGCAATCCAATAATAATTCAATGGTGTTGTACAGTGTAGCCCGACTAACACGGTAATTTTTGTTTTTCATTTTGATGTAGAGATTCTCAATATCAAAATGCTCTTTGTTTTCATAGATCTCGCGCAGAATCGCAAATCGTTCTGGTGTTTTGCGCTGCCCGTTGTTTTCCAGGTACCGCGTAAACACCTCTTTTACTTTTTTCTGATACTCTTCTATGTGATCTTCTGTTTTTGCCGTAGCCATTGTTTTTACTTTTTATATTTCCGCTCCACCGACTGTATTTCCTCAATTTCTCGGATATTTTCAATCAATTCATCCAAGTGATTTTTATCGTAAACAACCACCGTAATAATCCCCTCAAAGTAGCCGTCAGTTCCGGATATGTTGATGGATTTGATATTCACCTTCATATCGTTGGAGATAATCCGGGTTAATTCGTTGACGATGCCGGATCGATCGAATCCCTTGATCACCAGAATGGAGACGAAGTTGGTGCGGTCCGAAGGAACCCAGCGTGATTTGATGATGCGATAGGCATAATTCGATTGCAATCGTACTGCATTCGGACAGTCCACTCGGTGGACTTTTATCCCTTCATTGATCGTGATAAAACCAAACACATTGTCGCCCGGAATCGGGTTGCAACATTTTGCTAATTTATAATCCAAGGTTTCTTCATCATCGCCAAATACCAGAACCTGATTCTTGGAATCTTTATCGCTTTCTGGAACTTTTGGACCACTTCCTTTCCGTGTGAATTTGGATTTGATATAGCTGTAAAAGCCTCCTGAACGCTCGTTCATATAGGCCTTTAATCGCTTGTTGTCGATAACGCCCGTACCGACTTGATAGAATAGGTCTTGACTGGTTTTTAATTTGAAAAAACGAGCCAGATCATTGATGGTCTTATCGTTAAAAGGAATCTTAATGTGCTTTAACTTGCGTTGAAGAATCTCTTTTCCTTCTTCCGAAATCGCTTTGCGTTCTTCCTTCATCGAGGACTTAATCTTCGAACGCGCTTTGGCCGTAACCACAAAATTCAGCCAATCCTCTTTTGGTTTCTGTTTCTGGGATGTAATAATCTCAACTTGATCTCCACTTTTGAGTTGGTAACTCAATGGAACAAGTTTAGCATTGACTTTTGCGCCCAAACACTTTTGTCCTATTTCTGTGTGGATTTCATAAGCAAAATCTAGGGCTGTGGCTCCAACGGGTAGTGTTTTTAAGTCCCCCTTTGGGGTGAAAATAAAGATCTCGTCGCTGAATAAGTTCAGCTTAAAGTCATCGATAAACTCTACCGCGTTCTGTTCGGGCTTTTCAAGCAATTCGCGGATGCGATTGATCCATTCGTCCAGCCGAGACTCCTTACTCGACCCCTCTTTGTAGCGCCAATGTGCAGCAAGGCCTTTTTCGGCCACTTCGTCCATTCGGCTACTTCTGATTTGAACCTCTACCCAATGGCCATCCGGACCCATTACCGTAGTGTGTAACGATTCGTATCCATTGGCTCTAGGAGTGCTGATCCAGTCGCGCAAACGATCCGGATTTGGGCGGTAATAATCCGTAATGATTGAATATACTCGCCATGAATCTGCTTTTTCGCGACTCTCCTCCGAATTGATGATAATTCGAATGGCGAATTTATCGTACACCTCTTCAAAACTCACTCCCTGTTTTTTCATCTTATTCCGGATGGAATAAATGGATTTGGGACGGCCTTTAATGTCAAATTCAAAGCCCTCTTCTTTGAGTTTTTTTCGAATCGGTGCAGAGAATTTTTGAATGTACTTGACGCGTTCTTCTTTTTCTTCGCGTAGCTTAAGTTTTATATCGCGGTATACTTCGGGCTCGGTGTATTTCAGGCCCAAGTCCTCGAGTTCCGACTTAATGGCATAAAGTCCCAACCGGTGGGCCAAAGGTGCGTAAATGTATAGGGTTTCGGAAGCAATTTTCAACTGCTTGTAGGCGGGCATACTGCCAAGCGTTCGCATATTGTGCAAGCGGTCGGCAAGCTTGATGAGGATAACCCGAACATCTTCGCTTAGGGTGAGAAGCATCTTTCTGAAGTTCTCGGCTTGTAGCGAGATGTTTTGATCAAAAACACCTGAGATTTTGGTCAATCCGTCAATGATACGGGCGACTTTTTCCCCAAAAAGGCGATCGATATCTTCCAAGGTGTAGTCCGTATCTTCCACCACGTCGTGCAGAAAAGCAGCTACAATACTCGTAGCTCCCAGCCCGATTTCCTTGGCTACGATTAAAGCCACTTCCAAGGGATGGTAGATGTACGGTTCACCAGATTTGCGACGCATATCGGAATGTGCGTCCACAGCTAGATTATACGCTTTGCGAATAACCTTTTTATCATCACTGTTGACCTTGTCGGCAGCAGCACGCAGAATAGCGCGATAAATTCGCTCCATTTCGCGTTTTTCCAACTCCTCTTGTGTCTTTTGCTGCTCCATGATTTAAAAATACAATTTAATTGATGGCTGACGAGGTAAAAATAAGGGATTATTAAAGAATAAATAACGCCAAATGTAGATTCCCTGTTTTATAGCTATCTCAGACTACTGTAAAATAAACAAAACGCCTACTTTTCAGTTCGAATAAACGCCTTTGCTATGGCTTAAATTAAAAAAAGCTACTTCCGAAGAAGCAGCTTTATTATTCTTAACGATCGAAAATTACTTGGCCGGTAATACCTTGGTTTTGACCTCACCAAAGCCAATCCGAACGCCATCTTTTTCGCAATGCCCTCGCATAATAACTGAATCACCGTCATTGATGAACTTGCGTTCTGAACCATCTGACATTTTAACGGGTTTGCTACCTCTCCAGGTTATTTCGAGCATACTTCCGAATGAGCTGGCATCCGATCCAGAAATTGTTCCACTTGCCATCATATCTCCAGCTCGCACGTTACAGCCGTTCACCGTGTGATGCGCCAATTGTTGTGAGATATTCCAATACAGGTATTTGTGATTGCTTTGGCAAACAACCGTTTCGTAGTTGTCTTCGGGTTGTATCGCCACTTCCAACTGAATATCAAAGCTCCGATTTCCTTCGAAATGAAGATAGGGAAGGGGCTCAGGGTCTTGCTTTGGCGTAGCTGTTTTAAAAGGTTCCAACGCATCAAGGGTTACGATCCAAGGACTTATGCTGGAAGCGAAGTTTTTCGCCAAGAAGGGTCCTAGGGGAACATACTCCCATTTTTGAATATCGCGCGCTGACCAATCGTTAAAAAGAACCATCCCAAAGATGTAATCCTCTGCCTCATTTGTTGAAATGGAGTCTCCCATTGCTTTACCATCGGTGGTGACAAAGGCCATTTCCAATTCGAAATCGAGTAGTTTGGTTGGGCCAAAAACCGGTGGCTCTTCGGGATTGGGACGGGTTTGTCCTTTGGGTCGAACAATGGGTTGACCGCTGGGAATAATTGAACTGCTCCTTCCGTGGTATCCCACGGGGATATGGAGCCAATTGGGCAAAAGAGCATTGTCCGGATCGCGGAACATGGTTCCTACGTTGGTCGCGTGTTCTTTGCTTGAATAAAAGTCCGTGTAATCTCCAACCTGAACCGGCAACAACGGCTCGATTTGGGCTATGGGGATTAGAATTTGCGCTTTATGCGCTTCATTCGATGAGAGCTCCGAATTGTTCTGATCAAAAATATCGGCAATTCTGTTCCGCACTTTTCGAGGAAGTGCACGTCCATTTTTGATGAACTGGTTTAGGTTTCCACGTTGGAAAATTCCATCCTCGAGTTGAATGTCACCGAAGTAACCCAAGGTATGCAAGGCGTTTAAGTCGATTGCAAAGTCGCCTATTCTCGAGGCGGCGACAACGTCACCATTCGACTTTTTAATCACACCAAAGGGAATATTTTGTATTGGAAAATCAGTGTTCTCGGGCAATTCTACCCACGTTTTGCGCGTGGGATCATTGGCTGAAATCTGCATGTTGTCTGTTTTTTAATGAATTGGTGGTCAAAATTACCGAATTATTCATAGAAAAACAGATTATCTAAGTTTTCCGAAGTATTCATTATCCTTCTATCTTTGATAAAAAATTTGAGGATATGAGGACTGACAACCAATTGTTTGATTTGATAAAGGCTGAAGAAGACCGCCAGCGTACGGGATTGGAACTTATCGCAAGTGAAAACTACGTATCTGAAGCGGTTTTGGAAGCGATGGGAAGTATATTAACGAATAAATATGCAGAGGGATATCCCGGAAAGCGCTATTACGGAGGTTGTGAAGTAGTGGATCAAGTGGAACAGTTGGCCATAGATCGCGCAGCCGAATTGTTCGATGCGCAATATGTGAATGTTCAACCGCATAGTGGATCACAGGCAAATGCCGCTGTTTTCTTGGCATGTTTGCAACCCGGAGATAAGATTTTGGGTTTCGACTTGAGTCATGGAGGTCACTTAACGCATGGTTCACCAGTGAATTTTAGCGGAAAGCTTTACGAAGCTCATTTTTACGGTGTAGAAAAAGAAACGGGTTTAATTGATTTTGATAAAGTAGTTGAGCAAGCCAAGGCAATTCGTCCGAAGATGATTATTTGCGGAGCTTCTGCCTATTCGAGAGATTGGGATTACGTCAAGTTACGTCGTGCTGCGGATGAAGTAGGAGCGTTGTTACTGGCTGATATTTCACACCCCAGCGGGCTTATCGCACGTGGAATTCTCAATGATCCATTGACGCACTGTCATATCGTTACGACCACAACCCATAAAACACTTCGTGGGCCGAGAGGAGGAATGATTATGATAGGTGAGGATTTCGAAAATCCTTTCGGATTAAAGACCCCAAAAGGCGAGGTTAAGATGATGAGCCAACTCATCAATGGAGCCGTATTTCCTGGAACGCAGGGAGGGCCGTTGGAACATGTCATTGCTGCCAAAGCAGTTGCTTTTCAAGAGGCTTTATCTGACGAGTTTTTTCAATATTCGCTACGCGTAGTTAAGAATGCCCAAACGATGGCACAAGCCTTTGTTGATCGCGGATACGATTTGATATCGAAAGGTACCGAGAATCATTTAATGCTCATCGATCTTCGCTCCAAAGGAGTTACCGGTCGAGATGCGGAACTCGCTCTCGGAAAAGCACATATTACCGTGAATAAGAATATGGTGCCGTTTGATGATAAATCCCCGTTTGTAACTTCGGGAATTCGAGTAGGTACAGCAGCGGTTACTACCCGTGGTTTGGCAGAAGATGATATCGTACGAGTTGTGGACTGGATTGACCGATCCATTATGAACCACGAATCTGACTCAGAGCTGAAAAAGATCAAAGCGGAAGTCTCGGAAATGATGAGTTCATTTCCGTTGTTTAGTTGGTAAAAAAGAAAAGCCCCGAAAAACTTCGGGGCTTTTTTATTATTGAATAAACCGCAATTTATCGAGTTACGATAAACTTGCGATTTACATTTTCGCCATTCAATACCGCGTTGAGGTAGTATACACCTGGCGCGTAATTGTCCACATCCAAACGAATAGCATTTTCGCCTGCGTTTACGTAATCCAGCGTGCTATATACGATTTGTCCCATGCTGTTGGTTACAGTAACCTCAATAGAGCCAGGCTCTGCGGCCATAAAGTTCAACTGAGTCCACTGACTAGCCGGGTTTGGCGCCAACTCGGAGAATAAGGTCGAGTTTTCCGTTAAACCTACCTGGCAAGGTCCTGATGTTTCAATGAAGCAGAAATCATCAATAACCCATCCTTCATTGGTGCCCATGTCGTCCGACCCGAATCGGAAGCGGAATACCACCGGACCGTTTTGAGCGAATTGAATGTCATGGTTAACGGGAAGCCAACCCGCCGATGTTCCCGAGAATCCAGCAACACCAGGAAGTGGATTTCCTAAACCGAGAATAAATTGCGTATCGAACCATTGAGGATCAAATGCATTCCCCAATCGAGTCCAGTTGGTAAGGTCTTGTGAGTATTCAACCGTACCACCGTCTTGGTATTCAAACGAGAGGTATTTGGTCATAAAACTCAGGTTGTAACACTGACCTGGGCTTACATTGAACACGGGTGTGTAGAGTGCACTTGAGTCGTTGTTAGCGTAATCTGAGTTCAGTCCGGTCATCCAAGCATTGTTTCCACTAAACGCACCGTTTAGGAAGCTTTGAGCAGGTGTACCCAGTTCCCAAATCGTGGTATCTGTAAAATTGAATGCGTGAAGGGACAACCATTCGGGTTGACTTCCATCGAAGTTATTACAATACGGGTAAGCACTTGTGCTATCCAAAACTGTAACGCTTACGCAAGTGGTATCATCGGAAATAAAGTCATCCGAACCGCTATTCGGGTTGGAGGTAAATACACATACATCATGCGGACCAGGAGAGGCCTGCCAAGTTACACTAAATGTGTGCAGAACCGAATCCTCAAAAGCCAAAGGTGTACTGAATACGACATTGTCGGTTACGATGGTCGTTCCATCTACCTCAAGGGTAATATCTGTATTATTCAAGTCTTGAACTCCTGTATTCTTGATGTAGGCAGACACGGTAATGTTTCCAGGCACAACGAATGCATTGGAAGCACCTACTGTGACGCGACTACTGGCTGCACTTCGCTGGATTGGAACAAAAATTTCAAAGTCATCAATCGCCCAACCATTGAAGAAGTTCACCGATCCATCCGAAGAGAAATTAAAACGGAATTGAACCAGACCGTTGGTTCCGTTGAGTGAGCTTAAATCGTAAGTACTTTGAATCCAGCCGTTGCTGTTATTGGTCCAGCCAGGTTGGCCAGATCCAAATAAACTACCGTTGTTAAACCAGTTTGTCGCATTAGGAGATGCAACGGTTCCCAATGGAGCCCAAGTTGATCCTCCATTCGTACTGATATCAATTCGGCCTCCATCAAAGTTATTCTCGGTATTGTACCAATGGAAGAATCGCAGTTCGGCATCAAATGCTTGGCTGAAATCAAATAGCGGTGTGAAGAGATTATCGTTGCTATTGTTGAGGTAGTTACCATCCAAGTTGATAGCGAACACATTCGGAGATGAGTTGGCTGAGTTGATTGTACTAGCCGTAGGTAAACCGTGCTCCCATTGATTAAAACCTCCACTTGACGACCAAGCACCAGGCCCCGCATCAAAATCAGTGAAGTAGGGGACGGTAATCGTCGGAACTCCTACAGAGGAGATGCAAGTCGTATCATTTTGAGGAACCAATTCACCAGTTAGTATTGTATATGCACAAATATCATACTGACCAGTTGGTGCATTGAATGTAGTGTTGAAGGTATAATTGACCGCTTGATTCGATGCCAGTGACCCAGTCCAAGGCTCAACCGTCGGAGCTCCTCCATTCACAGAGTATGCAACATCCATGGAAGTAATGGTTTGGGTTCCAAAGTTGTACAAGGTAACTTCAACTGTATTGGCCGAACCTGCTGAAGACTGAGCTCCAGGAGTAATTATTGCTGTTACGGCAGCATCAAGCGGTTGAGGTTCGAAGAATTTAACATCGTCGATAGCGACATCTCCCGTACAACATCCCAAACTTACTTGACGCCAGCGAACTTTGACAAATTGGCCGCCATAAGCCGATAGATCTACCTCGTACCGCTCAAACGGATCAGATTCTGCGGTTTGGGGTTGAAGTGTTAGCGTGTCAACAGGTACCCATGCGGAACCATCAAAGACATCGATGTAAGTAGGTCCCATATCCGTTCCTAAACGGTGATAATAAAACTCTACAGCAGGGTTGGTCAACGACGTAAAATCAATACAAGGTGATACAAGCGTAGCTACATCTCCACTGGAGCCACTGCTTGCCTCGGTGTAAATATAGTTTCCTAAGCCGTTCAGTCCAGGTGTATGATCTCCTGTTGGTCCTGAAGGTGCGCTTGATGTCGAGCCGCTAAACACCAACCAGGCGTATTCATTATTTGTTGGCTGAGGTGTGCGGACCCAATCGTTTGCTAGGGTTCCCGGAAGTCCAGGAAATCCCCCACCCGCTGTAAAGGACTCAAAGTCTTCGACATGAGGAAATGTATTGATCGAAGTAGGATGAAGCACTGAATAGCCAAATAAGCTGTCATTGATGGCGTTCTGTTCATTTCCGAGCGCTACCCATGAATCCAACACATAGGTGTTACCTACGGTCGAAAGATCAGCTGTTTGAGCGAAGGTAAACGTTACGGTATCTCCTGGGTTGACGTTTTGGAATATCGTATCTATAACTGCTGTCCCATTATCCAATACGTAAGCTACAGGAATGGTATCCTGAGCGCTTGTTCCTGCGTTCACAACTTGGATAGTCACATCTTCAGCAGCGGTAAATCCACATCCACCAGCAGCAGGAGCTATAATGCTTTGCATCAACATGTCGTTGGGCTGCGGTTCGTAAATATAGATGTCGTCAATGGCACCTTCGTTTCCAAACCCATTGTTGCTGATACGGAAGCGAATTTTCGTGATGTCACCCGCATAAGAGGTCAAATCTACAGTTTGTTTCACCCATTGATTTCCCTGAGCACCTGTGATTGACCATTCATTCACCCAAGCACCCGCACTGTCTTGAACATCCAGAAACAGCGTTCCAATACCAGTACCAAATAAATGGTAATAAAATTCGACTTTTGGAGCTGTAGCTGAAGAAAAGTCGAGACAAGGACTAATCATTCCCGCCGTATTGTTAATCGTAAAGGTATTGGCCATGTACATGTAATTGCCATTACCCGTAGTATTATCCGCTGTTGGACCTGTATTGAATCCAGGAGAAGGTCCTGTGCCGACGGTCCAATTGTAGTTGTCCGAGTCGTCTTGTGTCCAGTTGTCACTTAAAACCTGCCCACCTGCTGTCCAGCTGTCAAAATCTTGAACGTACGGTAATGTTGTTAAGGTATTCACTACCAGGTATCCGTCGAGCGTATCATTGAAAAACACAGGATCACCATTCAAATCGGCCCATACATCCAATGAATACGTTGTTCCAGGAGTGCTGAAGTCGGCCGTTTGAGCGAAGGTGAAAATTGCGGTGTCGCCAGGAAGAACAGTAGCAAAAATCGTATCGATAACAGGCGTTCCGCCATCGATTGAATATCCTACCGGGATGGTGTCTTGTACATCAAGACCAGTGTTTTTGTAAAGTACCGTAATATCTTCTGAAGCACTTAAACTACAACCTCCATTCACGGGATTCGCCACACCGATTGCAGCAAAATCGTCCGCAGAAGGAGGAGTAATCGTGAACTGCATGTTCGGGCGGTTATTCGAATTGGTAATAAATGCGCTATTATTCGAGCATAGGCTCGGATCATTATCACTTCGGTAGTAAATGGTACGCGTTGAAGTGAAGTTGGTTTGGCGAACGGTAGCGTTATTGGTAAAACCATTCGGGAAGTTGTTGAAGCAAACCTCTACAACGATATTGCTCGTACCGTCCCATTGAAATGAAGTGCCAAAATTATGTGTATTCCATCCGGCAACTTCCGTGTAAGTAGGGGCGTAGAAAACGGTAGTTAACCCCGTTTGCCATGAATTCAAAGTGGTACTGGCATAATTCCCCATTTTAATGGTAAAATCAGTCAGTGGAGTTCCTTGGACACTCACTACATCAAATGCCAATGAATTGAAATTAGCTGCTCCATTCACATTCAGTGCTTGTAGCTCAGAAGCCAGAATGAGCATTTGATGACGGGCACCATTGAACCAATTTCCGTAAGGCGCTGGATAAGTGGTTGTCGTATTCGTTGTCGTACCAGTACCCACGGTAATAAGCGGGGGAACGGGTACAATCCAAAATTGATTGCATGACCCATTGGGGTTTTCTGCAAAGTTTAGTGCCGGCGAAGCATCGTAAGCTATAACAGAATAACAAAGCGTATCGTCCAATACAGCACCGGGGATAAGTCCATCATATGTATTTCCACCCGTATTGATCATACCAATGGTATCGGGTGCACCGTTATTGAGGGTGTAAACGATCATAGCGGTATCAATTCCTGATGCATCTGTAATGTCCGCACTAATCGTATAGGGTCCCGTACTCGAAACTGGACCGATAGGAGGACTGTTCAACGTGATTACTGGAGGGATAAGTTCCGAAGGAGCGGCAATAACTTCGATATCATCAATGACCCAACCGTAGTTGGCACCACCTCCTGAGAAGTTACCATCGTACATTTTAAAACGAACCTGACAGTTCGCACTGTTGCTCAAGTAATTCGAAACGTCAAAACTCTCCGATTGCCACCAAGCTTGTGTTGGCACCGCAGCTGGGTTGGCTGGTAACCAAGTAGGGTAGCTTACCGATGTAAACTTGTTACCACCTCCACAGAACTGGCCTGAACCCAAATAATCGGGACAGGTGAGTTGAGTCCATGTTTGCCCACCATCTGATGATACTTCCACAACCGCTGCATCGAAAAATTCGATTTTACAAATGTGTTCAAAGTTTAAAATAACAAAGGTGTTCCCCACCGTACTAAAGGTATCCGTTGTCAGAAAAGACGTGTCGCCGTTCGTAATTGCATTTTGAAAACTGTTTGGAGCACTCGTTGATAGGGTATTATCAATCGTCCATAAAGGTTGCCCAGTTGGCGTAACACTATCTGCAGTACTTGGTGGATCAAAGTTTTCGGAATAAACGGTAGTTTGTCCGAAGGTCAATACGCTCGTAAGTAGAGATAGAAGCAGTAAAAGTTTTTTCATAATCGTATCAGATGATGTGGAAATGCTATTTACAAATATAAAATTTGTGAGGACTTGATATATATGAGATTACGTTTATTATGCTTTTATGGTTTGTACATAAAAAAACGTCCCTACCGATTTCGATAGGGACGTTCTTAATTTGTGTGAAACAATACTTAGTCTGAGATGACGATCTTCTGATTTACTGTCTCCGTACCGTCAATCATTCTCAAGTAGTACATTCCTTGCTGAACATTACTAAAGTCAAACGATACGCTGTTTTCGCCGGCATTCAATTCTGCATTTTCAGCGAACACGGTTTGTCCTAACATATTCACCAATTCAAACTGAACTGATTTTTGAATCGTACTTTCTATAGTAACATAAAGATTTCCTGATGTAGGGTTCGGGTATGCATCGATGAAGAATGCCGTGTTGTACTCGTCTACACTTGTCGGTGAACAAGGAGGGATTTCTTCAAAGCAAATGTCATCAATTGCCCAACCTTCATCGGTTACACTAAAGTCAGATCCAAAACGGAAACGGAAAATTACCTCAGCTGGGTTCGGGAATAAAATGTCAAACTCAGAGAATTCCCATCCGTTGGTTCCTGTAGAAGTACCCGACCATCCTGGAAGGCCAGGAGTAGTATTACTCAATCCGATGGTAAATTGATTGTTGTACCAATCGGGTGAGCTTTGGTACCCTCCTAGAACGTTCCAAGTGTTACCGGCATCGGTGGAATATTCAACGATACCTCCATCTTGATAAAGTTCGGTTTTGTACTTGTGATAGAAAGATAAACGATAACAGTTGCTCGCATTCACATCAAACAATGGTGTAAATAGGGCAGAGCTATCGCGGTTATCGTAATCATCTGTCAAACTAGTTACCCATGCGTTTTGACCACTATTGGTATTGTTCAAAAATGGCTTTTGTGGTAGTCCAACTTCCCATTTACTATTTGGATCATAGCTATAGGCGTTTAGCGTTACCAACGGTGGAAGACCACTTTCGAAGTCATTGCAATAAGGGTAGTTTGAAATCGCATCAAAAACAGTTACCTGTAGACATGTTGTATCATCCGGCACAAAAGTTTCAGCTTGTCCGTTCGGGCTGCTTGTATACACACAAATATCGTGTACACCAGGAGTAGCAGTCCAAGTTGTAGAGAACGTGTGTAGTATACTGTCTCCAATTTGAAGAGGAACACTGAATGTCAATGGATCAGTTACAATAACAACGCCATCTGCCTCCAAGGTTACGTCCGTACTTGTAAGTGGAATAACACCTGTGTTTTTCACCCAAGCCGATACGGTTTTGTTGGAAGGTAAAATGAAATTGTTGCTCGGCGGTATATTGATTGTTGAAGTAGCTCCACTCAACTGAATCGGAGCAAATACTTCAAAATCATCAATCGCCCATCCGTTAAATCCATTCACTGATCCATCGGTCGAAATATTGAATCGGAATTGAACAAGTCCTACGTTATTGTTCAAGAAGTCAAGAGGGTGAGAACTAAACTCCCATCCACTAGAAGAGTTCGACCATCCTGGGCTACTACTGCTAATTAAACTCGCATTGGTATACCAGTTGGTAGCAATGGTTGAGCTTGCCGTACCCAAGGTATTCCAAGTCGTTCCTCCGTTGGCTGAATAATCGATTCGGCCTCCATCCCATGTTCCTTCAAAGTTCCACCAGTGATAGAAATTCAATTCACATTCAATAACTGAACTCATATCAAAGAATGGGCTATAGAGGAAGTCATCACTATTGTTGAGATAGTTTCCGTCCAAGTTTGTCGCCCATACGTTGGTACCAGAGTACGCATTGTTAATCGTATTCGCCGTAGGAACGCCGTATTCCCATTGGTTAAATCCTCCTGCACTAACCCAACTTCCCGCTCCGGATTCGAAGTCAGTAAAGTAAGTTGGCGTAACGGTTTGAACACCTGTAACGGTCTTACAAGCTGTGTCATTCAACGGAGCTTGTTCGTTTGGTAAATCTGTCCATGCACAAACGTCATACTGTCCGTTTGGTGCATTGAAAGTAGTGGTAAATGTAAATGTTGTACCTGTTTGAGGGAACAACGTACCCGTCCATGTTTCGGTAACGGGCGTACCTCCATTAATGCTGTACTCAACTGGCGAAGAGGTAATCGTATCCAACCCATAGTTGAATATATCTACTTCAACGGTATTCGCTGATCCAGCAGGGCTGTAGTTGCCCGGTTGAATAATGTTGATTACTGCCAGGTCGTTTGGAACGGGCTCAAAGAATTTGATGTCGTCCAAAGCCATATCTCCCGCACAGCATCCTTGCCCGATGTAGCGGAAACGAACGCGTACATCTTGTCCGCCATACGCACTTAAATCGGTGAGGTGACGGGTGTATGGAGAACTGTTCGCTGTTTGTGGGTTGGTTGTAATGGAGTCTACTACGTTCCAAACTCCACCACTCAATACATCCACGTAGAATGGCCCCATTTGGGTTCCAAAACGGTGGTAATAGAATTCCACATGTGGATTGGTCAACGCACCAAAGTCAACACACGGAGAAACCAGCGTAATCACGTTTCCTGAAGTTCCGTTGCTCACTTCCGCGTAAACATAGTTTCCATTTCCATTTTGTCCCGGTGTATTATCACCATCTGGACCTGTAGCAAAGGAACTAGTTGTACCATCATTCACTAACCACATCAACTGACTTCCCGACCCTGAAGGTGTTCTTGACCAGTTGGCTGGCAGTACCCCAGGACTAAACGGCGTACCTGTACCCGCAGTACCCGACTCAAAGTCTTCTGTATAAGGGAAGGCGTTAATGGTAAAGGTATGAGTGAATGTAACATCTGCTGTATCGTTGAATCCACTTGTATCAGGAGTTAGAGTGGTATAAGAGACCACTGTGTATGTTTGACCAACTGTTCCAAAATTGGCTGTTGTTGAGAACGTAAAGATTGCCGTGTCTCCTGGATTCAAAGTTTGGAAAAGCGTATCCAATACAGGCGTACCACCATCGACGGTGTAAGCGAGTGGTACAAAAGTCTGAACTGCAGTACCCAAGTTGGCCACAGATACGGTAACCGAATCAGCCGCAGAGTATCCGCAACCGTCTTCAATTGGGTTCGAGAATGCAATCACTCCCACGTCATCGGGCTGTGGCTCATAGATTAAGATATCGTCAATGGCAATATCTCCAGTACAACATCCGGCTGAAACCGCACGGAAGCGTATTTTTGAATAAATACCTGCTACACTGCTCAAGTCAGCAGTTGCCTTGTTCCACTGGTTACCTTGATCTCCAGTGAGACTCCATATTGAAATCCAATTCAAGTTCGAATCGAGCGCTTCTAAATGCAGAGTTCCAGTAGACGTGCCAAACATGTGATACCAGAATTCTATTTTCGGAGCGATGAGCGAGTCGAAATCCAAACAAGGACTTTCTAAGATCGCTTGTTGTCCTGTTGTAGGGCCGTTGGTTTCAATATATGCATAGATTCCAGCAGCTGTACCTAGCGTATGATCATTGCTCGGGCCCGTGTTACCACTCGGTGTTGACCCCGAACGGAAATTCCAGTCGAAATTGTCCGTTTCAATTTGCGTCCAATCGTTCGAAGTATTCGTTCCGATCGAGAAAGATTGGAAGTCTTCAATAAACGGAGTTCCCGTTAGTGTGTTGGTCACACTATACCCTAAAATAGAGTCGTTGCTCGGCGTTTGTTCATTCGGTAAATCAGTCCAAACATCTAGAGTATAGGTCGTTCCACCCACGCTTAAGTCAACCGTTTGACCAAAAGTAAATACTACCGTGTCTCCCGGATTGAGCAATTGGAATAATGTATCATTTACTACTGGAGCACCATTAAAGATATAGCTCACAGGAATGGTATCTTGAGGTAGTGTTCCTAGGTTCGCTACTTCAACCGTTACGTTTTCAGCACTTCCTAAATTACATCCCAAAGCGGCCGGTGAAAGAATGTTTGTAACGGCAGCGTCATTGGGTTGAGGCTCGTATACACGAACATCGTCGATGGCCATATCCGAGGTGAAACTTGTTCCACGCGTTCCACGGAAAATGATTTGGACAATATCTCCCGAATACTGACTCAATGGAATCGTAACCATTTCGAAAGGATCCGTTTCGTCATTTTGGACTTGACCGCTATTGGTCCAAACCGTAGTGGTTTGCGAGCCATTGAAAACCTGGACCTCTAAGGTCCCCATCGTGTTTCCAAACATATGATAATAGAACTCAAGCGTGGGATTAGTCAAGTTTTGGAAGTCGTAACACGGTGAAGTCAACGTCGTAGGGTTTCCTAGCATGGATGACTCTGTGTACATATAATTGCCATTCCCTGTTGTATTGTCTTCAGACGGACCTGTACCTCCTGTTCCTGTAGGAGCTGAACGTACACACCAACCAAAACTAGTACTTGGCCCAGGTGTACGCGACCAGTTATTTCCAATTGTACCGTATGCTGAACTTCCAGAGAATCCCGATCCCGGACTGAATGAGTCAAAAGTTTCTAAATTCGGAAATGTACTGATCGGAATACCAACACAGTAGGGTGGCGGAGCATTGTCCACCTCGAAGCAGTAAGATCCAGTTGCGGGAATGACTGTTGTGTTTCCGCAGGGAGAAGCATCAACAACTACCGTGTAATAGCAGATGCTATCACCTACCGTTGCCGAAGGAATAGCTCCTAAATACGTGTTTCCGGTTGTATTGGTCATACCAATTGTATCCGGTGCGCCACCATTTAGGGTATAAACCACATAAGCGGTGTCAATTCCAGAAACATCGGTGATATCGGCGAGGATATCAAATGGTCCAACGGTGTAGGCAGTGTTTTGTAGAATTGGAGCTACGTAGCTCGCGCTTGGAGGAATAAGTTCACACGGTGCAGCTACGACCTCAATATTGTCAATCAACCAACCGATGTTGGCTCCTTGACCCGAAAAGTTGAGGTCATTCAAAATAAAACGAACCTGAGCGTTTGCCGTGTTGGAAGCAAAAGCTGAAATGTCAAAAGACTCGGACTTCCACCACGAAGGCGTAGGCAAGGCCGATGGGTTAGCAGGTTGCCAGTCGGTGTAACTTACCGAAGTAAATTTGTTACCACCACCACAAAATTGTCCTGTTCCCAAATACTGAGGACAAGAAAGTGTGTTCCAAGTGGCACCACCATCGTCCGAAACTTCGATTATCGCACGGTCGAAGAATTCGATTTTTGCGATGTGATCAAAGTTCAAGATGATAAATGTATTACCAACCGTACTGAATGGATCTGTTGTTAGAATTGTCGTGTCGCTCTGACCGTATTCTCCTAAAATACTTTGTGTACCCCCAGCAGCATAAGTAGTGTTAAGGGTAAAGCCAGTAGTCGTTCCCGTAGTTGTGCTCGTGACACTATCGGCACCTGACGGTTGCTCGAAATTTTCGGTAAAGACTGTAGTAGTCTGACCATTTGTACAAAAGATTACTCCAATAAGCAGAATAAAGCTCGCCCAATATCTTCTCATTCTTAAAGTTTTTGATTTCAGTTAACTCACAAATATAACGAATAATTAGTGTTAAAGGATGGGAAAATCAAAAGAGACTTTCGTATTTAACACTCCGCGAAGCTGATCTCCCTTTTTTACAGGACCTACACCGCTTGGTGTGCCTGTAAATATAAGGTCTCCAACTTTTAATGTACACATTTTGCTGATGTTGGCAATGAGTTGGTTTATGGTAAAAATCATATCCATCGTGTTGCCAAATTGAACGCGAACATCATTTTTGTACAATTCAAAGGTGGTGTTTTGAATATCTTCAAATTCCGCCACCGACCAAAATTGACCAATTACAGCACTTTGATCAAAGGCTTTTGCTCTTTCCCAAGGAAGACCTTTTTGCTTGAGCTCAGCTTGAATATCCCTCGCGGTAAAATCAACACCCAATCCGATTTGATCGTAGTATTTTGATGCGAATTTTTCTTCGATGTGTTTTCCCATTTTCGATATACGAACCACCAATTCCACCTCGTAATGGAGGTCGTTTGTGAAGTCGGGATAATACACTGGATCGTTGTTTTTGACTACGGCTGTATCGGGTTTCATGAAAACCACGGGGTTTTCTGGAACTTCATTGTTCAGTTCGGCCGCATGTGCGGCGTAATTTCGACCGATGCAAAATATTTTCATTTTCTCTTTTGATAAATGATGTTAATTCTTTTTGAGTCCTTCAGAAGACACAGCGGCTTCAACCGCCAAACTGGTTTCTGATTTTGGCTTGGGTGATTATCTTTTTAGTGTAAAGCGGGAAGTCCGCATCCAAAAGCCAGCCCAAGTATCCCGGTTCTGTTTTAAACAGGTCGTCGAGTCTTTTTCCCTTGTGCTTACCAAAACCCATAATCTCTTTTCCCTCTTCATCGAAATGGATAAATCCGGCCATATCGGCAAACGTGTTCCGATGTTTGGAGAATTCTGAAAGAAAATCAACGTCGTTCTCCAAGTCTTCATAGCGCTCCAATTGGCCGAGAAGAACTTCGTAGGTCGCTCGTGTGTCTACATCGGCGCTATGGGCTCCATCCAATGCTTTGTCGCAATAAAATCGATAGGCTGCCTCGAGGGTTCTTCTTTCTTTTTTGTGAAAGATATTTTGAACGTCTACAATGCGATGCTTGGATAGGTCAATGTCGATACCTGCTCTCAAAAACTCCTCGGCCAATACAGGGACGTCGAACTTGAGTAAGTTGTACCCACCGAGATCCGCACCTGTAATCATTTCTTTTACATCTTTGGCCAATGCCTTGAAAGTTGGAGCATCACTAACCATTTCATCTGAAATACCGTGAATTTTTGTCGTTTCTGCAGGAATTTTCATTTCGGGATTCACCAACCAACGCTTCATTTCTTCACTTCCGTTCGGGTTGATTTTCAGAATAGCAATCTCGACAATTCGATCTTTGGCGATTTGTACACCCGTTGTTTCCAGGTCGAAAAAACAAATCGGTTTTTTAAGGTTCAATTTCATTCTACAGGTTTCGTTTACGAAAGTGAAAAAAAAGCTTTCTAGATGAGTTAATCCAAATAAAAAACCCCCACTGTAAAGCGGGGGTAGAATGTTTATAACTCGCGGTTGATATCGAAGTTTTCAAGGTAGTCAGCCAAACGGCGAACAAACATACCTCCCAAGGCACCATCGACCACACGATGGTCGTACGAATGACTCAAGTACATCATGTGACGCACTCCAATCATATCACCCGTTGGAGTTTCAATGACCGCTGGTTTTTTGCGAATTGCTCCTGCAGCCATAATGGCTACCTGAGGTTGGTTGATGATAGGAGTACCCATAACATTGCCAAATGTCCCCACATTGGTTAGCGTATAGGTTCCACCTTGAATTTCATCTGGAGCCAATTTGTTTTCCCGTGCACGTCGAGCCAAGTCGTTCACTTTTTTCGTCAGACCGACTAAGTTGTATTGATCTGCATCGTGAATAACGGGCACGATTAGATTACCGCTCGGAAGAGCTGCTGCCATACCCACATTGATGTGCTTTCGCTTGATCAATTGATTATCGGCGTTTACCGAGATATTGATATTCGGGAAATCCTTGATTGCTTTCACAATCGCCTCGATGAAAATAGGCGTGAAAGTGATTTTCTCTCCTTCGCGTTGTTCAAATTCTTTTTTAACCTTATTGCGCCACATCACCAAGTTGGTTACATCCGCTTCTACAAAAGAAGTGACATGCGGAGAAACGTGCTTCGACATGACCATGTGCTCGGCAATCATTTTGCGCATGCGGTCCATTTCAACCACCTCGTCGCCCGGCATCATGGAAACGGCCGGTTTTTTGATTTCGATGCAGCTCGAACCACCCGCGCTGGCCGCAGGTTGTGAAGGGGCCGGAGCAGTTTTTTCGGCAGGTTTAGCATCTGGTGCCGGAGCACTTACTTTGCCGTTTTTCTTGTCGTCAACGTATTGAAGAATATCCTTTTTCGTCACACGACCGTCCTTGCCCGATCCGGGTAAAGCGTCGAGTTCGGTTTGACTGATATTTTCCTCTGAAGCTATGCTGCGAACAAGCGGTGAGTAGAAACGATTTCCATCGCCACTCGAAATCACCGGTTGCTTTTCAGGGGCTGAAGTAGAAGCCGTTTCAACAGCAGAGTCTACTGTTTTCGCTACTTCATTTGCTTCCTTCGGCTCTGAAGCTGCAGGAGCTGGGCTATCTGCCCCGCCTTCCGTCTCGATTAAAGCGATCGCTTCACCTACCTTGACAACGTCATCCTCGTTGAACAGTTTCTTACTCAATACACCTTCAACGGGCGATGGAACCTCGCTATCCACTTTGTCGGTAGCGATTTCCAGTACCGGCTCATCGAGTTCAATGGTGTCTCCCTCTTCTTTAAGCCATTTGATAACCGTTGCTTCAGCTACGCTTTCACCCATTTTGGGCATGATTAAATCGACTGTTGCCATATATAATTTTATCTGTGATTCTTAAATCGGATAGCAAAAATACGGGTAATTTTTCACCCGAAAAAGTTTGCGCGACTTTTTGGAAATAGAAAACCCGTCGAATGGGTTCAACCCGTTGGGTTAAAGTGGCGGTCAAGGCGGCCCAAATGAGAGAATACCAGTACGAAATCGTTCCAAACGCTAAAGTCCCTTGCGTACTGCAGGTTGATTTTGCCAATAAAATCATCGGGCAAGTTTTTTCGCAGCGGCAGATTGTCCGATGTATACAGTACACCCGGGTAATGAATGGTGGTTTGGACGCGCAGTGGCGTAAAACCGACCCAACTTTTTCTTCCTCGAAATACACTGATCCAATTTTTCAAAAAGTAAACCGGATGATTTATTACGACGAGTATTGGAAGCATCGGCACGAATAGCAAACAAATGAACAGATTCATCAACCTTCGGTTTCGTCGATCGGGGTTCCGATTCAACGCATTGAGGTTGAGCGTGTATATTTGGTCAGGACTGTTGATGGTATTGCTTCCAATTACAAAATCGGTGTCCTCTGGTGCAATCTTAAACTCGATGTTTTCATCATTCAATTGGCTGAGACATGAAATGATTTCGGCCGTTTGGATGTTACGGGCGCAGAAGATGATTTCGTCGGCTTTGTAGATATCGCGAATTTCTTGCAACTGATGGATTGTCCCGATATTCAAGGGTTCTTCATCCCTTTGCTCTGATACGTACCCAATAAATTCAAAATCGGACTGAACTTTTCGCAACAATTCAACCACGCGCAATGCTTCTTCGCGTTCACCGACAATAAGAATCCGTTTGATGCGATTGCCCATGGAAAATTGAGCTAATCCCATCGACTTTAGAAACAACCGAAGTCCAGGAAGGGCAAAGGCTGCCCATACAGCCCCGAGCAAAATCAGTGCGCGTGAGTTTCTCAGGTCTTCCGGTAGCAAGCTATATCCCGCGAGAATTACAATGGTACCGATAACCACTCCGCGCAAAATCTCAATGATTCGAACGGGCTTGTCATATCCTCCGTTTAAGAATACCGACAATTGCCATATTGCGATGTAGATCGGTATGAAAACCGTGCTGTAGATTAGTGGGTACTCTCCACCTTCGACATAGCGGTGGTTGTTTTCCCAGTACACCATTTGATAATACATTCCGGCGTATAGCAATACAAAGTCAATCAATGGAATGGTGATGCTCTTGATCAATCGATGAAGAATAGCTACTCCGGCTCGTAAATAAATAGCGAGATTGATTAGAAAACTGAAGACACGCGCATTGCCCGTTGAGAAATGTTTTCGGGCAAATATGATCATCGCGTTGTAGAAAACCAGCACGTAGTTGATGCTACTTTTCTTGGTGCTTTCTCCTTTGTAATGGATAATACGCGTGCCCGGGAAGTAGTAATTTTTGTATCCCGCTTGTGTTATGCGATAGCTTAGGTCGATGTCTTCTCCATACATGAAGTAATCTTCATCGAGCAAGCCAATTTGATCCAGTACCGATTTACGCATCATCATGTATGCTCCAGCGAGAATTTCGACTTGATGAGTTTCGTTTTCGTCGAGATAGCCCAAGTGGTATTTTGAAAAAATGCGCGATTTAGGAAACAACGCACTCAATCCGAAGATTTTGTAGAAAGCAACCCAAGGAGTCGGGAGGCCGCGCTTGGATTCTCGAAGGAATTTTCCTTTCCCATCGACCATCTTTACCCCGAGTCCGCCGGCATCCGGATGCTCGTCCATGAATTGAATGCTCTTGTAAAACGTGTCCTCCTCCACGAGGGTATCGGGGTTGAGCAGAAGTACATATTCGGCTTGACTTTCACGCATCGCTTGATTGTTGGCTTTGCTGAAACCTACGTTATCGCGGTTTGCGATGAGTTTGACATCCGGGTATTTTTCTCGCACCATTTCCACAGACCCATCCACCGAATTATTGTCGACGACATAAATATCGACTTCGTAGTCGGGATTCATTTTTCTGGCATGTTCCGCAGATTGGAGTGCAGAGCGGATGCATTGATCCAGAAAATAGATCACATTGTAGTTGACAATGACGACGCTGAGCTTCATGATCTTCCGAGTGATTTTTCGTAGGGAATGCGTTGTGAAATGCTTCTTCCCAAAGTGATTTCATCGGCGTATTGCAAGTCGTCACCCACGGAGATGCCACGTGCAATGGATGAAATAACAACGTTTTTATCGGCCAATTTCTTGTAAATATAGAACGCCGTCGTGTCTCCTTCGGTCGTGGCTCCAATGGCAAAAATGATTTCGCGAATATTCTCTTCGGCGATGCGTTGGATGAGGCTCTCAATATTGAGGTCGGATGGTCCAATGCCATCCATGGGAGAGATAAGTCCTCCCAAGATGTGATACTTTCCGCGATATTGTTCCGTGTTTTCGATGGCCATCACATCACGGATGTCTTCTACGATGCAAAGCACGTCCCCATCGCGGGAAGGGTTTCGACAAATATCGCAAATGGGTGTGTCGCTTATGTTTTTGCACTTTTTGCAATAAACTACTTCGCTGACCAATCGAGAAATGGACTGACTCAGCCGCAAGGCGTCGTCTTTCTCCGACCTCAACAAGTGGAGTGCCAATCGGAGAGCGGTTTTTCTACCGATCCCGGGTAATTGAGCAATTTCCTCTACAGCGTTTTCAAGAAGTTTGGAAGCGTAGTTCATGGGGTCAAAAATAAATTTTAATATTGGACTTTCATTATCTCAACACATCATTGTCAAAAGCGTTTTTATGAGTCCATGGTTAGTGCTAGGTTTGGTCGCTGTATATTTTCTGATGTTAATCGGCGTTTCCTACCTCACCGGTAAAAGCGATGACAATCAGGCTTTCTTTTTAGGTAATCGACAGTCACCATGGTTTGTAGTGGCTTTCGGAATGGTGGGAGCTTCATTGAGCGGCGTGACATTCATTTCCGTTCCGGGCTGGGTCGAGGCCAGTCAGTTTTCGTACATGCAGGTCGTGTTGGGCTACGTAGTGGGCTACGTCGTTATCATCAAAGTGCTGCTGCCCTTGTACTACCGCATGCAGTTGACCAGTATTTATACCTATCTCGATACGCGCTTCGGCGGTGTGTCCTACAAAACCGGTTCTGTTTTTTTTCTGCTCTCGCGAATCATCGGAGCTTCGTTTCGGTTATATCTGGTGGCGATTGTGTTGCAGATTACGGTGTTCGATGCGCTCGGCGTTTCTTTTTTTATCACGGTGGCCGTCACCATCGGACTCATTTGGATTTATACGTTTCGCAGCGGAATTAAAACCATCATCTGGACCGATACATTGCAGACGACTTTTATGCTCGGAGCTGTAATCGTTACGGTGATTCTAATTAAGAAACACATGTTGCCCGATACGGGACTTGTCGAGTACATCGCGAACTCTGATCATTCTCAGATTTTCTTCTTTGAGGACTGGAAAGGTGCAAACCATTTCTGGAAACAGTTTTTAAGTGGTGTTTTTATCACCATTGTGATGACGGGGTTGGACCAGGATATGATGCAAAAGAACTTGAGCTGTCGGAATCTGGCCGATGCGCAGAAAAATATGTTTTGGTTGAGCGTCACACTAGTGGTCGTGAATTTGATTTTTCTCTCGCTGGGTGTATTGCTCTATGATTTTGCCGAGGCGCAATCGATTGCTTTCGAAAAACCCGACGAATTATTTCCTGCAGTTGCCATGAGCGGGCAGTTGGGAATGATTGTCGTCGTACTTTTTGTAATTGGACTAATCGCCGCAGCATACAGTAGTGCGGATAGCGCGCTTACGGCATTAACCACATCTTTCTGTGTGGATATTTTGGGAATAGAGCGAATGGAAGGTGTTCGCGGAAAGCAAATTCGAAAATTCACGCATATTGGATTCTCATTGGTGCTGTTTATCGTTATCGTGATTTTTGAAAAACTGAATAACGATAGCGTTATCAAAGAGCTGTTTACGGTGGCGGGTTACACGTACGGTCCAATTTTGGGCTTGTATGCGTTCGGTTTGTTTACCAAAATTAATGTTCGGGATAAATGGGTTCCTGTTGTAGCCGTAATTGCTCCTGTTTTATCTTACGTCATTAAAGATCATTCTGAAGAATGGTTTGGCTATGCAATGAGTTTCGAGCATTTGATTTTGAACGGATTGATTATGTTTATTGGACTATGGATTTTGCGAATCAATGATGCGAATCCGGAGCAACAAAAACGTTCGGTTGTTTAATATGTTTATTTGAAAAATTATGAAGAGTTTTGTTCGTGGAATAGCAATAGGTACAGTTGTGCTTGTTGGATGTACAAATTCGAATTCAAACACACCTAAAGAAATGGCAATAATACCCCCTGATGTTGAGCGGAAAACGGAGCAATTGGAGAAACATGGAGATGTACGTGAAGATCATTATTATTGGTTAAATGACCGTGAAAATCCAGAGGTCATCGATTATCTCAATCGAGAAAACGACTATACAAAGAAGGTTCTTGAGCCCACGGAAGGTTTTCAAGAGGTGTTGTATGATGAAATTGTAAATCGCATTCCCAAGGACGATCAAAGCGTGCCTTATCAACTGCGTGGTTATTGGTACTACACCAAGTACGAAAAGGATTTGGAATACCCGATATACTGTCGCAAAAAAGGCTCTCTTGAAGCGGAGGAAGAGGTCATTCTCAATGTAAATGAAATGGCTGAGGGATACGATTATTATCAAGTTGTCGGGTTATCAGTCAGTCCAGATAATCAAAAAGTTTCCTTCGGAGTAGATACCGTGAGTCGGCGTATTTACAGTTTGTATGTAAAGGATTTAGTGACGGGTGAGTTGTTTGAGGATGTCATACCAAATACCACAGGTGGAAGTACTTGGGCGGCTGATAATGCCACCTTATTTTACTCGATGAAGGATGAAACGCTTCGTCCATACCAGATTCGCAAACACAAATTGGGGAATCACGTATCCGAAGATGAGGTGGTGTATCAAGAAGACGATGCAACTTTTGTGGCTTACGTTTACAAGAGTAAGTCTCAGGACTTTATTTTCATCGGATCGAGCAGCACCATGAGCGATGAGTACCGCTTTATTCCAGCTGATCAACCGGATGCCGAGTTTCGTGTACTGCAACCTCGTGAGCGCGGGCTTGAATACCGTGTAGCGCATTTTGAAGATCATTTTTACATAGTCACCAATCACGGAGGTGCCACCAACTTTAAGTTGATGAAAACATCCGTGGATCAAACACAAAAAGAGAATTGGGAAGAGGTAATTCCTCATCGCGAAGATGTTTTGTTGGAGGGAATTGAGATCTTTTCGAATCATTTGGTTGCAGAGGAGCGCAGCAATGGTTTGAATCGCATTCGGATCATGAAATGGTCGGGAGAGGAACACTACGTTGAGTTTCCGGAAGAAACCTACACTGCGGGAACCTCGGTAAATCCAGAATTCGAAACCGACTTGTTGCGATATGTCTACAGTTCATTGACGACTCCGGCGAGTGTATTGGAGTACAATATGGATTCCAAGGAAAAAGAAGTGCTGAAGGTTCAAGAAGTAGTTGGAGGGCACAATCCTGAGGAATATGCATCGGAGCGTGTGTGGGCTACCGCGGATGACGGTACGAAGATTCCGATTTCACTGGTGTACAAAAAAGACTTGTTCAAACAGGGAGAAAATCCATGTTTGATATACGGGTATGGAAGCTATGGAATCACCGTAGATCCTAGTTTTAGTTCGACGCGTTTGTCGCTCTTAGATCGCGGATTTGTGTTTGCTATCGCTCATGTTCGAGGAGGACAGTACATGGGGCGACAGTGGTACGAAGACGGAAAACTGTTGAGTAAGCAAAATACGTTTACAGATTTTATAGCATGCAGCAAGTTTTTGAAAGGAGAAGGATACAGTGCTCCTGATCAGCTTTTTGCGATGGGCGGTAGTGCTGGTGGTTTACTGATGGGAGCTGTGGTCAATATGGCTGGTGAGGAGTACCGAGGTGTTATCGCAGCGGTTCCTTTTGTTGATGTCGTCACTACCATGCTGGATGAAAGTATTCCACTAACTACGGGAGAGTACGATGAATGGGGAAATCCGAACGATGAGGCATTTTATTACTATATCAAATCGTATTCTCCATACGACAATGTCGAGGCCAAGGCATATCCTAATATGTTGGTGACTACCGGGCTGCATGATAGTCAGGTGCAATATTGGGAGCCTGCAAAGTGGGTAGCGTTGTTGCGAGATCTCAAAACCGACGACAATCAATTGTTATTGCACACCAATATGGAAACCGGGCACAGTGGAGCTTCGGGACGTTTTAAGCGCCATAAAGAAACTGCTATGGAATACGCCTGGATGTTCAGCCTGATTGGCGTGACAGAATAGACCGACTCAATGAGCATCGCAGTGCATGGAATACTATTAGGTCTTATCGTCCCATTTCTTTTGGGGCCCGTATTTTTTGCATTAATTGACACTAGTTTAACGCGCGGCATTCGAGCCGCGCTTTTTTTAGAACTCGGTATTCTACTTAGCGATATATTGGCTGTATATGTGGCCTATTTGTTTAGCTCAAGTATCGAGCCTTGGCTTCGGGCCAATATGTGGATTCAATGGGTTGGTGGTCTAGCCTTGATGGCATATGGCGTTTACCTTTTTTTAAAACAACAATCGGTTGCGCGTAAAACGGAAGCACTATCGGCTCAGACATCGAGTGCGCTGGCTATTAAGGGCTTTGCACTCAATGCAGCAAATCCGGGCGTACTCATATTTTGGTTATCGGTTGTGGTGATTGTTGGTGAAACTTTTTCTTATCAACCGGCCGATATGATGCTTCACTTCGGAATTACATTTCTAACTTTTATTCTGGTTGATTTCGGTAAGATTTTCCTCGCCGTTCGTTTACGCCGCGTTCTTTCCAATGCCAATATTCGCCGAATCACCAAGGTTTCCGGTGTGCTTCTCTTTCTTTGGGGAGCCATAATCGCACTCCTTTCGGTTGTAAAGTGACATATCGACAGTATAAACCGACAAAAAGTCGGTTGATTTATCTTCTCTTGGGCTTGGTACACGAATTGATTTCGTCAGGGTGATTAAAATTGAAATCAATCAAAAAAAACAAATAGTTATGACCATTTATCGCAAAACAAATCGTCTCGTACCAACAGATTTTGAAGACTTCTTCTCAAGAGATTTATTCGATATGCCCGGTTGGTTTAATACGGGAAAATCTCCAGCAGTTAATATTCTTGAAAAAGAGAATTCGTACGAAGTGCACTTGGCTGTTCCGGGAATGAAGAAATCTGATTTTAAAGTGGAGCTCGAAAATGATATGCTCATCGTATCGGCTAGTGCTCAGGACAGCAAGGAAGATAGCGAAGAAGGGAAGTATACGCGCAGAGAGTTCTCTAGCTTTGAATTCCGCAGAGGGTTCACTTTGCCAAAGCATGTTGATCGCGAAAATTTAAAAGCGACGTATGAGGATGGTGTACTTCAAGTACGCATTCCAAAACGCGTAGAAGAAAAGCAAAATGCATCTCGAATGATTGAGATTGCTTGATAAGTAGCAGTTTAGGTTTAGGTTAGTTGAAAAGACTCCTCGTGTGATGCGCTGATTTTTCATCGCATTGTGTCGAGGAGTTTTTTTATACCGTATTGTTCGCACGCGCATACGCTACTAACTCGTCCCAATCGTCTTGATAGTACTTCTTTATTCGTTTTAATTCACCCTCTTCAATGAGTGGGCCTTTAGAAATCCATCGATTGGGTAAAATTCGAGCCGTGTATAGGATCGGATACTTAATGGCCATACGGCCATAGCGCTGAAAGGTGCTTTTCGTTTTGTTGTCGCTGTATTGCGTTCCTTTTGGCAAAATGTGCTTGCCCAATTTGAGCATCACTTTCAGCTGTTTTTCATTGTAGCTCTTGTGCTTAGGGAGCAAGTCTATTTGATCAAAATCGTACGATGCTCCGACGAATTGGGCAATCCGATCGAAGAACTTTTTGGGGTCTTCTTTTAACTCGTCGTGAAACAATACGAGCGGTTTATGATCAAAGTACTTTTCCAAGATTTTTATCTTATTCATAAACCGAACTTCGTCTCGTTCCCAAAACCCCTTGTCATTATCGATGTCGATAAAATCGGTAAACGAAAGCGAAATACCATTTTTTAAAAACCTTCTGTACTGAGAAGCGATCCAGCTGTCGTGCCGGCGGAATATGATGATGGGATGTACATCTCGGGTATATTCGGAAAACCATTTTACCTCTCGCTCCATTTGGCGATCGAATTCACGGCTCAAAACATAGGTTTGTGGTCCGCGGCTTTCGATCATTTCTGGATACTCGCGATAATGCGTACGCTGGAGATATTGGACGTTTTTTAGAAAAGGAAAAAATCGGTATTGGAGGTAAGTGGATGCTACTTTTCCCATACCGACATGGTAGTATATTTTGCGCTTTGTACTCATGTATTTTGCTTAGACTTCGCCGTAAACGACCATCTGTTCGAGGGTTGGAGTAGGGCTTCCTCCTTCTTTTTCCAATGTGATCGCAAAGGCATCGGCGCGATCCGTTTTTAACATTTCTTGCCAGGCTTCTCCGGTTTTGTCGATCATACCCATATCTACAGGTTTGCCATCGATTAATGCCCACAATTGATACTGTTTCGCGTCGACTGGCTTCGGTAACTGTTCGCTCATCACCATAACTTCACCCGAATTGCTATTCCAAAAAAGTGCCATCTGGTATTCTTCACCTTCCACAACCGAATTCAAAATGACTTTTTTCGATTCTGGTCCCTCGAATTTATCGAGCAATTGATTGGCTTTTTCGGTCTTAGCGAGTTGCTCTTCGTAGCTGGTATTCAAACTTTCAAATTGCGAAATCAAGGCTTTTCGCTCTTCATTGGCCTTTCGGAATTGGAAAAACAAAACGATGTTAACACCCAACAAAAGGATAATGGAGGCCGCAATCATCGGTTTCCAACGAGATCGGGGTAGTGAAATTACTTTTCCTTCTTCTTCTTCTTCTTCTTGAGTTTCCGTTTTGACTTCAGCAGAGGACTCTTTCTGGTTTTCCGGTTCGTCAGGAGTGATATCAGCAATAGAAGCCATGATGGAAGCCTTGAGGTCATCGGGGGCTTTTTGAGCAAACTCGCGACTGTAGGATTCCAGCTGTCGTTCGAGCACATCCATTTCGGCTCGAATCTCTGGATAAATCTTCGAAAGACATTCTACTTCGCGGCGCTCTTGGTCACTGACCTCACCTCGAATATAGCTTTCTAGGATTCCCGATGATATGTATTCATTCACATTCATTCTCCAAATATACTTCTCAATTGTTTCATTGCCGCCCGCATCCTAGTTTTTACCGTCCCCAATGGAATATCGAGATTTTCTGAAATTTCCACTTGAGTAAAACCTAAAAAATAAGCGTGTTCAATCAGGATGCGTTTATCGCTATCCAGCTTTGCGACCTGTTTGCGTATATCCATCCAATCTTCACCGTATGAATATCCTCCACCGTCATGATCATATACGCTGAAATCAAAGTCTTGGATTTCCGGCTTGCGATTTAGTGATCGAAGCTTATCCAATGCCTTGTTGCGGGTGATGTTCAATACCCATGTAAAAAGCCTTCCCTTTTCCGGGTTATATTTTTTTGCATTCTTCCAAATGTTTACAAAAGCTTCCTGAATTACATCCTTCGCTAACTCTTCATCGTTTTTGGTAATTTTCATAACCACACCAAATAGGGTGTCCGCGTAGTGTTCGTAGAGCAGTTCAATTGCTCTTTGATCACCACGACTCAGGAGAGCCACAATTTTTTCTTCAATCTGGGTCAAACGAATGCGATTTGGTCAAACATACAACTATTCTATTTATAATCTTTTTTGCCATCGTAAAAATCCACAATTGAATTTTCGACGTATGTTCTGTAACGGTTTATTGCGGTGGACTGATTTTGTGGTTATTACCTCCGCAATAGGGTTACGTTGGTTAGCTCCCGAGTTCGCTCGGGAGTTTTTTTATTGCCGTAAGGAACGCATCGGTAAATTCATTTTGAATTTTAACGGTTTTATCCCGAGCGTACCATTTGTGCAATTGCTCTGAAAATTCGCTGTACGGTACGCTGGGATTTTTTTTGTAATCGCGCACCAACTGCTGGGCTTCTGCTGGCCGCGGTCCCCATGATCCGAGTACTTCAGTTGTTTTGGAATCAAGGAAGAGAATTTTTGGAATACCTCTTCCTCCATCGGTCCGGTATTGGTCAATGAGCTCGGTGTTTTCATCTCTCCAAATGTAACGCGTAGTCAGGCTGGAGTTATGCGCTACCATTCGTTCTACTACCGGGATGATTTGCGCTGCATCACCACACCACGCTTCCGTAATAATTAAAAGCGTAATGGGTTTTTCTATTTGTGACAGTCGTTCAACACATTCGGGAAGTAACTCTGGCTTTTTATCCAGACGCTTCATGCGGCGTTCATTCATGCGTGTGTAATGTAGCATTTCTTCGCTGTGATTCGTTCCGGAGGTTTTGTCTTCGGATAGCCATTGGGAAATACGGTTGCGATATTCCGTATAATCCATGGATTGATCGATGTATTTTTTCATTTTGAATATTTCCACTGGTTTATGAGATTTAGAAAACAGATTCCCGTGGGGTGTGTTCACAAAATAAAAAAGGCGGACAATGCCGCCTTTATTTATGGGATGTGGAGAAAATTACTTGGCGTAATTTATCGCTCTCGTCTCACGAATCACGGTAACTTTTACCTGTCCGGGATACGTCATTTCATTCTGGATTTTTTGTGATATATCGTAACTCAGCTTCGTTGTTTCGTTATCATTCACTTTATCACAATCCACAACAACGCGCAATTCACGGCCAGCTTGGATCGCATAGCTCTTGCTTACACCTGGATAACTCAAGGCGAGTTCTTCCAGCTCTTTCAATCGCTTGATGTAGCTGTCCACAATCTGTCGGCGTGCACCAGGACGTGCACCTGAAATGGCATCACATACCTGGATAATCGGAGAGATCATACTCGTCATTTCGATTTCGTCGTGGTGTGCACCAATGGCATTGCATACGTCGGGTTTCTCACCGTACTTTTCGGCGAGTTTCATACCGAGGATAGCGTGTGGCAATTCGGGCTCATCATCGGGGACTTTACCAATATCATGCAATAACCCTGCTCGCTTGGCGTGTTTTGGATTGAGACCTAATTCGGAGGCCATGATGCCACAAAGGTTGGCAACTTCCTTGGAGTGTTGCAACAAGTTTTGACCATACGAACTGCGGAATCGCATACGGCCTACCATGCGGATTAGCTCGGGGTGTAGGTTGTGAATTCCCAAGTCAATCGCTGTGCGTTTTCCGATTTCAACAATTTCATCTTCGAGCTCTTTGCGCGTTTTCGCTACGACCTCTTCAATGCGTGCGGGGTGAATACGACCATCGGTCACTAATTTGTGAAGCGAGAGTCGGGCGACTTCGCGACGAACCGGATCGAAGCACGATAGAATAATGGCTTCAGGCGTATCGTCTACGACAATTTCTACACCGGTAGCTGCTTCCAAAGCTCGAATGTTACGTCCTTCGCGACCAATAATTCGTCCTTTTACATCGTCGTTGTCGATGTTAAATATGGAAACTGAATTCTCGATGGTCTGCTCCACACCGACGCGCTGAATCGTTTGCAGGACAATTTTTTTCGCCTCTTTATTCGCCGACATTTTTGCTTCTTCAATGGTTTCTTGAAGTTGCATCATGGCTTGAGACTTCACTTCATCGCGCAGTCCATCGATCAATTGTTTTTTGGCATCTTCGGCACTCAGTCCACTGATAACCTCGAGCTGTTCGATATGCTTCGCATGCATTTTTTCGAGTTCGTCCTTCTTGCGCTCAACGATTTCAAGTTGACGATTTAGGTTTTCTTTTTTCTTTTCGAGGTCTTTGCTTTTTCTCGAATTCTCCTCGATTTTGTGATTCAACTTTCCTTCCTTGGATTGGATTCTGCGTTCGGCATCCTCCATTTTCTTGTTCCGGTCGTTGATGACTTTCTCGTGTTCGGTTTTCAGCTCTAGAAACTTTTCCTTGGCCTGTAGGATTTTATCCTTCTTGAGGCCTTCACCTTGTTTCTCAGCTTCGGCAATTACTGCTGAAGCCTTTTTTTTCAGCAGCGAGCGGAAAATGAAATATCCTATCCCCACACCGGCGAGGAGTGATACAACCGTATCTATTATAATTAAAGTATCCATATTCATTAATTCTCAGTCATTTTCAAAATAAAAAAGCCCGCATTAAGTCTGGTTTGATAAAACCCCAAATGTCATGGGAGGGGAGGCTCACTGAGGTCAAACTTCCACTGTCATCCGAAGATGTACGCCGAGGCGTTGAGGCCTGTTTTTGCTCAAAGAAGAAAATCCCCTATGTTATAAACTGTTGAGTTTACCAAACATAGATTTAATGCGGGTAGCTTTTGTGTAAGAACGTCAACGCTCCAGTGCGCTGTCTATTAATTTTTCCAGTTCGAGAAGATCCGTGCCGATTTGTTCATCGACGCGTACCGTTTCCTTTTCTATTTTTTCAATCTTGGTCGCCAATTGCAAAGCGTACATAGCGAGTAGATCTTGTTTATCTTGAACGGAATAATTCGATTCTAATTTTTTAATTGCCTCTTCAATATTTGCCACAGCATTGCGAATTTTCTCTTCTTCGCTCAACTTGACATTCAATGGATAAACACGACCTGCGATACTTACTCGAATTCTTTGATATCCTTCGCTCATGTCATCCGTTTAAAAGGGCAATGCACTGGTCAATTTCCCGCACCAACGCATTCATTTTTTTTCGAGCTCGCTCTCGTTCTGCTTCCGAATCACCTCCGACGGCAGCGGCGATGAGCGTATGCTCCTCCATTCTTTCCAACTCCTTCACACGAGCCTCTAATATACCGATTTCTTCGAATGAACTCGATAGTTTACCCTTTAAATCTTCGTTTTGACGTTTCAAATTTTCCAATTCAAAGAGCAGGGCTTTTATTTTCTGACCCAAACGGTATACAGTTTGCTCCGGTGAACTCATGGTACAAAGAACAGAAATTTTCTCTAACAAAATTAGCGGGCTTGCATCAATCATGCAAATTTTTTCGTTTTCCATTCCGACCTTCCAAAGGGAGATTCTATTTTTGTCGTCTATGAAATCACGCTTCTCTTTTTATATCGTCTTCGCGCTGAGTATCCTACTCTCTTCATCGCTTGTTTCGCAGAATATACCAGGGTACCGCTCACCGTTGGATATTCCACTCTCACTTTCTGGAACATTTGGCGAACTGAGGAGCAATCATTTTCATTCGGGGATTGACATCCGTACCCAAGGAAAAACAGGGTTACCGATTTATGCGATTGGAAGCGGTTATGTTTCACGGATTGCAGTCGGTGCATTTGGTTTTGGTAATGCCGTGTATATCCATCATCCCGAAACGGGACATACCAGTGTATATGCGCACTTGGAGAGTTTTAACGACGAAATTACCGCGTACATTCGCAAGGTTCAGTATCAAAAACAGTCTTTTGAAGTGAATGTCTATTTGGATCCGCATGAGATACTTGTAGAGCGCGGAGATGTTATAGCCCTATCGGGAAATAGCGGAAGTAGTGGAGGTCCTCATCTCCATTTTGAGATCCGTAGAACATCCGATCAACATCCCTTGAACCCGCTTCTTTTCGGGTTTGAAGTTGAAGATCAATCCCCTCCCGTTATCAATCGAATTAAGTTTTTTGCGGTAGATCAGCACGGTGCGGTGATGGACTTTGATGCTCCCGAAGGCTACGCTGTGAAACGTGTCGAGGAGGGAAGGTATCTTTTTGACCGAGAAGTGCTGGCCCTTGGGCAGATCGGCTTTGCGGTGGACGCCTATGATCGCCAAGAGGGATCCTGGAATAAGAACGGCGTGTATGGTGTGGAGCTTTATGTCGACGATAAATTGTTCTTTCGTCAAGTTTTTGATGAGTTTTCTTTTTCGGAAACGCGATACTGCAATGCCACGACAAATTATGAGGCCTATGCGTGTTGTCGAAAAAAGTTCTATAACGGTATTCGCCTTCCCAACAACCAACTCGATATGTTAAAAGGGATGCCATCCCATCTGGATATCGAACCCAATGAAAACCATGAGATGCGCTTCGAGGTGTTTGATTTGGCGGGAAACCGTTCGACTTTGGAATTTGAAGTTCGAGGAGATCATCGACTGGGAAATCGTTTTCGTCCTGATGACCCCGAGTCCTGGATGTCCAATGGGCAAACCAATGCTTTTCGAAATGAATACGTAGATGTATTTCTTCCTCTGGATGTGCTCTACGAGGATTTCTATTTTGAATATGAACGAGAAATTTCCTCCGATGAACTCAGCGATGTACATCGGGTTCACCAGGCAGAGGTTGCCGCGCACAATCGATACATGCTCGGGATACGGCCCAAACACGACAACTTTGATGACACCAAACTCTTTATTGCCCGAGTGAGCAGTTCGGGAGGAGTTTATGGGTTGGAAAAGGCCTCTTTTAAAGGAGATTACGCCTACGCCAAAGTTCGCAATTTTGGAGCGTTTCAATTGGTTTTGGATACCGTAAGGCCGGTTATTCGTCCCATCAATTTTTGGGCAGGTCAACAATTGGGAAATCGAACATCTCTGCAATTCAAGGCCTATGATGCGCTTTCAGGAATTGACGATTATCGAGTTGAAATCAACGGAAGATGGGTGCTGGCAGAATACGACGGAAAGAACGACCTGTTTACGATTGATGTTTCGGAATTAATCGCTTCGGGAGAGCAAAAAGTTGTTTTTGTTGTTGTTGATGAAGCGGGAAATGAAACGCGTTGGGAAGGCGTGGTTTATCGTTAAAAGAATTGAGTAAACAGAATGTAATCGAGCATTGTCCAATGTACTTTTCAAATTATCCTCGATTCTATTAAAATATTTGAGACCTTTACGGGTTTAAATGGTAAGCATTTATAAATGAAGTGGATGAAAAACGTTTTTGTCGGAATACTATTGGTTGCATCTTTTGTGACTTTTGGACAAAACAAATCAAACGATGACCTCGTGCAGCTAAGCGGTGTTGTAGCCACAGGAGATACCTTGGCGCCGATTCCGTATTGCAATATTTTTATTGGTAACAGAGGATTCGGAACGGTCACCGATTTTGATGGTTTCTTTTCGATTGTTGTGGCCAAAGGAGATAGCATTTTGTTCTCGCACCAAGGCTTTCGTAGTGAGTACTTTGTAGTGCCCGATACGTTAGAGAAAAAGCACTATTCATTGATTCAGATTTTAATGAGCGATACCATGATGCTTCAATCCGTGGATCTTTTTCCATGGCCGAGTAAGGAACAGTTCAAAGAGTATTTCCTAGCGATGGAAGTTCCCATGGATGATCTGGATCGGGCGCAGCGCAACCTTGCCATGGAGACCATTCGTGAGCAAGCCGCAATGATGGGTTATGACGGAAATGAAATGGGAAGGTTTATGATTGAAAACTACAATCAGCAATACTACAATGCAGGTCGTTTTTACGGAAACAATGGAGGACAGGCCATCTTGATGAACCTTAGCAATCCATTTGCCTGGGCGGAGTTTTTCCGTGCACTCAATCGGGGAGATTTTAAGAAGAAATAAGTGGGGTTGAAAATCATACGATTACTTTTTCTGTGTTTGTTCTGGAGTACTTCGCTATTGGCACAAGTCGAGGCGATTTCCGGTAAAGTCGTTTCGTCTTCTGGTGAAGGGATATCCAACGTGAGCATTCAATCCAATTACGGTGGAACAGTGACCAATGCGCGAGGCGATTTTCAGTTGGATGTTCCAATTGGAGTAGAACGGGTAGTTTTGGTTTTGAGTCACGTTGCCTATGTTCGAGACTCTGTTGTTCTCAAGCGAAGCGATTGGGTTGAGAATAATGTTCGGATAACCTTATTTATCGGTCAGAATATGATACCCGAGGTCAACTTGAGTGAAAAAGTTGACCGCGAGATAGGGAATACCATTTCGGTAGATCCAAAAACTGTAGAAGTTCTTCCTGGCCCCTTGAGCGGAGTAGAAGGTGTGATTAAGACCATGCCGGGTGTTTCGAGCAACAACGAATTCAGTTCACAATACAATGTGCGCGGCGGAAACTTTGATGAGAATCTCGTCTATGTGAATGACATTGAAGTGTATCGACCATTTTTGGTGCGCAGCGGACAACAAGAAGGACTCTCTTTTGTCAATCCCGATATGGTCGCTGATATTCGCTTCTCGAGTGGCGGTTTTGGTGCGCGGTATGGTGATAAGTTGAGTTCTGTATTGGACATCCAATACAAGAGTCCGACCGAGTTTATGGCTGTTTTCAATGCGAGTCTACTCGGAACTGGGATTACCGTTGGTGATCGTTCGAAGGATAAGAAGTTTACGTATCTCGGAAGTTTCCGCTATCGTACCAATCAACTTCTACTCGGATCACTGGATACCGATGCCGATTTCCGTCCTCAGTATACCGATGTGCAAACTTTTCTGGATTATGAATTGGCCGATCGCTGGCACATTAATTTTTTGGGATCCTATTCTCGAAACAAATTTCAGATTATTCCGGAAACCCGAACGACGGATTTTGGTACGATCCAAGAACAATTGCGCCTAACGGTATTTTTCGAAGGACAAGAAGTTAATTCGTACGAAACGGGTTTTGGTGCTTTGACGCTAAGGCATGACCTGAGTGATCAAACGATCTTGAAGTTTATCGTTTCAGGCTTTCAAACCCAGGAACAGGAGTATTTTGATGTTCGCGGTCAATATAGACTGGGTGAGTTGGAGAACAATTTAGGCAGTGATAATTTTGGTGAGGTAAAAGTGGAACGCGGTGTAGGAGAATTCATCAACTATGCGCGAAATCGACTGTTCGCCCAGGTGGTCAATGTACAGCACAAAGGTGCGTTTACCTCGACGGATCAAAAGCAAAAAGTCTACTGGGGAGCGAAGTTTCAGGTGGAAGATATCAATGATCGACTAAAGGAATGGATTTACCTGGATTCGGTGGGTTATAGCATTCCGCAAGCCAGTGGTGATTTGGTTGAAATGGATGAGAGTATCGATGCAACCAATCAGTTGATCTCCCAGCGGGCCACGGCCTATGGGCAATACGATGGTGAAACGGATATTTGGGGAGGTACACTGCGTTATTCTGGAGGAGCTCGTTTAACGTATTGGAATGTCAACGACGAATTGCTTTTTAGTCCTCGAGGCGCACTGAGTTTTGAGTCGGATAGCTTACCTAACATGAGTTTTCGCCTGTCCGGCGGAGTGTATTACCAACCGCCTTTTTATCGAGAGTTTCGGGATTTTACGGGTCAGTTAAATACCGATATTCGCTCGCAGCGATCCATTCATCTCGTGGGAGGAATGGATTATACGTTCGACTGGAAGGATCGACCGTTCAAGTTCACAGGTGAGGTGTACTACAAGTGGTTGGATAATATAATTCCATATCAATTGGAAAATGTGCGTTTGCGTTACTACGCGCGGAATAATGCCGAGGGCTATGCCACGGGAATTGATATGCGATTGAATGGTGAATTTGTTAAGGGAATTGAGTCGTGGGCGAGCTTGTCGGTAATGACCATCCGCGAAGATATCACAGACGATTCTTTTGTAGATGATAACGGAAACACGGTGGAGCCGGGTTTTATTCCCAAGCCAACGGATCAACGGGTTAATTTTTCAGTCTTTTTCCAAGATTACTTGCCGAGTGATCCCTCTTTTCGAGTAAACCTCACCCTGTTTTTCGGAACGGGTCTTCCCTTTGGAGCTCCGGGCAGTGAACGATACGAGCAAATTCGTCGCTTGCCGCCGTACCGCCGTGTGGATATAGGTTTTACGAAAACGCTTCTGGCCGAAGGACACAACCTGTCGAAAGATCACTTCTTCAGCGATTTTGAAACCATTTGGATCGGGCTCGAAGTGTTTAATCTCCTGGGTATTCGCAACACGATCAATTATTTGTGGGTGAAAGAAATTTCAGGTGGTTCGGTAGCCGTACCGAATTATTTAACCAATCGACTGATCAACTTAAAACTTGTAGCTAAATTATGAGATGGGTTCATCGTATACCGCACAAAGAATTAGCCATCAACATCTATGAAACGGATGCACGTTACTCGATTAAAATTGAAGCGGGTCCGATGGAGCAGACATACAAGGTGAAGAAAGACGTACTGCCCAACCTGAAAGCGGTAGTGGACTTTGTAGACGAAGATTTTGTGTCCGAAGTGATGAAAACCTTCGGAAGTATGTTTGAAAGCCTAAAGAAGTCCGTTGAAAAAGCAGGGTACGCGAACTGATTATTCAAAATCGTATCGATACCCTTCTTCCCAGGTTTTTTCCGAATCGCGTTCTGCCTTTAAGATTTTAATCGCCATCCATATTACTACCACAGGGGAGAAGGCAAACAATCCAGAAACCCAACGGTCAAATCCCAGGAAAAAGAAAAGGAGATACACGGCCAAGTAGGCTGTAGCGTACAGTACGTATAGTATTTCTTTTTTCATGCCAGTTGAATTATTGGTTTTGTTCGGCTTTTACCCGGTCAATTTCGTTGAGCACTTCTTCGGCCTCAGCTCGCTTCTCATCACTGGCTTGACGGTCCGTGGTCGAGAGTCGATAAGACTCCTGCATCAATTTATTGTATTTTTTCTCTAATCCTTTCACGGGATCTTTTTTTCCAAATAGTCCGAACATAATCGTGTTTTTAATGTCATAACATTAGTTTTGCATATTAAGTTTAAACCAAAAGCGGATTTACTCGTCCTACAGCGAATAAAATCAAGGAATGTTTCACAAGTATTTACTTTTTATAACTCTGTTTTTTTCTGCTACCCTTTTTTCGTGGGCGCAGCGAATAGAAGGACGTATCGTTGACGAACGATCGATGGGTTTGCCTTCGACCACCGTGGTGCTTTTTTCCTCTCAAGATAGCACCATGATAAACGGAGCAACGACCGATGAAAACGGGTATTTTCAAATTTCTACATCTCCGGGCAGCTACTACATCATTGTGTCATTTGTGGGATATGACGAAAATGTAGTTGGCGATATCAAAGTTGGCGACAAGCCCGTTGAACTCGGAACCATAGAAATGACGCCGAGTGCATTGTCGCTTTCGGAGGTCGAAGTTGTGGAGAAGAAAGAGCAGATGGAGTTGAAATTGGACAAGCGTGTTTACAATGTTCAACAAGACTTATCCAATATTGGAAGTAATGCAGCTGAAATTTTGGATAACATTCCGTCGATTACCGTGGACGTTGAAGGGAATATATCACTCCGCGGAAGCGGAAACGTACGAATCTTAATCAATGGAAAACCCTCTGGATTGGTTTCGGCGGGTGACATGGAATCCCTGCGTCAGTTGATGGGAGATCAGATTGAGCGCATAGAAGTGATTACCAATCCTTCGGCGCGGTATGATGCAGAGGGGGAAGTTGGGATTATCAATATTATACTCAAGGAGGAGAAGCGAAAAGGTGTAAACGGTTCATTTGAAGTGACCGGTGGGTACCCCGATAATTATCGAGCGGGGTTTAACTTGAACTACCGGCGACAGAAAATCAACTTTTTTGCGGGAGCAAGTGCTGCTTACAGCAGATTTCCCGGTGGCGGTTCGTCATATCAATCCTTTTTTAATTCGGATACCACCTATGCATTTGAACGCGAACAATACCGCGAGCGCGGTGGTGTAGGAGGTAATTTCCGAACCGGAGCCGACTTGTACATTAACGATAAAAACACCTTGAGTATCTCGGGCTTAATCAGCTTGAGCGATGATAACAATACGGTAGATTTAGATTATCGGGACTACAACGAAGAAAATATTCTCACCCAAACCGTTGACCGATTCCAAGACGAACAAGAGGATGAGTTGACCTTGCAGGGAAGTATACAGTATCGCAAGACGTTTGACAAGGAAGGAAAGGAATGGACCGTTGAGTTTCAATACATCGACGATGATGATTCTGAATTGGCGGATATCTCAGAGTTTTCGAGTTCGGGAGACACGCTTTATCAGCGAAGCAGCAATGTCGAAGATCAGCGGAATATTTTGATTCAATCCGACTTTATCGTGCCCATTGGAGAGGATGGAAAATTTGAAACCGGTATTCGAAACACTTTCCGCCGTATTGACAATGTTTTTTTGGTTGAGGAAATGGATGCCAATGGATCTTTTCAAGCATTGCCGGGATTTGACAACGACTTTACGTTCCTCGAAAACATCTACGCAGGGTATGTAATGTACGGAAACGAGAAGGGACCTTGGGGTTACCAGCTCGGGTTGCGATTGGAGTACAGCGACATCAGTACCGAACTGATCAGTACGAACCAAGTAAATCGCCGCGACTATTTAAACTTGTTTCCTAGTGCGCATTTCACGTATAAGATAAAGAAAAACAACACGTTGCAGCTCTCGTATAGCCGCCGATTGAGCCGTCCAGGCTTCCGTTCACTTTTGCCATTCTCTAGTTTTTCGGATAACCGCAACCTAAGGCTGGGTAATCCCAATTTGGACCCTGAGTACACCCACAGTATGGAAGCGGGATATTTGTTTTACTTCAACCGAGGCTCCCTTTTGGGAAGTGCCTATTATCGATATAGAACGGGTGTAATTGAACGAATTACTACGGTTGATAGTGAGGGGATTTCGTACCGACTGCCCGTTAACCTCGCCGTGGAAAATGCCTACGGAATTGAGTTCAACATGAGCTACGATGTGAATGAGTGGTGGAATGTAAATACCAACTTCAATTTTTATCGAGCAATAACCGAAGGTCAGTACCTCGATCAGGAATTGTATCGCGATGCGTTGACTTGGAATAACCGCACCACCTCAAAGATGACGGTATTTGGCGATATCGATATTCAGCTTTCACTGGATTATCAAGCACCTGAACAAACGACCCAAGGGAGACGCCGAGCGATTACAGTGGTGGATTTTGGTGCCACAAAAGATATTTGGAACAAACGAGCTACCATCACTTTTTCGGTACGCGACGTATTCAATTCAAGAAGATGGCGGTCTGAAACGTTTGGAGAGGATTTCTTTTTCGAAACCGACTTTCAGTGGAGAGCCCGTCAATTCTTAATCACTTTTAACTACCGATTGAATCAGGAGCCGAAACGCGGAGGTGACCGAGGTTCCCAAGGTGGCGGAATGGATGATATGTAAAAAAAAGCGGTTATTGAAATGCAATAACCGCTTTTTTTGTCTCGCTTGTTTTAAGCGCTTTTTCCTTCGGGATAAAAATGGTGCACATCGCGTTGTGGGAAAGGAATACCGATGCCTTCCTTATCGAAAGCTTTCTTGATGTTTTCGTGCATGTAAAAGTTGACATCCCAAAAATCTTCTGTTTTGCACCAAGGACGTACAGCGAAATTAACAGATGAATCTGCCAACTGAGATATTACAATATCTACCGGTCGCGTGTGGTCAACTTTTTCGCAAGCATCGGCGACTTGTTGAATGATGGTGCGCGCTTTGTCAATATTAGCGGTGTAGCTAATTCCGAAGGTCATTGGCACCTTGCGGTAATCGTTGGCAGTTAGGTTTTCCAATGGATTGGAAGAAACCGCTGCATTGGGAATAATGATGATACGGTTGTCCAAGGTGGTCAGGATGGTATTGAAAATCTGAATTTCTTTTACCGTTCCCGAATAGCCATTGGTCACGATGAAGTCACCTACTTTAAACGGTTTAAACAGCAGTATTAAGATTCCGGCCGCCATGTGACTCAGATTTCCCTGTAGCGCCAAGCCAACGGCGAAAGCCAAGGCACTGAACATGGCGATAAAAGAGGTTACCTCAATCCCGAACATAGAAGCGGCGGTCAGCAGTACGAGTAACTTGAGTAGGATGTCAATCATGGACGAAAGGAAAGGAATCAACGAACTGTCGACGTTTCTTTTGTTGAGTGCTTTTCTAATTTTTTTAGAAATAAAACCGGCGAGCCAAAACCCGACGACAAGTGTGAGCAGGGCTCCTAAAATTTTCGGTGCATAGGCATAGGCCGTTTCTGTGAACTGGTTCAAGTCAAACTCCATGGTTCAATAATTTAGGTTATCAATTGGAAAGCAAAATAGGGATTTATCCAAAAGGATTGACGGTAAGAAAAAAAATAGATTACGCTCGATTGAACTGAGGCAGAGCGAGTTTGAATCGAATGGCAGCAAGGCGAATGCCTACAATAAGCGCCACACAAATGATGAAGTTTACATCGCGGTTGAGCGCTGTGTCGTCCAGTAGCACATAAGCGGTTGCTCCAGCTAGGCAAGCACTCGCGTATATTTCCTTACGGAAAAGTACTGGCGTTTCATTGGTAATGGTATCCCGAATCACTCCGCCCATCACAGCTGAGAATACCCCCATAATTACGGCAATTACTGCGGGCACTTCCAATTGAAGGGCTTTTTCGGTACCGACCAAAGTGAACAACGCAATTCCAAACGTATCGAATAAAAGAAGTGTTTTTTTCAAACGTAATAGGTAAGGATACAGTGCGTAGGTAAAAATAATGGCGATGAAAATGGTAAAGAGAATATTGATATCGGAAATCCACACCAAGGGATAACTGCCCAAAAGAACATCTCGCAGCGTACCTCCGCCAATGGCGGTTATAAACCCGGTAAAAGTTGCGCCGAGCCAATCTTGGTATTTGCCCTCAGGTGATAACGCTCCCGATATGGCGAAGGCAAAGGTTCCGATGATTTCCAGAATATATTGAATCGTCATTCTTCCTACCAATTGAAGTACAAAGGTGGAAATAATTATTCATTTTCTTCCTTCTTATCAGCTTTTCACGAAAGGGTATTGAATCGCTGGTTCGTTCATTTGAAAAATGTAATTGCCTGCCGGCAGGCCTTCAATAGAAATAAGCGAACCGTTGTACAAGCTGCCGCGGAGCCATATTTTTCCGCTGATGTCGTAAATGGTAAAATCACCGCGACTTACACCATCCACTTGAATAAACTCCGAAGCGGGGGATGGAAAAATTACGATATCCGAAACCTCATTTACACTTTGGGTCAATTGCTGCTCTAAAAAGGATAAACGTTCCCAAAGGTCATTATCAAAACCTGATGGGCCAGGAACAACCGCGCTGGTAGGATTCCCCATCCGTATAACCACCATTTTACTCGAAGGAACAACGTATATCTTTTGATCATTCATTCCAAGAGCCATGTACATATCCGACGGTCCGCTGGGGACTAGACTTCCTGGGAAGGCAAACTGAAGTCCGGGTAACATATAAGAGCTTTGGCCATTCAACCACCATAGATAGCCATAACTTTCGTTAATCGACTGACTGGGCTGTGCCATTTGTTGGATGTAATTCGCATCACCCAAAATAGTATCTCCGTCCCAAACCCCATTTTCGAGAGCCAATAAACCGAATCGCGCCATGCTTCGAGGTGTAGAGAAGAAAACTTCATTGTCGCCAACGGGTAAAAAAAGTCCTGTGATGCCCGTGCTGGTTGTGAGGTTGTTTAAAATAAAGTTATTCACCGTGACGCCCAAGGCAGAAGATAACACGTCGTGAAGTAAGGTGTAAGGAGCGTTGTGGTACGCCCAGCGCGTTCCGGGTGTGGCGAGAAAACTCAAACAGCTCGGTTGCGTACAGTCAGAATTGGACACGCCATCGTCCAAACCAGTGGTCATTGAAAGTTGATGTATGATCTGAATGCTGTCTTCTGCGGGTTGTGAAAGACTCGTCCAACCTTGACCTAAATACTGTGAAACGGGATCATTCAGTTGGAGGGCGTTTTGTTCCATTGCCATCCCTACAAGGAAGCTTGTCAGACTTTTTCCGGCTGAGGCCCAATACCAAATGCTGTCCTGCGTAAAATTGTCAAAATACCATTCCACAGCGATTTTCCCATCGACTAAAATGATAAATGCTTTGGTGTTTTCGTTCTGGAGAAACTGGTTGAGCGAGGCAAGTGAATCGGATGGCCAGTTCAAGTTAGCAGGTGATTCCACGGCCCACGTATTTCCGGATATCGGAGGAAAATAAGACGATTGGGCAAGTGTGTTAAACCCGATACATGCAATAAAAACGATGAATAATGAGCGCATAAAAAAAGAATTGATCATCTAAAATACGTCATTTAGACGATCAATTCTTGTGTAGGTTTAAATATTAAGATTCGCTTAATGCGATCCGCAGTTTTCGTGACTTCCAGCAATTATTTCGTCAAATTCGGCTTGGGTAAGAAATTGAGGGATATACGTTTCGCCATAATTTCCCAAACCTGAAACAAAAGCTCTGAGGTGATTTCTGCTACCACAAGCCAACATTTCATAGGTATTCCGAATGTCAGATTGTACGGTATTTTCAGCCCTCTCTTGTAAGTCCGCGATATCAACGTCTTCAATCGTGGCGCCAACGGTCAGACCAGCAATATTGCTCACCTGCCCTTGGGTCGACAGGTCATCGTAAAGCTGCTGCAACTCGGGATCCGCAAACAACCCGTGATCCAAAATCTCATATTCGATTTCGTAAGTGTTTAGCAAATCCACAATGGCATCCATGTGTCGTTGTTCGCTTGCGGCAATATTTCCAAATTGTGTTTCGCTCCATATGGAGGCGAGGTCTAAATACGTATCGCGAGCTAATTTTTCTTCTTCCAGCATGAAAAGTAAATCAGCCTTTTCTTGTTCTGTTAGACTGTCTGTAGGGGTCGGATTGTCCTGCTTGTTGCAAGCAGAAAAGGCGATCGATAAGGCAGCCAACGTCGATATAAAAATCATCGGTTTCATAACATTGACTTTTTAGATTATACTGCAATCTAGGTTAAACCTTTCGCAAAGTGAGTGCCAATACGCACATAAAAAAAAGCCCCAACAAAAATTGCTGGGGCTTTTTCAAAACGGAAACCAAAGGGTTATTCTACAATCCAAGTCTGTTGTGAAGGTGCTGCGCGATTGCTCGTTATGCGCACAATATAACTTCCCGCACTTAAGTCATTGGTAACAATACTATATTCCGATTTACCAGAATTCAATTCTTCGGACCAAACTTTACTTCCGGTAACATCGAAAATCTCCAGTAATACATTTTCTTCCATCACCGAATTAAACGACAGGTTCAAAACACCTGTTGAAGGATTGGGGTACAAATTGTACTCTAGTTTCGGGTATTCTGGTGTACTGATATCCGAAATAACCACATTGGTACTAAATGTGTCGGCTCCGCAAATGTTCTGAGCAATCATGGTCACGGTATACGTACCATTCGAAGAGTAGGTATGGTATACCGGCTGTGTATCAAAGCTTGTTGTGGAATTTCCATCTCCAAAATCCCAATCGATTTGAGTTACAACCATTGGGCCAGGTGTAAGTTTTACACCACCTGGAGTAGGAGCTTGGACAAACAGTGCATTTGGCGCGGAGGTGACGTATAAGTCATACGTATACGTATCCGTCCCACCCGCATTTCCTACAGTCAACGTTATGGTTTTGGGTCCATTGCTCAAGTAACTCACTGTAATCGGCCCGGCTTGGGTCGAGCTGGATGGGGTAGCACCCGTTCCAAAATTCCAGTTGTAGGATGTAGGATTGTTGGTCGAGTTATTCGTGAACACTACAGTTGCCGGATTACAAATGGTATCATTCGCTTGATCCGTCGTAAATGACGCGGCTGGTGCTTGAACACCTAAAGCGGTTATTTCGACAAGGTCAATAGCAATATCGCTATTGAATCCATTACCGGTTATTCCTCTGAAAATCACTTTCACGGAAGTACCGCTAAACTGAGATAAGTCCACAGTTCTTTGAACCCATGCATTGCCTTGGTTACCGCTGATAGCAGGCGTTACGTTCGAGAACACTTGACCATCCGACATGATGTCAACCGACAAGGAGCCCATATCGGTTCCCCACATATGATAGTAGAACGATAGCTGAGGACTTGTAATTCCGTTTAGATCGTAACAATCTGAAACGAGCACAGCTTCTTGACCTTCACAGCCACCACTGGCTTCGAGATATATGTAACGCAATGAGTTATATCCGCCAGATGGCCCTGTAGAATTGGAAGGTGTATTTCCCGAATTCACGCGCCAATCGATATCATCTTCGACGCCATTTTCAAGGTTGTTCCAGCTTCCGAAATTACAAACTGTAGCTCCACAATCACTGCTCGTTCCGCAGTTTCCATACGAATCGAAGGTCTCCAACATCGGCAGGTTGTTTCCATTTCCGACGGTAACGGCATTGGATTGTACTTCCGTGTCGCTGCCATTGTTGTTAGTTACATCCAATGTGACCGAATAGGTGCCAATCGCATTGAATTGAACTTGCGGATTGATGCTCGAAGCGTTGGTTCCATTGACGAATTGATAGGTTGCAGGTGTTATGGTCCAGTTGTAAGTCGATGGATAGTTCGAAGAGTTGTTTTGCAGAATAACCGTTTCTGCGATACAAGGTGCCGCATTGTCCGGAGTGAAATCAGCAACCGGACTCGCCGTACTCAACAATACTTGAACATCATCTATTGCGATATCGCTTTGGAAATCTGGACCGGTATTAGCGCGGAAGCGAATATTCACTACACTACCGGCGTAAGGAGCTAAGTTCACCTGAACGTTTTGCCAATTGAATCCTTGATCTCCTGAAATAGGTGTAATTACATCTTCGTATAGGACTCCATCTGCCAATACATCAACGTGCAGTTCTCCCATATCTCCACCGTCCATGTGATACCAAAAATCGAGATAGGGTACAGAACTCGCAGACAGATCGATACACGGTGAAAGAACCATAGCCATTTGATCAAAACACGATGAGGCTTCGACGTAAAGGTAATTTCCTCCTCCGGTATGATCGCTAAATGGTCCTGTTCCGCTACTCGGTGTAGAGCCCGAATTTGCACGCCAATCGGCAATGTCGCCATTTCCGTTTTGCACATTTACCCAGCCCGCACTCAGCGAACAGTCCAGCCCACATAACGATGAGGTGCTGCACGTACTAAAACTATCAAAGTTTTGTGTGTAAGGCGCTGTAACTAGGGTGCCAATTCCGACGGTAAAGTCGACACTTGCAGTGTTGTTATACAAATTATCATCCGGCAAGAAGGTATGTCCAACATCTACTGTACCTCCCGTTGATGTGGTAATTGAATCCTGGAACGTGTAGTTGAATACTCCTCCAGCAGGAATTGTCGTATTAACCGTATCGTTATAGGTTGTGCCGTTGAATGTGTAGAATACCGGAATGTTCGTTACTGGATTCTGACCTGTATTTTCCAATTCAATGGTTACGGGATATTTCGAGTTGGGGTCACACCCTGGGTTAAATCCACCCACTGGGGCTAGTAAGCTCAGTGCAATATCGTCATCTATAACACAATTGGATAATCCAGCAGGTACTTCCAAGGCGACACTTCGTGGTCCGAGGCCGCCATTCGGCATTACTGCTTGTACGGCGTAATAGTTGTCGATATTTGGATTGTGACCATAAACTTCACCCGATAGCGTATTGAATTGAGCCACACTATCCATGTATTCCGCACCCAACTTGGTAATGCGGTATGCACTGGCTCCTGGTACGGCATTCCATTGAAGCGTAATGGTATCCGGACAAACGGTCGTAGCGGATAATCCTGAAGGTGTGCCTATGATTGTAAAGTTTGCGTGACTGGTATCCGAAGATGTTCCACGCGTTATGCGAATTAAAGCATTTTCTGTTAGGTTACTGTTGGGTACGTTCCATACATAATAGCGCTGCGTACCGGCGATATTCGAACTGATCGAATTCCATGTAGTTCCGTTGTTCGTGCTGTATTGTAGGTTGAAATTTCCACTATTTCCGTAAGCATCCCAACGAATGGTTTCACTATCACTTGGGTCGAAAGTTTCTCCTCCAATGGGATAGGTGAGGACGACATCGTTCGTTACGAATTCGTAAACCAAGACATACTTCTGAGGACCCTGAGGAATAGAAGCACCGTTAACCGTTACCGTCATCGTGGAGAAGTCCGGATTGTCGATGGTTACCTGTTCGGTATTATTGATGTTGTCGATTCCGCGCGTAGCATCGGCATCGAGAAGTGAAGCTACGGGCGTACTGTTTAATACCCATGGGTTGAACGTTCCAGAAGTCGGAGTGACCACTTGCATGTTGAGGTTGTTCACCAACGGTGTGAAAGCGTTCGGTGTTCCTTCGTAGTCGTTCCAATACACCATCACACGAATTTGTTCGGCGTTCGTTGGCACGGGAATAACATGGCTTTGCGTTTGCCCTGTCGTAATGCTATCGCGAATAAAGTTTCCCGCTTCGATGAGTTCGTATGCGCGACGCACATTGATACGCCCGTAACCGTATTTGAAATCAGGCCCCGGATTACCGAGATCTTCAGCGGTATTCATAACCGCAGCTTTGATGATATCCGAAGTTGGTTCTGCGCCATGGATGTCTTCATAGGCTTGATACAACGTGGCCAAGCTTCCGCTAACACCTGGGCAAGCCATAGAGGTTCCAGTAAAGTTGGCGTACGTGTTTACATCTATTGTGGAATAAACATTGGTACCCACGGCACATACATCAGGCTTGATACGACCATCCTCGGCAGGACCGCGTGAACTGGAGTTAGCAAGGTTGTCGATATAGGTTAAGTTTCCTACTGCAATAACGTTTTTTCCAACCTTGATACCGCCAGTAACATTTCCCCATCCGCTACCGGCACCGTATCCGCAATTGGAAGTACCGCTGTTTCCGGCAGAAAATACGTGCATTAGTCCCTCACGTAGGCGAATGGTTTGATCCGCAAAACTTGCATACGAAGTATATCCCGCGTTGCAACCGTTTCCATAACTGGTGGATGTGATACGTACGTCGTGTTTCACGTAGTGGGATACTGAACTATCCACATTGTCAAATGGATCATATACCTGCAAGAAAGCACCCGGAGCATTTCCACGACCTTTGCGGTCAAAGTTTCCAGCTCCCATGATGGTTCCAGCTACGTGATCTCCGTGGTTGCCATAACTCGGTGAAGCATATTGCTGATCAATACGTCCACTGTAATCGATGTGAAAGCCGATTGTTCCGTCATCGCCCATGGCAACGGTAATGCCGCTTCCGTCATACTTTAATCCACCGTCATAATCCGTTCCGATATAATTCGCGCGGTGATTGGTGCGTCCTACATAGTTTTCAGGAACTGCAGGAGCTTCGATTTCTTCGATGTAATACAGCAGGTTTGAAGAGGCAAGCGCTGAAATTTGATTTACGGGAAGAATAATTTGAACCGTATTTCGATTCGCCTTGTACTCAATGACTTCCCAGTTTTTGGAAATCTCTGCGACATCCTTCTTTTCAAATGGAATGGCATTGACCAATACGTCGCTTCCCTGTAGCGCATGAGCTGGAATGTTTCCGGTGTGAAGTGCTCTTGATAATTTGTATTCGGGAAGAATTGGCAATACCGCTCGAATGTCGAAGTTGCCTAACTGGTTCGGATCTACCTGAGCAGAAATTTTCGCGAAAAAGGCGTTTTCCGGGAGGTAATTCATCAATTCAATACCCGCATTGGCCATCTGATCCTTTACCTCGTTGGTCGGAACATGGTGAAATTGAATGATACGGTAAAAGGAGTTATTGTGTAATTCTGAATTCTGATAAGCCCATACACCGTCATTCTCAACGTTCTCATAGACGGGATAAGTCCCAGACTTTAATTTGAGATCGTAAAAGGAATTTTGAGCATAGGAAAACACAGAAAGGGCCACAAAGGCCATGAGTAGCAGTAATCTTTTCATCTAATAATCAGTTTTTACAAATATAGCTTTCGCAATTCGTATTATAAAACGAAAAAAAACACCAGAAGGTTTAGATTGCTGATGGATCGTAAAAAGAATTGATTAGCAGGAGTTTAGATGAGGTTTTTAATTCGTTGGATATCTTTTTCATTGAGTAAAAAATGCTTCCAACTGACGTTTTCTTTTCGAACGAAAACCACCCATTGATAAAGTAGCGCAACGACATAGGAAGCCGAAGCAGCGATAGCGGCACCGACCAAGCCGTATGCCGGAATGAGGACAACCCCAGCTATCAACGTAACAATCAAACCGGCTACAGACCCGTATGTGTTGACGGAGTAACGGGCTACACCTGAGAAATAATGACTTAAACTACCGGCAGCGGCGTTCGCAATTATACCGGGAAAAAGAAAGAGTAAAACCAATTGAATCTGGTCGAAATTTTCACCTTTTCCGAATACCCACTCGAACCAAGCAGAAGGGACGAGAAGGAGGGGAATCATGCAAAGAAAAGTCACAATGGTATTGAGTTTGAACAACCCAACGGTCAAATCAACTTGATACTCATCATCACGTGTATTGCTGATTTCGGCGTATTGAACCGTCGAAACACTTCTCGAGAGGATCCATACCGCTTCGGCTAGGTTGATTCCGGTAGAATAAATCCCAACCAGCTCGGTGCCTTTTTCTGGAAGTAGTTTTTCCAGGAGCCAATACGCCACGCGATAATTTAAAAGTTGAGCAATATTGGCGGTTTGTATGACCCATCCGTAACTGAATAGGTTTTTGAGGTTTAGCCAAAAATTCGCCCGGATATTCTCGGGTTTTTCAAAACCGAGAAGCGAGTAAATGCTCGATAAACTATGCACAATGCTGTAAAGTCGCGACACATAAAACGCCGCAATATATGCTTCGATCCCGTTCAAATCAAAAACAAAATGAGCGATGGCAAGGGAGAGCATGAGAAGGCCCACTTGTATGAATTGAACCAAATTATAGCGTCCGATGCGATTATCACCGAGCACGAGCTGTAGATTGACTTGGGTTAGACTTTCCATTAGAGCGAGCAAACCCAGATGATAGATGTACTGTTCGTCTTGGAGTCCTACAAACCAGAGCAGCGCGGTGATTCCAATGCTCGAATTAAAAGCCCAGAAATAGGATGGAAGCAATAAATTTTCGGGAGTCACCCGGGAGGTGAGGTAAACCAGTGAAGTACCCCCGACCAAGCTAAACATACTGACTAAGGTTACGTTCAGCACAAAAAGGCTGATTTCCCCCCTTCCATCGGCGCCAAAGAAGTTGGTGGTAAATACAACGATAGCAAAGCTGATGATGGCTACGATCATTCGGGTGCTTATCGTTTGAAGTATTTTTTTGAGCATGGTTAGCGTTTTAATGCACCTCGGTATAACTCGGCATATTCATTTCCGATGTTTTTCGGGTCGTATTTCATGCGTGTTCGTTCGGCAATCTTGCCAAAGTCAAATCCATTCGGCTTACCCGCAAAGTATTCCATGCTTTTCTTCAATGCCTCATGGTCATCCACTTCGATTACTCTGCCATTGGAATCATCGATGAACTCTTCAGGACCTCCACTTGCCGTAGCGATAACCGGTACTCCCGCGCTCAAAGCTTCAAGAGTAACGACAGAAAAGGTTTCTACTCGGCTGTTGACAATTAATGCATCGAGTTGATCGATGTTTTTCAACACTTGTTCATTGTCCCAACGTCCCGCAAACTCAATTGGATTTCGACTTCCCATCGCCAATGCTTTTAGCGAATGTGTGTCGGGGCCGTCTCCAATGATGGTTAAACGGATGTTTTCGGACTGAATTTTTTGGAAGGCCTGAATAACGGAAGAGATATTTTTTTGCTGATCGACCAAATCGGCAATAACGCCAAAATGAAGAGTTGAGTTCCAACCCTGTTTTACATTCAAAGCCGGTTTCAAAACGTTGGGAATGGTTTTATAATTTCCCTCCATACCGCACTTCATCATGTCGTGGGCCAAGGCATTGCTCACCGGTGCGATAAACGCGGCATTACGAGCAATTTTGCGCAACATGTTTTTTTCGAGTTTATTTTTTCGCTCGAAAGCTCCACTTCGATAACCCGTCCAATGCTCCGTAATTCCATAGGGGATATTCCACTTTTGAGCGAGTTGGAATCCCAATATTGCGTTGCGATCCAGGACGTGCAAGTGAATGAGGTCGGGATTTTCAATACTGCGACGATCCAACCCTTTTTGAAATGCTTTTTGCCTGCGATAAAAACCTTTTAACCGTCCTTTTCCACCCGGGTAATACACCAAAACTTCACTAAAATCCTCGAAATCGTGTTTCTCGATCTCATAAGTTTTAAGGTCGGAGAGTTTTTTGGTATAAATCAGTTCCGATTGGGTGTAAGCTGAAATAGCCTGAACGTGTTTTCGAATGAAAACGCCCAATTGCGGGTCTTGACGGTTGGGGTACCATGCCGGAAGATGTAAAACCTTTGGACCTAACTTCAACGGATTAATGAATTTTTTTTCGCTTCAAACGTAGTGAATTTCCAACAACAATAACATCACTGAAAGCCATACTTAAGGCAGCAATCATCGGGCTGAGCAGCCCGATAGCTGCAACTGGAATAGCCAAAACGTTGTAAAAGAAAGCCCAAAAAAGGTTTTGTTTGATGGTTTTGTAGGTTTGAACAGATAGTCCAAATGCATCGATTAGAAGTTTCATCTGTTCGTTACCTGTAAGAATGATCTCTGCGCTATCAATAGCAATTTTAGACGCATTGCCCAGGGATATTCCCACTTGCGCTTGTGTCAGCGCCGGAGCATCATTGATACCGTCACCTACCATCGCTACTTTGGTTTCTTTGCTCCATTTGCGTACGATGCCAATTTTCTCCAATGGCTTCTTCTCGGCGTAAACCGATTGAATTCCCAGTTCTGAAGCTAGTTTTTCACATTTTTCCAATCGATCCCCACTGAGAAGGACGGGCTCAATACCCTTGTTTTTAAACCATTGAACAGCTTCTCTTGCTCCCGATCGGATTTCATCTTCAATCCGGAAATACGCGACGGCACTCTCATTCACATACAATGCAATATCCCACTCCTCGCGATCGCTTTTTCCCACAAAAAAATTTTCTCCTGTATTGGATTGGCCAGTTACGCCGCGTCCTTTTTCTTCTTTTACGTGACTTACTTCCACGGCCGTATGACCTTGTGCGTACTGCATCATTGCCTTCGCAATGGGGTGGGACGACTTACTTTCCAAGGCGTGAATAATCCCTAAGGCCTTTTCGCAATCGATTCCATCGTAGTGGTCCTCAACAATCGTGAAATCTCCTGTAGTGAGTGTGCCGGTTTTATCAAAGACAATTTTCTGCACCTTGGTGAACTCCTCAAGCGTACTTCCACCTTTGACTAAAATTCCTTTTTTTGCTGCTCTTCCCAGACCAACCATTACCGCAGTGGGTGTAGCCAGGCCCATAGCGCATGGACAAGAAATGACCAAGACGGCGATTGAACGTAAAAGTGCCGATTGCAGTCCGACATCGGCGATCCAAAGGTTTATTCCAAAGGTGAGCAGGGCAATACCCACGACGGTAGGTACGAAAATGGCACTGATTTTATCGCCCAAGCGCTGAATTTCCGGTTGATCGCTTTGCGCATTTTCGACAACGCGAATGATTTCGGACAAATAGGTCCCGCTTACTCCAACTGTAGCGCGAAATTCGATATTTCCCTCTACCCAAGTAGTACCTGCATAGACCGTATCTCCGTGTTCCTTTTTGACTCGCTCGCTTTCGCCAGAAATCATGCTTTCATCGGCTTTTCCCGATCCTGAAATTACCGTTCCGTCCACGGGCACGGCATCCCCTTCGTTCACTTGTACGATGTCACCGGCGGTTATTTCTTCGGCAGAAACTTCTACAAAACGATCGCCGCGTTTAACCCGCGCATTGATTTTTTGTAGCGACTGCAGCTCTCCGATTGCCGAAGTAGTTTGCTTTACGGAACGCTCTTCGATGAGGTTTCCCAGCGTGACCAGTGTAATAATGGTTGCCGCTGTTTCGAAAAACAAAAAGTTGTGAACCTCAGGAGTTCCATAATGAAGGATCGTGCCCACTGTAGAGTAAAGGAAGGCAGCGGTGGAGCCAATGAATATCAAAACATCCATATTTGGAACACCACTCTTGAGTGAAGACCAGGCAGAACGACCAAATGAAAACACACCAATCAAATAAACAGGCGAGGCCAATGCCATTTGAACCCACGGATTGTTCAAGATGTGGTCGTGGCGCAAAATCATATGTGCCATGAGGGGCAAGGTAAAAAGCGCACTGACGAGCAGTCGTTTTTGGAGTGGTGTCCAGCCAGAAGAGGCCTCGTCGTTATCGCCGACTACACGATAGCCCAACTCACTGATTCGCTTGATTGCGGCATTTTGATCCACCGAATCATCTTTTTCGAAGGTTGCTTTTCCCGTCGAAAAATTGACATTCACATCGCGATATCCCGACTTTTCCAACTGCTTCTTCACCCCAAGGGCACAGTTGGTACAGGTCATTCCTTCTATATTAAGTGTCTGTTTATCAGATTCCATTTGGTTTGAACGATTCTAGTTTTGAATTCGTTTATGCAATTTTCACAATTCTCCTCGAAAATCCTTGGCATATGGATGAAAAATATCTTTATATTTGCCGTCCCAAAAATGGTGATTGTAGCTCAGTTGGTTAGAGCGCCAGATTGTGGCTCTGGAGGCCGCGGGTTCGAATCCCGTCTTTCACCCTTTTTCAAGGCTATCGGTTTCGGTAGCCTTTTTTTATTCGACTACCTCCCAAGTGTGATCAGCAAGCAATTTTACGGTGTACAAGTATTCTTCGTAAGGTTTTGACCTTCCCCATTCATTGGGCCCAATAAGAGTCAGAACGTGTGAATTATCTGCTTTGCGATACAAATGGTACACGTGATTTATTTCTGGTTTAAAGGCCATGTGTGCGCTGTAGATCAGATGACTCAACTCTTTTCGCTCTTGAATTTTCCGCGCTTGTTTGGCCAGTAAATCGATTTGCTCTTTGATCTGATCGAGCTGAATATCGGTTTGGTGCTCCATGGAGGTCAGCGAATTGTTGCGCACCGCATTGCCATCAATTTTCTTGATGGGAGCACTTCCCACATGATGTCCATATTCCAGTAAGCCGGGATTTTCGGCTACTTTATCGGGGTCGATCGGATTTTTCTTGGTTTCACTCATAATGCAAAATTAACAACTTTGACTGTACAGTTGTTTGTTCTGGATTCACCTTTTGCCCTTTGGTGTAATTTCTCGTGTACGTTGATCTACATCTCGAGTGGCCGTGGTGTGTTTTTTTAATATTCTTTGAGATTCTGAACGGACGCTGTTGGCGGTTTTTATTTTCCACAGTTCGTCCCGTGCAAATTTTGATGTGGTGGTGATGTCGACGATACGACGAGGGTAATCAGTTCCGTATGAAAAACCGTACATCATTTCCTCCATCGGAGTGATCTTCCATGGTTCGATAGCGAGATGCACAGGAAGAACTTTTAACTCTGGAAGCCATTGCAAAATAAACTTGGCTTCTGGGTCGTGATCTTGTGCCAGCTTGGTTGGGTTGTAGATTCGGATCGTGTTAATACCGGTTGTTCCGGCTTGCATTTGAAATTGGGGGTAATGAATTCCCGGTTCGTAATCCGTGAACTGCTTGGCCAAATGGTGAACTCCGCTCTGCCAGGGTTGCCAAAGGTTATGTGTCAAAAAACTGACAAGCATAGCGCGTAGACGAAAATTGATGTACCCTGTTTCTATAACACATCGCATGGCGGCATCGACCATGGGGTAACCCGTTTTTCCTGTTTTCCACGCATCGACCAATGCTTCGTCCGTTCGATTGCGAATCGAATCGTATCCTCGATTCAGATTTTCGCGTTCCATTCGAACCTCCATTTCAAATTTCTGAATGAAGTGGCAATGCCAGTGGATTCTGGAGATAAAGTTAGCGAGTGGGCGTTTTTGAACTCCCTCTTCATTGTATTTTTCTGCTGCTGCACGATAGACTTGCCGAATACTCAAGTTTCCCCAAGCCAAATAGGGGCTCAAACGACTACAGGATTTTCGGCTTTGAACAGGCTTGGAAATGTGCCTGCTGTACGCGCTGTATCGATCCTTGAAAAAAGATTTCAAGTAACGATGCGCCTGTTTTTCACCGCCTTTTTGGAGATTATTTTTCCTGGCAAAAGAAGGGGCAAAGCACGTTTTAGAAAGCTGTACAAAACTCGCATTCTCCCAATCGGGATCGTCGACGGCTGCGTTCATGTGCACTTTCCATTTTTTGTCCCATGCGATGCGATTGTTTAAACCACGAACTACGCCGTTGTTTTGATATTCTCGCCAGTTCACACCTCGCTCAGCAAAGAGCTTTTTTAAACGGAGGTCTCTTTTAAACGTTGTGATGACGCCTGTTTCGCAATAACTGTACACCGAATCAATCCGATGTTCGTTCAAAAGCTCATGAAAGATTTCATCTGCCTTTCCGCGGATTACATGAAGTTTCCCTCCCAAGTCTCCCAATGTTTCGTTCATTTCAACGATCGACTCCCATTGAAACTGCCAATGGCGTTCGGAAGTATCGGGATGTGCTTCGACTTCTGTGTCCCAAATGAAAACGAGCAATACGGGCTTTCCCGCCTGAATAGCCTCCATTGCGGGTCGGTGGTCGCTCAAACGCAAATCGCGTTTGTACCAAATGATATTGATTTTTTCAGAGCTCGTCAATGCGTTGGAGATAGTTTTGGGCTGTTTCGAGTAATTCTGCTTTCTGTTTCGAGTCCATCTTATTCAAGTGTCGATAGGCCATTCCAAGTCGAGGATTGTTGGAGAACTTCTCCTTGTGGCGATCGTAGAAGTTCCAGTACAACGAATTGAAGGGACAGGCATTTTCGCCCGTTTTCTTTTTGTAGTCGTAGGAACAGTTGGAGCAATAGTTACTCATTTTGTGCATGTAATTGGCCGAACTGTTGTAGGGCTTTGTTCCGACGATTCCGTCATCAGCAAACTGACTCATTCCACGCGTATTGGGCATTTCAACCCACTCGATCGCATCGATATAGATTCCCAGATACCAAGCGTCCACCTCGTCGGGATGAATGCCCGCGAGCAAGGCGAAATTTCCCGTAACCATAAGTCGCTGAATATGGTGAGCATAGGCGTGTTGAAGACTTTGTTTGATAGACTTTTCCAAACACTTCATTTTCGTTTTTCCAGTCCAAAACCAATCGGGGAGCTTTGCCGTATGATTCAAGGCATTCATTTCGGCATACTGGGGCATTTTCGCCCAATACACACCGCGCATGTATTCCCGCCAACCGATAATTTGCCGGACAAAGCCTTCGATTTGAGAAAGAGAGATTTCATCCTTTCGGCTTTTCCATTCATCGATGCAACGACGAACTACTTCCAAAGGCGATAGTAGTTTTACATTCATCGCAAAACTCAATCGCGAGTGATAAACCGACCAATAATCCGTGTGCAGTGCGTCTTGATAATCCCCGAACTTGTACAGCATTTCAGAGGCGAAGAACTCGAGCAATTCCAGGGATTCTTCTCTTGTAACGGGCCAGATAAAGTGTTTGGGATCGATTTCACCGATGGTTTTTACTTCTGCATTTTGGATTCGCTCATAGGTCGAACGCACATCTCGATTCCAAACTTTTGGGGCGATGGGTGTTTCATTTTTCGGAAGTTTCTTTCGGTTGCTGTGGTCATAATTCCATTGTCCGCCCTCGGGTTCATCTCCATTCATGAGTAAATTGTGCTTCACTCGCATTTCGCGATAAAAGCGTTCCATCAAATAGGTTTTCTTTCCACTAAAAAATTCATCGATTCCCAATCGATGGGTCAGGAAATGTTCGGTATCAACCGCTTCTGTTTCGATATCGAGCGACTCACAAAGCGATTGCAGTTCTTTATCTAACCGGTATTCATCGGGAAGTTGGTATCCGAATTTTTCAAATCCGTGCTTTTCAATTAAATCCTGAATATTTTTTGTCACACTCTGCTGGTTGCTTGAATCCTCAAGCGTATAGTAAATAACACGGTGCCCCTTCTCTTTAAGATGCTCTACAAATTCTCGCATTGCTTCGAAGAATGCCAATACTTTTTGAATGTGATGATGAGCATAATCGGTTTCAGACCGCATCTCAGCAATAAAGTACCAGACTGAATCGTCGGTTTTATCCAACCAGCTGTGTTGGTGATTGAGTTGATCGCCGAGGATGAGTCGCAGTGTTTTCATAGTTGTTCTTTTCCTTCGTATTAAATAAATATTTGCCCTTCGACCGGAGATCCATAGGCCTTGCTTTGGCCATTCAAATAGCGCGTAACACAATTCAGGGCCAACAACGCATCAAACTGGTGCCAGTTCATGGGGTCAGGTAAGTTCGTATCTGAAAAAATGTTCTGTAGTATCGGAATCCATTTTTCCAACGACTCTTTTTGTTTGTATCCGACAACATCGGGAAAAAGCTCTTTCACGAGCCCACCCGGATAAACTTCTAAAACTTGACAATCTGCACCTTTAAACGACTCCGTTAGTCGCATGGCGCGAGCAGTTAATCCACCGAGGAACATCGGTGACATAGCATTTAACGCTCGATCGCATTGACGGAACATAAAGTCGTCGCACCCCTCGAGATTGCGATATTTTCCCGGTACAGAAAGTGGAGCGTCAAGCCCAATCCATGTGGGGTTATGCAACTCAAAATACTGTTGCAAAAACACGTCGGCGTCTTTTTTCTTTTCCGATTGAAATAGCTCAACCGTGCGGTTTATGGTGTCCATTTGAGCGATCACGGTAGTTCCCGCTAATTTTGATCCGTAATCTACTCCCCAGATAATCATTTCTTTCGGTTGGATGGGTTAATCGTTGGTTTAAAGCACAGTTTTTCTGTAATCGTTGAAAGCCCGAAGATCATAGGGATAACTATTTTGGATAGGTCAATGTTTTTTAATTGAGTATTTTCGGGCGGTAAAAGATGAAAAATATGCGACTGCTAACGGTATTGGGAGTATTGGGTTGGTTTACGGTTTCTGCCCAAATTGATTTGAGCTTTGAAGATAATCGAACGCCGGAGTACGATGAAGTCATCCAAATGTATCGCGAACTTGACAAGGAGTTTGACGAGGCACAGCTGATCGAGTATGGGAAGTCGGACGTGGGGCGTCCGATTTATTTATTCGTCATGAACAAAGCGGGAATTTTTAACCCAACGATGATTGATCGAAATAAAAAAACGGTGGTTTTGATCAACAATGGGATTCACCCTGGTGAATCGTGTGGAGTTGATGCCTCTCTTTTGCTCGCTGATGAGGTTTTGCGCAATGAACTGTTGAGCGATGATGTAATCTATGCCATTATTCCACTGTATAATGTTGGAGGATCACTGAATCGCAGTTGTTGTACCCGAGCCAATCAAAACGGACCGGAAGAACAGGGTTTTCGAGGCAATGCGCGTAACCTCGATTTAAACCGTGATTTTATCAAGTGCGATAGCCGCAATGCCAAGGTGTTCACGGGTATTTACAGGGAATGGCGCCCGCATATTTTCATCGATACGCACACGACCAACGGTGCGGATTATCAATATGTCATGACCTTGATTCCTACTCAAAAGGACAAGGCAAATCCCGAGATTTCCGCGTTCATGGAAGAGCAGTTGAATCCTTACTTGTACGAGGAAATGAATAAAACGCCGTACCTCATGGCGCCCTATGTCAACGTTTTTGGAACTACTCCTGATGAAGGATTTGCAGGTTTCTTAGAAACACCTCGATACGCTACCGGTTATTCCAATTTATTTAATGCCATCAGTTACACTACAGAGGCGCATATGTTTAAGTCGTACACCGATCGCGTTATGGCAACGTATTCGTTTTTGAAGTTTTTGGGAAAATATGTCCGTGAGAATGGAAGTGAAATTCGAAAGGTTGTTCAGCGGGCCAATGCACTAGACGCTGAACGAGAGGTGTTTCCGCTTCGGTGGGAATTGGATACTTCCGCATCGCGCGAAATCGAGTTTAAAGGATACGAATACGACTATGTGCCCAGTGAATTACACGCTGGAAAACGCTTGAAATACGATCGTAACCGACCGGTTACTTGGATTGTTGATTATTTCAATACGTATGCAGTAGTGGATAGTGTCTCAGTGCCGGACTTTTATTTATTGCCAGCGGCATTTGGAGAGGTCGCTGAGCGTTTGCAAATGAACGGCGTGGAAATGTTTCCGCTTTCGCAGGACCTCACCGTTAATTGTGAAGTCTATTATATCGAAGATTACACTAGTCCTGATCGCCCGTACGAAGGGCATTATTTTCACCGAAAAGTAGAAACACGTACGGAACGGATGGAAATGACCTATCATCGCGGAGACTATCTTATTCCCACTTCACAAGTCAACCGACGTTTTATTGTAGAAACTCTCGAACCCCGAGGAGTGGATTCCTACTTTACGTGGAACTTCTTTGACGGCATATTGCAACAAAAAGAATGGTTCAGCACCTACGTTTTTGAAGACACGGCATTGGATTTATTGAAAAGTGACCCCGAATTGGCTCGTAAATTTGAAGAGTGGAAGCAGGCGAATCCCGAAGGAGCCAAGGATGGTTTTCAATCGCTATACTTCATTTACAAAAATAGTCCGTACTACGAAAAATCGCACATGCGTTATCCCGTTGGTCGGGTAGTGGATGAAGTTGTTTTTCCGATTAAGTAAACATCAATATATTCTACCCGTCAGTTTGAAATAGTCTTTCAAAGTTCGTCGAATACTTTTTCGCTCATCTTCCGAAGGCCATATTTCGACTTTTTCATCGCGATAGGTGAGGTGAAATGAACTGTTCTCTTGCTGAACAGCTTCAAACACCTGCTCGGCAATTAGGTAATGCCGAAAGCTATCGGCCAAATAGAAGGAATCTAGATAGGTAGTTCCATCCTCGAATTGAATTTTTAGCTGAATATCGTCCAGAGCGTTCAAGGCGGGATTTGGCTCAGTGAGAATGTAGGTCTCATCCTGTCGCCAATTATTTACCAAGGCGTAGCTGAGCGAAGGATAAATGGTGTCTTGATTTCTACTTTTGATTCGATAAAGCGTGAATCCCGACTGCTTATCTTCTTCAATATTGTAGAAGAAAGACCGCATATTTTTGAAATACAATTCTGCTGATTCGGCCGTGCGAAAGGACACTCCTGTTTTATTCAGTCGTGTTTCTTCGGGCGCACCAATGGCCATTAAAACAAGCATGATGACGAACCAGCCACCAAACCAAAAGATCAGTTTATTTTTTCGGTAAATCGCTTTCATTCCGCATAATCATCTGCGCACTGGAAACCAAACACATTCCGCCATATCGATTGATAATCGGTCGAAAAGCATTGGTGATTTCTTCAATGCGCTCTTCTTCTGTAGCAATCAAAATATAGGTGCTTTTGTTCACGTCAACAGTTAAATCTCCGTAAATCATTCCGTTAACTCCTTTTCCGGTAACGTCCTGAATCATGCTATACCCCTCGATATTTAGGTTATCGAGCACCTCGACTAAACGCCCTCGAGCTACAGACGTCGGAATAATCAGTTCTACTTTTTTTACCGCTTTCATAACCCTAAATAATTTAAAACTTGATAATACATCGGAATTCCCAAAATAATGTTGAATGGAAACGTTACTGCAAGTGACATGGGAATGTAAAGCCCGGGATTCGCCCTTGGAACAGAAATACGCATGGCCGCTGGAACGGCGATGTAGGATGCACTACCACATAAAATGGTTAGGAGCAACGCATCTCCTTTCGGAACATCGGCCATGGCACAGAATACTGCCGTTAACAATCCGAATGTCAAGGGAAATATAATGGCGAATCCGATGGCGAATAAGCCGTGTTTCTTAAGCGCACCAATGCGTCGAGCTGAAGCCAACCCCATATCCAAGAGGAAAAGGCACAAAACACCTTTGAAGATACCTTCTGTAAATGGCTGGAGTGGTTGAGCGGATTCATAGCCGCTGAGCAGGCCAATAGCCAGTGCGCCGAGCAATAGAAGAACGCTTCCGTTGAAGAATGAGTCTTTGACAATTTCTTTCCAGTCAAATTCGCTATCCGCACCGTAACGCGAAGCCAGAAAAATTCCGACAATAATAGCCGGAGACTCCATCAACGCCATGGCCGCGACCATATAGCCTCCGTATTGTTCGGTCTGACTTTCGAGAAATGAGATTGCCGTAATAAAAGTTACAGCAGAAATAGAACCATAGGTTGCGGCAACTCCCGCTGCATTAGCAACGCCTAGTTTTCCCCTCAGAATAAAAAACCCGACGATTGGCATGAGCGCACTCAGGACGACAGCATAGAAAAGCACCATGCCCATTTCAAGTGTTAAATGGCTGTGCGAAAGTTCAAATCCCCCTTTTAGGCCGATGACCATGAGTAGGTAAAGACTGAGCAGTCGCGGAATGGGTTGGGGAAGATCCAAGTCACTTCGGACCGCAATGGCAAACATCCCCAGAAAAAAGAAGAGGATGGGCGGGTTGACCAGGTTGGATACGATTTGTTCGAGAAACATGGCTTAACGGGTTAGGGGTGTAAACAAACTGCAAAAGCTTTTGTTAATTTGTGCTATAAACTTACCAAAATCCTTTCATTGAAAGCAATTATTGTCGGATCGGGAATTGCAGGCTTGGCCACATCTGTGCGTCTAGCTTTAAAAGGGATGGATGTAACCGTTTTCGAATCCAACAATTATCCGGGTGGAAAACTCAGCGCTTTTGAATTGGATGGATATAAATTTGACGCTGGGCCGAGTCTTTTCACCCTTCCCGAATTGGTCGATCAGCTTTTTCAAGATGCCGGTAAGAATCCAAGAGATTATTTTGACTACAAGCGGAAGGATATCGCTTGTCATTACTTTTGGAGCGATGGTGTTCATTTGAAATCGTATACCAACAAAAATGATTTTTCCGAGGAGGTTGAACGTGTTTTACAAGTTGACAAATCCCCGGTTTTAAAACATCTCGAGCGAGCGGAGGAAATCTACCGATATACTACTCCGATCTTCATGGAGCGTTCGCTGCATCAATGGGAGAGCTATTGGGGGAAAGAAGTTGTCGATGCAATTTTTCACCTTCATCACTTCGCACTCCTCACAAATATGCATGATTACAACGAGCGAAAGTTGAATCACCCGAAATTGGTTCAACTGTTTGATCGCTATGCTACGTACAATGGATCAAGTCCGTACTTAGCTCCAGGTGTATTGCATACAATTAGTCATTTGGAACACAACCACGGAACGTATTATCCGAAAGGCGGAATGATAAGTATAACTCGTGCTGTCTATCAATTGGCATGTGAATTAGGCGTTCGCTTTGAATTTGGATCGCGCGTTGAAGAAATTCTGTATGAAGATCACCGAGTTCGCGGAGTTCGGGTAAACGGAAAAGAAGAAAAGGCGGATGTCGTGGTGTCCAATATGGATGTTGTACCTACGTATCGCGTTTTGTTACCGAATGCCAAAGCCCCAGAAGAAACCTTGCAACAACCCAGGAGTTCAAGCGCGGTGATTTTTTATTGGGGAGTCAAAAAGCGTTTTCCCGAATTGAATTTGCACAACATTTTCTTCTCGGACGATTACCGAGAAGAGTTTGACTGTATATTCAATCAAGGTAAATTATATGAAGATCCGACCGTGTATATTAACAATACGGCGGTAGAAGAGAAGGGTCAGGCCCCCGAGGGATGCGAGAATTGGTTCGTTATGATTAACGCTCCGGGAAATACGGGGCAGGATTGGGACGTGATGATTTCGGAAAGCCGGAAACGAATTATTCAAAAACTGAGTAGGCAGTTAAACGTTAATTTAGAGGAGTTGATTGAGGTGGAAGATATACTCGAGCCCCGAACGATTGAATCGCGCACGTCGAGTTATCAGGGCAGCTTATATGGCGCTGCATCCAACAACTCAATGGCTGCTTTCTTGAGGCATCCCAATTTTTCACAACGAATTAAAGGACTTTATTTTGTGGGAGGAAGCGTTCATCCCGGAGGAGGAATTCCGCTTTGCTTGCTAAGTGCACGAATTGCATCGGGATTAATTGAAAAACGAGAACTGAAATGAATCGCACAGATCGAATGGCCGGTGCTGTTATCGTCATCTTACATCTGGTTGGGACCATTGGGATATTGAGTCCGTGGCGAGACTTTTTTGTGCCGCTGACGCCGGCCAATCTAGTGATTTCCCTTGTCGCTTTAATTTTGGTCATGGGTTTGAGCGGGCTCAAGGAGGTGATCCCACTGATTGCTATTTTCGCCTTGGGATTTGGAGCGGAATGGTTTGGCGTTCACACGGGACTGCTTTTTGGAGATTATCAATACGGATCGACGCTTGGCTTAAAGTTGGACGAAATTCCATTGCTCATCGGTGTCAATTGGATTTTGGTAACCGCCTCGGCTTATGGTGTCATTCGCCGATATACTGAAGCGCGATGGTTACGAATCTCAGTCGCTGTGCTCTTGATGGTTGTCCTGGATTACTTTATTGAACCCGTAGCTATGGCATTGGATTTCTGGAGCTGGGAAGGAAATACGGTACCCTTGAAGAACTATATTGGCTGGGCAGGCGTTTCTCTAATTGCCGTTTGGATATACGATTTCTCTTTAGGTCATAAGCCGTTTCGTAATACACCATTGGTTTTGTATTTTTCGATGCTTGGATTTTTCATTATCATCAATTCTAGTTTGTGATGCCCATTTGGTTCAATATTCTCGTCTTTCTTGCAACGTTTTGCTTCATGGAATTCATGGCATGGTTCGCTCATAAATACCTGATGCATGGAACGCTTTGGTTTTTGCATCGCGATCACCATCAACACGAGCCGGGCTTCTTTGAAAAGAACGACGCCTTTTTCTTGATATTTGCCGTTCCGAGTTGGTTGAATATTATGCTCGGATTAATGTACGGCGTGAACACGGCCGTTTGGATAGGAGCGGGCATTGCGGTCTACGGTATCGCCTATTTTTTAGTGCACGATGTGTTTATTCACCAGCGGTTTAAATGGTTCCGTCGAACGGATAACGTTTATTTCCGTGCAATTCGCAAAGCACATAAGGTCCATCACAAGCACTTGGGAAAAGAGGATGGAGAATGTTTTGGAATGCTCTGGGTTCCGAGGAAGTATTTCCTCGAAGCTCAAAAATCTTCAAAACGGAGTCATGCCTGAAAAATACTACTACTTGCTCATCAATCTCGGTACCATTTTAGTGCCGCTCATTCGCAGCTTTGAACCGAGGATACGTTATGTGGCAAGTTTTAAGGCGCTCTTTGCGGGCATTGTCATTATTGGAATTCCCTTTGTTGTTTGGGATGTCATCTTTACGGCGAATGGAGTTTGGGGGTTTAATCCGAGATATTTATCGGGAATTGAGTTGTTTGGTCTACCGCTCGGGGAGTATCTTTTTTTTGTTACTGTTCCTTTTTCGTGTGTTTTTATTTATCGAGTCCTCAACTATTTTGTCGGTCCCACCCGAATCGACCGTATGGGAAAATCATTGGCCCAACTCATCATGTTTTTTTCGGCTACGATAGCTGCGATGAATTTCGAAAGAGCTTACACCTTTTGGACTTTCTTGCTGTTGGCTCTGTTTATGGCAGCCCATCTTCGGATGAACGCCCATTACCTCGGACGGATGTTCTTCGCCTATGCCATTTGTTTGGTTCCGTTTTTTATTGTCAATGGAATCCTTACGGGAAGTTGGATTCCGGAAGAAATCGTTTGGTACAACGATGATGAGAATATGGGAATCCGTTTGGGGACCATTCCGATGGAAGATGCGTTTTATGGCATGTTACTCATCATGGGGAATATCACAGTGTACGAAGAGCTTCGGAGTAGATATTTTGAAAAAGAGTAGTTTTGTGCTTACTCATTTCAATAATCTTAGATGAATAGTTAACTCTTTCCTCATGCGAATTTCTTTTGTTATAGCAATTACCCTTGTTATTGGTTTTCAAAGTTGTACTTCCTTCACCCCCGAAAATGAGGTTAAAAAAACCTATACCAACTATGTAAGGGCAGTGAGCAGCTTAAAAGGAGAGGAGGTTATTCCCTTAATCGACTCAGCATCGATTGCTCATTTCGAGACTATAAGAGATCTAGCTCTAAACGCGGATAGTAGTTCGGTTTATCGTCTAAATTTGATGGATCAAATCGATGTGCTTTGTTTGAGAGCCAATTACACCCGATCCGAACTTGAAGAACTTTCAGGGCAAGATATTGTCGTGCAAAATGTCGAACAGATGAACCCAATGCACGTCAATCCGTCTCTGCTCAAAATTGAGCGAGTTGTGATTTCAGGTGATGATGCTGCGGCACAAGTTAGCTATGATCAAACGGCATTTACGGGAGCTGGAGTGTATTTTTCTAAAGAAAACGGAGTTTGGAAAGTGGATTTAAAATCATTGCGTCAGTTATGGAATAAAATTGCCGTAGTCGTCCTAAAGTCTCAAGGAATGAATACCGAACAATTTGTTTCCACTTTTTTCGATAAAGCCCTTGGCCGTGAATTTGATGCGAAGTATTGGCATCCTATAGCGGATTGAACACGCTTCAGTTGCCTGGACATGCCATTCAGTCTTGAAAAAGGCATGCTCAATACTTGCAGAAAACTTACCTTTGACCGAATTCAACCCCAAAGCCAGTTGATTTGAATACATCGGTAAAAAAATACGTCGATATAGATGCGGTTCTCCAAGAGAAAAACCCCACACTGGCGCGTCGTCTTCCTAGATTTGTAGTGAATTGGATCAAACGTCTCGTTCATGAGCGCGAGTTCAATGACGCGATGGTTGAAATCGGACATTATCGAAATCTCGATTTTGCTCGAGCGGGATTGGAATACTTGAATACCAAGGTGATTGTCCATGGCGAGGAGAATATTCCCGCCCACGGTAAAGTGATTTTCGCCGCCAATCATCCGCTTGGCGGATTGGATGGTATTGCATTTTTAAAAGCCGTAGGAGAATACCGCGAGGATGTCCTTTTTTTGGTGAACGATATTTTGATGAATGTTGAGAATCTAAAGGACTTGTTTGTACCGGTAAACAAGGTTGGCAAGAATCCCAGACAAGCAACCGAGAAAATTGAAAATGCTTACAAATCGGAGAAGGCCATTTTGATTTTTCCTGCGGGATTGGTGTCCCGAAAGATCGAGGGATCCGTTCAGGATTTGCTTTGGCGAAAGAGTTTTGTATCGAAGGCGATTGCGTACCAGCGCGATATCGTACCGGTGTATATCCACGGTAAAAACAGCAAATTCTTTTACAATTTTGCAAAATGGAGAAAGCGATTGGGGATAAAAGTGAATTTGGAAATGATGCTTTTGCCCAAGGAAATGTTTCGTCAGCGGAATAAAACCATCGAAATAACCTTTGGCAAACCCATTCCCTATGCGTATTTTACACCCGATAAATCGCATGCTGATTGGGCGTTGGAAGTGAGGAAGAAGGTTTATTCATTGGGAGAGGAATAGTTATATGGAAAAGATCATAGACCCGGTAAGTCGCGAGGCGATTCGCAGCGAACTTACCGCTGAACATTTTTTGCGACACACCAACAAAGGGCAAAATCAGCTCTATTTGGTCACCGCACATTCGGCCCCGAATATCATGCGGGAGGTCGGTCGCTTGCGCGAAGAAAGTTTTCGATCTGCCGGCGGTGGAACGGGAAAAGCACTAGATATTGATGAATACGATACCGCTGAGTATCCGTTTGAACAGTTGATCGTGTGGGATCCCGAGAATCAGGAGATCATGGCGGGTTATCGCATGTTTGATTGCAGTGGTGCTCCACGGAATAGCGAAGGTCGGATCCATACGGCAACTGCACACTTATTTGATTTGTCGAGTCGATTTTATGAAAAATACCTTCCGCATACTTTAGAACTAGGTCGGTCGTTTGTACAACCGAATTATCAACGCGGAGGGATTTCCAAAAAGGGAATTTTTGCAATGGATAACCTTTGGGACGGTCTGGGGGCAATGGTGTATTTACGTCCCGAGATGAAGTACATGTTTGGAAAGGTAACGATGTATCCTCAGTTCAATCGTGAGGCACGAAACATGATCCTAAGTTTTATGCGTTTTTTCTTTCCGGACGACGAAGGGTTGGCGACGCCGATTAAACCTTTGGTTTCTGAAAGCGAATTGGAAAGCTACAACGAGTTTTGGATAAAAGACGACTACAAAACGTCGTTTACTCGTTTGAATAAAGCCGTTCGAGAATTGGGAGAGATTATTCCTCCGTTGATTAATTCGTATATGGGTCTATCGAGTACCATGAAGTCATTCGGTACTGCACTGAACGATCAGTTTGGCGAAGTGGAGGAGACGGGAATAATGGTGACAATCGCTGATATTTATCCGAACCTCAAGGATCGACATATCAAAACCTATGAAGAGAATAGCGGATATAAAGGGCCTGGACTAGTGGACTAGTAAACTGGTAGACTAGTAGACTAGTAGACTGGTAAACTGGTAGACTGGTTTTTCCAAAGGTCACAAGTTACATATCACACCCTTCGGATTCTGTTCACTGTTCACTGTTCACTGTTCACGGATCACTAAAACCCTACTTTCTGCTAAAGATTAAATACTCTCCGTCGAGGTCGCCGGCGATGATTCTACTTTGTTCCGGATCAATTATAAGTCCTGAAGACAGTAGTCGATTAAATTCGGCATCGGGCAGGTTTTGACAAGCCATGCGCGTGGATGCGAGTGGTCCGAATGTGATTCGATTGCCCTCGATGTCAAACCTACCGTTGAACTGATTGCAACCGTCGTTTCCAAAGCATCGCATTTCGGCCGTGTTGAAAGTAATTTCGGGATGCTTCAGTTTGAATTCACTGGTGTCATTGAGTCGATAGTTATTCAAAATCCATCGTCCAGAAAGTGGATGAATGCTTCCTTTGAAGAAATCACCTAACCCCTGAAAGCGCTCTCCATTCAATACCATCGACACACGCCATGGAAAAAGTTGTCCACTGGCGGGATGAAGGCTTGCTTCAGGCCATAAACGGATGATCACATCGCGGTTTTCGTTTTTATCTATGAATACAATCGTATCACCGAGGATATTGGGATTGCGAAGTATACCGTTTATGGTATCTCCCGGAAAAATCATTCTGAACTCCTCGGCCCAACGCACATCCAAACTCCAAAACGGTTCGTGCCCCAATCCGCGAAAGTCTACTCCCGAACCATCTGTTTCATTGATTTGCCTTCCTTCGGGAAGGCCGGGCTTCAACACATACTGATCTTCCAGATCTCCGCTAATGCGCTTTCTTTGTGGAGAAAGCCATACGAGTTGGTTCGTGCTGTCCGTAGTAAAAAACAAAGAGTCCGTATCAGATGATAACGCTATGACTTTTCCTTCGCTAAGGTTGACTTGGTATTTACGGCTGAAAGTTCCCGGTTTGCCGAGGTAAGCGCGTTTCACTTCGGCGGTCGAATCACTAAAAATGATTTGGGTATACAAACCTTCGCAATCTGCGCAGGGAATAACGCCAGAGTAAGCGCCCGTTGGAATGGCCGTGGTTTGATTTTCTGACGATTCCTCAGACGTGCTCGTACATGCGATTATTCCGAGCAATAACACAAAAGGAATGAGTTTTTTCATGTGAGTTTGTTTTTCGAAGCTATGTGGGAACGCGTTATCGTTTCAGCTTTTTAAAGTTCAGATCGTAAGTATCGCGTTGCACTGAACCGAAGTTGTCATGAACTTGATTGAGTAGACGGATGAATGTATCTCGCTCATCGTCGCTAAAGTTCGCAAACATAATTTCATCTGTTTTGCGCAGGGCACGCAGCGCCCTTTTTCCTACTGATTTCCCTTTTTCCGTAAGTACAATGAATTGTTCGCGACGATCCGTTGGATTGATTTGCCGCTCAACCATTCCGTGAGCACTCAAATGATCCACGATACGAACGACACTGACTTTATCTTTTTCTAAGAGCTCACTGAGCTGTTTTTGATTGATCGCTTTTTTCTGGCTCCACAGAATTGCCAAGGCATAGTAGTTTCGATTGATCGATACATCGCTCAACTGATTTGAGAAAATCCCGGCATACGCTTTCGTCAATGTGGCCAATTTCTTACCAAAATTCTCCATTAAAAATAGATTTTAGTTACAAGTAACATCTGTTACCAATGTAAACTATTAACGTAAAAAACCAAGAAAAGTGTTCTCGGTGCGAAAAAAGATTGAGAAAAAAATGGCCGAATGAGGTTTAGCCGAAAAAGCCCAAAAAAACAATGCCAATTGCTGTAAATCCAAACCACGCCTTGATCCATGTCGAGAAGAACGACATGCCATTGCGGTATTGTCGATAGGCTACGACGATTGACAGTACAAGCGTAATAGCAAGCAGGATGAAAAGGTTTTCCCAGCGGATTTCCATGAAAAGCAAATTGATATTGCGAATCTAAGTATAAATCCGTTTGCAGAATGTAATCGAGGTTACGTTCCGTTTATTTCGCGCTACCTATCAAACGACAATTACAAACAAATTTCGCGGTACCCTTGCTCAAGCTCTTCTCGATGCTCGGGATGTGCAATATTAATTAGCGCTTTGGCGCGTTGCTCAATGTTTTTACCGTAGAGATCCGCTACGCCAAACTCTGTAACGACGTAATGAACGTGTGCACGAGTGGTAACTACACCTGCACCTTTCTTCAAGAAACTCACGATGCGACTTTCTCCTTTTCGCGTAGTGCTCGGCAGCGCAATAAAGGGTTTACCGCCTTCGCTCAAACTCGCTCCTCGGATGAAATCCATTTGTCCACCTACACCGGAATAGAGTCGTGTTCCGATCGAGTCGGCACAAACCTGCCCGGTAAGGTCTACTTCGATAGCGCTGTTGATACTCACCATTTTTGGATTGCGACGGATCGTCGTCACATCGTTCACGAATGAAATATCACGCATTTCAACCATAGGATTGTCGTCAATAAAGTCATACAATTTTTGCGATCCCATGCAGAATCCACTGACGACTTTTCCTTTCCGTACTCCTTTGTATTTGCCTGTGACAACACCACTTTCTACCAGTGGAATAATTCCATCGGAAAACATTTCAGTATGGATCCCCAGGTCTTTGTGATTACCCAGTTGCGATAACACGGCATCTGGAATGGCACCGATACCCATTTGCAGGGTCGAGCGGTCTTCAATCAACTCTGCTATGTGTCTTGCAATTTGTACTTCCACATCTGAAGGTTGATGCGGTTTGTGTTCTGGGAGAGGATAATCTACTTCAACCAGCGCATCGAATTTGTTCACATGAATCAGCCCGTCTCCGTGGGTTCGGGGCATGTTTGGGTTGACCTCTGCAATGACATACTTCGCACATTCCTGGGCCGCCAAACTGGCGTCAACAGAGGTTCCCATACTGCAATATCCGTGCTTATCGGGTGGCGATACCTGAATCAGTGCAACGTCTACCGGAAGGATGTTTCGGCGGAACAAGTTGGGCACCTCGCTTAGGAAGATCGGAATGTAACTGCTTCGTCCGCTATGAAGACTGTTGCGGACATTCGGCCCGATAAAAAGGTTGTTGATGACAAAACTCTTTTGATATTCGGGTTGTACATATGGCGCATCCCCCTCGGTGTGCAAGTGAATAATTTCTACATCGTGCAACTCACTTCCGCGCTCGGTCATCGCTTTGATCAATTCCTGCGGTGCAGCAGCTACACTATGGATAAAAACGCGGTCACTGCTCTTAATCATTTTTACCGCTTCGCTCGGAGTGGTCGTTTTATAACGGATCATTGTATTTAGGCTTTGTCCGGAACATCATTTCCGATTAACAATCATGGCTTTTTCTGATTGCAAAGAAAAGACACAATCGGGGCAAAGCGTATGACAAAGGTCAGGTTTGTAGTATTTTTTTATTTAAGGATGAATCATCACTTTTTGCAAACTGCTCCTTCCGTTGGGGTGGGTAAACTGCAGCAAGTACAAACCGTTGGGAAGCCCCGAAACATCAATGGTAGTTGGGTTGATGAAAACAGGCTCCAATTTTTGTCCATGCGTATTGAATAACTGTACTTCAGACCAACTTGCTCCACGCAATTCAAGGAAGTCACTTGTTGGATTTGGAAATACTTGGAAATCGATAGAGTTTTCTATAGATCCCAGAAAGGCCATAGAAAAACAAAGTGTGTCATTCATTGGATTCATGTCCTGCGGATCAGTAGAATAAACGCATAGGTCTTCATTTACAAAACTTGGATTTGTAACGTACAGTGTATCCTCTAAGGTGTAAATAGAAGAAGAGCCCGGGCTTAATCCCACAGCTATCGCTTGACTTGCTGTTGTGGATAAAACACTGTAGGAAATATACGCCGTATCAAGGGTTGTATTTCCATTGTTTTTGATCTCAACTGACATCCAAACTTTTGTATTTCCCTGATGTGCATAACTCACGTCTACTAGCTCGACATCTACTGTATCCGGAATAGGAGGAGGGGTGTAAAAAACTTCAATCTCATCAAATCCTGGGTTGTGTTGACCTGCCGTAGTCGTTATATTGGTAATGCGAACTCTGTTGCCCGTCACATCTGGAAAAGTGACGCTGTAGAATTGTCCGTGGGTATTGGTTCCTGAAAAGCTAGTGACAAAGACCCATTGGCCACCGGTGAATACTTCGATATCAGCGGTTCCAGTAAAAACCACGGAATTTCCGCTTGGAGGAGCCGTACTCAAGGGAGGGTTATAAATAACGATGCTATCAAAATCCGTTGGCTGACCAAAGTCGTATTCGATAAAGGCGGGAGAAGGAAAACTACCGGGTTGTGTGCCAACCCAACCGAATAGGCTACCGCCGATCACCCCATCATTCCAGTTGGCCGGTCCATAATTCCCGCTACTACTCGCTGATGCAGTAGCCGTGGCTGAAAGCGCTAGGTTTTGCGCAAATGACTGCAATGTAATTGCAGATAGGATTAAGAGTAATAGCTTCTTCATTATACCTTGGATTTGGCATAAAGATAAAAAATGTTTTAATACATATGTATGTAACTATATGTTTATTGTAGTTTTTTTATTGATGAGCTCAGCAATAAACGACCATAGTTTAGCGCGATGCTCAAGGGCGTTAATTGCAGCTTCAGCCGCTTCACTCCATTTGATTTTATCCTCTCCGCACAACTCTTCGATCATCTCAAGAGCTAAGTGGCTGTGCTCACCACCGTCTATTTCGATGTGTCGTTCCAAATAGTAAAGCAGCTTGGGGGCGGATAATTCTCCTCTTTTTTCTAGGTCTTTGACCAATTTTGTAAACATCTCAGGGATTAAGTCCTCACGTCCAAACGTGAATGCCGCTGCAATTTTATGCGGCTTGCCTTCGTCAATTAGGTCAAAGGTAAACGACAAAAATTCACGAATCGGATCATCAGAAATTTGGTGGAGTACTTCCCGAACTGACGTGCCTTGACCAATGGAGTGCACAAGTTCTTCAATTTTAGATGTGTCCGCTCCGATTTCACGCATCGCTTCCAGGTACATTTCGTAATGACTCGCACGAAGTCCATTTTCATCCACATCACATTCCTCATCCTTGACAATTTCGTTGATGAGATAACGCGTTTTTCCCGTCGAAACGGGAACCCAAGGAGTGGTTGTACACGTCAGTGTGTTTTGCAGTGCTTTGAGCATCGACATGAAATCCCATACGGCATATACATGGGCTTCGGTAAAAAGTCGAAGGTCTTCGGCCGTTTGTACTTCGCGGTATATAGAATGTTGCAATACCTCTTGGCGGGCCTGTTCTATCTGTGTTCTTAGTGTTTCGGTATTCATTTAAAGTTTTTGTTTGCGTTAATTACGCTGTAAAAGAGAAAAAGTTTTTGACGGAAGTAATTTTTGTTTGGCAATTAAAATCCGAGATCAGATTTTTCTTTTTGATATGCTGAATCGGACATTTCGGTAGACGCAGCGCGACGATTTAGTTCGGTCAGACGTATGTATCGATCAACTTCATCGGAAGGGATCTTCCGGGCGTTTCGACATATTTCGCACTGTTCGAAATACTCGCGTTTTAATCGAAATACGGGAATAAAAAATAGGGTTACCCAACTCGATACGGCGTAGAGCTGCCAAAACGTGCGATTGTTGCATCGCGAACAGGTGTATTCTTCTGTTGGACCGAAATTTTTAATTTTTCGATCGCCCCAGCCAAAAATAAAAATCATAGAATTTTAGATTTAGAACCGATTGTCGCCATCGATGAGGTCGCCCAATCCACCTAAAATACTCCCTTCATCTCGACTTTTTCCCGAGCGAGGAATGCTGGAAATAATGCGGTTGGCCAATCGGCTGAACGGAAGGCTTTGAATCCAAACCGTACCGGGTCCAGTGAGCGTAGTAAGGAACAATCCTTCACCGCCTAAAAAGGCGTTTTTAAGTCCTTTTACCACCTGAATATCGTAGTCGACGGTTTGTGTGAAGGCGACAAGGCATCCAGTGTCTACCATTAAAATTTCGCCTTCTTTCAGTTCGCGACGAACAACCGTTCCACCCGTGTGCAGAAAAGCAAGTCCGTCTCCTTCAACTTTCTGCATGATAAAACCTTCTCCACCAAATAGACCTACCGCCAATTTGCGCTGAAATTCGATGCCGATGCTATTGCCCTTTGCCGAACACAAAAACGCATCTTTTTGGCAAATGATTTTATTATCGAACTCGCTCAGGTCCATGGGAATGATTTTCCCTGGAAAAGGGGAGGCGAAAGTTACGTGACTTTTTGTTAGGCCGGTGTTCGTAAAAGCCGTCATAAACAAGCTCTCTCCGGTCAGAATCCGTTTACCGGCCGAGAAAAGTGAATTGAGAAAACCTCCACCAGCGGACTTTTTACTTCCGTCACCGAAAATGGTCTCCATCTGAACGGTTCCGTCCATGTGCATGAGCGAGCCGGGCTCGGCAACTACTGTTTCCTGCGGATCCAATTCGATTTGAACGCACTGCATTTCTTCTCCAATGATTTCAAAATCGATTTCATGTGTATTTCTCATAGGTATCTGGTTTTTAAAATTTGGGTATGATGGTGCAAATGCACGGCCATGATATAACCCAGCGCTTCTACATCGACGGGTTTTCCATCGGCTTTTCCCGATGTATTGAGCATAGGATTACTAAACCGTTTGAACATCCAAACCGAGGCCTTTCGCAAGTCCCAAAATTCACCGAGAAGTTGATGCTCTTCCAACTCATTGGCATGGGAGTTTTTGACGTATTGATTTTCATCAAAACCTGCCATTTCACTTGTCTCACCAGCTGCGATACAATGTGCTCGAAACTGATAAACGCGTTCGACGTCGATCAGGTGCATGACGAGTTCTTTGGGCGTCCATTTACCCGCATCATACGGAGTGGACCACCAATTGGAGCCCTTTTGTTTAATCACCTGATTAAATTCCTCAAGGGTTGTAGTCAACAACTCCAAAATGGATTGTTCGGTATTGATTTGGTGAATGTACCGATTGTAAAATTCCGCGTGTATCATGGAATGAATAAATCAAAAATGATATATGTCGCGGGCAAAACAAACAGGAGCGAGTCAATGCGGTCGAGCAGTCCTCCGTGTCCAGGGAAGAGGTAACCACTGTCTTTGACCTGGGCTTCGCGTTTTAGTTTACTTTCGAACAAATCCCCTAACGTTCCAAAAGATGTGGCGATAATCGCGAGTGAAATCCAACCCACACTGCCCAAGTTGTTGTTGAACAGGTTGATAATCGCAGCCACGACTAGCGTCCCAAGAAACCCTCCGATCAACCCTTCGATGGTTTTGTTCGGTGATATTTTTGGTGCCATTGGAGTTTTACCCAACATTCGGCCGGTTAGATACGCAAAGGTGTCGTTTGACCAAACCAAAATATACAGCCCTCCCAGCATCGGAAGACCGTCAAAATCAAACCGTTCGTGTAGGCGAATGGCCAAGACAAAGGGTAGAGCGACATAGATGGATGTAAAAACGATTCGTCCTACGGCGGTAAACGACGAAAGATCTTGCTGAAGCAAGGTATGCGTCATGATGAAGATAAGAACAAGAATGGTAAGAACCAGTCCAAAACTCAAGTCGACGATGGGCCAAGCAAGGCCGAAATAGAAAACCAAGGGCAGGAGTACCCACCACAGCGGAACATCCGGTTCGGTTCGTGCATTAAGCGAGAAAAGCTCAATACTGCCGATGAGAACAAATAGTCCAAAAAGTATTTTGAGGTAATGTACGGGGGCATAAACGGAAGCCAACATCACGATGACATAGGCTGCACCTGATAAACCTCTTTTTGCGAGTTCACTCATAACTCAGCGGCTTCGATGATTTCGCGCGCCTTTTTTGCATCTTCTTCGCTTACGAACACTTCGATGTAACCGACGGGATACATACTGTCTCGTTTGTTTAAAATGAATGGCTCGATATCGTTTTGCTGTAGTAGCGATCGAATGATTTCGGATTGGTGAATTTGATCTGTGGTGTAAACCGATGTATTTTGCTCTTTCATGTTGTTCTTTTAGAGATGGTTGCCGACTCGAACTTCATTGCGGTCCTTTCGCATTGTATTCTGCATCTAAAATTAAAAGAAAAATGGAAATAGAAAACGCAGATGCGAATTAAACTTGATCTTCCACCAAGAATAAGAAAACGTCCTTTTTAAATTGCTTGAAGTCCAGAGCAGCTTCCTTATCTCCCTCCAAAACACTTCCACTAAGTGCCGTTATTCCCGCCGGACAGTCCTCTCCGTATTTTTCGCGCATGCCTCGCATCGCATCGCCCATCTTGGGAACCAGTTGACTGGTGTATCCAATTACGACATGCGTTTTCGGGAGTTTGCTAAGGGCTTTCCCGTCGGTTTGATTATTGCTAATGATGATTCCACCATTAAAAGCAACCAAGAACTCACACGAAGAGATAAAGGCATCTTGATTTTCCGGTTCTTCCGGACTCCAGATTACGTCAGCGCGATCTGCAATGGAGCGTATTTTCTGTTCGTGGATGAAAACGAGCTCCCAGTTGTATTCCTTGGATAACTCATTTAGGCCGACAATGAGTTCGGCCTCATCTTGTACATATAAAAATTTGCCCGAGTGTGTTGTAAACTGTCTGGCAAATTGGGTATCCATCGGTTCTTCTTCGGTAGGAGTGTACTTTCCCTTCGATTCGTCCGTACGATCTGCCTCTGTGGCAGAACTACTTCCGAAAGCACCGGTTAATTTTTTAAAAAACTTTCCTAGCGAGCTGTCACTCATTTTTTGTTTCTACGGTTTCGTCATCTTTTTGTGCCGCTCCATCGGTTGCCTCAGGAGTTTCGGAATCCGTTTTCTCATCTTTCGCTTCGGCCGGATGCTTTTCCGACTTGTCCGATTCTTCTTTCTCTTCCTTGCTCCAAGGTCTTTTTCCGAAAATGGTTTCGAGGTCTTCCTTAAAGATCACCTCGTCTTCCAATAGCTTATCTGCTAATTTAGTAAGTTTATCTTTATTCTCATTCAAAATTTCGATGGCTCTTTTATAAGCTGACTCCACGAGCTTCGAAATTTCTTCATCAATTACTTCAGCCGTTTTCTCGCTGTACGGTTTTTGGAAGCCGAAATCGTTGTTTTCCTGCGAATCGTAGTAGGTTATGTTTCCGATTCGGTCGTTTAACCCGTATACCGTTACCATGGCACGTGCCTGTTTGGTTACTTTTTCCAAGTCGCTCAGCGCACCTGTACTGATTTTTCCAAAAATCACTTTCTCCGCAGCGCGCCCACCCATAGCGGCACACATTTCGTCGAAAATCTGTTCTTGGGTAGTGATTTGACGCTCTTCCGGCAAGTACCATGCAGCACCCAGCGATCGGCCACGTGGTACGATCGTTACCTTAACCAATGGAGCAGCGTGCTCGAGCATCCAGCTCACTGTAGCGTGTCCGGCCTCGTGGAAGGCAATGGTTTTTTTCTCCTCCGGAGTAATGATTTTATTTTTCTTCTCCAATCCGCCGATGATTCGATCTACGGCATCCAAGAAATCTTGACGATTGATGGCTTCTTTGTTTTTACGAGCAGCAATCAGCGCTGCTTCGTTGCACACATTGGCGATATCGGCACCGCTAAACCCAGGAGTTTGCTTCGCTAGGAATTCGCGATCCAGATCTTCCGACACTTTTAGTGGACGAAGATGTACATCGAAAATGGCCTTTCTTTCGTTCAAGTCCGGTAGGTCGATATAAATCTGACGGTCGAAACGGCCCGCACGCATCAAAGCGCGATCCAATACATCAGCCCGGTTGGTAGCAGCCAAAACAATCACATTGGTATCGGTACCAAAACCATCCATTTCCGTTAAAAGCTGATTTAACGTATTCTCGCGTTCGTCATTGGCACCTGTGATGGAACGGTTCGAACGACTGCGCCCTACTGCGTCAATTTCATCGATGAAAATGATTGCAGGCGCTTTTTCTTTGGCTTGTTTGAAGAGGTCGCGGACACGACTCGCACCTACTCCTACAAACATCTCCACGAAATCTGAACCCGACAAGCTGAAGAAAGGAACCTTCGCTTCACCGGCTACAGCTTTTGCCAATAGTGTTTTACCCGTTCCCGGAGGTCCTACGAGTAATGCACCTTTGGGAATTTTACCTCCTAAGCGCGTATATTTCTCTGGATTTTTCAAGAACTGGACAATCTCTTCCACCTCTTCTTTTGCTCCTTCCAGTCCCGCTACATCCTTGAAGTTTACGTTGACGTTATTGTTCTGATCAAACAAGGTCGCTTTGGATTTTCCGATGTTGAAGATTTGACCTCCAGCACCTCCACCACCGCCACTCATACGGCGCATGATAAATATCCAAATAGCGATCATGATAACGATCGGGAACACCCAACTCAATACATCGCCCCAAACGTTTTCGCGTGTTTCATTTTTAACCGGAATGCGTTCCGATTCTGGAATATCTTTTTGCGCTTCCTGGAGCTGTTCGTAGAAAACTTGATAATCTCCGATATTCCACTTGTAATGAGGTCCCGGATTGTCTCCGCCTCCAAGAGGTTGCTCTTTTACTTCGCTGTATTTTGACTTTTCATTGAGGGCCTCTTCTTTAATGAAAATATATCCCTCTTCTTTATTGACGATCAATATTTTTTCTACGTCACCTTCTTCAATCATTTCGAATCGAATGTCTCGCCAGTCGGTGGTCTTTACGTTTCCCGACATACCTGAGAACACTTCAATTCCGATGAAGAAAATCAATACAGCCGCATAAATCCAGAGGTAATTGAACTTCTTTTTAGGCTCTTTTCCACCGGGTTTCTTTCCGCCGCTGTTATTGAATTGCTTGCGCAATCGATTGATTTGCTCTTCCTTTTTTTCTTTTTCACTCATGTCCTTGTATCGTGTGCTTAGTACTTTTCTTCTATTTCAAAAACGGGCGCATCGCCCCATAGTTCTTCAATCGCATAAAAATCGCGAACATCTTTGCGGAATATATGTACGACCGTATCTACGAAATCCATCAAGACCCATTCGGCGTTTGCCTTTCCTTCGGTGTGCCATGGTTTTTCTTTCAATACTTCGCGCACTTTATCTTCAACAGATCGTGCAATTGCACCCACTTGGGTGTCGGAGTTGGCTTGGCATACGACAAAATAGTCGCATACAGCGTTATCTATATCCGTGAGATCCATCACGACGATTTGCTCACCTTTTTTGTCCTCAATACCGTCGACGATAACTTCGAGAAGTGGCGTTTGGGGAAACGATTGATTCTTACTCATTAAATAAATCCTATTTTAGCCGCAAAAGTAACGTTTTTGGGCATATGAATGTTTTAATTGCCGAGAACGCTCAACATAAGGCACTAACATGAACACCTTATTCGTCGGTCGAACAACGATTGACCTCGACGCTACTGATTCGACCAATAACCATGCCCTGAATGTGCTCAAGTCGCATTTCATGCCAGAAGGAACTGTGGTTATTGCTTACGAACAGTTCGCTGGACGGGGCGAGCGGCACAATTCGTGGCTTTCGGAGCCCGGCGAAAACCTTACCTTCAGCGTTGTGTTGTATCCGACATTTTTACCTGCTGTTCACCAATTTCGTCTGAATAAAGCAATCTCCCTTGCGATTGCTGACTATTTGTCAGCGTATGTGGATGAGGTGAAAATCAAGTGGCCCAACGACATTATGATTAAGGATAAAAAGGTGGCCGGAATACTCATTGAATCTCAACTCAAGGGAAGTTATCTCTCTCAGTCGATTATCGGAATTGGGCTGAATATCAATCAGCGCTTATTTCCAGATCTCCCCAAAGCGACCTCCCTGTGGCGTGAGACCGGAGAACATCGCAATCGAATGTTGGAGTTAAAGTCACTGTGTGGATTCATTGAACAGCGTTATCTGCGTCTGAAAAGCGGTAGAAACGATCTTTTGAGAAAGGAATACGTCGAGCGCTTGTACAAAGTAGATGAATGGTTAGATTTTGAAGATATCGACGGTGTTTTTCACGGCCGATTGATCAATGTGGAGCCCAGCGGCAGGTTATTGGTCGAGCGGGAGGGAGGCGAAATCCGCAGTTACGCTCATAAAGAAATTAAGTTCCACGGGTTGAGTTCTTGACTGGGTGACTGGGTGACTGGGTGACTGGGTGACTGGGGAGCATTTTCCACGATTCAATCGTTTTGCATTTCCATCGAATAATAAACACTTATATTCTCTGTACAGACGCAAAATCGTGCGTCTCTATCAAAGCAAAAAAAAGGGTTGACAGGTTCATTTCTTTTTGAAACTCCCTTCTCTTTTATTATTCACTGATACGCATTTCAACAACCTTTACGGGTCACGGGTCACGGGTCACGGGTCACGGGTCACGGGTCACGAAAAAAAAACCTCCATTCCGAAAGGAACAGAGGTTTTTGAAATTCTATGAAGGAAGAAATTATCCTTTTACTTCATCGCAAATCGCTTTGAATGCTTCTGGATGATTCATTGCAAGGTCAGCAAGTACTTTGCGGTTCAAATCGATTCCTTTTTCATTCACTTTGCCCATGAATTCGCTGTATGACATTCCGTTGAGACGTGCTCCGGCGTTGATACGTTGAATCCACAATGAGCGGAAGTTGCGTTTTTTGGTTTTACGGTCGCGGTATTGATACTGCAAACCTTTTTCCACAGCGTTTTTGGCTACCGTGTGGACGTTTTTTCTTCGGCCGAAATATCCTTTTGCCTGTTTAAGGACCTTTTTGCGGCGTGCCTTCGAAGCTACTGAATTTACTGATCTTGGCATCTTTTAATAATTTTTGCTCATCGCGGTCAATACTGACTCTTTGGTGCGGATAAGCATGGGTTTAACATTTTTTACTTCATGCAGAGTTGCTGCTTAATATTGGCCTCATCCGCTTTGTGCACCAATCCGGCGTTGGTCAAAGCACGCTTGCGCTTTGTCGACTTCTTGGTGAGGATGTGGCTTTTGAAAGCATGCTTTCTCTTGATTTTTCCAGAACCGGTAATCGTAAAACGCTTCTTGGCGCTGGATTTGGTTTTCATCTTAGGCATTATCCCTCGTGATTATTAATTAATAAATGAACTTACTTTTTTGGTTTTGGAGCCAAAAACATGATCATCCGTTTCCCTTCCTGCTTTGGCAGTTGTTCCACTTTTGCGATGTCTTCCAACTCCTGGGCCATTCTCAACAATAGAATTTCCCCTTTATCTTTATAAATAATCGTACGCCCTTTAAACATGACATACGCTTTGAGCTTAGCTCCTTCTTCTAAAAACTTACGCGCATGCTTTAGTTTGAATTCAAAATCGTGATCATCCGTATTCGGACCAAAACGAATTTCTTTCACTACTACTTTCTGCGCATTGGATTTAATCTGTTTTTGCTTCTTCTTTTGGTCGTACAAAAACTTCTTGTAATCCAATATTTTAACGACTGGTGGATCGGCTTTTCCCGTGATTTCCACAAGGTCGAGCTCGCGATCACGAGCCATTTTTAACGCTTTATCGGTATCGTAAATACCAATTTCGATGTCTTCGACATCACCAACTACACGTACCTTGGGTGCGCGTATGCGTTCGTTGATTTTGTGCTCCGGTTCTGTCTCTCTACGGACAAACTTCTTTCTTCCGGGTTTTCTTCTAATTGCGATAGTTATTCAATTTTAGTGATTAAACTTCGGTATTAAAGTGTCTATCTCGCTTTGGATCAGTTCGGAAAATTTTTCCACAGACATAGAACCCATGTCTCCTTCCTTATGTTTGCGAACCGATACCGATTGCTCGGATTCTTCTTTATCACCGATGATCAGCATGTATGGAAACTTGTTGACTTCCGCATCGCGTATCTTCCTGCCAACCTTTTCATTACGCTCATCAATCAGGGCGCGAATATCGGAATTTTTTAACAATTTTAAAACCTCTTCGGCATAACCGTGATATTTTTCGCTTACGGGAAGCAAAATAACTTGGTCGGGATTCAGCCACAACGGGAACTCTCCGCCGCAATGCTCGGTCAGTACAGCAACAAAACGTTCCATACTTCCAAACGGAGCGCGGTGAATCATCACCGGGCGATGCAGTTCATTGTCCGACCCTTTGTACGTCAAGTCAAATCGTTCCGGTAAGTTGTAGTCAACTTGAATGGTTCCCAACTGCCATGAACGGCCCAGGGCATCCTTTACCATGAAATCGAGTTTTGGACCGTAGAATGCGGCCTCTCCTAACTCAACAGTTGTATTTAACCCTTTTTCTGCAGCACTTTCGATAATTGCTGCTTCTGCTTTTTCCCAGTTTTCGTCGCTACCGATGTACTTTTCTTTGTTTTCGGGATCGCGAAGTGAAATCTGAGCGGTAAAGTCTTCAAAGCCTAAAGCAGTAAAGACGTAAAGAACCAAGTCGATTACTTTTTTAAACTCATCTTTCAATTGATCGGGTGTACAGAAAATATGTGCATCGTCTTGCGTAAACCCGCGAACACGAGTCAAACCGTGCAATTCGCCACTTTGTTCGTAGCGATACACCGTGCCGAATTCGGCAAAGCGCACCGGAAGATCACGGTACGAACGCGGCTTGGCGTTGTAGATTTCGCAGTGATGTGGACAGTTCATCGGTTTGAGCATGTACACTTCACCTTCTTCGGGTGTTTCGATGGGCTGGAATGAATCCGCACCATACTTCGCGAAGTGCCCGCTGGTGACGTACAATTCTTTGTTACCGATATGCGGGGTAATCACGGGATCGTAACCGGCTTCTTTTTGTGCTTTTTTGAGAAAGTTTTCCAAACGTTCGCGTAAAGCGGCACCCTTGGGCAGCCATAGGGGAAGTCCTTGACCGACCTTTGAGCTAAACGTGAATAATTCCAGCTCTTTACCCAATTTTCTGTGGTCGCGCTTTTTGGCTTCTTCCAACATCTCGAGGTATTCCTTGAGCATGGATTGTTTTGGGAAGGAAATTCCATACACGCGTGTGAGTTGTGTATTGTTTTCATCTCCGCGCCAGTATGCACCTGCAGCATTGAGAATTTTCACGGCTTTGATAAATCCGGTATTGGGAATATGTCCTCCGCGGCAGAGATCGGTAAATTTGCTGTGATCACAAAACGTGATGGTCCCGTCTTCGAGATTTTCTATCAGCTCGACCTTGTATTCGTTTCCTTTTTCGCGATAGTATTCCAATGCCTCTGCCTTGGATATCGAGCGCAATTTGAACTCGGCTTTTTCGCGTGCCAACTCCAAAAAGCGCTTTTCCATAGCCGCAAAATCCTTTTCGCTGATTGTCTCGTCTCCCAAATCTAAATCGTAATAAAAACCATTATCGATCGGGGGGCCGATGGTTAGCTTTGCATTGGGGTGGAATTCCAGAATGGTCTGAGCCAATACGTGAGCGGAAGAGTGCCAAAAGGCCTTTTTTCCTTCGTCGTCATTCCAGGTATAAAAACGGATCTCACCACTCGTGGTAATTGGCGCTCCCAACTCAATGGTGCTGCCGTTGAGCTCACCCGATAGAACATTGCGTGCCAATCCTGCACTGATACTTTCTGCGACTTCGATTCCAGTAACCCCCGAGGCAAACGTTTTTTCATTGCCGTCCGGGAAAGTGATTTTTATTTCCTGACTCACGATAAAGTTATTTTAGGGTCGCAAAGATAGAAAACCCGAGTGCACTTGCGGAAGGGATGGGGGAAAATGTTTATCGGAATGCTTTCCCTGTTCTGGGGAATGACAGGTCGAGTTTACCCGACATTAAATATTTACCAACCGATTAGTTCCCTATCAAACCCCTAACTTTGAATTGGGGCCTGCGGGTGCCGGCCCCGGGCAGGAGGTCATCTAAAAGCCTGAAAGGAGTGAACGTGCCGGTCTTGCTTCGCCGTAGCGGCTTCGCAAAGGCGAGCCTTGCTTCGCTAAACTTCGCTAAAGCGAGCCTCGCATTGCACAATGCTGAGGATAAAGAGGGTTTTCTTTCAAATATTTCTGTTGGCGTCCTTTTCCCGCCCATTATGATTCAAACGACTAATCTCGCGCTCCAAAGATTGCACTGCCAATGCGGACCATGGTGCTGCCTTCTTCGATGGCAATCTCATAATCCGCGCTCATGCCCATGCTCAATACATTCCATTCTTCAAACGATCCGCTGTACCGGTCAAAAAGGGATTTGAGATGCTTGAATTCCTTTCGGATTTGGTTGGTGTCGTCCGTCAGGGTTGCCATGCCCATGAGTCCGACGGGTATGACATTGGGGTACAGGCCCTCTGTCAATTTTTTTACGGCTTCATCCAGTTCTTTTTCGTCAAAACCGAATTTTGAACTTTCCTCTGCGATATGGACTTGAAGCGTGCATCGTATTTTTCGGTCTTCATTACCGGCTCGCTTGTTGACTTCGCGCAATACCTTTTCGCGATCGACTCCGTGAATCAGATGTACGAAAGGTGCCATGTATTTTACCTTGTTGGTCTGAACATGGCCAATCATATGCCAGTGAATATCGCGAGGTAGGTCTTCCCATTTGGAAGTCATTTCCTGAACCTTGTTTTCGCCAAAGTCGCGATGTCCCGCATCGTAGGCTTCCTGAATAGCCGCATTGGGTTTTGTCTTGGAAACCGCAACAAGCGTTACGTGCTCTGGAAGTTCATTTTTTATTTCTCGAAGATTTTCAGCTACCGACATGGTGATGTGATTTTTTATTCTTCGTTAATATCATAAATCGTCAAGCCACTGCGCAATTTGGGCTCGATATAGGTGCTCTTTGGAGGCATGATGCAGCCGAAATCTGAAACTTTTTTGAGCTGATCGATGGTCACCGGATACATCCCAAAAGCCACTTCGGCTTTTCCCTTGTCAACTTTTTGTTGAATATGACTCGGTTCTTCATATCCCGGTATGAAACTCACGCGTTTGTCATGGCGCAAGTCCGTAACTCCAAAGAAGGGCTTGAGAACCAGGTCAGTTAAAATTTGTGAATCGAGATCTCCCACGGGTGTTTCATCGTGAATAAATTCACTCTTCGTATTCAGTTCGAACCATTGACCATCCGTGTACATCGAGAATTGATGTTTGCGATTCGGAACGAAAGGTCCAGATACGGTGTCGACATGAAATTTTTCGCCCAGAAGCTTAACCAACTGCGATTTTTGCAGTCCACCGATGTCTTTCATCAATCGGTAAAACGATTCAATTTTCAACTGACTTTCCGGGATGAGGTACGACATGAAATAGTTGAACTTTTCATCGCCGTTGTAATGTTCTTTTTCTTCGCGAATTTCCTCCGTGAGTAGGGCAGAGGAAGCCGAGCGATGGTGACCGTCTGCGATGTACAAGTGTGAAATTTGCTCAAAGTACGTTTCAATGACTTCGATATCCGAAGAGGAGGTGATTGGCCAGAGGTAATGAACCGTTTTATCCGCGGTGGCAAACTCGTACTCAGCACGTGTGCTTTCGTAGCGAGCAATGAGTTCTTCCAGTCCCGGTTTATCGGGATAGGTGAGTAGGACCGGTTCTGCATTGAACCCCGTTGTTTTCAAATAATCCTTGAACATCATTTCGCGTATCGCTATGGTTTCTTCGTGGACGCGAATGTATCCATGCGAGTAATCGTCTACAGCTGCGCCGGCAATGAATCCCGTAAAGGAATTTCCATGACCGACTTGCTTGTACAAGTAAAAAGCATCGCGTTCATCTTTGCGAAAAACATCGTTGTCCATGAACTCCCGGAACTTCGCACGTACTTTTTTGAACTTCTCTATTCCGCGGGCTTTGCGTCCTCGCTCTTGATAGTCCGGATTGATGATGTGGATAAACGTAAAGGGGTTGGAGTTGAGTTTCCAACGCAAACCGCTGGGTGTATAGCTGACATACGATCTCGATGCCACGAGGTGTACCTTTTCTCGCGGTGGTCGAATTGCCTTAAATGGTGTTATTTTCGCCAAGTCCTGATAAAATTAAAGCGCTAATGTATGAATCACTAGCGCTTGAAATCAAATTTTGTTCGAAGTCTTTCTTACTTCTTGTACGCCATGATGTTTTCGGCAATCTCCAAACCGATGCGGTCTTGGGCCTCTTCAGTTGCTGCGCCAATGTGTGGAGAAAGCGATACATGCGGATTCATCAATACTTTGATGTGTGGAGTTGGTTCGTTTTCGAATACATCCAATCCGGCATACGCCAATTTTCCGCTGTCCAATGCGTCGATCAGTGCGACTTCGTCGATGATGCCTCCGCGTGAAGCGTTTACGATGGCAGCGCGATCTTTCATTTTTTCCATTTCCTCAGCTCCAATCAATGGTTCGCCTAAGAACGGAACGTGAAGCGAAATAAAATCCGACTCGGCCAATACCTCATCCATCGTGCTGCGTTTGAGGCGGAAGTTCACTTGTTGGTCGTCGTAGAACTTCAAGTTCAGTGCAGCCTCTTCGATTTGCGGATCGGTGAAAATTACTTTCATACCCACACCCAAACCAATGCGTGCCGTAGCTTGACCAATTCGGCCAAAACCGATAATTCCAAGGGTTTTGCCGCGCAATTCGCGTCCAGCACCGTAGGCCTTTTTCAGATCTTTGAATTTCGAATCGCCATCGAGGGGCATCTGGCGGTTGGCGTCGTACAGAAAACGCACCATACCGTAGAGGTGAGCAAATACCAATTCGGCTACCGACTCCGAAGATGAGGCAGGCGTGTTGAATACGGTTATTCCTTTACTCTTGGCATAGTCCACATCGATATTGTCCATACCAACACCACCTCGGCCGATCATTTTCAATTCCGGACAGGCGTCGATGAGGTCTTTGCGCACTTTGGTAGCGCTACGGACCAATAAAACGTCTACGTTTTTGTCGTTGATAAATGTGGCGAGTTGCTCCTGTGCTACCTTGTTGGTCAAAACGGTGTATCCGTTTTGCTCGAGCATTTCAATTCCCGATGGGGCTAATCCGTCGTTGGCTAATATGATCATCTGATTATCCTTTTTTCTGTTCAAATTCGCGCATTATGTCGACTAACGCTTTTACGCTATCCAAGCTCAATGCATTGTACATGCTAGCGCGGTATCCACCTACACTGCGGTGGCCTTTCAAGCCGTTGAATCCGGCACCTTGCCACATTTTATTCCATTCGTCTTCCAATCCCAAATCGCTCAGGTGGAAACACGCGTTCATCGCGCTGCGGTCTTCTTTGGCAACAGTGGTTTTGAAAAGCGGGTTGCGATCTACTTCGCTGTAGAACATATCTGCTTTTTCATTATTCACTTTTTCGATGGCTCCGATACCGCCCATGTTCTTCAACCATTCGAGCGTAAGCATCGATACGTAAACCGCAAACACAGGAGGCGTGTTGAACATGCTTTCCTTGTCGATGTGCGTTTGGTAGTTGAGCATGGTTGGGATGGGACGATCGGTTTTTCCGAGTACGGATTTGCGTACCACAACCAAGGTTGTACCTGCCGGACCCATATTTTTTTGCGCTCCCGCGTATATCAAATCGAATTTCGAGAAATCGAGCTGGCGACTAAAGATGTCGCTCGACATATCACAAACCATTTTGGTTCCCGTCTCGGGGAACGATTTCATCTGCGTACCGTAAATCGTGTTGTTGGAAGTACAGTGGAAGTAATCCGATTTCGGATCCACATTATAGTTCTTCGGAATTGAGGTGTAACCGTGGTCTTTTCCCGTAGCGACTACATCTACATTCCCTAAAAACTTCGCTTCTTTAATCGCCTTGCTCGACCATGTTCCGGTATCGAGGTAAGACGCTTTTCCGTTGGGCGAAAGCAGGTTGTACGGCGCCATCAAAAACTGCAAGCTGGCTCCTCCTTGCAAAAAGAGCACATCGTACTCCTCCGAGCTCAAATCCATCAACTCCAACACCAACGCTCTCGCCTTGTCCATCACCGCTACAAACTCTTTGCTTCGGTGACTGATTTCTAAAATCGACAAGCCGATTTTATCAAAATCCAAAATCGATTGAGCTGCTTTTTCGAATACTTCTTGCGGAAGTATACAAGGACCTGCACTGTAATTGTGTATTTTCATCCGTATACGGTTTGGAGTTAACTTTTTAACGGTGCAAAAGTATGATTTTCGGTTGGGGTGTCCTAAATCGTTTTATAAATACTTGTCCAGGTAATAATTCTTTAAAGATGAGTTAGGATTGAAGCATAAATGGATACTCGACCCCGTTATGAAATCCTGATTTGTTTTGTTTTTGGTTACCAGTTACCAGTTACCAGTTACCGGTTACCGGTTACCAGTTACTGTTGATTAGTGGATTTTGTGAGGTCATTTGGAACGAAAAGGAATATTAGCTATATTTAGGTATATCCCTCAACTAAAGTTAAATTTATTATGAAAACACATAAAGACTTATTCGTTTGGCAGGAATCTGTCGATTTTGTTACAGATATTTATCGTGAAACCTCAACTTTTCCTAAACGTGAAATGTACGGTATAATTCAACAACTCCGCAAAGCAGCAGTTTCTATACGCTCTAACATTTCTGAAGGAGCTGGGCGCAATGGAGTCAAGCAATTCCGTCATTTTTTATTTATCGCCTTGGGGAGTAATTCAGAAATTGAGGTACAACTTATCGTAGCGAAAAACTTGGGATTTTTGAGTCAAAGCGTTTTCGAAGAGTTAAGTGAAACGAATTCTAGGATAGGTAAAATGCTCACCACATTAATAAAAAGCCTCAATTCCAGTAATCTCTAGCCAATAACAAGTAGCCAACCAGTAGCTAGTAACCAGTAACCATTTAAGGCTCCTCCCCACCTTGCAAATCAAACCGCTCGTCGTTATTCACCTGAATGTTTTCGACCAAGATGAACTTGCCTCTTTTAAAACGGTAACCGTCGTACGAGAAGTCGGGGACGTAGAACTGATACATGCCTACAGGTGCTCCATCGATGGGAATGAGGTGGTCGAAGACGAACATCTTTTCACTTTTGTTATACGATAACGTCACACCGGCGTCTTCTTTGTACTCCAGTATGAATCGGGTTTGTTTCTTTTTTTGCGTTTCGAATATTTTTTCTCCGAATATCCATCCTTTCTTTTCATCGTATCGCAATACATCGAGGTATTTTTTGTTCGACGAAGCGTCGTTTCCGTCCCAGCCGGCCAGTGCGTAGACTTTGTTTTTGCGGTGCTTGAAGGTTTTGATTTCGTAATACAAACAGCCGTACCAATTATCTGCGTTAAGTTCGCGTTCGGTAATGAAATCGATGGGTGCATCGGGAACGCTTAATACGGTGGTTTCGGGTATGGAATCTGTAGGGCGTTGGATAATTCCGCCAAAGCGGTACGAGCGATCCAGTAGCGGAACGGTCCAGGTGACGATGCGAAAGGTTTTATCCTCGGGCTTGAGGAACGAGATGGTTGTGAGTTTGGAAAACGGGTATTTGAACGAGCCGGGTTGTGAAAGCGCACTGTCGAAAAGGACAATCAATCGCTCATGCGCTGCCAAACGAACTGAATCCGTCCGACCTTTTTGTACGATCATCGCCTGCATGGCGATTTCATCTTCCAACTGCTCAAAATCCTGCGCTTCCACCCGAGCAGAACCCAAAAACACCACTACAGCGAGCACAACGGTCCAAAACGATCGAATTGCGTTTAGTTTTTTAACAATCGAATTCATGGTCTTAAAACTTATTTACTGTCGATTTATTGCTGCTGACTGTTCACCGTTCACTGAAATAAAAAAAACCGCATGAATACTTCACACGGTTTTTACTCTTTAAACGCTGTACCCTTACAGGTGCAAGAAATCTTTTTTCGCGAGCAATTCCTCTTCGGACTCTACATTGTCCTCATCCGGAACGCAGCAGTCCACCGGACAAACCGCAGCACATTGCGGCTCTTCGTGGAATCCTTGGCACTCGGTACATTTATCGGTAACGATGTAATACACATCATAGCTGTTCGGCTCTTGTTCGGCGTCGGCGTCGTATTCGCCGCCTGATTTTGGATTTACTTTGCCGGACAGCCCCGTACCGTCCGCAAAACGCCATTCCATTCCGCCTTCGTAAATTGCGTTATTGGGGCATTCGGGCTCGCATGCACCGCAGTTGATGCATTCGTCGGTTATTTTAATTGCCATGGGTTTCGGTATTTAGATTAAAATTATCGTTCTAACTTTGTCGCAAATATAACAAACACACTTGTTTTATGTTCGGGATTTTTGAAAGGATTGAAGCGATTGATCAATGGAATGCGCAACTGGGGCAGATGTTATCGGACTACACGCCCGACGATGATTCGTCTCTGGATCGTACTCTGTGCAAAGCCGAGGCCAAAAACCGTTGGTTTACCCGCGAATCGTCGCTTCATGCGCTGCGTGCTTGGAATGAATTGTTGCAACGCGAAAACCTTACCGAATGGGTGAATGCTTATCCCGAAGCTTCCGAAAACGAACAAACCGTGGGCATTATCATGGCGGGCAACGTGCCGCTGGTGGGGATGCACGATTTGTTGGCCGTTTTGCTCAGCGGATATCGGGCATTGGTCAAAATGAGCACAGACGACTCCGTTTTGGTGCAGTTCGTTATCGATGGGTGGAAAGCCACCGATGAGCGATTTGGCGAGGTCATTCACACTACCGAAGATCGCTTGAATGGCGTGGACCGGATCATCGCGACGGGAAGCAACAACACGGCGCGCTATTTCGAGTATTACTTTAAAGATACGCCACATATCATTCGCAAGAACCGCAAGAGCATCGCGGTATTGAACGGGAGAGAAACCGAGGAGGAACTCCGCGGATTGGGAGCGGATATTTTTACGCATTTCGGACTCGGCTGCCGCAACGTATCGCAATTGTACGTTCCGGCCGATTACGACCTCGATCATTTTTTCAAAGGCATCTTTGACTGGGCCGATGTGATTAACCACCAGAAATACGCCAACAACTACGACTACCACAAGGCCATTTTCCTGATGAATTTGGACGACGTGATTGAGAACGGCTTTTTGATCCTAAAAGAATCCAACGCTTGGAGCAGCCCTGTAGGCACGCTGTTTTATGCGCGCTACAACGACACGGATGAGATAGCCCGCGAGGTAGAAGCCCGAAACGAAGAACTGCAGGTGGCCGTTTCCTCTGGAGCATGGTTTCCGGGAAGCATACCGATGGGCACTGCCCAAAACCCCGGCCTCACAGACTATGCGGATGGTGTAGATACCATGGCTTGGTTGAGGGATGAATAGGAGGTTTGATTCTTGAATGAATAGACAAAACGTTTAGGTCTCCAGCACTTTCAAAGCCCATAACCATTTTTTTCTAGTTACTAGTTACCAGTTACCAGTTACTAGTTGCCAGTAACCAGTCTACGGGTAACGGGTAACGGGTCTACGGGTATCGGGTCTACGGGTCCACGTTCAAAACCTGTTCAATTCTTCTTATTCTTTTTCGGTAAAAATTCCCCTGTTTTTTGTATACTTGGAGGGAGAGTAAATACATCTCACACTAAGAGATTAACGAATTATGAAGGTACGGGTACGGGTGTGAACTATTACCTGTATGTCTTAAGCCATTAAAGCTTGGAGTTTTGTTGGTGTTTTTTAATCAAAGTCATTTAATAATGATGCGAGTGTTGATGTAAAAAAAAATAATTAAACCTAATATTTTGATCCACAAAGCATATTCTACATTTACAGAAAGCCTACTTAGACGACCCGAAACAGGAATGGGTTACCAACTCATCAAGGCCAAGCGTTCAAACAGTGATAATAATCAATTATTTATAGTTTATAATGCGGAATTAGTCGTCGACCTCGATCTGTCTTTTAATGAAAGCAAAAATAGAATTCAAAAAGAGGGTTTTACTATGATGTTATCTCAATCTCAATATATAGATTTATCTTTGAGTTCAGTAATGAATCGGAATGAACTAAAATCACATCGAGTACTTTCAGAATCAATTATGGACGATAAGGGCAGGCACAAAGGAGGGTCTGGGGCTGTAGATAATGATCCTGTTTTTGCAAATGGAATAGATATTTTTATTAGACTATCGGCATATAAAAACGACAGAAGAGTTGATATTAAAAGGAATTGTCTTTTGGACGGGACCTATACAACGACTCAACTCGATTATTTGCGATGTAAAAGGCACGAAGACAACCCAATCGACAGATATGCTCTTCCGAATAATGAAGATATAAAATGGGCTTTTTATGTACTCCCTAAAGGGATCGATCAGTATCGCCCAGGTGTAGTACAACCCGCAAATGGACATAACGGAGGTGGTATTGAAGCGCTTTTTGACAATGGAACTTCTATGGAACCTTTTATAAAAAGACTCCATACTGATGAAAAAGTTGCGTCTAGAAGAAAGTCAAGTAAAAGTTTTATTGGGACTACCTGAAACAGGTATGGGTTATCAAAAAGTAAAGTTGACTTTGAAAAACGGGGACGTACTTCACGACATGATTGTGCTGAATTCAGAATTCCTTGTTGTAAAAGAAGATCAAATCGTGGATGTAAATGATATAGAAAAGCTTGAAATTGAAGAAGAATAATTTATCGAGCTAAACCTTTACATTCAAAATTTGTGTTTGAAACTCTAGCAGTTAATTTATGACATTTAATCCCTTCAACCCCCTAAACAGACTACACAAGCATGCAGATAAACAAACTGAAACCAAGAAAAGCGCTGAACAAAGCCTTTCTAAAAGTAAAACCCAACAGGACAGAAATCGAAGGTTTCAAGGCAAATCTCATCCAACTACTCGACAGGACAAATGATACCGAATCGGAAGAGTTTCACAAAAACCTTGTCATTGACTTTCTTAAAAAGACCTATTACGACCCGAACCATTTCATCAATACCAAAGGACGAAACGACCTTGTAATTCACAACGGAGACAAAGCCAAAAGCACAGTTGGTGTAATCATTGAAGCCAAGAAACCGACCAACAGAAGCGAAATGGTGACAACTGACAAGCTTAACGCTAAGGCATTTCAGGAATTGGTGCTCTACTACCTTCGAGAACGAACTACACATAACAACCTTGAAATCAAGCATTTGATTGTCACGAATATTAATGAATGGTTCATTTTTGACGCAACCACTTTCGACAGGCTTTTTGCCCAGAACAAAAATCTCGTAAAACGATTTCAGGACTTTGAAGGCGGGCGATTGGCAGACACTAAAACCGACTTTTTCTACAAGCAGATTGCCGAACCGTTTATTGCGAACATCAAAAGCGAAATTGAGTTCACGTACTTCAATTTACAGGAATACCAAAAGCCTTTGCGAAATGAAGACAAGGCGGACGATAATAAACTGATTGCCCTTTTTAAACTCTTATCGCCTGAACATCTTTTAAAGCTACCTTTTACCAATGACAGCAACAGCCTTGACAAACGCTTTTACAGTGAGTTGTTGCATATTATTGGCTTGACAGAAATCAAGGAAGGAAGCAAGAAACTCATTGAACGAAAAAAGTCCGGCGAACGACATACAGGAACTATTCTCGAAGATGCGATAATTCAATTGGACAGCTTAGACAAACTGAGCAGATTGGAGAGGCCGAGCCAGTTTGGAAGCACACAGCAAGAAAAGCTTTTCAATGTAGCTCTTGAACTTTCCATCACTTGGATTAACAGAATCTTGTTCCTTAAATTGTTGGAAGCCCAGTTAATCACTTACCACAAAGGCGATAAGTCCTATTCGTTTCTGAACCTTGACAAAATCAAGAACTATGACGACCTGAACAGCTTGTTTTTTCAGGTATTAGCTAGAAAATACGATGAACGAAACGAAGATGTAATCAAAGCTTTTGAGAAAGTCCCATATCTCAACTCTTCCCTATTTGAGCCAACCGACATTGAGCAGGACACGCTTTTCATCAGCAATCTACGAGACGACAAAACGATTCCAATTATTTCGTCTACCGTACTGAAAGACCAGAATGGTAAAAAACGCACGGGAAACCTCAATACACTGGAGTATCTGTTTGAGTTTTTGAATGCTTACGACTTCAGCAGCGAAGGTTCAGAAGAAATACAGGAAGAGAATAAATCGCTTATCAATGCTTCTGTACTTGGATTGATTTTCGAGAAAATCAACGGCTACAAAGACGGCTCATTCTTCACGCCAGGTTTCATCACCATGTACATGTGCCGTGAAACCATCCGCAAGGCGGTTGTTCAGAAATTCAATGAAGCTGCAAACAAGTCCCCTCTTGAGAGGGGATTTAGGGGTGTGTCGAGTGGCAACAAAAGCAGTTCGAGAAGGAAAATTATTCCCTATAACCCAAAATTAAAAGAGCTTGCACGTAAACTAAGAAATAACAGTACCAAATCTGAGGTAATACTTTGGAAAGAATTAAAAGGAAAGTTCGAGGGTAAGTATGACTTTCACAGGCAAAAACCGCTGGATAATTACATAGCTGATTTCTTTTGTTATGAATTGAAACTGGTTATTGAGCTAGATGGCGAATCGCATCACGGGGAAGAAACGCAACAAAAAGATTTTCAAAAAGAAAGTAGATTTAATGAAGTGGGATTAAATGTTTTACGCTTTCCAGACTCTGATATTTTTAAGCACCTGGAAGCAACCTTAGAAACGATACGACTATACATCTCTGGTTTTGAAAATGGAGATTTATTTGCTCTTCAATATGAACAGTCCCCTTTGAATTTGCTTTCTGGAAACCTAGGCATTGTAGCAACACACCCCCAACCCCTCTCAAGAGGGGAGTTTAAGAGTCTTGATGATGTGTATGAGCAAATAGGCGATGACAGGCTTTTTACCCGACAACAAGCCAACGAGATTGTAAACAGCTTAAAAATTTGCGACCCTGCCGTTGGTTCGGGACACTTTTTGGTTTCCGCACTCAATGAAATGATAGCCGTTAAAAATGACTTGAAAATTCTGCAAGACCGTGACGGTAAACGCCTGAAAGAATATCAGGTGGAAGTGGTAAATGACGAACTCATTGTAACGGACGAAGAAGGTGAACTTTTTGACTACAATCCCAGAAGTAATGAAAGCCAACGCATTCAGGAAACCCTATTTCACGAAAAGCAAACCATCATTGAAAACTGCCTTTTTGGAGTGGACATCAATCCCAATTCAGTAAAGATTTGCCGTTTGCGTTTGTGGATTGAACTGCTGAAAAACGCTTATTACAAGAACGCCACCGAACTTGAAACGCTTCCGAACATAGACATCAACATAAAATGCGGTAACTCCTTAGTGAGCCGTTTTGACATTGATGCAGATCTGAAACAAGCACTGAAGAAAAGCAAATGGTCGATTGACAGTTACCGTGTGGCGGTTGACACTTATCGAAACGCTCAGAACAAAGAGCAGAAAAGAGAAATGGAGCGTTTGATTGATGATATTAAAAGTGATTTTGAAACTAATATCGACACTCCATTTATGGGTAAGCTTTCAAGGGCGCGCGGAAAGGTTGATAAATTAGCAACTGAAATAAACACTCAAAAGCAATGGGGAGACAAGGTTTCTAAGAAATTAATCAGCGATTTAGAAAAAGCCACTAAATTATTAAAGAAAATAGAAGAAGAAAGGGATAACCGAGAGAGTAATCAAATTTTTGAAAACGCGTTTGAATGGCGATTTGAGTTTCCTGAAGTGCTCAATGATGATGGAGATTTTGTGGGCTTTGATGTGGTGATTGGAAATCCGCCATACGGAGTAAAGCTTACAGAATTAGAAATTCACTTCTATAGAGATAAATATGAATCAATAATTGGACATGCTGAAATATATTATATGTTCCTAGAGTTAGCATTGTTAAAAATTTTAAAGGACAAAGCTCACCTTTCTTACATTATTCCAAATGCATGGCTATCTAATAAATATGCTCGTGGTATTCGTGAGTTGATTCTCAAAAACTTCAAGCCACTTGAGATAATCAATTTTAATCAAAAGGTTGTATTTGAAGATGCCCAAGTGGAAACTTGTATTTTGTCTATTGAGAAGACAAAAGGGTTAAAACCTATAACAGTTGGTCAAGATTTGGATGTTAAATTCACTTTTGATCCAGAAATATGGTTAAATGACGATAACCTCATTATTAATTTTTCTGAAAGTCCTGAAATTCAATCTATTCTCTCAAAAATCAATAATAACCCGAAAAAGCTTCAAGATATATTGGATATTTCTAATGGATGTAAACCTTATCAAGCAGGTTATGGGAAGAACCTTAGTGGACAACCTCTATCCAAGGAAGATGTTAAGAATAGAATTTATCACTCACAAACAAAAGAAGGAGATAATTTTTATTGTGAACTGAAAGGCAAGCATGTTAAACCATATTCAATAAGTAAATCAAATGATTTCATCAATTGGGGTGACTGGCTTATGTCACCAAAGGGTTCTCATTACTATTTTCAACCCAAAATAGTGATTAGGCAAATTATTGGCAAGAAGTTCATTTGCTCAATAGATAAGTCAAATTCTATAGCCGACCAGTCACTTTATGTTGCTGTTCCGTACAAAGGCAAAGAAGTAAGTTTAGAGTCAATTTTAGCCGTCCTTAATTCAAAATTATATGGGTTCTATTTTAGGAAGTTTTACTCTGAAGAAGATGACTTATTTCCTAAAATCAAGGTGAATGAACTTAAAAGATTGCCGTTCAAGCTACCAAGCAATGAAACGGAAAAAAAGTTAGCTGATTCTGCCATGGAAATATTGGAACGAAAAGAAATGAACTCAAATTTCGACTCCACAGATATTGAAAACAACATTGACCAATTGGTTTATCAGCTTTACGAGTTGACAGAAGAAGAAATTGAAATAATTGAAAATGCCTAATCCAACGCTCAACAGCCACACACATTGCCAAGCCGTTATAGGTCATATATCCAAGAATTTGAAAAATATCTATCTTTGAGTCGTGGTTAACCGAATTGAAAATATAAATTCCAATTTAATTGAGTGGGCTATAACCAGAGCAGGTTTTAAGCTAGAGGAATTCTTTGCCAAAAACCCCAAGGTTGAGGAATGGATAAAGGGGAGTAATCACCCTACACTTAAGCAGCTAGAAGACTTCACCCATAAGGTTCACGTTCCATTTGGTTATTTGTTCCTAAGTGAACCTCCCCAAGAAGAGTTAAGTATTCCCTTTTTTAGAACAGGTAAAGGAAATGTCAATAAGGTTTCTTTGAATGTTTACCATACAATTCAAATGCTACAAGAGCGACAATCTTGGTTAACCGATTATTTAACTGATAGTGGCTATGATGACTTGGGCTTTGTAGAATCTTTCAAGGAAAATGACAACTATAGGGAAATAGTAAGTGACATTAGAAACACTTTAGGTTTAAATGAAGACTGGGCAAAAGAGTTTAAAACTTGGGAGGAAACCTTACAACACCTTACTCGTAAGATTGAAGAAATCGGAATAATAGTCACCTTTAATGGTATTGTTGGCAATAATACTCGAAGAAAAATAGATGTCGATGAATGTAGAGGATTTGTTCTAGTAAATAAAAAAGCACCATTTTTATTTATTAATTCTGCCGATGCTAAAGCAGCACAAATGTTTACTCTTATTCACGAAATAGCACATATTTGGCTCGGAAAAAGTGCTGGTTTTGACAATGATGATTTGTTGCCGGCAGATGACCCTGTTGAAAAACTATGCGATAAAGTTGCGGCTGAATTTTTAGTACCAGAAACACATTTCAGAGAACTATGGAAAAGTACTCAAAACTATAAAACTTTAAGCAGAAATTTAAAAGTCAGTCCCATAGTTGTTGCACGAAGAGCTTTAGATTTGAAATTTGTATCTAAAGGCGAGTTTTTTGAATTTTATAACTCTTACGTCACGAGTTTCAAATTAAGAAAAGAAAATCAAGCATCAGGAGGAGATTTTTATGCAACTGCTAGGAAAAGAGTTAGTCTAAGGTTTGCTAGTTATGTTAATACGGCTGTAAAAGAAAATAATCTTTTGTACAGAGATGCATACCGCCTTACCAACCTTAGGGGAAATACCTATGACAAATTTGTGAACGAATATCTATATCAGGTATGACAAGATATTTATTAGACACAAATTTTTTTATCCAAGCCCACCGTTCTTACTACCCCATAGATGTTGTTGAAAGTTTTTGGTTGAGAACAAAAAAGTTGGCAATAGAAGGACATATAATCAGTATAGATAAAGTAAAAAAAGAAATCTATGAAAATTCATCTCACGAAGATGAATTAAAACGCTGGTGCATTGACAATTTAGAAAATGATTTTTTTCATACAACAGAAGAAGCCCTTTCTGAATATATTCAAATCGTTCAATGGGTTAATACAAGAAGAGGACAATATCATAACAGAGCAATCGAGGAATTTTTACAAGCAGATTTAGCTGACCCCTGGTTGGTCGCGTATGCAATGCGAAATGACTTGGTAATTGTGACTTATGAAAAGAGTGCACCAGAAGCTAAGAAAAGAGTTAAAATCCCTGAAGTTTGTAACCATTTTGGAGTGAGGTTCGTAGACACTATTCAAATGATGAGAGAACTCAACTCAAAATTCTAGTTAAATACATAGCCCGCAACATTAGTAAACGGTCAATATGCGGAATTAGAACAAAATCTATAACTAAGAACTTCAAACAATATACAATGTGTGAAGTCTTCATACACTCATGTCACGCCAAACTCCAAGTAAAGGATTAAGATTTTTAGTTGCACGCTCACGTAAAATGGATTGTAGATTAACTTATTATCACTATTCCGAACGTTTGAAGTTTATTCTGAATACAGGTCTCTGTACACCTTTTCAACGATTGCAAACTTTTTTTTCATAGATCTAAATTCTGTAGAAGTTGTAATGCGAAAAGGTGTAGAATGCGTTAAAAGTGTGATTGTGTGGGGTATTGGAGTACGGGGTAAATCGAAATAAATTCAGTTCCTATTCTAAGAAGCTCATAAAGCCTGTTTCGGAAAGGACTCTTGAGATTGCAGAATCACCTTTAACTTACAATGCGGCCACGTTCAAGGATACACGCGTAGCATCCTTGGGAAACTATAGTATTTTATATAAAATAAGGGGTAAACAAATTATCATAACGGATTTTTGGGACAATCGTAAGAACCCACAAAAAGTGCTTGAGATTTTAAAACTTAAGGAATAGCGTTTTGCCATAATTCTGCCTTACCACAGTCAACCGAGCGATGACGTTGTGCCTTACTGTCAACATAATTATCAAGTGCAAGAATTCCCCAAGCTCATTACGAACTATTGAAGAATAATGCCTATTGCAAGTGGGAAATCCGTTATTCAATTTGAGAATTAGTTCTGATTCTCAAATAAATTATCTAGTTTTAAGGACTGTAATTAGGTGCGGCCTAGGGTCCTCCGTGTAGAGGTGAGGGGATGTCCTGCGCGCTAGAAATGAATTTAACCCAACGATGAGAAACTACATTTTTATTTTAGGATTGGTCGTGTGTTCGTCTGTGATTTTTGGTCAAACCCAATTCGAAAAACTCGTTCAGGAAGGAATAACCCACCGCGATAACGGTGATTTCGATAAAGCGATCAAAGCTTATGAGAAGGCGTTAAAAGTAGATTCCGAATCGGCTTTTGTTCACTATCAACTCGCTGTTGCGCACATGTACGTGAAGGAGTACAAAGATGCGATTTCGCATGCGGATCAGGTGATCAAAATGGATGATCAATTCGTAGTGGAATCCTATGTATTGAAGGGGTCGTGTTTGGATTACATGGGGAAACAAGAGCAATCCATCAAGGTGTATAAAAAGGGCCTCAAAAAACAAGGCGATCATCATTTGCTGTACTACAACATGGGCTACGTGTATTACGACATGGGGCAATACGATGAAGCCGAAGAAGCAGTGATCAATGCGATTAACGCAAAGCCGGATCATGCGACCAGTCATTTGTTGCTGGGCTTGTTGAAGATGGACAAGGGACAAAAAGTCCAGAGCCTACTTTGCCTGCATTATTTCCTACTGCTCGAACCCAACTCAGAGCGAGCACAAACGGCTTACGAGCTTCTTCAAGAACAGTTTGGTGGCAATGTAGAGCGCGATGGCAATACGCCAAATCAGATCAATATTTTCGCTGATGCTGGGGAGATCGACTCGGAGTTCAGTGCAGCCAATATGATGATTTCCATGCTTGCGGCAACGAAGTTTCTCGAGGAGAACGAAGGAAAAACCGAGGAAGAGCTATTCATTGAAAACACGACGAGCTTTTTTGTGATACTGGGAGAACTCAAAGAAAAGAAAAACAAAGGACTGTGGTGGGACTTTTACGTACCGCTGTTTTATGACCTCGCCGAATCCAAACACATCGATACGTATTGCTATTATATCAGTCAATCGTCCAGTGAAGTTGCCGTTGATTGGTTGGCGAAGAATGAGAAACGAATAAGTAGCTTCAATCAATGGCTGAATGAAAGGTGAGCGTTCTGTGAATGACCATACGGCATTCAATACCCAATGAACTTTAAAATTCTATTCGTACTATGAATAAACTACTTCTCTTACTTGTTACTTTTACAGTTTTTACCAGTTGTGATATTTTCCGCAAATCGCTAGAGTATAAGGAGGTGTCCGAGGAGTTTGTCGAATCATTGCTCGCGGAGAATTACGACCGGTGTCTCGAATTGTTTGATGCGAAATCGAACCTCAGCGACTCGGCTTCAGCGGAAACCTTAAGGCCCCGTCTGGAGGAGTTTAGGGACGTCTTTATCAATAATTTTGGTAGCGACTTGGATTACTCGTTCATGAGGAGTCGAACGACCTGGTCGTCGGTGGAAAAAGAAGGCACCGCGCCCGATACCACGATCGTTCTTATACAGTTTTCAAATGACACCCATTTCGGTGTTATCAGCCTAGAATTTGACGACGAGTCGGGGAAAATTATGCAAATCTCCATTGAAGATGTAAAAGAGCCCATACCCAATATGTTGATTTTTTGGCTTCTCGGAATCGTATTTATCAGCGTCCCTGTTTTTAACCTATACGTGATTCGGCTCATTTGGAAAAGTAATCAGAAGAGGAAACCTCTGAAGTACCTTGCGGTGATTGCATTGAATATTCCCGGAATAACTTACGCTGCGGTCGGAGGACTTTCCATTAGTATTTTGAGTTTTCAAATGCTTTTGGGTTTTAGTTTTGACTTAACGGGCTATCTGAACACGGCCTGGACCATCGGTATTCCACTCGGGGGCTTGTATTGGTTTTGGAAGTTAAAAAGGGAGGGGAGACGAGAAATCGAAGAATAGATGGATAGGGTTTGTTTCGAAAGATTGAATTGTGAAGTATTGGAACACCCCTCCGAAAAAAACAACCTTCTCAACACATGAACTAATGAACGTATGTTATTTATATCCATTCAGTTTTCTCCAAACGACCTTCTTCGTAATGTCGGTGGTATTTTCACTACTCGCTCGAGGCCAGTCGTTACCGGAGTTGATCGCTGAATCCGACTTTTCGATCGGAAAAACCCTACGCATTCATAGTGATGTGTTGGATGAAGAAAGAGTTTTGAATGTTTACCTTCCTGCGAGTTATTCGGTAGACCGGTCTAAAGAGTATCCTGTAATTTATTTGCTGGATGGTTCGAGCGATGAGGATTTTATCCACGTCTCTGGAATCGTACAGTTCGCCTCCTTTCCATGGATAAATCGTATTCCCGAATCCATTGTGGTGGGGATAGCAAATGTGGACCGCAAACGCGACTTTACGTATCCCTCAAATAGTAAGATCGATCAAGAGGAGTTTCCAACGTCAGGGTATTCTGAAAGATTCATCAATTTTTTGGAAAATGAATTGCACCCTTTCATAGACTCTGCCTTCCGAACTACTGCAACCCGAACGATAATCGGTCAATCGCTAGGGGGGCTATTGGCTACTGAAATACTCTTTAAAAAGCCTCAGCTCTTTGATAACTATGTTATCGTCAGTCCAAGCTTATGGTGGGATGATGAAGGACTGTTGAAAGCCGAACGGAAAAAAATCGAGTCCCAAAAATCCATTTATATCGCTGTGGGAAAAGAAGGTGAGGTGATGGAGCGGACAGCAAGGGAGTTATACGATCAATTGAAAGGAAGCGGCGATCAAAACACAAGAGTTAACTTCGAATTTTTAGAGGACAAAACGCACGGTGATGCCCTGCACATGTCTGTCTACAATGCATTCGGTTGGTTGTTTGGAGCGTCTTCCAACTAAAGAACTCCTCTGATGAGGGAGGAAGTGCTGAAAGTGCTTAAAATGAAGGGAAAATCTGTATTAAACCTTAATCATATGCCCCAACAAATCGCCATACTTCGCGGAATCAATGTAGGAGGGAAGCGCGTGTTGCGCATGGCAGAACTTCGTGAACTCTGCGAGCAGCTGGACTGGAACAACGTTTCCACCTATATTCAAAGCGGGAATATTTTTTTTGAATCGGATACGCCGGAGATAGTGCTAGAAGCCGAACTCCACAGCGCGATTAAAGAGCGATTCGGATACGAGGTGCCCGTCATCGTGCGCTCCAAGGAGGAACTTTCACGCGTGATACAGAAAAATCCTTTTCTCGATACACATACCGATATCTCCACACTCCACTTGACTTTTTTAAAGAACCAACCAACCTCCGAAGCCATCGAAAAAATTCAATCGTTCGACCACTCTCCCGATCAGTTCCATATCCATAATCGGTACATTTTTCTATCCATCCCCGGGAAATACCACCAAACCAAAATCTCTAATCAATTTTTCGAGAAAAAACTCGAAGTGGAAACCACCACGAGGAATTGGAAAACGGTGCTGAGGTTGGTGGAGCTGTAGACTTTATAATTCGTTATCCGAAACCCGATATCCGAAATCCGATTCCCGACTACCGATTCTCGATTGTCGAACCTCGAACCTCGAACCTCGAAAAAAAAGCCCCAAATCTCTTCGGGGCTTCTAAATTACATGTTGTTGTTAATGGCTCATAAGATTGTCAACCGCATTTGCTGTGTCCACAGCTCTTGCAGTTCAAGCAGCCTTCTTCGTATACCAAGGCATCGTCACCGCACTCCGGACACATCGAATCCACCGGTACCGTTCCGTCCTCAATGAATTTTTTCAAGGTGCGAACGACTCCGTTTTTCCACGTGTTCAATGAGTCTTCGTTCAAATGAAGGTTCGAAACCATGTGTACCACCGAATTCAACGGCATTCCATGGCGCAATACACCCGATATTAACTTGGCGTAGTTCCAGAATTCTGGATCAAATGAGCGAGATAGCCCTTCGATCGTTACGCGGTATCCTTGTTTGTCTTCGTATTGGAAATCGTATCGGCTTTTGCCATCGTCGGTTTGTGCCTTGATAACCTTCCCTTCTTTTACCCATAGCGGTAGGTGGAACGATTCTTCGGCTTTCCCCGTGAAAATCTCGTACGGGCGACCGTCCAAAATACCGACTACGGCCATCCAGCTGTCGTCTTCGTTGTAGAAACGAACAACTTCGGCGTGCAATACGTCTGGTCGTGGAGGCGCCTGCGTTTCAATGATTCCAGTGGTTTCAGCTTTTTTCTCTTTGTCAGAAATCAACACGCCACTGCGGCTTCCGTCGCGGTATACTGTGATTCCCTTACAACCGCTTTCCCAACCGGTTTCGTAGATCTGCGCGACCATTTCCTCTGTTGTTTCTTCCGGAATGTTAACCGTTACCGAAATACTGTGGTCTACCCATTTCTGCACGGTTCCTTGAAGTTTCACCTTGTTTACCCAATCCACGTCGTTAGCCGTGGCTTTGTAATATGGGCTCTTGGCGAATATTTCTTGAAAATCAGCGTCTTCCATAGCGCGTACCTCCGCTACATTATACCCATTTGCTTCGAGCCAGGTGATGAAATGGTGGTGGAATACGCGGTATTCTTCCCAGCTATCGCCCACTTCGTCCACAAAGTCAACACGGGCGTTTTTATCGTTCGGGTTCACCTTGCGGCGACGTTTGTAGCTCACCATGAATGCCGGCTCAATACCCGAAGTAGTCTGGCTCATCATCGAAGTGGTTCCCGTAGGTGCGATGGTAAGAATGGCGATATTTCGACGACCGTATTTCACCATATCTTCGTACAACAACGGTTCGGCTTGCTTGATGCGTTGAATGAACGGATTACTCTCTTCGCGCGCTGCATCGTAAATCGGGAATGCTCCGCGATCTTTTGCCAAACTTACACTCGAAGCATATGCTTCAAGGGCAAGTGTTTTATGTACTTTCTCGCTGAACTTGATGCTGTCATCCGATCCGTAGCGAATGCCCAATGCTGCCAACATATCTCCTTCTGCGGTGATTCCAACACCGGTACGGCGACCTTGGATACATTTTTCACGAATCTTTTGCCAAAGCTGAAGCTCGGTATCTTTGATTTCGTCGCCTTCCGGATCGCTTTTGATCTTGTCGATGATCTTATCGATTTTTTCCAACTCCAAATCGATGATGTTGTCCATCACGCGAAGGGCAAGACGAGCGTGTTTTTTGAATTTCACAAAGTTGAATTCCGCTTCGTCGGTGAAAGGTTGATCGACGTAGCTGTACAAGTTGATCGCCAATAATCGGCACGAATCGTACGGACAAAGTGGAATTTCACCGCACGGGTTGGTCGATACGGTTTTGAATCCGTATTCCGAATAGCGATCAGGGATCGCTTCGCGCGAAACGGTGTCCCAGAAAAGGATTCCCGGCTCTGCCGATTTCCATGCATTGTGGATGATTTTTTTCCAAAGCTCCGGTGCGTTTACCTCGTTGGTGTACTTGGGGTTGTCTGAATCTATCGGAAATTTCTGAACGTAGGTTTTGTTTTCCTTTACCGCACGCATGAATTCATCGTCAATACGCACCGATACATTCGCTCCCGTTACTTTGGTTCCGTCCATTTTGGCATCGATGAACTGCTCGGCATCCGGATGCTTTACCGAAATGCTCAACATCAAGGCACCGCGACGACCGTCTTGTGCCACCTCGCGCGTACTGTTGCTGTAACGCTCCATGAACGGAACAACACCCGTCGAAGTGAGTGCGCTGTTTTTTACAGGAGAACCTTTTGGGCGAATGTGCGAAAGGTCGTGGCCTACACCACCGCGACGTTTCATGAGTTGCACTTGTTCCTCATCGGTTTTCATGATCGCACCATAACTGTCCGAATTGCCATCGTTCCCAATGACAAAGCAGTTTGAAAGCGAAACGACTTGGAAATCATTTCCAATCCCCGTCATCGGTCCGCCCTGCGGAATGATATACTTGAAGTCTTTCAATGCCTCATACAGATCTTCCTCGGAAATCGGATTGCTGTAGCGACTCTCAATGCGCGCCAGCTCACGAGCGATGCGGCGATGCATGTCATCGGGCGTGCGCTCGTAAATGTTTCCGAAAGAGTCTTTCAAGGCGTACTTGTTGATCCAAACGGTTGCAGCCAATTCGTCTCCGTTAAAATACTCCGTCGATGCTTTCAAAACATCGTCGTATTCAAATTTTTCACGTTGTGAGTTTTCAACAGGATTTACCGTTTCATCTACGGGCGGTAAATCTAAATTTTGGCGAACTTTGGTATCCATGTGCAGTTATTTTATCTAAAATTGAACGTATTTTCGGGACTTCCCGTGTATTGTATGGGAAGGATGAATGTGCTAATTAAATCATCTCAACACAAGGATTTGTTTTCCACATTTGGCATGGGTTTTTAACAATTTTTCACAAGCCCCCGACTGACGGGCAATTCCTTGATTTTGAGTAAGCTGGAGCCATCCCAATTTTTAGGTATGCGGTTGATTTTTTAAGTTTCGGATTTACGGTACAGAAAAGAAACACGAATAGAAAAACAGATATAAAGGAGGAATTCAATGAGCAAAACGGAGCAAATTCTAGCCGAATTGAGTCGACGAGTGTCAGAAGGGGCATTAAATCCCGAAGCGATGCTACAGATGGCACCCATAGGGCGACAGCTTCCAAAACTCGAATGGATCCAAAAACAAAACCCCAAGCGATCGGCCGTTTTGATCCCTATATATAATGACCGGATTGATTTCCGAACCGTTTTGATACGACGTAAATCATACGACGGAGTACACAGCGGACAGATCAGTTTTGCGGGTGGGAGACAGGAGGAAGGAGAAGTACCGCATGAAACGGCCCTTCGCGAAGCGCACGAGGAGGTCGGCTTGCATCCGAATCAGGTTGAGCTTACCGGAAAGTTGAGTGGACTGTATATTCCGCCGAGTAATTTCTGGGTCGAACCGTTTGTGGCGCGTTTGAGTGAACAACCGAAACTGGTTCCTGAACCCACCGAAGTCGAATACATCCTTACACCCACGCTCGAAGAGTTGTGGTCGACAGAGATTCGGACCGAAACGGTGGTGCAAACCCGAGCAGGGAAAATGAAAGTTCCCGCATTTGACCTGAATGGAGAGATCATTTGGGGAGCTACGGCAATGATTTTGAGCGAGTTTATCGCGTTGTGTACGTTAGAATAACATGAGAATTGGAAAAGTGTGGTTCCCAAAACAATTCAAGTGAGGTGCTTTTTTTAACTTTGGGAACTGTGAAGGCCAAAATAAAATATCGCAAATCGATATGGGTGGATGCCCTGGGAAACCCTTTGATCGCAAAAAGAGCGGTATTCCTTGTCATTGGTTTTATGTCCTACTTTCGGTTCAACATTCGCAATAAACTTCGCATCACCGGAGCGGAAGTGCTCAAAGAATTGCCCGATGAAGGCGTTTTGTTTGTGAGCAATCACCAGACGTATTACGCCGATGTAGCAGCGATGTATCACACCATTTTTGCAGCAAAAAACGGTTTCTATAATTCGGTAAAGAATCCAGTTTATCTTTTGAATCCTCGTGTTCGGATGTATTTCGTTGCGGCGAAGGAAACCATGAAAGCGGGGTTGCTTCCTCGTATTTTTCGTCTGGCCGGTAGTGTCAGCATTAAAAGAACATGGCGCGAGGCAGGGGTTGAGATTAATCGCGAAGTGGACCAGCGCGATACGCAAAAAATAGACCTCGCTATCCGTGATGGCTGGGTGATCACCTTTCCGCAAGGAACCACCAAACCGTTTAAGGAAGGTAGAAAAGGAACGGCTCATATCATTAAAAAGAACGAACCTATAGTCGTGCCCATTACCATCGATGGCTTTCGGCGCGCCTTCGACAAGCGCGGTTTGGTGCTGAAGAAGAAAAAGGTCGAACTCAAAATACGCTTTAAAGAACCTTTGAACCTCAACTACGATGCACCGGTTGAAGATATTCTGAATCAGGTGATGGATGCCATCGAACAGACGGAAGAGCACAATCGCGTTCCCGAATTGGATTAAGGTGAAAAATGTCACCTATTTCGTCAACCGGTATCCTTAAATTGTCGTACATATGATAAAGGAGCGAACAATGAAAAGATTAATTCCCATATTATCGATATTTCTGGTTTTTACGGCTTGTGAAGACCCAGAACCGGATAATCCTGTATTGCGTATCAATTTTAAATTGGCCTACAACGGGCAGGAGATAAATTTGTATGACGAGGTCACCGACAGCAATGGAGATGTGCTGAAGTTTGAAACCTTGAAGATTTATGCCAGTGATTTCGAAATGGACGATAAGAACGACCTCGGTTTTCCAGACGTTCAATTGATTAATTTCAATTCATCTGACGATCGCTTTGTGGAGCTAGAATTGGAGCCGGGCACTTACTCGAAACTCGATTTCGGAATCGGACTAACGCCTGACTTAAATGCGACCGATCCCGTAGCCGTTCCCGACACGGATCCGCTAAGCGCAACTCAAGCGATGTATTGGACATGGGCAAGTAAGTATATTTTCTACAAAATTGAGGGTCGCGCCGATACGGGCAATGGAAGTTTTGATCACTTCTTCTTGTACCACGTGGGAACGGATGATTTATTCCGCCATACCCAGGAATTGGAGGTTAACCTCAATTTGGATAACGGCGACTTTCGAACGGTAGATGTTTGGATTGATTTAGCCAATGTATTCGAAGGAAATGGTGCGATTTCCATTCGCGACGAACCGGCTTCTCACACATTGGATCATTACGATATCGCTGAAAAGATGGCCGATAAATTTGTCGATGCATTTGTCGTGGAGTAAAACATTTTTCCTTGCACTGATTCTTGGAAGTGCACTTATAAACGGTTGTTCTTCCCAGGACAGTCGAGAGTATGCGCATGTTGTTCCATCTCATTTTCCACCCATGCCGCTGCCTGAGGATCACTCCTTTGAGGCTGAGCGGGTCAGTTTGGGTAGGTCGCTTTTTTTTGAGCGTAAGTTCAGTCGGTACGAAGATGTTTCCTGCGGGACTTGTCACGTCCCATCGCTTGCTTTTACCGATGGACTACCCATTGCCAAGGGTACTGCTGGACGGCTGGGAATGCGCAATACGCCGAGTTTGGCCAATGCAGGTTATTTACCGGTGATTTTTTTTGACGGCGGTGTGCCCACCATCGAACGACAGATGATCGCACCCTTTAGCGAGCATGCTGAATTCGATTATCCATTGGATAGCGCCATGATGCGCATTTCAGAAATACCGTACTATCAAGAAGCATTTCAAAACGTTTTCGGCACCCAAATAACAACCTATGGAATGTCGCGAGCCATTGCTGCCTATTTGCGAACCTTGGTTTCAGCCGAATCAGACTACGATGCTTATTTAAAAGGAGATGAACGGGCACTTACCGAATCTCAAAAAAGGGGTAAGGAACTTTTTTTTAGCGAGCGTTTGCAATGCAGCAGCTGCCATACAGGAGTTTTATTGACCGATTACCAATACCACCACAACGGTTTGTTTGCCGAAGGCGACGAGGATATGGGCAGAGGACGCGTAACCATGGCTCCCGAAGATATGGGAAAGTTTAAAACTCCATCGCTGCGCAATATATCACGAACCGCTCCCTACATGCATGACGGCCGATTCGCTACGCTGGATGAGGTGGTTGATCATTACGCCAAAGGTCAACGCGTACACGAAAACCAAGATGTGCGAATTCAGGGCTTTGAAATAACACCCCAAGAGAAGGCGGCCTTGATCGATTTTTTGATGGCGTTGACCGATGAAGACTTCGGCAACGATTAGTCATTGAAAGAACGAGCACGAAAGCCAAAGATGAACAAGTTCCGAGAACGTTTGTTTTTTGTTTAATGAATTTATTAATTTTGTTTAATTGTATTAAACAGAAAGCAAAGAGCAAAAAACATCATGACGCGTTACTCCATCAAAGATCTCGAAAAGTATTCGGGCATTAAAGCACATACCATTCGGATGTGGGAGCAGCGTTATGAGGTGCTAACCCCTCATCGCACAGATTCCAATATTCGTTATTACGATGAAACGCAGCTAAAACGTTTGCTCAACATCTCACTTTTATTATCGAAGGGATATAAAATTTCGAAAGTTTCGGAGCTCGACGACGAGGAATTCAACGAAACGGTAAAACGATTTCACCGTGAATCGTTGGACACGGGGAATGACGCTGCGATTGAAACGAAAGTTAACGGGCTGATTTTGGCTATGCTCGAATTGGATGAAAATCGGTTCGAAAAAATATTCAACACTTCACTGATCAAACGCGGATTCGAGAAAACGATTCTAGAGGTCATATATCCGTTTTTACAACGAATCGGGCTAATGTGGCGAACAGGGGAGGTAACCTGTGCTCAGGAGCACTTTATTACCAATTTAATCCGTCAAAAAGTGGTAGTGGCCATTGATGCTATTCCAATGGCGAGTGGTGATGCGGAAAAGTTTCTTCTGTTTTTACCCGAAAGTGAATTCAATGAGTTGGTTATTCTGCTTTCTACCTATTTGATCAAGAACAAAGGGAAGCAATGCGTGTACCTCGGACAGGACATTCCGTTCAATGATGTGATCCAGGTGAGTGAGATAACTCGCCCACACGCTTTGATGACGTTTATAACTGAGCCCGCGAGCCAAGATGAAAGTCAGGAATTCATTGATCGCTTATCCAAGGCCTTTCCGAAAAAGTCAATTATTATTAGTGGAAACGTTTCTTTCTTGGAAGATTTAGATCCACCCTCCAATGTTACCGTCGTATTGGATTTAGCTGAGCTAAACCACGTTATTTATTAACCGAAGGGTAAGTCTCCTCAACCTCTATTCTGAAAGTAATTTCTGCAAGTCTTCATCCTCAGGCCACACAAAGGTTACTTTATGGGGTTTCCCCAGAATATTAGGTGCATAACCGGCATCCGCAGTAATATGGAATACGCGACCATCCTTGCGCATGACTTCCCAGTGGCGGAAAATTTCGTCCTTCAACTTCATGAACATGTCATGGAGTTCTTGAAGCTTCTCTTTTCGATGCTCCTCCAGAACCATCAAAAACGAATGTCCGACCATCTCATCGCGCGTGTATCCGTATAGCTTTAGATACTTATCGTTGATAGCCGAATAATTCCCGTCGGGATTGGTAATACAGATCGCCAAGGACGATCCGTCAATAATTTGTTGAAAGTTGTCGGGGTTCTTGTCCAACAGCTCTTTTATACGTTGAGTTTCCTGTAAATCAATCATTCTTTGATAATTCTTGTAATCGTTCAAATGTAATAAAAACTTGAAATATCTGCTATACATGGAGTTTACAGCTTTATAAAGAACGTCTATATAGGTTTGTTTAATGTTTATACAACTATTTTAAACAAACGCTTGGTCAATCCAGTGTAATGTTTAACTTTGTATCCGAATGCTTAAACAAACTAAATAAAGTTGTTATGACATCAGTAGAATTTGGGAATATGGTTGTGAATCAGGGTACTTTTCTTAAAAGATTGGCTATGAATTTAACCAAGGATGTGGAAGAGGCAAACGACTTGATTCAAGATACGTACTACAAAGCAATATCGAATCGCGACAAATATCAGCCGGGGACAAACATTAAAGGATGGTTGTACACGATTATGCGCAATACGTTTATCAATAAGTATCGCAAAAAGAAATCGCGTAACACATTTGTCGACACAACGGAGAATAATTATTTCCTCAATCAAAAAGAGGCGTCTAAAGAAACGCGCACCGACTATTTAGCTGATTACAAAAGTATTCTTGGGCAAATTGATAGTGTCGATAAAAATTATGTAGACACCTTTATGATGCACTACGAAGGGTATAAATATGAAGAGATATCGGAAATTTTGGGAATTCCGCTTGGGACGGTGAAAAGTCGTATCTTTTTAGCTCGTAAGAAGCTAATGGAGAAATTAAAAGAGTACCGTAACTAATCTATCGAATAACCCCAACCTCAACACTTGTGAAGGAAAAAGTAATTGTCATCGGATCCGGATTTGCCGGGTTAAGCGCCGCCTGTCATTTGGCTAAAAAAGGATACAAGGTAACCGTTCTGGAAAAGAATACCGTTCCAGGTGGTCGAGCGCGCTATTTTGAAGCCGATGGCTTTTTCTTTGATATGGGGCCTTCGTGGTATTGGATGCCGGATGTCTTCGAACAGTTTTTTGCACACTTTGGAAAAAAGCCGTCTGATTATTATGAGTTAGTCCGTTTGGATCCCAGTTATCGCGTTTATTTCGAGAAAGGAGAAAAGCTCGACCTGTCCGCTGATATGGAGCAGGTTTATGCGATGTTCGATCGCATCGAGCCCGGATCAGCCGATGAGCTTCGTAAATTTATGGATGAGTCGGAATACAAATATGAGGTAGGGATCAACGATTTGGTATACAAACCCGGTTTAAACTTGATGGAGTTTGCCGACATGCGGGTTGTGAAAGGAGTTTTTCAACTGCATTTGTTTAGCAATATTTCAAAATACATTCGCAGTCGTTTTAAAGATTCAAAGCTGGTTCAGCTATTGGAGTTTCCAGTGCTGTTTCTGGGAGCCAAACCGCAGAATACACCTGCGTTGTATTCCTTGATGAATTATGCCGACATGAAACTCGGAACGTGGTATCCGAAAGGGGGTATGCATGAAATTGTTAAAGCCATGGTTGCGGTGGCTGAAGAATTGGGAGTGGAGCTTCGTTTGGATACTAATGTGGAGGGATTTCGAATCGACAGTGGACAGATTAATGCAGTGAAAACCAATCGCGGAGATTTCGGTGCAGACATCGTAGTGGCTGGAAGCGATTATCACCATACTGAACAGCATTTGCTAGAACCGCAATATCGTCAATACTCAGCAGAATATTGGGATAAACGAAAATTGGCTCCGAGTTCGCTCATCTATTATTTGGGAATTAAAGGAGAGATTCCAGAATTGTTGCATCACAACTTATTCTTTGACGAATCCTTTGATCAGCATGCTGAAGAAATTTACGAAACGATGAAATGGCCTGAAAAACCATTGTTCTATGTTTCGAACCCGAGTAAAACAGATCCCGACGTTGCACCCGAGGGATATGAAAATATTTTTGTGTTGATTCCGGTAGCTCCAGGAATAGATGAAGAGGAAGGAGTGCGAGAGCATTATCTGGATATCGTGCTGAATCGAATTGAAAAATATACGGGAGCCGAAAACTTGGCAGAGCGCATTGTATACAAGCGCAGCTTTGCACACAAAGAGTTTATTGAAGATTACAATTCCTTTAAAGGAAACGCATACGGATTGGCCAACACCTTGGATCAAACCGCTATTCTGAAACCGCGGATTAAGAGTAAAAAATTGGGCAATTTATTCTACACCGGCCAACTAACAACCCCTGGACCGGGAGTTCCGCCTTCATTGATTAGCGGTGAAGTAGTATCCAATGTGATCGCCAAGCAATACAAAACCAAAACTCCATGAAAGAAATTTACGACAACGTTAGTCTGCGCTGCAGCAAGCTTGTAACGCGATCTTACAGTACATCGTTTTCACTCGGAATTCGATTACTCCATCGGGATCTGCGCGCGCCGATTTACAGCATTTACGGTTTCGTCCGTTTTGCGGATGAAATTGTTGACACGTTTCATCAATACGATAAAAAAAACCTACTGGATCGTTTTCGCGAGGATACGTACCGAGCTATTGAAGACGGAATCAGTCTCAATCCGATCTTAAACAGTTTTCAGGAAGTGGTTAACCGCTACGGTATAGAAAGGGACGTTATTGATGCCTTTCTACACAGCATGGAAATGGACCTGGACAAATCGGAGTACGATCGTGCGCAATACGAAAAATATATTTTGGGAAGCGCTGAGGTGGTTGGGCTGATGTGTTTGAGTGTTTACACCGAAGGAGATAAAGAGCAATACAATGAGCTGAAGCATTCGGCTATGAAGTTGGGTAGCGCTTTTCAGAAGGTCAATTTTTTACGCGACTTGAAAGCGGATTATGAAAGTTTGGGCAGAACGTATTTCCCAAATGTTGATATGGATTGTTTTGATGAACAATGCAAAGCCGAAATAGAACGGGAAATTGAAGAGGACTTTAATGAAGCTTACAAGGGAATCGTTCGTTTGCCGAATAAAGCCAAGTTAGGAGTTTATCTGGCCTATGTTTATTACACGGCGTTGTTCCAGAAAATAAAGAAATCCCAACCGCAGGTCATTTTGAGCGAGCGAGTGCGAATTCCCAACCAGGTGAAGTACGGGTTGATTCTCAGCAGCTATTTCAAATACCGCCTAAATCCGAATTTGTAATGGAGAGTCGTGAACGAGTCATATTGGTCGACGAGTGCGATATTCCTGTAGGGGATATGGAGAAGATGGAAGCTCATGAAAAGGGGTTGTTACACAGAGCAATTTCTGTTTTCATCATCAATTCTAAAGGAGAAGTGCTTCTGCAGCGAAGGGCAGATCATAAATATCATTCTGGTGGGCTGTGGACCAACACATGTTGTACTCATCCGAGAGTGGGAGAATCGTGTTTTGATGCGGCGAATCGCCGATTGGAGGAAGAGATGGGGATGAAGGCAGATTTGCACGAAGCGTTTTTCTTTATTTATAAAGCAGAACTTGATCACGGTTTAACTGAGCACGAATTTGACCATGTGTTCATTGGTTTTTCAGATGAAACACCTGTGCTCAATCCAGACGAAGTATCGGACTTCAAATGGATGACCGTTTCAGATATACAGAATTCAATTCAGAGCGATCCAAAGGCTTTTACCGAGTGGTTTAAAGTCATATTCTCTGAATTTCAAAGTGAATTGGGAAAGGAGTTAAGCCTATCCGTAATTTAAAAAATCGTATGCCTAAAGTTACCGTTAATCGTCGGGCCCATTTCAATGCGGCGCACCGACTGCACAACAGCGCCTGGAGCGAAGACCGCAATACCGAAATATTCGGGAAATGCAACAATCCGTATTACCACGGTCACAATTATGAATTGATTGTTTCGGTGCGGGGTGAGATCGATCCACAAACGGGCTATGTGATGGATATGAAAGTATTAAAGGACATTATAAAACAAGAGGTGGAAGAGCCTTTTGATCACAAAAATTTGAATGAACAGGTTAAGCCTTTCGATCGCTTGAACCCAACTGCCGAAAATATAGCGGTAGTAATTTGGGAGCGAATCAACGGTAGACTCGAAGAAGGCCTCGATCTGAAAGTAACACTTTACGAAACCCCTCGAAACTTTGTAGAATATGAAGGATGATAAGCAACATTACCATAATGGGTTAGAATTCAATGGCAACGGTACCAAACAGAATGGTACGCAGGCCAAGCCCAATGGAGCAGAAATGGCGAGTGAATTGGAAGATTTTCTCGGAGACGCACACATTGGGACGTCCAAAGATACACCCATGCGAGCTGATGCTTGGGATATAACCGCTGAAGAAAAAATTGAAGGAATCGCCCATCATTTTGGTAAGATAATGGACCTGCTCGGTTTGGACAGGACAGATGATAGTCTGAGTGGGACACCACTGCGGGTTGCCAAGATGTACGTTAACGAGGTTTTTCAAGGGTTGAATCCGGCGAATAAACCGGTAGTTCGGATGTTCGAGAACAAATACGGTTACGGTGAGATGCTCGTGGAAAAGAACATTACACTTCACTCGTATTGCGAACATCACTTCGTGCCGATTTTGGGTGTAGCTCATGTCGCATACATCAGCAATGGGCACGTCATTGGTCTTTCGAAGATCAATCGGATTGTACGCTATTTTGCCAAGCGACCACAGGTGCAAGAGCGCTTGACCGAGCAGATTGCGCGTGAACTCAAGCAAGTTCTTCAAACGGAAGATATTGCCGTTGTGATTGATGCGGAACACCTTTGCGTAAGCACAAGGGGAATCGAGGATACGGGCAGTTCAACAGTTACGGCTCATTACGGCGGTAAGTTTAAAGAAGATAAATACAAATCAGAATTTTTAAAACACATCGATTGATATGGGAACGTTTTTAGTTGTAGGAGGAACATCGGGAATAGGAAATGAAATAGTTCATCAATTATCGAACGCCGGGCACGAGGTTTGGGTGACAGGTCGTGAGGAGAAAAATCTTGACGGTTTATCGGTTCGTTTTCAGCAATGGGACGCGATGAATCCAACAGATATCGACTTACCCGAATCACTGGATGGGTTGGTTTATGCGCCCGGAACAATCAACTTGAAGCCGTTTCATCGCATCAAGATAGACGGATTTCGAGAAGAGATGCAGATCAATTACTTCGGTGCTGTGGAGGTAATTCAGCAATCGTTGACGGCATTGAAAAAATCGGACCACCCCTCGGTCGTATGTTTTAGCACCGTGGCGGTAAGTCAGGGAATGCCTTTTCATACGTCGATAGCGTCGGCCAAAGGAGCCGTAGAGGGTTTGGTTCGTTCGTTGGCAGCTGAGTATGCTCCAACCATCCGATTCAATGCAGTAGCTCCGTCGCTTGTGGATACGCCACTGGCCGGACGACTGTTGAGCAGCGATGATAAACGCGAAGCATCGGATAAAAGGCATCCACTCAAACGAGTAGGTACGCCAAAAGATCTTGCCAATGCTGCGGTTTATCTACTCAGCGAGCAAAGCAGTTGGGTCACGGGTCAAGTCATTGGAGTGGACGGAGGAATGTCCTCTATACGTCCGATATAAATTTTGAATCAAATGAGTTTGCAACATTTCACGGAAAGAGATTTTCAATCCTGGGAACGCCGATATCGCGCACACTTTTTTAATTCGGTAGTGGGATTCAAGAGTTTAGCGCTTTGTGGAACAAAAGACCAGGAGGGCAAGACCAATTTGGCGGTCATCAACAGCGTGGTGCACATCGGCTCCAATCCGCCGTTGATGGGTATGATCTTGCGCCCGGCTACGGTTCCGCGTCATACCTTGTCCAACATCATTGAGAATGATGAGTACACATTTAACCATATCCACGAAGGAATGGTGGATTGGGCGCATCAGACCTCGGCGAAATACTTGCGTGGTCAGAGCGAGTATACCCAATGCGGGTTTACTGAATATTATTCCGAAAATTTAAATGCACCTTACGTACAGGAAAGTCAAATAAAAATAGGACTTCGCTTCAAGGAGCGAATCAATATACGATCGAACCATACCATTATGATGATTGGTGAGGTGGTTGAGGTCCTGCTACCTGAGCATTTGGTTGGCGAGGATGGTTTTGTCGACTTGAATGGCGCAGGATCACTGGTAGGCAGTGGATTGGACGCCTATCTTAAATCGGAAAAAATCAAGCGAATGGCTTATGCTCAGCCCGATCGTGAGCCCCAAACGATAGCATATAAATAATGGCGAAAACAACCCTTTTTTGGCACCGAAGAGATTTGCGAATTGACGATAATGCGGGATTGTTTTACGCATTAAAAGAGGGCAAGAATGTTCGTCCTATTTTTATTTTCGATCGAGAAATTCTCGATGCTCTTTCCGATAAAAAAGATGCTCGTGTTTCGTTTATATACACCCACATCGAGCATTTGAAAAAACGGTATAGCGAACTCGGTACCGACCTTTTGGTGTATTATGGAAAGCCCGAAGATGTATTCGAAGAAATCCTCGAGGAAATGGAGGTGGGAAGTATTTATACCAATCGCGATTACGAACCTTATGCAAAGCAGCGCGACGAAGCGATTCAAAAATTGGCGGATACAAATGAAGTTCAGTTTTTTACATTCAAAGACCAATGCATTTTTGAGAAAGATGAGGTGGTGAAAAAAGACGGCGATTGGTATTCGGTATTTACTCCGTATAGCAAGGTCTGGAAAAGCAAATTGAATGATTTCTATTTGAAGTCATACCCCACGTTATCGCTCACCGATGCGTTTCAGAAGTCGAGCGAGACAGATTTAATCGGTTTGGGAGAAATGGGTTTTGAACCCACAGACATCGACTTTCCATCGTCGGAGGTCGATCCGGAAATTATTGAAGATTATCACGAAACACGTGATATTCCATCGATACGGGGGACTACACGAATGAGTGTTCATTTGCGATTTGGAACGGTGAGTATACGGCAGTTGGCCAGAAAAGCGCTTCGCAACGAAAAGTATTTGAATGAGTTGATCTGGCGAGATTTTTACATGATGATTCTGCATCATAATCCGCAAGTTGTAACTCAGAGTTTTCGTCCCGAATACGACCAAATTCAATGGGAGGATAATGAGGAGCATTTCAAAGCTTGGTGCGATGGAAAAACAGGTTATCCGATCGTAGATGCGGGAATGCGCGAACTCAATGCAACGGGTTTTATGCACAATCGCGTTCGGATGATAACCTCGAGTTTCTTGGTGAAACATCTGTTGATCGACTGGCGCAAAGGAGAAGCGTATTTTGCGGAAAAGCTATTGGATTACGAACTCAGCAGCAATAACGGAGGGTGGCAATGGGCAGCCGGAAGCGGTTGCGATGCTGCGCCGTATTTCCGCGTTTTCAATCCCGAATTACAAACTAAAAAATTTGATTCGGATTTGAAGTACATCCGAAAATGGGTTCCTGAATTTGAAGATTTTTCGCGCTATCCCAAACCTATTGTAGAACACAAGAAAGCGCGGGAACGCGCATTGGAGCGCTACAAAAGTGGATTGGGTAAAAATTAAACGATGCGCAGAGGAAAGTTATTTTATTTGATTGGAATCTTAACAATTGTTGTTGTTGCTTCGGCGATGGCACTAAATCAACAAAACGAACAAGACATGAGCATAAAAGTAGGCGATAAAGTACCGGTATTTTCTCTTCCGGATCAAAATGGAGAGATGTTTCAATTGGCCGAGGTTATCGGAAAGAAAAACATAGTCATTTACTTCTACCCAAAGGATGATACTCCGGGCTGCACCAAAGAAGCCTGCAAATTTCGGGACGACTATGAGGACTTTACAGATCTGGGAGCAATGGTCATTGGAATAAGCAGCGACAATGTAGCCTCGCACAAAAAGTTTGCGGCCAAACACAATTTACCTTTCACCTTGCTATCGGATGCCGATAAAGAAGTGCGCAAGCAGTTCGGTGTTCCTACAAACCTTCTAGGTCTTTTGCCGGGACGCGTTACCTATGTGGTAGATAAAGAAGGAATAGTACAAGGCGTGTTCAACAGCCAATTTAAAGCTGAACAACATATTGAAGAGGCAAAGAATGTGCTAAGGGGGCTTGGCAGTTAAAAAACATACCTACTTAATACATGTAATAAATTAAATATGTAAAATTGCTTCAAATTACGAAGTGATGGATTGGATTAGGGAACTACATGATAGCTTTGAACTTGGAATAAATCGGATTGAAAAAGAAAATAAAAAGGCGTTTGTATCGAGTTCTTTTCAAAGCAATAGCGTAGTACTTCTTCATTTGGTTAGCGTTATTCGTCCGCAAATACCAATCATTTTCTTGAATACGGGTTTTCTATTCCCAGAAACTTTTTCTTTCCGGAACCTTCTTGCCGAACGACTTGGTTTGAATATTATCGAATACAAGAGTTCAGTGCCTAAAATTCAGCAACGGGACACCAATGGACGGTTTCTATATACAACGAATCCTGACGCCTGTTGTAGAATGAATAAAGTATTACCGATGCAACGAGTTTTGGAAGATTTTGATGTGTGGATTAATGGTGTAAGAGCAGGACAGAGCAGCGTTCGTAATAGCTTTGCGGAGTGGCAAACATTAGGTGACGGTAAGTTTAGATATCATCCTTTACTCGACTTGGATAACCGAGCAGTACATCAATATATCAAGCATTTTGAACTTCCTTTTCATCCTTTACACAACAAAGGATTGCAAAGTATTGGTTGTGAACCCTGTACTCAGATCGTTCCAATTACATCCTCCGAACGAGATGGGCGTTGGATGGGATTAAATAAAACGGAGTGCGGTTTGCATACAGAAATTAAATAAAACTAGATTCTAAGGGACTTAAAAGAAGAATTGCAATGAAAGTATTTGTTACTGGAGGGGCTGGATATATAGGGTATGAAATTATTCGATACTTGGATAAAAGTCCGGAAGTGGATGAAATTGTGGTATATGATAACCTAATGGCCAATCGTCTAGGTCTCTTTATGGGAGGGACATATACATTCAATAAGTTGACCTTCATACAAGGGGATATTTTGGATGATCGAAGTATGCAGGAAGCAATGAACGGAGCTGAAATGGTGATTCATTTAGCAGGTCGTGTAACAACTCCTTTTACCTACGAAGACGCACATTTGTATGATCAAGTGAACAAATGGGGAACCGAACAAGTCTGTCAGGCCATTGAGGTAAACAAACCTGAAAAAGTAATATACTTTAGTTCAGCAGTGATATATCCTGACGATAATCAATTGCATGATGTAAACTCCAACCCATTGCCGTTATCGCCTTATGCGAAATCAAAGTATGCAGGGGAAAGGATATTGAGTCGTATTGAATCCTTTTCAGAATTATTCATTTTTCGGTCGGGCAACGTATTTGGGGTAAACCCTTCCATGCGCTTCGATACTGTGATTAATCGATTTGCATTTGACTCAATTACTAAAAATCGAGTAATGCTATTTGGAACAGGTGAGGAAATAAGGCCTTTTGTGTCATTGTCGACCATTGTTGAATGGGTTGCCGCTGTATTGAATGGGCGTCTAAAAAATGGAGTATACAATTTAGTGGATTTTAACTCTTCAATCAACGAAGTATTATTTCATTTCAGAAATCACTTTAAAAACTTGGAATATCTAGCTATGAATCAGGATCATAGGATTTTCAGCCTATCGGTGAAGCCCTCGGAAGAGTTGACGTTGCCTAATAAGGATGTCGAATCACAGATTAAAGATTATCTTAATAATTTGTCTGCTTATTTCACGATTCATTCAAAATAAAAACCCCTACTAAATTAGCAGGGGATTTGATGACCATTAAGTTGACGCTTACTTTTTCTTTTTCACGTCATAACCGAGCTTTTCCAGTGTAGACTTCATGCTCTCTACTTCTGCAGCGCGTCGGTTGAACTCTTCTTTTTCAATGTTCTTTTTCAAACCTTTCAATTCAAGGTCACTTAGTTTGCCTAAAAATTGAGACGCAAATAGCGACTTTAGTGAACCGTTGTTGTTTTGGTTTTCACGCAATTTGTTGACAATGTCTGTTGGTGTGATTTTTTTCATAACTGAATGTGTGTTAATTATTTGTCACAAAAATATTTTAAATATCTCATAATTAAAAGCATACACGGACCGATTTATATCAAGAGATTGGCTTTTTCCTTTTTTTAGTATCTTCGTAGGTCTAAGCCTAAAGCCGATGAATAGTTTAATTATAAAGTACTCCAACCGATTCCTGAGTAGGTGGGTCATCCTGCTCATTGATACCTCTTTCGTTCTATTCCTCTTTCCAGCCGCCGTTTTGTTGCGCTTGAACTTCGACTTTAGCCAATTTGACGCAGAGCTTGTACTGACCAATGGCCTAGCTGTTGCTTTTGCTTATATCCTGTTCTTTTTAGCAAGCGGATCTTATAGCGGAATCTTACGCCATACGAGTGTTCGGGATGCGTACAATGTTGTTCGCGGAACTTCTGCCGCTTTTGCTTTTTTGTTTATTACGAGTACACTTTACTTTTATTTCGAAACCGAGAGTTGGTTTAGTATTTCCCGCAGTATTCTTTTGATTCACTATTTATTGGTGAATTTCGTGATGCTCGGGTTGCGATTTTTTGTAAAAACGTTTTACCACAATATTATCCGACGAAGAGAAGGAGAAAAACAAAACGTAGTGATTTTTGGAGCTGGAGGACTCGGGGCTATTGTTCGGCAATCTATGGAGCGCGATATTAATGCTCAGTTACGCGTAATCGCTTTTGGTGATGATAACCCTTCGTTTTTTGGAAAGTCCATGGAAGGAATTCCGGTTTTATCCATGAAGAAGATTTTAAAACCTGAGTTTGTAACAAAATACCGTTTGCGAACTGTGATTATTGCCATATCGGGGTTGAATCCCATGCGTAAACGTGAAATAGCCGAGAAAGCGATCGAACTCGGCCTAGAGGTTCGCATCGTTCCTTCGGTTGATCAATGGATATCGGGTCAGTTCAGTGTAGACCAACTTCGAAATATTCGAATCGAAGATCTACTGGAACGCAGCCCTATTTCGCTCAACAATATCAAGGTATCGAAAATGATTCGAAACCGACGTGTTCTTGTTACGGGGGCTGCAGGCTCTATCGGTTCAGAAATAGCGCGCCAAGTAGCCAACTATCGACCCAGTCAAATCATCGCCCTCGATCAAGCAGAAACACCACTATTTGAACTGCAACAAGAGCTCGGAGTGCGCAATGTAGAATATGTTGTGGCCGATGTAGCGAATAGCCGCCGTATGGAAGATGTGTTTAGACGTTATCGCCCCGATGTGGTTTACCACGCTGCCGCCTATAAACACGTTCCGCTAATGGAAGCCAATGTATATGAAGCACTTCAATCGAATGTTATCGGGACTTTCAATTGCGTATCATTAGCCATGAAGTATGAAACGGATTCTTTTGTACTGGTGAGTACCGATAAGGCGATTAACCCGACCAATGTTATGGGTGCGACCAAGCGTTTGGCAGAGATGATTTGCACCGCCATGCAATCCACAGAAGACAACCAGACGCATTTTATAACCACGCGTTTTGGAAATGTTCTGGGTTCCAATGGTTCAGTTATCCCCACTTTTCGAAAACAAATCGCAACTGGCGGCCCTGTAACCGTTACGCATCCCGAAATTACCCGCTATTTTATGACCATTCCCGAGGCTTGCAATTTGGTACTCGAAGCCGGGGCGATGGGCAAAGGAGGTGAGATATTTGTATTTGACATGGGAGAAAGTGTAAAGATCGTGGACCTCGCTAAAAAAATGATTCGTCTCTCAGGGTTTGTTCCGAACAAGGATATTTCGATAGTTTTTACGGGCCTCCGACCAGGAGAAAAGCTCTACGAAGAGCTGCTTTCATCGGATGAAAATACACAACCAACCCATCATGACAAGGTCATGATCGCCAAGGTTCGAGATATTGATGTCGAGAAAATGATGTATCAGATTCAACATTTGCGATTGGCCATGCGCGGTGGCGATGAGATCGAAATGGTTAAGGCGCTAAAAGCAATGATTCCGGAGTTTAAATCAAATAACTCGGTGTTCTCTGATCTCGATAATTGATCTCACGCATTTCTCGTACCTTTGATTCTGCGATAAAGTTCAATTCATGCGATCCATCTTCCTGACGGTTTTGACCCTTTCCTTTTTTCAGCTCATAGCTCAACCTACCTGGTTGCACACGAGCTCTGAAATGATGCCGATATACGAGGCGGATTTCATCATGAACGATACCGTTCATACATCTATTCGTCCCTTTTCCTATAGTGATTTAGGAGAACTGTCTGCTGTGACTCATGATACCTTTGTACCGCCCGGCAAGTGGCACGAGCGTTTTTGGAAAACCGATTTATTGCATTACGATGAAGGTCCATTTGAAATAACCGTAAATCCAGCGGTAAATCTCGGCCTGGGATGGGATTTTACGGAGGATTGGGGCTATACCTACACGAATACGCGTGGAGTTTTTGCACATGGGAAAATAGGGGAGAAGTTTGGTTTCTACACCGGTTTTTATGAGAATCAAGCGCTTTACAACAGGTACGTTTGGGATGCCTACAATGGAAAACGAGTATTACCGGCTTTCGGGTTAAAGCGAGGATTTTATGGCAATGCCTGGGATTATTATTGGGCCCACGGGATGATGCAGTATAAACCGACCCATTATCTCGAGTTGTTTGCGGGGCATGGAAGGAATTTCATTGGCGAAGGTCATCGGTCGTTGCTTCTGAGCGATAATGCGTTCAACTATTTTCATTTTGGAGCCGCCTTGAAGTTCAAGCACTTCAAATATGTCGTGATCCATCCTTTCTTAAATGATCTCCGTCGGGACTTGGAGGTGAATGGAGCCTACCGCAAGAAATATCAAGCGGTTCATTATCTGAGTTTGAATTTGGGTAAGAAGTTAAATATCGGACTGTTCGAGAGCATCACCTACGGAGATACCTCGAGAGCAGTGAACTCGCAGTTTGAATTCAATTATCTAAACCCCGTTATTTTTTGGCGAGCCATCGAATATTCGCAGGGTTCGCAACGCGGTAATGCCATGTTGGGACTCAATGTTTCTTACAAGTTTAACAAGCAAATTGCGCTTTACGGCCAGTTCGCATTGGATGAATGGAAGCTTTCGGAAATTCGCGCGGGAAATGGTTGGTGGGCCAATAAATATGCGATTCAGTTGGGCGTGAAAGGATATGATGTATTGCTGGACGGACTCCACTATCGGTTGGAATACAATCAAGTTAGGCCTTATATGTATGCCCATAAATTGGAGCTACTGAACTACGGACATTTTCAGCAGAGCATGGCTCATCCGTTGGGAGCCAATTTTAGGGAGTGGATTGGTATTCTGCAATACGATAGCGAGCGATGGCAATGGCGCGCACATGCTGTTTACTATCGGAAAGGAGAGGATATCAATGGGGAGAATTACGGAAGTGATGTTTTCGAGAGCTACGATACACGTGTACAGGATTATGGTAATGAAATCGGTCAGGGCGGTTTGAAAGAAGTGCTTTTTGTGGACCTGAGTTCGGCTTACATGGTCAACCCGAAATGGATGACCCAATTAAAAATAGGCGTGATTCTTCGTTCCGAATCGCGAGCGTATGATGCCGGTTTTACAGGCGGTACACAGGCCATGCCGTATATTGCCTTGCGCCATCAGTTGTTTAATCAATACCTCGACTTCTAATGCTCAAGGAATTTCGTCCCGCATTGCTTTTCTTGCTCAAGTTCGGTGTTGTTTTCGGTGTATTGAGTGGGGTGTATAGCTTCTGGATCAAGACTTTCCAGGGTGAGCCCGACCCAATTACACAAATTGTGAGTGATCATACGGTGAGTGTCATGCGTATTGTCGGTTTTGACGTTCGTCAAGAGCCCACTGCAGAGGAGTCGAGCACGACGATTTTTATTGATAACCTCGCTGCCGTGCGCGTTTTTGAAGGGTGTAATGGAGTGGCAGTTTTTATCTTGTTTATCGCCTTTATTTTTGCCTTTCGACTCGGTTGGTCAACGGTTTTGTACGCTTTGGCTGGAGGAGTGGTGATTCACTTGTTCAACCTTTTCCGAATCGGTGGATTGGCTTGGATTGCAGTTTTTCGCCCCGAATACATGTATTTCACTCATAAATATCTTTTCACGCTTATTCTTTATGCAGTGGTGTTCGCACTTTGGGTGCTTTTTGCGCGGAAGTGGGGCATGAGGGTTAAAAAGAATATTTAATTCGAGCAAAGGCGCTCCCGCTTATAAATCCGTACTTACCACTAAAGGGTTGAGTTCCTGTGAAAAATTGTCCTACCAAGGAGAAATCCGTATTCGTGCCTACATTGTAGGTTATGGTCGGAATGAGTATTAAATTGTTAAAACCCAAATCGGACATTACCCCAAAATCACCGCGCAAAAGAGGTCGAAATTGATAGCCCGTGAGCACAAAAGCCGTTGTTCGAAAAGGGAAGAGGTCTTTAGCGGTCAACAAACCGCTCCCGCCGCCGCTAATGGCTAAAAAGTCCAACAAATTGCTGCTATTTTCTCCCGAGGAGTTGTACAATCCGTTGGCCGAAAGGAGCAATCCGTTGTCGAAGGTGTATTCGTAGCCGATACTTGCCGAGAATACCGTTTGACTTTCAGGAGCCAGTACCGGGATAAAAATCGATGCTTCGCCTTTGAGTGCTGCATTGTTCAGGTTTCCGGCAAACCCACCGCCGAGAACTATGTCGTCTTTCCACATTCCACCCAATACCTGAATATCAAACTCTTTCTTGTTGAATCGATACAGTCCCGCCGCGATGAGGTTGCCGTTGCCATCCACTCCAGCAGTGAATTGGACTTGATTCAACGCCGACAAATAGCGCGTTACATTCACCACATCACTTCCGGGTCTTTCCTCGTAGTCAAAATCAAAGTAACTGTAGGTATTGAAAATATCATTGGGATTCCAAATGGTGTGTTGTGCCCAATTGACACGTTGTCTTCCGAGGGTTACCTCCCAATCGCCACGGGTGTATTTTGCATACAATCGATCGATGACCTGATGTAAAAACACATCTCGACCGGAAATGGCAATATAACTCAAATCGACTGCCGCTGGATCCATTTCGAGTTGCTGGCGGAAAGCCGGGACATTCGAGGCTTGAAAACCCCAAAATATCCGATTCCGTATTCCTGTGTGAAACTCCCAATTCGCATTGGGATAGTAGGTAACGTTGATCCGGTTGTGGATTTGGTAATCAAAAAAGTTGTAGTCAGCTCCCAACAGGTTCATGATGGGGCGCGGGATGTCTTCGGTTATATGCGTAGAAGTTCCCAACAGCTTTACGTAGCCGTTTACATCCCAGTTATCTTGGCTTTTCGATGGCAGGGAAAAGAGCAATAATGCTCCAGCTAGCAAAGCAACTTTGAAAGGATGTCGGTGAGGTGTTTTCAATTTTTATTTATTGGGGTCCGTTTCGTCAGAAATCACTTTTCCATCGTCGATGCGAATGATTCGTCGGGCCTTGTCAATCACCCGCTGGTCATGAGTGGAAAAAATAAAAGTCATGTTCTCCTCTTTATTCAGCCGAGCCATGATGTCCAGTAGGTTATTGGTACTCGAACTATCCAAATTGGCCGTTGGTTCATCCGCCAAGATAAACGCTGGTTTCGAGGCTAATGCACGGGCTACTGCCACACGTTGCTGTTGTCCGCCACTCATTTCACTTGGCCGGTGATGCATGCGGTCTTCGAGTCCAACATCGGCCATCAGTTTATGCACGCGTTCTTTTATTTCGGATTTGGGTCGTTTTTGAAGCTGCATGATGAATCCTGTGTTTTCTTCGGCAGTGAGTACGGGAAGGAGGTTGTACGCCTGGAAAACAAAACCAATGTTTTTCAACCGAAAGTCAATCATTTCATTGTCCGAAAGTTCGGAAATATCCGTTCCATTGATATGGACGGTTCCTTTGGTGGGATGGTCCAGGCCACCTATCATGTTCAGCAGTGTAGTTTTTCCCGATCCACTGGGCCCGACGATTGCTGTGAACTCGCCTTCGTGGATTTCCAAGGTCACGCCATCCACAGCTCGGACCTCCGTGTCGCCTTCGCTATAGATTTTATAAAGATCATCAACTTTGATTACTGTTCCCATTGTGTGTTTGTTTAAATGCTTCGTATAGCGTCGTTTGGATTGAGTTGTAGGGCTTTCCGCGCAGGATAAATGGCCGATAGAATAGCCGTTACAACAACCATGATTCCAATGTTGGGGTAAAATTCAGGACTGAGTTGGGTATACACCATGGTATCGATACCGAAGTTTTTCAACCCTTCTCCCCACAGACTTAGGTCAATTCCCGTCGTCCCAAAATACTGTACACTTCCAAAAGCCATTGCAATACCGATGGGACCACCAACCGCTGCAAGAAATACGGTTTCGCTCAAAATCATCGCAAATACACGTTTCTTATTCATTCCTACCGCCATGAGCATCCCCAGCTCTCGTTTGCGCTCCAATACTGCCATGAGCATCGTGTTGACAATCCCAAAGGCTAAAGCAGCCATGATAATGGTCAAAAACAAGTATAAAAATAGCCCCATGACTTCATCCGCATATCCCAATTCAGGTGAAATTTCTTTCCATGTTTCAATATCGCTATCCTCGAAGTTATCGCTTAGCCGAGCTGTGAAAGGTTCGACCTGCTCGTCGTCTTTCATGAGGATCGCGATTTCGTGTAATCCTCCATCTGTGCCAATTAAATTATACACATCAGAGGTTTTAACGAAAACATTGACTTCATCAAATTTTGAGCTACTCGATTCAAAAATACCGACCACGCGAAAAGCGCCGGTGACGAGATTGCCGAGGTTGTCTTGGAATGTGAGAACAATTTTTGATTTCTCCCGAACATTCAATTTTTCAGCCAGGCGTTTTCCCAGCACGATTTGGTTTTTGTACGACGCCTCGAAGTAGGTTCCCGTGATTACTTGATCGTGAATTTGAGTTACGTTTTGTTCCGTTTCGGGGTTAACGCCGGTGATTAACACACCATTTCCTCCGCGTGCCGAACTCGCCATTCCATTGATCAGTAATCGACTGGTATAGGCTTTCACACCTTTTGCTGTATCGAGGTAGGCCGTGATCTGGTCGGCCTGGGGTATAACGAATTTTGCATTCCGATCCTGTAGAAAAGAGGGGTGGTGGATCTGGATGTGAGAAATCACGTTTTGAATCACATTTCGGGTGCGTTGCGCATTGAGACCGTAGGAGAATGAGATGCTAAATAGTCCCGCCCATATTCCAAGTGCAATACTTGTGATAACCAAACCCGATCGCAATCGGTTTCGCCAAACATTTCGCCACGCTATGGTAATTATATTTTTCATGAATTCTGTTCGCTTTTCATCGGATTACTTGCGCATGGCATCGATGGGTTTAAGTCGGAAAACGACATACATGGGATAAAACGAAATTACAGCCGCAATAATTAAGATGATCCAAGCGTGGGTAAGCCAAATGCTCGGATCAACACTTGCTGGAAGAATGGGTTCGAACCCAAACTCTTCAAAAGCCTCTCTAGCGCCACCGCTAAAACGCAATGGGTTATAGTGAAAATATAGCACCAATGGAGTTACGGCAATCATTCCGGCAATAACCCCATTGACAGCCAGAAAGACCGTTTCCATTACCAACGTAATTCCCAGTTTCAATCGGCTCATGCCTACCGAAAGCAGGATTCCAAATTCGTGGATGCGCTCGGCTGTCATCATCAACACCGTACCGAAAATACCGAAGGTGATGATCATGTAAAGTATAAAGAGCATCAGTTGGCCTCCTGTACTGTCGGCCTCAATGGCTTGAACTAACTCGGGCATCATTTCCGTCCAATCCATCACTTCGTATTGTGTAGTGTCCAGTGTTTGCTGAATGGTCTGTTGAACATCTTCTGTATCTCGGTTCCCGTCCAAAAGAAAGACGTAAGAAGTGATCCGCCCTTCTGCGCCATAAAACCACTGTGCTTCGGCCAAGGGCATGAAAACCGTGTTGTTGTTCAGCAATGGGCTTTTCAGCTCGACGATTCCTCGCACTGGGTAGAGTCCAATCGCTGAAACACCTCGATAACCCTGGCTCAATAAAATCAAAGAATCTCCAACTCCAAGCTTGAGGTAATCGGCTGCACCGGAAGATAGAATCACTGCTTTGTCGTCACTTTGGATGTATTCTCCAGCGATCAGTTGCTCGGACAAGTTCATCATGACGTCTTCTTTCTCCGGGACTATCCCATTGACCATAAGACCTTTTGTAGCGTTTTGGTATGCTCCAAGTGCAAAGCTTTCCAACCGGGGTTGTGCTTGAGTTACTCCATCAATTTGATCGAAGTAGGTGAGGAGTGAGTCGCTGTACTCTACCGAGTGATCAATAATTTGTTCTTTCCAGTATCCTTGTTTGTGCACCTGGATGTATCCAGAGTAGTAACCCACGACGTTTTCTATCATGTTGTCGTAGGTGCCGATTTGCATACTTCGCAAAAAGACGGCGAAGAAAACGGCAAATAGAACCGATGCCATCGTGATGAGGCTGCGGCGGCGATTCCGCCAAATATTGCGCCAGGCGAGGAGGGATAGCATCAGCGAATTCTTTTCATGTTTTGAACCGAGAAAAACTCTTCTTCCAAGTCGGCATTGAACTCAATGCTATTGTACGACATAATCGTGCTGTAACCCGGCTGATCTGCTGGAGTCATAACGAGCTTGGTGGGCAGTAGACGGCCGCTCAATTCTTTGATTTCAGAAGCGTGCAACGTGTTGATCAAAAAACCGTCTTCATCGTAAAACTCTCCGCGCATTTGAAGATACTCGCCATCCGCACTAATAAACGATATGATTTTCCCCCAAACTACCGGGGCATCTGGTTTTGGAGTCAGTTCGATCTTGTAGCACTTGCGGCCTTCGAGTATCGAATCACCGACTATTTCGTGGGTGTAGTCGACGATTACCGAGCTTTCACGTACCAAATCGTCATTGGTGAAATCGCTTCCCATCCAACTCTGCATCATCATACTCGGCGGCATTTTAATCTGGCGCTGAATGCTTGGCTGCCAGTTCCATATTTCGTTTTCGCGCTTCAAAAACACGGTTCCTTTGTCGCGCGCGGGTGCTTTGATTAGGATTAGGGCATATTCACTGCCCAAAGCCCAAGTCTTCGTTTGAATTTCTCGGTCCCAGTTGGGGCGGACAATTTTGATGGTCACATCGGCAATCGACGATTCACCGCGCAGTTTTTTTTCAGCGCGTTCGATAATCTCTTTTGCCGAAGGGTTCTGTGGAGCAAATGCAGCCAATACAAGTCCAAAAACCAATGTTCCTATAGCTAGCGTATATTTCATTTCAATTGATATTTATCCAATAAGTTATCGCGAATCGAGTCGAGCGGTAAATCGTCGTTCAGTACCGCGTATTGCATGGCTAAACCGTCGACTAATGCGGTTATGAATTGAGCCTCAGCCCGGGGATTTTCATAGTTCAGTTGGGAAAATAGATTTTCCAAAATCGCCATCGTTTTTTGGTATTTCTCCACTCCTAACCGATGAACGAAATCAATGTTCTCAACTTGTGCCACTAACGATAAAAAAAGTTTGATTCGATGAAAATCTTCATTCAGTAAGTTGAACAGATAGGAGAGTACATTGCGCAATTGTTTTTTCGGACTTCCCGTAAATAGCTCCTTCAGCAACTCTTCGCTTTCCGAATTAGCTCCGGTTACAATGGCTTGTAAAATATCCTCTTTGCTCTCGTAGTAATTGTAGATTAACCCTTTCGATACTCCCGCTTTTTTGGCAATTTTCGATACAGAAGTGGCGTGGTAGCCCTCGTTGGCGAACAACTCCAAGGCAGCTTCGGTTATCTTTGCCATGCTCCGATTTCGGATCGGTTCCAAATCTTTTTTTGTACGTGGTGACATATCAACTGACTAAACGGTCGGTCAAAAATAGAAAAAGAAAATTCACCGACCAAGCGGTCAGTTCAAAAAGTTATCTTTGTTAAAAATTTATGTGATGTTACAGATTGTAGCCCTAGTTTGCTTAACGCTTATCATTTTGGCCATCCTGAGGAATAGAGGAAGGTTTTGAATACCCATTAAAAAAAGAAAGAGGGCGTTTCACAACGTCCTCTTTCGGGCTTTACAGAAAGAAAGTTTGGGTTAATAGATCAGTACTTCTTCTTTCTGACGATTCTTCAATATTCTACCCAAATATCAAAAAATCATTCTCCTTTGTCTCCTCAAATATAATGAAACAATTTTCAGAATCACAACATTTGTAACTAATTATTGACGCAATTGAGCACCTAATTCTGCTTCCAGTGCTTTTTGAATTCGGTTCATGGCTTGATCGATGTGCTTGTCCTGAAGTGTTCTTGCAGGGTCAAACAGCGTAAAGGCCACAGCGTAACTCTTCTTGCCTGACGGTAGTTTGTCTCCCTCGTATACATCGAAAAGTTGGATGTCATTAAGGATTTTATTCTCGGCTTGCTTTGCTACATTTCTGATCTGGCCAAATGTCACACCACGGTCTACCAATAGAGCTAAATCCCGGCGAACCGATGGGTACTTTGGAATTTCTTTATAACGGGTGTCTTGAGGCGAATAGATGTTGCGGATGGCGTCCCAATCGAAAACGGCTGCAAATACCGGTTGCTCAATATCAAAATGAGCGCACCACTTTTCTTTTACGATTCCTACTCGAACCAATTCATTCATCCCGTATTTATAGCTCACCGCTTCAATGAATTGTTCGTCTTGGATCAATTCGGTATTGAGCTTCGAAGCTTGATGGCCCATTTTGGTCAATATATTTTCTGCATGGCCTTTGAGTCGATAAAAACTCATTTCCTCGGCTTTCTCTGCCCAGTTGTCGCCATGAATATCTCCCGTTGCTACCATGACCAAATTTTCACGCTCAAAATACGCCTCGGTAGTTTGGGTATACACTTTTCCGAATTCGAATAACCGAAGGTTGGGTCTTTGGCGTTTGACGTTGCGCTCGATAGCTTCCAATGCGCCGAACAACAAGTTGGTTCGCAATATGGATAGATCGCGACTCAGTGGATTGAGCATACGCACCGCTTTATCACCACTCGCGGTATCGAGTTCGAGGTACGATTCACGCGTAAGTGAGTTGCTCATCATTTCGTAATAGCCCATACCCGTTAAAATACGTGCTGCCGTATCCTTTATCTCGAAACTGGTCGGGCGCTTTTCGTATTCCACAGAAAAGCTGAATTTCGCGGGCAGTTCTACTTCGTTATATCCATGAATACGGAGAATCTCTTCGGCAACGTCCGCTTCACGCGTTACGTCTACGCGATAGGTCGGTGCAATGATGGTCCATTTCGTCTCATCTTTTGATACAATTTCAAAATCGAGCAAGTCGAGGATTTCAGTTACGCGCTCACCAGATAAATCAGTTCCCAACAAGGTGTTGATACGCTGAATATCGATTTGTATTTCTTCTCCTTCAATCGGACCGTCGTAAACATCTACCACATCCATCGACACTTTCGCTCCGGCGTGTTTTTTGAATAGAGCAACTGCTAACTTCAAGGCATCGGAAGCCAATGCAGGATCTACTCCGCGTTCGTAGCGGAAGCTCGCATCGGTATGCAAGCCGTGACGCTTGGCCGTTTTGCGAATCGAAACCGGCTGAAAATAGGCGCTTTCCAAGAAAATAGAAGTCGTTTTGTCACTCACTCCAGAATCGTATCCTCCAAAAACACCTCCAATACAAAGCGGTTTGGACGCATCACAGATCATCAAATCTTCTGTGTGTAACTCGCGTTCTTCTTCGTCTAATGTGACGAGTTTTTCTCCTTGTTCCGCACATCGAACCACAATTTTTCCACCTTCAATTTTTTCTGCATCGAAAGCGTGCAAGGGCTGTCCAATGGCGTGTTGTACGTAATTGGTAATATCGACCAGGTTGTTCACAAGGCGCAAACCGATTGCTTTTAGTCGGTTGCTGATATATGCAGGAGATGGGCCTACTTGTAGGTTGGAAAGCGTTACGCCCATGTAGCGTGGACTCCGTTCTTCGTCGCGTACTTCGACGTTGATTTTGAGGTCGTTGTTATCAGCTTTTACTTTGGGTAGTTCGGGTTCAACGAGTTGAGAACTTTCTCCTCGTGCGATGATAAAAGCGTGCAAGTCCCGGGCTACACCAAAGTGAGACATCGCATCCGAGCGATTGGGAGTAAGCCCAATCTCGATGATGGTATCTTTTTCAACGCGGAAATACTCACTTGCAGGGGTGCCGATTTTTACATCGTCCTGGAGGACCATGATGCCATCGTGGCTTTGTCCTAAACCCAGCTCGTCCTCGGCACAAATCATACCTTGACTTACCTCTCCGCGAATTTTCGCTTTTTTAATTTTCAATTCCTCCCCGTTGGGATAGAGTGTACATCCAACAGTAGCGACGACCACAGTTTGCCCTTCAGCTACATTGGGTGCACCACAAACAATGGGAAGAGGATCGCCGTTTCCAACATCTACGGTGGTTACCTTGAGTCGATCAGCATTGGGATGTTGTTCGCAGGTGAGTACTTTTCCAATGACCACACCTTTTAATCCTCCACGTACCGATTCCCATTTTTCAGCTCCTTCAACTTCAAGTCCGGTTTGGGTGAGGTAATCGGTGATTTGATCTGTCGAAAGATCGGTTTGAATGTATTCTTTTAACCAATTGAGTGATATTTTCATCTTAGCGCTTTTGGTTGCTTTCCCATCGTGAAGCGCAAAAGTAATAATTCACACGTATTTAAGCGATATTGAATAGCGCAACTGCGTAGATGTAAAAGCGAAGTATACGAGTAAGGCCAAAAAGGAGGAAGCGTTCGATTGGAAAACGCACCAATCCAGAGACCAAGCTGGCAATGGCAAAGGGAAAGGGAAACATAGCGGCAAAAACCAAGAAGAAGCCTCCCCATTTGTTGATGAACTCGAAGTTCTTTCGAAACCGCGTATTTAAATAATGGTTAATTTTTTCGGTGTAACTCAACCTTCGACCGATGAGATAGGCAGCGAAACCTCCGGCATAGGAAATCAAACCCAAGATGATGGAGAAGGTAAATGGATTATCGAAATTTTTCACCCAGAGAATGAAAAAGTCCGGTGGGATCATTCCCAAAATGGTTTCAGAGATAAAGAAAATTGTGAGGACTTGCCAGGTTTGTAGGCTTTTGAGTAACTCTTGAATGGAGGTACCGATATCTCCGACGAAGTATTCAAAGGCTAGAATTAGGGCGACAAAGAAGAGCAAAGTACCAATAAGTTTGTACGAACTTTTTCTCACGGTACTGTAAAATCCGCTACGTCGAAAGTAGATGTGATAAATCTCTGTTCTGCGCCAAAATTTGTCCCAGCGGTGTTTCATGAATTTGTCCTGTGCGTTTCTGTTGGCAAAAGAACGAAAAATGAAGGGGAAATAATGTGGGTTGGGTTACGAAATACGACTCCAATGGAATTTATCCTTGTGTTTGCTCAAGAATACCTTACGAAGTTCCGCGTGTTTTGGCTCACTGAGTTCTGGATCTTTTTCCAATAGCCATTTTGCCGCCTCCCTAGCCAAAATAATCCATTGACCATCCTGCGTTAAGCTGCCAATTTTCAATCCGACCAAGCCACTTTGTTGCGTTCCCATGATATCTCCGGGTCCGCGTAACTGCAGGTCTACTTCTGATATTCGAAACCCATCGTTGGTTTCACACATGGTTTGCATTCGCGTACGTGCCTCGTTGGATAGCTTGTGTCCCGTCATCAGAATACAATAACTCTGTTCGGCTCCACGTCCCACTCGTCCTCTCAACTGATGAAGTTGGGACAGTCCAAATCGCTCAGCACTTTCGATGACCATCACGCTGGCATTGGGCACATTAACGCCTACTTCGATGACCGTCGTTGCCACCATGATTTGGGTCTTGCCCGATGCAAACCGATTCATCTCGGCTTCTTTGTCGTCCGCTTTCATTTGACCGTGAACGATGCTTACTTGGTAATCCGGTCGAGGAAATTCTTTTGTGATGGCTTCATAACCTTCCATGAGGTTTTTGTAGTCCAAGGTTTCACTTTCTTCAATCAACGGAAAAACGATGTAAACTTGCCGGCCTTTTGCGATTTCTTTTTTTAGAAACCCGAAAACTGCCAATCGCGAATTTTCAAAACGATGTTGCGTTTCAATCGGTTTTCTTCCCGGTGGCAATTCATCAATCACCGAAACGTCGAGATCGCCATAAAACGTCATGGAAAGCGTTCGCGGAATAGGTGTTGCCGTCATTACCAAGACATGCGGTGGTAGTGTGTTTTTCTTCCAGAGCTTCCCGCGCTGAGCGACACCAAAGCGGTGTTGTTCGTCGATGACGGCCAAGCCGAGGTTCTTAAACTGAACGGTGTCTTCAATCAAGGTATGCGTTCCGATTAGGATATCGATCGAACCGTCAAGTAAGCCCTCGTGAATGCGTTTTCGCTCGGCTTTTTTTGTGCTTCCGGTTAAAAGCTCTACACGAATATCCATTTTTTCCACCAACTCACCAATTCCATTGAAGTGCTGTGTGGCGAGAATTTCGGTTGGGGCCATCAAGCAACTCTGACAGCCGTTGTCAGCAGCGAGTAGCATGGTCATTAATCCCACGACGGTTTTTCCACTTCCCACATCTCCTTGCAAAAGGCGATTCATTTGCTGCGGGCGTTTTAGGTCGCCTCGAATTTCCTTCAACACCCGTTTTTGTGCCCCAGTTAAATCAAAGGGCAGATGGTTGCTGTAAAACGAATTAAATTGTTCACCTACTTTTTCGAATGGAATGGCTCTAAAACGGTTTTCACGAACCTTTTTTTGTTTGATCATCGCCATTTGTAGGAGCAAAAACTCGTCGAACTTAAGTCGATTTCTCGCGGCCTGTAAAACCTCTTGATCCGTCGGAAAATGAACGTTTTGCAAGGCTGTTTTTCGATCCGGGAATTTCAATCGCTTAATCAGTGCACCGGGTAGATATTCCGGCGTGGCATGTTGCAATTCGTTGAGTAAATTGACCATCAGCTTCTCGATTCCCTTGCTATTTAGTCCTTTGGCTGACAGTTTTTCTCCGCTCGAATAAACGGGTGTGAGATTACTTTTTACCCCCGCTTTGTGTTCACTCAACCGTTCGACTTCTGGATGCGGAATGTTCATTCGACTACCATAGGCCTTGGGTTTGCCATATATGACTACGTTTTCACCTACTGGCAAACTCTGCTTGATCCACCGTGCACCTTTGAACCAAATTAAATCTATTCGTCCCGTTTCGTCTTCGAACGAAGCGATGAGTCGTTTTTGACGAGGTTTTCCTTCTTCTCGAATCCCGGTAATTCTACCTTTGATTTGAACTTCGTCCGATTCGGGATGTAATTCGGCAATGGTGTGGTATTTCGTTCGGTCTACGTAGCGGAAGGGGTAATGGGTGAGCAGGTCTTCAAACGTGAAGATATTTAGCTCTTTTTTCAGCGTTTCTCCCCGTTGAGGACCAACACCTTTCAGGTACTCTATCGGTGTTTTTAATATGTCGCGACCACTTGAGTTCATCATTTCGAATTCGAAAAATACGCAATAATGCGCTGGAGTGTTTAGAAAATTAAATTTAGACGTGTATATTCACTTTCGTAAACTATCCCTGCATTGAAAAGAAACAAAAATATAATAGGTACGATAGATCGTATTGATTTTCCAAAATTAAATTTGGAGAATATTAAGTGTAAAACGGATACCGGTGCAATGACATCGAGTATTCATTGCCATGAAGTAAAACGCATTGAGCGAGGAGGAGCGGAGTATATCACGTTTAAATTGCTGGACCCTTCGCATCCGCAGTATAAAAACAAAGCGATTCGCGTAGATGATTTTACCGAGCGAAAGGTGAAAAATAGCTTTGGTCAGTCCGAATATCGCTATGTGATAAAAACCGAGGTAACCCTGTTTGGCGAAACCTTCGAAGCGGAATTCACCTTGGCCGATCGCGAAAAAATGAGAAATCCCGTTTTGCTGGGAAAGAGGTTGCTCAAGGGACGTTTTTTAGTGGACGTCTCGAAACAAAATTTGTCATATAAGAAAAAGAATAAAGCATGAAAATAGCTGTTTTATCGCGCAATAAGAATTTGTACAGTACGCGTCGCCTGGTAGAAGCAGGTGAACAGCGCGGACATGAAATGGTGGTACTCAATCATACTCGATTGTATACCGTTATGGAAAAAGGTCAGCCCATGGTGTATTACAAAGACCATCTGGTTGACGATATCGATGCCATCATTCCGCGTATTGGAGCCAGCGTTACGTTCTACGGTTCGGCAATTATCCGCCAGTTTGAAATGGCAAAAACGTTCACAACCCTTAGCTCACTTGCATTGGTTCGGTCACGAGATAAACTTCGCAGCAGTCAAATCTTGGCCAAAAACGGAGTGGATATTCCGAAAACCGCCTTCGCCAAGCAACCGGACGACGTAGATTATCTGATCAAACAAGTCGGAGGAACACCGTTAATCATCAAGCTCTTGGAAGGAACTCAGGGTTTGGGGGTTGTTTTGGCCGAAACGCGAAAAGCGGCGAAGTCGGTTATTGAGGCCTTTTTTGGTATGGAAGCCAATATTTTAGTACAAGAGTTTATCAAAGAAGCTAAAGGAGCAGATATTCGGGCGCTGGTCGTGGATGGAAAGGTTGTTGGAGCGATGAAGCGGCAGGGTAAAGAAGGTGAGTTTCGCAGTAATCTGCACCGCGGTGGGGGTAGTACACCGATCAAGCTTTCGCGAAAGGAAAAAGCCGTTGCTGTGAAAGCAGCCAAATGTCTCGGGTTAAAAATCGCTGGAGTAGATATGCTGCAAAGCGAGCGCGGACCTTTGATCATCGAAGTAAACTCTAGTCCGGGTTTGAAGGGAATTGAGGAGACTACCAATATCGACATAGCCGGACATATTATCGAATACATCGAAAACAATATTGACGCTACAGAGCAAAAGAAAAAAGATAAAATCGGAGTTTGATGCGTTTCCTTTTTTGGCTTGTTCTTTTGTTAGGTTTTTCTGGGTATGCGCAAGAGTACGGTCCTTTGCCGATAGATTGGCAATACTTAAGAGCTGATTTGCGGTTTGCTCCGGAAAAGAAAGAAGTTTCCGGTACAGTAGAATTGACCTTTTCACTGGAGAAATCCTTGGATTCAGCCTATATTCATGGGTTTAAATTGAATATTTCATCATTTGAAGTCAATGGTGAACCCGTTGATTACCGCGAAGCAGAAGAACAACGCATCTATTTTGCTACGGCTCAATACAAGCCAAAGAAATCCCATACGATTAAAATTCAATACCGTGCCAACCCGACCATGGGATTATTCTTTGCCGGTTGGGAGGATACCTCCCACACGCACGTTCGACAAATCTATACGCATGGACAGGGCAATTGGCATCGAAGGTGGCTCCCACTTTATGATTTTCCGGATGATAAGTATCCAACAGAACTCGCTGTTACATTTGACTCCGCCTATCAAGTATTGGCCAACGGAGTTCTTCGAGAAGTAACAACTCAATCTTCGGAGAAGACCTGGCGCTTTGTGCAAGAAAAACCTTTTCCGCCCTATGTAATTGCATTGGTCATCGGGAAATACGAAAAAATGACCATCCAGACCAATTCGGGAATTCAAATTGATCAGTACACCTATCCATATTGGGATGATCAATCATCCGAAATGTACTATCGCGACACCCGACAGATGTTTGAGTTTATTGAAGGTGATATAGGTTTTCCCTATCCATGGGGACCGTACAGTGTGATTCCAGTGTCGGACTACACCTACGGAGGAATGGAGAATACGGGTGTTAGCTTTGTGAACGATCGGTATTACGGAAATTCCTATGACGAGTTCTTGCGTGTGAATGCGCATGAAATGGCCCACCAGTGGTTTGGGAATTGCATTACTGCCGAAAACGATACGCATCATTGGATTCAAGAGGGGTTTGCAACCTATTACGAATGGATTACCAATGCGGAAATACTCGGGGAAGAGTGGTTTTTGGAAAAGCTATTCAACTCGGAACAAATGATTATCAATGCGGCGTTTGAAGATTCCTTACCGCTTGCCGATCCCAAGGGAAGTTTTGAAAGACATTACCTGCGAGGTGCGTTTACCGTTCACATGTTGCGCGAAATGATTGGGGATGAGGCGTTTTCGAAAGGGATGAAAAGGTTGTTTAAAAGTCATCAATTCGCTTGGGCCAATTCGACCGAAGTATTGAATGCTTTTCAGAAGTATACCAAAGAAGACTTGGATGTTTTTCGACAGCAGTGGGTAGAGAAGCCCGGTGCGCCTGTTTTTCGCATGGGTGTTGTCGATGGCAAAAAAGGGCGCATTGTTGCCATGGAAAGTGTAACGGTTCGCGATTGGCACGACCCGGCCTACGAGGTGGATATTCCAATCCATTTTTACAATGAAAAGGATCATATTTCTTCTGGTGTGATACAAATTCAAAACGGAACGGGCTACACAGAGCTTCCTGAGAGTGCAACGCATTTTGAAGTGGACCCGAACAATCGCGTACTCGCATACATCATCGATTTGTCGCCGTTGGAAATGAGAATGAATTGTGCACTTTACACGCGAAACCCCATTGTTGCATACGCGAAATTTGAGCGCATGGTTTCGCGTAAAGACCTATTAAAAACCGATTCAGCATTGGTTTTACGCCTGATGAATCATCCTTCACCTGTAGCCCGCCAGCTGTTGATAGCACCTATACTCAAAAGTGAAATTCTTCCTTCAAACCGAATCATAACGCACTTTTTAACCGATACGAATAAGGATGTCGTCGAAGCAGTTGTACCGTACATCGAAGAATGGACTCCCGAGGTGGAAGAAACCGTTATGCAAATTCTAACGCAACCGGGCTATGCCGAGTTGAAAGGAGAAATCTTGGAACATAAGTACTCCGTCTTGAAGGATGATCATACACTACGGATGTGGGACGATTATAGCTCACAGCGAGGAGGGTTAGATCGCATACGTTTTTTAGCGAAAGCCTACAATCATCCTGAGATATATGATCGGGATGCGGTTCGAAATGAACTGGGTTATTATTGCTCTCCTGCCGTTAATTCGTACGAACGGGAATTGGCCTTTGATGTAGCTTGGGAATGGGGAGAATACAATGCAGAAATTGTCGAGCATGCAAAGAATGCAACGAGCAACTCAGCCCGTCAGTTGCGTCAAAAAGCAAAGGCATTTCTAGAGGAAATGGAAGCTGCTTTTCCCGATGAGTTCTAGTTGCCGCTTTTCCTTCTCGTGTAAATTTTGGCTGTAGCGAACAGAATCAACCCTCCAAAGATGGACTTCAATACGGCACCTGTAAGCAGTGATAACCATGTTGCCCAATCGTAGAGTTCATCGATGAGCCAGAGGTGAGTGAAGCCAAATAGTAGAATCAGATAATGCCCGACTAAAAAAAGCCCAATTGCTTCGGCGGTATTCCCATTGAAGCGCCAATAACTCAAACGACCAACAATAACAGCTGCTACTGCGAAACCCGCAAAAAAGCCCGAATGATCAATGACTGATTCTATGCCCGAAGCTCCGCCGAGGAACACTGGATAGCCGGCTACACCGATCGCAATATAGGCTGCGACACCTGATACGCCAATCTTCCAGCCGAAAGTGGCCGAGAAATAAATGATAATTAATGTTTGGAGTGAGATGGAAATGTCGGACAGCCCAACAATTTCAATTTTTCCAAAAAAAGAAAGAAAGGCCGTGAAAAGGATCACGGCCCCTAATTGTCCAAAACGGTTGGTCGATATGGGCCAACGCTGTGTTTGCATGATTTAGCTCAAATACTTTTCCAATGCATTGTCATAAACAGTCTTCCACTCGTCAATGAACCCGAAGTGCTCGCCGTCGACTTGAAGCTTTCCTTTGGTGACATGCCCGAGCAGTGTAAAGCGAACGGGACTTCCCATCATCAAACTGAGGAAATCATCTTCTTGGTCTTGGCTCAATGTAACCACAACGCGACTTTGCGACTCTCCATAAAGGAATGCATCTTCGCGAATTTCAGAATCTGTTACAATGTCAAAACCGAGGTTCTTAGGCATTGCTTTTTCCATGAGTGTAATAAACAAACCACCTTCGCTTACATCATGCGCAGACTTAATAACATCGGCGCGAATAATGGTTTTCAACTGCTCCTGTAAATTGAATTCCTCATCCAAATCGAAGTGAGGAGCCGGACTTTCTTTGACGCCGTGAAAAGCGCGTAAATACTCACTTTGGTTGATGTCTTCGCGTGTTTCACCGATGAGATAAATCAAATCTCCCTTGTCTTGGAAAGCCAGTGAACGAATATGTTTTTTGTTTTCAACAATACCCATCATTCCAATGGTCGGTGTAGGATAAACAGGAACTGTTTCGTCACCTACCGTGGTTTGATTGTAAAAACTCACATTTCCTCCGGTTACCGGTGTGGCAAATTTTTCACATGCCGCAGACATTCCTTTGATCGCTCCAACAAATTGCCAGTAAGCTTCTGGATTGTACGGATTACCGAAATTCAAACAATTGGTAATCGCACTCGGCAGTCCACCCGAACAAACGATGTTACGTGCCGCTTCAGCCACGGCTATAGCTGTACCTTTTTCTGGATCCGCATGTACGTAGCGCGAGTTGCAATCCACGGTGAAAGCCAGGGCTTTATCCGAGTCTTTGAGATTGACCAACCCCGCATCAGAAGGCGCGTTCATGGTCATGTTTATGGTACCTACCGTGCGGTCGTATTGGTCGTAAACCCATTTGCGCGAGCAGATATTTGGGCTCGAGGCCAACATCAAACCTACTTCGCGAAGGTCGCTCGGCTCTTTGATGGTGTTGATGTCAAATTTCTTGTACTCTTCGTAGTAAGCGGGCTCCTTGTATTCGCGATCGTATTGTGGAGCTCCACCACCGAGAACGAGACTTTCAGCCGGAACTTCAGCCAATAATTCGTCCTTCATGTAATATCTCAATATCGGCTCTTCAATTACCTCACCGATTTGCTCGCAGTTTAAGTCCCATTTATCAAAGATGGCTTTTACCTTGTCTTCAAATCCTTTTTTCACGACAACCAACATGCGTTCTTGTGACTCGGAAAGAAGAATTTCCCAACCTTCCATGTTTTCCTGTCGCGTCGGTACTTTATCTAGCCACACATTCATACCAACACCACCCGCAGCACTCATTTCTGAAGTCGAACAGGTTATACCCGCAGCGCCCATGTCTTGCATTCCGACAATGTAGTTTGTTTCGGCTAACTCCATTGAGGCTTCGAGAAGAAGTTTTTCTTGGAAAGGATCACCCACCTGAACAGCAGGCAAATCTTCCATTGAATCTTCGGTGATGTCTTTTGAAGCGAACGAAGCGCCGTGGATTCCGTCTTTACCCGTTGCGGAACCCACGATGTAAACCGGATTTCCGGGGCCAGCTGCCAAAGCCTTAATCATTTTCTTGCTGTCCATCACTCCTGCACTCATCGCATTGACCAGTGGGTTTCCCGTGTAGCAATCATCGAAATACACTTCACCACCCACTACAGGAATACCGAAAGAATTACCGTAATCGCCAATTCCTTTAACCACTCCTTTAACCAACCATTTGGTACGGTCTTTTTTGATATCACCAAAACGAAGACTATTCAATTGGGCAATGGGTCTAGCTCCCATGGTGAAGATATCTCGGTTGATTCCACCAACTCCTGTTGCGGCTCCTTGATAAGGCTCCAGTGCAGAGGGGTGGTTGTGACTTTCAATTTTAAATGCACAAGCCTGACCTTCGCCAATATCGACCAAACCGGCATTCTCTTCTCCGGCTTTGACCAGTAAGTGAGGACCTTCTTTTGGAAGTGTCTTGAGCCATTTGATGGAGTTTTTATACGAACAGTGCTCACTCCACATGCCTGAATAGACACAGAGTTCAGTGAAATTTGGGGTTCTTCCCAAAATCGACTTGATTTGTTCGAATTCCTCTTTCAACAATCCGAGTTGCTCGGCTTGTGTTGCGGTTGTTAATTCAGCGGCGGTATTTGACATGTGCTAAAAAGATTTACCATAAATTGTGCTGCAAATTTATCACTTTGAATGCGAAGACCTATGAACTTTCGAGAAACCCTTCAATATTTTTTAACAATTTTATTCCAAGTAGTCATTTTTACACCTTTTCTTCTGCTGTTGTCCTGTGATGAACCAGAAAAAGTAGATGCGCTTTATGTGAATGGGAACGTTTACTCTGTTGATTCGAATAATACCGTTTTTTGGGGGATGGCCGTTCGCGACGGCAAAATCGTTGCCATGTTGCGCGAAGGGGAAGAATCTGGTTTTTTGGCCGATTCGACCATTGATTTAGACGGAAATCCGGTTTATCCCGGTTTTATCGACGCACATTGTCATTTCTTGGGTTATGGATTGTTTAGTTTTAATGTCGACTTGGTCGGTGCGCAGAGTTGGGACGAATGTGTTCAGCGGGTGGTCGAATTCCGAAATACACATCCCGAGGTTAATTTTATAACCGGAAGAGGTTGGGATCAGAACGATTGGGGCCAAGTGGCCTTTCCGACTCGAGACACGCTAGATATTCTTTTCCCAAATACTCCCGTTGTGCTATCTCGGGTTGATGGTCATGCCATTATCGCTAATGAAGCCGCTATTATGCAAAGTGATTTTCCACGAGATACCATCGTGTCGGGTGGTGAAATCGTACGGGATGGCGACCGAATGACTGGGGTATTCATCGATGCAGCTGAAAACTTAATCAAAATACCCGATGCCGATTCGGAGCTTCAAAGGATGGCTCTTCTCAAGGCACAGGAGGATTGTTTTGCTTTTGGTTTAACCGGAGTAGTGGACGCGGGTCTGACCAAGGAGAACATTTACATTATCGACTCACTCCAGCGCATTGGGGAGTTGGAAATGCGTATGGATGTGATGATTAGCATGGACTCAGCAGATGTAATGCATTTTGTGGAAAAAGGCGGAATTCGAACCGAAAGACTGCGCGTTGGCGGTGTGAAATTTTACGCCGACGGGGCATTGGGGTCTCGAGGTGCACGATTGATAAAGCCCTATTCGGATCGCCATGATCACTACGGTTTTTTGATTTTTAATCCGCAGTTTTTTGATCATTGGGCGGAAGTGCTGGCTCAAACTGATTTTCAAATGAATACTCACGCCATCGGAGATTCGGCAAATCGCATGATATTGGAGACCTATGCCAAACATCTGGGCGGAAGAAACGATCGGCGATGGAGAGTGGAACACGCGCAGGTAATTCATCCGGACGATTTTCATTATTTCGAAGACTATGATATTTTGCCCAGCGTACAACCTACGCACGCCACATCCGATATGTATTGGGCAGAGGAAAGATTGGGAGCCGAAAGGATTCAAAGTGCTTATGCCTATCGAGAATTGGGAAATTTGAGCAAGGCACTTCCTCTCGGAACGGATTTTCCGGTAGAGCAAATCAATCCTTTTTTGACATTTTATGCAGCCGTAGCGCGCAAGGATATCAAAGGTTGGCCCGAGGAGGGGTTCAATCCTGAAAATAGCTTGACGCGGGAGAAAACACTTCGCGGAATGACCATCGAAGCCGCTTATAGCTCTTTTCTCGAAAACGAAAAAGGTAGTTTGGAGGTCGGAAAATTCGCAGACTTTATTATTTTAGATCGCGATATTTTAAAGGTTGAAGAGAACCAAATTCCGCAAACCGTTGTTTTACAGACCATAATTAACGGTCGAACCGTTTACGCGAACTAACCAAAACCAATGATTATGAATACACCGGAACGTTTATTTGACTTTCCCTATTATCAGTTGGAACATTTTCCGCAGGAAGACGCTCTTGTAAGTAAAGTGAATGGAAAATGGGTAAAAACCTCCACACAAGAATATATTGACCAAGCCAATCAGATATCTCGTGCCCTTTTGAAGATGGGTATAGGTCCCGGGGATAAAGTCGCGTTGATTTCCAATAACCGCACCGAATGGAATATCATGGATATTGGAATAATGCAAATTGGTGCAATCGATGTTCCCGTGTATCCCACAATTAGTGAAGACGATTATAAATTCATTTTCAACGACTCGGAGGTTAAGCTTTGTTTTGTGAGTGATGCTGAACTTTTCAAGAAAGTAATCGCCATTATCGATGATGTACCTTCGTTGCAGGATGTGTACACTTTTGATGAGGTGAAGGGAGCGAAAAACTGGAAAGAGGTGTTGGAGCTCGGAGTAGAAGGAGATCAAGATAAAGTGGAAGAACTCAAATCCAAGGTGGATAAGTTTGACTTGGCTACCTTGATATACACCTCGGGAACTACGGGCAAGCCGAAAGGAGTTATGCTCTCGCACAATAACATTGCTAGCAATGCAAAAGCTAGTCGGGAGCGACTTCCCGTGAATGAAGATGCCAAAGCGGTTAGTTTTCTTCCCCTTTGCCACGTCTACGAACGAATGCTGATTTATTTGTATACGTATACAGGTGTGAGCCTGTATTACGCCGAAAGCATGGATACCATCGGTGATGATATTCGCGATGTACAACCCGAAGTGTTTACAGCCGTACCGCGACTGCTCGAGAAGGTATACGACAAGATTATCGCTAAAGGCCAAGAGTTGTCCGGTATTAAAAAGGGATTGTTCTTTTGGGCTGTTTCGCTCGCAGAAGATTTTGATACGGTGGGTCGCAGTGCATGGTACAATTTCAAGCTCGGAATTGCCCGCAAGTTGATCTTTAGCAAGTGGCAGGAAGCACTTGGTGGAAAGGTGAAAGCAGTTGCATCGGGAAGTGCGGCATTGAACCCGCGTTTGGCCAGAGTTTTCCAAGCAGCTGGAATCAATGTTCTCGAAGGATACGGTTTGACCGAAACATCTCCTGTGGTATCGGTAAATGGTCCGGATGAAGCCAATGTTCGCATTGGTTCAGTGGGACGGATGTTGCGTGATGTCGAAGTAAAAATAGCCGATGATGGCGAAATCCTCGTCAAGGGGCCCAACGTGATGATGGGGTATTACAATCGACCTGATTACACGGATGAAGTCCTGAAAGATGGATGGTTCCATACCGGAGATATCGGAGAGATTGTCGAAGGAAAGTTTTTGAAAATTACAGACCGCAAAAAAGAAATCTTCAAGACCTCCGGAGGAAAATACATTATTCCGCAAGCCATGGAGAACGCGTTCAAAGAAAGCCGCTTTATCGAACAGATCATGGTTATAGGAGAAGGTGAGAAACACCCTGCGGCGTTGATTCAGCCCGAATTCGAATTTTTGAGAGAATGGTGCAAACGAAAAGGAATAAACGCACAAACCAATGAAGAGATGGTCGGCAACGACCAAGTAGTTGCGCGTATTCAAGAAGAAGTGGATCATTTCAATGCCCGATTTGGTAAATGGGAGCAAATTAAGAAGTTTGAGCTAACCGCCGATTTGTGGAGTATTGACGGAGGTGAATTGACTCCGACGTTGAAACTTCGACGAAAACCCATACTTGAGAAATACAAAAATCTGTACGACAAGATTTATTCGTAGTGGATAACCAACAAAACTAAATCGCTCTTCGGGGCGATTTTTTTTTAATGAAAATTTCACATTTATATTATGCGCGCATAGTAAAGTTTTATATATTTGAGGGTCTACATACTTGAATATGAAGCCAGAGGAAACAATTGATTTTAATGTAAAGGGGTTGTGGCATGCGATAGCACGCATGTACAACGAGGAAGCATCCAAATATGGAAGCACACTCGCTACGGCTCATATATTATTGAATATCGATCAGGAGAATGGAACGCCAAGCACTTCGCTCGGACCGAAGATGGGAATGGAAACGACTAGTCTGTCACGTACGTTGAAATCCATGGAAGAACGCGGATTGATTTACCGTGAGCGAAATCCCGAGGATGGTCGCGGAGTGTTGATTAAGTTAACTCCAGAAGGAGTGAAAATGCGAAATGTATCGAGGAGTGCTGTAATTTCATTTAACGAACAGGTCGCTAGTCATTTTACGCCCGCCAAGTTGCACGCGTTTTTTGAAGTTGCACGCACCATTAATCACCTGATTCAGAATAAATCCATTCAGATTAATACCACAAATCAAACCGAAAAACTGAAATAAAATCTAAGGACGAAAAGAAGATTCATATGAAGAGAAACATCAAAAAAGTAGCGGTATTGGGTTCGGGGATCATGGGATCTCGAATCGCAGCGCACGTTGCGAATATTGGAACGGAAGTGCTCTTGCTCGACATCGTTCCGCGAGAGTTGAACGATAAGGAAAAGGCCAAAGGGAAAACCCTGGAAGATATGGCGGTTCGCAACCGAATTGTTAACGATTCTTGGACCACCGCCCTAAAGAGCAATCCATCGCCCATATTTTCCCAAGACTACGCCAAGCGTGTAACGACGGGGAATTTTGACGATGATTTGTCAAAAATAGCGGACTGTGACTGGATCATTGAGGTTGTTGTCGAACGCTTGGATATCAAACAACAGGTCTTTGAAAAAGTCGAGAAGTACCGCAAGCCGGGAACACTTATTACAACAAACACTTCCGGCATCCCAATTCACCTCATGCTCGAGGGAAGGTCGGATGATTTTAAGGCGCACTTTTGTGGATCGCATTTCTTTAATCCGCCGCGCTATCTTCGCTTGTTAGAAATCATTCCGACGAGTGAAACCAAACCTGAAGTGATCGACTTTTTGATGCACTATGGCGACCTCTATCTAGGTAAGACCACGGTATTGTGTAAAGACACTCCGGCATTTATCGCCAACCGGATCGGAGTCTTTGGAATCATGTCGTTATTCCATGGAATCAAAGAACTCGGACTGACCATTGAAGAAGTAGATAAATTGACGGGCCCCGTGCTGGGACGCCCAAAATCGGCTACATTCCGTACTGCGGATGTGGTAGGACTGGATACCTTGGTTCACGTCGCTAATGGCTTGGCCAAAGCAGTACCTAACGATGAGCGAAACGCGCTATTTAGTCTTCCGGATTACATCCAAAAAATGATGGATGATAATGCCCTTGGTTCAAAAACAGGTAAGGGATTTTATAAAAAAGTCAAAAACAGCGACGGAAGTTCAGAAATTTTGACTTTGGATTTGGAGACCATGGAGTATCGCTCCAAGTCGAGAGCAAAGTTTGCTACCCTAGAACAAACCAAGCCCATCGAAGATCTAAAAGAGCGCATTCCTGTATTGGTCGGAGGTAAGGATAAAGCAGGAGAATTCTACCGCATGAGTTTCGCTGCGCTTTTCGCATACGTATCCCATCGAATTCCGGAAATTAGCGATGAGCTATACCGAATAGATGCTGCCATGCGAGCAGGGTTTGGCTGGGAGCTCGGTCCGTTCGAATACTGGGACGCGATTGGTGTAGAAAAAGGTCTTCAATTGTGTGCAGATGCAGGCTTGGATGTAGCGGAATGGGTGTCGAAAATGTCAGAGAATGGTGCCGATCGTTTTTACCGAATTGAAAACGGCAAGAAACAGTATTACGATATCCCATCCGGTTCTTATAAATCCATTCCTGGACAGGATGCCTTCATTATCCTCGATCAAATTCGCAAAACAAAAACGGTTTGGGAGAATGCCGAATCGGTCGTAGAGGACCTCGGCGACGGAATCTTAAACGTGGAATTTCGCTCCAAGATGAACACCATTGGATCGGGAGTTATTCAAGGCATACACAAAGGAATTGAATTGGCCGAAAAGGATTACCGCGGAGTTGTAATCGGTAATCAAGCCGCCAACTTTTCAGTAGGGGCGAACTTGGGATTGATCTTTATGATGGCCATAGAGCAAGACTATGATGAGCTCAATTTTGCTATCAAAGCTTTCCAAAATGCAATGATGCGCGTGCGCTACAGCAGCGTGCCAGTCGTTGTTGCTCCGCATGGAATGACCCTCGGGGGCGGGTGTGAAATGACACTCCATGCAGATGCCGTACAAGCAGCCGCTGAAACCTACATCGGTTTGGTGGAGTTTGGAGTAGGTGTAATTCCCGGTGGTGGAGGTACCAAAGAACTAACACTTCGCGCAGCTGATCGCTACATGAAGGACGATATTGAACTCAACACGCTTCGGGAATATTATCTGAATATCGGTATGGCCAAAGTCGCCAAAAGTGCGACTGAAGGTTTCGAGCTCGGTATTTTAAAAGAAGGTCGTGATCGAATTTCGATGAACATCGACCGTCAAATTGCCGATGCAAAAGCCCGGGCAATTGTGCTGGCCGAAGAAGGATACACCCAAAAGCCGGAACGCAAGGATATCAAAGTTTTGGGTCGTCAGGCTTTGGGAATGTTTAACATTGGCGCCCATTCGATGGTCGAAAGCAAATACATCAGCGAGCACGATCAGAAGATATCCCAGAAGTTGGCCTATGTCATGGCGGGTGGAGATTTGTCTGAACCGGCCTATGTTTCTGAACAGTACTTACTGGATTTGGAACGCGAAGCATTCCTCTCACTTTGCGGTGAGCGTAAAACGCTAGAGCGTATTCAGCACATGTTGAAAACCGGTAAACCACTTAGAAACTAAAAAATAGGCGAATAGAATTTTCGAAACGCATAAAAACGAAAAAAATGAAAACAGCATATATCGTAGCGGGTTACCGCACAGCCGTAGGAAAAGCAAATCGAGGTTCTCTTCGGTTCGTTCGTCCGGATGATATGGCGGCAGATGTGATCAAGCGTCTTATGAAAGACGTACCCAATTTGGACAAAAACCGAGTAGATGATGTAATTGTAGGAAATGCGATGCCCGAGGCCGAGCAGGGCTTAAATGTCGGTCGGCTCATTTCACTTATGGGGCTCGATACGGATAAAGTTCCTGGAATGACGGTGAATCGTTATTGTAGTTCGGGATTAGAAACGATAGCATTGGCTGCAGCCAAGATTGAGCGTGGAATGGCAGATGTTATTGTAGCCGGTGGCGTAGAGAGCATGTCGTACATTCCGATGGGTGGATACAAGGTAACTCCGAATTACGAAGTGTCGAAAAATAATCCATCGTGGTACAACAGCATGGGCTTAACGGCAGAAGCAGTGGCTAATCAGTTCAAAGTGAGTCGCGAAGATCAAGACGCATTTGCCTATCGCAGTCATCAACGAGCCATTGACGCAATCAAAAACGGCCGATTCAAAGAGGATATTCATCCTCTGGAAATTGAACGCATATTCCTCGATGCAAAAGAAAAACGCCAAACCGAAAAGTATACGTTCGATACGGACGAAGGACCGCGGGCAGATACTTCCAAGGAGGTTCTTGGAAAGCTACGTCCAGTATTCGCTGCCGGGGGAAGTGTAACGGCAGGAAATAGCTCTCAAACTTCAGATGGAGCGGCTTTCGTGCTTGTGATGAGTGAAGAAATGGTAAAAGAACTCAACGTCCAGCCGATTGCTCGCCTGGTGAGCTATGCAGTAGCCGGAGTTGAGCCTCGAATTATGGGAATTGGTCCGGTAGACGCCATTCCAAAGGCACTTAAACAGGCGGATATGAAACTGAATCAGATCGAATTGATCGAGCTGAACGAGGCGTTCGCCTCTCAGTCGCTGGCTGTTATTCGTGAATTGGGATTAAACGAAGACATAACCAATGTAAACGGTGGAGCAATTGCACTAGGACACCCGTTGGGTTGCACCGGAGCAAAGCTTTCTGTACAACTATTTAACGAAATGCGCCGCAGAAATAATAAGTACGGTATGGTCACCATGTGTGTAGGTACAGGACAGGGCGCGGCAGGAATTTTTGAATTATTGAACTAAAACTAAATGTAATATGGCACTCAAAGGAGGAGAATTTATTATCCGCAACGCAAATACAAGCGAAGTTTTTATTCCCGAGCAATTCGGCGAAGAGCAAATGATGATGGCCAGTGCGGCTACCGAGTTTATTGATAAGGAAGTTGTTCCCCAACGCGAACGCTTTGAGAAAAAGGATTACGGCTTTACCGAGCAGCTCATGAAACAGATGGGAGAAATGGGCTTCTTGGGAGCAGGTGTTCCGGAAAACTACGGCGGATTGGGTATGGACTTCAATACCACGATGCTCATCTGTGATCGCGTGAGTGGAATCTCTGGATCACTGAGTACCGCATACGGAGCGCATACGGGAATTGGTACACTCCCCATCTTGCTTTACGGAACCGAGGAGCAAAAGCAAAAGTATTTACCCAAAATTGCAACGGGCGAAATGATGGCTTGCTATTGCCTGACTGAACCCGATGCAGGAAGTGACGCGAATAGCGGAAAAACGACTGCCGTTCTTACCGATGATGGCAAGCATTACATCATCAACGGACAAAAAATGTGGATTTCCAACGCGGGTTTTGCCGATCTTTTCATCGTATTTGCCCGAATCGAAGACGATAAATACATCAGCGCATTCTTGGTGGACAAAGGCACGGAGGGATTAACTATGAACGAAGAAGAGGATAAGTTGGGAATACGCGCCTCTTCAACGCGTCAGGTCTTCTTTAGCGACGTAAAAGTTCCGGTTGAAAACATGCTTTCGGAAAGAGGAAATGGTTTCAAAATCGCGATGAACGCCTTGAATGTCGGGCGAATCAAATTGGCCGCAGCTTGTTTGGATAGCGCTCGTCGTGTAAGCACACTTGGTGTGAAATATGCCAATGAACGCAAGCAGTTTGGTGTGCCGATCAGTAGTTTTGGAGCGATCAAAACCAAAATCGCTGAAATGGTTACGCGGGCATACGCTTGCGAATCAGGCGTATATCGTGCTGGACAGGATATCGAAGATAACATTAATCGCTTGGCGAGCGAAGGATTATCTCCCCAGGAATCTAAGTTGAGAGGAGTTGAGGAATACGCCGTGGAATGTGCCCTGTTGAAAGTGCATGGCTCGGAGTTAATGCAATACGTAGCTGATGAAGGGTTACAGATTTATGGCGGAATGGGATTCTCAACCGATACACCAATGGAAGCAGCCTATCGAGATGCTCGTATCACGCGTATCTATGAAGGAACAAACGAAATCAACCGAATGCTTTCGGTGGGTATGTTGCTGCGAAAAGCCTTGAAGGGGGAGTTGGACTTGATGACACCGGCAATGAATGTGGCTAACGAACTCATGAGTATTCCATCGTTTGATGATGGTCCAGAGGGTCTTTTAGCTGCTGAATTGGAAGCCATTGATAAGCTCAAGAAAGCATTTTTGATGGTTGCCGGAAAAGCGGTCGAAACTTTTGGAATGGATTTGGAAGAGCAACAAGAGCTCATGATGAGTGCAGCCGATATGTTAATAGAGATTTACATGGCCGAATCGGCGGTGTTGCGTGCCATTAAATTGGCTGAAGACAAAGGTGAGGATGCGGTTGCCGGTCAGATTCGTATGGCGAAGTTGTATACCTACAATGCCATTGAAAAAGTAGGACAGGCGGGAAGAGAAGGTATCCTGAGCTTTGCAGAAGGAGACGATCGTCAGCTCTTGATGATGGGATTGAAGCGCTTTACCAAACCGCTTCCTTACAATGTAGTGGAATTGCGACGTCAAATTGCTGATCAAGTGATCGAAGCCAACGCATATCCATTTTAATCAGAAACTTTGATTTGAACCTTTCGGTTTATTTAAAAGCCCCGGTCTAGCCATTCTGCCGGGGTTTTTTTATACTGAAAATCTTAATTTTTACTCCTTCATAACTTTTGAAGGCTTGTCCAATGAGGTTCGATTTTCAATTTTCCCTCAGGTTAAAGAAGTAACATTCATAACCCTTCTGTAAAATTAAATGACCCCAAAAACAGCCCTTTTTTGAGCTATTTGCATTCAACGATTTGAATTACCTTCGCGAACTATGAAGTTTGAATATTTTACATTGCCCAATGGGCTTCGTGTTATCCATCAAAGAAGCAAAAGTCCTGTTGCGCATTGCGGCTTGTTTATCAATGCGGGAAGTAGGGATGAGGTAGACGGAGAAAATGGCCTAGCGCATTTTATTGAACATGTCATCTTCAAAGGCACGCAAAAGCGTAAACCATTTCATATCCTCAGTAGAATGGAGGATGTCGGGGGAGAACTGAATGCGTATACCAGCAAAGAAGAAACGGTTATTCATACCAGTTTTCTGAAAACATATTATCCCCGAGCGATTGAATTGATTAGCGATATTTTCTATAATTCAACGTTTCCCGCAAAGGAAATCGAGAAGGAGAAGGCCGTCGTTATTGACGAAATCAACTCTTATTTGGATAGTCCAGGTGAGCAGATTTTTGATGATTTTGAAGAGCTTCTTTTCAAGGGCCATCCGCTGGGTCAGAGCGTTTTGGGTACTCCGGAATCGGTGAATATTTTCAATCAGGATATGATTCAAAATTTCATTCACCGAAATTACAGCATGGACGAAATCGTGTTTAGTTCGGTAGGAAATATCTCCTCCGAGCGACTTGAGCGATTACTCAACCAGTTTTTCGAAAATACGGTTCACGGAACGAAACGGGAATTGAAGACAAATTATCCATGGGAAAAAGGAGTCCGAGTTGAAGTCAATCGAGAAACCTTCCAAACACACTGTGTGATTGGGAATCAGGCCGTTGATGTTTATGATGACGACTTACCCGCTGTTGTGCTTCTCAATAACTTACTCGGAGGGCCGGGTATGAATTCCCGCTTGAACCTAAATATTCGCGAGCGATATGGCTTTACGTACAATATCGAAAGTTACTACTCATCGTACCGCGATACCGGTGTATTTGGCATTTATTTAGGAACAGACAAAGGAACGATTGATCGCTCTATTCAGCTGGTTCATCGAGAGCTGAAAAAATTGCGAGAGGTAAAGCTCGGAATACTTCAGTTGAGTAAGGCCAAAAAACAAATGCTGGGGCAGATGGCCATGGCAGCCGATAACAACGGATCGCTCATGTTGGGAATGGGACGAAGCGTTCTAATCCACGATCGCATGGATGATTGGAATGCAACGGTAGAAAAAATTGAAGCCATCACCTCGGATGACCTTCGCGACATGGCAAACCGGGTTTTGAACCCGAATGAATTGACATATTTAATTTATAAAGCAAAGTAAAATGGATTTCATCGACCCTAAAATCGAAAAGTACGCTGAGGATAACACTTCGCCTGAATCGGAGGTGTTGGCAAAGCTCAATCGCGAAACTCATTTAAAAGTGCTTAAACCGAGAATGTTAAGCGGACATCTACAGGGAAGATTGCTGAGTCTGTTTTCGAAACTGCTGTCACCCAAGCGGATTCTTGAAATCGGAACGTATACGGGGTATAGTGCGATTTGTATGGCAGAAGGACTTGCGGAGAATGGAGTGTTGCACACGATTGATGTCAACGAAGAAATTGAATCGATTGCTCGAAAACACTGGGAAGAGGCCGGGGTTTCAGATCGGATTGTATTTCATTGTGGCGTTGCAAAGGAGGTGATTGCTCAGCTGAACGAAAAGTTCGACTTGGTTTTTATCGATGCCGATAAATCTGCGTATCCAGATTATTTCGATCAAGTGATTGAATTGATGAATCCAGGGGGCTTGATTATTGCGGATAATGTACTTTGGAGCGGAAAAGTTGTAGAACCGGTTAAAGACAACGATAAGGATACCAAAGCACTTTTATATTATGCCGAAAAGGTGCAAAACGACCCACGTGTCGAAAATATTCTTTTACCAATTCGCGATGGCCTCTATGTTTCTAAGGTGTTATGATTGGTTTAAGTCTTATAATATTTTTATCTTAGCAACCGTAATAATAACTCAAAAATACTTTTTATGAAGAAGATTTTTATTCTTGCAGCCTTAGGGCTTGGTATTTCGGCCGGTGCGAATGCACAACAAAAAGTTGTAGGTGAAGAAATTACCGGTTTTGTTGGACACGAAATGAACGAAACGCGCGTTCCTACCGATACGCTTGCACCAGGAACAGCTACGGGTTGGGTTCTCAACACGTCAATCAATGGTGGATATGTAACGGGTAACAATGGATACGGTGACTTGTCGAAAGCACAGTATTTCTTGGTACAGGACGCTTACAACATTGAAGGAGCTATTTTCTGGTTCGGTGGAAAAGATGTAGGTGGTAATGGTACAGTAGATTTGAACATCTATGCAATGGACGGTACAGCTAATACTACCAACTCTCCAACTGACTTTGGACCTGGAACTATCCTAGTATCTGAAAGCGAAAACATCGCTAACATCGATACTTCAAGTTCATTGGACAATGCACACATTCACATGTTCTCTGCTCCTTACACTGTACAAGCTGACTATGCAGTTGGTTTCTACGTAGGAGACTTGATGGCAGGTGATACCATCGGTATGGTAAACTCAAATGATGGCGATGACATGGGCTTTAACTCTTCGTACGAGGAGTGGAGTGATGGAAGCTGGTATTCAATGTACAGCGGTGATAGCTGGGGATTGGATATCTTCTTCGGAATCTTCCCAATTGTTGACCTTTCAGTTGTAGGTATCGAAGAGCAATCATTCATCAACGGTGTTAAAATGGAAGCATACCCTAACCCTGCTTCTGACCGTGTGACTATTGCTTACGAATTGCAAAATTCAGCTACAGATGTTGAAATCTTTGTATACAACACCAACGGACAGGTTGTAAACCGTCAGACTGTTGTAAACAACGGATTGAGCAACGAAGTAGAATTGGATGTGACTAACTTGACATCTGGTGTATACTACTATACTGTAATGGTAGGTGGTGCTTCAGAGTCATTGACTAGTAAGTTCATCGTGGAATAAGCATTCCACTACAAAATCTAACCCCGGCATCGCGTCCGGGGTTTTTTTTTTGAACTTTGGGGAAAGTTGGTTAACTTTAATAGTTAGGTTGTACTAAACTTTCGACTCGAAATAAACGTATCTATTCATGTGAAGTGGGTTCGGCTCGCCATATTGATTTTAATATTTAGCTTTCAAGCTAATGCATTGCACATTGTTGGCGGTGAGATTACCTATGAATATCAAGGGAATAACCAATACTTAGTCACGTTAAAGCTCTATCGCGACTGCAACAGCGTTAATGGTGCTCCTTTTGATATTCCCGCTACTGTTGGTGTTTTTGATAGCAACAACAACTTGGTCCAGACCATTTCGATGTTTAATGTGCAGATTACCAATATTCCTCCTGTTGTCAATAATCCCTGTTTAGCTGCTCCGCCAAATGTATGTGTCGAAGAAGGAGTTTATACTGAATTGGTCACACTGCCACCTATTGCAGGGGGGTATACGCTTGCATATCAACGTTGTTGCCGCAATGTCACCATCGACAACATTGTTCTTCCGGGCGATCAAGGAGCAACGTATTTTACTACGGTTCCTAACCATGCGACGATTCAAAATTCCAGTGCTGTTTTCACCGACTTTCCACCAATCGTCATCTGTACAGGTGATCAATTATCTTTTGACCACAGTGCAACGGATTCCGATGGTGACTCGCTGGTCTATTCATTCTTTACGCCATACGACGGAGGAACGCCGTTGATGCCACAGCCCGTTCCACCTGCAAATCCGCCGTACAACAATATTGTATTCGGTCCGGGGTACTCCGCACAAAATGCAATTCCAGGTAACCCTCCTTTTGCGATTGATCCCAATACCGGTTTACTAACGGGAACGGCTAATCAAGTAGGCCAATATGTGATGGGAGTTTTGGTGGAGGAGTACCGAAACGGAGTCAAGGTAGGTGAGACTTTTCGTGATTTTCAATTCAATGTAGTGAGTTGCGTGGCCAACACCCAAGCGCTTATAGAACCCCAAGATTTGTTTTGTGCAGGCTTGACCTACACGTTTGATAACTTTAGTACAACGGCTCAGTTTTATCTTTGGGATTTTGGAGTTCCTGGCATAACCAATGATACCAGTTCGCAAGTTAACCCGACCTACACATTCCCCGATACGGGAACCTATACTATAACGCTCATCGCCAATCCGGGCTGGCCCTGCTCCGATACCATTCAGCGCGAGTTCAGAATTTATAACTCCATACCACCCGACATCAACTCTCCGACCGATCAGTGCATTGTCAATAATTCATTTGACTTTTTTCTACAGTCCACACATTCCGAAACGGCCGACTACCTTTGGGATTTTGGAAATGGATTATCCAGTACTGAAGAAGACCCTCTGCCTATATCCTATAATGCCCCTGGCGACTACATCGTATCGGTAACTGTATCAGAGTTTGGATGTCAATTTACTACTACGGATACGGTAACGGTATTCCCCATTCCCCAGTTTGATGTAGTTGTGGATACAGTACAGGGCTGTGAGCCATTTACCTTTGAGATGCAAGTCAACAGCAATTACCCAACTTCTGCGGTTGATTACTTGTGGTCTTTTGGCCCCGGGGGAGGTACAGCATCAGGTGATTCGATCACCCATACCATCGATCAACCCGGTGTGTATGACTTAACCCTCAGTGCGGTAACTACTGAAGGATGTATTCAGAGCAACGTATTTACCTTTGATGATGTAGTCATTGTCGATCCCACTCCAGAAGCAGGTTTTTCGACAAGTGACTCTTCTCTATCCATTTGGGATGCTTATGTATGGGTTTACAACGAATCGATCGATTACGATAGCGTAAGTATTGATATGGGAGATGGGACGGTATACATCAATCGAACGCAGCTTGAACACCAGTACACATGGGATGGAGACTACGATGTAACACTCATAGCTGTAGGTAATAATGGATGTGCCGATACGATTGTCAGAACGATTGAAGTGGTCCCCGAGTTTATTCCCTACATCCCGAATGCATTTACTCCTGGGAATGACGATGGAATCAATGAGTTTTTTCGACCTCAAATTATGGGAACCAAAGAATACGAGTTTTGGGTGTTTAATCGATGGGGCGAAGAATTGTTTTATACGATAGACCCCAGAGAGGGGTGGGATGGAACTCATCGCGGAGAGCTATCTCCAACGGGAGTATACCTGTATCGTGTCAACGTATTAACGGTTGGCAATGAACGTGAAATCTTCCAGGGAACATTTACGTTAATCCGATAGTATTCTTTTGCTGAGCGCGTTAAAACGGGCTATTAAAAGAGTCGCAGCGACGGTTAACCCAACGGCTAGACCAATCCAAATACCAATCCCCTCGAGCTGGAGAGAAAACGCCAGGTAATATCCAAAAGGCAATCCGATGACCCAATAGGCGATAAATGTAATCAATGCGGGTACCTTTACATCCTCCAACCCGCGCAGAGCCCCAAGGGTGATAACTTGCAACCCATCGGATAGCTGAAAGGCCGCCGAAACCATCAATAGCTGTGCTGCAATTTGGATAACTTCGGTTTCATCTACGTAAAGTGAGGATAAATAACGCCCGAATAAAATAAAACACAAAGCAAAAACGCCCATCACCCAGGCACCCATTTTCATATTCGTAAATGCAGCGATTCGAAGCAAAGATTTATTCTTTAAACCGTACTGATTTCCTACTCGAATGGAAGCAGCAGTAGCGATACCGCTGCAAAACATAAATGTTATTGATGACAGGTTGATCGCAATTTGGTGAGCTGCTAGTGTGTTTTTTCCGATCCATCCCATCATAAAAACAGCAGCGGAAAAAGCCCCAAATTCGAATAGAGACTGTAAACCTGTTGGAACTCCAACAACGAAAATTTTACGCATGTACTCCCAGTCAAAAAGCGTATCGCTGATGTGCTGTCGTACCTTTTGGAAGGCCGGAGTTTTCCAAACATAAATAGCCATGGCTAAGAACATAAGAATGCGCGCTATTAATGTCGCATAACCTGCACCGTTTAATCCCATTTCAGGGAATCCCCAATTTCCGTATATAAAAAGGTAGTTCAATAGGATGTTGATCAGGTTAGCTGAAATACTGATCACCATCGGTGGCAGAGTCATGGAGTAACCTTCTGTAAACTGACGAAAAGCTTGAAACAACATAAGTGGAATGAAGCTCCAGGTCAGGATAGATAGATACGGAATAGCCATCACAACAATATCCTGAGGCTGTCCGATATGAAATAAAAAACGATCCGTTTGCAACACAGCGATCAGCAAGGGAATGGAAACGGCTAATGCACTTATCACGCCGTGCTTGAGATATTGAGCCACTCGTTCGGTATCTCTTTCACTGTGTGCTTTTGCTACCAGCGGAGTAATTGCCACCGTGATTCCTACGCCAAAAATCATCAATACATTAAAAATGCTATTGGCTAGTGAGGCAGCACCTAACGGTTCGGCGCCAAACTGCCCAATCATGATGCTATCTGCAACGCCGACGAATACGTGGCCTACCTGAGATAAAATTACCGGAGCAGCAAGTCGGATGTTTATGCGGTATTGATCGGAAAGCATGCGGCAAAGTTACACCGTTGAAATTGATTCACGTACTTGGAAAAATCAAAATCTTTTACGATATTTGAACAAAGGACTATAGAAATGAAGAACTTTTACAAACATATAAGCACTTTAGCCATTGCATTCATGATGAGTGCGGTCGCTCTCGCTGGAAATGACGATATTCGTATTTTTCCGAACCCAGCATCTGATGTAGTTTATTTCGAAATTTCTCCAGATAGTAAATTGGGAGATAACGTTTTAATCTCCATTTATGATTTACTTGGCAATATTATCTATGAAGAGCAATGTACAGCTGGAACAGTGCAAGTTCCACTGCCAACTGATATGCCGGCAGGAATGTATATCGTGACGTTTGAAGATATTAACCGAAAAGCGATTATTACATCCAAAATGCAAAAGCGATAATCGAAAACAAAATTAGTACTGAAGGGTTGAATGAGAATTCAGCCCTTTTTTATTTTACTTCGGACATGCAGAAATTATTCATTTCATTTTCATTTATAATCCTTACACTTTTCGCTCAAGCGCAACTACTGGAGGAGCGGAAATACAGTGAAAAACACATCGACTTTAGCCCAGAGGCCATTCGTGCACGGGTTGACTTTTTTGCCAATACACCTGTCGTTGTTACGAGTGAAACACCTCAATGGAGGGAGATTGGTCCGGTTCAAAATCCAGGAAACTATGGACAAAGCGAGCGGCAGTATCGCCGAATACGAGGAATAGGTCGAATCTATTGCGTCGAGTTTGATCCGATTAACCCCAACCGAATTTTTGCGGGCTCACCCACAGGAGGACTCTGGATAAGTCGCGATAATGGAGCCAGTTGGGAGAATGCTGGAACCGACTTTTTACCTAATCCGGGCATTTCTCACGTTCAGTTGCATCCAACCGATTCCAATACCTGGTTTATTGCGACCGGGGATGGAGATGACTTGTTTTCTTTTTCGTACGGGATTTATCGAACGCAAAATGGAGGAAAGTCTTGGGTGAGCATCAATGGACAAAACAACACATTACCGATTACCTCTTTGGATCAATCTTGGAAGCCAGTAACGATTCGCAAAATGGCCTTGGTGGAGAATAATCCGAATATACTTTATGCAGCTACGACGGAGGGTTTGTACCGCACCCAAAATGCCCTTGCTGGTTCAGGAGCTGTGGAATGGGAAAAATTGTATGACGGTAGTTTTTACGATGTACAAATTGTTCCAAATAGTGGAGGAGCCCGAATATTGGCTGGTGGAGAAACGGTAGTTTATTCATTAAACTTCGGAAAGAGTTGGAATGAACTGCGCGATATAGACCAGACGCATTATGGCAAGCTCAATGGGAAGCGCAAACGAACGACTATTCGGATTAGCCCGGATAAGCCTACATGGGCTTATTTAGCATTAACGGTTGACGATGGAGAAGGAAGTACTCGTTTTGATGCCGTATTGTATCGCTACGACCTTTCTCGGCAACGCATGGAGTTAATCACAGAATTACCCCGAGAAATGGGACCTCAAAAATACATGGGAGCGGGAAGAGCTCAGTCCATTGCCGTTTCGCCAGAAAATGCCTCAGAGATTATTTTGGGAAATGTGATGAACTTGTATCGTTCTCAAGACGGAGGTAAAACCTACGAAGCCGTTGGTAAAGACTTTCACGACGACTTGCATTGGGCGTGTTATCGAGGCTCCAGTTCCGAAATATGGTTGGGAACCGATGGAGGAGTGAGTAGCTCAATCGACTCGGGTAAAACCTGGAGGCAACACGATGTCAATTTGAATGTATTGAATGCATTTAATATGGGCTATGGTCGTCAGGTAAAAGCTTTCGCATATGGCGGCTATGATGTGGGATGCAACCTGACGGATTCAGCGGGAAACTTTATGGTCGCGACCTTTGGCGATGGATTCGAAACAGAAATCGATGATCACAACCCCGACTCTGTAATATATTACACCGCTGTTAACGGCTATATTTCTCGTTTTGTAAAAGGGGAGAAGTCCACTTTTGTTACTCCGCCAAGGAACTTAACAGGAGCACAGTGGAAACGGCATTTTGTTCTTGATCGCGAGCGCCCAGGCGTGATTTATTCGGCAGGAAATAGCCCTTTGGTTTCCTATAATTACGGTGACGATTGGGAGGTGCTAGGACCAGAAGTTGAAAGTGATATATGGGAAGTGTTCACAGGTCATCAGGTCAAAGAGGCCGTTTATGCGATTGGTGTTAGTCCTTTCGCTATTCTAAAGTATAATTATACATCGGAAGATTGGACGGATGTGACTCCAGCGGTTTACGGTTATAATGATCATCAACCCATACGGCGGTGGGCGAGTGATGTCTATGTTCATCCAACCGATCCGAACCGTTTTTGGGTAACTTATGGACGTTACGAAAATGGAAATGAAAATTATCCTATTCCCAAAGTAATCGAGGTGAATAACGGTGTAGTTACCGACTTGACAGGTATTTACCAAGGCGATTTAGCTCTTCAAAACCTTAAAGTTTACGAAGTAGCATATCAAGGAGGGTCCGTCAATCGTGTATTTGTAGGAACGAATGCGGGGGTGTTTTACAAAGACAATCGTACCAAGCGTTGGGTGAAAATTACTGGATTGCCCCACGCTGCTGTTCAAGAGCTCGAAGTAGATGAATGTCGTGGCGTATTGTATGCAGCAACTTATGGTCGTGGAATTTGGGAAACCGACCTCATGCTGGCGGATGATTTAGTTCGCGTGCGACGAGACGAGGTATGGGACGATGACCGCGACATTTACGCGAATGTCATTGTATCATCGGGAAAAACGTTGACCGTTAAAGGGACGATAAACATGGCTCGAGACAAGGAAATCATTGTGCTACCCGGAGCTAAATTAATAATCGATGGAGGAGAGGTGACCAATCGGTGTGGTGAGAACTGGACCGGCATTGATCAACGCCAGTCCAATTCATTCTTATTTCGCCGACCTCGCGGTGTGGTCGAAATGATCAACGGGGGACGAATTACGTCTGTAAAACGCCCGGATTAAATGGTTCGCGGATAGGCGCGTGATTTGCCGCTTCAATTCCCATGCTAATCCATTTACGCGTGTCCGTGGGATCAATTATCGCATCAACCCATATTCGCGAAGCTGCATAGTAAGGCGACATTTGCTCTTCGTAATTCGATTGAATTTGATCGAGAAGCTCCTTTTCGCGCTCGGGTGTGATTTCTTCGCCTTTCGCTTTCAGCGTTGATTTTTCAATTTGGAGCAGTACTTTCCCAGCTTGAGCTCCTCCCATTACGGCAATATTGCCCGTCGGCCACGCAGCTATCAGACGTGGGTCATAAGCTTTTCCGCACATCGCGTAATTACCCGCTCCGAACGAGTTTCCAGTAATGATCGTGAATTTAGGAACGACGCTGTTTGCTACGGCGTTGACCATTTTTGCTCCGTCTTTTATTATTCCTCCATGTTCGCTGCGAGAGCCGACCATAAACCCTGTAACGTCTTGAAGGAAAACCAATGGGATTTTCTTTTGATTGCAATTCATGATAAAACGTGCGGCTTTGTCAGCGCTATCGCTATAAATAACTCCACCAAATTGCATTTCGCCTTTTTTGCTCTTGACAATTTTACGTTGATTGGCCACAATACCGACCGCCCATCCATCCATACGAGCGTAGCCCGTTACAATCGTTTGGCCGTAGCCATCTTTGTAGGCTTCAAATGAATCACGATCGACCAATCGATCAATGATTTCCATTACATCGTATTGCTTTTCGCGAGAATCCGGCATTACACCATACAGTTCTTCAGGGTCTTTTGCCGGTGGGTTTGGTTCACTGCGATTAAAGCCAGCTTTTTCGTAGCCGCCTATTTTATCCATGATATTCCGGATTTTTTGCAATGCGGCCTTATCGTCTTCTGCTTTGTAATCCGTGACCCCTGAAATCTCGCAATGCGTAGTCGCTCCACCGAGGGTTTCGTTATCGATATCTTCACCAATTGCAGCGCGGACCAAATAGGACCCCGCTAAAAATATGGTTCCGGTTTTATCCACAATTAGGGCTTCGTCACTCATGATGGGTAAATACGCTCCTCCCGCTACACACGATCCCATAACCGCTGCGATTTGTGTAATTCCCATACTCGACATTCGCGCATTATTTCTGAATATACGACCAAAGTGCTCTTTGTCGGGAAATATCTCGTTCTGCATAGGTAGGAAAACGCCTGCCGAGTCGACGAGGTAAATGATCGGGAGTCGATTCTCCATGGCAATTTCTTGAGCGCGTAGATTCTTTTTCCCGGTTATAGGAAACCAAGCTCCAGCTTTTACTGTGGCATCGTTGGCCACCACAACGCACTGTTTGCCCGAGACATACCCAATAACAATAACGACTCCGCCACCGGGGCATCCGCCGTATTCACTGTACATACCATCGCCTGCAAAGGCACCTATTTCAATGTGCTCGGTATTTGGATCGAGCAATAATTCGATTCGCTCACGTGCGGTGAGCTTTCCTTTGCCGTGTTCTTTTTCAATCTTCTTTTTTCCACCTCCGAGCTTTACTTCAGCGAGCTTTCTATTTAACTCACTGATGCGGAGTTTCATTTTATCTTCATTCTTGTTGAACTCTATATCCACTTTTCCCATTTCTACTCTAGCTTTTGAAGCATTATAACTTCAGTTTTGATCGATTATTTACAAGGTATGAATGCGATTCCATTCCCAGGTTAAAAACGACATCCAAGATACTTAAATCAGGAAAAAACCCCAGTTTGTAACGAAAAGTTTGATGATATTCATCGGGATTCTCCAATGGACTTTCTTTTTTAGGGTGAATCCTCTCACGCAAGTCAAGGCCTTCAAAATCCACAACCCATTCATCAGTAGGTTGGAGTGTAAGTTTCTTTTGGATCAGTTGCTCAACCCATTCATGGCATTTCAGGTTAAAGGCAAATAGATTCTCTTCTTCAGATTCGTAAAGTGATCGAAGGTCATCTTCGAAATACGGAAAGAAAGGAGAATTGCTATAAGCTGTTTCAATGCTTTTTCGATGGACTTGTCTCCATTTTTGCCGATCGTCCATTCTCGTGTCGCGATAAAGGTTTTTTTTATTCTTGTCATGGACAACAGGAATTACCAGTGACATCGGACCATTCGGACTATAGATCTCGCATCGGTTGCGGTAGGTTTGTTTCTGAAATGTATCCCAATGCTCCAAAAAGTGCTCACCTTCAATAACCGCGGAGGTGTACCAGCTGATTGGAGCAAAATAACATAATGTAAACAGTTTAGGAATCGGCGGCATCCTTACGTCTTTTTCGGATTTGTACAAATCCCAAATACCCGAGAAGCGCGATGACAAAGTAAAGGAAGTAAGACTGTGCTTTCCCTTCGCCATGTACAAATGTGAATAAGCGGTCAGTGCGAAATTTTTCTCCGATTGAATTGCCATTGCTATCAAAACTCATCCAAATAAAGGAAGCTTTTCCGACAATGTGATCCTCGGGAACAAAACCCCAAAAACGCGAGTCCAAACTGTTGTGTCGGTTATCCCCCATCATCCAATAGTAATTCATTTCGAAGGTATACGAGCTCACAGGCACACCATCAATTTTTATTTCATTGTCTTCAACGGCAAGGGTATGGCCTTCGTATACTTCGATAATACGGCGGTAAAGGGGAAGGGTTTCGAGGCTTAAATCAACCGTAGCTCCTTTTTTCGGGATATAAACCGCCCCGAAATTATCGACATTCCAGCCGTAGTTTACTCCTTCGGGAAATATCATATCGTCTCCCATGCCCTTGGGCTTAATGATGGGAGCTACGCTTTTGACAAAAGACAGGTTTTCCACTTTTTGGGCAGCATCCTCAGTCATTAAGAACACGAATTCATCCCGAGCTTGTTGACCACCTTCCGTGATGTTTAATTCACGTAACATTTCCGTGTTAAACGTGGTTTTTCCATCGGTTACGACCTTATAGCTCAATTGGGCTTTAGCCCGATCTGGAAATTCGAGAGCTTCTCCATTGATGTATACCTGAGCATTCAGAACAGACAGCGAATCGCCTGGTAAGCCAACACATCGTTTGATGTAATTGGTTCTTTTATCTACGGGAAGGTCGGTATCCATGGGATAATTGAATACGACGATATCATTGTGTTTAACCTTTGCAAAACCGGGAAAACGGAAGTAATCCAATTGGAGCAAGTCGGAGTATGACTTGGTTTTGATAACCGGCATTTCGTTGTGTACCAATGGAAAGGCGATTAGTGTAACCGGCATTCGAGGGCCATAATTCACCTTGCTAACAAACAGGAAATCACCAATCAACATTGACTTTTCCATGGAAGAAGTAGGAATGGTATAGGATTCGATGGCAAATGTTCGAATAATCGTTGCGGCGACGATGGCAAAAACGATGGCTTCAGACCATTCTCGACCGCCGGACTTATCTCCGCGCTTGGTCGGACCTTGGTAAGTGAACATTCCTTGCGTAGCAATAATCGGAATATATACACCAAGTGTTACAATAGCCAATAAAAAGTCCGTCAAACTACGCCGATTGAACACTTGAAGGGTTTCGATAAAAAGTACTCCAAGCATGATTGGACCTACCACAGGAAGGTAAAAGAGGATAGTCCACCAAGCCGGACGTTGAATCATCTTAAGGACGAGAATATCTCCGTAGATGGGCAACAAAAGAAGGAGTGGGTTCCCACCGAATTTTTTGTAAGGCAGACCAAAAATAGCAGCTCGATATAGTTGATAACCGATGAGGTAAATGGTTATTGCTTCCATGTATGTTTATAGTTTAAGAAGATCTTTCATTCCGTAAATTCCGCTTTTTCCAATCATGAATTCGGCGGCCAATATAGCTCCAAGTACGAATCCAGCTCTGCTTTTGGCTTCGTGCTGAATGGTAATGGTGTCAATTTCTGAATCGTATTCAATTCGATGTGTTCCCGGTACGGGGTCCTTGCGAATGGCGTTGATGGGAATTACGCTTTGATCCGATTTTTTATCCAAACTCCACTCGTTATATCGGGTATGATTTTCAATTATTCCTTCAGCCAGCGTAATGGCCGTTCCACTTGGCGCATCTTTTTTACCCGTATGATGAATTTCTTCCATGCTTGCGTTGTACTCGGGAAACGTGCTGATCAATCGAGCCAAGTGTTTATTGAGCTCAAAAAACAGATTCATGCCCACGCTGTAGTTGGAGGCATAAAAGAATGCTCCATTTCTCTGTTTAACCAAATCTTCTATTTCGGCATATCTATCGAGCCATCCCGTAGTTCCTGAAACGACCGGTACACCCGATTCGATACCTAACGAAATGTTAAAAAATGCACTTTCTGGCGTACTGAAATCGATGGCGACATCGGCCTCAGCCAAACGGGTGCTGTCGAGCTGCTCTGTATTGGAAGAGTCGATGCGAATTGCGATCGAATGACCCCTTGTTTTGGCCATTGCCTCAATTTCCTTTCCCATTCTGCCGTATCCGAGAAGCGCAATTTTCATAGATGATTAGAAATTAAGAGTTAGTGACGCGCCGTAAAGATACATACCACTTCTGGGATCAGGAGTAGCTGTTGGGCGAAAATCTAGGGAGAGGTTATCTGAAACATCAAAACCGTACAAATGCGCATCGACACTGGCATCGACAATATTAAACGCATAGATCAACAGTGTAATCACAGCTGAGAAATCTCGGTTTCTGCGATGAAAATCAACGAGTGATAGCAAATTCGCATCCGTGTATTGTGGAAATTGATCGAGGGTAGTGGAGTCACCGTCGGTTCGGATCAGGTAAGCGTCCTTAAAATTCCGATACTGACGCTGGTTGTCTACAATGAAGTAAATACTCGTTCCGATCCCGGCATACACCAAGGGGATTTTCCAGTATTTTTCGTTGTAGGCTTGCCCCAGTCCGGGCAAGATAGCTGATCGAATAGCTGCGGTTTGAGCGGAGTGGGTCAGACTGTCGAAAACCGCTTCCTCGGGTATCTGCTCTCCTTGAATCTGCGGGTTTTGTCCGAATGAAAACAAGCCGCTAACCAGCCCTAGCAATATGAGTATAGATCGCAATGACAATATCAGTCCTTTAAATTAAGCGTTTGTAAAATGCGCTCAAACTCTCCGTCGCTGGTAAAGTTGATTACGATTTTACCACTTCCTCGCGAGTTGCGTTCAATTTCCGTTTTGGTTCCCAATTTGGAGTTGAGGTCTTCTTTCGCCCGTTGGAATTCAAAGGGTAGGGGAAGTTTGCGTTTTTTGTCCTTTTTACTACTTCCTCCGCGTAAGTTTCGAACGAGTTCTTCGACCTGACGTACACTTAGGTTTTTACTAATGGTACGTTCGTAAATTTCTAATTGCGTTGTTTCATCCTCTATATTAACGAGTGCTCGAGCATGACCCATCGAGATCATTCCATCGCGAATACCGGCTTGAACTATAGGGTTGAGCTTGAGCAAGCGGAGGTAATTGGTAATGGTAGAACGCTTTTTACCCACGCGTTGACTCATTTCCTCTTGGGTGAGGTCACATTCTTCGATGAGTCGCTGGTAGCTGATCGCAACCTCAATGGCATCGAGATCCTGACGTTGTATGTTTTCAACCAACGCCAATTCGAGCATGGATTCGTCATTGGCCATCCGCACATAGGCAGGAATTTCTTTCAGACCGGCCATTTTTGATGCGCGAAAACGGCGCTCACCAGAGATCAATTGAAATTTTTCTCCAGCTTGACGTACCGTAATGGGTTGAATTATTCCCAGTTCTGCGATCGACGATGATAGCTCTTCGAGTGCTTCGGCTGAAAAATGAGTTCTGGGCTGAAATGGATTTTCTTCGATTAACTCGATGGGTAGGGATGCAATGCCACCGAGAATTTCTTTCTTGACATTCTCATCTTTTTCTGCGTTTGCCTTATCGGTCAGCAAAGCAGATAATCCTCTTCCCAATGCTTGTCTCTTCTGCGCCATGTTTACCCTTTTTCAACGAGTTGACTCGCTTGATTTTTCTTGATGAATTCTTCGGCCAAAGCTAAGTAATTCACAGCTCCTTTGCTACCCGCGTCATAGGTGATGATGGTTTCTCCGTAGGAGGGAGCTTCGCTTAATCGGACATTGCGTTGAATGATGGTTTCAAAAACCATTTGTTCGAAATGAGTTTTCACTTCTTCCACAACCTGGTTGGACAGTCTCAACCGACTATCGTACATGGTGAGCAATAAACCTTCGATATCCAGCTTAGCATTATGTATGTCTTGTACACTGCGAATCGTATTCAGGAGTTTTCCCAGCCCTTCGAGTGCAAAATACTCGCATTGAATGGGAATAATTACGGAATTCGCGGCTGTAAGCGCATTCAGGGTAATCAAGCCCAGCGATGGGGCGCAATCAATGAAAATATAGTCGTATTCCTCAGCGATGGGTTCTAATGCCACGCGAAGCATACTCTCGCGATTCTCTTTATCCACCAATTCAATTTCGACGGCAACGAGATCCAAATGAGCCGCCATCAAGTCCAAATTGGGTGATTGTGTGCGCATGATGGCATCTTTAGCGGCCACCTCGTGCTCCAAAACCTGATAAGTACCTACAAGAGAATTATTGGGGTCGAAACCCAGTGCAGATGTTGCATTCGCCTGCGGATCTGCATCAATCAGCAAAACCTTCTTTTCCAACACACCAACACTAGCCGCTAGGTTTACGGCCGTGGTCGTTTTTCCAACTCCTCCCTTCTGATTCGCAATTGCAACAATTTTACCCATTTCGATGATATCAATTTTGTTCCTTTGTACCGGAAATAATAACAGCACTAAATTACAATTCTCGGAGTGTAAGACGGACCGTGAATAGAACTTTTTTTTAACAGAGCGGTTTTACTTTTATTGTTTTTAAAGTGTGTTTTAATTCGGGAAATTTGACATTTTCTCAACGTGCTTAAGAATCACAAAACCAAACGAAAAGCCAAACACGGCAACAAAATAGACCACGTATGACTCCATGTACCATCATCTGTGCCACCAATAGACCAAATAACAAAACACAAAAAGTTGTAGACACGTATTGCGAGTTATTAACGAAGAACGACATTCCATATCAGTTACTTACCATGGATGCTCTTCCCGTTGATTTTATTTTTAACAGCAGTTTCGGAAAGAAAAATCAACAATTTGAAACGGTAGTGGATAAGTATATTTCATCAACAGGTCGTTTTGTAGTAATCAGTCCGGAGTACAACGGAAGTTTTCCAGGTGTTTTTAAAGCATTCTTGGATGCGTTGGATCCTTCGTTATTCGATGGAGCGAAAGTAGGTTTAGTAGGTGTTAGTACAGGACGAGCTGGCAATCTTCGTGGTATGGATCACTTATCGGATATTTTCCATCATCTCAACGCGACAGTAATGCCCTTCAAGCTGCCAATCTCTCGCCTGAATGAATTCCTAATTGAAGGCGATTTAGCTGAAAGTGAGCAAAAACGATTGACTGAGCACATCAAAAGATTTCAATCCTTCTAAAAAAATTGTATTTTCATAGCATAACCCTAAACCTTTTCTGTTATGCTGTTAAAAATACTTCCTGTACTTCAGGTGTCCACCGAGGTGGCCCATGACTTTAATCTTTCGGATCATATTATTCCGATTCTGATTTCAGCTTTTTTGAGCATTCTATTTTTGGAATCATCCTTGGACAAGTTTTTTGATTGGAAAGGCAATTTGAACTTTTTAATGGAACATTTTGATGAAACGAGTTTGCGGGAGATGGTTCCTTTGATGTTAACGGTTGTATCCCTCGTTGAATTTGCGGCTGGAGTGATGTCTTTCCTTGGAATGGTCCAAATCATTTTCTATCACAATTTAGTTTTTGCGTTTTGGGGAGCTACTGTTTCTGCTGTTGCGATACTTATGCTTTTCTTTGGGCAACGTGTAGCAAAGGATTACAAAGGGGCGAGTACGCTCGCAATCTACTTCATCGTTACGCTTATTTCTCTAGCGCTGCTCGGCCAATCCCTTGCTGTGTAAGTTCCCGAAAAGCTCTAGAAGGGAATTATGAATGTGAATTATTAGATTTTTATAAAATCTTTACGAATGCTTGAACTTTTTAAAAACGACGAAGTTATCATTACCGTGATGAACGTTTAGTTCTCATGGTCTATTTGGTTTATGCTCGAAAGAGGAAGTACCTGCTCAGGCGCTTCCTCTTTTTTTATCGGTAGTTTCAAAAAAAAAATCCCCACTTCAGAAGTGAGGATTTTTTAATTTCTATGTGAATAGGATTAGCGAACAAAACGGCTTGAAAGCGTATTGTTTTGAGCTACCCATTCGATGTGGTAAATACCTTGCGCCCAATCGGCAACATCTACGGTCATTTGCGTAACATTGGTAGAAGCTTTCGCTTCGTAAACCAATTGTCCCATGCTATTGAAGATGCGCAATGTTTCGCTTCCATCTACGTATGGAATTTCGATGTTTACCGTTTCAGAAGCTGGATTAGGGAATACATTCAAATCTGTTGCAAGTGTATTCTCATCCACTCCAATAGTACCAGAGATACGGATATTGTCTAGGTAGAAGTTGTTACTCTTATCTCCCGAAGTAAACTCAAACATAAACATAACCTCACCTTGACCAGCAACTGTATTCAATGAAACACTTCCAGTTTCCCAGTCTGATGCGTCCGGCTTAAAGTTGTTATCTACTTGGTTTCCTGAAGTCACCAAGTTGGTTCCATTAATGGTCGCACGAGGAATCCATGTTTGACCACAGTTGGTCGATACCAAAATACGAACTTCGGCTTCCACTTCATCAGCTGTTGCAGCATTTGTTGCATAAGCCCAGTCAAACTCTAAGTCTCCATTTTGAAGAAGAGATAAATCATATTTTGGAGAAACAACGCGGTCAACACGCTCTCCTAAGCGGAAATAATACATGGCATCAGGAGAAGGGAAAGAAGCGTTTGGATCAACATTTTTGAAGTTGATAAGCTCCATACTTTTTACTCCATCGCTTGCACCTTTGAAACCAATTTCAAATTCTTGCTCGTTGTTCAAGAAGTTTTCAGTTTTCCACCAGTAACCTTGTTCGTTTTCAAAGCTCTCTACATGATTCGGTCCAAGAACGGCAAAATTAGGTCCGATGTGTACAGCTTTTTTCACAATTGTGTCAGAACCTTCCGCATTGGTTGCTACAAGCGTAACCATTTTCCATCCCGTCGTATTGAACGAAACAGTCGGAGTTGATGCCGTAGAAGTCGCTGGGTTTCCGTCAGGGAAAGTCCACTGCAATGTATATCCATTAGCACGTGAGCTCGCATCGCGGAATTGAACGTTATCTCCAACACAAGCAAATGTTCTTGAAGCACTGAAGTCAGCAATAGGTGAACACTCAACCGGACCCGTTACATCGGTACCGGTGAACGCCAAGTTGTCTCCTTCTGACATACCCGGACGATTATTAATCAACTCGGTACGCATGCGTTCTGCTTGATCGATGGTGAACATCTGTGGAAGTCCGCATGAAGCGTAATCCATGAAGTTCTGAACGTTTTCGATAATTCCAGGGTTGCACTCGTCTTGGTTCAAGTTACATGAGAAAGTACCTTGTGTAACCGGTGTATCAGGAATTCCATCGTCACCACATTCGGTATCTACTGGACCATTTCCCCAAGGGTGGGATAGACCCAAATAGTGACCTACCTCATGATTTAGCGTCCATCCGTCATCGAACCCACCGCCGAAAACGGCATCGGCACGAGAAAGGATACCGTCTAACCACCAGACGGTTCCTGGGAAGGTAGCGTAAGCTAAAACAATTCCCGGCGAGGTACCACTGCTACCCGATGTAGCGAGTTGAGCAGTATAAATATTCAAATAACGATTGGGAGCCCATTGAGCGATTTTCGATGCGAAGTCACCAACGCGCGCTTCGTTCGTAGGAATACGATTGATACCATCGGTACAATTTCCCGATGGATCTTTCGTAGCTAAACGAAATTCGATTTTAGGATTTCCTATAAGCCCTTGAAAAGCAGGTACAATTTGCGTCGTATCGGCATTCAATTTCTGGAAGTAAAGATTCATACGATCCACCTCATTGAGAATGCGCTGCTTATCAATATTTTCTGATCCATATTCGTGGAGAACGTGAAAAACAACAGGGATAACTAGAATGGTATCACCCGTGCTTCCAATTTTCAAACTGTTCTGGATCAATTCATTTCGCATAATCTCCACTTCGGGAAATTGCTTGCGAAGTTCTTCATAAGCTTGTGCTGTACCGCAAGGCTCGTTAAAGTGATTATGATTCTGGCCAAAAGCAACCCAAGTCGCCAAAACCATTAAAAGCGTAGCCGTTCTTTTCATATATCAACGTTTTGTTTGATTAATTAAGCTAATGTTAACAAATTTATACCGAAATATCGGTTGTTCCAAATTACCTAGTCTAAAATTTTACCAATGCTCCCTAGTCCGTAGAGCCCTTGCTTAATAGTAGTTAGGCTCACTTATCTATTTATAGTTTGAGCAAAGGCAGAGAAATATTAGGCATCTATTTCATTATTTTAAGAATATGAGTTTTTCTGAGGAGATATTCAACTCTCCAATTCAGACGAATAAAAAAGCGGCCCCATTTGTCGAAGAGGCCGCTGCAAGCTGTGATTAAAGGATTTACGACAAATTAAATTTTAAATGTCATCAAAGTTGACATCTGTGTATTTTGCGGTACCATTCGTCGATGGCTCCGGAGTTTCGACTTGATGGTCTGACGGCTCATAATCAGATATGATTTCCGTACCTTTTTTGTCAATGATGTAATTGGTCGTTTCGTCAATCATTTCTTTGAAACCTTCAAAATCCTCCTTGTAGAGATAGATTTTGTGTTTTTTGTAATAATGACTTCCATCATCGTTGGTGAATTTCTTGCTCTCAGTGATGGTCAAATAGTAATCGTCGGCTTTCGTAGATCGCACATCAAAAAAGTAGGTTCTTCTTCCCGCTCTCAGTACTTTCGAATAGATTTCCTCCTGACCATTTCTGTCTTTCTCTTCCATCTTTTAGTTCATTTCGGTTTGGTTACTCACAAATCTAAAAAAATATTGTAAACACAAACAAGCGGGGCGAAATTGTGAATTGAAGAGTCCAACAAGTTGTTGAGATTGGAAATTCGAATTCGGAAGATCCGTTGTTAAAGCCACAAAATCATGCAGCTCTACAGAGATGTAAAATATGTTCAAAGAAAACTTCCTTTAGGATAAGTCTCCGAGTCTCCGAGTCACCCAGTTTCCGAGTCTCCGAGTCTCTCAGTTTCCGAGTCACCGAGTCACCCAGTCTCCTAACCACTTTTCTCCACCTTTTCTTTTTCCAATTGTTGCTTTTGGAATAGGTCGTAGTAATAACCGCCTTTTTCCATGAGCGAGTCGTGTGTACCTCGTTCTTCGATAGCGCCATCGTTCAGGACGATGATTTCATCACAATGTTTCACACTGCTCAAGCGGTGGCTAATGATCACAGTGGTTTTCCCCGCCATAATTCTTTTGAGGTTCGTCAAAATTTCCTCTTCAGTTTGCGTATCCACAGCACTCAAACAGTCGTCGAATATTAGGATTTGCGGCTCTTTGATAATTGCCCTTGCAATCGATATCCGTTGCTTTTGACCTCCTGAAAGAGTTACACCTCGTTCTCCAACACGGGTGTCAAACTTTTGTGGAAAATCCATAATGTTTTGATATACATCCGCATCTTTCGATGCTTGTTCGACTCGATTCATATCCATTTTGTCAATACCAAAAGCGATATTCCGAGCGATGGTATCCGAAAACAAAAATCCTTCTTGAGGAACATATCCCGTGCTATTTCGAAGGTCATTGAGGTTTAGGGATTCAATGTTTTGTCCGTCGACTAAAATTTCACCGTCCGTTCGATCATAGAGTCGTCCAATTAGATATGCAACGGTTGATTTACCGCTACCGGTTTTACCGATAAATGCAATACTTTTTCCTTTCTCCACTTTAAACGAAAGGTCTTTGATCGCATGAATTCCACTGTCTGGATAGACAAAGTTCACCTTATTGAACTCAATCGATCCTCCAATATCGCTAGGCCGTTCGTTGTGGTTAATGATCTCCGGTTCCAGGTGAAGGAATTCATTAATACGCTCTTGTGAAGCCTCAGCTCGTTGAACAAGTGAAGTAACCCAACCAAGCGAAGCTACAGGCCAAGTGAGCATGTTGACGTAAATAACGAATTCAGCGATTACTCCCGTCGTAATTTCTCCTTCAATGGCAAGTAGTCCTCCTATGTATATGGTAAGTAATGTACTGGTGCCTATCAACAATGTCATGAGCGGAAGAAAAAGCGCATTGACTTTTACCAAATGGAGGCTTTTTTCTTTGTAGTCGCGACTTTCGTTCTCGAATTCACCTTGAAACTCACTCTCTTTGACGTAGGCTTTAAGAATACGGACACCACTAAAACTCTCCTGAACAAAACTCGATATGTTACTCAATTGCCGCTGGACACGTTCACTTCGAATGTTGATCATGTTACTCACGTAATAAATAGCCACCGACAGCAGGGGGAGTGGGAGTAATGCGTACAGCGTAAGTTCAACATTAATACTAAGCATTACGCCGATGACCAAAACAAGTTGGGATGCTACATTGATTGTATACATCACTGCGGGTCCCAAATACATTCGAACGCGATTCACATCTTCGCTGATCCGATTCATCAGGTCTCCCGTTTTATTTCTTTTATAGAAGGCCAGCGATAGCCGCTGGTATTGTTGGTAGATATCGTTTTTTAAATCGAACTCGATAAACCGCGACATAACGATAATGGTCTGACGCATAAAAAACATAAAAACACCTCGTGCGAGTGCCGCACCAATCACGAGAAGCCCATAAACCAACAATTGGTTTTTGAGGTCGCCCATGTCGGTTTGGCCATTGCCGGATTGAAAATCGGTGATGGCTTTGGATACCGAGTCAAACCCTTCGCGAACGAAGCGAGCTGGAAACAGCGAAAAAATATTAGAAATTATAATGAAAACAATTCCCGCTAGGAAGCGCCATTTGTATTTCCAGAAGTATTTATTTAGCGTGAGAAGTGCCTTCATATTGTCGTTTTCACCTTTTGCATACGATTTAAAAAAGGTTTACTTTTGCGCCTCCTTTACAGGGCTCTATAGAATACAAGTTCTTTAACAAAAAAGATCACGGGAATGACAATTGTTGACAAAAAAGCCCCCGTTTCGAACGGCGAATTTACCGTTTTTGAGGGAATGACCTCAATGGGGCACGAACAAGTTGTTTTTTGCAACGACAAAGAAACAGGATTAAAAGCGATTATCGCGATTCATAATACCGTATTAGGCCCTGCACTCGGCGGTACACGCATGTGGAATTACAGCAACGATTTTGATGCGATCAATGACGTTTTGCGTCTTTCACGAGGAATGACGTATAAAGCGTCCATTTCGGGATTGAATTTAGGTGGTGGTAAAGCCGTAATTATTGGCGATGCCACAACCCAAAAGACCGATGCATTGATGTACAAATTCGGCGAGTTTGTGGATAGTTTAGGAGGGAAGTACATCACAGCAGAGGACGTCAATATGACCACGCATGATATGGAAGTGGTGAAAAGTGCCACGGACCATGTAACGGGAATTCCCGAATCGATGGGTGGAAGTGGAAACCCTTCACCGGTTACTGCATATGGGGTTTACAATGGCCTAAAAGCTTCCGCAAAATACAAGTGGGGATCGGACGATCTGACGGGCAAGAAAATTGTAGTTCAGGGTATTGGTGCTGTCGGCGAAAATTTGGTAAAGCATTTGACTGATGATGGCGCTCATGTGATTATCAATGATATCAATGAAATGCGCTTGAACGAAGTGGCTCAAAAGTACGGCGCTGAAATTCACATGGGGGATAGCGTGTATGATTTGGATATGGACATCTATGCTCCATGCGCTTTAGGTGCTACGGTGAACGACAATACCATAGGGCGATTAAAAGCTGCGATTATCGCAGGAGCGGCAAATAATCAACTTCAAAACGAGGTCGTACATGGTAAGATGCTTCAGGAAAAAGGAATCATTTACGCGCCAGATTTCTTAATCAATGCTGGAGGGTTGATCAATGTATATTCGGAGATTGTGAACTACACACGCGAGGAATCGCTTCGCAAGACGGAACACATTTACGATGTTACTCTTCAAATACTTGAGTTGGCTGAAACGACCGGCATTACAACACACCAGGCAGCATTGAAGATGGCGGAGGATCGTATTGAGAATGCGAGAAATAAAAAGAATTAAGGAGAGAAATTAGATTTAATGCTGAATCGAAGGTTTTTACGCATCAAAGTACTGCAGGCACTGTACGGCTATTTCAGTCGGAACGATGGGGAATTGCGTGTGGGTGAAAAGGAAATGATGAAGAGTATAGATCGCATGTACGACTTGTATTTTTTCATGCTCGACTTGTTGATCAACCTGCACAAGCACGCAGAGCGAAAGATTGAAGAAGGGAAAGAGAAAAAGCTTCCAACTCCCGAAGATCTCAATCCCAATCTGAAGTTCGTTGAAAATGAATTGCTGGTCAAGTTGTCTACAGACGACACCTTTATTCATGCCGTGGAAGCGCATTCGCCCGGATGGGCCGACCATCGCGATCTGGTTCGAAGTATTTATCGCGAACTCATCGAAAGTGACGTTTACGAAAGATACATGCGAAATCCAGAGCGCTCTTTTTCGGAAGATCAGGAGTTGCTTGTTTGGATATATTCCGAAATCATCGCGCCGCGTGAGTTTATTCATGAGTTGCTCGAGGAAACGAGTATGTATTGGGCCGATGATTTGGCTCTGGCCAATAGTACGGTACTCAAGACGATTCGTTCACCTAAAAAGATAGAGAAGCTCAAACCTTCTCCACTGTACAAAGACGAAGAAGACCGAGATTTTGCCATCAAATTATACCGATTGACCATCCTTCACAGCGATGAGTTCATCCAGCTGATTTCGAAACGAGCGGTTAATTGGGAGTCGGAGCGAATTGCTCAAATGGATTTGACGCTAATGAAAATGGCGCTTTGCGAGTTCATGTATTTCGAAACCGTTCCTACCAAAGTTACGATGAATGAATACATCGAACTCTCGAAGGATTACAGCACGCCACGAAGTAAAACGTTTATCAATGGGATCTTGGATAAGCTTCTCGGCGAACTGCAAAAGGCAGGAAAAGTGAAGAAGATTGGGAGAGGTTTAATAGGTTGATTATTTTTGACGCAGAAACAAACAAAAACCAAAAATAAAATGAAGAGAATAATGTTATTGGCCGCTTTGGGTTTTGCGGTAATCTCTTGCGACGATGCAGCAAGCAAGATTGAAAATGATAATCCGAATGGCGCTGCTTCGATGGAGCAACCGGCAACGCAAAACAATCAGCAAACGCAACAGCAGAATCAGCAAATGAACCAGCAGCAGAATCAGGCTACCCCTGCAAATGTTGATGCTGAAAACGCTCCTCAGTTTGCTTTTTCTAATGAAAAGCACGATTTCGGTACAATTCAACAAGGGGATAAGCCAGAAACTGAATTTGAATTTACGAACACTGGAAAATCTCCACTGATCATCACTCAAGCGCGTGGAAGTTGTGGTTGTACAGTTCCTGAATGGCCGAACGAGCCAATCGCTCCGGGCGAAACGGGTAAGATCAAGGTGATTTTTGACAGTACAGGAAAATCAGGTCGTCAATCAAAAACAGTTACATTAACAGCGAATACAGTTCCCAATACGAAAGTGTTGACCATTACGGCTGATATCGAAACGCCTCAGGCGCAATAAGGACTATATGAACGCAATTTTCTTACAAGCATCAGGCGGAGGTTTCGGTAGTTTCTTACCGTTGCTACTTATCATGGCGGTGATTTACTTTTTCATGATTCGTCCGCAGATGAAAAAACAAAAGGATGAAAAGAAGTATCGCGAATCCATTACCAAAGGAAGCCGCGTGGTAACTCACAGCGGAATGCACGGTAAAATTGTGGAGGTGAGCGATAACCACATCCAGCTCGAGGTGCACAACGGAATTCGTATAAAAATGGAGAAGTCTTCCATTTCGAAAGAATTAAGCGCACAATACGCTCCCAAGGAGAGTAAAGAAGACAAGAAAGAAGATAAGAAGGACGAAAAGAAATAACGTTCTTTTTTCATCGATGTATAAACCCCGAAGTACTTTCGGGGTTTTTTTATGGAGATAATTGTAGGGACGAGAATATTTCATCGCAAGCGCAGTATTGCGTAAATTTCGGGCATGAAGGCTATTCGCGATTTGATATCCGTTTCCAATTTGAAAAAACTGCTGCATCCCGTAGTTGTGATGTCGCTGTCGTTGTCCTTCTTTTTGTGGATCCTCATTCGACTTTCCCTCTCGTATCGCACGGTGATTACAGTTGAGGTTGAATACATTGGCATGCCAGAGAATATGGTTTGGACTATTCCGCCTCGGAAAACCTTGACGGTTGAAGTACAGGCCGATGGATGGAGCCTGCTCAACTGGAAATGGCTGCGCAACCCAGACGTTCAAGTAAATATGAGCAATCAAAATAGAGTAGGGGATTACTTGGTAACTCAAAATTTTCGAAACGACATTGCTGCTCAGCTTTCGGCAGCAGAGAATTTGGGTTCAATTTATCCGGATACCCTTCGCCTGGTGTCAGAACCACTCGATACGGTGTGGTTAGAAACGGAGTTTGAGGGTCAAATTGAATATGCCGAAGGTTTTGCTCCCGCTACTAAAATTCGCCTCACGCCTGAAAAGGTTCAGGTAGTCGGACCAGAATCGGCGCTTGCGGGAATGAATAAACTCTACACGCTTCCCATTCGTCTTCCGGCAGTTTCAAAGGATATTGACCGTGAGTTGGATTGGAAGTTGGGTGAGTATGTCTCTGTTCTAACCGATTCTCAACCAAGAGTGGTGGTTGAAGTGGATCAAACCACGGAGAAAATTATAGAAGTACCAATTCAAGTTGTTCACACGCAACGCGCATCGGTATTTCCGTCCACAGCTCAGGTTTTGGTTTCCATCCCGATTAGTCGGTATGAACGGATAGGGGAATGGGATTTTAGAGTTGAAGCTGAGATTCCGGATGCAACGTATCAGCCCGATTACATTAAATTGAACATTGCTGAAAAGCCATGGTATGCCGAGATTTTGGAATTGCGACCTCAACGCGTGGAATATTTGGTAAGCTATGATTAAAGTAGGACTAACAGGTGGGATTGGAAGTGGTAAAAGTATCGTAGCCGAGGTTTTTCGGATACTGGGAATCCCAATTTATAACTCGGATGCTCGAGCCAAGGCGTTGTACGTCGAGTCGGATGAAGTTCGAGAATCAGTCATTTCTCTTTTAGGAACAAAGGCCTACGATCCATCGGGCGAGTTAAACCGAAAATGGGTTGGGCAGAAGGTTTTTTCTGACAGTGGATTACTCGAGCAACTCAATGCGATTATTCATCCGGCAGTTGGACAGGATTTTATTAACTGGGTGAACCAACAAGATGCGGCCTATATCATTAAGGAAGCCGCAATTTTATTCGAGAGCGGGGCGAATCGCGGTATGGATTTGGTCATCGCTGTAACTGCTCCGGATGAAATTCGAATACAGCGTGTAATTCAACGCGACGATCTATCAAAAGAAGAGGTTCAACGTCGAATCTCGAGTCAAATGAATCAAAAGGAGTTGGTTAAGCGTTCTGATTTTGTTATTGTAAATGATAACCAACGACTAATTATTCCTCAAATACTTCAGATTCATGAGAATATTATCCACGGCTGAAATACGACAAGCCGATCGTTATACCATCGAAAATGAGCCGATCTCGTCAATTAATCTCATGGAAAGAGCGGCAAAAACGGTTTTTGATCGACTGCGTGAAGATTATGAACAGGCCGATGACATTGCGATCATTTGTGGAATGGGAAACAATGGAGGAGATGGTTTGGTCATAGCCCGTCTGCTTGCAGAAAAAAACATTTCTGTTGACGTTTTTATCATTAAACATCGAGAAAAGGGCAGCGAGGATTTTCATACCAATCTAATTCGGTTGAACGAAATTGGAATTGAGCCTATCTGGGTCGAAAACTCTGATTTTGTACAGAAAATCCGACCATCAGCGATTGTCATAGATTGTATCTTGGGAAGTGGTCTTTCATCCCCCCTTAAAGGACTTATTCTTGAGGCAGTGAATGGCCTCAATACCTTACCCAATTATAAAATTGGGATTGATGTCCCAACGGGATTGTTCGGAGAAAAGAATGAAGAGAATGATTCAGATGGCGTTTTACGAGTGAATTCCACCTACACTTTTCACGCTCCGCGTTTGAGTTTTTTTGACCCGGACTGGGGTCGTTTTACGGGTAGCTGGGAAGTTGTAGATATCGGGTTGATGGACGATGGCCATTCGGGAGTTTTGCCCTACCACTCACTTACGGGAGATGAGGTGAGCCGTTTGGTTCATGAGCGGGAGAAATTTTCCCATAAGGGAAGTTATGGTCATGTTCTGGTCTTGGCGGGATCGAAAGGTATGTTGGGTGCAGGTCATTTGGCGAGTTCTTCAGCACTTCAAGTAGGTGCTGGAAAAGTTACGTGGCATGTTCCCGAGGATTGCTGGTCTACTGCCCAACTTTACTCTCCAGAAGTCATGATTAGTGTGGATGAGGAATTCGGTCAATCGTCTCGTTTTCCTCTACGAGGGGATTATAATTCCGCGGTTTTTGGTCCGGGAATTGGGATTTCAGATCAAACCGAAGGTCTGTTGAAACAGGCGCTCAATACGATTCAAACGCCCGTCGTATTCGATGCAGATGCTTTGAGCTTATTGGGTGATAATCCGACGCTTTTAGCCTTTTTACCAAAGGACTCTGTGCTTACTCCGCACCCCGGTGAAATGGATCGTCTTCTAGGGAAGCGGTATCGCGGTTGGGATCAGATTGAGGCAGCTCGTGACTTTGCCGTACAGAAAAAAACACACCTCGTGCTGAAAGGCGCCCATAGCGCAGTTTGCACTCCGTCTGGGGATGTTTATTTTAATACCACTGGAAATCCAGGCATGGCAACAGCGGGAAGTGGTGATGTCCTATCCGGTGTAATCGGCGGTTTACTCGCAACGGGATATCCCGTTTTGCAAGCGACTATTTTGGGAGTATACCTCCATGGATTGGCAGGGGATTTTGCCACTTTTAACCGTGGTGCAGAGTCCGTTGTCGCCAGTGATATTCGGGATTATCTGCACATGGCGTTTGGATTCTTATCGCGATAGTATGTTTATTCACTTTTGATTACGCGAACCGGATCTACTCGTGTTATTTTTATGGCGTGATAGCTTACTGCAATAATACTAACCACTACAGCACAAAGAACTGCTAATCCAACTGAAAGCCAATTGAACGAAGTGGAGTAGGAAAACGAGTTCAGCCATGCCGACAACACCAAATATGCAATAGGAACGGCGAGGAGTATAGCAATGGAAATCAAACGAATAAACTCTAGCGTAAACAATCGATAAATAACCGAAGAACTAGCGCCTACTATTTTTCGAATACCCATTTCCTTCATTCGATACTCAACAGCCAAAGAAGCTAATGCGAATAGTCCAAAACAAGATATAACCATAGCAATCAGGCTAAAGAGTGCAACGAGTATTCGCAAGGTGTTTTGTTCGTCATAGAGGCTGTTCAAGTGGTCCTCTAGAAAGTAATATGAAAATGGATATTGAGGTCCAAATTTATTCCATACGGATTCCAAGTGAGCGATTCCTTCTTTGGTTTTTCCTGGGGTAAGTCGTACGGCAAATTCTTGAATCCAAAAACCTTCTGTTTTAATCATATCCAATACAAAGGGGCGAATAGGCTCGCTAAGTGGAACGTAATGAAAATCCTCTATAACGCCTACCACGTGTTCATTGCCTCGCGGTGTTGTCATTCGTTTTCCAAGCGCTTCCTGAGGCGTTCCCCAGTCCATTTCGCGCACAAGAGTTTCATTTACAAGTACGGCTGACGTATCGTCGGACTTGATGTTCTCGTTGAAATCTCGACCTGCAATCACTTTTAACCCCATGGTCGATACGAATCGTTCATCCACAATGAGTGTAGGAAGATACTGCCATTTATCCGCCTGCATTCCTTCATAATTATACTCGAATACATTATGATCTTCTCCCAATACGTCATTCATCACTGTAAAATTCTCTACGGTATGATGATTTATAACTTCTGTGCGAAAGGATTGGAATTGTTGCAATATTGATTGCTTTGTTGTCATTACAACGATATCTGCTTCATTAAAACCGAGGTCTTTTACTTGCAAAAATTTGAATTGTTCATTCACGGTGACCGTACCAATCATTAGTGCAATGGAGAGTGTAAACTGAGCAATAATTAAAAATTGACGGAAGGTTTTGTTGGATTGAATTTTTCTACCTCCTTTGATGGCCTTAGCCGGTTGTAATCGACTTATCATTATTGCGGGGTAAAATCCTGATAACAAACCCAAAAGAAGAGCAGAGAGAATGAAGAAAAGTACAAGTTCTACCTGTGCCAATTGGCCAAACGTTAATTCTTTTAAGGCCAATTGATTGAAGCTAGGAAGAAGTAAAAGGACAAGTAAAATAGAAAAAATGACAGCGACTAAAACCATTAAAACCGATTCGATCAAAAACTGTTGAGCTATGGTGGTTCGACTTGCTCCCATTACTTTTCTTAAACCTACTTCCATAGAACGTTTTGAACTTCTTGCAATGGATAAGTTTGTGAAGTTAGTCGCAGCAATAAGTACAATTATGAGCCCGAGTATACCAAGAATGTAAAGATGGCTGATTTGATGGTTGGGTTCAATTTCGTAATCCAAATGGGAGTTCAAGTGAATATCCGTAATGGGCATCAAGTAAAAGGAAGTTTGCCCTGCCATGAATTCAGGATAGTATTTTTTTACAAATTCAGGAAATTGAGATGTGAGATCACGAATAGACACATTTTCTTTTATTTTCAAATAAGTCCAACAAGGATTCCAAACCCAGTTATTTCCAGCAATAGGATTTCCCATCATACTCCTCAAGGTGATAAAGCTGATCAATGCGCGCGGCCGAAAATGGGATTGAGCAGGAACCTTTTCCATAACACCGGTAACGGTTAATTGAATTCCTCCTTCAATCAATACGGATTTACCTAGAGGATCTTCCTCTCCAAAGTATTTTCTGGCTAGATCTTTATCCAGAATAATTGAATTGGGTTTTCCCATGCTGGAAGAGTCTCCCTTTATGAGTGGCCATTTAAATAGATTAAAAACTCCAGAGTCCGCAAAGAATATCATTTCTTCATTGAACTTGAGATCGTTGACCTGCATAGTGAAGACAGGGCGTTGGAAGTTGAAAAATCGCACGGCATCTTCAATTAAATGAGGATAATCATTGAGTAGGGCAGGCGTTACCGGAAACTGCATACTCGAACTTCGCTCCCCAGCACCATCGAAATCTAGCACTTCCCATAAACGATAAACTCGATCTGAATCCGTGTGATATCTATCAAAGGAAAGCTCATCGTTGATGTAAAGTGCGATGAATAAAAAAGAAACCAGAGCTGTAGAAAGTCCAAGTAAGTTAATTGCTGTATATAGTGGATATTTGAACGCATTCCGAACAGCAACTTTTAAATAATTCTTCCACATGGCTTACGACTTTAACCAAGCATTCTGTATCGACTGTTGGCGATCGGATGGTTCAGACATTAACTCGATGATATGAAGTGTCCTCGAGATGTCCTCCATTGCTTGTCCTTTGAGCTTTACCGTTTCGAAACCTCCATCTATAGGACGCGCTACTTTAACAATCACTTTTTTGCCTTTTCGTGTACTTTCTCTCCAATTCTGAATGGTTTCGGAAACTTTTTGTGGATCGGATAGATCCATCCCATTAATCGAGAGTAATTCATCTCCAGGGCGGTACCCCAATGACTTTCCGAATGCATTTGCACTATTCAAGTCGGCTACAAACAAGCGTCCCGTTTCGGGATTGTATCCCAATGAAATATTGCCGAAGGTGATAATGGTTTTCTCGACATAAGGCGTGTAATGGACTCCAACTTTTTCTAAAACATCGTCAAAAGGAAGAGATTCATAGCTTTCCAAATGGCGAACAAAGAATTCGCGAATAGCTGGAGTCGTCATATCGGCAATCACATTAAAAAACTCTTCGTCCTTAAATGCTCGATCACTGCCATATCGGTTTTGCAGATCGGTAATGAGTTCCTGAATACCGTACGTTCCGTCGCTCCAATCGAGCAGGTAAATATCCAAACACATTCCGATGAGTGCGCCTTTCTGATAGACGTTTCCGTATTCGTGCTCATAAATATCTAAACAATTTTCACTCATGGTAGTAAAGGGAAGGGCGTCGTCAAATTGATTGGAGTTGGTCAACATCTTTTCACGCATCGTTTGGATAAATTCCTCTCTGGAAATGAGGCCTGCTTTGACCTGCATGTGATGAGATACATATTCTGTAACACCTTCGTAAAACCACAAGTGTTCAGACATTTGAGGATCAATCCAATTGTAATGATGAATTTCCTCAGAGTGTATAGTTAGTGGAGTGACGATGTGAAAGAACTCGTGAGCAGATATGTTTCTTATCTCCGCGCCCATAATGGAATCGGGAAGATCGGGTAGGGAGAATACCGTTGAAAAACTGTGTTCTAGAGCTCCCATGGAACCGGTGTTGGTCGGTCCGTCCCATAGATAGATCAATTGTGTGTAGCGCTCAACCGGAAGATTTCCACCCAAGTAATCGGCGGCGGCCAGAAAAAGATCTTTATTTCGGTCCATGACCTCTTTTGCCGTTAATACTTTACCCGGTGAATACACCATTACCTCCACAATAGCGTTTGCGACTTGAAGCGAAGCCGTGTCGGGATAAGAATACATAATGGGTGAATCATGCATCGTGAAATAATCGGGTGCCCAGAATTGATCATTTTCTTCTGAACGCCCCATCACTTTGAGTGCCGTAGCACCATAGAGCGATTTAGGGTGAAGGATATCTATCGTATAAGGAAGATCTCCCCAATTTTCCAAGAAGCCAACCATGGCAAATAGATTCAGAACGAAATTGGTATCCACCTGTATATTGGATCCTCCGGGTTCGAATACATTACTTCCAAGCTCGCCATCAAACGTATCATCGATTTGGTAGCGGATGGTTTTTAAGACGTGTGCATCGAATATCTTCCATCGGTTGATGTCGACTTTTTCAACTTTAAGGGGTTGATTATTGGTATCGAGTGCTTCGAAATCACTTACAAATCGACCGAAGTCGCTGATGTTGTAGGTTCCAGGAACAATTTTTGGCATGTGGTATTCAACAGTTGGTTGATTTACAGCAGGAACCTCCAGATGAATGGTTAATCGATCTTCTTGAACTTCATTTAAGTTCATTTTGAGCAAGTAGCCTTGATCCATTGGCTGAGCTATAATTGCGGTTGTCCAGGCCGCAAGAAATATAAGTATCCAATAGTGTTTGTGGTTATTCATAATGTATTGCGTTTACAGGGTTATTATTATTTGCTTTCCAGCAATGGAATCCTACAATCAATAAGGTGAAAAGCAGGGAAATGACGGCTGGAGTGAAGAAGTACAAAAAGTGAAGATCTATGCGATATGCAAATGCGGTAAGCCACTCATCTAAAGCGAAATAGGCTAAGGGGATACCAATAATGTTGGCGATGGCAATAACGCCAAGGAACTCTTTAGCAATAAGCTCGATAAGCTGAGTAAGATTTGCGCCGAGTATTTTTCGAATTCCTATTTCCTTGGTGCGTTGCTGCACGGTGAACGACGCCGTGGCAAAAAGTCCCATCAGGGCAATCAGAATACTCACAAAAGTGAAGTATCCGAATACCGTCAGCATTTTCTGCTCTTTTTTATACATGCCGTCAAACTCTGAATCGAGGAAATGCCAATCGAAGGCTTTACCGCCTCCAAAACGCTGCCAAACCTCTTCTATTTTACTTACCGTTTGGGCTATGTCATTGGCATCAATACGCATCGTGATCATCTGACTGTTATTGGGTTGAAACAGAAAAACGATGGGTTCAATCGGGTTGTGAAGGGATTGAAAATGAAAGTCGTTAACTACACCCACTACACGCCCATCTGACGCAGCCGAGTCATTCGCATAAAGACCCCATTGAACTCTTTTTCCCAAGGGTTCATTCTCCCATCCAAACTTTTGTGCAGCCGTTTGATTGATGATAAATGCACTTTGAGAGTCTGTTCCACCTTCTTTTCTAAAATTTCTTCCCGAAGTCAACTCGATTCCCATCGTTTCAAAAAAGTGCTCATCCACCGACATGAATTTTATTCCTTGCTGTACGAGTGCGCCTTCTTTTTCAATTCGAAAAAGCAGTTCTCCAGGAGTTCGTCCCGGTAAGTCCGAGGCCAGTGAAACCTGTTCTACTCCCGCTACGTTCAGGAGTTCATTGCGGATAGCATCGCCTTGCTTAATCGATGTTGAGTCTTTGGGAAGTTCGAGTACGATCACATGTTCGGAGTCAATACCGAGGTTTTTGTTTTGCATAAAATGCATTTGCTCAAAAACGGTAATTGTTCCGATCATCATGAGAATAGAAAACACAAACTGGATGCCGATTAAAACTTTTCGCAGAATCCCGAACGTTCCAATTCGAACCAACCCGCCTTTTAGCACCCGAACGGGATCAAAAAGGGACAGAATAAACGCTGGATAGAAACCGCTCAACAAACCCGTGAGTACCCAAAGTATTCCGATTCCAATCAAAACCTTGGCATGGAGGATGGAAGAAATTGAAAAGGATTTATCCGTAAGGTTATTGAATGCGGGTAAGAACAACTCTAGCGCTGCTAACCCGAGAAGTGTTGCAAATAGTGCTACGAGCATACTTTCCACTATAAATTGAAGTCGAATATCTCGTTTGTTGGCGCCTAACGTTTTTCGAATCCCGACCTCCTTGGATCGTTTCCCACTCCGCGCTAAGGTGAGATTGACAAAGTTGATACTTGCAATCACTAAGATGAAAATCCCAACCATTGAAAAAATGATCAAATAACTCATGTTGCCCTTCGGGTGGTCATACTCGGCCTCATTGTAAAAATGAAGTTTTTGCAAAGGGATGAGTTCGTAAGTGCTATGATCGGAAAGACCATTAGACTCTTCAAACGGCTCAATATACCGTTTCATGAAGTCGTTCATGATCTCGTTCAAGCGTTGATTTTCCACCTCATTCTGCGCCAGAATGTAGGTAAAGCTCGCCAAGCGATACCAATCGCTCAGATACACATCCATGGCACTTTGAGGCCATGTAGAGAGCGATATCAGTCCATTGTATTGAACTTCGGTTTGTCCATTCGGATTGGCTGTAATACCTGTAATCGAATAGTCGCTGTTGTTTATGCGGATGGTTTTTTGAAAAGCGCTGTCCGCGCTTCCAAACCATTTTTCGGCTGTCTCTTGATCGATAACCAAACTATTGGGAGCAACGAGTGCATCGGAAGGTGTTCCGATTAAAAACTGAAATGAAAATACATCGTAAAATGTCGAGTCAGCGAACCAAAATCCTTTCTCTGTATACATTTGATTTTCAATGCGAACGGTAACTTCATTACCAGCTGGAATGAAGCGTGTTTGCGCAGAAAATTCCGTGTAATCATTGACCAACGTAGGTCCCATACCCAACGGACTGACTCCTGCATACAATGGAGAACCCATATTGAGCTCTACGTAACCGCGGTAGATTCGATTTTTATTTTGATGAATCGTTTCAAAGCTCAATTCATCGCTAACATAAAGCGCAATCATGATTGCACATGAAATTCCCAGTCCCAGTCCGAAAATGCTGATGGCTGTATACGCTCTGTTTCGAAGTAGGGAGCGAAGACTTGTTTTCAAAAAGTTTCTCCACATTCTACTCTTGCTTTAGGGCTTTTACAGGGTCAATTTTTTCTGCGCGAATTGCTTGTGATAGAATTGTAAGCAATGCTACAGCAAAAGAAGTGAATAGGGCGATGGCAAAAGGCCAAACCTGAAGCTCTATTCGGTATACGAATTCGCTTAACCAGCGATTCATGTAGTAATAGGATACGGGCAAGGCCACTGCATTAGCCACGATGAGCACCCACCAAAATTCTTTGCTCAGAATCCACACCACATGAGGAAGGTTTGCGCCCAGCACCTTCCGAATACCTAACTCTTTAGTTTTTTGTTGGAGCGTATACGCCGTCAAACCCAATAAACCCAAACATGCTATCAGAATTGCGAGCCAATTCAAGCTTGATAAAACGCGAGCAAATTGTTCGTCTTCGGTGAACAGTTGATTAAACTCTTCATCAAAAAACTGATATTCAAATGGATCGGCAGGATTGATGGAATTCCACTTTTCTTCGATTTGTGCGATGACCTCTTGTTTGTTCTCACCAGAAAACTTAACTGCAATGTTTCCACCGGCATTCGGCAAGGGAAGTAGCATGAGCGGTTCAATTGGATATCGCAACCCGACGTAGTGAAAATTTTTAATCACTCCGATGACCGTGCGTTCGTTGCCATTGGATAGGATGGTTTTTCCAATGGGGTCGCTCCACCCAATGGCGTCGGCTGCAGCTTGGTTGATTACGACCGATTGTTGGGTATCGGAAGTGTGCTCGCGATCAAAGAACCGGCCTGCTACTAATTCGATCCCCATTACGCGAGCAAAGTCAAACCCAACTCCCGTTACACTAAATATCCAGGTTTCTTCTCCTGTGTAGCCCTCTGGAGTAATGCCCGTTCGGCCGTAGCCCATTCCAGGCAGGGCATTTGCAAATGCAGTTCCCTCCACACCTGAAATTGTTGTGATTTGTTCTTTGAGTGTTTCGGCGTTTTGAAACGCTTGGGCAGAGTTCATTTCTAAGGTCAAGATATAGTCTTTTTCAAACCCCATATCTTTTGCATTCATGAACTCAACTTGCGATTTCACGATGATCATTCCTACGATTACAACAATAGAAGCCGCAAATTGAATGGTCACAAGTACCCTTCTCAACCAACGCCCAGAACTTTGTGACGTATGGTTTCCTTTCAAGGTGGCTATGGGTTGAAATGAGGAAAGAACAAATGCCGGGTATATTCCGCTAAGTGCGCCAATGAAAAGGATCGTGGCAATGCTCCAGACCCAGTGAACTGGGTTTTCAAGGAAGTATCCAACAAAGCCACCGGGAGCTGAAATGCCAATTGAGTTTCCAAATACTTCCAACAGGACCAAGGCAAAGATAAATCCTAAAGCAACCAAGGCGATGGACTCAAATAAAAATTGCGCAATGAGTTGTGGACGCCCTGCACCGAGTACTTTTCGCATGCCTATTTCTCGCGCCCTCCGTCCACTGCGGGCGGTACTGAGGTTCATAAAGTTGAAAATAGCAATCAACATCAGGAATAAAGCTACGAGTAATAAGTTTCGGATTTGTCCAATATCGGTTTTACGCGAATTATGATTGTCGAACAGAACTTCGGTTGAATGAGCGTGTGTTTTAAGTAGAGGTTGAAGAGTAAGATCGAAATTATCGTTTTCTCCTCCGTAGTCGTTTCGCTCACCAACGGCTTTTAAATCAGCCAAAACACGAGCTGATTCATTTGGGGCTTCGAGACGGATATAGGTCGGAGCCGCAATCATCTGCCAAGACTCGAGGAATTGTCGTGTATTGGAGTCGTTTTCGCTCGGAATGATACTCACGACCATATCAAATTGTAAATGACTGTTGTCTGGGATGTCTTCAAAGATTCCTTCTACCATGACCGGCTCAGTGGTGTGTGCCGCTTGTATGGTCTGGCCCACAGGATCTTGGTTGCCGAATAGTTTTTTAGCTAAACTTTCGGATACCAGAACCATATTGGGTTGGCGCAGGATCTGTTTTGGGTCGCCTTGTTTGAGGGGAAAATTGAAAAAGGAAAAGAAATTGCTATCCACAAAAGCAAATGTCTCGGCGTAAAAGGCATCGTCCTTTACACGAAGCAAATTTCTGCCTTGCTGCATAAAACGAACCTGACTTTTCACACCGGCTACTTCGCGATAAGCGGCCGGACCAGCTGCTGGTGTTGTAATTCCAACGACCGAGGAGCTTACCCCAATAGCACGATCTATGGTTAAAACACGATAAATCTCATCGGGATTCTCATGAAAGCGATCAAAACTGAAATGATAGCCCGAATACAGCAAGATGGCCAATGCTGCAGATATACCAGTGGATAATCCAACGATATTAATGAAGGTAAAGCCCTTTTCCTTCCAAAGGTGTCTCAGGGCGAGTTTTATTCGGTTGCCTAGCATGATTAGAACAATTCACCTTTGACTGTAGCTTGGTTTTCGGTAACCACTTCACCATCCAAAAGGCGAATAATTCGCGAAGCATACCCTGCATCGTGCGAAGAGTGGGTGACCATTATGATGGTTGTGCCCGCTTGATTGAGTTCGCTGAGTAGGTCCATTACTTCATTTCCGTGGGCAGAGTCTAAATTTCCTGTGGGCTCATCGGCAAGGATGATTTTAGGGTCTGCTATCAGAGCACGAGCGACTGCAACACGTTGCTGCTGTCCGCCCGATAACTGTTGAGGGTAGTGCTTGGCGCGATGAGCAATTCCCATTCGGTCCATGATACGCTCGACTTTCTCACGGCGTTCTTTCGAACCCTGTTTTAAATAGACCAAAGGCAACTCGATGTTTTCAAACACCGTGAGTTCATCGATGAGGTTAAAGCTTTGAAATACAAAGCCGATATTGCTTTTGCGAACATTGGATTTTTCTTTTTCCGAGAGTTGTAGCATTTCGCTACCGTTGAATACATACGAACCCGAATCGGCAGAATCCAGTAGACCCAAAATATTCAGAAAAGTAGATTTCCCGCATCCCGAAGGGCCCATTATGGCTACGAATTCACCTTCCTTAATTTGTACATTGATTTTATTCAAGGCCGTGGTTTCGACTTCGTCGGTACGATAGGTCTTTACGATGTCATTGATTTCGATTAGCATGATCTATTGGTTTTAAATGCGTTGTTAATTGAGTTCAAGCCGTTGGGCCTCGCCATATTGCGTATAAGCGTTGGTAATGATTTGATCTCCCGGCGCCAGCCCTTCCAAAACTTCGACATAGTCGGTGTTTTGACGACCGAGCTTTACCTCTCGGCGTACGGCAGTATTTTCACCGGACAATACGAAAACCCAGTTTCCGCCGGTACTTTGGTAAAAGCCACCTCTTTTGACAATCAGCGCTTCTACTTCTGAACTAAGTGAAAGTCGGATTTGTAAGGTCTGCCCGCGGCGAATGCCCTCAGGCACATCTTCGGAAAAATGCATTTCGACCTGAAACTGACCATTGGATACTTGGGGAAGCACCTTGTTGATGATCAGTTCGTGGGTTTCACCACCAAACTGAAACGTACCTATTTGCCCTTCGCGAACGCGATTAAGATAGTACTCATCAATTCCACATCGAACGAGGAAACCGTCCGACACATCGACTTGACCGAGTAGCTCACCCTTCTGTTTGGTTTCACCCAGGTAGTGGTTGAATCCCGTGAGCTGTCCGTCAATGGGAGCTTTAATCGTCAAGTTTTCAAGGTTTTTGCGTATGGCCTCGAGATTTCTCTCCATCAATTCGATGCTTCGATCAATTCGATTCAGTTGAGTCATTTGAATCGCTTCTTCACGATCGATATTTACCTCGGTAAATGCCTTCTTTTTTCGGAGGTAGTCAATGTTGTTTCGAGTTGCATCGAATTGGTTTTTTGGAATAACCGAATCTGCATACAACGTACTATCGATGGCATACTGCCTTTCGGCTTCGATCAGTTGGTAGTCGATATCAATCAATTGATCTTTGAGCGTTCGTTTGTTTTGTTCTATGGTCAGTCGTGTAGACCTCAAGTTGTTGATTTGCTCTACAATCTGCGTTTCTCGATTCATAAAATCCAACATTAAGTTTGCGTTGGAGAGTCGAAGTAGAGGTGTACCGCGCTTAACGAAAGTACCATCCTCAACAAATAATTCCTCTACATTTCCACCCTCCGCTGCAGTGACTATGATTGATTTGATGGGTTCGATTTGTCCGCTGATTGGAATATTGTCGTTAAACAATCCTTTTTCAACGGTAGCTATGGAGACTCTGTCACGGTCTATGCTCAGTGTTCTGTCCTTATTGCCCAATAGCATGTAGGTTATCGACAGAACCCCCATTGCGATACCGATGATAATCAGGATTCGTTTAGTTGTCCACTTTTTCTTTTGAATGACTTTATCCATGGTTGATTTTTGACGACCTATAAAAGGCAAAGCACATGCCATTACATGTATGGGTATTGGTTTTCAGTGACTTACGTTGTTTTTGACCGATAAAGGTTGCAGAGAGTGTTCGATTTCGTACATTCGACTGTTCAATAAAGGACACCCGTTATGGCAAAAACCAAAGCAAACGTATTGGTCATTGATGATGATCGCGATGTATTGACTTCACTTGAGTTGTACTTGAAGCAGCATATCGAAAAGGTGATTTGTGAAGAGGACCCCAAGCAAATTTTTCACCATTTGAATACCTCGGATATTGATATCATTCTACTGGATATGAACTTTCGATCGGGAGAGGACGATGGCCGAGAAGGGATGTATTGGTTGGAACGGATAGTAGAGAATTGCCCAGAGTGTATCGTCGTATTAATGACGGCATATGGAGAAGTTGAATTAGCGGTCAAGGCGATGAAGCTGGGGGCATTTGATTTTATTCTAAAGCCCTTTAAAAATGAAAAAGTACTGGCCACTCTTCATGCTGGTTTTCGGCTGAAAAACTCGCAAAAGGAGGTGGTAAAGTTGAAGAACCTGAATAAAACGATCGAGCAGAATGAGATGATTGAGCACGCCTTTTTGGGACAATCATTGCCGATGCGAAAAGTGTTTCAAACCATCGAAAAAGTAGCTCAAACCGATGCGAATGTTTTGATTTTGGGCGAGAATGGAACGGGGAAAGAACTGGCAGCTCGCGCTATACACCGTGCATCACAGCGAAGTAGACAGCCATTCGTTGATGTTGATTTAGGGGCTTTGAATGAAAACTTATTCGAGAGCGAGTTATTCGGTCACAAAAAGGGGGCTTTTACCGATGCCGTCGAAAATCGAATTGGACGTTTTGAGTTGGCACATGAAGGAACCCTATTTTTGGATGAGATTGGGAACTTGGCGCCGCCACTTCAGGCCAAATTGTTGAGCGCACTGCAAAACAGAGAAGTTTCAAAACTCGGGAGCTCACAAAAAGTAGCTGTAAATATTCGGCTGATATCTGCTACCAACATGCCATTGTATGAAATGGCTGCCCGAGATGAATTTCGACAAGATTTATTGTATCGGATCAATACGGTTGAAATACGCATGCCGGCGCTACGCGAACGAATAGAGGATTTACCGTTGTTGGTCGAACATTTTTTAAGGCGTTTTGCCAAAAGGTACAATAAACCCGTTCCCGAAGTAGGTAAAGGGGCTTGGGAAAAACTTAAAAAATACAATTGGCCTGGAAACATTCGTGAATTGCAACATACCTTGGAACGCGCTTTGATTCTTTCTGATGGACCATACCTTGAGGCCATCGATTTTCAATTGTCACCCATGCAGATGAATACGGACGAATTGGGTACGTTGAATCTTCACCAGATGGAGGAGCACTTAATCGAGAAAGCACTGGAAAAGCACAACGGTAACATAAGTAAGGCGGCAAAAGACCTCGGATTAACACGAGCCGCACTCTACAGAAGACTAGATAAGTATGACATTTAATAAACATTACCTCGGCGTTATTCTGCGCATTACGCTACTCGTTATTGCCTCTTGGTCGGCGGTATATTTATTCGTCGTGGAAAAGCTGTTTTTATCCGCTTCATTGTTGTTGGTTGTGGTGTTGATTCAAATCGTTGAATTGTTGCGTTTGGTTCGTCGCACGAATCGGGAGCTAACGCGCCTATTTGAGAGTATTCGAAACAATGATTTTAGCTTACACTTCACGGAGCGATCCGAGGGAAGTGGTTTTCGAGAATTACATTCATCCTTCAATACGTTGATCGAGGCATATAAGAAAGTAAAACTTCAAAAGGAACAGCATTACCAACAGCTGGTGCAAGTGATCGAGTTTTTGAACTCTGGAATATTGAGCTTTGACGAAGATGAGAACATTCACTTGATGAATACATCCGCAACCGAAATACTCCGAATTCCAGAATTGAAGAAATGGAGTTTAATTGTGGAGCGGTTGCCCAATTGGGCCAAGCAAATTGAAGACTTGCCCTTTCATGAACAGCGAAGTATTGAAGTGAATGAGCTGGATAGAAACTTTATACATCTCGTTTACAAAGGAAAAGTTCGAATTGGGAACTCTGACCATACCATCATCAGTTTTCAGGGAATTAAAGACGAGATTGAACGTCAGGAGATTCAAGCGTATCATAAGCTCATTCGAATCTTAACCCATGAGATCATGAACTCGGTTACTCCGATTTCTTCCCTTAGTCACTCCTTGAACGATATGCTCCGTACGGAGAAGAATGGAGAACACACTCCCATAAAAGCTATTTCTGACGAAGTGGTTTCTGACTTATCACGTGGTTTGGGCACTATTTCTAACCGATCGGACGGACTGTTGCGCTTTGTTGAGGATTACCGAAAACTAACGCGTATTCCAAAGCCCGAGTTATCCCTAGTTTCCTTGGAAGATTGGTGGGCTGTTCAGCAACCCATGTTGGAGGAAATGGTCCGAAACAAAACCATCCAAGTCCATTTTGAAAATGCTACGCGTAATAAATCGGCAAGGTTTGATCAAAAGTTGATTGAGCAAGTATTGATAAACCTCACCCTGAATGCCATTGATGCCGTTCACGAAGTCGACACACCGCGTATCAGCATCGGTGTCGCCGCACACGGCGAGCATTGGAAACTTTGGGTTCAGGATAATGGTCCTGGAATTCCAAATGAGAAAAGAGGGCAAATTTTCATCCCCTTTTTCTCGACCAAAACCAATGGAAGTGGCATTGGATTAAGCTTGAGCCGAAGTATCGTACAAGCTCATCGGGGAAAGTTATTTTTTACCGATGGGAATGGCTACACAACCTTCGAGGTGAATTTACCTATAGCACCAAGACTTTAACGCACAAAAAAAGCGCCTCGATAACTTCGAGACGCTTTCTTCTGTGGTAATGAATTTTTATTCAACCCAATCGGCGATAAAAAGATTGGTTGCGCGCGTTCCACCGTTGTAACGGTTGGAAGAGAACACCAATTTGGTACCATCAGGTGAGAACATTGGAAAAGCATCAAATGTCTCGTCGAATGTGATTTGCTCAAGTCCTGTTCCGTCCAAGTTGATCATGTACAAGTTGAAAGGGAATCCTCTTGTGCTTGCATGGTTACTAGAAAAGATGATTTTTTCTCCGCTTGGGTGGAAGAAAGGTGCCCAGTTGGCGTTACCCAGATCAGTGACCTTTTGAACGTTACTTCCATCGGCATTGGCCACGTACAATTCCATATCACTCGGCATCACCAATCCTTTGGCCAATAGATCTTTGTAGCGCTTTTTTTCCTCTTCTGTTTTCGGACGACTTGAACGCCATACGATTTTACTGCCATCTGGCGAGAAGAAAGCTCCTCCATCATATCCCAACTCATTGGTTAATTGAACTACATTTTCCCCATCGCGATCCATGGTGTATAATTCCAAGTCGCCTGATCGGGTAGAAGTAAATACAATTGTGTTTCCATCAGGAGAAACCGTTGCTTCTGCGTCGTACCCTTCGAAGTCGGTAAGTTTTTTCACAAGATTACCCTCGAGGTCGGCCACATAGATATCGTAGCTATCGTAAATCGGCCAAACGTAACCTTCTTCTTGTCCGGGCTCAGGAGGACAAGCTTCGCCACCTTCGTGCGTACTGGCGTAAACGATCGTGGTGTCTCCACCCAAGAAATAAGCACAGGTCGTACGTCCTTTTCCGGTGCTGATCAATTGAGGAACTTCACCTTCTTCGGGCAAATTATTTAGATCCAAATAATAAATCTGATCGCACTCCACTCCCCATTCTGGGTTGTTGCTTTGGAATACAAGTTTTGTATTATCAAAACTCCAATATGCTTCCGCATTGTCGCCACCGAAGGTCAACTGACGTACGTTTTTCAAATGTACCTCATTTTCGTAGGCCAAGTCGTTTACCGTTTCTTCAGCGACCTCTTCGGTTTGCGTTGAATCGACTGTTTCTGTATTCTCTTCCGAGGCAGGGCTCTGGCATGCAATCGCTAGAGCGGGTAGGAACCAAATCCAATTTTTCTTCATTTCGAATGATTTATAGTAATTGATATTAAGCGGTTTGTAATTCTTCTTTTTTTGCTTTTTCAATCGCGCGGTTGGCACGTTTGAAAGTCATTTTCTTTTTCCAATTGAACCAGCGTTTTCCCAACAGGTAACGCAAGGCATCGTCGATATGCGTCAGCAGTGTTACGTTGAGTAAACCGCGTAAATAAAGCCCTGTTTGAGGACTCCACGACCGCAAGGCCATCGCAAAACCACCCTCGAGATAAACGATGTGATGCCAATATCCCGATGGGATAAACAAGGTATCGCCATTATTGATCTCTACGCTCTGTCCTTTGACGTATTCAAGACCTGGATATTTATCGTAATCTGGGTGTTCTACGTCGACAGAGCTATGAACGCCAAAAGGGTAGCGGTACAACAAGTCCGAATACGACGGATCAAAAAGGATCACGCGTTTTGCGCCGTGAAACTGCGTCAAAAAAACATTCGCCATGTCCATGTCTTGGTGTATCCGAACGACGCTATCTTTTCCTCCAAAGAACGTAAAGCGGAATTTTTTGTTCCAACTTTTGTTGAGTTTTGGAAAGTCGAAGTCGTTTTTTAATTCCGGGCGATGCTTGAATATGTTAAAAAGAAAAATTCGTTTGTTGGTGGGTTCTCGTTCGATAAGGTCGAGGTAATCGCCAAACTTCATGTGCAGGTCTGGTGCCTTGTACGAACGGTCTTCTTTTCCGGGAATATCATCAAAAATCCCGACCTCGATGTCTCCCATTTCTTCACGGAAATAGTCCATCGACCACTTTTTGTAAGCTTCGGTATGTTTCAAAAACCCTTCGATAACCACAGGTTTGTTGGGTTGTAGAAATTCGTTGACAAATCGCTCACGGGTCATGTCCTCCACCTTGACGCGTGGTACCGGTGTACTATAGTCTATTGGCATAGCATCTCGTGTTTAAGTTTCTCGACAAAATTACACTCCCACGTAATTATGCGGAGTGATTTTTGTCAGTTCATCCTTGATTTCTTGTGAGACGTCTAAGGTCTCGACAAAAGCCGCAATGCTCGATGCGGTTATTCCTTCATTCGTTCTGGTCAGCTCTTTCAGTTTTTCGTAAGGATTGGGATACCCTTCTCGTCGCAAGATGTTTTGAATAGCCTCGGCAACTACGGCGTAATTTTGCTCCAAATCTGCACTGAGCTTATCCGCATTGAGCAGAAGTTTATTCAGCCCTTTTAACGTGGCTTTCATGGCTATTGTTGTATGTGCGAATGGCACGCCAACATTGCGCAAAACCGTGCTATCTGTGAGATCGCGTTGCAAGCGTGAAACGGGTAGTTTTGCGGCCAAATGCTCAAAAAGTGCGTTGGCCAATCCTATATTTCCCTCTGAATTTTCAAAGTCAATTGGATTTACTTTGTGTGGCATTGCACTACTTCCCACTTCTCCTTTGACGATTTTCTGCTTGAAATAGTCCATCGAGATATAGGTCCAAATATCTCGGTCCAAATCCATGACGATATTGTTGATGCGCTTGGCACAATCAAAGAGCTCTGCCATGAAATCGTAGTGTTCGATTTGTGTGGTCGGGAATGACCGTTTTAAGCCCAAAGTGTTTTCCACAAAATCAAATGCAAAAGCATGCCAATCGCGATCTGGGAAAGCTACAAAATGAGCATTCATGTTTCCAGTCGCGCCACCGAATTTGGCGGCATGCGGTATACTTTTTAATCGATCAAACTGCAAGCGAAGACGTTGGACAAATACACGAAACTCTTTTCCCAATCGAGTAGGTGAGGCGGGCTGTCCGTGCGTACGAGCAAGCATGGGAATATCGCTCCATTCCTCAGAGAGCTGTTCGATTCTCGCTATCAACTCTTCCATCATTGGAGTATAGGCCTCTTCGATGTATTCTTTGATGGATAGTGGTATCGCTGTATTGTTGATGTCTTGTGAGGTCAATCCAAAATGGATAAACTCTTTGAACCCACTCCAACCCAATTCATCAAACTTCTCCTTGATGAAATACTCAACGGCTTTCACATCGTGGTTCGTGGTGGCCTCAATTGTTTTTACCCTTCTGATTTCTTCCTCGGTCATGTTCGACCAAATGCTTTTCAGCGTATGTTCGTTTCCAGTTGGAAACGCTTTTAAAGGCTCAATTTCTGCTTGTACCAAGGCGTTGAAATATTCTATTTCGATTCGCACACGGTAGCGAATAAGCGCGGCTTCAGAAAAATACTTTTCCAGATTTGAAACCTTCGAGAAGTAACGTCCATCAATAGGTGAAATGGCGTGTAAGGCGTATGGTGATTGATCCATTTTTATCGGATTGTCAATTTGGCTGCAAATGTACAAAAATAGATAACCATTCTGCTTTAATCCCTTGCAGTCTTTGGTTTTGCGATCTGCTTTGAAAAGCTATTTTGCAGATAACCTCCGCAATGACAATTACTTATTTAGAACTATTTTAAATAGGTTCTTCCCAAAGAATTGACCACTTGCTGTTCAGATGCACCGTGAGGTGTTAGTTCAGCTGGCGAAATTCATTGGGGGACAATCCCGTTTTTTTTCGAAATAAACGACTGAAATACTGAGGATATTCGAAGCCGAGTTCGTAGGCAATTTGATTGATTGGTCCACCTGTGGCCATCAACATGGTTTTGGCTCTTTCGATGAGGTGATAATGAATATGGTCCTGTGCGTTCATCCCTGTTTCTTTCTTCAATAAGTCACTCATGTAATTCGGCGACAAATGAACGCGATCTGCCAATTCAGCAACCGTCATGATTTTTTGATCGATTTTATCTTGCTCGAATTGTTTTCGAAGAATCTGATCAACCTGAGCAATGATTCCGCGGTTCTCTTTTTTCCTCGTTAAAAATTGCCTTCCGTAATAGCGCATGCAATAATTTAAAAACACTTCGATGTTGGAAACAATGAGCGATTGACTATGCTGATCAATGTTTTCGTCCAATTCGTCGCGTATTTTCAAAATACAATCCAATAGCGTTTGCTTTTCTTTATCCGAAAGGTGCAATGCCTCGGCGGTATCGTATTCGAAAAATGAATAGTCTTTCATTTTCAAATCGAGTGAAGTGCCGCGAATCAAGTCGGGATGGAAATACAAACCCCAGCCCATCTTGTTGTCAACGTCACTAGAGGTACTTTCTAAAACAATGGTTTGTTTCGGTGCGATACACACGAGGTTTCCATCTTGAAAGTCGCAAACTTTTCTTCCATACCGCAATTGACTGGGGCAATAGTTTTTGAACATAATCGAGTAAAAATCGCCGCTAATTCGCACTTCATCCTGTGTGTGCTCATCGAATTTGGTAAAGTCAATTACAGCTGCAAGAGGATGTGACGCCTTCCATCCGGGTACTAATTTTTGAATATCTGCGATACTTTTCAAATGAATTTCGTGCTCTTCCATCAGACTTGGCTCATTACAATTTTGTCAAATAGGCGATCTCCCAAATAGATGCGCATCCATACCATTGGCTTGGCCCATTTACCCACGCGATAGCGCGTTTTGGGTTTTTTACTTTCTACGATTTTCAAAACCGTATCGGAAATGACCACGGGTTTGGATCCGCCTCCGTTGGCATACATTTCCTTTGATGCTGCCGCCAATTTACGACTCATATCCGAATAAGCTGAGTCGGCCGAGTATTTCTCAAGATGCGACGACATGACATCCCCAAATTCGGTTTCGATTACTCCGGGCTCCAGTACGACAACGTAGATACCAAACGGTTTGAGTTCTAAGCGCAGACAATCGCTAAATCCTTCTACTGCATGTTTGGTCGAGTGATACCAAGCCCCCATTGGAGTATACATTTTTCCGCCCATTGATGAGGTGTTGACGATGGTTCCGGATTGCGCTTTGCGCATGTGTGGAGTTACTTTTTGGGTAATCGCCGCCAAACCAAATACGTTTACCTCGTATTGCTGTCGAGCCGCTTCAAGCGGTACATCTTCTACAGCGCCATAAAGTCCGTAACCGGCATTGTTCCAAAGCACATCAATTCTACCTTCTCGTTCGATAATCGTTTGGACCACATGGTCAATGTCCGATTCTACTGTGACATCCATTTTTATGGCGGTTCCGCCCATTTCTTCCAGGTCCTTCATTTGCTCTACACGTCGCGCTACAGCATAAACCGTATGTCCTTTTTGAATCAGTTGTTTTGCCGCTACCTTGCCCATTCCTGAACTCGCACCGGTTATTAAGATTACTTTTTTCATGATTTTGCTTTTTGGGTTCATTCATTTTCAACAGGGCAAAGATGAAGACCTATTCATTCATAAATGTATTCGAATTCTCTGAATGTGAACACAAATTACTTTTCTGAACGTTTTGTGTTGACGATGCGTTTTTGATTGTGGCTTTTTTAGAAAATACCGTAAACTTGCCCCCCGAATCATGAGCGATACGCCTGTAAAAATATCCGCAGTAAACTATTGGAATACCATTCCTTTTCAATACGCGATTCATCGGCATTTGTCGATGGATGATCGTTTTGAGATTTCATGGGATATTCCTGCCGACTGCGCTGTTAAACTCAGAGATGATGAAGTCGATATCGGCTTGATTCCGGTAGCATTTTTACCCAAAGTAAAGGGGTCCCACCGCATTGTGGATTACGGAATAGCTGCCGATGGACCAGTTTATTCCGTAGCGCTTTATTCGCAGGTTCCGCTAGAGCAGATCGAGACCATTGTACTGGATTATCAATCGCGAACATCGGTGCGCCTGTGTCGGATCCTTTGCGAGAAGTATTGGGGAATTGCCCCAGACTTTACTGCGGCCGAGCCCGGTTTTGAGCATAATGGAAGCAATCGAACGGCAGTCGTTGTTATTGGAAATCGCACATTTGGTTTAGAACGTCACTACGCTTATAAATGGGATTTGGCCGAGGAGTGGAAAAATTGGAAAGGATTGCCATTTGTTTTTGCCGTTTGGGCAGCCAACAAGCCGATTCCAAAAGATATCGTTGCCGCATTGAACGAGGTTTTTGAGTGGGGACTGAACCACATTGCCGAAAGCATTGATTGGAAAGCGCAATCTACAACGTTGCCCGATTCAATTTTGGAATACCTGACGGAAAATATCCACTTCCGTATTGATGAGGAAAAGCAGAGTGGGATGCAGGCATACCTCGATTATGTGCGCGAATTAAATCTCTGATGCATTGGGGATATCACGCAGAAAATGATAGGATTCGTTTTCAAAATCCATCGTACAACAATAGTGATCAATCCCGTTGGTGACAATCAAAAAGGGAACGTGTAATACGCTGTTGTACCGAGCTATTTGGTCGAAGGTCGCTTGCGATATTTGTACATCAGGGGCCTTGCATTCAACCAGAACTTGAGGATTTCCATCTTGATCAAAATACAATGCATCGCATCTTTTCTTCATTCGGTTGATATCCAGTGTTTTTTCGACTGCAATTCGAGCTGAACTGTACTGTTTATGTTCGGTTAAAAATCGGATAAAATTTTGACGAACCCATTCTTCGGGAGTTAGAACAATCCATTTTTTGCGAAGCGGGTCGTAGATTTGCATTACCTTGCCTTCGCTTTTAATTTTGAATTCAAATACCGGTAGGTTTAACTTTTGCATATGGAAACGAAAGAAGATATAGTTCAGAATTGGTTGCCGCGATATACGGGCACGAATTTAGAGGATTTTGGGAAATTCATACTGCTCACCAATTTCAACAACTATGTAGAGATTTTTGCCCAGATCAACGGAGTTGAAATCCATGGTAAGGACCGTTCCATGCCCAATGCCACGTCCAACGGAATTACGATAATAAACTTTGGAATGGGATCGGCAAATGCCGCGACCATCATGGACCTGCTTTCTGCCATTAAGCCCAGAGCAGTATTGTTTTTGGGAAAATGTGGCGGTTTAAAAAAGAAGAATAAAATAGGGGATTTGATTCTCCCAATAGCTGGAATTCGTGGAGAAGGAACATCGAACGACTATTTCGACCCCGAAGTTCCCAGCCTGCCCGCTTTTAGTTTACAAAAAGCGGTGAGTACAACTATTCGTGATTATGACATGGATTACTGGACGGGAACTGTGTATACCACGAACCGAAGAGTTTGGGAGCACGATGAAGAATTCAAGTCCTACTTACGTAAAACACGCGCCATGGCGATAGACATGGAGACGGCGACCATTTTAAGTGTTGGTTTTTTCAATCACATCCCGAGTGGTGCGCTACTGCTGGTAACGGACCAACCGATGATTCCGGATGGCGTGAAGACGGAAGCGAGTGATAAGAAGGTGACGGGAAATTTTGTCGAAACCCACATTAAGATAGGAATCGATTCCCTGTTGCAAATCAAGAATGAAGGATTGACTGTAAAACACTTGAAGTTCGATGAGTGATTTTGATCAAATCATGCGCGATCTCAAAGATCACAAGTATGCTCCAATTTATTTTTTGTGTGGAGAGGAACCTTATTTCATTGATCGCATTACCAATTACATTCAAGAAAATGCGCTGAGCGAAGCCGAACGAGGCTTCAACCAAACCATTTTGTATGGAAAAGAAACCAATGAAGAGACCGTCATTGCGGAAGCAAAGCGGTTTCCGATGATGTCCGAACGCCAGGTTGTAATCGTCAAGGAAGCTCAGCATTTGCGATCATTGGATAAGTTGGTTTCCTATCTAGATCAACCGCAGCCGTCCACTGTTTTGGTTTTTGCATACAAGAAAAAGGCCCCCGATGGTCGAAAAGCATTTGGGAAAAAGGTCAAAAAGCAGACGGTGTATTTTGAGTCCAAGGCATTGTGGGAAAAGGATATGCTGCACTGGATTGAACGAATTTTTGGAGATCACGGCTACAAGACGGATTACAAAACCGTATCGCTACTCTTTGAGTTTCTCGGTACGGACCTTGGGCGGGTAGCTTCCGAAGCGCAGAAACTGAAGAATATTATTCCGGAAGGAACTCCGTTGACGCCCGCTCTGATCGAAGAGCACATCGGTATATCGAAAGACTATAACAACTTTGAATTGATCAATGCCTTGGCCGAAATGGACTTGCAGAAGGCCAATAAGATTATTCAATATTTTGCAGCAAACCCAAAAGACAACCCATTGGTGGTGACCATTGCCACCTTGTATAACTTTTACCGCGATTTATTCATGTACCACAGTCTCAAGGACAAAAGTGTGAATCATGTGAAAGACGCTTTGCGAGTGAATTATTACAAAGCACTGGAATTGCAGAAGGCGGGTTCGAAAATTCCGCTTCGCAGCGTTTCGAACAGTATTTCGGTACTGCGCGAATACGACATGAAAGGCAAAGGGGTGCAAAACGATTCGGTGGGGCACGACCAGCTTTTGCGTGAAATGATTTATCGTTTGTTTGCCTTGAGCCAATAAGGAGAAGTGCCTTTCAGATTAAAAATTCATTAATTTATGATTGATTTGTTACCTTTGGTCACTTTCTGCTAAAACGAATAGGAAATTTAGTTTATGGGTTATAGATCTAATTCATTGCTGATCGCGCTGTTACTCTTCTTTGTCACCTTTACAGCCACAGCACAAGAGACCGGTATCATTCGCGGTTTTGTATACGAGGAAGAAACAGGTGAACCTGTTTTATTTTGTAACGTAATTCTTCAAGGAACTCCGTATGGAGCAACAACCAACGAGAATGGTTTCTTTTCATTGAATAAAATTCCGGCCGGTGATTACACGGTGCTCGTTACGTTTATTGGTTACGACAGCGTTGTCGAGAACATAACTTTGAAGCCCGGGGATATTTTGAATAAAAAGTTCACTCTTGGGGAAAGCGGTGTACAACTCAATGAAGTGGAAGTATCTGCCGAGCGGGAGGAAATGAAAACCGAAGTACGCACCGCGGTTACTAAGGTAACGGCAAAGGAAATCGAAGTTATACCAAGTCTAGGTGGTCAGCCCGATTTAGCTCAGTACATGCAGGTTTTGCCAGGTGTTGTTTTTACGGGTGACCAAGGGGGACAATTGTATATCCGTGGAGGGACGCCTATTCAAAACCTCGTGTTATTGGATGGAATGGTCGTTTATAATCCGTTTCACAGTATTGGATTTTTTAGTGTGTTCGAGACTGATGTCATTCGTACTGCGGATATCTACACCGGTGGTTTTGGAGCCGAGTACGGAGGTAGAACATCTTCGGTAATGGATATTAAAACCCGCGATGGAAATAAAAATCGAATTAGTGGAAAGGCGACGGCCGGAACTTTTTTGGCGGGTGTATCGCTCGAGGGACCGCTGATTAAAGAAACATCGAGTGGAGGAAGTGTGACCTTCTTGACCAATTTTAAGCATTCGTATTTGGACCAAAGTTCACCCGTGTTGTACAGTTATGTCAACGATGGGGATAACGGCTTACCGTTTAGCTTTACCGATTTTTACGGTAAAGTGAGCAGTACAGGTGGAAACGGAAGTAAATTCAACCTGTTTGGATTCAATTTTAATGACCGGGTAAGCTATCGCGATGTGGCAGACTTGGAGTGGAAGTCGTATGGCTTTGGAAGTAATTTCGTTCTTGTGCCGAGCCGCAGCCCTGTATTGATTAGCGGGGACTTTGCATTTTCGGATTATCAGATTAATCTGCAAGAAGGTGAGGATGCGCAACCCCGTTTTTCAAGAATCAATGGATTTAACTTGGGATTGGATTTCACCTACTTTTTATCGGGTATCAATGAGGTGAAATACGGAGTGGATATTCTTGGTTTTTCCACCGATTTGGTAACGTTCAATGCATACAACCAAAGACTTCAGCAAGCTCAGAACACAACTGAACTTTCGGGATACGTGACATTCCGTACGGGCAATGACCGTTGGATTGTAGAACCGGGATTGCGTTTTCACTACTACGCTTCACTGGCTGAGGTGTCGGTTGAGCCGCGTATTGGTTTGAAATACAATGCAACCGAACGCTTGCGTTTGAAAGCCTCTGGAGGGTTGTATAGCCAGAACCTCGTGGCAGCAAATAGCGACCGCGATGTGGTGAATTTGTTTTATGGATTTCTTTCCGGAAGTGGCAACGTACCATCGATGTTTGATGGAAGAGAGGTTAATTCTTTATTGCAACGTGCACGACACGTGATTTTAGGCGCTGAGTACGATGTGAGCAAGCGAATCGATTTCCAGGTTGAGGGATATTTGAAGGACTTTAATCAAATGACCAATGTCAACCGCGATAAGATTTATCAAGACAATAACAACAACCAAGACAAGCCCGAGCGCTTGCGCAAGGACTTTATCATTGAGCGTGGTTTGGCTTACGGTGTCGACTTCACGGTGAAATACAATACCGATCGCATTTACCTCTGGACGGCTTATTCTCTTGGAAAAGTCACTCGCTTTGACGGTATTCGAACGTATCGCACGCATTTCGATCGTCGACATAACTTCAACTTTGTATTCTCGTATAAAGCGGGGAAAGAAAAGGACTGGGAACTTACCGTTCGCTGGAACTTTGGTAGTGGATTTCCTTTTACACAAACCGCTGGATTTTACGAGAATGAAACCTTTGGCGATGGAATCAATACCGACGTAACCGACTCGAATGGAGAATTGGGTATTCTTTATGGAGACATTAACACCGGTCAATTGCCGACGTATCACCGTTTGGATATTGGAGCCAAGCGCACATGGGAATTGGGAGAATACACCACTTTAGATGTCAATTTGAGTGTGACGAACTTGTATGATCGCGAAAACATTTTCTACTTCGATCGCGTCGAATTCGAGCGTGTTGACCAATTGCCGATTTTACCGAGCTTGGGTGTAACGTTGAATTTCTAAATGTAACAATCCCGATTAGAATGGTTTATATTTGGGAGTATGGTAGAGATTCAAATACCAACTCCTGAAAATAAGCTTTGCGCCAGCTTATTTGAACCCCGTGAAATACGCGGGTTAATTGTTGTTGCTTCGGCTACGGGAGTTCGACGTGGATTCTATCAGAAATTTGCATCGTATCTCTGCGATCATGGATTCGCAGTTATTACTTTTGATTACACGGGAATAGGAGGCTCGTTGAGTCAGCCCATACGGAAGATTACTAAAGGCGCAGAGGATTGGGGCCGAACCGATTTGAATGCAGTTCTTCAGTACGGGATGGATCGCTACCCAACATCAACAAAACTCGTAATGGGCCATAGCATTGGCGGACAAATCATTGGATTGGCGCCGAGGGTCGTCGATTATGATGGAATTGTATTGATGGCTGCTCAATCCGGTTATTGGAAGCATTGGACGGGTTTAGGTCGCGTAAAAATGTGGTTCAATTGGCATGTATTATTTCCAACCCTACTTAGAACTTTTGGCTATTTACCTTCTAAGCGACTTACCGGTATGGAAGACCTTCCAGTGAATGTTGCCAAGCAATGGAGCACTTGGGGGAAGCATTCCGAATACTTGCTCGGACATCTTCCGACGGAAAAAACATATTATCAAAAAATCTCAAAACCGATTTCATCATTTATGGTCGAAGACGATGACTTAGGACCACAATCCGCCTCCGATTGGTTACTTGACCAATACTCGTTGGCCGATCGGAATAGAATTTTGTTGCGCCCGGAGGATTTGGGGTTGAAAGGAATTGGACACTTCGGGTTGTTTAAAGAAAAACACAAAGAAGTGCTTTGGCCATTGGTCTTGGATGAGATTGAAGAGCGTTTTTTATAACAAAGAGCTCAATGATGAATTCACTACTGAATACAAAATTACTGCGATGGGTGGGAATTGCTTTCTATATCCTCTCGACTTCGTGTTTTTTCTACATCGGTCGGTTCGAAACCATCTATGGAGCCGGTGTAGCTCTGTTAATGATCGTTCAGGCTTTTGGATTGGTCTTATTCGGATTAGGAACACTTTTATCCGGTTTTCAATGGAAGAAATCGCTGTATACAGCAATGGCCATCACAACGGTTATTCAAATCGTTTTTATAACCATTCATCGAGTCGAAAGATACAAGCCCACGTACACCATTCACTTACCCGCGCATTATTCGGGTGAGGTGTATCTGTTTATCACTCCAGAAGATAGGGCAGATGTGTTCGTAGATGAAAACGGCCTGGGTTATATGGGAAGTCGGGGAAAGGCCCATTGGAAAATACGACGCGGAAATCATCAGATGAATGAGATTTTTAAATCCGGGCGCTCGAGTCAAATCATGCACTATAATGCAGATAGCACAACGATGACGACGTATCATATGAGTTGTTATGTTGTAGGTGATACGTTGGATTACAGCCAATACTCCGATCGGTACTATATAACTCCGTGCCTCACCACTGAAGCATTTTTCGAAATAGTGAAAAAGAACCAAGTCGATGAAGACCGATTGAGAAAAATGGTATACACCCGCGAAAGTGCTCTAGACGATTGGGTGTTCGATGAAGCGCGTTCCAACCCATAAAAGCTTGCCGATTTACAAGTTCAACAAGCTTTTGAGTTGGGCAATATACTCCTCTAGTGCTTTCTGTCCGTCTTGAGTAATCTTGCATTCAGTATGGGGATAGTTTCCTTTAAAGGATTTCTCCACGTCGATATATCCAGCGTCTTTTAATTTGGTCAACTGTACACTGAGATTCCCTTTGGATGCTTTCGTTGTCTCCAATAGTTTGTTGAAGTCTGCTGATTCAACACCGGCAAGAAAGCTCACAATCGAAAGTCTCAATTCCTGATGTAGTAAAGGGTTTAGTTTAGCCATTTTCTGATTTTCTCAATGTGAAACCCGGAATGACATAACCGGCGATTAGGCACAATCCAAAAACATAACCTTGCAGGCTAGGGTCAATAAAAAATCCGCAGATTATCGCCCCTATTGCAATGGCTATTCCTCCGTATACGAAAGGTTTGAATTTGAGAACCCCGCCACTGATGAACGTAGCCGATGCGGCGATAAGCAATACCAAGGTATGTGGAGCGAATCCATGGTAGAGCGAAAAGGCGATAACGAAGAGCAACGAGAATCCGAAAGCACCCCAAGTGAACATCGTAATCCGATCGACAGCGGTATTTGCACCGGATTTTTGACTTTCTTTTCGGCCGTAGATAAATGAAATGATCCCGCCGACAAAACCGGCTATGGGCCAAACGATCCAAGAATTTTGAACGCTTCCATGAAGGTAGGCTTCAATTATTCCCGCCGGCGCCATCAAAAGTCCCCACAGGATGTAATAAAATGAATTGCGATGAAGGGATTTCCGGCCCTCTTGGAGCATTCCTTCAATGATTTCGATACTTTTTGTCGTGTCCATAACAAAGTGTTTTGATGTTAATTCTTAGGCGAATATAAACAAGTTTATAAAATAAACCAAATAACGAGAGGGTATTTCTCTATAGTGACCTGGAATCGAGAAGGTGCAAGTCGAAAGGTGGAAAGGGAAGATGTAAGGTCGAATGAGGTAAGTTCGAATGAGGTAAGGTCGAATTGCAATTCGACCATCGTCAAAGACACAAAACCTTGCGTCTTTCCACGAAATGTCAAAAAAAAACCAAAGAACCCCACGAAGAATCGCTCCCGACCTCGTAAGCCGAAGCTCGAAGAGCGTAGGCATAGTCACCAAGTCTCCGAGTCTCCCAGTCACCGAGTCACCGAGTCTCCCAGTCACCTAAACTAGAAAAACCCTCGGCTGACTCGCCAAAAGGCATCATCGAGATCTAGATTGAGCACAAAACGAATGCGCTCGCCGTAGGGAGAGTTGAAGTAGTTGCTTTGATCGGGTAGCGGAAGGTAGATTTCAAAAAAATCTCGAACGAAAGCCACTTCAATACCGTAACCAAAACCGGATTGTATGGATTGATCGGTGTTTTTCCATAGAGCTCCTTCTGCATAAATGCCCAACACGCTCCAAATTGGAAATCGAGCATTTACAGAAGTCATCCAATGATCGGCGAACGTATTGGTTTCGGATTTAAATCCTCCGTCGGTTACAAACATCTGATTGCTCCAAATTCCCGTTTCGTCACTTCGCCCAAGGAAGTAATAATCAAATAGGTAATCCGTAGTTCCGCTCAGCCCAAAATTGTAATAGTCGGTTGGAGAGGGGGTTTGGTTGTGAATGAATGCTCCACCAAAAAGCCTGAGCGTAAATCGTCGTTCATTCCATACTACTCGACGGTAATCCCATTCGGCACTTATTCGGCTAAAGGCGGAAGTGTATTCAGCGCTAATATTCAATAACCAAGGATTGAGCCAGTGCCCATTCTCGAGGTGATACCTTCCTTCTAGAATATTGTAGGTGTTGTCACTGAGTTGAACTACTACGTTTTCCGCACTGTTGTTTCCCAACTCTCTGCGAACGTTGACCAACCGCAAACGGAAATGGGAACGAAAGGCGGAACTCTGATTCTTTTTTCGAAATTCTAATCGAAGGGTGGGGGAAAGACGGCTAAAACTGAGCTCCGGAGCGTAATCAAAGGTTTGAGCGTAGACTCCCAACCGAACGAGTCGAATAGGGAACTTTTCTTTGGATACCCAGTTGTAATTGAGCGCTGCCGATCCCGTCAAACGGTTGCTACCGAAAGCGTAAAGGGGTGAAATGTCGTATTCAAAGGTTTTTCGAATCAATCCAGCATTTTTGAAGTTCAATCCGAGCATGAGTTTGTCGTAATTGTTCCAACGGGCATTCGGCGTCCAGAAAATCATTGTTTTTTCCGGGTTCTCTAGTCCGCTGTAGAGCTGCAAATCGATCGGTTTCCATCGCGGAAATAAACTTCGATTGTAGCGGAAGTTATTTCGTCGATTCCACTCGGTGAGCGAAGTATGTGGATCAATAGCAAAACGTTCGATACCGGTATCCGTAAAGCAGACTTCGGTATGTTTTTCATTGGGAAATACACGGATTTCTTCCAAAATTGTGTCTCCGCGCATTCCGGCTACAACTACTGGGGTAAAGTAATCGCCTACCGATATGAGTTCAACGCAAGTCTGTCCATTTCTCGACTCCAACGAACCCCATCGGTAGTCGATTCGCTCAGTGGTTTCGATGCCTTTTCGAAGCCAATTTTCGTGTTCCGGAAAATGGCTGCGAATGATCTTCCAAAAGTCCTCTGGTGACGGATGTTTGAACTTCCAAGTGTCATAGTAGTCGCGCATCATGGCATCGAAGGCTTCGTCTCCAACATAGTTTTTTAGCGCGTTAAACGTCATTCCTACCTTCGAGTAAATCATCCCGCCATAATTGATTTGCGAGTGGTTCTGTGATGAGTCCGAAGGAGGTTGATCCAATCCATTTCGGTGCAATACAAGGAAAGTCAAGTAGTTTTCGTCGTTGGCGGAGTAGTGTTCGGTACTCAGCAAGCGTTCGATAAAATTGTATTCTTCTCCCTTTCCAAATAATCGTTCATTCGGATAGTATTTTTCAACATATCGCATTTCTACAGCGGTGTTGATTCCCTCGTCCATCCAGCCGTGAGCGCGTTCATTGGTGGCAAGAATACCGTAAAACCAATTGTGTCCCACTTCGTGCGCAACGACGATATCGAGATTAAAACCGGATGTTCTACCTGGGATTACCGTGATCATGGGATACTCCATTCCCGCTCCGGCACTCAACGAGCCGTCCACAGCACTGACTGCGGGATAGGGGTAGGGACCCACCCAGTCGGAATAATCCAGTACCGACCGTTTGAGGTATTCCATAGCCTTTTGCCATCGACCTCGATTTTCCCAGCGTACAAAAATTTGCCCCAAAACTTCCTCTCCAGTTTCCGGAATGGTAAATGTCTCACGCCGCACCACATACTCTCGATCGGCAAACCAAGCGAAATCGTGTACGTTTTCGGCAACAAAATGAAGCTGCTTGCGATCGACTTTTGATGGACCAGTGATTGACTTGGTCCACGAATTCGCCATCAAGTCGATTTGAGCGAGGGAATCCAAAAGTCGATTTTCACGTATATTTTGCAACACGCCTGTACTGCCAACGAAATAATCACCGGGCAAGTCTATGGTGACTTCAAATCGGCCAAACTCACTAAAGAATTCGCCTTGATTCAAGTACGGCATCGTATTCCATCCATCCTGATTGTATACCGCGGGCTTGGGATACCATTGCGTGATTTGGTATTGATAACCCACGTGTCCGAGCCTTGATATATCGCTGTTGGGGATTTTTACTCGGAAGGGAGTGGAAATTTCGATGGAATCACCTGGCAGAACAGGTTTTGAAAGTCGCAGCCGGATAATTTCATCGAAAGGGTCTACGGGCTCACTAATAATGGTTCGATCCGGAGAGCTGTATGCTGTGCTGTCCATGTATCCATTTCCCTCTTCACCTGCGGTGTAAATCGCTTTTTTTTGTTGCACCATCATTTGTTTTCCAAGCGGTGTTTTTTCACTGCGGTAGGCATTGGGCCATTGATGAAAGTACAATTCGTTAAGCGTGTCATTGGAGTTATTGGTATAACGGACGGAGATAGTGCCGCGTAATAAATGATTCACATCATCGAGCGAAACGTCGATTGTATAATCCACCGACTGCTGAAAGTATGGTTGAGCCATCAATGCACTCGATAGGACAATAAGCAGAAGTGAAAAGTGTTTTTTCATGAGTGAAAGATATGGATTTTGTATAGTCTTTTTGGTGAAGGCAAAGGACAGTGTATATGCATTTCAGACGATAAACTTTGATTTCTGTTACATGATTACCTAACGTCATATCGGCGATTCTATTAACGATGACAGATCAATGAAGACGGACTATAAAAAAACACATAAAAGCCAATTTAAAATCAGAATTAACCCGTATTTTTGCGGCCCATTTCAGGAGCCTCTATAAAAATAGGAGCATATTAAATAGAACGTATGAGTGTATTAGATTTATCGAACCCTTGGCACAAGGTTGAAGTTGGAGAAGAAGCCCCAGATTGCGTAACAGCAATTATTGAAATTCCTCAGAATACGCGTGCAAAGTACGAGTTGGATAAGGAAACAGGGATGCTAAAGCTCGATCGCGTGTTGTATTCCAACATGTATTATCCAGCCAACTACGGATTCATTCCACAAACCTATTGTGATGATCACGATCCATTGGATATTTTGGTTCTTTCGCAAATCACGGTTGTACCCATGTGTTTGGTCAAAGCCAAGGTGATTGGTGTAATGCGAATGTTGGATAACGGCGAAATGGATGATAAAATCATCGCTGTGGCAGCAAACGACATGAGTGTAAATCACTACAACGACATTTCCGAACTACCCAATCACTTCCTACGTGAGATGCGCCATTTTTTCGAGGATTATAAAAAACTGGAAAAGAAAACGGTAGAAGTAGAGGAGTTTCAAAATGCCGAATTGGCCAAAGAAATTATCCGCCGAAGTATTGAGGATTACCGCGAAGTAGTAGCTGGGGATGGTGTATTCCAAGACTGAAATCGTTGAGAGAACCGAACGATTTGTTCGGGAAACCTTGCAGAACGCTGAAGGTGGACACGATTGGTTTCATATCCACCGAGTGCGCAATCTCGCTATGCGAATAGGTCGTACTGAAGAGGTTGATCTGTTCACCGTAGAACTGGGTGCGCTACTTCACGATATTGCAGATTACAAGTTTCACGGTGGCGATGTGGAATTAGGTCCCAAAAAAGCGGTCGAATTCTTGAATAGTTTGGACTGTGATCCCGAGGTTGTGGAGCATGTGGAGAAGATTATCCAAAACATCTCGTACCGCGGCGGTCGTGAAACGCAATTTCAAAGTCGCGAACTCGATGTCTTGAGAGATGCAGATCGCCTGGATGCGATTGGAGCCATTGGTATTGCTCGAACATTCAATTACGGTGGTTTTAAAAACCGACCGTTGTACGACCCGAGCATTCCGCCTGTCGAGGAGCACACGGAAAAATCGTACACGAGTTCAACCGCTCCCACGCTAAATCACTTTTACGAAAAGCTATTGCGTTTAAAAGACACAATGCAAACTGAGGAGGGTCGACGTATTGCTGAGGAACGCCATTTGTTTATGCAAGAATATGTAAGTCGTTTTCTCGCCGAATGGAGAGGTGAGGCGTAGTTTATTCAATTTCAACAGAATCATTACTTTTGCCGACTGAGTAAAACCCATTGCCATGATAAACGGAAAGAAAGTTATCGTTGTATTGCCCGCTTACAACGCAGCTAAAACCTTAGAAAAAACCTATCGCGAAATCCCGATGGATATAGTGGATGACGTGGTTTTGGTCGATGATAACTCTTCGGACGATACCGTTGCAAAGGGAAAAGAGATTGGCATACAACACATTGTCAAGCACGAAAAGAATACGGGCTACGGTGGAAATCAAAAGTCGTGTTACCGCAAGGCCTTAGAGTTAGGTGGAGACATTGTCATCATGGTTCACCCCGATTACCAATACACGCCTAAATTGGTTGCCAGTATGGCTCATATCATCGCCAATGATTTGTATCCGGTTGTCCTGGCCAGTCGTATTTTGGGAAAAGGAGCATTGCGAGGTGGAATGCCTTGGTACAAATATGTTGCGAATCGTATTTTAACACTCGTTCAAAATATCCTGGTGAATTATAAGCTTAGCGAATACCATACGGGATATCGGGCTTTTTCAAAAGAGGTCTTGGAGGACTTACCATTGGACAACAATTCGGATAACTTTGTTTTCGATAACCAAATGCTCTCGCAGATCATTTATCGCGGATACGATATTGCTGAAGTTACGTGCCCTACAAAATACTTTGACGACGCGAGTTCCATCAATCTCAAAAACAGTTCAATCTACGGATTGGGAGTCCTCAAAGTATCTCTCATACACAGATTCTGCAAATGGGGAATCATGAAGAGTAATCTATACGACTTTCGAAAAGGGTAAGGTTCAGTGAACAGTGAACAGGCGTGATCAGAAGTCCGGTGACCGATGGACTGACGACCGTTGAACCATTACCGGATCATAATGAGTGCAAAGAATGTTGCAGGGGCGAATCGCAATTCGCCCACCGGTAGAGACGCAAGATATTGCGTTTCAACACGGAACGGCTCATTGCAAAAACAGATAATCCCACGGAGAATCGCTCCAAGTCACCAAGTCACCAAGTCACCAAGTCACCAAGTCACCAAGTCACCAAGTCACCGAGTCACCAAGTCACCAAGTCACCCAGTCTCCCAGTCTCCAATTCCCCCGAAATCAGAAAACAAAAAAAGCTCATTCCCGATGTTGAGAATGAGCTCACTAGAAGAATGATCTTCAATATTATTTTGTAGCTACGCGCTTTTCTTTGATACGAGCTGCTTTTCCTGTAAGGTTGCGCAAGTAGAAGATACGTGCACGACGTACAGATCCTTTTTTGTTCAACTCGATGCGCTCGATAGCAGGCGATGTAACTGGGAAGATACGCTCAACACCGATGTTACCCGACATTTTGCGAATTGTAAAGGTTTCAGTTTTTCCCGTACCACGACGTTGGATAACCGTACCGCGGAAAAACTGCGTACGCTCTTTGTTACCCTCGCGAATTGTGTAATAAACGGTAATCGTATCTCCGGCTCCGAATTCAGGGAAATCCTTTTTCTCTACCAGGCTATCTTCTACGAATTTAATCAAGTCCATGACTGTCTATTTAAAAATGTTTTGTCCATCCCAAAAGGGAGCGCAATATTACGAATTTTTTTTGACTCAGTTGTTGATGAAGTCGGATTTATTAACCATTGTTTTTTAATAAGTCTGGCCGACGTTCTTTTGTGCGTTGCAGGGCCATCTCATGTCGCCATTCCTCAACCTTTAAATGCTGGCCTGACAAGAGAATATTGGGAACCGTCATTCCTTTGTATTCGGCCGGACGTGTATAGACGGGTGGTGCCAGTAAATTGTCCTGAAAAGAGTCGGTCAAAGCGCTCGATTCATCGTTTAGAACTCCGGGAATTAATCGAATAACACTATCTGCAATAACAGCCGCGGCTAATTCTCCTCCACTTAGCACGTAATCTCCAATGGAAAGCTCCATGGTGATCAGTGAATCGCGAACGCGTTGGTCTACACCTTTGTAATGTCCGCAAAGAATAATCAAATTTTCACCCAATGAAAGTTTATTGGCTGTTGGCTGATCGTAGGTCTTGCCATCAGGAGTGGTGTAAATCACTTCGTCGTATTGACGTTCTTTCTTCAGGGCAGAAATGCAATTGTCAATCGGTTCAATCATCATCACCATGCCAGCACCTCCACCGTATTGGTAGTCGTCAACTTGTCGATGATTGAAAGAGGAGTATTCTCTAAGATTGTGAACATGTACTTCGGCCAATCCTTTGTCCGTAGCTCGCTTCAGTATCGAAGCGTCAAATGGCCCTGTAAGCAGTTCAGGAAGTACAGTAATGATGTCAATCCGCATGGGTCATGTTTTGCGGTGTAGTGCCCAGAACAGGAGTCGAACCTGCACGTCCTAATCGGACACAAGGCCCTCAACCTTGCGCGTCTACCAATTCCGCCACCTGGGCAATATGAGAAAAGGGCTGCACACGGCAACCCTTTTTCTCTCTCGGTGACTTCGCTGGGGCTCGAACCCAGGACCCTCTCCTTAAAAGGGAGATGCTCTGCCAGCTGAGCTACGAAGTCATTTCCGTTTTGCGGGTGCAAATATAGAGGGATTTTTTTTATTCCCAAACCCGTTTTGGAGATTATTTTAACAACATGTATAACGGCTTTGATTCACAAAGGTTTACCCTCTTCGAAAAAATCAATCAAACATTTTTCCCAACTCTTTAAACCCTTCTGCAAATCGATCAGAGGCATGCTCCCAAGCCGATTTTACTTTTTCCCAACGTTCACCCGTATCCGATTTCAAGGCTTCGTAATGTTCTTTTAAATCATCTCGTTCCGCTTTTAACCGCTCGATGATTTCATGGTATTCTTCCTTCATCGATTCCGAAGCGTGTTCCTTTTTTTCCTCCAACTCGTCCAATCGGTCAAAAATGGCATCGATGCGTTTGGCGGCTTTTGCTTTGAATTCTTCTCTTTCCATGGTGAATACAAATTTTGAGTTTATGCATTCACAAATTACAAAATTATTCGGGACTGGAACTCAAAGATTCCAAGGTTCTTACCAGCCGACTACCGTACCAACTGTGTTTTTCGCCATCCACAATTTTTATTTCTATTCCGGGCAAATCGCGTTGCAATTCTTCGATGTGTTTCTCCGAGAAGGGAAACGGTTCGGAGGAAAGTAAAATGACTTCGGGTTTTAGTTCAACCATTTCGGAAGCGGTGATTTCCGGATACCGCTCAACGTTTTTTAGTGCATTGACGTAGCCAAAATAGGGTAGCATTTGACTGATGTAGGTATCCGTCCCGACGGTCATGTAAGGGTTTCGCCAAATGAGGTATAGGGCACGTTTTAAGGGACTTGTATGCAATTGTTCTGCGGCATTTTGGGCACGCTGAATCCATTGCTTTGCCTTCTCTAAACGATTCGTAATAACACCCGTTTGATGCATCATATCCAACGCGCTTTCAAAATCTTTCACGTCGCTTACCCAAACGGGAATGTACTTTTCGAGCTCAGCAATATCCTCCGGTCGGTTTTCTTCTTTATTGGCAATGACCAAATCCGGTTTCAGTTCTAAGATGCGCTCGATTTTTGGGTTTTTCGTTCCGCCAATCCGAGGTTTATTCCGAAACCAATGCTCCGGATGGACGCAAAACTTGGTAATTCCGACCACCTGATCATCTAATCCGAGGTCATAGAGCCATTCCGTTTGTGACGGAACGAGAGAAACGATGCGTTGAGGAGGATAGACCTCCATTGAAACTTCGCGGCCGATATGATCGCGAAATATCGGCATTACTTCAAGGCTTCAATAATATCAAAACGCGTGATAATTTGGTATTGCTTATTGCTGTCTTGTGTCAATACAGCATTCGCATTCTTATCGATAAATCGAGCAACCTCTTCAATAGGCGTGCTCGCCTCAACAATCGGGAAAGGAGCGTTCATGACATCAACAACCTTTTTGGTAGAAAGGTCAGGGTCGTCCATCAATCGACGAAATAGATCGTGTTCGTCAATAGAACCAACGAAACTTTCATCAGAATCAATCACCGGAATCTGCGAGATATCGTACTTCTTCATTTTTGATAATGCCTCACTCACCTGATCCTCTTGTGATACTGTAACCAACTTTAGGGCCTTGTGCCCCTCAATGAGGTTGATTGCACGCGTCGGCTTTAGAAATCCGCGCTCGCGCATCCAATCATCGTTATAAACCTTGGCTACATATCGACTTCCGTGATCATGGAAAAGAACAACAACCACCGAATCCTCGTTCAACTCGTCTTTGAGCTGTGCCAGTCCTTGCATAGCCGATCCGCAAGAATATCCCAAGAAAAGTCCTTCTTCCTTAGCCAATCGACGAGCCATGACAGCTCCATCCTTATCGGTTACTTTTTCAAATTTGTCAATCAAGTCAAAATCTACATTCTTTGGAAGAATATCTTCACCAATTCCTTCCGTGATATAGCTGTAGATTTCATTTTCATCAAAAATACCCGTCTCGTGGTATTTTTTAAAAACCGAACCATAGGAGTCAATTCCCCAAATTTTGATGTCGGGATTTTTTTCTTTCAAATACTTTGCAACACCACTGATTGTACCGCCAGTTCCAACTCCCACAACAAAGTGTGTGATGCGACCTCCGGTTTGTTCCCAGATTTCTGGTCCCGTCGATTCGTAATGGGCTTGACGGTTCGAAAGGTTGTCGTACTGATACGGGTAAAAAGAATTTGGAATCTCCTTGCTCAATCGCTCGGCAACGCTGTAATACGAATCCGGATGATCAGGAGCTACGTTGGTCGGACAAACGATGACCTCTGCACCCACTGCGCGTAAAATATCAATCTTTTCTTTGCTCTGCTTATCGCTTGTAGTACAGATCAATTTGTATCCTTTTACAATTGCGGCAAGAGCTAATCCCATTCCCGTATTTCCCGAAGTACATTCGATAATGGTACCGCCCGGTTTTATTTTTCCTTCTTTCTCAGCATCTTCAACCATCTTTAAGGCCATGCGATCCTTTACACTGTGTCCTGGATTGAAGTATTCGACTTTTGCTAAGATTTCACCTGGTATACCTTCGCTTACCTTGTTGAGGCGAATCATAGGCGTATTTCCAATGGTGTCGAGAATATTATCAGATATCGGACGATATTTCATTTTTGCGGTATTTTAATGAGCCGCAAAGTTAGTCAACATCAGTCAAAACGAATAGCTCGTGCGGGCTTTATTTTGGTAATGATGCGGGAAGGGATAAGGATCACCAACCAACAGATCAATATCGTACCAAGGTTGATCCCAACAATATAACCCGGTAAGAACTGAATCGGCGCTTCACTGACGTAATAGGTGGCTTCATCGAGCTGAATAATCCCGGTGTATTTTTGAATGGCCATGATTCCCAGTCCAATAACATTTCCGATAATCAAACCGCGCAAAATGAGGTGTAGTGCCTGCCGAATAAAGATGCGTTGAATCATAGAGGATGGAGCTCCCAGCGCTTTGAGTACACCGACCATACGTGTCCGCTCGAGAATCATGATCAAAAGGACGGTAATCATGTTTACGGCGGAAACCACGGCCATGATAATCAATACGATCGCAATATTTAAATCGAACAAATTCAGCCAGTCAAAGATGTGAGCGTAATTTTGTTCAACGGTTCGCGCTATGGTATTGAAGGAAATAATTTTGTTAATCTTTACTGAAGCGTCGTCGAGTTGGCTAAAATCTTTGAGGTATACTTCATAGCCACCAATCAAGTTATCCTCCCATTTATTGAGTGATCGAATGTGTTGGATATCGCTTAAGACATAGACCTTGTCAAAATCTTCAAAACCCGAGTTGTAAATCCCAACGATCTGAAAAGGGAGGTTTCGAGGATTCGCTGGCGGCTTTTGTATGAACGACATGATGACGCGCTGGCCGGTATCCACCTGAAGTCGGTTGGCGGTGTATTCACTGATAAGAATTGATCTCGGTTCACTTGTTAGATCGGGGACTGAACCTCTTACGAGTTTTTCACGGAAGAAAGTCCAGTTGTACGTGCTATCTACCCCTTTCAAAACTACGCCATCAAACGATTCTTTCGTACGCAAAACGCCCGCTTTCGTCGCAAAGGCTTGAAAGTAATCCACTTCTGGCATCTCATTCAATTGAGGAACGTAACTTTCGTCTGCGGGAATAGGAATGGGTTCGTAGGAAGAGTTTTGGTCGTAATTCGTTATGGTGATATGTCCGCTAAAGGCCGCCGTTTTATCGCGTATCTCGGTTTGCAATCCCTTGCCGCTGGCTACGGCGAGTAGCATGACAATCACGCTTAGCGCAATGGCCGCAATACTGATTCGTATGACGGGCCGCGATACTTTTCCTTCTTCCGACCGGGAATAAACCAGTCGGTTTGCTATAAATTGAATTGCACTCAAGCCATAAGTTTTACAATTCAAAAGTAATGTTTTGCTGTAGAATTGGAAGACTCCTCTACATCGATGTTACATTGGGTACGTTTTTTGATTTTTCTCTGGTGGAGATCACTTTGATATCGCTCTGTTAAATAGGTTTTATATTATCTGGATATACCGTTTCTTTGTTGAAGAATTAACTGCATGACTATGAAGATCAGACTACTTGTTTATTTCCTATCCGTTTTGTTTTTCACCCTGCTTTCAAGCGATGTATTTGCCCAAGAGCCGATCGTTGTTGGCGCTGAGCGGATCAATCGTTATCGCCCTTTTCTGTACGGCAAAAACGTAGCCATCGTCGGGAATCAAACAAGTCGAGTAGGGGATGTTCATTTGGTAGACAGTCTGCTGAGTTTGGATGTGAATATTGTGAAAATATTTGCCCCTGAGCACGGTTTTAGAGGGACGGCGGATGCCGGCGAACATGTTTCCAATGGGAAGGATACAAAAACGGGGATACCCATTGTATCGCTGTACGGGGCCAACAAGGAGTTGCCCGTCGAGCATCTGAAAGGAGTAGATATAGTTATCTTCGATGTTCAAGATGTAGGAGCGCGATTCTATACCTATATTTCTACGCTTCATTACGTCATGAAATCGTGCGGTGAGGTTGGAATTCCGCTCATTGTGTTGGATCGCCCCAATCCCAACGGATATTTTGTAGATGGCCCGATCAATAAGTTGGAAAAACCCAGCTTCGTAGCAATGCACCCTGTACCCGTTGTTCATGGAATGACCATAGCCGAGTACGCCCAAATGGTTTTGGGAGAGGGATGGATTTCACCCGGGTTTGAATTGGATTTGATCGTAATTCCTTGCGAAAATTATGTGCATGATTCCATTTATCGCCTGCCCGTTAAGCCCTCACCGAACCTTCCGACTCATGCGAGTATTATGCTCTATCCATCGCTTTGCTTTTTCGAGGGAACCCAAGTGAGTATTGGGCGAGGAACCGATCGACCCTTTGAAATGGTCGGAGCACCTTGGTTTCCTACAGATGCACCTTATACATTTACGCCAGAGTCGAAGCCCGGAGCAAAATACCCCAAGTTCGAAGGCGAAAAGTGCTACGGTTATGATTTGGAAATGTTTGGAAGAATCGCTCCTCAACAACGCCGTTTGAATCTATTTTGGTTGATGCAGAGCTATGAAATGGCTCCCGATAAAAAAGATTTTTTCAAGGCGGACTTCTTTGATTTGTTGGCGGGCGGACCTCAATTGCGAGAGATGATAGAATCCGGAAAGAATGAGGCGGATATCATTGAGAGTTGGGCCGAGGATTTGAATCAATACCTTCAGATTCGCAAAAAATACTTGTTGTACAAGGACTTTACACCTTTTAAAAATGAGCCACAGTTTAGAAGAGGACTGTCACCCTCACAGAAGTAATTAGCGAATCAAGTGTACAAAATCGTGCTCCTCTAATGGCTCTTCTTGCTCAGCCGTAAATTTGTAGAGTACACGATAGATGTAGGTATCCATAATGGCTTCCTCACCAAGAAAAGTTCCATCCCATTCTTCTGTCGGATCAAAGGATTGAAATACCAAAGCACCCCATCGGTCGTAAATCAGGATTTGGAACTCGTATAATTCTCCAGCATAAACGCGGAACCCATCGTTATCGCCGTCTCCATTAGGTGTAAAAGCATTCGGAATATAAATAACCGGATCCAGCTCGATACAAACCTCGGTGGTATACGTACTGTAACACCCTCCTTCATTTTCTAAATAGAGCGTAACTGTGAAAACGCCAGTATCCTGATAGCTATGCGTAGGATATTGTCCTAGTTGGTAATCCACCAACGGACTTCCATCGCCAAAATCCCAATATCCAGTTATTCCACCTAGGCTGAAGTCGATGATGGCCACTTCGTTTTGCGAGAGCAGCAAGCAATCGAAATTTGGATTCAAGCTAAAACTGGCGTTCACTTGACTGTAACCTGGGATGACTGCTGTATCCAATCGCGTACAGCCCGTTACCGAATCAGTGATCAGGACGAAATACGTCCCCGGAGTTCCGTATACAGTAGGACCAAATTGAGTAGGGCTGGTTTGCCATTGATAGGTGTAATTACCTCCGGTAGTTCCGGCGGGTGAGATGGTAGCGAAACCAATACTATCGTAACACGTGATCGTAGAGGTTTGAATATTGGTCCGTATTTCATCAAAAACTTCAACGTAAAAGCTGTCCACACGCGGTTGGGAACATCCGTCTGTGATGGTAACGGTAAAGGTTTGCGAAGCAGAAAGTGGTCCGGCAGTTTGCTGATTTCCCGTACCCAAACCATCGCTCCATTCGTATTGGAAATTTCCACCCACTCCTCCAAATGCAATGGTATTCATGGTTACAAAGCTTCCGAAACAGACGGAGGTCGAGTCAAAACCGGAAGACGAACGCAAGGTATCACCAATAACTACGCTAAATGAGTCCGTGACTGAGCAAAGCCCATTGGTTACGGTATAAACCAACGTGTGTTGACCCGTCCCGGCGTTGGCCGGGTTAAAATCGTCACCCGAAACACCATTACCCGTGAGCGTACCTCCCAACGGACGCAGCTCCAAGTCGATTAAGCTATCGATAAAGCAAAGGGAAGTGTCGATTAGTGAAAAATCGATGATAGGCAGGCTATCTACTGCGACAATCATGCTATCGGAACAACCGGAGAGGTTTTCTTGATATATGGTGAACTGACCACCTCCGGTAAGCGAAGGATCAAATATTCCATTCACCGCATCGGTTATACCAGGGCCAGACCAACCACCGGTCGTATTCGAGTATAGCGTAATCGGGCCCACTTCCTCGCAAATTAACGTATCCCGCAAGGCTGGTAAATCATAGACAATAATTTGAAGACTGTCTTGACAACCGTTGGCATCGTAATACAAAACATGTGTTCCTACGCCGGCTACCGCTGGGTCGAACTCACCGGGACTATCCGGATCTATAACTCCTGGACCCGACCAATCCCCATTCCATGGATTTCTACCGGTATTATCGTTGTTGAGTTCTATAATGGTATCGGTGATACAGAATTCAAGCACCGTACTATCAATTTCTGTAAACCGAACACGCATTAGGATATCATCCGTACAACCGTTCGCGTGATAGGTCAATGTTGAATTCCATTGACTTGCTCCATTGAAGCTGGGAAGAAATGCACCGCTTGAATCTACAATTCCCGTTCCGGTCCAGTACCCTCCGGGTGGAGAACCTTGGGTTAGCCAAACCGTATCAGCTAAAGGACAAGCCAATCGGTTTCCTCCGGCGTCAATCTCTTTTACGAAGTAATCAATGCTGTCAAGGCAACCATTAATGGTATACGTCAACGTTTGCCATCCCGGTCCGGCATCCGAGGGGTCGAATACACCTTGAAGGGAATCAATGATTCCCGGTCCGCTCCATACTCCTCCGAAGGGTGTTGCCAATAGTGTATCTGGTGGATCCGTTTCGCAAATGCTATCCACAGGAACGGCTACGAGTGAATCGATGTTGACCACCGTACTGTCTAAACAACCCAGGTAATTGTAATACACCGTATAACTGGCTACACTGTCGTTGAAAAATACTCCACTGGAATCAATACTCGGACCCGTCCAGAAGCCACCTGCCGGTGTTCCTGTGAGAGCAAATGGTCCACCACCAGGGCAACCCGCTTGCTGCGGACCGGCATCTACTTCGTAAACATTGATGTTCAAACTGTCTTCACAACCGGCTACCGAATAATAAACCCAATGATTTCCCGTATCCGCTACAAGCGGATCAAAGGTGTTTCCGGAAACGCCATTTCCCGACCAACCGCCTCCTTGCGGAGTTCCAGAGTTGAGCACTATTGTTCCACCAGTCAAGCAAACTGTTGTATCCGGTCCAGCATTGGGAATATCTTGGTGATAAATCGTAAAAACCGTAGTATCAGGCGTGTTTCCTGTACTATCGGATACAATCAAAGTTACCGTGGAATCATTGTTTGGACAAAGCGTATGCGGTCCGGGCGTATTGGGCCAACCATTGGACCACGTGTAGGTGTAATTGCAATCACCGCCTTCGACAATGGCTTCTATATCGGCGCAATCTCCTGCACAGAGCGTGTCCGAAGAAATGAGCAGCTGTGTAGTAATTGGACAATCGTTGACCGAAAAGGGCGTGTTGTACACGAAATTCCAAACGCTATCGCAAGCGTCTGAAATATTGAGTTCCCAATCGATCATATAGTTTCCACAGTCCGTAAAAGGAGCGTCAAGTTGGAGTAAAAAAGAGGAGGCACTATCCGCAACACAGGGGTTAGGGGTAATTTGAGTGATGGTCTGTCCACTGGGTGAGGTTAAGTTAAAATTCCCCACATAAAGTGAATCGCATTGAATGTTGCGGTCGAAATCGAGTTGAATAGTCGAACCGTTGCAGGTTGCTCCAACGTTGGTAACCAATGGTTCTACTGGAGGCGGAACATCAGCGAACCATTCGGCATCCCACCCTGTACAGGCGACATTGGCGTCTGAGATAAAGTTGATCGTCATGCATCCGCTTGTGGCTGTGACGTTGGGTGGAATGGTGTTCCCGGAAAAAGGACCACCAATCAATGTGCTGTTCGTATCTGGCCCGTCGTATATACGCAGGTAATCCAAAACCGCTTCGGTACAAAATGCGCTAAACGAGATGGTAATTGAAGTGGCTTGGGGTACGCAGATAACAAAAGTGAGGTTTTCGTTGTGATCGTAGTTCACGGGCGGTGTGCCGCCATCGCTATCGTAGAGAATTCCATTGCAATCGCTCACCGTTTGATCGGACATATAATATTCGGGCGGTTGCTGGCCATGTGCCATACCGATCCAAAATATTCCCATCAGCACGAGCCAAAATCGCATGTTATATTTCAGTTATGGTAATTTGTGGTGTTTGAACAGTATTGCTCCAGTTTCCCGAACGATCGCGAAGACGAACCGTGAAATACGTCGTTTCCTGTGAGCCATTTCCAAGAATAAATGTCCCGTTCAATTCGATTTCGAGTACCCCCTCGATGGATACATTACTTTCGAGCGGACTCAGTGGCGGAATGTAGTACCAATCGGGTTCGCTTAATCGACTATCCCAAACCTCAAGTGCGACGCTATCGGGATGCTCAAAACCCAGATCGCCATCGCCATCGGTATACTTCAGACTTAATTTTACTGTTCCCGAAAACTCTTCGATGACCGTAGGAGCCACCGCCTGAATTTCTATTTCAGGGATAGGGCTCATATCGTTGGGTACTATTTTTTCACAGCCCATAGAGCCTAGAATTACAACGGGTGCGAGTAAATAGCGGAGTATGTTTTTCATCCTAAACGTAAATGATTCCCAGCGAATGGGATGTTATTGCACCATGCGGAGCGAAAAATATTTTTTGATATACAAGAAACTCCCATCATCTGGTATCGAAACCATCGGATTATCGGCATCTTGAACCGATGTGCGGAAGTAAATAAAACTGTGCAAACCGCCATAATCTGCCGGGTTGATGGTAATTTTATGGCTGTACGTTACGGGGTCACCAAAGTATCCAACCTCTGTAATAGGATTGGTTGCAATGGTTAAACTCTCAGTAACTGAACTACTGAAATCATTGACTTCATTGGAAAAAATAATGGTATTTCCAGAAAGTGAGCTAACGGGTGTTTCATCATCTTCATACCCGAACCAAATTTCCAGACTCTGCGTTCCCACCGGGACGCGAATTGAACCATTTGCCGCATCGCGTGGGAGACGCGTCGGGTCTCCATCTGCAAATGCAACTACTCCGGTCATTTGTGGAATGCGGTTTCCAGCACTAGGGCTATTTCCAAACTGATCCTTGGCACCGTTGTCAATCCAATTCCGAATCGCATTGATGTAATTGGCTTGATTATCGTACCAATCCGAATTCGGATCAACACTCAGTGGCATAATTCCACTTTGCCCATCAATATCGACTGTAAGTCGGTTGATGAGGACCGATTGGTTTGCATCGCCAGGCATGACGCGGAATTCATAAGAATTTGCAGGGTCGTTTTTAATGACGGGTTGATACACCATCGTATTATATGAACTCTCAATCGTACGGAAGTCGGGTTCGAATGTACCGTCGTGACAACCTGAATTGCTACAAGTGGGTTTAAACACCTTGTAATGCAACCAGGCAAAGCTCGACGGGTTGAGCGTATCCGTATTCACGCTATCATTCGGAGCTTGGAGATCCGGATTGTCGAATGGATTCACTGGGTCATCTGCTTCACAACCAATATAAACCAAAGCCGCTAAGGCGATGTAGATAAACTTTTTCATATGCGATCAAATAGTGATTGTGCAGAACCAGAAATATAGCCCGCGTTCAATACATCTTGTTTAAAGCCGAATATATCCGCAATCGTCAATACGTTATCCATGGTTGTTCCGACTTGGTTGGTTTCGGAACCTACCACGAGGTTAGATGGCACGTTTTGACCTGCCATCACTGTGAATACGCGCATGGAGTTTTGATCGCTATGGTCGTAAGCGTACCAGTCGTTTTCATCAATGATTGGATTCGGATCCAAATTACGTCCATGCTCTGGAGTAGCAATGATTACCGTATTCCCCGACATCTCAGGTACTTGACTTTGAATGAAGTCCCATAGGTGCCCCACTGCATGGTCAGCACGGTGAAGAGATTTGAGATATCCTGTAAAATTACTGTGGCATCCATCCACAGCACTCATATTGACTACCGTAATTTTTGGTTTGAAGCGTTTGATTACTTCGCACGCCCAGCCCACAGTGCGGGAATCTCCGTTATCCGCTACCGGCGGATTGGCAATGTTGCCCATTTGCGAGGCTTGGAACATGTCGCGTATAAACGTTTTGATTTCTTGTTTTTCTTCTTCGGTATTTCCAATGTTCGGCACGGCAAAACCACCATTACTCTTAAAACTATTGTCCAAGAAGTATTTCATCTGATACATCGGATCCAATTCCTCTTCGGGATGATAAATTTTTGCGTTGCTCAAATGTTTATCACCCAACGACCCAAATGTTACGTTCGGGCAGAGGAAATTTGCACCGTATTGTGCTCCGTAGTTGGGATCTTCGGAGTAGTCGAGTAGAGGGGTAGACCCTGAAATCGAATTACCGACAAACCAAACATCGGTCGCTTTGAAACCCGCATGTCGGCGAGCATATTCAAAAATCGTCGGGAAAACCGGTTTCTGACGGAGACCCTGAGTGACTCCCGTGTTTCCGGTCAACAAGGTATTGAGCCCTGCGTAATGTCCTGCCGTTGTAGCGCGAACCTCGGGAAACAATGTACCTTGGGTTTGCAAAGGCGAACTTAAAATCGAAGGGATTGGAGCAATTCCAGAAGGTTGATTCGGCACATCCGTACCGTAAACGATTTTTCCTTGTGGCGGAGCTCCAGCCAACATATTGTACATGATGTTACCCGCGAAATTCACCCCCTGACTATCATCCAGGTAACGCTGCAAAACGGACTCTTGCTGGCGAACACCACCGGCAAATAAGACATAAACCACGTGATCGGCCATCTGAGATCCCGTTTGAGCAAACAAACGCCCGCTCGGAAGGATGTAAGGCATAACAATGCTTCCTGCGGCAGCAGCTGTTGTCTTCTTTAAAAATGATCTTCTCTTCATGATGCCGATTTTTAATAATACATGTATTCATCCGATAGGGCAAAACTGAAATATACCAGTTCGGATGTGATGTCGTTATTCGTACTAATCTTGTTGATGAAATAAGTCTGTTCAGCTTCTGTTGGTCGCCGAATCAGAAACCGTTTGTAGGTCTCTGTAATAAAGTACTCCGTATTTTGTCGCATGGCGCTGTCTGTCGGTAAGATCACATCGGGCTCATTCATGAAGTTACTGATCAATACTTCAAAAGCGACTTGATCATCACCAATCGATTCAATGAGTTTTTGTATTTCCACAATTTCATTGGCAGAAAGCGCCGTTTGGAATAAGTTGGCGTACAAAATCGCCACATATTGATTGGTGGTCTTCAATTTTGTTTTATTGGTTTCAATCAAATTCAATGGAACATTGTTGACACCGTAAATCGGTTCTTCCTTTTGGCAACCGCTGGAGACCAAAGCCAAGGTTGCAACCACTATGAGGGTGTGTTTTATTTTCTTCATCATCTTGAATACTACAATTCCTTAATTCACTTTATCGAAGCCAGCGTATTCATCCGAAATAACGATATCGCGCTGTACTTTTTGAAAATTCTTTGTGCTTACAAAATCACCAATCGACTTGACAATTTCCTGCGTACTCGGTTCACGGGCCAGAAGTGTGGTGTAGGCCCAAATGACATTACCTTCGTAAAACTCGTTCTGAGAGATAAGAATATTGACAAAATCAGCTCGATTTCCTCCGGACTGGCCAAATAGAATTTCCGATTGGTTGGTTTCAATCATATTGAAGCCAGCCCAAAACTCGGTTTGCGTGGGATAGCGCCAGAAATAGCTATCGAATGTAGCGTTCACAAAATTAAACGTGTTCATGTTGATTTCATCGAAAATCGCATTATCCACCATAAATGCACAAACCGAATCAATTGTAATCTCACCTTCGCGGTAACGGTCCTTGGATTCAACAATATTGAGCAGCTTCTGAACCTCTTTCAACTTTTCGGCCGCCGCTGCATAAGCTCCGTTCAAACTGTCAATTTGGATGGCGAAGTTTAGATTTCCAATACGTTGGTAAATGATATCGTCCGAGGCACCTTCGATAAACCTGGTTTTCACCAGATCATAGAATCGTTGGTAGTACGCGTGTTTGTAAGAAATATCGCCCTCGATATACGCCGTATCATTTTGAAGCGTGTTGACCATAAGGACCCGTGTAGACGTAGCATACTCGGTGGTGCGCAAATACTCCACCCAGTAGGCCAACTCGGTATCAAATGGCTCCCTTCCGATCAGGTCAATAAACGTTCGGTTCACGTAATTTTCGACAATAACCGTAGGTATTACTCCGTAATATGGAGCGTCATTATCCGGAATAAAGTCAGCATCTTTTTTACAACTCCAAAGTGCTAGAGCCATAAAAAAAGAAACAATCAGTAGTTCTTTTTTCATCGTACGGTGGTTAATAGCTCTAAAAATAAGAAAATTCCTACAGGCTACATGAAGAATAACGACAAAAAAATACTGATGGTTAGTTGTTTAGCTCCAAGTCGATAAATACGGGAAGGTGATCACTAAAACCACCCAGGAAGGTAGGGCCACCGTATGTGCGGAATGGCATTTTGCCGGGATATCGATTGTCGTCAGTCAATAGCAGTGGAGCGTCAGCCACCCAAGCTCTTGCGTTTACGACATCCAGACCGGAGCGGTCCAGCAGATATGGCGAGACGATAATATGGTCGAGGAACGACCATTCTCCGCGATATCTGTGCGAACCGGCGTAATTCATGTCTCCTGTCATAAGGTTTATTAAATCGCGGTCCACCTCTCCGAACTCTCCTGCTCCCAATACCTCTGAAATGCTTTTGTTTTCGGGGTGATCATTCAGGTCACCCATAATGATAATCTGTGCTTTGGGTTGGGTTGAATAGATGGAGTCTACCACATTTCGAACCGTTTGGGCAGCAGCCATTCGCTTGGGCTCACTCACCAACTGACCACCGTAGCGAGAGGGCCAGTGGTTGACAAAAATGTGCAGGGTATCGGTCGACAGAGCTACTCCTTTTACGTACAGTACATCTCGCGTTCGGAAGTCGGGGTCCCCTTCCAATTGAATTCGATAGGGTTTTGAGTACAAAACCTCAAACTTACTCGGACGGTAAATGAGGGCAACATCGATTCCTCTCCGGTCAATACTTTCGTAATGAACGATTTGGTATTCAGCACTTTTAATGACATCGCGTTGGATGAGATCCTCCAATACGCCTCGGTTTTCCAGCTCACATAACCCAACTACAGCCGGAAACTCCCATCCTCCCATGGCAAAGATGGCCTGTGCCATTTGATTGGACTTCTGATAGTACCGATAATCGTTCCAATTCTTCATTCCGTCCGGTGTGAATTCTGTATCTCGGACCATGGTGTCGTTTACGGTGTTGAATAGGTTTTCGAGGTTGTAAAAACCTACTCGAAGTGCATTCGTCCCGCGATCTTTGTCGGGATAAGTTCCTTTTACCTCCGTTTGAATTTCCTCGCCCGTATTTTCATCGGTGTTCGCCGTTGCGGTATCTTTCGAACCTCCACAACTCAAGAGCAATATTGACCAAACGGATAGGTAAAAGAGCTTTTTCATATTTCGTAACCTGGATATTCTTGAATGGCCTGACGAAGAATTTCGATAGCTTTTTTCAAGGATTCTTTTTCCAAAACATACGCCACACGAACTTCTTTTTCTCCCAACCCCGGCGTGCTATAAAATCCAGATGCGGGAGCGAGCATTACCGTTTCACCGTTTAATCGGAAGTCAGTTAACAACCATGATGCGAACGTATCGGCATCATTTACTGGAAGGGAAGCGACACAATAAAAAGCACCCTTGGGCTTCGGACAAGTAACTCCTTCAATTGAATTCAAGCCTTCGACCAATAAATCCCTTCGGGATACATATTCTGAAATAACTTCGTCAAAATATTCATCGGGTGTGTTTAGCGCGGCATGAGCTGCAATCTGGCCAAATGTCGGAGGGCTTAGTCGCGCTTGTGCAAAGCGCAATGCGGTATCCATTACGTCAGAATTTCGCGTAATGATACAGCCAATTCGCACACCACACATGCTGTATCGTTTACTCACGGAGTCTACTACGATGGCATGATTTTCCATTCCTTTGAGGTTGAGAATGGAGTGGTGCTGATGACCGTCGTAGCAAAATTCGCGATATACCTCGTCGGCGATGAGGTATAAATCGTGTTTTAGACACATTTCGCGCAACTTCTCAAGTTCTTTTTTCGAATACAAATACCCGGTCGGATTTCCGGGGTTGCAGATCAAAATAGCCTTCGTTTTCGATGAGATTAAGTTTTCGAAGTCTCGGATTCGAGGAAGGGAAAACCCACTTTCGATATAGGCGGTAACTGGTCGAACACGCACACCGAGGGCTGTACTAAAACCGTTGTAATTGGCGTAAAAGGGTTCTGGAATAATGATTTCATCTCCTTCGTCTAGACATGTTCCTAAAACAAAGTTCAACGCCTCGCTTCCTCCAGTTGTAATCATCAACTGGTCGGCTGTCACATCGATACCGTTCTTTTTGTAGTATTTCGCCAAATCCTCACGGTAACTCGTCATTCCCTCAGAAAGGCTGTATTCCACAACCTTTTCATCAAAGTTTCGAACGGCGTCGAGCGCTACTTCCGGTGTTTTGATATCGGGCTGACCAATATTCAAATGATATACTTTTACTCCATTGCGTTTAGCTTCTTCAGCTAGTGGAGCGAGTTTGCGAATGGGTGACTGCGGCATCGAGCGCCCCTTTCTACTAATCATCGGCATCTTCTACAACTTTTTAATCCATAAAAAAACCCCGTCGTAAAACGGGGTGCAAAATAGTCAATAAAATCTTTTCCCAAAGGAAAATGAGGGGAGTCTGTGATTATGGATTCGCAACTGGTGCGCCCGATGTAGACTTCTCAAGGTTCGCTCCTTGTGGAGTTACCACGTTTCCTTTGATTTTGATCACCTTAACTGGTGTTTTCGCATTGGAGTTCACAGTAACTGACTTGTTGAACTGTCCCATGCGATTGGTGTCATATTTTACCTTGATCACAGCCGAAGCTCCAGGAGCAATTGGTTCATTGGGCCATTTTGGCACCGTACAACCACATGATCCTTTGCAACTTTTAATGATCAATGGTTCTTTTCCAGTGTTCGTAAAAACAAATTCATACGTTCCGTCCGAACCCTTGTCAATGGTTCCGTAGTCGTGAACTTCTTTCTCAAAGGTAATCTCTGCAGCATTCGGATTCTCGTTGTTTTGAGCAACTGCAGCAAATCCTGCAACCAATACAATTGAAAGTGTAGCCAATAATTTTTTCATCATCTTATTTTTTGGGTTTGACAAAAGGCTTAACAAAGCTAATAAACTTTACGTTAATACCGTTAGCTTCGTTTGAAAATGTATCCAAAACTGTGCCGAAATTTCAATTTTAAACATGTTCTTAAACTCTTATTGTGTGTATGGTCATTTTTGAAAAATTGAATTAAAAAAGAGATTATCCCCATTTGTTAAAGTTGATCTTGGGGATTAGTGGGGTAACAATTCTATGGTTTCGAACCCTTGGTGCAGTTTGATTTTTTTAATTTTGGCAGCTATAAATTAAAACCAGTCCCTGTGAAAGAAGTAGCGAAGACCTATACGCCCGAGCACATTGAAGAAAAGTGGTACCAACAATGGATGGATAACAAGCTTTTTAGCTCTGTTCCAGATGATCGTGAACCTTATACGATTGTCATTCCACCACCCAATGTCACTGGTGTACTTCACATGGGGCATATGCTGAATAATACACTTCAGGATATTCTCATTCGCCGTGCGCGTTCACGCGGATTTAATGCGTGTTGGGTTCCGGGAATGGACCACGCGTCCATTGCTACCGAAGCAAAGGTTGTTAAGTTGCTTCGCGAGAAAGGGATTAAAAAAAGTGACCTTACTCGAGAGGAGTTTCTTTCTCACGCCATGGACTGGAAAGATAAATACGGTGGGATCATACTTGAACAGCTCAAGAAGTTAGGTGCTTCATGCGATTGGGATCGCACTCGTTTTACGATGGAAGAGTCACTGAGCAAAGCGGTGGTCAAAGTGTTCGTCGATTTGTACAACAAAGGGTATCTGTACCGCGACTTGAAAATGGTCAATTGGGATCCAGCCGCGCAGACCACGCTAAGTAATGAAGAGGTTATATACAAAGAGGAGTCCAGTCACTTGTACCATGTGCGCTATGCATTGGTCGACTCGGATGAATTCATCACCATTGCAACTACTCGACCCGAAACGATATTGGGCGATACTGCTATTTGTGTCCATCCAGAAGATGAGCGTTACGCTCACCTGAAAGGGGCAAAGGCCATCGTTCCACTTGTAAATCGCGAAATTCCAATCATTTTTGACGAATACGTCGATATGGAGTTTGGAACCGGAGCATTGAAAATTACTCCAGCTCATGACCCCAATGATTACGAATTGGGACAAAAACACAACCTCGAGACCATCGATATTTTGAATGCAGATGGAACTTTGAGCGAAGCAGCACAGTTTTATATTGGTTCGGATCGCTTTGAAGCTCGAAAGTTGATTGTTCCGGATTTGGAAAAAGCCGGTGCACTTGTGGGTCGAGAAGAGATTCAAAACAAAGTGGGGTATTCAGAAAGAAATCCCGATACGGTCGTAGAACCCAGGTTGAGTCTGCAATGGTTTGTGGATATGCAAAAGCTTGTCGGGCCGGCGATTGAACATGTGAAAAACGACGATATTGAGTTTTTCCCACCCAAATTCAAGAATACGTATTTCCACTGGATGGAGAATATTCGCGATTGGCCAATTAGCCGTCAGTTGTGGTGGGGACAGCAGATCCCGGCTTATTACATGCAGGATGGAACGGTAATCGTTGCTGAAACCGAAGAAGAGGCGTTGGCTCAGGCCAAAGAAAAGACGGGTAATCCAGACGTCAAAATGTCCGACTTGAAGCGTGACGAGGATGTTGTGGATACCTGGTTCAGCTCTTGGTTATGGCCGATTAGCGTTTTTGATGGGTTTGAAACCAAAGAGGAATTGGATTATTACTATCCTACCAATGTATTGGTAACGGGTTGGGATATCATTTTCTTCTGGGTAGCGCGCATGATCATCGCGGGTTATGAGTATACGGGAGAACGTCCTTTCAACGATGTATATTTTACCGGAATGGTACGGGATATGCAACGTCGGAAAATGAGTAAATCACTCGGGAATTCACCCGACGCATTGGAGCTGATCAAAAAATACGGTGCCGACGGAATGCGTGTGGGTATGTTGCTAAGTGCTCCGGCCGGAAACGATTTGCTTTTTGATGAGAAGCTGTGTGAGCAAGGAAGAAACTTCTCGAACAAAATTTGGAATGCCTATCGATTGGTTTCGGGTTGGGAAGCAGAAAAGAAGGAGCAACCCGAATACGCTCGTCTAGCGGTAGAAATGTTCAAAGCACGAATGAATGTCGTTCTTGCCGAAATGGAAGGTCAATTTGAAACTTACCGTTTATCGGATGCCTTGATGAACATCTATAAATTGGTTTGGGATGACTTCTGCAGCTCATACCTCGAAATGATTAAACCACCTTTTGGAGAGCAAATCGATGAGGTCACGCTACGCGAAACCAAAGGTGTATTTGAAACGTTGCTAACGGCATTGCATCCTTTCATGCCTTTCATCACCGAAGAAATTTGGCAAGCGATTAATGAACGAGCGGAGGGCGAATTCTTGGCCGTTGCTCAATTGGGTAGCGTAACCAACGCAAATGCGGAGTTAGCTGCAAATTTTGATAAGGTTCAGCAGATCATCACCCAAATTCGTTCGATTCGTCAGGATAAGGGAATTCCGAATAAAGATGCACTCGAGTTGTATATCCGTTATCACGGTAAAGGAGACTTCTTTGAGCCTGTACTTCGTAAAATGGCCAACCTCAGTGTGATTGAAGTCGTTACCTCTAAGCCGGAAGGAGCCGTTTCATTCATGGTTGGGAAGGATGAGTATTTTATTCCGCTCTTGGGAATTATTGATGTAGCAGAGGAAAAAGAAAAGCTTGAGTCTGAACTGAAATATCAAGAGGGTTTTTTAAATGCAGTGATGAAAAAACTCGGGAATGAACGATTTGTGAATAATGCACCTGAAAAGGTGGTTGCGATAGAACAGCAGAAAAAAGCTGATGCCGAAGCAAAAATTGCCGCACTGAAAGAACAGTTGGCAACGTTGGGATAATCTCACTTTTGTTACTCGAAAATCACGAGTCGTTTTAGCTGCTCAATCGAAATTGCTCTTTGGTCAAAAAAAAGTAGACGATGAAAAGGTTGTTTTTGATTTTGTGTTTGGCTTCGCTCGTGGTTTCATGTGATCGAGATTCCGTTCAAGCCCTCGTTATTGAAGAAGAGACGCGTGTAGTCCCATCTGAAATACGCCGTGTTTTTATTAGCGACGACTTGCGCTTTACATTCACTCAAGATTCAACTTTTTTTGTTCGTGCACGTGCAACAGAAGGTCATTTGGGGTACATTACAACCGAAGTGCAATCCCAAACGCTTTTCGCCTCCACGGTTTCAGGAGGGCTTCCTTCGGCTTACAAAGAAGTTCAACTCGGAGGATATCCCATTGAATTTATCAAGAATGACAGTCGCGGGATCGTAAGGGGAAACCCTGTCGGACAACAGATTGAAGTTTTTCAAAACGGACTGGGGTTACTAGACCTCGATATCAATTGCGAGTCGTTGGAGTTGACTGTCAGTTCACCCGGTCCAGTAAATCTCAGCGGTTCGGCTCAAAGGCTGAGTGTCATTCACTCCGATCAACATCGAGTTGACTGTATTGACTTGCAAGCTGAAATCGCCAAAGTCGTTAATAATGGCAGTGGAGACGTTTACGTTTGGTCGACGGATGTATTATCCATAATCATCAACGGAACGGGTAACGTCTATTACCAATCGGGAGTGGATAATCTGGTTGTAGAAATCAACGGATTGGGTCAAGCGATTGAACTTCCTTGACTTTTCGTCAAACAAGCGAAATATTTCTGTGTTTAGAGGTCTGAAACTCGTGCTAATCATGCATATTTTTATCTTTGCACCCGTTGAAAAGCCAATGATTCATGGAAAAAGTAGCTCCTTATAAGCCAAAAAATAAAGTACGTATTGTTACCGCAGCCTCGCTCTTTGATGGGCACGACGCCGCCATCAACATCATGCGACGGATCATTCAGAGCAGCGGTTGTGAGGTGATTCACCTCGGACACGATCGCAGTGTGAATGAAGTCGTAAATACGGCAATTCAGGAAGACGCCAATGCCATAGCCATGACTTCGTATCAAGGAGGGCATATGGAGTATTTCAAATACATGCATGACTTACTGCAAGAAAAAGGAGCAGGGCATATTAAAATATTTGGTGGCGGAGGTGGAACTATTCTGCCGGAGGAAATTGAAGAACTTCACGAATACGGAATAACACGCGTGTATCACCCAGACGATGGCAGATCCATGGGGTTGCAAGGGATGATCAACGATTTGATCGAAAAAAGTGATTTTCCCATCGGGAATGAGGTGAACCTCACATTAGAAGACCTCAGTTCACACAACCACGGAGCCATCGCTCGCTGCATTTCAGCAGCGGAGAATTTTCCAGAGGAAAATGCTGAATTACTCAGCGAAATTGAAAACCGCGCCAGTGGAATTAAAACTCCTATTCTTGGAATTACGGGAACGGGAGGAGCAGGGAAATCATCCTTGGTCGATGAGCTTGTGCGCCGTTTTTTAATCGATTTCAAGAGTAAACGAATAGCGGTTATTTCTGTCGACCCATCGAAACGGAAAACAGGAGGTGCACTTTTGGGCGACCGTATTCGCATGAATGCTATCAAAAACGAACGCGTTTATATGCGTTCTCTTGCAACACGTCAGGCCAATTTGGCATTGAGTGCCTATGTGCGCGATGCGGTGAATATTGCTAAAGTTTCGGGTTACGATCTAATCATTTTAGAAACTTCTGGAATTGGACAAAGCGACACTGAAATCCTGGATCACTCCGATGTATCGCTATATGTCATGACACCGGAATACGGCGCAGCTACGCAGCTTGAGAAAATTGATATGCTGGATTTTGCCGATGTCATCGCACTGAACAAGTTCGACAAACGCGGAGCCTTGGATGCCCTGCGCGATGTGAAAAAACAATACCAGCGAAATCATCAGCTCTTTGACCAAAATCCGGACGATATGCCGGTTTACGGAACCATTGCCAGTCAGTTCAATGATCCTGGAACCAACGGACTGTACCGCGTATTGATGAATAAAATTGTCGAGCGTACGGGCGCCGAATTGGAGTCGGGATACGAGGTGACGGCTGAGATGAGTGAGAAGATTTTCATTATTCCGCCGCAGCGCAATCGCTATTTGAGTGAGATTTCAGAAAACAATCGATCCTACGACGAATGGGTGGCGCAGCAAGCTGAAGTAGCGGATAAACTTTATGCCATCCAAAGAACGATCGAATCCGTAAGTGACGAGTCATTGACCAAGGTATTATCTGCCGAACTGGATCGCGTTAAATTGGATTTAGACCCACACAATTGGGAATTGCTTCAGAGTTGGGAAGAGAAACGAAAGAAATACACGGATCCGATTTATTCGTTCAAGGTTCGCGATAAAGAGATTAAGATTAAAACTCACACCGAGAGTTTATCCCATTCGCAAATACCGAAAGTGGCCATGCCGAAGTACCGCAGTTGGGGCGATATTTTGAAATGGAGTTTGCAAGAAAATGTACCCGGGGAGTTTCCGTATACTGCCGGAATTTATCCATTCAAACGCGAAGGAGAAGATCCAACTCGGATGTTTGCAGGCGAGGGAGGTCCGGAGCGGACCAACCGCCGATTCCATTACGTCTCATTGGATATGCCGGCTAAGCGACTTTCCACGGCATTCGATTCGGTCACGTTGTATGGAAACGATCCAGATCGACGTCCCGACATTTATGGAAAAATTGGCAATAGCGGTGTGAGTATCTGCTGTTTGGATGACGCGAAAAAACTGTATTCTGGATTCGATTTGGCGGATCCAAAAACCAGTGTATCGATGACCATCAATGGACCAGCGCCTATGCTGCTCGGCTTTTTCTTGAACGCTGCTGTTGATCAGCAATGCGAAAAGTACATCCGTGAGAACGGGTTGGAGGATCGCGTGGAGCAAAAGCTGAAGGAGCGTTACGACGATCGCGGAATAGAACGACCGTGCTACAACGGCGAACTACCGGCAGGAAATGATGGATTGGGCCTATTGCTCTTGGGAATCACAGGAGATGATGTGTTGGAGCCAGAGGTGTACGCCAAGATCAAAGCCGAAACGCTAAGTGTTGTTCGCGGTACGGTACAGGCCGATATTTTGAAAGAAGATCAAGCACAAAACACCTGTATTTTCAGCACGGAATTCGCTTTGCGTCTAATGGGTGATGTGCAGGAGTACTTTATCGAAAAGAATGTGCGCAATTTCTATTCGGTATCCATCTCGGGATATCATATCGCCGAGGCTGGAGCCAATCCGATCACGCAATTGGCTTTTACTTTGTCCAACGGATTTACGTATGTGGAATATTACTTGAGCCGCGGAATGGACATCGATAAATTTGGTCCGAACCTAAGCTTCTTCTTTAGCAATGGAGTAGATCCGGAGTATGCGGTGATTGGACGTGTAGCCCGAAGATTATGGGCCAAAGCACTCAAGCAAAAGTACGGAGCCAATGCAAGGGCTCAAATGTTGAAATACCATATTCAAACTTCGGGCCGCTCGCTACATGCGCAAGAAATTGACTTCAACGATATCCGCACAACACTGCAAGCACTTTATGCGATTTATGACAACTGCAACTCGTTGCACACCAATGCCTACGACGAGGCCATTACCACGCCAACCGAGGAAAGTGTTCGTCGTGCAATGGCTATTCAGTTGATTATCAACAAAGAATTAGGTCTGGCGAAAAATGAAAATCCGCTTCAGGGGTCTTTCATCATCGAAGAATTGACCGATTTGGTCGAGGAAGCGGTGCTGAGCGAATTCGACCGCATTACCGAACGCGGTGGCGTATTGGGTGCGATGGAAACCATGTACCAACGCGGTAAAATCCAAGAGGAGAGTTTGTATTACGAAACCTTGAAGCATACCGGTGAGTATCCAATTATCGGAGTGAATACCTTCCTGAGTTCGAAAGGATCACCCACGGTTCTTCCAAAAGAGGTAATTCGCGCAACGACCGAAGAGAAGGAATACCAAATTTCGATGTTGGAAAACTTGCACAATGCCGTCGAGAAAAAAGCCGATGAGTATATTGCAAAAGTTCAATCAGCAGCCGTGCAGAATGAAAACATGTTTGAGCAATTGATGGAGGCGACCAAATACTGCTCCCTAGGACAAATCACCCAAGCGCTTTTTGAAGTAGGAGGTGAGTACCGTCGAAACATGTAAGTTCAACTCAAAACTATTCAAGGCCCTTGCATCAAATGATGCGAGGGCTTTTTTATTTCCTTTTGTCGAAAATCGACACAAAAAAGAACAGATTGTCGAAAATCGACAAAAATCCATGGACACTAGGTATTAGTTTCGAGTATTGTTAAACTAAAACCTATCGTTATGACAAACAAAGTACACTTTTTTGCTTGTTGTCTCATGGCAACTTCCCTGTGCGCCTCGGCACAGTTTGTCCCAGAAGTGGGAAATGCAATCACCTCCATGCAATACACTGTTACTGAGACGGAGGCTTATTATTTGGATAGCATGTATGATCCAACCGAAATACACGATTTCGATTGGATTGACATGAACAATAAAAGTCACACCAAGGTGGTGACAACATGGTTAGATGAAACTGGATTCGAGCGAAAACACATTCATATTATAGATTCCCATGGTATGTATGAGGAATGGATGAACCCTCCAGCTTATCTTGTTTTTGATAAAGAATTTATTAAAACCTATAGTGCTACAGGAGATGAATTAGCTAGCTTTGAGCAAGATACAATAGTATATCAAAACATATCGGACTATAGCGCTGAATATCAATCTTTCTTTATTGGTACATTTACCAATAGTCAAATAACAACGCTTCAATCGAATGGTGTAACAGTTCAAAACTATACTGATCATTATAAAATATCACAATCAAACAATGAAGTATGGGTTTATCCAAATGACAAGGTCATTATTAAACGTGAATATGACTCTACAGGAACGAACATTCATTCTCAAATGTACAAGTATATGACGCTTAGTAGCGGTGAAACCGTTATAGAGATGTCGTCTTCGCGACAGTTGGATACGCTGTCAAATGGACAAATCGCAGTCCGTATCAATAATCAATATTACAGTGACTATTTTTTTAATATTTCTTCTGGTAAGGTAGGCGATAATCATTCCGAATGTAAGCTCTATCCCAACCCAACTTCAAATGAACTTTTCATTGAATCCGAACAGAAAATTCTTGATTTAGACTTTATGAATATGCACGGCTCATTAATTGATGTAGAAGAGCTCTATTTGGGTAACCGAAAAGCTAAATTCGATGTATCTAACCTCGTACCCGGTGTATATTTTATTCGTGTGAGGTATAGTAATGGAAATAGCTCCGTATTGAAATTCATAAAACAATAACTCAAAAATTCAGATATCATGAAAACATATAAAAACACCCTATTTTCATTAGTACTATTTCTATTTGGTACAGTAATCGCTTTAGCTCAAGGCAGCAACAACTTAAATGGCATCATCCAGTCAGTCGATACTTTACCGAGGCCTATTATTCAACTTGACTCTTCGATGACTCTATCTACATCGTCATCTCAACCAGGGGCTAGAGGTCTTTTCTTTGTCCATGGCTTAGGCGGAGACGCAAGCTCGTTTACCATGTTAAGAACAGCAATTATATCAGACTTTAGAGTTCATGTGGCCTCGGGCTCGTATAATTATAATACTGGATCAATGATTGATGCACACAATGAATTAAAGGTCGAATTATTTGAAGATAAATCAATACAGTGGTTGAATAATCATAATGTTGATCCGATGGACAATATAGTTATTTCGCACAGCCAAGGAGGACTAGTTTCACGTTACTATTCCCAGCAGATGCAGACGGATCCCAGTTTATATTTAAGAGCCTTTAACGCAATAGTTACCATTAACACGCCTCATCAGGGTGCGGCTATTCTGAATAATAGCGATTGGATTCCGAAATTGGGCGCAAAAATCTGTAATGATTTTTCAGATGGTCCTGAAACTGAGCTTACTGAGAAAAATTTTTGGTTTAATGCATTTGGTCTTGACGACGTTATCGACAATATTCGTCTAGAATTATGTAATGTCGTCGGTAATACTGTTTTGCCCAATTTAGCCTCAAGCTATACTGATCCTATTACGAATTATTATAATGAAGGAGCAACTTGGTTAAGTGACTTAAATAATTATAATGATCCTATGCCTCAGCTTACAGTATACGGTACTGAACAAGAGCCCGTATTCTTTAGAACTATACATTGGCTACTGAATGAACCTAATACAGAACCAGTTTTTGGAGCAGATGAAATCGATGAATTACCTAGTGTAGAAGAAGGAAATGCCCTGTTTGCTAAATATTGGAGCAAAGTATTAATATACAACGAGCGAGAACAAGATAGGTTAAGAAGAGCTCATAATTGGACTTGGTTATCGCCCGTTGGAGTAGGTTGGCTAGGTTATTGGATTCTTGATGGTAAGGCACGGAAGTATCGAAAAATTAAGAATGCCTATTGGAAAGGTGCTGTAACCGCATTAAATTTGAATAAATATTGGAAAGCAATCATTGGACAGCGTAAAATTGTGAACAGAATTCCGATAACAACGAGCATTTGTCATTGTGAAGACTATTACGGAATGACTTGGATGGAAACCATGAGACCCGGAATTCCGTGCTCTGAAATGTGCACTGAGGTTGACAATTATACACATTATCAAATAGAATGGGAAGAAGGGCTTTCAGATGGTATTGTAACGGAAGCCTCTCAAACAGGTAATCCGAATACTACTAGCTTTATCCATCTTCCAGCAACCTCGCACATGCAAGCGAGAAACGGAACTCAACTTGGTTTGAGATTTTTTGAGGACGCGCTTCGTGATGGTGAATCAGGCCCAGAATTTCAACTTGAAGAAAAATAAGATGAGAGCAATACTTTTATTTCTGACATTATTGAGTTTGAGTTGTGACCGGAATAATCCGGTCACACCCGTAATTCCAATTATCAACACCCCTGAACAACTAAAAATCATATACAAGGATACGCTTACAGATCAGCTCTTTAGATCAATGCCATTGGTACTTTCTAATAAAGAACTACTGTTTAGTTATCAAACTGAGCCTTTAACAAATAGGTTTCAAAAAAGGAGTGTTCAGTCGGGAGATATTTTATGGGAATCCTTAGATATAGCAGGTAGTGGAAAACCAGCCGAGGCTAGAACATTTTATTTAAATGGAAACATATATCACGGAACGTGCAATTTTATTGTGAGTATCAATCAGGCCACAGGGCAAGAAAACTGGCGATCTGAGGAAATTGACCATTGTCATATTGCAAATGTAGGTTCCCATTTGTATGGGTCAAAACCGCACGGAAACCCCGTAGACAGTACAACCATCCTAGCTATTGACAGAGGAACGGGACAAGCATATGAAGTGATGCAATTGTACAGGGAGGAGGATCGTTACCCTGACGTTCGCGCGATGACAGGTTACGTCAATGAGAACGGCGACGAAATAATTATTGCTGCTGTGAATATGTTTTTGGATCAAAATTCAAACGATTATTCCGCGGACATTTACTGTTACAATGCAACGCAGGATTCATTAATTTGGCAAATAAAGGATATCGAAGATGAACCAATGTTGGGTTATTTAGTCAATCAACCCGGGACTCCAAAAATCGACTTAGAAAACCAACTGGTTTACCTTCATTTTAGCAAAGCGATGTATTGCCTCGACTTAACCGATGGGAATATAATTTGGGATCGCTATTTTATGGAGACTAATATGTTCTCGAGTAATCACCTTATTTATGAAGACAAACTCATTTGGCAAGATGATATGGGATACCTGATTGCTGTTAACCGCTTTACAGGAGAATTGCTCTATCGAAAATTTATAAATGATGGCACTTATGGAACTCGCATTTTTATTTGGAGAGGCAAAGTGTTAATGTCTTATCATAAAATTCAATTGGCTGACCCTGCCACAGGTGAAATTTGGAAAAGTATTGAAGTTCCTTCGTCTGGTGCAGACAAAGCGGTCTCTCAACCGGTTTTTGATGAATCCAACAAGCGAATGTATTTCACCGACGGCTACGCCATCGTATGCGCCGAGATTCCGGACTCCTGGTTGGAGTGATCGTTTTAACCTATTTAAACAAGGCCCTTGCATCAAATGATGCGAGGGCTTTTTTATTCGTTAGCTCGATATTCGGTACTCGGTACTCGGTGTTCGGTACTCGGTGTTCGGTGTTCGATGTTCGAGGTTCGGTGTTCGATAATCGATTTCCGATCCTCGACTCCCGACTCCCGATTCCCGATTCCCGATCCTCGACTCCCGACTCCCGACTCCCGACTCCCGATTCCCGACTCTCGAACCTCAAATCCCGAGCCAGAATACATTCTTTATGTTATATTTGAATCCTATGAAAAACAAGAAGCGCTTTTTATTCCTAATCCTTCTAGCTATAGGTTTTCAAGCAATGGGTCAACAATCCGTTTTGACCATTTCGAAGAAGACAGGCGGAATCGAAAAACGATTGATGGCCGGAGATTATGTCAAAGTCAAGACGTTGCAAGACTCCATTATTCGTGGTGAATTGGTCGTATTCGATGATCGTACCATTATCATAGATAGCATTTCGGTTAAAATTGGTGAGATTCGATGGATCAAAACCTCGAGCATGGGGTGGAAGGCAGCAGGTATTAAGGTGATGTCAGGAGGAGTTTTATACTTGGCTGTTGCTGGGATAACAGGAGCAATTCAGGGGTATGAGCCGATCTATAATGAGGCAGACTTTATTGTTGCCGGAAGTTTTTTAGCGGCTGGAGGAATAATCATAGCTTTGTCGCAACGGAAATTTAGAATGTCGAAAAATGAAATCGACTTTATCAGTTTTCAGAATTTAAACACCAAATAGAAGATGAAATTATTAGAAGGTAAAACAGCAATTATAACCGGCGCATCGCGTGGAATCGGGAATGGAATTGCACGCTTTTTTGCCCAACACGGGGCCAATGTTGCGTTTACTTATTTGTCGTCCGACGAAAAAGCGCGAGTTCTCGAAGGTGAATTGGCCGAATTTGGAATTACAGCAAAAGGGTACAAATCCGATGCGAGTAATTTTGAGGCGGCTCAAGAGCTAGCGGATCAAGTGATGAAGGACTTTGGATCGATTGATGTATTGATCAACAATGCGGGAATAACCCGAGATACGCTATTGATGCGGATGAGTGAAGAGGATTGGGATAAGGTGATGGAAGTGAATCTGAAGTCTGCCTTTAATCTCACCAAAGCCGTTCTTCGTCCGATGCTGAAACAACGCAACGGTTCGATTGTGAACATGAGCTCGGTAGTAGGCGTCAAGGGGAATGCAGGCCAAGCAAACTATTCGGCTTCCAAAGCGGGGTTAATAGGATTTACCAAATCGGTTGCGCTCGAGTTGGGAAGTAGAAACATTCGCTGCAATGCGGTGGCACCTGGATTTATCGAAACCGAAATGACGGGTGCTCTGGATGAAGCGACTGTGCAGTCTTGGCGCGATGCGATTCCGCTCAAACGCGGTGGAACGCCTGACGACGTTGCCAATCTTTGTGTTTTCTTGGGATCAGATATGAGCGCATACATCACGGGTCAAGTGATTAACGTAGATGGCGGAATGCTGACCTAATTTTTAGGAACTTTTAGCGTTAGAAAAGACAAAGGGCTGAATGGAAATACACGCGGAATATAGTTTAGGATGGATGGCGGTTATCGTTCCGATAGCTGCCATTCTCACATATTGGTTTTACCGATCCGATTCCAAATTCGAAGGCATTTCGCGTTGGAGGATTATTTTGATGGGCGTGTTACGCTTCTTAACGCTTACACTTCTCGGTTTTTTTATACTTAAGCCTTACGTTCGAAATATCGATCGAACCGTCGAAAACCCGCAGTTGATTATACTCCAAGACAATTCGAGTAGTATGCTTTCTGGTGCGGACAGCACCTACCTTCGTGAAGACCTCAACAATGACCTCAATGACTTTGAAGCGAAAGTTTCTGAAAAGTTTGATGTTGTGTCTTACACCTTTGACGAGTGGCTGAATGAGAATGGACAACTTCGTTTCGATGGAGCCCGAACGGATATTTCAGGTGCTATTTCAGATGTTGAAACCCGTTATGCGGGACGAAATGTCGGTGCACTGGTTCTGATTTCGGATGGAAATTACAACACAGGAGCCAACCCATTGTACGCCTCCTCAAACTTCCCTGCTCCCATTTATGCTTTGGCAACCGGAGATACAGCAAGAGTTCGCGATTTGCGAATCGACGATGTACAAAGTAATTCCATGGCGTTTTCAGGCAATGACTTTCCCATCGTAGTACGACTGCGAGCGGATGGTTTTTCGGATGAAACTGCTAGAGTTCAGATCTCAGCTTCTGGACAAGTGGTGGAAGAACGCGAAGTGGAAATTACCAATGATCAATTTGCTCGAGAAATTACGTTTCAATTGAAAGCCGGTTCGCCGGGCGTGCAGCGTTACGATATTCGAGTGCTATCGGATCAGAAGGAACGCAATGTGCAGAACAACCGGGACTTTCATTACATCGAAGTCATCGATGCACGGCAGAAAATACTGCTTTTAGCTGGTGTACCCCATCCCGATATCGCGGCGTTGGCGAAAGCCATTCGGTCAAACCCAATGTATGAGGTCGAAGTTGCTACAGTTGACGACTTTGAAGGCGATATACAAGAATACGCTTTGTTGATTTTCCATCAAATCACTGCAGGTCAGATTCCCGCAGTGGTTCAGAAAGCTGTGGATTCCGACCAATCGATTTGGTGGATTGCGGGTTCTTCGAGTCGTGTTGATGAGTTGAATAAATTGCAACGAGTCATTCAGGTGAACGGTGCGAATGGAACCGATGTCGTAACGGCTAGTGTCAATCCCTCCTTTGGTATTTTTGAAGTAGAAAAAGACCTGAAAGGGTTTTTTGAAAAGTCTCCACCCTTAATCGCTCCGTTTGGGGAATACCAACTTTCGAATGGTGCGAATGCACTATTAAACCAAAAGGTAGGGCAAGTAGCTACGGACCGACCTCTATTTGCTGTAAGCCAATTATCTGGACGAAAAATGGCGGTACTTGCCGGAGAAGGAGTTTGGCGCTGGCGGATGCAAGACTTTGCGGAGAATGAATCGCATGAGTTATTTGATCGATGGGTAAATAAGGTTGTGCAATACTTGAGCATCGACCTTTCGAAAGACCGATTTATCGTTCGTCACGAAAAGCTTTTTGACCAAAGTCAGAATATACAGATCGGTGCTGAAGTGTACAATGCGAGTTATGAAAAGGTTAGTGATGCAGATGTACGTTTTGTATTGATTGACTCAGCGGGAAGTGAGTTTCCTTTTTCTTTTTCAGCTATGGGCGACCGCTATGGCCTAAACCTGGGTAAACTCGAGCCAGGAGACTACACCTACCTCGCCGAAGCGACGGATAATGGAGAATCGTTCACCGAATCAGGAGCATTCACGGTTCGATCAATCACCATCGAGTCGCGAAGCACCCGCGCTAATCACCAGATGCTGGAAGCCCTTTCCATAAAAACCGACGGTGCTTTTTATCGTCCGGATCAGATGAATCAGTTAGCGGAAGACCTCAATGCGCGAACCGATTTGGTTCCTGTAATTTACGAGCAAAACCGAATAGAAGAACTCATCAACCTTCGTTGGTTATGGTTCTTGATTATTGGTTGGCTGGCTCTTGAATGGTTCTTGCGAAAGTATAGCGGAGGGTATTGATTTACGAACAAATCATCGTTTTCTCTCTTTATATTTATAACTTACACAAAATCGAAAAATCATGAATAGAAGTTTATCATTTCTCTTGGTTGCAGGAGGTATAGCGTTATTGGTTCTGATCTTACTTTGGAACAGTTTAACGGTAACCATTGGACCCGGAGAGCGTGGTGTGTTATTCCGCAAGTTTGGCGGAGGTACAGAAATGGGTAATGTATATGGTGAAGGATTTCACTTTATACTTCCCTGGAATACCATGTACATCTACAATGTGAAAAAGCAAGAAGACAAGTCGGTAATGAGCGTTCTTTCTCGTAACGGACTGACCATTAAAGTGGAATTGAGTTATCGTTATCAACCAACGGAAAGCAACTTACCGGAGCTTCACCAAACGGTTGGTAAAAATTATCTCGAGACGATTATTCTGCCTGAAATTCGGTCGGCTACCAGAGAGGTGATCGGACAGTATTTGCCGGAAGAATTGTACAGTACCAAACGCGAATCGATCCAAGAGGAGATCTATCAGCAGACCGAAGTTAATTTGACCAAGAATAACATATTCCTCGATGCGGTATTGATTCGAGAAGTAGAATTACCGACCAAACTGCAAGCGGCCATCGAGCGAAAGCTGGAGCAGGAACAGGCTTCTCTTGAGTATGAGTACAAAATTGAAAAGAGTAAGCAAGAGGCCGAACGTCAGCGGATAGAAGCCGAAGGTAAAGCTCGAGCCAACGACATTATCAATGCCAGTTTGACCGATAAGATTCTTCGCGAAAAAGGGATTGAGGCCACCGAGAGACTGGCACAGTCGCCAAACGCTAAAATTGTCGTAATTGGGCAAGGAGAGGATGGACTACCGATTATCCTCGGAGGCAACAACTAAAATAATTTCCTAACCGATCAATTCTAGAAATAGAAAGAGTAGGTTTATCATTAATAAAATCCCGGAGATGAATGTCAGATTGACCAGGCGTTCACTTCGGGGTTTACTTGTTACAGTCAAAAGTGCGGCGATAATCAGCAATGCAAAAAACCGAAACGAAGCCGATACGAAAGGGCTTTCGATATACTTCGGATCAGTTTGTTCACCAGGATGTATGAGAATTCCCACATTGATACCGTAGAATGGACTGAAACTCATTTGCACTTCATTCCCAGTTTTTATTTCTCGAGCCAACGTCTCATGCAATCGATAAACACCCTTATTCGTGCGAATGCGGTAGTACTCCAAATCATCGGCATTCATCGTGAGTGAGTACAGGAAATCTTTGGACATGACTTGTTCTTTAGCCCCGAGTTGTGTCGAGTAGTAATCGGTAAAAAAGGAAAGGGCAAAGACCAAACTCAAAATACTGACAATGTATCCGTACTTATTGAATTTGCGTAGAAAGCGCTGGTTTTCTTCTTTTTCGCGCTTGCGCTTGCGCAAAACACGTGCTCGGTTGAATTTGTAACGCTCGCTATGAACATAAGATTCGCGATCGCGACTGGACTGGTGTTTGATTTTTTGATCCGACCCCCGTCGAACTTTATTTCTGCTTCGCAGGTATTCCAACCCTCGGTCGTAATTGGCTCGTTTGGTAGGGTCACCAAGAATGGTGTATGCCTTATCAACGGCTATAAATCGCTGATGAGCCCCTGGATCATTGTTGACATCGGGGTGATACATCTTGGCCAAGGTCCGGTATGCACTTTTGATTTCGCGCTCCGTAGCGTTTTCTTCTATACCGAGTATATCGTAGTAAGTCGTCAAAAAGAGAGGTTTGAAATATTAACGAATGAAACTACGAATTAGTTGCCAATTAGTGTTCATTGATTTACGGTGCTGCAATTTCCATGAGAGTAGCCGCCAAAATAGCTCCATACGTTCCTACGGCATAACCCAACACGGCGAGCAATACTCCAACGGGAGCTAAGCTCGGGTGAAAAGCCGCTGCAACTACAGGTGCCGAAGCAGCACCTCCTACATTGGCTTTACTACCGACAGCCAAGAAGAAGTAAGGAGCTCGGATTAACTTGGCAACAATAAACAGTAGTCCGACATGCACTGCCATCCAGATCAGTCCGACGCCCAGCAGTCCAGCATTGTTCTTATCCAAAATACTGGCAAGATCCATTTTCATTCCGATGGTTGCCACCAAAATATAAATGAAAACACTACCCAGTTTCGAAGCACCGGCTCCTTCCAAGTTTCGAGCCCTTGTAAAACTCAAAGCGAGACCAACGGTTGTAGCCATGACCACGAGCCAAAAGAATCCGCTGTGGACTACCGATCCTTGAAGTGCGGGGATGTGATTATCGATAAGGGATACAATTCCGTCCGAAACGACGTGCGAAAAACCCGTGGCAAAGAACCCGACTCCCAACACAACCATGAGGTCGCGCAAGGTGGGAATACGCATTATGCCTTTCTGAAAAGTTTCTACTTTTTCTTTTAGTGCTGTGATGGCTGAGGCATCAGCTTTTAGCCATTTATCGATCTTCTCGTTGCGCCCCACTCCATAGAGTAAGAACGCCATCCAAATATTGGCCACGACGATATCGACAATAACCATCGGCGCATAATTGGCTTGGTTGTATTCGTATATTTCTAGCATCGCCGTTTGGTTTGCTCCACCACCAATCCAAGATCCGGCAATGGTCGCCATACCACGCCACACAGCGTCAGGTCCCGCACCACCCACAACTTCGGGAGCGAAAGTGCTGACAATCAATATAGCAATAGGACCACCAATGATAATTCCCAACGTTCCGGTAAAGAACATAATCAAACTCTTTGGCCCTAAGTTGATAATGGACTTGAAGTTGATACTGAGCGTCATCAGGACCAATGCGGTGGGCAGAAGGTAATTCTTCGCCACGTCGTACAAATACGATTTATGTTTAACGATTTCGCCTGCATCGTTTGTGGTTTCCCACGAGGGAGCGATTAATCCTGCCGTGGTGAAAATGGCCGGAACCATATAGCACAAAAGAAGCGGGGGAAAAATGGTATAGAATTTCTCTAAGGTTTTATTCTTCAATGAACTCGTGTAGAAAACAAGGCCCAGTGCAGTCATCAATAAGCCAAATACAACAGCATCATTCTGAAAAATCGGTTCCATTCGCAGCGTTTTAGTTTGGGCTAAAATATCAAAATGTATGAACTTCGATCACGTTTTTAAGCGCTTTCCCAAAAACAGAGCGTCAAAAGTCAAGCGCGACTGCAAATCCATTTGTATATTCGTACCCCATCACGGGTTTTTCGGATGGAAAAGAGAAAGTCAAAATTTAGCTAAAGCACAAAATCAATAGGTATGAAGAAGTTTTTGACGATTGCTGTTGCAGCATTGTTATTTGTTCCCAATTATTCCTCGGCAAAAGAAGGGATGTGGATTCCTTTTTTACTCGGACAGCTGAACGAGTCGGAGATGCAGGCTATGGGAATGCAGATGACGGCAGAAGATATTTATTCCGTAAATCAATCAAGTCTAAAGGATGCCATTGTGCACTTTGGCGGGTTTTGTACCGGTGAAGTGATTTCGAGTCAGGGGTTAGTTCTGACCAACCATCACTGTGGTTACGGAGCTATTCAAAGTCATAGCTCGGTAGAAAACAATTATCTCGAGGATGGATTTTGGGCCATGGAACGCAGCGATGAGAAGCCAAACCCCGATTTATTTGTGACCTTTATCAAAGAAATTCAAGACGTTACAGTTCGCGCACTGTATGGCATAGAAGAGGGAATGACTGAGGCCGAGCGAACCAAAATGATTGATGAAAACATTGAAAAAATTATAGCCGAAGAAGAGGAAAAGTCGGAGTATGACGTGATGGTTCGCACTTTTTTCAAAGGCAATCAATTCTTTCTCTTTTTTACCGAAACGTTTAAGGACGTCCGTCTAGTCGGGGCACCGCCATCGAGCATCGGAAAATACGGCGCCGATACGGATAACTGGATGTGGCCGCGGCATACGGGCGATTTTTCGCTGTTCCGCATTTATGCCGATGAGAATAACCAACCGGCCGAATACAGTGAAACCAATGTGCCATTTCGTCCTAATCATCATTTGCCCATTTCATTGGGCGATGTGAACCCGGGTGATTTTACTATGATTTTTGGCTTTCCCGGTAGTACCGATGAGTATGTGCCTTCGCGTGTAATCGAAGGAATTATCGAAGAGGTCAATCCATTGGGTATATCTTTCCGCGAACGCTCCCTTGCGGCAATGGATAAATACATGCGCGCAGAAAAAGCCGTTAAGATCAAATATGCGTCGAAATACGCGCGAATTTCAAATTCGTATAAAAAATGGATCGGAATGGTAAAGGGTTTGAAGTTCAGCCAAGCTGTGGCAGAAAAAGAGCTATATGAGGAGGCGTTTATGCAGCGCGTATCCACCAATCGCCGTTTCCCAGCGTCCTATAAAACCATTTTGGATTCGTACAAAGCGATTTATGACGAGTATTTGGTTTACCAACTGGCACGTCAGGCTTTTATCGAGGCGGGAATCGTGAATGTAGAGTTATTGGACTATGCCCGAGCATGGAATCGTTTTGTCGCAATGGCTGAAAGCACTGAAGATGAAGCCAAACTTCAAAGCGCGTTTGAATCACTCGTAGCTGGGATGGAAGGTTTTTATAAGGATTTTGATGTGCGTGTCGACCGCGATGTTTATGCCGCTGTCATGCCGTATTACGAATCGCGTATTGAAATGAACTTGCGAGCAGACAATATTCCTGGAGACCCGATGGACTCCGAAGCCTCGATGAGTGAGATCGACAAATTGTATGGAAAAACGTATTTGCGAAGTCTGGAAAGCATGCAAAGCCTAACTTCCAAAGGATGGGAGAAAACCTACAAGAAATTGAAGAAGGACCCAATGCTCGCATTGGCTTCGGATATGATGGATAGCTATCGCGAAGAGATTCTTCCGATGTACCGTACATTTAACACCAAGATCGATAGCTTGGATCGCTTGTACATGCAAGCACAGATGAACGTATTTTCTGAACGTACTTTTTACCCCGATGCGAACAGCACGTTGCGTGTGAGCTATGGGCAGGTGGAAGGTTTTTATCCGCGCGATGGGGTGATGTACAACCATTACACGACATTGGATGGGGTTATTGAAAAGTATGAACCTGGAGATTACGAATTTGATCTGCCCGAGCGGTTATTGGATTTATATGCGGAGCAGGACTATGGAAGATACGCCAACGGAGCAGGTGAGATGCCGGTCTGTTTTATCGCTTCCAATCACACAAGTGGAGGAAACTCGGGTAGTCCGGCAATCGATGCAAACGGTAATTTAATCGGACTGAACTTTGATCGCGTTTGGGAAGGTACCATGAGCGATTACAATTTTGACGAACGTCTGTGCCGGAACATTATGGTAGATATTCGATACGTACTGTTCATCGTCGACAAATTTGCTGGTGCAGGACATTTGGTAAATGAAATGACATTGGTACTGCCCGAACCAACCATCGATCGCGATGCACCGCAGCAAGAGGTTATGCCCGAAGAAGGCCCCGTAGACTAATTCACGGAGAAAAATATTTGAACCCCGATTTCATTATGAAGTCGGGGTTTTTTGATATACAATTCTCTCGCGACTCACTTCAATCAACTTCCAATCCCAGAGTTGCTCAATAACCTCAAGGGTTTTACGGTGATGGATAAATGTATGCGTGGGATCTCGTCGATAACGCCATGTACTGAAGTCGATTGATTCGTCGTACAGAGATGTTTTCAGGATCAAATATCCTTTTTCATCCAAAAGATCAAAGAGCAGTTGATAGCTCTTTCTGGGATGAACAAAATGTTCGACAACTTCACAAGCTGTAATTGCCGTGTAGGTTTTTTCCAAATTTTCAACTGCTGGAGCGAAGTACGGATCGTATTGGTTCGGCTGATAGCCATTTTTGCCCAAAAGGTGCGAAATGACGGGAGCTGTGCCCGAGCCAAAGTCAAGAACAGCATCCGCTTGACTCACGTTGTTCAATACAAAGTCGGATAGGGGGCGGACAAAGTTTTGATAACCTCGATCGTGTACGTCATTGTTGTGCTCCAAATACCGACTTTTCTCCAGCACTGGATTGAGTACCTGCTCGGGATTTAGTACAATACCCAAGCACGAAGCACACTGTGAATACGCCTCATCCAATTCAATCCACTGCTCCATTTCGCAAAGCGGGCAATTCATATCTGTTGTATTGAAATACGATTATTAACGTAGACAACTTACGAATTATGTCTGAACTCAATGAGTAATAGTTGAATGAGATTTGTAAAAACAAATTAAACGACTAACCATGAAGAAGATCATCTATTTATTATCGCTTTCCGTTTTTGCCTTTGTAGGTTGTGAAGAGGATAATCCGGAACCAGACAATCCCGACGATTCCAACAACAGCACAACCGTGACCCCGCAATTTGCCGGAGCTGATGGTACGTTGGTAGCAGTGCGTACCAAATCCGGCGTAGGGCCTTTTGCCATAACTACAGGAGTAGGAGTTGCGGTTTTTTCCGATAATGGAGATTTTACCAACCCAGTTGATGCGGGTGATGTATCGGTTAACGGAACTGCATTAGTTCGCGGCGATAACAATGCCTACTATTCCATTCCAGGAATCGCTAATCCGACGGGGGTAAACTTTAACAATGGAGTAGATTGGGCGGTATCCGGAAGCGCGGATGTCAATGCGTTTACCTATTCTCCGGCACAGCGCAATTTTCCGGGTGTGAATGGAATCAATGGGGCGGCAGTCGTATCCAAGTCATCGGATTATACGCTTTCTGCCAACTCCATCACCGACGCTGATTCTGTTGTGTTCATGGTACAAGATGTACTGGTCACCACGGAAGGTACGACAACCACCTACACCTTTACGGCGGCTGAGTTAGCGAATATTGCAACTGGCGCTGGAATTGTTCAAGTAGTTGGGTACAATTATGAAACGCAAACCATTGACGGGAAGAACTACTACTTTGTCAAGGAAACTGTATTGACCCAATTTGTAACCATCGAAGAGTAGTGGCTATCTGATTCTGAATTGGAATCGGGTTTTTGGTGAAAGAGATCGCATAGGCGGTCTCTTTTTATTTTGGGTTTGTCCAATTGTTCGTAATTTTCACCCATGCGAGAAGAGAAGAAAATATGGAAACTCCAGAGGTGGACGCTCTTTGTGGCCGTGGTTCTCATTTCGGCAAAGGGGTTTGCTTACTTGATCACGGATTCGGATGCCATTTTCTCTGACTTTCTAGAATCCTTTGTCAATCTCTTCGCCTCGGCATTTGCGCTATACAGCCTGTATTATTCTGGTCGTCCCAAAGATCAAGACCATCCCTATGGTCACGGCAAGATGGAATTTATTTCCTCGGGTATCGAAGGTGTACTCATCCTAATTGCAGGGCTGGGGATTGTTGTCAAAGCGACACTTTCGTTTTTCGTTTTCAATGCGCCGCCTGCCGAAATAGGATTGGGAATTGTGATCAGTGCTGGAGCGGGAATCATTAATTTTGGCTGGGGCTGGTGGATAGAACGCGAAGGGTTGAAGGTTGGTTCCTTGGTGCTCGAGGCGGAAGGAAAACATTTGAAAAGCGATGCGTATACATCGGTGGGAATGATTATCGGCCTTTTTGCTTTGTTGTGGACAGGTTGGAGTTGGATCGATCAGCTGTTGGCCATTGCATTTGCTGCGATAATCATCTACACAGGTGTTCAGTTGATCCGCAAATCGCTCAGTGGAATTATGGATAAGGCCGATTATCGAATTATTGAAAACCTTGTGGAGGTCCTTCAGAACAATCGCAAATCCGTTTGGATTGATGTCCATAACCTTCGGGTTATCAAATACGGTAGGGCACTCCATATCGACTGCCACGTAACACTTCCGTATTACCTATCTCTTGAAAAAGCGCATGACGAAATAGATGCCATTGAAAAGTTGATTGATGCCAATTTTCCCAGAGATATCGAGTTATTCATTCATAGTGATCCTTGCATCGAATCGTCGTGCTCGATTTGCAGTTTGGCCGAATGCAACGTCCGCAAAGAAGCGTTTCGCGGCACAGTAGCGTGGGAGTTGACCAACGTTATGAGCAATAAAAAGCACGATAAAAGTTTACTCGCAAAGAGAAACAACGTGTTCAAAACCAAATAATTCGCGTTCGCTTTATTCGATTTTGTGAAGGGTTGATGAGTTTGGATATTTGAATCAAACGTAAAATTTGAAAGTCATGCTAACGGTTGTTGAAATTCCAAAAGAAGAGGTTGCCTCTTTGCGCTTCAAAGCACAAGGACTTAGCTCATCGGCTGAGATAGTTAGAAAATTATATCGCGCAATGCGTTTGGGAAATGGTTGGTTGCAAAAGGTAGGAATCTACTTTCATACCACGTCAGGTCCTCGGAGAATACAAACGACCGTTTGGAGTGCTTCGGAAAACTACATCAGTATTAAAGGCGGGGTTACTATTCCTGTTTCTTGTATCTTTCGCGTAGATATTGTGTAGGTATGTGGAAATATTTGTGTTTTGGGATTTTCATTTTGGCCAGCTATGGTTTTCGCAACCCGGCGGATGAATTATGGGTTACTCGGATGGCAGAGATTGAGTTTGTATCCGATGCTCCCCTCGAGCTTATTGAGGCCAAATCGGTTCAGGTCACAGGTATTATACGCCCCTCCAACGGGTCTTTTGCGTTTTCGGTACTGAATGAGTCGTTTGAGGGCTTCAACAGTCCGTTGCAGCAGGAGCATTTTTATGAAAACTACCTCGAGACGGAACGATATACCCGAAGTTCTTTTTCTGGTAAAATCATCGAATCCATCGATTTTTCTGAGCCTGGAACTTATCAGGTTCGGGGAAAAGGACTGTTGGATGTGCATGGTGTAGAGCAAATCCGCATCATTGAGGTCGAACTGAATATCACGGATGAGGTGATTCGTTTGAGTTCTGACTTTATCGTACTTCTCGAAGATCACAATATCCGAATTCCGAAGATTGTCAATCAAAAGATTGCCGAAGAAATTACTGTAACGGTAACAGCCGAAATGGAACGCAAACAGCCATGATTTTTCGAAAACTCATCGTATTGTTTATTTTGACGCCATTGTTTGCGCTAGGGCAGCACTTTCCTATTGAGAAAGAAGTGAGTTTTGAGCAGCTCGAAATGGACTTTATTCTTCAGACCGAACGCGATACGAGTGGGTTTTTATGGGTTCGAACTGAGTCGACCATTTATCGATACGATGGGAAATACTATGCGAAGTTTTATTCGGGCAATGGTGTCGAAACTCCATCGGTATTGCACGCGAATGCGCGAGGTGAGATTTATGTAGGAACCACTAACGGTGAAGTTCTCCGATTTTCGGGCAAAGCTTTCGAGAAAATCCATAGCGATACAAGTAAAGGATCGGTTTTAGACTTTTTTGAATTTCGCGATACCATTGCCACGGTTTACCGAAACGGTCAGATATCACTTCCACAATCTGAGGCGAATGTAGTGTTTCAAGCCCCTGTTGATTTTATTTATTGCATTGCTCTATTCGAAGAACAACTTTATTTGGGAACCGACCACGGATTGTATGCATTCGACTTTCTGAGTTCTTCACCCGACTTTAAAGCTGTTGATTACAAACGAGGGCGTTCACAACACATTGTAACAGCCTTAAAAGCAAGTAATGATGAATTACTCGTGGGACATTACGACGGTTCTTTTAGCCAACTAAAAGAAAGCAATACCTATTTTTTCCCAGGCCGCGGAAGAAGTGCTATACGATCTATTGTTTCCACCGGCGAATTTATTTGGTTGGGCACCCACGCCGACGGGCTTTTTGCTGTGTCACAACATATCGACTCAACATTTCATTTGCCCGAAATAGAGGAAAAACGAATTACCCATCTTTATTTTGATGTAGAGAATAACCTGTGGGCCAATTCGAACCGCGCCGTATATCGAATCGATCCCTTGGTTGAGTTTTGGAATTGTCCATTATCCAATGTCCAGGCATTTATTTCTGAAGAACACATGATGTGGGCCGGGACCTCTGATGGATTTTACATGGGAAATACAAGCGATTGCTACGAACCGATCAATGAGGGTCTGAATGTAGCCTCGCTGTGTATTTCTGGTGAAAATATCTATGTAGGAACACTGGGCAAGGGATTATACGTGTACTCCAAAACAGGAAAACTCCAAGCTCATTTCGATGAGCGCCAGGGCCTGAGGAATTTGAACATCATGGATATTTGTTTTTCGAATGAAAGACTCTACCTCGCAACGCTAGGCGGAGTTTACGTTTCGGATACTACGGTTCAGAGCTTTGAGAAAATCGATAACCAATCTCAGTTTATTTATGCACTCATTGAAGACCGTGCTCAAAACCTTTGGGTTGGAACGGATGGAAACGGTTTACAGGGTTATCAAAAAGATGACAATGGACACCGACTTTTTTTCTCCGTATTGGATGGAGAGAGTGTTATAGCAATGGCTCAACAACCCGAAGGGCCTATCTACGCCGCAACTGCTCAAAACAACATATACATTGTGAGCGGAGATTCAGTCCGGTTAATCGATGCCCATATCCCTATCGACTATGGGGTTATGGGGCTTTATTTTAACCGTTCCGACGAACTGATGATCTGGACCGAAAAAGGTCTTTGGATATACCGCACACACAGGGAACGCGTGATATCCTTATCGCAATACAACTCCTTTTGGGATATTCCGACAGCCATTAATGGATCATTCCGCGATCAAAATGATCGTTTTTGGGTGTCCAATGATCGAGGTATTTATGAATTACATGCCGATAAACAATTCTGTTCGGGGCAAAACCTGTTCGAAATCTCCAATGCCAACATGAACTCCTCAGAGAACCTTTCCAATGGTTCACAATGGCGGCATACGATGAATACGGCTCAATTTTCATTCAGTCAGCTCAACTTTAACTCGGATTGCAAATACGAATTCGAATATCGATTGGTGGGGTTTGTGGATGAATGGTCTCAAACTGCGGATTATAAGGTCATCTATCCCGCGCTTCCCGATGGATCCTATCGGTTCGAACTTCGGCAAGTGGTACCGGGTGGAGGTCCGCGTAGTGAAGTGCGCAGTATTGATTTTGTCATTTTAAAGCCGTGGTTTAGAAGTTGGTGGTTTTATGCCATCACAATACTTGGATTAGCAGCAATCGTTTTCGCAATCATCATGCAACGGGAAAGAAATCTAGTGGCCCGTAATCAGCGGGAAAGAGATAAAATTCGTGCGCAATTTGAGTTGTTGAAAAACCAGGTCAACCCTCATTTTTTGTTCAATAGTTTCAATACCCTTACCGATATGGTGGAGCAAAACTCGAGTGAGGCAGTGCCTTATATCGAAAAGCTCAGTGATCTGTTTCGGAATATTTTGGCTTATCGAAAGAAGGAGTTGATTACCGTAGCCGAGGAAATGAAGATTGTTCGGAATTACATCGATTTACAGAAGCACCGTTTTGCCGAAGGTCTGCAAATCGAAGTGGACTTATCCGATGAAGTATTGCAGTCGTATATACCGCCACTAACGATGCAGCTTCTCATTGAAAATGCCATGAAACACAACTCCATATTGCCGAATAAACCCCTTCGAATTGAAATTTCATCTAATGCGTATGTTATTTCGGTGAAAAACAACTTGAACAAGAAAATAGAATCACCTCAGGAAGGAGGAACGGGTTATGGATTGAGCAGCATTGTCGAGCGATATCGCTTTTTTACCAAGGTCGATGTTGCGATTCGTGACAATGATGGGGAATTTATTGTTGAACTTCCATTAATATTGAACGCATGAAAGCGATTATTATCGAAGATGAGGCAAGAGCAGCGGATCGATTGCAAAAATTGGTTTTGGAATTGAATCCCAACTTGGCATTTTACCAAACACTAGCCACAGTAGAGGATAGCGTGCTATTTTTTCGATCGAAATCGCAACCCGATGTTGTTTTTATGGATGTAGAATTGGCCGATGGTAGGAGTTTTGAAATTTTCCGTCAGGTAGAGGTAAATGCTCCGGTAATTTTCACAACGGCCTATGACCAATTTGCCCTCGATGCATTTAAGCACAATGGAGTAGACTATTTGCTCAAACCCATTCGTCGAGAGGAGCTACAAAAAGCGCTCGAAAAAGTGACTCACAGCAAGACCAAGGAGATTGATTACGATAAATTGGCTGAAGCTGTAGAGCGACGCTCCAAGAAGTACATTCAGCGTTTTTTAGTTCGTTTTGCCGACCAGTTGATCAACCTCGATGTTGATGATGTACTCTTTTTCCAAATTCGCGATGGGGCAGTTTATGCACAAACGGCCTCGGGTGGGGCATTTCCTGTAGACTTTTCATTAGAGCAACTAGAAAAAAAATTAGATCCCGAACAGTTTTATCGAATTAATCGAAAAGCCATCGTTGCGATGAAAGGAATACACAAAATGTATGCCTATAGCCGATCGCGGGTGAAAATTGAAGTGATAAAAGGAGAGTTACTCGAGCCGGTGGTTAGTACAGATCGCAGTGGAGCCTTTAAAAAGTGGCTCGAAGATGACTTATCCATCGACTAATGCGCATTCAGGTTCTAAAAATGCGCGTTCAACTTTTTTGTTTAGCATACGCTTTGCTTCTACGTCATATTTGTATCGTAAATTAATTTCTATGAAAACACCAACTTCAATCTTCGTACTTGTATTCGCTCTTTTTGCGGGCATGGCTTGTGTTCATGAAACCCCTAATCCCACAGGCGATGGAAACGGAAACGGCAATGGCAATAATGATACAACCAATAACGGAGGTGGGAATTCACAACCCTGTGATCCCGATTCGGTTTATTTTGAGAACGATATTTTGCCTTTACTCGTGAGCAATTGCGCGATGAGCGGCTGCCATGATGCGCAATCCGCGGAGGACGGTGTGGTGCTGACCGATTATCAAACCATTATACAGACCGGGGAAGTTGATCCCGGAGATCCGAACAACAGTGAAATTTATGAAGCGATTACGGAAACGGATCCGGATAAAATAATGCCCCCTCCGCCAATTTCACCATTGAGTGCTGCCCAAATCAATTTGATTTATACATGGATAGCGCAAGGTGCTCAGAACAATGGATGTGGCGACTGCGACACGAGTAACGTTACTTATTCTGGAACAATTCGCCCATTGGTGGATCAATGGTGTGTAGGCTGTCACGGTGGAATAGCTCCAAGCGATGGAATTGATTTAACGAGCTACAACGGATTGTACAACATAGCCGTAAATGGTTCATTGATTGGAAGTACACATGGTCAATCGGGCTATTCACCCATGCCTCAAGGAGGACAGCTTTCCGATTGCGAAAAAGACCAATTATTGATTTGGGTACAAGACGGAGCGCCAAATAATTAAAACCATTTGTAGGGTTTGTGCGTAAATAAATAAAAATGAGATGACTATGCTTCTGAAAAGAATTATCATAATAGGAATAATAGCCGCTGCCATTGGCGGAGCGGTTGGCATATACTTGTGGAATAAGCCTGTAAAGGATATCCAAAATGCCAAAGCCGATTATTCGCTGACGGCCCAAGAGTTGTTCAATGCGTACCAATCCAATGAGGCCATGGCCGATTCCACTTATCGCAGAGCGGTTATAGAGGTCACCGGCTCGGTTGTTGAAGTAAAAGAAGAACAGAAAGAAATTGATGGCGAGCAACGAACCATTACAAATGTTGTTCTGGATGGAGGAGACATGATGTTTGGGGTGATTTGCCAGATGGCGGATCCAGATATCGAGCGATTGAGAAGCCTCGCAGCAGGCGATGAAGTAACCATCAAAGGAGAGTGTAGCGGAATGTTGATGGATGTGGTGTTGACACGAAGCTATTTTGTAAAATAAATGAACATTAAAAAAGGAAATACGATGAAAAAGACAGTTATATTAATGATTCTGGCATTGGGATTTATACTGCCCGTTCAAGCCCAGAAATACATGACCCGTAACGGACATATTTTCTTCAAGTCGAATGCGGAAATCGATGATGGAGTAGAAGCGAACAACGAAAGTGTAGCTTGCGTTCTCGATGCTTCGAACGGAAATGTTGCATTTCAGGTTTTAATAACGGCTTTTCAATTCGAAAAAGCTTTAATGCAAGAGCATTTCAATGAAAATTACTTGGAAAGTGAAAAGTATCCCAAGAGTACCTTTGCTGGTAAAATTGACAACTGGGGAGATGTGGATATGAGTACGCCCGGAACCTACGATGTAACCGTTTCCGGTAAGTTGACCATTCACGGAGTGACCAATTCGGTTAGTCAGCCCGGTAAATTGATAGTGAAAGAGGATGGAACTGTCGCGATGACGACGCACATGCTCGTACCGTTGGCGGATTATGACATAGAAATTCCTTCAGTTGTTGCGGATAAAATTGCGAAAGAGATCGATGTAGATATTGACGTAACTTTAAATAAAGTGTAATGAGTAAAGGGATTCGATTGCTGACAGTAGGACTCATCCTATCGATGGTAAGTGTCAGTTGTTATTACGATAATGAAGAGGATTTGTACGGAGATGGACCGGACAACCCCTGCGATACAGCCCAGGTTTCTTTTGCGGCTGATATCGAGCCGATAATTGTTCCGATGTGCGGATACAACGGCTGTCACGGCGAGTCTTTTCCAGCGAATAACATCGCCTTAAACAATTACGACAACATTGTAAATACTGTGAGTCCAGAGCTTTTATTGAGCAGTATAAAGCATGATGGAAACGCATCCAACATGCCCAAAAACGGAAACAAATTACCCGATTGCGATATCGCAAAAATCGAAAAATGGATAAACGATGGTCAACCGAATAATTAAGAGTTTTATAGCTGTCATGCTTCTTTCTGTGCCCGTTTTGGCTCAGGATGATTTGCTCGACATGATTGAAGAAGGCGAGGAGGAAACGACCCACTACACAAGTGCAACTTTCAAGGCCACGCGAGTAATCAATACGCAGAGCATTGAAACTCCCTCGGAAGGGGTGTTACAGTTTGTCATTCAACACCGGTTTGGTACACTTAATCAAGGTGCATACGAGCTTTGGGGTTTGGACCAAAGTACCATTCGTTTGGGATTCGATTACGGAATAACCGATTGGTTATCCATTGGTGTAGGACGGAGTTCCTTCCAAAAAACGTATGACGGTGGTGTGAAGGTGAAGATTTTACGCCAATCAACCGGTAAAGTGAACATGCCGATTACGGTCGCCTATTTTGCAGGTATGTATGTCAATTCACTGCGTTGGGCCGATCCAGATCGCGAGAATTACTTCTCGAGCAGGTTGAGCTACGCTCATCAATTGTTAATCGCGCGTAAATTTGGCGATCGCCTATCCGTCCAAATCACTCCGACATTGATTCACCGCAATTTGGTCGAAACTGTCGCAAGTGGAAACGATGATTTGGGACTCGGTTTTGCGGGTCGATTTAAAATCACCAAGCGTTTAAGTGTCAACTGGGATTATGTGTATTTGATGAAAAACGAGTCGATGCAAGACCTGACCAATTCTTTAAGTCTTGGCCTGGACATCGAAACAGGTGGGCACGTTTTTCAATTGCACGTGACCAATTCACAAGGAATGTTTGAGCGAGCTTTTGTTTCTGAAACTACCGGAAACTGGTTGGATGGAGATATTTACTTTGGATTCAATATTAGCCGAGTATTTACTTTGAAGAAATAAGTTTGGTTGGGCATAGATCAGGATTCGGAGGCGCCATCTGGCGTCTCTTTTTTTTGATCCAAACGATAGTTCCTGAATTTTACAATCTCCTTACTATACCGGGAAAGAACAAATTGGACAACTCCAATATCGTCCAAGAGCCCGGTGGCCGGAATAAAGTCGGGAATCACATCAAATGGGTTGACGAAATAGAGTATTCCGGCAGCGGTCCATAGAATAACCTTGTACGAAACGTCGCGATACTCCCCGTTAATATAGGCCTTAACCAATGCGATAAAATCCGTCAAATCGTTGCGTATATCACTGGGCGATTTGAACTTGGACTTCAACTTTGCCGTAGCCTGAGTTAGAAGTCGGCTCATTCGGGCGTGATCGCCGAGCCAACCTTCTACACGTTTAATATGTCGCTTAAAGCCACGAGGCTGCTTCATGATGATGGAATGCTAATGGAATTCAATAGTACAATAAATAATTTAGCGTTAGGCGCAAAAAAAAAGCGGACCGAAGCCCGCTCTTGGATTGGATTAATCCACTATTATTTCAGTGCACTCAATGCGTTGTCGTAATCGGGTTCTTGAGTAATATCGGGAACTTGCTCGGTATATTTCACCACGCCGTTTTCATCCAATACGACAACCGCACGCGACATCAGTCCAGCCAACGGGCCGTCCACCATGTCAACGCCGTAACGCGAACTAAATTCTGGATCGCGGAAGGAACTGGTCGATACAACATTCTCGATTCCCTCAGCACCACAAAAACGCTTGTGAGCAAATGGTAGATCTTTACTTACATTGATTACCGCCGTATTGTCCATTGAACCGGCCAATTCGTTAAAACGACGAACACTCATTGCACAGATTCCCGTATCGACACTTGGGAAAATGTTGAGCACAACACGTTTACCGTTGAAGTCACCAAGTGAAACTTCTCCAAGATCTGTATTGGTTAATTTGAAGTCAGGAGCAGCACTTCCTACTTCGGGAAGTTGCCCCTGTGTATGCACTGGATTTCCTTTGAATTTGATTTCTGCCATTATTTTTGGTTTTAAGGGTTAAAAAAAAGGTGTGTAAACAAAATTACACACCTTCTTCATAACAAAGTTATGTGTTGATTAGTTCTTGCTCAAGTAATCTGCAACGCCATCGTGCGTATCCTTCATGCCTTCTTTTCCTTCTGACCAGTTTGCTGGGCAAACTTCGCCTTTTTCCTCGAAGAAACGCAGAGCGTCTACCATACGCATTGCCTCGTCTACATTACGTCCCAATGGCATGTTGTTTACGATTTGGTGTTGTACAGTTCCCTCTTTGTCGATAAGGAACAATCCACGGTACGATACCAATTCGCCTTCAGCTTGAAGTTGACCTTCTTCGTCGTAGTAATATTCTCCAGCCAATACATCGTAGTTGCTCGAAATGGTTTTGTTGGTATCGGCAACAACAGGGTACGTTACACCTTGAATTCCTCCTTGGTCTTTTGGCAACTGCAACCAGCCCCAGTGCGATTGTTCTGTGTCACAAGATACAGCAACTACTTCCACATCCTTTTTGCGGAAATCTTCCAAACGCGATTGGAAAGCGTGCAATTCAGTTGGGCATACGAAAGTGAAGTCCTTCGGGTAGAAGAAAAGGATGACGTACTTTTTACCAATATATTGATCCAATGAAAACGATTCTACGATTTCATCTCCTTCAACTACAGCTTGTGCACTGAATGAAGGTGCTTTTTTTCCTACTAAAACTCCCATGTTATTCGTTTTTAAATTAGTGATTCTGTTTACTCGTGCAAATGTAAGAATTCTATAATCGATTATATAAAAACTGAGCTATAGATTTTGCTTATATCCGAGGTGGAGTCTTCAATACTTCAATGGATTACCAAATCATGGTAGATAGAATGGCAGCGGCTATACCGGTAATGGTCATCAGTACTTTTTGCAAATTGAAATGGTGCGTTTCGGAGCTTTCGAACATGATGGTGGTACTGACATGAAGAAATATTCCAAGGGTGAAGGCGAGAACATCTTCGGTTGGAATTTTTTGGCCCAATCCCAATTCGGAAACCCACATACCCATTGGCGTCATCAGTGCGAAAAGCGCAACAACAAGCAAGGTTAGGGACAACTTGTTGTAATTGGCGCGTAAGAAACCCGACAAAATGAAGGCGATGGGGAGTTTGTGAACGAGGATTCCCAAAAACAAATTCTCGCGAAGATCGTGGTGATGAAATTCAGCAGAAGCTCCTTTCCCCAGTGGAAGACCCTCCACAAAGGCGTGAATAAAAAGTCCGATGATCATCAGGAATGGAAATCCCTTTTTATCCAAATGGATATGCCCGTGTTCCAGCCCCTTAGACAAGAATTCCAATACAAATTGGGTCAAAAACCCAGCGAGAATAAAGATTCCCAAGCGATGTGAATGCTCATCACCGTGATAGTAAATCTCGGGAAAAAGGTGCAATACAGAAATACTGAATAGGTACGCACCGCTAAAGGTTACAATAGCTCGCGTGCGTTTGCGGTTGTCTGGTTTTACGATATAAGACAGCGCAAAACCGGCAATTACCGATAAAAATATTCCTGCGTAGATCATTTTTGTGCAATCAAAATCAAACGATCGGAAACTACTGCATTGTAATCGTTCAATTCATAGTCGCCAAAGATATCGAGAATTTTTAATCCTGTGCGCTGAAAATAGACATAGAAGTCATCCAATGTGAGCGCACGCACATATTCGGTATAGCGATGTTTTTCTCCATTGGTTTCGAAAGATATGCGTTTTACAATTCTTCCATCTTTTAATTCACGCTGAATATGAAATTCAATTCCGTCTATCATCTTGCGCTCATCGGGTACTAGGCCCATGATAATCTTTTTGGCATTCATAAAGTCGATGACTACTTTGCCGCCTTCTACCGTACTTTCGGCCATTCGTTGAATGCTCAATTGATTGTCTTCATCGTTTTCGAAGTATCCGAAGCTTGTGAAAAGGTTCACAACGAAATCAAAGCTCCCCGAAAAGGGTTCTCGCATGTCGTGCTTAAAAAATCGGAGGTGCTCATTTTTGTTTCGATTGGCCTTCTGAACATTTTGAGCACTTAAATCGATTCCCGTAACATCGTATCCTTTCTGATTGAGGTAAATGGAGTGCCGTCCTTTTCCACAAGCTACGTCCAGAAACCGTGCATTTTCGTCGGGATTCAAGTATTGAATCAGCCGGTCGAGGAAGGCGGCTGCCTCGGTCTGGTCACGCTCGCGGTAAAGGATGTGATACCAAGGCGTGTCAAACCACGATGCAAACCATTCTTTATTTTGTGAACTCATTCTTGTCGGTACTTTTTCGCATGGCGAAACTAAGAATAATTAAGCTCACGATGGCAGTAGCAGAGTAGAGTATGGCATCATTCGTTTCACCAAAAATGATTTTTCCGGTAAGGAAGAGAATGCTGTAGGTAAAAACGATGGAAGACAGCCAGGCCAGCAGATTATAGCCGGTTCGGTCCAGAGCGGGCAGTCCATTGGAAAAAGGCTTCCACCACCCACCGGGTCGAACGCGGCGGTAAAACAACTCGAGGGTTTCGCTTTTCTCGGGCGGTGTTATGAAGGTGACAATTAACCAAACGACCGTTGTAAAACCGACCGTGGCAAAGAAGCTGTTCGGGAAGGTCCATCCCAAGACGTATTTCGATAGGGCGTATCCGATAAAGGGCGCTATAGTAGCCGAGATCTCAGACCACGCATTCATGCGCCACCAAAACCAACGAAGAATCAAAACCAATCCCAAGCCGGCACCACATTCGATTATAAAGGACCATACACCTGAAATGGACTCAATAACGGAAGATACAATCGCGGCGGCTATCATGATCAATACTGTTACAATTCGCGATACACGTACGAGCTGTTGATTACTGGCCTCGGGTCGGATAAATCGCTTGTACAAATCATTCACCAAATATCCCGCGCCCCAGTTCAATTGCGTACTGATGGTACTCATGTAGGCAGCTAAAAAGGCCGTAATGAGCAATCCTTTCAATCCCGCCGGTAAGTAATCCTTCATCGCCATGACATACCCCAGGCGCTCTTGTCCTTCGGGTAGATCGGGGTAGAGAACGATTGCCGCCAACCCGACGATGATCCAAGGCCAAGGACGCAGACAGTAGTGGGCAATCTGAAAAAATAATGTTGCTTTCAGAGCGTCTTTTTCGGTGCGCGTACTCATCATTCGCTGAGCAATATACCCTCCTCCTCCGGGTTCAGCTCCAGGGTACCAGCTGGCCCACCACTGTACACCGACGTATGCAAAAAAGGCTCCCACGCCAATCACATAGGAGGATGCGGAGAGTTCATCAAAGGAGGGAAAGAAATTGAAATGACCGGGCGAAAGCTGAGCCTTTAGCCCGCTAATTCCACCAATCTCTGGACTATTGACCACCAATACGGCCAATGCAATGGTTCCGCTCATGGCGAGCACGAACTGAATATTATCGGTTACCGCTACGCCCCACAAACCGCTCAATGCGCTGTAAGCAGCGGCAATGAGCATTGCAAGCATCGTGTAGGTAAACGCCGATTGAGTAGATAGATCAAAAAACACTTGTAAGATGGAAATCAAGGCGAGATTGACCCAACCGATAATCAGGATATTCATGAAAAAGCCGAGATATACGGCCTTGAACCCGCGAAGAATTCGAGCTTGCACTCCGCTGTAGCGCAACTCGATGAACTCGACTTCTGTCAGTATATCTGCACGGCGCCATAGTCGGGCAAAGAAGAAGGTCGTGAGCATTCCTCCTGCCAAGAAACACCACCATAGCCAGTTTCCACTAATCCCTTTGGTCGCTACCAATTCGGTAACGGCTAATGGCGTATCGGCCGCAAAGGTGGTTGCGACCATCGAAACACCAGCGATGTACCAAGGAAGATTGCGACCGCCGAGAAAAAAATCGGATAAGCCACCGGAGGCCCGGTTTCGGAAGTAAATTCCGATTCCTAGTGAAAGACTAAAAAAAGCAATGATAATGACCCAATCGATGATTTCCAGATGCATAACTTGTCGCGTTGTCCGACAAATCTAAAATTTTTACGTTGGATGAGGTGACAGCGGAATTAATTGGTTTATTTTGAAAAAAAATAGAGGTATGCTGCCAAAGGGAACATTTCGGATATTGGTGAAAACCATGCATGGGTTGGAAAATGTGTTGATTCGTGAATTGCACGAACTAGGAGCAACCAATTTGGTCTCGCAACGCCGGGCAGTCAGTGCAGATGCTACCTGGGAAACGGTATATCGCATCAACCTGTGCAGTCGGTTGGGGCTTCGCGTTTTGATTCCCCTTCGCGAGTTCAAAGCGAAATCTCCCGATGAACTTTATGGTATCGTACGCAAAATGGGCTGGGAGCAATTGATTTCACTGCGCTCTTCGTTTGCTATTGATGCGACTGTGAATTCGGAGTATTTTGCCCATTCGAAATATACGGCACTGAAATGCAAGGATGCCATCGTGGACCGTTTGCGCCACGTTTCGGGTGATCGCCCCGACGTAAATACTAAACGTCCGGACATTCGTTTAAATCTGCATGTTTCGCACGAAAACGTGACCATCTCAATTGACTCGAGTGGAGAAAGTTTGCACAAGCGCGGATACCGAAAAGGGCACACCCAAGCCCCGATCAATGAGGTATTGGCTGCCGGCATATTGGCCCTAGCAGGATGGGAGGGACAGTCCGATTTTCTCGATCCCATGTGCGGTTCTGGAACGTTTTTGATTGAAGCCGCTATGCGTGCTCGAAATCTTCCAGCGGGAATCATGCGCGATCGCTTCGGGTTTATGCACTGGGAGAATTACGATGAGGCGCTTTGGGAACGCGTGAAGGACGAAGCACTCCACAACGAAAAGCCATTTGACTATGTGATTCGCGGCTACGACATCAGCGATATCGCTATTGATAAAGCCATGCAAAACGTAACAACGGCTTTGCTGGATGATGAGGTACGTTTGGGGAGAAAGAATTTTTTCGAAACCGAAAGTTTAGACAAACCGTATTTCATTGTCACGAATCCACCCTACAACGAACGGTTACCGGTGATGGAAAAAGAGTTTTACAAAAAACTCGGAAATACACTCAAATTCAAATATCCGGGATCGACTGCGTTTATTTATACCGCAAGCGTCGATGGAATGAAGTCGCTGGGTTTGCGCCCATCGAAGAAACAAACCTTGTACAATGGATCTCTCGAGGGGAAATTGCTCAAACTGGAACTGTATGCTGGGAGTAAGAAAAAATAATAGGCGGTATTTCCGTAATCCGTAATCCGTAATCCGTAATCCGTTACCCGTGGATCCGGGCCGTGAAACGCTCAATTCGAGCAATGAATTTCCAAAAAAAAAGCTGCCCAATGATTATCAAATGGGCAGCTTTTCAAGTTTTTCCAGTTTAGATTTATAAATCATCAACCGGACCTTTTCCTTCTCGAACCACTTCGGGCATGTCGCCCGTAGCATCGATGACTGTACTCGCGGCATTATCTCCATACCCCCCATCGATGACGATATCTACTTGTTTGCGATATCGTTCAAAAATCAATTCGGGATCTGTGGTGTACTCCAGTAAGTCATCTTTATCGTGAATCGAAGAGGATACAATGGGTACGCCCAGTTCCTTCACAATCTCAACGGGAATCGCATTATCTGGAATCCGAATTCCAACCGTTGTTTTTTTGCGTTTGAACAACTTTGGAATATTGTTATTGGCGTTCAAGATATAGGTGTACGGTCCCGGCAATGTTCGCTTCAATAGTTTGTACACAGGCGTCGAAATGGGCGTTGTGTACTCGCTCAACTGGCTCAAGTCGTAAAACAGAATAGAAAAATCTGCCTTTTCTAACTTCATGCCTTTGAGTTGGGCGACGCGCTCCAACGCTTTCGGACTATTTAGGCTACAGCCGATGGTATACACCGTATCGGTGGGGTAAATGATTACTCCGTCATTTTCAAGACATTCAACAACCTTGGTAATATAACGCGGACTAGGATTTACCGGGTGTATTTTCAGTAATTCAGACATACGCAATAGTTTTTGGTGTTTGTACTGCGTAATATACTGAAATTACGAATTGCCTTTTTTATAATCCGCCAAAAATTTCTCCAATCCGATATCGGTCAGTGGATGCTTGAAGAGTGCTTCGATTGAGCTCAAAGGACCGGTCATCACATCGGCACCAATTTCGGCACATTCGATGATATGCATCGCGTGGCGCACCGAAGCAGCGAGTATCTCTGTTTCGTATCCGTAGTTGTCATAAATCGTACGGATTTGCTCGATCAATGCCAATCCGTCTGTACTGATATCATCCAAACGGCCGATAAAAGGACTCACGTAGGTAGCTCCAGCTTTGGCCGCCAAGAGTGCTTGCCCAGCGCTGAACACAAGGGTGCAATTGGTTTTAATTCCCTGCTCTGAGAAGTAGCGAATCGCCTTTACACCATCGCGAATCATCGGAACTTTAACCACGATTTGTGGGTGCAATTCGGCCAAGGCTTCTCCCTCGCGGATGATGCCTTCGAAATCGGTTGAAATTACTTCGGCACTCACGTCACCCTCTACAATCTCACAGATGGTTTTGTAGTGCTGAATGATGTTTGCTTCTCCCGTAATTCCGGCTTTAGCCATCAAACTCGGGTTGGTTGTTACGCCATCCAAAATCCCCAATTCTTGTGCTTCGCGGATTTCGTCGAGGTTGGCTGTATCGATGAAAAATTTCATGATCTTGATTTTTTGAGGTTTGCGATTGCAAATTTAGGGTTTAGCACTCAAAGCTCCGTTTCGGTTGCTTGAATTTGTGAAAACTTATCAACTCCGCGGTAGAAAAAGTAAATAGCCACGATAATGATTACATGCGCCAAATCATTTCCATTGAACCATTTGAAGGGATGAAAACCCACAGCATTGATCAGCCCAGCCAATGCCAGTACGCCTATTCCACGAAAAAAATAAGTCGTCCATACGTAATGCAATCGCACTTTTAGGAATAAACCGACCGGAAGAACCATACATAGTAGCCCAACTGCTGAATTAATAGCCACGGGCATGAAGTTGGCATCGGGTTGGAGCGCAAATACAGCAAATACAGAAAACTGAAGTAGGGCAATGGAATTAAGTGCAATACGAGAACTCACCGTGGGCATTTGCGCATTGAGTGACCACTGAAGAGCCAGGATCGACAATCCTGCAAAAATCCAAGCGACCTGATGCATGGCCAATCCAAACTCGTATAAAAATCCATGAGCGATTCCACCGAAAAGGGTTGACACACCTTGAAGTACGAAGAAAAGAATAAAAGGGGTGTTTTTAACCGTTCGAGTAATGCGCGTGGCAAAATAAAAACATGCCACCGTAATCATCCAATCGGTAATCACGGTAACCGGTTCGAGTAAAAGCAAATCGCCGAGGTATACTTCTGTGTGAATAGGTTTACTCATGGAAAGAGAAAAGTCACTGCATTTATTTCAATAGAAAAGGGGCAAGCTCCTTACATCGCACCGCTACAACCGCTTACCCTTGCTACCTTCCGGTCCTGGGGGAGTTCAGCGGGAGCTGGTCGTATAAGACTTGCCCCGGGCGGCAAAAGTACAATTGTTTCTGAATTTTCAAAAACCAATTTTCAATGAGACATTTATTTATATTTGTCGCGAACAAAATCAAAAGCCATGAATCCAATCGTTAAGAAAAATGCCCTGAATTTCGGTTTGATTATCGCAGCCGTTAACATCTTTTACTACCTCGTAGGTTACCTTGCTTACAAAGAGCTCTTTGTGAATTGGGCTGGAGGTCTTCTGTTGTTGGTGACGATGATCGTAATCAATGTTATCGCTGTGAGTCGGAGTAAGAAAGAAATGGGCGGATTTATTTCGTTCAAGGATGGTTTCACCGCATTCTTTTTGACATGGCTAGGCGCCAGCTTGATCGGTACAGTTTTTAATATCGTACTGTTTACTGTAGTAGATCCGGATTTTGGAAAAGAGGTTCAAGAAATGATTATTCGCTCGACCATTCAAATGCTCGAAAACTTCAATACACCGCAAGAACAGGTTGACCAGACCTTGGAGCAATTGAAAGGACAAAACCAGTTCAGCCTACCCAATCAGGCACGTGGATTTTTAACGAATTTAATTGTGGGTGCCATCATTGGTTTGATCGTGGCAGCCGTATTCAAGAAAGATCGTCCAATGTTTGACGATGAAACACTAGACGCATAATTTACATGGATATTTCCGTTTGCATACCGCTCTACAACGAAGAAGAATCGCTGCCCGAATTGCACGATTGGATTGTTCGGGTGATGGAAGAGCACGATTACAGTTATGAAATTATTTTTGTCAATGACGGTAGCACGGATACGTCCTGGAAAGTGGTTCGCGATCTCTCGGATCGCAACGATGCGGTAAAAGGCATCTGCTTTCGCAGAAACTACGGTAAAAGCGCAGCGCTCAATGAGGCCTTTAAAATGGCCAAGGGAGATGTTGTCATTACCATGGATGCCGATTTACAAGACAGTCCAGATGAAATTCCCGAATTGCGAAAGATGATCATGGAAGACGGGTTCGATGTAATTTCGGGCTGGAAAAAGAAGCGCTATGATCCCATCACCAAAACCGTTCCGACCAAGTTGTTCAACTGGGCCACGCGCAAGATGTCGGACATCTATTTACACGATTTCAACTGTGGACTGAAGGCGTACAAGCATGATGTAGTAAAGAATATTGAGGTGTATGGCGAAATGCACCGCTACATTCCTGTATTAGCCAAAAATGCTGGTTTTCCCGTGATCGGAGAAAAAGTAGTTCAACACCGCGCTCGGAAATACGGTGTAACCAAGTTTGGACTAGATCGCTTCGTGAATGGCTTTTTAGACTTGCTCAGTCTTTTCTTCGTCAGTCGATTCGGAAAGCGACCGATGCACTTTTTTGGCACCTTGGGGGTGCTCATGCTCACCATCGGTTTTTTGAGTTCCGTATGGATTGGAGCTCAAAAACTGTATTACCTGAGTGTGAAAGTAAAAGCTCCATTGGTGGCGGATAATCCCTGGTTTTTCATTGCATTGACGACCATGATCATTGGTTTTCAGTTGTTTTTAACCGGATTTTTGGCCGAAATGGTTTATCGAAATAACCGCGAAAGAAATCAGTATCAGATTCGAGAAGTGATCGAATAAATGCGAATACTCGTCGACCAAAACAATTGCATTATCTTTGCACCGTTATGAACGGTATGAGACACATTATCCTTTTTATTTTGGTTCTATTCACCGCTGCGTTGAGCGCCCAACCGGTTAACCAAACCGACGAAGACGGGCGGAAGCAAGGGGTTTGGCGAAAGCATTTTAAGGAAGGCGGTATTCGATACGAAGGGGAATTCAAGGACGATGTCGAGGTGGGTGTATTTAAATTTTATTACCCCGACGGAACCGTAGCGGCCATCAAAACATACGACGGTACAACGGGTAATTGCGAGGCCAAGATGTTTCATCTCAAAGGTCAATTGGCCAGTACGGGGTTTTATAAAGGACGTGAGAAGGACGGCGAATGGAATTATTACAACGAAGAAGGTCAACACGTAGCTGTTGAGCATTATCAGAATGGTGTACTTCACGGCGAGTCCAAGACATTTTATAGCGATGGAACCGTAGCAAGTGCCGGGAATTATGAGAATGGCAAAATGGTCGGTGAGTGGCGTGATTTTTACGAAACGCAACAACTCAAAACCCTCATGACCTATGAGGACGGAAAACTTCATGGCATTTATAAGGACTTCGATATTGATGGTGCAATCCGTTCCAAAGGAAAGTATCAGAATGGTTTTAAAGAAGGCATCTGGATTTTGTACGATGCTAACGGTACTCCTGAGGTGAAGGAAGTATACAAACGCGGTGAGTTGGAGAGCTCTGAAGAACTGTAGCGATGTTTGGCACTGAACATCAAATCGTACCCTGTTGTTAATTATAGAAAATTGATATTTCAAAAGATCAGACGAATTCGTCGGAAGACTTTTGAAACGGCTGCAATGCCGCAGAGATAAGAATTCATGAAAAGAGTAGTAGTAGGACTTTCCGGAGGTGTAGACAGTAGCGTTACCGCACATTTGTTGGTGGAGCAGGGGTATGAGGTGATTGGTCTGTTTATGCGCAACTGGGTGGATGACAGCGTTATCATCGACGATGAATGTCCTTGGGTAGAAGACAGTACAGACGCCATGATGGTGGCTGAAAAATTGGGTATTCCCTTTCAGGTGATTGATTTGAGCTCGGAATACAAGGAGCGTATCGTGGATTACATGTTTGCCGAATATGAAAAAGGCCGGACTCCAAATCCAGATGTCCTGTGCAATCGGGAAATCAAATTTGATATTTTTCTCGATGCAGCGATGAAGCTCGGAGCGGACTACGTAGCCACAGGGCATTATTGCCGGAAGGACGAAATTGAGGTGGATGGCAAAAAGGTCTATCGTTTACTTGCCGGAGCCGATTCGAATAAAGATCAGAGTTACTTCTTATGTCAGTTGAATCAATACCAATTGAGTAAAGCGCTGTTTCCGATAGGTGAATTGCAAAAATCAGAAGTGCGTCGCATAGCAGCGGAGGCCGATTTGGTTACTGCAGAAAAGAAGGACAGTCAAGGGCTGTGCTTTATAGGAAAGGTTCGGCTGCCGGACTTCTTACAGCAAAAACTTAAGCCCCGAGACGGAGATATTATTGAGTTGCCAGCTGAGTTAGACAATTGGTCTCGTGGCGATCAAAACGACGATTTAAAAACCAAAACCCAACCCTACGCACTCGATTCGAGTTTAGGTAAAGTAGTGGGTCAACATCGCGGAGCACATTATTTTACCGTTGGGCAACGCAAAGGGTTAGCTGTTGGTGGAACACCCGAGCCGCTGTTTGTATTGGGAACAGATACGGAAAAGAATATCATCTACACCGGACAGGGAAGTGATCATCCGGGCTTGTGGCGAAAAGGACTTTTTATACGTCGCGATGAAGTGCATTGGGTTCGCGAAGATTTGGCGATGCAGCCGGGTGAGAGTCGAATGTTTGATGTGCGTATCCGTTATCGCCAACCATTGCGTAAAGCAATGTTGCACGCTACGGAAGAAGGTGTTTATCTCATTTTTGATGAAAAACAGAGCGCCATCACACCGGGTCAATTTGCTGCTTGGTACACAGGTGACGAGTTGATCGGTTCGGGTGTAATTGATGCATAACGAATGAAAAGACTGCTTTGGTTTCTTGTACTTATGTTCCCGCTGTTTTCGGTGGGGCAAGAGTCGTATTGGGTGTTTTTTACCGATAAAAACCTCGAAACCGAACCTGCGCTAAGTCCACAAAGCATCGATCGACGGATTATGCAAGAAATTCCGATTGATTATTACGACTTTCCAGTAAATAGAGACTACCTGGCAGCACTTTCTGCCATGAATGTGAAGCCTGTCGGCTCAAGTCGTTGGCTGAACGCCGCATTTATAGAAGCTCCAGCGGGTGTAGTTCAGGAAATTGAAAAACTTCCATTTGTCCGTCGAATTGAGCGTTCGGTCGGTTACACGTTTGTGGCGGCATCGGATTTGAACGATTTGACTTTTCGAGATGCATCAGCTGAAAACGATTTTTATGGAGCCGCACGTGCCCAGTTTGAAATGATTGGTGCGGATTGGTTTCATGAAGCCGGATTGAATGGTAGTGGGATAACGGTTGCTCTTTTTGATGCTGGGTATACCAATTCGGAATCGCTTTCCTTTTTTCAATCGATTTTTGACTATGGACATTACCTTGGAGGAGTCGATTTTGTTGCCGATACGGCGCTTTTTGGCTTTTCTACACACGGAACACTGGTTTGGGGACCGATGGCAGCGCGTGATTCGGGAAATTATTCGGGATTGGCCACGGAAGCCGATTATTGGCTCTTTCGAACCGAAGACGTCGGCTCTGAAAAGCACATCGAAGAATACAATTGGTTGGCGGCAGCTGAATTTGCAGATAGCGTAGGGGTGGATGTCATCAACAGTAGTTTGGGTTATACCCGTTTTGATGTGGGAGAAGGTGACTATACGTACGCCGATTTGGACGGAAATACGACCATCATTACACGGGCGGCGGATATGGCGGCTTCTCGCGGAATATTGGTGGTCAATAGCAATGGAAATTATTACAATGATGGCTGGACGTACATGGGCGCGCCTGCCGATGGCGATAGCGTTTTTAGCGTGGGTGCGGTGAATATAAATGAAGAGCACGCGGGATTTAGTTCAATTGGTCCAACGTACGATGGACGTGTAAAGCCAGACGTTGCTGCAATGGGTGAAGATGCCGTTTTGGTTCATCCCTTTGGAAATATCGTAACCGGAAACGGGACCTCTTTTAGCAGTCCAATTATTGCAGCTGCAGCTACCGCGTTGTGGGCTGAATTTCCACAAGCTTCCGCCGAGGAAATACGTCAGGTGATTCGCCGAAGCGCTCATCAATACAACGATCCGGAACCCTATTTGGGGTATGGGATTCCCAACTTCAGATTGGCGTATGATTTATTGGCAAACGGTGTCGAAGCGGATCCTTCAAATGACCTATTGGTCTATCCGAACCCCTTCTACCGAGATTTTCAAATTCTCTTCCCTAGCGATGTGGTAGCGGAATCGATGAACGTCCGTTTGATCAACTCATCGGGCCAAACCGTTTATTCGGAACGTCTTCCTTTTGCCTATTTCACGCGGATTATTCTTCCGTTCGACTTGCCTTATGGTGTTTATTATTTAGATATTAGCGCAGCCGGTAATACGTATCGGTCTATAATGATACGCGCTAGTGATGAAGAATAGAATTACAGAACTTTTTGATATTGACTTTCCGCTGATTCAGGCTGGTATGATCTGGTGTAGCGGTTGGGAATTGGCCTCTGCTGTTAGCAATGCGGGAGGCTTGGGAATAATTGGTTCGGGAAGTATGTATCCCGAAATTCTTCGCGAACACATCCAAAAATGTAAAAAGGCCACCGATAAGCCCTTTGCGGTCAATGTTCCGATGCTTTACCCGGACATAGAGCAGCACATGGCCATTATAGTAGAAGAAAAGGTACCCATTGTTTTCACCTCTGCCGGCAACCCAAAAACGTGGACAGCACATCTGAAGGAACACGGAATCACCGTTGTACATGTCGTGTCAAATTTAAAGTTTGCACTGAAGGCGCAAGACGCTGGAGTGGATGCCGTTGTTGCAGAAGGATTTGAAGCGGGGGGGCATAACGGAAGGGAAGAAACGACTACACTGGTATTGATTCCGATGGTGGCGCGTGCATTGAATATTCCCGTAATCGCTGCGGGCGGAATAAGTACGGGAAGAGCCATGGCAGCCGCCTTTGCACTGGGTGCTGAAGGCGCACAAATCGGCAGTAGATTTGTAGCGAGTATTGAAAGTAGTGCGCACCGAGCATTTAAGGATATCGTGGTGAACTCCCCCGAAGGAGCCACACAATTGACCTTAAAAGAACTCGCTCCTGTGCGATTGATAAAGAATAAATTCTTCGATGATATTCAGCAGGCTTACCAACGAGGAGCTACCGTAGAGGAGTTGAAAGAATTACTGGGAAGAGCCCGTGCAAAGCGCGGAATGTTCGAAGGCGATTTGGAGGAAGGTGAGTTGGAAATCGGTCAGGTCAGCGGGATGATTGATCGCATTGATGGCGCAGCCGATATTTATGGGGAAATAAAAGAAGAGTTCTTCGCTACCATCGCTCAACTCGGAAAGCTTCAGCCATGAATCGTTGGGAAGTCTTTCGGAAAACTGCCGGACCTGGACTTCTTTTCGCAGCCGCAGCTATTGGAGTGTCTCATCTGGTGCAATCCACAAGAGCAGGTGCTGAATACGGTTATGAACTCCTTTGGGCAGTTATTTTGGCCAATTTATTCAAGTGGCCATTTTTCGAGTTTGGATCGCGATACGCAGCAGCTACAGGCGAGAGCTTGATCCGAGGTTACGCTCGAATCGGTAAATGGGCACTTTGGACGTATATCCTGATTACTTTGGGCTCTATGTTTGCTGTTACAGCGGCGGTTAGTTTTGTCTGTGCGGGGCTATTTGGCAATTTGTTGGGGACATCGCTTTCTGTAGACGTATTGGCTGCTATTCTTTTTGGAATATGCATGTTGATTTTGCTTTTCGGCAAATACAAACTGCTCGACTCTACGATTAAAGTTATCGGTGTAGTCCTGTTGGTCTCGACCTTGGCGGCCACGGTAGTCTCCCTTTTCTCCAAAACGATGAGTGCCTCCGAACCATTCGTTGCGAGCGATGCCTATTCGACTTCGGGTGTACTTTTCATAATCGCATTGATGGGGTGGATGCCCAGCGCCATCGACTTGGCCGCTTGGAATAGCATTTGGACCATTGAGCGACAAAAGCTGTCAGGTTATCGAGCTTCGGTTCGAGAGACTGTACGCGAATTCAATATCGGATATGCATTAAGCGCCGGACTTTCGATTTGTTTTTTGATTCTGGGTGCGCGAACCATGCACGGAAGCGGGCAGGAGTTTTCAAACTCGGGAGTAGAATTTGCCGGACAACTGATTTCTATTTTTACAGATACCCTAGGAGAGTGGAGTTATTGGGTGATTGGTATTGCAGCCTTTAGTGTGATGTTCAGCACGGTGTTAACAGTTTTCGATGGCTATTCGCGAAGTATCAGTCACAGCTTTGAAATTCTCGTTCCCAAGCTCAAGAACTTCCAATGGGATGAGGTTTTTTGGATTGTGGTGATCGGTGTCGGGTCTTATTTAGTCATTGCAGAATTCAAAAACCGCTTGACCGCCATGGTTGATTTCGCAACCACCTTGTCATTCGTCATCGCGCCTGTTTTTGCTGGTTTGAATTATTACCTGCTTACCTCACGGCACACGCCGGCTGCCCATCGACCGAATGGAGCCATCAAAGTAATCAGTATTCTGGGTTTACTTTTTTTGAGTGGGTTTGTGGTTTTGTTTTTTTACGTGTAGGAAACTTCCCTTTTCTGCGTTCTTATTTTGTATTAGTTATACTCGGTTTATTCTTGGCTACGTTAATGAGGTTTACGTTTGTTCCCAATATTTCTTTTCGGGTTTTAACATTTGTTTTCCTTAAATTTACAAACTGTTTAAGTGTTTGAAACGTATTACACTTGTAGAATCGCAACAGTGAAAACCAAACTTATGAAAAGAATACTTTTACTACTTACCATTGTATTGGTTTCATTTTCAGCACGTTCGTCCCATATTATGGGAGGTGAGATTACTTGGGAATGCCAGGGCAATCAGTTCGTTTTTGAGATGAAAGTTTATCGAGATTGTAATGGTGCGTCCTTAATCGGAAACCAATCCTTGGACGTTTGGAACCATCCTTCCTTATCGAGTATCCCGATGCCCGAAGTGGCTCGGAATGATATTTCACCGGTTTGTTTTGATCCTAATCAGGTCAATACATGTGCCGATGGAAATGGAGCGAATCCCATTCCGGGTTTGGTAGAGGAAGTGATTTACCGATCAGCTCCCATTACTATAGCGGGGACTCCACCTGCGAATGGTTGGGCTTTTACTTGGGATAACTGTTGTCGAAATGGCGCTGTTGACAACTACCTTCAACCGAATGGTTCGGCAGTTAGTGGTGCAGGTCACCTATTACGCGCAGTGATGTACGCATATACTCCTCCGGGAAATACAATCCCGAATAATACGAATCCATGCTACGATAATTCTCCAAAGTTTGCTGAGCGTCCTGCTTCCGTGCTATGTACTGGATACCCTTGGGTTTACAACCAGGTTGCGGAGGATGCGGAGTTCGATTCATTGGTTTATTCTTTTGATGAGCCATTGGATGATTTGGGTTTCGGTGGAATCTATAACCCACCTGCGAATCCTCAAGCGCTCATTCCTAATGGAGCAAATGGTTACACGGCTGCTAACCCATACCCCGGGCCAGCACAAAACCCATTGAATCAACCCACAACACTTAATCCTGTTACGGGAGAGGTGGCATTTGAAAATTACACAGCCGGTGCATTTGTGATTGTTGTACGCGTAGATGCTTATAAATGTGGGCAATTGGTAGCCCAGATTTGGCGAGATTTCCAGGTAACTTTCCTCGGAGCTTGTACGGGGGGTAATTTACCTCCGTCTCCTTCGGTAACCGGAGGATTGACTTCGGTGGGAAATAACGTTTGGACCGATACAGTATTCGCAGGTGATTTTGTCACCTTCAACCTTCAAGCTTCGGATTTTGACTTGAATCCGGGTGGAATAGGGCAAAATGTGACGCTCAATGCGATTGGACAGCAGTTCGGAACAGGATACACGAGTGCAACAGGAGGTTGTTTGCAGCCCCCTTGTGCTACGCTAAGTCCAGCACCACCAATTACCGTAGCTTTTGGGGTAGGTTCTACCTTGAGTTGGCAAACGGATTGTGCACACCTTGCGGCCAATGCGGGGTGTAACACCACATCGAATACCTATACTTTCCTGCTAAAGGCGATTGACGATGCCTGTCCGGCTCCGGCATCGCTTTTTGCAACGTTCTCGATTACCGTTTTACCCGGTACAGCGGAGAGGCCGAATATGAAATGTTTGGCAGTAGACCCTGGGGGAGATATAACCCTTACATGGGAAGCGCCACAGGACACGGGATTTGATTTTATCAACTACCAAATTTATCAATCGAATAACCCAGCTGGGCCTTTCGCACCAATTGATAGTGTCATTGACTGGGGAACTACTTCGTTTACGCACGTGGGAGCTCCTGCGCAGTCGTACTATTTTGTTACTGCAAAAGCTGGTTGTGGATTTGAGTCTGCACCCTCGGATACGATTTCACCCATCGAGCTCGATGTCACCAGTGCATCGGCAGGTGGTGTAGCCGTCTTGGACTGGAATGCTCCAATGGATCCTATGCCTTCATCCAGTACACTTCAGTATTTGGTGTATCGCGAGTATCCGCCTGGAAACTGGACACTTTTGGACAGCACAACAGCATTGACATTCAATGATACGATTGATTTGTGTGACGAGTTTATCAATTACCGTATTGAGATTGTAGATACGGCTGTTGGATGTACAAGCGTATCAACTATCGATGGTGACCAATTTGGAGATATTACCGCTCCCAATGCGCTGGTGATGGATAGTGCTTCGGTGAATATCGATAATAATTTCGCTACAACGGGATGGCCCATTTCAGGTGCCGGTGATTTTGAAGCATATATCATCTATATTTTCGACGCCGCTACCAATGGCTGGATTCCGATTGATACGATTTTTGATGTCAATCAGAACGAATACATCAATTTGCTCTCCAATGCGGCAAATGAACCAGAGACATATGCTGTAGCCGTCTTGGATAGCTGCGGAAACCGCAGTCCGATTAGTAACGAACACACGACCATGCACCTTCAAGCTGATCTCGACGCTTGTATTCAAGAGGTAAATATGGACTGGACAGATTACTTCGGATTTACTGTTGATAGCTATTCAGTAATTCTAAGTGTTGATGGTGGTCCGGAAACGACCTTGGCGACATACGGACCTTCCGTGAATGATCATACCCATGATAATCTCGTGCCCTTTAGTACGTACTGTTATTACATTCTCGCCGAAGGCCCCAATGGAGAGGTCTCCCGATCCAATCAGGTTTGTATTTTTGCTAACCTGCCTACGGCACCGCAATTCCAGTACACGAACTTTGTAACGGTCGATCTACTGCAAGAATATGTATTGCTTTCGACGTATTATGATGATATGGCTGACATCGGCTACTTCAGCATCGAGCGATCGAATTTCCCTGCTGGTCCTTACAGTCAAATTGGTACAACGCAATTGACTCCTGGTGTAAACCCATTCCAGTATGTGGATAACCAAGCGAATTATAACCAGCAACCGTATTGGTATCGCGTTATCGCGATTGATACGTGCGGTCAGGAAGCGTTTGTGGCAGACTCGAGCAATACCATTCACTTGACGGTTTCAGCGCTTGCTGGACTAATCAATGAGTTGAATTGGAACGAATACAATTATTGGTTGGGCGAGGTCGATAGCTATGACATTTATCGCTATACCACGCAGAATAACAATCCAGTTCTCATCGGTTCGGTAGATGGAAACACTACCACGTATAGTGACGACTTGAACGTGTCGATGGCCGAAGGTGACGGAATTGGTACGTATTGTTATTTCGTTACGGCGAATGAAGGGCCTGGAAATACCTACGGGTTCCAAGAGACTTCGACATCGAATTCGGATTGTGCTACGCAAACACCGCGTTTGTTTATGCCGAATGCGTTTACGCCAAATGGCGATGACAAAAACGAATACTTCGGTCCGGAATCGATCTTTATCGATCAGATGCCGTATGAAATGTTTATTTACAACCGCTGGGGAGAAGAGATTTTCTACACAACGGATGTATACGAAGGTTGGGATGGAACGATTCGTGGAAAAGACGCTCCGATGGCGACATACTTGTACTATGTTCGCTATACCAATTTGGATGGCGAAACCATCGAAGAACAAGGGACATTCCAGTTGATTCGATAGGAATAATAGATTGAAAATGGAAAGGAGGCATTTTGCCTCCTTTTTTTATATCTACTACGCTGATTATTCGTAAATTTGCGTGCAATTTAACAATTGCAAAACTCCACACTATGAGTACGATATCCGCCAATAAGGTGCTGGGCGAAGGATTGACTTACGATGATGTCCTTTTGGTACCCGCATATTCTGAAGTTCTACCCCGCAACGTAGAGATAAAATCGAACCTCACTCGCAATATCAAAATAAATACACCGCTCATATCCGCTGCGATGGATACGGTTACTGAAGCGCGTATGGCTATTGCAATGGCTCGTGATGGAGCGATCGGTGTTATCCATAAAAACCTTTCGATTGAGCGCCAGGCATTGGAAGTGAAAAAGGTGAAACGCGCTGAGAGTGGAATGATTCTAGATCCTGTAACTCTTCACAAGGACGCAACCGTTTTGGACGCTAAGAATATGATGCGTGAGAATTCAATCGGTGGAATTCCCGTGGTGGATGAAGAAATGAATTTGGTCGGTATTGTGACCAATCGCGATTTGCGTTTTGAAAGAAACGATACGCGAAGTGTTTGGGACGTGATGACCAAAGAAAACCTCATTACTACGACTGAAAATACCTCTCTAGAGCAGGCCGCGGATATTTTGCAGGAGCACAAAATTGAAAAATTACCTGTGGTTGATAAGAGCGGTAAATTGACCGGTTTGATCACTTATAAGGATATCATCAAGCAACAAGATCAACCGAACAGTTGCAAGGATGAATTTGGTCGTTTGCGCGTGGCTGCTGCCGTTGGTGTAACTGGTGACGTGATGGAGCGCATTGCGGCGTTGGTCGATAATAATGTGGATGCGATTGTAATTGATACAGCCCATGGTCATACCCAAGGCGTTGTTCGTATATTGAAAGAAGTAAAAGACCTGTACCCCAAATTGGATGTGATTGTAGGAAACATCGCGACGGGTGAGGCTGCTAAATATTTGGTGGAAGCGGGAGCCGATGCCGTAAAAGTTGGTATTGGACCCGGATCGATTTGTACAACACGCGTTGTGGCCGGAGTTGGGGTACCACAGTTGTCGGCCATTATGATGGTATACGATGCCATCAAAGGATCGGGTGTGCCGATTATTGCGGACGGTGGTGTTCGTTACTCGGGAGATATTGTCAAAGCGCTGGCCGCAGGAGCCGACACGGTAATGTTGGGTTCGTTACTGGCTGGAACTGAGGAGTCGCCGGGAGAAACCGTGATTTACGAAGGAAGAAGATTTAAGACCTACCGCGGAATGGGTTCGGTGGAAGCGATGCAAGCTGGATCTAAAGATCGCTATTTCCAGGATGTCGAAGACGATATTAAAAAACTGGTTCCCGAAGGTATTGTGGGGCGCGTTCCTTACAAAGGTTCGGTTTCGGAAGTAATGTACCAATTCATTGGCGGGTTACGCGCCGGTATGGGGTATTGCGGGGCAGGAGATATCCTGCGTCTGAAAGAAGCTCAATTTGTAAAAATCACAGCAGCAGGTGTGGCCGAAAGCCATCCGCACAACGTGAATATTACACGAGAAGCACCGAATTACAGCCCTCGATAATTTTGAGGTTCGTTCGGTATTGCTACTTTTACAAGCCATTTTAAAAACTTGATTGAAGATGAAGAAAATTTTGATGCTCATCATGAGCCTGTCAATGGGATTGGTTTATGCACAGAACAACGATCCCGTCATTTTGACGATTGAAGATGACACCGTACGTCTTTCAGAATTTGAGTATGTCTACAACAAGAATCGGGACAACAAGTACGCCGAAGAAAAAACTCCGGAAGAATACATGGAGCTTTTTGTCAACTTCAAATTAAAAGTACACAAAGCGGAAGAACTCGGGTTGGATACTACACCGCAGTTTCAAAGCGAACTGCGCGGATATCGCGCTCAATTGGCTCGTCCGTACCTGGTGGATAGTGAAGTGAGCGAACAGCTTATTGAAGAGGCGTTCGATCGCTATCAAACGGAAATTGAAGCTTCGCACATTTTAATCGAACTCAAACCTGGAGCCTCGCCCGAAGATACATTGAAAGCCTATCGCCGCATTATGAATATCCGCAAACAGGTATTGGATGGGGATGTGGACTTTGCACAAGCGGCTAAAATGTATTCCGATGATCCCAGTGCGAAAGAGAATATGGGAAATATCGGCTATTTCTCTGCGCTTTATTTGGTTTATCCATTCGAAAACCGCGCGTTTGAAACGGAAGTTGGCGAAATCAGCATGCCGGTTCGCACGCGATATGGATATCACCTGATTTACGTTACGGATCGTCGTCCGGCGCGTGGAGAAGTCAAGGCAGCACATATCATGGTCAGCGTGAAGGAAGATGCCACGGAAGATGAAAAGACCAAGGCCCGTGAAAAGATTCAAGAGATTTACAGCAAGCTGGAAGCCGGAGAAGATTTTGCTGCCCTAGCGCGCAATTATTCGGATGATAAGGTGAGTGGTCAGAAAGGTGGTGAGTTGCGTTGGTTCGGAGCCAATGTAATGGTAGAAGAATTTGATAGTGCAGCTTTTTCACTCAGTGAAATTGGAGAATACAGTCGTCCAGTGCGCACGCAATTTGGATGGCATATCATTCAACTTTTGGATCGCAAAGGTTACCCGACGCCCGAAAACGATTACGAAGAAGTAAAACGCAAAATCGAACGCGACTCGCGCAGTGAATTGAGCCAAATGGCTGTAGTCAATCGTTTGAAGAAGGAGTACAACTTTACCGAATACCGCAAAAATCTCAAGCCCATCCGCGAAATGTTGACGCAATCGTACTTGCAGCGCAAGTGGCGAGTTGATACGACAGTAGTGCTCGAAAAACCATTATTCGAATTGAATGGAGAGAAGTTTTTCCAAGGAACCTTCGCATTCTTTCTACAAGAAAATCAAGGAGCGCAGGGATTGCCCGATAATTTGGACGGAATTTTAGAGAAGCAGTATGAAAATTGGGTGACGGCGATGGTATTGTCTTACGAGGACATGCGTTTGGAAGAAAAGTATCCGAAATTCCGCATGATCTATCGCGAATACCGTGACGGTATATTGCTTTTCAACTTGATGGAACAGGAAGTTTGGAAACGCGCGTTGGAGGATACGACAGGATTAGAGGCGTTTTATGAAATGCATAAAATGGAATACATGTGGCCCGAGCGCGTGGACGCAGGAATTTATACTTGTCAATCCAAAAAAACGGCGAAAAAAGTCGCTAAAATGCTCAAGAAAGGTGCGACGTACGATATGATCTTAGCCAAGTACGGCTCGGATTCTCAATTGGCTGTAGTTTACGATCGCGATAAGTACGCCAAGAACCAAAAGGAAATTCTTTCTAAAATCGAATGGAGCGAAGGAGTTACGAAACCGATCGAAACGGAAGGAGGCGTATACAGCGTAGTAAAGATTTTCGAAGTACTCGAGCCAGCCCCTAAAACACTTGCCGAAGCACGTGGTATTTTCACTTCGCAATACCAGCAATACCTGGAGCGCGAGTTGATTGAAACATTGCGCAGTTCGTACGAGTACGATGTGAAGGAAGAGGTACTAAATCAAGTCCGTTGATTCCACGCATCCTCGCATATGGTACGGCGTGTTTGCTGTTTTTGAATTCCTGCAACTATTTTGCTGCCGAAGAAGGGAGTAGAGAAGTAGCGCGTGTTGGCGAAAAAGTTTTACTCGCCTCTGAACTCTCGGCGGTTATTCCCTCCGGAATTTCGGAGGCGGATAGTATTCAGATGGCCGAAAACTTTATCACCAATTGGATCAAACAGCAATTGGTTTTGCGCAAAGCATATCAAAACCTCGATGGCGAAGAAATCGATGTGGAGCAACTGGTTGAAAATTACCGGAATTCACTTATTCGCAATCGGTATGAGCAAAAATTAGTTGCTCAAAAACTCGATACCGTAATTTCCAGTCAAGAGGTGGAGGCGTATTACAAGGCGCATTCGGATGACTTTGTGTCCAACGAGGACTTGGCCCGTATTTTGTTTGTCAAAGTGCGAACGGATGCGCCCAAACTCGATGAGCTAAAAGCAAAGATGGTCGAATCCAGCGAACAGGGACGTGAGTTTATCAAGGAATACTGCGTTCAGTTTTGCGAGCAGAGTACGGTAGCGGATACCGGACACCTGCGCGTATCGTCGGTGATGCGGATGATGCCAGCGGCGTTGCACGGACAGGTTCAAATGCGCGAAGGAGTGTTGCAGGTGCTCACGGATTCTGTGTATCAGTACATTCTTTATCCGACGGATATTGTGCGAAGTGGCGAGTTGGCTCCGTTGAATTACGTGCATCAGCGCATCGAAAATATGATTATACAACAACGCAAGGTGGAATTATTGAAGGATTTGGAGAATAACTTGTACCGTGAAGCGTTGAAACGAGGACAATTTGAACGATTTGATGAAAACTAAATTATTCGCCCTATTGCTATTGGTCACGACATTCGCTTGGGCACAGCCCGAGGGAAATCTCATTGATGGGATCGCGGCCGTTGTCGGTGGGCAAAAAGTATTGATTTCCGATATAGAAAACACTTTTCTGCAATACCAGAGCCAGGATCAAACTGTTGGTCCAGACCAGAAATGCGTGCTTTTCGAAGATCAGCTCTACGAGGCGCTGTTGATTCACCATGCCGGTGTGGATAGTGTCGAGGTGAGCGAGGAAGAAGTCGAGAGCATGATGAACCGCCGCTTGGATATCCTGATTCGACAGGTGGGTTCGCAGAAGCGCTTGGAAGATTTTTACGGTAAAACCGTGAACGAGATCAAAGAAGAAATGCGTCCATTGATGAAGAATCAATTGGTGGCCCAACGCATGAATGGACTGATTACCGAAGGCGTGAATATTACACCGGGCGAGGTAAAGGCGTTTTATAAAGGTATTCCAGCGGATAGCATTCCGCTAGTCAACTCGGAGGTAGAGGTAGCGCAGATTGTACTCAAACCCGAGGTCAGTGAAGAAGCCAAACAAGAAGCGATTGATCGGTTGAACGATATTAAGCAACGCATCGCTGAAGGATCAAGCTTTTCGACCATGGCTGTGCTCTATTCCGAAGACCCCGGATCATCGAGTAACGGTGGCGAGTATTTGGGCGTGGGACGCGGACAGTTTGTACCGCAGTTTGAAGCGGTTGCCTTTAGTTTGGAAGAAGGAGAGATTTCTGATCCATTCGAAACCGAATACGGATACCATATCGTTCAGCTAATCGCCAAGCGCGGACAACAGGTGGACTTGCGCCACATACTTATTAAACCCAAGTTGGGGGCAGCACAATTGGAAGCGGCGAAGGCCAAATTGGACAGTATTCGAACACTGATTATCGATGGAGTGTATTCCTTTGGTGAAATGGTTGCAGAGTATTCGGCAGATAAGCTCTCGAAGAACAACCAAGGAATGATCATCAACGAAAACACCGGAGACACGAAGTTCGAAGTAGGTGAACTCGATCGCTCGGTTTACTTTAGCATTGAGGAAATAAGCGTGGGCGATGTGTCGCGCGTGATGACGATGAACTCCCCAGACGGCGAGCAGGCATTCCGTATTCTAAAACTTGTTAGTCGGAGTGAACCGCACCGAGCCAATTTGGAGGACGACTATCAGTTGATTCAGGATTTGGCACTGGCCAAGAAAAAAGAAAAGGCCCTAAAAAGCTGGGTCGATGAAAAAATTTCAGAAACATACATTCGCGTCAACAACTATTGCGGTTGTTCGTTTGAATACAATTGGGAACAAGATTTATGAGTCAAGACGTACAAGCTGTAGATCGTTTGGTACAACAGTACGAAACGCTTAAAAAGGAAATCGGAAAAGTAATTGTCGGCCAACAGGACGTGGTGGAAGATGTCGTTATCTCCATTTTTAGTCGCGGACATTGCTTGTTGGTGGGCGTACCCGGATTGGCCAAAACGCTTTTGGTCAACACCGTTTCACAAGCGTTGGGATTGGATTTTTCGCGTATTCAGTTTACGCCGGACTTGATGCCTTCGGATATTATCGGAAGTGAAATTTTGGACGAAAACCGAAACTTCAAATTCATCAAAGGCCCCTTGTTTGCCAATATCGTATTGGCTGATGAGATCAACCGTACGCCTCCAAAGACGCAGTCGGCACTTTTGGAAGCCATGCAGGAGAAATCTGTTACGGCAGGTGGAAAGAACTACGCCTTGGGCAAGCCCTTTTTTGTATTGGCAACCCAGAACCCGATCGAGCAGGAAGGAACCTATCCCTTGCCCGAAGCGCAGCTCGACCGTTTTATGTTCAATATTCAGGTTGATTATCCGTCTTTTCAGGAAGAACTCGATATCGTTCGCGCCACAACGAGCGACCAAACCGCTCAGGTGGATAAAGTCTTGTCCTCAGAGGAGATTTTGGCAATTCAGGATTTGATTCGCCGTATTCCAGTAAACGATAATGTATTGGAGTATGCAGTGCGCTTGGCTTCAAACACTCGTCCTGACGCTCCGGAGGCCCCTGAAATGGTCAAGAAATACCTCGGATGGGGAGCTGGACCACGTGCGAGCCAGTATTTGGTTTTGGGCGCGAAAGCCCATGCGGCGATTCACGGTAAGTATTCTCCAGACCGCGAAGATGTGCAAGCCGTAGCATTGGCCGTACTTCGTCACCGCGTGGTGCGCAATTACAAAGCCGAAGCCGAAGGAATCAGCACGGATGATATTATTCGTCAGTTGTTTTAATGGTAGGAACGATTCACTCAGGATTCTTTTTTTCTAAATAGAAAATCTAAGAATCAGTTGAACCTTGGAGTCTTGTTTTGGTATACTAGTAGACCCGCAATCCGTAGACCCGTTTTTATAGTTACCGGTTACCGGTTACCAGTTACCAGTTACCGGTTACTGGTTTTCTAATTTTCAAACCTGTATGCTCTGAACTCAAACTCTTGCTGTTTTCCGTTACCCGTAGACCCGTTTTTTAGTTACCGGTTACCGGTTACCGGTTACCAGTTACTGGTTTTCTAATTTTCAAACCTGTATGCTTTCAACTCAAACTTTTGCTGTTTTCCGTTACCCGTAGACCCGAAACCCGAAACCCGTTGACCCGTAATCCGGGATCTGAGGCGATGATGACTAGTCAGGGTGGCTAAGCCTGCCGAAGCCCCAGTCTACCAGTCACCGAGTCACCAAGTCTCCGAGTCACCGAGTCACCAAGTCACCGAGTCACCGAGTCTCCGAGTCACCGAGTCACCGAGTCTCCGAGTCTCCGAGTCACCGAGTCTCCGAGTCACCGAGTCTCCGAGTCACCGAGTCTCCGAGTCACCTAAAAGTATTTAGAATGAATCTACACAAATGTAGCACTTCATTTTGGATTGATGATTTCTTTACAAACGGACTTTTGGTAACCTTGAGGTAACAACATGAATCTCGGTCTGAAGCGTTTAAATTTTAGGTGCTATGACCACTTATCAACAACCGATAGACGGTTGATCAAGGAAATATTTCTTTTACAATCGACTAAAGATTCGCTAATGCATTTAGGTATTGGCTGGCGGTACTTTTACGTCAGCAAAAAACCTTAAATGCAACGCAAATGAAAAAAATCTACACAACGGCATTATCTCTTATGGTAGGAGCCGCGGCCTTTGGCCAAATCGCTTTTGATCCGTCGATTGAAACCGACTGGATCGCTGACGAAGTTCAAGTGGGACCTTCTCCACTTACCGTTCAAGTGCTTTTTATCGGTGGATACCACCAAGTTCAAACCACCCCGACGTATGGTAACCCAGCTGGACAGCAGTTGGCTAAGCAGTGGCACGACTTTATCGGTTTTACACCAGATACTGATCCTTCATCGCAAGATTTGGGTTGGATTTCAGTAAACCACGAGATGGTTGTACAAGACGACAACATCGGTGATGGTGGCGGAATGACGGTTTTCAAGGTACGTCGTGACCCCAATACCGATTCTTTGATCATCGTAAACCAAACGTTGAGCGACGGTCGTTCAGGTGAGTTCTTTAACGTGGACTTCGTGAACACAGTAGGTGAAACGGGAATGAACTGCGGTGGAATCATGTCCGTAGTTGATGGTCGTATCTGGACCGCCGAAGAGTGGTGGAGAGGAAGCAATGCGGATATCGCTGACCGCGATACCGGAGACTTCACCATTGGTACGGGAACAGCTGCTAACCCTACAGCACCTAATGGTTTCCCTGGATTCAACGGACAGACTATCAAGAAGCATCAGAACTACAACTACATGGTCGAGATCGATCCTCGTGAGGCCGTAGCCGTACGCAAGCAGTACAACTGGGGACGTCAGGCATTTGAAGGAGGAGCTGTTTCGCCGGATAACAAAACGGTTTTCTTGGGCGAAGATGGAACTCCGGGTTTGTTTACCAAGTTTGTAGCCGATACACCGGGCGATTTCACTTCAGGTACAACGTACGTTTACAAGCACGACGCTGCAGGAGACCCTTGGATCGAGGTGGACAATACCAACTTGGATACCATGTTGAATCTTCAGGTTCATGCATACAGCCGCGGAGCAACCATGTTTAACCGCATTGAGTGGGTGGTGTATAACACCGACAACGACAAAATCTACTTTACGGAAACCGGTCGCGATAACCCGGGAAGCAGTTTTCAAAATGGTTCTGCTCTTGGCGCCGTACACGCTCCACACACCGTGGCTCGCGCTACAGCACAAGGAACGCATCCCGACAGCACCGACTACGAAGACTACTACGGTCGTGTGATGGAATTCGACCCTGCCACCAACCAACTTCGCGTTTTCTTGGAAGGAGGACCTGATTTGGCCAATGGAGTAGGCGTTACCGACTATCCCGATGTTCACCTTTCGAACCCGGACGGATTGGGAATGATTTATGTCAACAACAAAGCGTATTTGATCATCAACGAAGACTTGAACGGAACTTCGCGCGGACGTGTACCTGCAGGAGTGAGCAACCGCACGTGCGAACTTTACTTGTTGGATACAGAAATTCAAAACCCAACATTGAATGATTTGGTACGCATCGCTACAGTACCTTTAGGAGCAGAAGTTACTGGAGCTACCGGAACACCTGATGGAAAAACCATTCTTTTCAACAGCCAGCACCCTTCAACCAGCAACCCGTTCCCATACAACAACTCATTGACGGTAGCAGTTACCGGATGGGATCGCACGGACGTGTCTCTAGAGGAGCCGACAAAAGATGGTCTTGGATTCAACTTGTATCCGAACCCAACTACGCGTTACGTTTACTTGAACCAAGCGGACGATATTGCGATTTATGACGCTACCGGTCAGTTGATCAAGGTATACCGCAATGTTGAGCGTTTGGATGTAGCCCACATGAAGAGCGGTGTTTACTATGTGCGCAACTCGGCAGGTGAAACCAAAAAGCTGATCATTCAGAACTAAGCCCTTTTACTTTTCTTTTCATACCAATCCGGATGTGCATTATGTGCATCCGGATTCTTTGCACCAAAAAGATATCGCTGTGAACAAGTTGATTTTTACCATTATACTGACCTCTACGTTCGTCTTGTTGGGTTTTTACCGCCGTCCCGCCGACCAATTGCCTTCCAACGAAATCAAGGCGGAATTTTTACACGATTACAATCTGCTGCAACAGCAAGCGCAAAAATTGCGCGAAGTAGTGGAAGGGTCCGACAACCGCCTGGATTGGAAGGAAGAACTTCTGCGTACCCGTGAGACCTACAAACGCTGTGAATATCTGCTGGTGCGTTTGGACCCCATGTTTGTGAGCGATTTTTTTAATGGCGCTCCTCTTCCGGTCGTTGAACGCGGAGCAACACGCCTGGCCATTATGGAGCCGGAAGGACTGCAGGTGATGGATGAAATGCTTTTTTTAGAACATCCAGCGCGCGAAGAGTTGTTGGCTTACGTCCAATCCTTTCAGCACAACCTCGAGTCGCTTAAACCCATTCTAACCGCTTATCCATTGCTCGATCGCGAGATTTTTGAAGCGATGCGTCAAGAAGTGATTACCATTTTTAGCCTGAGCCTAACCGGTTACGATACACCGGGAAGCGCCAATGCACTGCCCGAGTCCGCTGCGGCATGGCAGCGATTGACCGAAACCTATGCGCATTATTCAGCTCTGGTACGTGAAATTAACCCCGATTTGGATGCAAAAGTCGTGGAAGCCCTCGAAAATGGAAAACAATTGCTTCGATCGGGCGATTTTGAAACCTTTGATCGGTTTGCCTTTTTGCGTCGTGCCGCTGATCCGTTGTACGCTGGACTTTATGACGTACATCGCGCGCTTAATATCGAAACCATCGAACTGACTACCGATATTCCGCAGCATTGGAACTACCACGAACGACAGCTTTTTGGACGGAATCTGTTGAACGCCGCTACGTATGCCGGAATTCCAGAGGATCAATTCAGACCCGAGGTAATTGCACTGGGTGAAAAATTGTTTTACGAAACGAAACTGAGTGGAGCCGGTGATTTGAGCTGTGGCAGTTGCCACAATCCCGAACTGGGCTTTTCGGATGGTCAGCCTAAAAGTACGGCTACCGGAGGGAATGGAACAGTAGGACGCAATTCGCCTGGATTGGTGCATGCCGTATTTGCGGCGGAATACTTTTACGATCTCCGTGCCGATCAACTGATGAATCAGGCCGAGCACGTGATCGTTGCCGAAAATGAATTTAACACGACCTATGCGGAGATTTTTGAAAAACTCCAATCTGACTCGGTATATTACTCGGCGTTTCAAAAAGCTTTTCCAAGCTTTAAAGAACCAGTAATTCAATACACGTTTTCAGTTGCCATTGCCAGCTATGTGGCTACACTACAAGCCGGACGAAGTGCTTTTGACCAATGGGCCAGAGGGGAGTCCGAGCCAACGGATGCGGCTGCAATTCGAGGTTTCAACCTATTCATGGGAAAAGCAGCTTGCGGAACGTGCCATTTTGCCCCAACATTTGCGGGATTGGTTCCGCCGTATTTCGAAGATTCGGAAACGGAGGTACTGGGCGTGCCTGAAGACCCGAATGCTGCAGTATGGACGTTGGATTCGGACGTGGGACGCTACAACAGCGGCAAGGCCAAAGATCAGGCCCCATTCTATGAGTTCAGCTTCAAAACCACCACCGTGCGCAACGTGGAACGCACGGCGCCGTACATGCACAACGGTTCGTTTGAAACCCTAGAGCAAGTACTCGAGTTTTACAACAACGGTGGCGGATTAGGTCATGGATTGGAACTGGAATACCAAACTCTTTCGGGCGATTCATTGGGACTAACCGAACAAGAGCTAGCCGATTTGGAGGCGTTTATGCTTTCGTTGACTGAGCCTTTATTAGTGAACGGTGAACAGTGAACGGTGAACAGTTGAGCTTCCCTAAATAAGGTTGACCGTTTTTAGGCTTAGTCAGACCAGTAAACTAGTAGACTAGTAGACTAGTAGACTAGTAAACTAGTATACCAGTCTACCAGTAACCGAGTCACCGAGTCTCCGAGTCACCGAGTCACCAAGTCCCCCAATTGACCCTTTGTGGGATTTTGCTTATTTTTCAGCAATGAGAAATCGGCAGCCCACACTTTTTTATGCGTTTGCCCTAGCGATATTGGGCGTTATGGCGTTGAATTCGTGCAATAGCTCCAAAAGCGACCCCAAAGCAGAGGACGTTGTTTTTGACACGGCCCATCATCGCACGTGGAATGAGATCGTGGAGGAGGGAACCCTGCGGGCGATTACGGTGTACAACGGCACGGGGTATTTTCTGTACAAGGGTCGTCCGATGGGTTACGAATACGATTTGCTCAAGCGCTTGGCTGCGCGGTACGACTTGAAACTGGATATCGTATTGGCCGAAAACATCGACTCGCTCATCCCGATGCTCAATCGGGGCGAAGGCGATTTGGTGGCGTATGGATTGGCCATTACGCAAGATCGGCAGGATCAGGCGTTGTTTACCGAACCGCTGTACCTATCGCATCAGGTTTTGGTTCAGCGCAAACCGGAGAACTACCGCAACTTATCGTACCACCGCGTGCAGGACGAGTTGATCTTGGACCCGACCGAACTCATTGGCGATACCGTTTCGGTGCGCGCGCAATCGGCGTATTTGGAACGCTTGATTCATTTGCAACGGGAGATTGGTGGGGAGATTTTTGTGGATACGGTACCGGGCAACACCCCGACCGAGAAAATCATCAAACAAGTGGCCGATGGGGAGCGGAAATACACCATATCGGACAACAACATCGCATCGATCAACGCTGCGTTTTATCCCATTTTGGATGTGAACACCCGCATGAGCCTTTCGCAGCGCATTGCTTGGATGGTGCATTTGGACAATCTGCAATTGCGTGATTCAATCAATGGTTGGTTGGATGAAATGCAGGACAAAACGGAGTATTACTACATCTACAACAAATACTTCAAGCACAAACGCTCGTATCGTGCCCGGGTGAAAAGTGAGTTTTACAGCTTGAACAACGAGCGCATTAGCCAGTACGATGACATCATTCAGCGCTATGCGGGCGAGATTGGTTGGGATTGGCGTTTGCTGGCCTCGGTGATTTATCAAGAATCGCAGTTCAATCCCGTATCGGAATCGTGGGCCGATGCGTTGGGATTGATGCAACTGATGCCGGAAACGGCCGAGCGGCTCAACGTAATGGATCGCGCCAATCCGGAGGAAAGCGTTCGCGGCGGCACGAAATACTTAGGCATGTTGATGGGCAAGCTCAGCTACATACCGGACAGCATAGAGCGCGTAAAAATGGCACTGGCCTCGTACAACTGCGGTTTCGGACACGTATTGGATGCCCGCCGATTGGCCGAGGCGAATGGCGATGATCCCGATGTGTGGACGGGCAGTGTAGAAAAAGCCATGCTCGAGCTCTCGTATCCCGAAAACTACAATGCCGAAGGTATTCGGTACGGTTATGTGCGCGGTATAGAGCCGGTTACGTACGTCGAACAAATCTTTGAGCGCTACGCCCACTACTGCCGGTTTATCGGGAGTGATTCGACGGGGGTGGAGTAAAAGTCAAGGTTGTATTGGCTTTTCACCCGAAAATTAGATAGTTTTAAAAGGTTGAATTTTTAAGTCACTGGAAGAAGCGATGATTTGGGACTTTCCCGCACGGAAGTTAACCAGTGCGTTGAGCGCAAGCGAATATTAAAATGAGAACTATTCTATTTGCATTGGCATTAGTATTAAGTACAGCAAATTATGCTTGCTCGTGTAGTCCTCCAGGTAAATATGAAGTAGCTCTATCAAAAGAAATAGAGTACTCCGACAATGTAATTATCGGAGAAATTTTAGAAATAAGTGATAATCAAAAGGTAATCACGCTTAAAGTTAAGGAGATTTTCAAAGGTGAATTGAAGCAAGGTCAAATCATCACTTTTAAGAATAATTACTACTGCGAACCATTTGTGGATGAACTTGGAGATTGGTTAATCTATTCAAGAATGCTAGATGGAGAATTCAGCATAAATCCTTGTGGTCTCAGTAGAAGTTTAAAGAATCCGATAAAAAACAGGTATTTTTCAGTCATCCCACCACCCGCTCCACAACATCCTGATTCATTACTCTCGAAAAGTGAATTGGAGTTATGGGCAAGTGAACTGAAAGCTGAGCAATTACCAAAGGCTATAAAACAAACTGAATTAGAAATTGAATTCTTGCGAGGGCTAGAAAAGTAAATATCGTTTATTTAGGAACAATTAAACCTCATTAATCATCCTTCTCTATAACTGTGGCTGAAGCAAACACATTTTAGCCAAACCGTTGTAGCACATTTGAATATGACCACCGAAAGAGACATATGTGATATTATTTCAATTTTCCACGATGGAATAATTAGCGCATACTCTGGAGACAAAGATCGCTTGACAGTTACAATCGACTGCGAGTATTTGGCAGAACATATAGAAAGCGGTTTCGGTAAATTTTTTATTCAATTGACAAATGTTAAAGAACTAGACCTAACGACTTGGCCTCGGAATAAGAATGACTTACCTAGAACCTTGTCTGCACTAGAGTATATCTTTCAAGCTGACTTGGAAATTTTGAACGTGGAACAAAACGAGAAACGTGAAAAAGTGGTAAGTTGTCTTCAACTTGACCCCAACTTTGACTACAACGGGGGAGACTTAAGAATCATAGCTGAAGAACTACGAATCTTCGACCAAAATAAAAGTGAAATCTCCGTTGATCAATTACTAGCATTAGCAAAGGACTATTGGGGCTCATTTTAAAAGAATAAAAATTATGAGAAAAACTGTGCCCAACATCAGCTAAACGCGATGCGGGATAATTTGAAGTTTTTTGATAGATTTAAGGAAAAAATAGACGGTTAGAACAAGTGGAGGTATCGGGGGACATCCCGCAAAGCACTTAGCCAAAACCGTTACCACACATTTGAAGAAAATGACGAAAAGTTTTGAAAAAGGGAAAGGAAAGGAGCACTTAGACAAGGACTTTCTCGAAGAATTAAAACATAAAATTTGGTCGACTAAAGGAACCCGATTTACTGCCGACAGCAGGCTAAAAACTATCGCAAAATATTCAACCTTGAGTATTAGTTTCCTTTCAGCGTACCTGATAATTTTTGGATTAGTTTCTGTTTATAATTTATACAACCCAGATGCAATTAATCCAAACGTTATAGCTTTTACCATAACAGCTTTATCAATATTGGTTTTGGTATTTTCTTTGATTGAAAATGCTCAAAACTATCCAGTAAAAGCAAAAAATTTTCACGATTGTGCTTTGGATTTAGCTGACTTGTATAATGAACTTCAGAATTATAAATCTTATGAAAAAGATGCAACGGAAAAGGAAAAATTGGAATTCTGTCAAAACCTTCAAAAAGAATATCAAAATATTTTACGTAGATATGAAAACCACGACCCAATTGACAACAAATTTTTTAGAATTAAACATCCGGACTATTACCCAATAAAATGGTTCGAATGGATTTGGACGCCATTTCTGTACTTTGTAAACACTAGATTGATTTACTTGGCAATGATGTTAATACCAGGAATTATTTTGTACTTGGTTGTTGTAAATATTGGATAAAATAAATGTTACAAAAAGAAAAACGTGTGGTAACAATATATAACCGCAATTCCGAGTGGATTCGACTACGTCCGAATCCACTCGGAATTGCTAACGTCCGTGCCAAACCGAATATTTCCGTATATTTACCCGTAACTGACGGTTATACGAACCGTTGGCATTAATGTAAAAAATGATAGAAAGAATAAGCATAGTAAAGAAAATATATTCACAACTTTATAAAAAAGATGTTGACTATTCGCTGAATATATTCCTATGCGGAGCCGATACTGGTAGAACTGATTCGTTCCGACATTTATTAAATATCGAATTTCAAAAATATGCAAAATTTAATGTTGTATATCCTGAATTCATTTTTGCGACATTATTAAATCAAAAAGAAAGTAACTTACTCGAATTGGAAGATGAATTAGCCAATTATGTTGATTTAATTATAATTCCTTTAGAAGGTCAAGGAACTCTTGCTGAAATTGGAGCATTTGCTGTTAACAAAAAACTTTTGCCTAAAATAATAGCGATTAATGATATACGCTATAAAAATGCAAAAAGCTTCATAAATCTCGGACCTATTGATTTAATTAAGAAAACTAGTTCAAATAATTTATTTTATTTCACAAAAGGGAAAGAAAAAAATATTCTGGAAGATTTAGTTGATACAATATCTTCGAAGCGATTTCCTAAAAAAGATTCTTATGACTTACTAAATATATTCAACTTATCAAGATATCTTTTTTACCTAATTGCAATCTTTCAACCTTTAACCAAAAAGCAAATGTTTGAAAGACTTAATGAACTAACAGATGAGATTAAAAATGCTAAAATCAAGCTAAAATATATTGATGCGTCAATACAAATTTTGGTTCAAAAAAATAGAATAGAGAAAGATATTGATTTAAATTTTAAAGAAATATATTCACTTTCTGAAGAAGGTCATAATTATGTTTATGAAGAACTTTTACCTAAACTTGAAATTGTAAAAGAATTTTCAGATATAAGATTAAAAATTTTAAATAATCAAATAAAAAGAAAAAAGAGGAATATGGATAAGGAATTAAAGCTTTTAGAATTAAAGTAGCCGATAATAGTTTGACGCTTCGTCTTGCTGGTTTAAACTTACATTTTTACAATAAATTTAGTCGTCAAAAACGTTAGAGTTTTCGCCACCTAATTTTATTTAAGTAAAAGCTTCCTTATCCATTTATTATTTATGAAAGACCTTGACAAATTAATATTAGAAGTAGGATTGAGTAGAAGTGTTATTGAGAATTATATCACCTTTGCAGATAAACACTATAATACGTATTATCTACCTAAAAAATCTGGTGGAAAAAGAGCTATAGATTGTCCTGGAACAAACCTAAAAGCGATTCAAAGATGGATATTAAAAAATCATCTGAATAAATTAGAGGTAAATAAAAGAGCAAGTGGTTTTGTTGAGAAAAGAGGTATTAAAAGAAATGCAATGTTTCATCTAAATAAAAGATACTTACTTACGATTGATATAAAAAATTTCTTTCCTTCAATTTCACAAAAGCAAGTTTTCAAGACTTTAGAAGAACATTTATCGGATAAAGATTTCGCTCTTAAAATTGCAAAAATATGCACATTCAAGAGAAGACTTCCTCAAGGAGCACCAACTTCACCAGCTCTTTCTAATTTAGTTTTCAAAAAAATAGATGATGAAATTATGAAGTATTGTAATTCAGAATTAATAACTTATTCAAGATATGCTGACGATATGACTTTTTCATCGGACAACAAACATTCTCTTCAATTAGCCTATAAATTTGTGAATGATATACTTTATAAAAATGGTTTCAACATTAATACAAAGAAGACAAGATACTTATCTGGAAAAGGAAATATGTCAGTAACTGGAGTTAACATCAACAAAGGAGTTCCAAAAGTAAAAAGCAAATTAAAAAGACAAATTAGAGCTGAATTACATCATTACATTATTAAAGAAGAGAAAATCAATTTAAGAAGGTTGGCTGGATATATATCATTTGTCAGTAGTATCGAAGATGATTATAAGGAAAAAATAAAAAAGTATATTAAAAATCTGAAATGTAAAAAACACTAATGCCAACATAGTACTAAGCTAAATTCCAAGTAAAATTTTATGATTTTTAGGGTTGCACACTCGCATAGTTTGGGTCGTAGATTAAATCGTTTTTCACTACTCCGAAGGCTTGTTTGATCAGCTTGTTGGAAACGGCGATTAGCGCTAGTTTTTAAGATGTCAATTCCGATAACTTCCATATCTTTAAGTTTTACGAAAGAACACGCACCTTTTTTACATCTATCTGAAATCAAGCTTGGTGCCTAGAGTACTAATCGTAATTGAGGTGAAAAAGAGCAGGGATTCACTATGTTGACGTGCTTGATGCACTCTGGCTATAATAACCTTACTCTGCTCTTTTGTTCTTTCTGATTATAGATTAAAAGTATTGAAATGTAAACTTAGGATGGGTATAAAACATAGGGCGGACAGTGGTTTCCGCAAGTTTGTAGCTCTTATCCAAGTTCGTTTCGGGCGGACAGATACGTGCTTCGAAATGCCCTACGTTTCATACCCGAGACCGTTATCGGTAACTCTATGACCGCACATCAAACATATAGACATACAATGAAATTCCACATAACTATCTTCATAAGCATACTGACAGTTTTGACATCGTGCAACGGACAGACCTCTTATCAAAAAGGTAACACTGACCAATTTTTAAAAGGTGACACGGTAAAAGAACTCGGCAGTAGCATAATGGTCGTTTATCAAGACAAGAAAAATATTTATTGGTTTGGAAGTTGGGAAACAGGAGTTTATAGATATGATGGAACGAAATTGATTAATTACACAACAAAGCACGGTTTGCCAAACAATAGAGTTGATGAAATACAACAAGATGAATCTGGTAATATATACTTCATCAGCTTTTATCCAAAGCCGACCATTGTTAAGTTTGACGGAAATACATTTAAAACATTAGCTCCAATCTCCAGTATTGATTGGCAACTTAAATCCACAGATTTATGGTTTAAACATACGTACGATTTAGAAAATTACGTTTATCGGTATGACGGTACAACTTTACATAAATTGCAGTTGCCTGAACCACCAAGTCTGCCCAATCCTTTTGGGGTCTACAGTATTTATAAAGACAAAAAAGGAAATATTTGGTTTGGTACAAACCCTGTTGGTGTTTGCCGATATAATGGGAAATCATTTGATTGGATAACCGAAGAAGATGTGACCGAATTTCGCAATGAAGGAGCAAACGGAGTGCGTTCCATTACAGAAGACAAAAATGGTGACTTTTGGTTCAATACTGAATATAATTATAGTGCTTATGACAGCACGACATTAAAAAGCAATAAATTTTACACCAGACACGAAAGCATAGGTGGTTTAGATGGAAAGAAGGACAGTAATTTGGATGAATATCTATCAACAGTAAGGGATGACAATGACAATTTGTGGTTTGTAACCTATCTTGATGGAGTTTGGAAATACGATGGAGCGAATGTCACACATTATCCTGTTCAAGTTAATTCCAAAAACATAACGTTATTCAGCATTTACAAAGACAATAATGGCGACCTATGGCTTGGAACACACCAAAACGGAGCATTTAAGTTTGACGGGAAAACATTTAATAAATTCGCACTATGACTGACGAAAGAAGAGCTACCGATAACAGCCGTTTTGCAAAAGCGGGGGTTTCGTTCTTCTATGAAAGTGAAGTGCTAAATTCAAGCTTTGTGCATCTAATGAAGTTTAGTGCTGAAAATCCCCGCCTTCGCAAAGCGGCAAAACGTTGGCAAGCATTTGAAAATGACCCGAAGAACTAAGAAAATATTGATCTCCATAGTCGTTATTGGACTTGTAATTTTTGGCGGACATATGATTCTCCAGATGACCTTAGCTATTAATTACGGAGCAACTCTTGAGACAAAATATTCGGACTCAACTGATCCCGACCGACATTTGATTGAAACCAGATGGGCAACATTAGAAACCCCATCTAACTGGAGGCACTTCGTCCATAACCAAAATTGCCCTGGTTACGTAGGTGGACTATGGACTGGAGAAGGAATGATTGATTACGAATATGGCTACATGGCACCAGTTTACTCAGACGACCAAGAATTCAATTCCGAGACAGACACCGTAAATGAATTGATAATTGAGATTTCAAGGAAAGGAGATTTGACCGCTCTACATATTCCACAACAGAAGAAAATGGCAGGTGGACTGACTTTTTATGCTTCTGAGACAAACACGAAAAAATTCAACACTCTGATTGACATAATCCAGACAATGAAATTTAAAAAATAAAAACGCTTGCCAACAAAAAATAAAGCTAATGCGGCCATTACGTCTTCGGTTGACCAAGACGTCTGAAGAAGAAATTTTTAGGTACTTTCAAAATGGTGAAAAGCCGCACTAGCTTTATTCAAACCGTTGCCGCACATGCAAAAAACGACAGACATGGAATTAAAAATTGACTCGGAAGACTTAGAAGACATGCTTCTAAAAATCGAAGACTCGTTTGACATTCGATTTGAGACCAATGAACTAGCCCATGTTAATACTTATGGCGAATTCTGTGACGCGATAAAGGATAAAATTAATCTCAATCATTCTGACGATTGCACCACTCAACAAGCTTTTTACAAGTTAAGAGAAGCAATATCAAACTCGGTTGACATTGAAAGAAAGAAAATCGCTCCGACTACAAAACTTGCGGAAATATTTCCAAGAAAGACTAGAAAAAATCAGGTCAATACCCTTGAAACGAATTTAGGTTTTAAGCTGTCAATATTACGGCCCCCACATTTCGTGACAAGCTTTTTAGCGATTTTGTTATTAGCTTCTTTTATCATGCTTTTCATTGATTGGCAATATGGACTTATTGGACTAGGACTATCAATAGGCGGTTTTTGGATTTCTAGTAAATTAGGTAACGAACTTGACGTGGCGACTGTTAGAGAATTAGCTGAAAAGATGATCAGAGAAAACTATGTAAAATCTCGAAGGAACTCTAAGACGATTAATAAGAATGAAATTGACAAAATTCTCGAAGATTGGTTCGTGGACTTTTTAGATGTTAAAAGGTCAAAATTGACAAGAGATGCACAACTATATTGAAGAAATAAAAAAGCACGATGCGGCAACAATGGGTATAAAACATAGGGCGAGCAGTGATTTCCGCAAGTTTTCGGCACTTAGCAAGCTTGGTTTCGGGCGGACAGTTAAGTGCTTCGAAGTGCCCTACGTTTCATACCCGAAATCGTTAGCACCAATTTTAGGATGACCCCACAACAATGACAGAGCAAGAAGTAATAACAGCAATTAGTAAAGTTGACGAACTTGGCGGAATGACAATTAACGAACGACTTTTTGCTTGTGGACTTATGGACGAATTTGACAAAGCTCGGGTTGACGACAAAGCCAAGGCGAAAAGAATATTAGAACTTTTGGGTGTCGACAAACCTTCAATCGAAAAAATTGTAGCGTAGTGACGGTTGAACTTAACAACATGAAACAAGACTTTGATTTTTTCAAGACGATAATGCCAGACAGTAGAAAGGCTGACTTTTATTTAGGTTGTCTTGACGGTTCGGTATTTCTTGACTTCAATTACACGACAGACAAGCGTATTGATTTATGCAGAATTTCCTTTGACGGTTATGGTTGTTGCAACCTTGACAGCGAAGCGAAGTGCTTAGACGACCAATCATCAAAGGACTTCATTGACGAAATCGGGAAAGAACATTTGGACCAAGGGAAAATTACAAAGGTCGTCTTGGAATTAATTCGACTGAATAAAGACAATATTTGGGCAGACGCACTTGAAGAATATAACTTAATTAACAAAGAATAAAAACTGGTGCTAACACAGCATATAGCTTATGGCCGGTGAACGGCTACCAGCAAGATTTTCGCTCCGTAGTCAGCTTTGGTTTCGGTGGATCCATCGTTATGGGACTTCGACCGCGTGTCGCAGAAGCTTTCCGTGAGCGCCGAAGCCTTTTGGCGAAGGCTCTAGCGGAAGCACAAAACGCCACAAGCCATATGCAAACCGTTACCCAACATTTGAAAAAAACTAAGAAACTGAATTAAATGAAAGAAAAAATCGAAATTCCATTAAGTAAAAACAAACTATTCCTCGGAATTGGAGGCTCGCTACTATTTGTGATTTTAGGAATTTGGCTGTTATTAAATGCAGAAAGTTTTCAAGAACATTCATTTAAATTATTGAGAAATCCAATGGTCGTAAAAGGAGTTGGAGTTTTAGGAGTTTTATTTTTTGGTGCGACAGGACTTTTCGGATTTAAAAAACTGTTTGATAAAAAAGTTGGACTGACAATTGACTCAAACGGAATTACAGACAACTCAAACGCATCGAGTGTCGGTCTAATTGAATGGAACGATATAACTGACATTATAACAAAGCAAGTTATGTCGACAAAATTTCTGCTGATTAATGTAACAAATCCTGAAAAATATATCGAAAAGGCAAAAAGCGGAATGAAAGCCAAACTTATGCGTTCGAATATGAAAATGTACGGAACGCCACTTTCGATTACATCAAATACTCTAAAATATGATTTTGGTAAACTTGAACAATTAATACAAACTGAATTTGAACGAAATAAAAACGTTGGGTAACAATGTATATAAAAAATAGGCACAATAGTAGTAAATTCAAGGCTTTGGGCTCATATCAAACTTTGTGTTTAACCGAAAGTTTCGTACTTCAAAACCGCCTACTTTTCATATACTTACCGTTGTACACAATTTAAAAAATGCCAAGAATAACACAGTACGAAGTAGCACTAAAGGACTACAATAAGGTAAAGTTCTTCCCATTCCCTGTACGACCAGGCGAACCCTTTATGTTGACTTCGAATCCATGGAACTTTCTTAAGACTTGGTTGAATAATGAAATAAAATCAATTCGTAGAACTACTGATAGAAAGTTAAGGTTGGAGAAAAGTCTTTATTTTCTTGAATTGGCAGAAAACTTTCAAAATGCAGCTGATGGAGCTAAACTTCCAACTAAGGGGACATTCGCCTATTATTCGATTCTGAACCTGATTAAGGTATACTTACTAACCGAAGGTATAGACCTTGAAACTACAATGGAGCATCACGGGCTTAGTCTGCCTTCAAATGAAACTAAACGTCTGAAAATTCAACCAACTAATGGAGATGGTATTAACGTCTTTGCCAAGTTTTCAGAATTAATTGATTCGCCTGTGACTTCAGGTGATTTCATTTCGTTAGATGAGATGATTTCCGAAATTCCTGAGATACATGAAATGACATTCAATATTGGAAAACTTACAACAGCAAAACGAAAGTTCCTACCAGTCGAAATCCAAGTATTAACAAATAAGCCAAGGAGGTCTCACCTGATTTATGAATTGAAATACGAAAAGAAAAATGCCAAGTTAATGCAGGTCAGTAAGTTTGGAAGCGGCAATTTGCACGCCAAACTAGAACAAACTCAGGACGATGGAACTTGGATAACGTTTCGTTCTAAAAATCGGAGAAATTATACAAAAGGATCCAATTCAAGTTGGAACTCTAATTACAAATCAATTCGAGAAGAATTAATCGAAATAGGTGTTTCTGTAATTTTAACAAGAACAGGGTATAGATACTATCTTAATCTTCAACCAAATAAATACAGACCAATATCTTATTTCGTTGCACTTATGTATTATATCGGGTTAATCGCTAGATACAGACCAACTGTTTACAATGAAATTCTAACAGGGGAATATCAGGCAGTTCTTAATGAAACTATGGAAACCTGCCCTCATCAATTTCTATATTATGTATCGAGCTTGATAACCAAAAAGGTTTGTGCGGTTCCAATGGCAAAAATAAATTAAAAACTGTGTACAACAACGCATATAGCTTATGGCGGCTGAACGTCTGCCAGCAAGGTTTTCGCTTCGTAGCCAGCTTTTATTTTGGTAGACAGGAAAGTGCTTCGAAACCGCCACAAGCCATATGCAAACCG